>Ga0208794_1000001_pt1 | contig 1441772 bp, 1400 predicted proteins | sample 32_taG_FD_184106 | JGI IMG/M metagenome (GOLD analysis project Ga0208794, IMG submission 184106) | Marine viral communities from the Gulf of Mexico - 32_GoM_OMZ_CsCl metaG (SPAdes) (version 2) | ecosystem: Environmental > Aquatic > Marine > Oceanic | place: Atlantic Ocean: Gulf of Mexico...
AAATGGGGCGATCGACGGGGTTCGAACCCGCGACCTCCGGTACCACAAACCGGCGCTCTAACCAACTGAGCTACGATCGCCATATGCCCCCGGAACCGCCCGGGAAGGGGGCCTGATACGCATGCGGAAGACAGCGTCAAGCGGCCCTGCGCAGCGGCGCGTGCCTGTTGCACAATGAACCGTGAATGGGAAGCGAAAAACGCACATTCCCCGACCGTGCGTAATTTTCTTACGTGGTTGCTGCGCAGACGCCGCTCGCTATCCTCCTGATCCATGACAAGTTCCGGCGAATCTTTGAGCGCACGGTTGCTCGAGCGGCAAGGGATGCAGCGCCTGCCAAGCGACAAGGCGGAGCTCCTTCAGCTGCGTGCATTCGTCACGCCCGATCTCGCCGCGCGCCTTATCGAGCTGATAGAGCAGGATCGCCGCCCCTCCACGCTCGCCGACGCGGGCGACGATCGCTATTTCCGAACCAGCGAGACTTGCGATCTCGATGCCGCGGAACCAGCGGTCCGTTCGCTCGAAGAACAGCTGTTCGCGCTCAATGGTATCGATCCGGCGCATGGCGAGCCGCTGCAGGGGCAGCGCTACGACGTAGGCCAGGAATTCAAACCGCACTGCGACTATTTCAATCCCGGGGGCGCCGACTGGAATCGCTACTGTTCAGTCGCCGGGCAGCGGACATGGACCTTCATGATCTATCTCAACGAAGTTGAGGCCGGCGGAGCGACGCGATTCAAAGCGCTGGGCAAGACCTTCCAACCCGAGGTCGGCAAGCTGCTCTGCTGGAACAACCGCCGCCCCGACCAGCGCGAAAATCCCAATACGATCCACCACGGGATGAAGGTGCGCCGCGGGCGGAAATACGTGATCACCAAATGGTATCGCGAGAAACCCTGGGGCTGGTAAGCACAACCCCGCCCCGCCCAATCGCCAAAAGAAAAGGGCGGCCCCGCAGGACCGCCCTTTCCGAATCAGCCGATTGGCTGGACGCGCTCAGTTCTTCTTGAGCGAGAGACCGCCGAAACGCTTGTTGAAGGCTGCGACGCGGCCGCCTTCCTGAAGCTGCTTGGTACCACCGGTCCATGCCGGGTGGCTGGTCGGATCGATTTCGAGCGACAGCGTGTCGCCTTCGCTGCCCCAGGTGGAGCGCGTCTGGAACTCGGTACCATCGGTCATCTTGACCGTGATCATGTGGTAATCGGGGTGACCTTCGGCCTTCATGATAAACGTCCTTCTAGCTTCGGAACGGTTCCGACCGGTCCAGCTGTGATTGGGAAAGGCGCGCGCATAGCGGCGAGCGCCCGTATTGGCAACCTTATTCGGGCGCGTCGGCGATCATCGCGGTGAACTGCACTTCGCAGGTCACTTTGCCATCCACGCTCGCCTTGCCGGCAAACTTGCAGACACGCGCGCGCTTCTGCACGAATTCGGCTTCGAGATCGAGCAGTACGCCCGGAGTAACGGGCGCGCGGAACTTGGCGTTGTCGATCGCCATGAAATAGACCAGCTTGCCCGATCCGGCGAGGCCGAGGCTCTCGACCGCGAGCACGCCCGCAGCCTGTGCCAGCGCCTCGATCTGCAGCACGCCGGGCATGATCGGTGCACCGGGGAAATGGCCCTGGAAGAAGTCCTCGTTGAAGCTGACCGCCTTGATCGCATGAATGCGTTCGTCGACCACCAGCTCCTTGACCCGATCGACCAGCAGCAGGGGATAGCGGTGCGGAAGGCGCTTCAGCACCTCGACGACGTCGAAACCCGTATCGCTCATCACCCTGCCCCTGTCCTGGACTTAGCGGCCGGTCGGCTGCGCGGTCTGCTGCTGTTGCTGAGCGGCCTGCTGGGCAGCCTGCTGCTGCGCGACACCGAGCAGGACCTGCGACACCGTCTGCTGGGCCGAAAGCGATTCCTGACGCGGGCGCCAGCCCTGCGGCGGGGTGATCTGCACGGTCGGTACGCGCTGGTTGAGCGCAGCGACCAGATCATTGGTCACGTTGGCCGCATCGGGTGCCCACTGGATTGCATCGGGGTTGAGCAGCAACTGGATGTTCTTCTGCTGCACGACCTGCTGCTGAACGTTCTGGTAATCGTTGATCAGCTGTTCGATCGCGTAGGCCTGCGCGAGCACGATCGGCTGCGAAGCCTGGTTGAGCTGCTGCTCTTTCTGCTGGATCTGTTGCACGACCGACTGGTTGGCCTGCACTTCGGCCTGGCTCAGCTGGCCGTTGCCGTCGGTGTCGAGGCTCTGCTGCAGCGTCTGCATTTCCTGGCGCAGCGTGCGGATCTGCTGGATCTGCGCCGAATACTGCTGGTCGATCTGCTGGTAAGCATTGATGCGGGCCTGGCTGCGCACGATCACGGCCTCGGGGCTGCTGATGGCAATGCCACCTGCGACCTGAGCGGCGGCGGGCGTGGCGATGGCCGCAGTGCCGGCAAGCGCGACGGCGGCGATGGTCTTGGCGAAGCGTTTCATCAGAATTGCGTTCCTACGTTGAAGGAAAAGGTCTTGGGGTCGTCACCGAGCTGTTTCTTGATCGTGTGCGACACGTCGATCCGGAAGGGACCGAAGGGCGAGTTCCAGTTGACGCCGAGGCCAACCGAAATACGCGGCGAAGGACTGTCACCGAGGAACACCTCACGGAAGAATGTGCCAGGGATGACACTGCGTTCGTTTTCGGATCCATCGGGGGCGAAACGGTTGGTGACCGTCTCGATAATATCGTTGCCCTCATCATCGACACCCGGCTGCAGGTACAGCAGGTTGCCGTTGGTATCGGTTGCCTGGAGCCCGTCAGGGTAATCCTGCAGGACCGGACGGGTGACGCTGAACAGCGAACCGACATCGAGGAAGATCGACGGGCGCAAGCCCATTTCGCGAGCGCCGCTGCCCAGCGGAATCTCGAGTTCGGCGCGGCCGAGATAATAGGCCTTGCCGCCCAGCGAGTCATCGACGCGCTGGTCGCTGGCGAGTGCAGTCTCGATGTCCTGCGGGACCAGCGGCGTGCTGTCGTCGCCATCGTCGTCGATATACTGCAGACGGACGATCCGCGGACCGACGCCGCGAATGTCGAAGCCGCGCATTTGCGGTTCGCCGAGGAAGAAGCGGTCGGTCAGGCGCACATCGTCCTGTCCCGCGACGCCATTGTCTTCGAGGCTGCGGATCCAGCCGCCCTCGGCTGCGAGCGAGAAGACGAAGCCGCCGAGCACCGGCCAGTATTTGGCCGCGCGCGCCCGCGAGCGAAGGTATTTCACATCGCCGCCGAGACCGGCGAACTCGGTCGTCCAGCTCACGGTTTCGCCGCGCGTAGGACGCAGGCGGCTGTTGAGCGTGTTGTAATTGAAGGTCAGGCCGAGGATCGAGCTGGTCCGTTCGCCGATCGCTTCGCACAGGTAACGGCTGGCGCGGATCGGATCGCAAGTGGCAATCCCGTCACCGTCACGGTCGGAGAAGTACAGCCCCTCGTCGAGCGTAACGTCGTCGTAGTTGAACGTGTAGCTGCCGACAGCGGTCACATATTCTGTCAGCGGCACGCCCGCGCGGATCTGCAGACCCGTGGTCGACTGGGCATAGCTTGCCGAGCCGGTGTCGTAATAATCGTTGTCGTAATCGCGCCGATAGACATCGACGCCCGCCGAGATGTTCCGGTCGAAGACGTAGGGCTCGGAAAAGCTGACCTGCGCCGATTTTGAATAACGCGAATAGTTGAGGCTGAGGCCGATGGTCTGCCCGCGACCGCGGAAATTGCGCTGGCGGATCGAACCCGCGAGAATGAAGCTCTCGAGGCTCGAGAAACCCGCAGAAAGCTGCAGTTCGCCGGTCGCCTGCTCTTCCACATTGGCTTCGAGCACGATCCGGTCGGGAGCACTGCCCTCGACCTGGTTGATCTCGAAGTTCTCCTGGAAATAGCCCAGCGAATTGATGCGCGCGGTCGAACGCGCCACCGACAGCGAGTTGAAGGCATCGCCTTCGGCCAGACGGAATTCGCGCCGGACGACCTTGTCCTGCGTCAGCGTATTGCCGTTGACGTCGATGCGCTCGACATAGACGCGCGGCGCCTCGCGCAGGACAAAGCTGACATCCATCGTCAGCGTGTCCTGATTGCGGCTGAACTGTGGTTGGACGTCGGCAAAAGCGTAGCCGAAGGTCCCGGCCAGTTCGCTGAGCTGTTCGACCGTATCCTCGACCAGCTTGGCATCGTACCAGTCGCCCCCCTGCATCGGCAGGCGCGCGGTCATGGAATCGTCGTCGAAGTCGCGGATCTGCGATTCCACGTCGACTTCGCCGAATTTGTAGCGCTCGCCCTCCTCGACCACATAGGTGATGATGAAATCGCGCTTGTCGGGCGTCAGTTCGGCCACCGCCGAGACGACACGGAAATCGGCATAGCCTTCGGTCAGGTAGAACTGGCGCAGCTTCTGCTGATCGAACGCGAGGCGATCGGGATCGTAGCTGGTGTTCGAGCTGAGGAAGCTGGTCAGGCGCGCCTGCTTGGTGAGCATTTCGCCGCGCAGTTCGCCATCAGAGAACGCATCGTTGCCGATGATGTTGATCTGGCGGACCTTGGACTTCGGCCCTTCACTGATCTCGAACACGATATCGACGCGGTTCTGCGAAAGCTCCACCATCTTCGGCTCGACCGTGGCGGCGAACCGTCCCTGCCGCTTGTAGAGCTCGATGATCCGCGCAACGTCGGCACGCACTTTCGAACGCGTGAAGATCTGACGCGGTGAAAGGCGGATTTCCGGCAGGATCTTGTCGTTCTTGATCCGCCGATTGCCCTCGAGAATGATGCGATTGATCACCGGGTTCTCGACGATGTCGATCACGACATTGCCGTCGTTGTTGACCACGCTGGCATTCGAGAACAGCTCGGTCGCGTAGAGGTCCTTGAGAACGTTATCGCCCGCGGCCTGCGTCCACACGTCGCCCGGACGCAGCTTGATGTACGACAGGATGGTCTGCGGCTCGAGCCGCTGCGCCCCGCTGACGGCAATGGTGCGAACCACGTCGCGCTGCGCGGTTGCGGCCGGAGCGGCCTCGGTTTCGGAGCTCTCTTCCTGCGCGGATGCCACGGTGGGGATGCCGGCCAGCACGGTGCCCGCGAGCAGGCCGATCGCCAGCCGCGCGGCAGGGTTCTTGCGTCGCATGGCGGCAGGAGCAAAATCAGTCATCGACAAGGAGTTTCCCGTCCTCGTTATACACAGAGCAGACCCGGCTTCAGCAGCTCCCGATCGGCTGTTGGCCACAAGGTGCGGAGCGGCCCTGCCGTCCCCTGCCCCAAGCGCTTGCGCCGATCAAGCTTTGCCACCGCAAATCGCCGGTTTCCCGCTCCCTTTCCCCGGCTATCTGCCGAAAATCGGCAGGCTCACCAGATCGTTGATCGTGACGAACACCATCAGCATGAGCACAAGAGCCACGCCGGCGCGGTACGCCACTTCGGTTCCGCGGGGACCAACTGGCTTCCGGCGGACTGCTTCTGCCGCGTAGAAAGCCAGGTGCCCACCGTCGAGCGCCGGGATTGGCAGGAGGTTGATGAATGCCAAGTTAAGCGAAATCAGCGCTGCGAAATTGATGAAAGCCATCGCTCCGAGGCTGAGTTGCTCACCCGAAAACTTGGCGATCTTGACCGGTCCGCCTAGTTCCTGGACTGAGCGTTCGCCGGTAAATATCTGCCCGATCCCGGTGACCATCATGTCGACAATGCCGAGCGAGTGATCGACCGCCAGACCGAGCGCGGCGATCGGGCCCTGCGGCTCGAAATCGAACGAGGCCGCCCCCGAGGCGATGCCGATCAGGCCCACCTTCGACACGTTGCCGAAGCGGTCCTCCATCTCGACGCTGCGGACGGGGACTTCGAAGATGCGCTCCGCCCCGTCGCGCTCGACCGTGACGTCGAGCGTCCGGCCGGGATAGAGCATGATCGAATCCTGAACGTCGCGGAAATCCTCCATCCGCTCGCCCTCGATCGCGACGATCCGGTCGCCCACTTCGATTCCGGCAGCACGCGCGGGCGAGATTTCCGCAAATTCGGCAACGGTCAATTGCTCCGCTGCGTCGCCGGGAACCGGCTTGCCATAGAGCGTGAAGAAGCCCGCGAAGATCGCGAGCGTAAGCAGGATATTGGTGGCTGGCCCCGCAAATACGATCAGCGCGCGCTTCCACAAAGCGGCATGATGGAAGCTTCCAGCGCGCTCCTCGGCGCTCGCCTGTTCGGCTGCATCGGGATCGGGGATGCTCGCGGGGTTCATATCGCCCTTGAACCGGACATAGCCGCCCAGTGGCAGCGCGCTCAGCTTCCAGCGCGTGCCACGTTTGTCGGTGAAGCCCCAGATTTCCCTGCCGAAACCGACCGAAAACGCTTCGGCATGCACGCCGAACCAGCGACCCACCAGATAGTGACCGAGTTCGTGGATGGTCACGAGCGGGCCCAGCAACAGCGGGAAGCCGAGCACGTAATAGATCCACAGGGGCAGGTTCATTTCCACGGGTCAGGCAGGCTCCAGCATACGCATTGCGAGGGCGCGGGCGTCTTCGTCCACCCGCAGCACATCTTCGAGCGTTTGCGGGGGCGACGGCAAGTCACCCTGGTTGAGGACATCCTCCACCAATAGCGCAATCCGGCTGAACGGGATCTTACGGTCGAGAAAGGCCGCCACGGCAATTTCATTGGCGGCGTTGAGCACTGCGGGGGCCGCCCCGCCCGCTTCGGCGGCCTCGCGTGCAAGGCGCGTGGCGGGAAAGCGCGCTTCGTCGGGGGCGAAGAAGCTCATTTCGCCGATCGCGGGCAGATCAAGCGGCGCCATCGGCGTATCCATGCGCGCGGGCCACGCGAGGCATGAAGCGATCGGCACGCGCATGTCCGAAGGACCGAGCTGCGCCAGCGTCGAGCCGTCGCGATATTCGACCATCGAATGGATCACGCTTTGCGGATGCACCACGATACGGATGCGATCCAGACCGACCGGGAACAGGTGATGCGCCTCGATCAGTTCGAGGCCCTTGTTGAACATGGTCGCACTGTCGACGCTGATCTTCGCGCCCATGTCCCAGTTGGGATGCGCGATCGCCTGTTCTGGCGTGACCGCCGACAGATCCTCGACCAGGCGCAGCGGGCCACCGCTGGCGGTCAATGTGATCGAGCGGACGTCGGCCAGTTCGCCACCCTGCAGGCACTGGAAGATCGCATTGTGCTCGCTGTCGACGGGGAGCAGCGTAGCGCCATGCCGGTCGACCGCCGCGGTCATCACCTCGCCTGCGGAAACCAGCGCCTCTTTGTTGGCGAGAGCGATCGTGCCGCCCTGCTCGATCGCGGCCATCACCGGGCCGAGCCCCGCGCATCCGACAATCGCCGCCACGGTCATGTCGACCGGACGCGCGGCGGCTTCGCAGAGCGCACTGCGCCCCGCGGCGGCTTCGATCCCGCTGCCCGCCAGCGCATCACGCAGATCGTCCAGGTGACGCTCGTCCGCCACGACCGCGACCTCGGCCGCGAATTCGCGCGCGGCATCCGCCAATGCAGCGACATTGGAATTGGCGGTAAGCGCAACGACGTTCCAGTCCGCGCGATTGCGCCGGACGAGATCGAGCGTCTGCTCTCCCACCGAGCCGGTCGCGCCGAAAATCGACAGACTGCGGCTCATCGGACACCCGCCAGCAGCGCACCAGCCAGCAACACGACCGGGATCATCCCGTCGGTCCGGTCGAAGACCCCGCCGTGGCCGGGAATCAGTTTCGAACTGTCCTTCACCCCCGCCTTGCGCTTGAGCCAGCTTTCAAGAAAGTCGCCCGCCTGCGCCGCCACCGCGGTCAGCGCTCCCACACCGAGGATCATCGCAGCACCCATATCTTCGATCGATCCGGCAAAATCGTTCGGCAGGGCATGCGGGCCCAATTGCAACCACGCTGCAATCCAGACAGTTGCCCCTACAATTCCGCCCAGCAGCCCCGCCCACGTCTTGGATGGGCTGATCGCAGGTGCGATTTTGGGTCCGCCCAAAGTCCGTCCGAAGAAATAGGCGAAAGTGTCGACGCAGATCACCACGCCGACCACGCCCACCACGACCGGCAATGGGAAGAGTGTGAGCAGATATCCCGCCAGCCCGATGTACACCGTTCCCGCCAGCAATGCCGCTAGGCGGTAGGGGATATTGGTGGTCGCCTTGACCACCAAGAGCACGAATTCGACCAGAGTGGCCAACACCACGGCGAGGACGAACCAGCCGAACCAGGGATCGCCAGCGACCAGCGCGCCCCCCGCCAGCGCGACCATTACGATCGCGGAAAGCACGCGTACGGGCAGATCAGCATTCTTGCGTGCGGGCGATGCCGCGGCTGTGTCAGCGTCCGCCAAAGCGCCTCTCCCTCTCGGCGAACTCGGCCAGCGCCTGCTTCAGGTGATCGGGCGTGAAATCCGGCCAAAGGACGTCGAGGAACAGCATTTCCGCATACGCCGCCTGCCACAAGAGAAAATTGGACAGGCGCACCTCGCCGCTGGTGCGGATCAGCAGGTCGAGCGGCGGCAATTCCGCACTGAACAGGTGCCGTTCGATTGCCTGCTCATCGATCTCGCCCTCGGCAGCGGCCTTGCGGGCGGCGTGCACGATTTCCGCATGCGCTCCATAATTGAGCGCCACCGCCAGCGTGCGCGTCCCCTTGGCGGTCTGCGCGATCGCGTCCTCGAGCATGGCGACGATATCCGGCGCGAGCGCGCGCCAGTCGCCCAGAATATGCAGCCGGACATCATTGGCGATGAATTCGGGCAGATCCGATTTGATGAACTTGCGCATCAGGTTCATCAAATCGTCGACTTCCTCCTCGGGTCGCTTCCAGTTCTCGGAACTGAACGCGTAGAGCGTGAGGCACTCAACGGGTGTATCCTTCAGGCTGCGCACCAGTTCGCGCACCGCGTCAACTCCCTTGCGATGGCCCATGGCGCGAGGGAGGTGGCGGCGCTTGGCCCAGCGACCATTGCCATCCATGATGATGGCGACGTGTCGTGCGACTTTGTCGGGAGTGGTCACGAGATGATCCAAATCTGGCCGGCGCGGTCCGGACACGCGGAAATAACCGACGTCCGAACGCGCTCGCGGCGAACACAGTTGCGGCGTGGACCGCTCACTGCGTGAGAATTTCCTTTTCCTTCTGCGCCGCGGCGGTGTCGCAATCGGCGACATATTTGTCGGTCAGCTTCTGGACCTCGTCCTCGCCGCGCTTGCGCTCGTCTTCGGAGATTTCCTTTTTCTTCTCGTCGTCCTTGAGCGCTTCCATCCCGTCGCGGCGGACGTTGCGGATGGCGATCTTGGCCTGCTCGGCATATTGGCCGGCGAGCTTGGCGAGTTCCTTGCGACGCTCCTCGGTCAGATCGGGCATCGGCAGGCGCACGTTCTGGCCATCGACCATCGGGTTGAGACCGAGATTTGCCTTGGCGATGCCCTTCTCTACCGCGGTGACATTGGCCTTGTCCCAGACCTGCACGCTGAGCATGCGGGGTTCGGGCGCGCTGACCGTTGCCACCTGATTGAGCGGCATCATCGAACCGTACACTTCGACCATTACCGGATCGAGCAGGCTGGTGTTGGCGCGCCCGGTGCGCAGGCCCGCGAGATCGCTCTTGAGGCTGTCGACCGCCCCGTTCATGCGGCGCTCGATATCGGCTTTGTCGTACTTGGCCATGGCGGCTTCCTCTGTCTTCTCGTGTTCGCTCAGTTCTTGACGATCGTCTGCACGCCCTCGCCGCTCAGCACGCGGGCGAGATTGCCCTTCTCGCGGATCGAGAAGACGACGATCGGAATGTTGTTGTCGCGGCACAGCGCGACCGCGCTGGCATCCATGACCTTGAGGTCGTCGGCCAGCACCTTGCCATAGCTCACCGTGTCGAAACGGGTGGCTCCGGCATTCTTCTTGGGATCGCTGTCATAGACGCCATCGACGCTGGTGCCCTTCAGTAGCGCGTCGCAATTCATTTCGGCGGCACGCAATGCGGCGCCGCTGTCGGTGGTGAAATAGGGGGCACCGACGCCTGCGGCGAAGATCACGATCCGGCCCTTTTCCAGATGGCGTTCGGCACGGCGGCGGATGACCGGTTCGCATACCTGATCCATCTGCACCGCGCTCTGCACGCGCGTCTGCACGCCAAGCTGTTCGAGCGCGCTCTGCATCGCCAGCGCGTTCATCACCGTCGCCAGCATTCCCATGTAGTCGGCCTGCGCGCGGTCCATTCCCTGCGCCGCGCCGGCCATGCCGCGAAAAATGTTGCCGCCGCCGATAACCAGGCAGATTTCGAGCCCGGTTTCCTTGGCCGTCTTCACTTCCTTGGCCAGTTCCATGACGAATGCGGGATCGATGCCAAATTGCTGGTCGCCCATCAGCACCTCGCCCGAGAGCTTCAGGAGGACACGTTTCATCGTCGATAGGGGCATGGGTTCTCGCTAAGCAGAAGTTTGCGCGGCCTTAGAGCGCCTTGGCCGCGCTGCCAAGTGGGCCAACCGCCAGGCGCTGCGAGTCGCGGGACGCTTCGCGCGCAAACGAGTCCGCAGACCGGACGGCCGCGTCACGAACTCGGCAGCCCATCGCGACCATCGGAACCATAGCCCGCCAACACTGCCCAATGCCCCGAATCGCGATACATACGAAAACGGCCGCCGAACCGAAGTTCGACGACCGCTCCCGAATACAAGCGACCCGTAAAAAGACGGGCCTACGTAATAGCTCATAGATTAGGCTGTAGTTCCAGCCCCTTGCTACGAACCGTTCACAAATTATCCCGCGACGGCGGCAGCGACTTCTGCTGCGAAGTCGGTTTCTTCCTTCTCGATCCCTTCACCAAGCTGGAAGCGGACATAGTCGACCAGTTCGACCTTTGCGCCAACGTCCTTGCCGGCAGCTTCGACGACCTGCGCGATGGGGGTCTTGTTATCCATCACGAAGACCTGGCTCAGCAGTGCGTTTTCCTTGGCATATTTAGCAATCGCACCTTCGACCATCTTTTCCTGGACGTTTTCAGGCTTGCCGCTTTCGGCAGCCTTTTCCTTCGCGATCGCACGCTCGCGCTCGATCACGTCCGCGTCGAGGCCTTCGGCGGTCAACGCCTGCGGGAAAGCAGCGGCGATGTGCATTGCCAGCTTCTTGCCCAGTTCCTCAAGCTTGGCGGCATCGCCTTCGCTTTCGAGTGCGACCAGCACGCCGATCTTGCCGAGGTCGGGGGCAACCGCGTTGTGCAGATAGGGCACGATCACGCCGTTGGTGACCGAAACGGTCTTCATACGGCGAACCTGCTGGTTTTCACCGATGGTTGCGACATTGTCGGTCAGCTTGTCGGCGACGGTGCCACCGTCGGGATAGGCCGAGGCCTTGAGCGCATCGACGTCGTCCGACGAAGTGCCGAGAGCGACCTGCGTGGTCTTGCGAACGAAGTCTTGGAACTTGTCGTTCTTGGCGACGAAGTCGGTTTCCGAGTTCACTTCGACAGCAACGCCCTTGGTCCCTTCGACGGCCACGCCGACGAGGCCTTCTGCCGCGGTGCGGCTCGATTTCTTCTGGGCGGTGGCGAGGCCCTTGGCGCGCAGTGCGTCGACCGCGGCTTCGATATCGCCATTGGCGCCTTCGAGGGCCTTCTTGGCGTCCATCATGCCCGCGCCGGTCTTCTCGCGCAGAGCCTTTACGTCAGCAGCAGTGAATGCAGCCATGGTCTTTTCCTTCTTGAAATGATGTGCGGGCACCGGGCCAGCTAGGGAGCGGCCCGGCGCGTAACTCCGCTATGTGACGGGCGCATGATGGCGCCCGTTCACTGGAGGGCTCAGGCCGCCGCGGTTTCTTCGGGCGGGTTTTCCATCGCGCCGACATCGGCACCCGAATCCTGCACGCCGTCGCCCTTGCCGCTCTTGGCCGCATTGGCGACCGCATCGCAGTAAAGACGGATGGCGCGCGCGGCGTCGTCATTGCCCGGGATGGGGAATGCGATGCCTTCGGGATCGACATTGGTGTCGAGCACGGCGACGACCGGGATGCCGAGAACATTGGCTTCCTTGATCGCGAGGTCTTCCATGTTGGCGTCGATCACGAACATCACGTCGGGAATGCCACCCATGTCGCGGATGCCGCCAAGCGACAGTTCGAGCTTGTCCCGCTTGCGGGTCAGGTCGAGGACTTCCTTCTTGGTGAGGCCCGCAGTGTCGCCAGCCAGGCGCTCGTCGAGCGACCTGAGGTACTTGATGCGTTCGCTGATCGTCTTCCAGTTGGTCAGCATGCCACCCAGCCAGCGGTGGTTGACGTAGTGCTGGCCCGAAGCGAGCGCGGCTTCGCGAATCGCGTCCTGCGCCTGGCGCTTGGTGCCGACGAACAGCACCTTGCCGCCCGAACGTGCGGTCTGCTGGATGAAGTCGAGCGCGCGCGCGAACAGCGGCACGGTCTGCGACAGATCGATGATGTGGATGCCGTTGCGCGCGCCGAAGATGTACGGCTTCATGCGCGGGTTCCAACGGTGGGTCTGGTGGCCGAAGTGCGAGCCGGCCTCGATCAATTGCTGCATCGTGACGGTAGGAGCCGCCATAATCATATTCCTTTCCGGTTATGCCTCTGGAAAGCTGGAACCCGAATGCGGTCATGTCCCGCGGCGGGCACCGGTATGTGCGCCTTCCATGTGGATTTGCCCGCGTGGAACCGGCCGGGAATCGACCCATTTGCTGCGGACCGCGCGCCCTTAGCGCCGTTTGCTGGCCGAATCCAGACTCAATTCATCGCAATAAAATGGATTTCTGGCGCAAAAAACGTTTGACAAGCTGGAACAAATAGAGAACAAAGCTCTCATCGCCGGAACAGGCGGTGGGTAAGAAGCGTTTTCCACAGGACTTTCCCCGGGCTGTCAACACTCTTGTCGACACCGGGCTTGGAGATTTCGAGATGTTCGCATTGTTCCTCATCGCGCTCTTTACCGCCATCGGTCTGGCTTCGATTGCCACGCTTGCCGACAACGGCTTGCGCTGGTGGTCGGCTTTCGGCCAGCTACGGCGTGAACTTTGTGGGGGAACGACGACGTTGCCCATGCTTCGCCCGGCATACCGTTCCTATGGTCCGGCGCCTGCGGCTCACTCGGGCGGTCTGCGCGCTTCGACGAACGTGGTCAGCCGCGCCGCTTGAACCGCGCGTAGCGCAGCAGCGAATACGGCAGCAGCAGCAGGTAACCAACGCAGATCGCGCTGAGCGTCCACCATGGCTCAACCAGCAAGGCGGCGAACAGCAATCCTACGAAGGCCAGAACCTCGAGCCTGATCCCGCGCCGCGGGCGCAGCGACGTCCAGCTCGGCGTGGCCATGTTCGAAATCATGAGCAGCGCGATAGCGGCGAGCCAGATCCCTACCCCGATCGGGTTGCGGAACTCGTCGAGACCGGTCGCCATCCACAGGTAAAAGGGCGCGAATGCCAGCCCCGCGCCCAGCGGCGCCGGAACGCCGGTCAGGAAGCCGAGCGATTTGTGCGGCTGGTTCTCGACATCGATCTGCGCATTGAAGCGAGCCAGGCGCAGCGCACAGCAAATCGCGAACGCCAAGGCGGCGAACCAGCCGAGCCGCGGTTCGGCGGAGAGCGACCACAGGAACACGATGATTGCCGGAGCCGTGCCGAAGCTGAGCGAATCGGCGAGACTGTCGAGTTCGGCGCCGAAGCGCGACTGCGCCTTGAGCGCCCGTGCGATCCGGCCGTCGATCCCGTCGAGCACGCCAGCGAGGATAACCGCGACCACCGCCGCGCCCCATTGTTCGTCGATTGCGAAGCGGATACCGGTCAGCCCCGAACAAAGCGCTGCAGCGGTGATCGCGTTGGGGATCATCGCGCGCAGCGTCAGCGCACGGGTGTGGACCTCCGCCGGCTGTTCGTCTTCGGTGGCCTTGGGGCCGAGACGCGCGCCGCCGTCGGGAGGAGAGCCGGTGTCGTTCATTGCGATACGCCTTCGAGCAATTGCTGCGATCCCACTTCGGCCAGAACGGTTTCCCCCGCGATGACCTTTTGGCCCAGCAGCACCTTGGGGTCGGTCCCCGCGGGAAGGTACACATCCACCCGGCTGCCGAAGCGAATGAGGCCGACACGCTGTCCAACGCCCAGCATGTCGCCCGGCTTGACGAAAGGCACGATTCGCCGGGCGACCAGCCCCGCGATTTGCGTGAAGCCAAGCTTGAGCCCGTCGGTGCGTTCGATCAGCACGTGCTGCCGTTCGTTTTCCTCACTTGCCTTGTCGAGGCCCGCGTCCACGAAACTGCCCGGGATGTAGATCACCCGGCGTACGGTGCCCGCGATCGGCGAACGGTTGATGTGCACATCGAAGACCGACATGAAGATCGAAATGCGCGTGACCTTGCCCGGCTCAAGTCCGGCATGCCCGCTCCCGTCATCCACCACCAGTTCGGACGGAGGTTCGACCTCGGCGATCAATGACACCAGCCCGTCCGCGGGGGAGACGATCAGCCGTTCGTCCTGCGGCACCACTCGTTCGGGGTCGCGGAAGAAGGCGAAGACGCCCAGCGAAAGCAGCAGAAGCGGCCAGCCGACAATCTCCCAGTCGAGCCCGAGCAGGAAGATAAGGCTGACGACCACCGCAATGGCGCCAAACTTGCGTCCTTCGGGATGAATCGGGGGCCACGACCAACGCACATCGCCGCGGCCACGATTATCGAGGAGGTCACCTGCCATTGCAGACACCTAGTGGGTGCGCTGCCGCCTCACAAGGTATCACGCGACCTTGCGCACGAAGACTGCACCGGCCGAATAACCGGCACCGAAGCTGCAGATCAGCCCCGTATCGCCATCGGAGAGATCGCGATTGTGCTTGTGAAAGGCAATGATCGATCCCGCGCTGGATGTGTTAGCATAGGTGTCGAGCACGGTCGGGCTTTCGTCCGCGCTGGCTTCATGGCCGAGCACTTTTTGGGCGATCAGCCGGTTCATGCCCGCATTCGCCTGGTGCAGCCACAACCGCCGCAATGCCTGCGGGTCGATATCCAGCCGCTCGGCTTCGGTCACGATCATTTCGGCGACCATCGGCACCACTTCCTTGAAGACCTTGCGGCCTTCCTGGACGAACAGCTTGTCGGCTTTGCCCTCGCCTTCGGGCGAGGCGCGGTTGAGGAAACCGAAATTGTTGCGGATGTTGTTCGAGAAGACGGTCTTGAGACGCGTCCCCAAAATGTCCCAATGCGTGCCGGGCGCGATACCGGCATCTTCGACCAGCACTGCCGTCGCGACATCGCCGAAGATGAAATGGCTGTCGCGGTCGCGCCAGTTGAGATGACCACTGGTGATCTCCGGGCTGACGACCAGCACGCTCTTCGCGTTGCCCGAACGGATGTAGTCCGCGGCAGTCTGGATACCGAAGGTCGCCGACGAACACGCGACGTTCATATCGAAGGCGAAACCCTCGATGCCCAGTTCCTGCTGGATCTCGATCGCCATGGCCGGATAGGGGCGCTCCATGTTCGACGCGGCGCACAGCACCGCATCGACGTCGGCAACATCGCGCCCCGCCTGCTCCAGCGCCTGGCGCGCAGCCTTCACGCCGATCTCGGCCATGAACGACAATTCCTCGTTCGAACGCTCGGGCAAGCGCGGCTCCATCGTGCCCGGATCGAGGATCGGTTCCTTCGCCATCACATGGCGCGCCTTGATCCCGCTGGCCTTCTCGATGAATTCGACCGAACTCGGTTGCAGCGCCGCCGTGTCTCCTGCCGCGATCGCATCGGCGTTCTCGGCATTGAACCGTTCGACATAGCGATTGAAGCTGTCGACGAGCTCTTCGTTGGTGATGGTTTCCGCCGGCGTAAACAGCCCGGTGGAAGAGATGACAGGGCGCCCGGCCAAGGTCTTGTTGTGACTCATGCTGGCTGATTAGGCGCGCTCCCCCGTTCCCGCAAGTTCCGCCAAGCCGCCAAACCCCGCCTTGGCAGATCGCGAGGCAGCCTCTAGTCCCGATGCATGGAACATCTCCCGGCCACCCGACCGACGAATTTCTGCGACACCTGCGCCATTCGCAATCGTGCCATCTGCGCTGATCTCGACGATAGTGAAATTGGATTGCTCAACGGCATCGGTCGCCGGCGCCAGCTCGAACCGGGCGAACAACTTATGTGGGAAGGCGACGAGGCGGTCCTCGTCGCCAATGTGATCGACGGCGTGCTCAAGCTGGCATCGCATTCGGCCGATGGCGGCGAGCAGATCCTCGGGCTCGCCTATCCATCCGACTTTCTCGGTCGCCCGTTCGGCGAAACCGCCCCCTATGGGGTAGAGGCGCTGACAGATGCGCAAATCTGCGTATTCGAGCGCAAGGATTTCGACCGCTTCGCCCGCGACCATCCACGGCTCGAGCACAAATTGCTCGAGCGCACGCTGACCGAACTCGACCGCAGCCGCCGGTGGATGATGCTGCTCGGCCGGATGAACGCCGGGCAGAAAGTTGCCAGCTTCCTGCTGGAACTCACGGATCGCCTGGGGAAGGCAGGCGCCGGCGGCGAAACCTTCGTCACCCTCCCGCTTTCACGGCAACAGATGGCCGACGTGCTCGGCCTGACCATCGAAACGGTCAGCCGCCAGCTATCGCGCCTGCGCAGCGCAGGCCTGATCGACACCCCCTCCCGCCGGGAGATCGTTTTGCGGGACAGACGAGAGCTCGAAGAACTGGCGGGCTGATGACGGCCCGAAAACCGGCGATGCGTTGCGGGATGTAGCGAATGGCGGTGGTGGACAGGGCTGGATTCGAACCAGCGTACGCTTGCGCGGGCAGATTTACAGTCTGCTGCCTTTAACCACTCGGCCACCTGTCCACACGGGCCATTTCGCTAAGGAAACCGAGGGATCGGAAGCCCGATCCCGTGCCGAGAGGCGCCCCTTTGGCGAAGCGATGCTTGCCTGTCAATGCCCTCGCTGGCACAGGCCGCACACAATCATGCAGACAGGACGAATTTGATGGCGAAAGGCGAACGCAAACGCGCACTCAGGGGCCGCGCCGGCCGGATGAAGGGTGGCCGCGGCAGCGGACGGGCGAGCGCCGGACAGGTCAGGCTATGGGGCCGTCATGCGGTCGAAGCCGCGCTCAAGAACCCCGAGCGCGTGCACCGCAAGCTGTGGGCGACCCGCGAAGCGATCGAGACGCTCGACGGGGAGCTTCCCGCCGATTTCCCGCTGGAATATGCGGATGTGACCGATCTCGCCCGCCTGGTGGCGAAGGATGCACCGCATCAGGGCCTCGTGCTCGAATGCGCCCCGCTCGAGGACCGGCATCTCGATGAGGTGCTGGACGGCGATCCCGCGCGGCCGCTGGTCGTCCTCGACCAAGTTACCGACCCGCATAATGTGGGCGCCATCCTGCGATCCGCTGCGGCGTTCGGCGCTGCGGCGCTGATCACGCAGGACCGCCACGCCCCGCCCGAGGGCGGTGTCATCGGCAAGGCCGCTTCAGGGGCACTCGAGGTGGTGCCCTGGATACGGGTGGTCAATCTGGCGCGTGCGCTCGAACAGGTCGCCGAAGCAGGTTACTGGCGGATCGGACTGACGGGGGCGGCCGAGGCCACGCTCGCCGAGGCCCTGCCCGAACGTCCCGTAGCGCTGGTACTCGGCGCCGAAGGGGAAGGCATGCGCCACAATATCGAGGCGCATTGCGACGCGCTCGCCAAGCTGCCGATCGGCGATCAGATCGAAAGTCTCAACGTGTCGAATGCCGGAGCGATCGCGCTCTATGCTGTGGCAACGCGCTAAGGGTTTACCAAATCGGGGGGAATACGATGAAACGTCTCTTGATCGTGCTGTGCGCACCGCTGCTGCTGACCGGCTGCCTTTTGTCGCCGGGGCGGTTCGTCAGTGAATTGCACCTGCTGGATAATGACCGTTTCGCCTTCACCTATGAAGGCGAGATCGAGATGCTGGCGCTGAGCAAGCTCGCGAAAATGGCCGAAGGAGAGGAGCAGGTTTTCGAGGCCGAGTGCTACGATGATGAATGGGACATCCGCGAATGCACCTCGGCCGAACTCGAGGAGCAGCGCGCCCAATGGGACGCCGAGGCCGAAGAGCGGCGGGCGACGGCGCGGCGAGAGGCGGAAGAGATGCGGGTTCTGCTGGGCGATATCGATCCCAACGATCCCGCCGCGGCCGATGAGATCGCGGCCCGGATGCAGCGGCAACGCGGTTGGGAGCGGGTATCCTACATCGGCGAAGGGCTGTTCGATGTCGAATTCGCGGTCGAAGGCACGCTGACGCATGACTTCGTTTTCCCCACGCTTGAAGGCATGCTGGGTGCCACGCCTTTCGTCAGCGTCAATCTGCGCGAAGATGGCAAGGTCCGGGTTGACGCACCCGGCTATTTCTCACGCGCCAAGGACAATCCGATGTTCGGAAGCGCCTCGATCGCCAAGATGGCGCTGGCGGAACCGGACGCTTCCGGCGAGGCTCCGCGCATCGTCAGGCCCGAAGGCACCTTTACCCTTGTTACCAGCGGGCGCATTCTGGCCAACAATACCGACGAAGGCCCTGCCCCTCACGCGCAGGGCCAAGCGCTTGAATGGACCATTGGCCCGGCAACGCATCAGCCACCCACGGCATTGATTGCATTCGACCGGTAAACCGAAAACGCCGCGCTTTCCGGGTGGAAAGCGCGGCGAAGTTCGATCCCGTCTTGGCGCCGCGAGGCGGAGCGACGCCTAGGAAAATTCGGCTTAGTTGACCGAATCCTTGAGGCCCTTGCCGGCCTTGAACTTCGGCTGGTTGGAAGCCTTGATCGTCATCGGTTCGCCAGTGCGCGGGTTGCGACCGGTCGAAGCCTTGCGCTTCGCGACCGAGAACGTGCCGAAACCGACCAGACGTACTTCATCGCCGCTCGACAGGGCCTTGGTGATGGCGTCGAAAACGCCTTCGACGGCGCTCGAAGCGTCGCTCTTCGAAAGGCCGCTGGAATCGGCAACTGCGCTGATCAGATCGTTCTTGTTCATGAGTAAAACCCCCTTGTTCTTATCGTAGAAAGGTATTGGCTGAATCGCCTCGGTGAAGGCGGACGAATTGAGAGTTTTTTCCACGCGGTGTCAAAGGCAAATTCCGCTGAATTCGGCGGATTTCAGGACATTTGCGATGGATTTACGGTGAAGCCCCTATTCACCATCGGCATAGCCGCGCTCGCGACCGGAGAAACGGCAGGCGGTGCCTGGCGTCCCCGGTCCGAGTCGCTGCGATGCAGCACATCATTTGTCAGTGTGCGGTGGGCGAAGCCGGCCGTTGGGCATGATCCGGTTGCGCAGCCAGATCGTCCGCCTCGGTCCACTCGATCGGCTCGGGCATGCTGCAAAGCGCATGCGTAAGCACTTCGTCGACATGCGAAACTGGAACGATTTCAAGCCCATCCTTCACATTAGCAGGAATTTCCGCGAGGTCTTTGACGTTCTCCTCCGGGATCAGGACCTTGGCGATGCCGCCGCGCAGCGCAGCCAGCAGCTTCTCCTTGAGGCCACCGATGGCCAGCACCCTACCGCGCAATGTGACTTCGCCGGTCATCGCGACATCGGGACGCACCGCCACGCCCGACAAGGTAGAGACAATCGAGGTCACCATGCCCACACCCGCGCTGGGCCCGTCCTTGGGCACTGCGCCCTCGGGCAGGTGGATATGGATGTTGCGGCGGTGGAACAGGCTGGGCTTGATCCCGTAATGCGGGGCGCGTGCCTTGACGAAACTGAACGCCGCGGCAACGCTCTCGTTCATCACGTCGCCAAGCTTGCCGGTGGTCTTGATCTCGCCCTTGCCCGGCGTGGTGACGCTCTCGATCGTCAGCAGTTCGCCCCCGACCTCGGTCCAGGCGAGACCGGTCACCGCGCCGACCTGCGGCTCCTCCTCGCTCATGCCGTGCTTGAACTTGCGGACACCCGCGAAGTCGCTGAGATTGTCGGGCGTGATCGACACGCTTTCGACTTCCTTCTCGAGGATCTTGCGCAGGCTCTTGCGCGCCAGCCGCGCCAGTTCGCGTTCGAGCGTGCGGACGCCAGCTTCGCGCGTGTAGTAGCGGATCAGATCGCGTAGACCGTCCTCGGTTAGCTCGAATTCCCCCTTCTTCAGCCCATGCTCTGCAATCTGCTTGGGCAGCAGGTGGCGCTTTGCGATCTCGACCTTTTCGTCCTCGGTATAGCCTTCGAGCCGGATGATCTCCATCCGGTCCAGCAGCGGTTGCGGAAGGTTGAGACTGTTCGCGGTGGTCACGAACATGATGTCGCTCAGATCGAGATCGAGTTCGAGGTAATGATCCTGGAACTTGTTGTTCTGTTCGGGATCGAGCACCTCGAGCAGAGCGGAAGCCGGGTCGCCGCGGAAATCCTGGCCGAGCTTATCGATCTCGTCGAGCAGGAACAGCGGGTTGATCTTGCCCGCTTTCTTGAGGTTCGTCACGATCTTACCCGGTAGCGAGCCGATATAAGTCCGGCGATGGCCCCGGATCTCCGCTTCGTCGCGTACGCCGCCGAGCGACTGGCGCACGAATTCGCGCCCCGTAGCCTTGGCAATGCTCTTGCCGAGCGAGGTCTTGCCGACCCCGGGCGGGCCGACGAGGCACAGGATCGGCCCCTTCAGCTTGCGCGTGCGCGCCTGGACCGCGAGATATTCGATGATCCGGTCCTTGACCTTCTCGAGCCCGTAATGGTCCGCATCAAGGACCTTCTGTGCTTCGCCGATATCCTTCTTAACCTTGCTCTTCTTGCCCCAGGGCAGGTCGAGCAACACGTCGAGGTAATTACGGATCACGGTGGCTTCGGCGCTCATCGGTTGCATCGCCTTGAGCTTCTTTAGCTCGGCTTCCGCCTTTTCACGCGCTTCCTTGCTCAGCTTGGTCTTGCCGATCTTTTCGGTAAGCTCCGCAATCTCGTTGCTGCCGTCGTCATCACCGCCCAGCTCGTTCTGGATCGCCTTCAGCTGCTCATTCAGATAATACTCGCGCTGGGTCTTTTCCATCTGGCGCTTCACGCGCCCGCGGATGCGACGCTCCACCTGCAGCACCGACAATTCGCCTTCCATGAAGGACATGACCATCTCGAGCCGTTTGAGCGGGTCGCGTTCGACGAGCAGTGCCTGCTTGTCGGAAACCTTGGCATTGATTGCCGCGGCAATGGTATCCGCCAGCTCGCCCGCGTCATCGATGTCGCCGAGTTGTTCGGCGGCTTCTTCGCCCAGCTTCTTGTTCAGCTTTGCATATTCGCCGAACTGCTCGACCACCTGCCGCATCATGGCCACCACTTCACTGCCCGATGCGGTGACAGTATCCTTCACTTCGACCACGGCTTCGACATGGTCGCCGCGTGGCTCGAGCCGATCGAGCGCGGCACGCGAAGTGCCCTGAACGAGCACACGCACGGTGCCATCGGGCAGCTTGAGCAATTGCAGGACTTGAGCGATCACGCCCACGTCGAACAGGTCATCGCGTTCGGGATCGTCGCAGCCCGGATCGAGCTGTGCGAGCAGGAAGATGTCCTTGCTGCCTTCCATGGCCGCCTCGAGCGCCGCCACCGATTTGTCACGTCCGACAAAAAGCGGGACCACCATGCCGGGGAAGACGACGATGTCGCGGAGGGGAAGAAGGGGGTAGGTCTCAACCATCAATCAAATCCAATCGCGGCCGGGCACCGGCCTTTCGCGTGGAATATGGTAAGCACTGTCCCACAACGCAACATCACCGCGGAAACTCTGTGGATGGCGCATGATTACAATCGAATCCGCGTTAACATAGGTTAACCATCCAGCCTGAGCGGGAGAGGGAATTCGTTTTCCTTTGGGAGTCAGATAGTTGTTTGATTCGCTTATCTGCAAAGTCAGTGGTCATCGGGTAAATCGACGACGAGTGTGGGACGATGGGGTCAACTTCCGCACCAATTGCGAGCGCTGCGATAAGCCGCTCATTCGCGACAAACAAGGCTGGCGGGTGTTCGACAGCAGCCGAGACCTCAATCCTGCTCGTCGCGCGCACCCGCGGCACGCTTGACCAGACCCATTGTCAGCAAACTTCAGGTGGGCTGGAGCCTGCCCGATCATGGTGCCTGACGCTTCATAGGCACTATCATCGGGTAGGCGCCGGAAGACGATCAGATCGCCTTACATCCCAGGCAGTTTGAAGCCGGCGGGGATCCCTGCGCCCTGCTGGATCTTCTCCATTTCTTCCGCGGAAACGCGATCGGCACGGTCGCGGGCGTCGTTGAATGCGGCAGTGACGAGGTCCTCGACCATCTGTTTCTCTTCGGGCTTCATCATGCTTTCATCGATGGAGACGCCCAGAATCCGGCCCCGCGCAGTCGCGCGCACCTTGACTAGGCCGCCACCCGCGGTTCCTTCAACCTCGATTTCATCGAGTTTCGCCTGCGCGTCGCCCATCTGCTTCTGGATGGTTTCCGCAGCCTTCTGCGCCTGTGCGAGCATTTCTTCCATATTCATGCGTTTCTACTCCATGGAATTTCGCGGCGCTGGGGAGCCGCGCCGCCATCGTCGATCAATTCAGCTTCGGGGAACGCATCGAAAGCCGCACGCACCAGCGGATGCGATCGCGTCGCTGCGGCGGCCTGTTCGCGCTCCGCTTCGATAAGCTCGACCAGCGAGGGCGCCCCTGCGCCACCAGGCACTTCCTCGACGTTCCAACGTTTCCCGGTGTGCCGGTGCAAGGTATCGCGCAGGACGTTCCTGATATCGTCGCTGTACTTGGCGTCTCGGCCGTAACGCAGCAAACCATCGGACAGTTCGACCACACGGACCTGCAACCGCATGATGCTGGCTTCCTGCATCATGCCCGAAGCGTCGATCGCCTCGACGAGTTCGCCCCAATCCAGGTTCCCTTGCGAAGATGCATCCGTAGGTGTCGCGCCAGTTTTACTCGGCGCCGGAGCCGGACCGGACTGACCAAGCGTTTCGAGTTTCTTCGCGAGGCGACCGGGATCGGGCATTTGCCCGGCATACAGCGTCCGCAGCAACGCCATACGCAGCGCGACCAGCGGATCGGGGGCGAGGCGCACTTCCTCGTGTCCCTTGAGCAGCAATTGCCACAGCCGGTGCAATTGGCCCGCAGGCAAGCGGGTGGCCCAGTCGCCCAATTGCTCGCGCTCGTCCGCGCTGACGCCCTCCGCTTCGCCACCAGACACCTGCGCAACCGTGATGCGATGCGCCAGATCCATCTGTGCCCGCAACAAGGCAAGCGGCTCGACCCCGAGTGCGTATTGCTCGTCGATGGCAGACAGCAGCGCTTTGCCCTCGCCCTCGAGCATGTGCGCGAACAGCCTGCGCTGCGCGCTCTTGTCCGCGAGACCGAGCATGTCGCGTACGCGTTCAGCCGTCACCTTGCTCTCGGTATCGAGATCGGCATGCGCAATCGCCTGGTCGAGGATCGACAGGCCGTCGCGCACCGAACCTTCGGCAGCATTCGCGACGATATGCAACGCCTCTGCCTCGGCCTCGACACCTTCCTTGCGGCAGATTTCCGCGAAATGCGCTTCGAGCAGTTCGACAGGGATGCGGCGCAGATCGAAACGCTGGGTCCGGCTGAGCACGGTCACCGGCAGTTTCTCGACCTCGGTCGTGGCGAACAGGAACTTCACATGCGCCGGGGGTTCCTCCAGCGTCTTGAGCAAGGCGTTGAACGCATTGCGTGAGAGCATGTGAACTTCGTCGATGATGTAGATCTTGTAACGCGCGGAAACGGCCGCATAACGAACCGCTTCGATAATCTCGCGCACATCGTCCACGCCCGTGTGGCTCGCGGCGTCCATCTCGATCACGTCGATATGACGGCCCTCGGCAATTGCACGACACGGTTCGCATACACCGCAGGGGCTGATCGTCGGGCCACCCTGCCCGTCGGGACCGATGCAATTGAGCGCCTTGGCGATGAGGCGCGCGGTAGAGGTTTTGCCGACCCCGCGAACACCGGTCATCAGGAAGGCATGCGCCAATCGATCGCGCGCGATCGCATTGGCCAGCGTGCGGACCATTGCTTCCTGACCGATGAGCTCGGCGAAGGTTTGCGGCCGATACTTGCGCGCTAGGACACGATAAGGCTGCGTGGGATCGGGCGCAGCGCTTTCGGAAGCATCGGCCGGCCGCGATGCCGCAACTGCCTGTTCGGCCGGCTCTTCCAGAGTTTCGCCTGCAGATGTCGCTGGTGGCGGACCGCCGAACATCGATTCCTGCCCCGCATCCTCGAGCTCGGCAGCGCTCGGCGCCTCGTCCTCTTCAGAGGCGGCCTCCCACGGGAGGCCGTCAGGATTTTCCGGTGAATCGCCCATGGTGACTAGGTAGGCATTGGCGTGACAAAAGTCATGCCGCTAAACCGACGAATTGTGGGGGTAAGAGGAGCCGGCCGACCCGCCGCAATCCACCTGGGCTGCTTCCTTCCGGACCTGACCCGGTGAGCGAACGCAAACGTCCGACCGACTCCCGGCGCGCCATATGGCGCCGTCGGAGAAGAAAATCAATTACCGAAAATTGTCTGCGTATGCCTGGAGCTTGAGGCTCTTTGGCGGGGTCGCGTGAACGCGTGCAACGATGCCGTACTTCTCGGCGTAAGCCCTGGCCTCTTCCTTGCTCGGGAAGGTCAGTTGCACCTGGGCTTGGGTATCGCCGCTGCCCGTCCAGCCCATCAGCGGATCCGCATGACGCGCCTCCGACTGCTCGAACTCGAGCACCCATTCATCGGTCCGTGCCTTGCCCGACTGCATGGCGTTCTTCGGGCGCTGGTAGATTCGTGCAGACATGACCGGTGCCTCTAATTCAGCCTCCCGATTTTGAAAAGGCGTTCTTGGTCTTCAGACTTGGCGCCACGGCCCACGGTTCCTCCGGCCAGCGATGCTTGGGATAGCGCCCCTTCATATCCTTGCGCACGTCGGCCCAGCTGCCGCGCCAGAACCCGGGCAGGTCGCGTGTTGCCTGGATCGGCCGGCCGGCCGGGCTGGTCAGCTTGAGCAGCAATGGCACCTTACCGATCATGGGATGCCTTTCGAGCCCGAACAGCGCCTGCACGCGCACCTCCACGCTCGGTGCATCCTCGCTCGCGTAATCGATGCGATGCGATGTCCCCGCAGGAGAAACGAATTCGCGCGGGGCGATACGGTCGAGCGTGGTCCGACTGTCCCAGTCGAGAAGACCGAGCAAGGCGTCGGTCAGCTTGCCGCTGGCCAGTTTGAGATCGCGCCTGCCCGCCAGCAATGGCCGGAGCCAGATCGGTGCGGACGCATGCAACTCGCTCGGCGAAAACTGATCGATGCCCGCATAGGCAGCGCGTGCGAGAAGATCTTGCGGAATCAGCTTTGCCGGGTTTTCCAGAACCTTATCGACAAGCATGTCCACAATCGCATCCCCGTCCGGTTCCGGGTCGGGCCCTTGCGCCAGCACGATGGTTCCGAGCCTGCGTTCCACGCGCGCCTCAACCCGTTCTCCGGTCCAGCGGAGCAGCTTGCGGCGTTCTATCCGTTCGGAAAACCAGCGTTCGAGATCGCCCTCCTCAACTGCCATGCCGGCAGTAATCCGCGCGCCCTTGGCCTGCCCCTGTGCATCTCCCACCACGATGAAGTCGGCGCGCGCCAGCGTCGAGGTCGGGTCAAGCACGAAGCCCCGGCCGCCTGCAGCAATCCACTGCTCTCCCCGTGCATCGCGGCGCTTGGCGATAAACTCGGGTCTACCGGCAGCGAGATGAATTCCGGGCGGCGGGGCCTCCCCCCCACTCTTCACATCAACCAGATCCTGCGCGCGCCGCGCCCAGCGCGAAGCCAGCTTGCGGCTGGCCTCCGCCTTGTGTCCGCGTTCGCCATTCCAGCGCGTCAGGCGCACGTCGAGATCTTCGCCTCGCCCTCCCAGGGATCGCTCTTGCAGCAATAAGGCGATCCTGGCCGCGCGTTCAGCATCACCATGCTCTGCACCGAACAGGATGGTCGCTGCGCCCTGCGGATCGAGCGAGAGTTGCGCGAGGTTGGTACCGCGCTCGGTTATCCGCCCTGCCTCGTCGAGCGCACCCAGCGCCACAAGTGTCGAACGAGCGGCATCGACCGATGCTGCGGGCGGCGGATCGAGCCACGCAAGGCTGTCTGGATCGGCGGTCCCCCATTGCGCGAGCGACAGGACGAGCGGAGCGAGGTCGGCGGTGACCATTTCGGGCGGATCAAAGGGTGGCCGACCGCCATGGCCCCCTTCTTCCCAAAGACGATAGGCGACCCCGGGGCCTTGCCGGGCCGCACGACCCGCACGCTGTGCAGCCGCCGCCTGGCTCGCTCGGTGCGTGACGAGATGCGTGGTCCCGGCCGCGCGATCGAATTCGGCGCGGCGAGACAGGCCCGCATCGACCACCACCGACACCCCGTCCAAGGTCAACGACGTTTCGGCAATCGCGGTTGCCAGCACGATCCGCCGACGTCCGTCCGGATCCCGGCGGATCGCGGCACGCTGCGCTGCCGGTTCGACCTGCCCGTGTAACGGCAACAATAGCGCGTCCGGCAGCCTCTTTTCCAGCCGTTCGCGTACCCGCTCAATCTCGCGCACGCCGGGCAGGAAGCCGAGGATGTCGCCGTCCCGCTCGCGCCATGCGGTTACGATGGCCTGCGCCATGGCATCCTCGACAGGAAGCTGCGGAGACGATCCCAGCCATTCGATGTCTAGCGGATAGGCACGGCCCTCGCTTTCGATGACCTGTGCACGATCACCCAGCAATTCGGCGAAGCGGCTGCCGTCGATGGTCGCCGACATGACCAGAACCCGAAGGTCTTCGCGCAGGACGGCGCGGCTTTCCAATGCCAGCGCCAGTCCGAGATCGCTGTCCAGATGGCGTTCGTGCGCTTCGTCGAACAGCACCGCAGAAACGCCCGCAAGTTCAGGATCGGCAAGGATCATGTTCACGAAAATCGCTTCGGTCACGACGAGGACGCGTGTGCGCGCGGAGCGCTTGCTGTCCAGCCGCGTCACATACCCCACAGTTTCGCCGGGCTTTTCGCCCAACGTCTGCGCCATGCGTTCGGCGGCGGCGCGCGCGGCGACACGACGCGGCGACGTGAGGATGACCGTGCCACTGCACCAACCCTGTTCCAGCAGCGCGGGAGCAACCGCGGTGGTCTTGCCTGCCCCCGGTGGAGCGACCAGCACGCCGCATCCTTGCTCGCGCAAGGCATCGAGCACTTCGAGGATCACGGAGATTATCGGCAGGTCGGCCACGCCGGCACCCACAGGACGGATCAGTAGCCGCGTGCCACGGCGAAAAGCGCCGCCTGGGTCATCGCCTGGCGCGCGCTACTCTCGGGAAAGATCGACAGCGCATCGATCGCACGCTGCGCGAAATGCCGGGCGCGTGCCTTGGTGTCGTCCACCGCGTGGTGACGGTCGATCAGTTCGATCGCATGATCGAGATCGGCGTCGCTGATCTTGAACCCGCCGATCGCGGCCTTCCAGAACTCTCGCTCTTCCGCGCTTCCCCGCGCATAAGCGAGGATCACCGGCAGCGTCATCTTGCCTTCGCGGAAATCGTCGCCGCGATCCTTGCCCATGGCGGCAGCATTGGAATCGTAATCCAGCGCGTCATCGACCAGCTGGAATGCAACCCCGAGGTTGCGGCCGTATTCGTCGAGCGCCTGCTCCTGCTCGTCGCTGCACTCGGCGACGACCGCCGCGATACGGCTAGCGGCGGCGAACAGCGCGGCGGTCTTCGCGCGGATGATGTGCAGATAGCGCTCTTCGCTGGTATCGATCTTGCGCTGCGCGGTCAGCTGGTCGACCTCGCCTTCGGCAATGATCGCCGAGGCTCCCGAGAGGATCTTGAGCACCTTGAGGCTGCCGTCTTCGGTCATCAACTCGAACGAACGGCTGAAGAGGAAATCGCCCACCAGCACGGTCGCGGGATTGCCGTAGATGATATTGGCGGCCGCCTTGCCGCGCCGCAGGTCGCTTCCGTCGACAACGTCGTCGTGGAGCAGCGTCGCAGTGTGGATGAACTCTACCGCCGCAGCCAGCTTGTAATGCCGGTTGCCGCTGTAGCCGACCAGTTCCGCCCCCGCGAGCGTCAGCATCGGGCGCAGCCGCTTGCCTCCTCCCGAGATCAGATGCCCCGCAAGCGCCGGAATCAGCGGCACCTCGCTTTGCATCCGGTCGAGGATGACCTGGTTGACCTGGTTCATGCCCGGAGCGGTGAGAGCCAGCATCGGCTCGATCGATCCTTCGGGCTCCTTGCGCGGCAATGTAATTACGTCGGCAGACATTTCGGCTTGGCCATGGTCTGCGCAAGCTTTCTTGGCAAGCGTCGATTTCTTGTTAGCCTGCCCGCATGTCCGACGCACCCACGCCCGACCCGGTTCTCGCCGGCTTTCGCAAGAGCATCGACAATATCGATGCCGCGCTGATCCACATGCTCGCCGAGCGGTTCCGGATCACGCAGGCTGTCGGCGAATACAAGGCGAAGGTGACGCTGCCGCCAGCCGATCCGAACCGCGAAAAGGAACAGATCGCAAGGCTGCGGCGGCTCGCCGAAGACAGCGAACTGGACCCCGAATTCAGCGAAAAATTCCTTCGCTTCATCATCGATGAGGTGATCCGGCACCATGAACGCGCGGCCGGGCGGTGACTTTCTTCAAAGAGCGCTCCGCGGCAGGCTCAGGCTGACCAGCAGACCGCCCAGGTCCTCGCTTTCGCCAAGCTCGACCGACCCGCCATAGATTTCGATCACGTCGCGCACGATTGCGAGACCCAGCCCGGTCCCCGGCTTGCCCGTATCGAGCCGTGCACCGCGGTCGAAGATGCGCGTGCGTTCGCTTTCGGGGATGCCCACGCCGTCGTCTTCGATCCAGATCATACATTGCTCTGCGCTACGGTCGGCGTCGATGGTCACGAACACGCTCCCGCCGCCGTACTTGGCGGCGTTCTCGATCAGATTGCCAAGAATTTCGTCGAGATCCTGCCGCTCCATTGTCACGGCGGCATCACGATTGCCGTCGAGGTCGAAACGCGTCTGGTCGTAGATCCGGGTTACCGCGCGCAATACGCTTTCGGCGCTCGGCCACACTTCCGCACGCGCATGCCCGCTTGCACGCCGCCCGACCGCCCGCGCGCGCGCCAGATGGTGCTCGACATGGCGCTGCATGGTCTTGGTCTCGCGGCAGACGAGATCTGACAGACGCGGGTCATGTGCGGTCGCGGCATTGGTCAGAACCGTCAATGGCGTCTTCAGCGCATGCGCGAGATTGCCCGCATGCATGCGCGCCTCCTCGGCCTGCTGTTCGGTATGCGTCAGCAGGGCGTTGATCTCGTCGACCAGCGGCTCGACCTCGATCGGCAGCGGCTCGGTAATCCGGTTGGTGCCCTGAGTGCGCATTGCCTGGATCGCATCGCGCACACGCCGCAGCGGTGAAAGACCATACCAGCTTTGCAGCATCGCCATGGCCATCAGCCCCAGCCCGAGGACCGCGAAGCTCCATACCAGGATCGAACGGATGCGGATGATCTGGTAATCCAGTTCGCCCCGCGCCGAAGCCACGGCAAAGGTCCAGCGCGTATCGCTGTCGGGCAGGATAACGGTACGTTCGACGATCCGCAGGGGTTCATCCTCGAACTGGTCGGAATTGTAGAAATGCGGCTCGTTGTCGAAATGATCGCCCTGGACCTTGAGACTGCGGTCCCACAGGCTGCGGCTGGGGAATGGCTGGTGCCCCTCGCCAGTGATCTGCCAATAGACCCCGCTATTGGGTTCGAGAAACCGCTGGTCGCCTAGCGATCGATAAAGCTGCACGTCACCGAAACTGTCGATTTCGGCGGAGGTGATCAGTGCAGTCTGCACATATTCGAGCTGCTCGTCGAAATTGTCCTCGACCAAGCGTACCAGCGTGCGATCGAGTGCAAAGCCACCCGCGAGCAGCAGCACCCCGATCCAGACCGCCGCGATCGCCATCATGCGGCGCGCAAGGCTGCGACGCGCGGGCGGCTTCGCGATAATTACCGGATCGTCGGCGGCAGCATCGGCTGACGGGGCTCGCCCGACCGCCAGCCGCTGCTCCGACGCCAGATCAGGCGCGCGGCTGGTCGGCGGGGTCGTCGAGGCTGTAGCCGAGTCCACGGATCGTCGTGATCACTTCTGCACCCAGCTTCTTGCGGATGCGGGTAACAAAGACCTCGATCGTATTGGAATCGCGGTCGAAATCCTGATCGTAGATGTGCTCGATCAGTTCGGTGCGGCTGACCACCTTGCCCTTGTGGTGCATCAGATAGCTCAGCAGCTTGTATTCCTGCGCGGTCAGCTTGACCGGTTCGCCTTTCAGCGTGACGCGGCCCGAACGCGTGTCGAGGCGAACATCACCCGCGGTCAATTCGGAGGAGGTGTTGCCCGACGCACGACGGATCAACGCGCGAAGGCGAGCGATCAGTTCCTCGGTCTGGAATGGCTTGGCGAGATAATCATCCGCGCCCGCGTCCAGCCCCGCGACCTTGTCGGACCAGCTGTCGCGCGCTGTGAGCACCAGGACGGGGAACTTGCGGCCTTCCTTGCGCCACATGCCCAACACGGTCAGCCCGTCGATCTCGGGCAGACCGAGATCGAGGATCACCGCGTCGTATTCTTCGGTACTGCCAAGGAAGTGCCCGTCTTCACCATCGGTGGACAAGTCCACCGCATAGCCGTTCTGCTCGAGCGTCGACTTGAGCTGCTGGCCCAGGGTGGGCTCGTCCTCGACGATCAGGATACGCATAAATGTCCGTCCTCGGATTGTTTGTGACGCGTTTCGTTCATGTAGGTGAACGCGTCAACCTGAACGGGAACACCGCGACGCAAATCAGCGGCTGCGCCGCAGGACCTTGCCGGTGCGGGCATCGACATCGACATACATGACCCGGCCATCCTTGATGAACTTCAGGCGGTAGGCCATCGCGGCCGAGTCATAGGCGGGACCAAGATAGTCGGCCCCGCGCATGGTCGGCAGGATCCGCGCCTCGATATCGCGCAGCTCCATGATGTTTCCGGCATTCATCTCGCGTCGCGCCTCGCCCTGTTCGGAGCGACGCTGCTGCGCAAAAGCGGGTTCGGCAGCAATCGGCCCGGCGATCAGACCGAAGGCGAGAAGGGATGCGAAAATGCGCGACATGATGTCTGTGTGCCTAGCCCGGCTGCATTGAACAAGGGGTGAATGCCTGCCGACCCGCCAAGACGAGTTCAGCGCGTCATTTCGAATTTGACCGTAAGCGAGACCTGCGTCCCGACCAGTCCGGGTTCGACCGGGGTCGGCGCGGCCGCGGCCTCGGCCATCATGCGGCCATCCGCTTTGGCATAGGGAACGGGTCCGCCGCGGACGACGGATTCATTCACCTCGAGCAGGCGCACACCGGTATATCCCGACCATTGCGCATATTCCTGCGCCCGTTCGCGTGCGCTGTCGAAGGCGGCGCGACGGGCCTGGGCGCGGGGCCCCTCGTCGTTCTCCAGCGAGAAACTCGGGCCATTGATATCGGTCGCACCCGCGGCGACAAGCGCATCGAGCACTTCGCCGGCGCGTTCGACCTCGCGCAGCGTCACACTCACGCGGTTCGATGCCTGATAGCCGCGGAAAACCTGACGCCGGGTCGATTGGTCGTAATCATATTGCGCATTGAGGTTGATGCCGGTTGTCTGGATATCGTCCTCGTTGATACCCAGCGCTTTGATACGATCGATCACCGCCGTCATCTCGCGCGCATTGAGCCGCATGGCCTCGACCGCCGTGTCCGCCTGGCTGGTCACCCCCGCGCCGATTTCGACGATGTCGGGCTTGGCATCGACAGTTTCGGAAACCGACAGCTCGACCACCGGCCCCTGTGCCTGCACCTGTACTTCTGCGGCGTGGGCGCTGGCGGCGATACCGGTGGCGGCGAGAGCGGGAATTGCAAAACGGATCATGGGCTTGCTCCTCATTGGTCGGACGGACTATCTGCTTTGCAGCTTTACGGCTTGCTGAACGCAAGGGTTCCCGCAAACCCCGGTATCGTCCGGGTGGAACCCGGCGGCCGAGCGAAGGGGGAACCGATGAAAGCCTTGAAGATCGCACTGGCGGCACTCGCCGCCCTCGCCACGCAACCACTGGCAGCGCAGATGGAACGGGTGCCCGATCGCCCGGCGGGCGAAGGCGAAGGCCCCTTCGGCAAGCTGGTGATCCGCGGAGTGACGGTCATCGAAGGCAGCGGCGCCCCGCCCGCCGGCCCGATCGACATCGTGATCGAAGACAACCTTATCGCGGCGCTTTATCCGGGTGGTGCACCAGCGGGCGAACTCGAAACCGCTCAGCGGGTGGTGGATGCGAATGGCATGTACGCACTCCCCGGTTTCGTCGATGTGCATGGCCACAATGGCGACGCCGCGAAAGCACCCAACCCGTCCTATGGCTACAAGTTGTGGCTGGCGCATGGTGTAACCACGGTGCGCGGGGTGAGTTTCTATTTCGGCGCGGGCACGCCCGATATCGCGGATGCGCGCCGCAGCGCGGCCAATACGATCACCGCGCCGCGACTGATTCCCTATGCGGTGTTCGGCGACAAATGGGCTGGCGGTGCGCCCGACACCCCGGCCAAGGCGCGCGAATGGGTGCGCTGGGCGAAAGCGCAGGGCTATTGGGGCGTGAAGTTCTTCAACGGCTCCTCGCCCGAGGTTTTCGCGGCCGCCTTCGACGAAGCCGAGAAGTTGCAGATGGGCACGGTGGCGCATCTCGCGCAGACCGGCGTCGCCGAAGTGAACGCGCACAAGGCGGTGGAACTCGGCCTCGACGACGTCACCCATTTCTACGGCCATTTCGAAAGCCTGCTGAAGGACGGGCTCCCCTACTATCCGGAAGACTACAATTATTTCGACGAGCAGTCGCGCTTCGGCTGGGTCGCACGGCTCGCCCCGCAGGCGGTCGAACCGGGCGAGGCCAAATGGGACGAATATGTCGACCTGCTGGTGGACGAAGCCGTGACACTGAGCCCGACGTTCAACATCTATTCCGCCAGCCGCGACGTGATGCGCGCGCGCAGCTTCGATTGGCACGAACGTTACACCCTGCCCTCGCTGATGGATTTCTACGCTCCCAGCGCGACCAATCATGGCAGCTATTACAAGGACTGGACCAGCGAAGACGAGGTCGCCTGGCGCGGGTTCTACGCCAAATGGTTCGACCTCGTGAAAGACTTCCACGATCGCGGCGGTCGTGTGACGGCGGGTTCGGATCCGGGCTATATCTACCAGACGTGGGGTTTCGCCTATATCGGCGAGCTCGAGATGTTGCGCGAAGCGGGTCTTTCCCCGCTCGCCGTGATCCGTGCGGCCACGCTGGACGGTGCGCGTTCGCTTTACGAACCGATGGACAAGGAGCCGCCGATGGGCAGGATCGCCGTGGGCCAACTGGCCGACCTCGTGATCGTGCCCGAGAACCCGCTGGCCAATCTCAAGGTGCTCTATGGCACCGGGCACACGCGGCTCAACCGCGAAACCGGTGCGATCGAGCAGGTCGGCGGCGTACGCTGGACCGTCAAGGACGGGATCCTCTTCGATGCGCCGGCGCTGCTTGCCGACGTCGCACGCATGGTCGAGGAGCAGCGCGCTACGCGCTGACGGCTTGCGGCGGGGGCCAAGCGCGCCTACCTCGCGCGGCCTATGGCACAGCCTCCCATCCTCAGCCTCGAAGGCATGGCCCTGCAGCAGGGCGGCAAATGGCTGTTCGGCGGGCCCGATCACGACCCGCTGGACCTGCATATCGGCCCGCGAGACCGCATTGCGCTGATCGGCCGCAACGGCGTTGGCAAGACCACGCTGTTCCGCATGATCGACGGGCGCGTCGAAACCGATGCCGGGCAGCGCAAGACCAAGCCCGCGCTGCGAGTGGTGCTGCTCGAACAGGATCCCGATCTCACCGGCCATGCAACGCTGATGGATTGGGCACTGGCGGGCGAGCACGCTCCGCAAGAGCACGAGGTCGAAGCGATCGCCGGGCAGCTCGGCATCGAGATGTCACGCGAGACCAAGGGCGCCAGCGGGGGCGAGAAGCGCCGCGCAGCGATCGCACGCGCGCTGGCACAAGACCCCGACCTACTGCTGATGGACGAGCCGACCAACCATCTCGATCTCGGTGCGATCGACTGGCTTGAAGGCTGGCTCGAGCGTTATCGCGGCGCCTTCGTCGTGATCAGCCACGACCGGACGTTCCTCAAACGCCTGACGCGTTCGACGCTGTGGCTCGATCGCGGCAATCTGCGACGCAAGGAAGTCGGCTTCGGCGGCTACGAGGCGTGGGAAGAGCAGGTGTACGCCGAGGAAGCACGCGCGGCGGAGAAGCTCGACGCCAAGCTCAAACTGGAAGCGCATTGGCTCGAACGCGGCGTGACCGCGCGGCGCAAGCGCAATCAGGGCCGGCTCGAGAAGCTGTGGCAGATGCGCGCGCAACGCGCCTCGATGATATCGGCTGGCGGCACGGCGAAACTCAAGCTCGCGACCGAGGAAGACTTCAAGTCGAAATCGGTCATCACCGCGGACAACATCAGCAAGTCCTATGGCGATCGCACGATCATCAAGCCGTTCAGCCTGCGCATCCAGCGTGGCGACCGGATCGGCATCGTCGGCGCCAATGGCGCGGGCAAGACCACGCTGCTCAAGATGCTGACGGGCGAACTCGAACCCGACAGCGGCAGCGTCGAGATCGCCAAGACGTTGACCGGGGTGATGATCGACCAGCAGCGCCAGCTGCTTACCGCCGACAAGACAGTGCGGCAGGTGCTCGCCGAGGGCGGCGACTGGATCGACGTGCGCGGCAATCGCAAGCACGTGCAGGCCTATCTCAAGGACTTCCTGTTCGACCCGAAGATCGTCGACATGCGCGTCGGCGTGCTGTCGGGCGGCGAACGCAGCCGACTGCTGCTGGCGCGCGAGTTCGCCAAGGCGTCCAACCTGCTGGTACTCGACGAACCGACCAACGACCTCGACCTCGAGACGCTCGACCTGCTGCAGGAGGTCATCGCCGATTACGAAGGCACCGTGCTGATCGTGAGCCATGATCGCGACTTTCTCGATCGGACGGTGACGATCACGCTGGGCCTCGACGGCAGCGGCAGGATCGACGTGGTCGCGGGCGGCTATGAGGACTGGGAACGCAAGCGCCGCGAACCGGTCGCGGGCAAGGCGAAGGCAGCAAAGCCGGCGGACAAGCCCGCCCCGCCCCCACCCCCGGCCCCCAAGTCCACCAAGCTCTCCTACAAGGACCAGCGCGACTACGAGCTGCTGCCTGCGCGGATCGAGGAACTCGAGGCGGCCATTGCCAAGGGTGAGGCCATCCTGTCCGATCCCGAACTCTACACCGCCGATCCGCAGCGTTTCGCCAATATCTCCAAGGGGATCGAGAACGCGCGGACCGAGAAGGACGCGGCCGAGGAGCGATGGCTGGCGCTGGCCGAACAGATCGAGGCGTGAGCCCCGAAGAGGAGCTGCGCGCCGCGATCGCCGCCTGTCGCACCTGTGCCGGGCACCTGCCTCACGGCGTGCGCCCTGTCGCCAGCTTTTCGGCAACCGCGCGGTTGCTTATCATCGGCCAGGCGCCTGGATCGAAGGTCCATGAAAGCGGCATCCCGTGGGACGACGCCAGCGGCGACCGGCTGCGCGAATGGACCGGTCTGACCAAGGCGCAAATGTACGACCCGGCACGCGTGGCGCTGGTCCCGATGGGGTTCTGCTATCCCGGCAAGGCCAGCGGCGGCGACAAGCCCCCGCGCCGCGAATGCGCTCCGCAATGGCACGCCCGCGTGCTCGACGTATTGCCCCACGACCGGTTGACGCTGCTGGTCGGCACCTATGCCCAGGCGCACTACCTGCCGCAGACCCGCAAGCTCTCGATGACCGAACGCGTGCGCGCTTTTCGCGACCACCTGCCGCACGCGATCCCGCTGCCGCACCCGGCCTGGCGCTCGACGCTGTGGATGCGGCAGAACCCGTGGTTCGAGGCCGAAGTGCTACCGGTCCTGCGCGAGGCGACCGCGCGGCATATTTAGGAGACGCCGAGGCCCGATCCCGTGACATGGACCGGGTGTTACACGGTGCAATGCGAAATCCGAGCGACACCGACACGTTTCAGCCTATCCGGTAGAAATCGGCGACCCGGTCGAGCGCGAGGCCGAGCACCAGCTTACCGCTGCGGGCGGGCCATGCAAGCGCCTTTTCAGCCGCCGCGAGGCTTTCCCCCGCACAGGCCGCGCGCCACAGGATATCCGACAGTCCCCTGCCCGCCTGCGCCATCGCGCCATCGAAACGCTCCCGCGCCGCGATCTGCCGCTCGCCCGGCGTCAGGCAATCCGCCCCGCCTCCGCCATCCACCCGCACCGGATCCCAGCGCATGGTCACGGACGGGGCAAGTTGTGCGCATTCGTAATCGGCGCGTAGCCTTTCGCCCGCGTCGAATTGGCGATCGCTCAAATGGCCGCGCGCATGCAACCAGCCGAGCGGGCTTTCGCCGAGGTTGACCGTGACGCTGCGCGCGCCGGCTTCGGGGGTTCCCCGGCGCCGCGGCCCGGCAGGTGTCAGTTCGCGTTCGACAAACTTGCGGTCCATGGATGCTCCTCTTGCCCGATCGACGACCCCTTGCGCAATCTCGGTTCATGTAGGAAAGAGAGAAAAACCAAATCGGTTATCCATGGGGGCAAGCCGTGATCAACCGCATCCGCGACATCCGTCGCCAAAAGGGCCTTACACTGGCCGACCTCGCCGCTGCCTGCGTTCCACCCACTACGCCGCAGACGGTCGGCAGGCTCGAAACCGGGATGCGTAATCTCTCGCTCAAATGGATGGAGCGGATCGCCGCCGCGCTCGAAGTCGATCCCGAGATGCTTGTCCGCAGCGAGGCGGCCGAACAGCCGCAGATCATTGCGCGGCTCGCGCGAGAGGGCGCCGAGGCACCGCCCGAGACGAGCGATGCCATCCTGCCCACCCAGCTCGGCGGCGAACGGCCCCTTATCGTGCTCGCAATCGACTACCCGCATGGCGAATACCGCCCGGGTGACCAATTGTGGCTGCGCCAGATCGATCCGGCGGACGGGGCCCGCGCGATCAACCGCGATGTGCTGGTTCCGCGCAAGGGCGGTCGCTTCGCCTTCGGACGGCTGATCGATCGCCAGGGAACGCTTGTCGGCCTGCTGCCGCCCGGCCATGGCGAGAAACAGCAGGTGATTGAGAACCCCGCCTGGATCGGCGTGGCGGAAATGCTGGTGCGTCGGCTGTGACGGTGACCAAGACCAAGCGCGTCCTTTCGCTTTCGACGCTGTTCCCCAATGCCGCGCATCCACGCTTCGGCATATTCGTCGCCAAGTCGCTCGAAGCGCTGCAGCAGGAAACGCATTGGGATGTGACGCTGGTCAACCCGATCGGCCTGCCGCCGATCACCTTCGGGCGCTATCGCGCGCTTGCCCGCGCCGCGCAGGACGGGCGCGAGTTCGGCTTTCCGGTCCACCGCCCCGTCTTCCGCTTGCTTCCCAAGATCGGCGGCCGGCTCAACCCGCGCCTTATCGCGCGTTCGGTCCTCCCGCTGGTGCGGCAGCTGCATGCCGAAAACCCGTTCGACCTCGTGGACGCGCAATTCTTCTATCCCGATGGGCCCGCGGCAATGGCCATCGCCAGCGATCTCGACCTGCCCTTATCGGTGAAGGCGCGCGGCGCGGATATCCATTTCTGGGGCGCACGCGGATATGGCTGCCAAGCCTTGCAGCGCACCGCTTCCGCGGCTGCAGGCGTGCTCGCCGTATGCGAAGCGCTGGCCGACGACATGGCGACACTGGGCATCGCGCGCGAAGCGATCACGATCCATTACACAGGGCTCGACCGGGACCTGTTTCGCCCGCTCGACCATGCGGGGCTCCGGACGCGGCTGGCGGCAACTTTCGACCTGCCGCTGCGCGAGGACGAGACCCTGCTCGCCAGCGTCGGTGCGCTGATCGAACGCAAGGGCCAGGGACTCGTCATCCAGGCGCTGGCCGATCTGCCGCAAGCGCGGCTGCTGCTGGTCGGCAAGGGGGAAGACGAGGCAAGCCTGCGCGCGCTGGCGAGAGAGGTGGGCGTGGCCGATCGCGTGCATTTCCTGGGCAGCCTCGAACCCGCCATGCTGCCCCCGATCCTCAGCGCGGCGGACGCCATGGTGCTGCCTTCCGCCAGCGAAGGCCTTGCCAATGCGTGGATCGAAGCGCTCGCCTGCGGCACCCCGCTGGTCATCACCGATGCCGGAGGCGCGCGCGAAGTGGTGACTGCGCCCGAAGCAGGCGTCATCGTGGCGCGCAATTGCCGCGCCGTGCGCGACGGCATCAGGCTTGTGACCGAGAACCCGCGCACGCCGCAAGCCGTCGCGGCGACAGTCGACGATTTCAGTTGGGAAACCAACGGCAGGAGGCTGGCCGCCTATTACGACAGCCTCCTGCGCTGATCAGGTCAAACGAGCCCGCGGGCTTTCTTTTCCTGTTCGTCCGCAGCGCTTTCGCGCGGGACAAAACTGTCGCTGGTAACGCCAAGCCAGACGAGGATCGGTGCGGCCGAATAGACCGAGCTGTAGGTCCCCACGAACAGACCCAACGTGATCGCCGCAACCATGCCGAACAGGCTGGCGGGGCCGAACAGCAGCAAGGGCAGCAGCGCCACGAGCAGCGTCAGCGAAGTCATCACGGTGCGCGCCAGCGTCTCGTTGACCGAGAGGTCGAGCAAGGCTGGAACTTCCATCTTGCGGTACTTCTTCAGATTCTCGCGGATACGGTCGTAGATGACGATCGTATCGTTGAGCGAATAGCCGATGATCGCGAGGATGGCCGCGATGATCTGGAGGCTGAACTCGAGCTGGAACAGCGCAAACATCCCCAGCGTCAGGCTGACGTCGTGAAACAGCGCGAACAGCGCGCCTACGCCGAACTGCCATTCGAACCGGACCCAGATATACAGCGCGATCGCGCCCATTGCGGCCAGCAGGGCATAGAGCGCGGTCTGGCGGAACTCGCCCGAGACCTTGCCCGAAACATTGTCGTTTCCGTCGAGCCGGAAGTCGTCATATTCGGCCTGCAGCGTCTCGACGATATCGTTGGCCGCCTCCTGCGCGGCTTCCTTGTCGGCCGAGACCTCGTCGGGCAGGCGCACACGGATCGAAACCTGGTTGTCCTCGCCGAAACGCTGGACCACCGGGTCGCCATAGCCGAGCGTTGCGACCTGATCGCGCAGATCGCCCACGGGAGCTTCTGCGGTCTGCGTGAAGGTCGCGCGAACTTCGAGACCGCCGGCGAAATCGACGCCGTAGTTGAGCCCCTTGGTGAAGACCAGCGCCCAGCTCGCCGCAATCAACAGCACGCTGATCGCAAAGAAGGGCACGCGCCACTTGAGGAAGGCGATATTGGTGTCGTCAGGGACGAGTTTGAGCAGTTTCATCTTTCCCGCCTCCTTACAGCACGATGTCTTTGGGCTTGGACTTGCGCAGCCAGCCAGCGACCCACATCCGGGTCAGCGTGACCGCAGTGAAGACGCTAGTGAACAGCCCGATGATCAGCACCACCGCGAAGCCGCGGATCGGACCAGAGCCGAACAGGAACAGCAGCACTCCGGCAATGAAGTTGGTGATGTTGGCGTCGTAGATCGCGCGGCTGGCTTCGTTATAGCCGTTCTCCACTGCAGCGATCACGCGGCGCCCACGCTTGCGTTCCTCGCGGATACGCTCGTTGATCAGCACGTTGGCATCCACCGCTGCGCCGATCGTCAACACGAAGCCCGCAATACCCGGCAGCGTCAGCGTCGTGCTGAGCGCTGCCATGATGCCGAGCAGCATTGCAACGTTGATGACCAGTGCGACCGTCGCATAAACGCCGAACCGCCCATAGCTGGCGATCATCAGGAAAATGACCAGCAGCGAGCCGACGCCCATGGCCAGCATGCCGCGCTTGATCGAGTCCGCGCCGAGATCGGGACCGACAGTGCGTTCCTCGATCACCGCGAGATCGACAGGCAGCGCACCCGAACGCAGCGAAATGGCCAGCTGGTTGGCAGTCTCAACCGAGAAGCCGCCCGAAATCTGCGCGGTGCCACCACGGATCGGCTCGTTGATATTGGGCGCGGACAGCACCGTATCGTCGAGGATGATCGCGAAGGGCTTGCCGACATTCTCGGTTGTCAGCTTGGCGAAGCGGCGCCCGCCGTCGCTATCGAACTGGATGTTGACCACCGGCTCGTTGGTTTGCGGATCGAAGCTCTGCTGCGCGCCGGTCAGATTGTCGCCACGGATTCCGCCGAGGCGGCGAACCGCGACCGAGGTGCCGGCGAAATCGGAGGTGTCGGCATAGGCGAAGATTTCGGACCCCGGCGGCGCGAGGCCCTGCTGCACGTCGCTCGGCAGCGCGCTCTGGTCGACCAGCTTGAATTCGAGCTTGGCGGTCTGGCCCAGCAATGCCTTGAGCTGGTCGGGGTCCTGCAGTCCCGGAACCTGCACCACGATGCGGGTCTCGCCCTGGCGGATGATGGTCGGCTCGCGCGTACCCAGCTCGTCGATACGCTTGCGCACGACTTCGGTGGCGCTTTCCATCGCATCGCTGACAGCCTGGTCGATGCCTTCCGCAGTGGGCGTGAGGATCATGCGATTGCCGTCCTCGACCGCGAGATCCCACTCGCGCACGAGCCCGGTGCCATTGATCGAGGGCAGCAGCAGTTCGCGCGCCCGGTCGATCTGGGACGGATCGTCGAGCACGAAGCTCAGCCGCCCGTCGCGCGTCGAGACATCACCGATGCGGATCCGCGGTTCGGCGCTGCGCATGGTATTGCGCACGTTCTCTTCCATGTTCTCGAGCCGCTGCGCCGCGACCTGCCCCGCGTCCGCTTCAAGCAGGATATGGCTGCCCCCGGCAAGGTCGAGGCCGAGATTGACCATCGGCTGCGGGAGCACGTCGGGCCAACGGATCGAAGTCGCCGAAAGCAGCGAAGGCAGCGCGGCGAGCACGCACAGCGCGGTTACCAGCCAGAGCCAGACCTTACGCCAGGTGGGAAAATCGAGCATGGAAATATGCGTCCCGTCTTAGTCGTTGGCAGCGGGCTTGTCGCGCGACGACAGCACTTCGCCGATCGTGTTGCGCACCGCCTTTACGGTCATGCCCTTGGCCAGTTCGACATGTACGAAATGGTCTTCGACCTTGGTGATCTTGCCGACCAATCCGCCCGCGGTGACGACCTCGTCGCCCTTGTTCAGCCCGGCCACACGCTCGCGATGCTGCTTCTGCTGGCGCATCTGCGGGCGCAGGATGAGGAACCACAGGATCAGCAGCATGCCCAGCGGGAGGACCCAGCCGGTCCAGGCGGGCGGCTCGGCGGCGGCGCTACCGGCGGCGGCGAGAAGATCGATCATCGATGGAATACCTGTCGGAAATTGGCGTTGTGACGAACCCGCAGGTGGAGTGCGCCCGCGGCCTGTTCAAGCCGCAGCGACGCTCCGTCCTGCGAAAGTGCGGCGCGGTTAGCAGCATTGCGATGCGGGGGCAACGAAATGCCTGCGAACTGTGCTTGCCATGCCCGAATCCCCGCCCTATAGGGCCGCCTCCACTGGTTTCGGGATGTAGCGCAGCCTGGTAGCGCACCATACTGGGGGTGTGGGGGTCGCTGGTTCGAATCCAGTCATCCCGACCAGTGGACTTACCCTTTCATCGTCGATTGGCCCCGTCCGTTCTCGCTTGACGCGGGGGCTTCTTTGCATCTGCACATTTTTTGCGGCGGCCGCGGATTAAACCGCGCCGGGTATCCGTTTCTCCTCCGACCAGCCGGCGCGTGCCGGCCCAGGCATGAAGGAGACACACCGATGAAGACCACCGCCATCCTCCCGCTGCTCGCCCTCGGCCTCGTCGCGGGTGCCGCGCAGGCCGCGATCCCCGCGCTTTACGAAGAGCAGATCGCGCGCGCCGAAGAGGAACTGATCCTCAAGACCCCGATCGCCGGGATCGAGAACAATCTCTGGTTCGACTATCGCATCGACGTCACCGAAGCGCAGAAGGAGCTCACCAGCGATCTGCGCCGCGCGAGCGATATCGAGGACCGCCGCGACGCCTGGTCCGAATATGCGCATGAGCTGCGCCACGAGCGCGAGGACTATATCCACGACATGGCCGAACGCGGCTATCGCCAGGGCACCGTCTATCTGGTCGATTGATCGCGCAGCCACAGGCGACCGTGCCCGTCCCACCCCCCGGACGGTCGCCCGACTCGAAGGACCGGTGCCACGTGCGCCGGTCCTTTTTGCTTGGAGGAATGGATTGCCGCGAGGAGGTGCCTGCCTGCGCGACCACCGCGCGCTATTGCCACCCGGCCGCGCGGGCAGCCGCTTCGGCTTCCGCATCGAGCGCCGGTCCATTCGCCATGCTCTGCGCCTGCGCCATGATCGCGCCGGCATCGGCGCCCGCCATGCGATAATCGCTGGCGCTTTCCGCTTCGCCCGCGCCCAGCGCCTCGAGCTTCCACCCCTGCGCATCGCGGCAGGCGATGCCGTTGCCCGAGACCGCGTTGAACGCGCGGCAATAGTCGCCCTCGCCGTTCCGGAAGCTGAGCAGGATGCGCGTGTCCGCCCCGGCAGGCTGTTCGGCCACCAATTGCGTATCGAGCGCGTCCGCGAGCTGCGCGTCGGCGTAACCTTCGGACGGGCCGCCGCGCGGCAGGAAAACGGCGAGCGCCAGCGACGCGGCCAGTGCCGGGCCCGCGACCCAGCCCCAATGCGGCAAACGCCGCCGTGCCTCGCGTTTCTCGCGCGCGGCAGCGATATCCGTCACCGGTGCGGTTTCACGGGTCAGCATTGCCGAGAGGTGTTCGGGCACGGCTTGCTCGGCGATGAGAGCGAAATGCCCGGCCAACCGGTCCTTCAGCGCCCGATGCGCGGCCAGTTGCTGCGCCAGCTCGGGATCGCGCTCGACCGCTTCCTCGACCTGCAGCGCTCGTTCGGGAGCCAGTTCGCCATCGGCATAGGCGGCGATATCTTCGCGCGTGACGGTCATGCTTTTTCTCCGAGCAGTGTGAGCAGTGCGTCGCGCCCTCGCACCAGCCGCGAATTGAGCGTTCCGACGGGACAACCGACGATCTCGGCCGCCTCGCGATAGCCGTAGCCTTCGACCATCACCAGCAGCACCGCTTCGCGCTGGTCGGCGGGCAATTGCTGCATCGCGCGGTCGACCAGCGAAAGCTCGACCACGGCTTCCTGCGCGCCATCGCCGCCGACCGACAGCCCGGCTTCCTCGGTCACGAACGTTTCGCGGCGACGCGTCGTCGCCCTTCCCTCGTCGATCCACAGATTGCGCATGATCCGATACATCCAACTGTCGAGCCGCGTACCCTCGCGCCACTTGTCGCGATTGGCGAGCGCGCGCTCGAGACTCATCTGGCAGAGATCGTCACCGTCCGCCGGATTGCCGCACAACCCCACTGCGAAACGGCGCAGCCGGGGCAACAAGGCCAGCAAGTCCTGCTCGAACGATGGGTTTAGCGTCATCTGCCTTCCGTGGATTAAACGGACGAGACCACCCGTTTCATCCATGCTTAATGCGAAATACGACACGGAAGGCAACCGATGGCCCGATTTTCCCTCCCTCTCCTGTTGCTGGCCGCGCTCGGCGCACCGCTTGCGGCGCAGGTCGCGCTACCCAGCGTTGCAGTACCGCGCGTGGGCAGCGTGCTGGGCGATGTGGGCGATCTGACCGGTCAGACGCTCAATCGCACCGCGCGGCAGGCGCGCGACCTGGCCCGTAGCCGGCTCCAGCGGATCGATCGGCTGGTGCGAAGCAACCGGTCGAGCATAGAGCGCGACGCTCGCGGCGAACCCGCGCGGCGCGGTGAATTGCTGCTGATCGATGCCGACGCGGACGCGCTGCGCACCGCGCGCGGTGCGGGCTACCGGATTCTCGAAACGGTGGAACTGGCCGAACTCGGCTTCGGCGTCACGCGCCTTCAGGTGCCGACCGGGCGCGATCTCGACGAAGCGGAAGAGCATCTTTCCGCACTCATCCCCGAGGCTGCGTTTGCCCCGGACAATCTGCATTTTCCCGCGGGCAAGACACCCGCGCTGGCCATCACCAGTGCCGTATCCCGCAGCGCGCCCGGCGGGGTCGCGGTGGGCATGATCGACGGCGCGCCGGGCAAGATGGTGGCGGTCACCGGCATGCGCGGCTTTGCGGCAGGCGCTCCCTATCCCAGCAATCATGGCAGCGCGGTCGCTTCGTTGCTGGCCTCCGAGCACGGCGGCCCGATCCGCGTTGCGGACGTCTATGGCACCGATAAGGCAGGCGGCAACGCGCTGGCGATCGCCCGCGGCCTCGGCTGGCTGGTCGGCGAAGGCAGCCGCGTTGTGACGATCAGCCTGGTGGGACCGAAAAACCCCGTGCTCGAACGCGCGATCGCCGCTGCGCGGCGTCGCGGCGTGGTCGTGGTCGCGGCGGTGGGCAACGATGGCCCCGCTGCCCCGCCCGCCTATCCGGCAAGCTATGACGGAGTGGTCGCGGTCACAGCAGTGGATGGGAAGCGTCGCGCACTGATCGAGGCGGGCCGCGCGTTGAATCTCGACTATGCAGCACCGGGGGCAGACATTCGCGCGATCAACGCGAAAGGCAAACGCATCCGCGTGCGCGGAACCTCTTTCGCTACGCCGCTGGTGGCCGCGCGGCTGGCCAGAGCTCTGCAGAAAGGCGGCGACTGGCGCGAGGCAATCGACCGCGAGGCCGTGGATCTCGGCCGCAAGGGCGTCGATCCCGTGTTCGGCCGCGGGCTCGTGTGCGGCGATTGCCGGGGGCACTGAAAAAAATCGCATGTGCATGGATTAGGTCGCGGGACCGATCCGTTTTCCTTTCCGAAGCAGGCACGCACTCCTCCGCCTGTATTGGAAAGGACATGATCATGAAAAAGCATCTTCTTGGCGCCGCCGCGCTCACTGCAATCGCCCTCGCTCCCGCGGCGCAGGCGCAGCTGCTCTCTGGCTCGGGGCTCGGTCAGGTCACCGGCAGCGTCGGATCGGTGACGCACGGGACGACCGGCACGCTGCGCTCGACCACTCGCGGCACATTGCGCGGGGAAACGCGCACCCGCGGCAGCCAGAATGTCGATCGTCGCTCGGGCGAAGTCTCGCTTGAGCGCTCGCTCGATACGGGCGTGACCGCCACGGCCGACCAGCTTCTGACCACGCCACATGGCGAAGCAGGCGGATCGGCGTCGGGCAATGCCGCCGCTTCGGGCTCGGGCAGCGCCAATGCGCAGCTCGTAGGCACCGACACGGTGAGCGATCTCGCGGGTCGCGGCATTGCGCGCGCGCAGGGAAGCGTCGCACAGGTGCGCCAGTTGGGAACGCACGCGGTCCAGCGCGCGGGTTCGACTGCCAATACTGCCAGGAATTCTGCGGGTGCACTCACCGCCACCGGCAACGGCGCTGCCAGTGGTAACGGCTCTGCGGCCCTCCCGCACGGTATGCTGGCCGCTGCAGGCAGTGGCGCCGCTGCGGGCGAAGGCGCGGTCGCTATCGCCCCCGGTATGCCGGTGATGAACCCGCAGGGTGTGGCCGTGGGCAAGGTTCGTCAGCTGGTAAGCGATTCGCGCGGCCGGGTCGAACAGGTCGTGGTCGAATCGAAGGGTCGCGCCTTCGCGCTCCCCGCCAATCATTTCGCGGCGAACGGCACCGCGCTGGTGATGGGCGAAGGCACGCTGTCGGGGGGTCAGACCGCGCCTGACGAGCCGGCGGCGACCGAAGCCCCGACGGAACCCGCCGCAGAAGAAACACACCGCTAAACGGCAAACCGAGCCATATTGCGGGGCGGCCGGGTCACAGATCTGGCCGCCCCGTGTTCGTTTGCGGACGCATGCATTTTCCTACACGAACCAATCTGGTTATTCGTGCCCGACGTTAGAAACCGGAGATTGCCTGTGCCTCTGCTTGAAACCCTTATCGGCCCCCTCGCCTCGATCATCGACAAGGTGATCCCCGACAAGGACGCGCGTACCAAGGCGAAGCTCGAGCTGCTCGCGCTCGAAGGCACGCAGGAACTGAAGCAGATCGAGGCGCGCCTGTCCGCGATCGTCGCCGAAGCGCAGAGCGCCGATCCATGGACCAGCCGCGCACGACCGAGTTTTCTCTACGTCATGTATGCCCTGATCCTGTTCAGCGTGCCGATGGGCGTAATCGCCGCCTTCGACCCCATCGCAGCGCGCGCGATCGGCGAAGGCATGACCCGCTATCTCTCTGCCCTGCCCGAAGCGCTCTACGCGCTCTTCGGCACCGGCTACCTCGGCTACACCGCCGCGCGCCAGTGGGGTAAGGTCAAGGGCGTGGATCAGTAGACACAGAGACTGCTTCTCGGTGGGAGGCAGCCCCTACGCTTTCTTAGGGACCAGAAATATTCGCGAGAGAGCAAGAACTAAGGCAACAATGCCGACGATCAGAACCACGGTTTCGATTGGCGAGTTCGTTCGATCTTTCAGCAACCAGAAGGTCAAGAAAGCACCCAAACCAATCCCAAAGTTGTTTGGAATGACGAGCTGAGCCTCGCAGCCACCACACTCAAACGGCTTCCCGAGGCCCCATTGGGCTTTCATGAACGGAACCGGTGTACGACAGGCGGGACATAGCGGGGACAAAAGGCTCATACCTCAGCATACAATCTCCCGGGAACCTCCACAATCGGGTCGCTTGCCGACCTCCCACTTCCTTGTCTCTGCCTTCGGCGCTAACCCCCTCCGCATGACCGACACCGTCTTCGTCCTCAACGGCCCCAATCTCAACCTGCTCGGCACGCGCGAGCCGGAGATTTATGGCACCGATACGCTGGCCGATATCGAGGCCATGCTCACGGAAGAGGCGCGCAAACTCGGGCTGGCGATCGACTTTCGCCAGACCAATCACGAGGGCGTGCTGGTCGATTGGCTGCACGAGGCGCGCAGCGTTGGCGCGAAGGCCGTGCTGCTCAACGCCGCGGCTTACACGCATACCTCCATCGCACTGCTCGATGCGATCAAGGCGATCGAGCTGCCCGTGATTGAGGTGCATCTGTCCGATCCCGCCACGCGCGAGGGATTCCGCCACCTGTCCTATGTCGGAATTGCCGCAGTGGACGAGGTAAAGGGCCTCGGGCCGCGCGGCTATGCCGTAGCGTTGGAGAAGGCCGCAGCGCTCTAAATCGCCGCCTCCCCCCTTGCCCTATCGGTCCGCGGGTAGCATAGGCGGCGCAAACAATACGCAAGGGGTTCCATGGCCGATCGTAAAGGCAGCGCCGGCAAGTCCGGCATGAATGTCGACACCGCTCTCGTTCGCGAACTCGCCGAAATGCTCGGCGATACCGGACTGACCGAAATCGAGGTCGAGGATGGCGAGCGCAAGATCCGCGTTTCGCGTGGTGGCGGCGTGGCGATGGCTGCCGCGCCCGCACCGGTGGCTGCGCCCGCACCTGCGGCTCCCGCCGCGGCCGCTCCCGTTCCCGAAAGCGCCACCGCGCCCGAAGCCGATACCGCCGGCGCGATCAAGTCGCCCATGGTCGGCACGGTTTATCTCGCATCCGAGCCCGGCGCGGCGAACTTCGTCAAGGTCGGCGACAGCGTGACCGAAGGCCAGACGCTGCTGATCGTCGAGGCGATGAAGGTGATGAACCCGATTACCGCCGACAAGGCCGGTACGGTGAAGGCGATCCTCGTCGAGAACGCTCAGCCGGTCGAATTCGACCAGCCGCTCGTCGTCATCGGCTGAGGTCGGTCGTGAGTATTTCCCGCATCCTGATCGCCAATCGCGGCGAAATCGCGCTGCGCATCCATCGCGCCGCGCATGAGATGGGCATCGAAACCGTCGCGGTGCACTCCACCGCCGATGCCGATGCCATGCATGTGCGCCTCGCCGATCACGCGGTGTGCATCGGTCCGCCCAGCGCGACCGACAGCTATCTCAACATCGCCAACATCATCTCGGCGGCCGAAGTCAGCCATGCCGACGCGATCCACCCGGGATACGGCTTCCTCTCGGAAAACGCCAAGTTCGCCGAGATCGTCGAGGCGCATGACATCGCGTGGATCGGGCCCAAGCCCGAACACATCCGTACGATGGGCGATAAGGTCGAGGCGAAGAAGACCGCAGGCAAGCTCGGCCTGCCGCTGGTTCCCGGATCCGACGGCGCGGTTGCCACGGTCGAGGAAGCGCGCGCCATCGCGGCGGAAATCGGCTTCCCCGTGATCATCAAGGCCGCCAGCGGCGGCGGCGGACGCGGCATGAAGGTCTGCGAAAGCGAAGACCAGCTCGAAACGCTGATGAAACAGGCGGGCAGCGAAGCGAAGGCCGCTTTCGGCGACGCCACGGTCTATATCGAGAAATATCTCGGCGACCCGCGCCACATCGAATTCCAGGTGTTCGGCGACGGGCGCGGCAATGCCATCCATCTTGGCGAGCGTGACTGTTCGCTGCAGCGGCGCCACCAGAAGGTACTCGAGGAAGCGCCCTCCCCCGTGCTGGGCGAGGAAGACCGCATGCGCATGGGCGAGGTCTGCGCGCAGGCCATGCGTGACATGGGCTATCGCGGCGCGGGCACGATCGAGTTCCTGTGGGAAAACGGCGAGTTCTACTTCATCGAGATGAACACGCGCCTGCAGGTCGAACACCCCGTGACCGAAGCGATCACCGGCGTCGACCTGGTACGCGAGCAAATCCGTATCGCCGCGGGCGAGGACCTCTCGGTCGCGCAGGACGAGATCGAGTTCAAGGGGCACGCAATCGAGTGCCGTATCAACGCCGAAGACCCGTGGACTTTCGCACCATCGCCCGGCGAGGTGACCTATTACCATGCCGCCGGCGGCATGCATGTGCGCGTCGATAGCGGGCTGTATCAGGGCTATCGCATCCCGCCCTATTACGACAGCATGATCGCCAAGCTGATCGTTTACGGCCGTACGCGGGAAGGCTGCATGATGCGGTTGAAGCGCGCGCTCGAGGAGATGGTGGTCGAAGGCGTGAAAACCTCGATCCCGCTGCACCAGGAATTGCTCCAGCAGGACGATGTGAAGAGCGGGAACTACTCGATCAAATGGCTCGAGGACTGGCTCAAGACGCGCGAGAGCTGACGCGCCCGCGGCTGTCCGCATTACAGGCGGCTCCCTTTCGCAGCCGCATGACAACAGTCTAATAGCGGCCCGCCTTACCCGCACGACGGGGTAAGGCGGGCCGTCTCGTTCTATCCGAGCAATTGCTTCACGCTTTGATATTCGTTCGTGTCGAACTGCTGGACATAGGCAGCCATCAGTGCCGCCACATCGGTCGGGGTGCCTTCTGCTGCAACGGTTTCTTTGGGCACGAGGTCGGACGCCGCACGCGATGCGGCCACGCGCTTGGTGATCGACATGTCCGGCCCCGCGGGAATGACTGCAGCGGAGGATGCAACGGCTGCCGCCGAGACAGGTGACGTCCCCGCAGCCACGTTTTGTGCCGTAGCGGAGTTGTTCGCGCCTTGCTGCGGCGCGGAGTAAGTCACCGGGTCTTCGGCGGGCGCCGAAGGCTGATAGGTGACGCCCGGCTCGCTGGATGCGGGCGATGGTGCAGACTGGGCAGGGGCAGGCGTGGGTTCCGCCACCGGGGCAGACGGCGCGGTTTGCTGCGGCGGCATGATCGCTGTCAGTACCGAGTTGAGAAGAAAACTCATCGAAAATCCTTGGCTAGTGGGCGCGACCATGCCGCCACTAGGCCGAAGGATATTAAGTGATGGCCTCGGCAATAGGTGAATACCCTGATCCAACCAGAACAGGTGAATCCACCTGTGTGACTGGATGCGCGGCTCAGTGCGCAGCTTCCCCCGCGCCCAGATGCTGGCGCAGAAAGGCAAGCGTTTTCGGCCAATTGTCCTTGCGCGCCTCGTTGTTCGCTAGCGCGCTGCCGCCCATACTGGCCAGTTCCTCGAAATTCTCGTCGGTTTCTTCGCGGGGCGCACCGGCAACCGCATGGCCAGCCCCGGCATAGGCCAGCACTTCTACCGGCGGTCCGCCGCGCTCGCGACTGCGTGCTTCGAGTTGGCGCGCCATCGGGCAGGACGGCCACAACTGATCCTGCTCTCCGCAGATGAGCAGGACCGGCCCTGCGACCTTTTCCACCGCGATCGCCGCATCCCCGTGGTTGTCGAGACCGGCGAGGCTCTGTTCGTACATCCCCGCGATCGTCATGCCGGTGAACCATTCCCACCACTCCGGCATGTCATAGGGCAAATACGCCACCGGCGTCCCCTCGATGCTCCAGGACGAGCTGAACTGAGAGAAGTCCGTGGCGCTCCAGTCGAAGCCCTGCCAAACGACGCTGCTGGGCATGGAAGCGACGACCGCACGGATTTCAGGGCGCATGCTGGCGAACAGCAGTGCCCCCTCGGCGCCCTTCGAACCGCCGACAAGACCGATGCGATCGGTATCGATATCCTCGCGCGCCTGCAGGTAACGAAGCGCAGCATCGAAGGTCTCCAGTGGGACCATGTCGAAGGTTTTGGTTTCTTCGGACGTACGGTAATAGCCGGGATAAAGCACCGAATAGCCTTCGGCCTGTAGCAGTCGGGCCCGGGCGTTTATGCCTTCCTGCAGCCCACCTTCGGATCCCCCCAGGAGAATGATGGCGGGATGCGGGCCTGCGCCCGGCGCAGGGAAGAAATTGGCCGGACGGTCGTTGAGCACCACGCGTTCGCCGCCCTCGCCCGGATCGTCCACGGTGATCGGCATGTCCGGAGGGGCGAACAAGAAATAGCCTGCCCCGACGACTGCCAGCACCACCAGGGCGAGCCCGCCCAGGCCCCACTTCAGTTTGCGACCCATCATTCCCCTCGCTGCGTCCGATCCCGACGCGTGCCCCTCAGTCGAAAGTAAAGCCCGCCGCTTTGGCCTCGGCGATCACTTCTTCACCTGTCTGGCGTGGATGATCGCCTGCAATGCGCGACCAATCGGCGCTTTCGTCGACGAAAATCTCTTTTTCGACAGTGTGCTTTGCGGCGGCATCGAACAGCCCCGCGGAAAAGCTGCGGTTGCCCGTAGGCAGGAACCGGTACCACAGATTGCTGCCGCATTTGGAGCAGAAGGCACGCTCGGCCCATTCGCTCGACTGATAAGCAGTGACCGCTTCTTCGCCCGACACGCGCGGGTTCTCGCCGGTCTGCGCGCTGTAGAACGAGCCGGCCCAACGGCGGCACATGTCGCACTGGCAGATTTCGATATGCTGCGCAGGATTGTCGAGCGCGATCGTCACCGCGCCGCAGAGGCAATGGCCCTCGATCCGCGCCTCGCCGCTCATAGCGGCACACCCGGCTCGAGCTTGCTGGTGCGGATCGTCAACGATGTCTTCACGCTTTCGACATTGGGCGCCGGCGTCAGCTTGCTGGTCAGGAATTCCTGGAAACTCTGCAAATCCTTGCTGACGATCTTGATGATGAAGTCGATCTCGCCATTGAGCATGTGGACCTCGCGCACTTCGGCCAAGTCGTGCATCGCGATTTCGAACTCGCGCAACGCGTCTTCCGCCTGGCTCTTGAGGCTGACCATGGCGAAGACGGTGATCGAGAAACCGAGCTGCGAGGGATCGAGCTCGGCGTGATAGCCCCGGATTACGCCCTCCTCCTCAAGCGAGCGAACCCGCCGGAGGCAGGGCGGCGCGGTCAGGCCGACCCGATGCGCCAGTTCCACATTGGTGATTCGTCCCTCGGACTGGAGCTCTGCCAGCAACCGCCGGTCGATTTCATCGAGATTGGCCATCCGTACTGCCTTTGCTACCCTTGCGTCACTGGCGGCGCATCGTGAAACTTCCACGAAATGTTAACAACGCGATGCAGCCGTCTTGCCTAACATTATTATCCTTGCCAGCAATTGTCCCGCTTTGCAACGCGCTGGCAACTTTCCGTTCAGCCTAACTCTTACAGCGGTAGAAACCTCGCTCTGCGATGGGCTAGGTCTCAGCACCCCCAACCCCGCCGCCCGATCCCGCCGGAGAATTGATGCATTTCGACGACCGCCTTGCCACTGTGTTGCGCCACCGCGCCACGGGCGAACGTGCGGCGAAAACGCAGTTCCGGCAGTTGCTCGACCTGCTGGGCGAACGCCCGCAAGCTGGGGATCCGGCGCTCAAGGCCGCAGCCTATCTTCGATTGATCGCGCTGGCCGAGGTCATTTCTGTCCCAGACCGCGCGGCGATCGTCGGCGAAAACGGCTGGCGTTTCCGCAATCCCGAACTCGTCCGCTGGTTCGGTGAAGCCCATCCTTCGATCGCGGGAGCGGCACTATATCGCGCGCAGCTGACCGATGCCGAGTGGGCCGAGCTGATCCCGCGCCTGCCGATCCGCGCGCGCGGTTTCCTGCGCCATCGGCGCGACCTGCCTGCGGGCGCGCTGCGCGTACTCGATCGACTGGGCGTGGCGGATCGCGCGCTGCCGATGCCAGCCGCTTCGCCCGCTGCCCCTTCCGAAGCTGATTCCGAAGCGCAAGACACGGCGACACCGCCGGTCGCGCCGGGCGAGCCCGAACCACTGGTCCTGCGCCCGGCCATGCTGCGCGAAGACCCTGCGCCAGAGTCCGAGGACGCCAAAGCTCCGCCGTTGCCGCCCGACACCGAACCGGAGCCTGAGCCGGAGCCTGAGCCGGAGCCGACCCAGCTCAGTCCTGCTGCACCGCCCCCCGCGCCAAAGCCTACCCCTTCGGCCAGCCGCACGCCCACACCCGCCAGCACCACGCAGCCCGATGGCATCCGCGCGCTCGTCGAACGCATCGAATCGTTCCGCAAGGCGCGAGTGCCCGCTTCGCAACCGGCCGAAGCGCCGACATTGCCGATGGCCGAGCTCGAACAGGCTGCGCCACGCCGCACGCTCGACAATTTTGCGTTCGGCACCAATGCGGAGGGCCGGATCGACTGGGCCGACCCGCAAGTCGCGCCCATGGTGGTGGGCATCGATCTTGCACACAAACGCGAGAAGGCCACGCCCGAAGAGGACTTCGCCACCGCTTTCCTCAACCGCCAGCCCTTGCGCGCTCTGCCGATCCGCTTGCGCGGTGCCGAAGCGATCGAGGGTGACTGGATCGTCGATGCTGCACCGCGCTTTACCCGCGGCGAAGGCCGCTTCTACGGCTATGTCGGCCGCTTTCGCCGCGCGATTGCCGAAGTGGACACGCGCGCGCAGCGCGGAGCGGACCGGCTGCGCCAGTTGCTTCACGAACTGCGGACGCCCGTCAACGCGATGCAAGGCTATGCCGAGGTCATCCAGCAGCAGGTATTCGGCCCGACACCGCATGAATATCGCGCGCTGGCGGCTTCGATCGCGGGGGATTCCGCGCGGATCCTGGCGGGTTTCGACGAATTGGACCGGCTCGCGCGGCTCGAAACCGGCGCGCTCGACCTGGAGGCGGGAGAAAGCGACTTGTGCGCGATCGTACGCGCGCAGATCGGCCAGCTGCAGACCGTGCTGGGCCCGCGTGTCGCACGGTTCGAAGCGCGGATCGCCGACCGTCCCGCGCCATTGCCGCTCGCGCCCAACGAAGCGGAAATGCTCGGCTGGCGCATTCTGGCGACGCTTGCCGGGGCGACGGGAGCAGGTGAAACGATCGGATTGGAACTGGCCCCGGACGGCGACCAGATCGTGCTCCGCGCGCAATTGCCGACCAAGCTCGCCGGTGCGGAGGACGTCTTCGCATCCGATGTGCGATCGGGCGGTAGCACGCTGAGTTCGGGCATTTTCGGCGCGGGCTTCTCGCTGCGCCTCGCCCGGGCGGAAGCTCGCGCGGCCGGGGGCGATCTGGTGCGCGAGGAGGAACGTCTCGTCCTCAGCCTACCGCTCTTGACCGCTTCCGGGTCGCTGCCTAGCCCTGCCGATGCGCCCGATCGCGCGGCCGGCTAGGATTTCGCAAATCGCCCACGCCAATCTCCTTGTCCCCCCCGAACCTGCCCAGCAGGTGACCTTTGCCAAGGGCTTCGGTCCCCGGTCGCTGCTGACTGTGGATACCGAAGAAGAGTTCGACTGGAACGCCCCCTTCCGCGCCGATGGCTATGGCCTCGACCACGTGCGCGCGATCTCGGGATTTCAGGAATTCTGCGAAGGGCTGCAAGTGACGCCGGTCTATCTGGTCGACTGGCCGATCGCCAACGACCCGCTGGCGCGCGATATCATCGGTGACGCGGTCCGTGCGGGGAAGGCAGAGATCGGGGTCCAGTTGCACCCATGGGTCAATCCGCCCTTCAGCGAGGAGGTCAGCACGCACAACAGCTATGCGGGCAACCTCCCCCCCGACCTCGAAGAGGCCAAGTACCGCAAACTGCGCGACAAGATCGAAGAAAGCTTCGGCACGCTGCCGCGCATTTATCGCGCAGGGCGCTACGGTCTCGGCCCGCAGACCACGCGGTTGTTGAGCGAAACGGGTGTCGCGATCGACAGTTCGGTCCGCGCGAATTTCGACTATTCCGCCTTTCACGGTCCGGACTACAGCCGCCACCCGCTGACCCCGTACTGGACCGACGCCGGACGCAAGCTGATCGAGCTGCCGCTGACCACCGTCTTCTGGGGATTGCTGCGGCGGCAGGCGCCTGCGCTGTTTCCCTTGGCAACGAAGTATCCGCTGCTGGGCTCGGCACTGGCCCGGCTCGGCCTGCTCGAGCGCATTTCGCTTACGCCCGAAGGCGTAACCGCCGAAGAAGCCCTGCGGGCGGTCGATATCGCGATCGACGATGGCCTCCCCGTCCTCGTGCTTAGCTTTCACAGCCCCTCGCTGCAGAAGCGCCACACGCCTTACGTCCGCGACGAAAAGGATCTGGACGCGCTCTACGACTGGTTCCGCGCGGTCTATGGCTATCTGCATCAATGCGGTGTGCGCCCCACCACGGTTGCGGAAATCATGCGCGCGGTCGACGCCTAGCGCTTGCATGCCCGCGGCAGCGCGGCTAGGCGCGCGGTTCCGCACGGCGTGGCTGGGGGCCTGTAGCTCAGTTGGTTAGAGCTGGCCGCTCATAACGGCTAGGTCGCGGGTTCGAGTCCTGCCGGGCCCACCATGCCCGGCGCGGTGCGGGAAATCGGTCGGGGAGTGGCGCAGCCTGGTAGCGCACTTGTTTTGGGTACAAGGGGTCGCTGGTTCGAATCCAGTCTCCCCGACCAGTATTTCGTGATCCGGCGCCACGCGCGACGTGGCGCCGTTCCGGAAGCGCCGCAGCCGGCGCGCGGGAGACTTCGGTGAACACGAACGCCAGCGCAGCTACCGCATCGATCGATCCGCGCCTGATCTGGGCTATCGCGCTTCCTGCCATGGCAACCAATGTCGCCACCGCGCTGATCGGCGCGGGCGACATGTGGATCGTGGGCCGATTGGGCGATGCGCCGACGCAGGGCGCGGTCGACATCGGTGCGAAGCTGTTCGCCGCACTGTTCACCGTGATGAACTTTCTCAAGATGGGCACCACCGGGCTGGTCGCACAGGCGGGCACGCGTTCGGGCGAGCGGGCGCAGGCCGAGGTGCTGGTCAAGGGCGTCATCGTAGCGCTGGCCATCGCCGCGCTACTTCTCGGCGCTAAGCCCTTGCTGCTTCCGGTCATGCTCGACGTGCTCGGCGCCGAAGGCGCGGTGCGAAGCGCCGCGGTGACCTATGCAGACATCCGTTACTGGAGCGCACCCGCCGTACTCGCCAATTTCGCGCTGGTCGGATTTCTGGTCGGTCGCCGGCGAATGCGCGAAGTCCTGGTCATCGAAGTGCTCTACAATGTTCTCAACGTGGTGCTGGGACTGTGGCTCGCATTGGGTCTCGAGTGGGGCATTGCAGGCATCGGCTGGTCGAGCTTCATCGCCGAATTCGCCAAGCTGTCGCTCACGGGAATGCTGATCTGGCACCTGGCGGGTAGCGAACTGCGCGCGGTGCTGCAGGGCGGAGCAAACCTTTCGCTGCGCGCGCTGCGGCCATTTCTTGCGGTCAATCGCGACCTCTTCCTGCGCACAGTCGTACTGATGCTCGCGATCGTGGCGCTCACCCGGCTCGGAGCGGAGCGTGGCGCGGTAACGCTGGCGGCGAACGGGATCGTCTACCAGCTGTTCATCCTCTCGGCGCTGCTGCTCGACGGTTTCGAGAATGCGGCGCAGGTTCTCAACGGCGAGCGCAAGGGCGATGACGACCGCGCGGGGTTCACCGCGTTCATTCGTGCGATCCTGTTGCGCTGCCTTGCGACAGCGATCGCGCTTGCGGCGGTTTTCGCCGCGTTCGGTGGCATGATTACCGACAGTTTCGCAGCCACCGGTGAAGTCGCGGAAGAGGCGCGCCGGCTGGGGCCATGGATCGTCGCGCTGCCGCTGGCGGGCTTTGCCGGCTTCGTCCTCGACGGCGTGTTCGTCGGCGCGAGCTGGACGCGCGCACTGCTGCTGTCGATGGCCGGCGCGGCGACACTCTATGCTGTGCTGCTGTGGCTCACTTGGCCGCTCGGCAATGACGGATTGTGGGCGAGCTTCATCGCCTTCCTGGCGCTGCGGGCGGCTTTTCAGATCGGGCTGATGCCGCGGCTGCTACGCCGCGAATGGCGCTGACAACCTGTTGAAAAATGAGCGTTTCAGCCGCGCGCTTCGCGGCGCCGGTCGGATTCTGCATTGATCGGGGTGACCACCGCGCGCTTGCTGCCGTCCTCGTCGCGCACCGTGCGATTGCGGCCATCGGCCTTGGCACGGTAAAGCGCGGCATCGGTCCGCGCGAACAGCTTGCCATAGCCTTCGCCCTGCCCCCGCCCGGCTGCGCCGAAGCTAGCGGTCAGTCGATGATCTTCCGGCATGCCGTCGATCGCGGTCTTGGCAAAATTGACGCGGATACGGTCGGCCATGGTGACCGCCGCTTCTTCCTGGCAATTCCACGCCAATATGCAGAATTCCTCGCCACCGATCCGGCCCGCAATGTCGCAGTCGCGCACCGTGCGCTTGATGATCTCGCCGAATTGCGCGATCGCCCGATCGCCGATCTGATGGCCCCACACATCGTTGACCGCCTTGAAGTGGTCGATATCGGCCACCACCAGCGAGATCGGCACGCATTCCTGCTTGGCCCGCTCCATCGCCGCAACGACATCCTGCTCGAAGGCCCGGCGGGTACGCAGACCCGTCAGCGCGTCGAGATCCGCCTGTTCGCGCACCTGCTTGATCTGGTCGTAGACGCAGGCACCGATCAGCACCATCGCCGACATCAGCGAAATGAAGGCGAGTGCCAGATTGAGCACCGAATAATAGACCGATTCACGGTAGACATCGGCGGCGATCCCCTGTTCGATCAACAAGGTGAGAACCGGGCGGATCATGAATTGCGCCGCCACCAGGCTGTGCGTCGCAATGATGAGCTTGTCGATCGCCTCGCGGCGCTGCGCCCCCAGCAGCGACATCACGCAAACGATATACATCGACCCGTAGCCGACATTCACGATGATCAGGCGCGAGGTGATATCGTTCGAGGTGAGCACCGCCACCGCCAGCGTCGTTGCGGATAGGCCGTAAATGACCAGCAAGACCCCGAGATAGGGCGGTTGCCCGGCCCGGCTCGTCAGCGCCCAGACGCCTGTGGCCACGCTCAGCGTGTAGAAGAACTGCGTAACGTGGAAGACATAGGGCGAACCGGTGTTGAACAGGTGCGTCGAGGCGAAGCCGAGCGCGAAGAACACATAGGCGAGCGCAAAGCCGAGCACATAAGTACCCATCTTTCCGCGCCACCACATCACCACGAAGACCGCGACGAACACGGTCGACATGGCGGGCGTGATCAAGCCCATTATCTGTTCGCGCATGGACTGCCCCTGCCCTTCCTACGCGAAGTATAAGGGTCGGCCCTTAATAGTTCGTGTAGGTATTTCCCCTGAAGCGGCGCTCAATTGCGATTTGTGGGCAGATTGTCCAGCCTGTCCTGGCAAACTTCGCATCACATGCGCTCGGCGGGAGGATTGCAAGGGCGCGGAAATGCCCGCGCTTGCCCCTTGGCGCGGGTGCGACTATCTGCGCCGCAAAGCTTCCGGGCCCGCGCGCCCGCAATTCCAATTCCATCCGAAGGACCTTTGCCCGATGGCCGCCCAGTACGCTTTCGTCATGAAGGACATGACCAAGACCTTTCCCGGTGCGAACAAGCCGGTTCTCAGCAACATCAATTTGCAATTCTACCAGGGTGCCAAGATCGGCATCGTCGGCCCCAACGGGGCGGGCAAGTCGACGCTAATCAAGATCATGGCGGGCATCGACACCGATTTCACCGGTGAAGCCTGGCCGGGCGAGAACATCACCGTCGGCTATCTCGAGCAGGAGCCCGAACTCGACGAGAGCAAGACCGTGCTCGAAAACGTCAAGGACGGCGCACGCGAAATCGCCGACATGGTAGAGCGCTTCAATGCCATCGGCATGGAGATGGGCGAGGAAGACGCCGATTTCGACGCGCTGAGCACCGAAATGGCCGAACTGCAAGACAAGATCGACGCGGTCGATGGCTGGACACTCGACAACCAGCTCGAAGTGGCGATGGAAGCTCTGCGCTGCCCGCCGGGCGACTGGCCGGTGACTGATCTTTCGGGCGGTGAGAAGCGCCGCGTGGCGCTCACGCGCCTGCTGATTCAGAAGCCTTCGATCCTGCTGCTCGACGAACCAACCAACCACCTCGACGCCGAAAGCGTCCAGTGGCTCGAGAACCACCTCAAGGATTACGCGGGTGCGGTGCTGATGATCACCCACGACCGCTACTTCCTCGACAATGTGGTAGAGTGGATCCTCGAACTCGACCGCGGGTCGTACTACCCCTACGAAGGCAATTACTCGACCTACCTGGAAAAGAAGGCCAAGCGTCTCGAGCAGGAAAGCCGCGAGGAGAGCGGCCGCCAGAAGGCGCTGTCGCGCGAACTCGAGTGGATCCGGCAGACGCCCAGCGCGCGCCAGACCAAGTCCAAGGCGCGCGTGCGCAAGTTCGAACAGCTCCAGGAAGAGCAACAGAACCGCAAGCCCGGCAAGGCACAGATCGTGATCCAGGTGCCCGAACGCTTGGGCGGCAAGGTCATCGAGGCCAACAATATCTCGAAGGCCTATGGCGACAAATTGCTGTTCGAAAACCTTTCCTTCATGCTCCCCCCGGGCGGTATCGTCGGCGTGATCGGTCCCAACGGCGCGGGCAAGTCGACGCTGTTCAAGATCCTCACCGGCAAGGAAGAGCCCGACAGCGGCACGGTGGAAATCGGCTCGACCGTCCATCTCGGCTATGTCGACCAGAGCCGCGACCATCTCGATCCGAGCAAGAACGTCTGGGAGGAAATCTCCGACGGGCTCGACTACATGAAGGTCAACGGTCACGACACCAGCACGCGGGCCTATGTGGGCGCGTTCAATTTCAAGGGCGCGGACCAGCAGAAGAATGTCGGCAAGCTGTCGGGCGGTGAGCGTAACCGCGTGCATATGGCCAAGATGCTCAAGGAAGGCGGCAACGTTCTGCTGCTCGACGAACCGACCAACGATCTCGATGTCGAAACGCTCGGCGCGCTCGAGGAGGCAATCGAGAATTTCGCCGGTTGCGCGGTGGTAATCTCGCACGACCGCTTCTTCCTTGACCGTCTGGCGACGCACATCCTCGCATTCGAGGGCGACAGCCATGTCGAATGGTTCGAAGGCAATTTCGAGGCTTACGAGGAAGACAAGCGTCGCCGCCTCGGTGATGCGGCGGACCGTCCCACCCGCCTCGCCTACAAGAAACTGACCCGTTAAGCCTCGGGTCAGCCTCCGATGTCCAACAAACGGCGAAGGGGGCTGACTTGTACTATCGGGAAGTAAAGGTTTCGACCGAGACCGAACTGCGCTGGGCGGCGCTCTATGGCCTGGCGTGGTTCGTCTGCGCCATGGTGGCGCTGCAGCTTACCGAGGGTGCCGACGGCATCGCCGCCGTCTGGCCCTCGAGCGGTATCTTCGTGGCCGCGCTGCTGCATCTCAATCCCCGCGGACGCAATATGGTGACCGCCTGTGTCGCGGCTGCGAGCTTCGCGGCCAATTTCAGCGCAGGCGCCGCTCCGCTGGCTTCGCTCGGTTACACCATTGCCAATCTGATCGAAGGCTGGCTGGTGTTCAGCCTGATGGGCCGCGGGCAATCGAAGTACATGTTGCTCGCGCGGCCGTTGAACCTCGTTCGCTTTGCCGGATCCGCCGTGATCGGCGGGGCCGCCAGCGCGCTGATGGCCGGTGTGTTGTCGCGCAATTTCGACACGATTTTCCTGTCTTCTTGGATGAGCACCGTCACCCTGGGCATGCTGATCGTGACCCCCGTGATCCTCTTCCTGCTGCAGGATCGCAAGCACGACCGCGGCATTCTGACCTTCCGGGGTTTCTGGATCATGGTTTTCGTGATCCTGACCGCGCTCGCGGCTTTCGGCCAGGCCGACGTCCCGCTGCTCATCCTGCCGCTGGTCGCAATCTCGATCACCACGGCTGCGATCGGCCTGAGCGGCGCCGTTTTGGCCCTCCTGCTGGTCGCCACGATCGGGTCGGTGCTGACCATCTTCAATCTCGGCCCTGTGGGGCAGTTCTTCCCCCCGGTCGAACAGCAGGTCCTGTTCTTGCAGGTCTATCTGCTGGCCCTGCTCGTCTCGACCCTGCCCGTGGCGCTGTCGCTGGCACGTCACCGCAGAGACCTTGACCAGATCGCCACCAGCAATCGCTTGCTCGAAAATGCCGAACGCGCGGCGCGTGTAGGCCATTGGCGGCACACGCCCGAAATGCCCGCGATCTACTGGTCCGACGAGGCCGCGCGAATGCTCAACGTCCAGCACCTGCCGCGCACGCTCGAAGAGCTGACGCAGATATTCCACGAGACGGACCAATTGCGCGTTGCCGGACTGATGGCCACCGCGTTGCAGTCCGGTGTCCCCCTCGCTTTCGAAGCCCGGATCGAACGCGACGATGGCACGACCAGCCAGTTCGAATGCCGCACCGAGATCGAACTGGGAGCCGACGGTCGGGCATCGGAGGTTTTCGGCACCATCATGGATGTAACCGAGCGCGCCGAAGCCTTGCGCGAACTGGAGCGTGCCCGCGAACGCGCCGAGACCGAAGCCGCCGAAGTTCGCATTCTCGCCGAAACCGATCATCTCACGGGCATCCCGAACCGGCGCAAGATCATCGGGCGTCTGGGCGTCGAAATGGAGCTGGCGGAAGCGGGTGACCAGACACTTACGATCGCAATGGTCGATATCGATCACTTCAAGTCGATCAACGACCGTTTCGGTCACGAAGTGGGCGACATGACATTGGTCAAGGTGAGCCAGGTCCTCGAAGCGCAATTGCAGAGACGCGAAATGGTCGGCCGGCTCGGCGGCGAGGAATTCCTGCTCGTCATGCCCGGCAACGATGCGCAGCAGGTCCGCGACCGCTGCCTGGTCCTGGCCGATGCGCTGGCCAATCTCGACTGGAACGCGGCGGGTCTCGAACGCGTCACTGTCAGCATCGGCGTGGCGCAGTACAATTTGCGCTGGGACGAAAGCCAGTTGCTGCGCGCAGCCGACGATGCGCTCTACCGCGCCAAGCACAGCGGGCGGGCGCGTTGCGTGGTCTATGAAGAACTCGAACCTCTGTGATCGATAATGTGAGCCGGGTGCGCGCCGACTTCGTTTGACGCATTGCCGCCGAATTGCGACACTGGGGCCAAGGTATCCGCTTCCGGATACGATCCCGGCGGCTTCCCGAAGCCGCGCAAATCCAATTTCGAGAAGGACATTTATGCCAACTCCCGCAAACGGTGACACCGTATCGATCGACTACGTGCTGCGCAGAGGCGACGGCGAAGTGGTCGGCACCACTGAAGAACAGGGCCCGCAAGACATCCAGCTGGGCAGCGGTCAGATCTTCCCGCAGATCGAGCAGGCGTTGACCGGCATGGAAGTCGGCGAGGAACAGACTGTCGAGATCGCGTGCGACAGCGCTTTTGGCCCGCGTCGCGATGAACTGGTCATCGAGATCCCGCGCGAGAACCTGCCGCCCGAACCGGCACCGCAGCCGGGCATGGCGCTGCAGGCCCAGCAGCAGGACGGTACGCCGATGACGCTCTATGTCGTCGAAGTCGGCGACCAGGCTATCAGGGCTGACGGCAACCACCCGCTCGCCGGCGAAGACATCAGCTTCGCGATCACGCTGCGCGATATCAAGCAGGCGGCGTAAGAGGAACGGCTGGGCGATCGCCTGCGGCTCCGTGTCCATGGACCGGATGCGCGGCGTTCGCCCAGGCCACCTAGAAACTGCCCGGGTTAGCACACCCCGTCAGGGCGCTATCCAACGCGCCTCATCCGGAGTCAGCAGCGCGCGACGATGGCCCGAATGAGCGAGACTGAACCAGTCAATTTCCTCCACTTCGACCATTAACAGCGCGAAATTGGGGCGCGCGGGAACCAGCTGGGCATCGGCGGGCTCGGACGTTTCGAACGCTTCGGGCAATCCCGACGTGGGCACGGGCGATGACTGACCCGGCGCATCTCCGAGATAGCATCGGCGCGCAAAATTGGTGCTTTCGGCCCAAGCCTCTTCTACGCGCGCGCCGTCGCGTTCGATCCGGGCCCGGCCCCGCATTCGCAACTGGATTTTCGCCTGTTTGTCGTAGCTCAGCACCGCGATCCGGGGGTCGCACAGTATGGCTGCCACCTTCGGCGCACGCGCATCGGTGTGGAAGCGCAGCAGCCAGCCCCCTCGCTCTACCCCGCGCAGCACCATGACCCGCGCATCGGCATCCGCGGTGGCGACCACGGGCGTATGCATCGGGACCGAACGGTCGGTCACTGCATGGGTAAGCCGATCAGTCACATCGGCGCGGATCTCTCCGAAGTCTTCGTACATGCTGCCAGCAATGCACGGTAAGCCCGATGGTGCCAAGCTCACTTTGTTCATGAAAGTTTATTGCTACATGAACCAAAGCCGTAGGAAGCGGTTCAGTTTCGGGTCAGGCCGGTCTGTTACAAATCGGTACATCGACAGGCCGCGGGTGGTGGAGCGGCTCAGGACAGACACTAGAGGATACGCTCCATGACATTGACCAAGTTGATGAAGGGCAGCGCGCTTGGGGCACTTGCAGCTGCGATGGCCTTCGTTGCCCTCCCCGATCCCGCCGAAGCCCAGTCTCGCGATCGACAGGAACGCGCGCAGCGCGATCGCGGCGATCGTGGGGATGCCCGCCAGCAGCGCCAACGCCAGCGCAGCGAAGCGCGCCAGCGTATGCGCCAACAGGATTCGCGTGAATTCCGCCGCGCTCGAAGCGAACGCCGGCCTGTTCAGGTCGACCGCCAGGACAGTCGCGGCAACAACCGCGCAGATCTGAGCCGCGCCCGCGGACAAAACAGGGATCGCGGCGAGGCTGCGCGTGAACGCAACGCCCGTCGCGAAGCACGTGCACGTTCCGAAGCACGGACTGAACGGCGGAGCGATCGTCGTTTGGCCGAGCGTCGCGAACAGGCCAGGCGCGAAGCGCGCAGCAACGAGCGCCGTCAGCAGGCACGCCGTGAAGCACGCGCTGAATATCGCCGTGATCGGGCACGACGCGATGCGCGAGCCAACGACCGCCGCGAACGGGCCCGACGCGAGGCGCGCCGCGATGCCCGCGAAGATCGGCGCATCCGTCGTGATGCCTACCGCGACGGGTATCGCAATGCGCGTCGCGACCAGCGCCGGGCGCGCTACTACGATGGCCGCCGCTGGCACAGCTACAATCGTTGGGACAACCGGCGGTGGCGCAACAACAGCCGCTACGACTGGCAGCGCTATCGCTACAGCAACCGCAGCATCTTCCGGCTCGGACGTTACTACGCGCCATACCGCGACTATCGCTATCGTCGGCTGAGCGTGGGTGTCCAACTCGGCAGCCTGTTCTTCGGCAGCCGCTACTGGATCAACGATCCCTGGCGCTATCGCCTGCCCGACGTCTACGGCCCGTACCGCTGGGTGCGTTACTATGACGACGTGCTGCTGGTCGACATCTACAACGGCGAAGTGGTCGACGTGATTCACGACTTCTTCTGGTAAGGCTTTCCGCGCGCCGGTTTCGAGAGTGGTCCGGTCGTGCGCCAAGAACCCCCGCCGAGCGATCGGCGGGGGTTTTTCCTTTTCTTCAGTCGGGCACCCTGCCGAAGGGCAGCATCCGGAAGATCCCGCCGTTGCGGTCGAAGAAAGTGTGCTTGAGCGCGCCGAGGATGTGCAAGCCGATCAGATAAATGAAGATCGACCCGCCAAGCGCGTGCATGCCGTATATCCGACCGGCGAGTTCGCCATTCTCAGCCACCGGAATCGCGGGAATGGTGAACAGCCCGAAGAAATCGATACTGCGCCCGGCCAGCGAATTGGCGAGCCAGCCACCCAGTGGCAAGCCGATGAGAAGCACGTAGAACAGCACATGCACCGTCCGCGCGAGCATGACCTCCCAACGCGCGAGATTTGCGGGGAGCGGCGGCACGCGATGCGTAACCCGCCAGAGCAGGCGACCTAAAGTTAAAGCGAGGATTAAGATTCCCCACGCCTTGTGATATCCGAACACCTCGGCCTTCATCGGCATGTCGAGCGATTGCGCGCGTTCGGCGATCTGCCAGTTCATGATCACCAGAACCGCAATGACCCAGTGAAAGATCATTGCCCCGGTCGAGTATCGCTTCGCGCTAATTTCGTTCATCCCTGTCCTCCCGGTCGCTGGAGCGGCCATCCTAGCGGCCATGCCCGGCGCGGCAAGCGGGCCGCTTGAAGACTGCTCCATGCTTGCTAACACGGTACGCATGACAAAGACCCTTGCCGTTCCCGATCAGGATGCCCTCAAACGCGTCGGCGCGAAGGTGCGTCAGCGTCTCGAAGGCGATCCGCAGGCCTACAAGATCCCCACCGACATGGCGGAAATCTACGCGATCGGCGATTTCCTGTCGGCCGAGGAATGCACCCGGCTCATGCGCATGATCGACGCCGTGGCGCGGCCCAGCGAACTGCACGAAACCGCCTATGTGGCAAAGTTCCGCACGTCCTATTCGGGCAATTTCGATCCGCACGATCCCTTCGTGAAGGCAATCTCGCGCCGGATCGACGATGTGCTCGGTCTTCCCGGCAAGGTGGGCGAGAATATCCAGGGCCAGCGTTATCTGCCCGGGCAGGAATTCAAGCCGCACAACGACTGGTTCTACACCGATCAGGATTATTGGAAGCTGGAGCGCAAGCGGGGCGGCCAGCGCTGCTGGACCGCGATGGCGTTTCTCAACGAGGTCGAAGAAGGCGGGCACACGCATTTCGTCGAGGTCGGCGCCTCGATCGAGCCCAAGCCCGGGGTGCTGCTGGTGTGGAACAACGCCACCCCCGACGGGCTACCGAACGAACACACGCTGCATGCGGGAACGCCCGTCATCAAGGGCCAGAAATACGTGCTCACCAAGTGGTATCGCACGCGGAAACATAGTTAGCCGAGTTGCGTCAGCCCGCCCCTGCTACCGGGCTGACCGGCACGCGGATCGTAGCGCGGAAGCCTTCGGGATCGAAACGCATATCGGTCGCCCCGCCCAATCCGCGCATGACCCCCTCGATCAACCGGGTGCCCGAACCGGACCCCTTGGTCACCGGTTCGGCCGGCAACGGGCTCGCCCCCGTTTCGCGCCGCTCGATCCAGTGGATTACCAGCGCGCCTTCTCTGACTTCCCAGTCGATATGAACCTTGCCGTCTTCGTGCGACAGCGCGCCGTATTTGAGCGCATTGGTCGCCAGTTCATGCAAGGTCAGCCCCAGTGGCGTGACGTGCTGGCGCGGCAGTTCGATCAGTTCGCCTGCCAGATCGATGCGATCGGCGCGGGCGTTGCGATAGGGCCGCATCACCGCTTCGATCAGCGTGCGCAGATTGGTCCGGTCGTGCTCAAGAGCGTCCGCCGAAAGCGATGCGCGATGCGCCCCGGCGAGCGCTTCGATCCGCCGTTCGAGCTTCTCGGTAAGTTCGCCGACATCCTGCGTGTTGCGCGCAGACAGGCGAACGATTGCGCTTAGCACCGAGAACAGATTGTCGGTCCGGTGGCGCAATTCGGCAGCGACGCGATCGCCTTCCACGATTGATTCCCGCGCGGCGAGCAGTTCGGTGATGTCCCATTGCGAACCGAAGTAATAGACCAGCGCGCCCTGTTCGTCGTAGATCGGCCCGACATGCACGGCGTTCCAGAACGAGGTGCCATCCTTGCGATAGTTGAGGATGTCGACGACGGTATACTGCTCGCTGCGGATCGCTTCGGCGAGGCTGGCCGCTGCCGAACGCTTGGTCTTCGGCCCCTGCAGCAGGCGGCAATTGTGGCCGATGACCTCGTCGCGCGAATAGCCGGTCAGATCGAGGAACGCCCGGTTGCAATAGACCAGTGGGCAATCGGGCTGATGCGGATCCGCAAGACACAGCGCCATGCGGGTCTGTTCGGTCATCTGCAAAAACAATTGCGATGAGCCGATCCGCAATTTCGCCAGCCGACCGGCCATGCGCGCATTGTGCGCCGCCTGCGCGGCAGCATCGCCGCTCATACCGCCGTTGGCGGTACTTCCGTCCTCTTCGCCCATGGCGTCACCCATGGCCTACCCCCGTGAAGCTGCCCTTTCACTGCCGCTCAGACTGTCGCCAAGAGCCACGCGTGGCAAGTCCGAAATTTCCCGGATATGCGCCGCCCGACAGGCCGGCTGGTCACACCCGCCCGAGCGTCTCGGCGATCAGCTTGCGCGTGTTCGCCACGCCGTAAAGCGCGATGAAACTGCCCATGCGCGGCCCCTGTTCGCTGCCGAGCAGCGTCTGGTAGAGCGCCTTGAACCAGTCGCGCAGCGAGGCGAAACCGTATTCCTCGCGCTTGCCGATCTCGTAGACCTGCGTCTGCAGGTCCTCCGCGCTGGTGCCCTCGTCCGCTTGCGCCAGATAGCTGTCGAGCGCACGCAGCGCCTCGGCCTCGTTCGCAGTCGGCGCGCGCTTGTTCAGCGTCGGCACGATGTAGTCGCGCGTATAGGCGACCGCGGTGCCGATCAGCACTTCGAGTTCGGGCGTGATGCTATCGGCACCGATATAGCTGGCGAGATAGTCGCGCAGCGATGCCTCGCTCGCCTCGGCACCCAGAACGCTCGCGAGGTTGAGCAGCAGGCCGTAGGTCACCGGAAGGCTGTCGCCCGCGCCCGGCGCTTCCGCCGCTTCGAAGCCGCCATTCGCCCGCGCCAGGTGCCACACCGGATTGCCGAGCTGCTTGTCGAGCTCCTGCTCGGCCAGCCGCTCGCGGAACTGCCAGTAATCGTCCACCGCGCGCGGGATCACGCCGACGTGCAGCTGCTTGGCGCTCTTGGGATTGGGGAAGATGTAGAAACCGAGGCTCTCTTTAGAACCATAGGTGAGCCATTCGTCGATCGTCAGGCCATTGCCCTTCGACTTGGAAATCTTCTCGCCCTTCTCGTCGAGGAACAGCTCGTAGATCAAGCCTTCGGGCTTACGCCCGCCGAGCACCTGGACGATCTTGCCCGACTGTACGCCGCTATCGGTCAGGTCCTTGCCGTACATCTCGTAATCGACGCCCAGCGCATACCAGCGCATCGCCCAGTCGACCTTCCACTGCAGCTTGCTCATGCCGCCGAGTGCACTCTGCTCGACGACGGTGCCGTCCTCGTCGGTGAAGCGGATCGTCCCCGCCTCCGCATCGACCACCTCGACCGGCACCTGCAGCACGCGTCCGGTCTGCGGGCTGACCGGCAGCACCGGCGAATAGGTCTGGCGGCGTTCCTCGCGCAGCGTCGGCAGCATGATGTCGAGGATCTGCCGGTTCTTGCGCAGCACCTGCCGCAGCGCGTCATCGAAGGCACCCGAATTGTAGCGATCGCTGGCCGAGACGAACTCGTAATGGAAGCCGAAGCGGTCGAGGAATTCGCGCAGCATCGCGTTGTTGTGCGCCGCGAAGCTGTCGTGCGCGCTGTCGAAGGGGTTGGGCACCCGGCTCAGCGGCAGGTGCAGGTTTTCCTGCAGCAGCTGCTGGTTGGGCACGTTGTCGGGCACCTTGCGCAGCCCGTCCATATCGTCCGAGAACGCGACCAGCCGCGTCTTGCCGTCTTCGGGCCGCGCGCCGATCATGGCCTCGAAGGCGCGGCGCACCAGCGTGGTGCGCAGCACTTCCTGGAAGGTGCCGATATGCGGCAGCCCGCTGGGGCCATAGCCGGTTTCGAACAGGACCGGCGAGCCGTCTGGCTTCGCGCCGTCGGGATAGCGTTTGAGCAGGCGCTGCGCCTCCTGGAACGGCCAGGCCTTGGACACGCGTGCAGCGGCGATCAGATCGGTCATGCTCATGCGGAACGCCATTACGGGTGACCGCCGCTTTCGCAAGTGCGAAGTGTTGGAGATGTGTTGGATCGCCCGAGACCGGCTCCAGTCACATGGACCGCATGGACCACGGTCCTGCGAGAGAAAAGCCGCCGACTTCCGACGCAGGTGCGTTCGGGGTAGCGTTGAAGGAAGCAGAATTGCGGCATGCAGCAGAGACTATTTGGAAAGGGCCGTGTAGGACAGGCGACATTCCGTCTCGTCTGAAAGCGGCCTGTCGTTTGCCGACCCAAAAGCGGACATTGGTCGGCCCGTGAATTTGAGCTAGACGTTACTTTGTGAGAGCGTGACACCCGCAATGAAGAAATTTGCGCTTTTCGCTGCCGCCCTGATTGTCGCCGCTCTGGGTTGGCGCGCCTCGCTATCAATGACCGACAAGAATGAGCCTCCCACTGACTGGTGTCCGGCTCCTGAAGTTTGTATCCCTGCTGCCGACGTTGAGCAATTCGCGGTCCCCTCATATGCTACGAACCAGAAAGCTCTTCCTACGGAGTTCCTAATAAGAGCAGGCGCTGATCTAGGGATTCGGGACTCCCGTGTGGCGATCGCGATCTATCCAAAACCATCGGCAGGTATGGATAACTATGAGGTTATTTCGTCAACGGACAGCGAGCTCTACACCCAAGTTCTCTACCATGAAAAATTCGGCAACCAGCATACATGGAGAGCGATGGCACGCGGTCATGGCCGCCGCGGCGGAAGCTTTCACAAGACTGAGAATATTGTTTATTATTGCAATCAACATGACATTTGCAACGCCCTCATTCATAAAGGAAAATTCGAGGCGTCGATATTTCTGGATCGAGAGAGCTTGAATAAACTACCGGCCCTGCGCCAGTTTTTCTTGTCCATGTTTCAGCGCTGGAGCCAGTCGGTTTGAGTTGGAGCACATCATTGCGCAGAACAAAAGCAGCGCTCGCGGCTATTGGGGTAACCTGCCTTTCAGTATGGCCAAGCCATGTTGCCGCAGAAAGCATTTGGGCTGTCCAGAGATTGCATGACTATGAACGGGGGCCTGCGCTTATCGAGCAGTTTTTCGACGATGCTTGGAAAGGGACTGCGCACGCCCGATTTCAAAGCTTCGGATGCACCTCGGATGATAGTCTTTACGAGCGCGAGGGTCGGCGCGATGATAGACCAGTCGAGGTTACACGCATAAAGCTTCTTGGCGCACCAAGGGCGCAATCTCACCCAACATACCTAGTAGCTGGAAGTCGTTCGGCTTGGTTCGAGAACCATAGGAGCTTTGTTGAGCTTCCGTGTATTTGGCTCATTTCATTCGATGGTAATCGAGTCCGCTCGGTGCGGGAAGCCGGTGAGCTTGGCTATCTGCTCCGATACAAATCAGAAGACTGACCGAAAGTGCCAATGAAGTCTCTGGTCATTCTGATACTTTCGGGAACCCTTGTCGCCTCATGCTCTGAAGAAAAATCATCTGGTAGTGGAGCGGATCCCCGCATTGCGATAGTCCAATGCTTGAACGAAAAGCTTTCTGGCACAGTGTCTGAGCATACTGAACTGACCTCCGTTACTCAGCACGAGGGGCGCGTCGTCAGCTATAATTTTCAGGTCTTCACCGGCCAATTCTTTACGATCGATTCTGGCACTTTACTGCCCAAGAAAAATATGGTGGTCGCTGCAAAATTCTCTGATGGATATTTTGAAGCTCTCAAAGCCGCCTCGCCAAAGAAGCGGGAGGATTATGAGCCGCTACGGGAGCGTTTTGGTGAGGCTGATGCCAGGCGTATCTCAGACGTTGTTCGCCATGGTGATCTTCATCTTCTCGGTCCAGAAATCGCCGCGGTTAGGAGAAATTTACACAGCATCACCCCTAAGCAGCCATATCTACTTCGGGATGATCAATGGATTCTCCAGATGGTCAGCGATGGTCCGCCAAATGATATTCTGCGCTCGAAAACCTCAGATGTTCTTCGCGGGATTGATCGCTTTAGCCCGACATGTGATCCGATCTCATAAGGGAAGCCTTTCGACAGCTTCCCACCCAATTCGAGACATCCAATCAATTAACTGCGCCTTCCGATAGCAGACAACAACCCGGCCCACCGCAAAGTCGTTGCCGGCGCTTGCCCCGCGTTCCTTTTGTGTTCTAACGCCGTGGCGTGACCCACCCCCTTCCCCTCCCCGCGCTGCATGCCAGCCATGCCGGCACCTGGCTGCGCGATGCGAATGGGGCGACGCGCGGCTGTTCGAAGGGCGAGGCGGTGATGGCCGCCGCCGACACGCCGCAATTGCTGATGAATGCGCCGCTGGTGGCGAGCCGGCTTGGCTATCCCGACCTGTCGGGGCTCGACCTGCTCGAACTGTTCGCTTTCGTCCATCCGGCCACATTCTGCGTGCCCACCCCCAAGGGGCTGGCACATGCGCTGGGACTGGACGAGCCGGCGGACGATGCGGGCGTGCCCTTGCTGCTGCAGCAGGCGGCGGGCGTTCTGGTGGCAACCTGCGAGAGCGAGGACTGGTCGCAGCGCGAAGGTGCGTGGTCGTCGCTGCAATCGCTGGCGCGGCTGCGCTGGCCGTGGGCGGGCGTGCTCGCTCCGCATGTGCGCAAGCCCGAACGCGCGGAAAAATGGCTGTTCAGTCGCCTGCCCGAATGGGAGGAAACACCTGAACGCGCGCAACCCGCGCAGGTGCTGATCGACGAGCCCGAGATCGAGGCGCATCTCGAACGGCTGACCGGTGAGGGATCCGAAAAGCGCGAGGGGCAGCGGCTGTTCTCGCGCGGCGCAGGCCATGTCTTCGGTCCGCGCGACCGGCAGAAGCGGCCGCATATCCTGCTGGCGCAGGCGGGTACCGGCATCGGCAAGACGCTGGGCTATCTCGCCCCCGCCTCGCTGTGGGCGGAACGTTCGGGCGGGACGGTGTGGGTATCGACCTACACCAAGAACCTGCAGCGCCAGCTACGCCGTGAAAGCGCGCGCGCCTGGCCCGCGACGCGGCCCGACGGTTCACCCCCGGTGGTGGTGCGCAAGGGGCGCGAAAACTACCTCTGCCTGCTCAATCTGGAGGACGCGCTGCAGGGCGGTTTCGCCGGGCGCCCGGCGATCCTCGCGCATCTGGTCGCGCGCTGGGCGGCCTATTCGCAGGATGGCGACATGATCGGTGGCGACCTGCCCGGCTGGCTGGGCACGCTGTTCCGGAAGCGCGGGATTGCCGCGCTCACCGACCAGCGCGGCGAATGCGTCTATGCCGGCTGCCCGCATTACCGCAAATGCTTTATCGAACGCAGCGCGCGCAATGCGGCGCAGGCCGATCTCGTGATCGCCAACCATGCGCTGGTGATGGTCAATGCGGCGCGCGGACGCGACGCCAATGCGCGCCCCACGCGGATCGTGTTCGACGAGGGCCATCATGTCTTCGATGCTGCCGACAGCACCTTTTCCGCCGCGCTGACGGGGCAGGAGGCGATCGAACTGCGTCGCTGGATCATCGGGCCGGAAAAGAACAGCCGAGGCCGCCGCCGCGGTTTGTCGGCGCGGCTGGCGGATGTCGCGAGCTATGACGATGCAGGCGGCGAAGCGGTCGAAGCCGCGGTGGAGGCGGCGCAGGCCCTGCCTGCCGACGGCTGGCTCGGACGGCTGGGCGAAGGCGCGCCGATCGGGCCGCTCGAAAACCTGCTGACTGCGGTGCGCGCCACCACATTTGCACGCGACGAAAGCGGGCTGGAAATGGGCTACGGCATCGAGACCGAGACCTCGCAACTGCCCGGCGAACTGGTCGAAGCCGCCGGGATCGCCGCGCAGGCGCTCGCGGCGATCCGCACGCCTTTGCTCAAGCTTGCCGGACGGCTCGAGGCGATCATGGAGGATGCTCCCGACTGGCTCGACGGCCAGGGCCGCGCGCGGATCGAGGGCGCGCGCCATTCGCTGGCCTGGCGGATCGACCTGATCGCCGCATGGGAAGCGCTGCTGTCGCGCCTGGGCGGCCCCGCCGATCCCGAATTCGTCGACTGGCTGCAGGTCGACCGCAACGATGCGCGCGAATTCGACGTCGGGCTCTACCGCCACTGGCTCGACCCGATGAAGCCCTTCGCCAAGACCGTGCTCGAACCCGCGCATGGCGTGATGCTGACCAGCGCCACGCTGACCGATCGCGACGAGACCGGCCCCGATTGGCCGCATGCGATCGCGAAAAGCGGCGCACCGCATCTCGAACTGCTGCCGAAGACCGCGCAGGCCGACAGCCCGTTCGATTACGCGAGCAGGGCCGAAGTGCTGATTGTCACCGATATCCGCAAGGGCGACATCCCCGCGCTTGCGGGCGCCTATGCGCGGCTGATCGAGGCGAGCGATGGCGGCGTGCTCGGCCTGTTTACCGCGATCCGCCGGATGCGCGCGGTCTATGGCCGCATCGCCGACCGGCTCGCCCGCGCGGGGCTGCCGCTCTATGCGCAGCATGTCGATCCGATCGATACGGGCACGCTGACCGACATTTTCCGCGACGATCCGCGCGCCAGCCTGCTCGGCACCGATGCGCTGCGCGACGGGGTGGATGTGCCCGGCCGGTCATTGCGCTGCGTGGTGATGGAAAGCGTGCCGTGGCCGCGCCCGACGATCCTGCACCGCGCGCGCCGTGCCGCTGCGGCCGAGCAGGAAGGCGGCGCCAAGCGCTATGACGACCGCATCATCCGCGCGCGGCTGGCGCAGGCTTTCGGTCGGCTGATTCGCACGCGCGAGGATTCGGGGCATTTCGTCGTGCTTTCCCCCGCCTTCCCCAGCCGGTTGCTCTCCGCCTTTCCCGAAGGCACGCCCGTCACGCGGCTGACACTCGAAGAGGCTTTACAGCGCGTCGCCAAGGGTGTTGTTAGCCCCGAACACTCAGCAGCGGAGACCCAGCCTCAGTGAAGACGCACGCATGAAGATCCTCGGCCTGCTGCGTCACGCCAAGTCCGACTGGGGCCAGAGCGACAAGCGCGATTTCGATCGCGGGCTCAACGAACGCGGGCGCCGCGGGGCGCAGGTGATCGGCGATCACATCCGCGCGCATGGCGTCGATTGGGACCGGCTCGTCGCCAGCCCCGCCGAACGGGTCAAGCAGACGCTGGCTGCGGCGCTGCCCACGCTCACACCGCATTGGGACGAGCGGCTCTATCTCGCCGGGACCGATACGATCATGGACGTGATCCGCGAAACCGGGGGCGATGGCGATGCGCTGCTGGTGTCGGGCCACAATCCCGGCCTCGGCGACATGCTGTTCGAACTGGTGGCACCGAAAAACGAGAACGCGCTGTACGACGAGGCGAAGGTCAAATTCCCCACCGCCGCCTATGCGGTGTTCGAGCTCGATATCGAGGATTGGAGCGAATTGCGGACGGGCTGCGGCAAACTCGCCCACTTCGCCCGCCCGCGCGATCTCGATGCGGAGCTCGGTCCGGAGTACTGAGACACCCTGCGCGGTTGTGAACAGCCGCAGCGATCAGATCAGCCCGGCGTCCTTCAGCTGTCCCGCACGCCCGCGGGCAACAGGCACCCTGAGGCCGGTTTCCAGCACGACCTTGGTATCCCTGCCGCTTCTTTCGCTTCCCGCGATGGCCGATCGCGCCACCCACCAGCTGCGATGTACGCGCAGCCCTGCGGCAGGCGGAACCAGCCCGACAGCTTCCGACAATGACATCAACACCATCTCGCTCCGCCCATCGCCGATCACCTTCACATAGTGATCTTCCGCCGTCATCGCGATGATGCGCGGGAAACCCTTTGGCAAGCGATCGTGCATTGCGGTCTCGTACAACCCGGGTGCGCCATCGCCCGCGGAGTCGCCGCTCTGCGCTGACATCTCGCTTTCCGCACGCCTTTCGTCGCGGCGATAGACCAAGAAGAAAAGCGCGAAAAAGCCGACAGCGATGAGCATCGAGAGCGGCCACGCAAAAGCGAACGCGGGGCCGAACGCATCACCGGTCCCGCCCGTCAGCCACAGCGCGGCCCAAGTGATCAAGGCCGATCCCACGGGGATTGCGAAGGCATAGCCCCACAAATCGTCCCAGCCGAGCATGCGCGCCGACGCGGTACCGATTACCGCCAATCCACGCATGATCGCCCAGCCACCCAGGCATCCGCCGATACCGATCGCCATCTGCATGCCAAGCGGTGCCTCTAATGCCGGCGGGAACCCGATCAGGGCGAGAAGGACACCGCAAACCGCGACGATGCCGACTTCGGCCAGCATCCGCTCGCGCAAACCGAACCCGCGATTCGGCGGGCCTGACTCTGTCAGGGCATACTGGTCGGTCATCGCGGATTGACACCCCGGACGGTTCGCGCGGCAGCGGTGACCATCCACGTGTTTGCCTGACCGTTCACGTAGTTCCTCTTTGCTTGCCACCGGTTCCAGCCAATCCGGAAGCTCCTTTGAACGAAAATCGGGACCGACGGAACATCACCATGCCGACAAGCGCAAACCACACCGTGCCGAATGACACAACGACAGATTCGGCAAGGCCGCCTTCGCTTCTTTCGACCGCTGCGATCACGATCATGGCGACCATGATCATGACCGGAATATCGATGGTATTCGGAGGGTTCGGTTCGCAGGATGCCATGCAGACATCGCGCGGGATCAGCCTGCCGATCCTCGTCCATGTGGTGACGGCGCTAGCCGCGCTGTTGCTCGGGCCCATCGTCCTGCTTCGCCGCAAGGGCGATCGCTGGCACCGCCTGCTAGGCCGGGTCTGGGTCCTGTTGATGGTCGTGACTGCGCTGGCATCGGCCTTCATCCGGTCGCCGGGGGCGGGCCTCTTCGGCACTGGCTTTAGCGCGCTCCACCTTTTCACCGTGTGGACACTGATAAGCGCGCCGCTGGGTATCTGGCTGGCGTCGCAGAAACGTATTGCCGCGCACCAGGGCATGATGACCGGGCTCTATATCGGGCTGGTCCTCGCCGGATCGTTCACGCTGATACCGGGCCGGTTGCTGGGGACCCTTGTGTTCGGGTGATACCGGGCCGCTGGGCGCGCGCATCAGCCGAAAAAAGTCTCCCGGCGACGGCTGGACAACTACCGCAAAACCCGCGGTCGGCGATGCGCTGCTGGTGTCGGGCCACAATCCCGGCCTCGGCGACATGCTGTTCGAACTGGTCGCGCCGCAGAAAGAGAACGCGCTTTACGACGAGGACAAGGTCAACTTTCCGACCGCCGCCTATGCGGTGTTCGAGCTCGATATCGAGGACTGGAGCGAATAGCGGACGGGCTGCGGCAAACTCGCCCACTTCGCCCGCCCGCGCGATCTCGATGCGGAGCTTGGGCCGGAATATTGAAGGCGAGCTGCGGCGCCACAAGTAAACGGAATTGTATGATTTAAAGATTATATCGGGGCGAGGCCTGAAAGAGCCGATCCTGCACTTCAATGCAGAAATGCAGTCCTGGGGTCCTGCGGCCAAGGTATTTGGAGAGGCATCTGGTGAAGCTGAGCGATGCACAGGTCGGGGTGGATGGTAGTCTGATCGTCGACGGCCAGATCACTTTCCCGCCTGATCCAGCCGGTAAGTTCGAGCAGAAGATCACAGGACAACTTGCCCTTCGTCGTCCCCATCTCGCACTCATGACCTGCAAAGCTCAACGCGGGCCATCCGGCTTCTACGAAATTTCTGAAACAGGTGTCGTGCTCGGCATTCCTCGCTCGTTCACAAATCTTGTTTCAAGAGCGCTGCGTGGATTGGACAGTGGGGACCACGAGGAAATCTGGCGAGGGCAGGACTGCTACCTGCATAATTCGGAAGGCCCGTCCGGTCCGGATGTGGCCTGCTGCTCGCAGCCCCTTACAAATTGGCTACTGAGAATAAGCGAGACGGATGGCTATTTGCACGTCGAATTATCGGCCGATCTCAAAGCGAATAGGCTCAGAGAATGGTCGTCGAGCGAGGGAAACTTCTGGACCTCCGACGCTCGTCCGCGGGTCAGGGCAAAATTCACTGTCAACCCTGCGACCAGGGTAGCGGCATGTCGCTACCTCGTTGAAGAAGAGCAGAAAAGAACGGACGCGTTGTTGGAAGACGCTCAACGCACAACACGCAGCCTAAATCTCGCAAGCTCTGCTGTCAGCAATCTGGAGGAGTTCGGCGTGAGCGGAGGGCGATGGATAAATATCGGTCTTGGCAGCTATCTGGCCATCACCGAACATAGTGGAATAGTACGTCGCGCAAATGGATTGCTGTCGTACGGCACCTACGTCTGGCCCCGAATCTGGTTTCGCGGTGTGTCCATTGGATCTCTCGAGCAAGCATCCGATAAGCCAACAAGAATTACGGGCGCGGGCTTGAGGACGAGCATCGAAGAGGGCGGGAGAGACGGCTGGATCAGAACGTGCGAGAACGCTGCATTGGAGTTCTTTCTGTCCGATGCCGGGCTCGTCTTTCGATACGACGTCAGAGACATGGGGCGAGATCTGAGTCGCGAAGTTATCATCCCTTGGGAAGTGCTTATCCTTCGCTATCCGGAGATCATTACGCCTTGGCTCACGATCAATCGCGCAATGAGCGACGCAGCCGCATACATATCCGACGTTCAGCAATAAGGCTTTTGCGAAGCCGCAGCCGACGGGAAAGCGCGGAAGCTACACTCACCGCAGAACCCGCGGTCCCGGCCCGCCCTCGGCGGCGATATCGTCGGGATTGTAGATCTTGCAGGTCTTGAGGCTGAGACAGCCGCAGCCGATGCAGCCGTCGAGATTGTCGCGCAGGGCCTGCAGTTGCGCGATGCGCCGGTCGAGGCTTTCGCGGATCGCCTCGCTAATCTTCCACCAGTCGAAGCTCGAGGGATTGCGCCCCTGCGGCAGGCTGCGCAGGTGATCGCCGATCTCGTCGAGCGAGAGCCCGAGTTTCTGGACGATCAGGATGAAGCTGAGCCGCCGGATATCGCTGCGCAAGAAGCGCCGCTGGTTGCCCGCGGTGCGAACCGAATGGATCAGTCCCTTGTCTTCGTAGAACCGGATCGCCGAGGCGGACAGGCCGGTCCGGCGCGCCAGATCGCCGATGCTGAGGAGGTCGTTCGCATTCATCGATCAGAGTGATAGGGCAAATGAAGCTTGACCTCAAGTGAAGTTGAGGTTGCATATGCCTGTGCATCGCAATCGGGCGGCCCGGCTCAGTCATGGCCCCGCCCAATACAGGAGATGCACTATGGCCAAAGGACGATTGGAACACGCGAATATCTCGGTCACCGATCCCGAACGCAGCGCTGCGCTGCTCACGGAGCTGCTCGGCTGGGAGGAGCGCTGGCGCGGGCCGTCGCTCAAATACGGGCGCTCGGTCCATATCGGGGCCGAGCACGATTACATCGCCCTCTATACCGGCGATCACGTGAAGGGCGAATTCGCCAAGGGCCAGCCGCTCAACCATATTGCCTTCACCGTCGACGACCTCGACGCGGCGGAGAAAATCGTGGCCGAACGCGGCTCGAACCCTTCGGGCATGACGATTACGAACCCGGGCGGCGGTTCTATTTCTTCGACTGGGACGGGATCGAGTTCGAGGTGATTAGCTATGAATGAGCCGATCCTGCGCGAACCGCTGTTCGCCCGCCGCCATCGCTCGCATCCGGATTGCGAAACCCCGCCATCGCGGCCAGCGGAACTTCCTCGAACCGGCCGAGCCACCGCCGCGCCATTTTCGCCAGCGGCACCGGGTTGAGGTAATGCCGCTTGCAGCGCCCGTCGCGCTCGGAGGCGACCAGTTCGGCCGCCTCGAGCACGGCGAGGTGCTTGGCCACCGCCTGCCGCGTCATCGGCAGGCCTTCGGCCAGCGCGGACAGCGTGAGCCCGCCCTGCTCGCTCAACCGGTCGAGCAGGAGCCGCCGGGTCGGATCCGAAAGCGCGGCGAATGTGTCCGTCATGCGATCATGGTTACGAAGCGGTTGCCGAGTCGCTCAAGCGCGGTGCAGCGCATGGTGCCGACTTGTCCACCGCTTGCGCTTAGCGGGGCAGCATATCGGTCTGCCTGAGCGCCTCGGACAGCGCGATGGCAGCGCTGGTGGCGACATTGAGCGAACGCACCTCGCTGCGCATCGGCAGCCGCACCCTTTCGCCGCAGGCATCGGCCACCGTCTGGGGCACGCCCGCGCTTTCCTTGCCGAACAGCAGCACGTCATCGGGTCGATAGGTGCAGTCATAGGCCGAGCGTGTGGCCTTGGTGGTAAACAGGACGAGTCGGCCCGGCCCCAGCGTGTCCTGGAATTCGGCAAAACCGGCATGGCGTCTGATCTCGACATGATCGATGTAATCCATGGCCGCGCGACGAACGCGCCGATCATCCCATTCGAACCCCATTGGTTCAATCAGATCAACTCCCACACCCAAACAGGCACAAAGCCGCAGGACGGCGCCGACATTCCCCGCGATCTCGGGTTCGTACATCGCGATCCGCATGTTTCAGAGCAGCCTGTTCGCTGCGGACGCGCCACCGGCCCACGGTTCGGCGGTCCGGTCGAGCACCAGGTCGCCTTCCCAGGGACGACACAAGGCAAAAGCTTCCTCGGGCGACCCCTGCGTCCACAGCCTGCGGTCGGATTCGCGCAGCAGCACGGGCATGCGGGTGTGGCATTCGGCCGCCGCGCCGCAGGCATCGGTCATCACCATCGAATAGCAGCGCCCCCATTCCTCGCTGTCGCGCCATACGCCCGCTACTGCGAACAGTTCTGCATCGGGACGGCTGAGCCAGGTTCGCGTCTTTCCGCCCTTGGGGCCCTCGGCCTCCGCCCAGGCGGTCACCGGGATGAGGCAGCGCCGCTCCTCGAAACTGTAGCGCCAGAAGAAGCTGTCGAGCTTGTCGGTGCGCGCATTGTTGACCGGCCTGGGCTTGAGCGGCTGGCCGTTCTTGCCCTTCAACACCAGCGGAAAGCCCCAGATCATCTGTGCCAGCCGGCCCTCGGCAACCACCGCGCCGGGGTAGCCGGGAAAGACCTCCGCACCGAAATTGGCACCGCCCAGTTCGTCGATCGCGTCGAACCATTGCGCGACCTCGTCCTTGTTCTTGGTCATGCGATAGAGATTGCACATCAGGCGTTGCCCACGACGAAGCAGGCGGCGGCAACCAGCGCGCCGGTCCAGCGGTTGGCACGGAAGCGCGCGAGCGGATTGCCCGGGTCCTCGCCGTCGAGCGTTGCCACCTGCCACGCGAGATGCGCGGCTGCGGGCAGCAACGCCAGCAATGCGATCCAGTCGGCGCGATAGAGCCAGAAGGCCAGGGCCCACAGGATAACCGCGCTGGCATAGAACATCGCTACACCGCGCTGTACCTGCCCGCCCAATCGCAATGCGCTGGAACGGATGCCCACCAACGCATCGTCCTCGCGATCCTGCATGGCATAGATCGTGTCGTATCCGACCACCCACAGAGCCGCACCCGCATACATCGCCGCCAGCGCGTCCCAATTGTCGGCGCGCAGTTGTATCCAGCCGACCAGCAGCCCCCAGGTGAAGACCATCCCCAGCCAGGCCTGCGGCCACCAGGTGATGCGTTTCATGAAGGGATAGGCGGCGACCAGCGCCACGCTCGCCAGCGCGACGGCTTGTGCCAGCGGGCGCAATTGCAGCAGGACCAGCAGCCCGATCGTGCACAGTGCCAGCAGCCAGCCCCAGGCAAGCCTTTTCGAAATGCGTCCGCTCGCGACCGGTCGCAGTGCGGTACGGGCTACGCGACGGTCGAGATCGGCGTCGACGATATCGTTGTAGACGCAGCCCGCACCGCGCATCGCGATGGCCCCCAGCAGCAACCATGCAAGCACTTCCAGCTGCCAGCCAGCCCCGCTCAGCCACACGCCCCATACGCAGGGCCAGAACAGCAGCCACCAGCCGATCGGCCGATCGAATCGCGCCAGCTGGGCCAGATCGCGCGGGACCTGCGGCAAACGCGCGACAAGACCGCGGTGCTCGCTGTCGGGGACGACATCGGGGGTGGCGGGCTCGCTCATGGCTTGCTCCCTAACCAAGGTCGTGCCACCTGCAAAGCCATGCCCGCAACCCCCGCCTGGCCGCCCAAGAGCGCCCCCCGCCTGTTCGTCGAGCAAGAACTGTCCTCCGCGGCGCAAGTTACGATCGAGGGCAATCAAGCGCATTACCTGACCAGGGTAATGCGCGTTGCGCCGGGCGATGCAGTGATCCTGTGCGACGACATTACGGGAGAATGGGCCGCCGAAGTCGTCGAGGCGGGCAAGCGGCACGTCCTCCTGCAGCCGCGCGATCACCAGCGTCCGCGCGAAGCCGTGCCCGATTTCTGGCTCTGCCCCGCCCTGCTCAAGAAAGATCGCTTCGACCTCGTGCTCGAGAAGGCGACCGAACTGGGGGTGGACCGGATCCTGCCCGTGATCACCCGCCGCTGCGTCGCCGACAAGCTCAATGCCGAACGCGCCGCGACGGTGGTGACCGAAGCCGCCGAGCAATGCGCGCGCACCGCCTTGCCCGAGGTGGCGGCAGTGAGCCGGCTCGACACGCTGTTGGACGAATGGCCGCAGGAACGGCACCTGTTCTTCGCCGACGAGGAAGGCGGCGAACCCGCGGCGGATGCCTTCTGTTATGCCGAAGGGCCCGCCGCGCTGCTGGTGGGGCCGGAAGGCGGGTTCGACGACGCCGAACGCGCCGCGATCCGCGCGCACCCGGCATCGGTTGCAATCAGCCTCGGCCCGCGCATCCTGCGCGGCGAAACCGCGGCGATCGCAGGCATGGCGGTGTGGATGGCCGAGGCGGGCGACTGGCTGGGCGAAGATTAATTTCCTTTTCAGGCAAGGCCCGCTTGCCTATCGCCCCCTGCCATGAGTACGCGCGAGACGTCGGGGGCCGAGGATCCCATCATCGAAAACCGCGACCAGCTGGTCGCTCCGATGCAGCGCGGCGAGAAGCCGAAAGCCGACTGGCGTATCGGAACCGAGCATGAAAAGCTCGTCTATTGCTGCAAGGAACACCGCGCGCTGTCCTATGAAGAGGACGGTGGCATCCGCGACATCCTGCTGTCGCTGCGCGAGTTCGGCTGGGAGCCGATCGAGGAAGGCGGCAAGGTCATCGCGATGAAGGGCGGCGATGGCACGGTCAGCCTCGAACCCGCCGGCCAGCTCGAACTGTCGGGCGCGCCGCTGGAGAACCTGCACGATACCTGCGCGGAGACCGGGCGCCACCTCGCACAGGTCAAGGAAATCGGCGAGCGCTACGATGTCGGCTTCCTCGGCCTGGGCATGTGGCCCGACAAGACGCGTGAAGAACTGCCGGTGATGCCCAAGGGGCGTTACGACATCATGATGCGGCACATGCCCAAGGTGGGCAATCTGGGCCTCGACATGATGCTGCGCACCTGCACCATCCAGGTGAATCTCGACTATTCGAGCGAAGCCGACATGGCGCAGAAATTCCGCACCGGGCTGGCGCTGCAGCCGCTGGCAACAGCGCTGTTCGCCAATTCGCCCTTCACCGAAGGGAAACCCAACGGTTACCTGTCCTATCGCAGCCATATCTGGAGCGACACCGATCCGCATCGCACCGGCATGCTGCCCTTCGTGTTCGAAGACGGCTTTGGATACGAACGCTGGGTCGACTACATGCTCGACGTGCCGATGTATTTCGTCTTCCGCGACGGCAAGTATCTCGACGCGGCGGGGTTGAGCTTCCGCGACTTCCTCGACGGCAAGCTCGAAATCCTGCCCGGCGAGAAGCCGACCGAAGCCGATTGGTGGGACCACCTCTCGACCGCTTTCCCCGAGGTGCGGCTCAAGAGCTTTCTCGAAATGCGCGGTGCCGATGGCGGCCCGTGGAGCCGCATCTGCGCGTTGCCCGCCTTCTGGGTCGGCCTGCTCTACGAACAGGATGCGCTCGACGCGTCGTGGGACCTGGTCAAACACTGGACGATGGAAGAGCGCGAAGAATTGCGCAATGCGGTGCCCAGGTTCGCGCTCGACGCGCCACTGCCGGGCGGCGGAAAGCTGCACGATTTGGCGAAGGAAGTGCTGGCGATCGCACGCTCCGGTCTTGCCGCGCGCGCGCGACTGAATTCCTCGGGCGACAATGAAACCGGCTTCCTCGAAACGCTCGACGAGATCGTCGCCAGCGGCAAGGTGCCCGCGCAGGTTCTGCTCGATCGCTATCATGGCGAATGGGGCGGCGACATCGACCGCGTCTACAAATACAGCTTCTGACAGTCCGAGGAGAAATGCGATGATCCAGATCAACGGAACCATCAAGCTGGGCCGCCCGATCGATGCCGCCACGCGCAAGGCGATCGTCGACATGGTTCGCGCCAGCCGCGCCGAGGACGGCTGCCTCGACTATACCTTCGCTGCCGATCTCGCCGATCCCGACACGCTGGTGTTGTTCGAACGCTGGCGCGATCGCCCCGCGCTCGATGCGCATGGCGCATCCGATCACATGGCCGAATTCCAGAACTTCATGGCTGCCAATCCGCCCGCTGCGCGGGACCTGCGTGTCTACGAGACCGACGAGGGCCAGCCGCTCGGCTGATCATTCGGCGGGTTGCGGCTCCACGGCGGGCCGGGGGCGCAAGCGGTCCCACAGCTTTGTCAGCGGCGCGGTGAGCAGTCCGTGCTTCGCCATATAGGCATGATAGGCGCGGTACTTGGGATCCTCGGCAAGCAGATGCGCCTCTTCGGTCTTGGCGCGCCAGAAATAGATGCCGTTGACCACCAGCAGGAAGAAGCTGTTGCGGATCGCTTCGACCGGTGATCCCGTAGTGACGAGGAAGGGCAGGACCGCGGCCCACCAGAACAGGTTCTTCGACACATAGGCCGGGTGACGGGTGAAGCGGTAGGGACCGTTGGTCAGCACACCGCGATAGGTCAGGTTCGAAAAGCGCAGCCCGAAGGCAAAGGTCGCCCAGGCGTAGATCGCGGTCAGCCCGACCAGCAGCGCGCCCCAGACGGCGATCAGCAGGTCGTTGCCCGCCATCCAGTGCAGCCAGCCTGCAGTGCTGTGTTCGTAGCTGATCGCTTTGCCATTGCCGAGAATTCCCCAGACGACAGGCGGATAGCAGATCAGCGCCGCGACCCAGCCGCCGAGCAGCGGATTGCCCGAGCGGATATGCGCATCGAGCGGACGCATGGTGACGATATAGCCCACCGTCCCGATCATGACATCGACCATGAACATGGCTTCGATGATGGTCAGCGCGATCCGTTCGGGCCGCGCCACGACTTCAGCCAGATCGGCAGTCACGATATGGCGATAGGCGAACGGCACGATCGACAGCATGAAAGCGGTGAAGAAGGCCTTGATGATCCAAGTCCGCCAGTGCTTCCACACTGCCTCGCTTTCCCAGCCCGGCCGCATCAGCAACAGCGCGCCGAAATGCCATGCGTGATCGCGCGGGTTCACCATCACCCGGTCGATCCAATAGACATAGGGCACCGAGAGGATGACGAGCACCGGCGCGGCGTAGGCGAGCACGGTGATGGCGAAAACGTATTGCCCGTCCCAATACCAGCGGCACAGGCAATAGAGCCCGGCGATGATCGCCCACGTCGCCCATAGCCCCGTCAGCTTGACCAGCGTCACCCCGCGATCGGCAGCGCGACTGTGCGCAAGCGACCAGTCGAGCCCGGTGGAGGGACGCAGGTGAACCTTGTCGACCACCACCGACCACAGCGCCATCGGGATCGCCGCGGCCAGCAACCCGACCAGCGCGGCATTGGGGCCGCCAAGGGTATCGTAGGGAACCGGCCAGTCGAAACGTTCGGCCAGCCAGGGAAAAGCGCGCGCGAAGGCGACCCAGGCGAACAGCCCGGCCAGACCGACCAGCCCGACGGCCGCCGAGACATCGCTCTGCGGCCGCGACAGGGATGCTTGCTGCGTCGCGCTCATGACCCGCCCTCGTTAACGCCGAATGGTTAACATGGCGGTCACGCTAGCACGAAATCACCGGAATGCAGTGATCGTCCCGCTGTCGTCGAGGATATAGAGCGTGTTGTTCGCCACGATCGGCGCCAGCGAGACCGGTTGCTTGAGATCGGTAAAGACGGTTGCCGATCCTTCGCCCGTGCTGATGCGGTAGACTTCGCCTTCGGAATTGACCGCCCACAGATTGCTGCCGGCAAGCACCGGGCCCGACCAGAAGATCGGCCCCTTCTTGTCCTTCTCGTCGCGCCAGCGCGGCAGTTGGGTCAGCCAACGCACCTTGCCGGTCGAGCGCGCGATGGCGAGCAGGCGCGCATCGTCGGTCAGCGTGAAGATCCACTCGCCCGCTATCGCGGGAGTCGAGATGCCGGCAAGGTTGAGTTCCCAGATCCGCTGGCCGGTGACCAGTTCGTAGGCGGCCATGCGCCCGCCCTGCCCCAGTGCGTAGACACGGCCGTTGTCGATGATCGGATCGGCGTCGATATCGGTCAGCGAGCCGACCTGGGTCGAGATCGAGGTAAGCGCGAGCGCATCGGCCCACAGCGTACGGCCGTTCTCGTAGCGGTGCGCGATCAGCTCGCCCGAACTGTAGCCCGCGATCACCGTGCCCTGCCCCGCGGCAGGAGCGGCGACGCCGAACACACCGGCCTGCGTGGACGAACCCGATTCCTGCCATTGCACCGAACCGTCGGCGCTATTGAGCGCGAAGATCTGGTTGTCCTGCGTCATCACGAAGATCGAGCCGAAAGCGATCGTCGGCGATCCGCGCAGCGGACCCGAGGGCTTGACCTTCCACAGCACCGATCCGCTTGCCGCATTGAGCGCGACGACATTGCCCACGCCATCGGTCATGTAGACCTTGCCGTCGTCATAGGCCGCGCCGCCACCGAAGGCCGAAGGCTTGAGTTCGCTTTCGATGCCGGGGTTGTAGGTCCAGCGCCGCGCGCCCGTCTGCGCGTCGAAGGCATTCAGCACCCCGTCACCGCCGACGGCATACAGATTGCCACCGCCCACGACCGGTGCAGCGCCCAGCCGCCGACGGTTGCTGGCCCCTTCGATGTCGACGGTAAAGGCACGCGTGGGCGAAGTCGCCAGCGCAAGATGGCCGTAGGACTTGCCCGCATTGCCACCCGCCTGCGCCCAGCTGGCATTGGCCTGCGCGGGCGGAAGCACGACCGAGACGCTGGCCAGGGCCGGATCGACCTTCGCGCCCGTCTCGATCCGCGACAGGATAGGCTGACGATCGCCGACGGTTGGCGTAACTTTCTTGCCGTCGCCGCCACCGAACAGGCCGCCGCTGCAGGCGCCAAGCCCGATCGCCAGTGCCGACACGATTGCCGTGCGGGTAAGGAATGTGCGGTTCATCAAAATCCTCGTTCGTATTTGGTGGCGGCCTCGGCGCGCCCTATTGGGTTGCAGCGGCGGCGTTTTCGCCTTCGCCCGCCTCGCGTTCGACCCCTTGTTCCTCGAGCAGCGCATCGACGTCCTCGATCGCGTCCACGCCCAGCACGCCGGCCATCTGCCGGGCGCGCGAGCGCAGCGTTTCGGGCGCGTTCTCGTCCTTGGCGATCTGCGCGAACAATGCCCCCGCCTCGGCCCGCTTGTCCTGATCGAGATAGGCATGCGCAACAAGCTCGCCAGCGCTGGCGAAATAGGGCTTGCCGGGTGTCGCCAGCGGCTTGAGCGCCGCGATGATCGCCGCGCTGTCCATCTCGTCATATTCGATGACCACCTGCCGCAGCCGCGCGAGGTCGCGCATGGCGGGGGCCGCATCTTCGTTCTCGGCAACCTGCCCGAACAGGGTTGCGGCTTCTTCGGTGTCGCCGCGCTGTTCGGCAATCCCCGCGCGCATCATCATCGCGGCGATCGCGGCACCGCCTTCCTTGCCCGCCAATTCCTCCAGCTGGGCGTAACCGCTGTCGAGATTGCCCGCCTGGATCTGGTCGAGCGCACCGACAAGAGCTTCGGAATCGCGTTCCATCGCGGCTTCCTGTCGGCTGTCCCAGTACAGATAGCCTGCGAACGCTGCGAGACCGAGGATGAGCAGCGCGAACAGCGGTTTGCCCCAGCGGGCGAGAAAGGCATCGGCATCGCTCTGGCGGACCGCATCGTCCACCTCGCGCAGCAGCGCTTCCTGCTCGGCATCGGCCTTTTTGGCGCGCTTCTCTTCGCGGGTCAGTTCGTTCTTGGGTGTCAGGGCCACTGGGCCGGGCTCCATCTGGAAAGGGTTTGCTTGCGCGGCTCTTTAAGGACAGGCGGGTACGAGGGCAATGGGCGGCACTGCCTGTCCCCGTCCGCGTGAATGGCCGATGAAAGCGTTCACAGCTCGATCCGCATCGCGCTCGAATAGAGCCGACGATAGGTTGCGATCATCTTCGCCTCGTCGAACTGGGCGACGGCCCTCGCGCGGTTCGCCTCGCCCACTTCGCGGCGCAACTCCTTCGACACGGCGAGCTGCACCAGCGCCATTCGCAATTCCTCTTCATTGCCCGGCGGAGTGATGAATTCCACATTGGCCTCGGAAACCATTCCCGCAATGTCGCCGACCGCGGGCGCGACCACCGGCAGTCCAGCCGCCATGGCCTCGATCACCGAGACGGGGAATTGCTCGGAATCGCTCGACAGCGCGAATATGTCGAACAGGCCGATGACACGCGCCGGATCGTCGATCGCGCCGGGCAGATGCACCCGGTGGTTGATCTGCAGCCGGTCCGCTTCCGCGAGGATTGCCTCGCGTGCCTCGCCCTCGCCGAGAATGACCAACTGCCAGTTCTCGGCGAGGTCGTTGAAAACCCGCACCAGCCGGGGGAGGTTCTTGACCGTGCGCAGCCCGGCGAGCGTGCCGACCCAGAATTCGCCCGGATGCTTGATCAACCGCAAGGCGTCCTTCTTCGGACGCATGGCGAAGGCCTTGGTATCGATCCCGTTGGGGATGCGCTTCACCCGGGCAAGCGGTTGCTGCCAGTCGACCAGCGCGACCTCTTCCAGCCGTTCGGAAGGGACGACCAGCCCCGCGGTCTTGCCCAGCGCGATGCGGCGATACCAGGTCCGGCGCTTCTTGAGCCGCTTCGCTTCGCTTTCGTCGAAGCCGTCCTCGTGGTGGATCAGCGGCGGAAGATTGTGCAGGTCCTTGAACAGCGTGTGCGCCATGACCGCGTCCAGCGCGCCCCAATTGTACGTGCAGACGAGATCGTATCCCTGCATCGCCTTTGCCAGCTTTTGCAGCCGCCCGGGTGTCGGCCGTCCTTTCAACGCGGGAAAGGGGGGCTGGATGCGGACGTCATTGCCCTTGGCGATGCGCTCGGCCGCTTCCAAATGGTCGGGTTCTGCCGAAACGATGCTATGCCGCGCGTTCTTGCCGAAGGCGTTGATTAGCTGGACCGTGCGTAGCTCCTTGCCCCCCGCAGCGAAGGTCGATTGCAGGTGCAGGATGTGCGGAACCGCCCCGCCGCGGGGCCGGCTCATGCGACACGCGCCAGCAATTGGTCGATCGCCTCGCGCGCCGCGGGCTCGTCGAGCGTGGGCGCGTGTCCGACACCGGGAACGGTAGCCGCGATCGCCCCGGGCGCGCGTTGCTGCATTTCAGCGAATGCCGTTGGCGAGAGCAATTGCGACAATTCGCCGCGCAGCAGTGCCAGCGGGTTTTGCGCCAGCCGGTCGAAAGCGGGCCACAAATCGGGCGGAACCGCCGCCTCGTCCGCAGCGATGATCGGCTCGGCGATCTTCATATCGTAATCGAACGCGATCCGGCCGTTGTTGCACAGCGTCAGCGAACGCTTCGCCATCGCGATCCATTGTTCGGTTTCGTACTCGGGGAAAGCCGCGCCATGCGTTTCTTCCAATGCGCGTGCGGCATGCATCCAGGTGGGGAAGCTGCGCCCCTGCCCGATATAGGACTTTATCGCATCGAGCCCCGCGGTTTCGAGCACCGGACCGACATCGTTGAGCAGGGCCGCCGCCACACGATCGGGTTCGATGGCCGCCAGCGCAAGAGTGATCAGCCCGCCCATCGAGGTGCCGATCGAGACGAATTGCGCGATACCCTCTGTCTCGAGCAGGGCCATCAGATCGCCCGTATATGTGCCGACCTGGTAGCTCGCGGGGTCCTCTGCGTAATCGCTGTCGCCGCGACCGCGCATCGACGGCACGAGAACGCGCCAGCCCTGCGAGGCGATATGCGGCGCCAGATCTTCGAAGTCGCGCGCATTGCGCGTCAGCCCATGCAGGCAGATGACCGGCGGGCGCGCATTGGCGGCACCATATTCGCGAAAATGCAGGGTGAGACCGTCGGCGCTCTGCCAGTGACGGTCGGTGTAGCTGGTATCCATGTCCGGTGGCGAAAACCTTAGTCGCTTGGCGTTACTGCCCTTGTATCGGGCTGTCTCGCCGCCCACTATCGCTGCATGCGCGCCGAACCGCAAGCCGCGAGCTATCGCCCCGACACGTCTCTGGCTTCGCTGGCCGACTGGATCGGCGATCCTGTCGCCGCGGCGGACTTCCCGCAAACGCTGCTGCGCTTCCGCAACGACCGGCATGCCGCGACCGTCGGACTGGCCGGGCTGACGAACGCGGAGTGGGTGCGGCATTTCGGCCGGTTCACGCCTCTCGATGGCAATCTGCCCGAGCCGCTGGCCCTGCGCTATCACGGGCACCAATTCCGCGTGTACAATCCCGAGATCGGCGACGGCCGCGGCTTTCTTTTCGCGCAGTTGCGCGATGGCGAGGACCGGCTTCTCGACCTCGGGACCAAGGGATCGGGCCAGACGCCGTGGAGCCGCGCGGGCGACGGCAGGCTGACGCTGAAAGGCGCGGTGCGCGAGATCCTCGCCACCGAAATGCTCGAAGCGCTCGGCGTGTACACTTCGAAGACCTTCAGCGTGGTGGAAACGGGCGAAGCCCTGACCCGCGGCGACGAACCCAGCCCGACCCGCTCCGCGGTGATGACGCGATTGAGCCATGGCCACATTCGCATCGGCACCTTCCAGCGGTTGCTGGCGCTGGAAGAACGCGATCACATGGCGCAGTTGGTCGACTATTGCCTGACACAGTTTCCGGGCCCGATGCCGCCTGGAGATGCGCCCGGTCGCGACGAACCAGCGGTCCAGCTGATGCACCAGCTGGTCGAACGGATGGCGGACCTGGCGGCAAGCTGGATGGTCGCCGGATTTGTCCACGGCGTGCTCAACACCGACAACATGAACATCTCCGGCGAAAGTTTCGACTACGGCCCATGGCGCTTCCTGCCCAAATGGGATCCGGGCTTTACCGCCGCCTATTTCGACCATCAGGGTCTCTATGCTTTTGGTCGCCAACCCGAAGCGCTGCACTGGAACTGCGGCCAGTTCGCGGTTGCCTTGCGGCTGCTGGTCGATGCGCCGCCGCTGATTGCCACGATGGAGCGTTTCGGACCGCTCTACATGGCGGCGATCGGCCGGCGCTGGTGCTGGCGGCTCGGCGTGGCCAGCCGCGGGGCGGAAGCGGACGGCACGCTCGTCGCCGCTTGCGAGGCGACCTTGCGCGAAACCGGCATGTCGCCCGACGCCTTTTTCTTCGCTCACAGGGGCGGTCGCGACGCCGAAGGGGCACTGGCCGATGCGCTGGCAGGATACGAGCCGGTAGCCGACGATCATCCCTACTGGCAGGGCGAAGCGCCGCAATCGATGCTGATCGACGAAGTCGAGGCGATATGGGCGGCGATCGCCGAAAATGACGACTGGCGGCCGCTTGCCGACAAGGTCGCGGCCGTTCGCGCGATGGGCGCGGCGCATGGCATACCACCCGAGCCTGCAGGCCATTCGCCGCAGGCAGAGGCGACTTGAATTGACGCCGCGCCCGCGCGTCCCCAAGTAGGCGCGTATCCAGTCGCAAACAGGACATATACAGCGCAATGACGACCGAACTGGTCTCCACCGAACCCGCAACCGGCAAGGAAATCTGGCGCGGAACATCGGGCAATGTCGATGACACGATCGAACGCGCACGCAAGGCCATGCGGCAATGGGCCCGCGAACCGCTGGGCCGCCGGATCGAATTCATGCGCCGCTTCGCCAACGAGGTACGCAAGCATGGCGAAACCTTCGCCGAACTGATTGCGCGCGAAACGGGCAAACCCTTGTGGGAAGCGCGGACCGAAGTCGAAGCGGTGATCGGCAAGGTCGAGATTTCGATCACTGCCTATGCCGAACGCACCGGGCAGAAGAAGCTCAACAGCGCGCTGCAGGGCACTGCGGCTCTGCGCCACAAGCCGCATGGCGTGATGGCGGTGCTGGGGCCGTACAACTTCCCCGCGCACCTGCCCAACGGCCACATCGTGCCCGCGCTGATCGCGGGCAATGTAGTGATCTTCAAGCCGAGCGAGAAAACCCCCGCGGTCGGCGAATTCCTGACCCGCTGCTTCCACGAGGCGAAAGTGCCCGAGGGAGTCGTCCAGTGCATCCATGGCGGTGTCGAGGTCGGCCAGGCGCTGGTCGAGCACTGGATGGTCGATGGCGTGCTGTTCACGGGATCGGCGCGCGCGGGGATCGCGATCAACCGCAAGCTGGCTTCGGACCCGGGCAAGATCGTGGCGCTCGAAATGGGCGGAAACAACCCTATCGTCATGCTCGATACGCCCAAGATCGAGGACGCGGCAGCCACCATCGTGCAATCCGCCTTCACCACTGCAGGCCAGCGCTGCACCGCCGCGCGGCGCCTGATCGTGGTCGATTCGATGTTCGACAAGATCGTCCCGGCAGTGAAATCGCTCGCCGAGCGGCTGATCGTCGACGAACCTTTCGCCGAACCGCAGCCCTACATGGGCTGCGTGATCGACAATGGCACGGCCGACCTGTTGTCGGAAAGCTTCCTCGCGCTGATGAGCCGCGGCGGTTCGCCGATCATGCATATGAAGCGCCGCGACGAGAAACTGCCTTTCCTGTCGCCTGCGATCCTCGATGCGACCGAGATACACGAGCGCCCCGATATCGAACTGTTCGGACCGCTGCTGCAAGTGATCCGCGTGCCCGATTTCGACGCCGCGATCGTCGAAGCGAACAACACGCGCTATGGCCTTTCGGCCTCGCTCATCGGCGGCAAGCCCGCCGATTTCGAGCATTTCTGGAGCGAGATCCGCGCCGGAATCGTCAATTGGAACAGGCCCACCAACGGTGCCTCTTCGGCAGCGCCGTTCGGCGGTGTCGGCCTGTCGGGCAACCATCGCCCGGCCGCTTTCTACGCTGCAGACTATTGCGCCTATCCGGTTGCCAGCAACGAGATGGAGCAGCCGCGCGCCAGCCTCGGCGTGGGCCTCAGGGAAGGCTGATGATCGGCGGGCCGAGGCCCGCGATCAGTCGGTGGTGACGAGGTCGATCTCGGTTACACCCTGTGACAGCCGACGGCCATAGACGACGTAAGCCGCCTTGCCTTTGGTACCGCTGAGGATGTTGTCGCCTGCACTCTTGGTGTGTTCGGCGCTGTAACCTGCCGCGCGGGCGCGGGTGTAATAGAATGCCAGCACTTCCTCGAGCGCCACCGGCGTCAGGAATGAAACGACGCGCAGCGCGCAATCGCCCTCGTCCGTGCCCGCAGCTTCCTGCGTGTTGCCGCGCGGATAGACGGGGAATGCGGTAGGCAGCTTCGCCGCCCAGGACGACGTGTATTCGACCTTGTCGCCGCAATTTTCGCCGCCCGGCGAAACCGCCGCACGCGCCGCTGCGACCATGGCGGCGCTGGGCTGGCCATCCGCGCCCAGCGAAAGCGCCGACGGGGGCGACACCAGTTCGCTGCGCCCGCCGACCAGTTCGGCTGCCCGGCTGCGTGCCGCCTCGACCGCGCGGGGCGATTTGTCGATATCGGGAATTGCGGCGTTGCCCGTGCCCGACAGCGCTGCATTCGCTTCGTTGCTGCCAGCAAGATCGGGATCGGTCGCCAGTTCGCCATTGAGCGCCTGTTCGCTCGCCGGGTCCATCGCGTCGCCTGCGGCCTCATCCTCTGCCTTGTCGCCGCAACTAGCCAAAAGGGCGACGGGAACGAGGGAGACCAGCAGGCGACGTTTCATCAATAGACCTCTATTTGGGAACGAGCCCCCCCTAGGCTGGAAGAGGCCGGCTTAGCCAGTGTGCGCTATGTTGCTGCACCATAGCGGGACAGGCCCCACGCGAATGGTTAAAGGGCGCCGCCCGCCTCCCTCGCGGGAGATCGGACGACGCCCACACGGCCCGGTGGGGACCGCGTTATCCGGTCGTGGGTGGGCACGACCGGAAGCTGTTCGATCAGCCGCAGCGCGTGCTCGAGCGGTCGATCGTGCGGCCCAGCAGCGCACCGGCCGCGCCGCCAAGGATAGCGCCGAGGGTGCGGTCGCCGCCGCTGCCTGCAACTTCGTGGCCAAGCAGCGCACCGACGCCGGCGCCGACCAGCAGGCCAGTGGTGCCGTTATCGCGCTTGCAGTAATAGCGCCCGTCATTGCCGCGCCAGACGCGCGTGTTGTTGCGCACCGGCTGGCCGTAATTGCGGTCGTACCCCATGTAGTAGGGGCGGGCGTCGCGGCGGTCGCCACGGTAGTCGCGATAGTCACGGTAATCCCGATAATCGCGGTCGCGATAGTGGCGATGCTTGCGATCGCGCTTGTGTTCGAAGGTCAAATCGCCGGTAGCGGCGGCGTGGGCGCCCGTGGGCGCATGCATGGCTGGTGCCGCACTGGCAGGGAGGGCAATGGCGAGGCCTGTCGCGGCGAGAGCGAGCGAAGCGGCTTTGAATGGATTGAGCATGGGGCGTCCTTTTTTCTTCCTGCGACCGGCGGAAGCGCTCCGTCGATACGTTAAGCTTTACGCCCCCGAATCTGAACCGAATGCAACCGCGCTGTCAGATTCGGATTTTTCGACGAAGCGTTTGCCACCCGTCGCCGGATTGCGCTTGCGACCCCCTCCGGGGCCGCCTAGCGCGCGCCAATGAACAGCGCCCCCGCCCCGCTCGATCGCACCGGACTGACGGCTGCGCTTGGCGCCTACGTCATCTGGGGGTTGATGCCGCTCTACCTGCTGCTGGTTCGCAGCGTGCCCGCGTTCGAATTCGTTGGCTGGCGCATCATCTGGACGCTGCCGCTGTGCCTGCTCATCGCGCTGTTGCGCAAACAATGGCCCGAATTGCGGGCGGCGTTCGCCCATCGCCGGACGCTTGGCTGGCTCGCGCTCAGCGCCACGCTGATCGCGGTCAACTGGGTGGTCTATGTCTGGGCGATCCAGAACGGGCAGGTCTATGCCGCCAGCTTGGGCTATTACATAAACCCGCTGGTCAATGTCCTGCTGGGCACAATGTTGCTCGGCGAGCGGCTGACACGAAGGCAATGGATCGCCGTCGCGCTTGCTGCCATCGGTGTATCGCTGCTCGCGGCAGGCGCGCTGACAACCATGTGGATCAGCCTGACGCTCGCGCTCAGCTTCGGCAGCTACGGCCTGATTCGCAAGCAGGTCGCGGTCGGAGCGGTCCCCGGGCTGACGATCGAATCCACCCTGTTGCTTTTGCCTTCGTTCGGGGTCGCGCTTTATTATGCGCAGACCGAGGGTTCGTCCTTCGCGGTATCCACCGAACTCAGCCTCGCGATCATGGCCGGTGGAGCTTTCACCGCCTTCCCGTTGCTGCTGTTCGCCATCGCAGCGCGCAAGCTGCCCTACTCGACGCTAGGCTTCATCCAGTTCCTCGCGCCGAGCATCGTTTTCATTCTCGGGCTCACCGTTTTCGGCGAAGAGCTGAAACCCGCGCAAGCCGCCTGCTTCGCCTGCATCTGGGCAGCCGCGGCGGTGTTCGCATGGGATATGATCGCGCGGTCTAGGAAGCCAGCCGCCAGCTGAGCGTTTCGCCCGCATGAAAGGGCACGATTCGCGCCTCGCCGCCGTCGACTTCCTGCGGGACCTCGACCGGGGCCTTTTCCAGCGTGATCCGCTCCTCGTTTGGGGCGAGCCCGTAGAATGCCGGGCCGTTGAGGCTGGCGAAGGCTTCGAACCGGTCGAGCGCATCTTCGTCCTCGAACACCTGCACATAGCTCTCGAGCGCGAATGGCGCGTTGAAGATACCGGCGCAGCCGCAGTCGCTTTCCTTCGCATGGCGATGGTGCGGTGCGCTGTCGGTGCCGAGGAAATATTTGCTCGAACCGCTGGCCACTGCACCGCGCAGCGCGAGGCGATGCTGTTCGCGTTTCGCCACCGGCAGGCAGTACATATGCGGCCGGATGCCGCCGACCAGGATGTCGTTGCGGTTGATGTGCAGGTGCTGTGGCGTGATCGTAGCCGCAACATTGGGGCCCGCGCTCTCGACGAAGCTTACCGCCTGCATTGTGGTGATGTGCTCGAAGATCACGCGCAGCGTCGGCAGCCGGTCGACCAGCGGTTGCAGGATCCGATCGATGAACACCGCTTCGCGGTCGAAAATGTCGATGTCGGGTGTGGTCACTTCGCCATGGACGCACAGCGGCATGCCGATTTCGGCCATCCGTTCGAGAACGCCCATGATGTTCGCAACATCGGTCACGCCATGCGCCGAATTGGTCGTCGCGCCCGCGGGATAAAGCTTGGCCGCGGTCAGCACGCCGTCGGCATGCCCCGCCGCGAGATCGCCGGCATCGCTCTCGTCGGTGAGGTAAGCGGTCATCAGCGGGGTGAAGGCGACGCCTTCGGGTACGGCCGCCACGATGCGATCGCGATAGGCCGCGGCCAGCGCAGTGGTGGTGACCGGCGGAGCGAGATTGGGCATGACGATGGCACGCGCAAACTGGCGCGCGGTTTGCGGTACCACCGCGCGCATCGTCTCACCATCGCGGAAATGCAGGTGCCAGTCGTCGGGGCGGCGGATTGTCAGCGATTCGACCATGCGGTTGCCTATGGCCGCGAGTGGCCTATCTGTCACCCATGACTGCCACCCGTCTCAAGCATCGCGCCGTGATCCGTCTGTCGAGCGAAGATCCCGAAGAGGATGTCCTCGCCTTCCTTCAGGGTCTGGTTACGAATGACGTCACCGGCACGCTCCCCGTCTATGCCGGATTGCTGACGCCGCAGGGCAAAACGCTGTTCGACTTCCTCGTGTGGCCAGGTGCCACGGGGGAAGCGCTGATCGACTGCGAAGCGGATTCCGCGGAGGATCTGGCCAAGCGGCTTTCGCTTTACCGGCTGCGCCGCAAGATCTCGATCGCCGTCGATCCGTCGGTGGCGGTACACTGGCAGCGCGAAATGGGCGATGGCGGTGCTGCCGATCCCCGCCTCGGCGCCCTGGGCCAGCGGTGGCTGGCGCCGGCCGAATCAGAGGACGAGGCGGTTGATGAGGAATGGCGTAACCACCGGCTTGCGCTGGGGGTGCCCGAGGGCCGGGCCGAACTCGCCGATATCCTCTGGCTCGAAACTAATGCAGTCGAACTCAATGGGGTCAGCTTCGACAAGGGCTGTTACATCGGTCAGGAAAACACTGCGCGCATGAACTGGCGCAGCAAGGTCAACCGGAAACTGGTGGTCTTGCCGCTGGACCAATCGGACGCCAAGCGCCGCAAGGCCGAATATCCCGATCTCGGCCTGGCAGTCGATCACTTGCGACTGGACGCCATCGATGTCGCCGCCGCCCCTGAGTGGATGAAGCCGGGGCTCAGTCCTTCGGACCAGTAATATCCATCGAGCGCACGAGCATCCGCTCGGCCCGGTCGCGCGCCGCCGTTTCCGGCAGACCCAGCGAACGCGACAGAGCGGTGCCGATCAGTGCATCGCCCATTGCCATCAGCACCAGCGCGAGCGTTTCCTCATGGACCTGCGCGGGCTGCGTGCCGTGTTCGGCCTCTTCGGGTGCGATCTCGTCCACCAGTTGGTGAATTGTCTCCACGATCGGCGTCAGCGCGTCCTCATTGCCGGTCAGAATCATCCAGCTGGCTAGTGCGCCTGCCCCTTCCTTGTCGAAAGCGTCGAACGCCAGATCGACCACCTCGCGCGGGCTGCCCAGCCCTGCGCGGCTCGCGCGCACGGCATCAATGATGGTGTCGCAAACAGCCTTTGCGAGATGCCCGGCCAGCTCCTTCTGCAGCCCCGCAGCCGAACCGAAATGATGCAGCAAGTTTGCATGGGTGCGCCCGATACGCGCGCCGACTGCCTTCAGCGTGACTGACTGCGGCCCGGTTTCGATCAGCAGCCCCCTCGCCGCCTCGAGCGCGGCTAGCCGCGACTCTTCGGGCGATAATCTTTTACGTGTGGCCATCGCGACGGCGTTAACCCATCGGGACGCGCGGGCAAAGCGGTAACCACTTATTATTGACAGCTATGTAAGTAGCGCTTACTTACATCAATGTCAGTTAATCACGCGGAGCCCAGCATGAACGCCCCCGTCTCGATCGATACCGACCTGCGCCAGCGTGCGCCCACACCCGACGATCTTACCATCACCGTTCGTGATGAACGTTTCAATCGCGGAACCAACCCGCGCCGGTGGTGGGCGGGCGAACCGTTCGGAACCGCCTGGCACAATGCGCTGTCAGCCACCTTCCCGCGTGGGGAGGCCTTCTTCATCGAAGCGGTGAAAGCGCATCGAGAAGGCGCGGACGCCAAGCTCGATGCGGAAATCCGCGCATTCGTGCGTCAGGAAATCAACCACACGCGCGAACACATAGCCTTCAACCGGCTGGCCGAGGACGCCGGCTACGACATCAAGGCAATCGACACGCGCGTTGCCGAAATGCTGGCGCTGACCAAGGACCGCCCGGCCATAGCCAATCTCGCGGTCACCATGGCGCTGGAACACTATACCGCGATGATGGCCGCCGAATTCCTCGAGAACCCGGCGCATTTCGCCGACGCCGATGCCGAAGTCCGCGACATGTGGCGGTGGCACGCGGCCGAAGAGATCGAGCACAAGGGCGTCGCCTTCGACACCTGGAACCACGCCACGCGCGACTGGACGCCGGGCAAACGCTGGCGGGTGCGCAGCCTTGTGATGGTCAGCGTGACTGCGCGCTTCTTCAAGAATCGCTGGACCGATTCGCTCGAACTGCTCGCACAGGACGGGATCACCGGTTGGAAAGCGAAATGGGGCCTGTTCAAATATCTGACGGTGAGCCCGGGCATCGTGCGCCGCATCTTCCCCGCATGGCTGGCCTATTTCAAACCGGGCTTTCACCCCTGGGATCATGACGATCGCGAGCTGATCAAGCTTTACGAGGGCGATTTCGCCGACGCCCTCATGCCCGCCGAATAAGGCACAGCGCCAGAATGTTAGAAGGCCCCGCCAGCGATCTTCGCCAGCGGGGCCTTCTCATGTCAGGGATCAAGCCGCCTGAAGCGGCATCCGCGCTTCCGCATCGAGATCGAGCCGGTAGAGCGCGCAGGGTGCGGTCTCGCCACGTCCGCTGCTGTGCCGCGGGACGATCTTGCCGGTGGGCAGGAAGCCAGCCTTGCGCAATACGCGGCCCGACGCGGGATTGTCGGTGAAATGGCCCGCCTCGATCCGCCGGTAGCCAAGCAACCGCGCCACCTCGAGTGCACCACGCGCAGCTTCGCTGGCATAGCCGCGCCCCCAGTGATCGCGCGCGATCCAGTAGCCGAGCTCGGCGTCGGCGCTGTCGCAAGGATCGATGCCGATGCAGCCGATCACTTTCGATCCCTCGGCAGAAGGCAGCGTAATCAGGAACACCGGATAGCGGGCATCCTGTCCGCGCATGACAAACTCGCGCGCATGTCGGGGGAGGTAGGGCCACGGCGCGCGCGCCAGATTGCGGACGACGCCTTCATCGGCGATCCCGCGCATCAGCGCATCGGCATCTTCGGGCCATGCAGGCCGCAACAGCAGCCGCTCGGTTACATGGAACATCGGTAATCTCCCCGTATCTCCACGCTCCGGGCTCCTAGGCCGGACGCGTGACAATTGCGTGATGGCGAAAGAAAATTTCACCGCGATTGTCGAAGAGGGAGAAACGACGAGAGGGAGACGGATGCCTTCCCTGGCGGAAAGGTCCCATCTCCCTCTTCGGCTGCCGGATCATGGACCCGGCTGGGACCGTCCCGTTTGGACGATCCCGTTATCGGAGCGTCCGGTTATTCGGCGGCTTCGGCCATCATGTCGACCGAGACGAATTTGCGGTCGAGCTTGCCCTTGTGGAAGCGCACAATACCGTCGGTAAGCGCGAACAGGGTGTGGTCCTTGCCCATGCCGACATTGCTGCCCGGATAGAACTTGGTGCCGCGCTGGCGCACGATGATGTTGCCGGCGACGACGTTCTCGCTGCCGAACTTCTTCACGCCAAGGCGACGACCGGCCGAATCACGACCGTTACGCGACGAACCGCCTGCTTTTTTATGTGCCATCGTCCGCGCTCCTTACTTCTTGGCTTCGGTCTTCTTGGCGGCAGCCTTCTTGGGTGCAGCCTTCTTGGCGGGAGCCTTGTCCTCGGCTTCAGCCTTCGGAGCAGCTTCCTTCTTCGGTGCGGCCTTCTTGGCCGAGCCGGTGCCGACGTCGGTGATCCGCAGCAGGGTCATCTGCTGACGGTGACCGTTCTTGCGGCGATAGTTGTGACGGCGACGCTTCTTGAAAACGACCACCTTCTCGCTCTTGGCCTGCGCAATGATCTCCGCCGAAACGGTGACCTTGCCGGCATCCGAAAGCGCGTCGCCTTCGCCCGCAAGCAGGACGTCGCCCAGCGTGATGGTGTCGCCAGCTTCGCCAGCCAGCTTCTCAACCGCGATCTTGTCTCCGGCGGCAACCCGGTATTGCTTGCCGCCCGTGCGCACTACTGCGAACATGGTGGTTATCTCTCGTTCAAATTGCTGTGCCGTGATCTTGCGAATGCACGGCGCACCCGTCAGGCCGCAAGGAGCAGCCCCGGAAAGAAGCGTGCCGTTAAGCGATAGGTGGCGGCAAGTCAACGTTTGGTGCGAGGAATTTTGCATCCGCGCTGGTCTGCGCCGCCGTGCGTGATATGGACCGGGGCATGTTCGATCACAAGCCCGCCGCCCCGCTGTTCGCCGCACTCCTGCTCGCCGGATGCGCTTCGACCGCGGGCGTTTCCTACCCCTCGCTCGCAGTCCGCGACGTCGAACGTGCCGAAGGGACATTCGAGCCTGCCGCGCCGCGACAGCTCGACGTGCCGCCGGTCGTCATAGATGCGGAGGGCGACATCCCTGCCCGGCTCGAATCGCTGGTCGCCGCAGCACGCGATGCGCATGAGCAATTCACCGCAGCAGTTCCCGCAGCGCAGCGTCGTGTGCAGGCAGCAGGCAATGCGGCGGTCGGCAGCGACAACTGGGCGAGCGCGCAGGTGGCCTTGGCCGACCTCGATTCGGCGCGCAGCAACGCCGCGGTGGCGCTGGGCGATCTCGACATACTGTTCGCAGCCGCAACGGTACAGGCACAGGATGCTGCGGCGATTGCCGCGGCACGCGCCACGGTCGTTGCGCTGGTGACCGAGGAAGACGTCGTGCTCGAACGGTTGCGCGCGCAGGTGCGCTGAGCGGCACGGCGCACGCGAAAACGCGGAACCGGTCGCCCCGGCCCCGCGTCTCCCCCCGCATTCTTTCGCGTGTCAGACCAGCGCGGCGATGATCACCGTGGTCACACCCCAGCAGAACACCAGGGCAGGCAGGATCAGCACCTGAACCGCGGCATCGCGGGCCGAAACGCGTCCGGTATGCGTAGCGATTCGCTGGCTGGCCAGCCGGGCCCAGCTCATGTTGCGGCCCTTGTGGTCGGGCGTGATCCGCGTCCACAGTGCAGGCAGTCCGAACCCGGCGACGATAAAGAGCGTGAAGATCACCATCGGAATGATAAGCCCCGGCGTCGACAGCCCCGCAGCCATCACCGCGAGGAAGCCGAGATAGAACGCCACCGTCGCGACGTAGAGCCCCTTGGGCAGTTCGAAGCTGCGATCGACCTCATGGCGAAGCTTGGGTGCTGCGTGGATGGCGGCGTGTTCGGCAACGAGTTCACGGGTGAAGTGCTTGGACATGGCGTGCTCCTTTGTTGGAGCCGTGATGCGCCGCGCCGCTGGGCACTTCCTTGATCTGGATCAAAGCCGGGCGATTATTTCCAGCGCGCAAGATCCGCGTGATCCTGACTGCGCGGCTCGATCCAGTGCCAGCCGTCCGCGCGGCGCTCGCGCTTCCACAGCCACGCTGCCGATTTGAGGTGGTCCATCAAGTAGTCCGCCGCCGCGAAGGCGTCGCGCCGGTGTAGCGCAGCGGTTGCCACCAGCACGATCGCTTCGCCCGGCACCATCACCCCGATGCGATGCCAGACCACCGCGCCCGTCAGCGAGAACCGGTTTCGGGCGGTATCCGCCAACACCTGTATCCCGGGCAGCGTCAGCGGCTCGTAATGCGTGAGTTCGAGCGCTTTGACATCGTCATCGGGACGGACCTTACCCAACATGGATACGATCGCCCCCGCTCCGCCCTGCGCGGCGTTGAAGGCTGCCAGCGCCTCGCCGACCGACAGCCCCCTGTCCATCAAGCGAACGTCGAGCGGCGATTCGAGACGCAGCCTAGCCACCGCTCACCGGGGGCAGCAGCGCCACTTCGTCGCCATCGCCGGCGGTGAGCGTCGTCTTTTCGGCAAGAACCCGCCCGGCACAGGCGATATGCACACGTTCATCCCGCAATTGGCCAGCGACTTCCGGTCCGACCGCGTCGAGCAATCCTGGCCAATCGAGCGGAGCGGGAATTTCACGCTCCGCGCTGCCCGCAAGATCGGCCAGCGGACCCAGGAAAAGGACGCGCACTGCCATCGGCTCAGACCTCCAGATATTGCCCGGTGACCCCGGGCGCCGCGGCGAGATAGGATTCGCAGGCAGCCAGCGCCGCGCCCTCGCCTGCGACAAGATTGACGCGAACCGGCGCGTGCTTGCGCGCCAGCCCGGCCACGATTGCGCAGCGCCACTCCCGGTGCGTGTGATCGGCTGCGGGGAGTTGCAGCATGACGTCTTCACCCTGACCCAACGTGGCTTCGATATGCGCCAGCCAATGCTGGTGGAACATGCCCGCTGCCGCGAGCGGGTCGTCCGGCAGACCGTCGACCACGATGCGCTTCATCCGCGTCGCTCGCGGTGGAGGGTAATGCCGATCTTCTCGTCCGCTTCGGCAATCGCGAGCTTGACGATCTTGACCGTCACGGCCTCGATCCGCTTGTCCTGCACGAACAGCGTTTCGCAGACGTGGTCGGCGACCGCCTCGATCAGCTTGAAGTGCACGCCTTCGGGCAAGGCCTCGGATGCGGCGAACTTCAGATCCATGTAGTTCTTAGAATGGTCGAGCGACGTCTCGGGATCGTACCGGCGCAGGGGCTTCATCCGCACCTTGATGGTGAAGCGCAGCGGCTGCGGCCGCCCGGTTTCTTCAGAGTAGATGCCGGTGAGCACATCATGCTCGAAATCGGCCACTTCGAGGATCAGCGAATCGTCCATGCGCTGCCTCCTAGCGCGGATTGGACCAGCGCGCGAAGATCGCCGTAGGCAACAGCCGCCCACTGCCGTCTTCCTGTACTGCCAAGTCGCCGTATTCGATTTTGCCCGGCAGGCCCGCGAAGACCTCGTCGAGCAAGCCACCGAGCGCGAGACTGCTCATCCGAACCGCATAGACGGTCAGGAACAGGAAACGACTGTCGGCGTCGAGCAGTTGGCGGCAGTCGGAGACCAGCGCGGGCAGGCCCTCCTCCAGCCGCCACACCTCGCCATCGGGCCCGCGCCCGAACTTTGGCGGGTCGAGGATAATACCGTCGTAGCGGCGCCCGCGGCGTACTTCGCGCGCGGCGTATTTCATTGCGTCCTCGACCAGCCAGCGGATCGGTCGCTCGCCGAGACCCGCCAACGCGGCATTCTCGCGCGCCCGTGCGACCGATTTCTTGCTCGCATCGACATGCGTCACGCGCCCGAAGCGGCTCAGTGCCTGCGTACCGACCCCCGTGTAGCCGAAAAGGTTCATCGTCTCGGCGTCGCGCGCCTCGCCCAGCTGCTGTCCCATCCAGTCCCACACGGGGGCCATGTCGGGGAAGAAGCCGAGGTGCCGGAAGGGCGTGCATTGCGCAGTGAAGCGCGCTTCCTCGCCCCAGCCCAGTTCCCAGCCGTCGCGCGGCACTTCGCGCGAATACTGCCAGCGACCGCCACCGTCCTCGTCGCTGCCAGGAACGAATTCGCCATGCGCGTCCCAGCTTTCCGAGCACGGAGACCACATCGCCTGCGGTTCGGGGCGGATGAAGCGATAATCGCCATACTGTTCAAACTTGCGGCCATGGCCGCTGTCGAGCAGGCGATAGGCATCCCAGCCCTCGCCAACCATCAGCACCGGGTCGCGAACCAGTTCGGCCATCAGGCAGCGTGTCCGACGATATGGTCGCGCACCGCCTCATAGACGCCAGCCAGCTCGGTATAAGCTTCCTCGCGTGCGAAGAGGTCGCCAACACGCGGCGGCAGCGAGGGCCGTGTGCCGGTGGCGCGCTCCACCGCGTCGGGGAACTTCGCCGGGTGTGCGGTCGCGAGTGTTACCACTGGGACGCCGACCGGCAGTTCCACCGCACGCGCGGCGTGGAGGCCGATCGCGGTGTGCGGATCGATTACCTGAGCGCAATCTTCGCAGGCCCAGCGCATCGCGCTCGCCATGTCGTGCTCGTCGGCGCGCAGGCTGGTGAACAGCCGCGCCGCGCCCTCGCGCTGGGCATTGGTCAGCTGCATCGCGCGCGTGCTCTCGAAGCCGCGCATCTGCTCGGCCAGGGCGGCCCCGTCACGCCCCCCGACATCGAACAGCAGCCGTTCGAAATTCGAACTGACCTGAATGTCCATGCTGGGTGCCGCAGTGGGCGTGACCGTTCCCGCCGAATAATCACCCGCGCTGAGCGCCCGGTGAAGGATGTCGTTGACATTGGTCGCCACGACGAGCTGCTCGATCGGCAGCCCCATCCGAGCCGCGACATGGCCTGCGAAAACGTCACCGAAATTGCCCGTGGGGACGCTGAAGGCGAGCTTGCGCTCGGGCCCGCCCAGCTGGAGCGAAGCCACGAAGTAATAGACCACCTGCGCCATCAGGCGGGCCCAGTTGATCGAATTGACCGCGCCGATCCGGTGCTTGGCAGTGACGTCGGCATCGGAGAAGATGCGCTTCACCATGGCCTGCGCGTCGTCGAAGCTGCCGTCGATCGCGATGTTGTGGACATTGGGTGCGCGGACGGTGGTCATCTGTCGACGCTGGACGTCGCTGACGCGTCCCTTGGGGTGCAGCATGAATATCTCGACCCGGTCGAGCCCCGCAACGGCATCGATCGCGGCGCTACCCGTATCGCCGCTGGTGGCACCAACGATGGTAAGCTTGCCATCTTCGCGGGCCAGGAATTCCTCGAACAGCAAGCCCAGCATCTGCAAGGCGACATCCTTGAAGGCGAGCGTCGGGCCATGGAAGAGTTCGAGCAGCCACTGGCGCTCGTCGAGCTGCACCAGCGGCGTCACTGCCTTGTGCGAAAAACGCCCGTAAGCCTTGGCGGTAAGTTCGCGCAGCCGCGCCGGCGTGAGACAATCGCCAACGAAGGGCTCCATCACCCGCGCCGCGAGCTCGTCATAGGGAAGCCCGCGCATTACGGCGATTTCCTCATGCGAGAATTGCGGCCAGCCTTCGGGCACATACAGCCCGCCATCCGATGCGAGGCCGGCCAGCGTGACGCCGGCGAAATCGAGCGCGGGGGCGCTACCGCGAGTGGAGACGTATTTCATCGTTCCCGGCGGTTAGCCGCGCAGCCCCCGGCGGGCAAGCAAGCGGCTCTTTAATCCGCCCTAGCCCGGGTGGAGCGGCGGCGCAGCGCGAGGATGTAAATGACCAGCGCGGTGAGCGCGAAGAAGAACCACTGACCGGCGTAGGCGAGATGGTTGTTGGGCAGGTCGCGCGGATCGGGTGCGGCCAGCGGCTCGAGTTCAGCGAGCGGCTCGGTCGCGACGATGCGCCCACCGGGAGCGATCGTACCGACGACACTGCCGCCATCCCAGTCGACCGGCTCCGGTCTGCGCGAGAATCCGATATCCACCCGTGCGGTCGTCCCGTCCGCAAGCAGGCAGGTGGCGCGCTGGGCAAGCCCCTTTTCCCCGCGCAGGCTGGTTCCCGCAACCGTGGTAAGCGACTGCACCGTCGCACACTCCACACGCGTACGTCGATAAAGCAGCTCTTCGCGTGCTTCCGCATTGCTCGGCAGGATCACCTCGTCGCGTGCGGCCAGCGAGCGCTCGGCCTGCGCGATCAGCGCTTCCTTTTCGTCCTTGCGATCGAGTTGCCAGATACCGAGCCCGATCATTGTGGCGATGGCCGCGGCGACGATGACGGTCGGGATGATGGGTATCCGCATGGTGGATCAGCCTTTTGGGAATGCGAGAAGGGCAGCCGCGGCGATGCCGGGCTGCCCTTCGCGTGTTTCAGCCATGCCGAGTGGCATCAGTGAACGGCAGCGCCCCAGCCGCCCCAGATGTAGACGACGATGAAGAGGAACAGCCACACCACGTCGACGAAGTGCCAGTACCATGCCGCCGCTTCGAAGCCGAAGTGCTGGCGCGGGGTGAAGTGGCCCTTGTAGGTGCGCACGAGGCAGACAATCAGGAAGATCGTTCCCACGAGCACGTGGAAACCGTGAAAGCCGGTCGCCATGTAGAAGGCCGAGCTGTACGTGTTGCCGCCGAACGCGAACGGCGCCGCTGCGTATTCGTAAGCCTGGATCGCGGTAAAGACCGCACCCAGCAGAATGGTCAGCCAGAGGCCCTTCTTCAGCCCTTCGCGATCACCGTGGATCAGCGAATGGTGCGCCCAGGTAACCGTGGTGCCCGAACACAGCAGGATCAGCGTGTTGAGCAGCGGGAGGCTGAAGGGATCGATGACATATTCGATCGCGGCGGGCGGGAAGGTCCCGCCGACGACGTCGGACAATTCGCTGGGGAACAGCGCGAAATCGAACCAGCTCCAGAACCAGCCGACGAAGAACATCACTTCCGACGCGATGAACAGGATCATGCCGTAACGCATGTGCAGCTGGACGATCGGAGTGTGGTCGCCGCGTTCGGCTTCCTTCACGATCTTGGCGAACCAGCCGAAGAACGTGGCGATCAGGCCCGCGATGCCGAGACCCAGCACGAGATGAGCGCTGGTCATCTCGTGCATGTAGAGCACCAAGCCGCTGGTAAAGGTCAGCGCCGATACCGAGGCTACGAAGGGCCAGATATCGGGTTCGAGGATGTGATATTCGTGATTGACGTTGCCAGCCATTGTACTCGCGTCCTGGGATTTCGCTTCGCGGGTGCCCTTAATGCGGCATCGCGCGCGGGTCTAGGGGCTACTCGGCAGATTCCAGAGCCCGGTGGAAAGTATAGGACAGCGTGATCTGCTCCACGCCCTCCATGTTCGGGTCGTCCAGCGCTGCCGGATCGACGAAATAAAGCACCGGCATGCGCACTTCCTGGCCCGGCTCGAGCACCTGCTCGGTGAAGCAGAAACACTGGATCTTGTTGAAATAGGCGCCGGCCTGCTCGGGCTCCACGTTGAAGGTGGCGGTACCGGTGATCGTCTCGTCGGAATTGTTCTTGGCGATGTAGATTGCCATATCGCGCTGGCCGATGGTGACCGTGTCGGTCACCTGCTCGGGCCGGAAACTCCATGGCACGTCGCCCGCGGTGGTCCCATCGAAGCGGATCGAAACCGTCTTGCCGCCCGCGCTCGCGCCAAGCCGTTCGGCCAGTGCGGCCTGGCTTTCGGTCGCCCGCTGCGTCGTACCGCCAAAGCCCGTGACCTGGCAGAACAGTTCGTAAAGCGGGACCGCGGCATAGCCGAGGCCAAGCATGGCCAGCGCGCCACCGAAAGCGAGCAGCGCGGTGCGATTCTTGCGGGTTTCGAGAGTAGCGGCAGTCATGGCGTGGCTCACATCCGGGCGATGGTAATCACGTAGAACAGGACGGCAAGGAACAGCAGCACGCCGCCCAAGACGAGGTTGCGACTCTTCTGGCGGCGCTTGAGTTCGGTTTCTTCTTCGGGGGTCATGCGATCCATCCCTGATTGGCCAGCACCCGATCCGCCACAAGCGCAGCGAACAGGGCAAAAAGGTAGATGATGCTGAAAGCGAACAGGCGCTTCTCGGGCTTCATCGTGTCGTTGACCCCGGTTTGCCGGAAAGCGACCGGAACCGAAAGCGCAAGGAAGGCAAGCGTCAACGCAAGCGAAGCAACACCATAGACGTAGGACGTTCCGCCGATGAGCCATGGCGCGGCGGCGATGGGAACCAGCAGCACGGCATACGCCAGGATCTGGCGGCGGGTCGAAGCCTCACCGCGCACGACGGGCATCATCGGAATGCCGACATTGGCGTAATCGGTCTTTACGAACAGCGCGAGCGCCCAGAAATGCGGCGGGGTCCACATGAAGATGATAAGGAACAGCAAGACGGGCATCAGCGAAATCTCGCCGGTCACCGCGACCCAGCCGATCAGCGGAGGGAATGCCCCGGCCCCGCCACCGATCACGATGTTCTGCGGGGTCCGCGGCTTGAGCCATACGGTATAGATGACCGCGTAATAGAAGATCGACAGCGCGAGGATTGCGGCAGCGAGCCAGTTTACCCCCAGCCCCATGATCATCACCGAGGCGGCCGAGATCAGCACGCCGAAATCGCGCGCATCGGTGCGGTTCATTCGCCCCGAAGGCAAAGGACGCGCCGCGGTCCGCTTCATGCCTGCATCGATATCCGCTTCCCACCACTGGTTGAGCGCCGCCGCCCCGCCTGCGCCCAGAGCGATGCACAAGATCGCGGTGAAACCCAGCACCGGATGGATGCTGCCGGGCGCGGCCAGCAGGCCGCAAAGGCCGGTGAAGATAACCAGGCTCATCACGCGCGGCTTGGTCAGCGCGAAGAAATCGCGCCATTCCGCGGGAAGCTGTGTGGGAACGGTCTGGGTCATGGAATCGGGCGCCATATAGGGCGTCAGAGCCACTTTAGCCAGTCAATCAGCACTGCATTGACCTCATCGGGACGCTCCTGTTGCGTCCAGTGACCGACCCCATCGAGGATATGGCCTTCGGCACGCGGCGCAAACATCTTCACCAGCGCTACGGGATCCTCGATCGCGCCGAACAGGAAGGTCGCGGGATCGCGGGTTCCGCCGATAAACAGCGCGGGTTGTTCGATCCGCTTGCCCGCCCAGTTCTGCAACCATTCGTAGTCGGCTTCGTGGTTGCGGTAGCGGTTGAGCGGACCGCGAAAGCCCGAGGCGGTGAACTCGGCCTCGTAGAAATCGAGGTCGTCTTCGGTGAGCCATGCCACCGGCTCGGGATCGGGCAGGCCCTCCAAGAAAGTCGCGCCCCGCGGTTTGTCCCAGTAATCGCCCGGCGGCACATCGCCGCTGATCGAATACATCATCCGCTGGACGAAATCGCGCGGGTCCGCCTCGGCCTCGGCTTCCGCCACGCCCGGTTCCTGGAAATACTCCTGGTAGAAGAACCGCCCCTGACTGGTGAAATGCTCGCGGAAGACTTCGGTGAACGGTCTTTGCGGGACGCCGGAGAATGGCACCGACATGCCTGCAACCGCGCGGAAATGTTCGGGATGCGTCAGCGCGCTGTTCCAGACGATCGGCGCGCCCCAGTCATGTCCCACGAGCACGGCGGGGGCATCGGGCGACATCGCTTTGCGTAGGCCGATCAGATCGCCGACGATCCGCTCCATGGCATAGGCTTCGACCGGCTGCGGCTTGTCGGATCCGCCATAGCCACGCACGTCGATCGCGCAGGCGGTGAAGCCGGCATCGGCAACCGGACCGATCTGGTGGCGCCAGGAATACCAGCTTTCGGGGAAGCCATGGACCATGATGACAAGCGGCCCCTCGCCTTCCACGGCACAACGCAGGGCTGCTTCACCAGTATCGATCGTGCGCATTTCAGGCATGTGTTCTCTCCCCGGCGGACATGAAAAAGCGGCCGGCCCACCATGGGACCGGCCGCTCTTTTCTGTCCAGTGCCTAGCTGCAGGCTTCAGGCCGGCTGCGGCTTGCTCATGTGGTCGTGGGCCGTGTGGTGGTCCTCGATCACGGGAAGCGTTTCGAACTGGTGGAACGGCGGCGGGCTGGAGAGCGTCCATTCCAGCGTCGTCGCGCCTTCGCCCCACGGATTGTCGGCGGCCTTCTTGCCCGCGACGAAGGCGTACACGATGTTGACGAAGAAGAAGATCATCGAAGCCGCCATCAGCATGTAGCCGAACGAGCTGATCTCGTTCCAGTAGGCATAGGCATCCGCATAGTCGGGGTAACGACGCGGCATGCCCTGCAGGCCGAGGAAGTGCTGCGGGAAAAAGATCACGTTCACGCCGATGAAGAAGCCCCAGAAGTGCAGGTGCGAAAGCAGTTCGGAGTGCATCCGGCCACTCATCTTCGGGAACCAGTAGTAGAAACCGGCAAACATCGAGAACACCGCACCCATCGACAGCACGTAGTGGAAGTGCGCCACCACGAAGTAGGTGTCGTGGACCACGTCGTCGACGCCGCCATTGGCGAGGTAAACACCGGTCACGCCGCCGACGGTGAACAGGAAGATCATACCGATCGACCACACCATGGGCGATTTGAACTCGATCGAGCCGCCCCACATCGTGGCAATCCAGCTGAAGATCTTCACGCCGGTCGGGACCGCGATGACCATGGTCGCCGCGGTGAAATACATCTTCGTGTTCACGTCGAGACCGACAGTGTACATGTGGTGCGCCCACACGACGAAGCCGACCACGCCGATCGCGACCATGGCGTAGGCCATGCCGAGATAGCCGAACACGGGCTTGCGGCTGAAGGTCGAAACGATCTGCGAGATCATGCCGAAGCCCGGCAGGATCATGATGTACACTTCGGGGTGCCCGAAGAACCAGAACAGGTGCTGGTACAGGATCGGGTCGCCGCCGCCGGCGGGATCGAAGAAGGTCGTGCCGAAGTTACGGTCGGTAATCAGCATGGTGATCGCGGCCGCGAGCACAGGCAGTGCGAGCAGCAGCAGGAAGGCGGTAACCAGCACCGACCACACGAACAGCGGCATCTTGTGCAGGGTCATGCCCGGCGCACGCATGTTGAAGATGGTGGTAATGAAGTTGGTCGCGCCGAGGATCGAACCCGCACCGGCAAGGTGCAGCGAGAAGATCGCGAAATCGACTGCGGGACCGGTCGAGCCGGTGGTGGACAGCGGCGCATAGACGGTCCAGCCCGTCCCTGCACCCGGACCAGTGCCACCCGGCACGAAGAGCGAGAACAGCAGCGAGACGAAACCGGCGACGGTCAGCCAGAAGCTGACGTTGTTCATGCGCGGGAAGGCCATGTCGGGCGCCCCGATCATGAGCGGGACGAACCAGTTTCCGAAGCCACCAATCATCGCGGGCATGACCATGAAGAAGACCATGATCAGGCCGTGCGCGGTGATGAACACGTTCCACATGTGCAGCGCCGTGTCGAAATCGGCACTGCCGCCCATGAACTGTGCCCACCACTGCAGGTGCTGGATGCCAGGTTCGGCCAGTTCCATGCGCATGATGCCCGAGATCGCGCCGCCGACGATACCCGCGATGATCGCGAAGATCAGGTAGAGCGTACCGATGTCCTTGTGGTTGGTGGACATGAACCAGCGGGCGAAGAAGCCGGGCTTGTGGTCGGCGTCGTGCGCGTGGTCCTCGGTATGGGCCTGGAAGCTGTCGGCGGTGGTAGCCATCGTGCTATACTCTCGAGCTAATCGTAATTCTTAGACGGTCGGGGCAGTGCCGGCACCGGCTGCGCCGGGGACGGAGCTTTCCGGTTCCTGCAGCGGCGCGGCTTCTGCCGCTTCCGCTTCGGCACCGGCGATCGTGCCGCCCTGCGCCAGAACCCATGCATTGTACTGATCCATCGGCAGCGCTTCGATCGCGATCGGCATGTAGCCATGGCGCGCGCCGCACAGTTCCGAACACTGGCCGTAATAGACGCCGGGCTCGTCGATGAAGAGCATCTTCTCGTTCAGCCGGCCGGGAACCGCGTCGAGCTTGAACCAGAGGCTGGGCACCGCGAACGAGTGGATCACGTCGGCCGCGGTCGTCTGGAAGCGGATCGGCACACCGGCAGGCACGACCATCCGGTTGTCGACAGCCAGCTGGTGCGGTTCGCCACGCGCTTCGGCTTCTTCCTTGTCGAGCATGTTCGACACGACTTCGAAGTCGCCATTGTCGGGATAGGCGTAACCCCAGTACCACTGGTAGCCGATCGCCTTGACCGTGATCGCGTCCTCGGGCGGCGACTTGTACTGCGCGCTTAGCAGGCCGATCGACGGCACCGCGATGGCGAGCAGGATAAGTGCGGGAACGACCGTCCAGATGACTTCGATCAGCGTGTTGTGGCTGGTCTTCGACGGCACCGGATTGGCGCGCTTGTTGAAGCGCAGAATGACATAAACGAACAGCGCGAGCACGAAGATGCTGATCAACGCCATCACCCAGACCAGGCCGATATGCAGTGCATTGGCCTGCTGGCCGATCGGCGAAAACTGTTCCTGGACATCGATTCCCTTGGCGACGGGCATGCCCTTGCCTTCGGTCGGCTTCATCGGTGTGTAAGCGGCTGCACCTGCAGCCACGTCTTCGCTCGATGCATCGGCGGCAACCGCCGGATCGACCGCTTCCGCCTGTTCGGCAACTGCCGCTTCGACCGCGGTTTGCGCTACGGCACCCTGCGCGCCGAACGCCAGCATCGCCGCCATTGCCAGGCTGGCTACAATCCGATGGAACCCGTTGAGGGAGCCGAGATTCTTCATTGTCTGGGCACTCTTTCGTGTCGTCTCTCTTGTCGGGCCGATGGGAGAGCGGATGTCCGGCGTCGGGCGCTGGACGCACCCCTGCCGGGGCCCGATTTCGCCCGCCCTATAGGCAGGGAATGGCTGTGCCTCAAGCGTGTGACCGATAAAAATGTGCAAGCGGCTTTGCCTCTTGCGCAATCGCGCGCAAGGCGCTTTGGACCCAAGCACCATGACCGATGAAGAAATCCTCCACGAATTCCGCGCCAGCGAAGCTCTGCTCGAAGGCCATTTCAAGCTCTCCAGCGGGCGTCATAGCGGGCACTATCTGCAATGTGCACGGGTGTTGATGAACCCCGAACGCGCCGGTCGCCTCGCCTTCGCGCTGGCGCAGAAGATCCCGCGCGAGACGCGAAACCAGATCGATGTGGTCGTCAGCCCTGCGATGGGCGGGATCATCATCGGCCAGGAAATGGGTCGTGCATTGGGCAAGGACGCCATGTTTCTCGAGCGGCCCGACGGTGAATTCCACCTGCGGCGTGGCTTCCGCCTCGAACCCGGCGCCAAGGTTCTGATGGTCGAAGACGTCGTCACCACCGGCCTGTCGAGCCGCGAGGCAATCGCGGCGTTGGCACGCGAGGGGGGCGAAGTCGTGGCCGAAGTGGCGCTGGTCGACCGGAGCAACGGTGACGCTGATCTGGGCGTGCCCTTCTATCCGCTCGTCGACATCAATTTCCCCACCTATGCGGAAGACGAACTGCCCGCGGAACTGGCTGCGATCGAAGTCACCAAGCCGGGGAGCCGCGCGGCGTGACGGCAGCGCTGCGTCTGGGCGTCAACATCGACCACGTGGCGACGATCCGCAACGCGCGCGGGGGCGATCATCCCGATCCGGTTCGCGCTGCGGAGATCGTGGCGGCAGTGGGCGGCGACGGGATCACCGCGCACCTGCGCGAGGACCGGCGCCATATCCGCGATGCCGACCTCCAGCGGATCCAGCAAGCGACCGACCTGCCGCTAAACCTCGAGATGGCAGCCACCGACGAAATGCTGCAGATCGCGCTGGCGCACGCCCCGCACGCGGCATGCATCGTCCCCGAGAAACGCGAGGAGCGCACCACCGAGGGCGGTCTGGATGCCGCCGGGCTGCACAACCAGCTTGCGCCGATCGTGGGGCGGCTGGCCGATGCGGGCATCCGCGTGTCCCTGTTCATCGAGGCGAGCGAACGCCAGCTCGAGGCCGCGCATCGCCTCAGGGCGCCAGTGGTCGAATTCCACACGGGCGAATATGCGCATGCCGGGCTCGATGGCGATGACGAGCGCGAAGCGCGCGAACTGGAGCGGATCGCGGCCATGTCGCGCATGGCCCGCGATCTCGGCATCGAACCGCATGCGGGCCACGGACTGACCTATGAAAACGTGAAGCCGATTGCTGCGATTCCGGAACTCGCAGAGCTCAACATCGGCCACTACCTCGTCGGCGAGGCGGTGTTCGTGGGTCTCGAAGTGGCGGTCCGCCGCATGCGCGAGCTGATGGATGAGGCACGCTAGGTGTCACCCACTTACGCATTGTCGGTATGGCGGTCGATCAGGACGACCTTCGTCCTGTTCCTTATCGTCGTGCCACTTGTGATACTGGCCAACGGCCGGGGCGATGACGGCGCGGGAACCGGTTGGAGCGAACTCGCGGCTTCGGCACTCGGCCTGATTGCCTTTGCGGGACTGTTCGCAGAACTGTGTCGCCGCGCAATCAACCACTTCGCGGGTGAAACCATCTGTCATTGGAGCAGCCGCGCATGATCATCGGTCTCGGCTCAGACCTGTGCAATATCGAGCGAATCCAGAACTCTCTCGAGCGGTTCGGCGAACGCTTCGAGAATCGCGTTTTCACCGAACTCGAGCGCGCGAAGGCCCGCCGACGCCCCTTCACCATCGCGGGTACATACGCCAAGCGCTTCGCGGCCAAGGAAGCCTTCTCCAAGGCCGTCGGAACCGGTTTCCGGCGGGGGGTCTTCATGAAGGACATCGGCGTGGTCAACGCGCGCTCGGGCGCACCGACGCTGGCATTGACCGGCGGCGCGGCGATCGTGCTTGCGGAAATGGTGCCGTCCGGCCATGAGGCGCGCATTCATCTTACCCTCACCGACGACCATCCATGGGCACAGGCCTACGTCATCATCGAGGCCCTACCCAAGTGACCACGGCGCCACGGCAGTGAACAAGAAATCCGAAAAATCCGACGAAAAGGTCGACTGGATCGCGGAGATCCGCGGGCTGGCGCTCATGCTGCTCGCGGTGTTCGCCTTTCACAGCTTCATCGCCAAGCCGTTCTACATCCCGTCCGAATCGATGATGCCCAACCTGCTGGTGGGCGATCGGCTGGTGGTCAGCAAATATCCCTATGGCTGGAACTGGAGTTCGATCAGCTTCCATCTCGCCCCGCGCGGCGATTGGCGGGTGATGGGGTCGACGCCCGAATATGGCGATATCGTCATTCCCGTACATCCCGAGCGCGACGAGGACTACATCAAGCGCGTGGTTGCGCTGCCCGGTGACCGGATCGCGGTGCAGAACGGGCGCATCATCCTCAACGGCACCCCGGTGGAACAGAAGGTCGAGCCCGCGATCGCACTGCCGCTCGATGCCAATTCGCGCTGCGACGGCTTCGGCTTCGACGATTTCCGCGGCGAGACCGGCGACGGCACGCCCGTCTGCCGCGTGCCCGTCCTGCGCGAAACGCTGCCCAACGGCGCGACCTATCTGGTGATCGACCACCAGACGCAGGAGCTGGACAATTTCGCCGAGATCACGATCCCCGAAGGCCATGTCTTCGTGATGGGCGACAATCGCGACCATTCCGCCGACAGCCGCGAACTCAACCATTCGCGCGGACTGCTCGGGCCGATCCCGCTGGAAAACATCGGCGGACGCGCAGAATTCATCACTTTCTCGCTCGACGGTACGACCTCTCTCAATCCGGTAAGCTGGTGGACCTCGCTGCGCGAGGGTCGCGCCTGGTCGACATTGCGTCCCGCGATCGCGGAACGAAAAGCGGCTGCCGAGCGCTAGGAAGCTGATGCAGCTGGGTCCTGGCACAGGGGGCGCGTATGACCGATGACACGCAGGACTTGAACGAGCAGGATCTCGGTACCAGCCCCTCGCGCATCAACGATCCACGAATCCGGCACGAGGTGTCTCGCGCAATGGCATGGGTCGGCGTGGTTGGCGTCACCGTCCTCGCGGTGTGGATCGCGCGCCCGCTGCTGGTCATCTTCGGTGCGATGGTCTTCGCCGCGATGATCGATGGCGGCGCCCGCTTGCTCGGTCGTGCGCTGTCGATTCCACGCCCTTGGCGCGTGGCGATCGTGCTGGCGGGCACCGTCGCCTTCCTGGTCTGGCTCGGCTATTTCGCCGGCTCGACCATTTCGCAGGAAGCCGCGCAGTTTCCTGCGATAGTCGAACGCCAGCTCAACGAACTGTTCGACTGGGCCCGTGATCAGGGTTTCCAGATCGAACAGACGCAGTTGCAGAACTATCTCGGCAATATCGGCAGCGGCATCAGCACCGTCACCAAGGCGTTGGGCGGTATCCTCGGTGGTGCGACAACAGTACTGCTGATCCTCGTGATAGGCGTCTATGTCGCGGTCGACCCCCTGCTGTACGAACGCGGGGTCGCCTGGATGTTGCCACGCGAGCACCGCGGGCGGTTCTACGACACCGCAGCCAAGATGGGCCAGACGATGCGACGCCTCATGGCGGGACGCCTGCTCGGAATGGTGGTCGAAGCGATCTTTACCTACGTCATGCTGGCCTGGGTGGCGCCGCTGGTCGGGATCGGGGCAGTGCCAATGGCCGCATTGCTTGCCATACTTACCGGTCTGCTGGCATTCGTGCCCAACCTTGGCGCGATCATCTCGGGCGCGCTGATGATACTGGTCGGGTTCTCGGGTGGGGCCGAGATGGGCATCTACACCATCTTCGTCTATTTCTTCGTCCAGAATTTCGACGGCTACATCGTCATCCCGATGATCGCCAAGAAGACGGTCGATCTGGCGCCCGCGCTCGTGCTGGCCTTCCAGCTCATCATGGGCATATTGTTCGGTATCCTCGGCCTGTTCCTCGCCGACCCGTTGCTGGCGATGATCAAGGTGGCGCTTGAACGCCGCGCCGAACAGGTCGATCAGGACAAGCTCGCAAAGGAAGCGACGAATGGCGCGTAAATTCCTGTATTTCATAGCCGTCTGCATCGTGCTGTTCATCGTCGGCTCGATCGCGCTGACGATCTGGTCGCGCGAGGCGACCGAGATCGCCTTCGTTCCGCGTGGTGAGTTCGTCGAACAGGAACCACTGGCAGCCAATGCCTATCAGGACCCGGATATGTGGTATTCGCGGCCCGGCCTCGGAACCGCCGATCCGGCACGCTACCAGCCGGCAATAGCGGAGACCGCGCCCGATCCCGCTACACGCGAAGCCGCACCTGACTCACCTGCGGCCGAACAAAGCCTATCAGCGGGCAATCCACTGGAAAGCACCGGCTCGACCGCGGGCGAAGCCGCCGATCCGCAAGAGCTGCCCGAATTCGCAGTCTTCTTCGTTCCGCCCACCAGCTATATCCAGGCCGGCGGCGACTGGAACGCCACGCTTGGCGATCCCACGACCGACAACCGCGCGCGCATATTCCTTCGCGGGCTGGCGAGCCCCTTCAACAGGGCGGACGAAATCTGGGCGCCGAAATACCGCCAGGCGGCGGCCGGCGCCTTCCTGACCGACAAGCCCGAGGCCCAGCAGGCTATCGACGCCGCCTATGCCGATGTCAGCCAGGCTTTCGACTATTTCCTCCAGAGCATCGACGCCGACAAGCCGATCGTGCTCGCCGGGCATAGCCAGGGGGCATCGCATATCCTGCGTCTGTTGCGGGAGAAGGTTGCCAACAGCCCTCTGGCCGGCCGGATTGCCGCTGTCTACGCACCCGGCTGGCCCGTTTCGGTCGAACACGACCTCCCCGCACTGCCCTTCCCCGCCTGCGCTGCCGCTGGCCAGGCGCAGTGTCTGCTCGCCTGGTCGGCTTTTTCCGACGATGGCAACGCCGATATGATCATGCGCCGCTACGAGGCAACGGTGGGCTACAACGGCGAACCGCGCGGGACCGGCCCGATCCTTTGTGTCAACCCGATCACCGGCGGTACCAATGGCAGTGCGCCGGCAAGCGCTAACCTCGGCACGCTGGTTCCCGACGAAGCGCTGGCCAAGGGCGAACTGGTTTCAGGCGCCGTTCCCGCCCACTGCGGCGAGAACGGCCTGCTTTATATCGGCGATCCGCCCGAGCTGGGACAGGGCGTGCTGCCCGGCGGAAACTACCATGTCTACGATATCCCGCTGTTCTGGAAGAACCTCCAGGAGGACGTCATTGCACGAGTGAAAGCATGGGCCAGCGCACGGGAAGCGTAATCGAGAACGCGCTCGATTACGGCGATGCGCTGCCCGATGGCGGTGCGTTGATCGGGCTCGACCTCGGGACCAAGACCATCGGCGTAGCCACCTGCGACGCGGGCTGGCGTTACGCCACCGCGGGCAAGACCATCCCCCGCAGCAAATTCGCCAAGGATTCGGCCAAGCTGCGCGCGATCGTCGAGGAACGCGCGATAGTCGGCGTGGTGATCGGCCTGCCCCGCAATATGGACGGCAGCGAAGGCCCGCGCGCGCAAGCGAGCCGCGCCTATGCCCGCAATCTTGCCGAAACTTTCGCGCTGCCAGTCCTGTTGTGGGACGAGCGCTGGTCCACCTCGAGCGCCGAAGCCGCCATGATCGGACAGGACATGAGCCGGGCCAAGCGTGCCGAGCGGATCGACAGCCATGCCGCGGCGATCATCCTGCAAGGCGCGATAGACGCCTTGGCGGGTGGCGGGTTATAAACACCGCCGCGATGCGGCTTATCGATGCCCTCAAATTCCTGGTGAGCGGCCAGGGCCACGATCCGGACACCGGCCTCGCCGACCGTGACCGCGTACTGTCACGCGCGCTCATGATCGTCGGCGGGGCTTTCGTTATCCTGAGCTTTGCCCTGTTCGTGCTGTTCTATAGCTGAGTTCGCCGTTCGCCGGGCGTGGGCCTCACGCGCGAGCATCAGATCGCCCGCAGTCTCGGCTTCGCGCCACAGGCGGTCGCGCGCGGCCGCGCAACTTTCGCGCGCTGCGCGCGCCTCGAAACACGCCAGCCGCATGCGCGTACTCGGGTGATTGCGCCCGAAATCGGCCGCGAGATCGAGCGCACTACCCTCGCCCAGCGCCACAGCGCAGCGCAGGAAGGTCTCGCTTGCCGAGGGGTTGAGGATGCCGGAGATGCGCAAACCATCGAGATCGAAACCGTATTGATCGTACCATTCCTGCCCCGGATCGACATGCACGATGTTGAGCGAGACCGAAGTCGAACTCGGCGGATGCTGGGAATGGACGTCGCGATGCGCGCGGTAATGCAACAATCGCCCGCGATGCAGGGCGCTGCGCTCGACGAACCGCAGCGCCACGGCTTCCCCGCGATAGCCCGCGATGTCGCCATATTCGATCTCGTAATAGTCGCTACGATAACCGGGTCCGAAATAACCTACGGTAAGGAAAACGAAATTGTGATCATGCGCGATACCGTAGACGAGGCTCGTAGCGCCGCTGGCCCGCAGGCACTTATCGCGTTCACCCGGCCAGATATTCGCCCTGAGAAAGCAGCCACCGACGACCGGCGAAAGCACGATCGCCTGCGGTCCGTAACCGCCAGCACCAAGTTCGGTCCGATGGGCATCGCGCAACTGGTCCAGCAGCAGGTCTCCGAGGAAGGTCCGGTTGTTGGCCAACCGCGCGAGATGCACTGCGGCGGCTTCGACGCTTTCTTCCACGCGGGGATCGAAGCCCGCGGCGATCGCATCGACAGTCTCCTCGAGCGTGGCAGCGCCAGCGACCGGCGAAGGGATCTCCCGTGGCATCAACCGGGCTCGGAACGCAGAGATGGACGCTCACGCTGCAATTGCGCCAGCAGTGCCCGAGCGGCCTGGTAGAGCGGATCTTCATGATCCTTCGCAATTCGTTCGAGGAGCGGCAGACCTGTCGCCGGATCGAGCGCAAGGCATTGCCGGAGCGCCTGCCAGCGCAGTTGCGCATCACCGGTGCGCGTCCGCGCCGCAAGGACAGGCAAAGCGTCGCTTCGCCCCATCCGGCCAAGCAACAGCATGGCAAGTTCGGCGCGGCTGTCGGCCGCATTTCCGCTCGCACGATGGACGATGCGCCCAGACCGCACATCGATCCGTCGCGTCGGACCGGGGCGGCCGGCGGTCCTCGCCAGCCGCAGCGTCAGCAAAGAGTCGTGCGACGGCTGGATCAGGCGGGATTGCCTCGGCCCCGTGCATTTCATGCGCGCACCGGACTGAAGTTCCGTACGCACTGAACTGAGGGTCACGCGACCGCGATCCTCGGCCTCGATTGCGAACAGGCTTGCGCTGGCCTTACCTGCCAGCACCATTTCCCGCTGCTCGGCATCGACGAATGTCGCAATTGGAGGCTTTGAAGACGCTTCTGCGTCTTGCAACACGAGCGAGAGCGTCGCGTGCCTCCTGGCGGCGATCTGCAACACATGCGTTCCGGACTGCGAGCGATGGCGGAAGGCCAATTGCGCGAGCGGATAGGCACGATGCAACGCAGTGAGCCGGCCAATCAGAGGCCGTAGTATGTCGCGCGCGGCCCCTGTGTGCTCGAACAAGGCAACAAGGGCCGGACAGTGGGCAAAATCGCCTCCTTCGCCATAACGGAGCAGTTCTTCGAGGACTGCCGCCAGCCTCGGCTCGCGGCGGCAGTCTTCCAAAGCCTCTTCCATCGCGACCCGATGGGTTCGGGCTTCCCTATCGTCTCCGCGCAGCGCTTTGAGCTCGTCACGGACAAACATGGCTCGCGTCCCGTCAGAGCAGCATTTCGATCTGCATGTGATCGTAGAGATAGACGATGATGCCGATCACATCGTCGCCTCCGCTTGCCCATGGGGCGCTGCCGAAAAGGCCTGCTGCCAAGTCCAGTTCTGGCAAGCTGTCGAGATCAATACCGGTGCCCTGCATTCTTCCCCCTTTTGCCCGACCGATCCCCATCCGGCCCGCCCGATGAAGGTTGCCCCGGGTATCGCTGCGAGGGAAATTAAAACATTGTAAGATCATGAGACGCGCGGCTAACGCAGCTAGCGATGAGCGAGCAGGCGCGAAAATTCGATCCATCCCAGGCGACCGACTTCTTCACCGGTCGGGGGCACCCCGGATGGCTCGGTCTGCGGTATTCTGACCACGGCGACGATTGGGTCGAACTCGAATTGCCGTGGCGCGAAGACCTGCTCGGCGAGGAAGGCCAGCGGGTGCTCGCCTCGGGCCCGATTCTCAGCCTGATGGACATGGCCAGTGGAATGGCGATCTGGCGCGCGATGGACGAATTCACAGCGATCGCGACGCTCGACCTGCGTGTCGACTACGTGCGGCCCGCGCGCGAACAGGCCAGCGTTTTCGGGCGCGCGCAATGCTATCGCCTGACCCGCAGCGCCGCCTTCGTTCGTGGGCTCGCGCATGACGGCGATGCCGACGACCCGGTGGCGCATATCCAGGCGGTCTTCATGAAAATCACATCGACGGCGAGGCTGTGAGCATGGCGGACGCACCCGAGATCGAAGCCCTGACGCCCTATGCCCGTTCGCTCGGTATTTCCCTGCATCGCTGGGAAGACGGCACGCCGATCCTGACCGTCCCATTCGACGAGACGGTGGAGGGGCGACCCGACCATTACCACGGTGGTGCAACCGGCGGGTTGCTCGAAACCGCAGGCTATGCCGTATTGCGCGCGGAACTGGCACGGCAGGATCGCGTCGCCATGCTCAAGCCGATTAACATAACCGTCCAGTATCTCGCCGCGGGCAAGAGCCGCGCCAGCTTCGCCTGCGGACGCATTACCAAACTCGGCCGGCGAAGCGCGAACCTTACCGTAGAGGCGTGGCAGGACGACCGCGAGCGGCCGATTGCGACCGCCGTCATGAACGTGCTGATGGCAGAACCCGCAACCTAGTTGGCGGCGTCTTCCAGTTCCTCGCGGCGGTTGCGGACGGCCTCATAGCGCCGTTCGTCCGCGCGCCTTCGCGCTTCCTCGATCGCTGCCTCGTCCACCGCGACCCCCTGGTCGCCAATGCTGATGTCGACCGGGATGCCGTCGATCTCGGTCGAAAAGACCGCTTCGCCATCGCGGATGCGCAGCCGCGAATTGCCATCGCCGAGCGGGATATCGCCCAGATCGGGAACATCGAGCGGTTCGATGGGCGTGCCAGGGTCTTGCTGTTCACGCGGAGCGGGCTGCGTGGGCGCAGCTCTGACATTCATCGCGCGGTTCATGAAATCGCGCCAGATGCGTGCGGGCAATCCGCCGCCGCTGATGCCGCCCTGCAGCGGCGAATTGTCGTCATTGCCGATCCACACGCCGACCACGAGATCGCCCGCATAGCCGACGAACAGCGCATCGCGATTGTCTTGCGTGGTCCCCGTCTTCCCGAAGTTCGGCCCGCTCAGCATCGCGGCGCGGCCCGTGCCCCTGTTGATCGCCGCGCGCAGCATGCGCTCCATCTCCGAATGCGTCGCAGAGGACAGACTGGAGGGTCCGTCCCACAGGTTTTCGAAGAAGCCGCGCTCGGGGCGTGCGAAGGCGTGGGGCTCGACCGGATATTCATTCGCTGCCACCGCGGCAAAGGCGGAGGTCAGTTCGAGCAGCGTCATGGTCGAAGTGCCGAGTGCCAGGCTGGGATCGCCTTCGGGTAGAGGAGCGCGCACGCCCAGATCGCGCGCGGTGGCGATCACCTTCTCGCTGCCCACTTCGCCCAGCAATCGGACCGCCGCGACATTGCTCGATTGCGCGAAAGCTTCTTCGAGCGTGAGGCTGTCGGAATAGCGCTCGCGCGAATTCTTGGGCCGATAGCTGCCCTCGGTGATCGCGGAATTGGCGATCCGGTCCGCGGGGCTCCAGCCCGCCCGTAGTGCGGCGAGATAGACGAACAGCTTGAACGTCGAGCCCGGCTGGCGCTTGGCCTGAGTCACGCGATTGAAGGGCGACTTGGCGTAATCCTTGCCGCCGATCATCGCGACCACCTCGCCGTTGCGGCGCATCGCGACCAGCGCCACCTGTGCCTCGCCCAGCGGCGCGCGCTGGGTCACTTGCCGCGCGATATTCTGCAGGCGGCTGTCGAGCGTGGTGGTCAGCGTCTGGCGTTCATAGCCCTGCTCGGTCAGTTCGCGCGCCTCGGGCAGCGCCCAGTCCGCGAAATAGGTCCCCGTGGGCAGATCATTGCGCGTGCGCACATCGAGCGCGGGCGGTTTCATCGCGCGCGCTTCGGCCTCGGTGATATAGCCCGCATCGACCATCGATTGCACCACGATCCGCATGCGCCGCTCCGCACGGTCGTAATGCTTGGTCGGAGCATAGGCGCTTGGCGCCTGCAACAGCCCGGCAAGCATCGCCGCCTGGTTGGCCTTCAGGTTTTCCGGCTTGCGGTAGAAATAGTGCAGGCTGGCCGCGCGCAGTCCGTAAACATTGTCGCCGAAATAAGCGTTCGAGAGGTAACGGCCGAGGATCTCGTCCTTGGTCAGCCAGCCTTCGAGCCAGAAGGCAATCAACGCCTCGCGCGCCTTGCGGGTAAGGGTGCGTTCGGGCGTGAGGAAAGTGAACTTCGCCAGTTGCTGCGTGATCGTGCTGCCCCCGCCGGTGCCCGTCAGCGCGGCGCGGGCGATACCGCGCGGATCGACACCCCAGTGCGAATAGAACCGCCGGTCTTCGGTCGCCAGGAATGCGTGGATCACATGCGGCGGCAGGGCGGCCACCTCGACCGGTTCGTCGGTTATCGCCCCGTTGCGCGCGATCGGCGTGCCGTCAGCAGCGAGCAGGGTAATCTGCGGCGCGGCGATCGGCTCGAGCGATTTGGACAGCGGTGCGGTGATCGCGAGCCAGGCGAACAGGGCAATGAAGAGCGCGACGATCGCGGCAAGGATGCGCACCGCCCACCAGCGCTTGCGCCGGCTGCGCCAGTAGTCGCGCTGCCACCATCGCTGGCGGCGCTTTTCTTCGGCATCGAGAGCCCCGTCCAGACGGTCGAGACGTGCGTCCCAATCGTCATAGTCGAGCGCCTCATGCGTAGCGTAATAGCCCCGGTGGCCCGCGGGTTCGGCCTCCGGTTGCGACTTGCGGCGGAAAGAATCGAATACGCCCATCGACTACTGTATTAAACGAACAACACAGCAATGGATAGGGGATCGCGGATGAACGCGGCTTTACGCCGATTTGCCAACAACGCTCTCGGGAAGATCCTCGCCGAAGACGCGCTGATAATATTCGGCCACCAGCATGCGTTCTTCCTCGTCGCATTTGTTGAGGAAGGACAGGCGGAACGAGAAGCCGACATCCTTGAAGATGGCGTAGTTCTGCGCCCAGGTGATGACCGTCCGCGGGCTCATTACGGTGCTGATATCGCCATTGATGAAACCCTGCCGCGACAGGTCGGCGACCTTGATCATGTCGGCGAGGGTTTTCGGATCGATATCGGGATTCTTCGCCGAAACGATCGCCTCTTCGGTTTCCGCTGGCAGATAATTGAGACCGACGACGATGTTCCAGCGGTCCATCTGGCCCTGGTTGATCTGCTGCGTGCCGTGGTACAGGCCCGAGGTATCGCCGAGGCCGACGGTGTTGGCTGTGGCGAACAGGCGGAAGTTCGCATCGGGCCGGATCACGCGGTTCTGGTCGAGCAGCGTCAGCTTGCCCTGCTGTTCGAGCACGCGCTGGATCACGAACATCACGTCAGGGCGGCCCGCGTCGTATTCGTCGAACACCAGCGCTACCGGGTGCTGCAGTGCCCAGGGTAGCAGGCCTTCGCGGAATTCGGTCACCTGCAGCCCGTCGCGCAGCACGATGGCGTCGCGACCGACAAGGTCGATACGGCTGATATGCGCGTCGAGATTGATCCGCACGCAGGGCCAGTTGAGCCGCGCGGCGACCTGTTCGATATGCGTCGATTTGCCGGTGCCGTGATAGCCCTGCACCATCACGCGGCGGTCGTGCGCGAAACCCGCCAGGATCGCCAGCGTGGTGTCCGGATCGAAGACATAGGCCTCGTCCAGATCGGGCGTACGCTCGTCCGGCTTGGAGAAAGCGGGCACCTGCCAGTCGATATCGATCCCGAATGTCTCGCGCACATCGACGGTGGTGTCGGGCGCGGGAAGGACGGTCTTGGCGGAAGCGTCGAAGCTCTTGTCGGTCATATCGTTCATCGCGTGGGGCGGGTTAGACGGATGGATAGGTAGCTGCAAGCAACGAAATTGCGATGCGCCCCAAGCTGCTCTCGACTTGGCGCTGGCTGCACCACATATTGTCGCCATGCCGCCCATCCCGCTGTCCGAACGCCTGCGTCTCAAGCTCGTCGAGCGAGTGCGCGGCGTGTTCAACGACGTGGATGGAGGCGAAGCCCCGGTGCCCGTGTCCGACGAGGCCCTGTTCGGGAAGGATACGCCGATCCGGATGGTGCACGCGGATATCGTGGCGATGATGGTCGGCGGGATCCGCGGACTGCTGCTGCAGATGCTGCACCCGCACGCATTGCAAGGGGTACTCGACCATTCGAACTTCCGCAGCGACATGCACGGACGGCTGCGACGCACAGCGCGCTTCATCGCGGTGACCACCTTCGGCCATCGCGACGATGCGCAGGCGGCGATCGAGCGGGTCAACCGAATACATGCCGCAGTCGGGGGCGCGCTGCCCGACGGGTCGTCCTATTCCGCCAGCAACCCGCGTGTCCTTGCATGGGTTCACGTCGCCGAGGCGACCAGCTTCCTCGCCGCCTATCTGCGCCATGTGCGGCCCGATATGCCCGGCTCCGAGCAAGACGAATATTATCGCCAGTTCGCGGTGGTCGCTCGCGCGCTCGGCGCGGACCCGGTCCCGCTCGACCGGCGCGAAGCGGACACGATCTTCCGAGACTTGCGGACCGATCTCACCGCCTCACCCGCCGCACGCGAAGTGGCCGATCTCGTGCTGAGGCAGCGACCGCAAGGCGCACCCCCTGCAGTACAGGCCATGCTGGGGGCAGAGGCGGTGGCGCTGCTGCCTCCCTTCGCCCGGTCCATGCTGGGGCTGGAGCGGCCGGGTCTCGCCGCCCTCCCCGCGCGCGCCGCGACATGGGGGATGGGCAAAACCTTGCGCTGGGCCTTCCGGCAATCCTAGGCAAGCGGCGGTGGCAGCTCGAACAGGTCGACAAAGGCCAGCGCAAGATTGCGGTCTCCTTCGATCACCAGACCGCCCTCGGCTTCGAGCGCGCCGACCGCGACCCCGGCGTAGAGCAAGCCCGCAACGACTGGCGCTGCGGGCGCGCGGATGATCGCCCGGGCCGCGTCGATACCGCCGCGCTCGATCGGCAATTCACCATCGGCGAGGCGCGCAAGAAAACGTTCGCCGCCGATATCGAACCCGATGGTGGCCGTCATCGCCGCCGCCTTGGCGGGGTCGAACATGGTGCGCATCGACAGCATAAGCGACACCGCCGACAAAGGCAGCGTAGGATCGTGGCGTGAAGACATCGCCGCCCAGCGGCCCAATTCCTGGATAAGCGGCTCTGCCGCATATCCCCAACTGGTGAGCTCATAAACTTGCGCCGGAGCAGGCGACGGGAGCCGCCGCCTTGCCAGCACGCCCGCATCTTCCAGACTTCCCAGCCGTTCGGTCAGCACTTTTGCCGAGATCCCCGGCAGGCTGGCGCGCAGGTCGGAAAAACGCCGCGGCCCCAGCATCAACTCGCGGACGACGAGCAGCGCCCAGCGTTCGCCGAGCAACTCCATGGCGAAAGCCGTGCCGCAGGCGTCGTCATACCACTTGCCATGACCTTTGGTTTCTTTTTGTAACTTCATAGTTGCTTTTAGTAACTCATGCGCGCATCACACTCAAGTTCCGAGTCGCCGGGGATTGAGGAGAAGCGCGTGGACAAGACCATTTTCGTGAACCTGCCGGTGGCCGATCTGGCAAGCTCGACCGCCTTTTATGAAGGCATCGGCTTCGTGAAGAACGACAAGTTCAGCAACGAACTCGCTTCGGGCATGATCTGGACCGATACGATCCATGTCATGCTACTGACCCACGAGTTCTGGAAAACCTTTACCGACAAGCAAATTCCCGATGCTTCCAAGGTGGCGCAGGTGTTGCTTTGCCTCGGGCTCGAAAGCCGTGCGGCGGTCGATGCCATGGTCGAACGCGCAGCCGCGATACCCGGTGGGCGTGCGGATCCCACGCCGACGCAGGACATGGGCTTCATGTACGGTCGCAGCTTCGAGGACCCTGACGGGCACATCTGGGAAATCTCATGGATGGATCCCGAAGCCATGGAAAACGGCCCTGGGGAACTGGCCGAGGCGCAGCACTGAAGGAGAGCGAGTATGTATATCCAGGGTTTCGTGGTGCCGGTGCTACCGGGAAAGAAGGAAGCCTATCTGGCAGTGGCGAAGGATGCCGGAGAAATGTTCCGCCGTTACGGTGCACTCGAAATCGTCGAGGCTTTCGAGGACGACATCAAGCCCGGCACCCACACCGATTTTCGCAAGGCAGTGCAGGCAGAGGATGGCGAGCATATCGTCTTCTCCTGGGTGATCTGGCCCGACAAGGCCACGTGCGAGAAGGCCGCCAGCCAGATGGAAGCGGACGGGGAAATGGAGATGCCGGCGGAGATGCCCTTCGCCGGGCCCCGTCTCATCTATGGCGGCTTCAAACCGATCTATACGCTCGGGAGGGAAGAAACGGCATGAGCATGCAGGACCGCGAAGGCGATTTCGTCTGGTACGAATTGATGACCGACAATGCCGATGCCGCGCAGGAATTTTATGGCAGTCTGCTCGGCTGGAAATTCGCCTCCGGCGATGCGCCCGGTATCGACTATCGCCTGGGTAGCATGACGGACACCGAGGTCGTGGGCGTCATGCAACTGACCCCCGAGATGCACGAAGGCGGCGCGCGACCGGCATGGATCGGCTATATCGCAGTGACCGCGATCGACGACGCGCTGGCGCGGCTCGAGGAGCTCGGCGGGCGCGTCCTTATGGGGCCCGACCATATGGAGGGCGTCGGTCACATGGCGATGGTCACCGACCCGCTGGGGGCGCCATTCTACCTGATCCAGACCGAGGGCGAGGCGAGCCAGTCCTTCGCCAAATACGAGGCACGCCAGGGCCATTGCGCATGGAATGAACTGGTCACCGATGACCCCGCCGCCGCGGGTGCGTTCTACTCCGCTCTGGTGGGGTGGGAGAAAGGCGAATGCATGGATATGGGCGAGATGGGCCCCTACCAGATGTATGCGGCTGGCGACTACGCACTGGGCGCGATGATGAAGCGCCCCGATGCAATGCCGGTTTCGCTGTGGTGCTATTATTTCCGCGTCCCCGACATCGATGCCGCGCAAGCGACAGTCGAACGGCAGGGCGGACAGGTGGTCAATGGCCCGATGGAAATCCCCGGCGGCGAATTCGTCCTGCAGGGCGTCGATCCGCAAGGCGCGATGTTCTCGCTTATCGGCAAACGCGGAGAGTGAAACGATGGCCGACTACACATTCTACACCAACCCCATGAGCCGCGGGCAGATCGTCCGCTGGGCGCTGCACGAAGCGCAGGCGGGTTACGAGCAGGTCCTGCTGACCTATGGCGGCACCATTGCCGAACCCGCCTATCTGGCGATCAACCCGATGGGGAAGGTCCCGGCACTGGTCCACCACCGTGAAGGTGGCGACCGGATCATCACCGAATGCGCAGCGATCTGTCACTACCTGGCCGAAACCGCAGCGCCCGGGCTGCTCGCGGACGATGCCGAAAAGTCCGAGTATTTCCGCCTGCTGTTCTTCGCGGCGGGACCGCTGGAACAGGCCATAACCGCGCGGAACATGGGATGGGATCCGGCCGAACCTGAAAAGCAGGCGACGACCGGCTTCGGCAGCTACGAGCGAACGGTCGATGCGTTCGAAACGCTGCTGCAAGGCCGTGACTTCGTGTGCGGCGAACGTTTCACGATGGCCGATGTCTACGTCGGCAGCCAGGTAATCTGGGGCGTCCAGTTCGGGACCCTGCCCAAGCGTCCCGCTTTCGAAGCCTATACCTCCCGGCTTACCGAACGCACCGCCTATATCGAGGCCAAGGCGATCGATGCCAAACTGATCGAGGAGAATGCAAATGGCTGACCAACGCCTAGCGACCTGCCTCTGGTTCGATGGCGGCGCGAAGGACGCTGCAGAATTCTACTGCGCCCTGTTTCCCGATAGCCATGTCAAACGGATCGACACCGCGCCGGCCGATTATCCCGGCGGGCGAGCCGGAGACGTGCTTACCGTGAGTTTCATGCTGCTGGGCAGCGCTTTCATGGCTCTCAACGGCAAGGAGAAGAACGACTTCACCGACGCCGTATCGTTTCAGGTCTTTACCGAAACGCAGTCCGAAACGGATCGCTACTGGTCAGCCCTGACCGCTAATGGCGGAAGCGAAATGGCATGCAGCTGGTGCTGCGACCGCTGGGGCATTCGCTGGCAGATAATCCCGCGCGTGCTGATGGAAGGCCTCGAGCATGCCGATCCTCAAGTCCGTGCGCGGGTGTTTGCCGCCATGCAGGAAATGGTCAAAATCGATCATGCCGTCATCGAGCAAGCGATTGCCGGGATTTAGCCGCTCCCTGGCGGCCTGACGTCACGCGAGAGCACGCGCCTTGCGCAGCGTCTGGTAAGCTTCCACCACGCGGTTGAGCCGCGTTTCATATTGCCGGTCCCCGCCATTGCGGTCGGGATGATAACGGCGCACCAGTTCCGAGTATCGCCGCCTCAACCCCTTGCGATCCGTGTCCAGTCCGAGCCCCATTGTCTCGAGCGCTTCGGCCTCCTCGCGACTGAACCGCCCGTCCATCGCCATCTCCGCTTCGCGCCGGGCGCGGCTCTTTATGCCGCTGGCGCGCGCCGAGATCGCATCGAGCGGATCGTCGAAATCGCTCCATCGCGGCATGCCGTCGACACCTGCAGTCGGGCGAAAACTGGGGCTCTCGGTACGCCAGCCCGACGCGGGCAATTGCGCGGCGAAAACTTCCTCTGCGCTCATGCCTTCGAACCAGTCATAGCCTGCGTTGAATTCGCGGACATGTTCCAGACACAGCCAACGCCACTCCCCCGGTCCATCGAAACCGTGCCCGCGTCCGCCCGGCGCACGGTATTCGCCCGGCTCGCTACACCGCGGGTGGGCGCATTCTCGCCCGGTGTCTTCGTATCGTCCGTGAAACTTTGTCTGGCGCATTCGTTCTAGGATGGGGAGCGAAACACGCTAAGAAAACCCCGGACAAGGAGATTCGACCTCGTGGCAGGACCCGTTCAGCAGGAAATGGAACGACTTTTGAAAGAGGCGTTCAGCCCTACCCGGCTCGACGTCATCAACGATAGCGCCAAGCACGCCGGACATTCGGGCGACGATGGCAGCGGCGAATCGCATTTTACCGTCGTGATCGAAGCGCCCGCCTTCGCAGACAAGTCGCGGCTCGAACGCCAGCGCATGGTCAACCGGGCTCTGGGTGACATCCCCGGCGAACGGGTGCACGCACTCGCCATCCAGGCTTCGGCACCGACAAGCTAGTAGGGACAGCGACAATGAGCCAGATCGATCAGGTCCTCACCCCGACCACCCACGATCTCGGCCAGTTCCAGGTCCGACGTGTGCTGCCCGCCAAGGCGCGCAGCATGGTCGGACCCTTCATCTTCGTCGATCAGTTCGGCCCCGCGCAGCTCGATCTGGGCGGCGGAATGGACGTTCGCCCGCATCCGCATATCAATCTCGCCACGGTCACCTGGCTGTTCGAGGGCGCGATCGATCACCGCGACAGCCTCGGCACGTTCTCGACCATTCGCCCTGGACAGGTGAACCTGATGACCGCAGGGCGCGGTATCGTCCATTCGGAACGCTCGCCGGCAGAAGAGCGACGGGCGGGTCCGAAGCTCTACGGCATGCAGACCTGGCTCGCTCTTCCCGACGGGCGCGAGGAGATCGATCCCGCCTTCGAGGCGGTGAAGAACTTGCCGATTGTCGAGGACGGGCGCGCGAAGGCAATCGTGATCATGGGAGAATTGTGGGGTGAACGCGCTCCCACCACCACGCATGCGCACACGATCTATGCCGAGATCATGCTCGGCGCCGGCGGCGCGATCCCGCTAGAGGAAGACGCCGACGAGCGCGCGGTCATGCTGGTGAGCGGAGAAGCCTCCGTCGATGGCCACCCGCTGCGGCTGTATGAACTTGCGGTGCTGCAACCCGGGCGTGACATGACGCTCGAAAGCCGCACGGGCGCGCGCGTGATGCTGCTCGGCGGTGAAGCCTTCACCAGCGAACGCCATGCCTGGTGGAACTTCGTCAGTTCGAGCCGCGAACGCATCAACCAGGCCAAGAGCGATTGGCGTGCAGGCCGCTTTCCACTGGTCCCGGGCGACGAGGAGGAACATATTCCCCTGCCCCAAGGCACGCCCAAGACGGTAACCTATCCTTGAGGGAGGACATATGAGTTTCGAAGGCAAGACCGCGTGGATTACCGGGGCAAGCAGCGGGATCGGCGCAGCGCTCGCGCGCGAATGGGCCGCGCGCGGCGCACGCATCGTCCTGTCGGGCCGCGACGAAGGCAGATTGGCCGCAGTGGCTGGCGAGATCGCGACCGATACGCTGGTCGTGCCCTTCGATGTCCGCGATGACGAGGCGATGCTCGCTGCCACCGAAAAGGCGATCGGCTGGCGGGACGGGGTCGATATCTTCGTTGCCAACGCCGGTGTATCGCAACGCAGCGCGGCGGTGGATACCGACATGGCGGTCTATCGCGAGATCATCGACATCGACCTCACCGCACAGATCGCGGCGACGCAGGCGCTGCTGCCGCACGTCACCGCGCGCGGCAGCGGGCATCTGCTGTTCATCAGCTCGATCGCGGGCAAAGTCGGCGTGCCCATGCGCACCGCCTATTGCGCAGCCAAGTTCGGGCTGGTGGGATATGCCGACGCGCTGCGCGCCGAACTGTCGCAGCAGGGCGTTTCAGTGCATGTCGTCTGCCCCGGATCGGTCGCCACCGATGTCAGCCGCAACGCGCTGACTGCCGATGGCAGCAAGCGCGGACGTAGCGACAAGGTGATCGACAACGGCATTGCCCCGGGCGAAGCGGCCAGACGGATTATCGATGCGGTCGCGGCCAACCAGCGCGAGATCATCGTCGCAGAGGGCATGGAAGAAGCGATGGGCGAAATGCGCCGCACCCAGGACCAGTTGCTCGACCAGGTCGCGGGCATGGTCGCCGCAGGCTACATGGACAAGATGAAGGCGGAGAGCTGATCATGGCACTTGCCCAGCAGCGGGTTGCGCTGGCCAATGGCATCGCGCTCGATGTAGTCGACGAGGGTCCGCGCGATGCGCCGGTGCTGATCTTCCTGCACGGATTTCCCGAAAGCCACCGCACCTGGCGCAACCAGATCGCGCGCTTTTCAGATCGATATCGCTGCATCGCCCCCGACCAGCGCGGCTATCGCGGATCGTCCAAGCCGCAGGAGGTCGAGGCCTATACGCCCGACAAGCTCGTCGGTGACGTTTTCCTAATGGCCGACGCGCTGGGGGTCGAAACCTTCACCATCGTTGGGCACGACTGGGGCGGCGCGATCGCCTGGGGCGTCGCCTATGCCGGGATGGCCAACGGCCGCGTGACCCGCGCGATCATTGCCAATGCGCCGCATCCGGTGATCTTTCCGCAACTGCTCTACACCAATCGCCAGCAACGCGAGGCGAGCCAGTACTTTCGCGAATTCCGTGATCCCGCCAATGATGCGCTGGTGCGCGAGCACGGTCTCGGCGCCCTGCTGATGAAAGTGTTCACCGGTGAACTCAAGGTCACGGTGGAGCCCGAGGAACAGGCAGCGCTGCTCGAGGACTGGTCCGACCCCGATGCCGCGATCGGCATGCTAAATTACTACCGCGCCAGCCCGATGGAAGTGCTCGATCTCGACGCGCCCTACGAACTTCCCGCGGACTATCAGGATTTCCCGCTGCCGAAGCTCGGCATGGAAACACTGGTCATCTGGGCGATGGATGATGCCGCCCTGCCGCCGGCCAATCTCGACGGGCTGGACGAGAAAATCGAGCATCTCGAAATCGTCCAGGTCCCGGGCTGCGGCCATTTCGTCCAGTGGGAGGCGCCCGAGCAGTTCAATTCGGCGATGGAAGACTTCCTGTCCCGCACGGGCTGATCAGCCGGACCATTCGATCCACGCGCCATGGGGATGCGCAGTGGCGAGTTGGCGCCACTCTTCCCCGCCGGGCCAGTACCGGACCGACAGCTCGTGGCGATGCGTGTCGCGATTGGCCTCGAGGCTGACCCAGGCGAGCGGCGCATCCGCCGTCGCCCTTGCACCTCCATCCTCCATCAGCGCGGTTATGCGCTCGCGCTCCTCGGCGGGAATGTATTGCCAGACCACCGAATGCATCAGCACACGCGTGGTGCCCTCCTTGCGAGGTTTCCCGAGCTGTCGCTGGAGGAAGTCCACGGCTCGCATCCGCGCAATCTCGGGCGGGAAGCTGTTCGCGGCATCGATCGCCGCGTCCATCCTTGCGAAGCGTTCGGTAAACTCGGGCCAGATATAGGCTTTCAGGCGCAGCGCCTGCGCCGGATCGGTCAGATCGACGGGTGCGACATCGCATCCCTGCGCATCGACGATATCGAATGCACCTGCCGGGGGCGGATCGCCGCGCCACTCGGGCACGAGCTTCATGCGCGATGTGGCCGGACCGGCCGACACGCCGCCCAGTTCATAGCGATAGCGGCGCATCATCAGATTTATCCCCGCGCTCGATCCGATCTCCATCAGTTCGAAATCGGCAGGCAATCCTTGATCGACCAGCCACAGGAAAGCCGCGGCGAAATTGGCCGATCGCCCTGCCTCATTGGTCTGGGGCGGCCCGTCGAGCCACGGCATCAGATAAGGCTCGTGCCGCTCGATCGCATCGGCGATCAGTTCGGCGCCATGGGTCGGGCCAAGCCCTTCATAGATCGGAGCCAGTGCGGGTTCCTCGCCGGCAAGATGCAACGCGTGAAGCCCGCCTGCGACGCGCAGCGGCAGCGCATCGGCCAGCGCAGGCCCGGCCCAGCGGCGCACGCGCCGCATGACCGCGCCACCGCGTTCGGTATCGAGCAACTGGCGCAACGCATCGCACACCAGCGCGGTGACGGGCGCGCCATTGTCGCGGCAATAGGCGACCTGGTTCTCGAATGCGCGCGCCACCGCGTCGGGCCCACAGGCCCCCGGATCGGTCGCGACATATTGTGCCTTGTCGATCGGCATTGCCCTTTGGCCCCCTGCTGCCTATCTGCGCACCCCATGAACGATCGCCTGACCTTCGCCGTTCCCAAGGGCCGCATCCTCGACGAGGCGCTGCCCGTGATGGCACGCGCCGGCGTGGTGCCCGAGGCGGGCTTCCACGACAAGGCCAACCGCTCGCTGACCTTTGCCACCACGCGCGACGACATGCACCTGATCCGCGTGCGTGCCTTCGATGTGGCAACCTTCGTCGCGCATGGCGCAGCGCAGATGGGGATCGTAGGTTCCGACGTGATCGAGGAATTCGACTATGCGGATCTCTATGCTCCGGTCGATCTCGACATCGGGCACTGCCACCTGTCCGTTGCCGAGCCGCGCGAGGGCGCGGAAAGCGTCGATGGCGCAAGCCACCTGCGCGTCGCGACAAAATATCCCAACCTGACCCGCCGCCATTTCGAGCGGCAGGGCATCCAGGCCGAATGCGTGAAGCTTAACGGCGCGATGGAAATCGCGCCCGCGCTGGGCCTCGCAGGACGCATCGTCGATCTGGTTTCGACCGGGACGACGCTGCGCGAGAACGGGCTGGTCGAAACCAGCCGCATCCTCGACATCTCCGCCCGGCTCATTGTCAATCGCGCCGCGCTCAAGACCGATCCGCGCGTTGCCGAGCTGGTCGAGGCGTTCCGTGCCGACGCCGCCGCACGAGAGGCCGCGTAATGCGCATGCTCCGCAGCTCGCAGGCGGATTTCGAGACCGCTTTCAGTCGGATCGTGCGCGACCGGCGCGAAAGCGATGTGCAGGTCGGACGCGATGTCGCCGCGATCATCAACGAAGTTCGCGAGCGCGGCGACGATGCCCTGGCCGATTACACCGCCCGTTTCGACAGCCACGGCCTGTCGCAGGATGGCGATTGGCTGATCGATCTGACCGAATGCCGCGCCGCGTATGAAGCGCTCGATTCCGATCTCCGCGATGCGCTCGAGACAGCCGCGGGTCGTATTCGGGCCTATCACGAAGGGCAGTTGCCCGCCGATCGCGACTATACCGACGACATCGGTATGCGGCTCGGTGCCCGCTGGAATGCAGTCGACGCGGCGGGACTCTACGTTCCCGGTGGACGCGCGGCCTATCCCTCTTCGTTGCTGATGAATGCCATTCCCGCCAAGGTTGCAGGTGTCCAGCGCTTGGTTGTGACCACGCCGACGCCCAGGGGCGAGGTCAATCCGCTGGTGCTGGCCGCAGCGCACATCGCGGGCGTCGACGAGATCTGGCGTGTCGGCGGCGCACAGGCAGTAGCCGCGCTTGCCTATGGTACGAAGCGCATCGCCAAGGTCGATGTCATCGCCGGGCCGGGCAATGCCTGGGTCGCCGAAGCCAAGCGCCAGCTTTATGGCGTGGTCGGGATCGATATGGTTGCCGGGCCGAGCGAGATTCTCGTGATCGCCGATGGCAACAATGACCCCGAATGGATCGCGGCAGATCTGCTCAGCCAGGCCGAGCACGACCCGACCAGCCAGTCGATCCTGATCACCGACAGCGAAGCACTTGCCCGGCAGGTCGAGGATGCAATCGACCTTGCGCTGATGAAGCTGCCCACCGCCAAGACGGCAAAGGCAAGCTGGGAAGCGCACGGACTGATGGTCGTGGTCGACGACCTCGTCGAAGCCCCGGCCCTGTCCGACCGGCTCGCGGCCGAGCATGTCGAACTGATGGTCGACGAACCGCAGCCGCTGTTCGACGCGATGCGCCACGCGGGCAGCGTCTTCATGGGACGCCACACGCCCGAAGCTGTCGGCGATTACATTGCCGGCCCCAATCACGTCCTTCCCACCGGCCGCCGCGCCCGCTTTGCCAGTGGCCTGTCGGTGCTCGATTTCATGAAGCGCACCAGCTTCATCGACGCTTCGGCCGCGGCGCTCGCCGCGATCGGCCCGGCAGCGGTCCGGCTGGCCGAGGCCGAAGGCCTTCCCGCGCATGCCCTGTCGATTTCCACGAGACTGAAATGAGCCAGAACCCCAAATCCCAAGCGCGCAGTGCCGCCCGCCTCGGCGCGGTGCAGGCGCTCTACCAGCAGCAGATGGAGGGCACTGCCCTCGCGAAGTTGCTGAATGAATTCCACCAGTACCGCCTCGGTCGCGTGATCGAGGACGAGGAATATGCCGAAGCCGATGTCGACTTCTTCGACGACATTGTTGCCGGGGTCGACGCGCGCCGCGCCGAGATCGACGACAAGCTGACCGGTCGGCTGGCCGATGGGTGGACGCTGGCGCGGCTGGACAAGACAATGCTCCAGATCCTCCGGGCGGGCGCATACGAGCTTCTGGCACGTCCCGACGTGCCCAAGGCCAGCGCGATCAGCGAATATGTCGATGTTGCCAAGGCCTTCTTCGACGACCGCGAAGCCAAGTTCGTAAACGGCATTCTCGACGCGATCGCCAAAGAGGCGGGGCGCTGAACGAAAGCGACTTTGTCGCCGCGTTGCAGGCGCTGGCAAAGGATCCCGCCGCCCGCGGCCTGGAAGACGATGCAGCTGTCCTTCCCCTTGGCGATGACACGTTGGTGATAACGCACGATACGCTGGTCCAGGGGGTCCATGTCCGCGAGGACGAGGATCCGGCCGATATCGCGTGGAAACTGATCGCGGTTAACCTGTCCGACCTGGCCGCGAAGGGCGCTGCGCCTACCGGCGTGCTGGTTTCGCATATGCTGGGTGAAGCGGACGAGCGCTTCCTCGCCGGATTGCGTACCGTGGTCGAGACATTCGGGGTGCCGCTGCTTGGGGGGGACACGGTCCGCGCAGAGGGCCGCCGCGTATGGGGATGCACTGCGATCGGACGCGCCACGCATACCCCCGTCCCCGACCGCCGCGGCGCCCGCGCGGGCGATGCAATATACGTCACGGGCACGCTGGGCCGCGCCATGCTGGGACTGCATGATCGCGGATCGGGCAACGCCGACGATCTCGCCTACCGCCGGCCGCGCCCGCTGCTGGCCGAGGGCCGCGCACTCGCCCCGCTCGTTACTGCCATGATGGACGTGTCCGACGGCCTCCTGCTCGATGCGAGCCGGATGGCGCATGCCAGTAGCACCCGGTTCGAAATCGACAGTGCGCGGGTCCCGGTGGCCGACCGGGGCCGGGCCGACGAATGCATGCGCTGGGGCGACGACTACCAATTGCTGTTCACGGTCTCCGACGGTGTGGAATTTCCGGTCGAAGCGGCCCGTATCGGCACCGTGCGCGAAGGCCCCGCGGGATTGTGGCTAGACGGTCGATCGGCCGGCGAAGACAAGGATCTGGGTTACCGCCATTGATTACTTGCGCATGCGGCCAAGTGCACGCCTTCAATGCTGCGCCCCGGGGTCTTGCCACGCAATAGAAGCCCCTATACCTCTTCCCCGTTCCGGCGTTTCCCGCGCCGGTTCGCCAAAACATATAAACATGGCGGGAGGGGGAATTTCGTGGAACTAGTTCTCATAGCAATTGTGCTGGGACTTCTGGCCGTCGTGTACGGCTTCGTCACCAGCCGCCAGGTACTGAGCTCCGGTGCCGGCAATGAAAAGATGCAGGAAATCGCCAGCGCGATCCAGGAAGGCGCGCAGGCCTATCTCAAGCGCCAATACACGACCATCGGTATCGTCGGCGTCGGCGTCGCCGTGCTGGTGTTCCTGTTTCTCGGCACCATGCCGGCCATCGGCTTCGTCATCGGCGCGATCCTTTCGGGTGTCGCCGGCTTCATCGGGATGAACATCTCGGTGCGCTCCAACGTCCGCACCGCCGCCGCCGCACAGAGCGGGCTGCAGCAGGGTCTTACCCTCGCCTTTCGTGCAGGGGCGATCACCGGCATGCTGGTGGCGGGCCTCGCGCTGCTCTCGATCGCGGTGTTCTTCTGGTACCTCGTCGGCCCGGCCGGCTATGCCGCGGATAGCGACGAAGTGGTGTACGGCCTCGTCGGCCTCGCCTTCGGCGCCTCGCTCATCTCGATCTTCGCGCGTCTCGGCGGCGGGATCTTCACCAAGGCCGCCGACGTCGGCGCCGATCTCGTCGGCAAGGTCGAAGCAGGCATCCCCGAGGATGATCCGCGCAATCCCGCGGTGATCGCGGACAATGTCGGCGACAATGTCGGCGATTGCGCCGGGATGGCGGCCGATCTCTTCGAGACCTATGTCGTCACCGTAGGCGTCACCATGGTTCTGACCGCGATCCTGTTCGGATCTGCGCTGGGCGACCTGTTCATGCCGATGATGGCGCTGCCCCTGCTTATCGGCGGCGCGTGCATCGTCACCAGCATCATCGGAACCTACTTCGTCAAGCTCGGCAAGGACAGCACCAATGTCATGGGGGCAATGTACAAGGGCTTCCTCATTTCCGCGGTGCTGGCGATCCCGCTGATCTATTTCGTCATCAGTTATGCCCTTGGCGGAATGGGTGTCGAGATCGGCGGCAGCGTGGCCGGGGTCGATACCGGCGCACCATTGGCCGAGGAAGGCACTGCCAAGCAGGTGATCGGCTTCACCGGGATGGACCTGTTCCTGTGTTCGATCATCGGTCTCGCCATCACCGGCCTGATCATCTGGATCACCGAATATTACACGGGCACCAATTACCGGCCGGTGCGCTCGATCGCCAAGAGTTCGGAGACGGGCCATGGTACCAATGTGATCCAGGGCCTCGCTATCAGTCTCGAATCGACCGCCCTGCCCACGCTGGTGATTGTCGCCGGCATCATCGCGACCTTCCAGCTCGCCGGGCTCATGGGGATTGCGTATGCCGCCACAGCCATGCTGGCACTGGCGGGCATGGTGGTCGCGCTCGACGCCTATGGCCCCGTGACCGACAATGCCGGCGGCATCGCGGAAATGGCGGGTCTCGACGACAGCGTTCGCGAGAAAACCGATATGCTCGATGCGGTGGGCAACACGACCAAGGCCGTGACCAAGGGCTATGCGATCGGATCGGCGGGCCTTGGCGCGCTGGTGCTGTTCGCCGCCTACACCACCGATCTGGCGAAGCTGTTTCCCGAGGCCGATGTCGATTTCAGCCTCGAGAACCCCTATGTCATCGTCGGTCTCCTGCTGGGGGCGTTGCTGCCCTATCTGTTCGGGGCGATGGGCATGACCGCGGTGGGCCGCGCCGCGGGCGACGTGGTGGTCGACGTGCGCGAACAGTTCGCTGCCGATCCGGGCATCATGGCCGGCACCAGCAAGCCGAACTATGCCAAGACGGTCGATCTCGTGACCAAGGCGGCGATCAAGGAGATGATCCTGCCCTCGCTGCTGCCGTTGCTGGCGCCGATCGTGGTCTATTTCGCGATCAACCTGCTCGCGGGTCAGGAAAACGCTTTCGCGGCAGTCGGTGCGCTTCTGCTCGGGGTGATCGTCGGCGGGATATTCGTTGCCCTGTCCATGACCGCTGGCGGCGGCGCGTGGGACAATGCGAAGAAGTACATCGAAGACGGCAACCACGGCGGCAAGGGCAGCGAAGCCCACAAGGCCGCGGTCACCGGCGACACGGTGGGCGATCCGTACAAGGATACGGCCGGTCCTGCGGTGAACCCGATGATCAAGATAACCAATATCGTCGCCTTGCTGCTGCTGGCAGCGCTCGCCGCGGGCTGATCTTTCTCAACACGAAGTGGGCGGCGGGACCAGAACGGTTCCGCCGCCCTTTCCTTGCGGCGGGTTAACCGTCTTTAAGCGCCTTGGCGCTATGTCTTTGCGGCATGGAGGGATTGCGTGTCGCATCTTGAACAGCTTGTCGCCCCTGGCGGATCCGCCCAGCGCGCAGCGCCTGCCGAAGCGCCGCTGACGGACGGCTTCAGCGTTCGGCCTTGGCCTGACGCGCTTGGCCCGGTGCTCGACGCGCATTGGGACCGGCTCGCGGCATCCTGCGCGGTCCCCAACCCATTCTATGAACGATGGTATCTCACGCCTTCGTTTCGGCATTTCGATCCCGGGGGTGAGGTAAGTCTCGCCACGCTGGTCGTGGGCGGGAATCTCGTCGCCCTGATGCCACTGGCACGCAAACCGCGCTATTACGGTCTTCCCCTCCCGCATCTGACGAATTGGCAGCATCCCAACATATTTTGCGGCGAGCCGCTGGTGGCGGCCGAGCATGCCGATGCTTTTGCACGAGCATTGCTTGGCTGGTGCGACAGCAATCCGCAGCAGGCACTGTTTCTCAGCCTGTCTGGCCTGCCCCGCGACGGGCTAGCCTTCGACGCGATCTCCGCGGCCGCGGGACGCGATGGGCGCAGCGCACGGATGGTGCAGGCGATCGAGCGCGCCGCGCTTCATCGCGGACCGACCCCGCAAGAGCATCTGCGTCAGGCCTTGGAGCGGAAACGGCGCAAGGAACTGCAGCGCAAAAGGCGGCGGCTGGAAGAAGCGGGCACACTGGTCTTCTCCCGGCAATCGGACGCGACCGACCTCACGCCCTGGATCGACGAATTCCTCACGCTCGAAGCGTCGAGCTGGAAAGGCGAGCAGGGTTCCGCGCTCGCCAGCGCGCCTGCAACCGAGGCGCTGTTTCGTGAAAGCCTCGAGGGTGCGGCACGGGCCGGAAAGCTCGAACGGCTTGCCTTCCACCTCGACGGCCGCCCGGTCGCCATGCTCAGCAGCTTTCTCTGCGGATCACAGGGCTTCGGGTTCAAGACCGCCTATGCAGCCGATCTGGCCAAACTGTCGCCGGGCATGCTGCTGCAGGTGGAAAACCTCGCCATCCTCGAACATGACGACATCGTGATGTCGGACAGTTGTGCCGCGCCCGATCATCCCATGATCGGGCAGATCTGGCCCGATCGTCGCGAGATCGCCCTGCTTTCGGTGGCAATAGGCGGCGCGCTGCGCCGCGCTGTGGGGGCCGGTTTGATCGCGCTCGAGATTTACAGGACGCAAAGACGCCAATGACCAAGCACAATCCTGCCTTCGCTGCCGCAACGCAACGGGTCTTCCCGTCCGAATCGCTTGTCGCCTTCGCCAAGGGCTATCCCGAGACGCCGCATGTACTGCGTCACGCGCTGGAGGCGGACGAACGCTTCTCGCTCGATGCACTGGCTTCGCTGGGCGAAGCGCTTCCCGCGAAGTCGATCGAGTACAATCGTGGCGACCTGCCGATCGGGATCGACGGAAAGCCCGGCAGCAATGGCCTGAGCATTGGCGAAACCATCCGCCAGATCGCCACGAGCCAGAGCTGGGCCGTGCTCAAGAACATCGAACAGGTGCCGGAATATCAGGCGCTGCTTATGGCGCTGCTGGAAGAATTGCGCCCTCGGATCGAAGCGACGACCGGCGAGCTGCTGACGCCGCAGGGCTTCGTGTTCATCTCCAGCCCCAATGCGGTCACGCCGTACCATTTCGACCCCGAGCACAACATCCTGCTGCAGTTGCAGGGCAGCAAGGTGATGACGCAGTTCCCCGCGGGCGATCCACGCTATGCCCCCGATGAAGTGCACGAGAGCTACCACTTGGGCGGCCCCCGCGAACTGCCGTGGGACGATGCCTTGCTCGCAGGCGGCACGCCCTTCGCGATCGAGCCCGGCGAAGCCGTCTACGTCCCGGTGATGGCGCCCCATTTCGTGCGGAACGGCCCTGCCCCTTCGCTTTCGCTTTCGATCACCTGGCGCAGCGAATGGAGCTATGCCGAAGCGGGTTCGCGCTGCTTCAATGGCCTGGTCCGCAAATTGGGCGTGTCACCGCGCGCTCCGGGCCGCTGGCCGACAAACAATCAGGTCAAATCCCTCGCTTTCCGCGCATGGCGCAAGGCGACCGGAGTTTTCGGCTGACGCGATGACCGAGGTTGCCCCCGCCTGTCCGGAAATGTTCGCGCTGGATACGCTCGCGCAGGAAGGACCTGCCGAGCGCGGCTTTTTACGCAGCGCGTGGTTTGCGGCCGGGGATACCCCCGCCGACAGGGTCTTAATTGCGGGCGATAATGAGGACGCGCCATTGGCCGGCCTCGCGTTCGACCATCGCCGGATTGGTCCGCTATCTGTCAAACAGGTCGCAGGTTCTTACTGGCCCTTTCGCGGTATACCATTGGCGCCGCGGGCCAACAGGGAAAGCCTCGCGCGAGCCCTTCGTACTCTACGTAGCGAGATCGGCCGCATCTGGCGCATCGGTCCGCTGCGTGCCGACGACCCGGAGGCGCGCAAGTTGCTGGATGGTGCACGCGCGGCAGGCTGGCGCACGCTCGAACGCCCGGTTGGGCAGATTTTCGAGATCGACCTAAAGACGCTCAAGCATGGAGGGACGTGGCCGTCTTCGCGGGGCGCGCAAAAGAACCGCTGGCGGGTCAGGCAGATCGAAAAGGACGGCCCTGTCGCGATACGCAGCTTTACCGGCAGTTACTGGCGAACAGAAGACCGCGACGCGATCGCCGAGATCGAACGCCGGTCCTGGGTCGGCCAGCTCGAACAGGGGGGCGACACCAAATTCGCCGACCCAGCGATGCGGCGCTACTGGGAAGGCATCTGTGCCGATCCGGATCTGGCCCGCATGCTCCACGGCATGATCATGACGGTTGCGGACCGGCCGATCGCTTTCACCTTCGGGCTCGATTGCGGGCCGATGCGCTATTGCATCGCGAATGGCTACGATCAGGCCTTTGCAAAGTTCAGCCCGGGCCGCGTCCTGCTCTATGCTGATTTCGAAGCCGCTTATGAACGCGGCATCGAACGGATCGACTGGGGCCTGGGCGATGCGGGCTACAAGGAAGGCATGGGCGCCCGGCCCGATGCGGAAATGATCGATGTACTGCTGGTGCGTCCGGCCATATTGGCTGCACTCCTGAGACCCTTGTGGATGCGCGGCTGAAGGGAATCGCCGCGCGCACTCTCGCGCAAAGCTTTACAGCGAAAGAGAATTCCTCGCCGGTGCCTGCGTACTTGCCCTTGACGTTAACGTAAGCCTTCCGCCATGCCGCAATCATGGGAAGAGAACAGACAGCCGAGGAACTCGTGGCGGGCTTTATCCGCCTGCTCACCGTATCGCGCGAGAGCGACGATGGCTTCACCGGTCGCATGCAACCCGATGGCATAGGTCGTGTGTTCGGCGGACAGGTCATCGCGCAAGCGCTTCAGGCCGCTCAGGCAACCGCCCCCGACGGTCTCGAAGCGCATTCGCTGCACGCCTACTTCCTGCGCGGCGGCAAGGAAGGGGTGGATATCGATTATGCCACCGCGCGCGATTTCGATGGCCGCAGCTTTGCCAATCGGCGCGTGGTCGTCAGCCAGACAGATGAGGATGGCAAGCCGCGCCCGATCCTCAATCTGACCGCCAGCTTCCAGCGGCCCGAAGACGGGCTGGCACATGACGATGTGACGATGCCCGATGTCACGCCTCCCGAGGACCTCAAGAGCGACATGGAGATGCGCCACAAGTTGGTGGAAAGCGCCGGCGACAAGATGAGCGAGGCGCAGCGCAATCTGGTCCTCCGTCCGCGCCCGATCGACATGCGGACGGTAGACCGGTTGCACTGGATGAACAGCGAACCGCGCGAGCCGCGCGCGCATAGCTGGTTCCGCACCGTCGCGCCGCTCCCTTCGATCGAAGAAAACCCGGCGCTGCACCGCGCCGTGATCGCCTATGCCAGCGATTACACGCTGCTGGGCACCAGTGCGCTGCCGCACGGGCTGAGCTGGATGCGCGGCGAACTGGTGGGCGCCAGCCTCGATCATGCCATCTGGTTCCACCGACCCGCGCGCGCCGACGAATGGCTCCTCTACGCCACCGATGCGCCGTGGAGTGGTGGTGGCCGCGGCTTCAACCGCGGCCGCATCTTCAACCGGCAGGGCGAGCTTGTGGCCAGCGTGGCGCAGGAAGGCATGATGCGTCGACGCAAGGGGCAATAATCTCTGGGGGCGCAGGCCCTTCCCCCAACTCACTGAACAATCCGCGGAAGGCAGATCTGCCACAGTGACGGCTGCCGTTCTGAAAAAGACCCGCCCAGCCCATCACTTGCCTTGATAATGCGAGTGACTCTCATTACTAGCGCCCGCAACATCAAATGATCGACATGAGGGATTCGTCAATGAGGGCTATTCTGGCCACCACCACCGCCACGCTCGCACTCGCTGTTTCGGCGCCTGCGCTGGCCCAAGACACGCAGACCACCGACGAAGTGCAGCAGCAGACCGATGAAGACCTGATCGTCGTCACCGGTGCGATGAGCGAATTCGGCGCTGTCAAATCCGATACACCCATTGTCGAAGTCGCCCGGTCGATCTCGATCGAGACGCAGGAAGATTTCGTCATGAAGGGCGCGCAATCGCTCGACGACACGCTGACCTATACGGCGGGCGTCACCGCAGAGCCCTTCGGTTTCTCGACGCGCGGCGATTTCGTTCAGGTACGCGGTCTCGACGCGCCCGAGTACCGCGACAACCTCCAGTATCTGTTCGGTTTCTACAACAACACGCGGCAGGATCTCTACACGCTCGAGCAGGTCGAAGTGCTCAAGGGTCCGGCCTCGGTTCTCTACGGGTCGGGCGCGCCCGGCGGCATTCTCAACGTAGTGACCAAGCGCCCCCACGGCACCAGCGAAGGCGAGATCCGCGTCGATTACGGCAGTTTCGACCGCAAGCAGATTGCGACCGACATCAATATCGCCATACCCGGTGCGGAGGACGAGGCACAGTTCCGTTTCGTCGGTCTCTACCGCGACGCGGATTCGCAGATCGAAGAGGTGAAGGACAACAAATTCGTCATCGCGCCGTCGTTCACCGCGCGTCCTGCGCCGGGCACCGAGATCACGATCCTTGCCAATTATTCGGACCAGGAATCGGACACGGCACACCAGTTCCTTCCGGTAACCGGCACGCTGTTCCCGTCGGCCAGCGGGCAGGAAATCGATCCCTACGTCTATCACGGCGCGCCGGGCTTCAATACCTATGACACGCAGAGCTTCGCGCTCTCGCTCATCTTCGAGCAGGAACTGGCCAAGAACGTCTCGCTCGAAGGCATCGGCCGTTACATGCGTTCCGATGCCGACTACCGCCAGGCGTGGATTGCCTTCACCGGCAACGGCGTGCCGCGGATCGATGCTGCAGGCAATGGCGGGTGGACCTTCTACCTTGCCGAGAACCGCAGCGAACAGATGGCCTTCGACGTGCGCGTCCGTGCCGATTTCGCAACCGGTCCGATCGAACACGAACTGCTTGCCGGAATCCAGTATCAGGATGTCTTCACCGACAGCGACACCGCCTATCTCTACGCCGCGGGCGTCCTCAACGCCTTCGACCCGCAATACCAGAACGCGCCGACCGTCGAGCAGGTACGCCAGTTCAAGGGCAACGGCCCGCGCAACTACGTCGATGCGACCGGCTATTACCTGTCGGACACGATGAGCGTGGGCGACTTCGTCGCCACCGCAGGCGTCCGTTTCGACGATGTGACCAACGCGGTGGAGAATGGCGCGACACAGAAGGACGACGCCGCCAGCGTCAGCTTCGGCCTGCTCTATCGTGGCCCAGCGGGCATCTCGCCCTATGCGAGCTATGCCGAAAGCTTCCAGCCGGTGATCGGTGTCGACACCATCACCAACCAGCAGCTCAAGCCGCAGGAAGGCCGGCAGTACGAAGTCGGCGTGAAATGGCAGCCGGTGGGCGTGCGCGCGCTGGTGACGCTGGCTGCATTCGATATCGAGATTTCCAACCTGCCCAATCCCAACTCGCTGGTGGGCGGCGCCAGCCAGCAGGAAGGCGTGTCGAAGGTCCGCGGGGTCGAGTTCGAAGCCAATGCCCTGCTGGGCGGCCTGCGGCTCGACGGGAATGTCAGCTATCTCGATGCGGAAGACCCCAATGGCCTGCCGCTTACCTCGATTTCCGACTGGCAAGCTTCGCTTTTCGCCATGTATGAATTCGCGGGCGCGCTCGACGGCTTCAGTTTCGGGGGCGGCATTCGCTATGTCGGCGGCAATGAAAGCAGTGGAATTTCCGCGCTCGATAACAGCCTGCTGACCTATCGCGTCGATGGGCGTACCGTGGGTGACCTTTCCGCTGGATACGATTTCGGTGCATTCGAGCTGCGCGTCACCGCACGCAACGTAACCGACGAGGACTATTTCTCGGTCTGTCTCGTGCGCGGCGATTGCTTCCCGGGTGAACGCCGTTCGATCAACGGCTCGCTGGCCTTCAACTTCTGATGGCCGGCGGGGGGCTAATGTGGCTGGCGGCAGCGCTTGCGGTGGCGGGCATACTGCTGCTGCGCGCGTCCTGGGCACGGCCCGTGCGTTCGACACCGCTCAACCTTTGCGCCTGGCTGGCTCTGCTTGCCGCAGCAATCGTCGGCGGTGTCGAGGCCGGGGCTTGGGGCATGGCCGTGACGGCGTTGGTCGCAACCGGTGCGGCCATGCTCCTGCTGGCCAAGGCAGTGTTCGAGCAGCCCCGCTGGAAGCGCCCCGCCAAACAGCCTCGCGAAGTCGATGGCAGCGGCAATGATCCTAAAACAGGCTTGTCGCGCGGGATCGTCACCTTCCTGCTCGCCGGCCCGATCGCCCTGGCCGTGAGTACGCTGTTCGCACTGGCCGCACGGATTGCCCTGATCGCCACAGGGGCGAGCGAAGCGGACGGCAATGTCGCCGTGCTCGGCCTGGTGCCGCTGGTGTGGCCGATCCTGGCGTTTGCCCTGTTGATGTTCGAGCGCCGCAAAACCCAGTTTCTTGTGACCGGTGCTGTTGCAATCGCTACGCTGTTGCCGGTCGTGTTGGTGGGAGGACAAGCATGAGTTTCGCCTTTGCCAAGGATACCGTGCGCAAGGGGCTGGACGCGCACTCGGCGATCGGCCTCGTGTGCTGCGCGCTGCTCTATCTGATCTGCGCCACCGGTACCGCCGTCGTTCTCTACGAAGAATGGCAGCGGTTCGAGCAGCCCGACGCCCCCGAGATGACCAGCATCACGCCCGCGGCGGTACAGCAGGGCATCGAGAACGTGCTTGCGGCCGAAAGCGACCGCGACACCACCACCCATCTCTACGTGCACATGCCCACCGAGGCATTGCCGCGGACCACCATCACCACCGACACGCAGGCCTTCCATGTCGACGCCGATGGAGCGATCGTCGTGCTCGAGGAAAACGCCTGGGCCGAATTCCTGCTCGCGCTGCATTACCGGCTCAACCTGCCCGCCGTGTACGGCATGACGCTGGTCGGAGCCTTCGGCGCGATGATCGTCGCGCTTTCGATTTCCGGCATCGTCGCTCATCCGCGCATCTTCCGTGATGCGTTCCGTCTTCGCGCACGGCGCCGCGACGATGTCGCCACGGTCGACTGGCACAACCGCCTCGCGGTCTGGAGCCTGCCCTTCGCACTCGCAATCGCGTTGACCGGCGCAATGATCGGCCTGTTCTACGTCAGCGGGGGCAGTATGGCGGCCAGCGCTTACGGTGGTGACAGTGAAGCTGCGATCGCGCCGATCTTCGGCGCGGAAGCCGAAGCCGATTTGACCCCTGCACCGGTAGCGGATGCGGTGCCCGCGCTGACCTATATGGCGCGCGAATACCCCGATGTGACGCCCTATTACGTGATCCTGCATGATCCGCGCACTGCGGGCCAGCACGTCCAGATCGTCGGCGAACACGAGCGCCGGCTCATCTTCGGCGAATATTACGCCTTCGGACCGCAAGGGGAGTTTCACGGAACTGCAGGCATGGCCGACGGTACGGTCGGCCAGCAACTGGCCGCATCCACCTACAATTTGCATTTCGGCAATTACGGCGGGCTGCCGGTCAAGATCGCCTATATCGTGTTCGGCCTTGCGCTGACCGTGGTGGTCGCGACCGGGACGTTCATCTGGCTGAACAAGCGCGCGCGTCAGGGCCGCCCTGCGCCGCGTCTGGCTGCCGCCTGGTGGGGCATGGTCTACGGCGTTCCCGTGGCGTTGGCCGCGACCTTCATCGCGCGGCTCGCAATCGGCAATACCGCGCCGTTCGTGGCGCTGTTCTGGGGCGTTCTCGCGCTGACCATCGTCGTCGCGCTGCTGCGTAAGCGCAATTCCGGTACAAGGGCTGCCGAACCGGTTCTCGTACCTGCCGAGTAACCGGTCCGGCGCGCCGTTGACGTTCTATTCGCCGAGCGCCTTCTCGATCGTCGCCAGCGGCACGAGCTTGAAGTTTTGTGCCTGGCCCTCGTTCATCCCGTCCTGCGCGATGAAGAGGCCGCCGGGGAAAGCCGGACCGAAGTCGCCCGCCATCGCTTCGATGCCGTCGGTTTCCTCGGTGCTGCCATAGATGTCCGCCGCAATCCGGAACCGGCCCGCGGGTGTCACTTCGGGCAGCGCATACCGCATGTAGGTGTTGTCGCCTTGGCTCGATGCATAGAGCCAACCGCCGGTTTCGCCTGCAGGAACCAAAGCCAAGCCCTCGAGATCGGCCACCAGTTTGCGACCATCTACCGGGGCGACGATTTCGCCCGAAGTGGTGCCCTTGCGAAACCGCCAGATGCCGGCCGCTTCTTCGCCAATATACAGCGTGCCGTCTCGATGATCGACCGCACAGCCCTCGGGCTGCGAGGGCACCTGCATGGTGCGCAATTCGCGCGCGGTCGGCGTCCCGCCCAGCGCGATTTCCCATTCGCCGATCCGCCCGCTCTTTGGCGCGGTATAGACGATCAGGCTGTCACCGCGTCGCGTCCCGCAGATACCATAGGCTTCGCCGGGACCGGAAGCGACACTGCCCAGTTCGACAAGCGTCCCTTTCGCGGTATCGAGCCGGAACAGGGCGATGCGTGCCTGCGCCAGATCGCTGCGGTCGCTGGCGAAGACCACCACGCCCTGTTCGCCCATATCGACCAGATCGACATTGTTGAGCGCGGGATGGGCGCTGAAGCTCTTCACCTTTCCATCGAGCCCGTAGACATAGAGCCCGGCCTTCTTGTCGGTCGCGACGATCAGGCTGTCGGCGGGCGATGCGGCGTCGCGCCAGATCGCCGGATCGTCGGCAGCGTCCTCGTTGGCGGTGACCACCGGCTCGGTCTCCGCGACCGCGAAGACCGGCACCGCCGGATCGCCCGGCGCGGGTACGGTCGTGCAGGCGGCAAGGACGCCAAGGCTGGCAAAAGCGAGCAGTTTTACAGTGCGTTGCATCAGAAGTTTACCCTCACGCCGGCCTTCATCGTCCAGTTGTATTCCTCGTACTGGTAGAGGTTACGCGACCCGCCGAGCCGGTTGTAGGCGAAATACTTCGCATTGTTGATGTTCACCCATTCGTAGAACACCTGCACCGTATCGTTGACGCGGTACTTGGCGGACAGGTCGAGCTGGAAATGGTCGTCAACATAGCGATCGAGATCGGCCGTATCCGCCAGCTCGTCCAGATATTTGTCGCGATAGGTGCCCGACAGACGGATATCGATCGGGCCCTTGTCGTAACCGACCGAGAAATTGGCCGTGTGCTTGGCGGTGGCGGGCAATGCGATATCGCGTGGCCCCTCGCTGGCCAGCGTGGTCACCGTGCCTTCCGCATCGGTGAAGGTATAGTTCGCCTGCACCACGAAGCCATCGAGCATGCCGGTAAAGGCCTGCGCGAAACCAAGCTCGATACCGAAGATGTCGGCCTCGTCGCCATTCTGGGCGATGGTCGCTTCATCGAAGGGAATGCCGCGGAAAGTGCCCGCGACATCGATGTTCACATCGACGATGAAATTGTCAAGGCTCTTGTAAAACACCGAGGCATGCAGGGCGCCGGTCGAGCTCATGTAATATTCGACCGCCGCATCAAAGTTCCACGCTTCGGTAGGACGCAGTGCGGGGTTGCCGAACTCGCCCGAGCGTTCGCCATCATCGGCTTCCTCGACCGCGAAGTGCGGCGCCTGCTGGAATGGCGTAGGACGCACGATCGAGCGATAGAACCCAGCGCGCAGCACGAGATCGGTCTGCGCCTCGTACCGCAGGTTGAAGCTCGGCAACCAGTGATCATAGCTCTTGTCGATGGCGACAGGGGTCACGATGACCGTATCGTCACCGGCGCTCGAACCGTCGGGTAGCGTTCCGTCTTCCTCGACCAGCAACACATTGTTGCCTGCCAGCGTGTTGTCCGTGTGCTCGTAGCGCAGGCCATAGACCAGTCGCAGATCCGAACTGTCCCAGCGACCGAGGAAGTACCCCGCCATGATGTCTTCATCGACCGCGAAATCCTCCACCGCGCTGTCGAAGTCGCTGTCGACCTCGACCAGCTCGAAATCGCCGAAGTTCGCGCGGAAGAAATCCGATCCCGCAGTATAGCCCGCAATCGGACCGAGGTCTGCGAGGCGGTAGGTCTGGCCAAGACCGATCGCGTCGTTGAGCGTCATCGCATCGTTCTCGTAGAACGCGACGTTCTTGTCGAAGCTCTTGTCGCGCCAGCGGCCCTTGAACCCGACCTGCGCGGTGAATTCGCCATTGTCTGCGGCGAAGCGGCGGCCGAGATCGAACTGCGCGGCCCATTCCTCGTCCTGTGCGTCCGACAGTGAGACGAGTTCGATGTCGTTGAGTTCGTATTCGCCCGCATCGTTGAACAGTGCTGCCCCCGAATTGACCGAGAACAGCGGGATACGCGGGTCCGAATAGTCGAAGCCGATGTTGAGCCCGTCACCGTCGAAGTCGCGTTCGAACGCGATCGGGTCGAGACTGCCGTCCTCGCGCTCGCTCGATTTCGCCCAGCTGAGCGAGTAATTGGCGAACCAGGCACCCCAGTCGCTTTCGCCGCCAGCCACGATCGAGCGGATTTTCTGGCTTTCGAAGCGGTCCTTCACGTCGCGTTCGACCGTGAATTCCTGGTCACCATCGTCGAAGGTAATCTGGTTGCCGCTAACCGTGCTCGGACCGTCGTCTTCGAAATCGCCGAGGTCGAAAGTGAGCCTGCGGCGGTATTCCTGATCGTCGAACTGGCTGTAGACACCGCGCACGTAAAGTTCGGTGCTGTCGCCGGCGCGGAAATCGAAGCCGAGCGTGCCGCTGATGCGTTCGCGCTCGACGTCGTAGTCGCGATATTCCACCGTGGCGGGGAAGATCGTGCCGCCCGCCTCGACCCAGTCGTCGGCCTCGATATTGTCGGTTTCGAAGGTGCGCTTGTAATAGCTCAGCCCGCCCGAGACGCCGACATTGTCACCCAGCCGCGTGGAGAAATCGAAGCTGCCCTTGGGGCTGACTTCGTCGGCATAGTCGTTGTAGCTGCCTTCCAGCTTCACCGTCAGCAGGCGCGTCTTGCGGTCGAAGGCGCTGGTGGTCTCGATCTCGACCGAAGCGCCGATCGTGTCGGCATCCATGTCGGGGGTGAGCGTCTTCTTCACTTCGATCGATTCGATGATGTCCGACGAGATCACGTCGAGCGCGACCGACCGCACATCGGATTCGGGCGACGGCAGACGCACGCCGTTGAGCGAGGACGACACCAGGTCGGGCGCCAGCCCGCGAACCGATACGAAGCGTCCCTCCCCCTGGTCGTTCAGAACGTTGATGCCGGGCAGGCGACGCAGGCTTTCGGCCACGTTCTGGTCGGGAAACTGGCCGATCGCGTCGCGGGTCAGCACGTCGGATACGCCGTCGGCTTCCTTCTTGCGCGATAGCGCGCTCGACAGATTGGCTGCCTGCCCGATGACGAGGATCTCGTTGTCACCGAAGCCCGACATCGCAATATCGGCGCGAACCGTGCCGGTCGCAGGAACGCTGACCGTGCGGGTGACGGTTTCGGCGCCGACATAGCTGATTTCGAGCGTGTATTCGCCGGCCGGAACATCGGCCAGGAGGAACGAGCCGTCGCGCTCGGTGGCAACGACGCGATCGAGTTCGACGATTCGGACTTGCGCACTGCGCAGTGCGATCGTGTCGCTCGCATCGGAAACGGTGCCTTCTACGGCGCCGGCCTGCGCCGCCGCGGGAAGCGCGAGCGCGGCCAGCGCGGCGCTGGCGAATAAAGCATTCTTGAGTTTCATAGTGCCCTCCGAAGTGTTGGGAGGGCGCCTAGGGACTGTTTTTGACTACGTGATTGCCGCAGGGTGTCAGATTGATTTCATTGATGTCACCGGTGACATTGCATTGTCACAAACGGGATATGAAGGCCGGAATCCCGCAGTTTACTGCGTAGATCAAGAAAATGCGCGCCAAACGCGACGAAAGCGTGTAGGGGCAGCCGCGACTGCGGGTGCGACCCGCCGCGACCAGCCGGGTCCCCCCACCCGCGCATATGCGCAACCGAAAGACAATCATGCCCTTTTCCCACCTCCCGCCGGTTATCGGCGAGGCCCTTGGCGCTCGTGGCTACGACGCGCTTACCCCTGTCCAGCAGGCCGTTACCGAACCCGAAGCGGCAGGTCGCGACCTGATCGTTTCCGCCCAGACCGGCAGCGGCAAGACCGTCGCCTTCGGTCTCGCGCTGGCGCCCGAACTGCTCGATGCGGTCGGCGGCACGCCGCTGTCCGAACGCCCGCTGGTGCTGGTCATCGCCCCGACGCGCGAACTGGCGCTGCAGGTCAGCCGCGAGCTTGGCTGGCTCTATGCCGGTGCGGGACTGCGCATCGCCACCTGCGTCGGCGGGATGGATGCGAGCAAGGAACGCCGTGCGCTGCGCGCGGGGCCGGCGATCGTCGTCGGGACGCCCGGACGACTGCGCGACCACCTCGAGCGCGGTGCGCTCGATCTGTCCGAACTCGCCGGTGTCGTTCTCGACGAAGCCGACGAGATGCTCGACATGGGCTTTCGCGAGGACCTCGAGGAGATCCTCGACGCGACTCCCGAGACGCGCCGCACGCTGCTGTTCTCCGCAACCATGCCGCGCCCGATCGCGCGTCTTGCCGAACGCTACCAGCGCGACGCGCTGCGCCTCAGCCTCGTCGGCGAGACCCGCGGCCATGGCGACATCGCCTACCAGGCGGTCACCGTAAGCCCTTCGGAGATCGAGAACGCGGTGGTCAACCTGCTGCGCTTCCATGAAGCCGAGACCGCGATCTGCTTCTGCGCCACCCGCGAAAGCGTGCGCCGGTTGCACGCCACGTTGCAGAACCGTGGCTTCGGCGTCGTCGCGCTGTCGGGCGAGCATTCGCAGAGCGAGCGCAACACCGCGCTGCAGGCGCTGCGCGATCGCCGGGCGCGCGTCTGCGTCGCCACCGATGTCGCCGCGCGCGGCATCGACCTCCCAACGCTGAGCCTCGTCATCCACGTCGAGATCCCGCGCGATGCGGAGACGCTGCAACACCGCTCGGGCCGCACCGGCCGCGCGGGCAAGAAGGGCACCGCCGCGCTGGTCGTGCCCTACAATCGCCGCCGCCGGGTCGAGGGCATGCTGCGCGGCGCACAGATCGAGGCGCAGTGGATCGATGCCCCCACCCCCGAGGCGATCCGCGCGAAGGACCGCACGCGCCTGATCGAACGGCTCACCGAACCGCGCGAGTTCGAGGAATACGACCGCGAACTCGCCGCCGACCTCATGGCGCGGATGGCGCCCGAAGACATCGCCGCAACGCTGGTGCAGACGCAGCGCGCCGAAATGCCCGCCCCCGAGGAGCTGATCGCCAACACGCCCGAAGCGCGCGAGCAGGCCAAGGCCGAACGCCATCGTCCGGGCTTCGAGGACGTGGTCTGGTTCCGCATGTCGATCGGCCGCCGCCAGAACGCCGAGCCGCGCTGGCTGCTGCCGCTGATCTGCCGCCGCGGACACATCACCCGGAACGAGATCGGCGCGATCCGCATCGGGCAGCACGAGAGCTGGTTCCAGGTCCCGCGCCCGGTCGCTGCCAAGTTCGCCGACACCGTCGCGCGCACCGCCTCGCCCGATGACGAGCAGGATGCGATCGCGATCGAGGAAGCCCCCGATGGCCCGCGCATCGAGGCGCGCGAGAACCGCCGCAACCACGGTGGCGGCGGGCGCGTCGAACCGCGCCCGATGGGTCGCGGTCCCGGCCGCAAGCCCGCAGGAAAGCCGGGCGGCAAGCCCGGTGGCAAGCCGGCTTTCCGCAAGGACAAGCCCGGCGGTGGCGGCACTGGCAAGCCTGCGGCTGGCAAGCCCCGGTTCAAGGGCAAGCCGAAGTTCAAGGGCCAGCCCAGGGGTAAGCGCCCCGACTGATCCTGCCCGGCCGCTGCAGACCCGGCCGCACCGCCGGCGATCAATGCGTCATCAGCAGCGGGATCGTTACGTCGCACAGCATGCGCCGCGTTGCCCCGCCGAAGATGCGCTCGGTCAGCCGGGTGCGGCCATAGGCACCCATTACCAGCAGCCCCGCCTTGCGCATTTCGGCGGCGTCGCGCAGCGTCTTGGCAACATCGCCATCGCTGCATTCGAGCTCCACCATCTCGCAGGAGATGCCGTGTCGCGAGAGGTAGTCGGCGCCGTTGACCGGAGGCAGGTCGTGCGCCTTCGCGCGCCGCTCGTCTTCCTTGACGGTGGCGAGGTAGACCGCTGTCGCGCTCTTCAGGAAGGGCACTGCGGCGCGCAGCGCGTGCGAGGCCTCGGCCGAACCGTCCCATGCCACCAGCGCGGGGGCGGAGGGGTCGAAGCGCGAGCAGCTCTCGGGCAGCACCAGCACCGGGCTCGATGCGGTCAGCGCCAGCTCGCCCGCGGTGAAAGAGGGCGTGCCCTCGGCCGCGCTGGCATCGCGCGCGCTGACCACGACGAGGTCGTTGAGCGAGGATTCGCGCAGCAGCGCCAGCGCCACCGGCCCCGCCGATTCCACCCAGTTCCACGACACCCCCTCATTGCCGAGATCCGCCAGCGTGCGTTCGCGCAGCTTGGCGGCTTCCTCGCGCCAGACCGGCACCAGCGCGGCGAAGGCGGCACCGTGGAAGTCGACCGTGGCGGCGGCTTCATAGGGCATGGCGTGCAACAGCGTGAGATGCGCATCGAAGTGCCGCGCAAGATCGAGCGCGGCGTCGAGCCGCCCCGGGAAGCCATCGTCGTCGGCAGCGTTGAACAGGATCGTCTTCATTGCTCGTCTCCCATGTGGCGGGGACGGCCAGGGGGCCGAATCCCCGCGTGATCCTGCGAGTATAGCAGCCAAGCGACGTCCCGCCTTGATCGAGATCAAACCGCGCGCCGGACATGGACCGCGAACCGCAATGCGGGAAAGTGTGACCTTTGCCGCGCATCATGCTCGTCCCGCGGCCGCGCGCGTGCGCGACAACAGCGCCAGAAGCGCGGTTTCGTCGGGCTTGCGGACCACGCCGACATAGCGCCCGCCGCGCAGCATGACCTGCCACAGCCCGCTCGCAACCCGCCATTCGAGCTCGGGGATCGTGACCTTCCGATCGGCCCGCTTCGCCGCGCGTGCGGCCTCCAGCGCCGCCTTGAGCCGCGCCCGGCCCGCCTCCGATTGCACCGACGCCAGCGCCACGTCCCACGCCTCTGCAAACCCTTGCGCCCCGGGCCGCGCGCGCAGGCGATAGGCGGTCTCGCGCGCCATCGAAACGCCGCGCGCCGCCGCCGCGACCGAACGCGTCGTGGCAAGGTGCCCGATGAACTCCGCCTGCCGCAGGGGCGTCCACCCATCGGTGCGATGGCGCAGCGGGACGGCGTGGAACGGCGGGATGGTGATGGAGGGCCTGCGCGGGCGGTGGGAGCGCGGTGGGTAGTGCTTCATCCGCGAGGTTAAGGCACGGGACAGGGTGTGTAGGAAAGCCCTGCCGCCACGGCGTCAGCCCAGCCCCACTTCGTCATCCCAGCGAAAGCTGGGATCGCCCTCGGCCCAGCCCCACCAAGGCAGCCAGCCCCGCCACGTCAGCTTTGCCCCGCCACGTCAGCTCTGCCCCGCCACGTCATCCCAGCGAAAGCTGGGATCCCCCGCAATCAAAGCACCACGTCGAACAGATCGTCCCACGCAGGGTTCACGGCCTCGATCAGTTCGATCTTCCACGCGCGCTTCCACGCCTTCATTGCTTTTTCGCGTGCGATCGCCTCCTCGATGCTGTCATGCTCTTCTGCATAAACGAGCCGCTTAAGCCCGTACCGGCGGCAGAAGACCGAGCCCTTCCCTTCCCGATGCTGAACGATCCGCCGAGAGAGGTCGGAGGTCACGCCGATATAGAGCACGCCATCCTTGCGATTGCTCATGATGTAGACCCACGCGCTCATGCGCCCCGAAAGCTAGCAGCGCGCGGCGAGCGATCCCAGCTTTCGCTGGGATGACCGAGTTTAGGGTGGGAAGCCGTCATCGGTGAGGTTATGTCCAAAGGTATGACCGCCAAAGCCGACTTCACCGCCTTTGAAGTAGAAGCGATTGGCGAAAGCGGCGGCCATTGTGAATGTTGTGGCAACGAAAGCCGCCGCGTCTGGGGCATGGTCCATCAGGCAGGTGGCCCAAGCGTAGCGGCATACTGGATGCACTGGACTGTCGGGCACCTCAGTGAGCCGGGAGCCAATCTCGACGTCGTTCTCGGTAAATGGGGCGATGGCACCGACCCGAGCGATCGGTTTGGTGTTGCATTGGTTCATCGCCAACTGGAAGACGGTACGCCTTCTCTCATGGTAGTCGATGCGGCCGACAGGTTCGCCGATATCGAATTGGCCGCTACAAGCTTGGCGCGACGCGATGTTATGGGCACGCCTCTAGCTGAGCAGTTATTCTCAATCGTCGACACGATCTACCGGCAGGACCGTCGCTTCTTTTGACTTGGTCCTTATCCGCAATGGGTCGCTTGCGGCCACCCCGCCCTCACCCGCCCGCGTGATAAAAATCAAACACCTGCTGCGCCACTCCGGCACTAATGCCGGGCGCGCGTTTGAGGTCGTCCAGCGCGGCGGCCCGGACCTTCCCCGCGGTGCCGAAATGCAGCAGCAGCGCACGTTTGCGTGCGGGGCCGATGCCGGGGATCTCGTCGAGCGGTGAGGCGGTGATCGCGCGGCTGCGTTTGGCGCGGTGGGCGCCGATGGCGTAGCGGTGGACTTCGTCGCGCAGCGTCTGGAGATAGAACAGCAGCGGCGAATTGACCGGCAGCGTCTTTTCGCGCCCATCGGGGAAATGGAACACCTCGCGCCCCTCGCGCCCGTGATGCGGGCCCTTGGCGATGGCGATCAGCGGGACGCGCTCGATCCCCATTTCCTCCAGCGTGTCGCGTACGCTGGACATCTGCCCCTTGCCACCGTCGAGCAGCACCAGATCGGGCCAGACGGTTTCGTGGCTGTTGGCCTTCCCTTCCTCGCCTTCGGGGTTCTCGGCGAGATTGCGGAAGCGCCGCGCCATCACCTCGCGCATCATGCCGAAATCGTCATTGGTCTGCGCGGTCTTGATGTTGAACTTGCGGTACTGGCCCTTTTCGAAGCCTTCGGGACTGGCGACCACCATTGCGCCCAGCGCCTTGTCGCCCTGGATGTGACTGTTGTCGTAGACCTCGATCCGCTGCGGCACCTCGTCCAGCTCGAGGAATTCGGTGAGTTCGCGCAGCACTTTCGCCTTGGTGCCGCTTTCGGCGAGCCTCCGGTCCAGCGCCTCGACCGCGTTGCGGCTGGCCTGCTGCATCAGCTTGCGCCGCGTGCCGCGCTGCGGGATCGAGATCGCGACGCCGTGCCCTGCCTTCTCGCACAGCGCTTCGGCGACAAGCTCCTGTTCGGGCAAGGCGCGATCGACAAGGATGGTGCGCGGCGGCGGCACTTCCTCGTAGAATTGCAGCAGCACGTCGGAGAGCACTTCTTCCTTCTCCAGCTCGCCCGTGTTGCGCGGATAGAAGGTGCGGTGGCCCCAGTTCTGCCCGCCACGGATGAAGAAGGCCTGCACCCCCACCTGCCCGCCCTTGGCGGCCAGCGCGAAGACATCGGCATCACCCACGCCTTGCGCGTTGATCGCCTGGCTGCCCTGGATGAAGGTCGCCGCGCGCAGCCGGTCGCGCAGGATCGCGGCGGTCTCGAAATCGAGGTCTTCGGCCGCCTTGGCCATCTGCTTTTCGAGATCCTGCTGCACCACGCTCGACTTGCCGCCGAGAAAGTCCTTCGCCTCGCGCACCAGCTTCTCATAGCCGGGCTCGTCGATCCGCCCGACGCAAGGCGCGCTGCAGCGCTTGATCTGGTAAAGCAGGCAGGGGCGGTCGCGATTGTTGAAGAAGCTGTCGGTGCAGCTGCGCAGCAGGAACAGTTTCTGCAAGGCGTTGAGCGTCTTGTTGACCGACCCGGCACTGGCGAAGGGCCCGTAGTAATTGCCCTTGGCCTTGCGTGCGCCGCGGTGTTTCTGGATCCGCGGGAAGGCATGGTCGGCGCGCAGCAGGATGAAGGGAAAGCTCTTGTCGTCGCGCAGCAGCACGTTGAACGGCGGGCGGTAGCGCTTGATCAGCTGCGCTTCGAGCAGCAGCGCCTCCGCCTCCGAATTGGTGACCACGATTTCCATCGCGCGGCACTGGCTGACCATCCGCTGGATGCGGTTCGAAAGCCCCTTGATCTGCGTGTAATTGGCCACTCGCGCCTTGAGGCTGCGCGCCTTGCCGACATAAAGCACATCGCCGCGCGCATCGAGCATCCGGTAAACCCCGGGCCGCGGCTTGAGCGTCTTCACCGTTTCGCGGATCGCGGTGATGCCGGCTTCAAGATCGGGTTGCGCACCGGCCACGGTCTTGGTCGCGCGTTCCTCGTGGAACCGCTCCTTGCCTCTCGGATCATGCGGGGAACCGGCCTTGCTGCGCGACATGCGATCGGAGATAGTGCGCCGCATCGGCTTGTGCAAAGCCGGTTTTGCCGCCATCCCCCGGGCGATGGATTCAACCAAGATTGCACCGCCGCGCACGGTCGGCTTCTGGGGCACCTCGCTGTTCCCGCTCAACGGGATGATCGGCGCGGGGATTTTTGCCCTGCCCGCGGTGCTGGTGGCCGCGGTGGGCAATTTCGCGCCGTGGATGATGCTGGTGGGCGGGATCCTCTTCCTGCCGCTGGCGCTGTGCTACGCCTGGATGGCGAGCCGGTTCGAACACAGTGGCGGATCTGTGCTTTATGGCGAAGCTGCCTTCGGGCGCTTCGTCGGCTTCCAGGCGGGCTGGGCGCGCTATGCCAGCGCGATCGTGACCGCGGCGGCGAACATGCATGTCATGATCGCCTATCTCGCCGCGATCTTCCCATGGCTGGGCGAGCCCGGGGTAACGCCGGTCGCGGCGGGCATCGGACTGGCCCTGATCACCATCGTCAACCTCTATGGCATGCGCGCCTCGGTCGGCACGCTGGGCGTGATGACCGCGATCAAGCTGCTGCCGCTGGGCGCGCTGATCGTCTCCGCGCTCTTCGCAGGCGGCGATACCGGTGCAGTGACGCTGCCGCAGTTCAGCCAGGTCGAAACGGTCATCCTGCTGACCTTCTATGCCTTCATCGGCTTCGAGGGCGTGGTCGAGGCGGCGGGCGAGTTCAAGCATCCCAAGCGCGACGTTCCGCTGTCGATCGTGACGATGGTGAGCGGGGTGACGCTGCTCTACATGGCCATCATCTGGGCATTCAACGCGATCGGGCCGGAATTTGCGGGCGAGGACAATGCGCTGGCGGGCGTGGCGGGCGCTTCGATGGGGCAGCTGGGTTCGCTCGCGATCGTCGTTGCGGCCAGCTTCAGCATCGGCGCGAACAATTTCGCCAGCGGCGTGGCGCAGCCGCGGCTGATGTACGGCATGGCCGAGCGCGGCATGCTTCCGCGGTGGTTCGAATATGTCCATCCGCGCTTCCTCACGCCCTTCAACGCGATCCTGTTCTATGGCGTGGCCGCGGTGCTGTTCGGCCTGTGGGAGGGATTCGAAGTGCTCGCCATCGCCGGTACGCTGGTACGGCTGGTGACCTATGTCGTGACCAGTTGCGCGCTGCCGGTGCTCGAACACCGCGAGGGGCGGATCGTCCCGCTGCACCTGTTCTGTGTAATCTTCGCGGTTGCCAGTTCGCTGTTCATCGCTGCGCAGGCGCAAGCGCAGTCGTGGCTGGTTTTCGGTGGGCTGCTGATAGCGGGCACGCTGCTCTATTTCATCGCGGCGCGGCAGAAGCCCGAGTACCCGCTCGACGAGGCATAGATGGCCGAAGCATTCGATGCGATCGTCCTGGGCGCCGGGGCCGCGGGCCTGATGTGCGCAGCGCGTGCTGGGCAGCGCGGGCGCCGCGTGCTGGTGCTCGAACGCGCGGAGAAGCCGGGCAAGAAGATCCTGATCTCGGGCGGCGGGCGCTGCAATTTCACCAATATCGGCGCAGGCCCGGCGAATTACCTCTCCGCCAACCCCCATTTCGCCAAATCGGCGCTGGCGCGCTACACCGCGCGGGACTTCCTCGAACTGGTCGAAAGCCATGGCATCGCCTGGCACGAGAAGACGTTGGGCCAATTGTTCTGCGATGGTTCGGCCAAGCAGATCGTGGCGATGCTACTCGACGAATGCGCGAAGGGTGACGTCGAAATCCGCTGCGGCGAGGAAGTCGTCTCGGTCGAACAGGACGACGGTTTCACCGTCACCACGCAATCGGGCACCTGTCGCGCACCGTCGCTGGTAATTGCCACTGGCGGCCCCTCGATCCCGAAGATGGGCGCGACCGGCTATGCCTATGAGCTAGCGCGACAATTCGGCCTCAAGATCGTCGAGCCGCGCCCTGCACTGGTCCCGCTGACGCTGGGCGGCGAGGAAGTGCTGTTCCGCGACATTTCGGGCGTGTCCGCGCCGGTGGCGACCAGCGCGGGGAAGGCGCGTTTTGCCGAGGCGGCGCTGTTTACGCACCGCGGGCTGTCGGGTCCCGCGATCCTGCAGGCGAGTTCCTACTGGCGGCCGGGCGAGCCGCTGTTCATCGATTTCCTGCCCGAGGAAAGCGGCGACTTTCTGCTTCAGGCCAAACGCGAAACCCCACGTGCAACGCTGCGGGGCTGGCTGCGCGATCGCCTGCCCGCACGGCTGGCCGATATCCTCGCCGAGCGGCTGGGGCTGGAAGTCGAGTTCGGCAATGCGCCCGACAAGGCCTTGCGCGCGGCGGGCGAACGGCTGAAGCGCTGGACCTTCCAGCCCAATGGGACCGAGGGATTCGCCAAGGCCGAAGTCACGGTGGGCGGGATCGCTACCGCCGAGCTCTCCTCCAAGACGATGGCAGCCAAGCGCGTCCCCGGCCTCTATGCGATCGGCGAGGCGGTCGACGTTACCGGCTGGCTCGGCGGGTACAATTTCCAGTGGGCCTGGGCCAGCGGGGTCGCTGCGGGCGAGGCGCTCTGACCGGATAGCCCGGACGACCCGGCACGCCCCGCCCGTCGCGGGCGTTCAGAAGACCTTGCGGAACTCGATCTCGAACGTCCGGCCCAGCGGGTCGACCAGCCACGGCTGGTAACTCAGCGGCACCGTGCCGGTCTCGTCGGTCACGCGCTGATGCGCATCGAACAGATTGTCTACCCGCAGCGACAGCCGCGCGCCCTTGAGGAAACCGGGATCGTCGCCCGCAAGCCATTGCTGCTGTTCGAGGTTCATGAACAATCGCAGGTCGAAGGTCGCGAGGTCGTGGAAGCTGAGGTCGTCGACCTGCGATCCGCTGGCGTAATTGGCCGACAGGCGCGCGCCGAGACCGTTGTGGAACAGCCCGCCCTCCATCGTGACATTGTGCCGGCTTACCCCGCTGCCGCTCAGCGCATCGCCGTCGAGCAGATCGAGTTGCGGTATGCCGTCCGCGATGACTGCGTAATTTTCCAGTTCGATCGTGTGATAGACCGACAGGTTCCAGCGGCCCTGGCCGCCACCGGGGCCACCCGGGCCCCCGCCACCGCCACGACCGCGGCCACCGCTGCCACGCGCTTCGTTGTCCGCGGGTGGCGCCCCCCCCGCATCGCCGTCCTGACCGCCCGGACGACCTTCGCCATCGGGAGCGGCGCAGACGCGCGCACGAAGCTGGCTCAGCCGCTCGGGATCGACCTGGCCATCTGGGCCCGCGAGCCGTTCACGCACGCGCTCGGGCAAGGCCGCGAGGTCGACCGGGGTCGAAGCTGCGGGATCGGCCGCATTCCAGCCGGTGCACAGCCGTATGCGCGCAGCTTCCATCTCTTCACGGTTCCGTGCACCCTCGGCGCTACAGATACGCTCGCGCGCATCGGCCACACGCGCCGGGTCGACCTCGCCATTCTCCCCGCGCAGGCGCTGCTGCATCCGCTCCGGCAGCTGCGAGATATCGGGCTGACCTTCGGATGAGCAGAACTGTTCGCGCATCTGCTGGAAACGTGCGCGATCGGGCGCGCCACCCGTTTGGCCTTGGCCCTGGCCCTCGCCTTGAGAGCTCGAACCTCGCGCTGCGGACGCGATCCGCGCCATCATCCCGCCACGCCCACCGCGCGAACCGCCTTCCGATTCCGAGCCGACACGGCCGAAGAAGTTGAAGCCGTAGCGAATGCGCGACGAACCGCGCTCGGCAAAGGTGACCGCGCGCCTGTCGAGTTCGACCAGCTGGCCGTTCTCGCGCGTGACGCGGTCGGGGAACGCCGCCTCGATCGCGGGGGTGAGCAGCGGAAAGCTTTCGGTCACGTCATCCGACCGGTTGCGGACGTACTCGACGCGGAAATTCGAACGGTCGAACAGGTCGAAATCGTAGGAAGCCGCCAGCTTGATGTCGCGCTGGGTCTCGGCCAGCAGGTTGGGATTGCCTCCCGTCACGACATTGGCGAGCACGGTCTCTCCCGTCGCGAAATCGTAGACTGGCTGATTGACGTCGACGATCTGCGGGTTGCCGAGCTGCGCGATCCCCGGCGCCTGTTCGCGCACGCTGTAGCTGGCCTGCAGCGAAAGGCTGTCGGATGGGCGCCAGTTGAGCCCAGCGTTCCAGTTGGTCAGCAGCCCGAAGTCCGACAGGTCCTCGACCCCGCCGCCGAGATCGAGCGTCAGTTCGCCCAGCGGCGCGAGGAAATCCTCGCGCGCGCTGGCGAGCGGGATAGCCAGGTTGAGCCCCGCCAGCAATTCACGTCGATCAAGCGAGGTTTCGACGCCGGGATTGCGCGTGTCTTCGCTGTCGATCCCATCGAGATTGAAGCCTGCCTTCGCGGTGACGTTCACCTCGCCGCTGGGCAGCAGGATCGGGCGCCCGGTTAGCGTGAGCAGGCTGTCGAGCGTATAGGTCCTGCTGTCGGCCTGTTCGATCCCGCCGGTCGGCAGCGAACCGAGATCGCCAGCAATGTCGATTTCACCGGCGGCCGCGGCCTCCACGAGTGCGTTTGTGTCGCGTCGCTGGTCGGTCCGCGTGGTGTTCCACCCGCGGGTCGCATCCACCGTGAGCGCCAGATCCCAATCGGCGATCGGGGCGTTGAATGAACTGCCGAGCGAAGCGGTAGTCGACTTGGTCCGCCGCGTGATCGGGTCATCGTCGATCGCGCGCAGCTGCGAATTTCCGTCTGGATCGGTCAGCAGGACCGTATCGAGTCCCGAGAGCGAGCGCGAGAAACTGCGATCGAGATTGGCGTTGATCGACAGGCTCGGCACGCGTGCGCCCTCGCCGAAAGTCGTGTTCCAGGTGGTTTCGAGTTCAATGCTCTCGCTGTCGGAGGCGAGGCTGCGGAACTCGGCCGGATCGGGGTCGCCCGCCACGGTAGGCGTATTGCTCTCGGTCTGGATGATGTCGCGCTGGGCCTCGGTCAGCAGCGATGACGTGTTGAATTCGGCACCGAACAACAGGCGGTTCCCGCCATTGATCGTCAGCTGCGAGAATTCGACTTCGCCGTTCGACCGGCCTCCGCGCGTCGGCTGACCGTATTCGAGCTCAACCTCCCGGCTGGAGAAATTGTCCTTGAGGATGAAGTTGATGACCCGCTGGTCGGCGGGATAGCCATATTGCAGCGCCACCTCTTCGGGGAAGACCTGCACTTTCACGATCGCTTCGGGCGGATAGCGGCGGAATTCACGAAAACCCGATACCCGGCGACCGTTGACGAGGAATACGGGGCGCCCGCTGCCACGGCCGCTGGCCGAACCGGTCTGCGGCGCCAGCTGTTCGATCAGGTCGGCCAGCGAATCCGCACCATAGGCGGCGATATCCGCCTCATCGAGTTCGACCACGGGCGGGACATCGGTTTCAACCTGCCCGCGGATGCGTTCACCGGTAACAACGATGGCGTTGTCGGGCAAAGAAGCTTCGCCGCTATCGGACGCCTGGCCGGTAGCAGGTGACTGCTCGGCGTCCTGTGCAAGGGCAGGCGTGGCAAGCGCAACGGTCAGCGCAATGGCAGATATCCGAGGGAACAAATGCATGAGAAAGCTTGCAATCCTAGTTCTTGAGCCTGTGTCCTCCCCCGCACTTGCTGCTGGACGAGCTTCGACCGCCGGGCAAGAAGCGTCGCGTAACAAAGTGTCGCACCGGCCTTGCGTGGCGATTAACGCCGGACTTCCCTTTTTCGACTACTGCGGCTATGGGCGCGCGACACAAATCGACCAACGACACGATCCAAGGAACTACATGGCGAAAGAAGAACTTCTCGAAATGCGCGGGCGGGTGGTTGAACTGCTTCCCAATGCGATGTTCCGCGTCGAGCTCGAGAACGGCCATGAAGTGCTCGGCCACACGGCCGGAAAGATGCGCAAGAACCGCATCCGGGTGCTGGTCGGCGACGAAGTGCTCTGCGAACTCACGCCCTACGATCTGACCAAGGCGCGCATCACCTACCGCTTCATGCCCGGTCGCGGCGGCCCCGGCCCGCAGTAACCCACGGTGGGCCAGCCCACGCTTATCCTCGCATCGGCCAGTCCCCGCAGGCGCGAACTCATCGCGCGCCTCGGCGTGGAGCCGGCTGCGATCAATCCTGCCGATATCGACGAAACTCCGCACACGGACGAGCTGCCGCGCGACTACGCACGGCGCATGGCGCGCGAGAAGGCCGAAGCGGCAGCCTCCGACGATGGCCATGTGCTGGCGGGCGACACGGTGGTCTGCGCCGGCCGGCGAATCCTGCCCAAGGCCGAGGATGAAGCGACCGCGCGACGCTGTCTCGAATTGCTGTCGGGCCGTCGCCACCGCGTGCTGTCGGCTGTCGCGCTGCGCGCACCCGACGGCAGCCTGCGCGAACGGCTGAACGAGACCGTGGTCATCTTCAAGCGCCTCTCGCGCGAGGAAATCGACGCCTATCTCGCCAGTGGCGAATGGGAAGGCAAGGCAGGCGGTTACGCCATCCAGGGCATCGCCGAAGGGCTGATCCGGCGTATTCAGGGCAGCCATTCGGGCGTGGTCGGCTTGCCGCTCTACGAGACACGTACACTGCTCAAATCTGCCGGGTTCGACATTGCCTGAGTGGCAGGTCGAGCATGGCATCGGCGAAAGCCGCGCCCTGCTGGTCGACGGAGAGGAAATACTCGCGGCGAAGCTGCGCTGGCCGGGCGATTTGCCGGTCGGCACCCCTGTTTCGGCAGCGCTGTCTTCCAAGCCGGCCGGGCGCAGCCGCGGCCTCGCGCGGACGGACAATGGCATCGAACTGCTGGTCGACCGCATCCCTGCCCGCTTTACCGAAGGCGCGCGCCTGCCACTGGTCGTGACACGCGCAGCGATTGCGGAACGTGGCCGCTTCAAGCGCGCGCAGGCGCGGGTGATCGAGGAATCCGACCCCGGCAGGTCGGTCCAGGCCAATGATGTCTTTGCGCTGGGCGACACGGTACGGCAGTTGCCCTCAGGCGCGTGGGAGGACATCTGGGATGCGGCTTCTTCGGGCGAAGTGCCTTTCGCGGGCGGAGCGCTGCTGTTCAGCGTGACCCCGGCAATGACGCTGATCGATATCGATGGCGACCTGCCTCCGCGCGAACTGGCGGTGGCCGCAGCACCCGCAATCGCACGCTGGCTGCGTCTGTTCGATCTCGGCGGTTCGATCGGGATCGATTTTCCCACCCTGCAGGCAAAGGCCGATCGCAGGGCGGTGGACGAAGCACTTGCGTCGGCGCTCGACGGCTGGCCGCATGAACGCACCGCGATGAACGGCTTCGGCTTCGTACAGATCGTCGCGCGGCTGGAAGGGCCATCGCTGCTGCACCGTTTCGCAAACGCGCGCGTGGGCGCGGCGGCGCGCATGGCGCTGCGGCGTGCCGAGCGGGTCGAAGGCCCTGGCATGACGCTGCTGCGCGTCCATCCCGCGCTTGCCGCCAAGCTCAAGGACGAATGGCTGCGCGAACTCGAACGACGCACCGCGCGCCCGGTGCGGATAGAGACCGACCCGGGACTTGCGATCCACGCGGCCACTGCCCAGATCGTGCCGCATGACGAGTAAGCCCCGCCCCTGCCCGATCTGCAAGAAACCGCGCGACCAATGGCAAGCGCAGGATGGTGCCGAGGCGGACCGATACGCGCCCTTCTGTTCGAGCCGGTGCCGCGACCGCGACCTCTCGCAATGGTTCGGCGATGGTTATTCGGTGCCCGGACGCGCTGCGCTGCCCGAGGAAATTGCCGCCGAAGTGACGCGCGGGACGGAAGAGTGAAATTCCCCCCTTGCCAAGGCGTGCCAGCTTCGCCATAGGCGCGCTCTCATTGCTCGCGGGGCCGCACCGGCCCCTCTCGCCGAAGCAGTGTGCCCGGGTAGCTCAGTGGTAGAGCAGACGATTGAAAATCGTCGTGTCGGTGGTTCGACTCCGCCCCTGGGCACCACTTCGCTACCCTGGCCAATCGTAAAAAACTTGCCTCGCTGCCCGTACCAGCGCGGGGCTGACTATTGCGTGGCCAGATCGTCCGCCGCGGCGCCGATTTCGGCCCAGATGCGCGCCAGGTCTTCATCCTCGATACAATAGGGCGGCATCACGTAGACGGTGTTGCCGAGCGGGCGCAGCAACAGGTCCGCCTCGCGGAACCGGCGCAACAGCCGCGGTCCGAGTTCGGAAAGATAGCTCCCCGCCGGATCGCCCAGTTCGAGCGCGGCGATCGTGCCGCAGCCCCGGGCATTGCGCACCATGGCATGTCCCGACAGCGCATCGAGATGCGTCTGCTGCTTTTCTGCCAGCTTCGCGACACGTTCGCGCACGGGTTCTTCGCGCCAGATCGCCAGATTGGCGACCGCTGCGGCGCAGGCCAGCGGATTGGCAGTGTAGCTCGACGAATGGTAGAAGGTCCGCGTGCGGTCGGTCGAATAATGCGCGTCCCAGATCGGCTCGCTCGCCATCGTCACCGCGAGTGGTATCGCGCCCCCGGTCAGCCCCTTCGACAGGCACATGATGTCGGGCACCACGCCGGCCTGCTCGCAGGCGGTCAGCGTGCCCGTGCGGCCCCATCCGGTCATGACCTCGTCGGCGATGAACAGCGTTCCATGCGCGGCGCAGATCGCCTGCATCTTGGCAAGCACCGCGGGCGGATACATCAGCATGCCCCCTGCCCCCAGCACCAGCGGCTCGACGATGAATGCCGCCGCGCCTGCAGCGCATTCTGCCTCCAGCGCGTCGAGCGTCGGCTGCGGATCATTTGCGGGAAAAGGCACGCGGCCGACATCGAACAACATGGGGGCATAGGCAGCGTTGAACACGCCGCGCGCGCCGACCGACATCGCGCCGATGGTGTCGCCGTGATAAGAATGCTCCATCACCACCACGCGGCTGCGCGCCTCGCCACGATGCGCCCAGTAACCGAGCGCCATCTTGAGCGCGACCTCGACCGCGGTCGACCCGCTGTCGGAGAAGAACACGCGGGTGAGCGCATCGGGCAGGATGCTGCGCAATTCATGCGCCACGTCTTCTGCGGGCTGGTGCGTCCAGCCGGCGAAGATCATCTGGTCGAGCCGCTGCGCCTGATCGGCGATCGCCGCCATGATCCGCGGGTGGCAGTGACCATGCGTGGTTACCCACCAACTCGAGATCGCATCGACGATCCGGCGTCCGTCCTCAGTGTACAACGCGGCGCCCTCGGCACGCGTGACTAGCGGGACCGGATCACCAAGACCGTGCTGCGTGAAGGGATGCCAGACGGGGGAATGGGTCATGCGAAGTCGTCCAGGTCGAAATTGTCGGCAAAGGCGGCAGCTAGCGCCTCCGCATCAAGCGTCGGCAGTATCGGCAATCGGCCCAGCCGGCGGACATTGCCCAGACGGCAGATCGTCGCCTCGCTGTCCTCCACCGGATCGCCGATGAAGGCGACGCCGTGCACCGCCACGCCGCGCACACGCAGCGCCTCGATCGTCAGCAGCGAGTGGTTGATCGTGCCGAGTGCCGTGCGCGCGACGACAATGGTGGGCAGCCCCCAGCGCGCGAACATATCGGCATAAAGCAAGTCCCCGCCGAGGGGGACGAGCGCCCCGCCCGCGCCTTCGACCACCAGCGGACGTTGCGCGGGCAGCGCAAGGCGTTCGGGGTCGATTGCAATGCCGTCGATCTCTGCGGCGCGATGCGGCGAACATGGCGTTGCGAGGCGATAGGCTTCGGGCAGCACCCGGGCTTCGGGCAGCCCTGCCAGGCGCGCGACCTGCGCCCGATCGCCGCCTTCGTCGAGCCCCGCCTGCACCGGCTTCCAGTAATGCGCATCGAGCGCGCCGGTCAGCGCTGCGGCGAAGATGGTCTTGCCGACATCGGTGTCGGTGCCGGTAACGACGAACGCGGTCATGCGAGAAACTCCGAAAGCGTGGTGGCCAGCGCATCGATCTGCGGCTTGCCGATATTGAGCGTGAGCGAGATGCGCAGGCGGCTGGTGCCCGCAGGCACGGTGGGCGGACGGATGCCGCGAATATCGAAGCCCGCCTCGCGAAGGCGGTGCGCGAGCGCCATGGTACGCGCGTCCTCGCCCACCACCAGCGGCATGATCTGCGAGCCGCTCCGCGTCACTCCGAGCGGACCGAGTGCCTCCTCTGCATAAGCGATCAGATCCGCGAGCCGCGCGCGCCGCTCGGGCTCGTCGTCCAGCACGCGCAGAGCCTCGCGCACGCAGGCGGCCATCAGCGGCGACGGCGCGGTCGAGAAGATGAAGCTGCGCGCGCGGTTGACGAGATGGTCGCGCATGATCCGCGGGCCGCATAGAAGCGCGCCCTCCGCCCCCAGCGCCTTACCGCAGGTACGCAGCACGATCGCGTTCTCGCGCCCGTCGAGCTCCGCCGCCAGACCGCGCCCCCCGGCACCGAAAACGCCGGTTGCATGCGCATCGTCCGCCAGCAGTACCGCGCCGTAGCGATCGGCAATCCGGGCCAGTTCGGCCAGCGGCGCGCGGTCGCCGTCCATGCTGTAGAGCGACTCAACCGCGATCCAACCGGTTCCGCGCGGATTACCGGCGCGCCAGCGTCGCAGCGCATCGGCGAAGGCATCGGCGTCATTATGCGCGACGGCAATACGATCGGCGCGGGTCAACCGCATGCCCTCGTGCGCGCTCGCGTGCACCAGCGCGTCATGGAAGATCGCGTCGCCCCGCTGTGGCAGCGTGGCCAGCAGGGCACTGTTCGCGGTATAGCCATTGGCGAGGAACAGCGCGCTTTCGCAGCCGAAAAAACCCGCGGCCTCGCTTTCGAGCAATTCATGTTCTTCGTGGTTGCCGCGCAGCAATCGGGACCCTCCGGCGCCCACGGGAACCCCGCGCGCCAGCGCATCGGTGATCGCGCGCCCGAGGCGCGGATCGCCCGCCAGCGCGAGATAGTCGTTGGACGAGAAATCGGCGCCCTGCGCGCGCGACAGGAAGCGTTGCCGGGAACGCTCGGCAAGCGCGGCGAGATCGGCCTGCTGCGCGGCCAGCGGATGCGGTTGGGCGGCGGGGAAATTCATCGCGCGCCAGCTACCCATCGCGCCGCGCGGCTGCAATTGCTTTCGCCCCCGTGCTTCTGTATGGCTCGCGCATCGCCCCGGCAGTCGTGATCGCTCGTCGATTCCGCCGCCGGGGCGCAAGCTTTTCAAGCGCGAAGGAATGCATATCCATGGCTCGTCGTCGCCAGATCTACGAAGGCAAGGCCAAGATCCTCTACGAGGGTCCTGAACCGGGCACGATCATCCAGTACTTCAAGGACGATGCCACCGCGTTCAACGCGGAGAAAAAGGGCACGATCAACGGCAAGGGCGTGATCAACAATCGCATCAGCGAATATGTGTTCTCGCGCCTGTCGCATATCGGCATTCCGACGCATTTCATCCGCCGCCTCAACATGCGCGAGCAACTGGTCCGGCAGGTCGAGATCATCCCGCTCGAAGTGGTGGTGCGCAACGTTGCCGCCGGATCGCTGTCGAAACGCCTCGGGATCGAGGAAGGCGAGCTGCTGCCGCACACGCTGATCGAATACTGCCTCAAGGACGACGCGCTGGGCGATCCCAAGGTTTCGGAAGAGGAGATCGCCTGCTTCAACTGGTGCAGCCATGAAGAGCTGCAGGACATGTCGAGCATGGCGATCCGCATCAACGACTTCCTGTGCGGCATGTTCAGCGCGATCGACATCCGCCTGATCGACTTCAAGCTCGAGTTCGGTCGCATCTGGGACGGCGATTACAGCCGCGTGATCCTGGCCGACGAGATCAGCCCCGATGGTTGCCGCCTGTGGGACATCAACACCGGCGAGAAGCTCGACAAGGACCGCTTCCGCCGCGACATGGGCGGCGAGAGCGAAGCCTATCAGGAAGTCGCGCGCCGTCTCGGCCTGCTGCAAAACGACGACAACGGCCCCGGCGAAGTGCTCGACATGAACGCGCACCGCGGGCGCCTGCGGACGCCGACCAAGCCCAAGAAGTAACGCGGGCCGCCGTACCCGGCACGGGCCGCACGGCGCTGCCGCAGCAAAGAAAAGGGCCGGAGGGATCGCTCCCTCCGGCCCTTTCTTGGTTTGTCGTCCGTGTGCTTAGTAGCTGACGCGGGCCGAAATACCGAACACGCGCGGATCGTTGACGAAGGCGGTGTTGTTGTTGAAGTCGATGCCGCCCTTCACATTGTCGGCATCGGTGATGTTGCGCACGAACGCGGCGACTTCGAACGAACCGTCGGTCTTGGCGTAGCCGACGCGGAGACCACCCTCGATCTGGTTGTTCGTATTGAATTCCGCGCTTTCGTAGATGAACAGGTTGGTCTTGCCCTGATATGCCCAGTCGGTGAAGGCGAAGATCTCGCCGCCATTGCCGACCGGAACGCCATAGCGTGCGGTGACATCGGCGATCCATTCGGGAGCGTTGGGGAACGGATTGCCGTCCACCAGTGCGCGGGTGTTGCCCGACAGGACCACGGTGGGATCGGTCACCGTGCACTGGCCGCAGATGCCGACCGCCAGCGTATCGTCCTGGATCTTGGTGTTGTTCCAGCTGACGCCCGCGGTGATCAGGAAGTCCGGCGTGACCTGGAACGCGCTGTCCAGTTCGAAGCCGTAGCCGCGGCCCTTGTCGGCATTGACCAGCTGCACGAGGTTGCCCGCGCCGCCGACCGCGGTGAACTGCGGATCTTCGATGGTGTAGTAATAGACCGCACCATTGAGGCGGATGCTGCGACCTGCGAATTCCGACTTGAAGCCGGCTTCGTAGCTCATGATCTTTTCAGATGTCGCGATCGACGGGGCCGAACCGAAGGCTACGTCGCGGCCCTGGATGGTAGGCGCGCGGAAACCGCTCGCCACGCGTGCATAGACGCTGGCGTCAAGGCTGACGTCATAGAATGCCGCAAGATCCCAGCTGATGCGCTCGTCCTCGACAGTGCGGTTCTGCGCCCCGGGGCCCGAGATGAACGAGGTCTGCGTGACCGCAAACTGCTTCTCGTCCTCGGTATAGCGCAGTCCGCCGGTCAGCTTGAGCGCAGGAGTGATTTCGCCCGTCACCTGACCGAAGACGGCCCAGCTTTCATTGGTGTGGTTGACCGTGACGGCAGGGGGAAAATCGAATCCGACAGTGGTGACATCGAAATCGCTGTCGAAGTAGAAGCCGCCGACCTGCCACTGCAGCGGACCGTTCGCAGCCGAAGCGATGCGGACTTCCTGAGTGAACTGTTCGAGATCGATCGAATCCTGCGTGTCGCTGGGGAAGGGGATGAAGCCCGGACCCATGACCGGGAGGAAGCTCGCGCCGAAGCCGCCATCGATATCGCCGCGGCTGCGGCCTTCGCTATTGGCCCAGCTGGTGATGCTGGTGAAGGTCGCGAAATCGGCTTCGTAATCGACCTTGGCAGTTGCGATCTCGGCCTTGTAGGAGGCTTCGTTGCGGCCACCGGCATCGTAGAACACGGTGTCGCGATCGTAATTGTCGTTCAGTTCGTTGTCGCCCGGGCCGAGAATGTTGGCGCGGAACAGCGTCGACTGCCCGTCGAGGTCGCGGATCGAGTAGCTACCGAGGATCGACAGGCGATCGCCGGGCGTGACCAGCAACTGCGCGCGACCGGCGACTTCGCTGTAGGCTCCATAGGCATCCTCTTCGCCGGTGAAGCCGTTGTCGACCCAGTTGTCGCGCTGCTGCCAGAGGCCCGAAAGGCGCAACGATACTACGCCCGGAGCAAGCGGGACGGTGACGCCGCCATCGGCGGAGATGCTGTTGAAGCTGCCGTAGCTGACCGAACCGTCCACGGCGAACTCGTCGCCCGGCTTGACCGTGTCGATCTTGACGATGCCGGCGGGCGTGTTGCGGCCGAACAGCGTCCCCTGCGGACCGCGCAGCACTTCGATGCGCTCGACGTCGAAGATGGGGAAGGACTTGAGCGTCACGTTTTCCATCACGACGTCATCCATCACCACCGACACCGGCTGCGATGCGGCGAGATCGAAATCGGTGTTACCGAGCCCGCGGATGTAGAAGCGCGGTGCCGCGCGTCCGTTCGAGCTTTCGACGAACAGGCCGGGCACGCGCGCGGCGAGCGCGGTGATTTCGGCACCGGCATCGAAGATCGTACGCACGGTGCTGGCATCGAGCGTGGCTGCCGAGACGGGTACGTCCTGCAGGTTTTCTTCACGCCGGTTGGCAGTCACGATGATCGTATTGAGCTGGCCGTCGGTGGATTCGGCACCGGCGGTGTCGGCATCCTGCGCCAGTGCGGGCTGCGCGGCGAAAGCCACGAGGGCGAAGGTGCTGGCACCGAGAAAACGGGCAGCGGTCGAACGGATGGTCATGTCTTGAGGGGTTCCTGCTTGAGCACGCTCGTCTGACGACTGCGGCATTTGGAGGGTTGCGGCATCGTTTGCCGTGGCACCCCGATAGCAGGTCGCGCGCATTTGTGGGGTTCCGCGCGGCCCATTGCGGCAGAATCATTACCGATGTTGCAGTTTGGCTACAAGCGCGGCGCATATGTCACTCGCATGACCGCGGCCCGGCAAGCGCGCTCGATGCTTGAATGCGCGCCTAGCCTGCGCCATAGGCGCGCCAAACGAAAGGCTGCCTCGATGAAGATCCGCGTCCATGTCTCGCTCAAGCCCGGTGTGCTCGATCCGCAGGGTCGCGCCGTCCACCATGCGCTCGAAGGACTCGGCTTCGCCGGAGTCGACGATGTCCGGGTCGGAAGGCTGATCGAACTCGACGTGGCCGACGATACCAGCGATGCCGCGCTGACCGACATGTGCGAGAAGCTGCTCGCCAACACGGTGATCGAGAATTTCCGTATCGAGAAGGTCGCCTGATGGCTTTCCGTGCCGCCGTCATCACCTTCCCCGGGTCGAACTGCGATCGCGACATGGCGGTGGCGATCGAACGGGCGAGCGGCAGTGCTCCGCTCAGGGTCTGGCATGCCGATGCCGAACTGCCCGAGCGGCTCGATTTCATCGCCCTGCCCGGCGGTTTCTCCTATGGCGATTACCTGCGTTCGGGCGCGATGGCGGCGAACAGCCCGGTGATGCGCGGCGTCAAGGAGCAGGCCGAACGCGGTGTCCCCGTGCTGGGCGTGTGCAACGGTTTCCAGGTGCTGACCGAGGCGGGGCTGCTGCCTGGTGCATTGATGCGCAATGCCAGCCAGAATTTCATCTGCCGCACCGTTGCACTGACAGTCGAGAACAGCCAGTCGCTGTTCACGGGCGGCTATGACCAGGGCCAGGCGATCCGTATTCCGGTGGCGCATCACGACGGCAATTACTTCGCCGACGAGGATACGCTCGACCGGCTCGAGGGTGAAGGCCGCGTGGCGTTCCGCTATGCCGAGAACTGCAACGGATCGCGCCGCGACATCGCGGGGGTACTCAATGCCGCAGGCAATGTGCTCGGCATGATGCCGCACCCCGAGCGCGCGGTCGACACGGCGCATGGCGGCACAGACGGGCTGGCGCTGTTCGAAGGCGCGATGCGTACGCTCGCCGACGCCTGATCAGGCGCTTTTGAGCCGCTGATCCTGCGGTGCCCGTGCCAGCATGGCGCGCACATCCTCGAGCGGCATCGGCCGGCCGAAGTGATAGCCCTGGATCTTGGTGCAGCCGAGCGAGCAGATCATTTCCACCTCCTCTTCGTTCTCCACGCCTTCGGCGGTCGTGGTCATGCCGAGGCTGTCCGCCATGGCGACCACCGCGCGAATGATGGCGATCGATTCGGGGCTCTGCTGCGCGGCACCTTGGACGAACAGGCGATCGACCTTGATCGTCGAGAACTTGAGCTTGCGCAGATAACCGAGCGAGGAATAGCCGGTCCCGAAATCGTCGAGCGCGACCGAGCATCCCAAAGCCATACAGCTTTCCAGCGCTTCGCGTGCAACGCTTGCATCGCGCAGGAAGATGCTCTCGGTCACCTCGATCTCGAGCCGCTTGGGATCGAGCCCGCTTTCCGACAACGCGCGCACCAGATTGGCGACGAAATCGCTTTCGAGCAGCTGCTCGGGCGAAACATTGACGTTCACCTTGATATGCTCGGGCCAATGCTGCGCGGCTTCGTGGCAAGCGCGTTCCATGACCCATGTCCCGATGGGCACGATGAGGCGGGTATCTTCGGCCAGCGGCACGAACTTGGCCGGGCTGACGAAACCATGATCGGCGCTGTTCCAGCGCAGCAGCGCTTCGAAGCTGACCACCTCTTCGGAGCGGGCATCGACCACCGGCTGGTAGTGCAGCGTGAACTCGTCGCGCTCGAGCGCATGGCGCAGCGAATGTTCGAGCTGGCGGCGCTCCTCCGCGTTGGCGTGCAGCGATGGTTCGTATTCGCGATGCGACCCGCCGCCCTCGCCCTTAGAACGGTAAAGCGCGAGATCGGCGTTGCGCAGCAGTTCTTCCACCGTGCGTCCATCGCGCGGACCGAAGGCCGAGCCGACGCTCGCCCCGACATAGAGCAGGTGATTGTCGATCTTGTAGGGCTCGGACAATCGCTGGATGATATCGTTCGCCAGCTGGTCGATGCGTTCGCGATTGGGTGCTTCGCGCAGCACCACGGCGAACTCGTCGCCGCCCAGCCGCCCGCAAACCTCGCCGTCGCGCATCAGGCTCTTCAGTCGCGCCGCGACTTCGGCCAGCATGCGGTCGCCGACCAGATGTCCCAGCGAGTCGTTGACCGCCTTGAAGCGGTCGAGATCGATCATCATCAGCGCACAGCGCGAACGCCATGCCGCAGCATGTTCGAGCGCCTCGCCCAGCCCCTCATTGAGCATGCGTCGGTTCGGAAGCTGCGTCAGCGTATCGTAGCGCGCGAGGTAAGCGATCTTTTCCGATGATTCCCGCTGTTCGGTCACATCGGAACCGACCCCGCGGAAACCCTGGTACTTACCCAGCTCGTCGACGATCGGTGTGCCGGAAAGCTCCCACCAGCGCGTCTGTCCGCCAATCGATACTTTGACCGTGAGGTTGGAGAAGTTCTCGCGCCGCTTCAGCTTGTCGGCAAGATCGTGAAGGCTTTGCGGGAACCGGCCGGTTTTCCAGCCATCGCCCGAAATAAGCTGCAGAAAGGACTCACCCTCGATTTCTCCGGGTTCGAGCCCGAGCGCAAAAGCGAAGCGGGGCGACACGCCGCGCAAACGGCGGCTGGTATCGACCTGCCACAGCCAGTCGGCCTGGCCTTCCTCGAATTCGCGCAGCAGCATCGAAACGACTTCGCTTTTCTCCTGCATCGCCGATTCGGCCAACCGGACGGCCACCGCCACACGGGCACTTTCGATGATTCCGAAGACCGCGAGCAGCGTCGAGAGCGTAACGATCGCGGCAAGCATGAACTGGCCCGTCACGAGGCTGGCGATCAGGCCCCCGAGACTTGCAGCACATGCAAAGGCAATCGAACTGAGCGGCGCGCCATAGCGGCTGGCGCTGCTGCCCAGTACCAGCATCGCAACCACGGCCCAGGCCAGCAGAGTGGCACCTGCGCCCGCATATACGGCGCACAACAGCAATCCCGCCGACCAGATCGCTCCCTTGGCCGCAGTGGTCAGGGCATGTGCTTCCATCTCGGTGACCGAAATGGCGCGGCTGTCGGCATCGCCGAGCTTGAAATCGGCGCGCGCGGAGTGTGCGACCGCAGCAATCAGCGTCACGCCCCACAGGGCCAGCGCAACGGTGGGTATGACCTGATATGCCATGACCGCGACCATGACGAAGCCGACCAGATGCAGCACGGCACGCGCCATGACGCGGTCCCGGAGAACCGCATATTGTTGGCCATGGACAAGCGCCCAGTCGGTTCCTTCCGGCGTCTCGAACCCGATCACCTGACGAATCGACAGCGACGCCGCTTTTGCCTTGAGGGTGTTGGACTGCTCGCTCACGAGAGCACGGTTAACGCGAAAGTCTTATCTCCGGGTAAAGGCCCGATGCGGCATGCCCCCGGGAGGTGCCCGGAAACGACCTTCCGCGCTTCCTCACTCCACTGTGACGGATTTTGCCAGATTGCGCGGCTGATCGACGTCGGTGCCTTTCACACAGGCGACGTGATAGGCCAGCAATTGCACCGGAACCGCGTATACCAGCGGCGCGATCAGCGGGTGCACCTTGGGCATTTCGATAGTGGCCAGACAGCCCTCACCCGCCTGCTCCAGCCCATCGGCATCCGAGATCAGTACCACCTGCCCGCCGCGCGCGCGAACTTCCTCCATATTGGAGACGGTCTTCTCGAACAGCGGCCCCGACGGCGCGAGGACGATCACCGGTACCTTGTCATCGATCAGCGCGATCGGCCCGTGCTTCATCTCGCCGCTGGCATAGCCTTCGGCATGGATGTAGCTGATTTCCTTGAGCTTAAGCGCCCCTTCGAGCGCCATCGGATAGTCGGGCCCACGGCCCAGATAGAGCACGTCGCGCGCCGGCGCGATCAGATGCGCCATGCTCGCGATATCGTCATCGTGATCGAGCGCTGCATTGAGACAGGCGGGAGCCTCGAGCAAGTGACGGACGACCTCCTGCTCCTCGTCGCGGCTCATCAGTCCCTTCTTCACCGCCATATGCGCAGCCAGTGCGGCGAGAACCGCCAGCTGGCAGGCGAAGGCCTTGGTCGATGCGACCCCGATTTCGGGGCCTGCATGGGTCGGCAGCAGCAAATCCGCTTCACGGGCCATCGAACTCGTCGGGACGTTGACGATCACGCCGATCGTTTGCCCATTTTCCTTGCAATGGCGCAGCGCCGCAAGCGTATCGGCGGTCTCGCCGCTTTGCGAGATGAACAGCGCAAGCCCGCCCTCCTCGAGCACCGGATCGCGGTAGCGGAACTCCGACGCGACATCGATGTCCACGGGTACGCGCGCGAACTGTTCGAACCAGTATTTGGCGACCATGCCTGCGTAGAAGGAGGTGCCACAGGCGACGATCGTGACGCGGCGGATTTGCGAAAGGTCGAAGTCGAATTGCGGGAGTGCGATCGAGTTATCGGCCCGATGCAGGTAGGAGCCAAGTGTCTGTGCGACGACGGTCGGCTGCTCGAAAATCTCCTTCTGCATGAAGTGGCGGTAGTTGCCCTTCTCGACGGCTGCAGCAGAAGCCCCCGAGGTAGTGATCTCGCGCTCCACTTGGGCATTCTCCGCGTCGAAGATCGTCGCGCCGTCGCGCGTCACAACGACCCAGTCACCTTCTTCGAGATAGCTGATCTGCTGGGTCAGCGGCGCGAGCGCCAGTGCGTCAGAACCGATATAGGTTTCGCCATCGGCAAAGCCCACGACTAGCGGTGAACCGCGCCGCGCGCCGATCAGCAAGTCGGGATGATCACGAAAGGCAATCGCCAGCGCGAAGGCACCGCGCAGCCGCGGGAGGACCGATGCGACCGCATCCTGCGGTGTGCTGCCTTCCTCGACCAGGCGCGAAACCAGATGCGCGACGACCTCGCTATCGGTGTCGCTCTCAAGCGTGCGACCGGCATCGCGCAGTTCGGCGCGCAACTCCTTGTAATTCTCGATGATGCCATTGTGCACCAGCGCGACCTGTTCGGTAGCATGCGGATGCGCGTTCTGTGCCGTCGGCGCCCCATGCGTGGCCCAGCGCGTATGCGCGATGCCGATCTCGCCGGGCGCGGGTTGCTGCACCAGTTCGGCGACCAGATTGTTGAGCTTGCCTTCGGCGCGGCGGCGGATCAGCGCGCCATCATCGAGCGTGCAGACCCCGGCACTGTCATAACCGCGATATTCCATTCTGCGGAGGCCGTCGACCAGCCGATCCGCTACCGGTTCCTTGCCAACGATACCGATGATGCCGCACATTTACTATGATCTCCGAAGCAATACTGCGCGGAAGCCTTAGCGGTTTGCACCACGCGATCAATCAAAGCTTGGCGTTATGCTCACCCAGTCGAAACGGACGCGCCCGCTTCTGGCAGTAGCTGTGCGGCAAACCCGCCTTGCGTGATTAGGGAATAATCAAGGTTTCCAACCTATTCACCATGCTTCGAAGGATGAGCTTCGTCATATTCGGACAAGGCTTGTCGCACGATTAAAGAGTTTTCTCGGGGGTTTACCGGAATGAGCGCATTCGGACGCAAGAACGGGCCGGCCGGCATGGGTGCCAGCAGTCGTCCGCAGTTCGGTGTCGCCAAGCCCATGCGTGGCGGCACGCCGACGCCCACTCCGACACGCGTCGAACACGACGATGCGGGCGAACAATTCCCCCCGCTGCCCGACGATGTTCCGCCTTCCTCCTCGAGCCCGGCCAGTTCGGATGCGATGTCGCGTCTGCAGGAGCGGATGAACTCGACCCATTCGGGAGAGAGCGAAGTCGGCGGGTTCGAAGCCAGCGTCCACAAGATCAAGGAGCAGGTGCTACCGCGGCTGCTCGAGCGCGTCGATCCTGAAGCCGCGGCGACACTGTCCAAGGACGAGCTGTCCGAAGAATTCCGCCCGATCATCATGGAAGTGCTGGCCGAGCTCAAGGTCACGCTAAATCGCCGCGAGCAATTCGCGCTCGAAAAGGTCCTCGTTGACGAACTGCTTGGCTTCGGTCCGCTCGAGGAATTGCTCAACGATCCCGATGTATCGGACATCATGGTCAACGGCCCCGACCAGACCTATATCGAAAAGAAGGGCAAGCTGGTCATCGCGCCGATCAAGTTCCGCGACGAGACCCACCTGTTCCAGATCGCGCAACGTATCGTGAACCAGGTCGGCCGCCGCGTCGACCAGACCACGCCACTGGCCGACGCCCGTCTCAAGGACGGCAGCCGTGTGAACGTCATCGTGCCGCCGCTATCGCTGCGCGGCACCGCGATCTCGATTCGTAAATTCTCCGAGAAGCCGATCACGCTCGATATGCTGAAGGAATTCGGCTCGATGTCGGACAAGATGTGTACCGCGCTCAAGATCGCGGGCGCATGCCGGATGAACATCGTCATCTCGGGCGGTACCGGTTCGGGCAAGACGACCATGCTCAATGCCCTATCGAAGATGATCGACCCGGGCGAGCGTGTGCTGACCATCGAGGACGCGGCCGAACTTCGCCTGCAGCAGCCCCACTGGCTGCCGCTGGAAACGCGCCCGCCCAACTTGGAAGGCCAGGGCGCCATCACGATCGGCGACCTTGTGAAGAACGCCCTGCGTATGCGTCCGGACCGCATCATCCTCGGCGAAATCCGCGGCGCGGAATGTTTCGACCTGCTCGCCGCGATGAACACCGGCCACGATGGTTCGATGTGTACGCTGCACGCGAACAGCCCGCGCGAATGTCTCGGCCGTATGGAAAACATGATCCTGATGGGAGACATCAAGATCCCCAAGGAAGCCATCAGCCGCCAGATCGCGGAATCGGTCGATCTGATCGTCCAGGTGAAGCGCCTGCGCGACGGTTCGCGACGCACCACCAACATCACCGAAGTGATCGGGATGGAAGGCGACGTCATCGTCACGCAGGAACTGTTCAAGTTCGAATATCTGGACGAGAGCGAGGACGGCAAGATCATGGGCGAATACCGCTCGTCGGGCCTGCGTCCCTACACGCTCGAAAAAGCGCGCCAGTTCGGCTTCGACCAAGCCTACTTGGAAGCCTGCTTGTAAGAACGCGCCGCATTTAGGCGACTTCATACAATCCGGCGGCAGCGCATCGGCCTATACCTGCATCCAAGGTAGGACGACCCGATGCTCGACAAACTTCTTTTCCCCGGCGACCGCAAGGCCAGGCGCAAGGATACGCTGCGCGATCTGGCTCGTGAACGACATTTCGAAGCGCTGTTCATGCAGAGCTTTACCGAGATGCGCGCACGCAGCGCCAAGCGCTGATCGGTCAGGCCTGCAGCATTGCGGGGACTGCCGCAGCCAGCAATCCGCCGCCGATGACAGCAAAAACCAGAAACAGCCCCGTCCATGGCACCCAGCCAACACGATTGATCTCGCGGCGCTTCACCCGGCGCCGTTCCATCGCCATGCAGACCATCGCGGCCAGCAGGCACGCCCCGCCCCAATAAGCGGCCAGTTCGGCGTCGCTGGCGAAAAGCAGGAAATCGGGTTCGGTCACGTCGCGCCATATGGGCGGCCGTCATCCAAGCTGCAATCTTTCGTTTGCACCGCAGCATGCGTGGTCTAGCGCACGGGGTAATGCAGCCCGAAAGCGATCACCCCCACCATCGGCCCCTGCTTGCGCTCGTGCTGCGCCTCGCCGCCGCTTTCGTGCTGGCCGGATTGCTCGCCTGCGTCAAACTGGCGAGCGAACGCGGCATCCATCTTGCGGAGATCATGTTCTGGCGGCAGTTGCCAACCATCCCGATTCTGTTCGGCTGGTTCGCGCTGCGTGGCCGCCTCGACGTGCTCAAAACCCGGCGCACTGGCTCTCATCTGCGTCGCTCGGGCTTCGGTCTCGTCGGCATGGCGATGAATTTCGGTGCCGCGACGCTGCTCCCGCTCGCGGTCGCGACCACGCTCAACTACAGCTCGGCGATCTTCGCCGTTTTGCTCTCGGCGCTTGTGCTGCGCGAACCGACCGGGCCGTGGCGTTGGGGCGCGGTGGCGATGGGGTTTGCCGGGGTGCTGCTCATCGCTCAGCCCTGGGGAGACGAACTCCCGCTGCTGGGCGCGGCAATCGCGCTGGGTGCTGCGATGATGATCGCGCTGATCTCGGTCCAGCTGCGCGACCTCGGTCGCACCGAACACCCATTCACCATCGTGTTCTACTTCTCGCTGTTCTCTGTCCCCGTGCTCGGACTGGCCATGCCCTTCGTCGCCAAGGCGCATCCGCCGCAGGATTGGCTGCTGTTGCTCGCTTGCGGCGTGATCGGCGTGCTCGGACAGGTGCTTCTGACCGCGGCATTGCGCTACGGCACGGTCGCGAACGTCATTGTAATGGATTATTCGGGACTGATCTGGGCGACGCTGTTCGGCTGGCTTGTCTTCGCCAACCTGCCCGGCGCTTCCTTCTGGTTTGGCGCGCCACTGGTGGTGGGCGCCGGATTGCTGATCGCCTGGCGCGAACACACGCTGGGCATGGCGCGCAAGGCGGCTGTGGAACCGAAGCCGCTATAACCCGTTGAACCTTGCGCACCCCGCACCGGGAGCCCTTTGGGAAGGACAAGACGATGACCAAGAAGATCCTGCTCGCACTCGGCATCACCTCGATGACGCTGACCGCCGCCGCCTGCAACACCGTTCGCGGCGCCGGCAGCGACCTTCAGTCCGCCGCAAACACGGTCGATGACGCGACCTGAGCCGAGCCACGATTTGACAGCGAGACGCCCGCCCTCACCCGCGGGCGTTTTCGTTTGTCAGCCGTAAAACCCTCGCCCGGGCGCGTCGGCCAGTCGAATCGGCAGACGAAGACGAATTCTAGGCTCAGCGATACGTACTCAGAATGGAACCTGTTCGTCGCTGCGCAGGGTCAGCACTTCGACACCATCCGCAGTGACCGCGACGGTATGCTCGAACTGGGCGGACAGCTTTCCATCCGCCGTGACAACCGTCCAGCCATCGTCGCGTGTGTAGGTCCGGCGGCCGCCCAGATTGACCATAGGTTCGATCGTGAAGGTCATGCCTTCGCGCAGGCGCATACCGCGGCCCGGGCGTCCGAAGTTCAGCACCTGCGGCTCTTCATGCATTTCGCGGCCGATACCGTGACCGCAATATTCGCGCACGACCGAGCAGCCGTTCTTCCTGGCATGCTTTTCTATGGCCGAACCTATATCGCCGAGATGCGCGCCGGGGCGAACCTGCCTGATGCCGGCCCACATTGCCCCTTGCGCGATGCGCGCCAGCCGTTTGGCCGCGCCCGACGCGTTGCCCACGACGTAGGTCTTGCTCGAATCCGCGATGAAGCCATCCTTCTCGAGCGTGATGTCGAGATTGATCAGGTCACCGTCGCGCACGAATTCGCGCGCATCGGGCACGCCATGGCACACGACATCGTTGATCGAGCAGTTCAAAACGAACTGGAAGCCATATTGGCCCTTGCTTGCCGGACGGGCAGCCAGATCGACCGTGATATAGCGTTCGACCAGATCGTTGATCTGCATGGTCGACATGCCGACGAGGTCGAGTTCATCGAGCATTTCGAACACCGAGGCGAGCAATCGGCCCGATGTGCGCATCAGTACGATCTCGTCGGCCGTCTTGACCATTCTAAGCCGCCGCGCGTCGGTCGCTATCGCTCTCGGCCGCCGAAGCCAGCTCGCGCTGGACGATCTCGTTGAACGAAAGCGTTGGATTGCTTTCGGCCAAACGACCGATCTTCATCCAGAATTCGGCCTGAGCGTTGATCGACCGGCACATGACCGCGCTGGCCTTGCGCACGTCTTCGTGCAGCGTTTCATCGATCTTGACGATACCCATGGTGTTGCCTGCTTGAGTGAATATACGTTTCATATACGTTTCGCATATAGTTACGTCAATCGGGAGCCGCCGGTTCACTCGCACCGGTAGACCAGTACCAGATTGTTCGCGGGCATCGTGTGGCGCGCGGTTCGGCGCAGGCCGTGGTCTGCGGCCAATTCGTCGAGATCGGCGGTGTTGCGCAGGCCCCATTCGCTATTGCGCTGTTTGAGCGACTGGTCGAACGCCAGGTTCGAGGGCGCGGTTTCCCGGCCGGGTTCGATGAAAGGGCCGTAGAGCACCAGTGGTGCGCCGCTGGTCAATATCCGCCCCGCCCCCGTGAACAGCCCGACCGCCGCCGACCATGGGCTGATATGCACCATATTGACGCATAACACCGCATCCGCCGCCGCGATCGGCCAATTGGCCTGCGCTGCATCGAGCGCAATCGCGGGACGTAGGTTCGCACCCGCCGCTTCCGCCGCCCAAGCATCGACCGAGGCCAGCGCCTCGAGATCGACATCGCTCGGTTGCCACCCGAGCGCGGGAAAGCGCCGCGCCAGGAACACCGCATGTTCGCCGCTGCCGCTGGCAACCTCGAGGACCAGCCCGCGATCAGGCAATTCCTCCGCCAGCACTTCGGCCAGCGGCTCCGAATTGCGCGCGGTGGCGGGAGCGTGGCGCTTCAATTTACCTGCCTGTCGCGCCCTTCCCAATAGGGCGCGCGCAATTCGCGGCGCAGGATCTTCCCGCTGGCGTTGCGTGGCATTTCGGGAATGACGTCGACCGTCTTGGGGACCTTGAAGCCCGCCAGCCGCTCCCGCGTGAAGCTGATGATATCCTCGGCGTCCACTTCGCTGCCGGGCTTGGCCACCACACAGGCCTTCACCGCTTCGCCCCAGGTATCGTCGGGAACGCCGATCACCGCCACTTCGCCCACCGCCGGATGGCCGTAGATCGCGCTTTCGACCTGCGCGGGATAGACGTTCTCGCCGCCCGAAATGATCATGTCCTTGATGCGGTCCTGAATATAGACGTAGCCATCCTCGTCCATATAGGCCGCGTCGCCCGTGTGCATCCAGCCGTCCTTCAGCGCGCCCTTGGTCGCATCGGGCAGGTTCCAGTAACCCTGCATGTTCGACGGGCTCTTGCACACCAGTTCGCCCACTTCGCCACGTGGCAGCTCGGTCCCGTCCTCGCCGACCACCTTGAGCTCGGCGCCCGGCACCGCCTTGCCCGCGCTGCGCATGCGCTGGTTGCCGTCGAGCGCGTGATCTTCGGGCGGGAGCATGGCGATGGTGCCGGTCGTCTCGGTCATGCCGTAGCATTGCAGGAAGCCTGCACCGGGAATGGTCTGCACCGCCTCGCGCAGCAGATCGAGCGGGATTGGCGCGGCGCCATACATGACATATTTGACCGCCGACATGTCGGTATCCTTCGCGCGCGGGTGCTGGACGACCATTTGCAGCGCGGCGGGCACGATGAACAATCGCGTTATGCCCTGCTCGAACGCATCGAGCACCCCGTCGGGGGTGAATTCCGCCTGCACGATCGCGCGGATGCCGGCGGCGATCGCCATGATGCCGAGGCCGGTCCCGCCGATATGCGCGCAGGGCATGCAGATGAGGATCGCCTCGTCCTCGTCCCAGCTCGACCACGGCTGCGCCGCCGCTTCGGCGGGCAGTCGCAGTGAAAACAGATTGGCATTGGTCAGGACCGCACCCTTGGGATTGCCGGTGGTGCCCGACGTGTAGAGCTGAAGCACCGCATCGTCCGCACCCGCGGGATCGAATTGCGCCGCCGGTGCCCCGTCGATTTCCGCCTTGGCTGTCGGCGTATCGAGAATTGTCGGCGAAGCTTCCATCTCGGCGCAGGCCCTCGCCGCGAGATCATCGAACCCTTCGTCGATGAACAACAGCTTCGCCCCCGTATCGGCAAGGATATAAGCCACTTCGGGCGCAGCAAGGCGCCAGCCGATCGGGACCATGACTGCGCCAAGGCGCGCGCCCGAATAGAACAGTTCGAAGTAATGCCGCGCATTCTTGCCCAGCCAGGCGATCCGGTCACCTTTTTCCACGCCGCGCGCGCGCAGCATCGCCACGATCCGGCGCGAGCGTTCCTCTAGGTCGGCGAAGCTGATCGCCTCGCCATCCTGCTCGAGCGCGGTCTGGTGGGGCTTTTCCTGCGCCCAATGGGTTATCAGCTCATCGAAAGTGAGCTTCTCGGTATCCGCCATGCATCCTCTCCGCTGTTTTCAGCAGTTGGAGCGCATCATGGCATAAGGGTTGCGATGCGCAACCCGATTCCGCCGGTGCTATTCCCAGCGGCCAGCCGCCCGCGCGCGCCGTTCACGGATGACGAGCCACAGGAACAGTCCGAGCGGACCGGCCATGAAGGTGGCGAAGAGAATGGGCGCCTGCAGCAGGCGCGAGAAGCCCTTGGCATCGGCATCGCGCGCGATCCACAAGCCGGCGAACATGTCAAAGGCGAGATAGTGGATCCAGCCGATCGTGGTGCCGCCATCGCTGGCGAAAATGCCGCGAACCCCTTCGATACTGGAAAAGCTGGCGGGTGCCTCGCCGCCCACCGCGTCGAATGTGCCGGTCAATATGCCGATCAAACCCACGCTATAAGCGAGGCACAACAGGCCGACGCCCGCATAAAGCACCCCGGCCAGAAGCGCGGGCCAGCGCGGCAGCAGGATCAGACCTGCCCACATCACCATTGCGAGCACGTTCGCCGTGCCGAACACCGTATCCCACATCGCTATTCCTCCCGCGCGATCTGCGGCAGCGTCTTCGCTGCGCGCAGGATCGCATCATTGTCATGCACGAAGCGTCCGCGCGCTGCCCGGCGCGACAATGCCAGCGCCGCCTGCGCAACCGTCTCCGCGCGAATGCCGCGATACTGCCGCAGTTTTCCATGCAGCACCAGATTGGCCAAGGGTGCAGCGGCGATGCCCAGACGCTCCGCCGTCCGGTGATCGTCTTGGCGGCGCCCGCGCAGCAGCCCCGGGCGCAGGATATCAAGCCGCGTGAAACCGACTTTCGCCAGATCGCGTTCGACCTCGCCCTTGACCCGCAGGTAGAACGCCTTGGACATGGGGTCCGCCCCTACCGAGCTGACATGGACGAAGCGTTCGACCCCCAGCGCGTGCGCAGCGCGTGCGGTATCGAGTACCAATTGCTGGTCGACCGCACGAAACGCGGCCTCGTCGCCGCCGGCCTTCTTGCGTGTGGTGCCGAGCGCGCAGATCATCGCCTTGGGACGGACCGCCTCGATCACCTCGCCCCATTTGGCGGGATCCGCCACGAACAGTTCCATGCGAATGCCGCGCGGCAAGGGCGTTTCGCGGCGCGCGATGCCGGTCAGCCGCAGGTCCTCGCGCCCGACGCATTGCGCGATCACCGCCGAACCGACCAGACCGGTGGCCCCGACCAGTGCGATCCGCAGCGCGTCAGACATTGCTTAATCCCTCGGGCATCTCGCCGTAAATGCGCGCGCACTGGGTGATGGCATAGCGGTCGGTCATCCCGGCGATGAAATCCGCGACATGGCGACTGCGCCGGGGCTCGGCCTCGGGCAGCGTGGCCAGCCATTCCGCGGGCATATGCGCGGGTTCGCGGTGATAGACGGTGAACAACTTCGAGATGACATCATGGGCGCGCTGCGCGGTCTCGAGTTGATCCTCGTGGTAATAGAGGCGGTCATACATGAACCGCTTGAGCACGCGCTCCTGCTCGCGCATTTCGGGCGAGAATGCGGCCAGTTGGCGTCCGGCAGCACGGATGTCGTCGACGCTTGCCATGCCCTTCACCTGCTCGCGCGTATGCGTCAGCAGATCGTTGGCCATCAGCCCGATCTGGGTGCGCACCAGTTCGCGCAGCTGCCGGTCACGCGGGGCATGTGGGAAACGCCGCTCGACCGCGCGCCACTGGTCCGCCAGCCAGTCCAGTGCGAGCAGGTCGTCCAGGTCGAGGAAACCGGCACGCAGCCCGTCGTCGATATCGTGATTGTCATAAGCGATATCGTCGGCAATCGCCGCGACCTGCGCCTCGAGCGAAGGCCAGCTATGCAGATCGAGCGGGAAAGCGCGATCGATTTCGGCCAGTGCCCAGCCCGGCTCGAAGATCGGACCATTGTGCTTGGCCAGCCCTTCCAGCATTTCCCACGTCAGGTTGAGGCCATCGTGATCGCAATAGGGGCTTTCGAGCCGCGCGAGCGTGCGCAGCCCCTGTGCATTGTGATCATAGCCGCCCGCATGCGCCATCGCCTCTTCGAGCGCGGTTTCGCCCGCATGGCCGAAGGGCGGATGGCCGATGTCGTGGCCAAGGCACAGCGCCTCGGTCAAATCCTCATCGAGCCCCAGCTCGCGTGCCAGCACGCGACCGATCTGCGCCACTTCGAGACTGTGCGTGAGCCGCGTGCGATAATGGTCGCCGTCGGGCGCGATGAAGACCTGCGTCTTCGAACGCAGCCTGCGGAAGGCGATCGAATGGACGATCCGGTCGCGGTCGCGCTGGAATTCGCTGCGCGGGCCGCGCGAACCCTCGCGCTCCTCGGTGAATTCGCGACCGCGGCTGGCGGCGGGATCGGAGGCGTAGGGTGCTCTTTGCATGCGCGCCGAGGCTTAAGTGTTCCCCCGGCAGGCGACAACGTGAACGAAAAGCGAACCCGCGATCTTATCGGCAGAATGTGCGCACGCGGAGCCGGAGCCCCGCAAGCAGGTTCAGCCAAGTATCCAGTCGGCCGCGGCGCGGCAGTGGATGTCGGTGGAATCGTATACAGGCAGGACATTGGCATCGGTGTCGACGACCAGTTCCAGCTCGGTGCAGGCCAGCACGATCGCTTCGGCCCCTGCCTTTTCCTTCATCGTGATGACCGTTTTCAAGGCGCGTTCCGCATCGCGGGTCACCCGGCCGAGCATCAGTTCCTTGTAGATGATGCCATCGACGAGTTCGACATCGGCCGGATCGGGGGCAAGCAGGTCCACGCCATGCGATACCAGCCGCTGGCGGTAGAAGCTTTCAGTCATGACGAAGCGCGTGCCGAGCAGGGCGGCGTTGGTGCAACCCGCGGCTTCCATTTCGCGCCCCACGGCATCGGCGATGTGGAGGACGGGGATCGACACTGCCTCGGTCAGCCGATCGTAGACCTTGTGCATGGTGTTGGCGGCGACAACGAGCCCCTCGGCCCCCGCGCTTTCGAGGCGCCGCGCGGATTCGACCAGCGCAGCGGCAATCGAATCCCAGTCGTCGGCATTCTTCGCTGCTGCAATCGGGGCGTAATCGAGGCTTTCGATGAGCAGTGGCGGGCTCGCCATCGGGGCCGAGCGCTTCTGCACGAATTTGTTGATGCGTTCGTAATAGGCGCGGGTCGAGATCCAGCTCAGACCCCCGATAATGCCAAGCTTGCGCAAGCTGCCGTCCCTTTTGTCACCCTGATCTTCGCGAGATCGCGGTTATCCCGCGTATCAGGGGCTTACAACGGGCAGGTTACGCCCCGGTTCCGCCATCCCCGGGATTGCCCGCGAGCGGCAGGTCTGCAAGCCATGCTCGCAGGTCGGCGGCACTGCGCTGCGGCGCTTCTTCCATCGGCAAATGGCCTATACCGGGATAGTTCGCCAGCGTCGAATTGGGCAGATTGTCCATGTACCAGCCTGCCGCCTCGTACGGGATCAGGCGGTCCTCCTCACCCCACATCACCAGCGTGGGTACGGTCATCGTCCCGACCTCTTCGGCGGCGAAGCTCGACCGCGGGGTGGAGAACCGCTGGCGCGTGGCGTCGCGATTGCCGGGATAGCGCGCCAGTTCCCAATAGCGATCGACCGCCTCACCCGTAACTATGTCCTGGTTGGACACGCTCTGAGTCAGGCTGCGCTCGACCAGCGAACGCGGCAGCAACTGGCTCATTACCGAGCCCACCCCGGGCATCGCGGCCAGCCTGAACGCGATGTTGCCCTCTGCCTCGCGCTCGATCGGCGCGCCGCTCGCATCGACCAGGACAAGCCCGTCGAGCCTTTCGGGATTGGCAATCGCGTAACCCAGCGCAATCGCACCGCCCATCGAATTGCCTGCGAGCACGAAGCGCTCCACGTCCAGCGCAGCGGTTATCGCGTCGATATCCGCACCGAAGGCGGTCAGCGTGTAATCGCCATCGCCCGCGGGGCCGGTCAGCCCGTGCCCCCGCTGGTCGAAACGTATCACGCGATAGTCATCGCTCAGCGCATCGACCCAGGGCTGCCATGTATGGAGATCGGCATTCGAACCGTGCAGCAACACGATGACCGGTGCATCGCGCGGGCCTTCGTCGCGCAGGTGGACCAGCCGGCCATCGCCGATTTCGACCATCTGCGACGGCGCACTGCCGTACTTTGCCTGCATTTCCGCCGGATCGGTATCGGGGACGCGAAAGATGAAGAAGGTCGCCACAAGCGCAACCGCGACTATGCCGATCAACCGCAAGAACCATTTCACGGGGCCATCTCCTCGATCCAGCGGCGCACGATTGTGAGCCCTTCCTCATCTACGGTGGCCTTGCCCAGTTCGGGCATCGCCACGCCCGGTTCGGGGCTGGCCATGCGATAGGTCAGGATCGAACTGTCGGGCGATCCTGGCACGATGTCGAACAGATGCCCGCCCGCCCCGCGCCCGGCAGCCACCGGGCGTTTGCCGATGCCGAGCTTGTAAGGATCGCCCTGCTCCCAGCGCAGGTCGAGCCCGCTGTTGGAGGCGGTGGCCCCCGGCCGGTGGCAATGGGCGCAATTGACATCGAGATAGGCGCGCGCGGCCGATGTCAGATCCACGCCCCCTCGCGCTTCCCACAGAGGCAGCGTGTCGGCGTCCTGCGGCACCGTATCGAGCCGGCCCGCAGCCACCATCGCGCCGAGCCATTCATGCGACAGATTGCGCGCCTTGGGCCCGATCGGCACCACCGCGCCATCGAGCCCGTGACAATCCTTGCATTGGTTCTTGTTGGGCACGCGATAGCTGATCGCCTCACCCTGCGGCGTCGTGACATCGACACGTGCGCCGGCGATGGCGAGCCGCGCATCGGTCTGATCCTCGTTCCACAGATAGGGCAGCGCCAGCCAGCCGTCGGCGCGGTGCAGCAGCACACGCGTTTCGATCAGCCGGCGCTCGGCGCCCTCGCCGAAGGCAAAGGTCTTGATGAGCGCCGCGCCCACCGGGATGTCGAGCAGGCCTTCGCCGTCGGCGCTCATCGGCGTGCCGTCGGGCAAATAGAGGAAGCGCAGCTTGTCCGCCCCGTCCGAATAGAGCGGCGTGTTGAGCCGGTAGGGCGTGACACGCGCCGCAGGCTGCTGCGCGCGTGCATCCTCAAAAAAGCCGTAGGCGGACAGCGTGCGCGGCAATCCGGTGCCGCCGATCACCGCGTCCGTATCGCTCGCTGTACCGGGTGCGGCGGCCGTCGCCATCGCCGCCACGGCGCTCAGCAGCGCCGCCCCGAAGATGGCGTGACGGATCATGCGCCGAGGCGCTGTTCGAGTTCTGCCGGGGCGCCGATCGCGCCAAAGTCCCAGGGCTGGCCATAGGCGGGCAGGTCGGCCGGGCCGGGTTGCGCTTCGCCAAGCGACTGGCCTTGCTGAGTCAGGTTGAGCGACCAGGCACCGATTTCGGGCGTCGCCATGAGCGTATGGCGATCCTCGTCTGCGCCAATGCCGTCCCACAAGATCGGCGGCAGCGTGCCGCCGAATGCGGCGAGCAACATCTCCCCGCCCTCCAGATCGGGATCGGTCGCGCCCGCATCGACATTATTCTGCGCGATCACGACCTCGCGCGGATAGGGGTTGTAACGATCATCGTCGAAGGGTTCGGTATAGGCGAGCACCATGAAGGGCGCGGTGGGATTGTCGCGCACGACATTGCCGCCGATCCAAACTTTCTCATTGGCCATCACCATGATGCCCGTTCCGCGCGGCACGCCCGCAACGATATTGCCCGGAGGCGCGAAATTGGGCGTGTTGTTGGCCGCGACCAGATTGTCGCGCACGATCACATTGCCCCCATTGGTCACCGGCAGGCCGGGCAGGTCGAAGACGAGGATACCGCCGGTGTTGCGGGTGACGTAATTGCGCTCGACGATCGCATCGCGGCTGTTCTCGATCTCGATGCCCGCGACATTGTCCGTCGCCACCGAATCGCGCACCGTGATCGCACGCGACTGGCCGACATAGATGCCGGCGTCCGACGCGCCCGACACTTCGCAGCCGGTCACGAGGATGCCGGTGCTCTCGACCGGATAGATACCATAGGCACCGTTCGAAGCGTCGGGACCGCCAGTCCAGGTCACGCGGATCGCGGAATAGACGATATTGTCCGCCCCCTTGGATTTGACCCCGTCGCCCTTGGGGTTCTCCAGCGCGAAATCGCGTAGCGTCACGCCATCGCTGGTAACCAGCAACCCCTCGCCCGAACCCTGCTGGCCAGAGAAGTCGAGCACGGTTCCCTCCATGCCCGCCCCCCGGACGGTAACGTCGTCGACTGCGAGGCTCAGCCCATCGGTCAGCGTATAGCGGCCTGCCGCCAGAACGATCTCATCGCCGGGTTCGGCGAGGATCAGCGCTTCCTGCAGCGCCTCCTGCGCGCCTTCACCCGGTTCGATCGAATGCGTGGCAGCCCACGTCGGTGCAGCGCTGGCAAGCAAGGCGGCGGCGAACGACAGTCTGATGCTCATGAGTCTCTCCCTTGCAATTCATTCTGCCGCAAGGTGTCACGAATGCAAGTGGGTCAGCGCCCGCTGAAAGCACAGAACGCGGCAGAGCTCGCGGCGACCTCGACCACTTCGGGATCGTCGACCCGCCGGATCCTCTCGAGCAATTCGACAACGCCCAGCGGGATGTCGGCTTCGCCCTCTTCTGCCTGCAGCCGTTCGAGCTTGCGCAACTGCGTCACCGAGAGCCGCTCGGCCATACGCCCGGCGAGACATTCTGCCATCGGTTGCGGCAGCCCGCGCGCTACGAATTCCTCTTCCAGCCGATCCTCGACCGTGCCCTGCAACCCGCCGCCGAGGGTCGCCCAGACTATGATCCCGCCAACCAGTAGCAGCGCGAGCACGATCAGCACGCGTTTCATGTCAGTCGAGCGCCTTCACGATTTCCTCGACCATCTTCTTCGCATCGGACAGCAGCATCATGGTCTGGTCCATGTAGAAGACATCATTGTCGACGCCGGCATAGCCAACGCCGCCCATGCTGCGCTTGATGAAGAAGACCTGCTTGGCCTTGTCCACATCGAACACGGGCATGCCGTAGATGGGGCTAGACTTGTCGGTCTTCGCAGCCGGATTGACCACGTCGTTGGCACCGATGATGAAGGCGACATCGGCCTGCGCGAACTCGGAGTTGATGTCCTCCAGCTCGAAGACCTTGTCGTAGTCGACGCTCGCCTCGGCCAGAAGCACGTTCATGTGCCCGGGCATGCGGCCCGCCACCGGATGGATGGCGAACTTCACCTCGACGCCCTTCTCTTCGAGAAGGTCGGTCATCTCGCGCAGCGCGTGTTGCGCCTGCGCCACCGCCATGCCGTAGCCGGGGATGATGATGACCTTGTCCGCCTGTTTGAGCATGAAGGCCGCATCGTCCGCGCTACCCTGCTTGTAAGGCCGCGCCTCGCGCGCTTCGCCGCCACCGGCGCTGTCGTCGGCGCCGAAACCGCCCGCGATCACCGAGATGAAACTGCGGTTCATCGCGCGGCACATGATGTAGCTGAGGATCGCGCCCGAAGAGCCGACCAGCGCGCCGGTGATGATCATCGCCGTATTGCCCAGCGTGAAGCCCATCGCCGCCGCAGCCCAACCCGAATAGGAGTTCAACATCGACACCACGACCGGCATGTCCGCCCCGCCAATGGGGATGATCAGCAGGAAGCCGATGACAAAGGCGAGCACCGTCAGTGCGATGATCAGCGGCATGGTCTCGGCAGGCCCGGCCATGGCGAAGAGCGCGGTCAGCACGATGATCGCCGCCAGCGTGCCGAGGTTTATGACATGGCGCGCTGGCAGGAGAATCGGCGAACCGCTCATCCGCCCCGAAAGCTTGGCAAAGGCGATAACCGAACCGGAGAAGGTGATAGCGCCGATGGCGATGCCGAGGCCCATCTCGACCTTGGAAACCGCGCCGATGCCGGTATCGGTGAGCAGGCCGAATGCGCCCGGATTGAGATAGGCCGCCCAGCCCACGAGCACTGCGGCAAGCCCGACGAGCGAGTGGAAGGCCGCGACGAGCTCCGGCATCGCAGTCATGGCAATGCGGCGGGCGATGAGGAGGCCGATCACCGCGCCGATTGCAATGGCGATGAGGATTTCGACGATATTGGCGATGTCGTGCGTCACCAGCGTCGTCACCACCGCTACAGCCATGCCGATCATGCCGAAGCGGTTGCCCGTCCGGCTTGTCGCGGGCGAGGACAGGCCGCGCAGCGCGAGGATGAAGAACACGCCCGCCACGAGATAGGCGAGCGCCACCCACGGGTTCACCGCTTCACCGGTCGCCGCGTGGGCGGGGGCGGTATAGCCAAACACCGTCATTCCCGCGAAGGCGGGAATCCAGCTACGGGTGAGGGCACGAAACACGGACGTCATTTGGACCCCCGCCTGCGCGGGGGTGACGGAGGTGGAGAAGAGCGAACCCATCACTTCTTCTCCTTCTTCTTGTACATCGCCAGCATGCGCGCTGTCACCGCGAAGCCGCCGAAGATGTTCACGCTGGCGAGCACGATGCCGAGCAGCCCTAGCCACTTCGCCCCCGGCACATCCGCCGCCGCCGCCGCGATCAGCGCGCCGACGATGATGACGGAGGAAATCGCATTGGTCACCGCCATCAGCGGCGTGTGCAGCGCGGGCGTGACCGACCAGACCACGTAATAGCCGACGAAACACGCCAGCACGAAGATCGACAGGATCGAAATGAAGTCCATGAGCGGCCCCTCCCCGGGCCGGTTTATTGCGCGGTGAGCCTCTCGTGCACGATCTTGCCGCCCTGCGTCAGCCGAACGGCATCGCCGATTTCCTCGTCGAGCACGGGCTTGCCCGCCTCCTTGTCCCAGAAAGCGGAGAGGAAATTGTAGTGGTTGCGCGCGAACAGCGCGCTGGCGTCGGCGGCCAGATGGCCGGCGGTGTTGCTATAGCCGACGATCTTCACGCCGTGCTTCTCCACCACCTCGTCGGGCACGGAGCCCTCGACATTGCCGCCCTGTGCGACCGCGAGGTCGAAGATGACGCTGCCCGGCTTCATGCTGGCGATTTGCGCATCCGAGATCAGCCGCGGGGCCGGTTTGCCGGGGATCAGCGCGGTGGTGATGACGATGTCCTGCTTGGCGATATGGCCCGATACCAGTTCGGTCTGCGCTTTCTGGTATTCCTCGGACATCTCGGTGGCATAGCCGCCCGCGCCTTCGCCCTCGATCCCGGCGACATTCTCCACGAAGATCGGCTTCGCGCCAAGCGACTGGATCTGTTCCTTGGTTGCGCTGCGCACGTCGGTGGCCGAAACCTGCGCGCCCAGACGCTTGGCGGTGGCGATCGCCTGCAGACCGGCAACGCCCACCCCCATCACGAAGACCCTGGCCGCCTGGACGGTGCCCGCAGCGGTCATCATCATCGGGAAGGCGCGGCCATAGGTGTTTGCCGCGGTGAGCACGGCCTTGTATCCCGCAAGGTTCGACTGGCTGGAGAGCACATCCATGCTCTGCGCGCGGGTGATGCGCGGCATGAACTCCATCGACAGCGCTTCGAGCCCCGCCTTGGCATAGGCCTCGACGCGTTCCCTGTCGCGAAACGGATCGAAGGTCGCCGCGACCCAGGCCCCGGGCTTCGCGCCCGCAAGCAGGGCGACGTCCGGCGCCTGAACGCCGAGGACGATGTCCGCATCCTTGATAACCGCGGCGGCCGAGCCGACTTCGGCCCCCGCTTCGCGATAGGCCTCGTCGGTGACGGCGGCACGCAGCCCCGCGCCTTGCTCCACCGCAACGACAGCACCCAGGGCAGCGAATTTTTTCGCTGTTTCGGGTGATAGCGCGACCCGGTTCTCCCCGGCTGCGCGCTCGCTCAGCACCGCGATGCGTAGCGCCATGCGCTTACTCGGCGATCAGGATGACGACGAGCAGGGTAAGGATGGCGACCAGCGGGACCGACCATTTGAGGGCGCCGATGAACGAGCTGTAGGTTCGGTTGTGCGCCTTGTGGTCGTTGGCGGAATCCATGGTGTGTGCTTCCCGTTTGGAAATTGAAGTCGCGGTCGGTCTATCGCGGAGGTGCATTGCGCTCAAGCCCCACGATCGCCGCATCCCCTGCCCGACACGCTTAATCGGCTATTTACCCTATTGGGATAGGGCCTTCGCACGCTAACGTGCTTCGCCTATGCGGGTCCGAGGGAGAACCAAGCAAGCCATGCCCACACGGCAATCGCGCCTGTTGCTGCTGATCGACGACGACCCTGCCCAGGGGCGGCTGGTGTCCGCGCTCGCCGCCCGCGAGGGCTGGCGCACGCAGATCGTCGCCACCGGTTCGGATGCACTCACCCTGCTCGCTGCGCCCGAGGGAGAAGAGGTCACGGCCGTACTGCTCGACCAGCGGGTCCCGGGCGACGGCGCCTGCGAGCTGATCCGCGAATTGCGGACCGCGCAAGACGACCTTCCCCTGCTGATGCTCACCGCCAGCACCTCGCCGCTGCTTGCGGTCGAAGCGATGCGCGCGGGCGCAACCGACTATCTCATCAAGCCGATCGATCCCGAGCGCCTGCTCGGCGCGCTGGCGGGCGCGGTTCTCGGCGGGAAGCCCAATGCCGAACTGCAGCCGCTGACCGAGCGGCTGCCCCACCCGCTCGATTTCGACGACATGGTCGGAACCGCAGCACCGTTCCGCACCGCGCTGGCCAAGGCCGCCACTGCCGCGCGTGGCCACACGCATGTGCTGGTCGAGGGCGAAAGCGGGACCGGCAAGGACATGGTCGCCCGCGCGATGCATGCCGCCAGCACCCGTGCCAAGGCCAATCTGCGCGTGGTGCGCTGCCGCGGCCTGCCCGCAGCCTCGCTCGAATCGTTGCTGTTCGGGCACGAGCAGGGTGCCTTCGCGGGTGCGTTCGACCGCCAGACCGGCCTGCTCGAGCAATGCGACGGGGGCACGCTGATCCTCGACGATGTCGACCGCATCCCGCGCGACCAGCAGGAACGGCTGGCCGACGTACTCGAGAGCGGCATCGTCCGCCCGACCGGCGCAACGCATGGCTTCAAGATCGACCTGCGCGTCTTCGCCACCAGCGATCTCGACCTCGAACAGGAAGTCGTTACGGGCGGTTTCGCGCGGGCGCTGTTCGATCAGCTTGCCGTCACGCGCATCCGCATGCCCGCGCTGCGCGAGCGGCTCGGCGATATCCCCGCGCTCACGCGGTACTTCCTCGCCAAGATAGGCGAGCAACCGGGGCTCAAGCACCATTCGATCGCCGACAGCGGGCTGAGCCTGATCGAAGGCTACGACTGGCCGGGCAATGTCCGCCAGCTGCAGGCCGCACTGTTCCGCGCCTGCGTCTTCGAACAGCGCGAGGCGCTGACCGCGCACAGCTTCCCGCAGCTTGCCGAACTGCTCGGCGACCAGGCCGACCGAGGCGAGAGCCGCGCGCGCGGGCTTGGCGTGCTGCTCTACACCGATGACGGCCACGTCCGCCCGCTCGAGGAGATCGAGGCCGACATCATCCGCCTCGCCATCGGTCATTACCGCGGGCGGATGACAGAGGTCGCGCGCCGGCTCGGGATCGGCCGTTCGACGCTCTACCGCAAGCTCAGCGAACTCGGCATCGACAACGCCGCCTGAGCGGCCTAGCCCTGTCGCCATGGGCAAGCTTAACGACATGCTCTGCGTGGTCACCGAGGGCGCCAAGGTGGTGCTTACCGATATCGACGAAGACGAAGGTAGGAAAGCCGCCGACGAGCTTGGCTGCAGCTTCCACCGCCTCGATGTCGCCAGCGAGGGCGAATGGGACGCGTTGGCGGCGGCCTTCCCCGCGATCGAAGTGCTGGTCAACAACGCCGGGATCACCGGCTTCGAGGACGGGCCCGCGCCGCATGACCCCGAGAACGCCAGCCTTGCAGAATGGCATCGTGTCCACAGCGTCAACACCGACGGCTGCTTCCTCGGCTGCCGCTATGCCCTGCGCGCGATGAAGGCCCAAGCGCGTGCGGGGGGCACCGGCTCGATCATCAACATGTCCTCGCGCTCTGGCCTCGTCGGGATTCCCGGCGCGGCGGCCTATGCCGCGAGCAAGGCAGCGATACGCAACCACACCAAGTCGGTCGCGCTCTACGCCGCGCAGCAAGGCTGGGCGATCCGCTGCAATTCGATCCACCCCGCCGCGATCCTGACCGACATCTGGGAGCCGATGCTGGGCGACGGGCCCGACCGCGACGCGAAGATGGCCGCGCTGGTCGCCGATACGCCCTTGAAGCGCTTCGGCACGGTCGAAGAGGTCGCCGCGACCTGCGTCTTCCTCGCCAGCGCCGACAGCGCTTACATGACCGGTGCCGAACTCACGCTCGACGGCGGCCTGCTCGCGGGCAGCGCCGCTTCGCCCGGAAGCTAGACGGGCGCCTAGGCGGGCAGGTCGGCGAAGTCGGTCAGCGCGGCGTCGCGCAGACCGCGCCAGACATTGCGCGCCTGCACCGTCTCGGCGACATCGTGGACACGCACCACCTGCACGCCCGCACGCATCCCCTCCAGCGCCAGCGCCACGCTGCCACCCAGCCGCTGATCGACCGGCGCTTCCTTCGACAGCGCACCGATCATCCGCTTGCGGCTCGCCCCCAGCAGAAGCGGATGGCCCAGCGTATGGAACAGCGGCAGCGCGTTCATCAGCGCGAGGTTCTCCGCCAGGCTCTTGCCGAAGCCGATCCCCGGATCGAGCACGATGTTGCGCGCCTCGATCCCCGCTTCGAGCGCAGCATCGCGCCGTGCGCGCAGCGCGTCGAACACGTCGAACACCACGCTGGTGTAGGCACCGCCCGTATGGAGGTCTTCATGCGCGGCGCCCGGCGCATGCATCAGCACCACCGGGCATCCGGCCTGCGCGACCACTTCGACGCTGCGCGGATCATGCGCGAGGCCGGAGACGTCGTTGACCAGATGCGCGCCCGCATCCAGCGCGGCCTCCATCACCGCCGCCTTGCGCGTATCCACGCTGACTGCCGCGCCCATGCCGGCGCAGGTCTCGATCGCAGGGACGACGCGCTTGATCTCGTCGCCTTCCCACAGCGGCTTGGCACCCGGGCGCGTGCTTTCGCCGCCCACGTCGATGATCGCCGCCCCGGCCTCGACCATGGCCGCGGCATGCGCGCGCCCCGCTTCGGCGTCTTCGAGGAAACGCCCGCCGTCGCTGAAACTGTCGGGAGTGACGTTGAGAATGCCCATCACCTGCGGTTGGTCGAGCGGCACGGTCCGCGTACCCAGTTGCAACGGCGGGTGTGCGAGGGTGAGATTGGCCCATTGCGCCTCGCCCTCCGCACCGAGTTCATCGGGCAAACGGCCAAGCACCTCGCCCATGGTATCGGGCGCGGCGAGCCAGCGTTCGACCACCTCGCCATCCCTTCGCAGGATCACGGAAAGGCGGCTCGCATAGACCATTCCGCCCGCCAGCCGGATCGCATTGCCATGTTCGGATTGCGGCCCCGGAACGAGACCGATCGGCCGGATATAGACCTGCCCGCTCATTGTTGGACTTCCCCAGCGCAAGCACCGCGACATGGACCGGGAGTTACACGGTCCACTGCAAAAAAAGTCGCGGAGGGGTTCGGCGGTGCGAGGCCGAACGAGGCGTTAGCTGTGAGGCGCTGGATCATGCGCGGAGTGTTAGCGCGCGAATGCACTGTAGGACAGAGATCAATCCCGTCTTTCGCCGCTGCTTTGACATCAAAGCCGAAGTGACCTTTTGCCGCGTCACTCCCCTATGCTCCTCCCATTTAAAATAGGCCCCAGCTAGCACTGGGGCCTATTTCGATCAGATGTTCGATGGCCAGACTAAAAGCCGAGTTGGTCGCCGCTGATGCGGATACCGGCATAAAAGAACCGGCCCACCGCGCTAACCGGGTAGAACGTCAGGCCGACATCAGGCTCTTGGTCGAAGATGTTGTTCACACCCACGTAGAAGCTCATGTTGTCGTCTGTCGTCCAGCGCAACTGCATGTCGTGGACGAACTTTGAATCGATTTTCAGGTACTCGGGCGCAACGATGTCGGGATCGCCTTCAATGGTCGCACGCGAGTAGCGCAGTGTCTTGTCGAAGAAGTTGATCCCGTAATTCAGGTTGATGTTGTCGAGCGTCCAGTTGAAATCGAAATTAACCTGCCATTCCGGATCGCCGCGAACGCCTGCGTTCTCGACGATTTCAGCACCCGGCGTCCCTTGGGTCTTCAGCGAAATCAAGTGATTGCCCACGAGGCTGAAGTTGAAAGTTCCAAGCTTGTCGGTCTGCTTGCGATAGCGAGCCGAGAAGTCGATACCCTTGGTGCTGAACGCAGCCACGTTCTGCGGCTGCAGCGTGAAGCCGCGGACGATACCGGCGTCGGCCGGATCGAAACCGCCACCGACGGGCGTACGGTCGATGTTGTCACAGAACGCGTTGTCGAGCGATACCGCGTCGACGCAGAGTTCAAGCAGGGTCGTGGCCGACGGCGTCGAGATCGCATCTTCGATCTTCACATCATAATAGTCGGCCGAAAGGATCAAGCCCGGGATGAAGGTCGGCTGGAAGATCGCGCCGAACGTAAGCGTCTTGGCCGTTTCTTCACCGAGGTCGATGTTGCCGGTAGACAGGCCCGGAAGGCTCGTTCCCGCATCGCCTGTGAAAGTGGCGATTTCTGCATCGCTGAGACCGAGACCCTGCAGCAGATCGATGCAATTCGCTTCGCGGGTATCGCTACCGTTGTCGCGGCTATCGAATGCACAAGGATCGTCGATGAAGGCGAAAGTCTGGTTGGACGGGGCAAAAAGCTCACCGATGTTCGGAGCGCGAACAGCCTGAGCGTAGGTGCCGCGGACGCGGAAATCCGGGACCGGCGCCCACACGAGACCACCTTGATATGTGAAGGTCGTGCCGATGGTCGAGTAATCAGACACGCGAACTGCGCCGTTAGCGGTCAAATCGTAGAAAAACGGTTGGTCCTGCACGATCGGGATACGCATCTCGGCGAAGCCTTCGAAGACGTCGAACGAACCCGTTTCCGGGAACAGAGCGTTACCGAAAGTCAGGCCGGTGGTGTTGACCGGATCGGGATTGCTGGAGCTTTCTTCCTTCCTGTATTCACCGCCGACTGCGAAGCCGATCGGACCACCCCAAAGACTAAAGCCGTCGCCGAAATCGCCGCTCAGAGCCGCGCTGACGACCTGCTGCTTAATTGTGCTGGTGTCGACCGCGGTGGTGTTAATCCAGTCCAGTGCCGCCTGATTCTGTTGGTTTGAAAACAGGTTGAACGGCACGCAGCCACTGTTCGCGCCCGGCGTGAACGACAGTGTCGGGTAGTCTTCGAAGAAGAAAGCGCCCGTGACGTACTGGCTCGAGCTCGTCGCATCGCCAGTCAGGTTCGAACGGCAGACCAGGTTTCCGTTCGGCGTACCATTCAGGAATTCGCCTTCGTCGACCGCGTCGAGTGCCGCGTAGAAGCGATCGTTGTAGCGAGTGTTGGTTTGGCGGACGGTGTTATCCGACTGACCGTAGACGTAGGATATCTCGAACGCGACCGTGTCGGTGATATCGGCTTCAATTCCGGCAACACCTCGGTATGTTTCACGCCGGTTGTCTTCACCGCGGCGACCAAGGTCGAGATTATCGCGACCGGTTACCAGCACGATGCCGAGCGGGTCAAACGCGTTTACCGCCGGGTCATTGATATTCCCGGGTATGAATGGGTTGTCAGTTGGGACACCGATGAAGAAGTCGAAGGTCGGCTGGCCTGCCGACGCAGAGTCGACACGGGCATACTTCCCCTCGGCGAAGAACCGGATGTCGTCGGTCAGGTCATAACTAAAGAGCAGGTTGCCGATGAAGCGGTCGATCTCGGGCAAGATCTCGCCACCGTAGGTCGATACAGGCGTACCCGAGCCACCACTCTCGAAGAAGCTGCCGAGAAAAGTACCGGGAATGTAGCGCGATCCATCGCCGAGGAAGTCTGGCAAAAAGTCGAAGTCGGTATCGATCGCGCTGATTGGGCTCGAATCGAGGTAATTTACATCCGCCGCTAGAACCCGGTCAGGCACGTTCGGATCGTCGTTCAGGTCGTCTTGGTTGTCATAGAAGGCACGGAAACGCGGACCAAACTCTTCGCGTTGCGATAGGAGAAGGCGGTCATCGTGACCGTATTCGAAGTTCGCGGCAATGTTACCGCGACCGCCGGCGAAGTTAGTGCCCACGGTAACCGCGACGAAGCGCGAGTTCCCGTCGCCTTGCTCCGAGATGCCGTTCTGGGCACGCAGGGTATAACCTTCAAAATCTCGCTTGGTTATAAAGTTGACCACGCCGGTGACCGCATCGGCGCCGTAGATTGCCGAAGCGCCGCCGGTGACGATATCCACACGCTCGATCAGGTCGATCGGTATCGAGTTGACGTCAACCGCAGAATCGCCTGGGACGGCAGCGACATGGCGGCGCCCGTCAATCAGCAGGAGCGTGCGTTGCGTGCCGAGGTTCCGCAAGTCTAACAGATTGAGGCCCACGCCGCCGATGCCGGCATTAGAACCCGAGCCATCGTTCGAATTATATGAACCCGCGAGCGCCGGAGCTTCCGTAAGGAAGTCCGTTAGGTTAGTGACCCCACTATTCTGGATCGCTTCATCGTCGATGGCGACTACTGGATTGGCGAGGTCGTATTCGCTGGTACGAATGCGCGTTCCCGAGACGACAATCGCATCCTCCGAGACGCCTTCAGAGCTATCACAAGCAGAGCTATCAGCGCCGTCGGCACACGAGGCGTCGTCTGTAGTATCCTGCGCGAGGACGGGCGAGACCGGCGCGAATACCGCTGCCACGGCGGCACCACCAAGCATCGCGGCGCGCATCGCCGCTAGAGAAGTTTTCGAAAAGTTCATGGAGCAACCCCTGCTGTGAAATTTTAGCGCGGTTAGCGCGCGAACCACATTCTTAGGGAGACGCCACTCCATCAGGCAAGATCGTAACAAACAGGATATCCACCATTCACGTCGGTTTTGTGACAGTTGTTGCACATTTGCCGAAGTGCCTATCCGCGCGTGAGATTTAGTGGGAACAAACGTCTAACCTCGAATTAGTCCTCCACCGCGAGCAGGTAGAGCTGGCGCGCGGCGTCGATCGGTTTTACCTCGCCGCCCTGTTCGAAGTGCCAGAAGGTCCAGCCGTTGCAGCTCGGCGCGCCTTGCAAATCCTTGCCGAGGCCGTGGATGCTGCCGGTCTGTTTTTCATGCGCGAGCGAGCCGTCGGCGCGGACGGTCGCGGTCCAGCGGCGCTTCTTGTCGAACAGCTGCGTGCCCGGCGCGATATAGCCGTTCTCGACCAGCGCACCGAAGGCGACCTTGGGGGCGCTGCGCTTGCTCTGCATCGTGGTGAGCGCGCTTTCATCGAGCGGCAGTTCCTTCTCGATCCGCTTGAGCGCGGCATCGCGGTAATTGCCTTCGCGCTCGCAGCCGATCCATTCGCGGCCCAGCCGTTTGGCCACCGCGCCGGTGGTGCCGGTGCCGAAGAACGGATCGAGGACCACGTCGCCGCGCTCGGTCGTGGAGAGCAGCACGCGGTAGAGCAGGCTTTCGGGCTTCTGCGTCGGGTGGACCTTGTGCCCGCCCTCCTTCAGCCGCTCCGCCCCGTTGCAGATCGGCAGCACCCAGTCGCTGCGCATCTGCAATTCGTCGTTGAGCGTCTTCATCGCGCGGTAGTTGAAGTGATACTTGGCCTTCTCGCCCTGCGAACACCACAGCAGCGTCTCATGCGCATTGGTGAAGCGCGTGCCGCGGAAATTGGGCATCGGGTTCGACTTGCGCCAGACGATGTCGTTGAGGATCCAGAAGCCCAGGTCCTGCAGGATCGCGCCGACGCGGTAGATATTGTGATAGCTGCCGATGACCCACAGCCCGCCATCGGGTTTGAGCACGCGCTTGGCTTCGGTCAGCCATTCGCGGGTGAAATCGTCGTAGATCTTGAAACTGTCGAACTGGTCCCAGTGATCGGTCACCGCATCGACGGGGCTGCCATCGGGCCGGTTGAGATCGCCCCCGAGCTGGAGGTTGTAGGGCGGATCGGCGAAGACGAGGTCCACGCTGGCATCGGGAAGCGAGCGCATGGCAGCCACGCAATCGCCGGTGAGGATCTGCCCCAGCGGAAGCAGTTCCTTCGGAGTTTGCGCCGGTTTTACAGCCGCTTTGGCGCGACTCTTCGTGGTCTCGATGACCCCCATGATATGCTTCCCTGTCCTGAGTTATCCACAGGGTGAGTCCAAACGGAGTCGCGGTCAAGCGGGAAAATCGGGGTGCCCACTCACCCCGGCGCAGATGCTGGAGAGAACAGAAGGTGTCCGGCACAAGATATTGAGTCCCCTGCGAATCCGCGGACTCAAGATGGTGCGGTGTGGCCCGCAGGACTCAATCGCGGCACGGATTTAACCGTTAGGGAAACCGGGCGAAAGCTGCTAGGACAGGTTTGCTGACGTCGAAATTTGCGACGGACTTCGGCTTTTGACGACCGCCGCTTGCCTTCAGTGGCCCCGGCGCAAACCAGACGACGACTTCCTTTCATCGGACGATTTGACGCACGACCGTTCCGCATGTCGCGGCGCGGCAATTTCTCGCGTTCTTGAAAGGAACCACCATGAGCAAGACCGGAACCGTAAAGTTCTTCAACACCGACAAGGGCTATGGCTTCATCCAGCCCGACGACGGTTCGGACGACAGCTTCGTCCACATCAGCGCCGTGCAGGCCGCCGGCATGCACACGCTCGATAAGGAACAGCGTCTCAACTACGAAATCGAGACCGGCCGCAACGGCAAGGCCAGCGCGGTCAACCTGTCGGCCGCCGACTAACCGGCGACCCGGATCGCGCGGCGCCCGCTTCCATGACGGGGCGGCGCCGCGCGGACCATCTTCTCCCCCCTCTTCCGAACCCGGAGACACTGCATGGCCGGCCAGACCTACGAATTCTATTCCGCACGCGCGGCCGAGGCCGCAGCCGATGCTCAGGCGGCCACGCTCGACAATGTGCGCGATCGCGCGCTGCGCGCCGAGGCGACCTGGCAGGCGCTTGCCGACCAGGCCCGTGCTGTGGCCGAACAGCGCCGCAAGATCGCCGCGACCAAGGCGGTCGAGAACGTTTCCGAAGCCGGCTAGGCCGCGCTTTCCGCAAACAGATCGGCTTGCGCCACCGGCGCGAAGCTGCGGCGATGCAGCGGCGTGGGCCCGCGCGTGCGCAACGCCTCGAGATGTTCTGCCGTGCCATAGCCGGCGTTGCGATCCCAGCCGTAGCCCGGATGCCGCAGCGCCGCTTCGCGCATCAGGCGGTCGCGATATTCCTTGGCGAGAATACTCGCCGCACCGATACACCGCTCCTTGCCGTCGCCGCCCACGATCGCGCGCGCATCGGCCCAGCGCCAATCGGACTGGCGTCCGTGCGGGGTCATATTGCCATCGATCAGCACCGTCTCGGGTTCGCATCCGAGCGTTTCGACCAGCCGCGCTACCGCCAGCGTCATCGCGCGCATGGTCGCGTGGAAGATGTTGAGCCGGTCGATCTCCGCAGGCTCGATCACCGCCAGCCCCCAGGCGCAGCGTTCGCGGATCTGCGGTTCCAGTGCCGCGCGGCGCTTGGCCGAGAGTTTCTTCGAATCGTCCAGACCGCCCGGACACGGCTTGCACAGCACCACCGCTGCTGCGACAACAGGCCCCGCCAGCGGGCCACGCCCGGCCTCGTCGACGCCCACCACCAGCGGTGCGGTACCCAGACCCTTATGCGGAGTTGCACTGAACATGAAACAGACCTCGATCCTCGCCGCCACACTATCGCCGCTGCTGCTCGTCGCAAGTTGCGGCGCGACCGGTTCGGGGGATAGCGCGCAGACGCAGGGCGCCGCGCAGGCGGGCGACTGGGACGGCGAATTCGCCATCACCGAACACGGCAGCTTTGCCGAACCTTGGGCCGCGGCCTTCATCCCCGGCACGCAGATGCTGTTCGTGACCGAAAAGGCCGGGTCGGCAAAGATCGTCAACACCGCGAACGACCGTCAGCTCGACGTCACCGGACTTCCCGCGGTCGATTACGGCGGCCAGGGCGGGCTCGGCGATGTCGCTTTCCTGCCTTCGGAAAACGACAATTCCGTGGGCACGCGCACGATCTACCTCACCTGGGTCGAAGCGGGCGACAGCGATACGCGTGGCGCGGCGCTGGGCCGCGGGCAACTGGTCTGCGCGCAGGCCACCGCCTGCCAGATCGAGGGCCTCGAGATTATCTGGCGGCAGGCGCCCAAGGTCACCGGCCGCGGGCACTATTCGCATCGCATCGCCTTCAGCCCCGATGGCGAGCACATTTTCCTCGCCAGCGGCGAACGCCAGAAGATGGAGCCCTCGCAGGACGAGCAAAGCCATCTCGGCAAGATCGTCCGGCTCGAACTCGACGGTACGCCCGCGGGTGACGGCGCTATCGACGGTGCGCTGCCGGATATCTGGTCGATGGGACACCGCAACATCCTCGGCATGGATTTCGACGCGCAGGGCCGCCTGTGGGAGGTCGAACACGGTCCGGCGGGTGGCGACGAGCTCAACCTCGTGCAGAAGGGTGCCAATTACGGCTGGCCGCTGCGCTCGAACGGCGAACATTACGATGGGGGCGCGATCACCGATCACAGCGCGGATGACGGTTTCGCCAAGGCAGCGATCGGCTGGACCCCGGTGATCGCACCGGGCAGCATGACCTTCTACACGGGCGATCTGTTCGATGGTCTCGCGGGCAATCTGCTGATCGCAGGGCTCAAGAGCCAGGCAATCGTGCGCGTGGCGATCGACGGCGAAACCGCCACCGAAACAGCCCGCTACGACATGGGCGCAAGGATCCGCGAGATCGTCGAAGGGCCCGATGGTGCGCTGTGGGTGCTCGAGGACGGCGACGGCGGGCGACTGCTCGAACTTCGCCCCGGCTAAGGCGAATTATATCGACTTGGGGGCTGCACGCGCCTAATCGGCGCGCCCCATGGCGACCATCGTCCCCCTTTCCGCGATCGACCCGGCGCTGGTCGAAGAGCTGCTCGATGCCGCTTTCGGCGACGGACGGCACGCCCGCACGGCCTATCGCATCCGCGAGGGAATGGACTGGCTCGAAGCGCTGAGTTTCGCTGCGCTCGACGACGAGGATTACCTCGTCGGCACGATCCAGCTCTGGCCCGTCGCGCTGACCGATCCGAAGGGTCGCGCGCATCCGATGATCATGGTCGGTCCGGTCGCGGTCATGCCCGGTCGGCAGGGCGAAGGCTTCGGCAAGGCGCTGATGGCCGCCAGCCTTGGCGCGATTGATGCCGGTTTCGACGACGGCGCGGCGCCGCTGCCGCAGGTGATGATCGGCGATCCCGACTATTACGATCGTTGGGGCTTCCTCGCCGATCACACACAGGGCTGGCACTGCCCCGGCCCGTTCGAGAAACACCGCCTGCTCGCACGCAGCGGCAATCCGGCGATCCTGCCCGGCGAAGGCATGCTGGGCCCGTGGATGGGAACTCAGGTCTAAATCCTCCAAGTCGTCTCTACAGGCAGGCTATTGAGTGAGCATGCGTGTTCTGCCATCGCTCGCACCGTGCCTTACACTCCGCCCCCCGAACTCGCCGGAATGTCGCTCGCGCAGATCGCCCAGGCCGTGGCCGAGCGCAAGCTGCCCCCGGTCGAGCAATGGTCGCCCGACAATGTCGATGATAGCCACATGCGGATCGCCGCCGACGGCAGCTGGTATCACGAAGGCTCGCAGATCACGCGTCCCGCGATGGTCCGCGCCTTCGCGGGCCTGCTCAATCGCGAGGCCGATGGCAGCTACTGGCTGGTCGTGCCCTATCAAAAGCTGTCGATCGAGGTCGAGGACGCCTGCTTCATCGCCACCGATGTAACCGAGACGGAGGGTGACCTCGCCTTTCGCCTGAACACCGACGAGCTGGTGGTGGCGGGCCCCGATCACCCGATCCGCGCGGCGGGCGATCACGACAGTCCGGCGATCTACCTGCACGTCCGGCGCGGCTGCGAGGCTCGGCTCAACCGTTCGACCTACGAACAGCTCGCGCGCATCGCACTCGAGCGCGGGGACGACTGGACCGTGACCAGCGGCGGCGAAAGCTTTTCGCTGCTGCCTGCATGAGCGCGGTCTTCGACCGGCTGACCCAACTGTTCGAGCAGGGCCATGCGCGCGACGTCGGCGAATTGATGAGCGACAGCCGCTTCGCCGATCTCGACCGGACCGCCGATGCCGCGGTGCTGATCGCGGTTACCGAACGCCCCGATCCCACGGTGTTGCTGACCCAGCGGCCGCGCACCATGCGCGACCACCCCGGGCAGGTCGCCTTCCCGGGCGGCAAGCTGGACGAGGGCGAGAACGCGGTCGAGGCCGCGCTGCGCGAAGCGTGGGAGGAACTGGCGATCGCGCCCGAACATGTCCGGCTGATCGGCACCACCGATCGCTACCAGACCGGCACCGGCTTCGACATCACACCGGTGCTCGCCACCGTTCCGCATGACTTGCCCATCCGCCCCGACCCGCGCGAAGTCGAAAGCTGGTTCGAATGCCCGCTCGACAAGCTGATGGATGCCGCAAGCTGGCAGCGCAATTCGGTGTTCTGGAAAGGCGCCGAACGCGAATATCTGGAACTGGATCACGGTGGCTACCGCATCTGGGGCGTCACCGCCGCAATCTGCTGGAACCTGTCGCGACGGATCGCCTGGTTCGACTGAGCGCGCTTGTCGTGTCCCGCGGCTTCACCTAACCGGCGAAGGGGACCCCGGCGGTGCCCTGCCGCAATCGAAACGAAGCCGAACGATGACCACGACCCTTCCCGCAACCGACTGGACAGCCCGCGACAATCTCGCCCGGCTGGTCGATGCGCTCGGTCCCGACGACATTCGCTGGGTGGGCGGCTGCGTGCGCGATACGCTGCTCGGGCTCGCGTCGAACGATATCGATGCGGCGACCCGCCACTTGCCCGCGACCGTGATCGACCGGTGCAAGGCGGCAGGCATTCGCACGATCCCCACGGGGATCGACCATGGCACGGTGACAGCCGTGTTCGACGACGGCAATGTCGAGATCACCACGCTGCGGCGCGATGTCGAGACCGACGGGCGCCACGCCACGATCGCCTTCAGCCAGGAATGGCGGGACGATGCGGCGCGGCGGGATTTCACCATCAACGCGCTTTATGCGCATCCGCTGACGCTGGCGGTGGACGATTATTTCGGCGGCCTCGAGGACCTCGCCGCACGCCGCGTGCGCTTCATCGGCGATGCGGCGACCCGCATCCGTGAAGACCATCTGCGCATCCTGCGGTATTTCCGCTTCGCCACGCGGTTCGGCGACGAGTGGGATGCCCAAGCGAGTGCAGCCTGCCAGGCGCTGGCCCCGACGTTGAAGGGGCTGAGCCGCGAACGCGTGGGCGCGGAACTGCAAAACCTGCTCGCGCTCCCCGATCCGGCGCCCACCGTGCATCGCATGCGCGAACTCGGCGTGCTGCAGGAAATCCTGCCCGAAAGCGGCGCGCGCGAAGTGGATCAGCTCGCCCGGCTCGTCGCGGCCGAGCGCGATGCGGCATTGGCCCCCGACGCGATGCGCAGGATGGCCGCCTTGCTTCCGCCGATCGTACCCGTGGCTGAAGCCGTCGCCGCGCGGCTGCGGCTGTCGCGCGCGCAGCGCGATCGGCTGACCTGCGTCGCACGCCGCGATACCGAAGACGCCGGACATCCTCGCGGACTCGCCTATAGCGTCGGGATCAAATGCGCGCTCGATCGCTTGCTCCTGGCCGGGGCCGATACGTCGCCCTTGAAGGGCTGGGAGGTCCCGGTCTTTCCGCTCAAGGGCGGCGAAATCGTCGCGCGCGGGGTTGCCAGGGGTCCCGAAGTGGCGCGTCTGCTACAGGCCATCGAGCGTCGCTGGATCGACGAACACTTTCCTTCCCGCGCACGCGTTGTGGAAATGCTCGACGAGAGCCTGCACGACGGCTGAACCGCGCCGAACGCGGGCTTCAGGCTGAATTAAGCTGCAATGCAGCAAAAGGGCCACGCGGTTGCACAAAAAAGCAATCCGTGAAATAGAGTACCCGTTCTCCCTTGGGGACTTACGGGTGGCGCAGGACATTTTCTCGCCCGCTCTTTCCAGTTTGATCGGCTTAATCGCGCGTCTCGCGTGTGGGAAAGCCGCGTGTTTCACATAACAAGTCTTGGAGTTGCAGAATGAAAATCGCGAAGCTGGCCCTTGCCGCTGCCGCCCTCACCACCACCGCCGCGGTCGCTCCGACCGTTGCCACCGCGCAGGAAGCCGCCGCAGTCACTGCCGGTGCCACCGTCTACGGCAATGACGGTGCCGAAATCGGTACTGTCGAAAGCATCGATGGCGAAACCGCGATCCTCGTGGTCGACGGCATGAAGGCTCCCGTTCCCGCAGCCGCCTTCGGCACGGGCGAACAGGGCGCGACGCTGAACGCCACCAAGGCGCAGATCGTCGGCATGCTCCAGGCCGCGCAGCAGCAGGCGATGGCCAAGCGTGATGCCGCGCTGGTTGTCGGCGCCGAAGCCGTGACCGCCAAGAACGCCCCGCTCGGCACCGTGCTCGAGATCGAAGGCGACAACGTCATCATCGCCCGTGGCGGTGATGAAACGAAGAAGATCACGCTGCTGCGTGAACACTTCGCCGCTGCGCCCGATGGCAGCCTGATGGCGCTGATGACCAATGCGCAGATCGACGCTGCAATGGCCTCTGCGGCCCCGGCCGCCGACACCACCGGCGAATAAGCGCACAGCCCTCGGGCTATCGAAATAAGGGCCGGAGGCGAGCGATCGCCTCCGGCCCTTTTCGTTGGATGGTCACGTCTCAGCGTTCCGGCGGCGTCTGTCGCCAGCTCGGGGCTGCTCCGTAAATATCAGCCGAACTTGTTGTCGCGCGGGAAGCCCTGCGGCGGCATGCGCCCGGCCCCGCCACGCGCGACCTTCCACTGCCACATTTCGCCTTCGGTCCGCGTGCGCCCTTCCTTGCCGCCCATGGTCCAGCTGAGCCCGTCAGCCAGTGTGAAAGTGGTCGCGTCGGACAAGCCCCCATCGCGATAGCGTTGCAGGGTTACGCCCTGCCCACGTGCGAGCTGCGGCAATTCCTCCAGATTGAACACCACCAGCTTGCGATTGTCGCCCACCACCGCGACATGATCGTGGCCGTCCTCGATCGCATGCGCGACGACCAGTTTGGCATCGCCCTTGAGATTGACCACTTGGCGTCCCTTGCGCGTCTCGGCGAGCAAGTCGTCGGTCGTCGCACCGAAACCCTTGCCCGTATCGGCCGCGAGCAGCAGGCGCTGGCCGGGCTTGTGGACGATCACCGCGACGATCTGCGCAGTGGCATCGATATCGAGCGTATTGCGTACCGGCTCGCCGAAGCCGCGCGCGCCGGGCAGCTTGTCCGCGCCCAGCGTGAAGAACCGGCCCTTGTCGGTCGCCAGCAGCAATTTGTCGGTGGTCTGCGCGTGCAGCACATAGGCGGGCGCATCGCCTTCCTTGTACTTGAACTCCTGGTCCAGCGGCAGGTGCCCCTTGGCCCCCCGCACCCAGCCCTTCTGCGACAGGATGATGGTGACCGGTTCCTTCTCGATCATCGCATCCATGCTGAATTCCACTGCGGGCGCAGCTTCCGCGATCGTGGTCCGCCGACGGCCGAGTTCGGTCTCGGGCCCGTATTCCTTGCGCAGCGCACTGAGATCGCGCTTCAGCCGCGTGCGCTGGCGCGCCGGGCTGCCGAGCAGTTTCTCCAGCTCCTCCTGCTCCTTGAGCAGGTCGTCCTTCTCGCCGCGCAGCTGCATTTCCTCCAGCTTGCGCAAGCTGCGCAGCCGCATGTTGAGGATCGCTTCGGCCTGGCGGTCAGTGAGGCTGAACTCTTTCATCATGACCGCCTTCGGATCGTCCTCGTAGCGGATGATCTCGATCACCCGGTCGAGGTTGAGGAAGGCGGTGATGTACCCTTCAACCAGTTCCAGCCGCCGCGCGATCTGTTCCAGCCGGTGCCGGCTGCGGCGCTGGAGGATGTCGATCTGGCTGGCGACCCAGTTGTTGAGCAGCTCCTTCAGCCCCATCACCATCGGCGTGCGATTGGCGTCGAGCACGTTGAGGTTGAGCCCGAAACGGGTCTCGAGATCGGTCAGCTTGTAGAGGCTTTCCTTGAGCAGTTCCGGATCGACATTGCGGCTGCGCGGGACCAGCACGATGCGGATCTGCGCGTCGCTCTCGTCGCGCACGTCCTCGAGGATAGGCAGCTTCTTGTCCGCGATCGCAGCGGCAATCTGCTCGATCAGCTTGCCCTTGGCGACCTGGTAGGGAATTTCGCTGATGACCAGCTGCCACTGGCCGCCGCCAAGACGTTCGATGCCCGCTTCGCGATCGTCCGCCTTTTCCGCTTCCTCCGCGTGGAAGCGGCCGCGCACGCGGAAGCTCCCGCGCCCGGTCTCATAGGCCTGTGCAACCGCATCGGCGCTTTCGGCGACAATCCCACCGGTGGCGAAATCGGGCCCCTTGAACAGTTCCATCAGCCGCGCGTGTTCGACATGCGGATTGTCGATCACCTCGAGCGTCGCATCGACGATCTCGGCGACATTGTGGCTCGGGATGTTGGTCGCCATGCCCACAGCGATCCCGCTGGCGCCATTGGCGAGCAGGTTGGGGAACAGGCCGGGCATGATCTCCGGCTCTTCTTCCTCATTGTTGTAGGTCGGGATGAAATCGACCGTGCCTGCGTCGAGGCCTTCCATCAGGCGCATCGCGGTCTTCGTCAGCCGCGCCTCGGTATAGCGATAGGCGGCGGCGTTATCGCCGTCGATATTGCCGAAGTTTCCCTGCCCTTCGACCAGCGGGTAGCGCAGCGCAAAATCCTGCGCGAGCCGGACCATCGCATCATAGGCCGCAGTGTCGCCATGCGGGTGGTACTTGCCGATCACCTCGCCCACCACCCGCGCCGATTTCTTGAATCCGCTGGAGGGGTCGAGCTTGAGCTGGCGCATGGTCCACAGCAAGCGGCGATGGACCGGCTTCAGCCCGTCGCGCAGGTCGGGCAGCGACCGTGCGGTGATGGTGGAGAGCGCATAGACGAGGTAACGCTCGGACAGCGCGCTGTCGAAGGGCGCATCGACGATCGCGTCGAAGGGGTCGGAATCGGTGATTTCGTCGGCGGACATGGCCGAGGACTAGCAACCCCCGCGCATCGCGACGAGATGGCATTCGCCACATATAGGCAGGTTTTTTGGCCGCCCTGCGCCCCACCGCCAATCCGCTGTCTTCAAGCCGCGCCGTTAAGCCCCCGGCGATGCTAGTCAGAGGTAACCGAAGGTCAGCCAGCAGCCGAGCGTGCGCAGCGCGGCCTTGATCGTCATACCCGGCGCGTTGACCCCGAGGCACTTGACGATCTCCCAGGCGCGGCTGCGGCGTTGTTCGATCATCCGGTGCCGGTTGTGGCAGCGGATCATCTGGCCGACGGTGGTGCTGATGCCCGCCTTGATCACGCAACCGAAAGCGGGTTCGGGGACCGGCAGCGACTGGATCGCGGTCTCAATCGCCTGGTCCAGCCCCGCCGCGTCGAGCAGGTCGCGCGCGGCCTGGTCGATCGCGTCACCCTGCTCGATGTCGTCATGCGGCCCCACTTCTGAATCCTCACGCGCAGGCAATCCTTCGAAGGATTCCAGATCGAGATGGATCGGCGCCTGTTCGGGCAGGATGATCGCCAGCCGACGCTCAAAGGATTCGAGCCGCACCAGCGCGGTCAGTTCGATATCCTCGCCACCATCGACATGACGGATTGCGACGACGCTGGTTTCGACCTTCCCGTCGTTGAGGATCGCGCTGTGCACGTCGACGTCCAGACGGAGCGTGTAGCGATTGCCCCGGCCGTCTCTGATTTCCTTCTTGCCGAGTATCATCCGATCCTCCCGCTGCCTGCCCCTTGCTGATCGTCTTGCGCGTCCCCGGTCCAGCGCAACAAGGTCCGATCCGGATGAAAGTCACCCACCCGTTCCCCGGCGTGCGACCCATCGCGCCTCAGCGTCGCCTCATAGAGCGCGGCGGAACGGCGTGGGTCGCCGAGCCGTTACATGGGCAACACGAAATCAAGGAGTTTCCCATGACCAAGCGCGTAATGATCCTCGCCACCGATGGCTTCGAACAGTCCGAACTGATGAAGCCCAAGGCCAATCTGGAGAAGGCGGGTATCGAAACCGTCGTCGTCAGCCTCGAGGAAGGTTCGATCCGCGGCTGGGACGAAAAGAACTGGGGCGAAAGCGTCACCGTCGACAAGACCGTCGATGCGATCGAAAATTGCGACGGCTATGACGCGCTGCTGCTGCCCGGTGGCCAGATCAACCCAGACATCCTGCGGATGAACGAGCGCGCGGTGGCCATCGTGCGCGAGTTCGCCATGGCCGACAAGCCGATCGCCGCCATCTGCCATGCGCCGTGGCTGCTGGCGGAAGCCGATGTGGTCAAGGGCAAGACCGTGACCAGCTGGCCCTCGATCCGGACCGATCTCAAGAACGCCGGCGCCACCGTGGTCGATCAGGAAGTCGCGCAGGACGGCAAGATCATCACCAGTCGCAACCCCGGCGACATTCCGGCCTTCAGCAAGGCATTGATCGAGATGCTCGGCGAAACGGTCGAGCAGGACCAGCTCGAAGCCGCCTGAACCGGTACATTACGTTCACAGCGAGGGCCCCGCCGCAGCGATGCGGTGGGGCTTTTGCGTGGCTAGAACCGCCGCATGTCGTGGCTCTCGGCCGGAATGCGGATTTCGAGGCCGTCGAGTTCGGGCGTGAGATCGATCTGACAGGACAGGCGGCTGGTGCGCGCGACGCCGGCGGCGAGATCGAGCATGTCCTCTTCCTCTTCGCTGGCCTCCTCCAAGCGGTCGAACCAATCCTCCGCGACGATGACATGGCAGGTGGAACAGGCCATCTGTCCCTCGCACGTGCCTTCGAGCGGCAGTCCCGCCGCCTGCGCCACGCGCAACAGATTGTCGCCCGGCTCGGCATTGGCCGAGACCCTTTCGCCGCCTGCCGTGACGAATTCGACCTTCACAATCCCTGCTCCTTCGCCGCCATATTGATCCGGGCCGCCGCCTGCTCGATCTCTTCCTGCGTGGTATAGCGCCCGAAGCCCAGCCGGATCGACGCCTTCGCCTGTGCTTTCGAACAGCCGATCGCCTCGAGCACATGGCTGGTGCGCCCCGAACCGCTGGCGCAGGCCGACCCGGCCGAGAACATCACGTCGCGCACGTCGCTCATCAGGCGGTTCACGTCGAGCCCCTTGCGGCGAATGTTGAGATTGCCGTGCCAGCGCGCCTCCTCGCTGCCATTAAGCGTCCAGTCGGCGAACAGGCCGCGTGCCATGTCCCACAGCATTTCGATATGCTCGCGGTCCTGCTCCATCCGGTCCTTCGCTTCGGCCGCCGCCGCGCCCATCCCGGCGATCAGTGCAGGGCTGAGCGTGCCCGAACGCAGGCCGAATTCCTGCCCGCCGCCGGTCTGGACCTCCTCCAATCCGACGCCATCGCGTACCCATAATGCGCCGACGCCCTTGGGCCCGTGGAACTTGTGCGCTGAAATCGCGATCATGTCCGCGCCGGTCACCTCGATCCGGCCATAGGCCTGCACTGCGTCGCAGAAATACAGCGCATTGTGCTGCTTCGCCTTGCGATGCCATTCCACCGTCGGCTGGATCGTGCCGATCTCGTTGTTGACCTGCATCAGGCAGACCAGCCGCGTATCGGCGGGCAGGTCCTGCCGCGTGTCGCATTGTCCGTCCTGCGCGACGTTGAGCACGTGGCAGGATCCGGCAGCGCGCGCCGTGTCGAGCACGGCGGCATGTTCGATCGCCGAGACCGAGACCGATCCGTCCTGACCCGACCCACGGATCGCGAGGTTGATCGCCTCGGTCGCGCCAGAGGTGAAAATTACTTTCCCGCCTGCCGGGAACAGCGCGGCGACCTGTTCGCGCGCCATCTCGATGGCGGCCTTGGCCTGCCGGCCCATGCGGTGCGGGCTGTGCGGGTTACCGAAGCCGGTGCCGCCCGGCCCGTCGAGCCAGCGCAGCATGGCATCGCGCGCCTCGGGCGCGAGCGGGGTCGTGGCCTGGTAGTCGAGATAGATCATGTCGGCACCCCCACGCCGTCATCCCGGACTTGATCGGGGATCGGGCTTTTCTTCGCTTGCGCAGGCAATAGGCAACCTGACCCCTGCTCGGTCGCCGGGGCGACGAGAATACTGGAGTCGGGAAGTGTCATGCCTTCGCCATCTCAAGCCAGATTTCGCAGAAGCGTTCCACCTCGGCGCGGGTCGTGTTCCAGCCGAGCGACACGCGGATCGTGTTCGCGGCCACTCCGGATTCCACCTGCATCGCTTCGAGGACGCGGCTGGTCTTCATCGTGCCGCTCGAACAGGCGCTGCCTTGCGAGACTGCGATCCCGGCCATGTCGAAACGCATGACCTGCGCGGTGGCGCTCATGTTCGGCATGGCAATGGCGCGGATATAGGGTGTCGGGTCGGACAGACGATCCGCCAGCCAGGTGCCGCCGATCCCGCGGCATTCCCCGGCCAGCGCATCGAGCGGTTCGAAGACACGCGGATCGAGATAGGTTTCGCCGCAAGCCTCGAGCGCGGCTGCCATGCCGAGCACGCCGGGCATGTTCTCGGTCCCGCGCCGGTAGCCGCGCTCCTGCCCTCCAGCGGGGGCGAGCATGGCGTAGTCCTTCACCAGCAGCGCGCCGACGCCGATCGGCCCGCCGAACTTGTGCGCCGAGACGATCGCTATCTCGCAGTCGGGCACATCGAACCGCCCCGCACCCTGCGCGCAATCGACCAGCAGCAGCCCGTCCTCCGCCTGCACTAGCCGCGCGATCGCCGGGATATCCTGTCGATTGCCGGTTTCCGAATTTACCTGCTGAACCGCCACCAGCGGCCGTTCGCGTTGCACCGCCTCGGCCAGATTGTCGTGATCGAGCGCGCCATCGCCCAGCACGGGCAGGCGTTCGGCAGCAGGCGCCGCCTGCAGGATGCAATCGTGCTCCACCGTGCTCACCAGCCGGGCGCCAGCCTGCGCATGGTTCAGCGCCAGCGCTGCCGCTTCGCTTGCTCCGGAAGTGAAAATCACCTCGCCCTGCCAGCCGAACGCCGCCTTCACCCGGTCGCGCGCATCTTCCAGCAGGCTGCGCGCCTTGCGGCCGGCGGCGTGCGGGCTGGAAGGATTGGCCCAGTGCTGGAAGCCCTGCTCAATCGCCGCCCATGCTTCGGGGCGCAGCGGTGTGGTGGCAGCATGGTCGAGATAGATGCGTTCCGCGATGATACGTGCTCGAAATGATTGCGATTTGGTGCGCAAACCCTATATAGCGCGCCACTTCGCGCAAAGCCCCGTCCGGCGCAAGCGCTCCAATTTTCGACCAGGGTACACCTCCCATGCCGACCGTGATCTTTCCCGGCCCCGAAGGCCGCCTCGAAGGCCGTTTCTCCCCCGCCCCGCGCCCGCGTGCACCGGTGGCGATGATCCTGCACCCGCACCCGCAGGGCGGCGGCACGATGAACGAACAGATCACGCAGCGGCTCTACAAGACCTTCGTCAATCGCGGCTTTGCCACGCTGCGCTTCAATTTCCGCGGCGTCGGCCGCAGCCAGGGCAGCTTCGACAACGGCGTGGGCGAATTGTCCGACGCGGCCAGCGCGCTCGACTGGGTGCAGCAGGTCCATCCCGAAGCACAGGTGACCTGGGTCGCCGGCGTCAGCTTCGGCGCGCTGATCGGCATGCAACTGCTGATGCGCCGTCCCGAGATTCGCGGCTGGCTGTCGATCGGCGCACCCGCCAGCATGTACGACTTCTCCTTCCTCGCCCCTTGCCCCGCGAGCGGCATCTTCATCCACGGCGCGCAGGATACGGTCGTCCAGCCGCAGGCGGTCACCAAGCTGGTCGAGAAACTGCGCACGCAGAAGCACATCACAGTGCATCACGAAGAAATTCCGCGTGCGAACCACTTCTTCGAAAACGAGCAGGAAGAGCTGATGAAGTCGGTCGACAATTACCTCGACTTCCGCCTCGACCCGAGCTGCCCGATCACCTGATTGCGGTGCGCCGTGCGGGACCGGACCTCCGGTTCGAAACCCGTACGGCAACCAGCTAAGGTTGCGAAAAGAAACGCGAAATGTCTTCGCGAAGTTAGAGTGACGTTGTAACATCTTCAGTCTGAGGGGCGCAAAGCCTCCGGATTTGGAAGAGGAGTTACAGCCATGTCCTATATCGACCAAAGCACGCGTCCGTCGCCTGCCGGGATGGCCGCGGTGATCGGGGTCCATGCCGCGATCGGCGCGATTCTCGTCGCCGGGCTGACGGTTACCGGGACAATTCCCGCAATCATCACGTCGACCGAAGCGACGAACATCCCGATCGAGCCGCCGCCGCCCACCCCGCCCGAGGCGATCGACCCGCAGCCGGCGCCCAAGGACACCACCGTCATCCACGCGCCCAAGCCGCCACGCGACCTCACCGTGCGCGATACCTATATCGAGACGACGCCCGTCATCGTGCCGACCGTGCCGACCGTGCCCGGAACCGGCCTCGAGCTCCCGCGGCCCGACCCGCGTCCCAGCTTCGATCCGGTTGGCGCCAAGCCGCGCAACGATCCCGGCGCGTGGCTGTCGACCGGCGATTACCGCCCGAGCTGGATCCGCCGCGAGATGACCGGGCTGGCGCGGTTCCGACTCGACATCGCCGCTACCGGGCGGGTGACGGACTGCGTGGTTACCGGATCGACGGGCCACGCGCCGCTCGACGCGGCGACCTGCAAGCTCGTATCGCAGCGCGCGCGGTTCGAACCTGCGCGGGGCAACAATGGCGAGGCCGTGCCAGGCAGCTATAATGGCGCGGTGCTGTGGCAGCTGCCCGAATAGTCGGGTTCAGCGGACGCCCTGCTCGAGTCGTTCGAGCGGGGCCTCTCCGCCCGCGTCGGGGACCACCCAGATCGCGACATTGACCAGAGCGACCAGGGCCAGCAGCACCATCAGCAAGGCGTTCTTCACATTGCCGGTGCGGCGCCACATCAGGAACGCGCCGACGACCAGCAGGATCGCGGCGAGGACGGTGATCGAAAGCACGGTGTCGAGCATGGCCCACCCTTTAGCCGGTGCCGCCGCACGTGCAAATCATCCAGGCCGGCCGATAACGACGACACCGCCAGATCCGCGAGGGATTTGACAGGCTTGCGCGCGCATCGCACACCCGCGCACATGACCCAGACCAGCATCGCCCTCACCCGTCGCCAGGCTCTTGCCGGGCTCGGCGCCACGTCCGCGCTCGCGCTCTCCGGATGCGCCGCAAGCGCGCGCCCCGAAGCCATATCGCAAGCGCGCGCGATCGGCGCACAGCGCCTGCTCGAAGTGGTCGGCTACAATCTGCTCGAACACGAACCCGAGCGCGCCACCGCACTGGGCGTCGACACCGGCCGCCATGCCTATCTGCGCGCCCGGCTGGAGGACCAGTCTCCGGCAGGGCAGGACGCATATGCGGCGACGCTGCGGCAGGATTTGGAGCGCGTGCGCGCTTTCCCGCGCGAGGGGCTCGACAGCGAGACGCTGACCAGCCTCGACGTGGTCGAAAGCGCCTACGACCTCGCGATCGACGGCTTTGCCCTGCCCTATGGCGACACGCCCGTCGGCAATTGGCGCACCGCGCCCTATGTCGTGATCCAGAACGTCGGCGAATATCTCGCGCTGCCGCGGTTCATGCAATCGAACCACAAGATCGAGAACGGCGACGATGCCGATGCCTATATCGAGCGGATGGAAGCGATGCCCGCCACCTTCGATGGCGAGCTGGCGCGGATCCGCCAAGCGCGCGGCATGGGGGTCGTGCCCCCCGCCTTCCTGCTCGACAAGGCGATCGGGCAGATGGAGCAGACGATCGCAAGCGCGGGCAAGGGCGAGTTGTTCGCCGCCGATCTGCGCGGCAAACTGCAGGCGATGGGCATGCCCGAAAGCCATGCCAATCGCGCGGCGATACTCGAAGCGGGTCCGATTGCCGAGGCGCTGACGCGGCAGCTCGAGGAATTGCGCGCCGAACGCGCGGTGGCCAGCGACGCTCCGGGGATATCGGCGCGTCCGCGCGGCGACGAGTTCTACGGCTGGGCCTTGCGTTCGAGCACCACCACGCGGCTCACCCCCGACGAGGTCCACCGGCAGGGACTCGAGGAACTCGACGCGCTGCATGCGCGCATGGACCCGATCCTGCGCGGCATCGGCTACACCAGCGGATCGGTGGGCGAGCGCATGCAGGCGCTGTCGCAGGACCCGCGCTACAAATTCGCCGAGGGCGATCCGGGCCGCGCCGAGATCATGGATTTCATCGCCGAGCGGGTCGAGTGGATCAAGGCGCAGATGCCGCGCGCCTTCAACACGCTGGTCGATCCCAACATGGAGGTGCGCCGTATCCCGCCCGCCGAGGAAGTCGGCGCGCCGGGCGCCTATGGCGGCGCGGGCAGCAAGGATGGCAGCATTCCCGGCCGGTTCTGGATCAATCTGCGCACCACCGACCTGCACCGCAAATACGACCTCGCCGATCTCACCTATCACGAGACGATCCCGGGCCATGTGTGGGAGGGCGAATATTCGAACCGCCTGCCGCTGATCCGCTCGATCCTCGCGTTCAATCCCTTCAGCGAAGGCTGGGCGCTCTATGGCGAGCAGATCGCCGACGAACTGGGCGCCTATGACGGGTTCGAGGTCGGTCGGCTGGGTTACCTGCAGAGCCTCGCCTTCCGCGCCTGCCGCATGGTGGTGGACACCGGGCTGCACGCCAAGGGCTGGAGCCGCGCGAAGGCGGTCGATTTCTTCGCCACGCGCAATGGCAGCAAGCCTGCCGAGGTCGAGAGCGAGGTCGATCGCTATTGCAGCTGGCCGGGCCAGGCGACGGGATACAAGCTCGGCCACAGCCGCATCGTCGACCAGCGCGCAAGGGCGCAGTCGGAATTGGGCGAGGCTTACGACTTCAAGGCGTTCAACGACGCGGTCGTGCTGGGCGGCAATGTCCCGATGGACGTGCTCGAAAAGAACGTCGCTCGTTATATCGCGGCGGCCCCCGGCTGACGCTTTTGTCCTAGAATTACAGCTCCCTGCCGCTAGGCTGGCGCACAGCCGAACACGACAGGGGGTCGCAACCATGTTCAAACGTGTCGCTGCCATTGCAGCGCTCTTCCTCGCCATGCCCGCTCACGCCGACTGGCATGTCGCCGAATCAGATCATTTCGTGGTCTATGCCGATGATCGCTGGCAAGACGTGCAGGAATTCGGTGAGGCACTCGAACGCTATCACGCAGCGCTCAACGTGCTGCAGTTGCGCGAAAACACCGTGCTCAGCCCGTCGAACCGGCTGACCGTGTTCGTGGTCGGCAGCGCGGGCAAGGTCCGCAAGCTCGCCGGTGACAATGCGAACAACGTTGCGGGGTTCTACGTCCCGCGTGCCGGCGCCTCGCGAGCCTTCGTCCCATCGATCAGCATGAGCGGTCGCGAGACCGATTTTTCGGTGACCGTCCTGCTGCACGAATATGCGCATCACTATCTGATGTCGCATACGCCAAGCGCGCTGCCACGCTGGGTCAATGAAGGCGCCGCCGAGTTCTATGCCTCGGCAAAATTCGAGAAGGACGGCGGGATTTCGATAGGCCGCCCGGCATATCACCGCGCTGCCGAACTGACCTATGCCAACGACGTCAGCGTTCGCGAACTGCTCGACCCCGAACTCTATGCGCGTAACAAAAGCCGCCGGTTCGACGCGTTCTACGGCAAGTCCTGGGGGCTGTTCCATTACCTCTATTTCTCCGCCGAGCGGAGCGGTCAGCTGGGCCAGTACCTTCGGCTGATCGCCGCGGGCACCGGTCAGGCAGAAGCCGCGGTTGCGGCGTTCGGCGATCTGGATGCGCTGGACAAGGAGCTCGATCGCTATCTCACCCAGCGCCGAATGAAGGTCTATGTCCTGCCGCCCGAGATGCTTTCGGCCGCAGAAGTGACCGTTCGCCGGCTGTCCGATGGAGAGGCCGAGATCATGCCGCTGCGCATCCGGTCGCAGCGTGGCGTGAGCCCCGAGGAGGCACGCGAACTGCTGCCCGATGTGCGCGAAATCGCCGCGGAATTCCCGCAGGACGCGGGCGTGCTCGCTGCACTGGCGGAGGCCGAGTACGATGCGGGCAATGTGGATGAGGCGATCGCCGCGGCCGATGCCGCGATCGCGATCGATCCGACGCGCAAGAATGCCTATGTTCAGAAGGGCTTCGCGCTGTTCGCGCGCGCGGCCGAGGCCGACGACGAGAACGCAGCGGCGGCGTACGAGGAAGCAATGCAGCCGTTCTCGGCGCTCAATCGGCTGGAAAACGACCATCCGCTGCCGCTGATCTACTATTACCGCAGCTTTGCTCAGCGCGGCGTGGAGCCGAACGAAACCGCTATGCACGCGCTTGACCGCGCGGCCCAGCTCGCGCCGTTCGATCACGGACTGGCCATCAATGCCGCGCTCATGCATGGGCAGTCGGGCAATATCGCGATGGCGCAGCACTATTTGGCGCCAGTGGCAGCCAATCCGCATGGCGGCGGCGCGGCGCGCGAGGCGCAATTGCTGCTCGACCAGCTGGAAGACGCCGAAGAAGGCCAACCATGGCGGCGGCGTCCGGTGCTCGACCTGACGGATATCGTGAATGCGGTGGCAGCCAAGGCGGCCGAGCTCGAACAGGACGAAGACACCGGCGATAGCGCGGATCCGGCCGGGTAATCCCCACTCGCCTGCACCGGCATTGCGGCCTATGGCAGCACGGGCCGGGTCGCAATTCGGCGCGATGGAGACAGGCCGTGGAAGCACTGGGTGAAAATCTCGAAACCATGCCGCGCGTCCCCTTGGCCGAAAGCCACGTGGCCGCGTTGCACCGCATCGGGACCGAATGCAGCTATGCCGCGGGCGAAATCGTGCTCGAGGCAGGCGATCCGATGGACCGGTTCGTCTATGTCCTCGAAGGCGAGATCGAGGTCGTCGATCCGTGGTCGCGCGAACGGCTGATGGACAGCTCGCTCGGCCCAACGCAGTTCATGGGCGAGATCGGCTTCCTCAACGCCGGGGCGAACATTCTCCCGATGCGCGCGGCGAAACCCACCCGGACGCTGGAAGTGCCGCGGCTCGCCATGCTCGAACTGATGGCGCGCGTGCCCGAACTGTCCGACCACGTGATCCGCGTGTTCTCAGCGCGGCGGCGGCGGCAGTTCGAGCTCAACAACAGCGCGGTCAAGCTGATCGGGGCCGACCAGGATGCTGCGGTGCAAAAGGTGGAACAGTTCCTCAGCCGCAACCGCATTCCGTTCCAGAGCCTCGATCTCGATGGCAGCGACAGCGCGTCGATCGCCGCATGTACGCTGGCCGAGAACCGGCCCGGCGTGATCCTCGGCAAGGACCGCGTGCTCGACGATCCGACACCCCGCAAGGTAGCGCAATACCTCCATCTCGATCTCGATGTGTGCCGCGAGACGCTGTACGATGTCCTCATCGTCGGTGGCGGCCCGGCAGGGGTCGCCGCAGCGGTCTATGCCGGCAGCGAAGGGCTGTGCGCGCTGGCGATCGAGGACACCGCGATCGGCGGGCAGGCGGGCACCAGCAGCCGGATCGAGAACTACATGGGTTTTCCTACCGGGATCAGCGGCGCCGACCTCGTCTATCGCGGACAGATCCAGGCGATGAAATTCGGCACGCGCTTCGCCATGCCGCGCACGGTCGAAGCGCTCGTCCGACGTGACGACGGCACCTTCTGCGCACGGCTCGACGATGGCGACGAGGTCTGCGCCAAAGCCGTGCTCGTGGCCACCGGCGTGCAATATCGCCGCCTGCCGATCGACCGGCTGGAAGAGCTCGAAGGTGCGGGCGTGTTCTATGCGGCCACCGACATGGAAGCGCGGTTCTGCCGCAACACCGAGGCGGTGGTGATCGGTGGCGGCAATTCGGCGGGCCAGGCGGCGATGTATCTCAGCCGCACCGCGAAGCATGTCCATGTGGTGGTGCGCGGCGACAGCCTTGCTGCCTCGATGTCGAATTATCTCACCCGTCGGCTCGAAGCCGATCCGGGGATCACTATCCATTACAACACGCAGGTTACCGCGCTGAAGGGCGATGGCCACCTCGAGGGCGTGTCCTTCGACGGGCCCGGGGGCACACACGACATGGCGACGCGCGCCTTGTTCGTGATGATCGGGGCGGCGCCCAACACCCAATGGCTGTCGGGGCTGGTCGGGACCGATGCTAAGGGCTTCGTCAAGACCGGCGCCGAAGTGGGCCGCGAGACGCCGTATGAAACCGGCACCGACGGCATCTTCGCCGTTGGCGACGTGCGGTCGGGTTCGGTCAAGCGCGTGGCGAGCGCGGTCGGTGAAGGATCGGTCGTCGTCAGCCGTATCTGGGATTACGTCGACCGCCTGCCCGCGCCCGCCAGCGCCGTCTGAGGCGGGTTACTTCTTGCCGAACAACCCGCTGGCCATGCCGGCGATATCGTCGAGCGGGTTCCCGTCGCCGTCACGGTCGAGCATGCTGGCGAACTTGCCCAACGAGCCTTCGCCACCGATCGCGTCGCGGATCTGTTCGAGCATCTGCGCATCTATCCCCGTCTTGGACGATGCCACGTCGATTGTGTCGCCCGGATCCTGATGCGCTTCGCCAAGCGCGGCAACGGCCTTTGCTGCCAGTTCGGGATCGATGCCGAATTTTTCGGCCATATTGGTCACTGTCGGGTTGTCGCCAACCTGGCTGAGGATGCTGTCGAAAAGGCCCATTGCGCGAATCTCCTGAAGAAAGGCTGGTCGCACGATGGCAGCGGGGGCCCCGACAATAAAGCCCCCGGTCCGCGTTGCCGCGGCCGGGGGTCTCCTCTCCAACTGCTGCGCCCGGCGAGGGGCGGATCGGGTCAGGCGGCGACCGACCGGTTCGGTGCCGCGTCGCGCACGCCTTGGTCGACATGCGCTGCGAAGGGTTCGAAATTGTCCACGAAGAGCTGCACCAGCTTGCTCGCGGTGCGATCGTATTCGTCCTTGTCGGCCCAGGTCGACCGCGGATCGAGAATGCCCGCATCGACGCCGGGGACGCTGACCGGGACTTCGAAGCCGAAATTCGGATCCTTGCGGAATTCGGCGCCGTTGAGCGAGCCATCGAGCGCGGCATTGAGCAGCGCACGGGTCGCCTTGATCGGCATGCGATTGCCCACGCCGTACTTGCCGCCGGTCCAGCCGGTGTTGACCAGCCAGCAATGCACTTCGCCCTTGGCGATCCGCTCTTTCAACAGGTTACCGTAGACACTGGGATGACGCGGCATGAAGGGCGCGCCGAAGCAGGTGCTGAAAGTCGCCTCGGGTTCGGTGACACCGATCTCGGTGCCCGCCACCTTGGCGGTATAGCCCGACAGGAAGTGATACATCGCCTGATCGGGGGTCAGCCGCGCGATCGGGGGCAGCACGCCGAAGGCATCGGCGGTCAGCATGATCACGTTCGACGGCGGCGGCCCCATATTCTCTTCCGAGGTATTGGGGATCGACGACAGCGGATAGGCGCCGCGGGTGTTCTCCGCGAGGCTGTTGTCGTCGAGGTCGATTTCGCCCGCGTCGTTCATCACGACGTTTTCGAGCACGGTGCCTTCCATCTTGGTGGTGGCGTAGATTTCGGGCTCGGCCTCGGGGTTGAGGCGGATCATCTTGGCGTAGCAGCCACCTTCGAAGTTGAAGACCGCCGTATCCGACCAGCCATGCTCGTCATCGCCGATCAGCGTGCGGCTGGCATCGGCCGACAGCGTGGTCTTGCCGGTGCCCGACAGGCCGAAGAACACCGCGGTCTTACCATCGGGGCCGATATTGGCCGAGCAATGCATCGGCATCACGCCCTTGGCGGGGAGCAGGTAGTTGAGAATGCCGAACACGCTCTTCTTCATCTCGCCGGCATATTTGGTGCCGCCGATCAGGATCAGCTTTTCCGCGAGGTTGACCGCGATCACGGTTTCGCTGCGCGTGCCGTGCCGCTCGGGATCGGCGCGGAAGCTGGGCAGGTCGATAATGGTGTATTCGGGGACGAAGCCGTCGAGTTCGGCCTCGGTCGGGCGCACCAGCAGCGTACGGATGAACTGGTTGTGCCACGCCAGCTCGTTGATCACGCGGACGTTGACGCGATGCTCGGGCTGCGAACCGCCGAACAAATCGGCGACGTAGAGATCGGACTTGTCGGCAACCGCGGCGAGGAAGTCTTGCTTGAGCGCGGCGAAATGCGCCGGAGTCATCGAAGCATTGTTGTCCCACCACACGGTGTCTTCGGTTTCGGCGTCGCGGACGATGAACTTGTCCTTCGCGCTGCGGCCCGTGTGCTTGCCCGTCTCGACCACCAGCGGCCCGTCCTTGGCGCGGCGTCCCTCGCCATTGGCCAGCGCGGCCGCGGTCAGTTCTTCCGACGTAAAGTTCGGGTGGATGGTGGCGGAAGTCTCGATGCCCTGCGCGGCGAGCGAGTGGGAAAGCGGAAAGGTCACTGAATTCTCCAGCGCGTGATGCGGGTTCGTCCGGGAATCGCCCGCGCATACGAATGCGTGAGCGCTTGTCCTGCCAATAGTCCGGGCGGGCCCCGTCGTCAAACGCACGCGACGAATAGTACCCCGAGGCAAGAACTCGCCGCGCGTTGTCTTGCCCCGCCAATGCGGCTAGTCAGCGGGGAATGGAAAGCACCGGCGCAGAAGCGACTTCGCAGGGCGGGCACAGCCGCACGGTCATTGCGCTGGTCGACGACGATCGCAACATCCTCACCACCGTTTCGATCGCGCTGCAGGCCGAGGGCTTCGACACGCGCGTCTATTCGGATGGCGAAGCCGCGCTGGGCGCGCTGCTGTCGAACCCGCCCGATCTGGCAATCTTCGATATCAAGATGCCCAAGATGGACGGGATGGAATTGCTGCGGCGGCTGCGCGAGAAATCGGCTCTGCCGGTGATCTTTCTGACCAGCAAGGACGACGAGACCGACGAGCAGGCGGGCCTCGAGATGGGCGCCGACGACTACATCGCCAAGCCCTTCAGCCTGCGCCTGCTGCTCGCCCGAATCCGCGCGATCCTGCGGCGCAGCGGAGGCGACCATCCCTTGCTGTTGTCCGAGCAGTTCGACGACAAGCCGGGCGAAGTGCTCGAACGCGGCCGCCTGTTTATGGACCCCGCGCGCCACCACGTGACGTGGGAAGGCGAGCCGGTTTCGCTGACCGTCACCGAATTCCTGCTGCTCGAGGCGCTGGCGGCGCGCCCGGGCGTGATCAAGAGCCGCAACCAGCTGATGGACGCGGCCTACCCCGACGATGTTTTCGTCGACGATCGCACGGTCGACAGCCACATCAAGCGCATGCGTCGCAAATTCCGCAGTGTCGACCAGGGGTTCTCGGCGATCGAGACACTCTATGGCGCAGGCTACAGCTTCAACGAAGGCTGAGGCAGGGCCGCGCCATGTCCGAGACCGGCAGCGTCCTCAAAGGCGACCCGCGGCTCGAGAAGCTGCGCTGGTCGCGCCGGCTCTCGCTCACCAGTCGCATCCTGTTCGTCAACGTGCTGCCGCTGGTATTGCTGGGCGGCGGCGTCATCTATGTCGATGCCTATCGCAAGCAATTGCTCGACGAACGGTTCAAGCTGGCGCTCGTCGAAGCGCAGATCACCGCCGAGGCGCTCGCCGGCGCGACGCCGCAACGGCAGGAAGCGCTGCTGATCCAGATCGGCAAGGAGCAGCGCTTGCGGCTGCGCGTCTATGGCCCCGACGGCAAGCTCGAAGCCGACAGCTTCAAGCTTGCCCCGCCCAGCTTCACCCTCCCGCAGGCGCAGGATATCGATCAGGACGCTTTCGCGCTGAAACTCGATCGCTGGTTCGACCGTGTGGTCGGCGCCCCTGCCCTGCCCGACTATGTCGAGCCCGAAACCGACGATGCGAGTGACTGGACCGAACTGACCCGCGCGCGCGAGGACAGCCTGACGCAGATCGTGCTGCGCGACGCGCCCGACGGCACGCATGTCATCAATGCCGCAGCCCCGGTCGGGCTGGATGGCGACACGCTGCTGCTGACCCGCAACCCGGTCGACATAACCGAAAGCGTGCGCGCCGCGCGATCCACCGTGGCGCTGATCGTGCTGCTCGCACTGGCGATTTCGACGCTGCTGTCGCTGTTCCTCGCGCAAACCATCGTGCGGCCGCTACGCGAACTGGTGCACGCCGCAGTGCGCGTGCGCCAGGGCCGCGACCGGCAGGTCGAAGTGCCGCGCCTGCCCCAGCGACGCGACGAGATCGGGATGCTCGCACGCTCGATTTCCGACATGACCGCCGCGCTGCGCCAGCGGATTGATGCGGTCGAGCATTTCGCGGCCGATGTGGCGCATGAGATCAAGAACCCGCTCGCGAGCCTGCGCAGTGCGACCGAGTCGCTCGGCAAGGTCGAAGACCCGGCCCTGCGCGCGCAATTGCTCGAGATCGCGACGCACGACGTGCGGCGGATCGATCGGCTGGTGACCGAAATCTCGGACGCCAGCCGCATCGATGCGGAAATGTCGCGCACCGAGTTCGAGAAAGTCGACCTCGCGCAATTGCTGTGCACGATTGCCGAAAGCCGCGCGGCCCGCGACGAGAACGACGGGCGGCAGCTCGAAATCACCGGGGCCGGCAAGCCCGCCCGGGTCATGGGGGTCCCCGTCAGGCTGGAACGCGTGATCCAGAACCTGCTCGACAATGCGGTGTCCTTCTCGCCGCCCACAGGCCGCATCCGGGCCGAAATCGCGCGCCGCGACGACTGGGTTACGCTGACCATCTGCGATGAGGGCCCCGGCATCCCGGAAGAGAAGCGCGAAAAGGTTTTCCAGCGGTTCCATTCGGATCGCCCCGCCGAAGAGGATTTCGGCAATCATTCGGGGCTTGGCCTCGCCATCGCGCGGACGATCGCCGAAGCGCATGACGGGACGCTGGTCGCCATTTCGCGGCCCGATGGCGCGACGGGTGCCTGTCTCCAGCTCGGCTTGCCCGCGCGGCGATGAGCGAGACCGTGCTCGCCAATGTCACCGGCGTGGCCATCGGCGGGCGCGTGCTGCTGATCGAGGGGCCGCCGGGTGCGGGAAAGTCGTCGCTCGCTCTGGCGCTGATCGATCGCGGCGCAACGCTGGTGGGCGACGATGCCGTGACGCTCGACCGCCGCGGGGAGGCTGTCCACGCACTTCCGCCACCCAACACCGCCGGGCTCGTCGAAATCCGCAATGTCGGCATCGTGGAAATGCCGACGACGCATGGTCCGGTTGCCCTGATCCTTACCCTCGACCCCGCCGCGGCGCGTTTCCCGCTTGCAATTGCCGAACGCACACTGGCGGGGATTGCCGTTCCCGCGCTTCCCTTCGTCCCCGGCGATGCGGTGCAGGCGCTGCGCGCGGAAGCGGCGCTCCAACGGCACGGGCTCCCCCTCCCCAAAGCGGGCGAAAAGGCATAGGCACGCGGCCATGGTCGACGATTCGCAACCCGGACAAGAAATCCTGCTGGTCACCGGCGTATCCGGCGGGGGGAAATCCACCGCGCTCCAGGTGCTCGAGGATCTCGGCTGGGAAACCATCGACAATTTCCCCATCCGGCTGCTCAAACGCCTCGTCGGGGGGAGCGAGGACAATTCACGCCTCGCCATCGGCGTCGATTCGCGCACGCGTGGTTTCGCGCCCGACGAGATCATCGCGCTGTTCAAGAAGCTCGAGCAGCGCGAGGATATCTCGGTCACCACCATGTTCGTCGATTGTGGCAGCGGCGAACTCGAACGGCGCTACAACGAAACCCGCCGACCGCACCCGATGGCACGCGGGCGGACAGCAATGGATGGGATCAAGGCCGAACGCGAATTGCTCGAACCGCTGCGTCGCTGGGCCGACGTGCTGATCGACACCACCGATTATTCGACCAATCACTTGCAGCAGGTGGTGAGCGAGCGCTTTTCGGACGAGGCCGAGCCGCGGATGAGCATTACCGTCACCAGCTTCGGCTTCTCTCGCGGCATGCCCCCCGTGGCCGATCTGGTGTTCGACATGCGCTTCCTCGACAATCCGCATTGGGTGGAAGGATTGCGCGAGCAGACCGGCCTCGACGAGGCAGTCGGTCGCCACATCGTGGCCGATCCCGGTTTCGCCCCGGTGTTCGACCGTATCCTCGACCTGCTGCGCGAGGCTCTGCCGCGCTATGCGGCGCAGGGCCGCAGCTATCTCAACATCGCTTTCGGGTGTACCGGAGGGAGACACCGTTCGGTCTTCAGCGCCGAGCGCGCCGCCGAGGCCTTGCGCGAAGCGGGGTTTTCGCCCACGGTCATCCACCGAAACCTCGGTTCGCGTCCAGCCGATCCGCTCGAGCGGCGCTAGACCCGGGGGCAAGGAATGGTTAAGCGCCGCGCTGGCATAATCTTCGGGCATCGTAACGGAACAGAAGCTGCATGATCGGCATGATCCTCGTCACCCACGGCCGGTTGGCCGAGCATTTCATCGACGCGATGGAGCATGTCGTGGGCAAGCAGGACGGTGTCGCCACCATCTGCATCGGCCCCAATGACGACATGGAACAGCGCCGCGCCGACATCGCCGATGCGATCCGCGAAGTCGACGAAGGCCAGGGCGCGATCATCCTGACCGATCTGTTCGGCGGTACCCCGTCCAATCTCGCGATCTCGCTGCTCGACACCGGCCATGTCGAGGTGATCGCCGGGATCAATTTGCCAATGCTCATTCGCCTTGCCGGTGCGCGCAAGAGCATGAACGTGGTCGAAGCGGTCAATGCCGCGCAAACCGCGGGGCGCAATTACATCACCGTGGCCAGCGAGTTCCTGGGACAGGATCTCGAAAGCGCGCGGAAAGCCTCTTGAGCGAGGCCCGGCGCACCATCGAGGTGGTCAACCAGCGCGGCCTGCATGCGCGGGCCAGCGCGAAGTTCGTCAATGCGGTGGCCGAACTGCCCGACGGTTGCGCGGTGCGCGTGGCCAAGGGCGACAACGAAGCCGCAGGCGGATCCATTCTCGGGTTGATGATGCTGGGCGCGGCCAAGGGCGATTCGATCGATATCATCGTGACGGGCGACAATGCCGAGGCCGTGCTTGCCGATCTCGCCGCGATGGTCGAGGACGGCTTCGGGGAACCCTGAGGTGAGCCCCGAGCGCCGCCACATCACCGGCTTTTCCAACCCCACGGTCAAAAGCCTGCGCGCCCTGCGCGAGAAGAAGCACCGCAAGGCTGCGGGTCGTTTCCTCGCGGAGGGTCTGCGGCTGCTGACCGATGCGCGCGAATGCGGCCATGTCCCCGAAATGCTGGTCCTGTCCGACCGACGCGACCCGCACCCGCTGCTGGCTGCGTTGGAGAAAGCGGTCGAAGGCAGTGGCGGCGAGATCATCGAGACTTCCCCCGACATATTGGCCAAGATCACCGGCAAGGATAACCCGCAGGCAGTGGCCGGCGTGTTCGCCGAGTTCGACACCGGCCTGGCCTCCATCGAGCGCGCGAGCGCCGATATCTGGCTGGTTGCACAGGCGCTGCGCGATCCGGGCAATCTGGGTACGATGCTGCGTACCGGCGATGCAATCGGTGCGGGCGGCCTGATCCTGATCGACGACTGCGCCGATCCCTTCAGCGTCGAAGCCGTGCGCGCCAGCATGGGTGCGGTCTTCACCCAGCGCATCGCGCAGGCACGATGGGGGGAGTTCGAAGGCTGGTTGCGTGGCGGGACTGGCCAATTGGTGGCCGCCAGCCTGCGCGAGGCCCAGCCCTATCGTCAGGCGCCCTATGCCGCGCCCTGTTTCGTGATGGTCGGCAATGAGAGCCGCGGCCTTCCCGAAGACTATGAAATGGCCTGCGACCTGCGCGTCACCATGCCCATGAAGGGCCGTGCGGACAGCCTCAACGCCGCAGTGGCTGCGGCGGTACTGGGCTATGAGGTACTCGCTTCACTGGAAAGCTGAGTTCGTTCAGGCGGTTTCGTGCGTTCCCCGCAATTCAAAGAGCCGCGCGACGACATCGTCCGATCCGCTGGGTTTTGCCATGATGGGGGCTTCGAGATCGCGCAGCGCTTCGCCCGCCCGGTCGAGATCCCCGGTGTGCAACAGGAATGGAATTCTGCGTTTGCGCAGTTCGACCGCGATCGGCTCGCAGGTCTCCCCATGACCGAGGTTCACATCGAGCACCGCACCGTCGATCGCGCGCTCGGCAAGTGCGGCAAAGGCTTCGTCGCATGAAACGGTAACCGCTGCTTCGGCTCCCGCGTCTTCGAACGCCAGTTGCAGGTCCATCGCGATGAACGGTTCGTCTTCGAGTATCAGAACTGATTTCATGCTTTCAGCGGCAGCGAGATACGAGCCCGCAAACCATCCCCTTCCCAAGTGCGATCGAGCGTCCCGCGCGAATAGGCGAGCAAGCGTTCGGCAATGTCGAAGCCGGTCCCGCTCGACGTCGGCGTTTGGGTAATCGCCGGACCGCCGGTCTCCTTCCAGTCGATAATCAGCGCCTGACGCCCGTGGCGGTCTTCCTCCTGGTGCCACGATACGGCGATTGTCCCGCCTTCGGCCGACAATGCGCCGTATTTGGAGGCATTGGTCGCCAGTTCATGCAGTGTCAGCCCCATTGCGGAAACCGCATTGGGTTCGGTCCGCGCGCCATTGCCTTCGAAGATAAAGCGGTCGCCCTCGGGGTCGTAGGGCGAGAGCACCGAACGGATTGCCTGCCCCACCTCGATCGTGCCGAAGGCAGCTTCATCGAGAGTCGGTTCATAGGCGCGGCCAAGCGCCTGTACGCGTTCGTTGATCTTGTTCGACACGGATCGCGAATCCATCGCCCGACCGGTGATATTCACGATACCGCCGATTACCGCGAACACATTCTTCAGCCGGTGCGAGACCTCGCGGGCCATTGCCTTGGCGTGCTTTTCTTCGGCGCGCGCGAGGTGGATGTCGGTGACATCCCACTGGCTGCCGAAAAAATAGCGCAGTTCGCCCTGCTCGTCATAGATCGGCCCAAGGTGGAGCGCGTTCCAGAAGGTCGAACCGTCCTTGCGGTAATTCAGCAGTTCGACGACCAGCACGTCTTCGGTACGGATCGCCTCGCGCAGCTTGGCGACCTGCGCCTGATTGGTCTTGGGCCCCTGCAGGAAGCGGCAGTTGCGGCCGATGACCTCGTCCTGGCGATAGCCGGTCAGTTTCTCGAACGCCTTGTTGCAGAAGACGATCGGGTCGTCTTCCTGCCGCGGGTCGGTCAGGCACACCGCCATGCGGGTCTGCGCCATCGCCTGCTCGAACAGCAGGCCCGACGAGCCTTCGAAATTATCGTGTTCGGGGCTGAAACCCCGGCCTGTCTGCTGGGCTTGATCGAAGGTGTCTCGCGCACCTCCACCATCACCGCGTTGCATGAAATCGTTCCTCGAATTGCGTCGCTGCTGGCGATCCACGCAAGAAAGGGGATTGCCGTTTGGTATGAGCAACGCAATTGGGGGAAAGAGGGTTCCGATCTAAGAAACCCTCGCAACCTTACGTATTCGCATCCTCGATCTGGGCGGCGTCATCGGCGTTGTAGCGGGGAGTGGCTTCGACCAGCGGCACATCGGGGATCTCGGCCTTGCCGATCTCGACCCCTTTCTCCGCCATCCGGCGCCCCGACGAAAGGACGTTGCGCTCGAAACTGCCGACGAACTTGTTGTAATTGTTGACCGCGCTTTCGAGCCCGCCGCCGACGCGCTTGAGATGTTCCGACGCCGCGCGAAGGCGATCGTAGAGCTCGGCCCCCATCGCACCGATCGCGCGCGCCTCGTCCGCCATCTTGTCCTGTCGCCAGACCTGCGCGACCGTACGCGCGATGGCGACCAGATTGGTCGGCGTGGCGAGCAGCACCTTGTTGCGGAACGCGAAGTCCCACAGTTCGGGATCATGCTCGAGCGCGGCGGCGACGAAATGCTCGCCCGGGACGAACATCACCACGTAATCGGGCGTGTCGTCGAACTGGCTCTGGTAGCTCTTCGACCCCAGCGTCTGGACATGCCCGCGCATCGATTTGGCATGCAGGTCGAGATGCCGCACGCGGTCGTTCTCGTCATCGGCCTCGAACGCGGCCTGATAGGCGTTCAGCGAGACCTTGGCGTCGATCACCAGCTTCTTCTGTCCGGGAACATGCACCACCGCATCGGGGCGCAGGCGCCCCTCGTCGGTGTCGATCGAATGTTCGAGATTGAAATCTGTGTGCTCGGACAGGCCGCATTGTTCGAGCACGTTCTGCAGCGCCCGCTCGCCCCAGCGCCCGCGCGCCTTGGGCGCGTTGGTAAGGCTGTTGCCAAGCCGCTGCGCCTCGCGCCGGACCTCCTCCTGGCCCAGCCGCATCTGCTCGATCTGTGCTGCCAGTGAAGAAAAGGCATTGGTGCGCTTTTCCTCCAGCGCGGCGACCTGGTCCTCGTATTTCTTGAGCCGGTCGCCCACCGGTTGCAGCAATTCGCGAATCTTGGCTTCGGACGTTTTCTCCGAGTGTCCTAACCGTTCGTTGGCACGTTCCAGAAAGGCCTCCTGCGCCTTGCTCAGGACCGCAGAACCGGTGTTCTGGAATTCCTTGAGCAACTCCTCGCGCGCCTCGATCAGCAGACGCTTCTGCTCGTCGAAATTGGCGGTCTTTTCTTTGAGCGTCGCAAGCTCGGCGCTCAACGCCCCGTTGCTGCGCCGCAATTCTTCCATCGCCGCCTCGTGCTGGCGACGGGCATCGCGCAATTCCCCGTCAAGAGTATCCGCACGCTCGGCGCGCACGCTCGCATTTTCCAGATTGACGATTGCCTGGCGGAATTTCTCGTCAAGTTCCTTCGCTCGCGCCTCGCTCTCGCCATGACGAGCCTGCCAGTCCCTGACCGGCGCGGAGCCGAAACGATGACCGAGGAAATAGCCCAGCGCGAGGCCGAGCACGATGGCGAGAAGGGCGAAAAGCGTGGGATCCATCGCACAACCCTACGCAGAACGGAGGGGGAACGCCAGAGATCTGTTCACGCCATCAACAGCTTGCGTCGCCCCTGCGGAGGCGGCGGCCCAAATGCCTTGCCCCAAAGGCGATAGCTTGGCTGGATCCGCGCCTTCGCGGGGATGACTCCAAAGGTAGGGAGCAGCGAAGGATTAAGCCGCTTCGCGCAGCTTCTTCAGCTTCTTCAGCACCATGTTGCGCTTGAGACGCGAGAGGTGGTCGATGAAGAGAATGCCTTCGAGATGGTCCATCTCGTGCTGGATGCAGGTGGCCATCAGACCTTCCATGTCCTCTTCATGCGTTTCGCCTTCGAGGTCCTGGTAGCGCACACGACAGGTCGCGGGCCGATCGACATCGGCAAAGACGTCGGGGACCGAAAGGCAACCTTCCTGATAGCTGGCCAGATCTTCCGCCGGGTCGAGGATTTCGGGGTTGATGAAAACCCGCGGTTCCTTTTTCGTCGGATAGTGGACGTGTTCGTGCCCGTCATGATTGCACGGTTCGGGCTCCGCATCTTCGTCCTCGGGCTGGAGATCGATCACCAGCACGCGCTTCGGCACGCCGACCTGGATCGCGGCAAGACCGATGCCGGGCGCGGCATACATCGTTTCGAACATGTCGGAGACGAGCTCGTTCAGTTCGTCGTTGAACTCGTCGGGTTCGACCTTCGTCGACACGGTCTTGAGCCGGGGGTCCGGCACTTCGAGGATTTCGCGGATAGCCATGGGGAGTAAAATATGCGGCCTGCCGGGATAGTTCAAGCGGCGCTTGCGCTGATATTGGCGGCCACTGCAATCGGTTCCACCGCATTTGCCCGACCGGCCGGGCCCGAGCCGGCCCGGAAAGCCTATGTCCTGTCCGAAATCGCGCCGCACGATCGCGACGCCTATCGCGACTATCTGCAGAACGTCCTGCCGATCATCGAGCGGCATGGTGGACGCATAGCCGTCAGTCCTTTCGTGCCCGCGAAGGCGGTCGAGGGGCGCGCGCTGGAAGGCAATTTGGCCATCATCGAATTCCCGTCACCCGAAGCGCGCGACGCCTTCTGGAACGCGCCCGGATACCGGCCGTGGAAAACCCTTCGCCAAGCGAACGCCACGTCGCGGATCATCCACATCAACTGATCTCTCAGCCAACCGGCCGCCGCGCACGCAGCGCCTGCGCCAGCGTGCCCTCGTCGAGATAGTCGAGTTCGCCGCCCACGGGCAGGCCGTGCGCGAGCTGGGTGATACGCACCGGGTGCTCTTCCAGCCGCTCGGCAAGGTAGTGCGCGGTGGTCTGACCTTCGAGCGTGGCATTCATCGCGAGGACGATCTCGTCCACCCCGCCTTCCTCGACCCGCGCCATCAGCGAAGCGATGTTGAGGTCCTCGGGCCGCACGCCATCAAGCGCGGACAGCTTGCCGCCGAGCACATGGTACTTGCCGGTGAACAGCTTCGCCCGGTCGAGCGCCCAGAGATCGGCCACATCCTCCACCACGCACAGCGCCTTGTGGTCGCGTCGCGGATCGGCGCAGATGCCGCAAGGATTGGTGGTGTCGACATTGCCGCAGGTGTCGCATTCGACCAGCGCCTCGCCCACCGTCGCCAGCGCTTCGAGCAGCGCGGGCAGCGCGCTTTCGCGGCGCTTGACCAGCCACAGCACCGCGCGCCGCGCCGAGCGTGGCCCCAGTCCGGGCAGCCGCGCCAGTGCAGCGGCGAGCGTTTCGATCTCTTGCGATGCCATGGGGCGACAGATAGGGGCCTGCGCGAAGCAGAGAAAGGCCGACATGCGCATTATCTTCATGGGATCGCCCGATTTCGCGGTGCCGACGCTGCAGGCGCTGGTCGATGCGGCGCATGAAGTGGTGTGCGTCTACACCCAGCCTCCGCGACCGGGTGGCCGTCGCGGCAAGGAACTGACGCCGACCCCCGTCCACCAGCGCGCCAGCGACCTCGGGATAGAGGTGCGCCATCCCAAATCGCTCAAGTCGGCCGATGAGCAGGCAGCCTTCACCGCGCTCGAGGCCGATGTCGCCGTGGTCGCCGCATACGGGCTGATCCTGCCGCAGGCAGTGCTCGATGCGCCGGTCAACGGCTGCCTCAATGTCCATGCCTCGATCCTGCCGCGCTGGCGCGGTGCGGCGCCGATCCACCGCGCGGTGATGGCGGGGGACAATGTGACCGGGGTCACGATCATGCAGATGGAGGCCGGGCTCGACACCGGGCCGATGCTGGCGATGGCGCGCACCCCGATCGAAACGAAGACCACGGGCGAATTGACCGAGGAACTGGCCGAACTCGGCGCACAGTTGATGGTCGGCACCTTGCGCGACCTCAAGATCCACGTTCCGATCGCGCAGGACGATGCCGATGCGACCTATGCCGCCAAGATCGACAAGGCCGAGGCGCGGATCGACTGGGACCGCCCGGCGCAGGAAGTGGTGCGCCATGTCCACGGCCTGTCCCCCTTCCCCGGGGCATGGTTCGACCTGGCCGGCCAGCGCGTGAAACTGCTCCGCGCCGAGGAGGCTGAAGGAACGGGCACTGCCGGTGAAGTGCTAGACGACCGGCTCGCGATCGCGTGCGGTGACGGCGCGATCCGCCCGATCGAATTGCAACGCGCGGGCAAGCCGAAGATGGATCTCGACACTTTCCTGCGCGGCAATGCGGTGGCCGAGGGAAGCATTCTCGAATGACTGCCGACTGTGCCCGTCACCCCCGCGAAGGCGGGGGTCCAGATAGCCTCTCGCCAGTGCGCAAGGTCGACTGGATTCCCGCCTGCGCGGGAATGACGGGCCTGGGGAGTATGCCCCCCCGATGACCCGCTTCGCGCTCACTCTCGAGTTCGACGGAACGCCCTTCTTCGGCCTCCAGCGGCAGAAGGACGGGCCGAGCGTGCAGCAATCGGTCGAGGAAGCCGCCTTTCGAGTGCTGGGCGAAGAGGTGCGACTACACAGCGCGGGCCGCACCGATACGGGCGTGCATGCGCTCGCCATGCGCAGCCACATCGATATTGCAAAGGACATCGCGCCCTTCCGCCTTATGGAAGCTCTCAACGCGCACCTGCGCCCCGAACCGATCGCGGTCACCCGGTGCGAAGTGGTGCCCGACGATTGGCATGCGCGCTTCTCGTGCGTCGGCCGATCCTACGTCTATCGCATCGCCAACCGCCGCGCGCCGCTCACGCTCGACAAGAACCGGCTGTGGCAGGTGCCGCAGGAGCTCGATCACGCGGCAATGCACGAAGCGGCGCAGGCGCTGGTCGGATGCCACGATTTCACCACCTTCCGCTCGGTCCATTGCCAGGCGGACAGCCCGGTCAAAACGCTCGACCGGCTCGATGTCGAACGAGAGGGCGAAGAAGTCCGCGTCCATGCCGCCGCGCGCAGCTTCCTGCATCACCAGGTCCGCTCGATGGTCGGCTGCCTCGCGCTGGTCGGCATGGGCCGCTGGCCCATCGAACGCATGGCCGAAGCGCTGGCCGCGCGCGACCGACAGGAGCTGGGATTGAACGCGCCGCCGCACGGCCTGTATTTCGTAGCGGCGAGCTATCCCGCGGATGGTTGACCCAACGTCACCCTAGCCAAGCGCTTCTCGCGCGCCTAGCGATAGGCCCGATCGGTTAAGAATCGAATTGGGAGAATGCAGATGACCACTACCGGAAAGCAGCTTTTCACCACTCTTGAAAGCGACGGTACGCTGACCGTCGAGATCGCGCAGAGCGAGTTTCCCGATCCCACCGGCAACCAGGTGCTGGTCAAGATGGAAGCCGCGCCGATCAACCCCTCGGACCTCGCGATCCTGACCGGCGCGGCCGATTTCGAGAATGCCGACTATTCGCCAGGCAAGGTCGTCGCCAAGATGCCCGAGCCGTTCAATTCGGGGCAGAAAGCACGCCATGGCCAGCGCCTGCCCGCAGGCAATGAGGGTGCCGGCACCGTCGTGGCCACCGGCGACAGCGACATGGCCAAGGCGCTGATGGGCCAGCGCGTCGCCTGCGTCCCCGGCACCGCCTTTTCCGAATATGCGATCGCCGATGCCGCGATGTGCTTGCCGCTGGGCGATCACAGCGCCGAAGCAGGCGCCTCGAGCTTCGTCAATCCGATGACCGCGCTGGGCTTTGTCGAGAATGCCAAGATGGATGGCCAGAAGGCGATCCTGCACACCGTCGGTGCGTCGAACCTCGGCCAGATGCTCAACCGCATCTGCCTCGAAGACGGCATGGGCCTCGTCAATATCGTCCGCAAGGAAGAGCAGGCGAAACTGCTCAAGGACCAGGGTGCGACGCATGTCGTGAACTCGTCGGACGACGATTTCCTCGAACAGCTCAAGGCGGCGATCGATGAAACCGATGCCTTCTACGGCTTCGACCCGATCGGCGGCGGAAAGATGGTCGATACCTGCTTCAAGGCGATGGAGCAGGTCGCGGTCGGCAAGATGAGCGAATATTCGCGTTACGGATCGAACCAGCAGAAGCGCATGTTCATCTACGGCCGTCTCGACTTCGGGCCGACCACGCTGACCCCGTCCTACGGCTTCGGCTGGACGCTGTCGGGCTGGCTGCTGACGCCGTTCCTGCAGAGTGCGGGCATGGAAACGGTGATGCGGATGCGCAAGCGCGTGCTCGACAACCTCGGCACCACCTTCGCCAGCGGTTACAAGACCAAGGTGGATCTGGAAGGCATGCTGACCAAGGATGCGATCCTCGATTATCGGCAGATGAAAACCGGCGAGAAGTATCTCGTCACGCCGCAGGGCTGATCCCGTCGATCCTCCCCATTCGGGCAGCCGGATGGGGAGGTTGCACGGCGCCGCAGGCAATGTGGCGGAGAGCCGTGGAGCACCCCCGCCCTCCGCCACCAGACCTGTAATCTTGTGTTCGCCCCCACCGCTCGTGACCACACATAGGCGCGGAGTATCTCGCCCTACCGTCCGTCGAAGGCGCGCTGGATCGCGGCGGGATCGCTTTCGCCGCTGGCAATCAGCAATTGCAGGAGGATGCGCGCTTTCTGCGGATTGAGCGCGCGCGCCGCGACGAAGCGATTGGCATCGTCCTCGTCCTCGAGGTCGACCAGCCCTTCGTCCGCGCGGCTCGCGCGCACCACGCATACCCCTTCGGCAGCAAGCGCGACCAGTTCCTGTCGGACGGCATCGGGCATGTTGCCTTCGCCCACACCGGCGATCACCACGCCCTGTGTCGCTTCGCCGAGCTGACGCCTGACCCCTGTCGCATCGAGCCCGGCATAGGCATAGATGATGGCCACATCGGGCATCCGCTGCGGAAATGCGAAGGCCGCCGCCGTGCCATTGCGCCACGGTGCACCGAACCATTCGAGCGAGGCCGGGGTGACAAGCCCGACCGATTCGCGGGGAAAGCCGCGGAAAGCCTCGGTACCCCGCGTCCGGACCTTGTAGACGTCGCGCGCTGCAAATACGCGATCGCCCATGACAACCAGCACCCCGCGCCCCGCCGCTTCGGGGTCGCTCGCAACGCGCACTGCATTGGCAAAATTGCGCAGACCGTCATAGCCGACCGCATCGGCAGGCCGCATCGCGCCGACCACGACGACCGGCTTGTGCGCGGGCAGCGTCTGATCGAGCAGGAAAGCCGTTTCTTCGAGCGTGTCCGTACCATGCGTGACGATCACGCCGGTGCAGGCGCCATCGCCCAGAGCCGTAGATGCGGCACCATGCAGCGCGCGCCATTCCACGGGACCGATATTCGCCGAATCGATATTGGCGATCTGCGTGCCCGACAGTTCGGCGCCCAGACCCAATCCGCCAACCGTTTCGAGATATTCGTCGATGGTGATTTCGCCTGCACGATATTCGTGCCGGATTGCGGAACCCGCGATTCCCGCGATCGTGCCGCCGGTGGCGAGGACGGTAAGCCTGCTGGTCATCGGCGCCGCCTAGCGCCCGCGCCATCATCTGGGCAATTGATTTTGCCGATTTGCACGCTATGTGCAGCGCACCGCCGGATCGGCGGCCCCCGTGGTAGGGGCGCTTAGCTCAGTTGGTAGAGCATCTCGTTTACACCGAGAGGGTCGGCGGTTCGAGCCCGTCAGCGCCCACCACATCCCGACAGTCGTCCGATACGTCAGCGCTGCGGGTCAGCCCGCGATTGCCGCATCGATTGCGGCACGCGCATTCTTCGACCCCCAGTCGTAATCGCCCAGCACGCGCCACACTTCCTTGCCCGTCGCATCGTAAAGAACCGTCGTCGGCATCATTCCGCCACCGATCGCGAAGCCGAGTTCGTTGCCCGGGTCCATCCACGGTTCGAGCAGCGCGAAATCCGCCTGCGCAAAGAAGGGTTCGACCTTTTCGGCACCCTGCATGTCCTGGCTGACAGTGAGTACGCGCAGCCGCCCCTCGTAATCGGCGGCGAGCGTATCGAGCAGCGGCATTTCCTTCACACAGGGCGCGCACCAGGTCGCCCACAGATTCACCAGCACCGGCGTACCCTGCAGCGCGCCCAGATTTAGGTTGCGTCCGGACGGATCGCTGACGTTCAGCACCGGCATGAGCGTGCCCGCCTGCGCGGAGTCGATCTGCCCGGTTGGCGCAGCAGTAGCGCTGCTTTCTTGCGCCGCATCGGGTGCGCCCCTATCGCAGCCCGCGACAGCAAGACCGAGGACGATGGCAAGCGTGAACGACAAGCGGGACACCAAGAACTCCAACAGCATGTGGGGCGGACGGTTCGCCGAGGGACCTAGCGCGATCATGCGCGAAATCAACGCCTCCATCCCGTTCGACAAGGTGCTGTGGCGCGAGGATATCGCGGGCAGTCGCGCGCATGTCGCCATGCTGGCAAGGCAGGGTATCGTCTCGCAGCAGGACGCCGACACCATCGACGGCGGTTTGCAGCAGATCGCCGCCGAATACGAGCGCGACGGCGTGCCCGAGGACTGGGACCTCGAGGACATCCACATGACCGTGGAAGCGCGGCTGACCGAGATCATCGGTGCGGTGGCCGGACGGCTGCACACCGCGCGCAGCCGCAACGACCAGGTCGCGACCGATTTCCGCATGTGGGTCCGCGCCGCCAACCAGCGCGCGATCGCGGGGATCGATGCAGTGCTAGGCGCTCTCGTGACGCGCGCCGAAGAACATGCCGACAGCATCATGCCCGGCTTCACGCATCTGCAGACCGCGCAGCCCGTTACGCTGGGCCACCATTTGCTCGCCTATTTCGAAATGCTGATGCGCGATCGTTCGCGCTTCGCCGATGCGCAGGGCCGGATGGACGAATGCCCGCTGGGGTCCGCCGCGCTTGCAGGCACCGGCTTCGATCTCGACCGCGACATGACCGCCGAAGCGTTGGGCTTCGCTCAGCCGACGCGCAACAGTCTCGACGCTGTCTCGGACCGCGACTTCGCGCTCGACTATCTCACCGCGGCCAGCCAGTGCTCGCTGCATCTCAGCCGGCTCGCGGAAGAGTTCATCATCTGGGCGAGCCAGCCGTTCGGCTTCGTCAAACTGCCCGATACGCTGTCCACTGGCAGTTCGATCATGCCGCAGAAGCGCAATCCCGATGCCGCCGAACTGGTGCGCGGGCACGCGGGCCGCGTGATCGGTTGCACGACCTCGCTGATGGTCACGATGAAGGGCCTCCCGCTCGCCTATTCGAAGGACATGCAGGACGACAAGCCGCCGGTCTTCGAAGCCGCGGGGCTGCTCGATTTGAGCCTCGCCGCAATGGCGGGAATGGTGGCCGACAGCGCATTCCAGACCCCGCGCATGCGCGAGGCGGCCGAAGCCGGACACGCGACCGCCACCGATCTGGCCGACTGGCTGGTGCGGCAGGCCGACATTCCGTTCCGCGAGGCGCATCACATCACCGGCGCAGCGGTCAAGCTGGCGGACGAGAAGGGCGTCGCGCTCGACGGTCTGACGATCGACGATCTGAAAGCGATCGACGCGCGGATCGACGAGCGCGTCTTCGATGCGCTGTCGGTCGATGCCTCGGTTGCCGCGCGCGCCTCCTATGGCGGGACCGCGCCGGTTCGCGTAAGGCAGCAGGTGGCCGCGGCGAAGCAGCGCCTCGGCATGGAGGAATGATGCGCACAGCCATCGCTCTCGCGGCATTCGCCATGTTGGCGGCATGCGGCCAGAAATCCGCGCTCGAACCGGTTGCGGGCAACAGCCTGCCGCCCGCGCCCTACGGTGCCGAAGTGCAACCGACGGCCGACGAATTGCTCGCGCTCGACCCCGAGGCCGCGCCCGATCGCAGCGTCGAATTGCGGACCCGCTCCGAAGAGCGCGAGGACGATCCCTTCGATCTCCCGCCGGAGTGATTTCAAACGAGCAAGCAAGGCTTGCTCGACAAGCCCCGAAGGTTTGGGCAGGGGCCTGCCATGGACCATTTCCAGCTCAAGGACGGCGTACTGCACGCCGAAGACGTTTCGCTGCGGCGCATCGCCGAGGAGGTCGGCACGCCCGTCTATATCTATTCGCGCGCCACGCTGGCCCGCCACGCACGCGTGTTTCGCGACGCACTGGGCGCGCTGGACAATCCGCACATCGCCTTCGCAGTGAAGGCCAATCCCAATCTTGCGGTGCTGCGCATCCTCGCCAGCGAAGGCTATGGTGCGGATGTCGTCTCGGGCGGTGAACTGACCCGCGCGCTGAAGGCCGGGATGAAACCGGAAGACATCGTCTTTTCGGGCGTCGGCAAGACACATGCCGAACTGTTGCAGGGTCTCGAAGCCGGGATCGGCCAGTTCAATATCGAGAGCGAGGAAGAAGGCTACGAGCTTGCTGCCATCGCGCAGCGGCATGGCAAGCGCGCGGCCTGCGCATTGCGGGTAAACCCCGATGTCGATGCCCGCACGCATGAGAAGATCTCGACGGGCAAGAGCGAAAACAAGTTCGGTGTCCCACTCGATCGCGCGGCCGATATCTTTGCGCGCCTCGCACGGGAAGACGGGCTCGAAATGCGCGGGGTCGCGGTGCACATCGGCAGCCAGCTTTCCACGCTCGAACCGCTCGAAACCGCTTTCGGCAAGGTCGGCGCCCTGATCGAGGAGCTGCGGGCCGCCGGCTGCAGCGTGACGCATGCCGATCTCGGCGGCGGGCTGGGCGTTCCGTACAAGGCGGGCGAGCAGCTGCCCTCCCCGGCCGAGTACGGCGCTATGGTGGCGCGCGTCACCAAGGACTGGGGCGTGCGCCTGATGTTCGAACCGGGCCGCGTGATCGCGGGCAATGCCGGCGTGCTGCTGACCCGCGTGATCCGCGCCAAGCGCAGTGGCAACGGCCCGCCCTTCGTCGTGGTCGACGCGGCGATGAACGATCTCGCCCGGCCCGCCATGTATGGCGCGTGGCACGATTTCGATGCTGTACAGCCGACCGGCGACCGGATGACCGCGCATATCGTCGGCCCGATCTGCGAGACCGGCGACACTTTCGCGATGGATCGCGAATGCGATGCGCTGGTCGCAGGCGATCTTGCCGTCTTCCGCACCGCAGGCGCCTATGGCGCGACCATGGCCTCGTCCTACAATTCGCGCGGCTTCGTGGCCGAGACGCTGGTCGATGGCGATCGCTATGCAGTCGTCGCCGACCGGATCGCAGCCGACGCGATCATGGACGCCGAACGCGTCCCCGACTGGCTGACGTGACGGCTCATCGCCATGCATAGCCTGCCGCTTTTCCATCGTATCGCGGGTGCGCGCGTGGTGGTGGTCGGCGAAGGCGATATGGCCGCCGCCAAGGCACGGCTGGTCGAACGCGCGGGCGGCGTAACCTGCGCCGAAACCGAAGCGCACCACGCGCGGCTCGCTTTCGTCGCGCTCGAAGATGGCCGCGCGGCCGAGGCCGCTGCCCTGCGTCTCAAGCGGATGGGCCTGCTGGTCAACGTCGCCGACCGCCCGGAGCTGTGCGATTTCACGCTGCCCAGCCTGCTCGACCGTGATCCGGTGCTGGTGGCGGTGAGCACGGGTGGCGCCTCCGCCGGACTGGCCAAGCATCTGCGGCTGCGGCTCGAGACGATGCTGCCTCAATCGCTCGGCACGCTGGCGGCGGCGCTGGCTGCCGCGCGCGACCGGATCCGCCAACGTTTCCCCGATGGCGACGATCGCCGCCGGGCGATCGACCTCGCCCTGCAGGAAGGCGGGCCGCTCGATCCGCTTGCCCAAGGCGGCGTGGATCGGCTCGAAGAGTGGCTGGGCGCGGCGACTGCGAGGACCGAGGCGGAAGTCGTCGACATCACGCTGACAAGCGACGATCCCGAAGACCTTACCCTGCGTCAGGCACGCGCGCTGGGCCGCGCCGACACGGTGTTGCACGATCCCGAAATGCCTGAACCGATCCTGATCCGCGCCCGCGCCGATGCTGCACGCCATCCCCTGCCCGCCGATCCGCCCGCGCATGGGCTGACCGTTATCCTGAGACGAGCCTAAACCACCGCCAGTTCTGCTGCGCCTACCTCGGCGCAATAGCGCGCCATGGCGTCTGCCGTGCTGTCCGCGAGCGCGATATAGGCGCGGCGGCGATCGTGCGGGTCGGAAAGGCGCACCAGCAGACCGGCCTCGACCATCTGGCCGATCCAGCGCAGCGCCGTCGTGGCCGGGACGCCCGCCGCGATGCAGAGCGATGTCACCGATACCTGTTGCCGTTCAGCGCGTGCGGCAGCGAGATCGAGCAGGATATCCCAGGCGGGATCGGCGAACAGCGAGCCATCGAAGTACCGCAGCCGCATCTGTCGCGCCTTGATCAACCGCCGCAGAACGGGGCCGTCGGGAAGCAGCGGCCGCGCCTTCTCACTTTGGCCAGACGCATGGGCCCTGTCATCCCCGTGCCACGCCGGTGATGGCGATTCGAAGCGGAAGGCGCCGCCGCCTTCGCGCTGGCCGGGCGACAGTTTTTCCAGCCGTTCGGCGATGCGACCGACCTGTTCGGTCAACCGCAGCAGCATCAGCCGGTCTTCCTCGCCCATTTCGCGCAGGCGCAGGTTGGGCACGCGCGCCAGCACCTGACCGATCGCGATGATCCGTTCGGCGCGCCCCGGATCGACGAGGATTTGCGGCGCAGACATTGAGAAGCAGCCGAACACGCTGTCGAGCGCGGGCATGGTGGTCGACACCACCAGTTGCGCGCCCGCCTTGCCCCCGCGCATGTCGAGCCGGGACAGCAGGGCCATGGCATCCGCACTCGCTTCCGCACAATCGACGAGCACCAAATCGCCGAGTGCGGCCAGCGGCCCCTGCGCATACTCTTCGAGACTGCAGCATTCGCGAATGCTGAACCCCGCGGCGAGCGCGTCTTCGCGCATTTCGGCGCGGATATGATCGCGATCCGCCAGCACGGTGACCGACAATTGGCATCCGGCAGCATCGCGCACCGGGTCATAATAGAAATCCGCCTGCATCGACTCGCGCTCCCTGTACGACACAACAAGAACATGATGAGAACAAATGCGGATCAGGTCAAGCGGTGGCGAAAAAGCACGGCAGGCCATTGAACCAATTGGCTGTAGCGCGGCGCGAGCTTTTAGAGTCTTTGACAAGAGCTTCTGGAGCACCAGCGACCACTGGTTGGGACGATAGAGAGGCCCTAATCCTGGCTTGAGAGGGTTCTCCACCGTCTCTTAAACGCCAATGATGCTGGTCGCCCCCGGCAGCCAACCTAGTCGAGCCAACCCTCCTCGCGGATCGCAGCCTCGATTGCATCTGCGAGGATCCTCTCGCCGACTGCATTGAGGTGCTGATCGCCGACCGCAATGTGCCAAGCTAGATCGTCCCCTGCGGCATAGTGGCCGTCCAGAATTAGCTGCTTCATCCATTCATAGAAGCTCACGAATTTGGCCCCTGCGTTTGCTGCGGCTGCTTCTTGGATGTCGCGAAGTGCCGCTTCGGCCGCTCGTTCGACGGCGGTAGTGTCCCCCCCTGCATTCCAATTGAGGAAATGCATTCCGCAAATCAGAACGTGTCCGATCCCCTGGGCGTCAGCATAGGCAGCGAGCGCCTCGAGGTTTTTCTGTGTATCGACAGTCACTGCCGTCCCCGCGGCCGGTGCCCCTGCCAGAGGCGCAGTGAGCGTGATACTCTCGCCAGCGACAGAGGCTATCTGTGCGCTTACTCCACCAATCTTGATCCACCCACCTTCGGCGTATCTGGTGCCAAATCCGGCTGCCACGCTGAAAGTCGTGGTGGTGGGAGCCGGGGCAGCTTGTACCGTAGTATTGCCGCCGCCGTCGTTGATCCCACCATAGATGATCAGAATCTCGGGCACCCCCGCATCGGTTAGCTTGTGCCTGCGACCCATCATTTCAGCGGTGGTATCACCAGAATCCCCGTTGTTGTCCCAGTACCAGATCGACCCGAACCGTGATGCCAAACTCGCAATGTAGAAATCTTCTGCCTCAAGGGAGGTGCTGTAGGTGTGGCTATCACCAATGGCGGAGATGATGCGATCCTTCCGGTCATCGGGGAAGGGGCGGCCAGTCGCAGCTACCCACCACATTACACCAGTATTGAAGAGCCAGTTTCGCGGATACCATCGCGGCACGATTACCAAGCTCTCGATCCACCCGTTGAGCGGCTGCAACCCGCTCCCACTGGTACCAATCTGGATGTTCGCCGGCGTCGATGCGGCCATTGCCGAATTCGGTTTGCTCGTTGCGGCCGTACCGGCGCCATCGAACAGCAGGCCCCCATCCAGGCCCGCTCCGAACACGGCCTCTGAGGACGTATCGAGCACGGTGGAGGCAGGATACACCATAGTGTTGTTGGCCGCGCCATCACCGTAGTTGAATCGAGCCGGATTGCCAGCGGGGTAATAGAACGCGAAGCGATCACTGCCTGAGTTGTCCACCGAGAGCAGCACCGCCTGGCTGGCAGGGTGGCCGTCGAAATTGGGGCGCCACTTGATATAAACCGTCATCCCGGCGGGATCGTAGCCGAAATCGGCCGTAGCTAGGGCCGCATAGTTGGCTGCATCAAAATAGGCTCCTTTTGCCGTGGGAGCCAGCGCGCCAGTTATCGCCAATTTGTCCTCGATAGGGCCGACGAAATCATTCGCAGGAGTGGCACTATCGCGGATCACCATCCGGCCTTTGGTAAAATCGATCGCGACCACATCCTGGCAGTTGCCTGCCAATCGAAACGTACTGCCGGCGGGGAAGACCTGATCAAGTGCTTTCGGCGCAGCGGTCAGGCCAGAATAGGAAAATGCGCTCATCAGCCCAGTACTCCATCGATTTGGGCAAAGGCCGAAGTGACCTCGCCGCTGAGATTGTGAATTGCGATCGAAACTTTGGCGCCTTCCGCGATGCCGATATCGGGGACGACCACTGTTGCAGGCTGATTGCCCGTCGCCGTTACAGGACCGGAAACCACCACTTCGTTGACTAGCACTGTAGCGTCGAAACTGCCGGTGCCCTCTTCAACAGATACGCGCACGCGGTCGATCGTGGCGGGGGAGATCGCATATAGATCGGCCGGATAGCCGCCTTCGAAAATGCCCTGCGTTTCGGTGAGAAAGACGCCCGCCGAGTATCGCACAGTCGCGGCTGCCGCCTCTACTGCATCGACGAATGTTTGCGCCTGTGTCGCAATTGCCGAATGTATCGCCGAGGTAAGCGCCCAGGCTCCCGCTCCGCTCGCGCCGCTCTTCGTATAAAGATCGTTGTTGGCATCGACAGGGTCGGAATAAACCAAGCCCACGCTTGCGGCCTCGTGTGCCAGATCAGCCTCCAGCTCCGCCCTGGTGGCATAGGCGATGTCGACAAGGCCCCCCAAACTCGCCGTGGCTAGACCTGCTTCGATCAGCGCGCCGATTTCGCGTTGCGCGGCTTTTTCCGGGTTGTACGGGCCGCTCGCTGTCACGCCATCAGTGGCATAGTCGCGGTAGACCTCGTTAAATTTATCTCCGATCGCGCCCATCGTCTTGTTCTCCTAGTCAGGTCACCACGGCTGTCACCGGGCCGGTGGCAGCACTCGGGTTGTCGGCCGCGTCGTATGCGCGCGCCCAGAAATAGTGGGTGCCGGTCGCCAGGCCGGTTTCGGTGTGGGACTTCAGCTCGCCCAAGCTGCCGGTGAACTCGACGCCGATCTGGGTGGCGGTGCCAAGATCATCTGCCGTGTTCTCGAACAGCTTCACATGGTCGAAGGCGGCCTGCGGGTTGCGCCAGTCGATCACCGCTTCGCCGGCCGCGCTCGCTGCGGCCGACAGGCTGGTGGGCGCCGGCACGCTGGTGGCCGCTGTTGGGGTAATGGTTGCGGTGACGCTCCACGCGCTGGTCCGTCCGCCGATCGACCGAGCCCGCACGCGCACTTCGTGCTCGACGCCGCTGTTCACCGGGCCGCTGCGCGAGCTGAAGGTCGCATCATCGACCACCATGGTCACCCATTCGCCTGCGGGCGTTTCGCGCAGCTGCGCTTCGTAGGTCAGACCTTTGCGGCCGGGATCGTCCCATGTGGCCGCGATCGCTACGCCGTTCGCATCGCCGAATGAAAGCGCGACTGCAGACAGGGCGAGGCCGGTGGGCGCCGCCAGCGTGGGATCGCCTTTTGGCGGTGAGGAGCTAGCCGGCGGCGTCCCTTCAACGGCGGTGGCATCATCCAGCCAGTCGCCCGGCTTTACCTGCGACAATTCGGCTTCGATCGACTTGGTACGCACGAACAGCCGCAGGCGCTTGATCTCGAACCAGGCAGCGATGCCCATCACGTCGGTCTCGAGACGGCAGAACCTTCGGCCCAACAGGTCCAATCCGCGCAGATCCAGCAGCGCGGTCAAATGCCAGCGATCGGGATCGAGGCTTTCGGCGTGGCGATATCCTACGCGGATCGCCTGGTTGTGATGCGGGATGTAATTGGCCGGCAGCGATTGCGGGTCGCTGTTGGGATCGGATCCGCTGTTCGGCACGGTCAGCGTGTTGGCTTCCTGCTGTCGGTAGCCGATCGCGCTTTCGGTATAGAGGACCTTGATTGCGCTGGTGCGGTGGCGCGTAGTCGGCCCCTGTTCCACGCTCAGCGCCTTGATCGCATCATCGGTGATGGTGACGTCGGGTTCTTCCCACCGGCCGGCCTGAATGTTCAGCTTGCCGTTGGCATCCTGGAAGGCCCAACCATCGGCCGCCTTCAGCATGTCGGCAAACACGTCCTTGCGATCTTCGTTGACCAGCGAATAGCTGGCCCAGCAGCGCCAGCGCGCGACAGTGCCCCCCACGGCGGCGGGTACCTGATCGTCCGATACCGCCGCCTCGATCGCGATATTGGTCCAGTTTACATTGCCGTATCCGCCGCCATAGCCATCGCTGTCGGCCCAGTAATTCGCCGTCACCAGCGCCCAGTTGTCCGACCACGGCCAGGTGTTGGGATCGTCCACCCGTTGCGGGCCAGTGCCCATGACGATGAAGCCTTCGCCATCATCGTAGATCACGGCCGTGCTGTCCTGTCGCGGATCGTAGCAGGAGCACCCTTTGCGGACCTGCGAATATTCGGGGATCCGGCCGTTATAGACAGCGTTGAAGTCTTCCTGGTCTACCGGGTCGCAGATGATCGCGACATGCGCACAGCCGCGCTGGCGGTGGTCGGCCGTCCATTCGGGAAAGATGGCGGTCAGCTCGCCGATCGCGCTCTGGTTCGGATCGCCGGGCCGGGTGATGATATGCACCGCGCCCTTGAAGCTGGGATCGCTGATCGTGCCGCTGCCATCCACGTTCACCACTTCATCGTGCAGGCGGTGCTCGATGATGTCGTTCTCGTGGCCCGTGCCCAGCGTCAGAACCTTGCCCAGCGTGCCTTCCTTGCTCGCCTCGAAGCTAACCTGCCCGCTGGTGTGGACGATGCCCCAGTTCTTCTTGCGCGATCCCACAGCCGCGCGCGTTTCGATCTGGCCGTCTTCGGGCTTCGGCCGGCCTGGCTTGAACAGCTGGCTGAGGCCGAAGGTGATCGCGAAGGTTACGACATGCGCGATGATGGTGGCCGCCAGTTTAGACAACCCCCACTTCACCAGCACGCCTGCTATGGCCTGGGGCATGGCACCCTCCAGGCATATTCGGGCTCGATCCGCACGATCTCGATGCCTTCGCCGCCGCGCGCGGCCATCATCGGCGCCTGGCCGTCGGTCCCTGCTTTGAGGCAAAGGCTGGCGGTTGGCCGGTGGTCCACGCTGGCGATGATCGCCAGATCGCCGCGGATAACGTCATTGGCGATCGGCTTGCATCCCAGCTGTTGCAGCGCCTCGGCCGCAATCTCCGCCACGCCATAAGGATCGCGCGCAATGTGCATCACCTGCGAACGCGATGGTCGCTGTGTGAATCGCCGGCCGGTCAACTGCTCGGCATAATCCAGCAGGTCGATCGCGCAATTGGCATCGGGCAAGCAGAACGGCTGCGCCAGCCAGCGCTGCAGCACCACCGTGATCGCTGCCTCGATCGGCGTAGGGGTAACCACCGCCGCCATCAGTAGTCGGGCCATGTTGTGGTGATGCCGCCCGCCAGCAGGCCTACGAATTCAAAGCCGCGATCGCCAGGGAAGCGCGCGTTCTGATCGGCATCGGTGTACATGGCATGGCGCGGCCGGCTGCGCAGGGCGAAGATCTGTTCGGCGGTGATCTCGATCGATCGTTCGCCTTCCTCGGTGAAGGAAAAGCTGGGGCGCAGCATACGGAATGCCGCGATCGCAAAGGGCATGTCCCAGCAGCGCTGGTTGTACGGATCGGCTTCGTCGGGTTCGCCATGAAACTGGATGTATGCGCGCACCCAACGGCCGCGCGCTTCACTGTTCCATTCCTCGCGGCACTTGGTCAGGATGTCCTGGTCGATACCCGACAGGGTGAATTTCGCTTCGGGTGCTTCGCCATTGATCGCCTGCTCGATACCCGTGGCATCGCCCAGCGATCCGATGCCGAACCAGCTTTCCCCGTCATTGGTATCCAGGCGGCCGTTCTCCGCCCACAGGCGCACGGTATCGCTGGCGAATTCGAAGGCGAACAGGAACGAACATTCGACCTTCGCCCCGGCAAGGTACGCGCGGATAGTGTCGGGGAACAGGCTCATACGAACCGCTCCACCAGCTCCAGCGAAGGCGCGCCGTATCGCGCGCGCCGGAGCATCAGCTCGCCCTGGTCATCGTCGATCAGCCCCGCGATCATCGTGGGCTTCAGCTTCAGCGGTTCGTTGACATAGGCCGATCGGAAGCTGGGCGTGGTCTCTATTCGGGCAACGCTGCCTTCCCACCACACGCGCCGCGCGATGTAGGGATGCTCGCCCAGGCCGAAATACAGGCCCGCTTCCAGCAATTGCCCATACTGGCCGAAGTCGGCGGTGATCGTCCGCTGTCCCTGGGCGCCCGAAACACTCACGCCTTCCAGATCGTCAGCTAGGTGCATGGCCCCGTCGCTAAAGGTCGCCCCGTCGCTCCACGGCACCAGATGCGCGCCGATCGCGCTGTCCTTGGCCCGGTGCCAAAGGTCGAACAGCGGCACGCGCACCGCATTGGCGCGCCCTTCGAACAGCGCCATCATCGCACGCCAGGCCTTCACCTCGTCGCCGAACAGATTGCCGAAGGTCAGCTTCAGGCCGAAGGGCGGCCGGATCGCCGGCGCGGATTGCGTGAAGCCGTTCAGGCTGCGCGACAGGCCCACGGTGGCGCGCGGCGGCAGCACGGCAATATCCTGCGGCACCAAATTGGCTGGCCAATCGAAGATCATTGGCGCCGCTCCAGCGTATCCTGCACGCGCGATGCGGCGACCTGATCGTAACCAGCCACTGCAGCCTGCGCTTCGCCGCGAGCGATCTGGTTCATCTGGTCCAGCAGATCCTGCGTCACCACCGCACCGCGCAGATCATAATAGTTGGATGATCCGCCCGCTGCGTTTGCGCCGCGCATGCCGCCATTGTCGTTCGCACCGGCCGGATCGATGCGGCCCGGCGCCAGCGGCAGGAACAGCCCCGGCGCAGTGCTGCGCTCGTTCACGGCGTAGATCTTGCCGGGCGACACTGGGCCGCCTTCGGCGCGGCCGCCGCCGAAGATGCCCAGAACGGAAGAAAAGAGCCCGCCGATGAAATCTCCGGCCCCGGCGCTCTGCAGCGCTTCTGCAAACGGGGCGATCAGCACCTGCTGGATGAACATGTCGATGATGCCGCTAAGGAACGGATCGTCCACGCCTAATGCGTCGGTAATCCCATCGCGCATGCCGGCGCGCAGATGCTCCAGTTCGTCGATTACCAGTTGCTCGCCCCAGCGGCGCATTTCTTCGGGGCCCATGTTCAGATCGTCGGTATAGCGCTCCAACGGGCCGCGCTGGTCCAGCCTCATCCCCTCGCGATCGGCAGCCTGTCGTTCCTCCAGCAGCGCACGCGCCTGCGCCGCATCGAGGATGCGCCCCTGGGCGATGTCCTGCTCCAGCAGCTTGCGCTCGATATCCTGCTGCAAATCAAGCGCGCGCTTCTCCAGCGCGAACCTTTCATCCAGTCCCAGCGCAACGCCCGCCTGCGCGTCCAGCGCATCGGCCTGCATCGCCAGCATTTCCAGCGCCATCGCATTCTCGCGCTCGGAAATGCGCTGCAGCTCTGCCTGGCCCAGCAGGCCGGGCTCTTGCACCACGATCGCGCCATCGGCGCCTACGGCCTCGCGCTTGCCATACAGCAGGTCCAGATGCGCCAGCATCGCTTGCTTCTGCGCGGCGGTGAAATCCTTGTTGTTCTGGATCTGGCGCTCGCGTTCATCGCGCTCGGCGCCCAGCAGGTCCATTCGGATCGCAAGCTCATCATCGATGCTGGTCGCCAGCTGCAGGCGGGCGCGCAGTTCTTCCTGCTGTTGTTGGGCCAGTTCCGATAGGTAGCGGTCCTCGATGCGGGCTATTTGGTCCGCTGCACTGCGGCCCGATCGGCGGGAACCGCCTCCGCGACCGCGCTCCGGCCTCCCGGCTTCCCGGAACATCGGGTCGAGCTTGTTTTCCTCGAGTGAATTCTCGATGCCGGCAGCTGTTCTATCTTTCGCGGCAGCGGTGACGGCCGAACTCACCGCATTCTCGAATTCTTCGCGAGAGATACCGACACGAGAGAAATCGGCTTTTTGCGCCCACTGTACGGCTTGTAGTCCGAGCGTGGCTGCCTTCTCCGGGTCACTCTCTGCGAGGATCGCATCCAATCGCGCACGCGCGGCGGTGTTGCGGGAAGAGAATGCCAAGCCGCTATACAAGGCGCCCGGCCTGCGTATCGCTTCGCCCCAGCTCATCTGCCCTGAATCGGCCGCACCCGATTGCGCTTCGTTGCGGGCTTCCGTCGCCTCGCGGCGAAGGTTGATCGCCTTCAGTGCTAGGTTGAGCCGCAGCTGCGCATTCTGATCCTTGATAGCTCCAGTTGCCACATCGAACATCTTGGCCAGATCGCCCTGCGCGTCGGCCATTCCATCGGACGCGAGCTCGACGGCTTCCATCGCATCTTCAGCTTCCCATAGCGAACTGACCAGCGGCACCAGCGCCGTCGTCGCCGCCATTAACCCCAGGCCCCAAGGCCCTCCCAGAAAACCGATGAGGCCCTTCGCACCGCCCTGCATCAGGCCGATCGCCTGGACTACCTGCATGCCCTGGCTGGCGAAGATCTGCATCGGGCGTGCGCCAAGGCTGTACATCGTCGCCACATCGCCCAGCTGCATCGCCAACTGCTGCGATCCCGCGCGTTGGGCGTTCGTCAGCTCGATGTTCTGCTGCTGTGGAACTTGCGCCAACTCGTAAGCAGACTTGGTCTGTTTCAGCGTGGCGATCTGCTCGCGGTGCTCCGCTTGCACCAAACTCAGCGCGGTCTTCGTCTCAAGAAGCGAGCGGTTGTATTCCTCCACCGAGATCTCGCCCGCCTTCAGAGCGGCCTTGGCCTGGTCGATTTCGCGCTTGGCTGCTGTCTGGCTGGCAGCGAGGCGCGCGATCGATGCGTCGGCGTCCTTGTATGCCTGGGCGTAGGCGCGGGCTTCGCCCTCGGATTGCTCGATCGCGCGGTCCAGGTCCGCCACGGCACGCTGCGCGCCTTCGCTATCGCCGGAAATTACCAGTGCGGTACGCAGCGTCATCGCTCTATCCTTCTCCGCCGTTCAGTTCGATCGTCGCCGCGCGCTCCATCACGCGCACGCCCTTCCACTGTTCAGCAGTCACGGTAATGCCCGCCATTTCGAGCCCGGCTTTCGCCGCGGTGTAATCGAGCCCGAGATAGCGATAGGCGCCCATGCCGATCGGCGCGGTTCGCCATTGGGTGGATATTGCAGTGAAGGCCCGAACGATCGGCCAGTTATCCGGCCATACGTCCATCTCGCGTGCCGGCGTGACCGCTGCGCGCAGTCGCTCGATCACCTCGGGCGGAAAGCCGAATGCTTGCGCGTCTTGCGCTGCTTCGCCGGGACCGGCGGCGCCGCCCACAAGGGCGCGCGCCGCCGCTTTCAGTTTCCCTCCTTCGCCCCGTTCAGAGCGGCGAAGTATGTCTTCACAATCGCCTTGCGCGCCCAGGGCAGGCGGGTGACCTGGTCGCGAACATTGTCCGAATACTCGAGGGTCTTCCCCTCCACATCGCCGATATCGTGCAACTCCACGATGATCCGCTCGAGGAACGCCTTCACGCTGGTGGCATCCATCATGTCGAAGCTCTCGGCCTCGTCCATGCCGATCGCGCGGAAGGTCGCGGCGAAGCTCTGATCCTCGAACCCGCCATCCACCGGCACCTTGGCGGTTACCGTGTGGCGGAAGGTCGGCTCTGCGGCCAATTTGAACATGCGTGTAGATCCTTCTCAGAAGGGCCTGAGGCGCGGCTATCGCTGCCCGGCCGCAGGTGGTGGTCAGGTCAGCGTGATGGTCCACTGATCGTCGCCGGCATTGGTGGGCAGCGGGGTCAGCGACAGCGGCCATTCGGCCACGTTCTGCGATTGCTCGATCCCGGTCAGGCGCCCCAGCGAACAGGTCGGCGCGCCGATCGTCACGATCTTGCCCGCCTGTGTGCCATGCGCCAGCTGAACCGCCTGGCGCGTACGAGCCTCGGCGATCGCATAGGGATTGAACGTGCTCAGCGGCAGCGCCTCAACCCGGGCGGAAATGCTTTCGCTCCTGTCGACGATCAGCATCTCCTCGCGCCCGATCAGCAGGCGCTGCTGCACGTCGTTGCCCAGGTTGAAGCCGAACTGCGACAGCACCATCGCCTGCCCGCCCACGCTGAAGGCCGGCGTGTTCTTGTTGCTGGCCACCTGCGGCACCTGGAATGCGGACAGGTCCGGCGTTACGCGCACCGCTTCGGCCGGGGTGTTGAACAGCCCCATCAGCGTGAAGCGCGCCACCGGGATCCCTTGCGCGTTCAGCGTGATGTTGGCGGTACCGCGAACGCCGGTCAGCTTGTGCTGGGTATTGCCCATCCAGAAATAAATGCTGGACGATTCGTGCCCATCGCTCACCGGGTTGTAGGTAACGCTGGTGGCCGCGACGATCGTTTCGGCCGCCGCGCAGCTGCGCATCAGGATGCCCCAGCCAGGTGCGGTGCCGGCTGCGCCGGAACCCTGCAGCTCGACCGATCCGGTCAGCGTCACGTAAAGCCCCGCAGGGATCGTTTCCTGCGCGCCCAGGTGCGGGCGTTCGATGTTGCGGGCGATGTCCTGACCTTCCATCGGGCGCAGTTCGACATCGGTCATCAGCATGGCATCGGCAGCAGCCGGTTCGGCATCGGTGCCATAGGTACCTTCGATCTTCGCCAAGATGATCTTGGTCTTCCATTTGATCGGATCGGCCATTTACCCCTCCTTCGTTTCGGGCTTGGTCGGCGCGGCGGCATCCGCCTGCGGCTCGGCCGGGCGCGGCTCGGCCGGCTTGGTGTGCGCTTTGCGCTCCAGCTTGCCGGTGCCGGCATCGGCCACGTAGCTGCCGCCCTTTTTGGGCAGCGCGATCGGCGCAGGTTTTTTGGGTTTGGTCATGACGTCGTGATCCTCAGCTGGTCATCCAGGGCGAAATCGATTTCGAAGATCAGGGCCCCGCCGCTCGCGCCGATCAGATCGGCCTGGACCAGCTTGAACACACCGATCGCATCAGCGGGCGCCCATCCGGCCACGGCGTTAATCGTGGCGCGCGCCAACGGCACCAGATCGGCTACGGCCTTGGCACGCAGCGGATCGCCTGCCACGCGCACCACCAGCACCACCTTCACGATTTCATCGAAGCCCTGGCGGAACAGGCCGCTCGCCACATCGGCGGCGCCGCCGCGCAAGCCGCCCGGCAGCACGAAACCGCCTGTCTTGGAGGGCAGTTTCTTACGCTCCACCAGATCGGCGAAATCGGCGGCTTCGCCCAGTTGGCCGGCCAGTTCTGTAACTTCGGCCTCGATGCGGGCGGCAACTTCTTCGATGCGGAAGGGCGCGCTCATATGAAGCCCTTCAGGTTCTGCTCGGTGAAGGGGCGCTCGCGATCGGTCACGCGCACGCCGCTGGCGCCGGTGCCTTCGGGCTCCACCCCTTCGGCGGGCAGGCGGATGGTGCCGGCCGCGATCTCGCGCAGGGCCCGCATGGCATCCTTGTAATCTTCGGCAATCTTGGCGTCGGGCTCGTAAGTATGCAGCTTGTAGATTGCGATCGCCGCGGCCAGATCTGCCAGCAGCGGCGGTGTATTGGCCAGCGGCAGCTTGTACCGCCCGGCCAGATAGCCATCGATCGCAGCGTCGGTATCGGCGATCGCGCCATCCACCACGCCGTCATCGACCACGCCCGAACCGTCGCGATCGGCGAGCTGCAGCAGCAGGTCAGCGCCAAAGCGCGCGGTCAGTTTGGCGAGATCGGTATAAGACATCTGTCAGGCGCGGCCGAAAACGCGCTGGCTCAGCTCAGCGAGCTGTTCCGCATCGGCATCGAAATCGGCGTTCGAGCCGACCAATGCATACAGATCGGCCGCGGCCTGGCGATCGACCGACTGTTCGACCCCGTCCGGGTATCGGATTGCGCATGTCAGCTTGTCCTCGCTCAGTATGGCAAGGATGCGCCGCATGCCATCGATGTCCTTCACGAAGCTCGCATCGGTGAAGATGGTCGGCTCCTTACCAAAACGGTAGCCACCGCGGCGGAACCCCTTCTTGGGGCCGGTTACCACCAACACAGGAACGTCGTGTTCGGCGACCGGGGGCTGAGCAGTCGCTCCCGGTTGTTTCTCTTCACCTTGCGCATCCTTCCGATCGGTTGATGCGGTCGGCGCCTGCTCGCGAGACTCATCGGCCTGCGCCGCCGAAGCGCCTGCCGTGCCAGCGGGATCAGCAGCATCGGTGCCCCTGGCCTCCGATACCTTTGCTTCGGCTTCATCGTCGGATGCGGCCGCACCCTCGGTTTCAGCGTCGGCCCCGCTGGCTTCGTGAATTCCGGTGTTTTCTTCGTCGGCGTCCTTCAGCTTCTTCGCTGCAGCAATCCAGTCGGCGAACTTCGCGCCGGAGGGCATGCCGTTCAGCGCCTCGAGCGTTGAGACATCGGCCAGTGCAAGGGCGGCGACGGTCTTCATGCCGGCCGCTTCCAGCTTTTTCGCTGTGGCCGAGCCGATGCCGTCGATGTCGGTAAGCGTTGCGGGGGTGCCCATCGTGGTCTCCTTCAGGTCCTTTCGAAAGGGGCGGGCTTGCGGCCCCTTTCGAAAAGACCCGCCGCCCGAAAGCGGCGGGCCGATCGCCTAATGGCGTGTCACTCAGGCCAATCCGGCGCGGCGGGTTTCGAAGATCGAGCGCGGATAGGTCTGGATCATCGGCAGGTGAGCCGAGGCGAACACCGCGCACACCGAGAATCCCATCGCGAGCAACCCCATCGCAGGGCCAGCGATCAGGCCGGCCGCGAGCGAAATCAGAGCGAGCATTCCATATTTGATCAGTTTCATGGTCATTCCTTTCGACAGGTTCAGGCGAGCCAGGGAACGACCAGCAGCTCGGCCGTGCCCTTCCATTCGTTGGTTTCGCCGCCGGCGGCGTTTTCGCTGTTCAGGATCTTGCGGCCGGCGCTTTCCAGGCTGGGAGGAACGACCAGCAGGTTGGGCATGATGCCCAGCGGGCGTCCGTAATCGCCCTTGAAACTGGCCATCTTCGCGCGCGCATCGGCATAGCTGTCGGCATCGAGCGTCTGCTTCGATCCGAAGGCCTGCTGCCAGAAACCGAAGCCCACGTTCATGCGCGCATCGACGCCGTAAACGTATTCGTTGCGATCGAAGACGTTGTCGTCGGTGGCCTTGTCCTTCGCCACCAGCTGATCGAAGTCGCGGCGCACCTGCAGCAGGATCGGCTTGATCACGCGGCGGGTGTCGAGCAGGAACCACGGCGTGCCGGCGCCGCCGCCGGTGTTGGACACCGACTGTTCTTCGCCATCCTTGTCCAGAACCGGGTGATCGGTGTCGAAGAAGTTCTGCCCGTCGTAGCATTCGGTTGCGAAGCCGGCGTTCAGCAGGTCCCAGATCAGCCGCTCGGGCTTGGTGACGGTGCTTTCGCCCATTTGTTCGAACAGCAGGGCATAGTGGCCCAGATTGTCCGTTTCGATGTCGTCGCGATCGACGCCCAGCGTCAGCTCGAACTTCTTTTCCTTGATGGCGTAATCGTGCTCGGCGATGTTCTGGACCACACGGTCACCGATCCATTCGCGCACGTCGGGCATCTTGCCCAGCCAACCGTACTTCTGTTCCTTCTGGCTCGCCTTGACGCGGGTGGCGATCTTGTCGGCCTGCGGCTTGGCGGCCGACTGCTGACCTTTCTGCATCGCAGTGGAATAGCCGGTGCGCAGGGCAGCCAGATTGGCGCTATTGATGATCATGGTTCAGGGTCCCTCAGTGCGTGATCCAGACGCCCTGGGCGTCCACATCGTAGATGGTGCCAGCGGCCGAGCGGGTGCCCGTGCCATCGGTCAGCGCGACGGTTTCATCGTCGACCACGTAGGCGGTCTTCCCGATGTCCTCGCGGCCGATCTCGTCGGCGGCGGCGCTGTTGGCGTAACGGAACGTGCCCTTGCGCACGTCCACCGCCAGGTCGCCTGCAGCGCCCCCGGTGTTGTCCGCGCGCGCTTCGGCACGGCCGACAGCGGTCAGCGTCGTGGCGACCGCGCCCGGCGTCGCATCGCCAGCTGCATTCAGGCACACCAGTGCGCCGGCGAAGATCGTGGTGTCGGCCGCCACGGGGAACTGGCGAATATCGCCTTCCTTGCGCGGCGTGTTGCGATCGGCGGAAAGGGCCATGTCAGATTGCCTCCTGTTCCACGCCGAGTTCCCCGGCGCGCGTTTTCTTGAATTCGGTCGGATCGAGGCCCATCAGCGAAATTACGCTGTTGTCGGCGTCGTCCAGCTCGGCGGTGCGGGCAGGAACGTCGCGCTGCGAATGCAGCGAAGTGCCGCCCACTTTCGCCATCGCGCCGATCAGCGTTTCGGTACGCTGCGGGTTTTCCTGGTGCATCGCGATGTACAGCGCGCGCTGCGGCTTCACGCCCACGCGGCCTTCGGCGATCGCATTGTCGACGAAACGGGTGGCTGCCTGCAGCGCCTGGTCCGTCTGCATCTCGGCAAGCTGGGTGCTGACTGCAGTCAGCTGGCCCTGCAGCGAGGTGATGATTTCGGTCTGGCGATCGTCGTTGCCTGCAGACTGCAGCGCGGTGATGGTGGCGGCGATGTCGCCGCTTTCGTCCAACCCAAGCTGCGCGCGGATCGGCGCCATGGCCGCCTGAATGGCCGTTTCGGTGGCGGCTTCATCGGCCGCGCCTTCCATCGCCTTGCGCAGCGCCGCCTCGATCGCGGCATCGTCGGCTTCGGCATCGAGCTTCAGCAGCTCGATAAGCATTGCCCTGAAATCCATTTCGCTTTCCTTCTGATGCAGGGCTGTCAGCCCTTGAAGATTGGGGTCATTGACCAAGCTCGCGCGCTTGATCGCGGTGATCAGTCCTGCCTTCGTGTGCTGGATGACCGGGGAGATGCCGCGATACGCCTTGTCGGCGCGCAGCTGGCGGCCGGTGCCCGTCCATTCGACCAGGCCCCAGATCCCGTCGGAACGGGCCTGCAGCTCGACGATCCAACCGCGTGCAGGGGCGCTATGGCCCTTGGGCGCAGCCAGATCGGTGGAATGGCACTCGTCCAGCACCAGGCGGTCCCCATCGCCCAGGCTCGCGGCCGCCAGCGCTTCATAGTCGTCGACCGTATAGGGGCCGCGCCCGTCGCCAGTGCGGATCTCGCCGCCGCCCGGCAGCAGGTGCAGCCATTCGCGATCGCCGCTGTCAGCAGCAACATCCCCCAGCGGGAGGGCGGAACACAGGGCAAGGGCGCTTTTCGTCGTCACGAAAGCCTGATTGGCACCGTGAACGCAGCGATGGCATGCCCGCGGGGGCGGGCAGCAGTGCGATTAGTTGTGGGGGAAGGACCCGCAACGATTCGTCGCCGGGTCGCTATCTCGCTGCCACAGCAAGGGTGCGCATGGCAATGCGCTTGTGCCGATCAGTGCGCGCACCATGCCTATTGCTCGAGCAATCCTTCCAGATGCTCGTCGGCGATCGCGACGATCTCCAGCTCCTCTTCGTCGGACAGATCCAGCCATCGCCTGGCGGGAATATTGCCCCAGGGCAGCGGATTGCCGCGCGCGTCGCTGCCGAAGGCACCCTTAGCCGCGCCTTCCTGCATCGTGCGGGCGTAGGCCAGCGACGATCCGATCACCACGCCGTCCCTGGATACGATGCGCTGGATCTGCCGCGAAAGCGCCTTTGAAGGGCCTATGAGAGGGCGATTAAGCGTGCCGTATCCAAGCCGTTTATAGCGATCCATCGTGGATTGCCGCTTGGGGGTCCAGGGCTTGCCCTCGGGATCGGTCCCGCTGGCAAAGCGCTGCCGCCGCTGGTCCAGCAAATAGTTTCCGATATCTGTATAGACAGGCGTCATGTCGTCCAGGCGGGTCGCTGCCTCGCGCAAGGCCTTGCGGGCTGCCTCGCCGTTGAGTTCATAGTCGAACATGCCTATATCTCTCCAGGCGCGGATCGGGCCGCCCGGCCAATAACCGGGAACGGATCAGGACGTTGGCTTCGGGCCGCGCTCTTCCACTTCGATGAACAGGGTCTTCAGCGCTACGGTGCGGCGCAGCCGACCGCGCGCCGCCCAGCGGGCCACGAAGGTATCGTTGCCGATCGTCAGCCGCTGTTCGAACAGATCTTCGCCCATGTCCGATTTTCCCGGCAAGCGAACCAGATCGCCCGCACTGGCAATGCGCGGCAGCTGCGCGAAATCGGCGATCGTCACCGCGCGCTGGTTGCTGCGCCATTCCTTCAGCGGGTCGCCATGTTCGCCGCGCACATGGCCCACCGCCGATGGGTCCAGGCTGAAATCGAAGCCGTCAACCGATCGGCCCAGTTCCGCCTCGATCGCGCGCGCCTGATCGCTGCGCAGCCGGCCCAGCGTGCGCGCGGGTGGTGCCGGCAGGTCGGGCTTGGGTTCAAGCACCTGCGCGGCATAGCGGCGCGTATTGTCTGCGGTGCTGGGCAGCGCGCGATAGCTGTCCGCCAGGGCGTCGGCCGTCTCGGCCGGCAGGCTGTCCATGAAGGCCTTGGCAATCTGATATTCCCAAGCGCCCACCTTGCGCGCCATTGCCTGCACCGTTTCGGAAACGCTGGCGCCGGGTGCATAATCCCAGCCCTTGCCGATACCAGGCGGCGCGCCGGTCTTCGGATCGCGCGTGTTCCATCCCTCGGGCAGGCTCTTGCCGGGCACGCCGCCCACGCGCTTGATCCCGCGTGTCGATCGCGCGCCCACCACATAGCAGGAACAGCCCCAGTCGCTCGGCGGATAATGGGTTTTCCAGAAGGGGTGATCGGGCGGCAGCGGAATGCCGTCCCAGCTCAGATGCTGCGGCCGCGGCTCCAGGCTGCCGCCGTGGCGATAGACCCACCAGGGGTAATTCTCGGCCTGCAGCTGGGCGTATCGGCCGGCGGCGTAGCTGGTGTAGGAATTGGTGCGATAGATCACGCCCACGCGCCAGGCCTCGCCGCCGGTGCTGCCTTCGCCCGCCCATCCGGTCCAGCCATGGCGCTTCACGATCGCACGGAAGTCACGCCGGAATTCCTCGATACCGCGCCCTTCCGCGATCGCCTTGTCCACCGCAGCCGCCAGGTCCGACAGCAGGTCCGCCTTGACCGCGCCGGCCACCATGAACGCATCGTCATGCGCAGCCCCGGTGATATCGTCCCACCGGCGGGTCGGCACCTGGTTGCCCAGCTTGCGACGGAAGAATGCAACCTGTTCGGTGAACGGACGGCCCAGCGCACCCGAAACGCTGGATGGGTGCTGCTCGCTTTCGCCGGCCATCACGCGCTCTCGTCGGTGATGTCGCTCCGCCCGGCGGCGTGTGCGGCCGCAAGCCCGCCCGCGATCACGTCGGCCAATCCGGCGCTTTCGATGTCACCGAACGCGCCTGCCAGCATTTCGCGAAATTCGTGCAGGTCGCTTGCGCGCTCCAGCATGGTCTCGATCGTGCCCGCCATTTCCTGAATATGGGTATCGCCTTCGCCGGCCAGTTGCAGGGCGATTTGGTCGGCCGGGTGCGTCGGGTTCTGGCGCGAATGCAGCGTCAACGCGCTCCGATCGGCACTGGGCCGTGCGGGATCGAATGCGATCTGCGCCGGTCCAGGTGCCATCAGGATCTCGTCCCGCTCGCCCGGATCGCTCAGGCCGAACTTGCCGCGGATCTCGGTGGCGCTGACGCGCAGGCCCAGCGGCACCATCTCCTTCAGGCTTTCCGACAGCAGCTTCAGGTCTTCCTGTTCCGGCCGCGTGATCGTAACCTTGGGATAGGCATTGCCTGGCCCGAACTCGAGATCGCACCACGGCCGCACCAGATCGCGATTGAGCACGGCCGATGCCGCCTTGCCATCCGCTTTCTCGATGTCTTCGCGCACGTCATTGTGAGCGTTCGCCTGCCCCGACCCCAACCCTCCGGCCTGCGCATCGGTGGTGTTGGTCTGGCCCAGAACGGCTTTCGACACCTGCCTGTCCAGCCAGTCGGCCCGTTTCTCATAGAGGGCGGAACCGGCGGTCACATTGCTGGCTTCGACAAAGTCGATATTCATGCCTTCCGGAATGATCGCGGCGCAATCGCCCGCGATGTTCGCAACCGCGCGGTACAACGTGTCGCGATCGTCCTGGCTGGCCCCGGCATGGTACTTGCCCACGCGGATCGGCTGCCCATAGGTCTGGGTGAAGATCGCCCAGTCGCGCTGGGTGTAGGCCTTGAACATCCAGCTCCACGCCGCCAATCGCGCCAGGCCCGATCGGATCTGCAGGCCGCTCTTCGCCTTGATCTGCATCTGGATGAACTTGAATGCCGGCAGCGGACTGTCCTGTCCCTTCCCGTCTTCGCCGCCGCGCAGCAGCGGCGTGCGCCCGTCACGATCGTAGCGGAAGAAGCGCGGATCGCGCCACTCGAGGCGCGCGGGCAGGTACTGGCCTTCGCTCACGTCCCAGATGATCTCGGTGAAGGAAATGCCCTTGCCGACCGCATCGAGAATATCGAACATTTCGTCCGCCAGCTCGTCGCGCTTCAGCCAATCGGTCACCATGTCGGCGCGGCGCTGGTCTTCAGCGCTGTCCGATGCCGGTTCCACCGTGATGTCCAGCTGGCTGACAGCGCGCTTGCGTGTGCCCAGAACGCCCACGTAATGCAGGTCCCGTTCCTCGATCTGTTCAGCCAGCTCGAAATAGCTCAGCGGCTCGCCCTGGTCGGCTTCGCGCAGGATATTGGCCAGGCGAACAGGGTTCAGCCCATCGGCCGGATAGCCGGCGATCGGCTGGCGCACGCCCGCCAGCGTGGGGCCGGCCACTTCGCGGGTCAGCACTGCCTTGCGCAGCGGATTGCCCCATTGATCGACCAGCGCCGTCATTTTGGAATGTCCCTTCGGTTTGAATTACCCCCTAGCGGCGATTTTAAAGGCCCTGAGAAGGCGGGTGCGGAAAATTTGGCTGTCACGGGGCCTTGGATGGCCTCAGCGGCCTTTCTCGCGCAAATTCTCATATGGCACCCATTCCGCGACCGGCGCCCAGTGGCGGGCGCCACCAGTTGCGGCTTTCGCCATCATCGTCATCATCGGCGCCGTGGCCCGTGCCAGTCCCCGCTCTGATCGGGCGATAGGCATAATCGGGAATGGTTTCGTTCATCGTTGCAGCGTGGAAGTTCCACAGCGCGATCGCGCCGTCGCCGTGGCGCTTGCCGCCATCGGTACCCTTTGTGCGGATATCGGTCGGCATCTTGGCCACGCCGCCGATCGTCTGCAGCTGGCGCAGGTCGCCGCGGATATCGGCATCGGCCGGGATCAGGATCGTCCCGTCCTCGAACGCCGCGCGGAACCGCGGGCCGGTTTCGCGCCGCCAGGCATCGGACGGCATCAGCTCTACGATGCGTTCGGGCCCGTATCGCTGGGCGGCTTCCTGCGCCAGCGCCATGCCGTTGCCATTGGCGTCAAGTATGCCGCCGCCGAAGCGGTTCAGATCCATCACCAGGTCCACCGCCCAGAAGAGCGCCTGCTTCTGCTGATCGTATGGGCACTGCGCCATTTCGATGATCAGCGGCACGTGCCGCTTCAACTGCTGGTCGGTAAAGCCAAGCGCCAGACAGGTGCGATCCTGCCGCATGGCGAAGTCTTCGCCCAGGAACCAGGTGAAGCCCTGGCCGGCATATGCCTTCAGCACCGGGCGCACCTGTTCTTCTAGCCACATCAGCATCTCGGCCTTGCGGGTGCGTTCGGGCCAATGAACGAATTCGCCCAGTTGCGCGTGCCTGGGTGGTGGGCTCCAGCGGCGCAGTTGATAGCGATCGGTGCTGCAGGCTTCGATCCAGGCCAGCGGCAACAGAACGCCTTCGCCTTCGCGGGCAATAGCGTCCAGCTCTTCGCGCATTGCTTCCACCCGGCTGCCATAGGCGCGGCGGATCTTGCGGTACCACTCGGCTTTGCCTTCCGGGCTCGGCTCCCAACCGCGCATCAGGCACACCCGCTCGTACAGCCCGTTCTCCACCGCATCGTCGAATGTGATGGTGTGGATCGAATAATCGTACTGACCGGCGCGGGTTTCCTTGATCAGCTCGTTGAACGGGTTGAGGTTGCCATTGTGGGTGGAAATGATCCGGATCACGCCACCCCAGATCAGCAGCGCGTTACAGGCATCGATCACTGCGGCCACATTGCGGTGGAACGCGGCTTCGTCGATGATCACGCGGCCCTGCAAGCCGCGGATATTGGCCGGGTTGCTCGACAGTGCGACGATCGCGAAGCCCGATGCAAAGCGAATGCGATAGGCGGCGATCTGTTTGCTCGATCCGTCCGGCTGCACGTCGTCGAACAGGAATTCGTCGATCGTCAGCAATTCCTTCGCCACGTGCTTTGCAAAGCCTGCGCAGGTGCTGATGAACTCCAGCCCTTTGTCCTTCGTATCGCCGATGTAATAGGTCGAATCCCCGCCCGCGCTTTTCGCGGCGGCCGCGATCATCGTGCTATCCAGCGCCTCGGCAAAGGTGACCCCGGTACGGCGGCCCTTCTCGGCCAGCTTCAGCGGCGATGTGTCCTCGATCCACGCCTTCTGGTGCGCCATCAGGATGCCATCGGCCAGCGGGTCCAGATCGGCGGGTGGCACCGTGCCCGGCATCCAGTCGTCGATTGGCGATCGCGGCGGTGCCTGGTCGGCCGTGGGGAGGGTGTCGGCCTCGATCACGACTTAACGCCCAGGAACTCGCGCCGCATCTGCGCGATCGCATCGGCTGACAGGCCAGCTTCGCGTACCACCTGTTCCGCGCGATCGGCGGCGGCCTCGACCTGTTCGGATACGCGCCGCTCCAACTGCTTGCGATATTCGTCCGATTTCGACTGCGCGCCCACGGCCGATTGCAGCGATCGGGAAAGCTCCATGATTTCCTTCGTGCTCAGCTCGCCGCCTTCCAGCGCCTGGTAGGCGGCGGTCTTGATCATCTCTGCCACCATCACGGTCACTTCGTCGGGGCCTTCGGGCCCCAGCGTCTCGACCAGCTCGGCCGACATGCGGCGTACGGCGTCCAGCTGGCGGAACTGGCGGGCCTTGCGGATAGAATACCGGCCGAAGGCGCTCTTGCTGATCGGGTCGATACCCTTGTCCGCAAGGCGCAGGTTGAACTCTTCCAGGATCGTGGTCTGCGGCAGCTTGTTCTCGCGCAGCTGCTCCAGCGCCCACACGATATCCTCTTCTGCCTCTTCGGGCAGCATGTCGATCGACGACAGGTGTCCGCGCCCGCGGGCCTCGCGCTTCATGCGCCCCTCCGCCGCTTGCGCCGCCGCCAGGCCAGCTCGATCGCATCGGTGCTCAGGAAGATGACGGCCAGCACCAGCAGTGCAGGCCAGATCGCCGCGACGGCCAGTGCCACCCACTTGCGAAGATGCAGCTTCACGTTCAGCAGATCCATCGCGAGGAGGTAAACCACCCCCGCGCCGATCAGATATCCGATGCCCACGATGACCGCGCCCATATCACTCGGCCTCCGCCGGGCGGGTCACACCTTCGATCACGCCGCGTTCGTCCAGGTGGTCGCGGCCGCAGCGCGCGATCCGGGCGATAGGCATCTCGCCGGCCATTTGGATCTCGATCGCACCCAGCGCTTCCAGCTTGCGCAGCTGGGTGAAAACCCAGTCGCGATCGCGCCTGATGCCGTACACATCCAGCGCGCGCTGCAGCGGCAGAATGGATAGCCGGCCGTCGGTTTGCTCCGCCAGCTCGCGCAGGATCTGCAGCCGCGCATCGGCTGCAAGCCGCTCCTTCAGGTCCAGGCCGACATTCATTTATCCAGTCCTTTCGGGATCAGCACATCGTAAAGCCGGTCGATCTGTCGGCCGATGATCTTGAGGTCGGAGACCGCAGCGCTCACCTCGCGCGCCATGCCGTCTTGCTTCTCGCGGATGCCGGGCAGCTGCGTCACGATATTGTCGATCGCGCGGCGATTGCCCTCGACCTGCTCACGCAACGACGGCAGCGTAGCCAGCTTCTCGGCCACATCGTCGCGATGCTCTTTCAGTTCTGCCGATAGCGATCGCAGGCTGCGTGACAGGGCTTCGATCGCTTGGTTGCTCAGCGCTCGGTCGCGGCGCATGGCCTGCAGTTCTTCATCCACCTTCAGCAGCGCGCCGGCGAACTGCTCGGTCTTTTCCTCCTGGGCGCGCAGCTCGGCCTCGATCCGCCTTACGTCTTCGGCTGATGCGCTGTTCGCCTGCAACTGGCTGATCTGCTCGCCGAAGCTCGACAGCTTGCTCCCAAGCGCCTTCATCTCATGGCCGAAGTTGTTGACCTTGTGCTGTACCGCTCCGGTGCCCACCGGATTTGCCGCGCCGCCGCGCCAGATCACGTAGCCGATTCCCGCCAGGATGATGGCGATGATCGCCAGCTCAAGCAGTTTGCCGCTATCCATTGTCCGCGTCCCCGTCCTTCGATGTCTTGAATAGTTTGCCGAAGGCGCCGCGCGCGGCTTCGAACCCTGCCGTCACTGTTTCCTTCACCTGACCGCCCAGCAGCTCGATCAGGGAATATCCCGAAAACCCCAGTCCGATCGAAAGCACGAAGGCGAACAGCCAGCCTGGACGCGCCTCAAGGATCCACAGCTGCACCGCAACCACCATCAGCAGGCTGACCACCAGGAACCGGGGCGTCCCCAGCGATCGTTCCTTGGGTAGCGCCAGAAACCGTGCGCAAAGCACGCCTAAAAGGCCCAGCGCTGCGGTGATGACGGGCACCTCGATACCGCTGATCACCAGCACGGTTTCCGCCTGGGGCGCCGCCTTATCCAGCGGCACACTCGCCATCGCGGCCAGCACCCAGCTGGCGGCGAATTTGTGGAAGGCTACGGGCCCCTCGATCATCGCGTGCGCCTTTCCAGTTTGGCCTGGCAGTCGATGCAGCGGGTCGCGCTGGGCAAGGCCGCGCGGCGCGCAGCCGGTATTTCCTCGCCGCAGTCCTGGCAGAACTCATCGCCCTCTAGTGCCAGCTTCGCCTTCATGCGCTCAATCTCGCGTTCGCGCTCTGCCTCGGCAAAAGCACCGCTGCTTTCGATTGCCCGTTCGCCCAGTTCCATCACTGCGCTCCCCGGGCGCTCAGATCGTCTGAATTGGGATCGATCGCGTTCTGCTTCAGCAGCCAGTCGATCAGGGCGTTCAGCTGAATCGCCTGTTCGGTGGCGATCACATCCCGCTCTAATTGTTCGGCGGGATCTCGATCGAAGGCGGCAGGAAGTCCATTATCACCGGCCGCTTCAGCAGATCCGCTGCCGGCAGCGGGATGGCGGGGCATTGCGATACTTGTGCCCGCACCGGCAGCACCAATTCCGGACTGTAGCTGTTCGCGCAAGCGTTCAGCGCGGGCATGCAGGCCAGCAAGCTGGCGGCGATAATCTGCTTCCACCGCATCGGTGATCTCCTGTTGTTCGCCCCTCACGCGGTCCAGGCGCTTTTGCTCGAGGCGCGCGGCCTCTGCCTGGGCATCGCGGTAATCGATCTTGGTCTGTTGGTGCGCCGCGCGTTCGTCGTCGCGCTCCTGCCGCGCCGTATCGCGCTCGAAAGTGCGATCGGCGATGCGATCGCGCAGGGCAGGCTCGATCCAGATCAGCTGGACGGCGCAGATCGCTCCCAACATGGTGATAGCTGCATGGCGCCAGTCGCTGGTCACCCACTCGAACATGGCGCGCAAAACGCGCGCGACCATTCGGCCAAGGCCAATCGCCCAGCTCAGCAACGTCCCGATCATCGCCCCAGCCTTTCGGCCCGGTTCAGCCAGCCCTTCAGGAATTTCGCTTGGCTCGGATTGCGTCGCACGATCGCGTGGTAGCGATCCTTCACCGCCTCGCGGTATTCAATGACCAGCTGTGTGGCGTGGCGCTCCCACATCGAATTGAAGGCGGATAGGGTCCGATCGCCGATCTGCCCGTCTACCTTCAGCGGGATCGTGCGGTACTGCCCTGCGCGCAGCACAGCATTGATCGCCTGCTGCAGCAGCTTCTTTGCCGCATGGTTGCCCCCGTTCACCCCCTGGTCGAACAGCATCTCGCCGATCGGCTGCGGAAAGCTCTCGCACTCCAGCACTTCCCAGAAAGATCGCTTGTACAGCGACTTCGCATCGCCCACGCTCAGACGGCGGACATCGGATCCGTCGATATCGCCGTCCATGTCCAGGTCGAAATCGGCATAGCCATCCAGATCCTCGTCGATCTGGCCCTCGGCCTTCAGGAAGCGGAGCGATATTCCGTACTTCGTCGCACCGCCGCGATCGACTGGATCGTCGACGAAGCCGCCTTCGATGCCCAGAAGGTCGGCAAAGGCGTGTTCGAACCGCTCGCTGAAGGCGGTGACCACGATCGGTTCTGGGGGTGATTTCTCGGCGTCCATGGCAACCGGGTGTACGGTTGCAGCGCCGTCGATAGCATGCCCGCGGGCGCGGGCATCGGCATCAGATCTGGAAAGAAAGCTGGGCGCTGCCCTTTTCGGGCGGGCTATCCATGCGGTCGAACATCTTGTCGACGCCGGTTTCGGTCATTCCAAGTTTCGTGGCGATTTCGCCATTGGAATCGCCATTGGCGCGGTAATGCCTTGCGCGGACCGTCCGGGCAAGAGGCACGCGAATTTGCGCCGGCGAATAAAGCGCGGCGAGCTTTCCTGCACGCTCTTCGCCCAGCGCTTCGGTGATCGGGTGATCGGCCTTGATGTCGCCAGGCACATACAACCGACGCCCGCCGAACTTCTCGGCGAGGAGGATCAGGCCCTCTTCACCCAGAAGCGCGATCAGGCTGGCTGTAAGCTCTTCACTCATCGCTGCAGCACCGCGGCGTGCTGACCCGGATGATCGTCGGGAAGAACGGTGGTTACGGCTTCGCCGCGCACCACGAAGATAAGCCCGTCCACGCGCACCAGATAATCGTGTTCGCTCATTGCGCGGGCTGCTGAATGCGCCCGCTCGAGCGAAGCTTCGATCTGCAGCCGCATGGCTTCTACCTCGACGCCGCCCGCTCGCTCGAGAAAGCGGACCATGGCATGATCGGTTACGCGCAATCCGGCCATCACCCGGTCACCACAATGCCAAGCAGCACCGATACGATCCCGACCGTCGACGCCACGATCACCGCGCGGATCGCACGCTTCCCATTCGATTTCTGCTGCCGGCCCAGTTCGGGCAAATCCAGCCAACCAAGCGTCTCGTATTCACGCTTCAGCGGTCGTTCGTTACGGTCGAACACGATTGCTCTCCTTCTGCAATTTGGCTTCCGCCTGTTTGCGCCAGTTCTGAAGTGCGCCCAGCAGGCAGCTGGTCGATCGCGCAGTCAGTCCGCACATGCGGATCTGAGCGCCCTGCCAGTCACGACTGATCCGTGCGCCTGCCGCTTCCAGGGCTGCGCACACTTGCCCTTCCACTTCGTCGCGGCGAGCCACGAACCGCGTCCAATCGCTGCCGGTGCGGAAGGTGCCGACCCGCCTCAGCGGGGCGATCCCACGGCGCTCGACCAGCATCAGCGCAGCCTTCAATTCGGCGTTCATGCTTCCGGCACCGGGTTGGCCAGCTGGCGCAACTTGTCGCCCAGGGCTTTGGCCAGGCGGCCGTAATCCTCGGCGCTGTATCCGCCCTCGGTCGCCGCCGTGTCGATACCGCACAGCCTCTTCGCCGCGATGTCCAGGTACCATTCGGCCGGAACGTGGTTGCCGGTCTTCAGCTTACCCAGGATCACTTCGCACAGGTGCATCTGCAGCTCTTTCGGGCTCAGCTTGTGCCCGTCATGCGCCGCGGTTTGTCGCCAGCCATGGCGCTGTGCCATCGCCTTCAGCGCCTCGATCAGCTTGTGGGCGTCGCGCTGGTTTGCCCAACTCAGCCGCTCGCACTTCAGCTGGCGCCGGGCAAATGCCTCCAGCGCTTCCTCGGCCGGGTTCTGCACCACGCCCAGGTGATGCAGGCTGATCCACAATGCGCGCGCCTTGCGTGCCATCGGATGGGTCGCCGCTTTCTTTCCGGCGCGTGGCAGCGGCCTGAAGCCAATGGCTTTCATCCGCTCGATAACGCGCGCCAATTGTGCATCGGTGCAGTCGCCCGCGCTGCCGTGCCCGGTCTGTTCGAAAAGCAGTTGCCGATAATCGTCTTCGTCCATCGCCAGCTGCTTCTTGGCGACGTGGATCTTGGCCAGCATCGATCGGCGATGCTGGCTTGCGCGATCGAAGGTCGCAGCGCGTGCTGCCACGGCCGTCATGCCAGATCTCCACTGCGCTCGCGTTTGAATGCGGCGAAGCCCGTGCACAGGGCCACGAACCTTTCGTCGCGCTCGATCAGGCAATCGGCATTCACCGCGGAATTGATGATCGTCGCATGATTGCGCCCGCCAAGCATCGTGCCGATGGCTGGGTAACTTGCCGGCGGGTTGCCCGTATGGTTGCGCATTATCCACGTGAACAGCGACCGCGCTCGCAGCAATGGGCGGACCCTGCGCTGGGAAGTCAGTTCGTGCCGATCGAGCTCGAGCTGTCGGTTGATATAGGCGAAAGCCAGTTCGCCGATCCGGTAATCTTCTACGCCGATCTGTCGCATTTCAGTTCTCCAGCATCGCCGCCAGCGCGACCAGTGCGATCCCGCCGGCGGCTAGAATCGCGGGTAAGGCGATCGCCTCGCGGCGGGCGGCTGCTCGGCCCTGCTGCGCAACGAAATCGGCTATCGCCCGGCGGATAAGTGCGGACACCGTCATGTTCCGACCGTGCGGCGGGAAAGCTGTGCCCAGGCATCCTGAACATGCTTCACATTCAGCTCGGCATGCTCTGAAATCGCCAGCATCTTCGCCAGCTCCAGTGTGAAGGTCACGCCGCGCAACGCGCCGGGCAGCTGCGCGATGCGGTGGATTTCGCGTGCGATCGCCGGGTCCATGATCCCCCATGCATCCAGCAGCACGTCGACATCGTCTGGAAGCGGGCGGGACCGGACGATCGATTGCGCCACCCGGCTGAACAACTGGGCGAATGCAGCGGCGCGCGATCCACCGTCGATTTTCTGCTGCACCTGTTCGTTGCCCAACAGGGCGATGCCCATGCCAGTGGTGTCATGCCAGTGGCGGACTTCCTCGATCGATTGGACGGTCAGATGCTGGGCTTCGTCAAGGATCAGCAGGGGGTCCTGCAGCTTCGATGCGCGATCCTTGATCTGCATCGACATGCTCTGGATGTCGCCCGGCGGACTTGCGACGCCCATTGCATACAGCACCGCTCGCAACATGGCGCGAATGCCTGATGTCGCGGGGCTTATGGTGACCAGATAGACGTTGGAATTGCAGCTCTCGAAATGCTTGGCGGTGATGCTCTTGCTCATCCCCGGGCCCATCGCGGCCATGGTAATCCTGCCCCGCTTGGCCCAGGTCAGCAGGCTGATCAGCTGCAGGCTGGTGGCTGTCGGATAATAGTCCGGCAGCTCCACGGCCTTGCTGGCAGCGGCTGCTTTTGCCGCCAGCGTCTGGCGATAAACGAAAACCTCTTCCGCGATCAGCTCGCCGGGCGCCCCATACTTGTTGTGGGCGAACAGGCTCAGCGTGCTGCCCGATCGGCCGATGCGCGCCTCCAGCTGCTTCCAGCTCAGGCCCGTTTCTTCCTTGTGCTGGTTCAGCCAGTTGCGCTGCTGCTCGACATCGATCTGCTGTTTCTTGGGATCGTTCATGCTACCCGTGTCTCCGTCCTTCGTTGGGCGCGGCGCACGGGGGCGGGTTCCAATCGATCCCCGTGCGCCGATCTCTTCATGTCTGGTTGTCGGTCACCAGGCGCAGCGCGTTGAACACGCGCGTCTGGCGATCTTCCTGTTCCTCCTGGTGCGGCTTCATCGCGGCAGCGGCCGCGCCCGCCGTTCCGCGATGGCGCGCGATGCGAACCACCGACGGTTCCGGGGTGATCGGCTTCGGCGCATCGGGCTGCAGCGCGGCCACTTGATCAGCATCCAGCAGCTGCTGCGCCTCGATCGCGGCCTTTGTGGCCTTGCTGACATTGGCGGTCAGCTTGGCACTGCGCTTTGCGGCATCGGAATCGGAGAACCCGGTATCGGCGATCACCGGTGCAGTGCCCAGGAAGCGGCCTTCACGATCGTAAACGTGGATCTCGCTGTGCAGATTGTCCGGGTCGAACCTTACGGTCACCTTCTGCCCCGCAAGCGCTCCGATCTCGGTCGACCAATACCGATTGCCGAACAGCGCGATCTCGCCCGTTGTCCGGTTCACCAACTTCTGATCGGCAGCCAGCAAGGCCATGCGCAATTGCGCATCGTCGGCCTTCTTGATCGGCGCGATTGCGTAGCTTTCGGCGAACGTCCGGTCGAAACTGCGCCCTTTGCACACTCCGCCGCGGCGGTTGGGCCGGGCGTTGTGATCGCGCACCCCGTTATCGACATGGGCGACGAACTCGTCCCACTCGATTGCACGGCTGCCGTAATTGTCGGGCTTCGCCACCGGGCTGTTGCCGGTATATGCACCTTCCATGGCCGGATGCTTGGCGATCCGGTCGCACATGTCGCGAAATGCGCGTTCGATCGGCTTCGATTGCCCGCGATAAGGCAGGGCCCAGTGTATATCGATGCCCAGGCCGGTCAGTAGGCCCGTTGGATCTTCGTCGCGGATCTTGAAGCGGAACCGGCTCTTCGCACCGCCGGTGATCCACTTGCTGGCGAAGCCGCGGCCGTTATCCAGTACGCAGGCCATGGGAATCCCGAACTCGCGGAACAGATCGGCGAACACCAGGCGCACCGCGGCGGCATTTTCGGTCAGCGACAGCCGCCAGGCCACCACCTTGCGGCTGTAGATATCCTGGATCGCCACCATGATCGGCCGGATGGGCTTGCCGGTTTCGGGCGATCGCACGAAAACGTCGAACTTGTGGCCGTCGATATTCACGCATTCCAGCGCATGCATGTCCGCAACCGAACGGCGCTGGGCAGGCTGTGCGCGGCGAAGCGCTTCAGCCCCTTCACGCTTCAGCTTCACCACATCACGGGGCAGCTCGCGCTTCAGACGCCTGCTGAACGTGCGCGCAGAAGGCATTGAGAGGCCTCTTTCCGCCGCAATTTTGGCTGTGCGATCGTAACAGCTGGTCAGTGTCGGCTGCGATGGGCGCAACCAGTCGCTCTTGAACACGGTCCACAGACCTTCATCGATCTCCGCTTCCGATCCGCCGCCTTTGCGGCGTGGGGCCAGCGCAGGCAGACGGTTGGCTGCATCGATACCATCCACCGCGCGCAGCCAGTTCCACAGCGTTGCCTTGCCGACCGATCGTTCCGCCGCAATTTCGGCCACTGCGGCTGTCTTCGTCGCCCCGGCAGCCAACAGAACTTCGATCTCGCACACGATATCGAGCCGGAACTGGGCGACTTCGCGCACCTTGGCGGTTTGCTGTTCGAACCAGCGCCAGCCATGACGATCTTCGCTGCGTTTCTCGCTTTTCTGCGGTTTCGCGATCAGGCCGCGGCGCGCCAGCTCCAGCTGGGCCGCAGGGGGAAGCAGCGCCGCGTGAAATTCATGGCCACCGCCATGCCCGCGCCGCGGCCTCACCAGCAGGCCTCCATCGGCATCCGCTTTGCTGTACCAGCGTTCGTCCTTCGCGCGCCGGGCGATGGATCGCTTGTCGCCTGGCAAACCGGGCAATGCCATCTCGGCAAGGTCCGCGGCAGAGAACCAGGGCGAATCCTGCGGCGCATCCGGCGCCAATTGCCTTGCCTGTTCGATCCCCACCTATTTGTCCTCTCGTATGGTCTGTGTCGTTCCCGACAGGCCGCGCTTTTCCGCCTGAAGATCGCGGATCAACAGATCGATCTGGCCCAGGCGCGCGGTGCGCACTTCTTCGCCCACCAGCAGCGCCGCTCCGATCTCGCGCATCAGCGGATCCAGCAGGTCCTGCCTGCTGGTGACCACGGCCAGGGCCAGCAGGCGGCTCATCGGCACGCGGTGTTCGACCCGTGCCGGGCTCGAATAGGCATCCAGCATCGCCCGGCTGATCGGTTCATCCAGCAACACGCTCATTTCGGCCGCGATCACTTCGCGCGTGCGCGGATCGGTGTTCAGCATGGTGCCCACGGTCTCGTTGATGCGCCGTTCCAAACCCGCCAGCTCGGCTCGGCCGCGGCGGGGTGCGGGCGCTTCGAAATCGAACGCCACCTGGTCGGGATGGGCCTTGGCCTTAGGCATTGCCCGCCCGCCCTTCCGCCGCTGGTCCGGCGTATGCTATCTTGAGCTGTTGGATTGCGACCCGGCTTTTCACCGATTGCCTCTCCAGCTCTCGGCCAGCTGCTCCATCGCGCTGGGCACAGTATTCAGATCGATCCGGAACTCGTTCCGCGGGTGGCGCTTGGAACGGTTGCAGCCGGCAGCGCCGGTTTTCTCCGTCTGGTTTACCTTGGCCATCACAGTGCCCACCATGCGCAAAGGGCGGTGGTTTCGATCGCGATAGCCGCCAGTGCCCAGGTGAACGCGCCATTCACATGGCCATCGTCCGCGGCCTCTGGCGGCATTTGGCGTGGTTCGGAAAAATACGGGTCCGCTTCCAGATACTCGCCGGCATTGTCGCGCATGTCGCGGCTAGCCCGGCGGTAATGGTCCAGGATTTTCGCCCACTTCCCAGGGTCGGTCACCGTCGCCCCGAGCGGCAGATTGCGCTCCAGGGCAAATCCGTGCAGGCTGGCGCATGCAAATTGGTTTGGCGTTTCGGCCATGGTCAGTTTTCCTCCCACCAATATGGTTTCTTGGATGCTTCGGGCGTCGCGATCGGCGCGGGGGCCACGCATTCCGTCCGGTGTTTTTCAGCCATCCTGTTCTGCAGCGTGCGTGCGCGATCGCGGGCAGCCTGCAGCTTCAATTCCAGGTCGGCCTCTCGCGGGGTGATCCCGCGCTGCAGCCCGTATTCGAAGCATTTGCGATGATGGCGCAGCTGTTCGGCGCGGGTCGGCATCACGGGTGCCCTCCTGCCGCGATCACGGCCGCCGCCAGTTGGGCGCTGCCCCGTTCCAGCGCAGCAACCGTCAGCCGATCCTCGGCCATGCTCCAATTGAAGCTGCGCACGACATTCTGCACTGCGCGCTTCGGCAGGTTCAGGTCCGCTGCAATCTCGGTTGGCTTACATCCGGCGTCGGATAGCTCGAAAATGTGCCTCTCGAACGGCTCAAGGTCGATCATTGTACACCTCCGATCGGGACAGCCCGCAGCGGTGCTCCATCGGGCGCGCGGGGCAACGGAACGGGGACTAGAAGGGTTATGGAACGGGCCTTGCGGGGCAGGCGGGAAATGGCGCCGCGCTCTTCCAGCGCATCGACCATTTCGAAGATCCGCTGATTGCTGCGGATCGCCATGCCCTCGCACATTTCGCGATAGCTCGGCGAATAGCCATGGGCCGCCTGGTATCCGGCGATGAAGCGCAGCAGCGCGCCCTGCCTTGCGGTCAGTGCTACCATCACGCGATCCCCTCGATCGGTGCGATCGGCTCGCTCAGCTTGGGCAGCCAAATGGTCCGCGTCTGCCCAGGTTTGGTCGGGCGCATGGTGTCCCAGACCACCCAGCAGTAATCGATCATTCCGCCACGAAAGGCGCGATTGCCCATCGCTGCGATGCGATCGCCCGGCGGCATGCTCGGGCGCTGGGTCAGGTGCAGGATGGCCTGCGGGGGATGGTCGGCTGCGAACAGTCGGAAGCGAGTCTGGCTGCTCAGCCACTTGTTCGGCATGAGGAAGCACACGCGCCCGTTGGCAAGGCTCATTGCCTTGCGCGCGAAATCCTCTGCGATCCCTTTGATATAGCTGTAAGGCGGGTTGCAGACGATGCTGCACGTGCCCGGCGCCTTGGTCTGGTGCAGGAAGTTTCCGCTGAACCAGCGCGGCCGCGCCAGATCCGGGCAGGCGTCGAACTGCTCCCAGGCGAAATTGTCGACCAGGTCCGAACCGTAGGTTTGCAGGCCCAGTTCCCAGGCTGCCTGCAGCGTATTGCCGAAGCCGCAGCTCGGATCCCAGACGCCGTGCCCAAGGGCTCGCTCGCGTTCAAAATCGCCAAGGGCGGCAGCCAGCTGGCGCGCGCACCAGATTTCGTCGACATACCAGTCCAGCGGATGGCGCTTGGCGTGCCGGCCAGATGAAATCTCACCGCGCATCAGCCCAACCTCCGGTTGTGCCAAGCGACGCTAAATTCGAGGCGAGCCCGACCGATCTTCACGCAGAAGGTAAGGCCTTCTGCTTCGCCGTCGTTCTCACACAGCGTGCAACTCACAACATGGATGGAGATCAAGCGACGCATCACGACACCGATCCATCGATCGTGTCGTCATAGGTTACTCCAGCTTCGAGAAGGTGCCCGACAACTGCCTTCGCGGCCTCTTCGCTAAGTAGCCCGCGAAAGGCCAAGATTAGCTCTTCGGCAGTGGCGTGCCCTATCAAGTCCACTGCAAGCTCGCCGTAGGCGAACTCGATCTGGCTGGGCTTGCAACCGGCAAGTCGCGCCTGAACCGATGCGAAGTCGCGCAATATCTCCTTACGCATCGCCCAGCTCCTCGTTCAGCAGGTCGCGCAGCTGGCGCTTCACACCTTCGCTGCCCAGCGCCTTGACGATCTGCGGAAGGACCTCCCTTCGCTGGGGGATGGACAGCCGGGCAATGTTGCTGGTGACCGCATTGACGAACTTTTGGTGCGTCGCTGGCGCAGGTCCTTCGGGCCGATCAATCCCGGCCTGCACCCGCGCTTCATCGGCGCTCAGCTCGTTGTCCGCCATCAGCGCTTCGATCACCGCGCGCCGATGCAGTTCATCCGGCACCGCGCAGATCTTCTTCAGCTGGCTGGCATTCTCGCCCACCACCGGGTGCTTCGACAGCGCCTCGATCAGCTCTGGAAACGGCTCGATCAGCAGGCGGAACAGCGAGAGGTCGCGATAGATCGCCGTGCGCTCCATGCCCAAGGCTTCGCCGACTGAACGCTGCCATCCATATACGTGTTGCAATTTGCCACACGTATCGTCGGCTTCATCTGTGAGAGCCTGCTCGGCGGTGGTTTCTCTGTCTTTTACCCTTTGCCAACGCGCCTTGATCGCAAGCTGCTGCTGCTTCAGGTCACCATGCTCTCGCGCGATGCGATCCTGCGCCGCCTGGACCAGTGCAGCGGTGAATTTCGCGCGCTCGATCGGCCCCAGCGGGCGGCGGTGCAAATTCTCGCTGGCTTCCAGATCGGCCAGGTCTTCGGCTTGGCCTTGGACTTCCAGCGCATAGACCTGGATGCCTTCCATTTCGCACCCGCGCAGGCGATGCAGGCCGGTCACCAGTTTCCACGGCTGCTTACCTTTGCGCGGCTGCACCTTGATCGGGTCGCGCTGGCCATCCACCGCGATCAAACGGCCCAGCGCCGTGGCCTTGTCCTCGTGATAGAAGCCGATGCGGTCCGGCACGAAGATCTCGGCCGGGTCCAGTGCCATCACCTGCGCATTGGCGAAGAACGGCGGATGGCTACTCATGCGTCACCTCCACGGTCGGGGCTTGACGCCCCGACCGCTTCGGTCATCCTGCCCTCGTCACAAGCCGCAGGAGATTTGCTATGAAGTCCTTGGCCGACCGCATCATGGCGCTCGAATACTACGTCCTGGCGCTCACCCTTGCCGCCGAGAATGCAACGCCGGGCACGGCCGATCGCATCGCGGCCCAAGCGCACCAATTTGCGGATAAGCTGAGCGACCCGTTTCCCGGTGCTGCGCGGGAATTGCGGGGCCTTGCCGATTCCTACACTGGTGGGCTTGGACTGCCCGCCAATGATTGAACCCGCTTGGGCTGCCTTCAGCGACATGCGATAGGCAACAACGCGCCGCGCCACTTCTTCGCCAGACATCGAAGTCAGGTCTATGCGCCGGTGGCTGCTCATTTCGCCACCTCACTTAGACAGTGACCGGCTTCTGCAGCGCGCTTAGCCTGCTCCCCATCGCCAACAGATACGGAAGCGCCCCGATGACCATGACCACCGAAGACCGCATGCGGATGTTCGAAAATCGCCTTGGCTATCTGGAAGCCAGACTGTCGTCCCTGCGCCACATCGCCATCGCTCATATTCGTGCCGCCGAAGAAAGTGCGCCAGGCGTCGCGAAGCGAACCTTCGCCACGGCAAAACGCCAACATGCCTTCGAAGCGGCGGAAAATGCGCCGGGTGATGAAGGCATTCTCGATGCGATGATCGATGAGATCGATCAGCATCTCGGCCTGCCCGCGAACGACTGATGCTCGCGCATCTGCCTCGATATCGCGCGCCTCGCGCTCTGCTTCGTCGATCTGCGCCTGCGCCTCGGCGCGGCGTTGCTCTCGCCGTTCGGCCAGCCCACCATCATCGATCAGCTCGACATGGCACAGCAGCTTGCCTTTCAGCGATAGGACGGCGGCGCGCTGGTGCGGCGCATGACTTACGCACAGGGTCACCGGGCGCAGGGGATACTTGGCGCTCTCTTCCGACCAGTACCGCAGCCCGAATACCTCGATCTGTCCTTCAGCATCGATCAAGACAGGCTGAACGCGCACGGCATCGTGGGGATGGGTCATGCCGCCACCGATTTATCGGTGCGCTTGCCATTGGTTTTGGCTCCACTTTCGGGGACAATGCCGCTAGTCACCACCAGATGTTGCGGATTTATCTCCAGTGCACTGGCGACTGCCTCATGGGCGACGGACGATTTGCCTCTCAGGAAATCGCGAAGCTGTTGTCCTTTGAGGCCCAGCGCATCCTGAGCTTTGTCCAGCGATCCAAACCGCTTGCGCAGCTCTGCCTTCACATCTTCCTTATGAACAACAGAGACGGTGTCTCTGCGAAGTACGGTCACGCCCATGGCTAGTCCCACATCCTCGAATATCACAAACGTGGACATAATGGCCACAAACGAGGAAGGTCAAGCGCATTTTCGCGACCTTGTGGCGGGACGCGTCAGGAAGAGGGCCATAGCGCGCAACCTGAACGCTTCTAAACTCTCGAAAATATTGGATATTTCGAGTTCGGCGGTTTCAAATTATTGGACTGGAAAAAGGGCGTGGCCGCTTGAGGTCTTGCCGTTCGTCGCATCGGCTTTAGACACAAACGTGGCCGAATTGACCGACCTTTCGGACATCCATTCGGAACACCTGCCTGTGATTGATGCCGGTTCATCGAGGCCGAATGGCGATTTAGTGCAAATCGCTGAGATCGATCTTCGGTTCGGGCTTGGCTCGGCCTTGATGGATGAAGAGGTTTCGGAGCAGAATGCCACGATGCGAGAGTTTCCTCTCGAATGGCTCCAATCGATAACGCGATCTTCTCCCGACCAGCTCTACTGGGCGAAGGGTCAAGGGGACTCGATGGAACCGAAGATCAACGATGGCGATATCATCCTGATCGATCGATCACAGAAGGACACCCAGTTCGGTGATCTCTACTGGGCAATCGCCTATGGTCAAACCGCGATGATTAAGCGTCTGCGACCGATGCCAGATGGCAGCGTGAAGATACTTTCGGACAATGCACATGTGCCACACGAGACTGCCTACGATGACGAATTGCACGTATTTGGGCGCGTGATTGCGGTGGTAAAGCGGATATGAGGATCGCAAGTTTCGCGATAGCTGCGTTCTTGCTCAGCAGCTGCGAACTGGCCGACGCTCCTGGGTATGATGCGGAAGACGTACTCGCTGAATACCGACTTGAATGGCGCCAACTGTCGGACGGCAGCCACTTTGGTCGCGCTGGCAACTCTTCCGACGACAACCAGTTTGGTATTCGTTGCTGGCCGTGGGAGGATGACCTGCTTCGCTGCGTCGAGGCTCAGGCATTCCGTGCTGCCGGCATCAGCAACACTTCAGTCTCAATTGGCTACCACAGCCAGCTGCCTGAAATAATGATGTCAGCTGGGACTTCGACGGGATACGGTTGTAGCTATCTTATGGACTACACAGAAGAAATCTCGCGAGCAGGCGATGCGCTCGTTTCAAACCGCATACGTTACGGTCAGCGGCGCTGGTCTCGCAGTTACGTGAACAAATTCATGGCCGACAATGGCGTGGATGGTCAGCAGTACTATGATTGCTTGCAAATCCTCGAGGCGGTCAATCGCGGCAGCATGGAAACACTCTCGACCACCGAAGTGAACGAGGGCATGCTGGAGTGAGCCTGCGCGAATGGTCGGATCGGCATGCCTCGCCGGCTGAAAGGCACGCCATTCAGCGCGAAGCAGTTCTGCTCGGCGCGATCATCGTCCTCGCCACCGTGGCGGGGCTGCTGGCGTGAAAGGCTATTTGTACGTGGCCGATGAAAGCGGCGCCGAGATCGAAGGATCGCGCCGCTATCTCGCACGCTGCAGATCTCGCGAAGAATACCAGGCAATCCTGCGTGAACTCGAAGCCGCGGCCGGCGATGGCTGTTCGGTGCTCGACAGCGAACAGGACCGGCGCAGCTCCGCCAACTGATCGATGCCCTATGGCCTGCTTCATCCCTCCGGCGTGCCAATGACCGATCCTCTTGGCGGTGTGCCCGTGGCGTTCGACACGATCGAAGAAGCCCAGGATTGGTGGCAGCCCGGCTTCAAACTGGTGCGCCTGGTCGAAGATCCGCATGCCGAAGGCGGCCTGACTTTTGTCCCAGTTCTGGGGGAAGGGGATTAGGCCGGATCGCATTATCCACCCGAAATTCCCCTTATATTTCAATAAGTGCCCAGTTTCCGGCGGATTTTGGCCCATGCGCCCAGTTTTGCCGCAGTTCCGTCGCAGTTCGCGCGCCGCGATATTCGCCATAATGGATGCGCAAACAGCCTCTCAATGGCGGATTAGAAGGCTTTCAGCCCTTTCTCAAAGGCCCCTTCTCAAAACATGGGACTCTAATCGCTCTTGTCGATTTACTGTCTAAATGGGTGACGACTCTAGACACTGGGACCTAAGCCGAACGGCCAGCCGATTTCATCAGGATTGGCTGATTTCTGCGGTTTCAGTCTCACCAATCCCCGCCAAATCCCGGATATTCCCGCCCAACCGACACTCTAGAACCTCCTGTCACCTAACATTGGCCTTGTGCGGCGACTATCCTTGCATGACGAGCCGAAAGAACGCCACGCCGCCGGCGACGCAGCTGTATGACGAATGGCTCGTCGTCATGGTCCAGTCGGGCGACCGCGCGGCTGCAAACCAATTGGCGCGCCGCTGGCATCCGCGTCTCGCACGCACCGCCCAGCGCCTGCTGGGGGACGCAGAAGCTGCGCCCGCCGCCGTACAGGAATGCTGGATCGCGATCCTGCGCGGCATCGGGCGGTTGCGCGATCCGTCCCGCTTCGCCCCATGGGCTTTTGGCATCTTGCGTCGGCGCTGCGCCGATCACATCCGCTCCGCACAACACGCGCGTGCGCACGTTGGCGAGCTCACGGGAGAACCGTCGGACCAAGCCCCCGCCGACGATGCCGTAGCGATCCGCCACGCCTTCGCCGCGCTGCCGACGGACCAGCGGTTCGCCGCGCAACTGTTCTTCGTCGAAGGCCTCACCCTCGCCGAGATCGCGCAAGTGCAGGGCATCCCGCTCGGCACCGCGAAAACACGCCTGTTCCACGCCCGCCAAAAGCTGAAGGCGGCCCTCTCAGGAGACGACACATGACCGATATCGACAACCGCATCCGCGGCGCCCTCGATGAGGACGACCACGCATTCCTTGCCAGCCTCGACAGCGATCGCGGCATGTTCAGGCAATTGGGCGACAGCATGCACGGACCGCTGGGCGGCTGGGCCAAGTTCAGCCTCGCAATCGCGGTCGTGATCGGACTGGCGCTGGCCTACGCTTTCTATCGCGCGCTGACCTACGACAGCCTCGAGGCGCTGGTGGGCTGGGGCCTCACCGGTGTTGCGCTGCTGGTCATGCAGGGCTTCCTCAAGGAATGGATGTTCGCGCGGATGAACATGCTGACGGTCCTGGCCGAGGTGAAGCGGTTGCAACTGCAGGTCGCGCTGCTCGAGCAGGATCGCGGCTAGGGCCGGATCTCGATCGGGGTGCCGTCGGGCACCAGGCTCCACAGTTCGGCGATCTCGGCATTCGACAGCGCAATGCAGCCATCGGTCCAGTCGCCCGGTATCCGCTGTTCGTAGGGCAGCCCGTTGGGCTGGCCGTGGAGGAAAATCAGCCCCCCGGGCGAGCGTCCGCGCGAACGCGCATAGGCGCGGTCCTGCGCATTGGGATAATCGATGTGCAGGCTGAGATAATAGCTCGACTGGGGGTTGCCGTAGCTGATCGTATAGCGCCCCTCGGGCGTGCGCTCGTCGCCCTGGAAGCGTTTGTGCCCGACCGGCTGGTCACCATATTGCAGGCCCGAATAGGAGCGGATCACCTTCCCGTCCTGATAGACCCATAACCGGCGATCGGACTTGTCGATCAGGAGGAAGTCGGCGCGTTCGCCCGCGCGCGCCTGCTGCGCCTGTGCCGCCCCCGCGGGAAGCAGCGCGGTACAGAGAATCGCCCAGAAACCGAGAAATGCGCGCATGATGCCGATCACCATAGCGCGCATTTGCAATCAATCCATGAACGGGTCGCGCATCAGGATGGTGTCGTCGCGCTCGGGGCTCGTCGAAACCAGCGCCACCGGCGTTTCGATCAGTTCCTGCACGCGCTGGATGTATTTCACCGCATTGGCGGGCAGATCGGCATAGCTGCGTGCGCTGGCGGTCGATTCCTTCCAGCCTTCCATCGTCTCGTAGATCGGCTCGACCGCCGCCTGGTCGGCCGAGTGGCTGGGGAAATAGTCATACACCTGCCCGCGCAGGCGGTAGCCGGTGCAGATCTTCACCTCATCGAGCCCGTCGAGCACGTCGATCTTGGTCAAGGCGATCCCGGTGACACCGCTGATGGCGCAGGTCTGGCGCACCAGCACGGCATCGAACCAGCCGACGCGCCGCTGGCGGCCGGTGACGGTACCGAATTCGTGGCCGCGCTCGCCAATGCCCTTACCGATCTCGTCATCGAGCTCGGTCGGGAACGGGCCGCTGCCCACGCGGGTTGTGTAGGCCTTCACGATCCCCAAAACGAAACCCGTGCTGTTCGGTCCCAGCCCGCTGCCCGCCGCGGCGGTGCCGCTGACCGTGTTCGAGCTGGTGACGAAGGGATAGGTGCCGTGATCGATGTCGAGCAGCACGCCCTGCGCGCCCTCGAACAGGATCTTTGCCCCCGCCTTGCGGACCTTCTTGAGCCGTTTCCACACCGGCTGCGCGTATTTCAGCACGAAGGGCGCGATCTCGCGCAGCTCGGCAAGCAATTGCTCGCGGTCGACCGGGTCCTGGTCGAAACCAGCGCGCAGCGCGTCATGATGCGCGCACAGGCGGTCGAGCTGCGGTTCGAGCGCATGGAGATGGGCAAGGTCGCATACGCGGATCGCGCGGCGACCGACTTTGTCTTCGTAAGCCGGCCCGATGCCGCGCCCCGTGGTGCCAATCTTGCCCGAACCCGCCGCGGTTTCGCGCAGCCCGTCGAGATCGCGGTGGATCGGAAGGATCAGGGGGCAATTGTCGGCGATGGCCAGATTGTCGTCGGTGATCGTGACGCCCTGCCCTTCGAGCTTCTCGACTTCCGCCTTGAGCGCCCAGGGATCGAGCACCACGCCATTGCCGATGACGCTGAGCGTCCCCGAAACGATGCCCGAGGGCAGCAGCGAGAGCTTGAAGGTCTTGCCGTCGATCACCAGCGTGTGGCCGGCATTGTGTCCGCCCTGAAAACGCACGACGGCATCGGCACGGCTGGCCAGCCAGTCGACGATCTTGCCCTTGCCCTCATCGCCCCACTGAGCGCCGATTACCGTAACATTTGCCATGAGTACGCCTTTTCCCCTGCCCGGGGATCCACGAGGTCCTTCGACAGGACTCGACCAAGGGATGGAATGGAGAAGCGGGCACCCGCTTCAAATGCGGGGCGCGGGTTAGGCGGCGGAGCCTGCCCCGTCAAGCCGCGGAAACATGCGCCGTGTCGACCATTGGTGAACCAAAGGAGACATCATGACCGATTACCCTACGCTCACGCTCAACGATGGCCGCCAGATCCCGCAGCTTGGCTTCGGCACTTACAAGATCGACGATGCCGACGCCCCCCAAGCGGTCAAGACCGCGCTCGATGTCGGCTATTGGCTGGTCGATACCGCAGCGATCTATGGCAATGAGGAAGGCGTCGGCAAAGGCGTCGGCGACTGGTCGGACATTTTCCTGCAGACCAAGATCTGGAACGACAGCCAGGGCTACGACCGGACGCTCAAGGCGGCGGACAAATGCCTCGAACGGCTTGGCCGCGATCATGTCGACATGCTGCTGATCCACTGGCCCTGCCCTCAGAAGGACCAGTTCGTCGACACCTGGAAAGCGCTTGTCGAACTGCGCGATGCAGGCAAGGCGAAGTCGATCGGCGTATCGAATTTTCGCGCCGAAGACCTGCGGCGCATCGTCGATGAAACCGGTGTAGTCCCCGCGCTCAACCAGATCGAACTGCATCCCACCTTCCAGCAGCGCGAGCTGCGCGCAGTGCACGAAGACATGGGCATCGTGACGCAATGCTGGTCGCCGCTGGGCCAGGGTGCGGGTATCGAGAACGACACCGTTGCCGCGATCGCGCAAGAGACTGGCCAGCCGGCCAGCGCGGTGATCCTGCGCTGGCACCTGCAGCACGGGCTGTGCCCGATTCCCAAGGCATCGAGCCGCGACCACATCGAAGCCAATTTCGCCACGCTGTCGTTCGAACTTTCGGACGAACAGATGGGCCGCATCGATGCGCTCGACCAGGCAGACGGCCGTATCGGGCCCGAACCGGGCAATTTCGAGGGCTGATCTCCCCTCGCTTGACTGTATTATGAGGACATGACACCTCCCGGCCCGTAACTGGGAGAATGTCATGTCCTTGATTCTGGCGGTGCTCATGGCCGGCACCCCGCAAACCGTCGCCACACCCAGCGATCCCGTAGAGATCGTGGACGCCGCTGCGCAAGAACGCGGCGATAAGGGCGAGGTCCTCGTTCTGGGCACGTCGCATCTCAGCTCGCTGCCCGACGACTTCGACCGGACGCGCTTCGATCCGCTGCTAAACCGGCTGGCCGAATGGCAGCCCGAGGCCGTCGCGATTGAGAATTTGGGCGGCGCACAATGCGACTTCCTGCGCGCCTATGCGCATGATTATATCGATACGGCGGACATGTTCTGCCCCGATCCAGCACCCGCGCGCGAGGCGTTGGGGATGGAGGCTCCCGAGGCGGACCGCGAGATCGACGCGATACTTGCCGAGGCAGCGGCAGAGCGTGCGCCAGCGCAAAGGCGCAGACTTGCGGTCCTGTTCCTTGCCATCGGCGAACCCGATTCCGCGCTCGTCCAATGGCTGCGCCTGCCCGCATCGGAACGGCATACCGAGGGTGCACTGACCGAGGAAATGGCGGCCATGCTCGATCAACGCGAGACCCGGCTGAACGAATCGAGCCTGATCGGCGCGCATCTCGCGGCACGTATGGGTCACGAGCGCGTCTATCCGGTCGACGACCATACCGGTGACATTGCCGCCCATCCAATCGTCCTCGAGGTCTACGGCCGCGAGATGCGCGCGATCTGGGATAACGAGGCCGCTGCCGAAGGACGCGCCGCGCACGAACGCTTGCAGGAAGCGGTTGTCGACGAAACCCTGTCGGTGATCGATTGGTACCGGCAAATGAATTCCGATCGCATGGCAGAACTGGCCATGCGCGGCGACTTCGGGGCTGCCGCAGCTTCCAAATCGCCGGGCAACACCGGGCGCAAATATCTCGCCTATTGGGAAACGCGGAATTTGCGGATGATCGCAAATCTGCGTGTGGTCGTTGGTGGCGGCAAGCGCGTTCTGGCAATCGTCGGGGCATCGCATGTACCGCATTACGAGCGCTATCTGCGCATGTTGAGCGATGTCACCCCGGTCGAGGCGGAAGTCGTGCTCGATTGATGCACGGGGGTGTATGCGGCGGCAAGCCCTGCTAACGGGGCGCGGACATGTCCAACCTGCCGATCCGCATTGCTGCGCTGTACCAATTCGCGCGTTTCGATGACCCCAAGACGCTGCGTGCGCCGCTGCTCGCGCTGTGCGAGGCAAATGGGGTACGCGGGACCCTGCTGCTTGCGCGCGAGGGCATCAACGGGACCATTGCGGGCAGCGATTTCGGCGTGGAGGCGGTGCTCCGCCATATTCGTGCTCTGCCCGGCTGCAATGCGATCGAGGTGAAGGAATCGCGCGCCGAGGGCCTTCCCTTCCATCGCACCAAGGTGCGGTTGAAGAAGGAAATCGTCACCATGGGCCAGCCCGATCTCGACCCGCTTGCAGGCGTCGGCACCTATGTCGCACCCGAGGACTGGAACGCGTTGATTTCCGATCCCGACACGATCGTGATCGACACCCGCAACAATTACGAAGTCCAGATCGGCAGCTTCGAGGGAGCGATCGATCCGCAGACCACCAGCTTTCGGGAATTCCCCGAATGGTTTCGCGCCAAGCGCGCCGAGCTCGAAGCCGAAGGTCGCAGCCCGAAGATCGCCATGTTCTGCACCGGCGGAATCCGCTGCGAGAAGTCGACCGCCTTTGCGCGCGCCGAGGGGGTGGAAGATGTCTTTCACCTCAAGGGCGGGATATTGAATTACCTCGAGCACGTGCCCGAAGACGAAAGCCTGTGGCGCGGCGAATGCTTTGTCTTCGACGAGCGAGTCAGCGTTGGCCATGGTCTCGCACCGGGCGATCACGGCCTGTGCCGCGCCTGCCGCAGACCGCTGGACCGTGACGACATGGCGCATGCGCATTATGTCGAAGGCGTGTCCTGCCCGCGCTGCTACCCGGAACGCAGCGACGAGCAGCGCGCCCGCTATGCCGAACGGCACCGTCAGGCGGAGCTCGCCCGATCGCGCGGGGAAGAGCACATCGGCAGGCGCGAGGAGCCAACCACCGATGGCTGAAGCGATCCTCTACAGTTTCCGCCGCTGCCCCTACGCAATGCGCGCGCGCATGGCGCTGAGCAGCAGTGGCCTAGAGTACGAACATCGCGAGGTGGTGCTGCGGGACAAGCCGCCGGAAATGCTGGAGGTCTCTCCCAAGGGCACCGTGCCCGTGCTGGTAACCGAGACCGGCACAGTGATCGAGGAAAGCCTCGACATCATGCGTCATGCCCTGGCCATGAAGGACCCCGAAGGCTGGCTCGAGCGCGATGACCCCGAACTGGTCGCGGCCAATGACGGGCCGTTCAAGCATCATCTCGACCGGTACAAATACGCGACCCGCTATGCCGATGTGGACCCGGAAGAACACCGGTCGGCGGCGCTCGATATCCTTCGGCAACTGGAGGCGCGACTGGCCAAGGACGCGTATCTGTGCGGCGCCAGGCGCGGGCTCGCCGATATCGCGATTTTCCCGTTCATCCGCCAGTTCGCCAATGCCGATCGCACGTGGTTCGACGCGCAATCGTTACCCCGGCTGCAAGACTGGCTGGAACGGCTGATCACATCCGAATTGTTCACCGGCGTGATGGCGAAGCACGCACAATGGAAGGCGGCCTAGAGCGGCCTGGGTTCTGCCCCGTCGAGCCGGTGCGAGCAACCGAGAGCGGCTGCATCGTCGCCATCCGACACTGCCGCCACGGTCCGCCATCCAACGGCGCGCAACCGCGCGGCGACATCGCGATCGTGCCCCAGCGGCAGGAACAGCCGATCGCGCGTATCCGCTTCGGGGCCGCCCAGCGCATCGAGCAGCGGGTCCATATAAAGCGAGAAGCCGGTCGCGGATTCGTTGCTGCCCTTGATCGTATAGGTCCCGCCGCGACCGAGCGCGCCGCGGGCTCCTTCGCCGTACAGCGTGAAGCCGAACCAGCTCTGATATTCGAAACCGTGCCGTTCGGTCGGGTCGAGCGTGACGCGCGCGCGGTCGCCGATGGTCGTGGCAATCGCCCGTAGCCCCTCGATCCGGCTGGCCAGAGCGCCACCCGCGTCGAGCGCCGAGAGCTTGTCGATCGCATCGTCGAAAAGACCCGTCGCATACAGCAATGGCAGGTAAGCCTCGCCGCCCGCTTCGCGCAGCCCGCCCGCATCCTTGGTATCGAGCTCGCGCCGCACCGCTGCGCGCTTGTCCGCATCGAGCGGCAGGGACGTTTCGGCCAGAGTATCGACCAGATCGGGCAACGTGAAGTCGATCGATATGTTGGTAACACCGGCAGCGCGCAGCGCGTCGATCGCTACCGAAACCACCTCGCTCGCCGCCGCGACGCTGTCGGCCCCGATCAATTCGGCACCCAACTGCAGACGCTGGCGCGCGGGGTCCAGCTGGTCGGCGCGCAGCAGCGCAACATCGCCGGCATAGCATAGCCGCAACGGCCGCGGGGCTGATGCCATGCCGGTCGCCGCAATGCGCCCGACCTGCACGGTCATATCCGAACGCAGCGCCAGAGTGCGCAAGCTGTCGGGATCGGTGAAGCGGACCATCCGCCGCGTGGCGACACCATCCATGCGGCCGGCCAGCGAATGTTCGAACTCGACCAGCGGCGGGCGCACGCGGTCGTAACCATGCGCATCCATCGCATCGAGAACCGCGCGCATTGCGCTGGTAATGGTCCGGGCCCGCGCGGGCAGCGCGTCTTCGAGCCCGACGGGCAGGAGGTCATCTTGGCTGGTCATGATGCCGCGCCCCCTGCCCTATCGTTCGTCAGAATGCCAGCGGCATGACGGTCTTGACGCCTTCGAGCGCGCAGGCCGCCTTCACCACCTCGTCGGGGATCGGCTGATCGACGCTGAGCAACAGCACCGCTTCGCCACCCGCCGTGCGGCGACCAAGATTGAACGTGCCGATATTGATGCCGTTTTCACCCAGCAGCGAACCGATCCGGCCGATGAAGCCGGGCGCGTCCTCGTTGACGATGTAGAGCATGTGCCCTTCGAGCTCGGCCTCGATGCGGACGCCGAAGATTTCCGTCAGGCGCGGCGCGTCGGCACCGAACAGCGTACCCGCCACCGAACGGTCGCCCGCCTCGGTGCCTACGGTCACGCGCAGCAGCGTGTTGTAAGCGCCTTCCTTCTCATGGCGGATCGAGCGGATATCGAGCCCGCGCTCTTTTGCCAGGTAGGGCGCGTTGACCATATTCACCGTGTCGGAATACTGGCGCATCAATCCGGCGAGCACCGCGCCCTCGATCGGCTTGCCCGAGAGTTCGGCTGCCGCACCTTCGCGCTCGATCGAGATCTTGGTCAGATTGCCATGCGCAAGTTGACCGACAAGGCTTCCGAGGTTTTCGGCAAGACCCATGTAGGGGCGCAGCTTGGGCGCTTCCTCGGCGCTGAGGCTGGGCATGTTGAGCGCGTTGGTCACCCCGCCATTGACGAGATAGTCGGCCATCTGCTCGGCCACCTGGAGCGCGACGTTGACCTGCGCCTCGGTGGTGCTGGCGCCAAGGTGCGGGGTGCAGATGAAATTGGGCTTGCCGAACAGCGGGCTGTCCTTGGCAGGTTCGCTCTGGAACACGTCGAGTGCGGCCCCGGCAACCTGACCGCTGTCGAGCGCGTCGGCCAGCGCCGCCTCGTCGATCAGCCCGCCCCGAGCGCAGTTGACGATCCGCACGCCCGGCTTCGTCTTCGCCAGGTTCTCAGCCGAAAGGATGTTGCGCGTTTCATCGGTCAGCGGCGTGTGCAGCGTGATGAAATCCGCCTTCGCCAGCAGCGTTTCCAGATCGGCCTTCTCGACACCGATCTCGACCGCGCGATCCTCGGTCAGGAACGGGTCGTAAGCGACGACCTTCATCCGCAGGCCAAGCGCGCGGCTGGCGACGATGCTGCCGATGTTTCCCGCGCCGATCAGACCGAGCGTCTTGCCGGTCACCTCGACCCCCATGAAATCGTTCTTGGGCCATTCGCCCGCCTGCGTGCGGACATTGGCGGCAGGGATCTGCCGCGCCAGCGCGAACATCATCGCGATGGCATGTTCGGCCGTGGTGATCGAATTGCCGAACGGCGTGTTCATCACCACCACGCCTTTGCCGCTGGCATAGGGGATATCGACATTATCGACGCCGATGCCGGCGCGGCCGATCACCTTGAGATTTTCGGCAGCGTCGAGGATCTCGGGCGTGACCTTGGTCGCGCTGCGGATGGCAAGGCCATCGTACTGGCCGATCACCGCCTTGAGTTCTTCGGGCGTCATGCCCGGCTTCACGTCTACGTCGCAGCCGCGCTCTTCGAAAATGCGTGCGGCGTTCGGGTCCATCTTGTCCGAAATGAGGACTTTGGGTTTGGTCATTCTTCGTCACTCCCGCGAAGGCGGGAGTCTATCCCACCTTTCGCTTGCATACTGACGTTATCTGGATCCCCGCCTTCGCGGGGATGACGGATTAGCTTGCGGTCTGGACCTGCTCGTAGGCCCATTCGATCCAGGGCAGAAGGCGCTTCAAATCCTCCTGCTCGACCGTGCCGCCGCACCAGATGCGCAATGACGGCGGGGCGTCGCGATACCCGTTGAAGTCGTAACCGACGTCGCGATCTTCGAGCAGCTTGACGATCTTTTTCGGCACCGCCGCCTTATCGTCGTCGGACAGGCCATCGTACCATTCGCCCTGGAAGACGAAGCACACACCGGTGTTGGTCCGCTTGGCCGGATCGGCGACCATGTTGCGCAGCCACGGCGTTGCCTCGATCCAGTCGAGCACAATTTTCGCATTGGCATCGGCGCGTTCGAACATCGCCTTGCGCCCGCCCATCGCCTGCGCCCATTCGAGCGCGTCGATGTAATCCTCGGTCGCCAGCATGGACGGGGTGTTGATCGTGGCACCTTCAAAGATCGATGTGTTGATCTTGCCGCCCTTTTTCATGCGGAACAGCTTGGGCAGCGGCCATTCGGGATCGTAGTCCTCGATCCGCTGCACCGCCTTGGGGCTGAGGACAAGCATGCCGTGCTGCGCCTCGCTGCCCATTACCTTCTGCCAACTGTAGGTCGTGGCATCGAGCTTGGCCCAGTCCATCTCCATCGCGAAGACCGCGCTGGTGGCATCGTTGATCGTCACGCCTTCGCGGCCCGGCGCGAGCCAGTCGGTGTCGGGGATCTTGGCGCCCGACGTGGTCCCGTTCCAGGTGAACACGACGTCATTGTCCTGCGGAATGCTCGCCAGGTCGGGAATCTCGCCGTAATCGGCGTCCATGACCTGCAGGTTCGGCAGCTTGAGCTGCTTGACCGCATCCTGGATCCAGACATTGCCGAAGCTTTCCCACGCCGCGACGGTCGCCGGGCGATCGGGGCGCAGCATGGTCCACATCGCGCATTCGAGCGCGCCGGTGTCCGAAGCCGGCATAATCCCGACGAGGTAATCCTCGGGCACGCCGAGCATCTCCTTCGACAGGTCGATGGCATATTTCAGCCGCGACTTGCCGAGCGCGCTGCGATGCGAGCGGCCGAGCGATTCGGTTTTGAGATTGGCGGCAGACCAGCCTTTGTGCTTGGCGGTCGGACCGGACGAAAAGAAGGGGCGCTCGGGTTTGAGCGTTGGTTCGGCAGTCATGTATTCTCTCCTTGCAGAGAGCTCGCGCGGCGTTGGGACCGCGTGGCCCGTCGCCCGCACTAATGTTGCGCGGGGGGGAGTCAATGCGAAACAGCTTTACTGCGATGAAGCGGACCCGTGATACGACCGGTGCAACGCCAACCATGGCCCCGGCTGACACACGCCACGCGCCCCATCGTCGCGGATGGACGCCACAACACAACTTCCCTAAAGCGCGCCCAAATGGATGTGACCGATCTTCGCATCGCTCTGTTTAGCGGGAATTACAATTACACCCGCGACGGCGCGAACCAGGCCCTCAACCGCCTGGCAGGCTACCTGCTCAAGCGCGGCGCGGGGCTGCGTGTCTACGCGCCCGTGGTCGCCGAGCCCGATTTTCCGCCGACCGGCGATCTGGTCAACGTGCCCAACGTCCGCATGCCGGTGAAGGGCCGGGGCGAATACCGCCTCCCGCTGCGGATCGACGATCGCGTCCGCGCCGATCTGGACACGTTCAAGCCGAATCTCGTCCACCTGTCTTCGCCCGATCCTGTCGCGCATGCCGCGCTGAAATGGGCGCGCGAGCGCGATATTCCCGTCCTTGCATCGGTCCATACGCGGTTCGAGACCTACCCCCGATATTACGGACTCGGTTTCCTCGAACCCGCGGTCGAGGCGATCCTCAGGCGGTTCTACCAGCGGTGCGATGCGCTGGTTGCCCCCTCGCAGAGCCAGATCGAAGAATTGCGTGCGCAGCGGATGCATGACGATATATCGATCTGGTCCCGCGGGGTCGATCGGACGGTCTTTCATCCGTCGAAGCGCGACCACAAATGGCGCCGCGCGCATGGTCTGGCGGACGACGATGTCGCAATCGTCTTCCTCGGCCGGCTGGTGATGGAGAAGGGCCTCGATGTCTTCGCCGAAACGATCGTCCAGCTCCGCCAGCGGCAGGTCCCGCACAAGGTGCTGGTGATCGGCGACGGTCCGGCGCGCGAATGGTTCGAAAAGGCCTTGCCGGGCGGGATCTTCGCCGGCTTCAAGACCGGGAAAGACCTGGGCCAGGCGCTGGCAAGCGGGGACATTTTCTTCAATCCGTCGATCACCGAGACCTTCGGCAACGTCACGCTCGAGGCCATGGCCTGCGGGTTGCCGGTCGTCGCAGCGGGCGCAACCGGGGCGGCCAGCCTCGTGCAGGACGGCGCGACCGGTCGCCTCGTGCCACCGGACAGGCCAGAGCTCTTCGCGCCCGCATGCGCGGAGGCGCTGGCTCCCTATTGCACGGACGACAACCTGCGGCTTCTCCATGGTGCCAATGGCGAGGAAGCCGCTGGCGCCTACACGTGGGATGCGATCAATCAGGCGGTGGTCGACACCTATCTGCGCCTGATCGCCGGTCGCCGCGGGTCCTAGCTCAACGCAGCACGCCCGCAGCCGCCATTCGGCGCGAGTACCACAACGAAAACAGCGTGGTGATCCAGATGGCTGCCATGAGCACCGGGTTCTGCAAGCTTTCGGGAATCTGCGATACCACCAGCTCGAAATAGGTTGTCCCGACAAGCCCGATCGTCGCAATCAGGAATGCGGCGAATGCGATCTTGCGGCGCAGCAGTAACAGAATCGATCCCGCGAAAGCGCCCCAGACCCCCAGCGCCCAGGCACCGTCAGCCCAAGCGGGAAAGGAATCGAAATAAGCGATCTGATCGGCAGTCATGCCCAGATCCGCCAGACTGCCCGTTTGCGTCATCGTGTAGCTGTAAATGCCGATCGCATTGAACAGCAGCGTGGCAATCCCCACCACCCATAGATGCCAGGGCGTTCTGATAGCGCTCGTCATGACCAATCCTCCTCCGTGGCGACCTCGCCGGCAAGACTAGCGCCCTGCCCGCGGATCGCCAAATGGCAGAGGTCAGAGCCGCTCGATCTTCTTGGCAAGCTCGTCGACCAGATCGACGATTTCGCGCACCGTATCATCGTCGAGTTTGCCCGAACGCGCGCGGTTCTTCAGCACGCTGGCGAGATTGCCGACCGCACGGAACATCTCGGGCGTAGCATAGGCCCGGCGATGCTCGCCGTGACCGGACAGGCGTTCGAAGAGCGCATCGACCTCATCAGCCCGCTCTTCCAGTTCGGCACGTCCCGCATCGGTGGCCTGGAAGGCCTTGCGGGTCTCGTCCCCCGCGACGGGCGCGATCGCACCCTCGTCCTCGAGCAAGGAGAGGGTTGGGTAGATCGTGCCCGGACTGGGTGCGTAGGCACCTTCGGTCAGTTCCTCGATCGCCTTGATCAGCTCATATCCATGTCGCGGTTGGTCGGCGACGAGCTTGAGCAGCACCAGCCGCAATTCGCCCGAACCGAACATGCGCCTGCGGCGCCCTCCGCCACCACGTGGCCCGAAATCGAAACCCCATCCCGGGCCGCCAAATTTCGCCGACGCTCGAAAGCCCGGCCCGAAATCCGCATCGTTCATCATCGACGCGATAAACGGCCAACCGCCCATCCGCCGCAGCTTCCGTATTTTCTCCGCTTTGCGCATCGTCATCATCCTTCTCATATCTTAGATAGCTCTGAGATATATCTTACTAGAGACGATACAAGAGGACGCTGCAAATCCTCGGCGAACTCCCTATGTCTGCCGACCAATGGCAGATCTGTTTCCCGACGAACTACCGCAACCGCAGTCCCCGGATGCGCCGCGCGAAGACGCTCCACTCGCCGACCGGCTGCGTCCGGCGACGCTGGAGGACGTCATCGGGCAGGAACACCTGACCGGTCCCGAAGGCGCAATCGGCCGGATGGTCGCTGCGGGCCGCCTGTCGAGCATGGTCCTGTGGGGGCCGCCCGGCACGGGCAAAACGACTATCGCACGATTGCTCGCGGACAGCGTCGGCATGCGCTTCGAAAGCGTCAGCGCGGTGTTCAGCGGAGTCGCCGATCTCAAGAAGGCCTTCGCTGCCGCCGACAAGGCGGCCGAAGCGGGGCAACGTACGCTGCTGTTCGTGGACGAGATCCACCGCTTCAACCGTGCGCAGCAGGATGGCTTCCTGCCGTTCGTCGAACGCGGCACGGTGACGCTGGTCGGCGCGACCACGGAAAATCCCAGTTTTGCGCTCAATGCGGCACTGCTCAGCCGCGCGCAGGTCCTGATCCTGCAGCGGCTTGATCATGATGCTCTGGGCCAGTTGCTCGACCGCGCAGAAGCGCTCGAAGGCCCGCTGCCGCTCACTGCCGAAGCGAAAGACGCGCTCGTTGCCAGCGCCGATGGCGATGGGCGGTTCCTGCTCAACCAGGCGGAGACGCTTTACAACGCGAAGATCGGCGAACCGCTCGACCCGGCGAGGCTGGGTGCGTTCCTCCAGCGGCGCGTAGCAGTCTACGACAAGGACCGCGAAGGCCATTACAATCTCATCTCGGCGCTGCACAAGGCAGTGCGCGGCAGCGACGTGCAGGCGAGCCTCTATTACCTCGCGCGCATGCTGACTGCGGGTGAGGAGCCGCGCTTCCTCGCGCGGCGCCTGATCCGGATGTCAGTGGAAGACATCGGCATGGCCGACCCCCAGGCGCTGATGCAATGCATGGCGGCGAAAGATGCCTATGAGTTCCTCGGCAGTCCCGAGGGCGAACTCGCACTGGTCCAGGCCTGTACCTATCTTGCCACCGCGCCCAAATCGAATGCAGTCTACAAGGCCCAGAAGGCATCGTTCCGTTCGGCCAAGGAAACCGGCAGCCTGATGCCGCCGCAGAATATCCTCAACGCGCCGACCAAGCTGATGAAGGACATCGGCTACGGCTCGGGTTACAGCTACGATCACGATGCGGACGATGGCTTCTCGGGTGACAATTACTGGCCCGAGGAGATGGAACCACAGGCCTATTACCAACCGGTCGAGCGCGGTTTCGAACGCGAGGTGAAGAAGCGGCTCGACTATTGGGACAAGCTGCGCCGCGAGCGCGAGTGAGCGTGACTGCGCGCTTCCGCCAATTTCTCGCGATCGACTGGTCGGGAGCGAGAGGTCCCGTACAGAAAGGCATCGCGCTCGCTCTGGCCGATGGCGCCGGTGGACCGCCCGTGCTGGTCGAGCGCGGTCGCGGCTGGTCGCGCAGCGACGTTCTGGCGCTGCTGCGCGAGGATCTACCCCGCGATACGCTGGTCGGTGTCGATCTGGGTATTGCCCTGCCCTTTGCCGATTGCGGTGCCTATTTCCCGGGGCGCGACGTGCTGCTGCCCGATGCACCCGAGCTGTGGGCGCTGATCGACGAGATCTGTGCTGACGACGCGAACCTCGCCGCGCAGAGCTTTGTCGATCATCCCGACTTCGCGCCCTACTTTCGCAACGGCACCCTGACCGGCGCGCAATTCGGCTGCGATGGCGCTGCACATGGGCGGGGCCGATTTCGCGTAACCGAGCACGCGCAGGGGCTGATGGGTTGCAAACCCTATTCCAATTTCAACCTGGTCGGCGCCGCGCAGGTCGGCAAATCGAGCCTTACGGGGATGCGCATGCTGCACCGCCTGCGTGATCATCTGCCGGTCTGGCCGGTCGACCCTCTTCCCGGTAAGGGGTCGGTTCTGGTCGAGATCTACACCAGCCTGGCCGCGCGGGAAGCAGGCCGCAGCGCGGCCAAGGCGAAGATGCGCAGCCACGAGGAACTCAACGCTGCGCTGGCCTGTCTCGGCAGCATGCCCGTCAAAGGCCATGGTCCGATCGACGATCACTCCTCCGACGCGCTCCTGACCGCGGCATGGTTGCGACGTGTAGCCGACGAACCGGAGCGCTGGGCGCCATCGGCGCTAACCCCCGATCTTGCCCGCACAGAAGGCTGGACCTTCGGCGCGTTCTAGATCTCGGGCAATTGCCCGCTGAACACCGACCAGCCGGTCCTCCGCGCAATTTCTGCCAGCGCCTTGGCACCGAGGAGGCTCGTCCCCGCGCGATTGAGGCCGGGCGACCAGACCGCGATTGCCGCGCGGCCCGGAACGCTGGCGAGGATTCCCCCGCCCACGCCCGATTTGCCCGGAAAGCCGACCTCGAAAGCGAATTGCCCCGAATTGTCATAGTGGCCGCACAAAAGCATGAGCGCATTGATGCGCCGCGCGCGGCTGGCGGAGCACATTTTCTGTCCCGTCACCGGGTCAGTGCCGTCGAACGCCAGGAACAGCGCACTTTCGGCCAGCTGCCGACAGCTCATCGATAGCGCGCATTGACGGAAATAGACCGACAGCACCTCTTCCACCGGATTCAGCAGCCGCCCGAAATCGGCAAGGAACCATGCCAGCGCGCGATTGCGTTCGCCTGCCTCGCTTTCGCTGCGCGCTACATCCTGGTCGAAATCGATCTGCGGATTGCGTCCCATCCGTCGCAGGCGATCGATCAGGTCGCGCACCGCTTCGTCTACCCCGCGCCGGCCGATGAAACGATCGGTGGTGACGATGGCGCCCGAATTGATGAAGGGATTGCGGGGTATGCCCTTCTCCTTCTCGAGCTGCACGATCGAGTTGAAGGCATCGCCCGACGGTTCGCGACCCACCGCGTCCCACAGCGCCGATCCCTCTCGCTCGAGCGCTAGCGCCAGGGCAAACACCTTGGAAATCGACTGGATAGAGAACTTCTCGTCTGCATCACCGGCGCAGGCGACCTGTCCGTCATCGGTCGCCAGCGCGATCCCGAACTTGCATGGATCGACCGCTGCAAGGGCGGGAATATAGCGCGCGGGCGTGCCCCCGCCGCGCTCGTCGGCAAGGGCATTCCACGTATCGGTGACGATTGCCTGCAAATCCATGCGCGCCGCGATAGGCGGGGCCGGTGTACAGGGCAAATGGTGAAAGCATCCTGGTGGAGCCGAGCGGGATCGAACCGCTGACCTCGTCATTGCGAACGACGCGCTCTCCCAACTGAGCTACGGCCCCGTTCCAGGTTTTCGGCGCATCGCATGGTGGATGCGAGGCGCGCCGTTTAGCGAAAGCCGGCGCGCCTGAAAAGACCCCGCTTAGCTTTGCGGCGTGTCGTCGTTGCCCGCATCATTGGGGATCGGCTGGACCACCGGGACCGACGAGCGCGTTTCATCGACCGGCGCGACCGGGATCTGCGCACCCGTATCGGGATCGATGACCTTGGTTTCCTGCAGCGGTGTTGCGCTGAGCGAGGCCGGGTCCGAACCCGGCTGGGGCGTCTGGTAGCCGCGCGCGTTCTTCACCGCCACATAGCCCGGTTGCGAAGCGCCGTAGCGTTCTCCGTAGCGTGCATCCCAGGCTGCCGATTCCCGCTCATACTGCTCATAGGCGACGAAGAAGCGTTCGAACGGCCCTTCCAGCGCGGAGAAATTGGCCAATGCGAAGGCCAGCGGATCGACCTGCTGCGAGGCGAGATATTGCTGCGACACGCCCAGCGCGGTGCGGCAGAAGTCGGCGCGGGCAGGCGGGAGCGCGAAATAGTTGTAGACCATCGTCATCTGGCTTTCGCGCGCTTGGATCGCGGTGCGCCGCGCTCCGTATTCCTTGCGATACTCGGCGTCGATACGATCGTTGACCTGCTTGAGCGGGCGCGCGTAATCCTTGATGTAGCTGCTATAGGCATCGAGGATCGGCTGATACTGCGGATCGAGGCAGTTGAGCGCCGCGACGTTCCAGGCCGAACGGAAGTGCCAGACCTTCTCGTCGTCCGAAATGCCCAGATTGACGGTTTCGCGCAGGCCCAGCGAGTTCGTTTCCGGAATGTCCATCACATAGGACGCCTGACCGGGCGGCAGCGGGCGCACCGGGACGGCTTCGACAGCGGGCGGCGGCGGCGGCGGCGGCGGCGGCGGGGTGGCGCAGGCGCCCAGTGCGGCCAGACCGACAGCGGCGGTTGTGAAGCGAATAGTGATGTTTGAACCGCGGCTCATGGCGGGTGACCCTCCTCGATAATCCTGCCCATCCTGCCGCGCCCTGTGTTGACGGAGGATGAAGAAGCGCTGCCTAGCGCCAGCCGCTGGCAAAGAAAATGCCCGGGGCGAAAGTTACGCCCCGGGCACGTTCAAGCGAATCCTGTATGCGACGAGTGGATTACTCGCGGCTGCCCATGAAGCGCAGCAGGAACAGGAACATGTTGATGAAGTCGAGATACAGGCTCAGCGCGCCCATGATCACGGCCTTGCCCGCGAATTCGGTACCGCGCAGGTACTGATATTCGCGCTTGAGGCGCTGCGTGTCATAGGCGGTCAGGCCGGCGAAGATCAGCACGCCCAGGAAGCTGACGGCCAGCGTCAGCGTGCTCGACTGCAGGAAGATGTTGATCACGCTGGCGATGATCAGGCCGATCACGCCCATGACCAGGAAAGTCCCCATGCCCTGCAGGTTCTTCTTGGTGGTGTAGCCGAACAGGCTCAGCCCCGCGAAGGCGCCTGCCGTTGCGAAGAAGGTCGCAGCGATGCTCTCGCCCGTATAGACGAGGAAAATCGTCGACAGCGACAGACCCATGACCGTGGCGAAAGCCCAGAACATGATCTGCAGCGTACCGCGGCTGAACTTGTTGACGCCGAAACTCATGGCGAAGACGAAAGCGAGTGGCGACAGCGCCACCAGCCACATCAGCGGACCGCTGGCGAATGCGAGCGCCAGTCCGCTACGCGCGGTAAGCATGGCAACAAGGCCGGTGAGCAGAACGCCCGAGGCCATGTAATTGTAAATCTTGAGCATGTGAGCCCGCAGGCCCGCATCGAAAGTTTCCTGCCTGGCAACGGCGTCGCCAGCGCGCGGCACCGAGCCGAAGCCCTGCCTCTGGTCGGTGTCGTTCCAATTGGCCATCTTAAGCAACTCCTATTGGCGGCACGGAAATACACGCCGCTCCTGTCGAGAATATCGGCATTTCACCGGGCAATTTCAAGCGAAACCGGCACGCGATCGGTGAACGTCCATTAACCTTCTATCGACGCCTGTCACACGAAGCGCGAAGCGGGTTCAGGCCTCACCCGCCGCATCGACCATCGCCGCCTCGAGCGCTTCGCTCGGCGTGCGCCCGCCCCACAGGACGAATTGGAACGCGGGATAGAACCGATCGCATTCCTCAACCGCGATCTCGACCAGTGCCTGCGCCTGGTCGAGGCTGAGCATCCCGTCATCGCCCAGCATGGTACCGTTGCGGTAAAGCAGCACGCCGCCATTCGACCAGATGTCGAAATGGCCAAGCCAGAGTTGCTCGTTGACGAGGCTGACCAGTTCATGCGCGTGCGGCAGCTTGTCCTTCGAAATGCGGATTTCGGGCAGGCACAGTATCTGCAGCACCATGTCCTCGGGCCGCCAGATGCCGCGCAACTGATAGGTGGTCCAGCTACCCTGGATCTCGCCCGTCATTTCGCTCGCTGTCGCCTCGCAGGGCCATCCGCGGGCTTCGAACAGCGCCATGAGCATGTCGAGGGGGGCCGCGTCATGCTCCGCCTCGTAGCGTTCCTGCGTAGATCTCATCGAAGCTGTCCCGAACCCGTCATGCATTCGAGATGCCGAATTGCAGCCGGGCTTGGCAATGCGCTGGCCGCGCGGCACTGGGGAGAACCCGTATGGCTTGTGCAAAGCTTGTGAACAAACTTCCGTGGGCGATTAACCCTGCCTCGGGTTCACAGCTTCTCGATAGCCTCGCCCTCAGCGCTGGTGAACGTGAAGGAATCAACACCCAAAGCCTTGAGCTGGTTCATCATTTCACGCGCCTTGGTCGCGCTATCGTAGGGGCCCGACAGCAGGCGGTTGGCTTCCACCCAGGGGGTAACAAAGGGCCCCTTCCCATCGAGCAAGCCCTGGGCCTTGCGCGCGATCCGCCGCCAGTCGAATTTCAGCGCATCGCGATCCTTGCCGGTGGCCACCTGTACCCAATGCCGTGCGGGGTGCGCAGGCGGCGGTGGAGGCTTGGGTTCGGCTTTTTCGCGCGGGATGGCGATACGCGTGATGTCCACCGCGCCGCTCGCAGAGGCCGGCGGAGCGGGAGCAAGCGTGAACCCGTCGAACGCATCGGCAACCGAACGTGGCGGGTCTTCTTGCGCCACCGGCGCTGGCGATGAGGAGGCAATCGTCCGCGTCGGAGGGGCCGGCTCGCCGCTGGCGGCAGGTTCCGCTTCGGCGGCAGTGCTCGCCTGCGAGGGATCGACTCGCGCGATGACGATCGGCTCGCGCAGCGACGGAGTTTGGGCTGCAACATCGAGCGTGGTGGCGATTGTCGGAACCGGGGTCGGGTTCGAACTTACGGGTGTCGGGGTCGGGGCCTCGGCGCTGCTTTCCGCCCTTTCCGAAGCCATGAGGGTTTCGGGGGCGGTCGACGGCGCTGGGACCGACGCGGGGCTACCCGTCAAATCGGGTCGGCGCCGAGCTTGGCTCGCTCGCGGATCCACTTCGGGTGCGGCGGGCGCAATCCGGACCGCCGATGGCGTCGGCGCGGGGGCCGACCGCCGTGCGGTCCGCTCGTAACCGGCGATGCGGGCATCATCCGTGCCGATACTGGCGGTGCGCGGGAAGATCCCCAGATTGCCCGCCGCTGCCTGCTGCGCCTGAGTCAGCCGCGGCATGTAATCGAAATAGGCCGCCATTCGCGCGCCCAGCCCTGCCGGGAGCATGGTATTGGCGATCTGCTTCGCCTCGGCCGGATTGCCCAAGATCGCCAGACCGAAAGCTCGCGTACGGAAGGCCGCGACGTCGCCCTTTTCGAGCAAGGGCAACAGCGTTGCTTCGAACTCCTCGCGATCCCCTGCGATGGCCTGGCTGAGAGCAAGACGCCGGACCGTTTCCTCCCCGGCGCCATTGGCCAGCGCCAGCCGGTAGAGTTCCTGCGCACTGGCAGCGTCCCCGACGAGATCGAAGGCCAGCCCGCGATCTTCGGCCATGCGGACCTCGGACACGCCTGCCTTTTCGGCTTCCGCAAAGAGCCGCAGCGCCTCGACCGGGCGCCGCGAACGCAGATAGGCGCGGGCGAGACCCAGCTTGGTCCGCGAATTGCCCGGGGATAGCTCGTTGGCCCGACCGAAGAAACCGATCGCGGCATCGATATCGTTGAGTTCGAGTGCAGCCTCTCCCGCATCGAGCACGGCATCGACATCGGTGGTATCGCGCGCCAGGCGCGACAGCGCGTCACTCAGCCGTCTTTCACCTTCCGCAGGCAGTGGCTGAACGATTTCGCGCTGTGCGGCCGCGGGTTGCGCAAGCGTGGCCGACGCCGCCAACGCGACAACAGCCGCTGCATATCGACCCTTCGCAATCATTCCTGCCCCCTTTGCAGCGCGGGCGTTAACCCGCACTGAAACGGCTGCTTACTGATTGTTCTGGCGCCCCAGAAAACGCGGGATGTTGAGACCGCCACCATTGTCGCCATCGTCATCCTCATCGTCCGCGTCGCCGTCGCTACTGCTCGTGCCGCGCGAAAGATTGGCCATACGCTCGAACAAGGTGTTGCCCGGCAGCGAGCCTCCTGCGGAGCCCCCCTTGCCGCCCTGTTCGCCGCCGCCTTCACCGGGCTGCAACGGCTTGCGCGCGGGCTTGCTTGCCAAGGGGCTTTCCGCCCCCTGCTCGTCACCAAGCTCGAACTCGTCCTGCGATGCGGACGGTTCACGCATGTCGCCTGAAAGGTCGAGCGGTTCGCGCTGCGACGGAGCGGACTGCCGCGCCCAGCCGTCACCATCCGAACCCGCGAAATTGCCGCCCTGCCCGGCATCATCGTCACCGGCATCAAAGCGTTCGGTGTGCTCGTTGCGCAGGCCGGCCAGCGGGTCGACGATGCCGTCGACATCGTCGTAGCTCTCGTCTTCGTCTTCGCCATAGGAACCCGAAGATGCCGGCGACAGGCCAAAGGAGGAAGCGGCGTCGTCGTCCTCGGCTTCATCGGTCAGGTCGAGGGCATCGCCTTGTGCCTGCGTCGAAGCGGGCTGCGCGGCAGGTTCGGGTACCGGCGTAGGCTGCGGCCCGGCCTCGGGCTCCGGCTCGGCGGATAGGCCCTCGCTCAGTTCGAACGGCTCGTCCTCGGCCACGCTTTCGCTGGGCAGGTCGAGCACCGGGCGCCGCGGGGCGCTGCTTTCGCGGGTCGTAAAGGCGCGCGCTGGCGCTGCGGCAACCGAGCCGTCGGGCTCGATCCCGGTCGCCACCACCGAAACCCGGATCTTGCCATCGAGATCGGGATTGAAGGCCGAACCCCAGATGATGTTGGCATCTTCGTCGACCAGTTCGCGAATGTGATTGGCGGCTTCGTCGACCTCGAGCAGCTTCATGTCCTCGCCGCCGATGATCGAGATGATCACGCCCTTGGCGCCGGTCATGCTGACACCGTCGAGCAGCGGGTTGGCGATCGCGCGTTCGGCGGCTTCGAGCGCGCGGTTGTCGCCCTCGCCTTCGCCCGTGCCCATCATCGCCTTGCCCATCTCGCTCATCACCGAGCGCACGTCGGCAAAGTCGAGATTGATGAGGCCCGGCATGACCATCAGGTCGGTGATCGAGCGCACGCCCTGCTGCAGCACTTCATCGGCAAGCTGGAAGGCTTCCTTGAAGGTGGTTTCCGCCTTCGCGACCAGGAACAGGTTCTGGTTGGGAATGACGATCAGCGTGTCGACATGCTTCTGCAGCTCGTCGATGCCCGCTTCGGCCGCGCGCATACGGCGCGTGCCTTCGAAAAGGAAGGGCTTGGTCACGACGCCCACGGTGAGCACGCCGCGTTTGCGTGCCGCTTCGGCGATGACCGGGGCCGCGCCCGTGCCGGTGCCGCCACCCATGCCGGCTGCAATGAACACCATGTTCACACCGTCGAGCGCGTCTTCGATGTCCTGTACGGTTTCCTCGGCAGCGGCCTTGCCCACTTCGGGGCGCGCGCCCGCGCCGAGACCGCCGGTGATGTCCGGACCGAGCTGGATGCGCTTCTCGGACGGGGACGTGCTGAGCGCCTGTGCATCGGTGTTGGCGACGATGAAATCGACGCCTTCGATCTTGGCTTCCATCATGTTGGCAATGGCGTTGCCACCGGCACCGCCGACGCCGACAACCATGATCTTGGGACGAAGATCGTCGTCCGATGCCGGTCCGATATTGATACTCATCTAGAGTCCCCTGGGTATTCGAAAGTTACTTGCGGGCTTTATGTCACAACTCTGGCACAAAGCGAATCGCAGGTCGAAGCCTCGCCTGCCTTATCCACAAGGCCTAAAGGCGGGATTGCGCCGCACATCAAGCCTCAGAAATACTCACGCACCGCTTGAAACACACGGTTGATCAGACCCATGCCGCGATAGCGTCTTGTCGGCTGGTAGCGCGGCCCGACCGAGCGGATATCGACCGGGTCTTCGGAAGCATAGAGGCACAGCCCGGCAAGGGTCGCAAAGCCCGGGGTAGCATGCGCTTCGGGCAGGCCTTGCAGCACCGGCGGCTTGCCGATCCGCACCGGGCGGCCCAGCGCGCCCTGCATGAACTCGGCAATGCCATGAAGCTCCGCACCACCGCCGGTCAGCACCACTTGCCCGCCCTGCGCGCCGGTGAAACCCATCGCCTTGAGCGCCTTGCCGATTTCCACCGTCGCCACGCCCAATCGGTCGGTGACGATCGCCACCAATTCGGCGCGCGCAATGCGGTTTTGCTCATCGGCGCCCCGCGCCAGCGGCCCGCCGGGTTCCTCGCCAGGTCCGTTGACGGCGATCATCTCCCGGTGATCGGTCGGCGTGGCGATCGCCGATCCCGACACGCATTTGAGCCGTTCGGCCTGACTGCGTCGGATGCCCAGCGAGGAAGCGATCGCATCGGTGATGTCGTTGGAACCGATCGGGATCGACTTGAGCCCCAGAAGCATGCCCGCCGCATGGACAGAAACATTGGTGACCTGCGCGCCGATCTCGACCAGCGCCACACCGAGGTCGCGCTCCTCGCCGGAGAGGCAGGCATGCGCCGCGGCGAGCGGGCTTGCGACCACGCCTTCGACATCGAGATGCGCGGTCTGCACCGCCTCGATCAGATTGCGGACCGGGGCGCCCTCGGCCAGCGTCACATGCACATCCACCCCCAGGGCCTCGGCATGCAGGCCCTTGGGATTGGCCACGCCATGCGCGCCATCGAGCGTGTAATGCGCGGGCTGCGCATGCAGCACCATTCTCCCGTCGGGATGCAGGTGGTCGCGCGCCGCGTAGAGCAGGTGCTCGATATCGTCTTCCTCGATCCGCCGTCCGCCAATCGCGATCTCGACGCTCGATATCTTGCTCGACAGACCCGCCCCTGCACAGCCGATCCAGACGCTCTGGACCGAAGTGTTCGCATTGGCCTCGGCCTTTTCGACCGCCGTGCGGATCGCGTGGCTCGCGGCGCGCATGTCGGTGACATAGCCGCGCTTGATCCCCTCGCTGGCGCGGTGGCTCGATCCCAGAACGATCATCTCGCCGCCCTCGGCCTGCCCCATGATCATCGCCGACACACGGAACGAACCGATGTTCACTGCCCCGAAGACGCGGGTGATCCGCGGTTGCTGCGTCGCCATCAGTTCGCCCTGCCGTTCAACGCCATCTGCTTGGGACAGGGCCCCTCGGCGCAACGCAGATAGGCGCGATCGGGCACGCGCATGTCTATCGCCACCGGCTTGCCGCCGATCAGCCGATGCATCCCGTCGAGCTGCGCGAACTTGACCAATGCGGGCGCACCGAGATCGCCTTCGGGAAGCGCCAGCAATTGGCCGGTCTTGAAGGTCAGGTTCCAGCGACGGTTGCCGACCCATTCGGCGGAAGCGATCTGCGGCTTGAGCGCGGGTGCCGCGTCGAGCAGGCGGCCAAGTTCCTGCACCTGCCGCGCTGCACCCGGGCCTTCGATCAGCAGTTTGCCTTCGGCCTGTTTGGGACTGATCGGTTCGAGTTCGTTCCCATAGGGATCGATCAGCATCAGCCGGTCGGGCTTGCGCAGCACCGCATGCGGCACGCGTTCGACGATGTCGATCTTGAGCGTGTCGGGCAGCTGGCGCGAGACGCGCGCATCGGCGACCCACGGCAGGTCGAGCAACCGCTCGCGTATGGCTGGCAGGTCGACCAGCGGCATCGGGCGGTCCTGCTCCCCCAGCACGCGTTCGTAGACCAGCTGTTCGTTCATCCGTTCGACGCCCGAAACGCGCACGCGGCTGACCTCGAAGCCCGAACGCGAGGCGGATTTGGCCAGTTCGGTGCGCGCGATTTCGGGCACGCCCGCGAAGCTGGCGATCGTCCAGGCGATCGCCGCGCCTGCGGCAATGATCGCGACAAGGAAGAACCGGTGCCACTGCTCTTCGGTGAAGGGCAGCGCCGCCATCGCCCGATCGAGCAGCCCGCTGGTATGCCGCTTGGCGGCGCGCGCCTTCTGGCTGCGGTTATGCGCGGCGGCGGAGCGGCGGACACCGGTCGGTTTGCGTTTGACCTTAGCCATCGCCCGTTCCCGGTTTCGGCGCGTGGTCGCGCAATGCCGCGGCCACCACCAGCTCGCACAATTCGCCATAGTCGAGACCGGCGTAGCGCGCCTGTTCGGGCACGAGGCTGAGCGGCGTCATGCCCGGCTGCGTGTTGGTTTCGAGCACGAACAGGCCGTCCTCGCCCTGCTCTTCATCCCACCGGAAATCGGTGCGGCTGGTTCCGCGGCAGCCGAGCACACGATGTGCCCTGAGCGCATATTCGCGGCACAGATCGGCGATGGCTTCAGGGACCTGCGCCGGGCAGACGTGATCGGTCATCCCGTCGGTATATTTCGCATCGAAATCATAGAACCCGCTCTTGGGCTTGAGCTCGGTCACCGCGAGCGCACGCGGACCATCTGCGAAATCGACGACTGCCGTGGTCATCTCGCGGCCCTTGATGAAGGGTTCCGCCAGCAATTCGCCGAAATCCTGCCACGGTCCGCTGGCGTCGCGCGCGATCGGGTTGCCGTAATTGCCATCCTCGGTGACGATCGCCACGCCGACCGAACTGCCCTCGTTGACCGGTTTCAGAACATAAGGACGCGGCAGCGGATCACGTTCGAACAGTTCGGCGCTCTTGACGATCCGCCCGCCCGGCATGGGAATCCCCTGCGGCACCAGCGCCTGCTTGGTCAGCTGCTTGTCGATCGCGATGACCGAGGTGGCGAGGCCCGAGTGGGTATAGGGCACGCCCATCAGGTCGAGCATGCCCTGCACCGTGCCGTCCTCGCCCGGCACGCCGTGGAGCGCGTTGAAGACGACGTCGGGCGCCGCCTCGGCGATGCGTGCGGCAACCTGCCGGTCCATGTCGATCCGCGTCACGCGATGGCCGCGCGCCTCGAGCGCCTTGGCGACGCCTTCGCCCGACATCAGGCTGACCGGCCGTTCATTGGCCCAGCCGCCCATCAACACGGCGATATGGAGTTTGGGAAGGTCGCTCATTTCTGGTCCTCAGACTCGCCCCACGCGCTGGATTTCCCATTCGAGTTCGACCCCCGAATGGTCGCGCACGCGGCGCCTCACTTCTTCCCCCAGTTGCTCGATCTCGGTGCTGGTCGCATTGTCGACGTTGAGCAGGAAATTGGTGTGCTTCTCGCTCACCTGAGCCCCGCCGATCGTCAATCCGCGACATCCCGCAGCGTCCACCAATTCCCACGCTTTTTTCCCGGGCGGGTTCTTGAAGGTGGAGCCGCCGGTCTTGGTCCTCAGCGGCTGCGAATTCTCGCGCGCTTCGCCGATTGCATCCATCCGCGCGCCGATTTCTGCCGGATCGCCGGCCTCGCCCTGGAAACGGGCGCGCACGACCACCGCGCCATCGGGCAGGTCGGAATGGCGATAGCTGTAATGCAGCTCGGCGGCGGGGAGCGTAACCAGAGTGCCGTCGGCATGGACCACGTCGCAATCGATCAGCACATCGCTGACTTCGCGCCCATAGGCACCGCCGTTCATGCGTACGAAGCCCCCGACGGTGCCGGGAATGCCGCGCATGAATTCGACCCCGGCGATCCCTGCGTCGCGCGCAGTCGAGGCGACGAGAATGCCGTGCGCGCCGCCCCCGCAGGACAGCACATGATCATCTTCTACCGTAATCCCGGCAAAGGGCTTGCCCAGCTTGATGACGACGCCCGGCACACCGCCATCGCGCACGATCATGTTCGAGCCGAGCCCGAGAGCCATCACCGGCAATCGGCCATCGAGCCGATCGAGGAAGAGCTCGAGATCGGTGAGATCCGCGGGCTCGAACAGCCAGTCGGCTGCTCCGCCAGACTTGAACCATACGAGCTTGGCCAGCGGCGCATCGGCGGTCAGCTTGCCGCGCAGGCCAGCAGTGTCGACAGGCGCGGTCATCGTGCTCACGCGGTGCTGGCGCGGGCGATGCCATCGGCAAGCCCCGCTGCCCACTGAGTGATATCGCCCGCACCGAGACAGACGACCAGATCGCCTGCACGCAGGTCGTCGGCCAGTTTGGAGGCAAGATCCTGCTCGTCCTCGACCGTTTGCGCCGCGCGATGCCCGCGGGCCTTGAGGCCGCCGACAAGCGCATAGGAATCGACGCCCTCGATCGGGTCCTCGCCCGCCGCGTAGACGGGTGTGACGTAGACTTCGTCGGCCTCGTTGAAGCAGCTCTGGAACTCGTCCATCAGGTCGCGCAGCCGTGTGTAGCGGTGCGGCTGGACGACTGCGATCACGCGCCCGTCACCCGCGCTTTCGCGCGCCGCGCCGAGCACGGCACGGATTTCGACCGGGTGATGTCCATAATCGTCGATGATCGTGGCCACGCCGTCGCCGCTGGGGACTTCGCCGACCTTGGTGAAGCGCCGCCGCACCCCGCCGAATGCGGAAAAGCCGTTGCAGATCACTTCGTCGGGACATCCCATCTCGATCGAGACGGCGATCGCGGCCAGTGCGTTCTGCACATTGTGGCGGCCCGGCATCGGAAGGCGCACGCCCTCGATCCGGCGATCTTCCTGACCGCGGCGGCGCACGATCACGTCGAAGACATTGCCGCCCGCATCGGGCTGGATGTTTACCCCGCAGATATCGGCCTGCAGGTTGAAACCGTAGGTCACCACGTTGCGATCGCGGACCTTGCCGATCACCGCCTGCACCTCGGGATGGTCGATGCACAGGATGGCGGCACCGTAGAATGGCACGTTATGGATGAATTCGACGAAGGCGTCTTTGACGCCGTCGAAATCGCCATAATGGTCGAGGTGTTCGGGATCGATATTGGTCACCACTGCGATCGTACCGTCGAGCCGCAGGAAGCTGCCGTCGCTTTCGTCGGCTTCGACCACCATCCACTCGGAATCGCCCAGGCGCGCGTTCGAGCCATATTGCTCGATGATTCCGCCGTTGATCACGGTGGGGTCGATCTTGCCTGCATCGAGCAGCGCAGCGATCATGCTGGTGGTGGTGGTCTTCCCGTGCGTCCCGGCGACCGCGACCGTCGACTTGAGCCGCATCAGCTCCGCCAGCATCTCCGCGCGGCGCACCACGGGAATACGGTTCTCGAGCGCATAGGCGACTTCGGGATTGGTCCGTTTGACCGCAGTTGAAGTCACGACGACCGCCGCATTCTCGACATTCTCGGGGGCATGCCCGATGGCGATCCGGATGCCGCGCGAACGCAGCCGTTCGACCGTTGCGCTTTCCTTGGCGTCGGACCCCTGCACTTCGTAGCCGAGATTATCCATCACTTCGGCGATACCCGACATGCCGATGCCGCCGATGCCGACGAAATGCACGGTGCCGATATTGGTAGGGACGCCTCTCATTCGCTCATCTCCCGCGTCGCGCCCTGCCCCGCGGGCAAACCTTGCGTGGCGCCGCGCGCGTTGTTGCCGCCCACCCGGATGACGTCCATCATCTCCGCCCCGCCGAAGCTTTCGACGAGATCGGCAAGATCCTCTACCGCGCGCGGCCGGCCGCAATTCCACGCTGCGTGCGCGGCCTTGGCCAAGCCCTGCGGGTTGTCCGCCAGCGCCTTGATCTGCTTCGCCAGTTCCTTGCCGGTAAAGCGTTCCTGGCGGATCATCCGCGCCCCGCCCGCCTTGGACAGTTCGCGTGCGTTCGCCGCCTGGTGATCGTCGGTCGCGATGGGTAGCGGGATCAGGATTGCCGGGCGGCCAACGGCGGTCAGCTCGGCAATGGTCGATGCGCCCGCGCGGCCGATGAACAGATGCGCATCGGCGAGCCGCGCGGCCATGTCCTCGAAATAGGTGGCCAACTCGGCCGGGATACCGTGATTGCGATACCGTTCGCGCACGGCGTCGAGATCTTCGGGCCGGCATTGCTGCGTCACCTGCAATCGCTGGCGCAGCGCGGGCGGCAGCATCGACAGGCCGTCGGGCACCACTTCGGACAGGACGCGCGCGCCCTGGCTGCCACCGGTGACCAGCACGCGCAGCAGGCCTTCCTCGCCCAGCGTCGGGAAGGGCTCGTCGCGCAGGCTGAGTACACCCGCCCGCACGGGGTTGCCTACGAGATGCACCTTGTCCGCATGTTTGGGCGCAAGCCGTTCGACTTCGGGATAGGCGGTGGCGATCGCATCGACGCGACCTGCGAACAGCCGGTTGACGCGTCCGAGCACTGCGTTCTGCTCATGCACCACGGTGGGCACACCCGCGCTCGTTGCAGCGAGGATGGCGGGCAAGGAAGGATAGCCGCCGAAGCCGACCACCGCGCTGGGTTCGAAGCTGTCGAACAGGCGCAAGGCCATACGGCGTCCTTCGAGCACCGCGCGCAGCCCCTTGATCCAGCTGAGCGGGTTCTTGCCGAACCGTCCGGCGGGAAGAACATGCGCGGGCAGGAAGTCGGGTTTGCCGGGAATCTGTGCACCGCGTGCATCGGTGATCAGCGCGACGTGGTGCCCGCGGCGTTCGAGCTCGGTCGCCAGCGCGAAAGCAGGCAGCAAGTGGCCGCCGGTGCCGCCGGCGGCGAGAACGAAATGGCGGCTGGCGCCGGTCATGGGTGGATCTCCCGACGTGCGGGACCGGTGTGGTCTTTCATCGGGGCCATCTGCCCGAAGCCGAGCCTGTCGCCAAGTCCCATGGTCCGGCTTTTCAGGAAGGGATTGCGCCGTGTGATCGCCAGCAGCAGGCCGATATTGAGACAGATCGCGATTGTCGACGAGCCGCCATAGCTGACCAGCGGCAGCGTCATCCCCTTGGAGGGGAAGAGCTGCAGATTGACGAGAATGTTGATGAAGGCCTGGCCCCCGAGCATCGCGATCAGCCCGGCTCCAGCGAGCAGCGCGAACAGATCGTCTTCGTCGAGCAGACGCATCAGCACCCGGCCAACGATGGCGAGATAGAGCAAGACGATGATCGCGCAGGCGATCAGCCCGAATTCCTCGCCGATGACGCTGAAGATGTAGTCGGTATGCGCTTCGGGCAGGCTCATCTTGCGGATGCCGAGACCGTATCCGGCACCGGTCCACCCGCCTGCGGTAAGCGTGCGCGCACCGAGATCGACTTGGTCGTAGGCTGTCCCGCCGCCGATGAAGCTGTCGATACGGTGCCGGGCGTTGTCGTAGAGGAAATAGGTCGCGGTCAGCCCCGCGATGGTGGCACCGATCACCGCGCCCATCCGTTTCATGTCGATCCCCGAAAGGACCATGGCCACGAACCATACGCCAGCGAACAGGATGGTACCGCCGAAATCGGGCTGCATCATCATCAGCGCGGCGATCAGTGCGACATAGGCGGTTGCGATGCCGGCGACGGGCATGTTCGGATCGCGCATCCGCCACGACAGGATCCATGCGGTCGCGATGGCAAAGCCCGGCTTGAGGAATTCGGAAGGCTGGAACTGCATGCCCAGATTGATCCAGCGCCGCGCACCGTTGATTTCCGCTCCCAGCACGGGGACGAGGAACAACAGGACGGTCATGCCCGCCGCAAGCAACAGGCCGAAGCGCCGCGCATTGTCCCGCGCCAGCATCGAGACGCCGAACAGCGTGCCCAGCGCGAGCACCTGCCAGGCCAGGTGGCGGTAGAAGAAATAGAGCGGATCGAGCGTGATGCTGGCAGTCGACAGGCGGTTCGCGGTTGCCGGGCTCGCCGCAGCGACCGCAATCGTGCCCAGGCTCATCAGCAGGAGCACGAGCAGCAGCAGCACACGATCGATCTCACGCCACCAGATCTTGAGCTCCGACCAGCGTGACAGCTTGCCCTTGGGCATGTGCGCAGGCTGTCGTTTGCCGGGGACATAGGGCTGCATGGCCGCGTTCACTTCAGCCCCTCCACCAGCGCGCGGAAATGATCGCCGCGCTTCTCAAAATCGGCATATTGGTCGAAGCTGGCGCAGGCGGGGGACAGCAGGACGGTGTCGCCCGTCTGCGCCTTGGTAGCGGCGGCGCTTACTGCACGGTCGAGTGTCTCGCACCGCTCGACCGGCACGCGGCCTTCCAGCAACGCGGCGAAGTCCGGCCCGGCCTTGCCGATGGTGTAAACGGCTTTCACGTGGGACAACTCGGCCTCGCACTCGCCCAGCCCCGGTTCCTTGGCGAGCCCGCCGAGGATCCAGTGGATGTTGTCGAATGCCGCCAGCGCGGGCGCCGATGCGGCGGTGTTGGTGCCCTTGCTGTCGTTGACGTAGGCCACACCGGCAACCTCCGCGACCCGCTCCATGCGATGCGGGAGGCCTGGGTAGGTCTGCAACCCCGAACGAATATCGTCCGAGGATAATCCGAGTATGTCGCAAATTTCGATGGCGGCTGCTGCATTCTCGCGATTGTGCGGGCCCTGGAGCGAGGGCCAGTCCGCCTGCTCTTCACCGGCGATACCGCGGTTGGCGAGAACGTCTTCGAGAATGCTAGCGATCGATCCTTCGGCAAAATTGCCCAGCGACCGCGCATCGGTGAACCGTGCAATCGAATTGTGGCCGCGCGTCTGCATCGTCAGCAGCCGCGACTTGCTGGCCGCATATTTCTGGAAATCCCCATCGTACCGGTCGAGATGATCGGGTGTGATGTTGAGCAGCACCGCCACATCGCAGTCGAGCGAAAAGGTCAGGTCGATCTGGTAGCTCGAAAGCTCAAGCACATAGACGCCCTCTTCGGGCAGCGGGTCCTGTTCGAGAATCGGCAGGCCGATATTGCCGCCCATTGTCGTCGGGACGCCGGCCTGCTTCAGTATGTGGTGCGTGAGTGCGGTGGTGGTCGACTTGCCATTGGTGCCGGTGATGCCGACGACCTTGTGCGGCAGCAGGTCCGCCCTCGCCTGCGCGAACAGCTCGACATCGCCGATCACCGGCACGCCGAAGCTATCGGCATGCGGCTTGATCGGATGCGTGTTGAGGGGGACGCCGGGGCTGACCACCACGCCCGCATATCCGGTGAGGTCTGCCTCCAACGGATCGCCAATGGCGCAGCGTCCGGCATAGGGTTCGCGCGCCTCGGCACGGTCGTCCCACACCAGCACGTCGGCCCCACTCGCCAACAGCGCCTCGACCGTCGCCCGGCCGGACCGCGCCAGTCCGAGAACGGCGTATTTTCTGTCCTTCCAGGCGGGTGAGGTGATCATCGCAGCTTGAGCGTCGCAAGCCCCATGAGTGCGAGCACGATTGCGACGATCCAGAAGCGGATCACGACCTTGCTCTCCGACCAGCCAAGCTGTTCGAAATGGTGGTGGATCGGCGCCATGCGGAACACGCGCTTGCCCGTCCGCTTGAACCAGAACACCTGGATGATGACGCTGAGCGCCTCGAACACGAACAGCCCGCCGACAATCGCCAGCACGACCTCATGGTTGGTCGCCACCGCGATCGCGCCCAGCGCGCCGCCAAGCGCGAGACTTCCGGTATCACCCATGAAAACGGCCGCCGGGGGCGCGTTGAACCACAGGAAGGCGAGCCCCGCACCCATGATTGCCGCGCAGAAGATCGCCAGTTCGCCTGCCCCCTCGACATAGGGAATGCCGAGATAGTCGGAATAATCGACGCGCCCGACGAGATAGGCAATCAGTGCGAACGTCCCCGCGGCGATGATCACCGGCATCGTCGCCAGCCCGTCGAGGCCGTCGGTCAGATTGACCGCATTGCCCGCCCCAACGATCACGAAGGCGGCGAAGGCGTAATAGAATACGCCCAGTTCGATCCCGATGTCGTTGAAGAAGGGAACGTAGAGGAAGGTGTTGACCTCGTTCACCACGATGAAGCTCGCGACGCCCGCAATTGCGAATTCGAGCAGCAGTCGGACCTTGCCCGAAACGCCCTTGTGGCTGGCCTTGGAAACCTTGTCGTAATCGTCGAGGAAGCCGATCAGCCCGAAACCGAGCGTGACCGCGAGACAGGCCCAGATGAAAGGGTTGCTCAGATCCATCCAGATCAGGACCGAGAGGCTCAGGCTGATCAGGATCATCAGCCCGCCCATGGTCGGCGTACCCCGCTTGGCGAGGTGGGTCTGCGGACCATCCTCGCGGATCGGCTGCCCCTTGCCCTGCCGTACGCGCAGCATGGCGATGAAGCGCGGCCCGATGACGAGCCCGATGATCAGCGCGGTCATGAGCGTCGCCCCGGCCCGGAACGTCTGATAGCGCACGAGGTTGAAGATGCCTTCGAAATTCAACCATTCGGCGAGAAGATACAGCAAATCGGCCTCTCGTCGCGCCTAGCCGGCGCGGGTGAAATGATCCACGAGCCGGCCAAGACCGACCGAGTTGGAGCCCTTGACCAGCACGGCATCGCCCGCGACGACACCGAAGTCTTCGAGCAGCTCGATCGCCTCGTCGGCAGTCTGGCAATGCGCCCAGGCGATAGGCTTGCCAAGGACGGAGCTCTGCGGTTTCCCCAGTTCCCGCGCCAAGGCGCCCATCTCTTCGCCCACCAGCACGGCATAATCGACATCGGCGGCGATGATCGGTTCGGACAGTGCGGCATGGAACTGCGCCCCGAAATCGCCCAGCTCCTTCATCGCGCCGAGCACCGCTATCCGGCGCCCCGAGGGGGTCTGCCCGAGCTGCGCCAGCGTGGCGCGCATGCTGGCGGGATTGGCGTTGTAGCTTTCGTCGATGAGCAGCGCCTTGCCGCCCGGGACGTCGATCCCGTGCCGCGCGCCGCGTCCCTTGAGCCCGCCCATTTCGGCCAGCGCTAGCCCGGCGGCCGCCATGTCACCGCCAGCCGCACGCACGCTGGCCATCACCGCGAGCGAATTGATCACCCAGTGATCGCCGGGTTCGGCGACGGTGTAGCACAGCCGCCCTTCGGGGAATTCGCAAGTCACGAGGCTGCCGCCGTTGGCGCTGGGAATGGCATCGAGCAAGCGGACGTCGGCAAAGCGTGCGCGACCGAAGCTGACCACCTTGGCGCCGACACGCTCCGCAGCGAGCCTAAGGCGCTCGTAATGCTCGCTATCCGCCGGGATGACCACGGTCCCGCCCGGCTCGAGCCCGGCGAATATCTCCGCCTTGGCATCGGCGATCGCTTCCATGCTGCCGAGGTTCTCGATATGCGCGGGGGCGATCGTGGTGATGACGGCAACATGCGGGCGAACCTGCGTGGTCAGTCCCGCGATCTCGCCCGCGTGGTTCATGCCCATCTCGAAGATACCGAAACGGCTGCGCGCAGGCATCCGGGCAAGGCTGAGCGGGACGCCGACGTGGTTGTTGTAGCTGCGGGTCGAACGATGCGCAGCGCCGCGGCTGGCGCGTTCCAGACTGGCGAAGATCGCTTCCTTGACGCCGGTCTTGCCAACCGAACCGGTCACTCCGATGATCGTGGCTTCGACACGGCCGCGCGCAGCACGCGCCAGCGCTTTGAGCGCGCGGGTGGTGTCGTCGACGAGGATGTGGGGCCAGTCCACCGGGCGATCGACGATCGCCCCCGCCGCGCCATTGGCGAAGGCCCTGTCGAGGAAACGGTGTCCGTCCATCGCTTCGCCCTTGAGCGCGACGAACAGGTCGCCATTGACCACGTCGCGGCTGTCCATTTCGACACCGGCGACCTGGAAATCGTGGCTGGCCGTTCCGCCGACCGCTTCCGCGATGCTGCGCGCATCCCATAGCGTGAGCGGCAGCCGATCGCGCGGATCGGCAGGCCAGTCGACATAGGCCGGGTGACGCAGAATGGCGGCGCTCATGCGTCACCTCTGGCAATTTCGCCGACGCATTCGCGCGCGACTTCAACATCGTCGAAGGGCAGCACTCGCATGTTTTCTCCCGATCCGATGATCTGACCCGTTTCATGACCCTTGCCGGCGATAAGGACGATGTCCTGCGCCCCGGCTTCGGCGATGGCTGCGTGAATGGCTTCGCGACGCCCGCCTATTTCGCGCGCCTGCGGCGCACCCTCAAGCACTTGCCGGCGGATATCCGCAGGATCCTCGCCGCGCGGATTGTCATCGGTGACGATTACCAAATCGCTCGCCTTGGCGGCGGCAGCCCCCATCGGGGCGCGCTTGCCGTGATCGCGGTCCCCGCCGGCGCCGAAAACGGTTATCAATCGGCCGGAAACGTGCGGGCGCAGCGCAGCGATGGCCGCCTCGAGCGCATCGGGCGTGTGTGCGTAATCGACATAGACCGGCGCATCCGAAGGAGCGATCGCCGCGCGTTCGAGCCGCCCGCGAACCGGCTGCAGCCGCGCGACCGCGTCCCAGACCTGACTGGCATCGATGCCCGTGGTCAGCGCCAGTCCCGCGGCGGTCAGCGCGTTGGATACCTGGTACGCACCGATCAGCGGCAAATTGAAGGTCCGGCTCGTCCCGTCATGCTCTATCGTCAGCGACTGACCCAGCTGGGTCGGCTCGCGTCCGGTGAGGCGGATGGTCTTACCCGCTTCACCGACGGTCATGACCTTCAGGCCACGCTGCTGCGCATGGTCGACCACGCGCACATTCCATTCGCTGGCTTCCGCCCCCATCCATACGACCGCGGTCGCATCGGGGGAAATGACCTCGTCGAACAGCCGCATCTTGGCCGCGAAATAGTCTTCCATGTCGGTATGATAGTCGAGATGGTCGCGGCTGAAATTGGTGAAGCCAGCCGCCATGACGGGCACGCCTTCATTGCGGAACTGTGCCAGCCCGTGGCTCGAAGCTTCGTAGGCGACATGCGTGACCCCTTCACGCGCCAGCCCGCTGAGGTTCGCAAGGAAGGTGACGATGTCGGGGGTCGTCAGCCCGGTCGAAACACTTTCGTCGGGCGTGGTGACACCCAAAGTGCCGATGCTGGCTGCACGGTGCCCCGCCATGCGCCAGATCTGGCGTGTCATCTCGACAGTCGAAGTCTTGCCGTTGGTACCCGTGACCGCGACGATATGGTCGGGCACGGGCGTGAAGAAGCGGGCGGCCAGCGTTGCGAATGCGCGCCGCGGCATCGCGTCGGCGATGTGGATGGCCCCGTCAACCCTGGCTTCGGGGCGCGCGACGACGGCAACCGCCCCGGCCTCGATCGCCGCGGGGATGAAGTCCTCGCCATTGACCTGCAGGCCCTGAAAAGCCCCGAAGACAGTTCCGGGAGCGACCTTGCGATTGTCGATCGCAAAGCCTGTCACCAGGGCGTCCCCGGCGCAGGCAAGGCCCGCCTCGTCGCACAGCTTGGCCAGCTTCACTTGTTCGCCTCCGGGATCAGCGGCTTGAGATCGGTGATGTCGACGTCGCGCGTGTCGTCGGGACGCACGCCGATCAGCGGGCCGATGCGCGGGACCAGTCGCCCGACGATCGGCGCCGCATTCCAGGCGGCGGTGCGCTGATACGAGCTTGCGAGCGTCCCACGCGGTTCATCGAGCATGGCAATCACGACATAGCGGGGCCGATCCATCGGGAAGGCGGCTGCAAAGGTCGAAACCAGCGCGGTCTTGCGATAGCCGGCGCTCCCGCCCGGCTTTTCGGCCGAACCGGTCTTGCCGCCGACACGATAGCCGGGTGCATCGGCATTCTTGCCGGTGCCGTAGACCGCGATCGCGCGGAGCAACTGGCGCATCCGGCTCGACGTCGAGGCCTTGAACACACGGCGTCCTTTCGGCGCTTCACCCGGCCCGAGCTTTTTCAGCGTGGCCGGACGCCAGATCCCGCCGTTGACCATCGCTGCATAGGCGCTGGCGAGATGCAGCGGGGTCACGGCGATGCCATGGCCGTAACCGACGGTCATCGAGCGCAGGCGCGGCCATTTCTCGCCCGGCCAGATCGGGAAGCCCTTGGCGGGCAATTCGATATAGGGCCGCTCGTTCATGCCGAGGTCGATCATGGTGCGGCGCATGCGTTCGGGGCCGAGTTCGTCGGCAACACGCGCGGTCACGGTATTGGACGAGTGGATCAGCGCTTCGACAACATTGAGGTGCGCGCCCATCGAGTGGCTGTCCTTGATGCTGAAGCGCCCGACCTTGACCGGGCTCGCGTCCCATCGGCGACCGAGATTGCGCACCACCCCCGCGTCGATCGCGGCAGCGACCGACAGCGGCTTGAAGGTCGAGCCAAGTTCGTAGACCTGGTTGGTCACGCGGTTGAACATCAGTTTCTGACCGCGCGCATCGATCTTGTTGGGATCGAATTCGGGCAGCGAGGCAAGCGCAAGCACTTCGCCCGTGTCGACGTCGAGCACGATTCCCGCACCGCCCTGCGCCTGCACCAGCTTCATCCCGCGGCGCAGTTCGTCCTCGAGTGCGCCCTGCACGCGGGAATCGATCGATAGCGAGACCGGCGTGCCGCGCGTGTTCGGGTCGGAGAGATGCTTGTCGAGCACCTGCTCCATGCCCACCCGGCCCTTGCCATCGGCGGCGACATAACCGAGCACATGCGCGGCCATCGATCCCTGCGGATAGTGCCGGTCGTTTTCCATCGGCATTTCCAACGCCAGCTCGCCGATCTCCTGCACGCGATTGGCTTCCTCGGGAAGCACGCGGCGGCGGATATAACCCTGCTTTCCGGCGGCGAACTGTGCAGCAACCCGCTTCTCGTCGAGATCGGGGAAAATTGCCTTGAGCCGCGCGGCAACCTCTTCGGGTTCACTCACCAGCGGCGTGCCGTCTTCGCCCAGCGCGGTGGGGTTGAACCACAGCGCATAGGCGGGAAAGGCCCGGGCCAGCGGAACGCCGTTGCGATCGGCAATCTCGCCGCGCGGCGGCAGCAGCGCTTCCTCGAGCGAGGTGCCGCGCGCGCCATGGTCGGATGCGCCGAGATAGGCGATCCGCACCAGCGCGAGCAGCGCCACAAAGGCGAAGCCCAGGGCGATCCACAGCACACGCCAGCGCGCGAGGGTGAGTGATTCCTGGCGAATGTTGACCAGTTGCACGCGCCCGGACGCAAGCGCCATGCTCACCGCACCATGCCCGCTCCTGCCCGCCGCGATCGCGGGAGCGAAGCCGGAGAAGGCGTTCACTGGCTCACCTCGGCGACGCCCGCCATGCCGACCGCGGGGCTGGCCAGTCGTTCGGCGAGACCGCTGGCGGTCACGACATCGCGGCCATCGACAGGCGTTGCGTTATCCGCATCGCCCTCGATCCATTCGGCGAACAAGCCTTCGCTTTCGCGCGCGGGCCGGTTGAGCGCGACACGCACGGGCGACGGGGCATCGACGCCGCGCGGGGTGCCGAGCGCGGCAAGCTGCCGTTCGCTCTCGAGATACTGGTCGGCGCGCGGCGCGGAATAGCCGAACTCGACCGCATTCCAGTTGGACAGTTGCTGCTGGCTGGCACGGGTCTCGAACTCGGTTTCGAGCATCAGCTTCGCCTGCTGCGCGGCAATGATCCGACGTTCGGCGAGGCGTACGTCGCTTTTGACCGCGTTGACCTTGAAAGTCAGCGCGAGAAGCAAGGCGAAACAGATCGCCAGCACCAAAGCCCAGCCAATCTGCCGGATACGCGAACCGCCCACCATCACGCGGCCTCCCGCGCGGGCGTGGCCGTGCGTGTCGCATGGCGCAGAACCGACGAGCGTGCGCGCGGATTACGTTCCAGTTCTGCCTCGCCCGGCTTGATCGCCTTGCTGACCTGCGAAAAGACCGGATCGTCCTGCGCCGCCAAAGGGACGTGACGCGAAGCGCTCGGGGTTGAGGATGCCTCGCGCAGGAAGCGCTTGACGATCCGGTCTTCGAGGCTGTGGAAGCTGACCACCGCAAGGCGGCCCCCTTCACGCAGCAGGCTTTCGGCGGCCGACAGCCCTGCGGACAGTTCGTCGAGCTCGCCATTCACATGAATACGCACGGCCTGGAAGGTACGCGTGGCGGGGTCCTTCTTGTCGTGCGGTTTATGGCCCAGTGCCTTGCGTACGATGCGTGCGAGTTCGCCGGTCGTCTCGAGCGGGCGCGCTGCCACGATCGCGCGCGCCACACGGCGCGACTGACGTTCCTCGCCATAGGTATAGAGCACATCGGCGATGGCCTTCTCATCGGCCGTGTTGAGGAAATCGGCGGCACTGGCGCCATCCTGGCTCATCCGCATGTCGAGCGGACCGTCGGCGGAAAAGGCGAAGCCGCGATGCGCCTGGTCGAGCTGCATCGAGGACACGCCGATATCCATTACCACGCCATCGACCCGCGCAAGGCCAACCGACGTCATGACGTCAAGCATCTCGGAGAAGCGATGCGGGTGGAGGACGAGACGCGGCGGGCTCTCCCGGGCTTCCGCCCAGCGCTGCCCTGCGGCGATGGCGTCGGGATCGCGGTCGAACGCATGCACCGTGGCGCCGCGATCGAGCAAAGCGCGCGTATATCCGCCCGCGCCGAAGGTCGCATCGATAACGACGTCGCCCGGCTGCGGGTCAAGCGCAGCGATGACCTCTTCGAGGAGGACGGGAACATGCGGAGCGGCGCTCATTTGCCCTTCGCCTTCGCATCGGCGAGGAAACTGTCGCAGGCCGCCTTCGCGCCCGCCCAGTCGTCACCCATCTGCGCCAGTTCGGCAGGGTTCCACAGTGTGAAGAAGCGTCCGCCACCCTGGAAGTACAGGCCGTCTTCAATCTTGCCGAGCAAGCGCAAGTGATCGGGCATGACGAAGCGTCCGCTGTCGTCGAAGGGCATTTCCTGGAAGCCGAATAGCTGGCTCGATCGCGTGTCGCGGTCGAATTCCTTGCCCAGCCGCACCGCGAGCTCTTCCTCGCGATCGAGCTGGGCTTCGAGTTCGGGTTTGCGCGAGAGGCCGAAGCCGACGAGGCAGTTCCAGCTGGTATGCTTGGACAGGCACAGGACGCGACCGTCGCTGCTCTCCTTCACCGCCTTGCGAAAGAGGGGCGGAAGCACAAAGCGGCCCTTATCGCCCGCGGGCGAATAGGCCTGACCACTGTACCCTCCAAAAGACACTTGCCCCGAACCTCGAATGCGGTTTCGCTTACCTCCTCACCGCACAGGACCACCCACTCGCCCAGCCGATAGGGCGAGCCGCCCCGCCTGCCGGCAGCGCGCGCAGTGACAGTCCTTGTCCGATGTGATGCCGGTTTATCGCGGGCATCGCGGGGATGAAAGGGAAAATTGCGGGAATTTACGGGATAAGTCCGTAAGCAATTGTATTTTAGATACTATTTCAGAGGACGCGAACTTGAAACTTCTACCAAACTGTTAAGGAAGCGCCTGGAAAATGGGGAGAATCCCGTAGCGGATTCGGGCGATCCCGGGATTTCCCGGGTCCCATCCCGGATTTTCCCGCCCGGCGTGGCAAAGCGTTACTTCCCGGAGAGCAGCGTGGCCAAGGTCTGCCAAAGGGCAGCCCGGCGCTCGGGCGGCGCAGGAGCGTCGCCCTCCCAATCGAATACCGCCGCATCGGCGATGACGAGAACATGGCCGTCCCCTATCGCGCAGCGTGCAGCCAAACCGTCGGCGTGAAGAGTGCAGTCGCCTGCGGCAGGCGCGGGCGCCAGTTGCAAGCGTCCGGCAAGACGAACCGGAATGTCCACGCCATCCAACGCGACCGATTGCTCCTCTGCCGGTTGCGCATCATCGAAGGTAAGCGCCAGCCCCCAGTGATCGAGGATGGGCGACAACAGCACGACGTCCTGCGGTCTCCGCCGATCCCCGATGGGGTAGTGCGAGTGCCTGGTGAGCATCGGGTCGGCGAATATGACCGCGCGACCACCTTTGCGAACCCAGGCATCGAACGCCATGTTCTCGGAGGGTGCAAGAGCGCGCGGCTGAGCGAGCACGACGCGCTTCAGCCCGGCAAGCGCTTCTGCCTCGAGCGTATCGAGCGGCACCATCGTCAGGCGCGTCTCCATTTCCTCCCGCACCCAGTCGGGCTTCGCCGATCCATCGAGCATGGCGCCGAACGCGCCCTCACCCCAATAGATCGGCAAGGTCGAGAAGAACCCGACATCGGGCTTGCGACCGGCGGGCTCATCCCCAGCCGGGACAGCAGAACACGCTGCAGCGCCCAGCGCCAGCGTCAGAGCTGCGACGAACGCGTCAATTGGGCGCGGGAAGCGCATCGCCCTCGCCCATCGGTCCGGCCGTCGGCGTTGCAGACGGCGTCGCGGTCGGTTGCGCAGGCAGGTCGGGGACCACACCCGCTTCGACCAGAGGGTCGTTCTGCGGGGGCGCCTGGGTAGGCTCGGTGGTCGGAGCGGCCGCGGGAACCGTTGTCGCATCAGTCTCGGCCGCGCGGTCCTGGATGATGCTTGCCAGGCCGACGAGGAGGATCATCATCACGATCCCCGTAATGCCGATCTGCAGCCGCTGCATCGTGCGTTCGCGCCGCGCATCGTTACCGGGCACGTCGGGCAGTTCGCCCACCGGCGGCTTGCGGCTCATGTCGAAGAATTGATGCACCCGCATAAGCCTAGGCACGCTTGCTCAGCAGTCAATCGCCCGATTGCAACCAATTGAACACCGGCAGTCCCTTGGCCTTCAGCCATTCGGGATTGTACAGCGTCGAAAGGTAGCGGAAGCCCGTGTCGCACAGGATCGTGGCGACCCGCGGGTTGTCGCGCCCTTCGGCGACCAATTGCTTGCCCAGTGCGACCGCACCGGCAACGTTGATGCCCGAAGACAGACCCAGACTGAGCCCTTCCTCGCGCAGCAGGCGTTCGACCCAGGACAGACCTTCTTCGTCCGAAACCCGGAATTGCGTATCGATCGGCGCGCCTTCGAGATTACCGGTTATGCGCCCCTGTCCGATGCCTTCGGCCACGGAAGACCCTTCGGCCTTCAATTCGCCATGCGCGAAGTAATTGTACAGCGCCGCACCGTGCGGATCGGTGAGTGCGATGGTAACGTTCTCGTCAAATTCCTTGAGGCCCATCCCGACCCCGGCGATCGTCCCGCCGGTTCCGGCGGCGCAGGTAAACCCGTCGATCCGCCCTTCGAGCTGTTCCCACAGCTCCTTCGCCGTGGTCTCGATATGCGCCTTGCGGTTGGCGGTGTTGTCGAACTGGCCGGCCCAGATCGCCCCGTCGATTTCCTCAGCCATCCGGCGCGAGACGTGCTGGAAATGGTTGCAATCGGCATATTTGGTGGGCGGCACGGTGACCAATTCCGCGCCCAATGCGCGGATGGTCTGCATCTTTTCCTGGGACTGGTTGTCGGGCATTACGATGATCGTGCGATAGCCAAGCGCATTCGCGACCAGCGCAATGCCGATCCCGGTGTTGCCGGCCGTGCCCTCGACCACCGTGCCTCCTGGCTTGAGCTCGCCCCGCGCTTCGGCATCACGAATGATGTAGAGCGCGGCGCGGTCCTTTACCGAGGCACCGGGATTGGTGAATTCACACTTGCCATAAATGTCGCAGCCGGCTTCCGCGCTGGCCCCCTCGAGGCGAACCAGCGGCGTATTGCCGATGAGGTCGAGCGTATGCTCGCGTACGGGAATTGAAGTCATGTTGGGCGAGTTAGGCGGTGCAAGCCCAACCCGCAAACAACATCAATCTTCAGGCGCGATAGTAACCTTCAGCCCGTCCAGTTCGGGGGTAAAGGGAATCTGGCACGACAGGCGCGAGGTCGGCTGGCGATGATCGGTCGATTCCAGCAGATCGTCCTCGTCTTCGGTCATTTCGGGCAGCTTGTCGGAATAGGCCGCATCGACATGGACATGGCAGGTCGCGCACGAACAGCAACCGCCGCACAGCGCCAGCAGCTCGTCGAAACCGTTGTCGCGGATCGCTTCCATCACGGTGAGGCCGTCGGCGACGTCGATTTCGCTGGTTTCGCCTTCACGAGTGGTCACGATCAGTTTGGGCATTGCGTCTATCCTCGGTTGCAAAGGGCCACTGGTCGACCCTATGCGAGCGGCTGCTATTCAATCGTGACCGGGAAGGCAAGCGCACTCGCCATGGGTCTGTCCAATGCACAGCTACGCGACCACCTAGATGCGGTGGCGGCCGAGGACCCCGTGGTCGCCGGAGCGCTCGAGCGGTGCGGCTATCCGGAGGAGCGGATCCGGCCGACGGGCTACCGCACGCTGCTGCGCACGATCGTCGGCCAGCAAGTCAGCGTTGCTTCCGCCGATGCGGTCTGGGGCAAGCTTGAAGCCGAACTCGGCGAAGATATGCAGGCGGAGGAATTGCTCGCCCGCGATTTCGATACACTGCGCGCCTGCGGGCTTTCGCGGCAGAAACAGGGTTATGCTCGCAGCTTGTGCGAACTGGTCACCAGCAATGAACTGGACCTGGCCAGCCTGCCCGCGGACGATGAGGAGGCGATCGCCGAACTCGTTCGCATCAAGGGCATCGGTCGCTGGTCGGCGGAGATCTATCTCCTGTTCGCCGAGGGGCGCCCTGATATCTGGCCGGCAGGGGACCTTGCGGTGCAGGAAGCCGTCGGCCGGATGCTGACGCTGTCCGCGCGGCCGAGCGAAAAGGAAACGCGCGAGATCGGGGCACGCTGGCAGCCCCATCGCGGGGCCATGGCGATCTTCACCTGGCATGCCTATACAAATGCAGCGCTGTGATGCGCGAACGGGAGGGAATTCGATGAGCGATCGCAAGGCGATTTACATTACCGGCGGCGGATCGGGGATCGGCCGGGCCGTGGCACTGCACTTCGCCGAACGCGGCTGGTTCGTTGGCCTCGGCGATATCGACAAGACGGGATTGCACGAAACCGCCGAACTGATCGGCAATGGCTTCGTCTATACGCATCTGCACGACGTGCGCGACCGCACCGCGTGGGACGAGGCGCTCGAAGCGTTCTCGGTTGCGACCGGCGGCCGCATCGATGTCCTGTTCAACAACGCCGGTATCCCGCTGGGCGGATCGCTGATCGAGAACAGTCCGGAAGAAATAGAGCGCTGTCTCGACATCAACCTCAAGGGCGTGCTGTTCGGCGCGCAGGCCGCCTACCCCTATCTGCAGAAGACGGCGCCCGGGTCGTGCCTGCTCAACACTGCGAGCGCTGCCGGCATCTATGGAACGCCCGGCGCCAGCGTCTACTCGGCGACCAAGTTCGGCGTTCGCGCCATAACCGAAAGCCTCGATGGCGAATGGGCGGCCGACGGGATCGATGTGCGTTCGCTCATGCCCAGCTTCATCGACACGCCGCTGCTCGATCACAATCCCAACGCCCGGTCGAACGAAGGCATCCGCCAGCGCGTGACCGATTCCGGCCTCGAGATCACGCCGGTCGACGACGTGGCGGCGGCGGCATGGGCCGCGGTGCATGGCGAAAGGCTGCACACCACCGTCGGCAAGACCGCAAAACGCATGGCCTTTGCCGCGCGTTGGCTGCCGGGTCGGGTGCGCAGGGGAACCCGCGCTGGCGGGCGTCCGATGGGCCGGTAAATCCTAGCCGAGCAGCGCGTCGATCTTGCGCGCCATCTTCACGTCGCGCAGCGAGAGACCGCCCGCATCATGCGTGGTCAGCGTGATCTCGACACGATTGTAGACATTGGACCATTCGGGGTGATGATCGCGCGTTTCCGCGATCAATGCGACGCGTGTCATGAAGGCGAACGCTTCGGAGAAATCGGCAAATTCGAACTTGCGTTCGATCGCATCGCCGTCGCGGCACAGGCTCCATTGGGGCAGCGCGCTCAACCAGCTCTTGCGGTCTTCCTCGCTTAGCTGTTCGACGGTCATGGGTAGCGAATCTCCTCTAGCTTGTCGCTCGCGCGCCTTTTGCCTATCGCTCCCGCCCATGCAACCTCGCCTCGTCGCAAAGGATCTGGCCTGCCGCCGCGGCGAGCGCTTGCTCTTCCGCGGGCTCTCCTTCGCCTGCGCACCCGGTGACGCGCTGCTTGTCGCAGGGGCGAACGGGATCGGCAAGTCGAGCCTGATCCGGATGCTTGCCGGGCTGCTCAGGCCCATAGCGGGATCGGTCGCAAGCGAAGGTGCAATCGGCCTGGTCGATGAACGGCTGGCACTCGATCCGAACCTGCCGCTGGGTCAGGCGCTGCGTTTCTGGGAACGGCTGGATGATTGCGTGGCCCCGGCGCGCGCGCACGAAATCCTGCAACTCGAACCGCTGCTCGACGTGCCCGTACGCTATCTCTCCACGGGGCAGAAGAAACGCGCCGCGCTGGCGCGGCTGCTCAACCGGTCCTGTCCGATCTGGCTGCTCGACGAACCGCTCAACGGGCTCGACACGCAGGCACAGGCGAGTTTCGAGGCCCTGATCGCCCAGCATTGCGCGGCCGGGGGCATCGCGCTGGTCGCTTCGCATCAGGGCATCGCCCTGCCCGATCCGGCGCGTGTCGAACTGGCGGAGTATGCGGTGTGATCGGCACTCTGCTGCGACGCGATCTCGGCTTGTTGCTTCCCGGCAGGCGCGGCGGCGGGGGCATCCTGCCGCTGCTGTTCTTCCTCGCGGTGGCGATGCTCTATCCCTTCGCCGTCGGCCCGGACGCGCAATTGCTGGCGCGGACCGGCGGCGGAGTAATCTGGGTCGCGGCGCTGCTGGCCGCGATCCTGCCGCTGGAGAAGCTGGTGGCGGCCGATCTCGAGGCGGGGGTTTTCGACCAGTTGTACTTGCGCGGCGTCAGCGAAGAATGGGCAATGACATCACGCCTGCTCGCGCATTGGCTGGCCTTCGCCCCGCTCCTGCTGCTCGCGACGCTGCCCGCCGCGGCACTGCTCGGCATCTCGGAAGCGACGACGCGGATCGTGCTGCTGGGGCTGCTCGCCGGGACACCGGGGCTTGCCGCCGTCGGCCTTGCCGTTGCCGCGTTGACAGCCAGCCTGCGCGGCGGGGCGGCACTGGCGGGGCTGATGGTGATCCCGCTCGCCGTGCCGATCCTGATTTTCGGTGCGGGCACGCTCGCGCGCCCCGACGACACGGGCGGTTTGCTGCTGACAGCCGCGCTCAGCCTCGGCCTGTGCGCGGTCACGCCGTTCGTCGCCGGCGGCGCTATCAGGGCCGCGCGCGAAGCCTAGTAAGGCGGCTTATGCAGCCCTTTGGGGCTCTCGGTGAAAATCTCCACCCCGTCATCGGTGATGGCGATCGAATGTTCGAACTGCGCACTGAGCGACTTGTCGCGGGTGACTGCAGTCCAGCCGTCGCGCAGGATTTTGGCGTGCGGCCGCCCGGCATTGATCATCGGTTCGATGGTGAAAAACATGCCCGGCTTCAGTTCCGGGCCCGTTCCGGCGCGCGCCGCGTGGATCACCTCGGGCGCATCGTGGAACAATCGTCCGAGGCCGTGACCGCAGAATTCCTGCACGACTCCATAGCGGAACTGGCGCGCATGCGCTTCGATCGCTGCGCCGATATCGCCCAGCCGCGCGCCCGGCTTCGCCGCCGCTTCGATGCCGAGCATTAGGCATTCATAGGTCACGTCGACCAGTCGTTGCGCCTTGAGCGACGGCTCGCCAGCGAAGAACATGCGGCTGGTATCGCCATGCCATCCGTCGAGCAGAGGGGTCACGTCGATATTGACAATGTCGCCGTCCTTCAGCGCCTTGTCCGACGGGATTCCATGGCAGATGACGTGGTTGATCGAGGTGCAGCAGCTATGCGTGTAGCCACGATAGCCCATTGTCGCGGGCACTGCGCCCGCATCGAGCATCATCGTGCGCGCCTTGTCGTCGATCTCGCCGGTGGTCACCCCCGGCTGGACGAACCCGGTCAGTTCGTCGAGTATTTCGGCCGCAAGCCGGCCGGCCTTGCGCATGCCCTCGTAGCCGTCCGGCCCGTGGAGCTTGATCGTACCGTCGCGATAGACGGTCTCGTCGCCTTCGATTACCTGATATTCGGTCATGCTGCCCACATAGTCGCTCGGTCGGCGAATTGCGAGGGGCCTAGCGCTTCACGCTGAACGCCCCGGCATAGGCAGGTTTCACTGCATCGATGACCGAAGCGCTGACCGGAAAATCGAGTTCGTAGGCGCCTTCCGCGTAAGCACCCGCGACATAGGGGCCGAAATAAACGGCCAGCCGGTCGAAGCTCTTGCCATTGGACGAACCAATTAGGACGGTCGCCTCGTCGAGGCCCGGACACTTGTCGAACATGTCATCGCTATCGGGTTCGACCGCAAAGCCCCGCCGCTCGCTGCGTTCGGCGTTGAGCGTATCGCAAAGCCTCTGGCCCAGCGCCTGTTCCAGCGCGACCGGCGAATTGAACAGCGCAATCCCTTCGACGGCCTGCTCTTCCTCGCGGTCCCAAACGAGCGATTGCACGCCATACATGCCGTGCGCGCCACCCGAATAGCTTGCCATCTCACCCGACAGGCTGAGATAGCGCGGCAGATCCGCGACCACCTTCCATTCCATTGAAGCGCTGTGCTGGCGCGGCGTATACTCGGCATCCTGGGCAGCGTCCCAATCCTCGTCGGCATCGGCAACGAGCCGTGTGCGCAGAGCATCGGCTTTCGTTTTCATGATCTTCGCCAGCCCGGGTTCTGCCGATGCTTCGGCAGGCCAGGCATAGGCGAAGAGATAGCGATCGGTCTCCTCCTCCAACTCCTGAGCCTTCGCAGCAACGGGTGTCGCATTCGCGGTCGGCGAAGTGGGTTCCGTCTCGACGCCCGCACGTTCGGCATAGCCGGTTCCATCGGAACAGGCCGCACTCGACAGGGCGAGCGAAATCAGGAACAGGGGCGCACGCATTGCGGTTTCCTTACCGTATACCGGATAATTCAGAGGCAATTCGAATATGGCCGACAACGAACCGCTTATCCAGCCCGACCGCGGTCAGGACGCGATTTCTCTGCATCTCGTCAACCGCGACGGCTTTCCCGAGTGGGTGAAGAAGTTGTCCACCACCCAGCGCACCGCGCTCGAAGCGCAGAAGTTCGAGGGCAGCGGCTACCAGGTCGGGATCCTGCCCGATGGTGACAGCTGGTTTGCGGTCGGCGGAGTCGCGAACCCGGCGGAGCTTTCGAGCTGGTGCATGGCCAAACTGGCGGAAGCATTGCCCGCCGGCACATATCGCCGCGCTGAAGGTGAACCCGGCCCCGCCGTGCATGGCTGGCAGACCGCTCAATATGTCTTCGATCGCTACAAGCAGCCCGAACGTCCGGTCGGCCCACGGGTCCTGCTGACGAAAGACGTGGGTGCGATCGACAGTGCAATCGCCGAAGCGAAAGCGGTTTGCCTGGTTCGCGACCTCGTCAACACGCCCGCCGAAGATATGGGGCCTGCCGCGCTCGAGGCTCAGTGTGAAGAACTGGCCAAGGCACACTCCGCGGAGCTCAAGGTCACTCGCGGAGACACGCTCGAGCAGGAATATCCGATGGTCCACGCGGTCGGGCGCGCCGCTGCGCGTCATCACGCGCCGCGGATCATGCACTTGACATGGGGCAAGGAAAGCAACCCCGTTCTCGCCATCGTCGGCAAGGGCGTGTGTTTCGATAGCGGCGGTCTCGACGTCAAGAGTTCGACCGGAATGCTGCTGATGAAAAAGGACATGGGCGGTGCGGCGCATGCCATCGCGCTGGCCGGACTGGTGATGGGCGCCGGACTGCCCGTTCGCCTGCACCTGCTGATCCCGGCAGTCGAGAATGCGATCAGTTCGAACAGCTTCCGGCCGGGCGATGTCCTGAAAAGCCGCAAGGGGCTGACTGTCGAGATCGGCAATACCGATGCTGAAGGCCGCCTGATCCTTGGCGATGCCCTCCAGCGCGCGAGCGAGGAAAAGCCCGAACTGATCCTCGATTTTGCGACGCTGACGGGTGCCGCCCGCGTCGCGCTCGGCCCCGACTACCCGGCCCTGATGACGCGCCGTGACGAGACCGCCGATGCGTTGATCGCCGCAGGCAAGGCGCATGATGACGAGCCCTGGCGCCTCCCCCTGCCCGACGGCTATCGCGAATGGCTGAATTCCGACATCGCCGATACCAACAACGCGCATGGCAATGCTTTTGCCGGGGCGAGCATTGCCGGGCTCTTCCTGGATCGTTTCGTGGGTGAAGGTCTCGATTGGGCCCATTTCGATACCTTTGCCTGGCGCCCGCAGGCCAAGCCGGGCCGGCCCAAGGGTGGCGATGCCTATGGCCTGCGCGCCGCCTGGCACATGTTGCGCGACCGTTTCGGCAAGCCCTGAGCCCGGCAAACTTGCCTGAAAGGCCCCGCCCCGCTAAGCGCCCGCGACGTTCACAACCGGATTATGCAAACAGCGTGACAGCTTCTTCCAGCTATTCCCTCCCCGAAGGTATCGTCGGATTGAAGGGCCCGGTCGACAGGCCGGCGCCGGGGACGCTGCCGCTACGCGGAGATTTGGCGCATATCGCGCTGGCGCGGACCTATCTCGCCGCGCATTATGTCATCCCCCAGCCGCGTACGATCGGTTCGGAGCCCGTCACGATGAAGCTCGCCATGCATGACGACGCCGATCCGGGTGCCGAATTGCCCGCGGGACAGACGGTGGAACTGCTCGACTGTGCGGGCGACTGGGCATGGGTCGCCTGCGGCCCGGAAGGACCGAGCGGCTACCTCCGGCTCGGTCAGCTGGCCCCTGCCAGTGACGCATAAGGTTTTCATCGACGGCGCTGCCGGAACGACCGGAATCGAGATCGCCGACCGGCTGGCAGGACGCAGCGAGTTCGAGATCCTGCGCCTCGACGAACAGCAGCGCAAGGATTTGGCTGCCCGGCGCGAAGCGCTCAACGCCGCCGACATCGCCATTCTCTGCCTGCCCGACGATGCCGCGCGCGAAGCGGTCGACCTGATCGATCCCGCCGGCGGTACGCGCGTTATCGATGCATCCTCCGCGCACCGCACCAGCGAAGGCTGGTGTTACGGATTCCCCGAGCTCATCGGGCGCGAGCGCGTGGCCGATGCGCGGCGCGTGAGCAATCCCGGCTGTTACCCCACGGGATTCCTGGCGCTGGTGGCACCCCTGGTCAAAGCTGGTCTGCTTCCCGCCGACTGGCCGTTTACGGTCAATGCGGTGAGCGGCTTTTCGGGCGGCGGCAAACCCCTGATCGAACGGTTCCGGTCCGAAGGTGCCCCCGCCTTCCGCGCTTATGGCTACGATCTTGCCCACAAGCACCTCCCCGAGATGCAGGCACATGCCGGGCTCGACCACCCGGTGATTTTTGCCCCTTCGGTCGTGCCGGCCTATCGCGGCATGCTGGTCGAAGTTCCGCTGCATCTCGGGGCAATGGCCACCGAACCCCATGCCGACAACCTGCGGGCCGCGCTGGCCGATTTCTACGCGGATGCGCGGCTCGTGAAGGTGCACGGTTCGGCTCCGGTCGGTGAACTGCTGCTGGAAACCGGTGCCGAAGCGACCGATGGCCTCGAACTCTTCGTATTCGCCAACGAAGGCGGCTGGAACGCGCGCCTCGTCGCGCGACTGGACAATCTTGGCAAGGGCGCCAGCGGTGCCGCCGTCCAGAACCTCAACCTCATGTGCGGCCTTCCGGAGACCGCCGGTTTGCGCTTGGCCTCTGCCTAAAAAACGGGCAGGCTCTGTCTGTGCTTCAGGCAGGCGACTCCGATTTCGACGATCCGAACCGCGCAATTGCGCGGTTCGTGCAATTGGCACGCTTCTTGGAACACGTGCGAGCACGACGCGTAAGTGACGTGCGACGCGGATCGAAGAACTCTCAGGGGGACACCAACCGGTGAAAAAGATCGAAGCGATCATCAAGCCCTTCAAGCTCGATGAGGTGAAAGAAGCGCTGCACGAGATCGGCGTATCCGGCATCACCGTTACCGAGGCCAAGGGCTTCGGGCGGCAGAAGGGGCATACCGAACTCTATCGCGGCGCCGAGTATGTCGTCGACTTCCTCCCCAAGGTGAAACTCGAAGTGGTGGTGCCCGAAGGCATTGCCGACCGCACGGTCGAAGCGATCGCCGCAGCGGCCCAGACCGGGCGCATCGGCGACGGCAAGATTTTCATCTCGTCGATCGAGGGCGCGCTGCGCATTCGCACCGGCGAACGCGACGACGACGCGATCTGAATAATCGCGGGGTTAGCCCGCACAGACACATCCTGTTCAATCGGAGGCAATACCAATGGCAAGTGCAAGCGACGTCCTGAAACAGATCAAGGACGAAGGCATCGAGTGGGTCGACCTGCGCTTCACCGACCCCAAGGGCAAGTGGCAGCATTTGACCATGGTCGCGAGCGTACTGGGCGAAGACGAACTCGAAGACGGTCTGATGTTCGACGGTTCGTCGATCGCGGGTTGGAAGGTCATCAACGAAAGCGACATGATCCTCAAGCCGGATCTCGAGCGGGTCTATGTCGATCCGTTCAGCGCCGAACCCATGCTGATCGTGTTCTGCGACATCGTCGAACCCTCGACCGGCGAATGGTATGCCCGCGACCCGCGTTCGACCGCCAAGCGCGCCGAAGCCTATCTGAAATCGACCGGCGTCGGCGACACGATCTACGTCGGCCCCGAAGCCGAATTCTTCATGTTCGACGATGTCCGCTTCGAGGACGGCTATGCCGGATCGGGCTATGCCATCGACGACATCGAACTGCCGACCAACAGCGGCAAGGAATACGAGAGCGGCAACCTTGCGCACCGTCCGCGTGCCAAGGGCGGCTACTTCCCCGTGGCCCCGGTCGACAGTGCCGTCGACATCCGCGGCGAGATGGTCTCGACGATGATCGAAATGGGCCTGCCCTGCGACAAGCACCACCACGAAGTGGCGGCTGCTCAGCACGAGCTCGGCCTCACCTTCGGCACGCTCACCGAGACGGCCGACCGCATGCAGATCTACAAGTATGTCGTGCACCAGGTCGCGCATATCTACGGCAAGACCGCGACCTTCATGCCCAAGCCGATCAAGGACGATAACGGTTCGGGCATGCACACGCACATGTCGATCTGGGATGGCGGCAAGCCGACCTTCGCGGGCAACCAGTATGGCGGCCTGAGCGAGAACTGCCTCTACTACATCGGCGGTGTCATCAAGCACGCCAAGGCGCTGAACGCCTTCACCAACCCGACCACCAACAGCTACAAGCGCCTCGTGCCGGGCTTCGAAGCGCCCGTGCTGCTCGCCTATTCGGCGCGCAACCGCTCGGCATCGTGCCGCATCCCCTATGGCGCCGGCGACAAGGCGAAGCGCGTCGAGTTCCGCTTCCCCGATGCGATGGCCAACCCCTACCTTGCCTATTCGGCACTGCTGATGGCGGGCCTCGACGGGATCACCAACAAGATCCATCCGGGCGAAGCCATGGACAAGAACCTCTACGATCTGCCGCCTGCCGAACTGGCCGATGTGCCGACCGTCTGCGGAAGCCTGCGCGAAGCGCTGGAATCGCTTGAGGCCGACCACGAGTTCCTGCTCAAGGGTGACGTTTTCACCAAGGATCAGATCGAAGCCTATTGCGAATTGAAGTGGGATGAAGTGCTGCGCGTCGAAACCACGCCCTGCCCGGCCGAATTCGACATGTACTACAGCGCCTGACGACAATTCCCGTTTAGACGCACCGACTTATTGCGGGGCGGCCGGATTTATCCGGCCGCCCTTTTTCTTGGTCCTCTCCACGCGCGCATCCACTTGTATGAAAAAGTGGGTCCTTCATGCCACACGGCTTGGCAATTCCTGACATGCGATGGGCGCAAGCCCCTTCACTTTTCTGAAAGGTGGATGCAAAAGTAACCATCTGCGCGGCTTGGGGCGCGCGCGTTTGCGAACATTTCCTGGAGGGGCCTTCGTAATGAAATCTACGTTCAACCGTACCGGTAGCCGTCTGCTTGCAGGTGCCGCCACCATCGCCTTGTCGTCAGTCGCACTGAGCACACCGGCACATGCCATCGTGCCGAACGACAACTACACTCCGGACGAAATCGTCGACACCGATGAAGAGTTCGCCGGTGTCGGCCAGTTCTACCGCAATGACGGATTCGTCTGCACCGGAACGCTGATCAATCCGCGGACCGTGCTGTTCGCTGCGCACTGCGTGAACGACGTACCCGAAACCGACTACAACACGACGATCCGTTCGGCGTTCTCTTTCAACGTGAATGCCCTTCCGGGCTTCATCGACTGGATCAACAACGGCTTCGCCAGCAACCCCGACCTCGCCGTGTTCGACGTCAACCGCATCTATTACGATCCCCGCTCGGTCGCCCGCCCCGACGGGCAGGGCTTCCTTGAAGGTGATATCGCCCTTGCCAGCCTGTCGGACCCGGCTGCGGACCTGCCGACCTGGTCACTGCTGTTCTCACCGCTCCCCACGCCCGAGGAAATCGACGACACCACGGGTACCGGCTATCACGTGAACATTACCGGTTACGGCCGCACCGGTTCGGGTACGAACGGTGACGATCTTGGCATCGACTGGCGCCGCAAATCGGCCGAAAACATGATCGGTGCGCTGACGTCCTTCGACGATCGGAACACCTTCCTGTTCGGCGCGGCCTTCGGCGATCTGCCGCAGGTTCTTTATCGTCTCGACTTCGACGATCCCAACAAGACCAATCCGTTCGATTTCAACCTCTACAAGGACGAGCCACTCGAGCGCGAGGGCACGACCGCCGGCGGCGACTCGGGTGGCCCGCTGATCCTCGACGCCGCGAACAACACGCTGAGCGACGAAGATCTCGTCATTGCTGTCCTTTCGGGCGGCTCGCGGTTCTTCGGCGCTCAGGAATTCTCCAGCTACGGTACCGAAAGCTTCTACCAGCCGCTTTACCTTTTCTGGGACTACATCGTCGCGACCAACCCCTATCGCTATGTCACCGCCAAGGCCGGTGACGGCAATTGGGAAGACGGTTCGCACTGGGAAACCACGCTCGACCCGGTCTACCGCGTTATCGATGAAAACGGCGACGTGGTGAACGGCCTGCCGACGTCGCCTGGCAACGGCATCACCGGTGATGCGCCGCAATGGGGCGAAGTCTGCTTCGATCCCGAGGGCGACAATGTGGGTGACGGCTGTCAGGACCTTGGCTCGGGCGAAGCCACGCCGCCGGCGCGCAATGCCGATGGCACGGTGTCGTCGGGCATCGGCGAAGCCGATGGCGAGATGCTCGATGCACTGGGCGGCGGCAATGAGGCGAACCCCACAACTGCTGCTTCGGCCAATGGTCGCGGTGCGGTGGGGCGCGACGGACTGATCAACGCCAACGAGGCGCATAACGGCGCGCCGGAATTCTCGGAGGAAGTCGCGCACGGCAATGGCGGTGCCGAATTCGCCGAGGAGAACCCGCAGGCGAGTGATGGCGGCAGCCCCGAATTTTCGGATGAGGCACTGCCCGACCCGACGCTCGACAACGGCCTTCCCGGTGCCACCGATTTCGTCCCCGACAACATCGATCCGGTGGTCAGCGCTGACGCTGCCGTCAACGTCGATCCGCGTTACTTCGATGTCACGCTGGGCAATGCGGGCACCACCACGCTGAGCAGCGATGTCACCATCGACCGCCTCACCGTGCAGAGCACCGCGGGCCTCGACATCACCGCGGACGGTAGCCTCACCTCGCTGATCGACGTCAGCCAGTTCGGCGGCACGATCACCGTTGATGGAGGACTGACCTCGGTCGGCGACTACACCATCTTCGGCGGCGCGCTGCAGGGTGGAGGCACGGTCACCGCTCCCTTCGTCACCAACATGATGGGTGCGATATCGCCAGGCACGATCGGCGGGATTGATACGCTGACCATCGACGGTTCGCTGGTACAATCCTCTGCCGCAACGCTGATGATCGACATCGCGGCCGATGGCACGTCCGATCAGGTCGCCGTGACCGGTGCGGCCGCTATCGACGGCGTAGTCGCCGTGGGTTCCGGCATCACCGCGCAGACCAATGGCCTGGGTCAGGAGTACACCATCCTGACCGCTGACGGCGGGGTGGCCGGCACGTTCGTCGAAGGCACGATCTCGGCGATCCTGAGCCAGTCGTTCACCTATACCGACACTGCCGTGGTCATGCAGATCGACGCGGCGAGCTATCGCTCGGCGATTTCCGGCGCGAGCGCGGTGCAGTCCAGCTACGCCCGCCTGTTCGACCAGAATCGCGGCAATGCGGCTCTGGCCGAGCTATATGGTCTCGACTTCGCCAGCGCACAGACAATCCAGTCGACCTTCGACGGGCTCGCACCGGTCGGCGAAACCGCCGTCCAGCAGCTGGCGGCACAGTCGTACCAGAACCTGCAGACGTTCAACGCAAATCGTCTGCGTGAATCGACGCTGGCGAGTTCGGGCGGCACCATCGCCACGATGGGCAACCCGATCCACACGGCGGACATGTCGGTTTCGCGCGGCAGCCAGCCGATCAATGCAGGGGCTATGGGCCTCGACCAGGCGGACGAACCCACCCGCGTCCAGGACGGCGCCATTCGCGAAGACCTAGCGATCTACCTTGCCGGCGGCTTCCTCAGCGGTAGCGGTTCGTCGATGCCGGGCTATGCCGGTCAGACCACGGATGTCGACGGCTACTTCATTGCCGGCGGTCTCGAGTACTTCCCGAGCGATCTGTCGATGATCGGCGTGTCGGGTTACTACTCGGACCTCGAAGCCGATGTGGTGCTCGGCCAGGAAGCCGATTCCCGCATCCTGGCGCTTTCGCTCTACGGTAGCGCCAAGACCGAGGACGGTTTCGTCGTCGACGGCCAGCTCAGCCTGACCGATATCGATATCGACACCACGCGCACCGTCGCCTTCCTCGGCGGTTCGCAGACGCTGACCAGCGAAAGCAGCAACAGCGGCTTCGCGGCTGCGGTCGGCATCAGCTACGATTTCGAGGGCCCGCTGGGCACGATCTCGCCGGGTATCGAGCTGCGCTATGTCGACCACTCGTTCGATCCGGTCACGGAGACCGGCGGAACGCTGGCGCTGCAGATCAACCGCGAGGATGTCGAAAGCCTGCAAGGTCGCATCGGACTGGACTACCAGAATGCCGGTGGCCCGATCCGCATCGATGCCAATATCGATTTCGTGCACGAGTATGAAGACGGCCCGGCCTTCTTTACCGCTCAGTTCGCCGGCGGAACCGGCCCGGCAGTGCCGTTCCTGCTGGCCAATCAGTCGAAAGACTGGGGCGAAGCCGGGCTGTCGGTGAAATATGTGACCGGTGCGGCCGCATTCGGCGTGGGCTTCGACACCACGATCGGTCGCGACAATGCCGATGCGCAAACCTACCGCGCAACGGCGACTTTCAAGTTCTGATCGCCCCGGCGCCAGACACCACGACACAGGGGCCGTCCGGGAGACCGGGCGGCCCTTTTGCTTGAGGGAAACCATTTTCCTACTCCGGCCCCTCGTGCCTAATCAGGGCGCCTCTTCATTTTCGGAGGCCCCCAATGAACCGCAAACCGATCTTCGATACCCTACGCCGCCTGCTCGGCCGGCCCTTTCGCCAGTCGGAAGTCGTCGCGCTCGACGATGCGATCGACGCCTCGCTCGACCCACATCCGCAACCACGAAGAACCGAGAGCCCTCACGCAGTCGGCGAAGCGGGGCTCGAACTGATCCGCCGTTTCGAAGGCTGCGCGCGCAAGCGAGCCGATGGATTGATCGAAGCCTATCCCGACCCGGGGACCGGGGCCGCACCGTGGACGATCGGCTGGGGCGCCACGGGACCGGATATCGGCCCGGGCACCGTGTGGACACAGCAACAGTGCGACGATCGGCTGTCGCAAGACCTCGCCCGCCATGCGCGCGAGGTCGCCGAGGCGGTGCAGGACGCGCCGACATCACAGGCGCAGTTCGATGCGCTTACCAGCTTCCACTATAACACAGGCGCGATCCGGCGAGCGACCTTGCTGCGCTTGCATCGTGCCGGCCGTTTCGAAGAAGCCGCCGATGAATTCTCGCGCTGGACCCGCGCAGGTGGCCGCGTCCTCAATGGCCTCGTTCGCCGACGCGCCGCCGAAGAGTTGCTCTATCGATCGGGCTAGGCAAACCCCGCCGTCCAATGGCTTGGACGATACGACGAATGGTGGAACCGGAACGATTTGGCTTCCGTTGGGGGATCAAAGGAGAACCCCCTGATGCGTAGCTTTGTCGTGGGAGCGGCTGCTATCGCGCTTGCCTGCGGCAGCGCCCTTGCTGTCCCCGGCACAACCGCGTCGAGCAGCATGTCGGCTGAATTTTCGCGAGTATCCTCCTCCGCCGATGCCTCGCCGGAGCTTGATACGCGGCGTTTGGACAAGGCCGTCTACGAGGCTGACCGGAACGCGCTGGCAGAGCTTCGCATGGTAACCAAATGGCTTGCCGGCTGCCCGGATGCGCTGGCATCGCGCGTCGGCACGTGTCGCAAGGGCGCAGTGGCCGGTTCCGCGAAGGGTCTGGACGGAACTGCGTTTACCCCTTCCTTTTTCACCCTCGGACAGGCTGATATGGGTAACTTTTCTTACGCTGCGGGCTATCTTCTACGAGAAGCACCGGGCGGGAACGTGACGGGGCATGTCCCACTGTTGGGCGGCGCATTGGCGATCGGACAGGTTTGGCCCGATGATTATACGAGCGGCCCGCTGCCCGACTATTACATCGACTATTTCGATCTCGGAACGAGTGCATCCTACAGATTCGCCAACGACGTGATTTATCGCGTCGATCCTCAGGACGGTACGATTACCGCCATTGCAGGCATTCTCACCGACGACGATTTCATCATCGGTGAGCCGGCGCCCGGCGGCTACGATGTCTACAATGTCCCCTATGCGTTTCGCAGCCGCTACGCGGATAGCGAAACAGCGATCTATCGCTATGCCAACGGTTATATTTACCGGCTCGACCCGGCGACGCGAGAAGTCGACGCCGTGATCGAGCTGCTGATATGACACGCTTTGCAACGAAACGCCGGACGTGCCTCTTGCCGATGGCATTGGTTCTCGCAGCCCCCCTTACGCTAACTTCGTGCAAGGACGAGCCAACACCCGACACGACGGAAAGCGTCGCGACCCGTGATGACGGGACACTGACGCTCGCCGCCGCCTTGGGCGCGGATGAAGACCTTGGAAAGACTCAGGAAGCGATCGAACAGTCGCAACTGGTGGGCGTGTTAGACGGTCCCGCCAGTTATACGCTGCTGGCGCCGACCAATAAGGCATTCGCCGAATATGGCGTCGAAGCAGATGCGCTGTTCGACGATGCTAGTCGCCCGGTTCTTGCCGCGATCGTGCGCAACCATGTGCTCCCCGGTCACCTGACACCCGAAGCGATAGGCGCCGCGATCGACCGCAAGCGTGGGCCGGTTTCCATGACGACTTTGGGCAATGCTACCGTCACCTTCAGCCGCGATGGTGGGAAGATCCGTGTGGCTACGGAAGGGGGCCAGCAGGCCAGTTTCGTACAGGGGGCAGCCGCTGTGAACAATGGCGTCCTGATTCCGATCGATCGCCTGTTGCTGCCTCACCGCGATGCGGCCGAACCTAGTAATCCCGACTGATTTCCGCGACGACGCTTTCACGCCCCACTGTCGAGACCGCAGCCAGCAGCGAAAGCCAGCTGGTCACACGGAATTCCACTTCGGTGGCGCTGTAACCGCGGCCATCGGTGATAATTTCCGCATAGAAGCGGCGCCCGAAATTCTTGCCCAGAGCCACACCCGTTCCGCGCCCCAGCGCCGGGTCCGCGCTGACGATCCGCAAGCGATCGAGGCCGATGGCGCTGCGCAGCTGGTTGATCGGATCAAGCCCTCCGCCACCGCGCAGGCTTGCCACTGCAGCGCCTAGCTGCAGCGCATCGGTGGCCGAAAGGCTGGTCACCGAACCGCCGAACAGCAAGCGGGCGAGAAGCTCTTCCTCGGGAAGCGAGGGGTCGGAGGTAAAGGCGATCTCCGGCTGGGTCGCGCTGCCGCGCACGGTGACCTCGACCGTAAGACCATCGCTTTCAGTCTCGGCGCGAATGTCCAGTCGCGGATCGACCGGCAGATTGGCGTCGAATTCGATTTCGCCGCGGGTCAGTTCGAACTGGGTCCCCGCAAAGGTGTAATCGCCACGGACGACTTCGGCGCTGCCGCCGATGCGCGGATCGTCGGTTGTCCCGCGCAGGATCACATCGGCCGACCATTCGCTGTCGAGCCCCATCCCGTCGACGTTAATACGGCTGGCTGCCGTCGCATCGATCAAATAACGCCAGGGGCGTGCCGGGGCAGCCTGCGGCGCCCGATTGGCGGGTGCGTTGACCTCGCGCGTGGCGATCTGCGGCAGTCGCAGATCGTCCGATGCGGTGCCCAATCGCCAGCTGGCCTCGTTCACGCGAACGCGCCCCGCGATGGTTCCGCCCAGGCCATTGGAAACGATCCGCAGCGGCCCGGTGATCGTCGCGCTGAGCCCGCCGGTATCGAGGAGTCGCGCATTGCGCGCCGAGGCCCGCAGATCAATGATCGGTCCACGGATTTCGAGCACTCGACCTTCGACCGTTTCGCCCAGCGTACGCAGATCGACGATACCGCTCCCGCTCACGCTACCGCCGTTCACCGCGGTCCCGGCAAATCGGGTCAGCTGCAACCGCGACCCACTGAAGCGACCGCGCAGCGCGATATCGCTGATATCGGTGCCCGATAGCGAGCTGCGCAATTGCAACGCGTCACCCGATAGCGACCCACGCACGGTGGGGTCCTGAAGTGTCCCGGTGGCATCGGCGGCAATCGCGATCGGCCCGGTGATATCGAACGTGTCGAGCGCCGCGAGGCGCCACAGGCTTTCGGCCGCGCCACGATAGCGCAATTGTGCCGCGAGGCGGCCCGCACGCAACCTGTCGATCAACACGCCCTGCCGGGGAAGCCCGGTTATACGCGCCTGCACCCGGCCACGCTGGATATCGGAATTGCCCAAGATGGCGCGCGTTGCCAATTCGTCCTCGGTCAAGCGTGCGACCAGCGCAACATTGACCGGGCGCGATGTCAGGACGAGCCCCGATCGGGTCAGTCCTTCGATCTTCACCGTTGCATCGCTGACGGGCAACCCGTTGGCGCTGGTGCGATAGTCGATGGCGCCCGAGATCGTCCCCCCAAGGCCCGTGTCGGCGCGGACGACGTCGATCAGCGAAAGCGGCATTCGCGCGAGCTTGAAATCGAAGTCCAGATTGCCGCCCCCGAAGCTGCCGGATGCGATCATGCCACCGTCGCCATACGACAATTGCGTCGGCGCCAAACGCCAGCCACCGCCGTCGAGCGAAGTAAGCACTGCGCGACGCGGCATGGTAATGCGGCGTCCGGCGAATTGTCCCTTTGCGGCGAGCGCAATCCGCTCGGGCGCTATAGCGGCATTGAGATCCAGCACGAAACGGCCGCTGCGCCGTCCTGAAAGCGACGCGTCAATCCGTCCGACCCCGTCTTCCAACGCCCCTTCTGCGGCAAGACGACCAATGAACAGCGTGCCGTAGGACAGACCGGCCGCGCTGGCCGACCCCGTGAAGGCAGTGCGCCCTTCTCCGATCACACCGCTGGCGTCGATATCCGCGCGCGCGATACGCATCGCGGGTTCACCCCCGAAACGCGCATTCCGTGCGGCCAAATCGATCGTGACTCCCTGCGCGCCGCCGCGTGGTGCCAGCGCTACGGTGCCCGACAAGCCACCGCCGTTGAATGCGAGCGTACCGTCTGCGCCGCCTTCGACCAGCGTGATCCCGCCGGTCACGTCGGTCTCGGATACGCGCAATTGCCCAATCGTGATGCGCGTCGGTCCGTCAGAGGGCGCCAGCAGGGCGAACTCGCCGGCAAACGGACCGAGCACCGACCCGCCCTCGGTATCGATAGCGAAGCCCTCCTCGCTCGGGGCAATGGCCACCCGGACATTTTCAAGCCCGGTGAAAGGCTGATCGAAGACCAGGGCCGCGGTCGGACCAGTCTCGGTCACGCTGGCTTCAACTGTGAATGCGCCGTAATCGGCATGGCGCCCGCTGCCGGCCAAGCGCGTGGTTCCGTCACGCACGCTGCCATCGAGCGCCATGGTCAGCTTGCTTGCATTGATCCGCAACCGGTCGAAATCGAGCGGTCCGTCGCCCCCCGTGGCGATACCCCCGCGTACGCGGATCGCCGGCCCGGCAAGATTGGCCAGCGTCGCATTGGTAACGGGGGCGACCCGTGCGTCGAGTTCCGCACCCAGCCGCCAGGGCCGGCCCGGTTGCAGAGCGAAGTCGATAACCGCCGTGCCCCCCGCGGTACCGACATTGTCGAGCGTGAGGCCTTGTGCGCGCACCGGACCGCGGATCAGATAGGACCCACGCGCGAGATCGCCGCGGAGGGCGAGATTTGCCGACGCATTGGCGAAAGCGAGGCGCAGATCGTCTGCCAGCAGCGTCGAACCGGAGAGGAACAACGTGCCGCTTCCACGCCCATCGACCAGTCGGGGATCGACCAGCGCATTGCCGCTGACAATCCGCGCGATCGCCAGGTTCAGCGGCAACGTCCAGCGTGTCCCATCGTAATCGGCCGTTCCCTGCTGGCGCAGGCCGGTCAGTACGGTTCCGGCGAGATCGGCTTCGGCCACGCGCAGGTCATGGACGATAGCGAGATCATCGAACGCCCCGTCGATCGTGGCGGTGAGCCGTGCATCGCGCAGGCTCATGTCCTCGCCCAAGAGGTTCGGATCGCGCACCCGCGCAGCAATCTCGAGCGCTTCGGCGCGGTTCTGGGCGAGGTCGAGCAGACCTTCGGCGGTCAGGTCGAGCCCGGCGCCGCGAAGCAATGCGCGGCCGTCGAACACGCGATCGTCGATTGCGATCTCGCTCTTGATTGCGACGTCATCACCCAGCGCGCGGGCAGGAATTCCGCTGACGAAGCTCGAGGGATCGAACCGGCCCGACAGGCCGAACAGCCCGGCGCGATTGGTAATCCGCAGCGCGGCTATGCGCTCGTCCTCGCCGCGCACGAGCAAACCCCCGGTCCAGCGCGACCAGGTACCATCGCCGCGAAGGCGTGCGGTGTAGGAATTTTCGAGACCGGCCAGCGCCGCGATCGGCCCATCGGCAGCCGCAACCACATCAACTGCGAGATCAAAATCGTCCCCATCAGGTTCGGCATTGATTAGCAGGTTAAGCCGGTCACTCTGTCCCAATTCTCCGTCCAGATCGACCATCAACCTGCGGTCGGCTACCTGTACGCTGCCCGCTACATCCACACGCTGCGACCCGTCGCCGGCAATTCCGGGAGCCAGAGTGAGGTTCTCGATCGCCAGTTCTTCGATATCGATATCGAAGCCCGGCAGGATCGGCCCCTCTTCTCCGCTGGGGAGAAATTCCGGCAAGCGCGCCAGCGTCGCGTGGCGCGCGGCGAAACTGTCGATCTCGAGCCGGTTCGACAGCCAGCCACCCGGGTTCCAGTCCACCTCTGCGCGGGGTATCGAGAGGAACACGCCTTGCGGGTCCGACAGTTTCACATCGTGGAGTACGGCGGCGCCGTAAAGATTGCCATCGATCCGCCCGATGCGGATGTTAAGCCCGTTCGGGAACGTCCGTTCGGCTATGCGACTGGCAAGGAAACGCTCGCCGATCGGCGTGTTGAGCAGAAGCAATCCGCCGCCCAGCAGAAGGACCAGCGCCGCCGCCAGGCCAAGCAGCCATTTGCGCCCGCGTCCGCCACGGGCTTTCTCCTGCCGAGCAGGCGCTTCAAGCGATTCCGCGTCCGCCATCAGAACGCCTGCCCCAGCGAAACATAGACCGCGACGGGTGAATCCTCGGGTTCGGGGTTGAGCGGCACACCCACATCGACGCGGATCGGTCCGAAGCCGGTGGCATAACGCAGGCCGACGCCCGCTCCCATCTTGATCTCGCCGAAATCGGGCGTGGTCGAAGTCGATACGCTGCCGAGGTCGAAGAAGGGCACGACCGACACCGCCCCGTCGAAAAAGCCCGTACCGATACGTGCTTCGAAGGAGGCTTCAACCAGGCTCCGCCCCCCGATGGGTTCCATGAACTCGTTCTTGGGCCCGATTGCCTGATAGCCGTAACCACGCACAGAGCCGCCGCCGCCGGCATAGAGCCTGCGCGATGGCGCAATGCCGATCAGGTCGGCCCCCTGGATTCCGGCAAAGGCAAGCCGAGCGGCCAGCACCGTCCGTTCGCCCACCGACTGGTAGTAAGCCGCATCGACGCGGTTGCGCAGGTAGTAATACTGTTCGCCCTGCGTGCGCGAAGTTTCGGGCGCGAGAAAACCGGTCACCCGGAAGCCGCGCGTGGGGTCGAGCAGTGAATCGCTGGTATCGATCGTGGCCCGCCCGAAGACCGATCCCACGAAGTAGGTCTGGCGCGGCCGGGCCACCCCGTCGACGATCCGGTTGCGTTCGTCGGTGGCAAGAATCTCCGCGCCTACACCCCACGCCAACGGCTTCTGAAACAGCAGCGTGGAAGTGCGTTCGTAAGTGCCGGTCAATGCAACGGTCCGCGCATCATAGGCGGTCGTGTCGATGCTCGATGCATAGGCATCGACGGTCAGTACCTTGTCGCGCCCGCCGAAATTGTTCTTGCGGAAGGTAACGCCAGCAAGCTGTTCGCGCGTTCCCAAGATCCCGCGAAGCCGCAGGGCGCCTTCGGGCGGGAATAGGTTGCGATGCTCCCAGGCGGCCTGGACGCGGATGCCCTCTTCCGAACCATAGCCGATCGCGCCGGAGATCGTGCGCAGCTTGGCTCGCTCCAAGGTGACGTCCATCGCGACGACACCCGGTTCGTCACCTTGCGGCGGGGCCACTTCGCGCGCCTCCACCGCGACGGTCGAAACAAGTCCCGTGGCAGTGATTGCGCGGCGCAGGTCGAACTCCAGACTGCGCTGGTAGGTATCGCCGGGTTCGAAGCGCGCGATACTGGCGAGGTGACGGCCCGAAAGGAATGTTTCGTCGCTACTGAGCACGTCGCCGAAGACATACTTGCCATTCGGTCGGACGGGCAGCGTCAGGTCGCCCTCGACGCGTTGGTGATCGATCAGCAGTTCGGGTTCGTCGATTTCGGCGAAGGCATAGCCTGTCTCGCCAAGCGCGCGATCGAGATCGAAACGCTCGTCGACGATCGTATCGGACTGCAGGTAATCTCCGGATTGAATGCCGAATGCGGCGCGCAGTTCTTCGGCATCGGGTGCCGCGGCCAACTCTCCGAGATCGATGGCGCCATAGGTATATCGCGGACCGGGGATGACATCGAAGCGCACCCGCGGGCGCTGCTCCGCCGCATCTTCGCCCGCGTCGCGCGTGCCGATCGTACGGATCACCTCGCCATCGTAATATCCGTAGACACGCAGCAGCGTACGCAGCAGCTCCTCGTCCTCGCTCGCGCGGGCGGCAAGCTGGGCGACGTTCTCGTCGCCATCATCCAGTTCCTCGATCGTGGACAATGCCTCGAACCGATCGACGAAATCGCCGCGCTGCGTGAATGGCGGCTCCTTCTGCGGAAAGCCGAGCACCAGCGTATTGGAGATTTCCTCCAGATCGGCTTCGTCGAACGCGATCCGCGGTGCATCCTCGAGCAGGTCGGCGAACCGGATGTCACCTTCGGGCTCAAGCGGTTCGAGCGCCGGAATCTCGATATCTTCGGGCCAGGCCACGGGGATGCCCGGAATATCGCTGATCGGGGAATCGGTATCGGGCTCCGCCACCTCGCCTTCGGATGCCGCACCGTCGGCGCCCTGCTGCGCCCATTCATCGGGGTTTTCCACCGCGCTGTCGGGTATCAGTTCATCCAGCGAAGGCGCGCTGCCGATATCCTGCGCCAGCACGGGATGCGATGCAGCGATCGCCGCCACCGCGAGGCAGGTTCCCAGAGCGCGGCGCGCCACCTCACTCGGTGACTTTATACTCGCTCGCAAGGCCGTCCTTGGCTGGCAGGGCTTCTTCGCGACGGCTGGCGCGTGGCGCGGTGGCTGCCGCGATAAGCCGTTTCTGTTCGGCATCGGGCATCCGTTCCCAGCCGCTGCGGGTAAGCCGTTCGAGCGGACGGTAGCGGACCTTGTATTGCATCCGCTCGGCGCCTTCGACCCAATAGCCGAGATAGACGAAAGGCAGTCCGTTGCCGGCTGCCCGACGGATGTGGTCGAGGATGATGTAGTTCCCAAGCCCAGCGCGATCCCCATGCTCAGGGTCGTAGAAGCTGTAGATCATCGACAGCCCGTCGCCCTGGTAGTCCGTCAGGCACGCCCCCACCAGGCGGCCCTGTTCGGCGCCGATACCCGGCTCCCGATATTCAATGAGAAAGCTTGTGACGCTGGTATGTTCCACCATGTCCGCAAAATCGGTTTCCTCCATCTGCGTCATGCCCCCACCGGGGTGCCGTGCAGCGAGGTACTTCTGCAGCAATTCGAACTGTTCCGCAGTCGCCCAAGGGCGGCATTCGGTAGCAATCAGATCGTCATTCGCCTTGAGCGTGCGCTTCTGCGACGAAGATGGCTTGAATTCGTCCGCCACCACGCGCACCGAGACGCAGGCTTGGCAATCGAGGCACGACGGGCGGTAGGCCACCGTCTGGCTGCGGCGGAAACCGATGCGGCCAAGCGCTTCGTTCAGCTCGTCGGCATTTTCACCGCGCAGCTCGGTAAAGACCTTCCGCTCGCGCTTGCCGGGCAGGTACGGACACGGCGCGGGGCTGGTCACGAAAAAGCGCGGAAAGCGAATCGGTGCGGTCACTTCGGGCTGCATCCTCTTAAAGGTTAAGAAATCCTTACCTGATGCCTCTATCAATGCCAGACCGCGCCGGGCGTTAAAACCCCGTTTACCATGAAAAGCCGATATCGCTCGTCCGAGCGCCCGTTCGGACCGGACCTGCTCCGGTTTCGGCGCGTCAGGCTAGTTCGGCGAGTTCGACCGAATAGCCCTTCGCGCGCAGGTTATCGACGAGGCGATCGATCTGCTCGCCATCGCGCGCTTCACATTCGATCTCTGCAGTCAGCCCCTTGGCGGGAAGCGTCGTGAAAATGCGCTGGTGATAGATCTCGATGATGTTGACGTTGTGCGCGTGGAATTCGCTCATGACGCGGAACAGCGCGCCGGGCCGGTCCTGCAGCACGATTTGCAGCCGCGCGAGGCGGCCCGAACGCGCGAGGTCGCGCAGCAGCACATTGGCCAGCAGGCGGGTGTCGATATTGCCGCCACACAGCACCAGCCCGATTGTCTTGCCCGCGAACTTTTCCGGGTTGGACAGCACTGCGGCAAGACCCGCAGCCCCTGCTCCTTCGACCACCGTCTTCTCGATCTGCAGCAGCAGCGAGACCGAATGTTCGAGCTTCGGCTCTTTCACCAGCAGCACTTCGTCGACCAATTCGGCGATGATCTGCCGCGTGAACTGGCCGGGCGCCTTGACCGCAATGCCTTCGGCCAGCGTATCACCGCCGCACGGCCGCTCGTCGCCCGTGACCGCCGAGTACATCGACGGGAACAGTTCGGCCTGCACTCCGACCATCTCGATCTCGGGCTTCATTGCCTTGGCTACGGTCGCCATGCCGCTCATCAGCCCGCCGCCACCGATCGGCACGACCAGGCAGTCGAAATCGTCCTTCTCGGCGAGCATCTCGAGCGCCACCGTGCCCTGCCCCGCCGCAACCAGCGGATCGTCGAACGGGTGGACGAAGGTCAACCCGCGCTCCTGTTCGAGTTCACGCGCATGCGCATAGGCTTCGTCGAAAGTCTCGCCACGGAGGACGACCTGCCCGCCAACGCTTTCGGTCTGCATCACCTTCACGCTCGGGGTGGTCTGCGGCATCACGATCGTGACGGGGACCCCCAGCCTTCGGCCGTGATAGCTGAGCCCCTGCGAGTGGTTGCCCGCCGAGGCTGCAATTACGCCGCGCGCCTTCTGCTCGTCACTCAGGTGGAGCAAGGCGTTGAGCGCACCGCGCTCCTTGTAGGCGGCAGTGAACTGGTGGTTCTCGAACTTGAGCCAGATGTCCGCCCCCGTAATCTCCGACAGCGTCTGCGAACGCTGCATCGGCGTCCGGACCACCGCACCTTCGATGCGCGCCGCCGCGGCACGGACATCGTCGAGGGTCAGGAGATCGGTCGCCTTACCGGCGGCACGCTGGGGAGAAGCCTGGGTCATAGCCTTCGCCCCTACGGCTCGGCGGGGCATGGCGCAATCGCCGAAAGGGTTTGCCTCCACCAAGCTATGCCTTATCGCACCCTGCGACAAATCGCCACGGGACTGCCTGCCATGTCATTCAAATTCCTCGCTTCCACTCTCGCGCTCGCTCTGGCCTCTCCCGCCGCGGCAGACGTGCTGATCGACAATGTCGAAGGGCTGACGATCGGCGAGGATGGCAAAGTGAAGCGTTTCACTGCGCTGGTGATCGACGATGATGGCACGATTGCGCAGGTGCTGACCGCGGGCGACGAGGCACCGCAGACCGATTACCGCGAGGACGGCGAAGGCGCGGTGATGATCCCCGGGCTGATCGATGCGCATGCGCATGTCATGGGGATCGGTATCGGCGCGCTGACGCTCGACCTGTCGGACACCAATTCGCTCGAGGAAGCGCTCGACAAGATCCGTGCCTTCGCTGCTGAAAACGAAGCCCGTCCGTGGATCCTCGGACGCGGCTGGAACCAGGAGAAATGGGGCCTCGGGCGCTTTCCGACCGCGGCCGAACTGGATCGCGCGGTGGCCGATCGCCCGGTCTATCTGCAACGCGTCGACGGCCATGCCGGCTGGGCCAATACGCTGGCCATGGAAGTGGCGGGGATCGATGCCCGCAGCAAGAGCCCCGCAGGCGGGCGGATCGAGCGCGTCGCGGGTTCGCAGGTGCCATCGGGCGTGTTCGTCGATGCGGCGGAAGAACTGATGACGCGGGCGATCCCCGCACCGCGCCCCAACGAACGCGATCTCGCACTGGCCGAAGCGCAGAAAGTCTTGCACCGCAACGGCATCACTGCGGCCGCCGACATGGGCACCACGATCGAGGACTGGCAGGCCTATCGCCGCGCGGGTGACAAGGGCGCGCTGACGCTGCGGATCATGGCCTATGCTGCCGGGCCCGACCAGATGGAGCTGATCGCCGGGGCACGGCCTTCGCCATGGCTTTATGACGACAAGCTGCGCATGAACGGGATCAAGATCTATCTCGACGGTGCGCTGGGCAGTCGCGGCGCGTGGCTCAAGCAGGACTATGCCGACGACCCGGGCAACACCGGCCTGCCCCTGACCGGCCCTGCCAAGCTGCGGAACATACTGGTGCGCGCGGCACAGGGCAATTTCCAGCCCGCGATCCACGCCATCGGCACCGCGGCGAACGAGGATGCGCTCAACGCGGTCGCCGAAATCGCGGAAAGCTTTCCCGGCGATCGTCGCTGGCGGATCGAACACGCGCAGATTGTCGATCCCGCCGACCTGCCGAAGTTCGCGCAGAATGGCGTGATCGCTTCCATGCAACCGGTCCACCAGACCAGCGACCGAAAGATGGCCGAAGCGCGACTTGGCCCCGACCGGCTGGACGGTGCCTACGCCTGGAACAGCATTCTCGAACTGGGCGGACGGCTCGCCTTCGGTTCGGACGCTCCGGTGGAATCGCCCGATCCCTTCGCCGGTCTCGCTGCAGCCATCACGCGAACCGACGCCGATGGTGAACCCTTTGGCGGCTGGCGGCCGGAAGAACGGGTGAATCGCGAACAGGCGCTTGCAGGCTTCACCAGCGAAGCCGCCTTCGCTGGTTTTGCCGAGGGCCGGTTCGGGCGGCTGCTACCCGGCGAACGTGCCGATTTCGTGCTCATCGATCGCGATCCGATGTTGGCCAGCCCCGCCGAATTGCGCGAGACCCGCGTACTCGAAACCTGGGTCGGCGGACGCAAGGTCTATGAGGCGGACTGAGATCCCTCATTCGCCTCGCGCTCGGCCTTGCGACGCTTCTCGGTCAAACGCATCAGCACCAGCGAGCCTTCGAACAGGATCAGCAATGGGATCGCCAGCAGGAGCTGCGATCCGGGATCGGGCGGCGTGATGATTGCCGCGAGAGCGACCACCAGAACGATGACGTAACGGCGCGCCGAGACCAGTTGGTCGCGTGTGACGATGCCTGCGCGATGCAGCAGCAGCAACAACACCGGCAGCAGGAAGCTCATCCCGAAGGCGAGGATGAACTGCATGACCAGACCGAGATATTCGTTCGCCGTCGGAAGCGCCTGGATTTCCAGTCCGCCCGCCCTTCCCTCGAAGCCGAGGAACCACTCGAATGCGGTGGGCATGACGACATAATAGGCCAGCGCGGCCCCCATTCCGAACAGGATCGGCGTCGCCAGCAAGAACGGCAGGAAGGCGCGTTTTTCGCGCGCATAGAGACCGGGGGCGACGAAAGCCCACAACTGATTGGCGATGATCGGAAAGCTAAGGCAGAACCCCGCGAAAAGTGCCACCTTCAGTTCGACGAAGAAGACTTCGTAGAGTTTGGTGAAGATCAATTGACCCTCGCCCGCGGGAAAAGCGTTCTTGAGCGGCTGGATCAGGAACCCAAGGATCGGGTCGGCAAAATAGAGGCACACGCCGAAAGCAATCGCCAGCGCAAGCACGCAGCGAACCAGCCGTCCGCGCAGTTCGATCAGATGGTCGAGCAGTGGCGCCTGGCTCTCGTCGATGTCCTTGATCACCGCCATCTTAACCGTCCTTGCCCGGTGGCGGCGGATCGAGCGGGAGAGTTGGCTCGTCGGAATTGGTGGCCGAGGCATTTGCGGCGGGCGCGTGTTCAGGCGCCTTCACCGGCGCCGCGCGCCTGATGGCTGCTTCCGCCGCCGCGTCGGGATCGGCGATCTCTCCGGCCGAAGCAAGCGGTTCCATCTCCTGACCCGGCAGCAGGTTCTCCGGCGGTTTACGGTCTTCGGCGCCCCCTTCGGGCGTCGAGCCGTCGGGGTATTTCGCCATGATTTCCTTGTTCCGCGCGGCCCACTTCTCTTCCATTTCCTCGATCTCCGCCTGCCGGACGACCTCGTCCAGACCGGCGCGGAAATGGTTCGACATACGGCGCAGCTTGCCGATCCAGCGGCCGGCATGGCGCAATGCCTTGGGCATGTCCTTGGGGCCGATCACGAGGATCGCCACAATGACGATCACCAGCAATTCGCTGGCGCCGATATCGAACATGGCCTGCCTCCGCCCGCTAGCGGATTACTTGGTGTCGGTGGTCTGCTTGACCTGATCGGCGGTCAGCCCCTCGTCCACCGGCTTGGCCTCGTGGCTGATCTGCTTGGCCGGCGCCTCGTCCTCGTTCATACCCTGCTTGAAGCTTTTGATGCCCTTGCCGAAATCGCCCATCATTTCGGAGATGCGCCCGCGCCCGAACAGCACGAGGACGACGACGGCGATGATGGCGAGTTGCCAGACACTGAGACCCATGGGACCTTCTCTTTCCGATTGCTTGGTTGTGAATATAGGCGTTGCCGCGGCTTAGCGCCAGTCAGCCTTCGTCGATCTCGGGATCATCATGCGCAGCCGCCTCTTGCGCGGCATCGGCCTCGTCCCCGCCCATCAGTTCCTCATAGGCATCCTCGACCGGATCGAGCAGGCCGGTGGCGCGCAATTCCGCGATTCCGGGCAGGTCGCGCCGGCTTGCGAGGCCGAAATGTTCGAGGAATTCTGGGGTTGTGGCATAGATTGTCGGGCGCCCCGGAACCTCGCGCCGGCCGGCAATCTTGACCCAGCCCGCCTCCATCAGGACGTCGAGCGTCCCGCCGCTCGTCTGCACGCCGCGGATCGATTCGATTTCCGCGCGGCTGACCGGCTCGTGATAGGCGATGATCGCCAGCACTTCTGTGGCAGCGCGGCTCAACCGGCGCAGCTGCTCTTTCTCCCGGCGCAGGAGATGGGCCAGATCGGGCGCTGTCTCGAAATGCCAGCGCTTGGCCCGTTCAACGAGCCGGATCCCGCGCGGTGCGTAGTCTTCCGCCAGCTGGCGCAGTGCCGCGCGCACATCGCCCACGGCCGCATCGCCGAGGAAACCCGCAATCGCCTCGGCGGTCATCGGCTCCTCGGCTGCGAACAACGCGGCTTCGACAGCGCGGGCCAGCGCGTCCATCAGGCGGGCACCCGGCGCAGGTGGAGCGGGCCGAACGTGTCGTCCTGCTGCAATTCGGCCTTGCCCAGGCGGGCGAGTTCGAGCGCGGCTACAAAGCTCGAGGCCAGCGCCGACTTACGCAACCGCGGTTCGGCATGCGGCGGGAGAAAATCGCGCAATTCCATCCAGTCGAGCGTGACGCCGAGCATGTTAGAAACCCGGTCGAGAGCCGATTCCAGCGTCATCACGGGTCGTTCGCGAACCATGTGGATTGCGGGCGCGGTGCGCGCCTTGACCCGGCCATAGGCCTCGATCAGCGCGAACTGGTCGCAGCGCCAGCGCGTCTTGCGTTCGATCTCAAGGCCCTCGGGTGCGCCGCGCAGGAAGACATCGCGCCCGATGCGATTGCCGCCCATCAGCCGCGCGGCGGCATCGCGCATCGCGCCCAACCGTTGCAGTCGCAATTGCAGCTTGAGCGCCAGTTCCTCCGGGCTCGGGTCCTCCTGCTCCTCTTTCGGCAGCAGCATGGCGGATTTGAGATAGGCGAGCCAGGCCGCCATCACGAGATAGTCCGCCGCAAGTTCGAGCTTCAGCGCCTCGGCCTGGTCGATGTAATCGAGATACTGGTCGACCAGCGAGAGGATCGAGATCGAACGCAGATCGACTTTCTGCCGCCGGGCCAGGTCGAGCAAGAGGTCGAGGGGGCCTTCCCAGCCGTCGAGTTCGAGATAAAGCGCGTTTTCGTCCACGGGCGCCTCGGCAGCGATGCCGTCCCAGTCCTCCTCACCCGGCTGCGCGGGGTCGGAGAACAGAAGCCCGTCGTTCGTCACGCGGCGCGATCCTCCGCCAGCCCTAGCAGCGCGTCGCGCTTGGCCAGCAACTCGGCGGTATCGGGACCATCTTGCGGGGCCGTCATCGCGTCATGCACGCGTTCGAGCCGCTCGGCCGCCGCATCCCCGAGGTCGGGCGACTGCTCGGCGATCGCGCGCTGGTCGTCCATCTTCGCCCAGCAGTTCAAGACGATGTCGCACCCCGCTTCCAGCGCACGGCGGGCGCGATTGGGAATCGAGCCGTCGAGCGCCTGCATGTCGATATCATCGGACAGCAGAAGCCCGTCGAAGTCGATGCGCCGGCGAATGATCCCGTCGATAACCTTGGCCGAGAGCGTGGCCGGATGGTCGGCATCCCATGCCTCGAAGACGATATGCGCGCTCATACCCAATGGATGGGCCGCCAGAGTGCGGAAGGGCTCCAGGTCGACCGCCAGATCCTCGTCACTCGCTGCGACGCGTGGCAGTTCCTTGTGCGAATCGCAGGTTGCGCGGCCGTGTCCCGGCATATGCTTGAGACAGCCGACGATGCCTGCGCGCGACATCCCGTCGAGCACTGCGCGGCCCAGCGCAGCGACCTGCAGCGGATCGCTGCCCAGCGCGCGATCGCCGATTACATCGTCTGTTTCCTTGCGGCGCACGTCGAAAGGCGCGTGGTAATCTACCGTGATGCCCATTTCCGCCAGTTCGCGGCCCATTGCCTCGGCGTTGGCGCGTGCGGCCTCGATCGCGGAAGCGGGTGCGATGTCCCAAAGCCGCGCAAAAGCCTCGCCCGCAGGATAGCGCTGCCACACGGGCGGCTTCATCCGCGCCACGCGGCCGCCTTCTTGGTCGATGGAGATAATCAGCTGCTCGCGCCCGTGAATCGAGCGCAAGTCGTCGGTCAGCCGCCGCAATTGCGCCTTGTCCTCGCAATTGCGCGCGAACAGGATGTAGCCAGCAGGGTCGGCATCGGCGAAGAAAGCGCGTTCCTCTTGCGAAAGAGAGGGGCCGGCAATGCCGAAAATGGCAGGTGTCATATCGAGAAAATGAGCGCCGACGCCGTTTCCCGCAAGTTCCGACCGCGCGTCAGATGTGGAAAGCGGCGCCAGTGACGACCTATTTGATGAAGCAGGCCAGCCCGTCGGCCTTCAGCGCTGCACACAGCCGATCCGCCGAAGCCCGGTCGCCGGCTAGCGCCTGAAGCCGGTAGACTTTCCCGATATCGACCTGTGCTTCGATCACGCGGTGCCGGACCCCGTTAAGAGCTTCGGTCTGGCGCATGAGGTTGGACCAGGCGGCCTCGGCATCTTCGCGGCGCGGATAGGCCCCCACCTGCACCGCGGTACCCGCAGCCGCGGCTGGCGCTCGCGGCCCCTCATTGACCGTCGACGCGATCGCCGGGGTTGCACCCGTCTGTGGCCCTGGGGCCGGTTCGGCCAGCCTGCCTTCGCGGGTTTGCCCTTCACCGACGGCGAAGCTGGTGTCGCCCGTACCGACGAAAGTCTTCCCGCCCGGATCGTCGGGCTTGCTCTTGTAAGGTTCCTCGGGCGCCGCGATCACGCTGCCATCGGCAGGCGGTTCATCCGAAGCCTGGTTGGTGACGAACCAGATAGTGCCGACGACGAGGCCGAGCAGGACCAGCGCGAGCACGCCGAGCAGGACCATGCGCGAGGTGTCGAATCCGGTCGCCTGTTCCTCGTCCTCGCCCGCCTCGAGCCAAGGGAGGCTCTCGTCATCCACCAGGTCGAGTTCGTCTTCGTCATTCCAATCGGCATCCGTACCGAATGGCGTCGCCCCCGTCATGGTCACATCTCCTCGACCGCTTCGACCCCCAGAATGGCAAGGCCGTTGCGGATCACCTGCCCGACCTGAGCCGCGAGGAACAGCCGCGCGGCAGTCAGTTCGGGATCGCCCTCCTGGATGATCCGCTTCGCGGGATCATCGTTACCCGCATTCCAGAAACTGTGGAAGGCGGCAGCGAGGTCGCCGAGGAAGAACGCGATGCGATGCGGCTCGCGCGCCTTGGCGGCAGCCTCGACCACCCGCGGAAACTGCGCGGCTTCGCGAACCAGTGCGAGCTCATCCTCGCCCAGCCGGTCGAGATTGTCCGCATCCGGCGCGACCCCCGCCTTGCGCAGCGTAGAATGGATCCTGGCATGCGCATACTGGAGGTAGAATACCGGGTTCTCCTTCGACGCTTCGACCACCTTGGCGAAGTCGAACTCCATCTGGGCGTCGGGCTTGCGGGTCAGCATGGTGAAACGGACCACGTCCTTGCCCACCTCGTTCACGACGTCCGCCAGCGTGACGAAGGTGCCCGAGCGCTTGGACATCTTGACCGGCTCGCCATCGCGCAGCAGCTTGACCATCTGAACCAGCTTGACATCGAACGGAACATCGCGGCCCGCGCCCGTGGTCAAAGCGGCAACAGCGGCCTTGATCCGCTTGACCGTGCCCGCATGGTCGGCGCCCCAGATATCGATCAGGGCATCTGCCTTTTCCGCTTTCTGGAAATGATAGGCGAGATCGGCTCCGAAATAGGTCCAGGCGCCGTTCGATTTCTTGATCGGACGGTCCTGATCGTCGCCGAATTCGGTCGAGCGGAACAGCGGCAATTCGACCGGCTCCCAGTCTTCGGGCGGGGCCTTGCCCTTGGGCGCTTCGAGCACACCGTCGTAGATAAGGCCTTTCTCGCGCAGCCATGCCTCGGCAGCTTCGGGCTTCTTCGCCGCCTGCAGTTCGGCTTCCGACGAGAACAGATCGTGATGGATGCCCAGCAGTGCGAGGTCTTCGCGGATCATCTCCATCATCGCGCCGACTGCGCGATGGCGGAAGAGCTCGAGCCATGCGCTTTCTTCGGCGTCCTTGTAGGTCTCGCCGAATTCCTGCGCCAGCCGCTCACCCACGGGCTTGAGGTAATCGCCGGGATAGAGGCCTTCGGGAATGGCGCCGATATCCTCGCCCAACGCCTCGCGGTAACGCAGGTGCGCGGACCGCGCGAGGACATCGACCTGCCCGCCCGCATCGTTGACGTAATATTCGCGCGTCACGCGATACCCCGCCCATTCGAGCAGGCCGCAGAGCGCATCGCCCACCACCGCACCGCGACAATGGCCCATGTGCATCGGGCCAGTCGGATTGGCAGAAACATATTCGACATTGACCGTTTTGCCGTCGCCCATGGCCGAGCGACCGTAGGCGTCGCCAAGGTCGGCAATCGCCAGCAATTCACGACGCCATGCATCGGGGGCTAGCCGCAGATTGATGAAACCCGGGCCGGCGATCTCGGCCGCCGCAATATCGGGTTCGCGCGAGAGATGGTCGACGATCTTCTCGGCCAGCGCGCGCGGGTTGGTCTTGGCCTGCTTGGCCAGAACCATGGCGGCATTCGTGGCAAGGTCGCCATGCGAGGGATCGCGGGGCGGTTCGACCGTGACGTTGCCGCGGGGGGTATCCGCGGGAAGCACGCCTTCCAGTTCGAGGGCGTTGAGGACCGCATCGATCCGGGCGGCGAAAGCCGCGTGAAGTGTCTGCATTTCAGCCATGGCGCGCGCCTAGCCTATCGGCGCAAAATGGCAAGACGCCATGGCGGCGCGCCGCTTACCGCGTGGCGTTGTAGCGCAACTGCGCCTCGGTAAGCTGGAAACCGACCAGCAGTTCGAACGTGGCCCGCTGCACGGCCGCGCGCACCGCCGGGTCTGCCAGCGGGTCGAGTGCGGCATCGGGATCGCCCGGCTCGCGCTTGCGCGTGATCTGCTCGCGGATTTCCGCGGGCAAGGTGGCATCGGCGCGATTGACGTAAGCCGCGGCGGTACCGCGTGCCTGGGCACGTTCCGCGCCATCGGCGAATTGCAGCGTCACCGAGCCCACCCGCTTGGTCACCACCGACGATCCGCCACGCAGCACGGTCGAGAAATAAGGCAGCGTGACCGTGCGACTGCCGCGCGTATCGCTGCGGCGGGCCACCACGTCAAAGCTGGCTTCGGTATAGACGCGATCGCCGCTGTCTTCATTGCAGGTCGAGCGCAGATTGGTGATCGCCGCGGTCACGTCGAGATCTGCCAGAGTCGTCGAACCCGGGGTGCGGAAGGTGGTGATGTCGCCGGTATAATCGGGAATACCGACCGCAGGGCAGGTGGACCGCACCGCGGTAATGCCGACGCCCTGATTGACGACCAGATCGCCTTCTTTGGCGCAGCCGCCCAATACCAGGCCCAAAGCAAGCACGGGAAGCAGACGGGTGCGGATGGTCATGCGGCTAATTTCCCTTTTGCGGTCATTCGAATTCGTAGCCCCTCGGGCTGCGGGACGCCCTAGCTTGGCCTGCACGAAAGCGCTAGAGGGCGACACATGAACGCCCCCTTTCCATCCACGCCCGGCGTATCGGACAGCGATCCGCGTCTGCCGCTCCAGCTCATGATCGCTGCCCCGCGCGGCTTTTGCGCCGGGGTCGACCGCGCGATCGAGATCGTCGAGCGCGCGCTGCAGAAGTACGGCGCCCCGGTTTATGTCCGGCACGAGATCGTGCACAACCGCTACGTTGTCGACAGCCTCAAGGCCAAGGGCGCGGTCTTCGTGGAGGAACTCGACGAAGTGCCTGACGATGCCCCGGTCGTGTTCAGTGCGCATGGCGTCCCCAAGACAGTCCCTGCGGAAGCCGAGCGTCGCAAGATGCTCTATGTGGACGCGACCTGCCCCTTGGTAAGCAAGGTCCATCGCCAGGCCGAACGCCAGATCGAAAAGGGCCAGCACATCCTGTTCATCGGCCATGCCGGCCATCCCGAGGTGATCGGCACGATGGGGCAGGTTCCCGAAGGCCGCATCACACTGGTCGAAACGGTCGAGGACGTCGCGCGGCTCGAATTCGGCCCCGATGACGATTTGTCCTACCTTTCGCAGACCACGCTTTCGGTCGACGACACGCGCGAAATCATAGCCGCGCTCGAGGCGCGCTTTCCCCAGATCGTCGCGCCCAAGGCGGAAGATATCTGCTACGCCACCAGCAATCGCCAGGCCGCGGTGAAGGATATCGCCGAAAGCTGCGATCTGGTGCTGGTGATCGGCGCGCCCAATTCGTCGAATTCTCTGCGTCTGGTCGAAGTGGCCGAGCGACTGGGCACCGATGCACGGCTGATCCAGCGCGCCGACGAGATCGATCCGAGCTGGCTCGAAGGCGTGGGTACGATCGGCCTGACCGCAGGGGCTTCTGCCCCCGAGAAACTGGTCCGCGAAGTGGTCGACCGCCTGTCCGACTGGCGCCAGGTGGAAGAGCAGGTCGTCACCAGCGCCGAAGAGAACATGGTCTTCAAGCTGCCGCGCCAGCTGACCGACTGAGGTGGCCGTCTATACCCATCTGGGTGCCGAGGATCTCGCGCAGCTGATCGCCCATTACGATGTCGGTCGACTCCTCTCGTTCAAGGGCATTGCGGAAGGGGTCTCGAATTCGAACTGGCTGCTCGAAACGACGCAGGGGCGATTCATCCTGACCATGTACGAACGGCGGATCGAGACCGACGACCTGCCGTTCTTCCTTGGGCTGCTCGATCATCTTTCCGCCGCCAATTGCCCCGTGCCCCGCACGATCCACGATTGCGATGGCGCAGCCTATCGCATGGTCGATGGCAAAGCCGTTGCGCTGATCGAATTTCTGCCCGGCCTGTCTCCCAGCACCCCGACCGAGGCGCAGGCACGCTCGGTCGGAGCCGCGCTGGGACAGATGCATCGGGCAGCACAAGATTACCCGAACACGCGCAACAGCACGCTCGAGCCGCAGGATACGCTGGAGATTCTCGATCAATGCGGCACAGATGCGTTGGCGGGTATCGACCCGGCGCTGCCCGATATACTGCCGATCGGGGCGCGGATCGTCGCCGACTGGCCGGAACATCTGCCCGGATCCATTATCCATTCGGATCTGTTCCCCGACAATGTCCTGATGTTGGGCGACGAGGTCACGGGCATGATCGATTTCTATTTCGCCGCGACCGGCGCGATGGCCTACGATCTTGCGGTGACCCATGCCGCGTGGTGCTTCGACGACACCGGCGAAGCCTGCGATCCCGCGCTCGGCGCCGCGCTGATCGCGGGCTATGAGAGCCTGCGCCCGCTGTCGGATGAGGAGCGCGCCGCACTGCCTCTGCTGGCTCAGGGCGCCTGCCTGCGCTTCATCGCCAGCCGCGCGCAGGACTGGCTCGAAACACCCGAGGATGCGTTGGTCCGCCGCAAGGATCCGATGGATTTCCTGCGCCGTCTGGAATTCTACCGCGCAAACGGCCAGAGCGCCTTCGCATGAAGAAGGTCGAACTGTTCACCGATGGCGCATGCAAGGGCAATCCCGGGCCAGGCGGCTGGGGCGCGCTGCTGCGCATGGGTCCGCATGAAAAGGAAATGTCGGGCGGCGAGGCCGATACGACCAACAATCGCATGGAAATGACCGCCGCGATCAAGGGATTGTCCGCCCTGATCGAACCCTGCGAGGTCGATGTCTATACCGACAGCAAATATCTGATCGACGGCATCACCAAATGGGTCCACGGCTGGAAGAAGCGAGGTTGGGTGAACGCCAGCAAGAAGCCCGTGCGCAATGCCGAACTATGGCACGACCTGATCGAATTGACCGCGCGCCACAAGGTCGACTGGCATTGGGTGAAAGGCCACTCGGGTCACCCCGAAAACGAACGCGTGGACCGCCTCGCCAGTGACGAGGCGGACCGGATCATGCGCGAGGGCTGATCAGCTCTCGTCGACGGTTTCGGCTTCGGGGCCGTTCTTCTGTACCGACGCGATTGCATTCTTGGCGCTGGCCTTGGACTTATAGCCTTCGGTCCAGAAGATCGGTTCGGAATTGTACATGAAATAGGCCACGAACTCGCCGGCCTTGTTCTTCTTGATCTTGAAATGATGCGCCATCTGTCGCTCCCGTCGATGGTGTTGAAATCGCGGGCACACTAACAAATGAGGCGAGCTTGGCTAGCCGAAGCGCCCCGGTGCGTAGAGACCCGTATCGAGGCCTTGGGTCATCGCATCGCGCGGCTCGTCGAGCAGCAGTTGGCGACCAAGCCGCGCCGCAGCGGGGGAAGTCTGTATGCCGAAACCGCCCTGCCCAGCGAACCAGGCGAAGCCTTCGACCTGCGGATCGTGGCCATAAACGGGCCGGCGATCGGGGGCGAAGCTGCGTAGTCCCGCCCATTTGTGTTCCACCGCCGCGACCTTCCAGTCGACCACCTCTTCGAGCCGGGCGATCGCTTCGGCCACTGCCAGTTCTTCGGGCGCGGCATCGCAGGCCACACTGGGTTCTTCATCATGCGGGCTCAGCCACAAACGACCCGATTCGGGCTTGAAATAGAACCGGCCGCGCAGATCGAGGACAAGAGGAAGATCGTTGGACACCGGCGGGTCGATACGGACCTGCGCCACGGTGCGGCGATAGGGTTTGATGCCCACGGGATTCGCGCCGGCCATGACGGCCAGCTCATCGGCCCAGGCGCCCGCTGCGTTGACCACCGTCTTGGCCCGATGGCTTGCGCCGGTCTCGGTCGCGATAGTCCAACTGCCGGAAGCGCGGTTCATCCCGCAAACCCGGGCGCGGCATTCGAGCAGCGCGCCAGCCGAACGGGCCCGGGCGAGATAGTGCGCGTGCAGCCCCGCGACGTCGATATCGGCGCAAACGGGCTCCCAGATGGCATCCGACCATTCGTGCCGCACACCCGGCAAGCGCTTCTGAAGGTCACCACGGCCGAGATGCTGGATCGTCGCACCGGTGGGGACGAAGCGCTGCATGAAATCGGTAACGAGCTCCTCGTCACCCTCACGCGCGATGTAGAGCGCGCCGCGCTGATGCAGGAAACCGTTCTCGCGCAGGTATTCGCCCGAAGCGAGCGTGAGCGGCACGATTTCGGGACCACCATAGCATTCTTCCCAGAATGCCGCCGACCGCCCCGTCGCATGGTAGCCCGGCTTGTCTTCTCCCTCGAGAATCAACACGCTGGCACCCGATTCGGCCAGTTCGGCCGCCAGGCTGGCACCGGCTATCCCCGCGCCGACGATGGCATAATCGTGGGTCATGCCGCACCTTCCTTCGGCACCACCCGGTCGAGGAATTCGGTGATCCCGTCGAGTGCGCGCCGTCGCACCGGATTCACCTCGCGCAGGATTTCATGACGTGCTTCGTCGCCGAAGGCGATCAGTTCACCCTTGGGCAGGCGCTGCGCCGCACGCACCGCAGCGTCGTGGCTGACCAGCCGGTCGGCCGAGGTACTCAGCACGAGAACCGGCACGGTCACCTTTTCGAGCGCTCCGGCCCGGGCGAGCCTACGCGCGCTAGCGTAAGCGCGTTCGACCCAGCCCCAGCTGCCCGGTCCCATGACCAGTTCGGGGCGTCGTTCGCGCCACCATGCCTCGTCGGCATAGCGCGCAGCGTCATGCGTGAGCAGGTCGGAACGCTTGGCAGGCAGTTCGCCCGGTTTCTCGCTCCATTTCCATGCCGGTCGGGTGGGCGCCCCGATCACGGTCATCAGCCGTGCCACGCCATGCAACAGAGCCAGTGGCAGCGGAGGGCCCGACATGCCGATCATCGGCGCGCTCAGCACCATCGCATCGGGATCGACCTGCCCGTCGACAAGCGCACGGGTGACGAGGTGACCGCCCATGGAATGGCCAGCCAGCACGTGCGGCCCCGGCGTTTCGGCTTTCCAAGCGTTCCAGAGATGCGCGAGGTCGGCGGTCCAATCGGAGAAGTCGCCGATATGGCCGGTGATGGAGTCGCTCCCGAGGCGTCCAGACCCCGCCTGCCCACGCCAGTCTGCAGCGGTTACATGCCAGCCATGCCCGTGCCAGTGGTCGAGCGTTTCGAGGTATTTTTCGTAGAAGTCGCCGCGGCCGGGCAGGAACAGAATCGAACCGCGCGCAGTGCCGGCCGGAACCGGCAAGTCGATCCGCCTGATCGCATGCCCGTCGGCCAATTCGAAACGCGATTCGCGTGCCGCTGCAGGTATCGTGCGGCGATCGAACCCATCCTGTGGCGCTGGCATCCCGGTGATCGCGAACCTCCTCTATGGTTACTTTTTGGTAAGCACGTTCCTGTAGCAACGCGCCACGAAGCAGATCCTGCGGAGCGCCATGCAAAGCCAGATTTTCACCTACGTATTGCTCGCCGGATTGGCAATCGCACTGCTCTGGGTAATCGTTACCGACCTCAAGAGCCGCACGATCAGCAATCATCTGACACTGACGGTCGCGGCGGGTGCCCCGCTGTACTGGCTGGCAATCGGACTGCCGCTGTGGCCGGGGATCGCATGGCAGCTCGGGCTGGCCACGCTCGTCTTCGCCGTCTGTTGCGCGCTGTTCGCCATGCGCCAGATGGGCGGCGGCGACGTCAAGCTGCTGACCGCGCTCGCGCTGTGGGTGCCGCCTTCGCAATTCACGATGCTGATCGTCGCGATGGCGATGTTGGGCTGGGTCCTGACGATGGCCGTGGGGGCATGGCGCGTTGCGCATTCGACAACCATCCAGACCCATCCGGCGCGCGACACAATTTTTCTGATTATGGGTACGATCATCGCCGCGCTGTTCGCCAGCGCCGTGCTGGGCGGACCGCGCCTGCCGCTGCCAGCGGCATTGACCTCTACCTCGCTCGACAGTCCCGCCGCAATCGTCGCGCTGGCCCTGGCGCCGATCGCGGTCCTGCTGCTGGTCACGCTCGGATCGATCCGGATCATCCGCCGGCACGAACGCGATCTGTGGGTTCCCTATGGCCCCGCGATCTCACTTGCGGGTCTGTGGATCGTCGCCAGCGGCCAGATGCTTGCGGGCACTGCAAGTCCCGCAGGGGGCTGAGAACGCGATCTTAACCAATTCAGCCGTAAGGCATGAAACCATACTTGCCCGCACCTTCCATCGGCGGGCCGAATTAGGGGGCTAGACAGCCATGGATAGGAAGAAGCTGGTTCTGCTGGTTGCCGCGCTGATCGTTGCGGTGGGTACTGCACTCATCGCGCGCAGCATGTTCGCGGGAAGCGGTGCGCCGCAGGCCGAAGCGGCCGCGCAGGTAGAAGCCCAGGGACCCAAGGTTCTCGTCGCGCAGCGGGCGCTGCCCGTCGGCACGATCATCACGGCCGACGCGCTCGGCTTCCAGCTGTGGCCCGAAGAACTGGTGCAGGACGCCTACTTCCTCGACGGCGAAGCCGATATGAGCAAGTTGCTCGGCACCGTCGTCCGCCATCCGATTACCGCAGGTGAGCCGGTGACGCAGGGCGCGCTGGTAGCGCCGGGCGATCGCGGCTTCCTTGCGGCAGCACTGGCACCGGGAATGCGGGCGATTACCGTTCCGGTGAATGCCCAGTCGGGCGTGGCCGGCTTCGTTTTCCCCGGCGACCGGGTCGACATGGTGCTCACCCAGCAGGTCGATGGCGAAGGCCCCAGCCTGAAAGCATCGGAAACCATACTTCGTAACCTTCGCGTGCTCGCCACCGACCAGTCGACCGTCTCGGAGAAGGACGAGACCGGTTCGACCGTGGTGAAAGAAATCCGCATGGTGACGCTCGAAGTCACGCCGCAGATCGCCGAGAAGGTCGCCGTCGCGCAGACCATCGGCACGCTCAGCCTGTCGTTGCGCTCGCTGGCGGACAACCAGACCGAACTCGAACGCGCCATCGCCTCGGGCGATGTGAACATCCCCGACGATGCCACGCCCGAAGAAGAAGAACAGCTGCTCCGGCAGGCGATGGCTCGCCCGGTCGATGGCAAGAGCACTTTTGTAACCGGCGGCGACGTGTCGCGTTTCCAGCGCCGTAGCGTGCCGTCGCAGGGCAACGCCAACGATGCACCCGAAGCCCCGCCCGCGATGGGCGTGGCAGGTGGCGCCCCGGCGCGCCAGGGGCCGACCGTACGCGTCACCCGCGGCAAGGATACCGTCGAAGTACCGGTGGGCGGACAGTGAAAAGAACAGAAAACAAGGAACGCCATTCAGGGGGCAATTCCATGAAACGTCGATTTACCTCGAACATGCTGCTGGCAGGTCTGGCCCTTGCGCCGCTGGCACTCGCCGCTCCGACCCCGGTAGCAACCGCTCAGTCGGTCGTTCGCCCGAGCTCGGAAATCGTACTTTCGATCGGCCGCGGCGAACTGGTCAACGTGCCCGGCACGATGGCCGACATCTTCGTCGCCAATGACGACATCGCCGACGTCCAGGTCAAGTCGCAGCGCCAGCTTTACGTGCTTGGCAAGGCGGGCGGCGAAACCACGATCTACGCCAGCAATGCCGCGGGCGACATCATCTGGTCGGCCAACGTCCGCGTCGGATCGAATATCGGCAGCATCGACCAACTGCTCTCGCTGGCGATGCCGCAGGCGAAGATCTCGGTCGCCACCATGGGTTCCAACGTCGTGCTGCTGACCGGCACGGTCGCCGCGCCCGAAGATGCCGAAGAAGCGCAGCGCCTCGTCGAAGCCTATGTCGGCGAAGGCGCAAACGTTATCAGCCGGCTGCGCATGGCAACGCCGCTGCAGGTCAATCTGCAGGTCCGCATCGCCGAAGTCAGCCGCAGTTTCGTCCGCGCCATCGGCGTGAACCTCGCCAGCATCGACGGCACGGGCGGGTTCCAGTTCGGTGTCGGTCAAGGCCGCGCCGGCTATATCGAAGGGGGGCAGCTGCCCGCCTTCGGCGTCGGCAACGTCCCGACGGGATATATCCCCGATCCTACCGATCCGAGCGAAGTGATCGAGGCGACCGGGACCGCGATTACCGGTATTTCGCCCGGCACCACGCTGGGCGCGATGGGCAAGTTCCTCGGGCTCGACATTGGTGCCGCGCTGGATCTTGCGGAAACCGAAGGGCTCGTGACCACGCTGTCGCAGCCCAACCTGACCGCACTGTCGGGCGAGACAGCCGAATTCCTCGCGGGTGGTGAATTCCCGATCCCGCTAAACCAGGGCCTCGGCAACACCACGATCGAATACAAGAATTACGGTGTCAGCCTCGCCTACACGCCGACAGTACTTGCGAATGGCCGCATCTCGATGCGCGTCCGTCCCGAAGTGTCCGAACTGTCGTCGCAGGGGGCGATTACGCTTAATGGCTTCCAGGTCCCCGCACTGGTTACGCGCCGCGCAGAGACCACCGTCGAACTGGGTTCGGGACAGAGCTTCATGATCGCCGGCCTGCTGTCGAACAATGCGACGAATTCGATCGACAAGGCGCCCGGCCTCGGCGACGTGCCGATCCTCGGCAACCTGTTCCGCTCGACCACCTATCGCAAGGGCGAGACCGAACTGGTGATCGTGGTGACGCCGTATCTGGTGAAACCGGTCAACGCCAATGACATCAAGCTGCCGACCGACGGCTTCCGCAAGCCATCCGAATTCCAGCGCCTGCTCGGCTTCCAGCAGAGCGATGGCGTGACCGGCGGCGACCGGCCCAAGCCGAGCGCAGTCGAAACCGAAGCTGCCGCACCCGGCATCTCGCATGGGCAGCCTGCCGATGACGGGCAGCGCCGCGCCGCCAGCGAACCCGAAGCGCGCCGCAACGAGCGGACCGCAGCGGCCAAGCCCGGCTTCAGCTTCGAATAAGGGGAAGAGTATCATGGCCAAGGCAATCAATCGCAAGCTCGCCGGTTCGCTCGCTATCTCGCTCAGCCTCGCGCTGGGCGCATGCGGCGGCTTCCCGACCGAGAACAAATCGCTCTACAGCGCCCGCCAGCCGGTGGTCGAGCGGACCAATTTCACGCTCGACGTCAACACCGCCGGGGACGGCCTGCCCGTTACCGAACAGCGCCGCGTCGCCGACTGGTTCGACGCCATGGGCCTCGGCTATGGCGACCGTATCTCGCTCGACGATCCGACTGCCAGCGCTGCAGTGAAGGAAGACCTCGCCGCTCTTGCCGGGCGGCATGGCCTGCTCGTCAGCGAAGGGTCGCCCGTGACTGCGGGCTACGTCGATCCGGGCCAGGCGCGCATCGTCGTGACCCGCTCGACCGCCAGCGTTCCGGGCTGCCCCGACTGGTCGGCCAATAACGAGGCGAACGAATACAATGCGACCTACCCGGGCTACGGCTGCGCGGTGAACGGCAATCTCGCCGCGATGGTCGCCAACCCCGAGGATCTGATCCAGGGCCAGGAAGGCACCGGCGAAACCGTCGTCACCACCTCGACCAAGGCCATCAGGGCATATCGCGACCGGGCTCTCACCGGGGACGGCGAACTGGCCAACATCAGCAGCCAAGAAGGAGGCTAAGCAGCCATGAGCGCTTCACTCAAATCCGGCATGCCGGGTAATCGCGATGCATTCGCGGCCTATCTCTGCGACGAGACCGCGCTCGACGTGCTGCGCCCGGTGGTCATCGAGCTCGGCTGGCCGCCCGAGAAGTGCAACAAGGGCGGCCTGCGCAATGCCATCCAGTCGCTCTCGGTTTCGGCCAGCCCGAACATCCTGATGGTCGACCTGTCCGAGAGCGGCGACCCGCTCAACGACATCAATGCGCTGGCCGAGGTCTGCGAACCCGGCACGGTCGTGATCGCGATCGGCCAGGTCAACGACGTGCGCCTCTATCGCGACCTGCTCGCGAGCGGCATTCACGACTATCTGCTCAAGCCGCTTTCGGCCAATGCACTGCGCGATGCGCTGACGCAGGCGCAGGCGGTCTTCATGGCTCCGCGCGGAGGCGAAGAAGAGGGCGTCAAGCACCATGTCTCTACCGCCGTCATCGGGACCCGCGGCGGGGTGGGTGCATCGACGCTGGTTACCTCGCTGGCCTGGATCTTTTCGACCGAGAAACGCATGCCGACGGCGCTGCTCGATCTCGATGTGCATTTCGGCACCGGGGCGCTCACGCTCGACCTCGAGCCGGGACGCGGCCTGACCGACGCGATCGACAATCCCAGCCGCATCGACGGGCTGTTCATCGAACGCGCCATGATCCGCGCGAACGACAATCTGGCGATCCTGTCGGCCGAAGCGCCGGTCAACCAGCCGCTGATGACCGATGGAGCGGCATTCATGCAGTTGCAGGAAGAATTCAAGCACCAGTTCGAGATGACGGTGCTCGACATGCCGCGCAACATGATGATCAATTTCCCGCAATTGCTCACGGACGTGAACGTCATCGTGCTGGCGGCGGAAATGTCGCTTGCCTCGGCGCGTGACACGATCCGCATCCTGTCATGGCTCAAGACGAACGCCCCGCATTCGCAGGTCGTCGTCGTCGCCAACAAGGTGCAGCCGGGTGCAGGCGAAATCAGCCGAACCGATTTCGAAGCCTCGATCGAACGCAAGATCGATGTGATCATCCCCTTCGACCAGAAGGCGGCGACCAACGCCGCCAAGCTGGGCAAGACCTTCGTCGACGCCAATGGCAGCGCCAAGGCGAGCGCGGCGATCAAGCAGCTTGCCGCCCGCGTGATCGGCGCGAGCGAAGAAGACGAGGGTGACGCGGCAGCGGGCAAGAAATCGCTGCTCGGATCGCTCGATCTGAAAGGCCTGCTGGCCAAGAAGAAAAGCGCACCCGTCGCCGAGCCCGCCGAATAACGGCATTGGGATTCGGACCGGAACGGGCGGCGAAATGACTGACGGAGACAACGCATGAACATCATCCAGCTGGCTTTGCTGACCCTCGGGGTCCTGGCCTTTCTGGGGATCGTCTATATGCTGGTCTCGGGTCCGAACGCGGCCAAGGCCAGCCAGCGCCGGCTCGAACAGGTCCGCTTCAGGCATTCCCAGAGCACCGACACCAAGGTCGAATCGCAGCTCAAGAAGGCGATCGCCGCGCGGCGCCCGAAAATGCATCGCGTAGCGGGCTCGGGTTCGCGTATCGAGGCGCTCGCCATTCGTCTCGACCGGACGGGCAAGGGATGGACGCTAGCGCAATATGCCTATGCGTCGCTCGGCCTTGCGGTCGTGGTCTCCTTGCTGATGTTCCTGCGCAGTGGCTCGCTCGGCCTTTCGCTGGCGATCGGCATATTCGTCGGCGCGGGACTGCCGCACTTCATTGTTGGGCGGGCGATCAAGAAGCGGACGAACAATTTCAACACCAAGTTCCCCGATGGAATCGAGCTGCTGGTGCGCGGCCTGCGCTCCGGCCTCCCCGTCACCGAAACGCTCGCCGTCGTGTCGCAGGAAGTGCCGGGCCCGGTAGGCGAGGAATTCAAGGGTGTGGTCGAACGCATCAAGATCGGGCGGACCATGGAAGACGCGCTGCAGGAAGCAGCCGACCGGCTCGACATACCCGAATTCAACTTCTTCTGCATAACGCTCGCGATCCAGCGCGAAACCGGGGGCAATCTCGCCGAAACGCTGTCGAACCTCGCCGACGTGCTGCGCAAACGCGCGCAGATGAAGCTCAAGATCAAGGCTATGAGCTCGGAATCGAAGGCGTCGGCCTATATCGTGGGCGCACTGCCCTTCATCGTCTTCGCCATGATCTGGTGGATCAACCCGTCCTACATCGGTGGTTTCTTCACCGACGACCGGCTGATCGTCACCGGACTCGGCGGCCTGGTGTGGATGAGCATCGGGGCCTTCATCATGGCCAAGATGGTCAGTTTCGAAATCTGAGTGGGCGAGGAATAGCGTAATGGAATCCGCAACCGGCCCCACCCTGCTTGGCTTCGACGTCATCGTCGTCGGTTCGATCATGGCAGGCATCGCCGCCATGGCCGTCGTCTTCGCGATCTATACCGCACTGACGATCAAGGATCCGATGGCCAAGCGCGTCAGGGCGCTCGAAGGCCGCCGCGAAGAGCTCAAGCTCGGGCTCGTCACCGGCGGGACCAAGAAGCGTCAGAGCCTGGTCCGCAAGACCGACACGACCGAAAAGATCAAGGACACTTTGGGCAGCATGAAAGTGCTGCAGCAAAGCCAGGTCGAGGTAGTGCAGCAGAAGCTGGCCCATGCCGGTTTCCGCAACAAGGAACTGGCGATCGTCATCATCGGTCTGCGCGCCGTGCTGCCGGTGGTGCTGGGCCTGCTCGTCTTCGTCAGCGTGTTCCTGCTCGACAGCTTCCCGGAATGGGGACCGATGAAGCGCAATGGCGCGCTGATGCTGGCGGTGTTCCTTGGCTACAAGGGCCCCGAGATATACCTCAGCAATCTTGCGAAAAAGCGCTCGGATGCAATCCGCAAGGGCCTGCCCGACGCGCTCGACCTGCTCGTGATCTGCGCCGAGGCGGGTCTGACCGTGGATGCCGCCTTCAACCGTGTCGCCAAGGAACTGGGCCGTGCCTACCCCGAACTGGGTGACGAATTCGCGCTGACCGCGATCGAGCTCTCGTTCCTCAACGAACGGCGCAAGGCCTTCAACAATCTCGCCTATCGCGTGGATCTCGACGCGGTCAAAGGCGTGGTCACCACCATGGTCCAGACCGAACGCTACGGTACCCCGCTCGCTTCGGCGCTGCGTGTGCTATCGGCCGAGTTCCGCAACGAACGCATGATGCGCGCCGAGGAAAAGGCCGCACGCCTGCCCGCGATCATGACCGTGCCGCTGATCATGTTCATCCTGCCGGTGCTGTTCATCGTCATTCTCGGCCCGGCAGCCTGTTCGATCGCCGATGCGTTCAGTGGCGGGATCGGGTAGCCAACCCAGGCGCAGCCGCAAACCAATCGGTCGCGGGAAGCCTGTCCGGCAGCTAGTCGGCCAGGCTTTCCGCGTCGAAATCGCCGGCCTGGTCACGCACGCGCGTCAACATGTCGAGCAGGCTGGCGCGTTCCTCTTCGCTCAAGACCGAGAAAAGCTGCTCCTCTATCTTGAGCGCCAGCGGCATGATGCCCGCATGCACCGCGTGCCCTTCCGCAGTGAGTTCGAGCATGTGCGACCGACCGTCGCTGGCATTGGGCGAGCGCTGCACCAGCCCTCGCTCTTCGAGCCGCTTGCACGCACGGTTTACCGGCACCTTGTCCATCAGCGTCTGTTGCGACAGCTGGCGCTGCGTCAGCGTCCCGTGATCGCCCAGCACCGCCATGATGCGCCATTCGGTCGTCTTGAGCGCGAAGCGCTTGCGATATTGTTCGGCAATACGCGTCGAGACCGCATTCGAGGCGATCGACAACTGGTAGGGCAGAAACTGGGCAAGGCGTTGGGCAGGCTGATGTTTGGACATGCCGGCAACCTTGGAATCGCGCGCTGGCCTTGGCAAGGCCGTTGCGGCTGTGACCGTCACAAGCGCAACTATCGATAGGCCGGTTGGTCCCACCACGGGTAGAAATCGGGCATGTCCGCGCTGACGGTGTCGGGATAGGCCGGTGCGCGCTTTTCGAGGAAGCTGGCGATACCTTCCTTGGCATCCTCGCTGCGGCTCAGGCGATAGATCGCCCGGCTGTCGATCTTATGCGCATCCATCGGATGGCCCGCTGCTCCGAGACGCCACAACATCGCGCGGGTCATCGCTACCGACACGGCGGAGGTGTTTTCGGCAATCTCGCGCGCGATGCCATGCGCCGCGTCGAGCAAGTCCCCCTGCGGATGGACCGAGCGCACCAGCCCGCGTTCATGCGCTTCGGCAGCGTCGAAAATGCGCCCCGTCATGCACCACTCGAGTGCCGTCTGCATGCCCACCAACCGCGGCAGGAACCAGCTCGATGCGGCTTCCGGAGTGATGCCGCGTCGCGCGAACACGAAGCCGAACCGCGCATTGTCGCTGGCGAGCCGCACATCGAAGGGGAGTTGCATCGTCGCCCCCACGCCCACGGCGACCCCGTTGCAGGCGCCGATCAGCGGTTTTTTCGAATCAAACAGCCGCAGCGTGAGGCGCCCCCCGCCATCGCGCACCCGTTCGTCCGACAGCTCCTCGACCGGGTTGGGATCGGAGAAGACATGGCCCCCGTCCTCCGGCGTCAGGTCGGCGCCGGCGCAGAAAGCCCGGTCGCCATGACCGGTGACGATCACCGCACGGACACTGTCGTCGGCATCGGTGGTGTCGATCGCGTGGATCATTTCGTCCATCATGACGCGGGTGAAAGCGTTCATCTTCTCGGGACGATGCAGCGTGATGGTGGCAACGCCCCCGACGATATCAAGCTTGATCTGACTGTACGACATGATTGGATTCCTCTCCGGTCGGGTCGCTGGAATGGACCTCTCAGGATCCTTGCCCCGGCTCTGCAAAGCAAAACGCCCCCGCCCGCGCCATTTTCGGCATGCGGTCGAGGGCGTGTAGGCATTCATGCCGGCTAGGCTACGATCCTTGCCGGCACTCAGACGGTCGCGATGGGATCACCGCGGCGCCATGCGAATGGCACCGTCGAGGCGCACGTCCTCGCCGTTGAAATAGCCGGTTTCGATCATGCACATGGCAAGCTTGGCGTATTCTTCGGGCATGCCGAGACGCTTGGGGAACGGCACCGATGCGGCGAGCGCTTCCTTCACCTGCGGCGGCGCCGCGTTCATCAGCGGGGTCTCGAAAATGCCCGGCAGGATGGTGTTCACGCGGATACCTTCCTTCATCAGGTCGCGCGCGATCGGCAGGGTCATGCCGACGACGCCGCCCTTGGATGCCGAATAGGCCGCCTGGCCCATCTGGCCGTCTTCGGCAGCGACCGAGGCCGTGTTGACGATCGCACCGCGATTGCCTTCTTCGGTCAGCGGGTCGAGCGTCATCATGCCCGCTGCCGACTTGGCGATGCAGCGGAAGGTGCCGATCAGATTGACCTGGATGACGAAGTCGAAAGCCGAGAGCGGGAAATGCTTGATCTCGCCGCTCTGCTTGTCGCGGCTGGCGGTTTTGATCGCATTGCCGATGCCCGCGCAGTTGACGAGGATGCGCTCTTGCCCATGCGCCTCACGCGCCTTCGCAAAGCCCGCATCGACGTCTTCGTCGCTCGTCACGTTGACCTTGCAGAAGATGCCGCCGATGTCCTTTGCGACCGCCTCGCCCTTCTCTTCGTTCATGTCGAAGATGGCGACCTTCGCGCCCTTTGCGGCGAGCGCGCGTGCGGTGGCCTCGCCAAGACCCGAGGCGCCGCCGGTCACGACGGCGGGAGTGTTGCTGCTGACTTCCATGGATTGTCCTCTCGATTCGATGTCCGGCAACGCCGGATTGGGGTTCGGATGAATGTGCCTAGCGGGTCGCGGCCCCGGCATCCACCGGGACCGAACACGCCTCCCTAAAGGGCTTCGACGATAGTGACGTTGGCGACTCCGCCGCCTTCGCACATGGTCTGCAGCCCGTATTTCTTGCCGCGCGCCTTGAGCGCGTGAACCAGCGTGGCCATCAGCTTGGTGCCGCTGGCGCCCAGCGGGTGGCCCAGCGCGATCGCGCCACCATTGACGTTGAGCTTGTCCGGATCGGCGCCCGTATGCTTGAGCCATGCAAGCGGAACGGGGGCGAAGGCCTCGTTGACCTCGTACAGGTCGATGTCGTTGATCGACATGCCCGCGCGCTGAAGCGCGCGATCGGTCGCGAACAGCGGTTCTTCGAGCATGATCACCGGGTCGCCCGCGGTGACGGTCAGATTGTGGATCCGCGCCAGCGGGGTGAGGCCGTATTCCTTCAAGGCCTGCTCGCTCACCACCAGCACCGCGCTCGATCCGTCGCAGATCTGGCTGCTGCTCGCGGCGGTGATCTTGCCTTCAGGGCTGAGCAGCTTGACGCCCGCAATGCCTTCCAGCGTGGCATCGAAGCGGATGCCCTCGTCCACCGTATGACACTCGGCACCCTCAGCGGTTTCGATGTCGACGCCGACGATTTCGTTCTCGAAGGCGCCCGACTTGGTCGCCGCGATCGCCTTCTCGTGGCTGGCCAGCGCGAAGCGGTCGAGATCGTCCTTGGAGAAGCCGTGCTTCTGCGCGATCATCTCCGCACCCATGAACTGGCTCCACTGGATGCCGGGGTACTTCTCCTCGAGGCCGGGCGATTTGTAGTTACCCAGCCCTTCCTTCATGTGGAACATCGCGGTCGACCCCATCGGCACGCGGCTCATGCTTTCCACGCCGGCGGCAATGACCACGTCCTGCGTTCCGCTCATGACGGCCTGCGCGGCGAACTGGATCGCCTGCTGCGAAGAACCGCACTGGCGATCGATGGTGACCGCGGGCACGCCTTCGCCCAAATGCTTGCTGGCGAGCACCGCATTGCGCCCGACCTGCATCGCCTGCTCGCCGCCTTGACTGACACAGCCCATGACGACGTCGTCGATCGCCTTGGCTTCCAGCCCGCTGCGTTCCATCACCGCATCGAGCGATGTCGCGGCGAGATCGACCGGGTGTACTCCGGCAAGGCGGCCACCGCGGCGGCCGCCGGCAGTGCGGACGGCTTCGACGATATAGGCTTCGGGCATCGGCATCCTCATTATAGGTTTCTAAACAGGACCGTTTGCGTAAGCCCACCTTACGTAAACGTCAAGCGATCCGCGCGGCTTTGTTTTTCCGATGTGTCGAACGGCGGCGCAGACGCGCAATTTCCGCCAAGCAAGAGGTGTGACCTGCGCACCACACCTTAAGCCTCAAACCTGCCAAAATGTAACAAAAGCTTTGCATTCGGCGCGTCCCTAAAGGCACATGCCAGCTTCCACTGGAGGGAGTGGATATGCTTTTCGTCGATTGACGATTGCGCATGTCACATCCCTCCCAGGGGTTCCTTGGAGATCCGACCTCAGGGGTCGGTCGATCAATAGAGGGATTAACAGAGTGAAACTCAACACCTACTTCAAAGCCAGTTCGGCACCTGCCGTGCTCGGTCTTGCGCTTCTGGCGCAACCGGCATTGGCTCAGGATGTCGCGGCGGAAGACGAAGAAACCGTTGGTGCACCCGCACCGGCGGCAGCGATCGTCGTTACCGGTTCGCGCATCACCAACCCGAACCTCGAACTGGCCAGCCCGGTCAGCGTCGTCAGCAGCGAAGATCTCGAGCTTGCCCAGACCAACGTCGCGGAGGAATTCCTTCGTGAACTGCCCTCGGCAGTTCCCAGCGTCGGTTCGGCCGTTAACAACGGCAACGGCGGTTCCAGCTTCGTCAACCTGCGCGGCGTCGGTTCCAACCGTAACCTCGTCCTGCTCGACGGCCGTCGCTTCACGCCGGCCGACACCACGGGCCGTGTCGACCTCAACAACATTCCGCTCGCCATCATTGAACGCACGGAAATTCTAACCGGCGGCGCCAGCACCACCTACGGTGCCGACGCAATCGGCGGCGTTGTGAACTTCGTCACCAAGACCGATTTCGAAGGCCTCGAAGCAACTGCTTCGCAGCAGATCACCGAAGAAGGCGACGGCAACGTTTTCCGTGCCGATGTCACCATCGGTGCCAACTTCGACGATGGTCGCGGTAACGCGGTGCTCAGCATCGGCTACCAGAACCAGGACGCCGTCTATCAGGGCGACCGTGACTTCTCGCTATTCAACATCGGTTCGTTCAGCGGTGCCGCCGGCGGTTCGTCGAACGCAATTCCTGCGGTTATCGTCGGCCCGACGCCGGCTGGGTTCGGTCAGCTGACGGATGACGGCCAAGGTTACCTTGACGGCGTGTTCGACCGTCCGTTCAACTTCAACCCGTTCAACGTCTTCCTGACGCCGTTCGAGCGCTTCAACGTCTACGGTTCGGCGAATTACGAAGTGTCGGACAATGTCGAAGTGTTCACGCAGGCCGTGTTCTCGAAGAACACCGTTTCGACGATCATCGCGCCGGGCGGTTCGTTCTTCAACACCTATCAGGTGAACCTCAACAACCCGTTCATGCCCGATGCGCTGGCGAATGCCTTCTGTGACGGCCTGGGCCTGACCGCAGCCGAATGTACTGCTGGCCGCAATACCCAGTTCGGTGCCACGCTCGCCGACGGCAGCGCCAATCCCGACTATGTCGAGATCAGCACCTCGGTTCGTCGTCGTACGCCGGAAGCCGGTTCGCGTACCTCGGACTTCACCACCACACTGTTCAACCTTGTTGGCGGCCTCCGTGGCGACATCACCGACTCGATCGGCTGGGAAGTCTCGGGTTCGTACGGTGAAAGCGAACGGATCCAGCGTCAGGGCGGTTTCGCTCGTTTCGATCGCCTGCAGCAGTCGCTCATCGCCATCCCCGATGGTGCGGGCGGAGTGCAGTGCGCCGATACGTCGGGTGGTTGTGCGCCGATCAACCTGTTTGGTCCGTTTGGCGACCTCGGTTCGCAGGAAGCGATCGACTACGTCTTCAATCTGACGCAGCAGGTCATCACGCAGGCTAGCCTGACCCAGGCACAGGCCGTGATCGATGGCGACCTCGGCTTCGGCATTTCGGCCACGCCGATCTCCTTCGCCGTGGGTGCGGAATACCGCAAGTACACTGCAACCCGCCTGTCGGACGAAGCTTCGCAGACCCCGGGCGCAGTTGTTGGTGGCGGCGGTGCCGCTCCGGACATCGACGGTTCGTACAATGTGAAGGACGTGTTCGCCGAATTCGCGATCCCCGTGATCGAAGATTCGTTCGTGCGCGAACTGACCCTTGAAGCGGGTGGCCGTTATTCGGACTACTCGACTGCGGGCAGCGAATTCACTTGGAAGGTTGGCGGTACGCTGACGCCGATCGACGGCATCACCTATCGCGGTAACTACCAGCGTTCGTCGCGTGCACCGAACATCGGTGAACTCTTCACGCCGGTCACCACCGGCCTGTCGAACCTTGCGGTCGACCCCTGCGCGGGCACCAATCCGGTTGGCAACGCGGCCCTGACGGCTGTCTGCGTCTCGCAGATCGTTGCAGGCGGCGCCACCCAGGCCTTCGCACAGAGCCGTATCGGCAACATCCTCCAGCCGGCTGCTGGTCAGATCAACGTTACCTCGGGTGGCAATCCGAACGTCGGCGTTGAAACGGCCACCACCTGGACGGTGGGTGCGATCATCGAACCGCTGTACAACCTGTCGCTGACCATCGACTACTTCAACATCAAGGTTGAAGACGCGATCACCACCCCTACGGTGGATGACCTTGTCGGTGGTTGCTACAACAATCCGAGCGCGGCCAACCCGTTCTGCTCGCTGATCGTTCGTAGCGCTGCAACCGGTGGTCTCGACGGCTCGCCGAACGAAGTTCCCGGGCTGCTGCTCAGCCTGTCGAACCTCGGCACGATCGAAACCGACGGCATCGACGTCAGCCTGAACTATCGGACCGACATCACCGATGACATCGGCTTCCGGTTCAACACCTACGGCACCTGGACCAACCGCAACCTGTTCCAGGCAACCCCGACGTCGATCAACCGCGAGTGCGTGAGCTACTACTCGGTCAACTGCGGCTCGATCCAGCCCGAGTTCGTGTTCAACACCCGCGCGACCTTCTCGTTCTACGACGAGTTCGATGTCTCGCTGGCGTGGCGCTATCTCGATGGCGTCGAGTTCGAACCCCTGCAGCGTGCCCAGAGTGGCGACGCATTCGTCGGTACCCTCCCCGAGGGCACCGGCCCGGTTGCAGGTCAGGAAGTCGACTTCAACACCATTCCGGCCGAAAGCTATTTCGACCTGAGCCTGCGTTGGGCGGCGACCGAGAACTTCGAGTTCATCGTGACCGTGCAGAACCTGCTGGACAACAAGCCGACAATCGTCGGTTCGGACATCGGCTCGACTGCATTCAACTCGGGTAACATCTACCCGTCGACCTACGACGCCCTCGGCCGTCGTTATGCGGCTGCGGTGAAGCTTCGCTTCTAGTCGCATCCACTCGACAGAAAGAATGGGGGCGGTGCACGGCATCGCCCCCATTTTTTGTGTAGCGCAGAAGTTCACGGTCAAATTGAACTCGATTACTGGCTTCTGCGGCGCGTCATGACTGCTTTAAACAATCACCCCTTGCTTTCTTTGACTTCAGCATATCGGGTGCTAGGCTATTTGAAACTGAGGGAGTCGCCATGCGTAAGCTCTATTCTATACTGATCGTACCCGCTTTCCTGATCGCGGCGCCGGTCTCGGCCGACGATGCCAAATCCGACCCCGCACGTGATGAAAACGGCAAGATCGTCGACAAGAAGCATCCGGATTTCATTCGTTGCAAGACCGAACCGATCATCGGTTCGCGCGCGCGGAAACGCCGCGTATGCCTGACCAACCGCCAATGGGCGGAAGTCGAATCTCAAGGCAAGGGTATTGCCAGGGGAATGGTCGAAGATAGCTCTACCGGGATCCTCACCAACTGAGGAAAGCGGGAGGCGGTCCGCCTCTGCATTCCGCTAACAGCGGCAGCAATTCACGGATCTACGCCTCGCCGACACGCCATCGTCGCGGCGAGGGAAGCGGCGCAGGAAAGGGGAATAGCCATGAAGATCAACGGTTTTACGTCCTTCAAGCTTACTATCTGTGCCGCAGCGCTCGCAGTCGGTGGCGGATTGCAAGCTCAGTCATCTGATGAGGCCGGCGCGACGGAAGAAGCGAAAGTCAGCGAGAAGCTGATCTGCAAGACAGTTCGTGACATTCGCTCGCGCGCTCGCAAAAACAAAGTGTGCATGACCAAGAAGCAGTGGATCGCCGTGGCACGAAGCGGCAATAGCCTTGCCCGTTCGATCGTATCCGGGGCGGCCAGCGGGAAGTGGGACGTGTTGGAGCGCGATGACGGCGCGATGTAAACTGTCGGTCGCTACAGGGCGGAAGGCGGCGGCGCGATATCGATGCCGACGCCGTCCGCTACCACTCTGATCCATTCGGCAACCTTGGCGATCTCGTCGCTGTTGGCTTCTCGAGTGCTCGCCAGCTGTTTTTCGCGAGCATCGCGCGAGTAGCGTGTCCGGTCCTTCGAATTCTGCGTGAACGCAGGCCCTGTTGCGATTGCATCACGTTCCGCAGCATCCAGGCCAAGTTCAAAATGACCAAAGAAACGCTCTACCGTTAGCGCGGGTTTCGCGAGCAGGCTTCGACTGTCGCAGATCACGATGCGGTCGGTGCCAAACCGATCGCGCGTTTGCGCGTATATCCGGTGATGCGACAACCAGCCCAGTGCTGCGACCTGCAAATCGGTCAGCTCGAACATTTCTTCGGGTGCAAATTGCTGCGCGAGAACGCCATCCTGCATTTGTCCAACAAGCGCCTGCCTTACCCACCGCCGTCCCCAAAGCCCCTTGACCGCAATCGAGGCAAGGAAATCCTCGATCGGCGCATAGAGGAGAATTGCGCGCGCCTGTGGGCGCAGTCCCAGTATTGCAGGGGCAAGCGAGTTCACGATATTGGATGGCTTGACCACGACTGCCCGGTCATCGTCGAACGGCCGTGCGAGCAGGCCCAATGCGGTATCCAGTTCGGCAGCAATTTTCTGTGGCTTTGCCCCCCTTCTTCGCCAGCCCACCATATCGTTGAGCACGACCGGTTCCTTGAGCCCCATCGCGTGCCCCGGGGCGTCGAACATCCGCGCGATCAGGGTCGAGCAGCAATAAGCCGAATGAAACACGAAATGGAGCGGCACCGATGGCAAGTCGGAGCGGTCAATTGCCGCAGCAGGTATGGCAACCTCGCGCTCAGCCGGCCCGAGATGCTCATCGGTGAGGAAAGTCGCGCCACGGTGCACGTCGCGCGTGACAGCGCGAAAGCGGAACTTGTCGCTCGTTTCGTCATAGCGATGGGGTAGCCACGCTGGATCGCGCAGTATCTCATGATCGGTCATGATAAGTCTGGGCAGTCAAGCATCAGCGCACGCGCGATACGCCTTTGAAGCCTTTCTTGTCGGCGATCCGGATACGATATCCTCCGGTCGCACTTTCACTGATCGTCACCGACTGGCCCGGTTTGAACTGTGCCCGCAGTCCGCCGGTGGAGAGCACCTGCCATTCCTGGCCATTATCGAGCGCCACAGTCGTCTGTCTCGTCCGCAGGTTCGAATCGACTGCGGCAACGATTGCTTCAAGCTCGGTCATGCGCGCGCCCGACGAATCGACGGGTAGGCCAAATCGCTGGCGCCGGTATTCCTTTCGTTTCTCGACAAGTTCTTCATCGACGCCATACTGGGCATCGAGCGCCGCATCGTAACAGGCCAATCGGTCGTCATCACTCCCGATTGCGCGACAGTCGAGCAGGTCCTTTGAGGGCGTCTCCTGCGCAAAACCGACGGCGGACCATGCCGCGCCGACTCCTATGGCGAGAGAAAGACCAACCACCCGGGCATGAACGGACCGTCTAAGCGGGCACCTTTTGCGCTGCATTTCCATGGTTTCCTCTCGAAGAATGATCTTGGTTTCATCGCCACGCTATCAGAATAGCCAGCAGCGACAAGGTGATAGGCCGCAGTTCAGAAGCCTGCCCCACCCTCGCGCTGTTGCAAAATTATGACACATATCTAAGCAATTACCCGTAGACGACCAAATTCGACGAACGACCATTGCGGGACTCATGCCCGCGCGCCCAATGGGCCCCGTGCAATATCGCACAGGTCGCAAATCAGGGAATACATGATGACCTTTACCCCCCCGTTCGCACGGGGCCGGCGTCTTGCGCTCTTCACGAGTGCAGGCATCGCCGCCCTTGCGATTTCTACGCCTGCGTTCGCACAGGAAGTCGAAACCAATGAGGAAGGGCAGCTCGAAGCTGCTGAAACTCCCACCAACGCCATCGTCGTCACCGGTTCGCGCATCGCATCGCCGACCGTTGAATCGCCTGCGCCGCTGCAGGTCGTCGACGCTCAGGTGATTGATGACGCCGGTGTTACCAACATTCAGGAAGTCCTGCTCGAGAACCCCGTATTCGGGACCCCGGGACTGAGCCGTACCAACTCGGCCTTCCTGACGTCGGGCACCGGTGTTGCCACCGTCGATCTGCGTGACCTCGGCTCCGACCGCACTCTGGTGCTTATCAATGGCCGTCGCGTCGTTGGCAGCATCGCCGGCTCGGCAACGGTCGACCTGAACGTCATCCCGACGCAGTTCATCGATCGCATCGATATCCTGACCGGCGGCGCCTCTTCGCTTTACGGTTCGGACGCAATCGCGGGCGTCGTAAACTTCGTCTACAAAGAGAACTTCGAAGGCATCGAAGCCAACGCACAGTACGGCATCACCGAAGAAGGTGACGATGCCCGTTACCAGGCGAATATCACTGCCGGCACCAATCTGTCCGGCGGCGATGGCAACATCATGGTCCACTTCGGCTATTCGAACGAAAAGGGCCTGCTTTCGAACAGTCGCGCGAACACCCGGGTCGATGATCTCGACTCGATCTATTTCGGTGGCGAGTTCGGCGAACCGACCGAACCGTATTACTCCAGCTTCCCCCCCCAGGGTCGCTTCGTCACCTCCAACGGGACCTTCACCTACGATCCCAACGGCAACCTGCAGGATTGTTTTACCACCAATGGCCCGACCTGCACGGCGACCATCGGTTCGGGTACCGGTCCGAACGGTTTCAACCGCCAGGACTTCCGCACGCTGGCAGTTCCGGTTGAACGTTACCTGTTCGCGGCACGCGGCAATTACGCGCTGTCGGACAACATCAGCCTTTTCGCTGAAGGTACGTTCAACAAGACCACCTCGTCGCGCATCATCGAGCCGTTCCCGCTTGAATCGGGTGGTGCCAACGGGATCTTCCCGACCGACGGTGGTTTCAACATCGAAAACTACCTTCCGGGCACCAGCACGATCGTAGCCAACCCGTTCGTTCCGGCGGAAATTCTCGCAGCAGCGACCGACTCGAATGGCGACGGACTGCGTGACATCGGCTTCGCCCGTCGTCTGTCCGAATTCGGCGGCCGTACCGGTTCGACCACGCGCGACTTCTATCGTTTCGTCGTCGGCCTCGAAGGTGGTCTGTTCGACGACAAGTTCAGCTGGGACATCAGCTACAACTACGGCGACGTCAGCGAAAACCAGGTCTCCTCGGGTCAGGTCAATGTCATCAACTTCCGCGATGCACTCGCCGTGCGTTCGGAAGTAGGCGATGAGAACGGTAACGGCATCGCCGGCGAGGCGATCTGTATCGATCCCGAAGCGCGGGCAAATGGTTGTGCTCCGGCCAATATCTTCGGCGCTGGCAGCATGTCGCAGGACGCCGTCAACTACATCCAGGCGCAGGGCACCTACCAGACCGGGATCACCCAGCAGGTTGTCCAGGCCAATCTCTCGGGCTCGCTCTTCGAGCTTCCCGCAGGTTCGGTCGGCATCGCTGTTGGCGCCGAATACCGCAAGGAAAGCTCGTTCTCCGACAACGACGCGCTGACCAATGCTGGCCTCAACGCCGGCAATGTCCTGCCCGACACCAGCGGTTCGTTCGACGTGAAGGAAGCCTATGGTGAAATCCGCGTCCCGGTGCTCGCCGACACGCCCTTCTTCGAGATCCTCGAAGTCGGCGCGGCGGCACGTGTCTCGGACTATTCGACTGTTGGCACCACCTTCAGCTGGAACGTGACCGGCACCTGGGCTCCGGTGGATGACCTCCGGTTCCGCGCAACCTACGCCAAGGCGGTTCGTGCTCCGAATGTGGGCGAACTGTTCTCGGGTCTGTCGCAGACCTTCCCGAGCGGTCTGACCGATCCCTGCGAAGGCATCGGTGCCACCGGCGGCGGCGCACTGGGCGACAATTGTCGTGCAGATCCGGGTGTAGCGGCAAACATCGCTGCAAACGGTACATTCACGCTGAACCAGTCGGACATACAGGGTATTTCCGGCTTCAATGGCGGCAACCCCGACCTGCAGGAAGAAACCGCGACATCCTTCACCGCGGGTGTCATCCTGAACCCGCGGTCGTTCGATGCGCTGCGCAACCTGACCATCACCGCCGACTACTACGATATCGAAGTAGAAGACGTGATCTCGGGCTTCCCGCGTCAGTTCAGCCTCGACCAGTGCTATGGCCAGGGCAACGCGACGTTCTGTGATCTGATCACGCGTCGTCCGACCGCAACGGCCGTCAACAGCGCCGGTTCGATCGACCTGATCAATTCGCTGTCGGTCAACGCCTCGGTCCTCAAGACCTCTGGTGTCGACGTGACCGCGACCTGGTTTACGGGCCTCGGACTGCTGGACAACGACCGCCTGTCGCTCCGCGGTGCATACACGCACATCCTCGAGTATGACTTCTTCTCGCTTCCGGGTGGCGATGCCGACCGGGCCGACGGTGAAGTCGGTACTTCGAAGGATCGTTTCACCGCGAACCTCGCTTACGGCACGGGCGACTTCCGCATGTCGTTCACCGGTACCTTCATCGGCAGCGCCTATATCGACGATCAGTTCGATGGCTCGCGCGTCTATGAGATCCCGGCTGAATTCTATCTCGACATGCAGACGACGTTCTTCGCCGGCGACACGTACGAGTTCTACCTCGGCGTGGACAACCTGCTCGACAACGATGCCCCGAACATCCTGAGCGGTGTGACCGGCAACGTTACCGGGTCGGACACTGCCGCAGACGTCTACGACGTCTTCGGTCGTCGCTACTATGCCGGTGTCCGCCTCAACTTCTGAGGCTTCGATATCTGACAAAAGAAAGGGCCCCGGGGAACCGGGGCCCTTTTTTATTGCCTTGCAGCGGACGCGGCGGGGTCAGCTGACGGTCATCGCCAGTTCGCCATCGCCTTCCTCGATCCGCACGGTCGACCCGTCGGGGACATTGCCCGCAAGGATCATGTCCGCCAGCGGATCCTGTACATAGCGCTGCACCGCACGCTTGAGAGGGCGAGCACCATAGACCGGGTCGTATCCCACCCGGCCGAGCCATTTCTTCGCCGCTTCGGTCAGGTCGAGCACGATCTTGCGATCCTTCAGCAGCTTCTGCACCCGCGCGACCTGGATATCGACGATCGGCGCCATGTGTTCCTGCGCCAAACGATGGAACAGGATGATCTCGTCCAGCCGGTTGAGGAATTCGGGGCGGAAATGCCCGCGCACCACATCCATCACCTGTGGCTCGACATCCGCGACCTTCTGGTCGTCGTCCATATTGGCCAAGTACTGGCTGCCGAGGTTCGACGTGAGGATGATCAACGTATTGCTGAAGTCCACCACACGCCCCTGCCCGTCGGTCAATCGTCCGTCGTCGAGCACCTGCAGCAGCACGTTGAAAACATCCGTGTGCGCCTTTTCGACCTCGTCGAACAACACCACCTGGTAGGGGCGGCGGCGGACCGCTTCGGTCAGCACGCCGCCTTCTTCATATCCGACGTAGCCCGGAGGTGCCCCGATCAGCCGCGCAACCGCGTGCTTCTCCATGAATTCGCTCATGTCGATGCGCACCATCGCGCTGTCATCGTCGAACAGGAAGCCGGCGAGTGCCTTGGTCAGTTCGGTCTTGCCCACGCCGGTCGGGCCTAGGAACAGGAAGCTGCCCAGCGGACGCCCCGGGTCCTGCAAGCCCGCCCGTGCACGGCGGACGGCCTTGGACACGGCATCGATCGCCTGGCTTTGGCCGATCACCCGCTTGGCGAGGATATTCTCCATGTCGAGCAGCTTCTCGCGCTCGCCTTCCATCATCCGGTCGACGGGAATGCCCGTCCAGCGGCTGACAACGCCGGCGATGTCGTCCTCGGTGACCTCTTCCTTGAGCAGCGCATTGTCGGTGTGGCCGGCCGCCTCCTCGAGCCTGGTCTCGAGTTCGGGAATGCGCCCGTATTGCAGTTCGCCGGCCTTGGCGAGGTCGCCCGCGCGCTGCGCCTGCTCCAGTTCGAGCCGCGCCTGATCGAGTTCTTCCTTGATCCGGCCTTCGGCATGAATTTTGTCGCGCTCGTTCTGCCACCGCGTGGTCAGTTCGCTCGACTGCTGTTCGAGCTCGGACAGCTCCTTGCGCAGCGTGGCGAGACGATCCTTCGAGGCGCTGTCGGTTTCCTTCTGCAGCGCCTGTTCCTCGATCCGTAACTGGATGATGCGCCGGTCGAGCCCCTCGATCTCCTCGGGCTTGCTTTCCACTTCCATGCGGATGCGGCTTGCAGCCTCGTCCATCAGGTCGATCGCCTTGTCGGGCAGAAAGCGGTTCTGGATATAGCGGTTCGACAGCTGTGCGGCGGCAACGATCGCGCCGTCGGTGATGCGCACGCCATGGTGCAGTTCGTACTTGTCCTTGATCCCGCGCAGGATGCTGACCGTGTCTTCCACGCTGGGTTCGTCGATATAGACCGGCTGGAACCGCCGCTGCAGCGCGGGGTCCTTCTCGACGTATTTCTGGTATTCGTCGAGCGTGGTGGCGCCGATGCAATGCAGCTCGCCACGCGACAGCGCGGGCTTGAGCAAATTGCCCGCATCCATGCTGCCTTCGCTCGCGCCAGCACCGATCAGCGTATGCATCTCGTCGATGAACAGGATAATCTGGCCCTCGGCGCCCTTCACTTCGTCGAGCACTGCCTTGAGCCGCTCCTCGAACTCGCCGCGATATTTGGCGCCCGCGATCAGCGCGCCCATGTCGAGCGCCATCAGCGTGCGGCCCTTGAGGCTGTCGGGCACGTCGCCATTGGCGATCCGCAGTGCGAGGCCTTCGGCGATCGCGGTCTTACCGGTGCCGGGTTCGCCGATCAGGGCGGGATTGTTCTTCGTCCGGCGGGCAAGGATCTGCACGGTCCGGCGGATCTCCTCGTCGCGGCCGATGACGGGATCGAGCTTGCCATCGCGTGCCGCCTGCGTCAGGTCGCGGGCGTATTTCTTCATCGCGTCATAGCTTTCTTCCGCGCCCGCGCTGTCCGCGGTGCGTCCGCCGGTTACTTCCTGAATCGCGGCCTCGAGCGACTTGGCATCGATCCCGGCAGCCTTGAGCGCCTTGCCCGCGTCATTGTCCGCCAGTGCGAGAGCCTGCAACAGGCGCTGGACGGGAACGAAGCTGTCGCCCGCCTTTTCCGCCAGCTGTTCCGCGCTGTCGAGCGCGCGCACCGCATCATTGTCGAGCCCCGGCGTCTGCTGCGCACCGCCGCCCGATACCGCGGGCACCTTGGCCAGCGCGTTGTCGACTTCGGTAATCGCCACGCCCGGATTGCCGCCGGCGCGCTGGATCAGCTGCGCCGCCATGCCCTGCTCGTCGTCGAGCAGCGCCTTGAGCAGGTGCGCGGGCGAGATCCGCTGATGGTTCAGGCGGATGGCGACGGTCTGCGCAGCCTGGAGAAAACCCTTGGCGCGGTCGGTGAACTTTTCGAGATTCATGCAAACACCCCAATCACAAATTGCCGTCCGAATATGGTGTTGCGATTATGCAACACAAGCCCCGTCGCGAAATAAACGAGGTGTATTAGTCGGATATAGGGGTGCGCCGTGGCTTGTGAAGCCACCGGCCGAAATTTCAGGCCAGCCGCGCGCCGTCAGGCACGTCCGGATCGGGCCGGGCCAGAAGAATAGCCCCGGCGGCGTCGGGAAAGCCGAGCACGAGGATCTCGGACATGACCGGGCCAATCTGGCGCGGTGCAAAATTGACCACTGCCATCACGCGTTGCCCGACGAGGTCTTCCGGGGTGTAGTGATCGGTGATCTGCGCGGAGCTCTTGCGTTCACCGATGTCGGGGCCGCAATCGACCCACAGCTTGATCGCCGGGCGGCGCGCCTCGGGGAAGGCTTCGGCGCGGGTCACGGTGCCAGCGCGAATGTCGAGCGCGGCGAAATGGGCGAAATCGGCATGGTCCATGGGTCCGGTCTATGCAGACCGCCGCGCCGTATCAACCGTTTGCGAGCGGCTCCAGCCCCGGCACCATGACCGTCCGGTCGCCGCCGAAATCCTCGCGCACCACGACCAGCCCCTGGCGTTCGAGATGATCGAGCAGGCGCCGGATGCGCCCCGGAGAGCTGGTTCCGTAGGCGCGCGCCAGTTCGTTCTCATCGACCTGCGTCTCGCCCGCATGCGCTGCCTTGGCAATGACGAGGAAGGGGCCGAGCAGGTCTTCCTCCACCGCTCCGGCGAGTTCCATGATCCGCGCCTGCAGGACCTCGTCCAGTTCCTCCAACCCCGCCCCCGCGACCGCAAAACGACGCCGGAAGGCGCGCATGTCGGGCATCGGGCCGATCAGGCGTTCGCGCCGGCAGCGCGACAGAAAGGTCTGGTATTGCGCGCTCGCCGACTGGAAGGCGACACCTTCCTCGCTCGCGAGTTCACGGATGATTTCACCGATCCGCCTGGCAACGGCAGACGTATCGACCGGTTCGGCGGGTGTCTCCACCTGGCGTTCCTCGGCCCGCGCGATGCTGTCTTCCATGTCCTCGACCCGCGGCGCGGGAGGCGGCGCCGGAGGCGGCGGTGCCTTGGCGACGTCGCTGGCGAGGTCGGTGGTCAGCAGCGCCGCCATGTCTTCGGGCGCGGTGTCGGGCAGCGCCATCAGCCCTTCGCTGCGCACCTGGTTGCCGGTCTTCACCGGGCCGATTTTGCACGCCAAGGGCAACCGCGTGATCGCGGGTCCAAGCGCGAGGAAGTGGCCGCGCTCGAGCTCGCGGATACGCTCGGCCTGTCGCCGCTCCATGCCGAGCAAATCGGCGGCGCGCACCATGTCGATATCGAGAAAGGTGCGCCCCATGAGGAAGTTCGAGGCTTCCGCAGCGACATTCTTGGCCAGCTTCGCCAGCCGTTGCGTGGCGACGATCCCCGCGAGACCGCGCTTGCGCCCGCGGCACATCAGGTTGGTCATTGCGGTCAGCGTCATCCGGCGCGTGTCTTCGGCCATCTCGCCCGCTGCTGCAGGAGCGAACATCTGCGCCTCGTCGACCACCACCAGCGCGGGATACCAATGTTCGCGCGGGGCATCGAACAGAGCGGTCAGGAATTGTGCCGCGCAGCGGATCTGCTGTTCGACCTCAAGCCCGTCGAGATCGAGCACCACGCTGGCGCGGTGTTCGCGGATACGCCGGGCCAGCGCCTCGATTTCGCCCGGCGAATAGGCCGAGCCGTCGATCACGACATGGCCGAATTCTTCGGCAAGGCTGGGGAAATCACCCTCGGGATCGATCACCACCTGCTGGACCATCCCTGCGCTCTCTTCGAGCAAGCGGCGCAGCAGGTGCGACTTGCCGCTGCCCGAATTGCCCTGGACGAGCAAACGGGTGGCGAGGAGTTCCTCGATGTCGAATTCGACCGGCTTGCCGGCAGAATCGGTTCCGATGGTGATCTGCGCTGTCACTGCCTGCTGGTTAGCCAGCAGGACCCGCTCCGGGGAACAGCCGCTAAGCGGTTTTGCCCAATCGCATTGCGTCGGCTGGCAGCGCTCGCTAGGCGAGTTGCAAGAGAGGACGGAAATCTATGGCAAAATGGCTGGGGCGCATCGGCATTGCGCTGGTGGTGCTGGGACTGATCGTGTTCGTCGGTCTTGCGACTTGGGAACCCTTCTGGGCCAAGCGCGACGATATCACCCTGCCCGAGCGAATCTATACGGCCGAAATCATCCGCGACGATTTCGGCGTCCCCCATATCTACGGGAAGACCGATGCCGATGTCGCTTACGGCGTCGCCGTAGCGCATGCCGAGGACGATTTCTTCACGCTGCAGGATGTCATCGCGATGAGCCGCGGGCGCTATGGCGCGATCGCGGGCGAAGAGGGTGCAGCCTTCGACTACGCCTATCACCTGCTCGATGCGCGCGGCCTTGCCGAACGCGAATATCCGCGTCTCCCCGAAGACACGCGCGCGCTGTTCGATGCCTATGCCGCGGGCCTCAACGAATATGCCGCAGCGCATCCGGGCGAAGTCAAGCTGGGCAACCTGTTCCCCGTCGATGGAACGGATGTCGCTGCCGGCTTCGCGCTGCGGCAGCCGTTCTTCTTCGGCCTCGGCAACATCATCGAACCGCTGGTCTCGGGCAAGCCGCTCAACCGCGAACACGGCCCGGCGATACCCGTGGCCGATGGCGGCAGCGCAGCCCCGACAGCATACGGCAGCGAAACGCCCTCCGAGCGCGCCCCCGACCAGGCCCGCGCACACCCGCTCCCCTGGGGCGAGGACGGCGCCTTGGCCGGTTCCAACGCCTTCGCGGTGACCCCCGAAAAATCGGGCGGCCCGACCATTCTCGTTTCGAACAGTCACCAGCCCTGGCGCGGCGGCGTGGCGTGGTACGAACTGGTCGTCGAGAGCGAGGAAGGCTGGCACTATGCCGGGGCGAATTTCCCCGGCAGTCCCTTCCCTTTCCTCGGGCATAACGAGCACCTCGGCTGGACCAATACGGTCAACACGCCCGACATGGTCGATGTCTATCGGTTGGAGATGAGCGAGGACGAAAGCCAATACCGGATCGGCGGCGAATGGCGCGACCTCGAAGCGACGACGGTCACCTTGCCGGTCAAGCTCGGCCCCGTCACGCTGCCCATTCGGCGCACGGTCTATCGCAGCGTCCATGGCCCGGTGATCCGCAACGACGATGGCTTCTTCGCCATTCGGTATGGCGGGATCGGCAATCTGGGCCAGCTCGATGCCTATTACCGGCTCAACAAGGCGACCGATCTCGAACAGTTCGAGACCATCCTCGCGCGGATGGATATCCCGTCCACCAATTTCATCTATGGCGATAAGGCGGGCAACATCGCCTATATCTACAACGCCGCGCTGCCCGACCGCGTGAAAGGGTACGACTGGCGCAATATCCTGCCCGGCGACGATCCCCGGGCGATCTGGTCGGGGCCGGTCAGCTATGAACGGCTGCCGCGCTATGTAAATCCGGCCAGCGGCTGGATCTACAACGCCAACAACACGCCTTACACCGCCGCGGGCGCGGGCAGCGATCTCGCGCCAGAAGATTTCGCGCCCGAACTTGGCGTCGAACTCAAGCAGACCAACCGGTCGCGTCGTGCGTGGAAATTGATGAGCGAGGCGGAAACGCTCGACCGCGCCACGCTGGAGGCGATCAAATACGACACCGCCTATGATCGCGCCGGTTATGTCGCGCGGCTGTGGGACGAATTGCAGGCGCTCGACCTGTCGGACGATGCGAAGCTCGCCGAGGCGCGCGACATGCTGATGGGTTGGGATTTTACCGCCGACAGCGTTGGCCGCGCCGATGCCCTTGCCCTGCTGATGATCCGCGAATTCATGTCGTCGAGCTATCAGAACAAGCCATGGCCCGATGCCCGCGCCGAACTTGCCCGGCAGGTGGCGCATCTCACCGAGCACTTCGGGCGCATCGCCCCGCCGATGGGCGAGGTACTGCGACTGCGGCAGGGCGATGTCGATCTGCCGCTCGATGGCGGTTCTGACACGCTGCGCGCCTCGACCACCTGGGACGTCGACGAGGACGGCCGGCTTTCGGTCCGCCATGGCGACAGCTTCATCCAGTGGGTCGAATGGCTGCCGGGCGAACGCGTATCCTCGCGGTCGATCCAGCCCTTCGGCGCAGCGACCACGCGGCCCGCTTCCCCGCATTACACCGATCAGGCTATGCTGTTCGTCCAGCACCGCTTGAAGCCGGTCCATTTCTGGCGTGACGACGTTGTCGCCCATGCGGCGTCTCGGAAAACCGTGACCAACCGCCGCTGATCCCCTATTCTCCGTCCGGGCGACATGCCCGTTCAACCAATCGAGGTACCATGCAGTTCAAGCCCCTTCTCACCGCCAGCGCCCTTGCCCTCGCGCTCGGCACCGGCGCCCCTGCGTTCGCCCAGGCTCCCGCAGCGAACGTTGCCGCAAGCACCGCAGATGCCGCTCCGGCCGAACTCTCGACGCTCGTCGACCAGGTCGACATCCCCTACGAGAAGTTCACACTCGAGAATGGCCTCGATGTCATCGTCCATACCGACCGCAAGGCGCCGATCGTCGCGGTCGCAGTGTGGTACAATGTCGGCTCCAAGGACGAACCCAAGGGCAAGTCGGGTTTCGCGCATCTGTTCGAACATCTGATGTTCAACGGCAGCGAGAACGCCCCCGAGGATTATTTTCAGTACCTGCAGGAAATGGGGGCCACCGATTACAACGGCACCACCAATTTCGACCGCACCAACTATTTCCAGACCGTCCCGACCCCCGCGCTCGAACGCGCGCTGTGGCTCGAAAGCGACCGCATGGGGTATCTTCTCGGCGCGGTGACGCAGAACAAGCTCGATAACCAGCGCGGTGTCGTGCAGAACGAGAAGCGCCAAGGCGACAACCAGCCGGGCGGGCTGGTCTTCTACGAAATCATCAAGGCGCTCTTCCCCGCACCGCATCCTTACGACCACACGCCGATCGGCTCGATGGCTGATCTCGACAGCGCGAGCATGGAAGACGTCCGCAACTGGTTCCGCGACAAATACGGCCCGAACAACGCGACCGTCGTTCTGGCCGGCGATGTCTCGGCAGACGAAGCCCGCCCGCTGGTCGAGAAGTATTTCGGCCCGATCGCACGTGGCCCGGTGAACGAACCCGCACAGGCCGAGGTCACTGAACTGACCGAGGACGTGCGCACGGTCATGCGCGACCAGGTCGCCGCTGTCTCGATCGACAAATACTGGACCGCCCCCGGTATTACCGATCGCGAACTGACCGCGCTGACCGTGGGGGCACAGATCCTCGGCGGCCTGTCCTCCAGCCGACTGGATAACACGCTGGTGCGCGACGAACAGCTCGCGGTGAGCGTTTCGGCGGGCAATTACGCCTGGCAGCGCGTGGGCATCCTCAACGTATCGGCCACGGCGCGCCCCGATGTCGACGAGGCCGACGTCGAACGTCGGCTGGACGAACTGGTCGCAGAGTTCATTGCCGAAGGCCCGACGGAAGACGAAGTGCGCCGCGCTGCGACGAGCACCGTTGCCGGCACGATCCGCGGTCTGGAACAGGTCGGCGGCTTCGGCGGCAAAGCGGTGACGCTCGCTTCGGGTGAAGTGCTCGCCGACGATCCGAGCTTCTATGCCCGCCAGTTCGAAATCCTCGCCACGCTTACCCCCGGCGAAGTGCAGGCCGCGATGCAGCGCTGGATGACCCGCCCCTCTTTCACGCTCGTGCTCGAGCCGGGCGAACGTGACGGCTCCTACGAGGAAGCTGCGGGCGTTGCGGAGGCCGCTGGCGACGGCGATCCCGCCGAAGAGGTGACGGTGACCAAGGTCCGCCCGGCCCCGCCCATCGACTCGGTCGCCGAACTCGACTTCCCCGAGGTCCAGCACACCACGCTGGCGAACGGCATGGCGCTGCATTATGCGCAGCGCGACGCCATCCCCGCCACCTATGTCACGCTGTCCTTCGATGCGGGCAGCACCGCCGATCCGGCGGACAAGCGCGGGCTTGAAGGGCTCGCCCTCGGCCTGTTCGAGGAAGGCACCACCACCATGAGCTCGCGCGAGATTGCCGAGACCAGCGAACGTCTGGGTGCCAATATCTCGCTCGGCGGCGGCGCCGACCGGTCTAGCTTCACGCTTTCCGCGCTTTCGGCCAATCTCGTGCCCTCGCTCGAACTGCTGTCGGACATCGTCCGCAACCCGGCCTTCGCCCAGTCCGAGATCGACCGCGTGCGCGCACAGCGCATCACCGGGGTCGAGCAGGAACTGCGCACCCCGTCGGCGATCGCCGCGCGCACGATCTCGCCGCTGATCTATGGCGCCGAAAGCCCCTATGCCGGACCCGACACGGGCACCGTCGCGTCGCTGAGCGCGATCACGCGCGAAGACATCACCGGCTTCAAGGACCGCTGGATCCGTCCCGACAACGGCGCGGTGTTCGTCGTTTCCGACCGCCCGCTGGCCGAGATCGAAGCAGCGCTGAACGGCGTGCTTGGCGACTGGCAGGCCCCTGCGGTCGCCAAGGGTACCAAGAGCTTCGACGCCGCGCCGGCAGCGCCCGCCGAAAGCCGCATCGTGCTGGTCAACCGGCCCAATTCGCCGCAGAGCTACATCTATGGCGGGCAACTGACCTCGGTCGACCCACGCGGCGAGACCTATGTCGACTTCCTCAACGCCAACAATGCGCTGGGAGGCAACTTCCTCGCACGGCTCAACATGAACCTGCGCGAGACCAAGGGCTGGAGCTATGGCGTGCGTGGCGCGCCGCTGACCAATGAGAACGCCGTTGCCTATACGGTGCGGGCACCTGTCCAGGCCGACCGGACCGGCGATGCGCTGGCCGAACTCATCCGCGAGACCGGCGAATTCCTCGACACGCGCGGCGTTACCGAGGCCGAACTGACCCGGATCGTCACCGCCGAAATCGGCGAACTGCCCGGCCAGTTCGAAACCTCGGGCGCGATCCTCGGCGCGATGCAGACCAACGCCATGTACGGTCGTCCGGACGACTATTACGAGCGCGTGGCCGATCGCTATCGTGCGCAGACCGCCGAAAGCCTCGATGCGGCAGCGCGCGCGGCAATCGATCCCGACCGCTTCGTCTGGGTCATCGTGGGCGATGCCAGCGTGGTCGAACCCCAACTCGAGCAGCTCGGCCTCGCGGTCGAACGGGTCGAGATGGCGGGCACCGAATAATTGACATTCGTGTCAGCAAGCGCGATGAAAACGCCACTTCAAACCCTCAAGTGAAGAGAGGAACTTCCATGTCCGTAGCAGGCACCTATGATACCGTCGTGAAGAGCCCGATGGGCGACCAGAAGGGCACGCTGACCGTGGTCCCCGGCGATGACGGCAACAGCTTCACCGGTTCGATGGCCGGCGGCATGGGCTCGATGGACATCACCGACGGCACGATCGAAGGCGACACCATCAAGTGGAAGATGGACATGACCGTCCCCATGCCGATGACGCTCAACTGCACCGCCACGGTCGAGGGCGACCAGATGACCGGCACTGTCAACGCCGGCGCATTCGGCGACATGCCGCTGACCGGCCAGCGCCAGGGCTAAGCCCCCGGCACGGCAACAAAAAGGGCGTCGGGAGCGATCCCGGCGCCCTTTTTGCGTATTGGAGCCGCTGCCGCCCCGTGGGAACCTGTCGGAGAGGACAGGCTTGGAAGAATGACCGATGGACGATGACGACAACCCCAAGAGGCGCCACCGTGCGATCCCGTCGAGCCGTGCCGCGCGACTGGGTGCCTTCGGCCGGCTGGCGGGCGGTGTCGCCTCGGGGATGCTCGGCGAAGGGGCGCGGCGGCTGGCACGCGGAGAACGCCCGCGGATGCGCGATCTCGTCCTGACCCCCGGCAATGTCGGGCGGCTGGCAGATCGCCTGTCACACCTGCGCGGCGCGGCTATGAAGCTTGGCCAGATGATTTCAATGGACGCGGGCGACCTCTTGCCACCCGAACTCGCCGCGATCCTGGCGCAATTGCGTTCGCAGGCGCACCGCATGCCGCCGGAACAACTGCGCCGCGTCCTCGACAGCGAATGGGGACCCGACTGGCGTCGCCGCTTCTCGCGCTTCAACGCCACCCCGATCGCCGCCGCATCGATCGGACAGGTACACCGCGCCACGCTGCCCGGCGGCCGCGAGCTGGCGATCAAGGTTCAGTACCCGGGCGTGCGCGAAAGCATCGATTCCGATGTCGACAATGTCGCTACATTGCTGCGTGTCTCGGGCGTCCTGCCGCGCGAATTGGACCTCGCACCGCTGCTCACCGAAGCCAAAAGGCAGTTGCACGAGGAAGCCGATTACGAGCGCGAGGCGACGCAGATGACCCGCTTCGCCGACTGGCTCGACGGGCATGCCGATTATGTCGTCCCGCGCCCGTTGCCCGAGCTCACAACGGCGCGCGTGCTGGCGATGGATTTCATCGACGGCATTCCGGTCGAAGCACTGGCCGATGCCCCGCAGGAGCAGCGCGACGCTGCCATGCGGGACCTGATGGCGCTGGTGCTGTGCGAAATGTTCGAATTCGGCGCGATGCAGACCGATCCCAATTTCGCCAACTATCGTTTCCAGCCCGACACCGGCCGCTTGGTATTGCTCGATTTCGGGGCTGCGCGCGATGTCGATCCTGCGACCGCACAAGGCTATCGGAGCTTGTTATCGGCAGGGCTTTCGGGTGATCGCGACGCGGTCCGCGAAGCTGCCCAGGCAGCGGGCTTCCTAGGCGAAGCAGCCGTGGCCCGTCACCGCCCGCTGGTCGACCGGATGATCGACATCGTGGTGACCGAGATGAACCGGCCCGGCCCGTTCGACTTCGGTGATCGCGGCTTCGTCGAGGTGCTGCGCGAACAGGGGATGGAGATGGCGGATGACCGGTCGACCTGGCACATTCCGCCGGTCGAAACGCTGTTCGTGCAGCGCAAGGTAAGCGGCACCGCGCTGCTCGCTGCCCGGCTCGAAGCACGGGTCGATGTGCGCGAATTGGTGCGCCCCTATCTCGAGGAGGGCGCCGGCTGACCGCACGAAAAGGGGCTGCCGGATCGCTCCGGCAGCCCCATTTTCGTTGTGAATGCCATTCGGTCTAGCGGACGATGTCCATTTCCTCGATCAGGCCCTGTGCGCCGTCGACCTTGTCCATCACCCACAGCATGTAGCGTGTGTCGACATGGATCGTGCGCGTGGTACGCGGATCGAAATCCCAGTCCGAATTGACGCTTTCGAAGGTGCCGTCGAACAGCAGGCCGACCAGTTCGGCGCGCGCATTGAGCGTGGCCGACCCGCTATTGCCGCCAGTGCTGTCGAGATCCGAGAGGAAGTTGACCGGCACCGAACCGATGCTGTCGAGCGCATAGGGGCCGTAATCGCCCGCCCGAATGCTGGCGAGCTGGCCCTCGGGCGCATTGAAGGGCTCTTCCCCGGTGTCCTTTTCGAGAATTCCTTCAAGTGTGGTGAACGGCAGATAGGCCATGCCGTCACGCGGACTGCCGCCCAGCACCTTGCCATAGGTCACGCGCAGCGTGCTGTTGGCATCGGGATAGGTTGCCGCGCCCTGGCTGCGCTGCCATTGTGTGATTGCGTCCATATAGGCGGGCCGCAGCGCCAATGCGCGCCCCTCGCGTTCCTCGCTCTCGGACTCGAGCTTGCGCTCGTAATCGTAGAGCGCGACCGCGAGCTGGATGAACGGATCGTCGCTCGCTTCGAGTTCTGCGACGCTGGCATCCATCAGCTCAAGCCGCGTATCGGTCTCGTCGAGCGTGGTGGCAGCGTAATAGCCGTCGATCACGTCTTCGACCTGCGCGATGTCGCTCGCGCCGGCGATGCCCAGTGCCTCATCGAGAACGGCGACGCGTTCGGCAGCGGGTTGTTCGAGATAGCCACCCAGGAACAGCAACCATTCGGCCTTGTCGACCGCGGCGTCATAACGCCGGTCGAGCGCCTGCAGGCCCTGCCGGAAAAACGCCATGTCGCGCTCCTGATAGCCGCTCTCGCGCTGCGCATCGGGCTTCTCGCGCTCCTTGGCGAGACGATAGAGCCGCTGTGCCGCCGACAGCAGCTGCGGCCGCGTGACGTTGCCGTACCAGAAATTGGTCCGCGCCGCAGTGGCGCTTTCTTCCGACAGCGTGTCGAGCGCAGCGATGGCTTCGCCATAGGGTGCCCGGGCTGCATCGGCCGCGATCCACGCATTGAGTGCGGCTTCGCGTTCGCGCCGGCGATCGACCAGCCCGACCCGGCGCGCGCCATCGATCTGCCCGCGCAGGTTCTTCTCGTAATTGTTCAGCCCGGCGAGACGCGATTCATATTTGACCCGCGCGTCCGAACCCAGCGGCGCAGCCTCCTCGATCGCGTCGATCCAGTCGTTGAGCAGCGTGACGAAGGTCGGATAGGTCCAGCCGAAGGTGTTCTCGACTTCGCCCAGCCGCGTGTAGCGCTGGGTCGAACCGGGATAACCCGCCGCCATGACGAAATCGCCATCATCGAGCCCGGCCGCGCTGACCTTGAGATGGTGTTCGGGGCGGTAAGGTACGTTCTCTTCCGCATATTCGGCGGAGGAGCCATCCGGGGCGACATAGGCGCGATAGAAGGCGAAGTCGCCGGTGTGGCGCGGCCACATCCAGTTATCGATATCGCCGCCGTACTTGCCGACCGCGTCGGCAGGGGCATAGACCAGCCGCACATCCTTGACCTCGAGCCGCTTGATCAGCGTGTATTCCTTGCCGCCATAGAAGCTCGCTACCAGGCAGCGGAAGCCGACGTCCTGTTCGCATTCGGCGGTGATGTCCTTCACCCGTTGATCGACCGTTTCATAGCGTTCGGTTGGCGAGAGCGTGTCGATCCCGTCGCGCACACGTGCGGTAACATCGGTGATTTCAGTGGTGACATAGACGCGCGATCCGGGCGCAGCGGGCAGTTCGTCGGCCTTGACCTGCGCTAGGAAGCCGTCTTCGAGATAGTTGTTCTCGGCGGTCGAATTGTACTGCACCGATCCGCGCGCGCAGTGGTGGTTCGTGACCACCAGCCCTTCGGGCGAAACGAAACTTGCCGAACAGCCCTGAAGCTGGACGATGGCGCCCATCGGGAAACCGGTGAGATCGGCCAGCTTCTCGGGTGCGACCTCGAGCCCCATGGCGCGCAGATCGTCGGCGATTTCGGGTAGCTGGCCGGGGGTGAACATCCCCTCCTTGGCAGCCAGCGGGGCGGATGCGACACAGGCCAGAAGCGCTGCGACCACGGCGGTATTCTTCATTGAACTCAGTCCCCTTCCATCCGTGCAGCATGCACGGGAATGGACGGGAGACTAAAGCTGGGCCCGGGACCGGGCAAGCGCGCGCTCGGCCAGCGGCTTGTCGGCTCGACGAGGGCCGCGCGTTTCGGCCCTCGTCCGAACGATCAGCCCAGCTTGTCCTTGAGGATCTGGTTGACCACCGCCGGGTTGGCCTTGCCCTGCATCGCCTTCATCGTCTGACCGACGAAGAAGCCGAACAGCTTGTCCTTGCCGCCGCGATACTGTTCGACCTTGTCCTCGTTGTTGGCGAGGATTTCGTCGATCGCGGTTTCGATCGCGCCGGTATCGCTGACCTGCTTGAGGCCCTCGCTGTCGGCGATTTCCTCGGGGTCGCGTCCGGTCTTGAGGACGATCTCGTAAATCTCCTTGGCCTGGCCGCCGGAGATTTCGCCCTTGTCCTGCATGGCGAGAATGGCCGCCTGCGCTTCGGCAGTGGCATTGGCCATGTCGGCCTCCTCGCCCAGCGACTTGACCACGCCCGGGGCGACCGAAAGCGCCCAGTTCGCCACCTGTGTCGCGACCTTGGCCTCGGGCTTGCCGATCTTCGCCGCGGCAACGCCAAGCAGTGTTTCGAAACGCGCGAAGGTTTCGACCTCGGCGGTCAATTCGCGTGCATTATAGGGCGTGAGGCCCAGCTCGTTTTCATAGCGCGCACGCTTGGCGTCGGGCAGTTCGGGCAGCGAAGCGCGGCATTCATCGAGGAAGGAATCTTCCAGTTCGAGCGGCAGCAGGTCGGGATCGGGGAAGTAGCGATAGTCATGCGCGTCTTCCTTGCTGCGCATGGTCCGCGTGGTGCCGGTGTTCGGATCGAACAGGCGTGTTTCCTGATCGACCGTCCCGCCATTCTCGAGCACATCGACCTGGCGGTTGGCTTCGTATTCGATGACCTGCATCACGAAGCGCACCGAGTTGACGTTCTTGGTCTCGGTCCGCGTACCGAATTCCTCGCCCGGCTTGCGCACGCTGACATTGACGTCGGCGCGCATCGAACCCTCTTCCATGTTCCCGTCGCACGAACCGACATAGCGCAGGATCGCGCGCAGCTTGCGCACATAGGCACCCGCTTCGGCCGGGCTGCGCATGTCGGGCTTGGAGACGATTTCCATCAGCGCCACGCCCGAACGGTTCAAATCGACATAGGACATGGTCGGATGCTGGTCATGCATCAGCTTGCCCGCATCCTGTTCGACATGGATGCGTTCGATGCCGATGATTTTGTCTTCGGAGATGCCGGCCTTCTCGTCGGCCTCGATCAGCAATTGCCCCTCGCCAACGATCGGGTGGTAGAGCTGGCTGATCTGGTATCCCTGCGGCAGATCGGCGTAGAAATAATTCTTGCGGTCGAAGCGGCTGTATTTGTTGATTTCGGCCTCGATCGCCATGCCGGTACGCACCGCCTGGCGGATGCACTCGCGGTTGGGCACGGGCAGCATGCCCGGCATCGCCGCGTCGACGAGGCTGACCTGCGTATTGGGTTCGGCGCCGAAACCGGTCGAAGCGCCGCTGAACAGCTTGGCATTGGAGGTGACCTGCGCGTGGACTTCGAGGCCGATCACGACCTCCCATTCGCCCGTCGCGCCCTGGATGCGGTAACTAGTCATCGATCTTCTCGCTCTGCGTGAGGGTCACGCTCATGTCTTTCTTCTCGGCGGCGGGCGCCTGCGGGGGCAGCTGTTCGCCGCCGGGTCCGAAACGCGCTTCGCCATGCTCGACGTTGCGCGAAATGTAGAACGCGACCGCGCCCGTCAGGAAAATCGCCCCGACGATCACCAGAAGCATTCCGACCCCGGGCATTACCACCACTTCTCCGGCTGTGCGTCGAACCCGGCACGCTGCTGGATCGCGAGTCCGGCGTTGAGCACGCCCTGTTCGTCGAAGGGCTTGCCGACGATTTGCAGGCCGAGCGGCAGGCCGTCCGAATTGACCGTGGCGGGAACGCTCATCGCAGGCAGGCCTGCAAGGCTGGCGGGCACCGCGAAGACGTCGTTGAGATACATCGTCAGCGGGTCTTCGTTGAGCGAACCGAGTGGGAAGCTGGCGGTCGGCGTGGTCGGCGCAAGGATCGCGTCGCATTGCGCGAACGCCTTCTCGAAGTCCTGACTCACCAGCGTGCGGATCTTCTGCGCCTGCGTGTAATAGGCATCGTAGAAGCCCGCGCTCAGCACATAGGTACCGATCAGGATGCGGCGCTTGACCTCATCACCGAAACCGGCGGCACGGGTGGCGGCATACATGTCCTGCAGCCCCGCCCCGTCGGGCAGGTCGCGCAGGCCATAGCGCACGCCGTCATAGCGCGCGAGATTGCTCGACGCTTCGGCGGGGGCGACGATGTAATAGGCAGGCAGCGCATATTTGGTGTGCGGCAGGCTGACATCAACGATTGTGGCGCCCGCGTCGCGCAGCCATTCCTTGCCCTGCTCCCAGCTCTTGAGGATTTCCTCATCGGTGCCGTCCATCCGGTATTCTTTCGGGATACCGATCTTTTTGCCCTTGAGGTCGGCATCCAGCCCGGCTTCCCATGTGGGAACATCCATCTGCAGGCTGGTCGCATCCTTGGGATCGAAGCCCGCCATGGCCTCGAGCATGATCGCGCAGTCTTCGACGTTGCGCGCCATCGGGCCCGCCTGGTCGAGGCTGGAAGCGAAGGCGACGACGCCCCAGCGGCTGCAACGGCCATAGGTCGGCTTGATCCCGCAGATGCCAGTGAAGGCGGCGGGCTGGCGGATCGATCCGCCGGTGTCGGTGCCGGTGGCGGCAGGCGCGATCCGCGCGGCGACCGCGCTGGACGAACCGCCCGACGAACCACCCGGGCTCATCGCGGCATTGCTGCCCTCCTTGCGCCACGGCGAATTGACATTGCCGAAATAGGACGTCTCGTTCGAGGACCCCATCGCGAACTGGTCGAGGTTGAGCTTGCCGAGCATGCCCGCGCCCGCGTCCCAGAGCTTCTGGCTGACGGTGCTTTCGTATTCGGGGGTGAAGCCCTCGAGGATGTGGCTCGCGGCAGTGGTCTGCACGCCCCTGGTGGCAAACAGGTCCTTCATGCCGATCGGCACGCCGCCCATGATCCCCAGGTCCTCGCCACGCGCGCGCTTGGCATCGGCGGCATCGGCCGCGGCCAGCGCGTGGTCGGGCGTGGTCACGATGAAGGCGTTGAGTTCGGCGGCATCGGCGACGGCGGTGTTGAAGGCTTCGGCCACTTCGCGCGCAGTGAAGCTGCCGTCCGCCACGCCGTCGCGGATTGCCTTGACGCCGAGATTGGTCAATTCTCTCATTATTCGATCACCTTGGGCACGCCGAAGAAGCCGTGTTCGGCCGCCGGCGCATTGGCCAGCACATCCTCGCGGCGGCCACCCGCTGTTTCGGGGATCGCATCGACCACGTCGTCGCGCAGGCGCAGCGTGTTGGGAATGACCGCAGTCATCGGTTCGACGCCGCTGCAATCGACCTCGCCCAGCTGTTCGACCCAGTCGAGGATGTTGTTGAGTTCGGGGACCATCGTATCGAGCTCGGCATCGCCCATCTTGATGCGGGCGAGCGAGGCGATCTTGGCCACTTCTTCGCGTGTGACTGACATGCTCGCGCACTAGCCGCGCGCGCGGCCAGCTTCAAGCACGATGCTGCGATGCAATGCTATTCGAAGGGCTGCCCTGCGGGCTTGCCATCGATATAGATGCGCCGCCCAGTCCACTCGCGGATCTCGACGGTCGAACCCTCGCTCTGACCGGGCTCCGGGACCTCATTGAGGGTGGCGACATCCACGGCCCTTTCGACCGCATCTTTATCGGCTGGACCGGAAATGTCGAATTCTTCCTGCGCGACCCGGCCCCCTTCGACCAGCGCCACCATGCGCTTCCCGTTCTCGCCCATTCCCAGATCCAGCGCCACGCAAGGTGCATTGCAACGCCACGCACTGGCACGGACATGTTGTATGACCAGCTCCTGCAGGGCCGCGTCTTCGAATTGCAGGCGCAGATTGGCAAGCCGGCTGTCGCGCTCGTCGTTTCTCTCGGCATTGCGATAAGTCCGAATTTCCGCCTCGAGCGCTTCGTTCGCAAGGTCCGCGATGTCGGGATCGTTGCCTTCGGTGAGCCGCGCCAGCGCATTGCGCCCCGCGTCGCCGAAGTCCCAGCGCAGTGCGTCGAAATCGAATTCGTCCACGGCGACCTTGCCGCTTTCGAGCCGCGCGAGCTGATTGCGCGCGGAGATCGCGCCGAAATCGAACAATGGCAGTGCGAGAATGAAGGCCAGCACGCAGGTCGCCACCGCAAGATGCATGTTGGCGCTGCGCACGCGCTCCATCCACCCGGGCAGGCGTCCGCGGATCGGCGCGACGAAATAGGCGAGGCCATAGGCCACTGCCACGGCCACCGCGACGATACCCCACAGCCGCTCGGGGCTGAGTCCGTATTCGGCGATCCGCGTGCCGGTCGAAATCGCCGCGAGCAGCGCCAGCGGGAAGATTGCCAGCGCCAGCACCAGTGCCGCCCACCGCAGTGCGCGATTGCCGGACACCTCGTGATCGGCGTTGCGGACCACCGCATTTACCAGCACGAAACCCGCCACAGCTACCGAGAGCAGCAGCGGTGTGGGGCTTTCGGTCGCATTCCACAGCACCGAAATCCCGCTCGCCAGCACCGACAGCAGGAAGATTGCCAGCGCCACCGCGAGCGGCACCGCGATGATGGAGAACACCAGCATCACCACCGATTGCAGCGTGCCGATGATCTTCAGCTGGTTGCGCAGCACACCCAGCGCCGCGCCGAAGGCCGCGCCCGAAAAGCTCCAGCCGAACCAGCCCTCGTCGATGAGGTCTTCGACCAGATCGATGTCGATGGCGGAGAACAGCGCGGCAAGCAGCAGCAGCAGCAACCACGAAACGCCGGTAAAGACTAGCGCGCCCGCGCCGCTGATGGCATCGGTCCAGACATGGAAATGCGTGCGGTCGTAGGCCGTCCGCCAGCGCAGGCGATGGAAACCGGCCTGGAACAGCGGCAGCGCCAGCGTGATCGCGACCAGTCCCGCCGCCACCCAGAAAGCTTGGTCGGCATGGCGATCACCCGCAGAGCTTGCGCGCCAGGCGATCCCGGCCATGACGAGCGCCACCACACCAGCAAAGACCAGCGGCTCTTTCCAGCGCGCGCGATCGAGCGTGAAGGCAAAGGCCAGCGGTCCGAACACCAGCGCCGCAGCCAACGCTGCGCGCCAAGGGACCAGGTCGGCGCCTGCCGAGTCGGTAACGAAATGAACCGCGAGCCCGGCCAGCGCGAGCAGCGCGTCTAGCATCCATGGGCGCAACGGCCAGTCGGCTTGGGTCCCGGGCGCTTGGTCGGTCTCTCCCTCGCTCATGCGCCCGGCCCTTCCCTGCTGCGTTTATTCGCCCGCGGGCGGTCCCGCGCCGGCTTCGCCTTCGGCACCCATCATCTGCTGCAACGCGGCAGCGCGGGCCTGGAAGTCATCGCGGCTCATGAAATCGATCACGTCGATCTCGAAAACCAGATCGGCATTGGCGGGAATCGGCGATCCCGGGGGCGGTTCGGCGCCATAGGCCTGGTCGGCGGGAATGGTCAGCACGTAGCTGCCGCCCTTCTGCATCTGCTGCAGACCGGCGACGAAACCGTCGATGATCGCGCCTTCTTCGAGCAGCAGCGGATTGCCTTCGGGGAACAGGCCCGGCGGCACCGGCAGCGGCTGCGAACGGTCGAACTCGGTGCCGTCGGTCAGCTTGCCGACGTAATTGACGAAGACCACGTCGCCAACCTTGGGCGAATCACCCGAACCGGCGGTCACGGTTTCGACGTCGAGCCCCTTGGGCATCGCCGCCCATGCGAGACCCGCGCCGAGCAGGATGGCGACAATGACGCCGAGCCAGAGCTTGGTCAGCGAGCCTTTCTTGATCGGCTGCAAGGGAACGCGGGTAATCTCGGTCATTCAGATCTCTTCCAGAAACGCAAAGGGCGCGGATTGCTCCGCGCCCTCATGGCTTAGCTTGGTAATGGCCGCAATAGCGTCTTACTTGACGCCGTCGCGTTCCATCCGCTTGCGCTCGAGCTTGCGGGCGCGGCGAACGGCGGCAGCCTTTTCACGGGCGCGCTTCTCGCTCGGCTTCTCGTAGTGGCGACGCAGCTTCATTTCGCGATAGACGCCTTCACGCTGCAGCTTCTTCTTGAGCGCGCGGAGGGCCTGGTCGACATTGTTATCGCGAACCATGATCTGCATAAACTTCAATACCTCGACTTTACGGGCCAGAGCCCGCGCCAGAGCGGGGTATGCCTCCTTGAATTGGGTTTCGCTTGTTCAACGAAAAGCGCGCCGAATCCGTTCCGGATCGGCTCGAACGCGCCGCACATACGGATTCTCTGTACCGAAGGCAAGTGTTTGTCGCCGAGTACAGCATGGGGAATGCAGCATCGGGATGACGAATGCACAATAGGCGGCTAAGGGCAGCGGCAATGTCCACCTATTCTCCCTTCGTGGCCGCGCTGCACGTCTTTATCGGCGGCGGCGCCGGCGCAGTGCTGCGCTGGCAACTCGGCCGCGCCATGACCGGCTGGCTCGGCGCACCGATCGTCACCGCCTTCCCCTTCGCCACGCTCGCCGCCAATGCCGCGGGCAGCCTGCTGATGGGCGTGCTCGCCGGCTGGCTGGCGCGCCACGGCAGCGGCGAAGGCGAACAGCTGCGCCTGCTGCTGGGCGTCGGGCTGCTGGGCGGCTTCACCACTTTCAGCGCGTTCAGCCTCGAGATGGTGCTGTTGCTCGAACGCGGGAATTATCTTTTCGCCTTGCTCTATGCGATCCTGTCGCTTGCGCTCGGCATCACCGGGCTCATGGTCGGGCTCGGCATCATGAGGATCGCGGGATGAAGACCTCCGACGAAGTCCGCAGCTTCACCGTTGCGGCCGATGACGACGGCATTCGCGTCGATCGCTGGTTCAAGCGCCACCTGCCACAGGTCGGCTTCGGCACGGTCAGCAAATGGGCGCGCACCGGCCAGGTGCGGATCGACGGCAAGCGGGTGAAGCCCGACGACCGGTTGGCCGAGGGCCAGCAGATCCGGGTCCCGCCGGGCGGGGATGCCCCGCACAAGAAGGACAAGCCCAAGCGCGAATTGTCCAAGGCCGAGATCGAGCAGGCCGAGGGCATGGTCATCGAGAAGACCAAGGGCGCGCTGGTGCTCAACAAGCCGCCGGGCCTCGCGACACAGGGCGGCACCAACACCTTCAACCATGTCGACGGATTGCTCGATGCTTTCGCGCCGGGCGAGGAAGACATCCGCCCGCGGCTGGTCCACCGGCTCGACAAGGATACCAGTGGCGCGCTGCTGATCGCGCGGACGCCGGGTAGCGCAGCCTTCTTTTCCAAGCGCTTCTCGGGTCGCAGCGCCAAGAAGATCTACTGGGCGCTCGTGATGGGCGTGCCCGACATCAAGGAAGGCGTGATCGAAGCCCCGCTCGCCAAGCAGCCCGGTTCGGGCGGAGAGAAGATGCATGTCGACCATGAAAGCGGCCAGCCGGCCAAGACGAAGTATCGCGTGGTCGATGCTGCAGGCAAGAAAGCCGCATGGCTCGAACTGCAACCGCTAACCGGGCGCACGCACCAGTTGCGCGTGCATTGCGCGGCGATGGGCCACCCGATCGTGGGCGACGGCAAGTACGGCGGCAAGGAAGCTTTCCTGACCGGCGCGGTAAGCCGCAAGATGCACCTGCATGCGCGGCGGCTGATCATCGACAGTCCGGACGGCGGCAAGCTCGATGTGACCGCCGAGTTGCCCGAACATTTCGCAGCCAGCATGGATCACCTGGGGTTCGATGAAAGCGCCAGCGATGCCACGCCGATGCGCGACGATCCGCCACCCAAGTCGCGCGAGGAAAAGAAGCAGCAGGCGCGCCAGCACGCCAAGAACTTCCGCAAGTCGCAGCGCGGCCCGCGTCGCGCGCGCGGCGGTGCGGGGGGCAAGCCGGCAAAGCCCCGGGGCAAGCGCTGATGCATCCCAACCCGCTCTTCCACAGTGACGATCGGGCGATGATCGAGGCGATGATCGTGCAGGTCGGCGTGGGTACGGTGTTCGGCCAGACGCGCACCGGTCCCTGCGCCGCGCGCACGCCGTTGATCGTGCATGGCGCAGGGCGACTGCAGTACCATCTGGCGAAATCGAACCCGCTGGTCGACGGTCTCGACGGCGGCAGCGCGCTGGTCACGGTGGACGGGCCCGACGGCTATATCTCGCCGCGCTGGTATGCGACGCGCGACACCGTCCCGACGTGGAATTATGTTTCCGTCGAGGCGGTCGGTACGGTTCGAAAGCTCGATGACGACGAACTCGAGGCCTTCCTCCACCGGCTCATCGATACGCATGAAAATCGGCTGGGCGGCGATCGCTGGGATGCTTCCGAAGCCAGCACCGGCACCTGGGACCGCCTGTTTGGCGGCATCGCCGGGTTCGAATTGCAGGTCGAAGCCTATCGCCCCACGATCAAGCTGTCGCAGGACAAACCGGCAGAGGTCCGGCGTCATATCGCTGCCGGTCTCGAAGCGTCGGGGCAGCACGATCTCGCCGCAGCCATGATCGAGGCGGGCGCATGAGCCGACTGGTCGTGTTCGATTGCGATGGCACGCTGGTCGATGGACAGGCGGCGATCTGCCAGACGATGGAGGCGGCCTTTGCCAGCACCGGCCTCGTCGCCCCCGAACGCAACATGGTGCGCCGGATGGTCGGACTCAGCCTGCCCTATGCGCTGCGCGAACTGGCGCCCGATGCCAGCGACGAACAGCGCCATGCGGTTGTCGAAGCCTACAAGACAGGGTTCCGCGACCTGCGGCTCTCGGGTGCGCTGCGCGAACCGCTGTATGACGGGATCGCGGGGCTGATCGACGAATTGTCGGGCGAAGGTTGGCAGCTTGCGGTTGCGACGGGCAAGAGCGATCGCGGGTTGCACGCCTGCCTCGACACGCATGGCATCAGGCACCGCTTCGTGTCCCTGCAGACCGCCGACCGGCATCCCTCGAAGCCGCATCCTGCCATGCTGGAGGCCGCGTTGTTCGAAGCCGCGGTCCAGCCCGGCGATGCGGTGATGATCGGGGACACCAGTTTCGACATGGAGATGGCGGTGGCCGCGGGCGTGCGCGCGATCGGGGTGGCCTGGGGCTATCACGAAGCGCACGAACTGCGCGCAGCGGGCGCCGTTGCGGTCGCCGAGACCGCCGAGGAACTAGGAGAACTGATTCGTGACCCCGCCTGAACCCGCCGCCCATGATCCCGCCAAGGCCCGGTTTCTCATCATTCAGGCAGTGCGCCTGTCGGGCGTCGTGATGGGTGTGCTCGGCGCGTTGATCCTGGGCGAGATCCTGCCGCTGCCGCGCTTCGCCGGCTATGCGCTGCTGGTATTCGGGGCGATCGACATCTTCATCCTGCCGCTATTCCTGACGCGGCGCTGGAGAAGCGGCGAATGAAACGCTTCTATCGCGAGGTCGCGGTCCACAGCGACGCCGAGGGCCATTTCATCACGCTCGACGGACGCGCGATCAAGACACAGGGTGGGCGTCCGCAGCGCGTTCCCGCACGCGCGCTGGCAGAAGCCATGGCCACGGAATGGGAGATGCAGAGCGACGTCGTCGACCCAGCGCACTTCGTCTATCGCGACATGGCAGATTACGCGATCGACGTGGTTCCAGAGGAGCGCGCCGCGATCATCGCCAAGCTGCTGCGTTACGGCGAAACCGACACGCTGTGTTACCGCGCCGATCCCGACGAACCCTTGTGGCACCGCCAGCGCACGGTCTGGGACCCGCTGGTCGAGGCATATGAAGCGCGCGAGGGCGTGAAACTCGAACGCGTCAGCGGCGTGGTCGCCAGGCCGCATCCGCGCGCCACCGGCGAGCGGCTCGAGGCGCGACTTGCAACGCTCGACGATTTCGCGCTCGCCGCGGCCGAACAGGCAACCGCGCTGGCCGCTTCGCTATGCATCGGCCTGTCGGCACTCGAACCCGAAGCCGATGGCGAAATGCTGTGGGATGCGGCCAATCTCGAGGAGGACTGGCAGGTAGAGCAGTGGGGCGAGGACGAGGAAGCCAGCGCGCGCCGCGCACGACGGCTCGAGAGCTTCCTCAAATCTATCGCATTCGCGCGGCTCGCGCGCGGCTGAGCTTCAACCGATCCACTCGGCCACTTCGCCCGCCACCTGATTTGCCGCGCGATTGAGCGCCGGGCCGACGAAACCGGCTTTGGGTTCGGCAACCGCGACGCGCGCTTCGAACCGGCGGCTGATGACTGCCGTACCATCGCCATTGCGGACCGCGTCGAACACCACCACCGCCTCGCGGCTGCGTGCATCATAACCGAAGCTGCGCAGCGAGCCATGCAGGCGGTCGGTCGCATTGACCCCCGGATCGTCGCCATCGACCACCACGCGGCCGCTGCGCGACCGGATCGTTTCAGCGACCAGCTGCCCGAACAGGCGCGCGGGCCGATCGACCCACACCGCGTCCTGCAGATAGGCCAGTTCGGTATCGGTGACCTGCACCGGCACGCGCGTGACATCGAGTGCCTTGGTCGCTTCGAACGGGACGATCGCCAATGCCGAACCCTGCGCGCCCTGCGCTGCTACGCCCGCGGGCGCGGTGGCACTGGGGGTCAGCGTCAGAAGGCTGTCGGGCGCATCGCCGCCGAAGCTGACGCAGCCGCCCAGCAGCAGCGCGGGGGCCAGCGCGGCGAGTGTGATCTTGCGTGTCATGCTTGGGCCTCTCACGGCTTGTAGTCGGGCAGCGGCTGGCTCGAAAGCAGTGCGCCCGCCCCTTTCTCGTCGATCTTTTCGGTCACGTTGCGCAACGCCTTGCTGGTTTCGCGCAGGTCGCGCAGCGTCGCTTCGGCGGCGGGCAGCGTGCTTTCGGTAAGCTGCTTGGTCGCGGGCCGCGCTTCGTTGAGAGTATCCTCGAGCGCCTTGGCCGCGCCGCTGGCGGATTTCAGCGTCGAGCGCAGGTCCTTGGCGATCGCTTCGCCTTCCTGGTTGAGGATGCGATCGGTCGAGGCTGTGACCTGTTCGAACTGGTCGAGCGCCTCGCTCGCCTCGCGCAGCGTCACCTGCAGCTCGGCCATGGTCCGCTCGAGCTGCGGGGCGGCGGCGGCGAAGCCCGCGCTGGCCGCATTGGTGTTGGCGAGGATCTGCGAGATCTCTTCCTGGTTGCGATCGCTCAGCAGCATGGTCAGCCGCTCGGTCAGCGTCGCCAGCCGCTCGAGCAGCAGCGGCGCGCTGGCCAGCACCGCGCCGAAGCCGCCACCGGTGGTCGGCGGGATGATCGGCACGCCTTCGGTGCAGGCGGTGGTCTCGCACGAGATCGGCGGGGCGCCGGAGCGCGCGCCGTCGAGCGTGATCGTCGATACGCCGGTGAAGCTGCCCTGGATCGTCGCGGTAGTGCCGACGAGGATGGGTACGCTTTCCTTCACCTTGATCCGCACGCGGACGAATTCGGGGTCCTTGTCCCACAGCTCGATCTGGTTGACCTGCCCCACGGGCACGCCCGCAAAATCCACCGAGCTGCCATTGGCGAGCCCGGCGACCGATTGCTTGAAGAAGATGTCGTATTCGTTCTGCGCGCCCCCGCCCAGCCGCGCCAGCCAGACGATGAACAGCGCGAGGGCGCCGAGGATCAGGAGCGTGACCGCCCCCACCCATACGTGATTTGCCCGCGTTTCCATGCGCTAAGCCTTATCCTTCTTCGAATTCGCTTTGTCCAACGCTTTGACCGCATGCGCGGCCACGGGCTCGTCCATGTGCCGGCGCAATTCGTCGAGCGCCTGCGCGGTCAGCGCAGCACGGCCCCGCGGACCGTTGAAATAGTCCTGGATCCACGGATGGTCGAGTTCCATGAGATTGGGCACGGTATCGACCGCGATCACCTGCTTGTCCGCCAGCACCGCCACGCGGTCGCAGATCTCGTGCAACGTATCGAGGTCATGCGTGATGAGGAACACGGTCAGGCCGAGCGTTTCCTTCAGCTCGCGCGTCAGATTGTCGAACGCAGCCGCGCCGATCGGATCGAGCCCCGCGGTCGGTTCGTCGAGGAACAGCAATTCGGGGTCGAGCGCCAGCGCCCGCGCGAGGCCAGCACGTTTCTTCATCCCGCCCGACAGCTCGCTGGGATACTTGTTTACCGCTTCCTCGGGCAGGCCCGACAGCACGACCTTGTAGCGCGCGATTTCGTGGCGCAGATCGGGCTCGATATCGGGGTAGAACTGCTTGAGCGGCACCTCGACATTCTCGCCCACGGTCAGCGTCGAGAACAGCGCCCCGCCCTGGAACAGCACACCCCAGCGGTTGCGGATGCCGATGTCTTCCTCGGGATCGGAATCGATTACCGAGCGGCCGAACACGTGGATATCGCCCTCGGTCGGGCGCTGCAGCCCGATGATCGAGCGCATCAGCACCGATTTGCCGGTGCCCGATCCGCCGACCACGCCGAGAATTTCGCCGCGCTTGACCTTGAGGTCCAGATCCTGGTGCACGACCTGTTCGCCGAAGGCATTGGTCAGCCCTTCGACGACGATCGGATAGTCCCCGCGATAGCGTTCGTGCCGGCCGAGTTCGCGGCCCGTTTCGTCCTGCGCCATCAGCCCCACCCGACTTCGGTAAAGAACACGGCGAAAAAGGCATCGATTACGATCACCGCGAAGATGCCGGTCACCACCGCCATGGTCGTGCGGCGGCCGACCTCTTCCGAATTCCCCTTCACCTGCATGCCGTGATAGCAGCCCGCCAGCGCCACGATCAGGCCGAAGACCGGCGCCTTGACCAGTCCGACCCACAGGTCATGCAGCGGGACCACGTCCTGGATCCGGCTGAGGAACGTCCAGAAAGGGATGCCCAGCATGAACTGGCCGACGAAAGCGCCGCCGACGATGGCGACCCCTGCGGCATAGAAGCCCAGCAGCGGCATCATCAGCACCGCGGCCATGATACGCGGCACCACCAGCGCTTCCATCGGCGAAATGCCGATTGTCTGCATCGCGTCGACTTCCTCGGTCAGCCGCATCGTCCCGATCTGCGCCGCAAAGGCGCTGCCCGAACGGCCGGCGACCATGATCGCGGTCATCAGCACGCCCAGTTCGCGCAAGGTGATCCGGCCGACCAGATTGACGGTCAGCGTCTCCGCCCCGAACTGCGCGAGCTGCACCGCCCCCTGCTGCGCGATGACCACGCCGATCAGGAAGCTCATCAGGCCGATGATCGGCAAGGCCGAGACGCCCACCAGTTCGAGCTGGCGCACCAGCGCCAGCCAGCGGAAGCGTTTGGGATGGCGGATCAGGCTGCCCATCGACAGCAACAGCGCGCCGAGGAAGCCGACCACGCCATAAACCCCGCGGCGCGCGCCATAGACCTTGTCGCCCATCGCTTCGGGCACACGTTCCCAGAACGGCGCGCGCGGAGCAGAAATTTCCTCGTCCGAACTGATCCCTTCGAGCGCGCCGAGCAGGCGCTTTGCGCGATCGCTTGCGCCGGTGATCTCGGCATCGTGCTGGCTCGAAACGCTGCAGGTCAGCCATGCGCCGACCGTGTCGATCTCGCTGACGTCGGACAGGTCGATCCGTTCAATCGGACCTTCGAGTGCGCGCAAGTCCTGGTCGATCGCGCCCACGCTGGACACGAGATAGGGCCCGGACAGCGTCAGGACGGTCTTTCCGTCGTCGCCCTCGACAAGTTCGAATTCGGCCAGGCCACCCATAGCCCGCGCGTATGCGGACAAATCGGACGCTTGCCAAGCGGCTATCGCGGCGCGTCACCTGCGGCGTTGCATCGCGCGGAGGGCGCTGGCAAAGGCCATCGCAGACATTTGACCGCACCCGCCGGGATGCTGCGCCCGCGAACAGGACATCATGAGCACCGAGCTACCCAAAACTTTCGATCCCGCCGAAATCGAGGCGCGCTGGTACACCCATTGGGAGAACGAGGGCCTGTTCCGCCCCGAACGCCCCGACGCCGAGCCCTATACGATCGTCAACCCGCCGCCCAACGTCACCGGCAGCCTGCATATCGGCCACGCGCTCGACAACACGCTGCAGGATATCATGATCCGCTACGAGCGGCTGCGCGGCAAGGACGCGCTGTGGGTGGTGGGCACCGACCATGCGGGCATCGCCACGCAGATGGTCGTCGAACGCCAGCTCGAAGCGAAGCAGGACAAGCGCACCAATTACAGTCGCGAGGATTTCGTCGCCAAGGTGTGGGAGTGGAAAGAGGAAAGCGGCGGCACGATCACGCGCCAGCTGCGCCGCCTCGGCTGTTCGATGGACTGGAGCCGCGAACAGTTCACCATGGACGAGCATTTCAGCAATGCCGTGCTCAAGACCTTCGTCGACCTTTATAACGACGGGCTGATCTACCGCGACAAGCGGCTGGTAAACTGGGATCCCAAGCTCAAGACCGCGATTTCCGACCTCGAGGTCGAGACGCAGGATGTGAAGGGCTCGTTCTGGCATTTCCGCTACCCGCTCGAAGATGGCGTCACGCTGGCCGACGGACGCGACTATATCGAGGTCGCGACCACGCGCCCCGAAACCATGCTCGCCGACATGGCGGTGGCGGTGCATCCCGATGACGAGCGCTACAAATCGGTCGTCGGCAAGCATGTCGTCCTGCCGATCACCGGCCGCCGCGTGCCGATCGTGGCCGACGAACATGCCGATCCAGAACTGGGCAGCGGCGCGGTGAAGATCACCCCCGGGCACGATTTCAACGATTTCGAGGTCGGCAAGCGCGCCGGGTTCAAGCCCGCCGAGATGCTCAACATGCTCGATGCGGAAGCCAATGTCTGCCAGACCGCCGACGGGCTGGTGCCGGAAGAATTCCTCGGCCTGCACCGCTTCAAGCGCGATGGCGTCGACGGCGCGCGCGAGCTGGTGGTCCAGCGGCTGAAGGAAAGCGGCCATCTGATCCCGCATATCGCCAAGACCAAGAAGGGCGAGGAACAGGAACTCGATGCCGAACCGCGCACCATAGCGACGCCGTTCGGCGATCGCGGCGGCGTGGTGATCGAGCCTTGGCTGACCGACCAATGGTATGTCGATGCCGAAACGCTGGCGAAGAAGCCGATCGAGGCGGTGAAGAACGGCGATGTCGAAATCGTACCCAAGGCTTGGGAAAAGACCTTCTTCAACTGGATGGAGAACATCCAGCCGTGGTGCGTCAGCCGCCAGCTATGGTGGGGCCACCGCATTCCCGCTTGGTACGATGGCGACGGCAAGGCTTACGTCGCGCTGAGCGAAGCGGAGGCGCAGGCACAGGCCGGCGAAGGCGTTGCGCTTACCCGCGACGACGACGTGCTCGACACGTGGTTTTCTTCCGCATTGTGGCCCTCGGCCACACTCGGCTGGCCCGAGCAGACCGATCTGGTCGCCAAGCACTATCCCAACGATCTGCTCATTTCGGGCTTCGACATCCTGTTCTTCTGGGATGCGCGCATGCTGATGATGGGCCAGTACAACACCGGCAAGTACCCCTGGCCCAAGCTCTATCTGCACGGGCTGGTCCGTGCCGCCGACGGCGCCAAGATGTCGAAGTCGAAGGGCAATGTCGTCGACCCGCTGGGCCTGATCGACCAGTACGGCGCCGATGCGCTGCGCTTCTTCATGGCGGCGATGGAAAGCCAGGGCCGCGACATCAAGATGGATGACAAGCGGATCGAGGGCTATCGCAACTTCGCCACCAAGCTGTGGAACGCGACGCGCTTCTGCCAGTCGAACGGCATCGGCGCGAGCACCAGCATCGCCGCGCCTGCCGCGAGCCATGCGGTCAATCGCTGGATCATCGGCGAAGTCATCGAGACCAAGCAGGCGCTCGACGCGGCGCTGGCCGAGCTGCGTTTCGATGCCGCCGCGAACACGATCTACCACTTCGTGTGGGACCGGTTCTGCGACTGGTATCTGGAACTGATCAAGGGCCAGATCGACGAGGAGACGAAAGCGGTAGCGGGCTGGACGCTCGACCAGATCTTCGTAATGCTGCACCCCTTCATGCCCTTCATCACCGAAGAGCTGTGGTCCAAGCAGGGCGAGCGCGCGAACCATCCGCTGATCACCGCGAGCTGGGTCGATCCGCAGGCCGAAGTCGATCCCGCTGCCAAGGCCGAGATCGACTGGCTGATCGCATTGACCGGCGCGGTGCGCACCGCCAAGAACGAACTGGGCATCGCCCCCGGTGCGAAGCTGGAAGCCTTCTGCCCCGCCCCCGGCGAACTGGCGAAATCGGTGGTCGAAGCCAATGCAGCGGCGATCGAGCGGCTGGCGCGGCTTACCCCGATCCATTTCGCCGAGGCGCCCGATGGCGCCGCGATGCAGGTTGCGGCGGGCGAGGACGCTTTCGTAATTCCGCTCGAGGGCATCATCGACATCGCGGCGGAAAAGGCGCGGCTCGAAAAGGCGCTCGAAGCCTCCGCCAAGGAAGCCAAATCGCTCGAAGGACGGCTGTCGAACGCGAACTTCGTCGAACGCGCCAAACCAGAAGCGGTCGAGAAGGCGCGCGCGGACCATGCGCATCACACCGCCGAAGTCGCCCGGCTCGAAGCGGCGCTGGCGCGGCTGGGCTGACAAAGCATGCCTAACCATCTCGTCACCCCTGCCTCCGAGCCGGGGTGACGCGTGGTGGCGATTTCCTACGCGCTCCGATTGTGTCATGAACCCGGCAATGGCCCACGCCCCTACCCCAACCTCCGCCGCGCATCTTCAATCGATCCGCTCGATCAAACACCGCATGACTGATCGGTTCGATTTTTGCCTTTGGACCGTGGTCCACCCGGTCCATGTGTTCGCCGCGCGCGACGAACCGAGTGGGGCTGCCCGATGCCGCTAGTCCTTGCCACGCAGGCGCCCGGCGAGCCCGAGATCTTCGCCAGCGTGCAGGGCGAAGGGCCGAGCGCGGGCATGCCCTGCACCTTCCTGCGCCTGTCGCGCTGCAACCTCGCCTGTGTGTGGTGCGACACCGCCTATACGTGGCACTTCGCCGGCGACGAGCGCCCGCACCGCGACGGGGTGGAGTTCGACCGCAAGGCCAACCAGCTGACGCTGGACGAGGCCGAGATCGCCGCGCGCATCGCCGCGCTCGGCCAGAAGCGGCTGGTGATCACCGGCGGCGAACCGTTGCTGCAGGCGCCCGCGCTCGCGCGGCTGCTCGAATTGCTTCCCGATGTCACTGTCGAGATCGAGACCAATGGCACGACCAAGGCAAACCCTCCGCTCGACATCCGCATCGACCAGTTCAACGTCAGCCCCAAGCTGGCGCATAGCGGCAATCCGGCAGACCTGGCGCTGATTCCCGAGCGACTCGATGCCTATGCCACCGATCCGCGCGCATGGTTCAAGTTCGTGATCGCTGCGCCCGCGGACCTCGACGAGGTGCTGGCGCTGCGCGATCGCTACCGCTTCAAGCGCGACCACGTGTTCCTGATGCCAGAAGGCACTGACAGCGCGACGCTGCGCGAACGCGAGCAATGGCTTGCGCCGTTATGCGTCGAGCACGGTTTCCGGATGAGCGACCGGCTGCATATCCATCTGTTCGGCGATACGCGCGGGACCTAGCCCTGCGAACGCCAGCGCTGGACGGTGCGCTGGACGATCTCCTCCTCGCCGCCGGTCTGGTTCCACAGTTCGACGAAGCTGGGATCGTCCGAGGCGGGACGCTTGGCTTCCTCGAGATTGTCGAAGCTCATGCGGATCGGGATCGCGACGCCCTCGCCGCAGATGATGCATTCGCGGTTGCGCAAGGCGGGGATCGCATCGAGGAAACCGCGCGCCCCTTCGGGCATTGCCGCGCGGACGAAGTCCTGGTCGCGGTCGTTGTTGAGACGCATCGAGAGGATCGTGCCGCATTGCGACAGCACGCCCTCGGCAAGGTCCGACGGTCGCTGCGTGATCAGGCCGAGGCTGATGCCGTACTTGCGGCCCTCCTTGGCGATCCGCGACAGGATCGTGCCCACCGAATTGCCATCGGCGTTCTTCTCGTTGGGCACGTAGCGATGCGCTTCCTCGCATACGAGCAGGATCGGCGAAGTGCGCTCGTCGCGGCTCCAGATCGCGAAGTCGAACACCAGCCGGCTGAGCACCGCCACGACCGTCGCAGTGATGTCCGATGGAACGCCCGAGACATCGATGATCGAGATCGGCTTGCCGTTCGAAGGCATGCGGAAGATCTTGGCGATGAAATCGGTCATCGTGTCTGCCACCAGCATGCCCGAGAACATGAACTGGTAGCGCGGGTCGCCCTTGATCTCGTCGAGCTTGGTCTTGATCCGCATGTAGGGCGCGGTGTTGGTCGACTTGTCGAGCTTGCCCATCGCGTCCTGCAGCTCGTTCGACAGGTCGGACAGCAGATAGGGGATCGGGGAATCCACCGTGATCTTGCCCATGGCCTCGGCCAGTCGGCTCTTCTGCCGCGCCTTGAGCAGGCATTTGGCGAGAATGTCCGCATCGACCTGACGGTCGTTGCCATTGCTGGTCAGCAGGACCTCGCAATGCTCCTCGAAGTTCATGATCCAGTAGGGCATCTGCAGATTGGACACGTCAAGGATCACGCCGGTGTTGCGGAAAGCCGAGGCATACTCGCCATGCGGGTCGACCATCACGATATGACCCTCGGGCGCAGCCTCGCAGATCCGGTGCAGGATCAGCGCCGCGCTGGTCGACTTGCCGGTACCGGTCGAACCCAGCAGCGCGAAATGCTTGCCCAGCATCGCATCGACATACACGCCTGCGCGGATGTCCTTGGTCGGATAGACCTTGCCGATGGTGATCGAACTGCGGCCGTCGCTGGCGTAGACCTGCTTCAGATCGGCGGTGGTCGCGGGATAGACCAGCGCGCCCGGCACCGGGTAACGCGTCACACCGCGACGAAAGGCGTGCAGCTTGCCGGTCAGTTTCTCTTCGGTGCCCTCGCCGAGGAAATCGATATTGGCGAGGATCGACCCCGCCTTGCGATCCTGCCGCTGGTTGCGCACGCTGGCGAGCAGCCAGCTGTTGCCCACGCGGATCTTGATCTGCGAGCCGACCTGACCGGCCATGGCGATCGAGGGGTCGGCATCTTCGCCGCATTCGTTCAGCCGCTCGAGGTCGATCGCAATCTGCGAGCCGGAGCCCGCGATCTCGAGGACGACACCGATCGGCTTGTCCGCATTGACGCTGATCGAAGGCGGTTCCTCATTCGGCTTGGGTGCGCGAGGCGGTTCGGGGCTCGGTGCGGGCTCAGCTTCGACTGCAGGGACCGGATCGGGCGCCGCTGCGCGGGCCTCCGGAGTTGCTGTCGGATCGGCCTGTTCAGCCCGCGCTTGCTCCGGCTCGGATTCACGAACGGGCTGGCTATGGGCGTCGCTCGCCACTGCTTGCGGCTGGTGGACATAGCCCGAGGGCGACGGCGTGGGTGCGCCCCCTGCGCCACTGCCACCCCGCATGATGCGGTCACGCAGCGAATTGCCACGCGGTTGCGGCGGTTCGGCGCCGGCTTCCTTCGCCGGATCGAAAGTGCGAAATCCCGAATTACCCATGTCGTTCATCGATCCGGCCGTGCCCCATAGCAAAACGCGCTGATGCGCCTGCAGCCTGCCTGATCGAAATGCCTTAATATGTGGTCAACGCTAACCCGCGTAGGTCGCTCAGATCAGCGCGAACAGGCGCCCCGCAGCCCAGCCCATGCCGACCGACAACGCCACTGCCAGCAGGCCGTAGATCAGCGACCATTCCTGCGAGGATTCCGCCACCAGCCGTTCGAACCCCACCTTCCTGACCTCCACTTCCGCCAGCGCGGAAGCGATCACGCGCCCGTCGCGCACGGCGAAGGTCTCCGCAGTGTAGGTCCCGGTCGAGACATTCGACGGCAGCGAGATGCGCGACTGGTAGAGCACCTGTTCGCTGATCTGGACTCCGCCGAAATCCTGCTTGTAGAGTTCCTGCCGCGTCTTGAGATCGACCAGCCCCGCCTTGAACCGCGCCTGTTCATCGGGATCGATCACCCCGCTTGGCGAGAGCTGAATGTAGTCGGTGCCGAATTCGTAGATCGCAGCGGTCTTCTCGTCGACGATCTCCCCGATCGGGCGCGAGGAGGCCACGGCGAAATAGGACGGGACGGAACGGAAGTCGCTGCTGGCGGCGTTGATCCACACACCCGCGAACCGTTCCTTCTCGCGCAGGCGCACGGGTTCGGACGGTCCCTTGAGGACGACCACGATGTCGTAGTCGCTGCCCGCCGCGCGACCCTGCGGATCGAGTACGGCGCCGAACAAAAGCAATTCGGTGCCGGTAAAGCCCTGGCGCACCTGAACCTCGTGCTGGCTGACCTCGGGCACGAGGATGGGATCGCGCTGTCCCATGAGCGCAAACGCGAAAGCCAGGAGCAGCAGCATTCTCACAGCGGATACAGCGTGTAGATTTCATCGGGCTGGTAGAACAGGCCCAAGAACATGCGGAACGCAACCATCAAAACGATCGCGGCGAGAATCAGACGGAGAATTTCGGGTTTGGCCTTCACCGCGATCTGCGATCCGAGCTGCGCGCCCGTGACCGAACCCACCAGCAGCAGGAACACCAGCACGATATCGACCGCCTTGGTGGTAAGCGAATGCATCATCGTGGTCGCCATGGTGACGAAGAGGATGTTGTAGAGCGAAGTGCCGACCACGACATTGGCGCTCATCCCGAGGATGTAGAGCATGGCAGGCACGAGGATGAAGCCTCCGCCCACGCCCATCAGCATGGTCAAAATGCCGACCGCTACGCCAACCACCAGCGGCGCAAGCGGCGATATGTAAAGGCCCGAGCGGTAGAAGCGCCACCGCATCGGCAAACTGGCCACGAGAGGGTGGTGGCGCCGCCGCGCGGCCTGCGCATTGGCGGTCCCGCGCAAAGTCTGGACCGCTTCGCGCGCCATCAGCATGCCGATCGTGCCGAGCAGGATGACGTAGAGCGCGCTGATAACGACGTCGATCTGGCCGATCGCGCGGAAGAAACGGAACAGGAGTGCGCCGAACCCCGAGCCGATCACGCCACCCGCCACCATCACCGCGCCCATGCGGTAATCGACCCCGCCGCGCCCGCCGTGCGCGAGGACACCGGTCACGCTGGCCCCGGTCACCTGCGTAGAGGCTGACGCCGCAGCGACCGTGGGCGGAATGCCGTAGAAGATCAGCAGCGGCGTGGTGAGAAAGCCACCGCCCACGCCGAACAGGCCCGAAAGGATGCCCGTCAGCCCCCCGAGCGCGACAATCCACAGTCCATTGACGGACAGGTTCGCGATGGGGAGGTAGACGTCCATGGCCTTGCCCTATCGCAGGGTCGGTTCGGATAAAAGCTGAACAATGTCAGAAGCCCGTCGAAAGCGTCAGCACCCCGCCATGCCCGGGTGTCGCATCGCCGGCGACGCGCCAGCGATAATCGGCCTCGATCCGGGCCGGGACGTTGTCGAGCGTCAGGTCCAATGTCATGCTGGGCCCCAGATCGAGCCGTGCCGCGCCGCGTTGCACCCCGCCCCGCGCAGTGCCTCCAAGCGAAACTCGGCCGAGGTCGAAACGCGCCACTTCGCGATCGACGACCAGCGCCCCGTCGGCGAAGGGCGTGGCGAAGTCGCCCGCGACGTAACCGGCCTGCGCATAGCCACGCGCGGCCAGCCCGTGACCCAGTTCTACCCCTTCCAATCCGCCCGCGAGGAAAGCCGCCGGTCGAACGGCCGGCCCTTGCCCCGGTCTTTCGGTCACCCGAAGCTCGGCATGCAATTTCACGGGCAGTTTGCCGAAGGGCCTGATCGCCCCACCCGCCGCCAGTTCGGTTTCCCCACCTTCGACCAGCGCGCGGTTCGCGCGGAAATAGGCTGACGGATCACGCGCCTCGCCAGGGTTGAGGCGGTAAGCGAGGACCGCCCCCATCTGGCTCGCCCCATAAGTTGCCAGCGCACCCGTTTGCGCCCCGTTCGCGGTCGCCGAACCGCCCTCGCGCAGGACCAGCCAGCCGTCGAAACGCCAGCGGTCGTGCGAAGACTGTTCGGCCCAGCCGGGTGAGGCGGCCCGCCGATCGATCAGCCTGGCCACGCTCCGTGGAAGGGGAAGACTGGCCATCCCGCGTGCAAACAGCAGCGCATGTCCGCTGGCAGTGCGGTGCGTTCCGAAAAGCGCAGCCGGATCGGCTCCGCTCAGTTCCTCGCTTGGTGGCAACCCTTCGAAGCGGGATGGCCGGTAAGCGGCGACCGCTCGTTCACGCGCGCCCGGATCGACCTTTTGCAATTGGTGGGCGCCTGAACCAGTTCCCATCTGGTGCAGCGGCGTACCACCACCGACGTCCGCACGCGCAAATTGCAAAGCTTCGGTCAGCGGCGCCACCTCCGGCCAAGGGCTCTGCCAGGTCAGCAGCCGGGCGAGACACCAGCCAGCAAGCAGGAGGCCGAGGAACAGCACCGGCTGGCCCTGCCTGCGCCCTTCGGCCGCGCTCATGCCACCTGCCCTTCCGGACTGGCCATGGCCGGGTGATCGCGATGCTCGGTCTTGTCCCAGACAACCGGCGCACCGCGCAGTGTCCCGATATAGGCCAGCAGCGCGCGGCGTCCGGCCATGATGGCGATGATGTTCGAGACAAAGGTTCGCGGGATTGCCAGCAGGCCCTGCCGCCAGCCGAATTCGCGCGCGGTACAGCAGAAGCGCACTGCGAAACGTTGTGCCACCCCGGCCAGATTGACCCACAGCAAGATCTGCAACAGCGGCGATCCGGGCGGCGGCGGGACAAGCCCGGCGCGTTCGAGCAGCAATTGCAGCGCGATCAGCGCCACCAGCACATAGGCTGTAACAAGCAGGATGGCGGCAAGCGGACCACGACGGTCGCGCAATTGCATCCACAACTCCACCGGGTCCCGCCCCCATCCCAACCGGTCCCAGCCTTGCAGCGCAATCCCGTGCATCCAGCGGGTCTTCTGCCGCACCGATTGGCTCAGGCGCGCGGGGAAGAAGGCACGTGTCGCAATCAGTTGCCCATTGCTGGCGCGCACGCGCAGGAACCGCCCCCGCCCCCCGTCGAGCGAGATCTTGAGGCCAAGTTCGTATTATGAGCAGTTCGATTTTATGTTGAGCAATCTATCAACAGCGTTGAAATTCAACGTCTTAAATCAAATTGGCTTGGTATAATATCTGGTCGCCCTCAGCGCAAAGTAGATCATCCGTATCTAAGATGACGGCTTTGCAACGTTCGACTGATCGTCAATTGTCAACCGCATCGGCAACGTTCAGGTGCTAGGTGGTTCTTCCGATCCAGGGAGGAGACGTGGGGAACAGACCTTAAGTTCTCGTACCTTCCACTCACCGTTGAAGTCGAGCAATCGGAAGGGTGCGCCAGTTTCTTGATCGCCAAAGTTCAGCTGTCTGCCTTCGCGATAAGGCTGGAAATATAGGTAGCTCGCTCCGAATTCGTCGGCCCCGTTTTGCACTAGCGTTTGCACGATAGCGTCCATCGCATCGAGCAACTCGTGCGGCCGATAGCCTCCGTGTAGTCTTACGCGCACTGATCCTGCCTTGCCCTGGTCCTCGAGCCGGGCCTTGGTAACATCCGCGACTGAGTCCGAACGCGCTGCCGTCTTTAGGCAGAGCCTTGGACATGCACGACAGCGACCCGGCCAGTTGCACTGACCAAGCCTCAGTCGTCAGACGGAGTTACCAAGCTCCGCGCCGCCCTTTTCGCAACGTCGATCACCCCATTGCATCATTCACATTGAAAGTCATCTTCAGCTTCACGTTGCCTCATGGGTGAACGGACAGCCCGTCCACGGCCCAAAATATCTTCGCCGTCGAGCTGAGCAACCGCATCGCGAATCCAATCGGACCTCGTTGTTGTGATACCGCGAGGCGTCTTCCACCCGTTGTTGCGACATTGCACGCTATCGCCGCACGACGACGTTCGTCCCAACGCGATGCTCGAAAAGCACGGGGGGATCGTCGGCGCCAACTGCGAATGATCGGCGATTACAGCAAACGGCAGTGCCCGGAATGACCGGGCACTGCCTCTTTCTCGAGATGCTCAATCTAATTCAAGGCGCGTAGTTCACGGCGCGCCCTTCTTAAGTAGTCGCGCCATGTGCGGTCATGGCCAAGCGAGTGAATGACACTAGGCCGGGACGACAGCGCGACCGCCACAATCCCGATCCTTGGCGTTGCTCCGCGGGCGAGGGTCCGCCAATGCAGGATTTTCGCCAATTCGATCTCGTCGCGAGTGTAATGCATAAAACGCATTCCTTTCAGCAATACCTGCCGGGGAAGCGCAATACGACGAACCCCTTGAGCAGGGATTCGCCGGTTAACCTCATGCCGAGGACGGGACCTTGGAAAGCCAAGGCTGACAAGCCGGAGCCGTCATGCAAATCTGTAATGTTCTACCGCCATGCGATCGCTAGGGCAATGGAGATGATTTCCGGATCGTCTGAACGGGCGGCTATGCCCAACCATACCAGTCCTTCGCCCTTAGCACCGCTGATGCAAAGGCGGTTTATCATTGAAACTGGTTCTGGCAGGACCGTCAGGTACGTTCGGATCAACGGCATATGTCGCTCAGACAGGAGCGCGGTCCGCCATTGAGCCGAAATCGGGAGGGGAACTGTTGTCGAACGCTGCGACGATTACGGTAAAAGAGACGCTAGAACTTTTAGATGGACCCTATGCCGGGGTAAGCAGGGGCATTTGCCAAGGTGAATACGCACTTTGGCTAGGCTCAGGGATTTCGCGCGAGCGCGTTATCGATCTAAATGGTGTACTCGCCAAGCTGCTCGACTTCCTGCGCCTGAAAATCACCTCTTCGGTCGACTGCGCGTACCGGAAGGCATTTGACACTATCATCGACATGGCCAATCCATCCGATGACGAGCGCAATGAGATCGATCTCACGAAGCCGGTCAAGGAATGGGGTTGTGCCAAGTCGCTGTTGGCGCGACTTTGGAGTCAATACTCTAGAGTGCTGGCAGTAGAGCTACCGAACGAGGGTTCAGATTACCTTCTGTGGATCGGGCTCGACTTCGCTAATACCTTTTCCAGTCAGGATCCAGATGCCGAGCATCTCGCAATTGGAATATTGGCACTCGAAGGAGCGGTGACCAAGCTCGCCACAGCAAATTGGGACGGTCTGCTCGAGGCAGCGATGTCGGAACTAGGTTATCCGGACACTGTCTATCGCGTAACTGTGACGGGCGACGATCTACGCGGCCCGGCAACGGCCGCGGTTCTATATAAATTCCATGGATGCGCGATCCGTGCGATAGAGGACGAGGCGACTTATCGACCGTTGCTAGTTGCAAGATCGGCACAGATCACCGGTTGGATGAGCAGCGATGAGTTCAAGATCGTACGTGATCAACTCGAAGCGATGATCCAAACATCGCGGACGATAATGATGGGGCTCTCGGCTCAAGACGAAAATATAAAGCACCTTTTCGGCAAGGTGAACGCGCAGAAGGGTTGGAAGTGGACCGACGAGCCGACCCCAATCGTCTTCTCTGCTAACGAGTTGGGCGACGATCAAAAGAGCCTGCTTACCGTCGCCTACGGCAGCGACTACGAGCCTAACCGTGACGTGATCTGCGAACAAGCTCGGCTCCAGGCCTTTGCCAAGCCGTTGCTTCTAGCACTACTGCTACAGGTGCTAGCGGGAAAGCTGGACGTGCTGGCCGCCGATGCAGATGCACCCGGCCTAGACGATGCCGCGCGCTCGGCGATCAGTGAGGGCATAGCTCACCTGCGCGATCTCGCCGCGGCGGCCGATCACGGTGACCGAACTGAATTTGTGCGCTTGGCAGCGGCTTCGCTCGCGCGAGCTCGTCACCAATTGCAGAACGGGACGAGCGGATCGGGTGTGCAGAAATATTTCCCGATCGATGATCGGCCCGCGCACATGATGCAAGGCAATGTCGCGCTTGCCTCGACCGGACAACGCGAGGCGGCCGTCGCGCTCGGCCTAATCGGCCTGGAGCATAAAGATGCGACATGGATGCCGTCGCTTGATGATCCTACCGATCCGCGATCCGGTGCTTTACGGGTGACGTCGGCGAGCAGCGCGGCTCGAGTGTTTCTTGCGGCCAATGACGACAATATCACCAGCTTGATGGAGGCGGGTGCGTTCGATGAGGACGATGACGATGTAGTCGTGATCTGTTCGCGCAGGGTCGGTGAGCGTCAGCAGCGTAGTCCGCGCACTTCGCTGCGCGATGGGTCGCTTGGTCCGCGGTATGTATCGTTCGGGCAGATGGTCGCCAGCGCGACGAGTCTCGATGGTCTGCGCGACGACTTCAGGAAAGAGGTCTCGATATGACGACCACTAGCGAACGCGTGGTGGAGATCCTTGTCCAGCAAGGCAATTATCGCGAGCTGGCACAGCCGATGAAGATCGGCTCGCTGTCCTTCGAGTTCGATCATGCACTGGTAGCGAGCGAACGCGCTAATGACCTGGTGATCGTAATCGAATTGAAGGGTGGGACATCGGACGAAACGGTGATCCGCAAGGTGCTGGCGCTTACACGCGCGCTCGATGTGCTTAAGTCGAAACGTTCGGTGACTGCGGTGCTGACATCTGGCCAAGCGTTGCCTGAAACAGTGCAGTCCATGAGTCGGGTGTGCCGGGTATTGCCGATTGGCACGCCGGCCGGACCGAAGGCAGCGGATGCAGTGCGCGACTGGCTCTCGGTGCTTTTGCCGATCAACCCGCCGGCAACGGTCGAGACGATGGTAGATTGGAAGGGCGATCTGCTCCGCGAAATTCCGAAGTCTGCAGCCGGACCGCTGGCCGACTTGCTGATAGAAACGGCGCCGCTCGGCAAGCTAGCGGTGGAGGACATCTTGGCCGAAACGATCAAAATCGCGGTCGAGCCGGCTTTGGCCGAGGGCGAGGACGACGCATGAACTCCGAACGACTGAAGACGCTCGTCATACGGAACTTTCGCAGCTTGCGCGGCGAGGTCGTGGTGCCGCTCGATGCCCAGGTCGTCCTGATCCACGGCACCAATGGCATGGGCAAGACTAGCGTGCTGTCGGCGCTTGAACTCGCGCTGACCGGCGAGATCGCGCACCTAGCCGCCGATGGCGATGGATATAGGTCCTACCTCACCACCCTGGAAACCGGGGGCGGATCGATCGAACTGACGACCACCGGGCCTTCAAAAGAGGGGGCCAGGACCAAGGGAACGCTCGATTTTTCCGACACGACGTTCAAGGCTTCACCGTTGCTCGACGCTGCGGATGCGCGCTTCTTCGCGGAGCGCTGTTACCTGCCGCAGGCAACACTCGGAAAACTGCTAGAACTCTACGACGATCAACGGACGAGTTCGACCTCGCCGCTGACGCAGTTCGTGAAGGATTTGCTCGGTCTCGATCCGCTCGATGCCTTGGTAGATGGCTTGTTTCCTGCCTTCAACGTAACCCGGATCCGCAACCTCGTTCCTGCTTACCGTCGGCTCGAAAATCTACGCGCCTCGCTCGTGCAGGAACGGGATCGCATCAGCCAATCAATCCGGACTACCGAGCAATCTCGCGACACGCGCGCTTCCGCCCTCAACCTCACCCTTGCCGGGTTAGAGATGCCTACCCCGATTACAGTCGACGAGATGTCGGATGTCGAGGCGATACAAAAGCAACTGGAATCAGAGCGTGGCGAGGAGCGCGCACTAGCTGATCTTGGGGGCGTACGGTCCCACGTCGCCGGCCTACTTAAACGCTGGCGTGCATTGCCGGCGGCCCACGCAGGCCATGACCGCGCCGTGACTGAACACGCGGAGGCGACCGCGACCGAAGCGTTGCGTGGGTGGCGAGCCGGGGTCGGAAAGGAACTCGGCGAGCTGATCGCCACACTCCGCAAGCAGTTTTCTGATATCCCCGAGATCGACGACGGTCCGGAGGAAGCACGGCGTTTTGCCGTGCGACGGGCAGAGGCGGAAGCGACGCGTGCAGGCAGCCTGGTCAATGCTAGCAAAGCTGCGGCCGAGAAGGTGAAAACGCTGAACACGACCGTGCAGCGCGCCTCCGCGCGGATAATCGACCTGAATGACGCGCTCGCGAGCGGCGCCGAGGATGCACGGTCGCTCGCGACCGCGCTCGCCGGTATCGTGCCGCACGTCGACGGGGACGTCTGCCCGGTGTGCGACCGTAATTTTGCCGAGCAGCATGCGGGTTCGCTATCAGCACATGTCGCGGCAAAGATTGCTTCGCTGACAAGCGAGGCGGGTCGCCTTCAAGCCATTTCTACTGAACGGGCCGAGGAAAGTTCGCGGCTCGCCGCTGCGCAACGCGACCTCCTGAGCGCGACTAGCGGAACGCTCAAGGCCGAAGAGCAGGCCGATCTGACAGTGCGCGCATCGCAGATGACAGATGCCGTAGAACGGCTCGAGCAGATGAACACTATCGCCGAGGAAGGTCAGCGGCTGACTAAAGAGGCTCGCGAAGCCCGCGATGCGGGTGCGGCAGCACGTCGGTTGGACGAGATGTCTACGTCGTTAGTGCCGGAGATCGAGGAGCTAGTGCGGAGCGTGACCGGTGGTCCTGCAAGCGGTTTTGACACGATCGATGCAGCGCTGGACAAGGCCGAAGGACTGGTAGGTGAACGCATTCGAACAGCGGAAGCGGCGCTCGCGACACGCGTTCGTGCCCTGTCCGAATTAGACCTGTACGTGAAAGACAGAAAACGGGTTGAGGCGCTCATCGAAGATTTGAACGCGCACAAGACACGCCTAATGATCGTCGAGCGCGCGATGACTGAAGTGGATAAGGATCGTGAGCACGCCAAGAAAGTATCAGGTGCAGCTGATCGCGTACGTGCGGGCATCGTCAAGAAGGTGTTCAACACCTCACTCAATAAACTATGGCGCGACCTGTTCGTCCGGCTCGCGCCGTCGGAGCAATTTGTTCCGCAATTCCAATTGCCAACCCAAGAGGCCGGGAAGATCGAGGCCGTCCTGGAGACGCTTCACCGCTCCGGCAAGGCGTCCGGATCTCCGGGGGCCATGCTCAGCCAGGGTAACCTCAATACGGCCGCGCTTACGCTATTTCTCGCGCTTCATTTGTCCGTACCTTCGCGGTTTCCTTGGCTGATACTCGATGACCCCGTCCAATCGATGGACGATGTTCACGTCGCGCAATTTGCCGCTCTATTGCGGACCCTTTCAAAAGGCGTAGGTCGGCAACTCGTCATCGCCGTGCACGAGCGCGCCCTTTTTGATTATCTGACTTTGGAACTGAGTCCATCTTTTCCCGGCGACAGCCTCATCGCAGTCGAAATCACAAAGAACTTCGATGGCGATGCTGTCGCAACCCCGGCGTCGTTTACTCATCGCGACGACCACCTGATTGCCGCGTGACGTATATTGCTGGCCAGCAAAAGATTGGGGTTTCTCGCGCTCTGCGGGAGCGGTCGCGATGATCCCGTTTTGGCAGTCCAATTTCAACATGTCCGTCGCGGCTGACCATTCCGCCCAGTACCAGGTGCAGCACGCTTTTACCGTTAGGCATTAGCGCTGGTACTGGATGTAGCTCTTATGTCAAAAGCCTTGGAAAACGGGATTCCGTGCCAGATAGAGCGAGATTCTCATTTCGTGTGGCGGGTGGCAGGCTTAATTTACGCGGCAAAACAATAACGTACCGAGAATGCGCGCTCCGATCGACATTTTTTTGCCAATCGAGCAAACCGCGAATTTTCGGATAACAACAGTGGATGACCGGAAACGGAGAAATCTGCACGATTACTGGGTTGGCTGCTTGGTCCTACCAGTGCTCTTCTACGCGATCGTGCGACTTCTAATTCACCTAGCAAGCTAGCCGGGGGTTATGACTGAGCTAGGCGATCCGCTGGTTGGCTTTCATCAAACCTCAGCTACGGCGAACTCGGGCGAGCCTGCCCAGGTAAGCTCCCAAGTCGCTCCTTGTCGGATGTTCTGAACAAGTGTCGTGCGGAAAGCCGCTAAGCAGCTTCCACCGGCCCGGCGTGACGACGGATAGACAACACCACCTAGATCGGCGCCCCGCAGTTCCCGCGCCAGTTTCTGCCCCGCTGCATGGCCACTTTCCTCAACGGGATCGAGGTAGTCCGCTCCGTCCTGGGCTCGCAGGTCCACGAAAGGTCCCAGAAACCCTGCGATCAATTCACGGTACCGCGTGACGTTCTCATAGCGGCCGACGTTGTCCAGTTCGCGGGTCAGATGGTGACCGACTTCCGCCACCGCGGTCTCCTTCGGCGCATCGCCGAACGCCGCGTACCATGCACCGCGATTGCCGTCGTTGAAGCGGCTGCCTTGAGGACGCGTGTAACAGAATGCCGCGTTCACATAGGTCCAGCCATAGCCGTAAGCGGATGTCAGCAATTCGTCCTGCCGCACATCGGAAGGCAGCGGCATATCCTCGTTTTGCCGGAGAGAAGTCTTTCGCTCGATCTCCTCCAGAAAGGCGAGTGCGGCGTCCGTGTCCGCCAGCGGAGCCATCGCGGGCTCTTCGATATAGGCTGTGCTGATCAGCCGGATCGTCGCCGGTTCGACGATCTCAACAAGCGGTAATCCCCGTGGGACCGTGTTTTCGATAAGCTGCACGGCTGCCTCACAGGCCGCCGCGCAGCGCGTCGATATGCTGGCGGACCGCCGCCATCGCAGGAATACCGCCGGCGATCATCATGTCGACCGGCCGCCTGCCATTATAGGGTGCGCCTTTGTTGGCCAGCGTCGGCCACTCGGTGGTAAGCGGTCCGTTGAACAAGAGCCGCAACCCCTTGAAGATGCCGATGATGAGGCTTGCGCGCGTGACCTTATCGCGATCGAGGCGACCCTTGAACGCATCCTGCTTCATCCGGTCCCAAGTAGCTTGGGGAACATCGAACAGCGCTGCACCTTCCTGACCGGACAGATCCCAGTGCTGGGCGGCGCGCACCACAGCTTTCACGATCACAGAGACCTGCTCGCGATCGGCGATCGGGGCGACCTGTGGACGCTCTAATTCCTGGACGCTTGTCATGTTTCACCTCTTATGATAGAGATATTTATATCATATGGAACTTGATTGCAAGCGTGGTCGGACGCGCAAGCAAGGCAGGCCACCATGTCGAAGAACATTTGGATCGAGAACCCGGCCAACCCAATAGAATCAGCCTGCAATTTCGAAAGCTCCGTTTCCTACGATGCCCTCCTCGACAATCATCAAGATACCATCGGACGACAAGGCCTTCGAAGAGAACTGCGTGCCGCTGTTCTGCGGCGTCCTGAAAGACCCGAACGTCAAGCTCGTCGGCACGCGGGGCAAAGCCCAATCGGGGATCGATCTGACCGGCAGGCGCGACCGCGATCCGACGCAGCTGGTCGGTATCCAGTGCAAGCTCATCACGCGTGGCGGAAAGCTTACCGAGGAGATCGTCCGCGCTGACTTCGACAAAGCCCTGCAGATCACTCCGGCGCTGACCGAATTCATCGTCGCCACCACCGCAAACGACGATCTCGAATACGACCGCATTGCGAACACGCTGTCGCAGGAACAGGCGGCGCTCGGACGCCGGATCGACGTTCAGGTCTGGGGATGGGACACGCTCCAACCGAAAATTCGCGCGAATAAGGCGGCGCTCGATGCGTTCGATCCCGGTCACAGCGCATCGACCGATCGCATTGTGGCCTTGGGAGAGGAATCTCTCGAGCGCCATGGTGAAACGAAGGCTGCCGTCGATCGCGGGTTCGAGATGCAGCAACGCATCCTGACAACGGTGACGGCCATCGATGCGGGCCGCAGCGGCGAACTGGATGTTCACCTCGATCTCCAGATCGATGGGTATCGTGACATCCTCAACGGCGGCAAGCCGCGCACCGCGCTCGGCCTGCTCGAGAACCTCGAAGCAAAACTGACCGCAACCAGTTCCGCCGCGATACGTGCTCGAACTCGCGCCAATATCGGCCTCGCCTATCAGCGGCTCGGCGATGACGAGCGCGCCGGCCAACTTCTTCTCGAGGCCTACGAGCTCAATCCCGATGATCCGAAAGTCGCTACCAATCGCGCACTTGGCCTTCAGCTTCTCGGGCTTTTCGAGGATTCTGCGGAATGGGCACGCGCCCGGCTACGGGAAAATTCGTCCGACGAACACGCCGCTGCCTTCCTTCTTCAGGCGGCGACGCTTCTCACGGATCTGGACGATCCGAGTGCAGAAATCCCCGAAGAGCTCTGCAGCAGCGAGCTGGTCCGTATTTATCGCTGCGCATTCTTGCGTTCACGCGATCGAGACGACGAATGGCGGCAACTGGCGATCGACAACTGGCAGGACAATCCTGACAGTCTTCCCGCGGGCCGGCTTGCCGGCGATGCCTATCTCGAAATGGCCATCGGCGATGGCCGGTTCGAACGATCGGCGAGGCTCGATTCCTCCAAGCAGGAGGCCCTCACATGTGCGCGCGACCTCCTGCAAAGCTACTGGGATGAGGTGCGGCAATACGAAAACGCCAATCAGACCACGTACAATTGCGTCGCCTGCAATCTGATCACCGCCTATCGCGCTCTTGGCCATCCCGAGAAAGCCGACACGATCGCCGCACAATTGCTTGCGGTCGTTCCTAGCGACGAGAACGCGCTGATGAACGCGGCCTACGCATCGATGGACCAAGGGCATCATCAGATCGCACTGGGCCATGCTCACAAGCTCGAGGATGGATCGGCGAAGACCGCGCTGATGTTGCATATCTGGTCGGCCCAATCCGACTGGGCGAGCATCCTGGACTACAAATCCGAGGAACGGCGCAGCGCCTTATCGGAAGGCGTCCAGGAGCAATACGACGCAATGGTTTTCCGCGCGACCTACGCGGCCAACACTTCGCTCGATTGCCGCGAAGACGCGGATATCCTGCTGGCACGCTGGCCGGCCTCACTGCCGGTGCACGTCACGGTAGCCGATGCCCTCAGCCACCGCGGTTCGGAAGCTCTGGAGGGTGTGATTGAGCGAGCAAGGGAGCTCGTCACCGATGCCACGAACTTCGGCCATCGCTCGATGCTCGCGCATCTCTTCTACCTCGAAGAGCAATGGGACGATGTCATCGAAACGCTCAGCGGCTTCGTTGCGCACGATCGCGACACCGTACAGCTGTCCTGGCTGGCCCTTTCGCATGCAAACAGCGACGAGAGAACCAGGGCGAGCACCTTCTTCCGCGAACTGTCCCCCGAATTGCTCGCAACCTCGAAATACGCACGCCTTGCGGGAGCGGCCGAGCACAATCGCGGCGATGTAAGAACGGCCGAGCGGTATCTCCGCATGGCAATAGCGGACGATCCCAACGATCTGCGCGCGCACCTGCTCCTGCAAAGCGCACTTCAGCGCGCGAACAAGTCCAGGGATGCGCAAGATCACATCCTGCCGCTCGATGAAACGAAGCTTGTCGGAAACCCTCATGATCGCCTGCGACTGGCGATGCTCCTGCGTCACTTCGGTGAAGCAGACCGCGCACTCGAGATGGCATTCGCTGTCGCATCGCAAAATCGCGGGGATCGCGAGGTCGTCGCGTCGTATCCTGGCCTGATCTTTACCGACGAGAAACTTCCCTCGTCGATTTCGATGGCCGACGGACTGGGCCCCAACTACTGGTTCAGGCTCGAAGGCGTCGATGGCGAGGAACCTGTTGAGGGCATTCTCAGCGACGAGCCAATCCCGGAGGTCCAGACTTTTCCGGGAACCCATGCTCTCGCGGCGGCGCTCGCAGGCAAGGTTGTCGGCGACAGCGTGACTCTACCGCAGAACATGGGGCCCGACCTCACTTACGAAGTGAAAGAGGCGAAGCACAGATACATCTGGCTGCTCCACGACATCATGCACACGCACGGGGCCCGGTTTCCCGAAGAGACCGCGATGTTCTCGCTGAAGACCAGGGAAGGGGATGTACAGCCAATCCTCGATATGGCGAAGGAGATGTCGGAACGCGGGCGCTCGATTATCGATGTTTATCTCGAAAATGCGATACCGCTTGCTGCTGTCGCTCCGATGTGCCGCAAGAACGTTATCGAGATGGCAGACCACCTCGTCATCATCGGCGAGGATCTGAGAACCTGCCTCGGCGATCACGATGAACGCAACAGCGCGCAGCAGGCGGTCATCGAGGGCAAGGACCAGGGTGCGGTTCTAGACACGATCGCGGTCTGGCGCGCGAGCCAGCTCGGGGTGCTGGACGATCTACGCGATTGGTTCGGAACACTCTATATCGCGCAATCCACGTTCGATGAACTGCTGGAACTACGATCGAGCTCGGAATTCGCATCGCGGCGAGATACCGGGTTCCTCGGCTATCACGAAGGCAAGCACTTTCGGAGCGAGCTTTCCGCAGACGAGGCTGGCGCGCAGAAAGCACGGATCGATGCGGCGCTGGCGGACATCCAGCGCTGCTGCGAGATTGTCCCCGTCGACGATTCCCAAACGATCGAAGGGGGCTGGAAATCCGCGCTAGCCGAAAACTCTTTGCTTCTCGATCCGATCCTGGCCGCGCGCGAACGCAATTGCCTGCTGCTTTCCGAGGAATTGAATACCAAGCAGCTGGCTCATCAGCTCGGTATCGCACGCACTGCTTGGCTGCAGGCCACCTTGATGACGATGGCCGCACAGGACGCGCTCGCAAGCGAGATTTATTGCCGCGCGACTGCCCGGCTCGCTGTCTCGCGCCACGGGCACGTGTCGCTCAGCGGAGACGCCCTGCTCGGCATTCTGCAGCTCGACGACGAGTTCGCTTTCGAATATTTCACCGCCGCGAGCCGCTACATCGGCGGCGCGAAAGCCGAGCCGGTCTCGCATATCGAGGCGGTGAAAGGCTTCGCACTTGCCGTTGCATCCGCCGCACTGCCTGAATGGCAAAAAGGGCGAGCCTTGGGCTTGTTGATTGGTCGTCTTATCGCCGGCCGATCGGACTGGCATCCACTACTGTTTGTTCTTGAACTGCAGCTGCGAGCTTTACGAGCGCGGCTTTCGAACTCGCGCTGGGCGCACGACTATCTCATCGACTGGTTACGGGGGCATTTCATCGGCATTGATGAAGTACGCGAGGACCCGCAGCTTACCACGCGTGAGAAGAAGCGGATCGCCAAAGCTAGGAAGAAGAGGTCGCCTTGATCGCTCCGACCACAAGTGGGAGGAACCGGCGTTGGGCCGGTTTCCGACTGTCCGGTTGCATGATTTAGGACCACGAGAATCGCCGCAAGGCTCACGACCCTGATATCGGTCTTTCACAAAGTCGAATTCTAAGCCGGTAATCGGTCGTGCACTCCTAACGTTTGCGTCGCGTGTATCGCGTGGCCTTGACACCCAATAGAAATCTCGGCATTTTTTTGACTTCAGCTGTGCTTTTCGGGGGGGTCGCCTGAGGAGTATGCTGACTATGAGAATTAGGGTCCGGACTCATTAGAGCCACCACGTGACGAAGGCTGCGATGGCGATGGTTGCCATGAAGGTTTTGATATTGCGGTCGAAGCGGGTGGCGACGCGGCGCCAGTCCTTGAAGCGGCAGAACATGCGTTCGACGACATTGCGCTGGCGGTATATCTGCCGGTCATGCTCGATCTGCACCTTGCGGTTGGACTTCGACGGGATGACCGGGGTGGTGCCGCGTTCGATCAGCCAGGAACGCAAAGCGTTGCTGTCGTAGCCTTTGTCGGCGACCAGATAGTCGGATGGCGGCACGGCATTGATCGCCAGCATCGCGACCTTGGCATCATGTGTATTGCCCGGTGTCAGCAGGAGGACGTGCGGGCGGCCTTTCTCGTCGCAGACGGCATGGAGCTTGGTGTTACGCCCGCCTTTGGTGATGCCGATACCATGAGCCAAGGCCCCCCTTTTGCGCCTCCGGCAGTGCGGTGGACCTTGATACAGCTGCTGTCGATGAAGAGTTTGCCAGGCACGCCTTCGACCCCGGCAAGCTGGGCGAAGATGCGCTCCCACACGCCGCGCTCGGCCCAGCGCCGGAACCGGTTGTAAAGCGTCTTCTTCGGCCCGTAGACGTGCTCGGGACAATCGCCCCAGCGACCGCCGCTCTTCAAAGCATGGACAATCCCGGAGAGCACCCGACGGTCATCGACCCTCGGCATACCACGCGTATCCTGCGGCAGAAGCGGTTCAATCCGCGCCCACTGCTCATCCGAAAACCAGAAGAAATCCGCCATCCACCACACCTCCTAGCGGGAGGCAGGTGGATCACATCTCGGTGCTGCTGTGAATCCCGTTTATGGGTCCGGACCCTAAACTGCACGCGTTCTCGATGGGCCTGGCAGTGGCCATCTCATGCGCATCGTCGCCGCCCGCCCTCGCGCAGAGCGTCACTGACATATATAATCATGACAACATGTACAGGTCCAGCGGGGCCCATACGTATGACCGTCATGTAAATATCAGCTTGGATGCAGTCGAGAGTCGGGTGACAACGGGCGGGCTTAGATGTGCCTCGAAGTACTCATCCCTTCAGGAAGCTAACTCCAAAATTAGCGAACTACTCTACCAGTGGGAGTGGGCAATTGACGATAACTGGGTCAAATATGCAGCTATGGGCTCGACCAACATCTATCGATACGAGAATAGGCCAAACTATGGCTGGGTATATGTTCGTGGTGCCGGTTGGTACTATGGTAACGCCACGGCTTTGGTCGTCAAAAAGGTTCCTACAACGGTTAGGGCGAAAGGCTGGATAGTCTTGACGAGCTATCCCGATATCAAGGGCACCTGTTACTGATTTAGGAGATTTATTATGACCTCTAGAACTTTAATGCTGGCACTTATAGCTGGCCTAGTCCTAACTACCGGAGGCTTCGCTATGGCACAGGAACCAGAAAGGCAGGCTCCTCCCGAGCCACGCACCGTTGTTACCTTGAACGATTGCCAGGTGGAAATAAGCGCGTTGCGATCACGGTACCCCGCGCTTTCAGCCTATCTCATTTCTGAGTACGGCCAGGACTTCGACCTTGTCCACGGTAGCCATGAAAATGCGATCCGAAACTTCATGGGTCGTGAGCAGAAGTACAGGTTGCCGATCGTGACGGAATTCGTAGCTTTTGTTAAAGAATTTCGACAAGATCAGTGTATTGTAGAGGCTTGGGGTGCGCTCGGGGCGACCACCGGAGTGGACGCTGTGTTTATCAAGAACGCAATCGAAAAAGCACGCATGGCAGCAACTCGCTAATCGGCGATTTTGTCGCTTTCTCAGTCTCGCTCACGTTCGACCGTGAGCGAGACATTGTGCTTTTGGAAGCGCGCTTCTCCACTTAGGTTGGCAATAATCGTGGAAGTTCACAGGGCAAATGCGACTTATACAACGCTTCTTGTAGGATAGCATTGACGTGCAAATTCTCAACACTTGGCAATCAGCTAATCACACCATCCTAGCCGTGGGCATGGCGACTCAGCGAGCCTAAGAGCTGCCATGAGCAATCAACCACTTCATCGGCGATTTTTGGGCCGGTTCCCGACTGGCAGCTTTTAGCAGGCATATGGTCAAAGCTGCCGTTCAAACAACGCACCGAAATTTCCATACCGGACGCATGCGACAACGGCGCGCCCGGCAATGCCTTAGACTTTTATGCCGCAAAAGCGTCGCGTCATCCATTCAAGACCATGATCGTCAAACGATGTCTGCCTATCACGCATGTGCTAGATACTGGCGGGGCGGGGACGGGTTGTGGGCCGCTACATCATCCGGCGCCGGATCAGCCGATCGCGCAAGATCAACTCATGCCACAGCGCGGCAGCTACATGCAGGGAGATAGATCCCGCAAAAATCCAGGCGCTGTAGTGATGGACATACCATGCCATCGCGCGCCAGTATTCGTTCTCAGCAGGCGGCGTGAACAGGCGAGGAACAGTGACAATTCCCAGTTCGCGAGGGCCGTTCATCCAGATCCACATCACATACCCGCTTACCGGCATGGACAGCGCCAGTGCATACAGCAACGCATGAACCAAACCGGCCACGCGATTATGAGCTTTTGGCAACAAGCGATCCGCAGGACCGTGGCGAACAACAGCGCGCCAGATGAGACGGACGCTCACAAGAGCGAGTAGCGCCATGCCCAGCTGGAAATGCGCAAAAATGAGGCGCGCGCCTTCGCTGCGGTCGGCGGCGTTGTCCGCCATCCATCCGAGATACCATTGAGCCACGATCGCTCCGGCGACGATCCAATGTATGACTCGCAACGGTGTCGGGTAGCGATTTGCTTCGCCCGTCGGCACCGTCACGCGGGATGGCGCTCGAGTACGATGTCGCGGGCGCAGGCAAGACTGCCGTCGGCGCGGCGCTCCAACCTGACGATACCGCTCCCCCCGCGCAATTCCTGCGAAGCGATATAGCGCGGGTTCACGCCGAATTCGCCGGCGAATACCACGTCGTCGACGTAATATGGGCGCCGTCCCGGCTCACCCACGAACAGGTGGATGTGCCCGGGAAGGTCGCGGCCGGGATAGGGTGCAGGTTTGATGGTCAGAAACGTAAACCGACCAGCGGCGTCGCTCCGCGCCCACCCGCGCAGCAGAACATGTCGCAGGCTCCATTCACTGCCCGGACGCCCGCGGGAGTAATAGCCCTTGGTATCGGTGTGATGGGCATAGATCACCACGCCTGCGACGGGCTTGCCGCTATTGGCATGAAGCGTTCGCCCGCTCAGGACCAGAGGCGTTCCCGGCTCGCCCCGCGGCGCCACTCGCACGACGCTCCCCAACGCGGAAGGCGTGCGTTCGCCGACCACCTCGCAGCCTTCGCAATCGTAAAGGCCGGGCCGCGCAATCCGCCTGAAACGGGCGAACGAGATGTCCGTCGCAACGGCGGCCGCAGTCATTCCCGCGATCAGGTCGCGCCGCTTCATCGCCGCGACGATCGCATGGCATCGGTGAGGACCACCCGGATGGCCCAGTCGATCGCGCCGACCTTGCCGAGTTGCCAACCCGGGGCCAGCGACACAGTCCATCCCTCGCCCCGCGCACCGCCATCGAAAAGCGCAACGTTGCGGCCGGAGACGGTCACGCGGGACCAGTCGCGCGCGAGCAGCAATCCATCAGTCACCACCAGCTTTCCCCATGGCCCGGCCACTTCGGCCGAGGGATACACATCGCCCTCGGGGGGCATGGAGACGACGTCGTTGGGATTGAAGACGATGTTGGCGTCCTTCATTGAGAACGTCGCCTTCGCCCCGTCGACCAACCGAGCCCTCCATTTAGCCACTCGCGCCGCACGCAGATCCGCTATCGCCTTCTCTTCCGCGACAATGCGATCGAGACGAAATCGTGCGGCCGCCTTTGCGTAGTTCCGCGCTTCGGCGCATTTGCGACCCACCGCGGGAAGCAGCATGGTTCCAAGGTCTACCTGCCGGTCGAGCGGCATTCGCCACTCGGGCCGGAATCGATCGAGAAGGTCCCCGTAAGCCGGACCAGTTGCATAAGCGAAATTGCGAATAAACTCCGCCCCGCCCTCGCGCTGTGCCAGACTGGCCGCCAGAGCAGCTCGGTCGATCGGGCCGGCGGCGACCCAGCCGGTGTATTCCGCAAGACCTTCGTTGCGCTCCAAAGCGGCCTCGCTCGCAGCGGCATTACCAAATTGCCGATAGCGCTCGAACCGGATCGCCAGCGCGTCGCATGCCGCCCGGCGCATCGCGGTGGGTCCGGAGGCCACAACGGCCCGACCGAGCGCGCGCAGTTCGAGGCGGATCGAGCTTCGACCTTCGACAGTAGCAAGATGATCGCGCGGCATGTCCGCACTCGACAGGCCGAGTTCGGGTTGCAGGCGATGCCAACTCTCGTGGAGCATCAGCCTGGCGCGCTCACTCTTGCCTTCGGGCAGCGGCCAGAGGATCATCGCCCATCGCTCGCCGTTCCAGTCCACCGCGGTGTTGGCGACTGGTACGGCGGGTTGTAGAACGCCTTGGGTGGAGCCGGGCTGTGTCAAATCCCGCGCAACGTATCGGCGCGTCTTCGGGTCGACTACCAGGGTAGGCCCGCACAGCGATCGGTTCCAGGTCTGCGTCGCTTCACGGCCACATAGATCTTCCAGCTCTTTCAGGCTCTGCAAAGCCTGCGTCGCGAATTCGGCCGCTTTCTCGTCGCCCAGTCCCGCAGTTGCCGCAAAGCAGAGCGAGGGGAAAACGACCGCAAGGGCAACCTTCGTCAGGATGATCGATCTGCGCATGGCCTCCAATTGACAGATCTTTGTATCGCGATGTTGTCGGATGCGAACTTGCGCGCCAATTCTCGACACATGCGAGACACATCCAGATGTCATTCTGGCGCGATGACGCCCCGGACCGACAGGATCCTTGTGGTCGAGGACGATCCGAGCGTTCGCGATGCCATCGTCGATTTCCTCGCCGGAGCAGGGTATCGCGTCGATGCCGCAGGCGACGCCGCGGCGGCACGCAAGGCGTTTTCCACTCACAGCTATCAGCTGGTGGTCCTCGATATCATGATGCCCGGCGAAGATGGCCTGTCGTTATGCGAGCACCTTTTTGAGGAGGGGGCGTCCGTGCTTATCGTCAGTGCGCTGTCGAGCACATCAGCCCGCGTCTTGGGCCTTGAGACCGGGGCAGCGGACTATCTGGTCAAACCGTTCGATCCGCGGGAATTGCTGGCTCGCGTCAGGGCAATGCTCCGCCGAGGTTCAGTGCCGGTCGCGGACCGTCCGGATAGATACTTGCGCTTCGCCGGGTTGGCGTTCGATCGAGAAGGTTTGACCGTGCGGGATGCTGGCGGGCGGGTCGTTCCCCTCACTGCGGGCGACCTGCGATTGCTCGCCGCGTTCGCCGAACGGTCAGGCCGCCTCCTCAACCGCGACATGCTCATAGGTCTGACCTGCAGCGGGGCAGAAGAACCTTTCGACCGCGCCATCGATCTGGCGGTCAGCCGTTTGCGACGCAAGCTTGCCGATGCCGGTGCCGCTGACATCATCGAAACCGTTCGCGGCCTGGGTTACCGGTTTCGTGGGGCAAGTCCCGAGCGATGAGGCCGACATCGATCTTCACGCAAATTTTTGCGCTGTCATTCGCCTTGCTTCTAGTCTGTTCTTCCGCTGTCGCAGCCATTCTCGTTATCGCGCCGCCGCCGGAGCCCTCGCGCATGAGCGTGGACGAAATGAGCTGGGCGCTCTCCGGAAAGCGTTCGTGGGTAATCGACACACGTCGCTCCGCGACCCCTCCGACAGGCATTCGCAGCCAATTGGTGGAAGAGGCCATCGCCCGTCAATTGTCCATGCGGCCGGACCAATTCCGCGCGACGTGGATCAGAGCGCCAGATGGGATCGCGGGCAGAGGGCAAAGCCTGGTCGTAATCGATGGGCGTGAAACGATCATCGAAAGCGATCGCCGTGGCTTCACCCTTCGCTCCGGGCCTGGCGCCCGGTTGGCGACCAACACGCTCGTGCCTCTCGTAATTTCAGCCCGCCGCAATACGGATGGTTCATGGACTTGGGCCGTTCCCCGCGACCCGCAAATGATCGAATGGCGCATGCGATGGATAGTCGGATTGGCAGGCGGGACCTTGATCCTCGCGCTGCTGGCTTGGCTCGCGGCGAGACGGATCGCGCGGCCGATCGAGGACCTCGGCCGCGAAGCCAACCGGGCCGATCTCAACACCGGCTTGTCAGTGGTCGACAGAGGTCCTCGCGAAGTTCGTGAGACCGCGACTGCGCTGGTCCAAATGCATGGCCGAATGGCGAGCGCCGCAGAAGAACGGGTGCGCCTGTTAGCAGCGGTTGCTCACGATTTGCGCACTCCGCTCACTGCGATCCGGCTGCGAGTCGAAGCGCTTTGGGGCGCAAATAAAGGCAGGGTCGTCGAAGATATTGATCGTATGGCCGCCATGATCGATGAGACGCTAAGCTACGCGGAGGCGCAAACCATCCGCCCCAAGCTTGATTGGGTCGCTCTCGACGACGTGTTGAAGGATCGCGTCGCACGCGGACGCGAGCTTGGTGAAGCAATCAGCTTGGATCGCGCGGATAAGGTCACCATTTGGTCCGATCGACTGATGATCCAGCGCATGGTCGACAACTTGATCGAAAACGGTCTCCGCTTCGCCAACGAGGTCCAGCTGACGGTGAAGCGCAGAGGCTCTGACGCGATCGTCATAGTGGGCGACGACGGTCCCGGCATTCCCGAAACAAAGCTCTCGCAGATACTGGACCCATTCGCACGCCTGGAAGTATCGAGAAACCGAAAGCATGGCGGGATCGGCCTCGGATTGTCGATCGTGAACACCTTTTCAGCCACCCTTGGCGCAACCCTGTCCTTATCGAACAGGCCTAGCGGCTTCACGGCCAGTCTGACTTTCCCTGCCTCCGACGCTCGCCCGTTGCAGTCCACTATCGCGGCAGAACTTCGCTCGCCTAGACGTCGGGGTACGAGCAACTGAGCGGCGGGCGGAACTGCTCTGTGCCGCACCATGGAAGGGCAGCATATGGGTCGTAAGTTGAATGTCTGCTTCAGGCCGAGCGTCCGCGAAAGCTGAACCTCAAAATTGGGTGGAGCAACAGCTTCTGTGGGTTCGAAAAAGTCCGCCATACGAATGAGCGCGGTTTACCTCGCAAGGATATCAGCGACTGCAAGGTTGCGGCAGAGCCGTGTACGGCGGGTAGGGAAATTGGTCGCTGCGTGATCTATGGCTCTAGCATGAAAGCACGCGGCCGACCTGCTCACCCCGATGTCCTCACTCCGGCCGAGTGGAGGATCGTTGAGGGTGTGCGACACGGCTTGAGCAATCCGGAGATTGCTAAACGCTGCAACATCTCGGTGGATGCCGTGAAGTTCCACGTCGGAAATGCACTTGGCAAGCTGACTTTGGAAAGACGTGCCGATTTGCGGAAATGGCAAGGCGTGCGCGTCGACAGTGCGATGGCTGCTGCTACCGCAACCGATGACAGCCATCCCAACCCGTGGTCGCTTGGCCAGGTAGCCCAGCTCACCCGCGACGTTCCCGCGATGGCAGACTGGTTTCGCGACACACTCGGGCTGAACGAAACCATGCGCTTCGACAACATGGCATTCTTCGCCTGTGGTGACACCCGCATCTATCTATCTTCCGGCGACCCGGCGGCGAATTCACTGCTCTACTTTCGGGTTGATAATCTCCACGCCGAAATTGCCCGGTTGGAGGCAAGGGGCGTGACTGTCCTTAGCGCCGCCCATCGCATTCACAGTCATGAGGACGGTACCGAAGAATGGATGGCATTCATTGCCGATCCCGAAGGTGCGGCACTTGGATTGATGAGCGTTGTTCCACCGCATCGAGGAGATGACACATGAAATGGTCGACCACTTTTCTGCTCTCAGCCGCGGCACTGGTGCAGGCATCGTCGACATCAGCGCGGGAGGTCGTCTCACCGGTTTTGAGCGAGGCGCGTTTCGAGCAGGTTGCGGCGACCACGAAGGATCTGTCGGCCGCGCGCAGCTTCTATCGCGATCGCCTTGGTCTGCGCCTGCTGTTCGAGGCCAACAGGATGCTGTTCTTCGACGTCGGCGGGATCCGGCTGATGATCGCCGAGGAGAAGGACCGCCAGCACGCCGCCCGTCCGAGCAGCATCCTGTATTTTCACACCAGCGACTTCGCGCAGGCGCTCGTTCGTTTGCGGGCATCCGAAGCGAGGCTGGTGGGCGGAGTGGAGACGGTCGATATCACTTCGTCCGGCGCGCTTACGCTTCAGCAGTTCGAGGACCCGGACGGCAACATGCTCGCCATCATGGGAGTTGTGCCTAAATAGCAGCGCGGTCAGGGCGCCGCATGAACGGCGCGTCCGACCAGTTCGCGAAGTTCCTCAAACAATTCGGGCTCCACGGCCTTGAAGTTGAAGCAGGATTTGCCCTGGCGGCGCTTGCCGAGGGCGGGCGAAATGCCCTCGGCGAGGGCGGGTTGCTCGTACAGCGGAAAGAGGTGGAAGGCGACGTAGCTCTTCTTGGTCGCCACCGCGCCGAACCAGACTGGTCGCCCCGTCTTGGGATCGCCTCGGTTGGTGTGCAGGACCAGGTCGCCGGGCACATCCTTCGCCACGATCTGTCCCGGCGCCATTTCGAGCATCAGCTCGCGGAGCGCCGCGAAAACCTCGCCGAAATCGCTCATGCGCGGCCTTCCGCGCTCTTGCCCCGCCCCTTGCCGATGGCGGCGATCCGACCGCCCAGCAGCCAGCCAACGATCAGCGCGAATGCCGCCGCTGGGATGAACCACGTCGGATGGGGAAAAGAGAGGACGTTGATGAGTGCCAGGACAGCCAGGAGCAGCGGAACGAGCCGCGCGACCGGACCGGAGGCGATCATGCTTGCAATGGCAGTTCCGGCCAGCGCGCCAAGCGCATAACCGATCACGGCACCGATGAACGGTCCATCACCCGAGGTGCGCCCATGCGCCAGCATTTCACTAACTGCGATCACGCATCCCGCCGCCGCTACACCTGCGACGACCGCCAGCCCCTTACGTATCCAACTCATGTGCCACCTCCACACGCGACGCTAAGCAGCCGAGCGGGCGCGGTCTTGAACAAAGCGGTCAGACATCGGGGAGCAGGTGTGGGGGAACCCCGAAAGGACGCTTGCGCAAGACCGTAGGGGTCGTTCCGGCAAAATGCGCGATATCGCGCGTCAGATGCGCCTGGTCGGCAAAGCCATGCTCAAGCGCAACCTCCACCAGCGGCGCGTTGCGATCGCCGAGCGCCGCGTCGCGCAGCACCCCGTCCAGCCTGCGCAGCTTGAGCCACTGCTTGGGAGACAGGCCGATCTCGGCTGCGAACCGCCGGCGCAGCGATCTTGGCGTGGCGTCGAACGCATCGGCGAGATCGCGAACGCTGGCGATTGTGCGGTCGAGGAGCGGGAAGGTCGATTGAGTCGTCACGGGCAGCAGTCGTTCGCGCAGCCAGTCCGAAAGGCAGGCGAACCGTGCCTCGTCGTCGTTCGCCGCGAGGATCCGGGCACGCAACGCGATGGCATCCCGCCCGATCAGGCTTTCAAGGGTAGGCGGCGGCGCGCCGTTCCCGACCGGGAGCGGGCCGAACAGCGCCGTCGCCGACCAGGGTTGCAACCGGGCACCGATGAGAAAGCGCCGCCCGACCGCACGGGCCTGACGCGCAGCACGTTGCAGCGGAGTAACCCAGGCGTCGATGTAGCGATGCTCCGCAGCATAGCTATCGGCGCGCCACCAATGTTCGCCGGCAAGGCTGACAACAAGTTCAACGTAGGGCTTGGGCAGACCAGCGTGGTATCGCCCATCGTCTTCAAGCAGCCAGAGTTCTAAAACGTGGTCGGCGATTGCGGGTGCAGCCGGGCAAGTCACGAATCTCATCGCTGCTGTCATGCCATGAGCGCAGGTCATTGCCAAAGAAGCTGCAAGAGCGGACGCGAAATCCGCGCACCTGGATCTCCGAGGTTTTGCCTCCGTAAATCGCGTCGCAATTTTGGGTCTTTAGCGGGCACTACGAATGTAGATGTGAAGTCCAACCTTTCCCCATTCGCGATGCCGACACTTACACACCCCCCGCGTTTGCGTGTCCCGCTCTATGGCGTAAAGTGGGTCGGATCGGAGGGGTTGAGGTTGGCCACACTGTTTCGCTTTAAGCCGGGCATCCGCATCGTGCTCGCAATCACGCTAGCCGGGTGTTCGACGACCACCGTGGCCTCATCTGACCCCTTCACGGGCCTCGCAGACGCCTATGCTGCCAGAGACGCAGCAGCAGCGGCCGCCAACTACACTTCGGATGCGAAGGTTGTCTATGCGTACGACGGCGCTCCAATCGAACAGTACAAGGGCCGCGGCGAAGTCCAGGCATCGTTTGCCTCCTTCTTCGGCGGGATCGACAGTACAGTACCCTTGGGCCTGAACTTTCGACTGCGGAACCGAGAGGGACGTAGGGCTTGGGGCGTTTACCGCCTCCGCTTGGGGCCCAGCGAGACGAGCTATGGCACCTTCGATGTCATGTTAGGCGACGACCGCCTCTTCGCTAGCGACCGCAGCTCGTCGTCTACCCAAAGAGACTTCGAGGAATTACCGGGGCCCTTGCTCGTCAGGCCTGACGAGAGCGAGCTGGACCGAAGCTACTATGGCCTTTTGGCTGGCCGATACCGCCTTTCGGATGGTTGCACCCTCGTGATCACACGCTCGATAGCGCGACTTTTCGTACGAAACACTTGCGATCAAAGCTGGCGCGGATTGAACCGGGTCTCAGGGCTCGAATGGACCGGTGGAACCTCGATACTATCCGGCGAAACAAAGACGCGCCTTCTCTTCGCACCCGTCTCGTCGGCGCCAAGCGCAATTGTTAGAGTTGAAGCAGAAGGCCGAGCTTCTGACGCCGTGCAGGCGATGCCTTACACGACCAGAAGCGTAGGATTCCAATCAACCGATGGGACACCCCTCGCGGGAACGCTCTATGTGCCAAAGAGTCTGCCATCGAAGGCACCTGCGACTGTCTTGGTGCACGGGTCTGGTCCGCAGGATAGGGACGGTTACGCCTCGATCATAGCTGTACTTGCCGACGCTCTCGCGGCAGAGGGACGCGTTGTTCTGACTTACGATAAGCGGGGGAGCGGCACCTCGCAGGGAAATGGAAACGCAGCCGGCTTCGATGTCCTCGCGCGTGACGCCAGAGCTGCGATGGACTACGTGCGCGGTCTCGACGGGGTCGCCCCGGATAAAGTTGGTCTTGCAGGATCGAGCCAGGCGGGCTGGGTGGTAGCGAAGGCCATCGCTGATGGTGCCGATCCGGCAGACGTCTTCCTGCTGGGTGCCGCCGGTGCCGCGTTCACGGTCCGCGAACAGAATCTCTACAACACCGATGTCCGAATGAACTGCGCTGGCATCGCCAAGCCCCTTCGCGAAATGGCGCTCGGCCAGCAGGCGGCATTCTTCGATGCCCTTGCGGACAGGACAAAGGCGCCGCACCTCGATGCCTTGACGACCGCAGCCACCAGGGAACCGCTGATCCGCGACTGGCTGTTCCCGGGCAGTGCGGGGTTTACCCAACGCGATGCTTGGTTCACCGTCCTCGACCTGAAATTCGACCCCATGCCGGTATGGCGAGATTACGCGGGCAAAACGATGTTCGTGTTCAGCGAATTCGACGATTCAACCGACACCAAAGCAGCCGTCGAGCGTTTGCGCGGCAGCAGGGTGGTCATTAGCGTAATTCCCCGAGCGCAGCATCTAGGGCTGACCGCTTCGTCAATGTGTGATGGCGACCTTGCGGCGCGGACTTCTTTCCACCCGATGCTATTCGAACACCTCGCGACTTTCGCGCGCGGCGACGCCGGGCAGCCCGTTCGCAGAAACTATGATCTGCCCGAGTTATAGATGACCATGGTTGCTGCTCGGCCGGTGAGGACAGTCGGCTTCCGATTTGCTGCAGGGATTGAGGATATTGATTGGCTTCGATGATCGGACCGAAAGGTAGCAATGGCCGATCAGCCCTTGCTACAAAGTCCGCCTGAAGAACGACACGATCCGCTGCCAGGCATCGACGGTAGCCTGACCATCGGCGTCGGGATCGGCTCGGCGAGGGTCTGGCGAGGCATCCGTCCATAAATGCGTGGGGTAAGTCCCCTCCCCGCAGATTGCGTGCCCGGCGCGTGGATAGACCATGAGCTCCGAGCGGTCGCCGTGACCTGCTTGGCGCATTGCCGCATGATTCCGCGCTGCCATCGCTCCAGAAGCCCAAGTCGCATCGCGACCGCCGCCTAGCCATAGGAAATGCGCTACCGCTCGTTCGACAGGGATTCGCGCCGCCGCTGCGCCAATGGCGTCGGCTCGCCGGCGCGTTTCATAGTAGGCCGTATTGTCGAAATAGCGCGAGCGGTCGTCAGATGGCGGGAGTGCAATGTAAGGCAAAGGACGACCTTGCCAGCTCCACGACGAGTAATCAGCCGGTGCTTTGCGGTCAGGTTCGGGCCGGTTGCGCGCATCGCCAATGCCGTACCCTTCCCAGACGGAGTCGCTCGGAACGCAGGCGGCAACCGCGCGGATCCACGGAAGGTAGGTCGCGGCAACGGTGGCGTATTCAGCGCCCTTTGAATGGCCATAAACGCCGATCCGCGCCACATCCGCTTCAGGACGCCGCGCGATCCAGTCACGCACCTGGGTGAGCAGTTCGATCGGCTGGTTCACATGCGCGTTCGGTACACCGGAGATATGCTTGAGATCCCATGCAAACCAGTTGAGCGCGAACACGGCAAAACCGCGTCCTGCAAAGCGCTGTGCAATCGCACGCGCTTCCCCGGTATCGCCCCCTTCACTCCCGTGCAGCAGGATCAGCACAGGATGACGGCCACCGTCGTCGGGCGCGGCAAAGGTGCCGTTGAGCGCGCCCTCGGCAACGTCCACGGTCAAAAGGCCGGGTGGCGCCGCGCTGCGCAAAGGCGCCTGGGCGACGATGGCCTTTCCACGCGTGACAACGAGCCGCGACTGTCCGTCGCGGAGCGTGGCAGGATCGAAGGCGGGCACTGCGGCGGCGGCGAGCAGGGGGTCGCCCGGCTTGCGGCCCGACCAGGTGAGCCCGTAGGCGTCGATCCCTTTGTAGGTTCCACGCAGAGCTGACGCACGAGCGAAATCGATCGCGCCGTCCGCATCGGCACGAAGCTCGGCCCAGGCATAGATGGGCTGCGGCACTGCACGCCATCCTGTCCGCCGAGAGGGATCATCCGTTTCCCATCGCGAATACATGCGGAACAAATGGACCGTGACCAGCTCGCGCGGCTGCATGCCCGACAACCGTACAATCGGCGGATGGCCGGCAAACACCAGCGCCAGATCGATCGTTGGATCCGCAGCCGCAGGAGCCGAACAAGCCAATGCCGCAGCCGCTGCAATAATCCACTTCATACGCTTCCCCTGGAAAAACAGGGACGCCCTGCCAACACCTAGCGTGGACGGGCAAAAAAAGCCGTCAGTGGACATCCTAGGCAACCAATGGACCGCGTCAGACCGCCAGCGACCGCAGGAGCTGTGCGCCGCTGCGGCTGATCGGAACGACATCACCGGTTGTCATGTATGCCAGCATCCGGCCGCTGCCGGCGGCCTCAGTGCGAACGAGGCGGTTAAAGTTAATAATCGCCGAGCGGTGCACTCGCAGGAACCGTGCCCCGTCGAGACGTTTCTCGAATTCGCCAAGGCTCATCCGGACGAGATGGCGCCCGCTTGCCGTAGCCACCTCGGCGTAGTCCTGTGCGCCGGTGATCGTGACGATCTCTTCGACATCGATCGGCCGCAATCCGTCATCGTCGCGGATCAGGTAGCGGTTGAGCTGCGGTACCTGCACGATAGTGATCGGGGCCGCGACGCGTCCCCCGCGCAACGCATAGCAGGTCGCAGCGACCAGTCCGTAGAGAATTAGCCCCTGAAATGTCTGCCACGTAAAGGCCAGGCCCGAAAACGGATAAATGGTCCACTCGGCATCGAGCAAGCCGTGCACGAACGATAGCAGCACAATGGTGAGCGCATACCAGGTAACCGAGAACGCAATCGCTAGCCCTGTATGCTGCAGTACCTGCACGCCCACGCTATGCGGCAAAACCCAGCGCCCAATGATGATGTGAAGCGCTGCCGCGAGCATTGCCAGCGGTGCCACGTTCGCGGCAGCGTCGACAGCAGCGTAGCCCAGAGCTATCGGTGTCGTTACGAAAAATACGGCGGTGTAGAGCAGCCACGCGAGCAGCGTGCCGCAAGCCCAAAGTCCGCTCCATTCAGGTGGTCGCAAGGTTAGCACCGACGCAGAATATCCGTTCCTCGGCTGAGCGCAATCCAGGCAGCTTGTGGGCCGACAGCTGACTGTCCGGTATTTTTAGCCAAATACGATAAAGCTGCCATTCATCACTAAATCTCCTAGTGTCCGCTCGCGGTTCAAGATGCGATCCTTGGCAGCGTGCCTATGAACGTCCGGTACTGTCGCTAGGTGCTGATCTGCCGGTCTGCGCAGGCAACCAGCTACGTCCGACATAACGGTCGTCCAGTCAGCTTCCGGGTTATCCCGCAAGCAGGCAATCGCGTGGCCAATAAACCAAGCCAGTTATCCTCGTCTCTCTAGCCTGAAGACTGCGGCATCTTTTTCACGAAGCGAAACATTTCGCTATCGTCAGGCAATCCGGTCGGGCAAAATGTGTGAGGGTCGGGGTTTCGTTCATGATAATACTCGACGATGTGGAAGCCGCAGACGTTGACGTAGAAATGGATATTCCGTTTCTCGAAACAGGGCGTGAGCGTCTGCCAACTGCGGGTGTCGGGAAACATCTCCTCGATTGCAAGCCAGGTTGCCTTGCCGAGGCCGCTGCCCTGGTTTCCGACCTTGACGAACAGAAGGTCGAGGGAATTGGCCTGAGTATCGCGATCGATCGTCACGACCGCGCCACCGAACTTCTGGTCATCGTGCAGGATATGCAAGACGATCGCACTAGGCTCGTTCAGCGAGCGATCCAGATCAGCATCGGACGGGGTAGGCCCTTCCGCGAGACAGCCCATTTCCTCGACCACCGTGAGCGCGAAGGCGGCCTGCAGATCGCGTTTGAAGGCTTGAAATTCAACTGGCTCCGCGGGGGGCAAGGTTACAAGGGGCTGAGGCACTGTCGTATCACTCCCAATCTTCACAATGGCTCCCAGCCTCCTAATGAGGTGCAGTCGCGCTAGTGAACCTTGGCACGACTATTCCCTCATCCGCTCACCTCGAGCCCTGTCTTCGGCGCTGTCCTCCACAAACTCGTCCATCACATCTGCGGCATCGCCCATATCTTCGGCAGTCGGACCATCGGGCGTGTCGTTGCGCGCTCGTGCTGGTGCGGGTGCCAAGCACAACTGCGCAATAACGGGGCGGTGATCCGATCCTACGGACGGGCCTACGCGCATATCGTCGAGCAAGAACTCCTCGGTCACGAAAAGGTGATCGAGCGGCCAGCCGAGCCACGTCTTGTCCGCCGGAAAGGTTGCATAGGTCCCTCGGCCGATACGCGGGTCGAGAAATCTGCCGACATCCAGAAAAAGCCTCGTCGTGTCGGACCAGGCCACATCGTTGAAATCGCCGATGGCGAGTACCGGCATCTCCAGTTCGCGCGCCTGCCGTGCAGCCAAGACGATCTCCGCGTCGCGCTCCTCGGTGTCCTGCCCCGGCCTGGGGGGATGCGGGTGCAGGCCGATCACCCGGAATTCGCGCTCGTTCGTCGTCAACGTCGCGAAAACCGAAGGCGTATCCTTTTGCGCCAAATCCTGAATCGTGGCGTTCTTCATCGGCAGGCGCGTCGCGAACATCATGCCGTAGGTATTACTGATCGGACGATCCACCCGGCCGGAATACTCCGCCAATACCGGGGCCAATGCATTGGCCCATGCCTGGTCGGTTTCTGTCAACAGGACGATATCGGGATCGACACCGCGAATCAGTTCGGCCGTCCGCTGATATTCGCGGTTGGTTTGCAGCACGTTAAGCGTGAGTACGGTGAAGCAGCCTTCACCATCCGCTTCGTCAGGCAGTGTCTTTGCCACCTCGACGCCGACCAGCGGCGTGTAGGGATAAATGCGATAGAGCTGCCAAAGGCTGAGGCAAAGCAAGATCAGTGGAGCCCAGGGACGCCAGCCGCGATCCAGAAAGCAGAGCGCGATTGCCGTGACGATCATCGCGACGAGTATCTGCACGCGGGGAAAGTCCCAGATCCGTATCCACCACTGGTTGAAATCGGTCGTGCTCAGCAGACTTCCCGCGATCAGGCAGAAGCCGATAAAACGCAGGAGCCAGAGCCCCGCCAGCTTCCAGCGGCTCGTCTTGGTGGTAGGCACTTCGTGCATTCTCCTGCGTGCGCGGTTGCTCGCCCCCGACAGGGAGCGGACTCAGCTTGCGTCCTGAGACACCGCTGGCGTGGCAGATGCCGGCCTCGCGCCCAAGTCATAGATGCGCACCTTCCCTCTCGCTGTCATGTCCGAAATGAATAGGAACTGGTCTCGCATGTCGAAGGGATAGGCTCGCACCTTGTAGTGCGTACCCCAGGGTTCCTCGTTGAGCACGACGACCACGGGCATATCGTAATGCAGGAAGGGGCTGGTCAGCGCGATATCGGCGAGACCTGCTCGGATGGCGGCCGCATCGTGGTCGGGTGCGAGGAAGAATTCGGCGACGCATTGGAGGGTCTGCGCGCCGTCGTTCGAATTGGAGATGTTGTCGGTCCATAACCGCGCATGGGGGACGACAACCGCATTGTCGTCCGGGGTTTGAATCGTCATTCCGCGAAGCCCCATCTGGCGGATTTCTCCGTAATCCTCGCCCACCTTGACCCAGTCGCCCGAGCGATAGGGCCGCTCGAAGATTGCGACGATCCCGGCGATCAGGCTGCTGACGTAGTCCTTGAAGGCAAAGCCGATGGCGACGCTGGCTGCGCCGGCAATGACTAGAAAGTTCTGGAAAGTTACGTTGAAGACGAGCGGAACGATCCACAGGATGGCCAGCACCATCGCCAGCAGCCTGATGACGGGCACGGCCCCCAACAGATAGAGTCGCGTCTGGCTAGGGCCCCGTTCTGCCAGGAAAGGCAACAGCTTGCGCGCCGCGAAGACAATTGCCCAGGCCAGTACGATAATCAGGGCGATCTTCAGAAAGCTGATATCCTGAAGATCGTTCAGCAGCTTGGCCGCATTCTCATCGGCATCTGCCTGCGCGCCGCTCGGCACCATCTCAAATAGCTCCTACCGGAAAACCGCTCGACAGCAGCCCGGCTCTGACAGCGGGATAGGCCTCGGGGCGGATCGCCAGTTCACCGTTGGCGAAACCGATCAACTTGCTGCCCCGCAGCGCCGGTATCATCGCGGCGCCGGAATTGTCCGGTACCGCTGCGATAAGCTGTTTGGGGGTCAGCGCGCCGTGGAGGCAGAGTGCATGGAGCGCAAAGAGGAGCTCGCGGGGGTAGTCGCCGGGGAGCACGAGTTCATCCATCGCGGCAATCCAGAAGATTTCGCGCTTGGCGGAATGTTCGCCCTGAGAGCCACCTGACTTCTCATTCGTGTCGTCCAGACGCAACATGTCTCGCCACATGTGCCAGGCTATGCCAGGCATCCCGAGACTGCGCCCGGCCAGGGTTTCGAAGAAGTGTCGGGTTTCTTCCTCGGCACCTTCGCGCAGCAGGTAGGTGCCGCTATCGGCAATGCGAAATGCAGCGCCGCCATCGAGTTCCGACTTCGCAAGGCCGACCAGCCATTGTTCCATCATGGCGCCATCGAAGGGCCGGAAGGTGAAGGGTCCGGGCGCAACGAGATCGATGCGGATCGCCTTAGCCAGATATGCCCAGGCGAAACTGTTACAGCCAATCAAGACCTGTCGCCGTTCGGACAACAGGGCCAGCAACTGGCGCATGCGCTTCAGCCCTTCCGGCGTCCGCAGGAACCAGCGCTCAATCTGGGGAACGACCAGGGGCGCGTCGTTGTCGAGGGAAGCAATCGCCGCAAGATCAAGCTCGCCCGTCCGCGCCTCCGGGGCGCGGAGAGTCTGTAGACCGGCGCCGGAAGCCCAGGTCCCCACGACGTCGCCCCGCTCGCTCGGCGGTGTGACCACTGCGAGCAACGTGCCAGGAGCGGCAGGCTGCGAGAGCCACTGTTTCATCGCACGGTCTAGATCGTCCAGCAATGGGGCGCAGGCAGGGGGCTCTGCGGCGTCGTCAAGCCGCTTGAGAGATGGCGTTTCCAGGCGCTCGGTAGCAATGACGTCCTGTCCGGTCCGCGCGATGAACATCGCCTTCACCCGCGCCACGAAAGATCCGACCTTTTCCTCGGCGGGCAGCCCAGGCGGCTGATATTCGTTGAGCGGAACGAGGCCGTCCAATTCCATGTGGCCTACGCATTCCTGTTCTGGATGGAACCGATGGGCCGGGCCTGGGGAGGGTTGTCGCCTGCCGGCCAACCTTCGCGCTGCCTGGTGCGATCGCCGTCGGTCGACTCGGTCTGGTCGTGAAAGAGCACCACGTTAGTGGGGAAGGGCAAATCGATCCCTGCCTCGGATAGCCGCTTAGCTACCGCTTCCAGAACCCTGTCCTTTACTTGGACGACATTGCCGCGAACCGGGTCGGTCCACCATCGTACACGCAAGTTTTGCGAGAAGCCGGCCAGATCCCACAGAAGCACATCGGGCGCAGGGTCGGAAAGCACGCCCTCTACACCTTTAACCGCTTCGAGGGCGAGCTTGCGCGCTTCGCCGACGTCGTCGCCATATCCGATACCCACGTCGTATTCGCTGCGCAGGATATTGTAGGCGGTGATGACGGTCACCGGCTCTGTGTAGATCTTGCTGTTGGGCACGATGATCCGCTTGCCGTCATATGTCTTGATGAAGGTCGCGCGGGTCTCGATATTCTCGACCGTGCCGGTAAACTCGCCGCTGGTGATCTCGTCGCCCACTTTGAATGGTTGGCGAACGAGAATGAGGATGCCGGCAAGCAGGTTCTGGAAGATGTCCTTGAAGGCAAAACCGATCGCCACCCCGCCGATGCCGAGCGCCGAGAAAAGTTTTGCTGGAGTAATCGAGGGAAAGGCGACGGTGACCGCGACCATCAGGCCGAAAAGTATGATCCCGATATACGCGAGACGGCTGAATGCGATCGCCGCACCGGAGTATTGATCGCGCTTCCGGACATAATTTTCCAGGCCCTTTCGCACCACCGACGCGATCAGCCAGAACACCAGAAATACGACAATGCCTATCCCCACCAAGGGAAGCATCGCCATGAAGCCGGTGCCCATGGAATTGAGCGTCGCCAGCGCCCCGTCAGTCGCTCCGGGCGAAACGCTTCCTGCCACTTTGTAACCCCTGTCAGATTATGGCCCGAGCGCTCTCTTTTAGCTGTACTTTGCTCGGGTGTGCCCCAGATTTACTCGTCGACCGAAACGGCCTCGTGCCGGGTCTCGTAATATTTGGCGACGCGATCGGCATAAGCCTGATCGAAATCGGGTGCGTTGTTCGACCAGCTCGGGCCACCCTCAAGAATGCGGCGGTCCAACGTCACGACGTAAACGTCGTCGACCGGCTGGTAGCTCAAAAGCTCGAACGGGAGCGGATAGTAGCTCTTATTAATCCCGAGAAACCCGCCGAGGCTCAGGACAGCGTGGGTTACGCTGCCGGTTCGCTTGTTGACCATGTACGTGTGAACGTGCCCGATCTTCTCGCCGTCGCGACTGCGCACGACCATTTCATCGACCTTGTTGGCCGCGATCAGCAATGTCTTGTTGGGTATGATGCCTGGGTCGCTCATGTTGTCTCCTTTTGCGATCAAAACTGCGTGTGAAAGAAAAGGTTCCGCCATCCCTCGCTGCGCTCGTGCAGAAAACGGCTACAGCATTGCTGCCGCCCGATTTTCCTCCATCGCGCGGTTGAGCGATGCGCCAGCGAACAGCGCCAGCGAGGAAAAGTAGAGCCACGTCAGCAAGGCCACGATCGCCCCGAGCGAGCCGTATGCGGCGCCGAACTTGCCGATGTTGGTCGCATAGGCGGAAAATGCGGTCGACAGGACGAACCAGACCAGGGCGGTCAGGATGGTTCCGGGGCTTATCCAGCGCCACCGGCCCGATGGGCAGTCCGGCGCCCAGCGATACAGACTGGCCACGACCGCCGCGCTCATGGCCACGAAAATGGCGGTCGACACGGCGTCCGCCATGCGCTCCACCCAAGGGGATGCGGGCAACCAGGCCGATCCGATCAAGCCTGATGCCGACACCAGCGCGAAGGCAACGATGATCGCCGCGATAAGCCCGCCCGTGACGGCAAGCGCGGTCAACTGCAAGCGCACGAACGATCGGCTCTCCTGCCGGTCGTAGGCCCGGTTGAGCGCGGAGATCAGCGCTGTCGCAGCGCCCCGCGCACCGAAAATCGCCAGGAACAGCGCCAGCACAAGGGCGATCCCTTGCGTTCCATCGGCCTTCTCCAAGGCGAGCCTGATAGGCTCTTCCAGAACCGATGCGGTGTCTGCGGGGAACGCGCTGCGGATCTGATCGAGCCGTGCAGCCAGGGTTTCCGGCGCTGCGAGCAGGCCATAGGCGAGCGCCACGGCCGCGATCATCGGGGCAATCGCCAGAAACGCGAAAAACGCCACCCCGGCGGCCATCAGCGAATGATCGTCCGTCGCAAGGCGCTGCCGCCAGCGCGCGAAAACTGGATGGGCCCAGGCGTTGCGCAGTCGGGCGGCGACCCCTGCCAGCGAGTGATTTTTGGCGGGATTGTGTTGCGAGGTGCCCATCCTTCGCGCAACCAACATCGACTTGTATAGTTTCACGTCGGGCGTTCGATACGCCGTTCCCAGAGGATAATCTCGATCATGTCCAACAAGTCCGCTTCCTCACAGGCCGAGGGAAGCAACCCGGTGGCATTTGCCGCGGATCATTCACCCGAAGTCGTGGAAACCACGCATGGCACCGAAGCGGGCAGCTTCGAGGAAGCCGTGGCGGAAGTGGGCGAAGGTTCGATGCTGGGCTACCGCCTGACCCAGCAGGCGATCCTTTCCGACTTCGGCCTGCACGCGCTCCAGCATTCGTCGCTCGATGATCTGCTCGATGATGCCGCGCACAGTGCTGCCAAAGGCATGAGGACCAGCCTGGCCAAGATCCTCGAATATCGTCCGGACCAGGCAGATCTGCTGATGCGCGCCGGCGTGGGCTGGCAGAACGGAGTGATCGGAAAGGTATCGATCGGCGCCGACGCCGAGTCACCCGCCGGGTTCGCGTTCCAGAGCGGGTCGCCCGTCATTTCCAACCACCTCGAGAAAGAGGAGCGCTTTCGGACCCCGGAAGTGATGGCGCGGCACGGCGTCCGGCGCGCGATCAACGTCGTCATTGCCCGTATTGGGGGACCATGGGGTGTGCTGGAAGTCGACAGTTCCAACGCGGGCGAATTCGAAGCCGCCGATCTTGCCTTCCTCCAGGGGCTGGCCAACCTGGTCGGTGTCGCGTCCGACCGCATCGCGGTGGAGGAACAACTGCGCCAATCGATCGAACACCAGCAGATGCTGGTGAAGGAAGCGAGCCACCGCGTGAAAAACAGCTTGGCCATGCTGTCGAGCCTGATGAAAATGCAGGCGCGCAGCGCACAAACCGACGAAACCGCCACAGCGCTGGGCGATGCATCCGACCGTATCCTCGCCGTGGCAGCGACGCATGACCATGTCTGGCGTCAGGAAGCGGGGGAAAGCGTCGACCTGTCGGAATTGCTTCCCCAACTTTGCCATCAACTCGACAAACAGGCTCCAGACCACGAAATCCACTGCGATATCGCCTCCTTCGTCGTGACGACATCAGCAGCCACGTCGATTGCTCTTCTCGTGACCGAGGCTGTTACGAACGCCATCAAGTACGCCTACCCCAATGGTGGATGCGGGAGCATTGAGATCAAACTGGAAAGAACAGGCGAGACCGCGACTTTGATCGTCTCGGACAATGGTGTTGGCCTTCCGAAAGGTTTCGATCCGATCAAGGCGCAGGCCAGCAGCCTTGGTATTCGGTTAATCCGGACCTTGTCGGCGTCAGTGGGAAGTGAAGCCGAGTTCTCGGCCGACAAAGGCACGCGCGTTGTCGTCGCGAATATACGGGGGAGTGTCGTCTAGCTTTTCTTGAGCCATTTTCACTCATGCGGACAGCAGTGGACGTAATCTCCAAAGCGGTCCGAGCGAAGGAGATTGCGGCTCTTCACTGCCTTTCGGTTGAAAACGCACAATGTTCGGGGTGCGCCTCCGGACAAGGCGGCGCTCCTTTGACACTTTTGGGCCGTTGCACGAACATGACGTAATCGCGGGAGCGGCGGCCGTTGGCCAGGAGCACGAGATTACTGGAAGGTTGGTTGCCCCCCGATAAGATGAAGTACGGGCTCACGATTGTTGACCGGGCCCAGCATCAAAGGAGGACAACCGTGGCTCAGTATATAGGACTCGACGTTTCCTTAAAAGACACTTCGATATCGGTTCGTCAGGATGGCAAGCGCGTCTGGCGCGGCAAGTGTGCATCCGACCCGAAGCTGCTCGCAGAAGTGATCCGCAAACGCGCGCCGAACGCAGAGCGCGTGGTATTCGAGACCGGACCTTTGTCGGTTTGGTTTTACCATGCGCTCACGGCGGAGGGGCTGCCCGCGATTTGCATTGATGCGCGGCATGCCAAGGCTGCTCTCGATATGGCTGCGAACAAGACGGATGCGAACGACGCTGACGGCTTGGCGCACCTGGCTGAGGTAGGATTTTATCGGGAGGTTCGCGTCAAAGGTTTCGACAGCATGTTGATGAGAACATTGATCACCGCGCGCCGCCAACTTTTGAAGATGCGGGTGCAGATGTCGAACCAGGTCCGGGGGCTCATGAAGACGTTCGGGCTTGTTTTGCCCAAAGGTGCCGGCAGCGTTTTCGAGCGTAACGTCGTTACGCTTTTGGATGGCGAAGACGATTTGGCACGGATCATCCTACCGCTGCTTCAGGCCTGGAGAGACATCCGGCTTCGCGCGGCGGAGTTGACGACGCAGCTGGTTCGGATGGCCGGTTCAGATCAACGCTGCCGTCTGCTTACCTCGGTGCCAGGTGTCGGCACGGTCACCGCTACGGCCTTTGCGGCGGCGGTAGAAGATTCAATCAACTTCAAAAACTCTCGCGCCGTGGGCGCCTGGGTCGGGTTGACCCCGAAGCGATATCAGTCGGGTGAAGTTGACTTTGAAGGTCACATTTCCCGCCGCGGCGACGCTAAGTTGCGTTCGCTGTTGTACGAGGCGGCCTCAGTCATCTTAAACAGGCTGTCGGACACAAGCACGCTGCGAACCTGGGCGCTGGCGCTGAAAGAGCGGGTTGGATTCAAGCGCGCAGCGGTAGCCCTTGCTCGCAAGTTGGCGGTAATCATGCACGCGATGCTGAAGACGGGCGAGTTGTTTGATCCCAAAGCGGGGGTCGCATTGCCGGCCTGATCCCGTAGGCGCACGCCCCTGCCACAAGCCATACGCCGTTCCACCGATTGCGCCTTCCGGGGCGCGCCGATCCGTCCCTGCCGGGACGCGGCCGAGATCATTCCGAGATAGCGGTTAGCACTGCTCTCATGAGCAGATTGCGTCACGAACATAGGAAGATCTCGCCTACGGAACCCATTCTGCGGCGATCATGCATCGACCGCGTAGACGACCCTGTACCCGGCAAACGTATCGCAACATTTCTGGTGATCGGCGGCGCTTGACAGCGGGGCGATTAGACGACCCGCTTCGCGGGAGGGGCGCTGGCGGCGAGGGTGATGTAGAACGACAGGCGTAGCGCCTGATCCGAGAGAGGCAGACGATTGTGGCTCCTTCAACCAAGGAGTCGTACGATGAACGAGATTATTGCGATTGGGCCCATCAGCCCGCTTCGCCAGCGGCTGATTGAGGATATGACCATCCGCCGGTTCGGACCGGACACGCAGCGTAACTACCAGCGCGATGTCGGGCGGTTCGCGACCTGGCTGGGGCGCTCGCCGCATACTGCGACCGCCGAGGATGTCCGCCGGTTCCAGATTGAGCAACGGGAAGCCGGGGTGCCTGCGCCGACCATGAACAGCATCGTGGCGGCGCTGCGGTTCCTCTTCACCCACACCCTCGACCGGCCCGATCTTGCACGCAAGCTGGTCCGCACCGCGCACGCCCGCAAGATCCCGGTGGTGCTGACCCAGAGCGAGGTGAAGCGGCTGCTCGATGCGACCACCAGCCTCAAGCATCAGGCCGCATTGTCGGTCGCCTATGGTGCGGGTCTGCGCGTCGGCGAGGTCGCGGCGCTCAAGGTGCGCGATATCGACAGCAAGCGCATGCTGCTCAGGATCGAGCGTGGCAAAGGCGGGCGATACCGCAATGCCATGCTGCCAGAGGGCTTGCTCGTGCTGCTGCGCGACTGGTGGCGCGCGGGGCGTCAGCAGGGTGTGCTGCACGCTGATGGCTGGCTCTTCCCGGGACGAGGCGCCATGCTGCCGATCAGCACACGCCAGCTCCACCGCGTCGTCGTCGAAGCCGCCGAGGCAGCCGACATCGCCAAGCGGGTGGGACCGCACACGCTGCGGCACAGTTTTGCTACGCACCTCCTCGAGGACGGGGTCGATATCCGCGTCATCCAGGCGCTGCTCGGCCATGCCAAGCTCAACACCACCGCCTTCTACACGCAAGTGGCGACCAAGACGGTGCGCGCCGTGGTCAGCCCGCTTGACCGGCTCGCACTAGCGGCGCCGGACAGGGAGGCACCGAGCGGCTGAGGACCGGTGCGCACCTCACTCGAGGTCGCCGACGTTTTCCGCGCTGCCGGGCCGGCCTATCGGGCCGCTCATGCCGGGCATCTGAGCCTGCATCAGCTCAAGGTCATGTCGGCGATCGAGCACTGCCGCACCGCCGCGCTGGGCGGGCACGTTGAGGCCTGCATCGACTGCGGCCATTGGCGGATCGCCTATAACAGTTGCCGCAACCGCCATTGCCCCAAGTGCCAAGGCGCCGCCGCGCGCACCTGGCTCGCCGCGCGCGAGGCCGATCTGCTGCCGGTCGGCTATTTCCACGTCGTGTTCACGCTGCCCGCCGAGATCGCCGCCATCGCCTTTACCAACAAGGCGCTGCTCTACGACCTGCTGTTCAAGACCGCGTCCGAGACCACGCTCACCATCGCCGCCGACCCGAAGCATCTCGGTGCCCGCATCGGCATCACCGCCGTGCTCCACACCTGGGGCTCGGCCATGACCCATCACCCGCATATCCACATGATCGTGCCAGGCGGTGGGATCGCGCTGGATGGGGAGCGATGGATATCATCCCGCCCGGCTTTCCTCCTGCCGGTGCGCGTGCTGGGCACCTTGTTCCGCCGCCTGTTCCTCACCCGGCTGCTGGCGCTTCACGATGCCGGCAAGCTCGCCTTCTTCGGCAAGCTCGCTCATCTCGCCGATCGGCGCGCATTCCTGCGCCACCTCGCGCCAGTGCGCAAGAAGCGCTGGGTGGTCTACGCAAAGCCGCCCTTCGCCGGTCCCGAGGCCGTGCTCGCCTATCTCTCGCGCTACACCCACCGGGTCGCCATCTCGAACAGTCGCCTCCTGCGCCTCGACGAGCATGGGGTCACGTTCCGCTACAAGGACTATCGCCGTTCTACGCCAGACCGGCAGCAGGTCATGACGCTCAGCCCCGACGAGTTCATCCGCCGCTTCCTGCTGCACTGCCTGCCACGCGGGTTCCACCGCATCCGCCACTACGGCCTGCTCGCCAGCGGCTCCCGCAAGGCCCACCTCGAGCGCGCCCGCCGCCTGCTCGCCCTCGCGCCGCCCACCGCGGTCGAGCCACCCACCGAACCCCCCGATCCGCGCCCGCCATGCCCTTGCTGCGGCGGGACCATGATCATCATCGAGACCATCGAACGCCGCTATCTGCCGCGCGGCCCGCCATGCCCCATCGCCCCATCCGGGAACCTCGCGTCGTGACCCGGCACGGCCCGACACCGCCAAGCCTCACCGCAACCGCGCTTCCGAGGACAAGGACGTCTGCTTATCGTCAGCCCAAAAGCGGTCGCCGTTCAGCCAAATCCGGACGAGCCGCCGTCCCACGGCTGCTTCTTCACCGCAAAATCGGACGCGCTGCTCCCAAATCCGTCCGCTTATCGGCACCGGCACCAAACGCCCCAACCGGCACCAAACCGAAATCCCCATAGCTCAGCGCATCCGGCCCGCGGGTTCGGGCACCGTCGACTTTCCGACGCCTCACGGCGTCCGAAACTCTAAACGATTCCAGACTGGCGGCTTCTGGCTTGGTGCAGGCGGAAATCCGCCATTTCGCAGCCGACGTTTTCGGTCGTTCAACGGTGAGCAAAGAGTTCCGAAGTCGGTCCTTCGGGGCACCTTCACTAGTGCAGTTTCAACTGATCCAGTCCGTGCTTAAACGCACTAATCAGATTGGGATCGTGCCACTCGGCGCCGGCCGCTTTGCGCTACGCAACGGGCACGGGCATCGTCAGGCGTGCCCGATAGCCGTCCTCTAGGGTTTCACTTTCGAGAGTGCCGCCGATTACTCTTAGCATTGTCGACATTATGCCTGTTCCTAAACCGGAAGATGCCGTAGTTCCGCGGTGTCTCACCGTGGCGTGGCGCTCGGTCCAGTCTATGTGCAGGATCTGGCCATCCTGCTCGGCCGATATTGTGAGGATGCCCTTTCCACCCAGCGAGCCATGCTTCAGACTGTTGGTGCATAATTCCCCCACCACCAACCCAAGTGCGCGCGCTCCGCTCTCCGGCAGGCGCGCGTCTGGCAAAGGATTGATGGTCGCTATACCATGGCCGTCGAAGGCCTGAACGATCCGCGTCACGATATCTGTAATTCGAGCATCGCTGGTATCGATCATCGCGGTCTGTATTTGAGAAATGCTGATCAACCGCCTTGCTATGGACGCGGCGAAGTCAGAATGTTCTGGCTGCTCCCGCGCAGAGATCATGGCGATGGAGCTGCCGATGGCATAAGCATTGCGCAGCCGATGCGTCATCTCGTCGAGCATGGTCACTAGCGATTGCTCGTTGATCTTTCGTTGAGTGATGTCGCGCGACGATGAAAGGATCGCCTCAACATCGCCGTTGACCGCCAGGATCGGCGAAACCGATACGTCCCACCAACGTGGTGTGCCCTTGGCGGTGGGGCAAAACGCCTCGAACCGGACGGTTCTGCCGAGTTTTGCTTGCGTTATCGCTTTGCTGACGTAGGCCTGCGCGTCACCAGGCCACATCTCGGCCCAACTGCAACCTGCGATCGAACCGAAATCATCTACCTCCATGGCCTGCCGACCATTACAGTTCATGAACTTCAGGCGCCCCTCCTTGTCGATCACCTTGATGCAGTCATCGCTCTGGTCGAACAACGCGAGGACAACCGACGACAGCGACAGGCCGGATGACCGCAGATAATCGACTGCATCGGGGTCACGCGATTCTGCCGTTGCGTCCACCAGCGTCAGCTTGGGCTCAGCCCTTTCGCTCGCCAAGGATTCTAACGGAAACTTCAGCAACGGATCCTCGACCAATTCTGCCCTCCACCTAAGGTGCAGTCCGAACTGCCAGACAATTGAGTGCGCTAACTAGCAGATAATTTCGACTGCGGCACCTTTTCCTATCCGCCGAAAGCGAAAGCTTCGAGGTCGGTCGCTAGGAAACCGAATAGCAAGGAGCCGGGAAGGCCTTGAGCAATGCGACACTGCAATTCCATCGCGATTGTGAGCTTGGCATCGCCGCATGGAACGGGACCGTTCTGCTCGACGGGCGGGTTGGCATCGCACTCACTTTTTCTTCCGATACGGCCGAGGAAATATGTCGCTCCGTGTACTGAAGCTGTTAAAGTCGTTTGCGGCTCCCGTAGCTTGGACGACGATCGTAGGATATTGGCACCGCTGCGGGCACTTTGTCGACGTTGCCCCGACCGGGGCACAAATTAGAGGATGAACGATGGCTAAAAAAGTTCAGACGACCGCCCATGACATCAACCCCGACCCGATCATCGTGAAGCCAGTTCCCAACGTGGACAAAACCGGTCCTTTCGGTGGCCGCGCGATCGACAAGGGGGAGCGGCCACGCGGCCCAGCAGGTGACAATTCGCTGCACCACCACAACCCGGGTCTGGGTGAGACCGATTTCGACACCGAGCTGGGCAATGCTGGCGAAGTGCATCAGCAGGTATCCGATGGCGGCGATCATAGCGATACGGTGGCGCATCTCACCGACAACCACGGTCATCGCATTGCGGACAACCAGAACAGCCTCAAAGCCGGCGCGCGCGGGCCGACACTGCTGGAAGACTTCGTACTGCGCGAGAAGATCTTTCACTTCGATCACGAACGTATCCCCGAGCGTATCGTCCACGCCCGCGGTTCCGGCGCGCACGGCGTGTTCGAAGTCACCAAGGCGATCCCCGAACTGACCAAGGCCAAGCTATTCTCCAAGGCCGGCAACAGCTGCCCCGTGTTCACCCGTTTCTCCACCGTCGCGGGCGGCGCTGGATCGGTCGACACCCCGCGCGACGTGCGCGGCTTTGCGGTCAAGCTCTACACCGAAGACGGCAACTGGGACCTGGTCGGCAACAACATCCCGGTGTTCTTCATCCAGGACGCGATCAAGTTCCCCGACCTCGTCCATTCGGTGAAGATGGAGGCCGATCGCGGCTATCCGCAAGCGGCCAGCGCGCATGACACGTTCTGGGATTTCATCAGCCTGATGCCCGAGTCCATGCACATGATCATGTGGGCGATGTCCGACCGCGCGATCCCGCGCACGCTGCGCAACATGGAAGGGTTCGGCGTCCACACCTTCCGGCTCGTCAATGCCGAGGGCAAGGGCAGCTTCGTCAAGTTCCACTGGAAGCCGGTGCTGGGCCTTGCCTCCACCACTTGGGACGAGGCAGTGAAGCTGGCCGGGGCCGACCCCGATTTCCACCGCCGCGATCTCCACGAAGCGATCGATGGCGGGCATTATCCGGCATGGGACCTGGGCATCCAGGTGTTCGACGAGGCGTGGGCCGCCAAGCAGCCCTATGACGTGCTCGATGCGACCAAGCTGATTCCCGAAGAGGAAATCCCGGTCGACATCATCGGGCGCATGACGCTGAACCGTAATGTCGACAATTTCTTTGCCGAGACCGAGCAGGTCGCTTTCCTGCCCACCAATGTGGTGCCGGGGATCGATTTCTCGAACGATCCGCTGCTGCAAGGGCGGCTGTTCAGCTATCTCGACACGCAGAAGTCACGGCTGGGCACCACCAACTTCCACCAGATCCCGATCAACGCGCCCAAGTGCCCGTTCCACAACTTCCAGCGCGACGGCATGATGCAGACGCTGGTGCCCACGGGCCGCGCCAATTACGAGCCCAACAGTCTTGCCGAAGCGGGCGAGGACGGCGGCCCGCGCGAATGCCCGGAAACCGGCTTCACCAGCTTTGCCGCCAATGACGAACGCAACGATGGCGGCGAGAAGCTGCGCATCCGTGCGGAAACCTTCGCCGACCACTACAGCCAGGCACGGCTGTTCTATCGTTCGCAGACCGATAACGAACAGGCGCACATCTGCTCGGCTATCGTGTTCGAGCTGTCGAAGGTGACGCTGGAGCATGTCCGCAACCGGGTGATGAGCCGTCTTCGCAATATCGACGAGGATCTGGCCAAGCGCGTGGCCGCCGGTCTGGCGATGGACCTCCCGGAAAAGGCCAAGGCCGTGAAGGAACCGATCGATATGGCGCTGTCCGATGCACTGTCGATCCAGAAGCAGGAAAAGCCCATGTTCGAGGGCCGCTGCGTGGGCATTCTCTACGCCGAAGGTTCGGACAAGGCGATGATCGACGAGATCAAGGCGGGCGTCGAAAAGGACGGCGGTACGGTTAAGCTGGTCGCGCCCAAGGTGGGCGAGATCAAGGTCAAGGGCGGCACGCTCAAGGCCGATGGCCAGCTCGCGGGCACGCCTTCGGTGGTGTTCGATGCGGTGGTCGCCATCCTGATGCCCGACCAGGCGCAGGAACTGGCCAAGGACGTGGGCGCGGTCGCCTGGTTTGCCGACGCCTGGTATCACTGCAAGACCATCGGCGCCTGTGGCGGCACGCGCGAGCATATCCTGCCCAAGGCGAATATCGTGCCTGACGCGGGCGTGCCCAAGCCGGAGGACTTCCTCAAGGTCGGCACCAAGCGCCACTGGGATCGCGAACCCAAAGTCCGCGACCTGGCCTGACCCACGCGCGGTGCCGGATCATGGAGGACAACGATCCCGTCATGGCCGGCACCGCCGATGTCTGCACGCTGTCCGAGGCACCGCTGCGCGTGCTGATCTATCTCAGCACCGCCGGCGCGCAGGAAAACGCGCAGGCCGACACCGCGCTTGCACGCGCTCACGAAGTGCAGGCGGGCAATCGGCGCAAGGGCCTCACCGGCCTGCTGCTGGGCAACGGCAGTAGCTACATGCAGGTGCTCGAAGGCAGCCCGGAGGCGGTTGGCCAGATGTTTGCCACGGTCAGCCGCGATCCGCGTCACCGCGCGCTCGATGTCGTGCTTGATCAACCTGCGACGGAGCGGACATTCCCCGACACCGCCATGCTCGGGCTCGATCTCGACGCCAGCCCGCTGGACCGCCGCGCCGCGATCGAGGCGCTGATCCCGGCCGGGGCGGATCGCGATGTGCGCGAAAAGCTGCTCGCCTTCAGCGTGTTCGATTGATGAATACGAACAATCCAACGCGGCCGCGCGTGGCGATCATCGGGGCCGGGCCGAGCGCGGTCTATGCCCTGAAGCGGTTGATCACGTCAGAGGCACCGCTGGCGATTTTGATCTTTGAATCCGGGGCGCGGCCCGGTGTGGGTACGCCCTACGATCGCCAGCAGAACTCACTGGCCATGCTGTCCAACATCGCCAGCATCGAACTGCCGCCGGTGTGCGAGACCCTGCTCGACTGGTTGCAGCGGATCCCGCCCGAAACCCGCCATGGCTGGGGCATCGGGGATGCCGACCTGCACGAGCGACACTTTTTTCCGCGCGTGGTTCTGGGCGATTATTACGCCGACCAGTTTGGCGCGCTGGTGAATGAAGGCGCGGCGCGCGGCCACCGCATCACGCTGCACACGCGCACCCGCGTCAGCGATATTGTCGCGCATGAGGGCGGGGTCTGGGTGACGAGCGATGCTGTCACTCAGCAGGCCGCGCTCGCGTTCGATCATGCGATTCTGGCCACCGGGCACTCGGTGCCCAAGACACACGGGGCCGACCCGGCGGCCCTGGGGCGCAGCGTCGAGCCAAATCTTTCGGCGGACGCGATTCGGCTCGGTATCCTTGGCACCTCTCTGAGCGGAATCGACGTGGCGATCGATCATGCAATGCGGATCGGCCGTTTCAAGTCCGTGGACGGGCGCCTGACCTTTGCGCCGACCGACCAATGCGACCGGGCGCAGGGTCCGCTCATCACCATGATGTCGCGCGGCGGGCTGCTGCCCGAAGCCGATTTCTTCTGCCCGATCCCCTATCAACCGCTTGATCTGTTCACCCCCGGACGGCTGGCTGCAATCGTCACGGGCAAGGACGGCGATCTGGACCGGGCATTCGGCCTCTTCCTCGACCAGCTCGAGCGGCTCGACCCGGCGTTCCTACGATCGCTCGGGCCGGGATGCACGACGCCGGAGGGCTTTTCCAAGTGCTATGCGCAGCGCCGCAGCGACTTCGATCCGTTGGAATGGGCGCGCGGCAATCTGCTGGAAGTGCACTACAACGCGCGGCATCACCGCACCGTGCCCTGGCGTTATGCGCTGCTGCGCATGCACGAGCCGTTCGGCGCCATTGTGAAGGACTTGTCGGACGGCGACCGCGCCCGCTTCAACCGCTCGCTGAAGCGCGTGTTCGTGGACAATTATGCGGCTGTTCCGCCGCTCTCGATCGAACGGCTGATCGCGTTGCACGATGCCGGTATCCTTGCAATCCATGCGCTCGGTTCCGACTATACGATGGAGCGGGACGACAAAGGCGCCGGCTGGCACATCGCTGCGCGCGGAGTGACGCACCACTTCGATTCCATCGTCGACGCACGCGGGCAGGCCGTTCTGGGGCAGGAGGAATTTCCCTTTCCAACGCTGCGCATGCAGATCCGCGCCCTGGCCATCGCGCGGTCGGCAAGCCTCGATGAAATCGTCACCGGGAAGGGCTTCAAGCTCGGGCAACCCGGCAACCCGCTGGAACGCGTGCATTGCCTGTCGTTGCCATTTCTGCTGGGGCGCAACCCTTTCGTACAGGGGCTGACCGCTGCAGAGGAGCTGGGAACCGCGGCTGCGCATGCCATCCTGAGCGCGCTCGCCGCGAACAGCGAGCGGGGCCTGCCGATTGATATCGAAGGGGCCCTGGCATCGCTTGGCGGGCATGTGGTTTACCTGTTCGCAAGCCAAGGCCAAGCTGTCCTCGAAGCGCCGCGCAGTTAGTTGCCTTGGTGTGCTATGTAGAAAGCTGGCTCCATCGATTGAAAAACTAGCCGGCTTACCTATCAACGAAAAATTCAATAAATCTTGCAGTAAGAGCTTAGGCCTGAAAAGGATAAGGGCCATTTAATTGCACGAAAATTCAAGACAGGTCTGCGCATACTGCCCTATGCTTATTCTAGTGCAGCATTCCTACAGGTTTTTTCGCGTGAATAAGGCCGTCTGTGGGCCAGAAACACGAACGGCTGATTGCGGCGCGCAACGATGCCATGTTGGCCCGCCAGAAAGTGTGGCTGATTGAGTTAATCGATGGAACGCGCAGACAGTCGGCGAGCAAGCTATGAACCTCGCCGCCTCGTTTTGATGCGCGAACGATTGGCGGCTTTCGGTTTAAATCCGAAGGGTTCGGAATGACCGATATGAGGGCGCAAAGCTGCCGGTGTCAGCTGCGAAACACCGCTCGCCGAACGACCTAATCTAGCTTCGATAGTAGCCGACCTGCTGCGCCAGCTTCGGCAGCAAGATTGCGGTTGTATGCTAGCGGCATCTTTGGCGACTTCCACCGCAGCGCATCCATGATCCCGGCGAGCGTTTCGCCGATCGCGAACAGATCTTGGTTCAACCCGACCCGCGTCGAATGTGCACTGAATCCTGCGACCAATTTCCTCGCCTGTTCTTTGTCGAGATCGCCGAACGCGCCCGCATCGATTGCGCTAGCGATCATGCCACGCACGATTGGCGTGACCGAGCCGGGGTGCAGTGCCTTCTCGCCCACATTGTATTCAGTCCGCGCCGCAACCGATGCCTTCGCCGCGAACTTGCGCGGATCCCAGATCGCGCGCCCTGAGATTGTATTTGGATCGATTCGCCTGCGCGCTGGCCGATCGGCGTAGCGCCGCACAATCACGCGCCGGAACACCGGACCCTCGCTGATGTCGGCGGCATGCAGCCAAGCTTGGAGCGCCTGTACGCTGCGCGGCGAGAGGTAGGCGGTCGAGCCTTCACCCTCCTGGTCGCCCTTGTGTCGACCGATCCGGAGCAGCCTTGCATCGGGGTCGAGCGCTTCGACAATGTCCTCGAGCGCGATGGCGACCAATTCGCTCGCGCGCAGGCCCGTGTCGTAGGCAACCGAAAGCAGCGCGCGGTTGCGGAGGCCCGTGGGCGTGCCGTCACAGGCGGCTAGTATTGCGCGGATATGGATGCCGCGCGGAGTGTCCTGCACCGGATTCTTGACCGCGCCGCGGAACCGCAGCGGTCGCGCCTGCTTCTGCCGCGAGCCGACCTTGCGGCGGTGCGCAGCGATCGCAAGCCGGCAGATCTCGTGCTTGGTCGGATCGTCGAGACCGAGTAGCCGGTGCGCCTTGGCGATCGACGCCTTATACCGAACCAGCGAGGCGGGCGCGGCGCCCTCGCTTGCGCGATGCTTCAGCCAGTCCGCGACCATACCGGGCGTTGCGGGGAACACGCGGGTATCGCTGCGCCGGCACCACAGGTCGAATGCTTCGACGTCCTGTCGCAGCGCGCGGATCGAGTTCGGCGCGGCCGCCTCGACATAGGCGGCGAGAAGCTCGCGATCGACGGCGACGTTCGGTGTGCGCAATGCGATCGCGAGGTCGGTTTGCAGCTCGGTGAGGGCGCTACCGGGCGACGCTGAAGGGGGTGCGATGTCGGGCACGTCGGCACAAAACTAGTCAGAACGGGCGATCTTGCAACAAGTGATAAGTACTCTTTATCACATGTTCTTGTCCGAACCGTACGAGCAAGGAAAAGCAACGTCGCTTTTTGCTTTCCTGCGGAATCCACATACGTCTAGAATCGTTGGGTATTCGACGACGCAAACATGGAACATCAAGACCCTCTTCTGGCCCTCGGACGACTCGATGGACGCCTCGCCCATAGCCCGGCGCGGGTCGGTTGGACCATCCGCGCGCGGTTCGAAGGGGCCGCGATATCGGCTTGCAACGCCGGTGTGCCGATCGACGCCAACAATATCGAAGCTTGGTTCGCTGGTTCTGGCGTGCCGCCGCGCAGCGTCGAGGGGCGCAACGATCCGCTCAGCGTCGTCGCGATCGTCCATTACTTTCTCGAAAGCCTCGAACCGGACCGTGGCCCCCACGCCCGGCACCTCCGCCGTCTGCTCGGTTCGCTGATCGATCCGGAGCGCGAGGCGGCGATCTGGGCGAATGCCGATCTCGTGCACTACGGCCCGCTGTGGCGGGCGCTGCGACGGATGGCGGAGGAGCCCGGTCTCGAACCTTCGCTAGCATCGATCGGCACGCGCATGAACGAGATGGGTCGACTGATCGACAGGTCCGACGATCACACCCGCCTAGTCGCTTGGCTACCGGACGGCCGTGAGATCGCTTTCGCCCACGACCATCCCAAGGCCTGGCTCGTCTACCTCATGGTCCCGGCCATGTTGCGGCGGTCAGGACTGTCCGCACATACGCTTCCCTCGCTGGTGCCCCGGCAGAAGTTCTTGTGCGGATCGGCGAAGGAATGGACCGCGGCGGTCGCGGATTGCATTGCCGAACAAGCGCCCGCCGCTCATAGGTCGCTTTGCCGGATGGAGCGGGATGTGGGCGATTTGCGCACGCGCTTCCGGCGAACCAGGCGCAGCCGGCTCGCCGAAGCGGCCGAGCTGCGCATGGCGCTGCCGTCGCTTACCCGCCGCAAGCTGGCGATCGCAGTCGACGCCACGCCCGCTGGTGCCGGATATCTGATGCGGCAGCTCGAACGCTGACCGGGCGCGGTAGCGATTGGAGACATAAGCGGGGACTTCCCTTTCGCGCCCGATCGGCTATCACTTTCTCCACGAACCTTTCGCCTGCCCGACTGCATCGCCCACTCGGCTCCGCGGTCGGCGGGATTGTTGTAAGCAATCGAAAGGTTCTAATCTCATGAAACCACATGCATGTTTCCGCATCTCGGTCGACGAACTCGCGCAGGATCTCGGCAATTACATCGAGCTGGCGAAGACGCGGACGTTCGAAATATACGATCGGGGCGAGGTCGAGGTCATGCTGGTCCGCATCTCCGCCATTCCCGATTGGGACGAACAGCTGCAGAAGAGCATTCGGACCGACATGATGACGGCGGAAGAATGGGAAACATTCGCGAAGCCGCCGGAAGATCTGAGTCATTTGCCCGACCACTACGAAGATTGGACGGACGAGGTAGGATAGGGGATCAAGCGTCGGCGCTCAAAGCCGACGCTGGCCGGCAACTCCCATGCTTCTTGGTCAGCTTTGCGCCCCACATCCGGCCGTTCGGCCTTGTCGCCGACGATCCCGAAAGCCGCCGTTCGTTCGCCAGCACTCAACTGGTTCAGACCCGAAATTGTGCTGACGGCCCAGCAGGCGTGGCCACAATTATATTCGGAGTGCAGCAATCAGGGCGTCCCGAGCCATGGCCACGCGCGGGTGTCGCAGCGATGAGCGTGCCCACACAAGGTAGAAAGCGTTGAGCGGCACCATGATCGGCGCGGGTATCTCGATCAGCGTGCAGGCAGCGCGTTCGCTGCGGGTGAGATAGCCGGGCATTACCGTCCAGCCGAGGTCCGCGTACAATCCCGACCGTAGCACCCTCAGATCGGGCGCGGTCAAGGCGGGCTGGCTGGTCAGCTCGATCTGGTTTGCATGGAGCCAGGTTCGCAGCAGCGGCCGGTCAAGATCGTAGGCGAGGTGGGCTGTTTGATTAAGCCCTTCGACCAGCGGCAATTCTGCAATCCGCATGGCCACGGCGGGAGAGGCTACGGCGCGCAGGTGCTCTTCGCCCAGCGCATGGAAGGCCAACCGCGGATCTTCGGGTTTCGAGGCGGTGACAGCCAGATGCACCCTGTCTTCGAGGAGCATGGCATAAAGCGCCTCGCGCCCGCCGATATGCAGGCGCAGGTCCAGCCCTGCTTCCAGCAGCGGAGCCAGTCGGGGCGTGATCATCTCTCCCAGCAGGTCCGACGGTGCGGCGATGTGGACCGTGCCCGAGATGCGCGACGATCGGGCCCGCGCGCTGGCCAGTGCCGATTCCGCCGTGTCGAGGCTGCTTCCGATCGAAGCCGCCAGATCGTCGGCAATCGCTGTTGGTCGAACACCCCGCGAATGGCGATCAAACAAGGGACGGCCCAATTGCGCCTCGAGCGATGCGATGTGCTGCGACGCAGCCGGTTGGGTAATGCCGATTGCCCGGGCCGCCTCGCTCAGTGAACGACGGCGGTAGACTTCGACGAAGGTGCGCAACTGCAGGAGGGACATTGCGGTTCCATAAGCGGATTTATGGCCGTCCGCCATTCCCACTGGATTTCATGATGCCGTTCCCTGCGTATTTAAGCCGCCGAAAGGAACGATCGAATGCACAATCGCCGCCAACTGCTGAAAGCTCTCACCGCTGTCTTTGTGGCGGGTGCGGCTGCGCCGGTTGCGTTTGCTCGTGTCCCCGACATCAATGGAACAGGACAATTGACGATGACCCGCATTCTGATGGTGGCCACCTCCGCCGACCGCATGACTCCCGGCACCGAACCGACGGGTGTCTGGCTCGAGGAACTTACCACCCCGTATTATGCCTTCCGCGATGCGGGTGCCGAGGTGACGCTTGCCTCGATCAAGGGCGGCGCCATCCCCGTCGACCAGCGCAGCGTCAATGCCGACGGCGAGAACGACGCTTCGGTCGAGCGCTATCTGAAGGACGAGGCCCTGAAGGCCGAGGTTGTCGGCACGCCGGTGTTCACCAGCATCGATCCCGCCGGCTACGACGCGCTGTTCCTGCCCGGTGGCCACGGCACCATGTTCGATTACCCCGGCAGCGACGAACTGGCCCGCCTGGTCGAAAGCTTCGACCGCGAAGGCAAGATCGTTGCCGCCGTCTGCCATGGACCGGCAGGGCTGGTCTCGGCGAAGAAGGCCGATGGCACGCCCCTCGTGGCTGGCCGGCGTGTCGCGGGCTTCACGGACAGCGAGGAACGCGCGGTCGGCCTCGACAAGGCCGTGCCGTTCTTGCTCGAAACACGCCTCAAGGAACTCGGCGGCAAGCACGAGGGCGGCCCTGACTTTGCCCCCTTCGCTTTGCGCGACGGCAATCTGGTGACCGGCCAGAACCCCGCCAGCGCTACCCGCACCGCGGAGCTCGTGATGGAAGCCCTCAAGGACAAGGTCGCCTGATCATGCGCTATCTCCACACCATGCTGCGCGTCGCCGATCCCGAGGCGGCGATCCGGTTCTTCACGCTGCTGGGTCTCAAGGCGACCAGGCGCATGGAGAACCAGGCCGGGCGTTACACGCTGATCTACCTTGCCGCCGACGAAGATTTCCGCGGCGACGGCGAGCAGGGCGATGCCGAGGTCGAGCTGACGTACAACTGGCCTCCCGAGGACGGCAGCCCTGCCGAGACATATACGGGGGGCCGAAACTTCGGCCATCTCGCCTATCAGGTCGACGACATCTACGAAATCTGCGCGCGGCTGCAGGCGGGCGGCGTGACGATCAATCGCCCCCCGCGCGACGGGCACATGGCGTTCGTCCGCTCTCCGGACGGGATCTCGATCGAACTGCTGCAGCAGGGCGAACACAAGGCTCCGGTCGAACCCTGGGCCTCCATGCCCAACACGGGCGAATGGTGATGGCGAAATTGTTCGAAACGATTGAGGTTGGCGGGCTGCGGCTCGCCAACCGCATCATCATCGCGCCGATGTGCCAGTATTCGGCAGTCGACGGCGCGATGACCGACTGGCACCAGATGCATCTCGGGCAGTTGGCGCTCTCGGGCGCGGGCGCGCTGACGATCGAGGCGACCGCGGTCAGCCCGGAAGGGCGCATCACCTACGGTGACGTCGGCCTGTACGATGACCGTACCGAAGCGGCGATGCGAAGCGTGCTCGAAAGTGTGCGCCGTTGGTCGGACATGCCGCTTATCATCCAGCTGGCCCATGCCGGCCGCAAGGCGAGCTGCGCCAAGCCGTGGCACGGCGGAACGCAGATCGCCCCCGATTCGGAGAATGGCTGGCAGACCGTGGCACCCAGCGCCATCCCATTCGCTCCGGACGACCATCCCCCTGTCGAACTGGACGAGTCAGGGCTTGCCCGCATCCGGGAGGCGTTCGCGGATGCCGCCCGGCGCGCCGGCAGGCTCGGCATCGAAGCCATCCAGATCCACGCCGCGCATGGCTATCTGCTCCACGAGTTTCTTTCGCCGATCTCCAACCGGCGCGGCGACGACTACGGCGGCAGCCTCGACAACCGGATGCGGTTCCCGCTCGAAGTGTTCGATGCCGTGCGCGAAGCATTTCCGGCCGACCGCCCGGTGACCGTCCGCGTTTCCGGGACCGACTGGGTTGAAGGCGGCTGGACGGCGGAGGAAACCGCATTGTTTGCACAGCAGCTGGAGCGGCGCGGTTGTTCGGCAATCCACGTCTCCGGCGGCGGCCTCGACCCGCGCCAGCAGATCCCTGTCGGCCCCGGCTATCAGGTGCCGCTGGCGCGGACGGTCAAGGACGCGGTCGCCATGCCTGTCGTGGCGGTCGGAATGATCACCGATCCGCACCAGGCGGAGCGCATCCTCGAAGACCGGCATGCCGACGCCATAGCGATAGCCCGCGCTGCGCTGTGGGATCCGCGCTGGCCCTGGCACGCCGCCGCCGGGCTTGGCGCATCGGTCAAGGCGCCCCCGCAATATCTCCGGTCCGAGCCCCAGGAAGCGGGCCGCATTCTCAAGGAAATGATCCCATGAAAATCTCCGTCAAACTGCTTCTTGCCGCGGGCGCGGCTTTAACGCTCGCCGCCTGCTCGACGACCCGCGAGAGTGCATCCGCGCCCCAGATCGAACAGGTCGCGACCTTCGATGGCGCGATGCCGACTGGCGTGACCGTCGCCCCCAACGGGCGCATTTTTGTCAACTTCCCGCAATGGGGCGACAACGCGCCTTTCACGGTGGCCGAGTTGGTCGACGGCAAGGCGGTGCCTTATCCCGACGCCGCGACCAACCGGCCCGATCCGGCCGACCCGGCGGGGCATTTCATCTCGGTGCAGAGCGTGGTGGCCGATGGCGCCAACCGCCTCTGGGTGCTCGACACGGCGGCGCCCAATTTCTCCCAGCCCCAGGCCGGCGGTGCAAAGCTGGTGGCGATCGATCTTTCAACCAACCGGGTGGTGAAGACGATCGTTCTGCCGCCCAGCGTGGTGCTGCCCACGACCTACCTCAACGACGTGCGCTTCGATCTGCGTCAGGGCGCCGAGGGCGTCGCCTACATCACCGACAGCAGCAACGCCGGTGTCGGCGGCATCATCGTCGTCGATATCGCCAGCGGGCGTGCGATCCGGCGCCTGTCGAACCATGCGACGACCAACCCCGAGCGCGGCTTCACCCCGGTCGTCGACGGCGCGGTGCTCATGAACCGCCCGGCCGACGGCCCCGCGACGCCGGTCGCGATCGCCAGCGACGCGATTGCGCTCAGCGCCGACGGCAGCCTGCTCTACTATGGACCGCTGTCGGGTCGCACGCTGCACGCGGTGCCCACGGCGCTGCTGCGCGATGCCGCGGTGTCCGAGGAGGAGTTGGGCCGCGCGGTCCGCAACCTGGGGCGCAAAGGCGCCTCGGACGGGATTGCCGAGGACGACAACGGCCGCGTGTTCGCCGGCGATTACGAGAACAACGCGATCCGCGTGCTCGACCAGGGCAGCTGGACGACGGTGGTCAGCGACCCGCGCATCAGCTGGCCCGACACGCTGTCGATCGGCACCGACGGCTACCTCTACTTCACCGCCAACCAGCTTCACCGCCAGCCAGGCTTCCACGGCGGGCGGGACTTGCGCCGCAAGCCCTACGAACTGCTCCGCATCAAGGTGGGCGCCGGTCCCGTCCTGTTACGCTCGCAGTGACCCCATCAGGCCGGGCGGGCTCGCGCGGGGCCGCGATCCGGCGAAAAATCAACAACTGACTTGAAGGAATACAGTCATGACCAAGGGTATCGAAGGCAAGGTCGTTCTCATCACCGGCGGCAGCACCGGTATCGGCGCGGAAACCGCGCGGCTTCTCGCTGAACGCGGCGCCAAGGTGGCCATCGCCGCCCGTCGCAAGGACAGGCTCGACGAGGTCGTCGCGGACATTGCCTCAAGCGGCGGCACGGCACGCAGCTACGCGCTGGACGTGACCGACAAGGCGGCGGTCCAGTCCGTCGTCGCCGCAATCATTGCCGACTTCGGCCGCCTCGACGTGCTGATCAACAACGCCGGGCTGATGCCGATCCGTCCGATGGCCGAGGTCAACACCGACGAGTGGGACCAGATGATCGACGTCAATCTGAAGGGTACGCTCTACGGCATCGCGGCGGCCCTTCCCGGTTTTCTCGAGCAGGGCAGCGGTCACATCATCAACCTGAGCTCGGTTGCGGGCATCAAGGTCTTCGCACCGGGCGGCACGGTCTACTCCGGCACCAAGTTCGCCGTCAGCGCGATCAGCGAGGGCTTGCGCCACGAAGTGGGGGAAAAGGTCCGGGTCACGTCAATCGAGCCTGGAGCTGTCGAAAGCGATCTGAAGTTCACGACATCCGGCACGGCTGCCGAGACGGTGCTGGACTTCTACAAGCAGGCCATCCCGGCGGCATCGGTGGCGCGTGCTATCGCGTTCGCTGTCGAACAACCTGATGACGTCGACGTCAACGCGATCGTAATCCGGCCGACCGCACAGGAGTTCTGATTTCGGCGAGGAGGCGGGGCCGCGTGTGCTCCGCCTCATGGGGAACGTACCGGCCCGCTCGTCCGTTAACTTGCCGAATAATATCTGTTCGTTCCACTTGAGGAATAAATTATGCCCAAACTTGCCCTGTATGTACCGCTGAAGGCCAAGCCCGGAAAAGAGCGCGCTGTCGCCGATTTCCTGACCTCGGCATTGCCGCTCGTTCAAGCCGAGCCGGGCACTCTGACCTGGTACGCGATCGAGGAAGGTCCCGGTGCGTACGCGATCTTCGATACGTTCGACACGGAGGAGGATCGGCAGGCCCATCTTGACGGCAAGGTTGCCGCTGCGCTTATGGAGAAGGCGGAAGAACTGTTTTCTGAACCGCCGCAGATTCACAAGTTCACCCTGCTGGCCGCGAAATAGCGGAGCAGTCGGCACCCTAGGTTGCCGTTTGACCGCAGGATAAGGCTCGTGTTTCCATCCGGAATGGATGGGCCGGTCGAATCTGGAAATGAATAAATGAATACGACAGGCCATCCGCGATAGTGGATGGCCTTGTCTTTTGCGCTTATCACACCTCTGGATTTACTGGTAAGGCGCCGTTGATGTGTCGCGACGTAACGGCACCATTGGTTCGCAGGAAATTGAGCACGTCAATTTGGCGCGTTATTCGGCCGTTCTGGCCCAGTTATTCAGAAAACAGCCGTGAATCGATCCGAGAATGGCCCTCCGGGAAGGAACCTCCCAGGTAGCAGAAGGTTCAGGCAACTGAGATCACTTGGAATGAGTGCGATGTCCTCCGCCGTTGCGATGGACCGGATCATCACAAGCTCTCGATTTGATGACGCGTTGAGAAGAGCTGCGAAAGGAAGAGATCCGTGAAAGCTGTCGTGTACAACGGGCCCAAAGATGTTTCCGTCAATATCATCGATGATCCCAGGATCGAAAAGCAGACCGATGTTATCATCCGGCTGACCACGACCAATATCTGCGGGTCGGACCTTCACATGTATGAGGGCCGTACCAGCTTCGAGAAGGGCAGGGTCTTCGGTCACGAAAACCTTGGCGAGGTCATCGAGGTCGGCTCTGCCGTAGATCGTATCAAGAAGGGCGATCGCGTGTGCATGCCGTTCAACGTCGGTTGCGGTTTCTGCGAAAATTGCGAACGCGGCTTGACGGGTTTTTGCCTCACGACCAACCCTGGCACCGCCGGCGCAGCGTATGGCTTTGCTGAGATGGGTCCGTGGCAAGGTGGTCAGGCCGAATTGATGCGCGTTCCTTATGCGGACTTCAATTGTCTGAAGCTGCCTGAGGACGCTGAGGAGAAGGAGGATGACTATGTCATGCTCTCCGACATCTTCCCGACGGGTTGGCATGGCGTAGAACTGTCAGGTTTCCTGCCTGGCGAAAGCATCGCGATCTACGGCGCCGGTCCGGTCGGTTTGATGGCCGCGCATTCAGCCGAAATCCGCGGTGCCTCTCAGATCTTCGTGGTCGATTCTCACGATGACCGTCTCAAGCTGGCCGAGGCGATGGGCGCCATTCCGATCGACATGCGCAAGGGCGATCCCGCCCAGCAGATCCTTGACGCAACCGGCGGCCTCGGGACCGACCGGGGGGTCGAGGCGGTCGGATACCAGTGTTGCGATCGCCACGGCAAGGAGCGCAGCAATTACACGATGAACTGCCTCGTCAAAAGCACGAAGGCCACCGGCGGAATCGGCGTCGTCGGCGTGTTCATTCCGGAAGACCCGAACGCGCCCGACGATCTCCAGAAGGAAGGCAAGATGGCGTTCGACTTCGGCAACTTCTGGTTCAAGGGCCAGAAGATCGGTACCGGCCAGTGCAATGTAAAGCACTACAACCGGCGACTGATGAAGCTTATCGAGCAGGACCGGGCCAATCCTGCCCAAATCATCTCGCACCGACTGCCGCTTGACCAAGCACCCGACGCCTACAAGCATTTCGACGAGCGCGATGATGGTTGGACGAAGGTCGTGCTCAAGCCGGGCGCCTGACCTTGGTCTTCGACGGAACAGGAAATAAGTTATGACTTTAGAAGGCAAATCAGTTGCCATTCTGATCGCACCCCGCGGGACGGAAGAACCAGAATTCTCGAAGCCCAAGCAAGCTGTCGAGGACGCGGGTGGCAAAGTGACCGTAGTCAGTTTCGAACCGGGCAAGGCTCGCACAGTCAATAGCGATCTTGACGAAGGCGGCAGCTATACGATCGACAAGACGTTTTCGGAGGTGAAAGCCGACGATTTCGACGGACTTGTTGTGCCCGGAGGGACTGTCGGTGCCGACAATCTGCGCGGCAGCGCCGAGGCAATTGGTTTCATCCGGGCTTTCTTCGATCAGAAGAAACCTGTTGCAGCCATATGCCATGCACCCTGGACATTGATCGAGGCAGGCGTGCTTAAGGGTCGCACCTTGACGTCCTACCCGACGCTGAAGGTCGATATCGAGAACGCCGGCGGTACATGGACCGATGAGGAAGTCGTGGTCGACAACGGCCTTGTTACCAGCCGCGATCCCAATGATCTGCCCGCCTTCTGTGCCAAACTCGTCGAGGAAATCGCAGAAGGTGCGGGCGCATCTCTCGCAGCAGGGAATTAAGGCGGGGCGTCTCGACGAAACCATGTGAGGGCCCTCTCCCTGGAGAAGGTCCGCACTAAGCGAGCGTGGCGGATGGCCAGCGATTGGCCGTCCGCCACGCCGCGTATCACACGAACACGGCGCACCTGACGGGCACTCAAACCCTGAGCCGCGTCAACCGCGGTGACACATCGCCGGCTCCCGCTTCCAGATTCGACCCATTCCAGCGTCTGGTTGAGATGCACCTGATCGAACGGGCGTTCGGCCAGATTTACGACCTACAGCGCCGCTTTGAGATAGCGGGCGGTGAGACTGCCTTCCGCTTCCGCGACGACGCCAGGGACGCCGCTGGCAACGATACGGCCGCCATCTTCCCCGGCTCCCGGTCCCAGATCGATGACCCAGTCCACCTGTGTGATGGCGCGCATGTCATGTTCGACGACGACGACCGTATTACCGGCGTCGACGAGGCCCTGCAGGTGGTGCATCAGCCGGTCGGCATCGGAGGGGTGGAGCCCCGAAGTTGGCTCGTCGAGGATGTAGATCGTGTTGCCGCGCTGGGCGCGTTGCAGTTCAGTCGCCAGCTTGATGCGCTGCGCCTCCCCGCCAGACAGCTCGGTCGCAGGCTGTCCGAGCCTCAGATAGCCAAGACCGATCTCCCGCAACACGTCGAGGGAGCGCATCACAGATGCCTCGCCAGCGAAGAAATCGCATGCATCGTCGACCGTCAGTTCGAGCACCTGGGCGATATTGCGCCCGTTCCATTCGACTTCGAGCGTTTGCGGGTTGTAGCGAGAGCCATGACAGGTCGAGCACGGGGCAAAAACGCTCGGCAGGAACAGCAGCTCCACCATGACGTATCCCTCGCCCTCGCAAACCGGGCAGCGGCCTTGCGCGACGTTGAACGAGAACCTTCCCGGGCTGTAGTGCCGCCGGCGGGCGAGCGGCGTCTCAGCGAAGATCCGTCGCACATGGTCGAACATGCCGCTGTAGGTGGACAGGTTCGAGCGCGGCGTGCGGCCGATCGGTTTCTGATCGACCCGCACCAGCCTGCGAACATGCTCCATGCCTGCGACAAGGCGTCCTTCAGTGTCGTTCTGCGCAACATCGAGCAGCGGATCGATATCCTCCTCCTCGGCCACGGGGGAGCCGCCGAGGTGTTCCGTGACGAGCTCGGGCAGCGCCTGACTGACAAGACTGGATTTGCCCGATCCCGAAACGCCGGTGACAGCGGTGAAGCAACCGATGGGAAAATCGACGTCGAGACCATGGAGATTGTTCCGCCTGATCCCTTCAAGGCGTAGCCATGCCTTGGGATCGCGCGGTGTGCGCTCACTGCGGAGCGGCTCTGCGAACAGGTAGCGGCGGGTGATCGAAGTCTCGACGTCGGCGAGCCCCTCTATCGGCCCGCTGTAGAGGACTTCACCGCCCTTTTCCCCGGCTCCTGGCCCGACATCGACGAGCCATTCCGCGCGGCGGATCACGTCGAGATCATGTTCGACGACGAACAGGGAGTTGCCTGCCGCCTTGAGACGCTCGAGGATGGTGAGCAAGGCTTCGCCATCTGCCGGGTGCAACCCTGCCGAAGGCTCGTCGAGCACATAGACCACGCCGAAAAGCTGTGACGACAATTGCGTGGCAAGCCGCAAGCGCTGCAGCTCTCCGGAGGAGAGCGTCGGCGTGCTGCGGTCGAGCGAAATGTAGCCAAGGCCGAGTTCGATCAGCGGCTCAAGCCGCTCGATCAATTCGCAGGCAAGGCGTTGGGCGGCGATCCGCTTCTCGTCGGAGAGATTGGGCGTGCGGCGTACGTCGGGCGCGCTCTTGTGCGCAGAGCCGCCCGCTGCAACCCGTTGTTCGACCGCTGCATCGCGGGCCGCTTTTTCCAGTACATGGCCCTTTGAGGGGGCGGAGACCGCCCCATACGCGCCATGCGCGACGGGCATCAGCAAGTCCTTCAGCTTGAGCACCGTCAGGTCGCCGAACTCGGCAATGTCGAGGCCGGCGAATTTGACCGACAGGGCTTCGCGCTTCAGGCGCTTGCCGTCGCAGGTCGGGCAATCGCGGCCGATGATATATGGCGAGACGCGCTTCTTCATCAGCGCGCTTTTAGTATTGGCGAAGGTTTCCAGCACATAGCGGCGCGCGCCGGTGAAGGTGCCCTGGTAGCTCGGCTCCATGCGGCGCTTAAGCGCCGTCCGGGTCTGTTCGGGCGTCAGGCCCGCATAGACCGGCACCGTCGGCGCCTCGTCAGTGAAGAGGATCCAGTCGCGATCCTTTTTCGGCAGGTCGCGCCACGGCGTATCGACGTCATAGCCGAGCGAAACGAGGATATCGCGCAGGTTCTGGCCATGCCACGCGGCCGGCCAGGCGGCGATCGCCCGATCGCGAATGGTGAGGCTGTCGTCAGGCACCATCGTCTCTTCGGTCGCGTCATATACGCGGCCGATGCCGTGGCACGTCGCGCAGGCCCCTGCGACCGTGTTGGGGGAGAAATCCTCCGCATAGAGCATGGGCTGATGGCGCGGATATTCGCCGACGCGCGAATAGAGCATTCGCACCAGGCTGGAGAGCGTCGTCACGCTGCCGACCGAGGATCGCGCGTTGGCCGAGCCGCGCTGCTGCTGCAACGCGACCGCAGGCGGCAGACCATCGATCGCGTCGACCTCGGGCACGCCGGCCTGGTCGATCAGGCGACGGGCATAGGGCGCAACCGATTCCAGATACCGCCGCTGGGCTTCGGCATAAAGGGTGCCGAACGCGAGCGATGACTTGCCCGAGCCCGATATGCCGGTGAACACCACGAAGGCGTCGCGCGGTACATCGACGTCAATATTTTTGAGGTTATTCTGGCGCGCGCCGCGAACCTGCACGCAAGCGGGCGGCCCCGTATGGCCATGATCGGTGGCCGGCGTAGTCGCGTGAATATCCTTGCTCTTCAATTCAGTCTTCCTGCCCTATACGCCCGTGCGGCCCGTGGTTCATCACAGTCGGGTAACAGATGAATGCATTTCGACGCGTTGCCTATTTGCCGGAGCGCGCTTCATCATAGCCGGGGCCGGCCATGATGAAGGCAGGCTTGTCGATCCGAGCGCCTCGCTCCGCTTCGGATCGGCGGGTCAGTAGTGAATGACCGTGCGGATCGACTTGCCTTCGTGCATCAGTGCGAAGGCCTCGTTGATCTTCTCCAAACCCATCGTGTGGGTAACGAACGGGGCCAGATCGATATCGCCTCTCATCGCGTCCTCGACCATGCCGGGGAGCTCTGTCCGTCCCTTGACGCCACCGAAAGCGGACCCCTTCCATACGCGGCCCGTGACGAGCTGGAATGGGCGGGTGGAGATTTCCTCGCCCGCGCCGGCAACGCCAATCACGATCGACTGACCCCAGCCACGGTGCGCCGATTCAAGCGCGGCACGCATAACGTGGACGTTGCCGATGCACTCGAAGGTATGATCGATGCCCCAGCCCGTCATCTCGATCAGCACTTGCTGGATGGGCTTGTCATGGTCCTTGGGGTTGATGCACTCGGTCGCACCGAACTGGCGTGCCAGCTCGAACTTGGACGGATTGGTGTCGATGGCGATGATGCGACCCGCCTTCGCCTGGCGCGCACCCTGAATCGCCGCGAGGCCGATGCCGCCGAGGCCGAACACGGCGACCGAGTCTCCGGGCTGGACCTTGGCGGTATTGTGGACTGCGCCGATGCCGGTCGTGACGCCGCAGCCGAGCAGGCAGACATGTTCGGGGTTTGCCTCGGGATTGATCTTGGCGAGCGAGACTTCGGCGACGACGGTATATTCACTGAAGGTTGAACAGCCCATGTAATGATAGAGGGGCTGACCATTGTACGAAAAGCGGGTGGTCCCATCGGGCATCAAGCCCTTGCCCTGCGTTTCGCGGACAGCGACGCACAGGTTGGTCTTGCCCGACAGGCAGAAGTCGCACTTGCCGCACTCGGCGGTGTAGAGCGGGATCACGTGATCGCCCGGCCCGACGCTGGTGACGCCTTCACCGACCTCGACAACGATGCCCGCGCCCTCGTGGCCAAGAACCACCGGGAAAACACCCTCCGGGTCACTGCCCGCCAGCGTGTACGCATCGGTGTGGCACACGCCGGTGTGCGTCACCCGGATGAGCACTTCGCCCTTCCGGGGTGGGGCGACATCGATCTCGACGATTTCGAGTGGCTTGCCGACCTCAAAGGCTACAGCGGCGCGAGATTTCATGTTGGGATACCCTAGTTGAGTTGAACTGGTTGCTGGTGCGAGGCCGTTGCGTCGGAGCCATCGCTCGCCCCCCCCCCGGTTTGCCGGTCAGACCGTGACGACGACCTTGCCGATCTGTTCGTTCGATTCGAGGAAGCGGTGCGCGTCCTGGATGGCGTCGAGCTGGAAGGTGCGCGCGATCCGCGGCTTGAGTGCGCCCGATTCCAGACCCGCCACGATGAACGCCTTGGCGCGATCGAGGGCGGCATCGTCCGAGACGATCTCGCTGTAGAGATACCCCTTGAGCGTGAGGCTCTTGCCGAGCACGGAAAACAACGGAAACGGCGTCGGTTCTTCGCTGAGCGCGCCATATTCGAGCAGGATGCCGCCGCGTGCCATGCTCGCGGTCAGCGGCTCGAATGACGGGCCTCCGACCGGATCGAGCACCACGCGCGCACCTGCGCCATCGGTTATCTCCATCACCCTCGCTACCAGATCCTCTTCCCCGATCGCGACGACATTATGTGCGCCGGCATCAAGCAGGGCCTGGCGCTTGGCGCCGGTACGCGTCGTCGCGATCACCGTCGCGCCGACCATCCGCGCAATCTGGAAGGCAGCAAGGCCGACGCTGCTGGAGGCAGCAGTGACGATGACGAAATCGCCCTCGCCGAGTTTCGCCTGCTCCACCAGCGCACCCCAGGCGGTGACATACTGCATCCACACGGCCGCCGCTTCCTCGAACGACAGCGCCGCCGGATGCTTGACGACGAGGCGGGCGGGGACGTTGGCGACCTCTCCATAAGTGCCCCAGCGCGCGATATCGAGCGGGGGGATGACGCTGACGGCTTCGCCTTCCGCAAACCCGGTCACGTCCGCGCCCACCGTGAGGACGGTGCCGGCGGCCTCGTAGCCGAGGCGGCTCGGGAACTCCGCTTCCTGAAGGTAGGCATGCTTGCGGAACATCACCTCGGCACGGTTTATGCCAATCGCCTTCACCGCGATCTGCACTTCGTCGACCGCGGGCGCGGGCACTGCCACATCTTCGATCCTGAGGACGCTGGCGTCGCCATATTCGTGGATGCGGACAATGCGGCTCATGGGACACTCCTTGATTATTTAATGATCATTCTGTATCCGTGTGCGCCCCCAGTTTCAAGATATTATTTATCGATCATTCCATATCGGACACCAGTGATGACAGAGACGAAAGTCCGCCGCGGCGCAGGTCGCCCTCGCGCGTTCGACACCGACGCTGCGCTCGACAAGGCGGTACGGCTGTTCTGGCAACGCGGCTACGAGGCGACGTCTATGGCCGATCTGGTGGCGGAGACTGGCGTCGCCGCCGCCAGTCTCTATGCGGCGTTTGACAACAAGGCGGGGCTGTTCGCGGCGGTGATCGAGCGCTACGCCGCGACGTTCAGCGTGCACCTCTATGCACCCATCAACGATCCGGCGTTGTCCACCTTCGAGGCCGTCAAAGGCCTGCTGGAACGAGCGGCGTCATCATTCTCAGAACCTGGAACGCCGGCCGGCTGCTTCATGTATTCGGCAGCGGCAGCCGTTTCGCCGGCGTCCGCCGCCATCGAATGCCTGCTGCGCGACAAGCGTATCGCGGCGGGGGCCCTCCTGATCGAGCGTCTGCATCGCGGCGCCGCGCAGGGCGAGCTTGCGGCCAATGCCGATCCGGTCGTGCTAGGCAAATTCTTCAATACGGTCATGGAAGGCATGTCCGTTCAGGCACGCGACGGAGCTACGATCAACGAACTGCTCTCAATTGCCAGAATGGCACTCGATCGATGGCCGGCTGCGGTATGATCGTTACAGGATGGTCATCTTCCTGCCTGCCTTCCGCTACCAAACAACCAAACTCATCTCACAGGACGAAAGCACATGAAACACGTGACACTGCCAGGCGGGGAAGTGGTTCCTTCATTGGGTCAAGGCACCTGGAAGATGGGCGAACGTGCCGAGCGCCGAGCCGATGAGATCGCTGCGTTACGCGCCGGGGTCGAACTGGGCATGACGCTCATCGATACCGCCGAAATGTACGGCGATGGTGCGGCGGAAACGCTGATATCCGAGGCGCTGGGCAGCGTTCGCGACCAGTTGTTCCTCGTCAGCAAGGCATATCCGCAGAACGCATCGCGCTCCCGCCTTGCCGGCGCGTGCGAGGCGAGCCTGAAGCGGCTCGGCACCGACCGGCTCGACCTCTACCTGCTCCACTGGCGGGGATCAGTGCCGCTCGCTGAAACAGTGCAGGCATTGGAGGCGCTCAAATCGGCAGGAAAGATCCGGCACTGGGGTGTCAGCAATCTCGATACCGATGATATGGACGAGCTTGTCGCTGCCGGCGGGGATGGCTGCGTGACCGATCAGATTCTCTACAATCTGGTCCGCCGAGGCCCGGAATTGGACCTGCTGCCGTGGCTCGCTGAGCATAACATACCGGTTATGGCGTATAGTCCGGTCGAACAGGGACGACTTTCTACCCACCCCGCTCTCGCCACAATTGCAGCCGAGGTTGGTGCAACCCCGGTGCAGGTCGCACTTGCGTGGACCTTGCGGCGCAACGGTCTCATCGCCATCCCGAAGGCGAGTTCAGTCGCGCATGTGCGGGAGAACCGGGCGGCCGCCGATATCGTTCTTTCCGACGCTCAGCTTGCGACACTCGACGCGGCATTTCCCAGGCCACGCGACCGCCGTCCACTCGAGATGCTTTAGCGTCGGATGGCGATATTATCGCTCGAAGGAACAGGACGCAAACCGGATCGGCGGTAGGCGCGCAGCGGTGCGGCGATCGGACCAGTGTCGAAACCGCTATCGAGTAGGTGCTGCGCGACTGGCGGTCCGAGAACCAGGCCTATCGCGCCCCTGGACCCAATCTGCTTTTATCCCACGAATAACCGTCTGACCGTTCCTACCGTCTATGAGGCGTATCCGAGTTGGCAGGGCAGCCAAGGGCGTCATTCTTGTCCATCGGGCGCTCTGGATCGAAGCTCGGGCGGCCTAGCTGTCAGCACGACACCGCGCTGCCCGAGTTTCAATCTGCCATCCCAGCGTGTCCGCTGGCGGGAACGTGGTCGACTACTCGCTCAAGCTCAGTTTGACAGAGCTCAGGCCATAAACCGTTCACTGCACTGCAGCGCCGAATTAGCGCGCTGCTACCTAGAGAACTAACTAGCCCGAAAATGCTCTCGATAGCCCGATCTCGCAAGCTTAGTATCTCATTGATGAATACGGGAAATTTGGTGGGCGCTATATAGGGCTAGAATCTAGGACCCGCTGATCAATAGTGAGGCTGCTTGACGGCAGCTTTAGCCGATTTCTCACCAAAAGAGGACGGTCAACAATCGGCCCAGTTTCTGCATCGATCTGTTACCCGTAAGACGCTCAGCCTGGGGAAGTTCGCGTTAAGTCCGAACACAGCTAGGTTCCTCGAATTTTTCGAAGAGCCAGGTGATTAAGACTGATTAAGGCTTGACTGCCAAACCTACATCCCCCCTCTGCTTACCAGTCGTCATTTTCGAATCTTGATCGTATGCATACGCGATGCGCCTACGACCTACCGATCTTGGGGCTGCGTGATATCCTAGTTGCATGAGCTTCATTCAGCTGCAGCGCGAACCGGGCATCCACTACCTCGCCGGGTATCAGAACTTCCGCACGTCGCCGGCTTTCGAACATCTTCTCGAAGCCAAATGCTTGCTCCGAAGCATTACGGCCGCAGGCACCGTCGAATCGTCGCTTCACGTGCCGCTGTCGGATTTCGCGATGTTCCCGATCGGCACTCTGTTCGGCCCGGGTAAAGCGGTGATGCTGCGCAACCGCGGTCGCCGACGATCGCGCAGGACGATCCTTCTGGGCGACGAATTCGAGACCTGGGACATCGAGCGCCCGACGCTCGTCAGCCCCCGGAAGCACGCCAAACCCTTCGACCTGTCGATCCGGCAGACCGAGAAGGTGTTCATCGACCAGATCGAGGCCCCACACCCCCTAGGCTTGGCCCACGGCGAGCAGTTCCGCTTCATCTGCTCGGGCGTCAGCTTTCTGCTCGATACGCTCTCGCTGCGATCCATCGTTTCGCAGAAGAGCCTCGCGGGCATGTTCGTCGACGAGGCGGAGACCGGGATCGACGAGAACGGCACCTACGTCATCACGCCGTTGCGCCCGTTCCAGAACGCCACCGCGACCCTGCAGATCGCGCTCCTGCTCACCAATCCTGACCTTGCGGAGTATATCCGGTTCTTCTTCCGGCGGGTCGGGTCGGCGATGCGCCGAGAGCCCGGGGGATCGGGAGGAGCGCTGACATTTCGCAACGCCATGGACTGCACGATCGAGAGCGAGCCGATCTCGATCGGTCCGCCGGGAAGCGAAAGAACGGTCGACTATTGCGACCGCATCGTCGCCGACCACCGCAAACCGAACTTCAGGGATATCGTCGTCCGCATCCGCAACACGCGGGCAGACGAGCAGATCGAGCTGATCGAGGAACTGCGCACCGAAGAAGAGCGAGAGAAGCTCAGGGTGGCGTCGAGCACCAAGGTCAAACGCTACCCGGCGGACAGGCGCACCGTTCGCCTCGGCCGCCTGGACGGCGATTTCGGGCGGCTGTTTCCTGAGTTCGCCAAGCTTGCCATGCGCTTCGATCGACAAACTGTCCCCGCCGCGGACGGTCATAGCCGACCGTCACGGTTCGATCCTCATAAGGATCGAACCGAATTCGCAACGCCGATCGTGTCGTCGGGTCTGCCCGAACCCGGCGGCAAGGTTCCGCGGGCGGAGAGCGGGCCGGTCGAGACCGTCGTCTTCGAACGGCCGAGCCTGCCGACGCGGTTCCTCGCCGCGAGCGATGCACCGAGCCTCGAAGCGCGGATCGCGAGGCTCGATGACGTGCCGCTGCTGATGCGCGAGTTCTTCCTCGCTGGCTATTATATGGCCGAGCATCGCTCGGCGACGAGCCTGCCGGAATATGATCTCGGACGCGGCGAGGAAGTGCTCTACCGTCTCCCTCCTTCGTGGGGTGGGTTCGCCGCTCCCGACGCGAAAGGCCTCACACGCTTCGCGGCCGCCGTCCCGCTCGCCTTCGATCACGGCACAGTGTGGGCCATCGAGATTTTGAGGAACGACACGAGCGAAGCGTTCGCGATGGGACTCGTTGCGCAGCTCGACCGCGACGACGGGCTGAGCTTTCTTGGCCGCGCGCTGCGCAGCGTGTGCGATCGGGTCGGTCGGCGGCGCGGCGACGATCCCTCGGGCACGTTCCCGCGCGCCGACTTCCTCGACACGCGGATAGACACCGTCGTCCACAAGAAGACCGTCTGGGACGCCAGGACGCTGGCGCAGGTCATTCCGGCGCGGGCCGAACTGCTCCTGTCGACCGAGCGGAACTTCTAGCGCGCGTTTGAGGAGCCGGGGCGCAGGTAGTTATCGAGCACCTGGCGCAGCGCGAAGGGCGTTTGGACGCCTGGCTCTTCTGGTACGATCCAGCTCGCCCAGGCGCGCGCCTCGCCGCACAGACCGACGAGGCCGAACGGCCATCCCCGCAGCAGCCGGCTGACGCCGCACATCACGCCGTGCGCAGAGCCGAGCGTCATGGACCGGATACTTGGGTTCGTGGACCTGTACTCGAGGTGGATCTTTCCGATCGACGGATGCAGCGCCGCGCGGACGCGCTCGCCCCAGTTCTTCGCGGCGATCGCCCGAAAGAGCGCCAGCTGGATGGCGAAGAAGGCGATCGGATGGATCCCGTGCAGGTGAGGCCAAGTCACCGCGCGTCCGTCCAGCACCGCCTCGCTGTGTGCCTGCAGGACGAGCACGCTCGGATCGGCGATGGACGCGGAAAAGGCAGCTAGATTGAGGCCGCACCCGTCGCAATGACGGAAGCCAAAGCGGTGAGGCTGGTAAGGCGCATCGCAGCCCGGGCAGGCGTCCATCAGGACGGCGGCGTGCTTCGTGCATGCTGGAAACAGACGCAGCCGCCAGGTCAGTGGCAGGTAAGGGGTGTCGTCGGCTAGACAGTGCGGACAGAAAGCCTGCCCGTGCGCCTTGCGGATGCGGTGGCGCACGCCGAGCGGCACCACCATAAACGACTGGTTGGCGCCGGAAATGCGTTCGGCGAGCACCCCCTCGTACGCGCCGAGCGTCGTGCACCGGCAACGCTCGAGCGGCGTGCCCGTCTTCACCGCCAGAGCTCGGACGAGCTCCGGCGGTGCGACCAGATCGCCATCCCTGGTCCAGAACTCGAGGCCGGGCACGAGCTCCTTCATCAGCGAATGGTGCTTGGTGCCCTTTGCCGAGGCAATGCGGATCAGCCAGGAGCTTATCGATTCCCGCGGCAAGGGGCTTGGACGAATATGCCAGCGGCTCACGCCGGTTCGCATTCCCTTGGCGTTTTCACCTCGAGCCGCTCGATGACGTCGCTGGCCCGCTCGGAAAGCGGTACCCACGCCATATCCTTGAGGGTCTTCGCGTCGATCACCTCACGGCCAGTCTGGATGGCCGTGCGTGCCGCGAGGAGCATCACCCGCCGAATGTGGCCAATGACATGATCGCCCTTCTCGAGGATGGTCTCGACGAGCTCGGGATCTGCCACGACATGCGACGTCTTGCGCAGCGGCAGACGCACCTCGAGGTTGTGGATCAGCACATTCGCCTCGTCGCCACAATTCCATGGCGGCAAGGCGATCTGCTCGAAGCGGCGCTGCAGTTGCGGATCGCCATTCAAGATGTCGACGCCGGGCGGCGTCCCGAATAGCGCGACGCCGCACCCGCAATCCTCGCCGATCGACTTCACCATGTTCTTGAGCGCCTCGCGGTTGCGATGGGTGCCGTTGGCAAGATCTTGGAACTCGTCGATGATGAGCAGCCTCGTTCGCATCGTTCTCAGGACCGCGTAGGCCATCGAGGTGAGATGCGAGGTCGACCATCGGAGGTTGAAGGGCTCACCCACGTAGCGCAGGATCCGGATCGCGAACTCGCGAACCGACGCTTCGCCCGGCATCGAGACCCGCACCACTTCGGCGCGGTCCGCATCACCCGTCATGCCGGTCTGGACAGGATGCAACGACGCGAAATGCTTCGAGATGGTGCTCTTGCCGTTGTAGCTGCGCCCGAACACCGCGATGCTGTGCTCGTGCGGCTCGGGAGCCTCGAGGATCGCCCGGAGGCGATCCTCTATCTCCATCATGCGCGGATGGTGGATGGTCTGCGGCTCGGCGAGATAGGCGAGCCGGGTGGCATCGTCCGCGAGGCGCAGGTCGTCGAGGGATGTGGTGTTGTTGCAGGTCATTGGACGGCTCCACTAGAGGGAAGGATGGTGATGCTGGCGGGGTCGATCGTGACGACCGGGACCGGCGGCAGAGGCGACTGCTCCGGCGCCGGCAACCGGTTCCGGCCACGCTCGCGCTTGACCGCGTTCTGGGCGATCTTGCGCTGCTTGGCCCGGTCGAGCTTGGACTTCGGGTTCACGACCCTGGCGTGCCGTGCGGCTTCGGCGCGCTCCTTCTCGATGAGGCCGAGAATGCCCGTCGCCGTCACCCGGCCGCGTTTTCCGAGCTTGGCCTTGAGGTCGGCGCGCGCCCGTTCCCACTCGGCGACGGTGATCGCCGCACCCTCGGTGAGCGCGTCACGAAGCTCGATGTAGCGACCGTTGCGAGGATCCTCGACGAACGCGCGGCTGACGTCGGCCGGGTCGCGTTTGACGTTGAGCATCGTCCCCTTCGCGGCGTTCAGCAGGGGCTGAAGCTCGCGCGCAGTGTAGCTGAGGTAGCTGACGCGAAACCCGTACTTCTCGAGCTTGCGCTTCTCGGTCTTGAGAAAGTCGAGATAGAAGCCCTGCGGATTGTCGACGCGCCGGGGATCGCCATATTGGGCGACCCCCAGGTTCCACTTCTCCGCCGGCGTCATCCCCAGCGCGGGGTGGATGCGGTAGGGGTATTCGCCAACGAAGTAGCGGACCATTTTCTCGAGGTATTCGTTGAGCGTCAGGCTCGCGGTCTCAGTGGGATCGATGCGATCCTTCTCCCGCCTCGTCGAGCTGAAGATGGTGTTGCCCGGCAACTTGCGGGTCTGCGTCATCGCGGTCCCGATCATCCGCTCGACGATCCCGCCGTGATGCGGCTGCGAGCGATGCGAGAGGTCGATGCGCCACTTGCCGCACCCGCGATGGAAGGACTTCGACGTGAAGTCGACGCCGCGGTCGACGAAGATCGCCGAGGGTACGCCGAACCACGGCCAGTCGATCCCCTCGATGCCCTTCGCCGCGAGCCAGCCGTCCTTCGGCAAGCAGGCGATTGCCATCGCCTCGGCCAGTTCCTCGACGCTCGGATAACCGAACGTCACGTGGATACCGAGGGGCAGGCGCGAGAACTCGTCGACCACCATGGTGAAGGTCGGGCGGCCGAGCGAGATCCACAGCTCCTCAGAGATGAGGTGCACGTCGCTGTAGGTGTGGTCGATCTGCACCCGCTCGAGCGGATAGGTACAGAGCGGGGTTGAGCCCTTGTCGCGCTCGTACTTGTCCGCGGCCGCCTGCGCGCCGTTCTTGTGCGCGTAGCGGACGCGCACGTCGAGCGTTTCCCATCGGCGCCGGATGGTCCGGTCGGACGGCGGTTCGACGCCAGCCTTCGCGCAGGCCTTCTGCACAGTCTCGATGTAGACCGTGACCTTCTGCCCCCGGTAGCGGCGCAGCTTGAGGAACTTCTTCAGTTCGGCCTCGACGATCTCCTCGACCGCCGGATCGAGCTTGGAATGCCAGGCGCGCTTGGACGAGACCTTGAATAGGCCCAAGGCATGCCCGGTCTCTTCGTAGTCCTTCAGCTTGCGGTAAAACGTCGACGGCGCGCACCCGATCATCCGAGCAGCCTTTTCCGCGCTCTCGCGCGTTCGCGTGCCGCATCGAAAGGCGTCGATGACACCCGCTTCGAAACTGATACGATTCCAGTCGTCTTCGCTTATCGTGTCGAGGGTGATCGTGCGATCACCTCCTTCGCGTGCGACTTTTGTGATACCCTTGGGCAGGGCGGGGATGATCTTTTTGAGTTCAGTCATTTCAACGTACTCCTTCTTTCGAGAATGGAGCACGAGCCGGAAAAAGGGCGCACGCGACCAGCGCCAAGCGCGCGATGGCGCTTGACTTGGGGCGGCTTTTCGGAGATGACGAGGGTGCTTAGGGGTCCTCGTATCCCGAAAAGGCCTGGCTCCTCGGAGCCGGGCTTTTTCCATTTCGTGCTGATGAAATTCAGTTTTCTGGCATGGGCTGTCTACATAGACTTCTCCTCATCGATCGCGCGCAGCCAATTGGCCACGTCCTGGGTGAAGGCGAATGTTCCACTCCGGTCCGGTAGTTTGAACACGTGGACGCCGAGGCGCCCGCGCTGTTTGGCCTTGCGAAAGGCGGCTGCGCTGGGAAATCCGAGGGATTTCCACAGTGCCTCGCCGGTCAGAAACGGTCCCGATCCATCGACCAGATGCTCCGCCAATTTGGTACCGGACGCCTTCGAAGCCATGTTCACGCTAGTCCTTTCCGGGCCGGAGAATCGCCAGTTGGCATGCATGTCACGCTCGTTACGCTTGTCCAAACGACGCAATTGAGACCAAATTTGTCGCCTGTTCGAACTGCGAAACGAAGAGCGATGGAGTATCGGAAGCGAGCGAGGACCGAATGGACCCTGACCCGGTGGGTCATGGCCTGCGTCGACTTCCGTTCGACGCCCGAAGACGCAGAGTGGATTAGAAACCAGCTCAACTGTAGCAAAGATACATTGCGGCTCTATCGTCTGGGCGAGCGTCGCATCCGCTGCGACGTAAAGGACTCTGTTCTCGATCGTTTGGACGGACGCTTTCCTGGAACCGCCGCGATGCTTCGCGGACCGATGGCGCAGATCCTGATGCGCCGCCAATTGGCGCCGGGCGGTTTGAGGGCAGCGATCAGGCAGCTGTGCGATCCCAACCGTACACTCCTGCTAGCGCTCGGCTACGGAGCGGACCGGAGCGAGATCAACCCCGCCGTCCGATTAGAGATAACGCTCGACTACCTGCTGCGATACAGCGCTTTCGAGACGCTCGAGGCCATCGTCTTCATGCTCGCATGGTGCGACGAGATCGGCGATGAAGCTTCGTGGACGACGATCTGCGGTCGGTATCGCGCAGCGCTCCCGAACATGCTGTTCGAGGGGATTCCGGAACACCACCACCCTCTGCTCGACGCGATCGACGATTATGCTCGAACCATAGAGTTTCGCTACGCGCGTCGTGTCCGATCGAAGCGCAGCTGGCGCACGGCCATCCCGAAGGCCAGGAAGATCCGGAAGCAGGGCGCGATCGCGATCCAGCAGCACTGGGAAAACTTCCCGAGGGAGTTCACTTTCCGCTTCGATCCGTCGTGCGCCGGCGACGGAGCTAGGTCTCCAGATGAGGACTAAAGCCTGTAAGGAGTCAGCGCAGGAAGACCCTCCTACGTGGTCCGCGGCTCAGAATGGCGTCGTCGTTCCATGCCTGCGTGATATCGAACCAGAGTTCGTCGATGGCACACGCGTGCAGCACCGCCGAAATGATCTCGCCCCTTTCATGACCACGCCGCTCGGCGTTCGCGATCACCGATCCGAGCGTCGCCGGAAACTCGCCAAGCCTGCCCGACAGCATAAGGTCGATCAACGATCGCTTTGGTCTGTGCCCCGTGCGGTCCAGGATTGCTTTCGCGTTCGGCAACCCCTTCTCGATCAGCTTCTCGTCGGTCACAAGGAGGAACGAGCAGTCCGTCTGCTCCCGGCACCAGCGCATCATCGCGACGTGCGCTCGTCCTGCGGCCGACGCGCTCCCTGCCGCCGTGATGCGATCGGCTTCGCGGCGCTCCTTCACCTCGACGATGTAGCGGTAGCGCCGATCCTCTCGATCGTTGATCTCGACGAGATAATCGGGCGTATAGACCCGTGTCCGGTCGTCGACGAGATCGCGGAATTCGATGGAGAAAGGCTCCCACGCGATGTGCCGCACCTCGTTCGCGAAATCGCAAAGTTGGACGAATCCACGCTCGATCGAGGACTGGAAGGCGACCCTATTCGCGCCGTTTCGGAAGCTGTAGAAGCCGGTTTCCGCGCTGGTGCGCGCGGGTTTTCTGCTCCGCACAGAAGGAGTTATCCGTACGTGGTCAACTAGTCTCACCGACGATGACCACGCCGATTTCGAGCCGGCGAAATGGACACGCCGTCTCACAAAAGAGTTCGAATCGGGGCAAATTGCACCCGGTTGAGTCGCACCATTTGTGGAAGTTATCATCTTAATCAAGCTTCGCGGCGGATTTGAACCATCCAAACACGATATCTCTTGACCTCTCTGTTTCACGGTCCCATAGCCGTGAAACAGAGAGGTTGATATGAGCGTCATCCAGTTTCCGAAGCAGAAAGCGGTATTTCAGTCTTTTGCTCACTTCGTGAGGCTTGGCGAAGGGAGCTATCGCCGAGTGGCCGACCTTATTGCGGCGGGCACGTTGACCAGCAAGCGGGTGGTGATCGACGCATCAAAAGCCGCACATCAACGCGATCTTATCGAGATGCTCCGTGGTCGCGAAACCGAGATCGTTCTGGACCCGCGCACAGTCGAGCTTTCGTCACGGCAGAAGTGCGGCGGCCTCGCGTCCAGCGCACCTTGGGCCTCGGCTGAAAAAGGCGTTCCGCTCGCACCCGACCTATTCCGCAAGGGGGATTCAGCGGACATCTATGGTCAAATAGCCAGAATGTGCGTCGAATTTGGCGTGGATGCGGTCCTGGCACCTACCCAGTTTCTCGGCGATCCGGGTTTCGAGGGTTGGTACCGGATCAATGTTGAGGGATGCGAACTGCTGCGTGTGGCACTCGATGAGGCTGGCGGCGCGAATATTCGCATCGATTATCTCCTCGCAGCGCGACTTAGCGATTTGCGCCAGTCAGACTTCCAGCGACAGTTTCTTTCCGACCTGCCGTCCATGCCCGTCGACAATCTCTGGCTTCGCCTCAGTATGTCGCCGATCGAGAACAGCCCTACCAATGCGCAGCGCCTGATCGGCACGTTGGCAGGATGGCACAATGCGGGTGCGCCGATCATCATGGACTACGCGGGCGGTCTCGCTGGTGAGGCTCTGCTCTCGATGAACGTCGTCTCGGGGATTGCACATGGCTTCGGTGAACAGACGACTTTCAACACCTCGAACTGGAACGACGCGCCCAAAGAGCGCGACCAGGAGGACGGCAAGAAGGGTGGCCGCGCTCAGCGCATCTCCGTGACTGCCCTTGGCCGCACCTTCACGAGCAAGGAGATGGAGGTCCTTCTGTCAGCGCATGGTGCGAGAAGTTTGCTTCTGCCCACCGAGCGCCATATCGCGCCCAACGGCGTTCAGGATATTCAGACCGACGCGCGGCGGTTCAATGCAGCTGATGCCGAGCACCGGCTGCGCGCGATCTCCAAAATTCCGACCGTGGATCGACCCGAGTTCTTCGCCCAGACGCGAATGCGCGAGGTCGCCAGTACGGCCAAACGGGTTGAGAAACTCAATCCGAAGCCGGAGGTCGCGAAGGCCAACAACATCGATTTGGCCAAGCTGCAGAAGCGCTTGGCCGACCAGAGCAAGAAAGCAGATTCCATGCGCGAGACATTCGAGGACATCGCCACTGAGCGGAAGGCGCAAGGCTATCTCGCCAAGGAAATCGGTTCGGTCCGCCTGGCGGTTCCACACAAAGAAACCGGAACGCGGTGATGGCTGCCACAGCAATCGCACGTAGCATCTCGGATCTTGAGACCATCGGTGGTCTCAACGGGACCGATATCGCCAACTTCACCGATGTGTCCAAGGCGACGGTGTCGCGGTGGCGCAACGGTACGAAAAGGCCGCAACCCGCGAGAGAGCGCGTTCTGTCGGACCTTCTCTATGTCGTGAAAAGGCTCGAGGACTACTACGACAATGACGAGATCCGGATGTGGCTCTACGCACCGCATCCGCAGCTGGAAGGACAGCGGGCGATCGATCTCATCCATGGTGGCCGGGTGGTCGACATTTTCTGTGTGCTCGACCGCCTAGATGCGGACGGATATCTCTAACAAATGATCGGGGGCGCACGTGATCGCACCCTGATCGACACGCTTGAGGGCTTGCCCTGCGAGCCGCTTGAGACGACGGTCTGGCGAGTGGTCCGCGACATGCGCGATCCGACCATCTTTGCGAGCGGTGGAAACCGATGGGACGACGGCAGCTTCGAGGTTCTCTACACCTCGCTGTCGCGAGAAGGCGCGCTGGCAGAAATGCGGTTTCACCTCAGCAGGGGTCAGCCGATCGTCCCGTCCAAGCCCCGATACCGGCTGTTTGCTCTCTCCGTGAACGTAGGCGGCGCTATCGATCTATGCGGTAAGGGAACGCTCGAAAAGCTCGGCGTCGATATGGCGAGCTATGGCAAGTTGCCATATCTCGACCGCGTCGGTGAATACGAAACGTGTCAGAAAATTGGCGAAGCCATTCATTTCCTTGGCTCCGACAGCCCGGGCGATCCGACCGCGATGCTGGTGCCGAACGCTCGGCATGATGCCCATAATCTCGTCCTTCTGGGGGACTATACCAGCCCCGACGACGTCGAGGAACTGGAGAACCACGGCATCATCGATTGGTCCAACCTCTAGGAGGCTAGCTCAGTCATTCCCGTACTCGGGCTCGTATTCCATTTCGCGCTCGACCGTATCATTGTGGATATAATTCAGATCGGCAGCGGTCAGCTCATCGCTGCTTGAGAGCGACAGCTTGCAGACCAGGCATACGAACGCCTCACCGACGAATTCGCGATCGACGATCTCCCACATCGCATATTCTTCAGATTCGTGACTGATCGTCTCGCCCGACTGCTCGCCGGCCATAAAGGCAGGGTTCGCACAAGCAGGACAGGTTTCGCGCCAGATATGGTCATGCGCCTGGTCGAACAACGGTCCAGCGTCCTCGGGGTCGAGCGCCTCCGCTTGGCCAATACGTGGGTCGCGCTCGCCTTTCTTCATTGCCTTGGCGTTCGCGGTCGCAGCCTTGACCTGCTCCTTCACCGAGCTCTCAAGGGCTGCGAATGCTTCGTCTAGAATTTGTCGCGGCGCTGCGGCATCGGCAGCGCCGAGCCATTCTTCCAAGGATGACCCAAGAAAGCGCAGTACGATGTCGGCCGCGTGCCAATATTTGGCTTCCCACGCATCCAATCGCATCGTCTTGAAGGGCAGATCGCCCGAATGGAGTTCCGCGTTGCGCCGCTCGGCAATGCGCATGCAAAAGTCCTGCACGCTTTTGTCGAACCGCGGCGCCAGATGGGTCAGCCGCTCGAACAGCGTCTTCGCGGTAATCGTCTTAACATCGGTCGTGATCTTGATCCCAGCGGCGACGAACATGGACGGCCAGTGGGTCGGGTCCACGATGAGCGATGGGTGTTTGGATGCCAACGCAGCCTTTCCGAGCAGTTCGAGTGCGAGTGACGCCCAAAGCTGATACTCGTCCAGTTCGTCATCGCCTTTGCTAGCCATCGCGCGGCTCATGTACACCTTGGACTTCGCGAGCAGCGCTTCGCTGTTGATCGCAATGAAAGTCGCATCAGCCATCGACCAAGATCCTCGCGAGACGTCGGCCGCTCGCGGCTTCGGACGCGGCTCGCCCGTGCAATGCCCGCCAGTTATCGATCACGACAATCTGTCCATTCTTCCAGTTCAAAAGTTGTTCGGGCGCCTCGGCGAGGCGCATCCTCACCGCGTCGAGAGCCGCTCGTCCCCTCCTATCGAGCGCTTCCATGCAATTGGGATCAAACCGCAAATAAGTGCCCGACCGCGGCAGGATGGTCGCGTAGAAAGAGCTACGGCCTGATCGCACGAGCAGAGGCACGCTTCGGAGCAGCGCCAGCTCGTCGGGCTCGAACTTCAGGTTGGCACGGTCGACCAGTCGCGTCGCCGAACCACTCCTGCCGGCCGATAGACACCCCAGTACGATGTACCGGCACGGTCGCGCATAATGGCTGCATTCTACATGCAGAGGCAGCGTGCCTAAGCCTGATTGAGCGCTCGCCGAGCGAGGGTGAGCGCGGAATGTATCGAGCGGTTGGATCACCTGCTCCGTTCGATCTCCACGGCCGGGCACCTTTGTTCCCAATCGATCGGCTATGGTTCTAATTACATCCCACACTAAAGCGTCCGCGGCGCTGCAGGTTGTCTCGGGCGTGTAGACTGCCCAAGGCGTGGACGCGAGCTGCGCAATGAGATCATCGATCACAGTCACCGAACAGCCACCGATCGTGTGGGGCGTATTGACTGCGGCAGAAGCTGCTGAATTTTCGCCAGCTGGGCGCATCACTAAGTTTGGTTTTTGGTTAGGATTGCATCGACCGCCGTCATCGCGCCGTCGAACTCATCCAGAGCGGCTTTCGATAGTCCTGCCAACGGCGTCGGTCGGCCTAATCGAACACGTTCACCTGTTGGAGTGTTCGCTACAAACCCATGTAAGCTGATCCCGCTCACCTGCGTGGTGGCGACCAGACCCAACGCCCGCAGGGTCGCAATCATGCCGTGAACGCCGGTACGGGATACGCTCAGAACTCGCTCCATTTGGTCGGACCGCAATGCGCCCAACCCCGAGAGATAGCGCGCCAGCAGCGGCGCGCGCGAGCTGCTCCGTAGCGATGAGCACCGTTGCCGGATGGCTGCGTCCGCAACTCTCACCTCTTCCACGATCTTCGCCAATCGCCGCGCCGTCCCCTCGACCGCCCCGTAATGCGCCAGAAGTCGTTCGCTCTCGTCAACGTCGGGCCGTAGAGAATGCGCGACGATCGCCCCGGGGAGAGGGATCGAGTGACGCAACAGACCAGGAGTTTTCAGGACCGTGCCAGCGTAGAGTCCCAAGGCCCAAGTCGGCGGCGCCGTCGGCGTGAGTTCGTAGGCCCGGCGGAACACCCCGTCGCCGAACGTGCGCAGCTGACTTTCGTGCGGTGCGAACACCGCGTGCTTCCGTGCCAAATCGGCATAGCCGAGCGCGAGGTCCGATCTGCTGGCGGACGCCGACACTTCGGTTGCGAGTTCGGATGCCTGCCACAGATCGTCGACCGGATCAGTCTCGTCGGCGGAACCCAGCCCGCGGCGCAGCGGCCTTGCGATCGTTCCGAACGCGTCCGCGGCCTCGGCGAGAGGCTGCCATTCGTGCGCGACGAGTTCGCCGATGACGGCGTTGGCGATCCGAGCGGGCGAACGTTGCCGGTTGGTCGCTTCGTCCGAGAGCGTGACTATCCCTGCGCGCCAAGCGACGAACCTATCGTCCGTGAACGCATGCCGCTCGACCCGCAATGCGTCGACGACGCATTCGGTTACGAGCCGCGCGGCAAAGATGTCGCGCGCTTCGGGCGTGAGCCCGGTGATGGCACCGTCGAGCCGTCCGAGCGCGGCAAAAGCGGCGTCGCGGGCGTATTGTAGCTCCGCCGTTGTGGCGGAGTCGGGGACGTCGAGATCGATCATTTGGCGCCGGCGGAAAGGTTCGAAGATTTAAGATGTATAGCGATCTCGACTTCGCTTGACAGCCTCTAGTATGGACCGCCCAATGCACTATCGATAATCGGACACTATCGATAGTGACATAGGCATTTCGGCGCGATATCGACCGAAAAATGCCCCATCAAAACACTTCCGTCGCTCGCTCATCGCATCGTTCCGCGTCGGAGATCGTGACGATCAACAGCGCAGGAAAAAGCGACCTGCCTCGCCGCGGTTCCGGCCAGGCGCTCGACCGCGTCCGGCAATTGACCGAACTGCTTGCGGAACTGGTCCATCCCGATCACGCGATCGACCGGCTCGCCTACCGCAAGGCGCTGGAGGCACGCGCCCCGAACTCAGTGAAGGCGCTCGCCAGCGACCTCGCGTGCTACGCCGCGTTCTGCCGCACCGAAATCGGCGTCGGTCTGCCCGCGTCCGAAAGCCGGGTGGCCGCCTATCTCGAGCATCTCGAGGGTCTCGGCCGCAAACCCGCGACGGTCTCCCGCCGGCTCGCCAGCCTGGCGATGGTCCACGCTCTGCTCGGGGTGGGCTCGCCGACACTGGCGCCGGTGGTGCGCGACGCAATGCGCGGGCTGCGCCGCCGGATGGGGGTCAGGCAGCGGCAGGCGGGTGCGCTGAGGTTCGGGCCGGGGATCGACGCCGCGCTCGCACTCGATGGGGCGGAAGCTGCAAGGGCGGACGGGCGCGCGGATCGCGCCCGCCGCAAGGCGTTCACGCTGACCGCGCTGCTCGCCGCTTGCGACACCGATCCGCCCGGACTGCGCGATGCCGCCTTGCTGTCGCTCGGCTACGATACGGGCCTTCGTGTATCGGAACTGCTGCGGGTCGAGGTGGCGCATATCGCGCCGAGCGAGGCGGAAAATAGCGCCGGCACGCTGTTCGTCCCGACCTCGAAGACCGACCAGCACGGCGAAGGGGCGCTCGCCTGGATATCGCCCGACACCATGCGAAGGGTCGCGGCTTGGCTCGAAGTAACTGATATCCGCACTGGGCCGTTATTCCGGCGCGTGGCGGTACGGCGCACGAAAGCTCGATCAGCCACTCGTCCGGTGCGGATGGAGGCGTTGGCGCCCAACGCGCGGCTAACGCGGGATCGCATGTACGGACGTCCTGCCGTTCCGGCGAAGGTGACCTATGCGGTAGGCGATACCGCGCTGACCCCGGCCGCCGTCCGGTCGATCCTCAAGCGCACGGCGCTGCACGCCGCCGATCTCGGTCTGGTAAACCTTTACGGTAGCGCCCTCGACGATGCGATCGCTCGCCTGTCGACGCATAGTCTTCGGGTGGGGCTGACGCAGGATCTGTTCGCGAATGGCGAGGATGCGGGTCCGATCGTGCAAGCGTTGCGATGGCGCTCGACGGCGACCGCGCTTCGGTACGGGCGCGAGCTGGCACCGGAAAGCAACGCTACCGCGCGAATGCTGAAAAATATCCGGCAGTGAAACGATGTCCGGTTTCTAACAATGTAAGATTGCATTGAACGACGGGGGATGGGCCGTTAGGAGAACGTCCGGTTCTGGCGATGCAGAGCCCGAAGCAGACTTTTCGCAAGCGACCCTAATTGCCGACTTTCTGCCCGAAAAGTCCCGCGGAATTGGCCTCTAGCGGGCTCGCAGCGAATGTTCATCATTGTTGGAGAGCGACAACGCGCCGTTTTCGTCCCGCGACACCTCAAGGGTCTGGGTCAGGGTCGCGAGGAAGCGCTCTTCCTGGTTCATGAGAGCAGGAGCGCAGAGCTTTCTGGTGACCGCCAAAGTGTCGGGCACGACGAGGCGTTGCCCTTCCAGTCGGTAGGAACCGGTGTAGTTGTTGCAGGACGCGCGTCCCGAAATGCGTCCATCTGCGGAGAACCGGATCGTAACGCGGCTACTGTCGATGATCCCGCGAGTGTCGATGTCCTCTACTACCCATTCGCGTCCGAACTCCAGCGCGCCATTCACAATCATTTCGCGCGTGCATTCCGGGTAATCGCGGTCTCCAATGCGAAGTTGCGCGTTGTCGCCCTGTTGCCAGAACAGGACGTAATCGTTTTCACCCACGACAGCGTTCTCATACTTCGCACCCGATCCGCTCGGGACTCGCTCCAGAGCGACGCTACGATCATCGAGCCTAACGGTGGCACCACCATCCGCATAGGTCACGGCCAAGCGGGTATTGCCGCATGTGTAGGCAATCTTGTTCTGGTTAGCACGATTGCCATCACCATCACCATCACCATCACCATCGTCACGCACCTGTACCAGCGTTACGTTGCCGAAATCGCGGCTTCCTGCTGTAGGATCGAACAAGTGCGCCGTGTCAGTGGTCCACGCGAGCCTTCCGTCCGGTCCGTGGATCGTGGCACGCAGCGAATATCGCCCGCGCGAGGACAGTTCGTCAGTCTCGAGCCCCAGCGTGAAAGTAATAGGCACCTGTTGTCCATCTAGCGGGATCGTCCTGCTGGCGATGGTGCGTGACGGCGCATCCGCAAGCGACACGTCTTCCAGGCTGACCTTCGCGGTGCTGCCCGGTCGCAATGCGATACGCTCCCGGTAAACGAGGTTGCCGCTCAGCACCGTCTCGGTATCGCTGGCTGACGCGTCCGGTTGATTCTGGTCATAGGTCGCGCAGGCCGCAAGGCCGCTGCATGCGAGTGCCGAAGAAAGGAACAGAGTGGCAGATCTCATTGTGAATCCTGAAGTTTCAAGGAGGTTCTCGAAGAACGAGAGATGGCCATCAGCGTTCCGCGCCGCGATGCTCCGCGTTTCTCTCGGAAACGCGAATGCAGAGTCTGCACAGGAGCATGCAGGACGCGATGCTGGCGATCATCACCGCATAGGCGACCAGTCCGTAGAGGGCAGTGCCCGGGATCGTCCAGAGCAGCAGGGCGTCGTTGCCGCCGGGAACCACATTGGCCCCGAGGCCCATGAGGAACCCTCCCGCCAGGCAGCATGCGGCTTTGGCGAGCGAGGGTCCAACTACGAGGAACCGGCTTGCCAGCCAGGTGCTCAGCCATGCTCCGGCGAAGATGGCGGTGGAGGCGATCTCGGTTGCGACACCTGCCGAGAACAGCGATCCGCGCAAGGCACGACCGATCGAGGACAGATAGCTCCATTGCGGACTGCGGGCGAAGAGGGTTGCACCCAGGACTCCCGCGGAAACGAGATAGAGTAGGGCCGCATTGCGTCCGCGTTTCAGCCGCAAGATCGCCCATCCGAGCGTGAGCAGTGCGAGAATGGCAAATACGGGCGCAGCTGCCAGCGACAGCAGATCGCCTACCCGATAGCTGTCCGGTTCCTCGGGGAGGATGTAGAGGTTCGGCCAGGCCAACAGTGCGGCTGCCAGTCCCACCAGGGTCAGCAGGAAATTGGTATCGCCTTCGGCAAGACGTGAGATACTTCCCAGTATGCATGCGCGATTGATCCAGGCTCCGACTCCGAGCAGGAGGCCACCCACGACCGGTCCCCATCCGAGCACATGATGCTCCGGTAGCACGAAGCCGGATCCTGGAATGGTTAGCAGCAAGACGAGGGTGACCGCCCCTGCGGACGCCGCCGTCGCCAGGCCGAGCAGCCAGTCCCAGCGCTTTTCGACCATGAGCCTCCGGACCGAGGCGACCGTGCAGCTGTTGGCGCGAGCCAAACAGAACCCCAGGAGACCGGCGAGGATGGGAAGCATGATACCGGGGATCATAGCTTGAGGACCGCCAGTTTCTCCTGCGTCATGTCGCGCATGGTATGACCGATGCCGCCCGTGCCGTATCCCGACTGCCGACGACCGGCGAAGGGCATCCAGTCGACCCTGAATGCCGAGTGGTCGTTCACCATGACCGCCGATGCGTCGAACTTGCGGACCGCGTTCCAACCGAACTTCAGGCTGTCCGTGAAGACGGACGCCTGAAAGGCGAAAGGCAGCGAGTTCGCCTGCGCGATAGCTGCGTCCGGATCGTCGTAGCCGTAGATGCAGACGACCGGTCCGAAGATCTCCTTGGTCGACACCGAGTCGTCTCTGCCCGGTTCGAGAAGCACGGTCGGCACGTAGAAGCGATCGGACAGCCTTTTTCCTCCACATACGATCCTGCCCGATGACGCATCGACCCATTCGGCGACCCGGTCGACTTCGCCGGGTCGTATCAACGGTCCGCAGTCGGTGCTTTCGTCTTTGGCGTCACCCATCCTTAGGCTGCCGACCTGCTCGGCGAGACGCTCGGCGAATTCCTCCGCGTTCGACCGGGGAACGAACACGCGCTGGACGGACACGCAGACTTGGCCGCTATGATAGTAGCCACCCTTGACGAGCGTCGGCAGGATGTCGTCGGTCTGCACGTCCCGATCTATCAGGACCGGAGCTGCACCGCCGTGCTCCAGCGCGTAGCGGGTTCCGGGGGCGAGCTTCGAGCGTAGCATCCAACCAACCTTGGCCGAGCCGATAAACGAGAAAAACGCCACCCGCGGATCGGTGACCATCCGTTCCGCGGTCGGTATGCTGCAAGGGGCGAAGCGGCACCATTCTTCCGGAAGCCCGCTCCGGTGCAGGAGATCGACGAGAAGCTGAGCGCAGAGTGGTGTATCGTCGGAAGGCTTTACTATGACGGGACAACCTGTCGCGACCGCTGGTATGATCTGGTGGACGATAAGATTGAGAGGGTGGTTGAAGGCGCTCACCGCCACGACGGGGCCGATCGGTTCGCGGAACGTGAAGGCCGTCCGTCCTGCCCCGGCCTGCGTGAGGTCCATCGGAATCTGTTCGCCGCGTTCGCTCATCAGCTCGCCGATGGCGGTGTCCACACCGGCGATCGCGCGATCGGCTTCGACCTTCGCGTCCTTCAGCGGCTTGCCGCCTTCGCGCGCTATCAGGAGCGCCAGTTCGTCTCGCCGCGACTTCATCGCGGCCCGCGCTTCTCGCAAAATGTCGATCCGACGATGGGCAGGCAGCGCGGATTGCGGCCGATGCAGACGCACCATTTCGTCGAGCCAGCGATCGATGGTGTCCCAAGGTATGAGTTCGACCTTTCCGATCTGCTCGCCATCGCTCGGGTCCTGCACTTCGAGCATCTCGGTCATGCCGTTTTCCTCCGCAGGGCGAGCTCTTCGGTCAGAACCTCCTTGTTCTGCGAGTAGTCGACCGGCAGATCTACGAGTTGCACGCCGCCCTTTGCGAAGGCGCGCTCCAATGTCGGGCTGAATTCGTCGATGGCCTCGACACGGTGACCGGTCACGCCGTAACTTCGCGCATAGGTCACGAAGTCCGGGTTCTCGAACGTGAGGCCGTAGTCCGCGAAACCTGCTTGGTCCTGTTTCCAGCGGATCATGCCGTAGGCGCTGTCGTTTAGGATCAGCACCACGAGATTGAGCCCCAGCCTTTTCGCGGTCTCGATCTCCTGGCTGTTCATCATGAAGCCGCCGTCACCGCAGACCGCCATGACCCGCCTGTCGCGATGGAGCATGGCCGCCATCATGGCGGAAGGGAGGCCTGCACCCATGGTTGCGAGTGCGTTGTCGAGCAGGATGGTGTTGGGCTCGTAGGCCGGATAATTGCGTGCGAACCAGACCTTGTAGATCCCGTTGTCGAGCGCGATGATGTCCTCGCGACCCATCACCTTGCGCACGTCGGCTACCACCCGCTGCGGTATTGCGGGGAAGCGGTCGTCGTCCGCGCCGCGTCGAATGTGAGAATCGATCTCCTCCCGCAGCGCGGAGAACCGGCTGTCCTCACAATCGACGCGTCCCAGACTGTCGGCCAGCCTCCGAATACTGGCGGCGACGTCGCCGACGACTTCGAGCTGAGGGAAATAGACTTCGTCGACCTCGGCGGACCGGTAGTTGACATGGATGACCTTGCGGCCGCCGCGCTCCATGAAGAAGGGCGGTTTCTCGACCACGTCGTGTCCAACGTTGATGATGAGGTCGGCATGGTCGATCGCGTCGTGGACGTAGTCCCCATCGGAGAGGGCGGCGGTGCCCAGATAGTTGGAAAGTCCTTCGTCGATGACGCCCTTCCCCATCTGCGTGGACACGAAGAAGAGTCCCGTCTCGTCGACGAAGCGGCACATCGCCTTGCGCACCGAACGGCGGTTCGCTCCCGCCCCTACGAGCAGCAGCGGTCGCTCCGCCTCCGCGACCATCGCAATTGCCTTCTCAAGCACCTCCTCGCTGGGCTCGGCGTAGTGCCGGACGGAGGGCTCGAACGGAGCAGCATCGGTCTGCTCTGCTGCGATGTCCTCTGGCAGTTCGAGAAGGGCCGCGCCGGGCCTCTCCTCCTCGGCGAGCCTGAACGCCTCGCGCACGAGCGACGGGATAGTGTTCCCATGCACGATTTGCTTGGCGAACTTGCAGACCGGTGAGAACAGTTCGACCACGTCGATGATCTGGAACCTGCCCTGTTTCGACTTCTTGATGGGCTTCTGGCCGGTGATCACGATGAGCGGGAAGGCGCCGAGATGCGCATATGCGGCAGGAGTGGCGAGGTTGGTGGCACCAGGCCCGAGAGTTGCCATGCAGACACCTGGCTTGCCGGTGAGGCGGCCATAGGTAGCCGCCATGAATCCGGCGCCCTGTTCATGACGGGTCAGCACGAGTTCGATCTTCGACGTTCGCAGAGATTCAAGCAGGTCGAGATTCTCCTCTCCCGGAACGGCGAACACGTATTCGACGCCTTCCTCTTCGAGCGATCTGACCATGAGGTCGGAGGCTTTCATTCCTTGTTTTCCTTTCTACCGGTGTCTCCCATGCCCGATCCCGGTGCTGACAACGCATTCGCCAGTCGTTGCTGGGCGCTGTCCGGCCCATAGGTGACGAGCACTTCGTTGGTGTCGAGCCTCAGACCTTCCGTCGCCTCGACCCAAGTCTGTCCGCCGATCTTGCGGACGACCAGGAGCCTGAGCTCAGGATGATTGGCGAGAAGGCGCCGAACTTCGATCGGATCGGTTCCGGCATGGATATGCTCGGCCACCGAGTGGTTCGGCGCGATCTCCGCGAGCCTGACGAAGCCATCGTTCTCGAAACTGCCGAACCTGCGAAGAAGACGACCGATGAGCCTGCAACTCATGCGGTCCACCGTGTCGTTCAGCATGACGAACAGTGTGAAGCCGATCGCGACTGCGATCGTGGCGATCTGCCAGATCGTCGACTGGGTATCCATTCCGGTTCCGACGAAGGCGACGATCAAGGTCGTCGCGACCGAGGCAAGCCCGATATTGCCCGCGATGATCGCCGCGGTGATGATCCGTCTACGTAGCGGATGGTTGACGATCATCTCGGTCTCGTTGGTCGTGAAGCCGGCACCGGACAGCGCAGAAACGGTCTGGAAGCGTGCGATGTGGTCGGGAACCCCGGTATGGCGCAAGGCGACGGAAGCGATGCGCACGATCGTGGTGGAGAGCGCCAAGAGGACGGCGATGGTCAGCGCGGCGCTCATGGCGCGCCGGCCTCTTCGGAACTTTCCCCACCCATCGCCGTAGCGCTGGCGTTCCGTCTGCAGACGTCGGCGAAACGAGCTGCCACCGGGTGGGCGCTCATGCCGTGGAGCACGATGCTCAGCAAGACTGTCAGCGTCACGCAGGCAAGCAACTCGTCGGCACCGGGCACGGGATAGCTTTCGAGCACCAGCAGGGCGAACAGGATGGACGCGAGGCCGCGCGGCCCGAACCATCCCAGGAAGAGCTTCTCGGGCAGGCGCAGGCCGGTCCCTGCCAACGAGAGCACTATCGGCACGACCCGCACGATGGTGAGGAACCCGATCGCGAGCACCAGCGTGCGCCAGTTCGCATGTTCCCACCCGAGCGGTGCGAGTACCGCGCCGAACACGAAGAACGTCGCCATCGTGAAGAGTTGCCCTTCCGTCTCCATGAACTCGGAGACGAAGTGGCTTGAGCATGACAGCCGGTTACCGAAGGTCAGGCCGCCCACGAACGCCGCGATCAGGCCATTACCACCGATAGCTTCGGCGCCGACGAAGCACAGAAAAGCGCAAGCCAGGAAGAATATGCCTTGGTAGGCCTCGGTCGCGAACCCCTTGCGAACCGCGTAATCCAGGAGACCCGCCGCGAGCCAGCCCACACCGACACCGGCGATCGGGCCGAGGGCGATCTGCGTTAGGCCGGAGCCGACCAGTGCCGAAGTGCTTTCGCCGGCCATCGCTCCCGCCTGGCCGACCGCGGCAACGGCCGCGATCAGCACGACCGGCAGGGCGAGCCCGTCGTTCAGTCCACTTTCGACCAGTACGCCCTGCCGCAAGCGTTGCGGTATCGCCTTGTCGGATACCACGGCCTGACCCAGCGCGGCATCGGTCGGCGTAAGGATGGCGGCGACCAGAAGTGCGAGCGCCCAAGGTTGCTCGGGCGAGACCCAGGCCGCGAGCGCCGTGCCCAGCGCCAGCGTGAGCGGCATGCCGATCAGCAGCATCCGCGCTGGGATACCGGCATTGCCTGCGAGTTCACGGATCCTGACACGCGCCGCGTCTGCGAAGAGCAAGAGAATGAGCGTCAGTTCCGCGAAAAGATGCAGGACCTCTCGCCCCTCCTCCCCGCCGACCAGCTCGGCTCCGACCAGATAGGTGAGCCACCCCAGACCTGTGAAGACGATCGGCATTGTGACGACCGACATCTCGGCACGCTTCGACAAGGCGGCGAAGACGAGCACGGCGGCCAACAGGGCGGCGAGGACGAGGTAGGTCATATGAGTTATCCCGGGAAGACCGGCGTGGCGCCCTGCGCCAGCTTCAGCCGGGTCCACAGGTTCATGTTGATGACGATCGCCGCGATCTCGGCGATCTCCTTCTCGGAGAAATGCTTCGCTGCTACGTCGTGGACGCCCTGGAAATCACGTCCCTTGCCGTCCGTCAGGGCGTCGCAGTAGCGAAGCGCCGCGCGTTCCTCGGACGAGTAGAGTTCGCTTTCCCACCAGCTGGCCAGATTGTCGATCTTCGCGGTCTCGATGCCCTGGTCGTGTGCCGCCTTGGAATGGAGGATCAGGCAGTATGAGCATGTGTTCACCTGCGCCACGCGAAGCCGCAGCAGCTGTGCGAGCTTCCTGTCGAGATCGAGATCCGCAGTGTAGCCGAACGCGCCTGCGAGCTGCTTGGCGAGATCGTGGAATGGCGTGAGATCCGGGTCGAACCGGCGGTCTTCGAAATTAGGCTGGGTGTCAGGCATTGGTCTTGGCTCCTTCTCTGCGGGGCAGTTTCCATTCAGGACGGGGGAAGTGGCAGGTGTATCCGTTCGGATAGCGTTCCAGATAGTCCTGGTGCTCGGGCTCGGCTTCCCAGAACGTCTGGGCAGCCGAGACCTCCGTGACCACGGGGGCGGGCCACAGACCGGAGGCGTTGGCGTCCTCGATCGTGTCGAGCGCCACGCGTCGCTGTTCGTCGCCGATGTAGAAGATTTCCGAGCGGTAGGACGTTCCGACGTCACCGCCCTGGCGGTTCTTGGTGGTCGGATCGTGGATCTGGAAGAACAGCTCAAGCAAATCGCGGTAGCTCACCACGTCGGGATCGTATTCGATCTCGATCGCCTCGGCATGGCCGGGATGGTTGCGATAGGTGGGGTTGTCGTTCTCTCCGCCGGTGTAGCCGACACGGGTCGCGGTGACCCCGTCGCGCTTGCGGATGAGATCTTGCATTCCCCAGAAGCAGCCTCCGGCAAGGATCGCCTTCTTGGAATGGTCAGTCATGATCGTTCTCCTTTGCTTCGTCGAAGATGTGAACCCAGTCGCCGTATCCCTTAGAAACGAGGTCTTCGACCGGGATGAACCGCAGTGCTGCGGAATTGATGCAGTAGTGCTTTCCGGTCTCGCTAGCCGGACCGGCGCGGAACACGTGGCCTAGATGGCTGTCGCCGTGCCGTGATCGGACTTCCGTTCTTGCGTCGCCATCTCCTTCGCGGCGAAGCACCAGATTGTCCGTCACCGGTTTCGAAAAGCCCGGCCAGCCCTGATGCTTTCCCTCCTTGTCAGCCGAGCTGAACAGTGGTTCGCCCGATACGATATCGACGTAGAGGCCGGACTGGGTGTTGTCCCAGTAGGCATTGCGAAAGGCTCTCTCGGTTCCCCCTTCTTGCGTTACATGCCGTTGTTCGGGCGTAAGTCGGGCGAGCGCGTCTTCGCTCTTGCAATACTTGGTCTGGTGCGGGGATGTCGCATTCGTCATGGGTCAGCCTCCCGGACCGCAGTCGAGGCAACGCGGCGGCGGCTTCCCGCCCATGTCGAGATGGTAGTTCAGCATCCTCAATGCGGTTCGCAGTCCCTCCTCGATCACCGGGTGATAGAAGGGGCGCTCGAGCATCTGGCCCACGGTCAGGTTGGACTGCAACGACCAGGCCAGAAGATGGGCGATGTGCTCGGCACGTGGTCCGACCATCTCTGCGCCCAGGAAGCGGCCGGTGTCCTTCTCGCCATAGACATGTAGGACACCCTTGTTCACGCCCATGACCCGGGCACGGCCCTGATCGCCCCAGTCGACTGCCCCGGTCTCGAACTGCGCGTTCCGCGCCGTAAGATCGCGATGGCTCTCGCCGACGATCATGATCTGCGGATCGGAGAACACCACGCCCAGCGGCGCGCTGCGCGCGAAACGGCGGACTTCGGGATAGTGGGCCGCGTTGTAGCCGGCCACGTATCCTTCGTCGGCCGCTTCGTGCAGCAGAGGAAGTTCGGGCACCGAATCGCCCGCGATGAAGATGTGCGACTTGCCGCATCTGCCGCTGAGTTCGTCGTAGAGCGGTATTCCCCGCTCGTTCAGTTCCAGACCGGTGTTCTCCAAACCGAGATCATCGACGTTCGGGCGGCGCCCGGTAGCGACGAGACAGTAGTCGAAGGATGTGGTCGACTGTTCCCCGTCAACCAGATGCGTGATCTCGACGCCATCGCCCACCTTCTCGACCTTTCTGACGTCGGCATCCGAATGGAACGGGAATTCGTCTGCGAAGATGTCGCGCGCGCTGTTGACGACCACCGGATCGGAGATCGGCCCGACCCCGCCGCCCCGCCCGAAAAGCTCGACATGGACACCGAGACGATGGAGCGCCTGACCGAGTTCCAGGCCGATGACACCGGCACCGAACACCGCGACGGACTGCGGAAGGCCGTCCCAGTAGAACACGTCGTCGTTAGTGATGAGCCGATCGCTCAAACCTTCGAACATCGGCGGGATATTGGTGCGCGAACCTGTGGCGATGATGATGCGCTCGGCACGGACGGTGCGCCCGTCGCTGAGCTCCAATTCGTGGTCGGACACAAACTTCGCTCGGGCGCAGGCCTTGTGCTCGGCAGGCCAGCTATCGACTGCTTCGAGCACGAAGCCGACGAACCGGTCGCGCTCCTCGCGCACGCGCTTCATGACGGCCCTGCCATCGATTTCCGGTTTGCCGAAACGGACGCCGAACTGGTCGGAGTGCTGTCCGTGCCAGGCCGCGTCCGCGGCGGCGATGAGCAGCTTGGACGGCATGCAGCCCACACGGGCGCAGGTCGTGCCGAAGTCGGCTGCCTCGATCAGCAGAACGGAATCCGTATGCGAGGATACCTCGCGATAAGCACGCATTCCGGCGGTGCCTGCGCCGATGATGGCGATGTCTACGTTCTGATCGGCCATTTGCTTTCCTTTCAATGCCTCAGTCTGGGTGAGCTACGGTCAGCCGATCTCTTCGACCTGGTCGAGATATTCACCGTATCCCTCCGCCTCCATGTCGTCGCGGTGGACGAACCGCAGCGAAGCCGAGTTGATGCAATAGCGCAGGCCGCCACGATCCTGCGGTCCGTCGGGGAAGACATGGCCGAGATGGCTGTCGCCATGCGAGGAGCGGACCTCCGTCCGCACCATGCCGTGGCTGTCGTCTCGCAGCTCGTTGACGTTGCCCTTTTCGATCGGTTTGGTGAAGCTGGGCCACCCGCAACCGGACTCGTACTTGTCGGATGAAGCGAACAGCGGCTCTCCGCTGACGATGTCGACATAGATGCCCGGCTCCTTGTTATCGAGATGCTCGCCAGTTCCGGGTCGCTCCGTGCCGTTCTCCTGCGTCACGCGGAACTGCTCGGGAGTGAGGCTGTCGATGGCCTGCTGGTTCTTCGAATAGGTCATGGTTTATTCCCTTCTTCAGGTCTGTAGTTGTTTGGATTGGAGACGGGATACGATCTCGCCGAGTAACTGCGGATCGAGCCGGTTGCGGTAGTTAATGTCGAGGAAGCTGTATCTCACGCGCTGGTCCTCGCCGATCACGTAGGTCGCCGGGACCGGGACGAGCCATTCCTCGGAGCCATCACGCCTGACGGGCTCGAGACCCGTCTCTCGCGACATCGGCCTTATCGGCGCGGGCAGCTCGTAGAGCAGCCCGTAGCGCTCCGAGACGCGGGCTTCCCGATCGATCAGCATCGGAAAGCCGACGTCGTGTTCGTCCTGCATGGCGGACGCTGCGGCTTCCGACTGGGGAGAGATAGCCACGAGGCACGCGCCGATCTCCTCCAACGTGCCATGAATTTTCGCCAGCGCGTCCATTTCGAGCGAGCAGAACGGACACCACCGACCGCGGTAGAAGCTGACCACGACCGGTCCGCTACGGCATGCGTTCGCGAGATTGAGCCGACCTCCTCTCGCCATTTGCAGATCGAAGTCTGGGGCCTGCTCGCCTGCTTGGATCGCGTCTTCGTAGGTGAATGCATCCTTCATCGCTTGGTCGGCCTCCCGAACCAGTCGGACGTCTTCTTCGCCCATCGAGCTGAAATAGGCGTCCTGTCGGCGTTCGAGTTTATGGGTGAAGTTGGTCATGGATATTCTCGATCGAGAGTATGGGTGGGTTGGAGATGGTGGAGCCTAACCGCGACTTGCCGCGAGCGCATCCCGCAGTGCCCAGAGTGATACCGCGAGCAGGACGATGTCCTTGAGCAGGAACTGTCCGGGCAGGACCGATATGGCCAGCGGACCGACGTCGGGAAGGAACACGCCAGGCGTCGAGAGGAAGAAGGTCGAGGTCAGCAGGAACGTCGCGGATGCCCCGATCGCTCCGGCGATGGCGAAACGTGGTGCCAAATAGCGCATGGCCAGCAGACCGGCGATCACGAGTTCGACCGTCCCTATCAGCGCGGCTGCTCCATCGCGGCCGAACAGATCGAGCAGGAAGAAGACGAAGGGGCTGTTCGCCATCAGTCCCTCGATCGCTTCGGCTTCGTAGGCGGTGAACTTCATCGCCCCGAACCAGACGAAGACCAGAACCAACGAGAGGAATATCATCTTCTCGCCGATGTGATCGAGGAGACCCTCCAGTCGGCGGAGAAGGTTCGGCTGATCATGTAGTTCATTGGCGCTAAACATCTAATCGTTCCTCTCTGGAATATATGTTTGATGTCCGAGCAGATAGGGTCACGCTGATCGTTGCAAAACCCAGGCTACGACTATAAGTGCTATTCCCATGAGGAATAGTAACGTCGATCTTGTCTCAATGCGACAGTTCGTGGCCGTGGTAGAGGCCGGTTCCTTCTCCGCCGCCGCCCGCAGGTTGCGGGTTGGACAACCTGCAATCTCAAAGGCCATGTCTCGGCTCGAAGCAGAACTCGGCGCAAAACTGCTCCTTCGGTCTACAAGGGCCACTCAGACGACAGAGGCGGGCGAGCGCTTCTACGAGGGTTGTATCGAGACGCTGGAGGCTGCCGAGAAGCCCGAACAGGCGGTCCGCGACGAAAACGATAGTGAGTCCGGACCGATCCGGGTGCAGGTGCCCGAACTTCTTTGGAAGGGGTCGTTGCTTACGGCATTCCAGCAATTCCATCGAGATAATGCCGCAATCGAGTTTACAGCATTTACCCAACTCGAAGACACTGCGCTGGTGTCTGGCGGAATTGATATCGCGGTGGTGCTCCATGATCCGTCAGTTCCCGACATGGTCGCGCGGAAATTGGGAGAGACTAGAACCGCGCTCATCGGAAAGCCTAGCCTTGTGGCAAGATGGAGCGAAGCTAGCGGATCGCACGAGTTGATGGATGCTCCGGCCGTACATCTCACGGACACGGCAGAAGGCGGGCGCTGGATCTTTGCTGAAGGCGGAGCCCGCGTTGCACTATACGCACGGACCTCGATCCGCGTCGATACGCCGGGAGCCGCCCTTAAGGCCGCTTCGACCGGCTATGGTTTATGGTGGGCGACCAAGCTCGAGGTCGAGACCGAATTACGCAAGGGCGACCTTGCCGAACTGCTCCCTTCGGCCATGTTGCCCAGACCGGTCTACTTTCTATTTCCTACAGGGCGTCAGCGTCCTCGTCGTGTCGATAGCTTCGCGAATTTTCTTGCTGGCCATCTACAGCCCCTGATTAAATGACCACCATCATTAGGTTGACCGAGTTGATCGAACGGCGTGGCAAGCCCGGCATGATCGTCAGCGACAACGGCACCGAACTCACCAGCAATGCGGTGCTGGCATGGTGCGGCGAGATCGGCGTGGAGTGGCATTACATCGCGCCCGGAAGGCCGATGCAGAATGGCTACGTCGAGAGCTTCAACGGTCGCATGCGGGACGAACTGCTCAACGAGACGCTGTTCTTGAGCATGGCTCATGCCCGGGTCGAGATCGCGGCCTGGGTGGAAGACTACAACCGGGAGAGACCACACTCATCCCTTGGCTACGCAACCCCGGCGGCGTTCGCCGCCGAACTGGATAAGCAATGGCCTGCTTCGCTACGCCCTACGGGCTCCGCTACGCAGCCCATTGCTTCAACCGCGCTTATGCGCAAAACAACCGCCGGGCTCTAATCCCAGCTGGGGGAAAGCTGGGGGTCACGTCAATCGTTCTTTTAATTTGGGCCCCTGATCGGGTTAGGCGATATTGAAGGTTTGGATTGGTATCCGAACGGCCAGTATTGGGTGGGAAGCGGAAGGTCTGGTTTTCGACGAATTCATAGCTATTAGAGACAAAAGCTTTGGCTCGGAGTTAGGGTAGTGTCAGGAACGGTCATCGCGGTAGCCAAAAACGAAGGACACAATTTCTCGAAGAAGATTTTTCCAGAAATCGAGATCATCGCAGGTTTGGGTGTCGATGGTGACGCTCACCTTGGTGAAACGGTGAAACATCGTTCACGTGTTAAAGCTGATCCGACGCAACCCAATCTGCGCCAGGTGCATCTGATCCACTCTGAACTCTTCGATGAAGTTGTCGAAAAAGGCTTCTCAGTGAAGCCAGCGGAGCTTGGCGAGAACATCACCACCGAGGGCGTGGACCTATTAGGCCTCCCTCGTCATGCAGTCCTCGAAATTGGTAAGGATGTGCGTTTGGAAGTGACCGGCCTCAGAAACCCCTGCGCGCAAATATACAATTTTCAAAAAGGCCTTCTGTCAGCCGTGGTCGACAAAGGCCCGAATGGCGAATTGATCCGAAAATCAGGGATCATGACGGTCGTCCTGGCGGGCGGTCACGTTCGCGCAGGTGACGCCATCAATGTGAAGCTACCTGATCCACCTTTTTTGCCGCTTGAGCGTGTATGAATGCAAAGTCCGCTTTCGGTTCCTTTGAGTGCGTCATTCTACGTCCGCAATTAGGGTCGGAAGCTGACTTAGCAAAACCGTGTCCTAAATTTGCAGAAGAGCCGAGTGAGTCGCCGGAAGTGGCACCGATATGACCTACAGCTGACCGATGGAATCCGGCGCAATTAAGGAGACAACGCCGCTTCGGTCTACCGTGGGATACGTAGCTCCAGCCTGAGACCTTCGGCGCGCATTTCGCGTTTCACCTTCGCACCCAACGCCGACGTGCAGTGCTGGATGAGCATGCTCCCAAACCCCGACCGCACACCTTCGGCGTCCTCGGCTTCGGCGATCTCCTTCGATTTTGTGTCGGCGATCTCCTCGATCCAGCAGAGACATACCGCGTCGCCGTCATGCTCGACTCTGACGGTCAGCGATCCCGCGTCGCGACCGAGCGATCCGTACTTCACAGCGTTGGTGACGAGCTCGTAGAGCAGCATCGCCAGCGGCGACAGCTTCGGAACCGGCAGGCGAGACCCATCGTCCTCGACAACGACGCTGTGCGCTCCTCCGAGATCAATCCAGGGCGCGAGCGCCATGCGCGCGATGTCGCCGATCGAAAAGCTGTGATCGCCCAGCTGCTCGAACCCTAGCCGGGCCGAAACGAGATGCGCGTCCGACATGGCCTGAATCTGCGCCTTGATGGTCTCGGTGAACGACTTCACGTCGGTCGCGGATCGCGACCCCAGACCGATCAGGGCCAGCATCACGGCGAAGGCGTTCTTTACCCGGTGGTTCATCTCGCGCGCGAGCATCTCGAGACGCTCTTCCTGGTCCTTGCGGTGGGAGACGTCCCAATTGACTCCGATTAGCTGCGCCTTGCCGTCGTCGGTGCGAACCACACGTCCACGACCGGTCACCCAGCGCCACGAGCCATCGTCACGCCGCACGCGAAAGTCGGCGGCGTAGTCGGCATTGTCGTTCAATGCCTCGTCGACCGCCGCACGCAGGGCTTCGATATCGTCCTCGTGCACACGGGTAAGGAATTCTTCGGCGCTCTTCGGTTCGCCTGGATCGGCGACGCCGAACAGTTCGCCAACGCACGCGTCGCCCACCGCGACGTTGTCGTCGAGCGACCACACGAAACTGCCGATACCGCCCAGTTCGAGCGCGAGCGCGCAGCGCTCTTCGGCCGAACTGCCGAGCCAACCCGTCCCATCCATCTTTCAAGACCCCTGACCAGAGAGCCCCGGTTCTATCGCAAGCCTTTAGATACGCAAGACAATCCGAAGTTGGCTAACATGCTCGGCCAACCATCTCGACCGGGGGTATTCGCCGAGAGAACCCGCCGCCAGTACGCACTGAGATACTGGCATGTAAAAAGCGGTAGATACTTGAGCCTTCAGCGAGATATACACATAATGGTCATGGTTGGGAGCCTGCCTGCTTTACGCGAGGACGATCAAATTTGACCGACAACGATCCCCAGCGTCTCGTGGCCCATATCTGGGTCACGCGGCTCGCATGGATCCAGGATCGTCTGCGCGAGGGTCGGAATATCGAGCCGCTTCTTCGGCATGCCTTTCATCTCGCGCAGATCGCGCCGCTGAAGTTCGCCAATTTGCTCGGCGATCTCATTAGCGAGGAAGCATACGAAGCGGCGCTCGCACACGAGGACTGGGACAGGGCCGCGAACCTTCTGCTGGGCGAACATGTAAGGATCGCGCGCCTCACGCCGTCCAGCGGCGTGATGGCGGTCATCGTTCGAGACGAACGCTCATCGGGATCCGCGATCGGTGGCACCTACGCGCAAGCCGCGCTCGATGCATGGATCGCGCGGATTTTCGATGCAACGGGCTTGAATGATACCTCCTTTACATACCTCGATTGATGTATCGGAGGCGAATGCGGCACTCCTTCTCCCTGATGATGGAGATTTACCCCAGTTCGTTCCCGTGGCATGGCAAGTCATGGCATGATTAGAGGACTTTAGCCCGTCGAATGACCGAGGCGCCGGTCCACGAAAAGCGCGGCAAACGGATATGGACGACACTATCATACGGAACTTTCGGCTCGGCGACCGCGAGAAAGCGGACGCGTCCGACGTCCTGCCGCTCGCCCACGAGCACGCGCTTCAGAGCGCGGGCGCGGCCTTCCACGCGCTCGCCGACACGATGCCGCAGATGGTCTGGTCGACCCTGCCGGATGGCTCGCACGACTATTACAATGCGCGCTGGTACGAGTTCACCGGCGTACCGGTGGGATCGACCGATGGCGAAGGATGGGCCGGCATGTTCCACGAGGACGACCAACCCGCCGCATGGGAGCGCTGGACGCACAGTCTCGCGACTGGCGAACCCTACGAGGTCGAATACCGTCTGCGCCACAAATCGGGCGAATACCGCTGGATGATTGGACGCGCGCTTCCGATCCTGGACGACGGCGGAGACATCCTGCGCTGGATCGGTACCTGCACCGATATCGAGGAGCAGAAACGCGCGGCGCTACAGAACGAGATCCTGAGCCAGGAGCTCAGCCACCGGATCAAGAACATCTTCGCGATCGTCTCGGGGCTGATCAGTCTGACCGCGCGCGCGAACGAAGCCTTCGGCGAAACCGCCAGGGAACTGCTGGGGCGTATCTCGGCTCTGGGCCGCGCGCACGAGTTCGTACGACCCCATTCGGAACAATCGCGTCCGCAGGCCGAAGACGTGACGCTCTCAAGCCTGCTCGCCACCATATTCGCGTCGTATCCTGCCTATTCGGACGGCCGGATCGCGATCACCGGACCCGACATCGACGTCGGCAGCAAGGCGGCGACGCCGATCGCGCTCGTCTTTCATGAGCTCGCCACCAACGCGATGAAATACGGAGCACTATCCAATGCTAAAGGGTCGATCGCCTTGGCGCTGACGCAGGACGAGGAGGCCGTGTCGTTCGTCTGGACCGAGACTGGCGCGGACATTCCGGACGATGGCGAACCGGTGCCGGGGTTCGGTACGCGCCTGCTCGATCTCGCGATTAATCGGCAGCTGGGCGGTAGCTACGAGCGGCGCTGGCATACCGATGGCTTGACCCTGACGATGACGGTCAGGCGCGACAGAGTGCAGGACCTCTAGGTTCCGAAGAGGCGCAGACGCTTCGGCGGATCGACGCTCTCACCCTGGGCACGGGCGATCACATAGTCGAGTACACCCCGCAGATCGTTTACGTCGACGGGCTTCTCGAGCGCGCCGAGCGTCCCCTCGATCCCCTCACCAAGCTGATTGGGGTTAGCGGTTGCGAAAACGACGTCGATGCCGTAGTCTGCGACAAGCTTCTGCGCGATGACGGGCCCCGTCGCGCCATCGGCGAGGTTGACGTCGACCAGCGCAACATCGACCGATTGCGACGCCTTCTCCAGTGCGGAGCGCATGTCGTCGGCGACCCCCGCGCAAGCATAACCGAGATCCTTGATGACCTCCTCCATCTCGATCGCGATGAGAATTTCGTCTTCGACGATCAGTATGGTGGTCGGCATCGGCACGCGGTCTGCAGAAAATTGACAAGGATTACGAGGCTGGGACGCTTGGTTCGGGCGCGGGTTCCGAAAAACCTCACAATTATCAAAGGTTCGAACCGTATTTTGCAGTTCGGACGCAGAGAAAGATACCGTCATGCCGCCAGCGCAAGCCGGTTACGGCCCGCCCGCTTGGCCTCGTAGAGCGCGGTGTCGGCGGCCGCCATGGCGTATGCGAGACCATCGCTTTGCACGAGCAGCGCGATCCCGCCGCTGACTGTTACGCGAATTTCATGGCCCTCGAAATAGGTCGTCTCGTTCTCGATCGACTTTCGAAGCCGCTCGCATATCGTCATCGCCTGATCGAGCGTCGTCTCGCTGAGCAGCACGGCGAACTCCTCGCCGCCCAACCTTGCGATCCGGTCGTCTTCGCGCACCACCTTGCGCGCCATCCGCGCAAACGTCTTCAGCACCTCGTCGCCCGCGGCATGTCCGTACCGGTCGTTGACCTGCTTGAACCGATCGATGTCGAACACCGCGAGGCGGTGCCTTCCCGCAACCGCGACGCGCTCCTCGATCGCGCGCGCGAACCCGCGGCGGTTGAGGAGCCCGGTCAGGACATCGGTCTCGGCCTCAACTGCCAGCGCCTCTTCGCGCGCCTCGCGGTGCGAGATGTCACGGATCACGCTCACGCTGCCGGTGACCTTGCCATCGTCGCCGTACACGCCCTGAATGTGCGTTTCCATCCAGGTTTCGGCACCGTCGCCGCGACAGGCGCGGTATTCGACGATGATCGGCGTCTCGGGCGAACGGAGCGCGGCGAGATGTATGTCGTACACGCGTTCGCGGTCGCCCGGGTGAACCAGCTCGAGACCGAACGTTCCGACCAGAGCGTCGGGATCGTAACCGCCGAGCGCCCGGATCGAGGAGGATACGAACCTGATGCGTCCGGTAAGATCGAGATTCATGACGATATCGGACGATTTTGCGGTGAGGAGCCGGTAGCGCGCCTCGCTGTCGCGCAGCGCTTCGTGGACCTGTTTCCTGCGCGCCAGGTCGGCGGCGATCGGAAGCGCGGTCAGGACGATGACCGCGAGATAGAATTGGAGGAACTGGAGGCGGCCGCCGAGATCGGTGCCCATCAGGGCCACCGGACCCGTGCCGCGCATTGTGAAGTATCCGCCGACGAGGGTGAGGATGATGACCGACAGCGCCGCTCCGAACCGTCCAAGACGGAATGTCGCGACGATCATCGGCAGGAACGGCAGGAAGAGAAGCGGCAAATCATCCTGCGCGAAGACCAGGACCGCGGTCGCCAGGACCGAAGCCAGTGCCGCGCAGGCCTCAAGCGTTCTCGACGGTGTCGCATTCCGCACCCAATCGCCGAAGTCACCGCGCAGGAGTAGAGCGAAGAGCGGCGTGAAGGCGAGCGCTCCCAGACTATGTCCGGCGAACCAGCGCAACCAGTTCGCCCAGAAGGGCTTGCCGGCGACTTCCGCGACGAGCGCCCCGCCGAACGCAGTGAGCGCCGGCGCCGCGATCCCCGCCGCAAGAACGAAAGCGAACATGGCATCGAGGGAATCGAATCTGGTCGCGCTCGGCTTGAGCAGGCGCAGCAGGACCGCTCCCATGATCGCCTCGCTGACGTTGATGAGCGCGAGCGGCAGCGCATAGGCTGGACCGAACCCAAACGCGGATGTCGCGATCGTGCTGGCAAGAGCGCAGACGAAGACGGGGGCGAGCCAATGGCGGCGGGACGTGATCGACAGTTCGGCGAGAAGCAGCGCGTTCGCGACCCGGATGAAAGCGACGCCGTTTCCGAACCGCGTCGTCGCGGCGGCGGCCGACGCGAGCAAAAAGTAGCCGAGCGCCAAGCCCATGGCCCTTTTTATTCGCCGTGATCGATCGCCGGTCATGGTGCGTAGTTTGGCGAAGGATGGTTAAGATCGCGCTATGGCAGCCATCCATGCGATACGTAGATAGCCGTTAAGACCTGGCTATTCGGAACTGGCGAGCCTTCGTCGATCTGCTTGGCTTATGCACTCGATCAGGTCGCTGCTGCGGCGTCAGATCCAGGCCATAACGGTTTGAGAGCGTACGGTAACGAAGCCGCTATCCGCGCCGCCTTGTCTGCCTCGAGCTTCTCGTTCCACAGCCAGAACACGTCCTCCACCAGGGACGGTACGCGGAAATGATGCGCCTTCACGTGCTCGTAGACACGCTCGCGGAAGGTGTCGGCGTCGAGCAGATCAATCGGTCCCTCGTCGAGCCGCCAGTCCTGCAGGAATATGCCCCGCTCGAGCGCAGGAAACTGGTTCGCAATCACGATGACGCCTTCGTTCGAAAGCGAGCGGCGCAGCTCGTGCATGACCGCGCGCATCTGCGGCCCCGACTGGTGCGTGGTGCGAACGTCCATGCGCGTCGCCAAATCGCGGCACCATTCGACATGCAGCCGGCTCGCATGTTCGACATCGTAAGGATGCGCCATCGTTCGCTAGCTCACTTGGATATCAGAGCCTCAGGTCGATCACGGCCTCGACACCGCGCACCATCACCGTGCCCGAACCGTCAACCTGGTTTGCGCGGCCGAATTTCACCCTCGCGCCCGAATTGCGCAGGCGCGCCGGCAGGCGTCCCGCGGCGTGCCAGTCGGCGCATTGCCGCGCGGTGCACAGCACCTTACGCGGCGCCGCACCCTCGATGCCCTCGGTCAGTTCGAGATAGCAATTGTCGCCGCATTCGAAGCTGTTGAGGGCAACGGGCTTGTATTCGAGCCGGTCGTATTCGCGCGAGCGCGCCTCCATCACTTGCGCGTAGTTCTCAGAATTGATCGGCGTGTCCGCAGTGACCCTTGATTGGCCCTGCCCCGTGGATGCGGAGCTTCCGCCTTCGCCGGTGAGCCGGCGCCGCAGCGCGGCCGGCACCTGCGCGGTGGAACAGGAGGCGAACGCCACGCCTTCTGTCGTGAAGTGCACCTGATCGGTGACGGTGATCGCCAGCGTCTCGTCGGTGCGCGAGCCGTCATAGGTGTTCTCGCAGGAATTGCGCAGGCGGTAGGTATCGCCCGAGTGCGAGAGCACTTCGGCGCGGCACGCGCGCGTGCTGGACCCCGAAAGCCCCTTGCCGTCCCAGACCCGCCAGGCGGCGTTGGCGGGGTTCTCGCAGCTCGTGCCCTCGATAACGTACACACCCGGCGTGAGCGGGATCGTATCGGGCGCGGCGGCGCCCGAGGTAATGCGCGGGAGAGAGGCATCGGTCTGGCCTGCTGCAGGGTTCCCGGCTTCCTCTTGCGGCTCGGAAGTCGCGGTTTCGGTCGATGCGCTCGGATCGTCTACGCCGGACCGGTTGGAAGCTTCGCATGCCGCGAGCACGAGTGAGCAGAAGGTGGCGAGTGTAGCGGATGTGACGTGCTTGATCATGACCTTAAGGTTAGTGAACGCAAAGAGTTTCAGATCCGCGTAACACTTGCGGGAAGACGGCATGGGCCGACCAAGCGCGGGGCGAAGTGGAGGTGCGGATAAGCGAAAGCTGAACCCGGGCCGCGCGAGCCCGGCTCTGAGAGATTTATCTGGCCGGGACACGGACCCGCATATCGAACACCTGTCGGTTTGTGGCGCAGGCGAGGTTGATCAGGATCATGGCGAGACACCAGGTTTGCTGGAAAGGATCGTCCGAAATAACCCCGAGGATTGCAAGCGCGATTGTCACGCAGACCGAGTGGACCCGGTTCAGCGCAGCGAACCCCCATCTGGACTTCGCACGCGAGCGCTCGGTTCTCGCCGATATTGAAGACGAGCCGGTCTCACACCCGGCTTCGATCGGACGGGGGGCATCGTTCGCTCCAAGCCGTGTGGCGAGCGTCGTCGCGATCGCGCGCATGGCTCCGAGTCTCTCTTCCCAATCCTCGATCTTGTCGCGGAGCGCCTCCTCGAAAACGCTCGCGTGTCCGCCCAGCACGCGGGGGATCTCGGTGGCGAACAGCCGCCGCTTCGTAGAGCCAATCTGCGCTTCGACCACCTCGAAGTCGGCGAGGTGACAGTCGATCTCGGTGGCGATCACGAGCCGCTCGATCTCGGCCAGGTCGCGAAGACCGCTCCCGAGGCCTCGCATACCATTGGCCGCCAAGGCATTGCTCATCAGGTCCGGATCGAGCCGGTTGCCCTTCAATAGCCGCCAGAGCAGGCTCCTGAAGATGCACCCGGATCCCGGCACGGCCTTCTCGAGACTGTCGATGACACCGTTCGTCTCGTCGCTCGGCACCCTCTCGCCGGCGAGATAGAGCGCGTATTTGCGATGCGTGATGGGCTTCGAGCTCGCAGAATGTCGCGCGTTGGAACGCCAGATGCGCTCCGCGTACTCGAAGGCGAGCACGGTACGCGCGGTGTCCATCGGATGGGTTCGGCGTCTGTCGCCCACGTCCTTCCTCCTTCGACCATGGTAGGACGATCCCGCGACCGCGCAATTAAATTACGAGGGTTATGGGCGGTCCAGCGCCGACGTGCCAGCGTGGCTACTCGTACGCCGGTGCGGAGCGCGCCGATTCGGCCGGATCGCCGATCGGCTGCCCGGCAGGGGTAACCAAGTCCGAAACCCACGGACGCTAACGCGAGAGGAGTTACGCCGTGACCTGACGTAGAGCGCCGACCACGATAAAAATCGAACCATGCCAGAATGCGCGAGGCCCCGAGCGTAGCAGCGCTCGAGGCCTCGAAGGATCCGTTGGACCACCTGTTCTTTGTCTCCAGCATTTTCGGCTCCCTGTCAACCGGCAACCCTCGGGTTGCCGACCTAGAATGCTGGAGAAGTTCCATGACCGTTTCAGACCTGCCGCTCGGCAAAGGACGCTGCCGCCATGTCGTCGAGATGGCCCATGCGCGCCGACATACGAACCATAGCGATCTTGTCGTCGCCCTTGCCGATCCCGACTATGTGGAAACCATGTTCCGCCTTGGAGGCGCCTCCGCGAAAGCCCGCAATCTCGTTTGCGCCCGCAAGGCCCTTGTAAAACTTCTCGCGAAAGGTTCGATCGATTGGGCTAGCGACACCCTCGCGGTCGTACGCCGCAAGATCGTCCGTGTCGCCAAAGATCCGCGATTGGAGGACACGCGCGATAATGTGCAGCTGAAGACGCTGCCGGACATGATCCTGTACGCGCAGAGCCAGGGCCTCGTCTCGCGGCATGGGTGGAGCTTGCGCGACCTGTTCGGCGCGCTAGACTTCAAGCTCGCGCTCCGTCGCGAAGGGCTCGACGATCATGCCGCCCAGCGCGACTTCCGCTTCGTGGTCCATTTCATCATTTGGGCCCGACTGCATGCGGTCGCGCGAGCTGCTCCGACGGACGACCGTATCGAAGCGTTCGCCGAACACGATTGCGTTTGCGGATTACAGGTCCAGGCGACCACACCGACGGGTCTGATCAGCAGACGCCGGGCGCTGCGGCGGTGGCGCCGGTTCCTGAACGGCGATCCCATCCTGACCCAGAACGGCGACGTGAGGAGGGAGAACCGCAAACCTCCCGCACCGCTCGCGCCGAGCGTGGCGGCGTTCAAGGCCTACCTGCTGGACGAACGCGGGTTCGTGCCGGCCACCGTCGCGAGCTACATCAACGACATAGCTCGCTGGCATCATCGGCTCGGCGAAGATGCGGGTCAATACACGCCGCGATCGATCCGCCGCCTGTGCCGGGAGGAGTTCGCGAAGCGCGCGCCCGGCGCGCAGACGCGGTTCCTGAGCGTCCTTCGCGGCTACATCGCCTTTCGTGCGGGCAACGACGAGTGCGATCGCACCCTCCTTAACGCGATCGTCTCGCGGCCGACCTATACGCAAGGCACGATCCCCAAGACCAAACCCTTCAAGACGCTGCGCGGATACATCGCGGCGTGCGATACCGACAAACCGGTCGGCCTGCGGGCCCGTGCCGTCATGGCGCTCCTGCTCGAAACCGGCATTCGCGCGAAGGAAGCCGGACATCTCAAGCTCGAGGACATCGATTGGGAGAACGGCGAGTTCGTCATCGACGGCAAGGGTCGCCAACGCGAGGCGATGCCGCTGCCTGAAAGCGCTGGCCACGCCATGCTCGACTGGCTCGAGAAGGGGCGACCGCAATGCGATTGTCCCTACGTGTTCGTCCGCCTGCGGCGGCCCTATCAGGCGCTAAACCTGAACAGCGGTATCAGCACGCTCGTCCAGGCCGAACTCAGAAAACAGGGCGTGCGGCGTTCGGGCGCGGCCCATGTCTTTAGGCACAGCTTCGCGCGCCAGCATCTCAAAGGCGGGCTGACCCTCCCGCAGATCGGACGACTGCTTCGTCACCGGATCGTCGACACCACCCAGATCTATACGAAGGTGGACGACAGGATGCTCGCCGCCCTCGCGCAGGAATGGCCGGGAGAGGCGGCATGAAGGAGGATATCGAACGCTATCTCGCCCTGCGCGCCTCGCTCGGCTACGGCGACGCCTGCCTCGCCCGTATCCTGCGGCGATACGGACGCCACGCGGAAGCCCATGGATGGAATTTCGTCGCGCGTAAAAACGTTGACGAGTATCTCCGATCCGTGGTCCCATCGCCGCGAAAGAGACGCGACGTGTTCCACATGATCCGCCGGTTCTCGGACTGGATGCGTGCCGAAGATCCCCGCTACCAGGAGCTCGAGGCGCGCTATCACGGCATCGGCAAGGAACGCTACAAGCTGATGCCTTATCTTTACGAACAGAGCGAAGTGCTCACGATCATCGACGCGGTACCCAAGGTCGGTCGGTTGCCCGCTCAGAACGCGCGTAGCCTCCAGTTCCTGATCGGCCTGCTGGCGGCAACGGGGATGCGGCTGAGCGAAGCGCTCGGCCTGCAACGGCAGGATTTTAAGGGCGATCTCCTCTTCATACGACGCTCGAAGTTTCGCAAGCAGCGGCTCATCGGACTTGCCAAGAGTACGCGGGCCCAGGTCCGACGCTATCTGTCGGAGCGCGAGCCGCAGCTTGAAGACCCGCACCTCATCCTGCTTTCACACGACCGACAACCGAGCAAACCGATGGTCGAAAACAATTTCCGAAGGATCACCGACCACCTCGGAATGACCGGCAAGCGCGGCAGCAGGAAGCCGCGTTTGCACGATCTTCGGCACACCTTCGCGGTGAACGCGCTGGAAGCATGCGGTCCGGACCGGCAGGCGGTCGAGGCGCATCTGCCCGCGCTGTGCGCCTATCTCGGGCACACCAGCGTGCGCAGCACCTACCACTATCTCCATCTTCTTCCCGAGCGCCAGCGCAAGCTTGGCGAGTTTGGACCGGTAGGAGACAGGCCATGAGCAGGAAGCATCGGCTTACGCTTACCAAGCTGATCGGCAAGTACTTTGGCGAGTATCTGCAAGGTGAGAGCGGGCTCAGCAGGAATACGAGGGACAGCTACAACGACAGCATCCTGCTCTACCTGCGCTGGTTGCACGACACGACCGGGAAGCATATCGACGAGCTCGATCCCGTGGACATGACCAGCGATGGCGTGAAGGACTTCCTGCGCCATCTGGAAACCGATCGCGGTTGCTGTGTGCGCACGAGGAACCAGCGCCTTTGCGGTTTGCGCAACTTCTTCGGGTTCCTCACCTACGAACGGCCGGCCCTCGCCGTAGAAAGCGCGCGCGTCAAATACATCAGGGGCAAGCGCGGGCCCAAGGGCCTAATCGACTATCTCGACGAGACCGAGATGGAGGTGCTCCTGGCGGCGATCGAGGGCGACGATGCCGGTGCCATACGCGATCGGGCGATGTTCACGCTCGCCTATTCGCTAGGACTTCGGGTCAGCGAACTGACCGGGTTGACGCTGGATCGCACGTTTCTGGGGTCCGACCCGGAGATCCTTATCCATGGTAAGGGGCAGGCGCGCGACAGGATGTCGCTCACCCCCACATGTGTGGGCGTGCTGGAAAACTGGATCGCGGCCCGCAAATCTAGTGGCTCCACGGCGAGAGTATTCCTCAACCGTGTCGGCAAGCCGATCACTCGGAGCGGAGTCGCGGACCGGCTCACCAAATACGTAAGGATTGCGGAAAAACGATGTCCGTCCATCGCGCGCAAGAACGTGACGCCGCACGTGCTGCGCCATTCCTGCGCCATGCGCATCCTGCACGAGCACCACGATCCGCGTCTCGTGGCGCGGTTTTTGCGGCACCGCGACTATTCCTCGGTCGAGATCTACCTGCACGCAAGCACACGGGAGAAGAACCGTCTGATGTTCGACCTCGGCGACACCGGCATCAAGCGAGGCTCGTTCGCCGAACGCTCCTCGAGCGTTTTGGACGCTCTCAAGAACGCAAAGAAGCAGGTCGACGCTCCGGCCGAGAACTAGACGACAGGCGGCCGATCCCGAAAGCGGATCGACCATGACACATCGATTGCATTACCGGCTCGGGATCGCCTCACAGGCCTCCCGGGCCGGCCTTAGGTCACATCTTGTCCTTGAGCCCCTTGGCCGGCTTGAACCCGACACTGCGCGAGGCCTTGATGGTCATCGCCTCGCCGGTCGCAGGATTGCGGCCCTGGCGCTCCGGGCGGTCCTTCGCGGAAAACTTGCCGAACCCGGGGATAGCGACCTCGTCGCCCTTCGCGGCTGCATCGCCGATCGCGCCGAAGGCGGCGGTCACGACCTCCTTCGTCTTCGCCTCCGATAGATCGGTTTCCTTGGCGACGGTCTTGATCAATTCGCTCATGTTCATTCGGATGTTCTCCTGCTGGGATTGGCAGGTCCTAAACGGGAATGCCGAAAAGGCGAACTTTTCGATGAAGTCGGGACTACGATAAGTGAAGCGCCAGGCGACCGTGATGGAGCTTATCGGTCGATGGCCACCCCAGAAACTGCGAAGCGATGCCTGCCCAAGATCGGCGCCGTTCCCGGCGAGCCGTCGGGTCGTATGATCTCGACGCATTCCCCATCCCCCGAGACCCCAAGCAGCCCGATGAGGGTTCCGCAGCCTCCGCATGTCGCAACGTTGCTCGCGTCCCGCGTCCGGTAATCGACCGCCGCGCCGCAATTGCAGATGACGCGCACCGTCGGGCAACGCTCGATCGACTTCGTCGCGACGAACGCCATCAGGCCGCAGCTCTCGCGATCGCTTTGATCGGGCGCCGACGTGATCAGCGAGGAGACCTCCAGCGTCTTCTCGTCGCAGCGCTCTAGGTCCCCGATGAGGGCGAAACGGACTTCCCCCTCAACCGGGGGCGGCGCGTGCCGTTCGGCGATTCGGTCGAGCTTGGCGCGCAAGTCCGGCTCGAGATCGGCGATCCTCGGCGCATCGCTGCCGAGCACGTCGCCGATGCCCGCCGCCGAGACGACATAATCGATCCGCTCGTCGATCTCGCACAGATCGAAGCGCGATCCGCAATCCTGGCAGAAACGATCCCATTCACGGTGCGGCGGAGCCAGGGACACGTCCGCTCCGCAAATGCACCGGATTTCGAGCGTCTTGTCCGAGCCCGGAAGGCCTTCGCGGACGGGTTCGACGAGACGCCGGTGCAGGATCGTTGTCGCCTCGGCTACGCCCTTACTAGCCTCGATGAGGCGGTCTGCCCAGTCTTCCAGCATGTCGGCGACCAGGGTCCGATCGATCGCTTGTCGCACGATCGGCAACAGCAGCTCGCGATATGCTGCTGCGCATTCGGCGAGCAGCAGCTGTTTGAGTTCCGCGAAGTTCTCCGCTCGGGGCGTGAAGGCGTCTTTCGGACCACCGAGAATGACGTCGGGCCCCTGCTGTCCCAGCGCCAGTATGGTCACGTAACCCGAATGCACGAAGTCCGAGCAGAACCCAAACAGCAACTCGATGTTGCGACATCGCCGGTCGGGAAGCCCGACGGCGGCGCTTGCGATCGCCAGTCGCTGTGGAAACTGCTCGTGCGAGGCTTTCGTGAACGGCGAGTTCTTCTTCTCCTTGCCGCTCATCGCGACATAGGCGTCGAGAATCGTCTGCATTTCCGGCGAAACGATGTTGGAATGAAGCGACGCGGGTGCCACCGCTGCGAAGCTAAGCAGCGACTGCAGGAACTTGTAGTTGAGCTGCGCCCCGTCGAATGTGGCTAGCTGGTAGGAGGCTTGAACTGCCGCGTCGAGGAAGGCGCGCGACGCGGCGCCGAGCCTTACGAAGTCGCTGAACGAGGGTATCGTCTCGCCGACACCGTCGACATCGACCGCGACTGCGGGCCGCGTTTCGTCAAGCAGAAAATCTGCGGTGCGATGCACGTTCCGCACCAGAACGGGCGCAATGACACGATAACTGGACAAGGCCGAAGCGCCGGTCTGGAACTCGGGCCCGACAGCACGGTCGCACCCCATCTCCACCTTCCAGGCTTCGACGACCGTTTCGACCGTTTGAATGGCGTCCTCCAACGCATGGCGGAGATTGGCCGTCTGAATGCGCAGGGTCGGATAGTGAGCGAAGGCCGCGGATGATGGCCGTGCCTCGAACAGGTCGGCGATGGCCTGCAAAACATCGGATTGCGAAGGGGACGAGGGATCGGAAGGCAAGGGTCGAACTCAGGTGGGAGATGGCCGACAGATATAAGCGCGCGAAACAAGACCGTCAGGTCGCGAATTTGCTCGTCGAGTTATGCAAAGCCAGTTGCGCAAAATTCGTTGAAATTGCCCAGCTTTTTTTGCGATGCAGGATATAATCCGACACTGGGCATAAGACGAATTATGTGAAGATGAACATAATTCGTAATCCTCGGTCAGCGAATCTTCGGCGAAGGGCTTGCCGCCGTGCTGATGCGCGAGCCGATCGAGCGAGCCGCGCGCCACCGCGCAGCCGACCCCGGCGCCCGGAATGCCGGCCCCCAGGGCATCGCGCACCACCAGCGCCTTGCCATGCGCTTCGGCGAACTCGTCCGAGTAGTGCGATGCAATCCAGCGCGATTGTGGTTGCGGCAGAGCCAGAACCGGAAGCTGGACGAAATGCGCATCCCACAGCGCATGGTCGAGCAGGCGTAATGCCGCCGGATCGACCATGTCTTCGGCGTCGTGCAGCACCACCATCCGCGCCTCGATACTTTCGCGGCGTTCGTCCTCGGCAAGCGCGCCATACATCCGATTGAGACAGTCGGCCTTGGACGTCGGCCCGTCTCGGCCATGGACCACCAGCCTGACGCGCGGGTCGCCGCGCGCTGCGGCGATGACCGAAGCGATCGTCGCAGCATCATTGCGATAGCAGCCGATGTAGACGCGCAATTCGTCCTGTGGCCATACTTCGAGCATGTGGACCAGCGTCGGCCCGATCACGTCGGCTTCCTGCCATGCGGGAATGAAGATGGCAGCCCTGCCCGCCAATCCGTCGATTTCGTCGAATTCGCGTTCGTCGATCTGGCGGGAGCGGATACGCCCCTTGAAACGCAGCCAGAGAGAGGTGCAATCGAGCGCAAATTCGTCGATCATCCCCAGCGCGAAGAAGGCCGCCGCGAACAGCAGCAGTTCGTGCTGGACCAGCACGAACCATTCGGCTGCGGTGAAAGACCCAAGCAGCAACCCGTTACCCCCTGTCTTTCTGGATACCTTCTTGCCTCAGGACTTGCAACGCGCGCCGCTTTGCGAAAGAGAGCATGCCCGAGATGACCGAACGTCCTTCAGCTTTCCGCCTCGTTTTTGCCCCCGTCCGCGCGCTCTTCGTCAGCGACGCTTCGGCCGGCATCCTGCTCATCCTCGTTGCGGCTGCCGCGATGCTCGCGGCCAATTCGCCACTTGCGGGCGAATATGAGCAATTGTTCTACGGCAAGCTGCCCTGGACGCCGATCCCGAAGCTCTACGACCTGCACCTGTGGATCAACGACGGACTGATGGCGGTGTTCTTCTTCGTCGTCGGGCTCGAGGTGAAACGCGAATGGATCGAAGGCCAGCTGTCTACCGCCCAATCGCGCCGCCTGCCGATCCTCGCAGCGGTTGCCGGAATGGCGATCCCCGCGCTGGTCTATGTCGGCGTGGTCGGCGGCGAAGGTGAACTGATGCGCGGCTGGGCGATCCCGGCCGCCACCGATATCGCCTTCGCAATGGGCGTGCTCGGCCTCCTCGGCAATCGCTGCCCCGCATCGCTGCGGCTGTTCCTGCTCACGGTGGCGATTGTCGACGACATCGGTGCCGTGCTGGTGATCGCACTGTTCTATACCGCGAACATCAAGCTCGGCTGGCTGGCCGCATCGGGCGCGGTGGTTGTCGCCATGCTCGTGCTCAACAAGATGCGCGTGGCCCGGTTCTGGCCCTACATCCTGCTGGCAATCGTCCTGTGGTATTGCGTGCTGAATTCGGGAATCCACGCCACCATCGCCGGCGTCGTCGCCGCGCTGTGCATCCCCATGGTCGGCCCTGATGACCAGACCATGGTCGAACGGATGGAGCACGGGCTCGCGCCGTGGAGCGCCTATCTGGTGGTGCCGGTGTTCGGCTTTGCCAATGCGGGCGTGCCGTTGGCCGGAATGGGTATGGAGCAGATCCTTGCGCCGCTGCCGCTCGCGATCGCGGCGGGCCTGTTCCTCGGCAAGCAGGTGGGCATTTTCGCTGCCATCTTCGCCGCCGACAAGCTGGGTTTCGCACCGCGCCCCGACGAAGCGAGCTGGACCGAAATCTGGGGCGTATCGATACTCTGCGGGATCGGTTTCACCATGTCGCTGTTCATCAGCGGCCTGGCCTTCACCGGTCAGCAATTGTTGATCAACGAGGCGAAGATCGGGATCCTGCTCGGATCGCTGATCTCCGCCGTCGTCGGTTATGCCATCCTGAGGATGTCGGCGACGCACCCGGACGATGCTCGATCACCCTATATCGACTGATAAGGTCGATCGGACGGCGGGAGCTTACCAGCTCCCGCTGTTCTCCATGCTGGCCCAAGGTTCCTGCGGCTCGAGATAGCCATCCTGCAGCAGCTCGATCGAGATACCATCGGGCGTCTTGACGAAGGCCATATGGCCGTCGCGGGGCGGACGATGGATGATATGGCCCGCGTCCATGATCGCCTGGCACGTCTCGTAAATGTTCTCGACCCGGTAGGCGAGGTGGCCGAAATTGCGTCCGCCGGTGTATTCTTCCGGTGCGCTGCCATCCTCCGACGGCCAGTTGTAGGTCAGTTCGACCTCGGCCACGCCTTCCTGCCCGGGCGCGGCAAGAAAGATCAGCGTGAAGCGACCAGCTTCCACATCGAAGCGGCGCGTTTCCTCCACACCGAACAATTTGAAGAAGGCGATGGTCGCATCCGGATCGGTCACGCGGATCATGCTGTGTAGGTACTTCGTCACGAATTCCTCCATTCGTCGCTATTCAAACACGGTTCATCGCTCTGCGACTAAGTCCGGCAAACGGGAGGCGAGCCAGAGAGGACATTTTGATGATCGACGAACCGGATTCCGCCGAAGCCCGTGCCATACCCCCCGGGTCGCTGGCAACGCCGAAGCACATGCTTCTCGCCGCCGGGATTATAGCGGGCGGGCTGGTCGCGGGAGGCTTCCTGCTCGGTGACGGGCTGGTCCGCATGAAGGCCGCGGAACGCAGCGTAACCGTTCGCGGGCTCGCCGAACGCGAAGTCACTGCCGATCTGGCGACCTGGACGCTCTCTCTCGCTGCCACCGCCACCAATCTGCAGACCGCGCAGGCAAACACCGATCGCGATGCCGAAGCGCTGCGCGCATTCTTCGCCGATCTGGGTTTCCCGGCAAGCGCGCTCACACCCGCCGGTGTCAATGTCTCCAACTACACCGATGACGGTACGGTCTTCTACACCGTGCGCCAGCGTATCGTCCTGCGCACCAAGGATATCGACCGCGCGCAACGCGCCGTACGGAGCCAGGCCGATCTCGTCCGCAAGGGTGTCGTCCTCGAGGATGGTTCCGGCATCAGCTATACCTTCACCGAACTCAATGCGATCAAGCCCGCCATGGTCGCCGAAGCGACCCGCGATGCGCGCGCGGCGGCCGAACAGTTCGCCAAGGACAGCGGTGCCGATGTCGGTGGCATTCGCAAGGCGACGCAGGGCTATTTCTCGATCGATGCGCGCGACGGCGAAGCCGGCGGCTGGGGCATTGGCGACACCCCGTTCAAGAAGGTACGCGTCGTGACGACCGTGGATTTCGCCCTCGATTGAACGCGAAAGGGGCGCGCCATCGCTGACGCGCCCCCCGTTTACCGCCCGGTGGTTTCCTAGAAACTGGCGGAAATGGTCCCGACGATCGCATCGTCGGTGAAGTCGTTTACCGAAGGCCCTTCGACACCGATGTAGGCAACACCGACTTCGAAATTGCCCTGGCTCACTGCAACGCCGAGCGACCAGTCGAGCCCCGTATCGTCGGCCGCGCCCGCGAGCAGCGGCGGAGCCAGCGCACCGTCGGTATAGCCAAGGTGGCCGGTCACGCTGAACGGCGAATCGGCAATTCCGAAGCCCACATCGGTATAGATGTAGAGGTTGTCGTCGCCGCCGAGCGAATCCTGTTCGGGTGCATAGGCCACGCCCAGCGTCGCTTCGGCCGGGCCGAGGTTCGCGCTGATCGAAGCATAGGGTTCGATGTAATCGGTATCGAGCCCGAGATCCTCGGTCGGATAGATGTAGTAGAGCACGCCGACGTCGACGCTTACCGCATCGCTCAGGCTGCCGCTCCAACCGGCGTAGATGTCGAATTCGAGATCGCCATAGGATGGCCCACCCTTGATCGAACTGGCCCAGGTGCCGACGTAGAACCCGCTGTCGTGTTCGACGTCGAACCCGCCCTGGATGGCTGGATCGCCGCCCGACAGCGAAACGCCGCGGAAGCGGTAGTCGGTGGTGAGCGCAACATTGGCCGACGTGGTGAAACCGCTGCCCTCTTCGGACTGCGCCATGGCCGGCGTTGCAAGAGTAAGACCCGCCGCAGCGAGCGAAACGGCCATCAGGCCGCGAAAGGACGTGAGCATTACAAACTCCTGTACGAGTGTCGCTTCGTCCCACCTGCGAATCCGTCGGGGCCATTTTGTTAGGCTCCTCGTCCGGATACAGATATAAACCTGCACATCCCGGACGCTCTGCGCAAGATCGCGGCACATGCTTTTCGCATATGCAACAATAGCTGTGCTATTTACGCAACGCGCCTTGGCTAGTCCCGTGAGCATTTGTTGCTACCGCTGCGGCATGCGCCTATCGGGTCCGCTCGTCCTCGCTACAGGTCCGCAACCAATTTTCTTTCATGATCAACTTCGCGAAGCTTTTTAAACGAAACGGGTCATCCAAGTTCCGTCCGAAGGTTCCGGAAGGCCAACGCTTCTACGTCATCGGCGACATTCACGGCCGGTGTGACCTGCTCGACGAACTGATACTCGCGATCGAAGAGGACGACGCGCAATTAGGCCAGGCTGAGACCACGATCATCTTCCTCGGAGACCTCGTCGATCGGGGCCCCGAGAGCGCGCGGGTCATCGAAACCGCGCGCCAGTGGGGGAAGCGGCGAAAGGTTCGCTATCTGGCCGGCAACCACGAGGAAATGTTCCTCCAGAGCTTCGACGACAAAGAGATGCTGCGGCATTTCCTCAAGCATGGCGGCCGCGAAACCGTGCTCAGCTACGGGATCAAGAAAAAGCGTTACAACGAACTGTCGCTCAAGGAACTACAGCAGGAACTGCACGAACTGGTGCCCAAGAAGCACCGCAAATTCCTCGGCGCGATGGAAGACATCATTCTCGCGGGCGATTACGCTTTCGCCCACGCGGGCATCAATCCCAAGCGCGCGATCGACGATCAGCAACAGTCCGACCTGCGCTGGATCCGTGATCGGTTTCTCAAGCATCGCGAGCCGCTGACGCATGTCGTCGTGCACGGGCACACCATCTTCGAGGACGTCGAACACACTCCCTATCGCATCGGAATCGATACGGGGGCCTTCCGCACCGGGGTTCTCACCGCACTGGTACTAGAGGGCGACCAGCGGCGCATAATCCGCGCGAGCGAAACCGACGGCACGATCACGACGCAGCACGCCGAATTCCGCTAGCGCAGGGCGCAGAACAGGAATATCGGCCTGCGCCCACAGGACGGCCGCGACTCGCCTGCCGAGCGCGCTGCTGCTGTGCCGCGTAGGAGTTGACCCGTTGATCGAACATCCCGAGGGCCTCGACAATCCGCTGGCCAAACGCACGGTCGTTGCGACCATGGCCGCTTTGGTAATCCTGATCGCCCTGTCGATCTGGGCGGCTTTCGCCATCCGGCTCGATACGTTCGCGCGTATCGATCAGGGGACCGAAAGGATCCACATCCGTGGGACCGAGGCCAAGTTCATCGGCCACGCCGAAGGTCACTATGCGGGACATGAGGTATTGATCGAAGGGCTGCCCGGGGTGCACCAGCTCGAAGAGCTGCCGATTGCCTGGCGTGCGCTATGCGTGGTGCGCCACGATCCGCAAACCGACTGGAGCACGGCCGACCCAATGATGAAAGCGCACCTGATGTCCGATGAAATGAACGAGGCTTGCCGCCCGTTCGAAGGGCTAGAGGTGGAAGGCCAGCGCGTTCCCGTTGCACGGCCTGTCGGCTCGGCCGCTGCGATCGGATAGCCCTCCTGCCGAGGTGCGCCCTCTTGCCATTTTGTGATGCCAGGGGGCCTGTAAGCCGGGTTCTGTCCCGCGCGCGGTATGCTTGCACACCAGCCACGCGGGGGCAGCCATTCGTCTAGGCTGCGGATCGCTCCGCAGCTCAAGCAGCCAACCCGGGTGGTCGATGCGAAACGCACCTGCCCGCTTGCACGGGCGCGCCACCCCTATTCGGCCTTGCTCCGGGTGGGGTTTGCCATGCGGGCCGCGTTGCCGAAGCCCCGGTGCGCTCTTACCGCACCCTTTCACCCTTACCTGAGCCTGCGAACAGGCCATCGGCGGTATGCTCTCTGTGGCACTTTCCCTCGATCAGCCTCCGAAAAGACCCACCGGGCGGGCGTTACCCGCCACCCTCGTTTCGTGGAGCCCGGACTTTCCTCGTACCTCGCGGCACGCGGCTGCCCGGCCCCCTGGCGGCTTCGCAGATAGGCCGTCGTGCGGGGTTCGCCAAGCCGGGAACAGGATTAAGTCCCCCGACGGACGATTTTCGCACGCAACAAGCAAAGCGGTTCTTTCCGAGCCCAGGTGGTCACGGCATCAATTCCTTAACCTTTGCAAAATAGGCCAAATCGCGATTTTCCAGCGAAAACAAGGCGGAAACGCAAGAATCCCATGCGCATCATCGGCTGCATTCTATACGAACACAATTTGTGGTTCGTGCTCATGGCTGCGCTGATGTGCATCGCGGGCTCGATGGTTTCGGCAACTCTTTTCCGTAAGACCATCACCGACAAGGGCGAAGCCTGGGTCCACTGGTGCTTCCTGTCGGCAGTGACTGCCGGGGCGGCCACCTGGGCGACCCATTTCATCGCCATGCTCGGCTACCAGACTTCCGCACCCGTGACGCTTGATGGCGTGCTGACCGTCATCTCGGCGCTGATGGCCGCCGGAGGGATCGGCATCGGGCTGGTTCTCGCGTCGTCCACCTCGCCGCGCATCGCGAGCCTGGCCGGTGGCTCCACCATCGGTCTCGCGATCGGCGCGATGCATTACACCGGCATGTTCGCCTATCGGGTCGACGGGATCGTACACTGGGACTGGCGGTACGTCATGGGGTCGCTCGCGATCGCGATGGGCTGCTCGATCGCTGCGATTCACCTGCTGCGCAAGAACGACACGCCTTACCGGACATGGCAGGCGGGCGGCCTGCTTTGCCTCGCGATCGTCGGATTGCACTTCAGTGGCATGGCGGGATTCTCGGTCACCGCCATGGCGGGATATTCACAGGGCGCCGACAGCGAGGCATTCGCAGCCATGGCCGCCGCCATCGGCATGGTCGCTCTGCTGATCGTGGGCACCGGCATCTCCACCTATCTCGTGGAACGCCGCACAACCACCGAAAGCGAAAACCGCATCGCGCATATCGCGATGCATGATGCCCTGACCAATCTCGCCAATCGCCACCAGTTTACCGAGGCGCTGCGCAATGAATGCAATGCGCTCGGCGATGGCGGTACACCGTTTGCGCTGCTGATGGTCGATCTAGACCGCTTCAAGCCGATCAATGACACTTTGGGGCATCCGATCGGCGACCTTGTGCTGCAACGGATTGCCAACCGGCTCCGGCTGGCAGCCCGCGATGGCGACATCGTCGCACGCATCGGCGGCGACGAGTTCGCGATCATCGCGTTCGGCCTCGGCAATCCCGACGCTGCAACGACCGTGGCGGAACGGGTTGTCGAAATCCTCTCGCGCCCCATGATCATCGAAGGCAATGTCGTTGAAATCAGCGGCAGCGTGGGTGTCGGCATGGCGCCCGATCATGGCAGCGATCCCGACGCGCTGGTCCAGCATGCGGATATCGCGCTCTATTCCGCCAAACATGGCGGGAAGCAGACTTACCGCCTGTTCGAACCCAAGCTCATGGAAGCAATCCAGCGGCGCCGTTCGCTCGAGGCATCCTTGCGCCGCGCGTCGATGCGCAACGAGTTCAGGATCGTTTATCAGCCGGTCTTCTCCTCGGCCCAGGGCGAGATTACGGGTGCGGAGGCGCTGCTGCGATGGACTTGCCCCCAACATGGCGAAATATCGCCGACCGAATTCATCCCGATCGCTGAGGAGCTCGGCCTTGTTTCCCGCATCGGTTCGGACGTACTGCGGCGCGCCTGCAAGGATGCCGCGGGCTGGCCCGAACACATCGACCTCGCGGTCAATGTATCGCCTGTCCAGTTGCTCGACCCGCGCCTCCCGCAAACCGTTTCGCAGGCACTGGCCGATTCGGGGCTGGCGCCCGAGCGACTCGAACTAGAGATTACCGAGACCGCGCTGCTCAACAATGACGAGGCCGCTCTGCGCACGCTGACGCATATCCGCGACCAAGGCGTGCGTATCTCGCTCGACGATTTCGGCACCGGCTATTCCTCGCTCAGTTACCTGCACCGTTTCCCGATCAGCCGCATCAAGATCGACAAGAGCTTCGTACAGAAATTGCCCGACGATGTCGGCAGCGCGTCGATCGTTCGCGCCATCGCGCAATTGGGATCGAGCCTCAGCATGAAGATCACCGCGGAAGGCATCGAAACCGATTCGCAGCTAAGCTTCATTCAGGAGCAGGGCTGCGACGAGGTCCAGGGCTTCCTGACCGGGCGCCCGATCGCCGCCGCCGACTTTCTACTGCTTGCAGGCCGCGCCGTGCAGCCTGTCGACGCCTGAGCCCCTGGGGACATACCATGCCAATCAGCAGGCTGCTTTATTCAAGCGTTTCGCGCCTCGAACCCGGCGCATTGACCATCGACAGGCAGATCACCCGGATCGCGGGCGAGGCCGCGCTGCTCAACGAGGAGGCCGGCATCACCGGCATACTGGTTTTCGTGGAAGACCAGTTCATCCAGATCCTCGAAGGCGAAGCAGAAGTGGTCGAGGAAATCTTCGAGCGTATCTGCTGCGATTTCCGTCACGCGCAGGTCCGGCTGATCGATCTCGTTTCGGTCAAAGAACGGCTGTTCGATCGCTGGCACATGGCCCGGCTATGCGAGGGCGACGATCCCGGTTCTTCGCTCGACGATGACCTGCGCAACATACGCTACCTGCTCGGCGTGAACGCACGCGTGGCAGTTGAGCGCATGCACGAGACGCTGCTTTCCTACGAGGAAGTCGTACCCTGACCGGTTGGGGGAAGGTCCGCGCGCTGCGTTCGACTTACCCTATCGTGTCGTCCCGCGATCGCGGTCCAGCAACAGCTGAAACAGGATCGCGCGCACTTCGCCATCTATCTCGCCATCGATCCTTTCCGGCCGCCAGCGCCTCTGGAACGCCTCGACGGCCTTGCGTCCGTCGGTGACGTCATAGCCATAGCGCTCGAGCGCGAGGTAGAACGCTGCATCATTGTCGAACGGATCGCCGCGCTCAAGCTTTCGCGGACGGGGCAGGCACAGGCCGTATTCGGCCAGCCGTTCCCACGGGAAAAGCTCGCCCGGATCGATCTTGCGCGCAGGCGCGACGTCCGAGTGGCCGACCACATTCGCTCGCGGGATGTCATATTGCTTGACGATCCGCGCCACCAGCGGGACCAGCGCCTGGAATTGCGCTTCGTTGAACTCGCGGTAGCCATACCGATGGCCGGGATGGTCGAGCTCGATCCCGATGCTGGCAGAATTCACGTCCTTGTGACCACGCCAATAGGAAACGCCCGCGTGCCATGCGCGCTTTTCTTCGGGCACCAGCCGGACGACTTCGCCCTGCTCTCCGATCAGATAATGTGCAGAAACCTTTGCCTCGGGATCGCACAGGCGCTCGATCGCGAAGCCCTTGTCCTCCATCTCGGTGTAATGGATGACAAGCATCTGGATCGGCATGGTGCGTTCGTCGTGATTGGGCGAAAGCACTTCGCGATCGACCAGTTCGTCATCGCTCGCCGGCAGTTGTTCGCCGGTCCTGCCGAAGTCCGAACCGCTCAACCGATCAGCCCTTCGCCTTCGGGGAGAACCGCCCCGAGCACCAGCGTCTCTGCGGTCCGATGATATTGCAACCCGCCACCATTCTCGCTCGCGAGCAGATGGATCATGTGCGCTGCTGCAGTACGGCTGGTGAGCTCGGCCCGCGCGAGCGAGCCGTCCAGCGCGTGGCCGATCATCTCGTCGAATGCGATCTTGGGCCCGGCGGCGCGCACCACGATCTCGCAGGCACCGTCGCGGCGTTCGGCACCGATGTCGAGCGAACCGCCGCGCACCAGCGCATCAATCGCGATCTGTGCGAAGTTGAGCAACACCTTGACCGCCGGCTTGGCCAATGTCGCATCGGCCAGCGCCCAATTGATCGTGACCTTGGGCTTGTCGCTCACCAGCGCTTCGATCAACGCCTTGGGTTCGGCCACCTCGACCCGTTCGCCGAAGCCGCCTGCCGCACCAAAGGCGAGACGGAAGAACTTGAGCTTGTTGGTGCTGATCGTCGCGCTCTGTTCAAGCAGTTCGACGACATTGGCGCGCATTTCGGGATCGGTTTCCATCGCCAGCAATTCGAGCCCGTTGGACAGGGCCCCGACGGGGCTGAGCATGTCGTGACACAGCCGCGAGCACAGCATTGCGGCAAGATCGATCGATTGGCGGTCGTCCATTGATATCCCGATTGGTGAATTAAGGGTTACGCTCTTAGCGGGGGGCGACTTCATAGGGAAGCGCTTCGAACCCCGCATCCCCCGAACGCCACAGGGTGATTCGGTCCGCCGTGATAATCGCCCATACCGACCCGTCACGCGCCGCCTGCGCCCGATCGGTGGCCGATGGCCGCGCCAAACCATTGGGATGCGAATGGTAATAGCCCAAGACCTGAAGCCCGCCCTGACGCGCCGCGCGATGGGCATCGACCAGTGCCTGCGGGTCGATCTCGAAATGCTGTTCGGGAGCGTCGTGGACATTGCGCGCCGCCCGCGCCTCGACGATCCGCGCGCCAGCCCCCAGCAGGATACCGCAGCATTCGGATGGATATGCCGCTTGCGCCTCTCCTAGCAGCATGGACACGACATTGCTTGAGACTTCGATCTTCATCGCGCATGGCCCTAGCATGGCCGAGAGCGAAATCATCACCGGAACGCTCGCTACGAGTGGACGGCTCGACAAGGCGCTGGCCGAGGCTTCCGGCCTGTCGCGAGAACGGGTAAAGGGATTGATAGCTTCGGGGGCGGTCGAAGTAGGCGGGAACATCGTTACGAGCGGTTCTGCCAAGGTTGCCGCGGGGGACCGCTTCGCGCTCGCCCTGCCCCCGCCCGAACCGCTGCATGCGGAACCGCAGGACATTCCTCTCGATATCGCGTTCGAGGACGATCACCTGATCGTGGTCGACAAGCCTGCGGGAATGGTGGTGCACCCCGCGGCCGGGAATCCGGACCAGACGCTGGTCAATGCCCTGCTCCATCATTGCGCCGGCCGCCTGTCGGGGATCAATGGCGTGGCCCGCCCGGGTATCGTACACCGGATCGACAAGGATACCTCGGGGCTGCTGGTGGTGGCCAAATCCGATGCCGCGCACGAGGGTCTTGCCGCACAATTCGCCGATCATTCGATTATCCGGCGCTATCTCGCGGTCTGCGCCGGTCATCCGAACCCGTCCTCGGGCACGGTCTCCGGACGACTCGGCCGCTCGGATCGAGATCGCAAGAAGATGGCCGTGCTTCCCGACACCTCCAATCGCGGCAAGCATGCGGTCACGCATTACACGACTTTGGAGCGTCTCGATGGCGCATCGCTGCTCGAATGCCGGTTGGAGACCGGCCGCACGCATCAGGTGCGTGTTCACTGCGCGTCAATCGGTCATGCGCTATTGGGAGACCCTGTCTACGGACGTGCGCCCAAGGCTTTGAAACCACTGCTCGATGAGCTGGGCTTCAAGCGTCAGGCATTGCATGCGGCGAGGCTCGGATTCAAACATCCTATCAGCGCTGAAACCTTGGATTTCTGCGCCGAATTGCCCCGCGACATGCGGGAACTGATCGACCAAACCGCACGTTGAAATCGACGAAACGTGTGTGCAATTTGGGCTCAGTTCGCTATATGTAACCGCAGTGGCCCGAAGCCCGGATGCCCATCAGGGGTCCGGCAAACGAGGTCGACGCAAGAAAGGTCAGGGTACAAGTGAGCAATACCAAAACTTTGAGCGTTCCGGCGCTCGGCGGTGAGCAGAGCCTCAACCGCTATCTTTCCGAAATCAAGAAATTCCCCGTGCTGACGCAAGAGCAGGAATACATGCTCGCGAAGCGCTACGAGGAACATGACGATCCCGAAGCTGCCGCGCAGCTCGTCACTTCGCACCTGCGCTTGGTGGCCAAGATCGCCATGGGTTATCGCGGCTACGGCCTGCCCGTGTCGGATCTCATTTCCGAAGGCAATGTCGGCCTGATGCAGGGCGTCAAGAAATTCGAAGCCGATCGTGGCTTCCGCCTCGCGACTTATGCGATGTGGTGGATCAAGGCGAGCATACAGGAATATATCCTGCGTTCGTGGAGCCTCGTCAAAATGGGCACCACCGCCGCGCAGAAGAAACTGTTCTTCAACCTGCGCCGCATGAAAAAGAACCTCGACGCTTACGAGGACACCGACCTCCATCCCGAGGACGTGAACAAGATCGCGACCGATCTCGGCGTGCCCGAGCAGGAAGTCGTCAACATGAACCGGCGGATGATGATGGGCGGCGATGGTTCGCTCAACGTCCCGATGCGCAATGGCGAAGACGGTTCGGGCGAATGGATGGACTGGCTCAAGGACGATGGTCCACTGCAAGACGAGCTGGTTGCCGACGCGCAGGAATCCGAAGTGCGCCACGACATGCTGGTCGAGGCGATGGACAGCCTCAATGACCGCGAGAAGCACATCCTCACCGAACGCCGCCTGACGGAAAATCCGCAGACGCTCGAGGAACTGAGCCAGGTCTACGACGTCAGCCGCGAACGCATCCGCCAGATCGAAGTGCGTGCCTTCGAAAAACTGCAGAAGGCGATGAAGACCATCGCTGGCGAAAAGCTGCTGCCGGGAATGGCCTAGGCCATAGCCCGATAGAACAGGAAACGAATAGCCGCCGCCCCCAACGGGACGGCGGCTTTTTCGTGATCGTCATCCGCCTGCAGGCGCAAGATCGAGAACCGCTGCGACCATCGCCTCGGTGCCCAGCGTCACGCTCTCGCGCGGCGCGATCTTGAACAGCGGCGAGTGATGCGACGGAACCGGCGGCCCGCCGTTCGCGGCCGCATCAAAGGCTTCCTGCGGCGTACCACCGACAGCGAAATAATAGCCCGGCACGCCGTAATCCTCGGCGACGAAATAGGCGAAGTCCTCAGCGCCCATGCCGCGTTGCTGCCAGGGAACGAGCACGTCCTCGCCCAGATCGCGTTGCATCACCGCATTGAGCCGCCGTGCGAGTGCCGGGTCGTTATTGGTCACGGGCGTTCCCTCCGAAACCGCGACTTCCACCGGCGTAGCGTCGGGCAGACCGTGCGCCTTGCCGATATTGACGGCGACGCGTTCGATCGCGGCCAGCAATTGCGCGCGGGTGGCCTCGTCATTGGCGCGGACCGTGAGCTGCAGGTCCGCCCGGTCCGAGATGATGTTGTGCTTGGTTCCCGAATGGAAGGCGCCCACCGTGATCACCGCAGGTGACAGCGGCTCGATTTCTCGACTGACGATCGATTGCATGGCGGTGACGATTTGCGAGGCGATGTAGACCGGGTCGCGCCCCATATGCGGGCTGGCGCCATGCGCGCCGACACCGGGCACCTTGATATCGACCGAATCGGCGCTGGAATACTGGATGCTTTCCGACGCCGAAATCTTCCCGGTCGGCAGGATCGAAGCGACATGGAACGCCAGTGCATAATCGGGCGTGCCGAACCGTTCGTAGAGCCCGTCTTCGAGCATGGCAGCGGCCCCGCCGACACGTTCTTCGGCGGGCTGGACGACGAACATCAGCGTACCTGACCACTGGTCCTTCATCGCCATCAACCGCCGCGCGGTGCCCACCATGGAGGTGATGTGCACGTCATGGCCGCAGGCATGCATGACCGGATATTCATTCCCGTCCTGGGCAACCTGCGTCGCGGTGGAGGCATAGTCGAGGCCGGTCTTTTCCGGCATGGGCAGACCATCCATGTCTGCGCGCAGCAGGATCAGCGGACCGTCACCATTGCGCACCATGCCGACCACACCCGTACCGCCGACCCCCTCGGTCACCTCGAGCCCGGCTGCCTTCAGTTCCACCGCCATGCGCTTCGCAGTTTCGACCTCGAGAAAAGAGAGTTCCGGATTGGCGTGGAAGTGGACAAACAGATCCTCGAGATGGCTGTCGTAATCCGCAGCTACAGCTTGTTTCACCGCTGCCGGATCGGCGGCGGCAGGCGCTGCGCCGGCGGTAAGAGCGACCACCGAAGTGGCGATAGCGAACAATGCTTTGCGCATAGAATACTCCCTCACAGCTCCCCGTGGCTGCGGCGCAAGGTAAGCATGCGCGGAGCAAGGCTGCAAGCTGCCAGATTGCGCGCCGCCCGGCGCGGCGCTAGATGCGGCGCATGCGCTGGCTGATCCGCTTCCTGTTCAAGGCCTTGGTCGGGTTTCTAGGCCTCAGCCTCGGATTGGTGCTGCTGTTCAAATTCCTGCCCGTCCCCGTCACCGCGACAATGCTGATGGACGAGAACGGCATCACCAAGGACTGGACCTCGCTGTCGAATATCGACCGCAGCATGGTCCGCGCCGTGATTGCCGCCGAAGACGGCAAGTTCTGTCTGCACGAAGGCTTCGACCGCGAGGCAATCGAGAAAGCGATCGAGAGCAATCGCCAGGGCGGGCGCATCCGCGGCGGATCGACTATCAGCCAGCAGACCGCAAAGAACGTCTTCCTGTGGCAGGGGGGTGGCTATGTGCGCAAAGGCTTCGAAGCCTGGTTCACCGTGCTGATCGAACAGATCTGGGGCAAGCGCCGGGTCATGGAAGTCTATCTCAACGTCGCCGAAACCGGGATCGGCACTTATGGTGTCGAAGCCGGCGCGCAACGCTATTTCGGCAAATCGGCCGCGGCGCTGACCCCGCTCGAGGCCGCGCGGATGGCGGCTGCACTGCCGCTGCCCAAGGAACGTTCGGTCAAGAACCCGCGCGGGTGGCTTGCACGTCACGGCAACACCATTTCCGCACGCATCGGTGCGGTCGGCCGTGACGGGCTCGATTCCTGCGTCTATCGATAGCGCGATGGGAGCGGGTCATAGCCATTCGCATGATCACGGGCACGGGCATGGCCACACGCACAGCCATGCGCCCGCGGATTTCGGCAATGCCTTCCTGATCGGCATCGTCCTCAACACCGCATTCGTCGTCGTCGAAGCCACCTATGGCTGGATTTCCGGCTCGATGGCACTGATCGCCGATGCGGGCCACAATCTTTCCGACGTCCTCGCCCTGCTGCTTGCTTGGGGAGCAAGCGTCGCGGCGAAGCGCCCTGCATCGCAGCGCTTTACCTATGGCTACAAGAGCTCGACCATCCTTGCCGCGCTGGCCAATGCCGGGCTGCTTCTGGTGGCGATCGGCGCGATCCTGTTCGAGACCCTTCACCGCATGGCCGAACCCGCCCCGGTCCAGGGCGAAACCATGGTGGTGGTCGCCGGGATCGGAATCGCCATCAATGCCGGCACCGCCGCGCTGTTCATGCGCGGGCAGGACGATATCAACATCCGCGGCGCCTTCCTGCACATGGCGGCGGACGCGCTGGTCAGCCTGGGCGTGGTGATCGCCGGTCTGGCCATCATCTGGACGGGGGCACGCTGGATCGATCCCGCCGTCAGCCTTGTGATCGTGGCGGTCATCGGCTGGGGCACATGGGGCCTGCTGAAGGACAGTGTCGCGATGAGCATGCTGGCGGTCCCACGCGGCATCGCCGAATCCGATGTGCGCGCCTATCTTGCCGCGCTTCCCGGTGTGGAAACGGTGCACGACCTGCATATCTGGCCGATGAGCACCACCGAAACCGCACTGACCGCGCATCTGGTGATGCCGCAGGGGCACCCGGGGGATGCCTTCCTGCGCGACGTGGCGCACGACCTCGAACACCACCACCGGATTGGGCATCCCACCATCCAGATCGAAACCAGCCGCGCAGACTGCGGGGCGGACTGCTGATGCGAGCCGCCAGCACCGAAGCGCGCGAACGCCTGAAGGCGGCGATGCTGCGGCTGGCGGCGGGCGAACGGGCCGCGCTCGAAGACATCTATCGAGCGACTTCGGCGAAACTATTCGGCATCTGCTACCGTATCTTGGGCGACGAGAAGGAAGCCGAGGACGCGTTGCAGGACGTCTATCTCACACTCTGGCGACGAGCCGACCGGTTCGATCCCGCAAGGGCAAGCCCGATCTCGTGGCTGGCGACCTTTGCGCGCAATCGCGCGATCGATCGCCTGCGTTCGGGCAAGGCCCGCCGCAGCGCGGTCCCCGAAAGCGAGGCTGCGCCGATTGCCGACGCCAGCCCGCTTGCTGAGGCGATGCTGATCGACGCCGAGCGCGAAGCCCGCATACACGGCTGTCTCGACACGCTGGACGAAACCCCGCGTGATGCGATCCGCACCGCCTTTTTCGAGGGCCGGACCTATGCCGAACTGGCCGAGAGCATGAGTGTCCCGCTCGGCACGATGAAGAGCTGGATCAGGCGCGGCCTCACCAGGCTCAAGGCTTGTATGGAGGCGGGCGAATGACCAGCGACGAACTGCTCGCCGCCGAATTCGTTCTGGGCCTGCTGGAGGGCGAGGACCTCCTGGCGGCGCGTGCGCGCGCGCAATCCGATGCGGCCTTTGCCGAAGAGATCGCAATTTGGCAGGATCGGCTGGCACCGCTGGCGGATACGATCGCGCCGCGCACACCGCGCGCCGAAGTGTGGCCGCGTATCGAAGCAGCGCTTGCATCGGAGAGCGAAGCGGCTGGAAGCGAAAGCGCGAAGATCGTATCGCTGCGCAGGAATTTGCGGCGCTGGCAATGGGCCGGTGGGTTCAGCGCGGCCGCCGCGATCGTGCTCGCCTTCCTCGCACTGCCCCAGCTCATCTCCCCCGGCCTCGATACCGACGAACGACTGCCAACTGCGGTGGAGCAGGCGCGGCTTGCCGCCACCATGCCGATCGAAGGCACCCCGCTTAGCCTAGCCCTCACCTATCTGCCCGAAGACGACAGCCTGCTTGTCGGCGCGGTCGGCCTTGCAGCCGATGGCGTCCACGACCACGAGATCTGGTTCGTGCCGGATAGTGGCGGTGACCTGGTTTCGCTGGGTGTGGTCACTCCGGGCCGCGTGGTGGCGCATGATGTGCCGGAACGGGTGGCGCGGGCTTTGCACGAGGGTTCGCAACTGGTGCTGACCCGCGAACCGCTGGGCGGAAAACCTCCCGATACCGCTGCCGGGCCCGTCGTTGCGGAGGCGCGCTTCACCACGATCTGAGATTTTTTTCGGGGTCGCCGCATCCGCAGCGGCACCGACTTCGTAACTCGGCGCACAGGCTGGACGGGGCCATGTGCAAAAGGAGAGTTACACCATGTCGATTTCAAAGCAGCTCAAAGCCGCAGCATTTGCCTCGATCTCCGCTATGGGCGCGTTCGCGCTTGCAGCGGGAAGTCCTGCACTGGCCGATCATCACGGCAAGAAAGCCGAACAGAGCCAGCCTAACATTGTCGCCACCGCCATGAGCACCGGTGTCCACGACACACTGGTCGCCGCGGTGAAGGCAGCAGGCCTCGTCGAGACGCTGAGCTCACCCGGTCCCTTCACCGTGTTCGCGCCCACGGACGACGCATTTGATGCGCTGCCTGCCGGAACCGTCGACAGCCTGCTTCGGCCGGAGAACAAGGGCCAGCTGACGCGTATCCTTACCTATCATGCGGTGGCCGGAAACATCGATTCCGCCACGCTGGCCAATGCCATTCGCGAAGCCGGCGGCACTTACGAATTCGCGACAGTGGCCGGCGAAACGCTGAGCGCGAGCTTCGACGGCCACGCCATCGTGGTTACCGATGGCGCGGGCCGCCAGACCAAGGTCGTCCAAGCCGATGTGATGACGAGCAACGGCGTGATCCATGTCACCGATGGCGTGTTCCTGCCCGGCTAAAAAGTCCCCCGAGTGCCGCTCCGGGCCACCCATCACGGTGCGGCACCCTCCTGTCCCCGTCCGGCGCTCCGCAGAGGCCGGGCGGGGATTTTTACACGTGACGAACCAAAAGCGCGTCGCATGCCAGAACATGCGACGCGCTTTGAGTTTCTCGAAGGGCGATCAGCTAGGCAGCTTCTTCCTCGTCCTTCTTGCCGCCATGGACCTGGATCGGCTCTTTCTTGCCTTCGACCACGTCCTTGTCGATCACGATCTCGGTAACGCCGTCCATGTCGGGCAGGTCGAACATCGTGTCGAGCAGGATCGCTTCGACGATCGAACGCAGGCCGCGTGCGCCGGTCTTGCGCAGGATGGCCTTCTCGGCAATCGCGCGCAGCGCCTCGTCGGTGAAGGTCAGCTCGACGTCTTCGAGCTCGAACAGCTTGTGATACTGCTTGGCAATGGCGTTCTTGGGTTCCTGCAGGATCGTGACGAGCGCGTCGACATCGAGGTCGTGCAGCGTCGCGATCACCGGCAGGCGGCCGACGAATTCGGGGATCAGGCCGAATTTGAGCAGGTCTTCCGGTTCGCTCTTTTCGAGCAGTTCGCCAACGCGGCGCTTGTCCGGATCGGACACATGCGCGCCGAAACCGATCGAGCGCTTCTGCAGGCGATCGGCAATGATCTTGTCGAGACCGGCAAATGCGCCACCGCAGATGAACAGGATGTTCGTGGTGTCGACCTGCAGGAATTCCTGCTGCGGGTGCTTGCGGCCACCCTGCGGCGGGACCGAGGCGGTGGTGCCTTCCATCAGCTTGAGCAGCGCCTGCTGCACGCCTTCACCCGAGACGTCACGCGTGATCGAGGGGTTTTCCGCCTTGCGAGTGATCTTGTCGATCTCGTCGATATAGACGATGCCGTGCTGGGCCTTCTCGACGTTGTAGTCCGATGCCTGCAGCAGCTTGAGGATGATGTTTTCCACATCCTCGCCCACGTACCCCGCTTCGGTCAGCGTGGTGGCGTCGGCCATGGTGAAAGGAACATCGAAGGTGCGTGCGAGCGTCTGTGCGAGCAGCGTCTTGCCCGAACCGGTCGGCCCGACGAGCAGGATGTTCGACTTCGCCAGTTCGACATCGCCCGCCTTCGCGCCATGCTTCAACCGCTTGTAGTGATTGTGCACCGCGACCGAAAGGACGCGCTTGGCGCGGTCCTGGCCAATCACGTAATCGGCAAGCGTGGCACAGATTTCGGCCGGCGTGGGGACATCGCCTTCCTTCTTGCCGGTCAGCCCCGCCTTGGTTTCCTCGCGGATGATGTCGTTACACAGCTCGACACATTCGTCGCAGATGAACACCGTCGGGCCCGCGATGAGCTTCCTCACCTCGTGCTGCGACTTGCCGCAAAAGCTGCAATACAGGGTCGATTTGCTGTCGGTTCCGCTCAACTTGGTCATATCCTAACGTCTTTCCCACGCCCCCGTCGGCAGATTTCCGACTGTAGGGGTCATGGGATTTGGGTCAATATCATAGGTAACACCCAGCCCTTGCTACAGGCTGAAGCGGCAAGGTTGCCAAAGTCCTACGACATTCTTGCAACAGTTACCCGCAGGCCCGCGCCTGCGGGGTCACTGCCGCACCCGATTACTCGGGCGCGCCGCCCGAACCTTCGGCTTCGCCGCCTTCGGTTTCGGGACGGGTTTCGAACACCTTGTCGACAATACCGAACTTCATCGCTTCGTCGGCCTCGAGGAAGGTGTCGCGGTCCATCGCCTTCTCGATATCGTCGAGGCTCTGGCCAGTGTACTTAACATAGAGATCGTTCATGCGCTTCTTGATGCGCAGGATCTCGCGTGCCTGGATCTCGATATCCGAGGCCATGCCGCGCGCACCGCCCGAAGGCTGGTGCACCATGATGCGAGCGTTCGGTAGCGCGATCCGCATGCCGGGCTCGCCCGCGGCCAAAAGGAAGCTGCCCATCGAGGCGGCCTGGCCCATGCACACGGTGGAAACACGCGGCTTGATATACTGCATGGTGTCGTGGATCGCCATGCCGGCCGTCACCACGCCACCGGGCGAATTGATGTACATGCTGATGGGCTTGCTGGGGTTCTCGCTCTCAAGAAACAGCAGCTGCGCGGTGATCAGCGATGCCATGCCATCTTCGACCTGCCCGGTGACGAAGACGATGCGTTCACGCAGCAGACGGCTGAAAATATCGAAGCTGCGTTCGCCGCGGCTGGTCTGCTCAACGACCACCGGCACCAGCGCACCGGTAACGGGGTCGCGGGTGAACTGGCCCTGGGTGCCGTGGGCATCGCTGCCGAACAGGTCGATCATGAAAATTCCTCTTATCGGGTCAATCGGCCGCCTATGTCGCCATGCTGCGGGCGATGTTCAAGGGTCTTAACCCTCGAAAGCCGCGGATATGTCGACCGCGGGGGATTTCGGGCCGGTTTCTCCGGAGCACCGCCCTTCGCCGACCGAGGGCTTACCGTTCGGAATCCGTTTGTCGGCCCCCGAACGCTATCGGTCGAGGGCGAATTGGCGCAACCGCCTACAAGCGTAAACGGAAGCTCGATACGAGAATATGGGAGGGTTCAATTCTTATCAGGTCGAGCAAGGCGCTGATCGGTGCTTCAACGATGGCAATCGCCGTCATGGGCACCGTACCGGCATATGCGCAAGATGATCAGCAGCCTGCCCCGGCCGCAGCGAATGGCGATGCGCAGGTATTCGAGCCCGGGTATTTCGCGCAATTCGCCCCGCGGAATGCGCTCGATATGGTCGACCGAATTCCCGGTTTCAGCATCAGCGGGGGCAACGATCAGGGTCAGCGCGGCTTGGGTCAGGCGACGCAGAACGTCATCGTGAATGGCGAGCGGTTGTCGAGCAAGTCGGAAAGCGTGCGTGACCAGTTGCGTCGTATCCCCGCAACCGACGTGGTGCGGATCGAAATACTCGACGGCAATGCCACCAGCATCCCCGGCTTGACCGGACAGGTGGCCAATGTGGTCTACACCAGCAACGGGGCGTCCGGGCAGTTCGAATGGACCACCGGCTTCCGCCCGCACAATACCGAAGCCCAGCTTTTCGGGGGCGAGATCTCGGTCATCGGCAGCAGCGGGGCGCTCGATTACACGGTCTCGCTGTCGAACGAGAACAACCGCTTCGGTGCGGATGGGCCGGTAAGCATCACCGATCGCGACGGCGCATTGATCGAAAGCCAGTACAGCAAGCTGTCGGGCAAGTTCGACAACCCGAAGATCTCGACCGCCTTTTCCTACGATTTCGGCGGCGACGTGACCGCCAACCTCAATCTCAGCTATGGCAGCGACTTCTTTTCGCGCAAGGAGCCCGAAACCGCAATCGACAGCGCCGGGGTCACGCGCACTCGCGAGGCGCTGGTCGAGGAGGACGGCCCCGAATACGAACTCGGCGGCGATATCCAGTTCCCTTTCGGCCCCGGCTCGCTCAAGCTCATCCTGCTCGAGCGGTTCGAACGCGACAATTACAGCTCGACCGTCATCGATCGCCTCTCCGACGACAGCCCGCCACGCGGTTTCCGCTTCGAGCAGACCAATGGCGCAGGCGAGCGCATCGGCCGGCTCGAATACGATTGGAAACTGTGGGGGGCCGACTGGCAGCTATCGGGCGAAGCCGCCTTCAACCGGCTCGACCGCCGATCCCGCCTGTTCGAGCTGGCCCCGGGTGGCGAGTTCGTCCAGCTTGCCTTCCCGCAAGGCAATGGCGGTGTGACCGAAGATCGCTACGATGCCAGCCTCAGCATTTCCCGTTCGCTATCGTCCACCTTGTCGGTGCAGGTCATCGGCGCGATGGAATTCTCGACCATCGAGCAAACCGGCTTCGCCGCCAATTCGCGGAGCTTCAAGCGGCCCAAAGGATCTTTCGCCGCGACCTGGAAGCCCCGCGACGATTTCGACATTTCGGTCACGCTGGCCAAGCGCGTCAGCCAGCTGTCCTTTGGCGATTTTCTCGCCTCGGTGTCGCTCAACAACGACAATCAGAACGGCGGCAACAATGAACTGGTCCCATATCAGAGTTACAACGTCGAGATCGAGGCGAACAAGACCTTCGGCGCATGGGGCTCGCTCAAGCTCGAAGCCCGCAAAGCGTGGTTCGAGGATTTCATCGACTGGTTTCCGCTTCCCGGCGGAGGCGAAGCGCGCGGTAATATCGGCGATGCCGACCGACTGCACCTTCAGGCCAATGCGACGATCAACCTCGACCCGCTCGGCTTTCGCGGTGCCCGGGTCGATCTCGAGGTGGTCAAGCGCGACATGAATGTGATCGATCCCTTCACGGGTCTCAACCGCCCGTTCTCCTACGACCAGGAAGGGTCGTTCGAAATCGATTTCCGCCATGACGTTCCAGGAACCGATTGGGCGTGGGGCGCCAATCTCGATCATTTCGACCAGGCGCCCTACGCACGCCGCTTCGAGATCGGTCGTGAATGGGAAGGCAAGGTGTTCGGCTCGCTGTTCATCGAGCACAAGGACGTCCTCGGACTGACAGTGCGCGCGCGCGCCAACAATCTGCTCGGCGCGCGCGACTACTTCCGGCGTACGGTCTTTGACGGCCCGCGGCCGGAAGGCGCTGTCCGCTTCGAAGAATACCGCAGCCGCCGGATCGGGCCGATCTTCCGGCTGACCATCAGCGGCGATTTCTAGTCCCGGGGGACCCCGCCCCTCCTTCGCGCGTTGAGCACGCAAGGGAGACCCCGGTGGAAATCGATCCGCGTATTTTGATGTTCGTCGTGTTCGGCGTGGGGCTGACGCTGGCTGTGATGCTCGAGCGCTGGCTTGCGCGGTACTGGTTGTCGTTACCGATCCTCTATGTCGCGGTCGGCTTCGTCATCTGGTCGCTGCCGCTGGGGCTGCCGCATTTCAATCCGACGGTGGATGGCTTCGATGCGATCACGCTCGAATATGCGACCGAATTCATTGTCATCGCTTCCTTGATGGCAGCGGGGATCGCGATCGACCGGCCGGTAAGCTGGCTCAATTGGCGCCAGATCTGGCCGCTCCTGCTGATCGCGATGCCGCTTACCATCGGCGCGGTGGCGCTGCTCGGATGGTGGGCACTGGGGCTCGCTCCGGCCAGTGCGATACTGCTGGGCGCCGCGTTGGCGCCAACCGATCCGGTGCTCGCACGAAGCGTGCAGGTCGGCCCTCCCGGCGAAGACCAGCGCCATGACGTTCGCTTCAGCCTGACGGTCGAAGCAGGCCTCAACGATGGTTTCGCCTTCCCCTTCACCTACCTTGCCATCGCCGCGGTGGGTATGACCGCTCTTGGCGGATGGACCATCGAATGGGGATGGCTCGACCTCGGTTGGCGTATCCTCGCTGGATGCGCGGTCGGCTGGGCGGTTGGCCGCGTCGGGGCGTGGTATGTATTCGAGCGCGAAGCCGACGCGCCAATCAAGGAGATCGACGAAGAGGACGATCTGGCCGCACAGCCCAGCTATTCGACCAGCGAGGGGTTGATCGTGCTGGGCACGCTGCTGCTCGCCTACGGACTGGCCGAAATGGCGGAGGGCTACGGCTTTCTCGCGGTCTTCGTGGGAGCCGTAACCGCGCGGCAGCGCGAGAACCGCAGCCGCTATCACAAGATCAGTCACCACTTCATCGACCAGATCGAGCAGATCGTGCTGGTCGCGGTCCTGTTCGGTTTCGGCGCCATGCTGGCCAGTGGCGTGCTCGCCGCGCTAACATGGCAGGCCGCGCTGGTCGGACTGGCGCTCATCTTCGTCATTCGCCCGATCGCGGGTCTTCTGGCGGAGCTCAGAAGCGGCCTTCCGATGATCGGCAAGCTTGCCGTGGCCTTCCTCGGCGTGCGCGGCATGGGCTCGATCTATTACCTCGCCTATGGCCAGAACCATGCCGATTTCGAACAGGTGGATCTGCTATGGGCGACGGTCAGCTTCGCCATCCTCGCCTCGATCGTGGTGCATGGCGTGGTGTCGGGACCTTTTATCCGTCACGTCGAGAACCGCCGCGCGCATATCCATGCCGGCCAGGACAGCAGCATGGCCTCGCTGTCGCCTGACGAACCACACAGGCACCGCCGACGCTCGGCATAAGGGGGCTCTTGCTCCGGTAACGAAAAGGGGCGGCGAACCCGAGTTCGCCGCCCCTTCGTCATGTCGGTGCCATCCGCGGCTTACTTCTTCGGCGCTGCCTTCTTGGCGGGCGCCTTCTTGGCAGCAGGCTTCTTGGCCGGATCCTTCTCGCCGCCATCCGCCTTCTTCGCGGCCGGCTTCTTGGCTGCAGCCTTCTTCGCGGGAGCCTTCTTGGCTGCGGGCTTTTCGTCCGCAGCCTTGTCGGCTGCCTTCTTCGCCGGAGCCTTCTTGGCCGCTGGCTTCTTCTTGGCGGCAGCCTTCTTCTTCGGCTTTTCGTCGGTGCTTTCTTCGGCTTCGATCGCCGCCTCGAGTTCCTCGCGGGTCACTTCGCGGTCGGTGATCTCGGCCTTGTCGAACAGGAAGTCCACGACCTTGTCTTCATACAGCGGTGCGCGCAGCTGGGCGGCAGCCATCGGGTCCTGCTGGACATACTGGACGAAACGCTCGCGATCTTCGGCACGATACTGCTGGGCCGCCTGCTGGATGAGCATGTTCATCTCATTGGCATTGACCTCGACGCCGTTCTTCTGGCCGATTTCCGACAGCAGCAGGCCGAGGCGGACGCGACGTTCGGCGATCTTGCGATAGTCGTCCTTCTCGTCTTCCATTTCCTTGAGCATCGCCTCGGCATCGTCCGACTGCGCAGCTTCCTGCTGGAGCTGTGCCCAGATCTGTTCGAACTCGGCATCGACCATGCCCTGCGGCACGGGGAAGTCGTGGCCGGCGGCGAGCGTGTCGAGCAGCTGACGCTTCATCTGCGTGCGGGTGAGGCCCGAAGTCTCCTGTTCGAGCTGGCCGCGCAGCAGTTCCTTGAGCTTGTCGAGATTCTCGAGGCCGAGGTTCTTGGCGAATTCGTCGTCGATGGCAGTGTCGGTCGGGACCTTCACCTGCTGGACGGTGACGTCGAACTGCGCGTTCTTGCCCTTGAGGTTTTCGGCCGGGTAATCTTCGGGGAAGGTGACCGTGATGGTCTTCTTGTCGCCCGTCTTCACACCGGTAAGCTGCTCTTCGAAGCCGGGGATGAACTGGCCCGAACCGATAACCAGCGGGGTGTTTTCCGCCTTGCCGCCTTCGAATTCGACACCGTCGATGCTGCCGACGAAATCGATGATCAGCTGATCGCCGTCGCCAGCCTTCTTGGTCTTGGCGGCATCCTTGTAGCTCTTGTTGTTCGAGGCGATGCGCTCGACCGCTTCGTCCACCTGCTCGTCGGTCACGGGAACAATCAGGCGTTCGAGTTCGAGGCCATCCACTTCGGGAGCTTCGATTTCGGGCAGGATTTCGACATCGACGCTCAGCGAGACGTCCTTGCCCTCTTCATAGCCTTCGTCGAGCTCGACCTTGGGCTGCATGGCGGGACGCAGCTTGTTGTCGGCCATCACCTTGTCGACCGATTCGCGGATCATGTCGTTGACCGCCTGCGCGTGAACCTGCTCGCCGTGCATTTTGCGCACCAGGTTGGCCGGCACCTTCCCCGGGCGGAAGCCGGGCATCTTCACCTGCGGAGCGATCTTCTTCACTTCGCTGGTGACGCGCTCGTCGATATCCTTGGCCGGAATGGTGACGGTATAGGCGCGCTTCAGGCCTTCGTTGGCGGTCTCTTTGATCTGCATGGGTTGAAACTCGTGACTTTCCAAAAGCGAATTGGTGCAAGGGGCTTCACGCCGCGGCGGCACTGGTGCGGGCGAAGGGACTCGAACCCCCACATCTTTCGATACTGGTACCTAAAACCAGCGCGTCTACCAGTTCCGCCACGCCCGCTAACCCGAACGAAGCTGCGCGAGAGGCGCTAGTCCTTCGCGTGTAGGCGCGTGCCTCTAGTAGGATGCGACGGATTGCGCAAGCGCGGCGACCGATAGCGGAACAGCGAGAGGCCAGCGAGCGTTTCAAAGGCATGCGCGACTACGAAACACCCGAAACACCCGACGGCACGCCGCCGGTCGTCGATCCCGCCACGAAACGTCGGCAGGGCGCGGAAAGACCTTCCGACAACAAGCGCGGTGAAAACGACCATGCTGCCGAGCGCGCCTTGGCTCCTGCGCAGGAGGGCGGACGCGATCGCGCCGGTGAGGCGGACCTCGACAAGTCGCGCTCCGACTGAGTCACCGCAAGAGGACAGCCCATGGCTACGCAGCCCGACCCCGATACGATAGATCCGAGTTCGCCCGACGAAATGCCCCCGGCGAGCCCGCCGGACGAGGCGCCGATGGAAGATCCGCCGGGCTTTGAACCGCCGCAGCCGGATTTCGACAGGCCCGATCGCAGCCCGCTGGAAACGCCCCTGCCTCCCGATTGATCTTGCCCGTCGGTGCACGCCGCAGTATCGGCCCGCGCCATGAGCGAAGAAACCACCAGCCAGACCCCGCCCGACCGTCTCTCGGTCAACCCCAAAAGCGAGCACTTCCAGGTGGAAGTGCTCAAACGCGGCGTGGGTATTCGGTTCAAGGGCAAGCAGCGCACGGATATCGAAGAATATTCGATCTCCGAAGGATGGGTGCGCGTTCAGGCGGGCAAGACCGTCGATCGCCGGGGCAATCCGCTGACGCTCAAGCTGACCGGGCCAGTCGAAGCCTGGTACGAAGATCTGGGTGACGACGCGCCCGTCGCCAAGGCCGACTGATCAGTCGGAAAACTCGGCAAAGGCGCTGAGGAATCGGCGCGATGTCTGTTTGCGCGCAGGCGCCATGGCGATCTGCCGACGGGGCTCGGCACGACCATCTCCATAGATGAAGCCATGCACGGGCCATGCGGTTCTGCCCACATCGCCCAGCGGCGCATACCAGACACGCACTTCAGTCCAGTCATTGGCGGGCGAAACGTCTATGGCGAGCACGTCTTTCTCGACCTGCCCACGGCGACCATTGATCGGCGACCAGTTCGCATGGTCGAGCAGCACACGGCGCGAATCGAGCACGCGGCTCACCGCGGCCACATGGCCAAGCTGCATGTTGCGATGCGGACGAAAGGCCATGACCGCGCCCGGGCGCGGCGTATTGCCGGTCGCATAACGCCCCTGCGCCTGGTCCCACCAGGTGTGCGCATCACCATACAGTTCGATACCTGATACGTGGCGCGCATAGGGCACGCACTGCAGGTATGCGTCGAGCTCGGCGGCGTGGCTGCGGTAACCATCGTAACCGTCGGCCAGCGCGGGGGAAGCGCATGCAATCAGGGCGAAAGCGGCAAGTTCTTTCCTCATGGGCGGCAGGACTATGCCGCTTATCCTTGCCGAGACCCTTCATCTTACGGTTAACGCGAATTAACCATTAGTACTGCTGCCGCTTGCATTACCCCGCGCAAAACGCCACTTGCCGCGGCAATATGGTACCCAATTCATCCAAGCCCACGGTGATCATCATCGGCCGGCCGAACGTCGGCAAGTCGACGCTGTTCAATCGTCTGGTCGGCAAGCGCCTCGCGCTGGTCGATGACCAGCCCGGCGTCACGCGCGACCGGCGCTTCGGCGATGCCGTCATTGCGGGGCTCGAATTCCAGATCGTCGATACCGCCGGGTGGGAAGACGAGGATGCGGAAAGCCTGCCGGGTCGCATGCGCAAGCAGACCGAGGTAAGCCTCGAGGGTGCCGATGCGGCCATGTTCGTGTTCGATTCGCGGATCGGGCTCACCCCGCTCGACGAGGAAATCGCGCGCTGGCTGCGCGAACAGGCGGTTCCGGTCATATTGGTGGCCAACAAGGCTGAGGGCAGCCAGGGCGATGCGGGCATCTTCGAGAGCTTTTCGCTCGGCTTCGGCGAACCGGCGGCGATCAGTGCCGAACACGGCGAAGGCATCGCCGATCTGTTCGACCACCTTTGGCCGATCATCGGCGCGAAGGCCGAAGCGGCGGAGATCGAGGCCGAAATCGATGAAGAAGACGAGGAAGCGCTGCTTGCAGGGCCACTCAAGCTCGCCATCGTCGGCCGTCCCAACGCGGGTAAGTCGACCCTGATCAACCGCTTGCTCGGCGAAGATCGCCTGCTGACCGGCCCGGAGGCCGGGATCACGCGCGATTCGATCGCGATCGACTGGGAATGGCACGATCCGCGCAGCGGTGAGGATCGCGAAATCCGCCTGATCGACACCGCCGGCATGCGCAAGAAGGCTCAGGTCATCGACAAGCTCGAGAAGCTGTCGGTGGCTGACGCGCGGCGTGCGGTCGATTTCGCCGAGGTCGTCGTGCTGTTGCTCGATGCCACGCGCGGGCTCGAATCACAGGATCTTCGCATCGCCAACATGGTGCTCGAAGAAGGGCGCGCCCTGATGATCGCGATTAACAAATGGGATGTTGCCGAAGGCGCGAGCGCCCTCTTCAACGGTATTCGCGACGCGCTCAATGAAGGGCTCGCACAGGTTCGCGGCGTGCCTCTGTTCGCGGTCAGCGCAAAAACCGGCAAGGGATTGGACCAGATGCTCGGCGGCGCATTCGAACTGCGCGAAGCCTGGAGCCGCCGCGTACCGACCGCTGCGCTCAACCGCTGGTTCGATGACGCGCTGGAAGCCAATCCGCCGCCAGCCCCCAAGGGCAAGCGGATCAAGCTGCGCTATATCACCCAGGCCAGCATTCGCCCGCCGCGCTTCGTGGTGTTCGGCACGCGTCTCGACATGCTTCCCAAGAGCTACGAACGCTATCTGGTCAATGGCATTCGTGACAAGCTGGGCTTCGATGCGGTGCCCGTGCGCGTGGTGCTCAAGAGCCCCAAGAACCCCTTCCAGAAGGACTGAGGCCAACCATGCTCGATATCCTGTCCGGCATCGGGGCGATCGAGTTGATCGAGCGTACGAGCTCCACGCTGCGCGTGCAGCAGGTGGTGCAGTTGAGCCTCGCGCCGGCTTTCCTGCTCGCCGGGATCGGCGCCGTGATGAATGTTATGACCAACCGGCTGATTTGGGTGGCGAACAAGATCGAACGCATCCTCAACGCGGGCGAAGAGGGCGATGTCGAGGCCATGCGCGCCGAATTGCCGGCACTGGAGTTGCGCCGGATTTTCGCGCAGCGCGCGGTGATGCTGAGCACCGCTTCCGCGCTCACCATCAGCGTGGTGATCGTCCTGCTGTTCATTTCCGCCTTCGTGACCACACCGCTGGGCACGCTCGTGGCGGTCATGTGGGTGATTTCGATGGGGTTCCTTGTCGCCGGGCTGGGTTCTTTCCTCATGGAAACGCGTACCGCGGCGAAGCGCAACCGCGAACGCATGCGCGAGCGGCGGGCCCGATCAACGGCCTGACGCGATTTTCGCACCGCTTCGGACAGGATGAAGACATTCGCGCGACGGTTGGCGCACACCCGTCCGCTGCGGTTCATCAAGCCATGTCATAACGCCTCGCAGACACGGAGGCAGGCAATGAACCGGCTACGCATCGCAATTCACGGGTCCGCACGCGATCCGGACGCGGCTATCGCGCTCGAAGCGCTCGATATCGCCACCGCTCTCACGATCGCCGATATCAATGTCGGGTCTGGGGATGCCGAAATCTGGGACGGTGAAACGCGGCTGGCGCGGCTATCCAAGCATGCGGGTCGTCACGCGACCTTCTGGCGGGTCAGCTAAACCGCACGCTCGCCAAGACCCGGCTTTCCTGTTTCGGCAATAACCGACCGGTCAGCCGGCCTCGCCTTCGCCGGCTGGCTTGCTGTTGAGCTGGACATAGTTCTCGAGGCCCATTCGCGCGATCATGTCGAACTGGGTTTCGAGGAAATCGACATGCTCTTCCTCGCTCGCGAGGATGTCCTCGAAGATCTGCCCGGAAGTGAAATCGCGGACCTGCTGGCAATATTCCGCGGCTTCCTTGAGCAACGGGATCGCTTCCATTTCCATCGCGAGATCGGCCTTGAGGATTTCCTCGACGGTTTCGCCGACCTTGAGTTTGTGGATGGCCTGGAAGTTGGGCAGCCCGCTCAGGAACAGAATCCGTTCCGCGAGAATGTCGGCGTGCTTCATCTCGTCGATCGATTCGTGCCGTTCGTAATCGGCAAGACGGCTGACGCCCCAATCGGCGAGAACGCGATAGTGCAGCCAGTATTGATTGATCGCGGTCAGTTCATTGGTGAGTGCCTTGTTGAGGTACTCGATGACCTTCTGATCGCCCTTCATGCTACCGACTCCTTGCTGCTGCACGCGAGTGCCGCCTAAGCCCGGCAGCGGCAATCTGGCAAGGTCGAAATGCTAAAAATCGGCGGATTTCCGCCAGTTGCGAGCGATATTCGTTAGCGCCGGTTCAGGCTGCCGCAGCCATACAGCCGCGTTCGCGCTCGTCATCGAGGATGCCGTCGGCCTCGTTCAGGCAGCTGCCGCAGCATGGCGATTTGCCAAGCGCCGCGTAGCAGGCTTCGGCATCGCCGGCGACATGTCGTGCGGCCTGGCGGAGTTCGCTTTCGCGGATCGCGTTACAGATGCAGACGTACACTCGAACACTCCTGCGATTGGTTCGCAGAAGCTGTTCTAATGAGAGTCGTTCTCACTATCAACCCCCTCATCGTCGGAGAGGGAACACCCGTAGGTATGTGAGGCAGCGCCAGAGCCATTCGAGCGGGCCGAAGCGGAAGCGTTCGAGCCATGGCTTCGGCCATGCCAGCATGAGGGCCCAAGCTGCTAAAGTGACAAGATACAGTTCGGTCCTGCCGAGCGCACCGTAGAGCCCGATACCCCAGCCATGAAACAGCACGAGCATCACGATCGACGTCCCGAGATAATTGGTGAAGGCGGCGCGACCGGCAGCGGAAATGCGCTCTGCAAGCCAACCCGAAGCGCCCTGCCCGATCACGGCCAGCACGGCGGCGAGACCCAGCACCACTGGCAGGCGCGGGAGCAGAGAAACGCTCATGAACGCGGCCAGCGTGCTCCAATAGGAAAAACCCGTGCCCTTGACCCATAGCGCGACCAACAGCGTAGCCAGGCTGCCCAGAACGATCCCGGCAATCCCCCAGCGCAGCATCTTGCGCGAATCCAGGTCGCCGCTGAAGAAACCCCAGCGATAGAGCGCCATCCCGATCAACATCAGCGGGATCGATTCGAAGGCGAACAGGAACAGGCCGAACAGCGGGTCGGCGGCATGTTCGGTCAGGTTGTATTGGACGTACTCGAGGTATGAACCCTCGGTGATGATGCGATATTCGGTCTCGCCCGCAGCCAGCGTGCTTGCCTTGTCTGCCGCAAACTGTTCGCGTGTCTCGGAAAAGTCGGGCTGATCGCCAAAGCTGGTTTCCGCAATCAGATAGGGGGACAGCGCGAAGCTCCCGACCAGCAGGATCCCCAGCGCATAGCCTACCAGCCCGACCACCAATTGCGTTTTGGCTGCCCAGCGGATGCAGACCAGGGCAATGAACCCGAAGACCGCGTAGAATATGAGAATATCACCGCGCCAGATCAGGTAGAAATGCACCAGGCCGAACAACAGCAGCCAGAACAGCCGCCGTGCCTGCAACAAGCGCCCTTCACCCCGTGCCCAGGCACGCTCCATGAACAGATAGAGTCCGGCGCCGAACAACAGCGTGAACAGGCCCCGCATCTTGCCGTCGATCAGCACGAATTGGGCAATCCACATCGATTCTTCCGCGGCGCTGTGACCGGTCAGAAAGGCGTCGGGATACATATAGGCGGCAAATGGCTGGCCGAACGAGACGATGTTCGCCGCCAGAATGCCCATCACCGCTATCCCGCGGATAAAATCCAGGCTGGCAATCCTGTTGCCCGACACGGCGGTCGGAACCGCCTGATCGGGCGCGGCGTCCGCTGCTGGCGTGGTCGTTTCGTGCTGATTCATGAAGCCCCCCCTTGCCCGGCATTCTATTCGCCGTCCGGGGGAATGGAAACCCGCCGCGTCAGGGATTTAGCGCGTTACCAGGCAGGCCTGTCCACTCCGCTTCAGCGAGGCACAGGCCGCGCTTGCGTCCTCGCGGCTGGCATAACCACCCGCGAGCAATCGGGTGAGCCTGCCAGACTTGAGCAAAACGCGCTCGCGCCCCGCAATTTCGCTGCGTCCCGCAAGCTGGCTCCAGAGCTTCTCGGCATTGCCCGGTACGCCAAACGCACCAAGCTGGACTTTCCACGGCCCGCTCAGCCGCTCCACAGCGGCTGCGGGTGTGGGTGGAGCCTGAGGCGCGGGGGTGGTTACGCGTGTGGCATCGGGCGCCGCAGCGACGGTCACCGCTGCGCGTGAAAGGTCCTCCGCCTCCTGCGCGGCCACCACCGTCGGCTGCGCTGACGGCAGCGTGTAATCGGCTCCGGCCGAACCGGCGGTCGAAGCCGTCCCGGCTACCCGCGGCGTTCCCGCAGGACGCGCGACGGGCTGCGGCTGGGCAGGCGTTGTGACCACCGGCACAGTGGGTGCATCGGTGCCAAGCGCAAGGTCGACTGCAGCCAGTTGCCGAGCACGCGCGGCCTCGGCTTCGGCCTTGAGCGAGGCAGCCATGGGTTGCGCGGCTTCGCGATCCTCGAGCGGGATATACTCGTCCATCTGCGCCAGCGCGCCGCGGGCCTGCGGCAGGCCTGCCGAATTGGCGAGCGTCAGCAGGGCATAGGCGCGGCGCCAGTCCTTCTTGACCAGGTCACCGTTAAAATGGGCGATACCCAGCACGTATTGCGCCCGCGGATCGCCGCGCATCGCCGCGGCAGAGATATAGGGCAGTGCTTCTTCGCGCGCGCCACGCTGGAACAACAGCAGCCCGTAATTGTCGGCGGCCTTCACGTGGCCCTGCGCTGCGGCGCGCGCATACAGTGCCTCGGCCTGCGCGACATCGGTCTCCACGCCCCGGCCCAGCCGGTAGGCCTGGCCCATGTTGAATTGCGCATCGGGATCACCCTCGGCGGCAGGCCTCGCCCACTCGCGCACCGCAGTGGCGAAATCCCCGGCGGTCCAGGCATCCACCCCCGCCTTCACTTCGGCCATCGCGGGGGCTGCAGCCATGCCCGTCAGTACCAGAGCCCCTGCCAACCATGCTGCTTTTGCCGAACGTAGCATTTGCCTCACCTTCCCATGCGCCGACGCGACCGAATGCGCCGCTTCCGCGCCATCCTATAGTAAATCGCCCGTTAGCAAAGTGTTGCTGCCGATCCGACGGGATTCGAGACCAGTCAAAGTGTGCCCCGGTTAACCCAAAATTAGGGGTAGTCTGCGATTTCCACGGCAAGACAGCTGCAGACGATCGCAGCAGAACGAACAGGATTCAGGCGCAACCCAGGGGGACCAAGTCTTGCGTGTACTGGCATTGGCATCGCAGAAGGGCGGATCGGGCAAGACCACCCTCTCGGGACATCTGGCCGTTCAGGCGCAACGCGCCGGCGCCGGCCCGGTCGTCCTGATCGATATCGACCCGCAGGGGTCGCTTGCCGATTGGTGGAACGAGCGTGCCGACGAATACCCGGCCTTTGCGCAGACGACGGTCGCCCGTCTGGCCACCGATCTCGCGATCCTCCGCCAGCAGGGTTTCAAGCTTGCGGTCATCGACACGCCGCCCGCAATCACCATGGCGATCCAGTCGGTGATTTCGGTCGCGGAACTGATCGTGGTCCCGACCCGGCCCAGCCCGCACGACCTACGCGCCGTCGGCGCGACGGTTGATCTGTGCGAACGCGCCGGCAAGCCGCTGGTGTTCGTGGTCAATGCCGCGACGCCCAAGGCGAAGATCACCTCGGAAGCCGCCGTCGCGCTGTCGCAGCACGGTACGGTCGCTCCGATCACGCTGCACCATCGCACCGATTTCGCCGCCTCGATGATCGACGGGCGCACGGTCATGGAAGTCGATCCCGAAAGCCGGTCGGCTGCCGAAGTCACCGCTTTGTGGAAATACATCGCCGACCGGCTGGAGAAAAACTTCCGCCGGACGGTCTTCGCCGCCCCCAATTCGCAATCCGCGATGCCGGGTGTCCATCGTCCCGCCGGTGGCTTCGGCCGCCGCGTGGCCCAGTGATCGCGCAAGGCCGAGATAGCCGGATGACTGACGCCAATTTCGCCTCTCTGTCCTCCACCCTGCTGGCTCGCAAGGGCGGGGCAAAGCCTGCCATGCGCCCGCAATCGGGTATCGTCGGTCCGGTCGATGGCAAGGAGGCCGCCGCCAATCTGGAAGATCTCGGATGGAACGACATGGGCGAAGCGCAGGCAGACCTGCCGGCGCGCGAAGCCGAAGACGCGACCGAAGCGAAAGCCCCGCCCGAGAACGTCGTGGCGATTGCTCCGCAGGCCGCGAACGAAAGGGCCGCGCCCAACCAGGTGCGCAATTCACTCGACCGGATTCAGGCGCAGCTCGACAAGCCCGCTCGCGAGCGTCCCGCGATGCGCCGCCCTGCCGCAACGCAGGGCAAGCGCGCGGCCTTTACGCTGCGGCTCGACCAGGAACGCCATCTGATGCTGCGCCTCGCGTGTACCGTACGCGGACGCAGTGCCCAGCAATTGGTGACCGATGCGCTCGACGCATTGCTCGCCGAAATGCCCGAAATCGCAAGTCTCGCCGCGCAAGTACAGCGCGGCGACCAGTAAATCGAACGACGCGGAATCGCCTCAAGGGGGTAAGAATGAGCATCGAGACGAAAGCAAGGAACAAGCGGTTCGTCCAGCTCGCCGTCACCACGGCGCTGGCGACCACCGCGCTGACGGCGTGCACCGGCAAGGCTGCACCCGGCCACGCCTCATCGGCGGCGCATGCCGAAAAAGCCTTGGACAAGGGCCAGGCATCGAAGGCCGTGCGGCACGCGGAAGCGGCGGTGCTCGCCAGTCCGCGTGACGCCGCCACGCGCACGTTGCTGGCCAATGCCTATCTCGAGGATGGCCGCTTCGCTTCGGCCGCCACGACCTTCGCCGAGGCGGTCGAACTTGGCGACACCGCACCGCGGACGGTTATCAGTTTCACGCTGGCGCAGATCGCCGTGGGTGACCAGCGCGGCGCACTGGAAACGCTCGATCGCTTCGAGGCGGCGCTGGATCCGGCCGACTACGGTCTCGCCATCGCGCTATCCGGCCGTCCCGATCGGGGCGTCCATGTGCTCGGCAATGCGCTGCGTGCCGGACAGAACACGCCCAAGGTTCGCCAGAACCTCGCCTATGCCTATGCCCTGCAGGGCAATTGGCGCGCCGCGCGCGTCATGGCGGCCGAGGACGTGCCTGCTGGTGAAGTCGGCGACCGGATGGCCCAATGGGCCGCTCAGGTTCGCCCCGAAGCCTATACCGGTCGCGTTGCCAGCCTGCTGGGCGTGAAACCGCAAGCCGATCCCGGCCAGCCGGCCATGCTCGCCCTCGCCAACCACCCCAGTGTCGACATGCTCGCCGCGCAGGAGGTGGGCGAACTCGATCCGCTGACCGACGAGCCGCAGACCGACTTCGCTTTCGCCGAAGAACTCGCACCGGTCGCCGCGAGCGAAGGCACGGTCGACGACAGCGATGTCGCGCTGGCCGATGCCGGCTTCGCCTCTGCTCAGGGGGCAATCCGCTATGTCTCGAGCGAGGTAGTCCAGAAGACCCCCGCCCGCACGCGCCAGCCCGTCGCACCCCGGATCGCCGGAACCGCAGTGCCGCAGCGGGTCGCGGCGAACACCGGCGCAAGCGGCGATTACAACGTCCAGCTCGGCTCCTACTTCTCGATGTCCGATGCCAACGAGGCCTGGAAGCAGTTCCAGAAGCGCTATCCGGAAATGGGCGATGCCGAGCGCGTGATCACCAAGGCACGCGTCAATGGCAAGATCTACTACCGCGTCGCCGCGGCAGGCTTCGCCAAGTCTTCGGCGCAAACTCTCTGCCGTTCGGTCAAGGGCAAGGGTGGCGGTTGCATCGCTTACGCCTCTAGCCGCCCTCTTCCGGGCGCGATCGACGTGGTCGACACCGGCATGCGTGTCGCCGCACGCTGACGCCAGACACACAAACCACCGAGTGACCCCGTCCGGACGATCCGGGCGGGGTTTTTCGTGTCTAGCGCTTGATCGCCACGCCGCCCTTGAACAACCTTGTCACCCGCCCCTGCGTCGGCTGGCCGTCGAAGGGCGTGTTGCCCGCGCTGGCCTCCATTTTGGCGCTCTGGATGACCCAAGGGCGCTCGGGATCAATAATCGCGATATCCGCTTCCAATCCCGGCTTCAGCCCCCCGGCAGGCACACCAAGGATCTCTGCGGGTCGCCGCGCAACGAGATCGAAGGCGCGGGGCAAGTCGATCACATCGTCGCGGACCAGCGACAGCGTCATCGCGAGCAATGTCTCGGCTCCCGCCATGCCCGGTTCCGCATCGGAGAACGGCAGGCGCTTGTCTTCGGGGCCACGCGGGTCGTGGCCGCTGGCGATCACGTCGATCGTCCCGTCGGCAATCGCTTCTCGCACCGCTTCGCGGTCCTCTTCGCTGCGCAGCGGGGGCGAGAGGCGCGCGAAGGTCCTGAAATCGACCGTTGCGAGGTCGCTCAGCATGAAATGCGCGGGCGTGACGCCGCAGGTCACCTGCACGCCGCGCGCCTTGGCCGCGCGCACAAATGCGAGGCCCGCGCGGGTCGTCACCTGACGGAAATGGATCCGAGCGCGCGCCATTTCGGCAAGCGCGATGTCGCGCGCCAGGGCCAGCGCTTCCGCTTGCACGGGCGCACTCGTCAAGCCGCGCCGCGTGGCGATTTCGCCTGCGGTGGCCACCGCGCTGCCGACCAGCGCGGCATCTTCGGCATGCGCGACCACCACGAGATCGAGCATGGCGGCATATTGGAGCAAGCGCAGCATCACGCCGGAATCCGCGATCCATCGACGCCCAGTGGCAACGCCCCGCGCGCCCGCTTCGCGCATCAGACCCAGTTCGGCGATCTCGCAGCCATCGAGCCCGCGTGTCGCGGCGGCGAGCGGATGCACCCAGAAATCGGGCTTCCCGCTCTTGGCGATGTAGGACACGCGGCTCGGCAGATCGAGCGGCGGGGACTGGTCGGGCATCAGCGCCGCGCGAGTGATCCCGCCGAAATGAAACGCCGGTTTGTCGATCGCGAATACGCCGAGATCGACAAGGCCCGGGGCAACAAGCGCGCCGTGGGCGTCGATGGTCTCGTCGCCATCCTGCGCCGAGGCATCGATCGCGTCGATCATGCCGTTGACGAGGCGCAAGGTACCTTCGCGCAGACCGTCGGGGGTTACCAGCCGGCCGTTGGTGATGGTCAGGGGGCGCTGCTGCTTCATGCCGCGTCTCCCCAGCCTTCGACCCCGCGCGCACGGCGCGTGAGGACGTCGAGCGCCGCCATGCGGATCGCGACCCCCATTTCGACCTGCCGGGTAATGATCGATCGGTCGATCATGTCCGCCACGTCGCTATCGATTTCCACCCCCCGGTTCATCGGCCCCGGATGCATCACCAGCGCATCGGGCGCAGCGCGTTCGAGACGCGTCTTCGTGAGCCCGTAAAGATGGTGATACTCGCGCGCCGACGGAATGAATTGCCCGCTCATCCGCTCCGTCTGCAGGCGAAGCATCATCGCCACATCCGCCCCGTCGAGTGCGGCATCGAAATCGTGATAGACCTCGGCGCCCATCGCCTCGATCCCTGCCGGCATCAGAGCAGGAGGCGCGCACAGCCGTACGCGCGCGCCAAGTGCCTGCAGGCACAGCAGGTTCGAACGCGCGACCCGGCTGTGCAGGATGTCGCCGCAGATCACGATCACCATGCCGGTGAAATCGTCGCCCGCCTCGCCGCGCGGGCGCAGCGCATGCCGCAGGGCCAGCGCATCGAGCAGCGCCTGCGTGGGATGCTCGTGCTGGCCGTCACCCGCATTGAGCACCGGGCAATCGACCTTGTCGGCGATGAGCTGCGTCGCCCCGCTCGACCCGTGGCGGATGACGATAGCGTCGGCGCGCATGGCGTTGAGCGTGATCGCCGTGTCGATCAGCGTCTCGCCCTTCTTCACGCTCGACTGCGCGGCATGCATATTGACGACATCGGCACCCAACCGCTTGCCCGCGATCTCGAAGCTCAGCAGCGTGCGCGTCGAATTCTCGAAGAAGGCGTTGATCACGGTGAGCCCCGAAAGCACATTCTCGTGCTTGGTCGCCTGCCGGTTGAGCGCAACCCATTGTTCGGCCTCGTCGAGCAGGAACAGGATTTCGTGCCGTTCGAGCTGGCCGATGCCGATCAGGTCGCGATGCGGGAATGCAAGCGCACCCGCCGGGTAACGGGCCGCATGGGGCGGGTTTTGCGTCGATGTCATTGAGACCACGCCCTTAGTCGAGCACGATGGGGCGCTCAAGCGCTTTCCAGTGGCAAAGCCGCAGCGGCTTCTCTACCTCGGGGTCAACAGGAGATTATTCGCATGCAATTCGCTGGAAAGGTCTGGCGCCTCTTGGTGGGCATCAAGGACGGGCTGGTGCTCGTTTTCATGCTGCTGTTCTTCTCGGCGCTGTTCGCCGTGCTGACCACCCGCCCCAGCCCAGCCGCCGTGCGCGACGGTGCGCTGGTGCTCGAACTCGATGGCGTGGTCGTCGAGGAGCGGGCAGAGATCGACCCCATCGAGGCGCTGCTGTCCGGACAGGCGCCGATGGGCGAATACCAGGCACGTGACCTCGTGCATGCGCTCGACGAGGCCGCCAGCGACGAACGCATCACTGCAGTGGTCCTCGATCTCGACCGCTTCCTCGGAGGTGGCCAGGTCCACATGCAGGCCATCGGCGAAGCGCTCGACCGTGTACGCGCGGCCGAAAAGCCCGTGCTGGCCTATGCCACGGCCTATACGGACGACGGTATGCTGCTGGCCGCGCATGCCAGCGAAGTGTGGGTCAATCCACTGGGCGGCGCGCTGGTGACCGGCCCGGGCGGCCAGCGGCTGTACTACGCCGGCCTGCTCGAGAAGCTCAAGGTCAATGCACGCGTTTACAAGGTGGGCGAGTACAAGAGCGCGGTCGAACCCTATAGCCGCGCCGACATGTCCGAAGCGGCGCGTGAAAACGCGCGCGCTCTCTACGAGACTCTGTGGGAGGAATATCGGGCCAATCTGAAGAAGGCCCGCCCCGGCGCCGATATAGCGCGCGTTACCGATGCCCCGGTCGAATGGATCCAGTCCGCCAATGGCGATCTGGCGACAGCGGCACTGCAGGCAGGACTGGTCGATACGCTGGGCACCCGCGCCGAGTTCGAACAGCGCGTGGTCGAACTGGTCGGCGAGGACAGCTGGCAGGACGGCCCCAACGCCTATCCGCACACCGAGCTGGCCGCGTGGCTCGAGGACAATCCGCTCGACACCCCGGGCCGGCCGATCGGCGTAGTCACCGTTGCCGGGGAAATCGTCGACGGCGACGCAGGCCCGGGTACCGCGGGTGGCGACCGGATCGCCGAACTGCTCGACGACGCGCTGGAGGAAGATCTCGCCGGACTCGTGGTCCGGGTCGATTCGCCGGGTGGCTCGGTGCTTGCGAGCGAGATGATCCGCGATGCGGTGTTGCGGCACAAGGAGCGTGACATTCCCATTGCCGTGTCGATGGCCAATGTCGCGGCCAGCGGCGGTTACTGGATCTCCACGCCCGCCGACCGCATTTTCGCCGAACCCGAGACGATCACCGGTTCGATCGGCATCTTCGCGGTGATCCCCACTTTCGAGGAGACCGCCGCCATGGCCGGCGTCACCAGCGATGGCGTACGCACCACCCCGCTTTCCGGCCAACCCGATCTGGTGGGGGGCCTGACACCCGAAACCGACGCCATGCTGCAGGCCTATATCGAAGACGGCTACGAGGACTTCCTCACCCGCGTGGGCGAAGCGCGCGGAATGACGCGCGAACAGGTCGACGCGGTCGGCCAAGGCCGGGTGTGGGATGGCGGCACCGCGCGCCAGCTGCGGCTGGTGGACGAATATGGCGGGATGGAAGAGGCCCTTGCTTGGGTCGCCGCGCAGGCCGAACTGGGAGAGGACTGGCATCCGCTCTACCTCGGCACCAGCGCTTCAACCTATGACACGCTGCTGCGCCAATGGCTGATCGGCGATAGCGAGCGGGCAGCCACGGGCGGCGACATCTTCGCGCGAATGGCACGCGGACAATCCGCGCTCGGCGGACAGATCGCCGCGGATGCCGAGCGCCTGCTGGGCGCCCGCGGCGCGCAGGCCTATTGTCTTGCCTGCCCTGCGCCCCGCCCGGGCGACGCACAGATGCGAAGCGCCGACGGCTGGCTCGCACGCTTGGCGGCACTGCTGTTCGGATAGGGCGCTTGCCTTGATGCGATTCGCGCATTAGAGGCGCGCTCCTGCCCTTCCGCCACGACGCGCGGAGATGCACGGGGCGGGCGCGTAGCTCAGTGGTAGAGCACACCCTTCACACGGGTGGGGTCGCAAGTTCAATCCTTGCCGCGCCCACCATTCCCTTTCGATCAAGACCCTCGCGGCAGCGTTCGCAGGTACCAGCGTTCAGCCGGTCTCGCCCAGCGCCTCGCGCAAGGGCCCTAGCCATTGTGCGTAGGGTTTCCATGCGTCCTGGCCGCTGCGGTTGATCGGCTGGCGTACCTGCTCGCTGCTTGCCGTGCGCACCGCGCGACGGGTCTGGTGGAAATCGAGACAGGCCTGCTCGAACGGTAGTTCGAGATAATCGAGCACTCGGCGCGTCTGACCTTCCAGGTCATCGAGCACGTCCTCGTGCTGCACTCGCAGGACCTTACCGGGCAGCACGCTATCCCAGTGGGCCATGAGATCGACGTAATCGGCATAGTAGCGGCCGACCTCGGTCAATCCGTAGGTAAACTCCTGCCCCTCCGCGAACAGCTGTTTGAAGCCGGAAAAGCAGCAGTCCATCGGCGCGCGGCGCGCATCGATGATCCTGGCATTGGGCAGGATGAGCTGGATCAATCCGATATGCCGGAAGTTGTTGGGCATCTTGTCGATGAAGAACGGCGCACCGCTGCGATGGACCCGCGTGTCTTCGATGAATTTGGCTCCGAAGGCTGCAAGCTGCTCGCCGCTCAGATCGTGTAGGATTTCAGGATAACGCGATTGTCCTGCCTTGCGCCCGCGCAAGCGGTGCGCCAGCGCCAGTATATTGGGCAGTTCCAGCGTTCCATCGATCTGGCTGTGGCTGGCGAGGATCTGTTCGAGCAGCGTCGAACCCGCGCGCGGCAGGCCCAGGATGAAAATCGGATCGGGTGCGTCGTGCCCTGCCCCTGCCTTATTGGCGAACAGTTCCGCGGTGCAGGTTTCGCGCTGACGCGCGAGTTCGGCGCTCATTGTCTCCGCGCTGTAGCGGGTCTGCGCACGTTTGAGATCGTTTCCGCGCTCGTATTGCGCGAAACTCTCGGCATAGGCGCCCTCGTCTTCCAGCGCCTTGCCGAGCGCGAACGACAGATGGACCCGGTCCATGAAAGCAAGATCGGGGCGTTCGGCCTGCTCCTGCATGCGTGCGATCTCGACATTATCGAAGCGATAGGTTTTGAGATTGGCCAGCGCGTACCAGGCATCGCCATGGTCGGGCTTCGCCGCAATGGCCGCGCGATAGCTGACCACGGCATCGTCCTGTGCGCCGGTGGTCTTGAGCGCATGCCCCTTGCTGGTCAGCGTCGCCGGATCGTTGGGCAGCTTGGCGAGGATGGCGTCGAACAACGCGAAGGCCCGGTCGTAGTCACCCGTCTGCATGCTCTCGATCGCGAGATGCGACTGGAACAGCGGGTTTTTGGGGTCACGTGCGTGAAGCGCCTCGGCCTGTTCGCGCGCCTGCGTGAATTTTTGTCGGCGGCGCAGCGCATCGATATAGTCGAGCCGCACCTGGATGTTGTCGGGTTCGAAGCTGGTCGCGCTTTCGAGCAGGAATTCCGCGTCGTCGAGAATGCCGAGCTTGATCCCGATTTGCGCGAGCAGCCGCATCCCCTCGACATTGCGCGGATGGGTGCGAAGAAAATGGCGGCAGATTTCTTCCGCACGCAGCAGTCGCCCTTCGTGCAGGTGATGCGTCACCGCCACCAGCTCGCGCGGCAATGCTGCAATCCGGTCGGCCTGCGCACGCGCCGCCTGTGCCTCGGCCACGCGGCCAATCGCCTGCTCGAGATCGGCCAGTGCCCGCCAGCTGGCCTCGAGCGCGGGATTGAACCGCGTCGCACGCTGGAAGGCGGATCGGGCCGCGGTATCGTCACGCTCGGCGCGCGCCAGATGACCCGCTTCCTGCCACGCGCGCCCGTATTCGGGCATGGCAGCATGCAGCGCAGCGAGAAGACGGCGGGCGTCCTCATGACGGCCGAGATAGCGCGCAGCGACCGCGGCCATATACAGAGCCTCGCCATCGGCGGCATCCCGTTCGAGTAGCGGTTCCACAAGGCTGAGGCCGCGCTCGAACTCACCCGCTTGCAGTGCTTTCTGAGCCTGCGCCAGACTGTCTTCGCGTGTCGTCATCGAGGATGACCCTTACATAGCGAAACGGCGGAGGCGAACCCGTGTTCGCCCCCGCCGCTGCATTTGGTCCGATCGAAGGATCAGTAGTCGTAGCCGACCCGAATCCCGACGGTCAGCGGACGATTGGTGGTGATCCGTGCGCGATCGTTGACGAAGTTGCCCGAGATCTGCGCGCGTTCGTCGAACAGATTGTCGCCGTACAGTTCGACCCGCCAGTTGTCCGAAGTCACACCCGCCGCGAAGTCGACCACGGTGTAGCTGTCGAGTTCGAGCTTGTTGATTTCGATCACATCAGTGAACTTCGATGCCGAGTGGGTCACCTGCGGCTGGATGTAGGCACCCAGCGTATCCGACAGGTCCCATTCGTAACGGACGCGGATGTTGCCCTGGAATGACGGCGCAAAGGCCAGGTCCGAACCAACCACGACGTCGTCGGTCGGGATCAGCACTTCGGTGATCTCGGTGTCGAGGATCGAAAAAGCACCCGCGACGGTCAGGCCCGGCGCCGAATAGGGCGCCACGGTGAAGTCAGCCTCGATCCCGCGGATCTCCGCATTCGCGGCATTCGCCGAGAAGAAGAGATTGGTGATCGACGGATCGAAGATCGTCGTCTGCAGATTGCTGATGTCGACGTAGAAGGCGCTGCCGTTGAAGCGCACCTGGCCATCGGCAAGGTCCATCTTCCAGCCCAGTTCGTAATTCTTGACCTCGTCGGTCTCGAGTTCGAACGGGACAGTGAAGCCCGCACCGTTGGTGGCACCGCCCGGACGGTTAAGCAGGCCGGGACGGAAACCTTCCGAATAGGTCGCGTAGAACAGCAGGTCCTGCGTCGGGGTTACGGTGATCGTGCCCTTGTAGATCATGCCGTCGGTCTTCGCCGCATCGGGCGCGCGCACGGCGTTGAACACCTGCTGGGCCTGCGAAGCGCTGAGGCCGGCGGCCTGGATATTGGCAAGGCTGTCGTTCAGGTCGAAGGTCTGGCGCAGCGAAGCATCGCACGAACCGATGAAGGTGTATTCGCCATCGCCATCGTACAGATCGTTGAGATCGGTACCGAAGGCATTGGCATCGGTGGCCGCGCCGCTGTTGCAGAAGCTGCCGTTGGCACTGCCTTCGAAGTCGACCTCGATGTCGTAATAACGCGCGCCCAGCGTAACCGTAAGCAGGTCGGGCACGATATCGAAGCTGGCTTCGCCGAAGATGCCGAACTGCTCGTCCGTACGACGGATATCGTTGCGGAAGATGGTGTCAGCGGGGAACGGGCCGGGCGCGCTGGTATAGCCATCCTGCGGGAAGTTCGGCGCAAACGGGCCGAAGGGCTGCGCAAGGACATTGCCCGGATAGGCGAAGTCGTTGCGTTCCTTCAGTTCGAGGTCCGAATAGAAGCCACCCGCCGTAACCCGCCAGCGATTTTCGGAAGGTGTGCTGAAGCGAAGTTCCTGCGTGAACACGGTCGTCTTGCTGGCCGAGGTCACATAGAGGTTGGGTGCCTGGCAGGTCCCGCTCGGATCGGCCGCGCCGGGATAGCTAACGCTGCCGTCGCAAATGTAATACGGCAGGTACTGACCGACGAACAGATAATCCGAATAATCGACGCGCTGCTCGGTTTCGCGGTCGGTGTAGGCACCGGTATAGACCACGTCGAGCATGGCGAGACGGCCTTCGACCGTCCAGCTGGTGTTCGAGAAGTCGTCTTCGAGGCGATCTTCCTCGTAACGCTGGATCTCGAGATCATCGAGGCCACCCAGTTCGGGATCGGCGAAGAACACGCCGTCGCTCTCGATGCTCTGGCGCGAGTGCGCGACGGTTACGGTCCAGTCAGGCGTGATTTCCCACAACGCAGTGGCGCGGAAACCGGCATATTGCGTGTCGTTGAAGTCGTCCTCGACCATGCCGGCATTGTCGGCATTGATGAAGTTGACGTTCGAAAGGTCAGCACCGGCCTGGAAGCCTGCGCGCAGCGGGCTGACGGGCACGCCGTTCGAACGCACCGTGCCGGCCGGACGGAAACGCGCGCTTTCGCTGGCGTTGCGCGTACCCGCGACATTGTCGACATAGCCGCCCTGATCGTCGAGATAGACCACGCCGCGCAGACCGAAGGTATCGGTCACGGGCACGTTGATCATCGCGTCGGCCTTGTAGCTCGTCTCGCCACCCTTGGTGAAGGACACGCCGGCATTCAGCGCCGCATCGAAGCCGCCGAGGTCGGGCTTGTTGGTGATCAGACGGACAACGCCGGCCTGCGAGCTGGCGCCGAACAGCGTGCCCTGCGGACCGGAGAGCACCTCGATGCGCGCCATGTCGGCGGCGTAAACGTCGAGGTTGCGGCCCGGCTGAGCCAGCGGCTGTTCGTCGAGATACATCGCGACGTTGGGCGCCAGGCCGGCGACGCCGGCGGTGGTGAGGTTCGGCGTGGTCGAGGCAAGGCCGCGAATGTAGATCGTGCTCTGTCCCGGACCGCTGCCGCCTGCGGTAACGGTCGGAAGCTGTTCGAGATAGTCGTCGAACGTGTCGATCGCGAGCTCTTCCAGCGCGTCTTCGCCGATGGCGGAGACGGAGACAGGAACGTCCTGCAGGTCTTCGCTGCGCTTCTGCGCAGTCACGATGATAACATCGACACCACCCTGGCGTTCCTGTGCGGCGGGCGCCGCGTCCTGTGCCATGGCGGGGGTCGCGGTTGCGATAGCCAATGCGCCCAGCGACGCACCGCTTACGAGATAGTTCATTTCGGGAAGCCCCTCGTTCTCGATTAATGCTCGTTCGCCCGACAACAGATCAGTTTCCTGCGGGCAAAAAGGAGGGCGCGAATTCACGATGGAATTTTCGCCTGAACAGGCCTTACCCATGGTATTGTCACGATACCACAGGGCTAACCCCTATATCAGGGTTTGTCGCTCAGGCTGTTGCAACAAAACAACATTGAAATGCTCGCGATCCGCGACTTCTAGCGAATGGCGAGAATGAATTTAATATTCATTTCGCGTAACTTCGATATTCATGATGTCCAGCCGTTATTGTTGGGCTCGACTGAATGATGGCCAAATGGCTGGCCGTAAGCACTCCGGTACTTGGAAAGTGGGCAAATAAGACGTGCTGCGGTTTACTTGCCCGCTGCATACTCCGCGCAAGCCTGTGCAGTAGTCGGCACGCCGTAGTGCTTGCGGCGTAGGTCGTAGACCACCGCCTTGAGGATCGCCACGCCCATCACCGCCACGACGAAGCTGAATGGCAGGGCGCCGATGATCATCGTGATACGGATCGCGTCGATCCCGCCCAAGATCAGCATGCTCCCCACGACGAAGGCCAAGGCCACGCCCCAGAACAGGATGTGGTGGCGATGCTCGCCTTCGCTGTCGCCCGCGCCATTGATCGTGTTGACGATCAGGATCGCGCTATCGGCCGAAGTGATGAGATAGGTCATCAGCAGGATGACCACGAGGCCCGACACGACCGCGGCGACTGCGGGATCGAGCAGAACCGCAAGCGTGGCGAACAGCTGGTCCGAGATGCCCGCCCCGACGATGCTGCCCTGCGCGGCCCCGCTCAGCTCCAGATCGATCGCGGTTCCACCGACCATGGTCATCCAAACGAAGCACATTAGCGACGGCACCAGAATGACGCCGAAAACATATTCGCGGATTGTTCGTCCACGCGAAATGCGCGCGATGAACATGCCGACGAAAGGCGCGAAAGCGATCCACCACGCCCAGTAGAAGACCGACCAGTCGAGCTGCCACTGGACGAGCGCTTCGCCGAAGGGCCCGCCCTTGTCGAACAGCGTCAGTGAATTGGGGATCAGCGTGCGCAGATAATCCCACAGCCCGACACCCAGCAGGCGCAGACCACCCAGCCCCGAGCCGACCACTGCGAACAGCGCCAGGAGAGCGAAGGACAGGCCCATATTGAGGTTCGACAGCCATTTGATGCCGCGCCCGACGCCGGACAGCGCGCTGAGCGTCGATGCCCCCACCAACACGACCAGCGCGAGGACAACTGCCATGGCGGACGACGAACCATCGGGGTCGAGCAACCAGTCGCCTAGACCCAGCCGCGCGAGACCGGCCACGAACTGCTCGACGCCGAACCCCATGGTGACCGCCACGCCGAGGATGGTCGCGACCACCGCGACGATATCGACGATATGCCCCCAGCGCCCCGACAGGTGCAGGCCGAACAGCGGTGCGAGCCCCGAACGGATCGTGAGCGGCAGATTGCGGCGATACGCGACATAGCCGATCGCAAGGCCTACCAGTGCATAGGTGCCCCAGGCAGCGAAGCCCCAGTGCAGGAAGGTGTAGATATAGGCCGGGCGCACGGCCTCGGCGCTTTGCGCATCCACCAGCCCGCGGATGATATCCGGATTGTTCGAGAAGTGCGCCAGCGGCTCGCCGGTCGAATACGTCAGCATGCCGATACCGATCCCGGCACCGAACAGCATGGCGAACCAAGAGAACCGCCCGAATTCGGGCTTTTCACCGGGATTGCCTATCCGCAGGCTGCCCGCTTGCGGGACCAGCGCGAGGATGAAGCAGGTGAACATCAGGAAAGCGACCAGATAGACGTACCACCCCGAAAAGGTCGAAATGATCGTCGAGTTCGCGGCCGTCAGCGTTTCGCTGGCGCTGACCGGGAAGAAGATCGCCCACATGATCAGCAAGGAAACGATGATCTTGGAAGGGATCGTAACTTCGCGGCTGAAACCATCGTAGAAGCCGCGCGATGCGGTCTTGATGGGGAGTTCGATAAGCGGAGGCTCGATAGAATGATCGGTTAGCGGAGGCTCGATTGGCGGATCGGTCTCGGCTCTCATGCTGTCTCCTGCACCGCTGCATCCGGCGGCGTACTTTTGATGAATGTTGGGAAAACGCGTGACCGGACCATAGGTTGCACCCACGACAAAGCAACCCGGAGCTTCCCGCATGCCAAAAGGGCCGCCCCGAAAGAGACGGCCCTTGCTGGTTCTGGATTTCGAGGAAGGCTCAGGCGGCCTTCGCCTTGCTTTCGGGTGCCGTGGACGTTTTTGGCGGCTGCGCGGCTTCGCCCTTGCCATCCTGCTTGTCGATCATGCGCTTGGCGATGTAACCGCCGACGCCCAACGCGATCATCGCGGGGAGGCTCATGCGCCGCAGAACGGTGGTTGCCACCACGCCCAGGGCCGCGCCGCTGGCGCCGCCGATGCCGCTTGTCTGCTTGGCGAGCCGATCGCCGACGAATGCTCCGATAACCTTGCCGATCATGTCGATATCTCCTTTGCGATACCAACGTGCCCCCGCCAACGCGGTTCCGAGCCCGAAACCGGCTAGCTGGCGATTCCGCTAGCCAGCAAGGCATTGGCACGCTTCGCGATTTCATCGCTATCGGGATCGCCTTCGCGCGCCCAGATGACGTAGCGCAAGCCGAGGAAAACATTCATGCCCATGAGCGCCCAGGCTTCTGGCGCGCCCAGTCCTCGTATGAACTCGCCGCTTTCGCCCCCGCGCTGCAACCGCTCCTCGATCCGCGCGCCAATCGTTTCGTAATGCGTGCGATAGCTTTCGGGGTCGACGAATTCGGCCTCGTCGATGATGCGGTAGATTTCCTTGTGCTCCGCCGCGAAGGTGAGGAAGGCGCGCAAGGCGACACGCTCCACTTCGAGCGCCCCCATGCCGGGATCGAGCGCTTCGCGGGCTGCGCGGCCGACGCCAGCGCTCATGTCGGACACCAGCGCCCGGAAAATGGCGTCCTTGCTGTCGTAATAGGTATAGAACGTGCCCAGCGCGACGCCGGCACGACGGGTAATCCCGCTGATCGAGGCCTCGTGAAACCCCTTGTCGGCGAATTCGGTCGCTGCAGCATCCAGCAATTTGCGCAAGGTGCGCCGCCCGCGCTCGGTACGGGGCGTCTTGTCGTTCGAAATCTGCGCCTGTGACATGGAAACGGCCCCTCCCGATACGCAGCCAGCCTACCAAAGGACAGCCGCCGCGCAACAATAAACTTGAAAGGTGGTTCAGGTTTCAGTATTCAGCTGGACAAACAACATATCGGGAGGGAGAATCCGAAATGCGTTCATCCAGAATCATGGCCACCGGCCTGTTGAGCGGCGTCGCCACTGCCGTGTTTGCTGCGGCACCCGCGCAGGCGCAGACCGTTGTGGAAGAGACTGCCGAAGCGGCACCCGCGGCGGACGACGATGTGATCATCGTTACCGCACGCCGGCGCGAGGAACGGCTGGTCGATGTGCCCGTCGCGGTATCTGCGATCAGCGGCGAGGAACTGGCACAGCGGGGCGCACTCGACATCACCGATGTGGGGCAGACCGTGCCCAACGTCACGCTCGAGGCCAGCCGCGCCACGAATTCGACGCTCTCCGCCTTCATCCGCGGTATCGGTCAGCAGGATCCGGTGTCGGGCTTCGAACAGGGCGTCGGCATCTATCTGGATGATGTCTATCTCAACCGCCCGCAGGCCGCGGTGCTCGACATCTACGACGTCGAGCGGATCGAGGTGCTGCGCGGCCCGCAGGGCACGCTCTACGGCCGCAACACGATCGGCGGTGCGGTAAAATACGTCACCCGGCGACTGCCGCAGGACGCCTCGGTCAAGGTTCGCGCGACTTACGGCACCTACGATCAGGCCGAAGGCGTGATCACCGCTTCCGCCCCGATCAGCGATCTCGTTCGCGTCGGTGGCTCGCTCGCGCGGCTGTCGCGCGGGGGCTTCGGCGACAATCTCACCACCGGGCTCGAAAACTACAACAAGGACATCTGGGCGGGCCGGCTGAGCCTCGAAATGGGCGGCTATGGCGAGCCTGCCTTCATTCGCGTCCAGGGTGACTATACCAAGGACAAGAGCAATCCGCGCGGCGGCCATCGCTTGATCCCCGGCCTCGTCAGCGGCGCGCCGGTGCTCGACAACGTCTTCGATACGCGCGGCGCACTCAACGATCCCGAACAGGAAGTCGAATCCTATGGCCTCTCGCTACATGCCGAAGCCGAACTGAGCGACGCGCTCACGCTGCGCTCGATTTCTGCATGGCGCAAGGACGACAGCTATTCGCCAATCGATTTCGACGCGCTGCCCGCCGTCGATCTCGATGTGCCGGGCGCCTATTTCAACGAACAGGTGAGCCAGGAATTCCAGCTGCTGTGGGACGATGGCGGCGCGTTTAGCGGCCTGCTCGGCTTCTATTATCTCGACGCCAAGGCCGACACGCTGTTCGATGTGCGGATCTTCACCACCTTCGCCGGTCTGACCGCCTATACGCAGGCCAATGTCGACACCGAAACCTTCGCGATCTTCGGCGACTTCACCTACGACCTGACCGACCAGTTCAGCCTGTCGGTCGGCGGACGCTATACCTGGGACGAACGCAGCGCGGAAATCCTGCGGCAGAACTATCTCGGCGGCGGATCGCCCGTTTTCGGCGGCGCGGGCGTCCCGTTCGGCGGGGCGAGCACCGATTTCAATGGCAGCCGCGAGTTCAAGAAATTCACCCCGCGCGCCTCGCTCAGCTTCATGCCCACACCGGATCACAACATCTACGCGAGCTATTCGAAGGGCTTCAAGGGCGGCGGCTTCGATCCGCGCGGCGTCGGCGTCAATGCCCCGGCCGCGATCGCCGGCAGTCCGACCGACGAGGAAGTGACCGACTTCCTCAGCTTCGCGCCCGAAGAGGTCGACAGCTACGAGATCGGCTACAAGGGCAATCTCGGCATCCTGAACATCGCCGCGGCAGCATTCTATGCCGATTACACCGATGTCCAGATCCCCGGTTCCGTGGCCTGTGAAGTGGGCGGCCTGCCGACCTTCTGCGGGATCGTCTCCAACGCGGGGAAGGCGACCTTCAAGGGTCTCGAACTCGAAGCCAATGCGCGTTTCGCGGGCGGGTTCGGCCTTGCCGGATCGTTCGGTTACATCGATGCGCAATATGACGAATACATCACAAATATCGCCAATGTCCCGACCGACGTCGCCGATTTCCGCGTGGTGCAAAACACCCCCGAACTGACGGGCAGCCTGACAGCCAGCTATGACACGGCAATCGGTGCGGGCGATCTCTATCTTGGCGCGACCGTGTCCTATCGCAGCAAGACCAGCCAGTTCGAAATCCCCAACCCCTATCTCGATCAGGGCGGCTACGCGCTGCTCGATGCCAGCGCGGTTTACACGGCACCGGGCGGGCGCTGGAAGATCGGGATTTACGGCAAGAACCTGCTCGACAAGGAATACAAAACCAGCGGCTACACCTTTGTCGCGACCGACCCGGTCACCGGCGAGATCGTCAACGGCGCCAATGGTTTCCCTGTTCCGACGCTTGGGCCCGAAGGCACGCTTACCGCATTCTACGGCAATCCGCGGCAGGTCTTCGCCACGGTCAGTTTCACCTACTGATCCAATCCCGATCGAGGAGGGGCCGGAAGCATGCTTCCGGCCCCTTTCGCATTCTCATTCGGCAACGAGGCGGCGCAACGGAGCGGGGGGTCCTTCGACCGGGATGCCGTAGGTGGCCGTATAGTCGGCGAAGCGTTCATCCACCTCGTCCGCACGCAAGCCGAACTCGGCCAAGCTGTAGCGGTGCGGGCGGCGCTTGAGCCGCGCCGATCTGTCGAGGAAACGCTGCATCCCGTCCACCGCGGGTGCCATGTCGAGTTCGAGGAAACGATAGACGCGCTCCATCGTGCCGCGCCAGTCGGTTTCCATATCGTCATACTGGACATCGATCATCCGGTCGCGCGGGATCGCATCGCGCGCGGCGCGCATGCGTTCGATCATGGTCGCGGTCTTGCCCAGCCATTGTCGACCGGTCTGCGCCGGATCGTTATGGTCGGAATAGATGATCGTCTGGTTCCAGGCGAGCGACGCGGCACTGCCCACCACCTGCTTGGGATCGCGATGCGTGAAGATCAGCCGTGCGTCCGGGAAGACCTCCAGCAGCGCGGGTAGGTCTAGCATGTGCTGCGGCGTCTTGAGGATCCACGGCCGCAGCGAACTTTCCTGCTGCGACCAGCCGATCAGCCGCAGCAGATTGGCCATATGGCGATAGGCCTCCACCGGATTTTCGCCCTCGCACCATTGTGCATAGGAAGGCACGTGCCACTGCGCGTCGTGCTTCATGCTCCACATGCTGGCGACCAGCAGGCCCAGCTCTTCCTCGGGCTCGTAGGGGCCCGTCGGGTGGATCGACAGCGTGCGGGGATTGGCGAGCCGCGCCACCTTCATGATCCGCGCGGCAAGCTTGGGTCGGAAATCCTCCTTCTCGCCGGCGAGGACATCTTCGAACTCCGGTCGCGGCACCGGGCTGATCGTTTCGAAGCTGCGCAAATGGGCGAAACGCTGATCGCTGGCCAACAGGCGGTGCAGCCGGGTGGTGCCCGAACGCATCGGCCCCACGATTACCACCGGGTTCTTGAGCGGCCGCGCGAGGATTTCGGGATGCCGCTTGAACCACATCTGCGCGTACAGCCGGTCGCGCAGCACGTGGTGGAACTGCTTCATGGCGGAAAAATCGCCTGCTGCGTTGAGCCGCGCCTCGTGCTTGACGCTCTCGAGCAGTGCATCGAAGGGGCGTTCGAACCAGCGGTCGCCGAAATCGTCGAGCCCGGTGGCGGCCGCCGCCTGATCCATCAGGAAATGCTTGTCGAGCTGTGCGGGGCCGACCACCCCGAGCCTGCGCCCGCCACGGATCACCCGGTCCGCGACATCGATGAAACGGGTGCGCCGCGGCGGCTGAATCGGCTGGTCGTTCAAGCTGGCTGGCCTTTCAAGCTCTTGGATTTGCCCCTGAACGGTCGAGGCCTAGAGAGGTGCCCGCGAAAGGACAAGGCACCCGCCCGAAGTGTCTGGCCAAGCGCGGAGCGAAAAGGCATAGGCGCGGACCATGCACGACATCGCCTATATCCGCGCCAACCCCGCCGCATTCGACGCGGCACTTGCCCGCCGTGGGCTGGAACCGCTGGCCGACCGCATCGTCGCACTCGACGCCAAAAAGCGCGAGGCCGCGACCCGGGTCCAGCAGGCGCAGAGCCGCCGCAACGAAGCGTCCAAGGCCATCGGCCAGGCGATGGGCCAGGGCGACAAGGAGAGGGCCGAGGCGCTCAAGGCCGAGGTCGCCGAAATCAAGGCTTCGATGCCCGAATGGGAAGAAGCGGAAAACGCTTCCGGGGAAGAACTGAAGGACCTGCTCGCCATCCTTCCCAATCTGCCTGCAGAGGATGTGCCCGAGGGCGCGGACGAAGCGGACAATGTCGAATTGCACAGCTGGGGCACGAAGCGCGACTTCGCTTTCGCGCCCAAGGAGCATGCCGATATCGGACCCGCGCTGGGCATGGATTTCGAAACCGGCGCCAAGCTGTCGGGCGCGCGCTTCACATTCTTGCGCGGCGATATCGCGAGGATGCATCGCGCGCTGGCGCAGTTCATGCTCGACAAGCAGACCCGAGAAAACGGCTATACCGAATGCAATCCGCCCGTACTGGTTGGCGATGATGCGATGTACGGCACCGACAAGCTGCCGAAGTTCGCCGAGGACAGTTTCCGCACCACCGACGACCGCTGGCTGGTTCCGACCTCCGAAGTCCCGCTGACCTATTCGGTCGCAGGCGACATCCTCGCCGACCTCGCGCAGCCGATCCGGCTCACCGCACACACGCTGTGTTTCCGCTCCGAAGCGGGGTCGGCGGGCCGCGACACGCGCGGGTTCATCCGCCAGCACCAGTTCGAGAAGGTCGAGATGGTCAGCATCTGCCGTCCCGAGGACAGCGAGGCGGAGCATGAACGCATGACCAGATGCGCCGAAGCCATCCTCGAGGCACTGGAGCTGCCCTACCGCCGGATGCTGCTGTGCACGGGCGACATGGGCTTCGGCGCGCGCAAGACCTACGACCTCGAAGTCTGGCTGCCCGGCCAGGGTGCCTATCGCGAGATTTCCTCCTGCTCGAACACGGGCGATTTCCAGGCCCGCCGGATGAATGCGCGTTATCGCCCCGAGGGCGAGAAGAAGACCGCTTTCGTCCATACGCTCAACGGCTCGGGCCTCGCGGTCGGCCGGACGCTGGTGGCGGTGATGGAAAACTACCAGCAGGAAGACGGCAGCGTCGCCGTTCCCGAAGCACTCGCTCCCTATATGGGCGGCGTCACCAAACTGGAGCCTGCGGCCTGATGCGTATCCTGCTTACCAATGACGACGGCATCCATGCGCCCGGCCTCAAGGTGCTCGAGGCGATCGCACGCCAATTCTCCGACGACATCTGGATCTGCGCACCCGACGAAGAACAGTCGGGTATGGGGCACGCGCTTACGCTGACGCGCCCCGTGCGCTTGCGCAAGCATGACGAGCGCCGTTTCTCGGTAACGGGCACTCCCACCGACGCGGTGACGATGGGCCTGCGCAAGGTTGTCGACGCCCAGCCCGACGTGATCCTGTCGGGTGTCAATCGCGGGGCGAATCTCGCCGATGACATCACTTATTCGGGTACTGTCTCTGCCGCCATAGAAGGCGCGCTGGCAGGAATTCGCTCGATCGCGCTGAGCCAGGTCTACACCACCGAGACGCGCAACAGCGACAGCGCTTTCGCCACTGCGACCGAATGGGGTGCGCGAGTGCTCGCACCATTGCTCGACACGCCGTTGCCCAAGCGCACGCTGGTCAATGTGAACTTTCCCCCGATCACTCCCGACGCGGTCAAGGGCATTCGCGCGGTGCGGCAAGGCTTTCACGACTATTCGCGCGGCACGGTGGTCGAAGGCCGCGACCCGCGCGGGTTCCAATATTACTGGTTCGGGCTGGAGGCGATCGAACACACACTCGACCATGGCACCGACCTCGAAGCGATCGACGAGGGCTATATCTCGGTAACCCCGCTGCAGCTGGACCTGACGCATCACGCTTCGCTGGGTGCGCTGGCCGACCGCTACGCCGATTGATCACCTGCCAAACTATTGACGCTGCGATGTTCCGCGCGCACCAAGACGCCGCATGAGCAGCGACAAACAGCTTGATCGCATCGTCCCGGCATCGAAGGGTCGTACCTATCGCGGCCCGCGCTTCCAGCCGCTTCGTCGCGCGGTCAAGCTGCCGGTGTGGGGCGATCTGAGCATCCGCCTTGGCGCGGCGCTGTTCCTGATCTTCATCGTGATCATGGTCCACTGGTGGGACCGCGAGGGACTGGTCGACAATCTCGACGGGGATGTCAGCTTCCTCGACGTTGTCTATTTCACCATGATCTCGATCACCACGACGGGCTTCGGCGACATTGCCCCGATCTCCGACCGCGCACGGCTGGTCGAGGCAGTCATCGTGACCCCGATCCGCTTTGCGGTGTTCTTCATTTTCGTAGGCACGGCCTATAACTTCATCATCAAGCGCAGCTGGGAGAAATGGCGGATGGCCCGCATCCAGGAACAGCTATCGGACCACATCGTGGTGCTGGGCTACGGCATCTCCGGCTCCGAGGCGGTCGACGAACTGATCGAACGCGGGACGGATCCGAGTTGCATCGTGGTCATCGACCCAAGCGAGGAACGGCTGCATGAGGCCGAAGCGCTCGGCTGCAACGTCATGGCCGCCGATGCCACGCGCGACCAGACGCTCAAGGCGGTACGGATAGCGCAGGCGCAGAACGTGCTGGTTTCGGCCGGACGCGACGATACCACCATCCTGATCACACTGACGGTGCGCGCGCTTGCGCCGCACGTCCCGATCAGCGCGGTGGTGCGCGCCGACGACAACGAATCGCTCGCACGGCAGGCGGGGGCAAACAACGTCATCAACCCGGTTCGCTTTACCGGATTGTTGCTGGCCGGGAGCGCCAAGGGCGAACATATCGCCGACTATCTCGCCGACCTCGCCAGCGTCTCGGGACGCGTCCAGCTGGTCGAGCGCGAGGTCACCGCCGAGGAATGCGGCAAGGCGATCGGCGAACTGACCACGGGTGGGCGCGGTTTACGGGTCTATCGCAACGGCAGGGCGCTGGGTTTCTGGGAAGCCGAGTGCCAGAAGCTGCAGACCGGTGATATCGTCGTCGAGATCGTCCCGACTACCAATGGCGAGACCAAGGGCGACGGGCACGACCGCGACGATCTCGAAAAGAACTGATTACCTCAGCGGAACAGCAGGAACACCCCGCCCATCGCGGCCATGCCGACGATGAAATGGCCCGCATCGATAAGGAAATGCGCGAGTTTCTTGCGCAGGAACAGGTAGTTGATTCCTATCGCGGGTACCATGATGGTGGCACCGAAGCCGATCGCCATCATCATTACGGCGCGATCGCTCGCGCCGCTGCGCGCGATGCCGTGCCACAGTGTCAGCGCAATCACGATCTCGGCGAGGAACGTCAGCCCGAAAATGAGCGCCATATTGCCGCCCTGGATGGCCTCGTCGCTCAAACCCGCGGCCCTCTGCCACGCCTTCGCGAACAGCACGCCATACCAGATCGCGCCGACCAGAAAGAAGGCCAGCGCCCCCAGCAGTATTGCCAACCAGTTGATTTCCGCCATAACCGATCCTCCCCGTTTGGCTTGATGCGCAGGAAGCTAGCGCAAACCGCGTCAACCGTGTAGGGGCGCGCGCAATCATGACCACCACCAGCACTGCAATCCCCGACCAGAAGAAGGTCGGCATGGTATCCCTCGGCTGCCCCAAGGCCCTGGTCGACAGCGAGCGCATCCTCACGCGCCTGCGCGCCGACGGCTATGCGATGAGCCCCGATTACGCGGGGGCCGACGTGGTGCTGGTCAACACTTGCGGTTTCCTCGATTCCGCCAAGGAAGAGAGCCTTCAGGCAATTGGCGAGGCAATTGCGGAAAACGGCCGGGTGATCGTTACCGGATGCATGGGCGACGAGGCCGATGCGATCCGCGCCGCGCATCCGCAGGTGCTCGCGGTCACCGGCGCGCATCAGTACGAACAGGTCGTCGAAGCGGTCCACACGCATGCCCCGCCCAGCCAGGGCCCCTTCATCGACCTGATTCCCCAGCCCGACGTAAAGCTGACCCCGCGGCATTACAGCTATCTGAAAATCTCCGAGGGCTGCAACCATTCCTGCGCGTTCTGCATCATTCCCGACCTGCGCGGGAAGCTGGCCAGCCGACGGATCGACGCGGTGCTGCGCGAAGCCGAGAAACTGGTCGCCGCCGGAACCAGGGAGCTGCTGGTCATCAGCCAGGATACCAGCGCCTACGGCGTCGATACCCGGCACGAGGAGCGTATGTGGAAGGGCGAACCCGTCCGCGCCCATATGACCGACCTTGCCCGCGAACTGGGCCAGCTCGATATCGGTAATGGCACGCCGCCCTGGGTGCGGCTGCACTATGTCTATCCCTACCCGCACGTAGACGCGGTCATCCCGCTGATGGCCGAGGGCTTGCTGACTCCCTATCTCGACATCCCCTTCCAGCACGCCAGCCCGAAGGTGCTGCGCGCGATGAAACGCCCGGCAAACGAAGCCAAGGTGCTCGAACGGCTGAAGGGCTGGCGCGAAATCTGTCCCGAGATCGCAATCCGCTCCAGCTTCGTCGTCGGCTTTCCCGGCGAGACCGAGGACGACTTCCGTTACCTGCTCGACTGGCTCGAGGAAGCGCAGCTCGATCGCGTCGGCGCTTTCCGCTTCGAGCCGGTCGAGGGCGCGCAGGCCAATGCCCTGCCCGACCCGGTGCCCGAGGCGATCAAGGAAGAACGCTTTGCGCGCGTGATGGAAGTGACGGAGCGCATCAGCGCCGCGAAACTGGCAGCCAAGGTCGGCAAGACCATTCCGGTCATCATCGACGAGATCGGCGAACCTGACGAAGATGGCGATATCGGCGCTACCGGCCGCAGCCAGGCCGATGCTCCGGAAATCGATGGTGCCGTGTACCTGCGCAATGTCCCGCAAACGCTCGCCCAGGGGGATATCGTAACTGTCTCAATTGAGGACAGTGATGCGCACGACCTGTTCGGTGCGGTAACCTGATACAATGTCTATGCCCGGTTAACCATCCGTGATCACCGTGGCGGGTGTAATCTATACGTCTCATTTCGAACGATAAATTCGCCGGCGCAGCGCGCGAGGGCGCAGAAAAGCCCGGTTTCGCTTCACGCCAATTCCTAAACCGGAATTTACCTTCGTATCCCGCACCCCGTTTGGGTTACGCAGCTACCGCGCCCGAACCATCAAAACTTTCTTAAACTTAAGAGCGTCATAAGGGCGCTCGATGGGTGCCCAAAGTCTCTCGAAGCTGGCCCGGCCAATGCTTTTGCGCGGACGTTCGCTGTTCCGCGGACGCCTGCTCGAACGCTTGCGCCATGTGGTTTGGGCGGGCCTGCTTGCGCTGGGTCTCTACTCGGTGATGTTGCTCCAGCCGCTCGAAGACTTCCTACGGCTCTTCGAATCGCGCGTCGCGGATCGCTCGCCCTCAGGCGAAGTCGTATTCGTTACATCGGACGAAGCCCTCAACGATCCGCGCACTCCGGAGAACCGGATCGAACTTGCCAAGGCTCTGGACGAATTGGACCGGCAAGGTGTCGGCAAGGTCTTTCTCGACATTCCCTTCAATGCGTCGGGCGATGCCGCGGCAGATGAGACACTTGCGCGGGCCATTGCGGATCTCGGGCCGCGCCTGACATTGGTGGACCGGTTCGTCGAAGGCACGGGCGGTGAGCGCCTCTGGCGGTCGACGTCGCCCACCATTGGGGGGTCGACTACCCGCGTCGTATCGGATGAAACCGACCGAAACTGGCTCGAATTCGCTTGGGAACTGGCATACGGCTACGAAGTGGATGGTCGCTGGTATCGTTCTTTCGGTGCCGCAATCGCAGGTGTCGAAGGGAAACCTGGGAGCAGGTTCCCGGTCGATTATGGATTCAGTTATGATCAGATACCGCTAGGATCGGTTGCCGCCTTTGCAACCTTGGACCAAACAGCATCGAGCATTCCGGTAGAGGTTACCGGGAAGACGGTAGTCATCGGACATACGAACCAGGTCCAGGCTTCCATACAGAAAATTCCAGGCAAGTTTGGTGCTCCGGCCAGCTATATCGACATTTACGCGGGAGAAACTCTGAAGGCTGGCAATACCCGCTGGATGAAGGGCGTCACCACGCTTTCGATTTTCGCTGTTGCGCTCTTTCTAGCGATCCTCCTCAGCTCATCACGTCATCAGCGGTGGGCAGCTTACGGCGCTCTTGTTATCGCCTGTCCCATTCTCACCATCGGGGCGGCCAAGATCGGCGCGCGGGTAGAGCTGTCCTACGCGATGGCGCTCTTGCTGATCTATGCAGCTTTTCGGTCACGCATGCGGTGGAAGCGCCGCGTCGAAATGGTCAATCTGGAAACCGGCCTGCCGAAGCTGCGCGCGCTAGAAGCCAGGCTACTGCGTGATGCGGTAGGCAATGGCCACATCGTCATCACCAAGATCCAGAATTACGAGCGCGTACTCAAGACCCTTCGCGCCGACGACAAGGGCAGCTATGTACTCAAGCTGGTCGACCGGTTGCGCGCCGCCGACCCCAATCTCGCTGTCTATAGCGACGGGCATCATCTCGGCTGGCACACTGCCAGCGACGACACCGACGCAGTTGTCGAACATCTCGAAGGCCTGCGCGCCATTTTTGCAGCCCCCGTCCAAGTGGGCGGGTTTTCGGTGGACGTCGGCATTACGTTCGGTGTGGCTGCCATCGAAGGCGACCCCTCCGCACGTTTGGCTGCCGCGGTAGCGGCTGCGGAAGAAACCTCCGAGGCGCATAACCCGATCGCGATCGCGGAAACAGGTTCCGAGACTGATTTGCTGTGGGACATCTCGCTCCGCGCGCGGATCGATGAGGCGATGGAAGCAGGCGAAATTTACTGCGTCTACCAGCCCAAGATCGACCTGCTCACCAATTCGGTCGCCGGCGTCGAAGCCCTGGTGCGCTGGCATGATCCCGCGCGCGGCTTCATCTCGCCGATGCATTTCATCCAGCAGTGCGAAAAAGCCGGACGGATGGAGCATTTGACCCGCTATGTATTGCAGAGCGCCTGTTCGGCCGGGCAGCTACTGCACTTCCGCGGGCACCAGATCACCATGTCGGTGAATATCTCTGCGACGCTGCTCGGGGACATGCGCGTTGTCGGCCTGGTCCGAAACGTGTTGCAGGCGACCCGTTTCGATCCGGAATATCTCACTCTCGAGATCACCGAGACTGCTCGCATTTCCGATCATACCGTGGCGGCCAGCATTCTCGAAGAACTGCGCTCGATCGGCGTTCGCATTGCAATGGACGACTTCGGCGTGGGCGCAGCGAGCTACGAGACCTTTTACGAGCTGCCCTTCGACGAGATCAAAATCGATCGCTTGTTCGTTGCCAATATCGCTCGTGACCCCAAGGCTCGCGCAATCGTGGCCAGTATCGCTGCAATGGGTCGCGAAGCGCGAATCACTGTCGTGGCCGAGGGCCTGGAAAACCCGCACGACATCCCGCTTTTGGAAGAAGCGGGATGTCAACAGGTCCAGGGATTTGCTTTTTCTCGTCCCCTGTCACTTTCCAATTTGCTTGAATATCAGGAGGTTGTGCCCGGACAGTCCTTATCAAACATGGTTTAGGCTTTACAAACAGATATGGTTAATGGCATTTAACTCTTGAGCAATCAGGAGGTATGACCATGTGGAGTTTCTGGGACTGGCTCTTTCCGGGCTGAATTTGGCCCAAAGCCAATAACGAAAGGGCTCCTTCACCGGGGCCCTTTTTCGTATCCGGTGCCTGTGTCTCTAATCACTGTGCGCTTTGCTGAAACGAAGCCTCTTCGAGAGCTTTTGCTTAGCGTGTTCATGCTCGCAAACTTCGCTGCCCTTCCCCCCAGAACCGTTAAGCACGCTTCGCATCGGTTCGCTCGCCCGCGTCTTGAGAGAATAGGAATGCAGCCGGGTGGAATGTCGCTGCGCACGCTGTTAACCGCTGCGTGAGGAGTGACCCGAATGATCGCCTGGCTACGCGAATGAATGTTACTGCAGACCGGCTGTTGCTGTTCGGCGCCACGGGCGATCTCGCGCAGCGCATGCTCTTGCCGTCGCTGTGCGCGCTCGATGCCGAAGGCCTGCTCGAACCCGACCTGAAGATCGTAGGCACCGCTCGTTCGGAAATGTCCGCGCGCGAGTTTCGCGATTTCGCACGGCAGGCGCTCGAGAAATACCTGCCCGATCATCGCCGTGGCGGGGTCGCCGATTTCCTCAACCGCCTGAGCTACGTGGCGGTCGATGCGACCACCCGCGAAGGCTATGACGATCTCGCGCGCGAAGTCGGCACCTACGATAAGGGGTTGGCGATCTTCCTCTCGACCGCGCCGAGCCTGTTCGAGCCGACGATCGATGGCCTGGTCCATGCCGGTCTTACGAAAGGCAATGTCCGGATTGGGCTGGAAAAGCCGCTCGGTACCGATCTGGCATCGAGCAAGGAAATCAACGACGCGGTTGCCAAAGCCTTCAGCGAAGACCGCATTTTCCGCATCGATCATTATCTGGGCAAGGAAACCGTCCAGAATCTGCTGGCGCTTCGGTTCGCCAACCTGCTGTTCGAACCGGTCTGGAACGCGACCTATATCGACCACGTGCAGATCACCGTGGCCGAGACGGTGGGGCTGGAATCGCGGGTCGCCTATTACGACGACAGCGGCGCGCTGCGCGACATGGTCCAGAACCATATGCTGCAATTGCTCGCGCTGGTGGCGATGGAGCCCCCGACAAGCTTCGATGCCACTGCGGTGCGTGACGAGAAGGTAAAGGTTCTGCGCGCCTTGCGGCATATCGGGCGCGACGAAACGGTGACCGGGCAATATCGCGCCGGTGCCGTCGAGGGCGCTGTTGTACCCGGCTATGACGAGGAGCTGGGCAAGGACAGCGATACCGAGACTTTCGTCGCGCTGAAGGCGCATGTCGACAATTGGCGCTGGAAGGGCGTGCCGTTCTACATGCGCACCGGCAAGCGCCTCCCCGAACGGGTTACAGAAATCGTAATCCAGTTCCGGTGCATTCCGCATTCCATCTTCGAGGGACGCGGAGCCACCACCCGCCCCAACCGGCTCGTGATCGGCATCCAGCCGGAAGAGAACGTGCAGATGTCGATGATGGCAAAGGTCCCCGGCCTTGATCGCGACGGCATCCGTTTGCGGCAGGTTCCGCTCGATATCGCCATGCCCGATGCCTTTTCGGGCACGGTCCGCCGGATCGCCTACGAACGCCTGTTGCTCGACCTGATCGAAGGCGACCAGACGCTTTTCGTACGCCGTGACGAGGTCGAGGCGCAATGGGAATGGATCGACGCAATACGCGAACTCTGGGAACGCGAGGACATCAAGCCCAAGACCTATGGCGCCGGCAGCTGGGGACCGAGCGCGGCGATTGCGCTGGCCGAGCGCGACGGAGTGAGCTGGCATGACGAATAAACCGCTGAACGACACGATCCACCGCGTGACCCAGCGGGTCATCGCCAACTCGCGCGACAGCCGCAGCGCCTATCTCGAACTGATGGACCGTGAGGGTGATCGCCAGGTCAATCGCGGGTCACTGTCGTGTTCCAACCTCGCGCATGCCTTTGCTGGTGCGGAGGAAGACCAGGCGGCGATCATGGCCGCCAAGGGCCCGAACCTCGGCGTGGTCACCGCATATAACGACATGCTGTCCGCGCATCAGCCCTATCACCGCTATCCCGAACGGATGAAGATCTGGGCGCGCGAAGTTGGCGCGACGCTGCAAGTCGCTGGCGGGACCCCCGCCATGTGCGACGGGGTCACGCAGGGCGAGGCGGGCATGGAGCTCTCGCTCTTCAGCCGCGATACGATTGCCATGTCGACCGTCGTCGCGCTCAGCCATGCGATGTATGACGGCGTGGCGCTGCTGGGAATTTGCGACAAGATCGTCCCCGGATTGCTGATGGGTGCGTTGCGCTTCGGGCATCTGCCCGCGATCTTCGTGCCCTCGGGACCGATGGGCACGGGCATCTCCAACAAGGAGAAGCAGCGGGTTCGGCAGCTCTATGCGGAGGGCAAGGCAAACCGCGAGGAATTGCTGGCGAGCGAGATGGGAAGCTATCACTCGCCCGGCACCTGCACCTTTTACGGCACCGCCAATTCCAACCAGATGATGATGGAAATGATGGGGCTGCACGTCCCCGGGGCCGCATTCGTCCAGCCTGGAGCCAAGCTGCGCCAGGAATTGAGCCGGGCGGCAACGCACCGTTTGGCTGCGATCGGCAAGTCGACCGACGATTTCCGTCCGCTGGCGCGGGTGGTGGACGAAAAGGCGATCGTCAACGCAGCGGTCGGGCTGCTCGCCACGGGTGGTTCCACCAACCATGCGATCCACATCCCCGCCATGGCGCGCGCAGCGGGTATCCGCTTCGACTGGACAGACCTGGCCGAACTGTCGCGTGCGGTGCCGCTGGTCGCCCGCGTCTACCCGAACGGTTCGGGCGATGTGAACCACTTCCACGAAGCGGGCGGCATGGGTTTCGTCGTCGGCACGCTGCTCGAGGAAGGGCTGGCGCATGCCGATATCCTGACCGTATGGGACGGCGGCTTCGAAACCTATGCGCGCGAACCCGGAATGGACGGCGATGCGCTGGTATGGCGCGATCCGGGCCCCTCCGGCGATCCCGAGATGCTGCGCCCCGCTTCCGATCCGTTTCAGGAGGATGGCGGCATGCGGCTGGTCGAGGGGAATCTCGGACGGGCATGCTTCAAATCTTCTGCCGTGGAGCGCGAACGCTGGACGGTCGAAGCGCCCTGTCGCGTTTTCGATACGCAACATGCGGTCAACGAAGCCTTCGCCAAGGGTGAACTCGATCGCGACGTCGTAGTAATCGTGCGGTTCCAGGGGCCCCGCGCCAACGGCATGCCCGAGTTGCACAAGCTCACTCCTGCGCTCGGCGTGTTGCAGGATCGCGGCTATCGCGTGGCGCTTGTCACCGATGGACGCATGTCGGGGGCTTCGGGCAAGGTGCCCGCCGCCATTCACTGCACGCCCGAAGCGCTGGGCGGTGGTCCGCTGTCGAAATTGCGTGACGGTGACATGGTCAAGGTCTGCGCAGCGACCGGCGAGCTTTCGACGCAGGCCGATCTTGGCACCCGCGAGACGGCTCCAGCGCCCGAACCCGAATCCGGCATGGGCCGCGAATTCTTCGCCCTGTTCCGCGCCGGGGCCGACGGGGCCGAACAGGGCGCGTCGGCCATGCTGGCGGCGTCGGGCCTGTGAGTACGGACCTCGTCAGTGTCGATATCGGCGGCACCCATGCGCGTTTTGCCATCGCCACGGTAGACGAAGACGGAACCATCACGCTGGGCAAGCCCGAAACGCTGCACACCGAAGATCACGCCAGCTTCCAGACCGCGTGGGAGGACTTCCGACAGCGCATGGGCGGTTCGCTGCCGCCGCGCATCTCCATGGCGATCGCGGGCCCGGTCGGTGGTGAAGTGATCCGCTTCACCAACAATCCGTGGATCATTCGGCCAGCGCTGGTTCGCGAAAAGCTGGGCGTCGAGAATTACTGTATCGTCAACGATTTCGAGGCCGTGGCGCATGCGGTGGCGCGCGCGCCCGACGACCAGTTCCTGCACCTTACCGGCCCCGACCGATCGCTGACGCCCGATGGCACGATAAGCGTGCTCGGCCCGGGCACGGGACTTGGAGTCGCCCATCTGTGGCGTTCGGGTGGCGATTACCGCGTGCAGGCGACCGAAGGCGGCCATATCGATTTCGCGCCGCTCGATACCATCGAGGATGCCATCCTCGCGCGGCTGCGCAAGAGGCACAACCGCGTCTCGATCGAACGGGTCGTGTCCGGCCCCGCGATCGTCGACATCTACCAGACGCTCGCCGCGATGGAGAACCGCAAGACCCGCGACGAGGATGATATCGCGATCTGGACGCGCGCGATGGAGGACCAGGAAAGCCTTGCCGCCGCGGCGCTCGACCGGTTTTGCCTCTCGCTCGGCAGCGTTGCCGGTGACATCGCTCTCGCGCAGGGCGGCTTCGGCGGTGTCGTGATCGCCGGTGGGCTCGGCTATCGCCTGCGCGAGTATCTGCCCAAATCGGGCTTCGCCTCGCGCTTTCGCGCCAAGGGACGGTTCGCCGAATTGATGGCGGGAATCCCCGTCAAGTTGATCACCCATCCGCAACCGGGCCTGTTCGGCGCCGCAGCGGCCTTTGCCAGGAATTTCCGATGACGATTGCCGATATCATGCAGACAGCGCCGGTTATCCCGGTGATCGTGGTCGACGAGGTCGAGCAGGCCGAGCCGCTGGCACAAGCGCTGGTGGCTGGCGGGCTGCGCGTTCTCGAGGTTACCTTGCGCACGCCAGCAGCACTCGAGGCGATCCGCATCATGCGCGGCGTCGAAGGTGCCATCGTCGGGGCAGGTACGGTCACCAACCAGCGCGAACTGGCCGATGCGATCGACGCGGGCAGCGAATTCATTGTTTCTCCGGGCCTGACCGAGCCTCTGGGCAAAGCCGCAATCCGCGAGAGCATCCCCTTTCTTCCCGGCATCGCCAATGCCGGTGACATCATGCGCGGGCTCGATCTCGGGCTTACCCATTTCAAGTTCTTCCCCGCCATGGCGGCGGGCGGCTTGCCCGCGCTGAAGGCGCTGGCTGCGCCTTTCGGCCAATGCCGCTTCTGCCCGACCGGGGGCATCGGCCTCGACAATGCGAGCGAGTGGCTGGCATTCGACCCTGTGCTCTGCGTAGGGGGAAGCTGGGTCGCGCCGCGCGGGCCGGTCGATGTCGACAAGGTCGCCAGCGTGGCACGCGAAGCGGCCGGCTTGACCGGCTGAGGTTCTCGCGCGGGTTCGCTCCGCATTGGCACAGCAGTTCCTCCATAGGTGGAAAATTCACGCATTCATGCGCATAATGGCAGCATGGACGTGATTCTGAAGTGGATCGGCGGCGGCACGGTTGCAGCCGCCTTGGTGCTCGCGGGCGTGGCTATTGGCGGCACCGCGACCGCTGAAGGCGATTCCGCACGCGAAACGCCTCTCGACGAGACTTCGGCGGCCCCTGCACCAGTCAGTGCAACGCGGTTCGACGCACATGGCGCGATCGCGGCGAAAGCGGTCGCCGATGCCCAACGGCTCTACACCGTGCGGCGGATCCTCCCGATCGACGGGCCGATCAAGTACGGGGAATGGCATTGGGACGATGAGGGCGTGCCCGACGGACCGCTGCTGGTTACCGTCGACCTGCAGGCGCGCACGATTTCCATTTTCCGTGGCGGCTATGAAATCGGTGCCGCAGCGGTCCTGCTGGGCACCGACGAACATCCGACCCCCACCGGCGTCTTCCCGATCCTGTGGAAGCAGCGGCACAATGTTTCTGAGAAATACGGCAACGCGCCGATGCCTTGGTCGATGTTCCTGACCAGCGACGGCGTGGCGATCCACGGGGGCAGCGAGGTCGAGAACGGCTATGCCAGCCATGGCTGTATCGGCGTCCCCGACCCGATCGCCGAGCGGTTGTTCGCCATCGCGACGACCGGCGATAAGGTCGTCATCACCGATGGTCAGCGCATCGGCATGGGCGACAGCATCATCTGAGGCCGGCCTAGCCCGATCGCCGGGGTGGCTCACGGCTACAGCGATAGCCCCCGGCCTCCCGTTCGATCAGTATGCCCGCGAAATTGCCGCGCCGGTCGAGCTTCTTTAGGAAAGCGGCGGTTTCTCCCGGCGCGCTCTCGCCGCCCAGCGTGGCCATGGCTCGTGCGACCAGACGCGCAGTGATTTCTGCATGGCGGGTTTCGGGTACTATGACCGCCTCATCGCGCACCACCGCTTCCGCCTGCCAGATTTCGTCTGCCATCGCCTGCAGCGTGGCTTCCGCTTCTGCCAGATACGCAGCGGAACGCGCTAGCGCGGCGGGATCGATCCATTCCGCTTTTGCCAGATGCGCCCGCATGCGCACCCGATCGAAACTTTCATCACGATTGCTAGGATCCTGCACCGACGGCAGCCCGCTTTCGGTAACGATGGCCGCCAGCTCCCGCTTGCGGAACCCTAGCAGTGGACGGATCACCGGGACCGCGCAGCCATCGATTGCCGTGCTCGCGCGAATGCCCGCCAGCCCGCTAAGCCCTGCGCCGCGATTGAGCCGCATGAGCAGCGTCTCGACCTGATCGTCGGCATGATGCGCTGTTGCGATCGCATTCAGACCTTGCTGCGCGGCCCAGTCACCCAGCGCGGCATAGCGCGCAGCCCGTGCGCGGTCCTGCAGATTGCCTTTGCCAACGGTGACCCGGATCACGTCGCACGCGATGGCGCGCTGTCCGCAGACCCGCACCACCATGGCGCATTCCCTCGCCGCTTCGGGACGCAGGCCATGGTCAACCGTGGCAACCGCAATGGCATCGCCACGAATGGCATGGGCAAGCGCAAGCAGCGCCATGCTGTCGGGGCCGCCCGATACCGCAAGACCCAAGCGGCCTGTCGGGTGCAGGCTGTCGAGTTCGGCCCGGAAGCGCGCTAGCAGCGCCGGGTCGAGCCCTGCGTCAATCGCACTTCACCTTGCCGCGATTGGCTTCGTACTGGCCCTGCAGCCGTCCCGCGGCAAGCGCGGGGTAGGTTTCGGAAAATTCGGCCAGCGCGATGCAGGCGCGTCGCGTATCGTCGAGCGCGATCATGGATTCCGCGAGATAAAGCAGGCTGTCGCCCGCGCGTGCGCCGGTCTTGTCTTCCTGGTAGTTCTTGAGGAACCACGGCGCGGCCTCCTTGGCCTTGCCATCGTCGAGATAGGCACGCCCGAGCAGATTGCGGCCATAGGTGGCGCGCCAGTGACCCGGGTTCTGTTCGACGAACATGGTCAGCTGCTGCTGGGCTTCCGGGAAGAAGCCCGCATCCCATAGGCGGAAGCCGTAGGAATATTCGTCATCGCCGCTGTCGTCTGTCTGCGGCTTTGCGATCGCCTGCACCGCGGCCAGCCGCTCCTGCGTCGGTCCGGCTGGTTGCGCCGTAGCCACCGCCCGCGTTGCGCCGGTGGATGGGGGTGCCGATGCGCTGGTCGTCGTTCCCGTGCCGGCACCTACGGTGCCCCCGGCCGATGCACCGCGTCCTTCGACCGCGTCGAGACGTTCGCTCAGCTGGCGCACCGCATTGGCGTTCTCCTCGTTCAACGCGGTCTGGCGCTGCAATTGCGCTTCGAGCGCATCGAGCCGCGCGAGGATATCGGTGACTGCCGTCGTCGATGTGCCGGAAGTTGTCGAATTGACCGAGGGCTGCGCGGTCATTTCGGGTTCGAAAAAGCGTCCGTCCCCGCCCGGGAAGACCTTGCGCTGCAATGCGCGCACTTCGGCTTCGAGACGGCGCAGGCGGGCTTCGTCATTGCCATCCTGCGGCAGCACCGGCGCGGCAGTGGCGAGCAGGGCGAAACCGGCCCCGAAGACAGACAGGTTGCGGGCAAACGATCCGAAAATCATCGGGATCTCCTGGTGGAATATCGGTAGCGAAGGAAAACTGCCCTAGCCGGGCGAATCTGTCGAGGCCGTGAAGCGGGCTTATCCCCTTCGCAACAATGGTTAACCCTCGCCGGGAGCCGGAGTAGCCGGCGCCCGCGGGGCGGCGTCAGCGCGCGCAAGCAGCGCTTCGGCAGTGATCGGCACGTCCTTGATCACCTCGTCCACTTCGGAGAGCTTGGGTACGCTGCGCCCGCCCACGGTTATCGCCAATGCATAGGGGCGACCGGTCCATACCTGCGGCCCTTCGGCATCGGCCGGCACGGTGAAACTGTCGCCCTCGTCCATCTGTGCTTCGTATAGCCGTTCACCATCTGCGTCGTAGAACTTGACCCAGGTGCCATCCATTTCGCTGGTAAACACAACCGGTCCGCTGGCCGTGGTGGGGGTACGAGCCTGCCCGCTCTCATCGGCATCGTCGGTTTCCGCCTGGGCCATGCGGGCGGCCGGATCGTCGAGCGGGGCCGGGCCCATGCCAGGCGCGAGATAGCTGCTGTAGAAGGCGTAGATGCCACCGATCAGCAGGATTGCAGCGAACAATGCAAACCATGCAAGCCCCTTGCCCGGCACACGCGCGGGATCGCCGGGTTCGAATTTCGCGGGCGTGTGCCCTTCGTCTTCCTCTGCCGCCAGTTCCATGCGCGCCTGCTCGACGATCTCGCGTTCATCGAGCCCGACGAGCCGCGCGTAAGTGCGCGAAAAACCGACCGCATAAGTGCGCGCAGGCAAATCGGTCAGCGCGCCATTCTCGATCGTCAGCAAATGGCGCTGCGGTATGCGCGTCTTGGCCGCAACTTCGTTCAGCTCGAGCCCGGCTTCCTCGCGTGCTTCGCGCAACCGCGCGCCGACCCCTCCGGCTACGACAGCCGGTTCCTGTTCTTTTGTGTGTTCGTCGCTCATGCGATCCCCGAATAATGCGAACCTGCGGTTTGTCCGCATGTGATCTTGACGCAGGCAAAGCGAACCTGCGGCATGCCTGTCAAGCACGCATCATAACACAGTCGCGGCCTGCCGACGAGAAGAGGCGGTTTCGCGATGAAATCAGTCGAACTCGATATCCCGCTCGGTTGCCCATGCCTGCAGTTCCGCGCGCAGGCTGGGTGGCGGGGAGGCGAGCCAGCGGCCCATCTGTTCGCTCAACTCGCCCAAATCCACCTTGCGGATCACTTCCTTGATCGGGCCGACCGCCGCCGGTGTGATCGAAAGGCGGCGATAGCCGATGCCGAGCAGCGCCAGCGCCTCGAGCCGACGCCCGCCCATTTCACCGCACACGCCGAGCCGGACATTCTGCCCGACCAGCGATTGCGAGACGCGCGCGAGATAACGCAGGATCGCGGGGCTCAGCCAGTCATAGCGTTCGGCCAGCTTGGGATTGGCGCGATCGGCGGCAAACAGGAATTGCGTGAGGTCGTTGGTCCCGACCGAGATGAACGACAGTTTCGGTGCCAGCAGGTCGAGCATGTCGGCCAGCGCGGGCACTTCAAGCATGCAGCCGTATTCGATCGCCTCGGGCACAAGTTTGCGGCGTTCGCGCAGGAAGGAAAGCTGGTCCTCGAAGACCTTCTTGCCCGCGTCGAACTCCCATGGCTCGCTGACCATCGGGAACATCACCGACAGCGTGCGCCCCGCCGCCGCTTCCAGCAGGGCGCGCGCCTGAGCCTTGAGCAGGCCTTCGCGTTCGAGCGATAGCCGCAGGGCACGCCAGCCCATTGCCGGGTTCTCGTCGCGATCCTCGAGTGGACTGTCGAGATAGGGCACCGCCTTGTCACCACCGATGTCGACGGTCCGGAACACCACCGGCTTATTTCCGGCAGCGTCGAGCACGTCGCGATAGAGCCGCATCTGGCGATCGCGTTGCGGCAGGGTGGAAGACACGAGGAACTGGAACTCGGTGCGAAACAGGCCGACGCCGTCGGCACCGCTCATCGCCAGCGCACTCATGTCGTCGCGCAGGCCGGCATTCATCATCACGGCGATGCGCGTGCCGTCGCGCGTGAACGGTTCGACATCGCGCATTTCGGCATAGGCAGCCTGTTTCTGACGTGTCTTGGCAAAGCGTGTCTCGAAAGCCTCGAGCACCTGCTGATTGGGTCGCAGGGTGACCATGCCGCGGTCGGCGTCGAGAATGACCTCGTCGCCTTCGGCCACGCGTGTGCGAATACCGGTGACACGGCCCATGACCGGCACACCCATCGCGCGCGCGACGATCACCACATGCGCGGTGAGCGAGCCTTCCTCGAGCACCACGCCCTTCAGTCGCCGGCGATCGTATTCGAGAAGTTCGGCCGGGCCGAGATTGCGCGCAAACAGGATCGTATCGCGCCGCAACCCTTGCGTCGCGGCGGTGCCCAGCTGGCCCGACACGATGCGCAGCAGGCGGTTCGACAGGTCTTCCAGATCGTGCATACGGTCCGCCAGCAGCGGATCGTCGATCTCGCGCATCCGCATGCGGGTGCGCTGCTGGACGCGCTCGATCGCCGCTTCGGCGGTCAGCCCGCTGTCGATCGCCTCGTTGATGCGCCGGCTCCAGCCTTCATCATAGGCGAACATCTTGTAGGTCTCGAGCACTTCCACATGCTCGCCTCCCTTGCCGAATTCGGGTTCGCGGCCCAGCGCATCGATCTGGTCGCGCATCTTGTCGAAGGCGCGATAGACGCGCTGGCGCTCGGCCTCGATATCCTCGGCCATGACCTGGTCGATCTCGATCCGCGGCTGGTGGAACACCGCGCGCCCGGCGGCGAGCCCCTTCACCAGCGCGAGCCCTTCGAGCACGTCGTTTTCGACATGTGCGATCTCGAGGTCGATTGCCTCTTCGTCGTCGACCAGTTCCTTGTGCGCGATCAGTTCGGACAGCACCATGGCGGTCGTCTGCAACGCTTCGATCTCGACTTCCTCATAGCGCCGCGGATCGACATGCTGGACGCACAGCACGCCCACCGCGCGTTCGCGGTAGACGATCGGCACGCCGGCGAAGGAATGGAACTTTTCTTCGCCCGTTTCGGGACGATAGGCGAAATCGGGATGCGCCTTGGCCTCGGCCAGATTGAGTGTTTCGATGTTCTCGGCGATCGTCCCGGTCAGGCCCTCGCCTACTGCCAGACGCGTCACGTGGACCGCTTCCGGATTGAGACCCTGCGTCGCGTATAGCTCGAGCGCGCCCTCGCGCAGCAGATAGATCGAGCAGACCTCGCTCGACAGGCTTTCGGCGATGATCTCGACCACCCGGTCAAGCTTGTGCTGCGCATGGGTGCGACCTGCCATGATTTCATGCAGGCGGGTGAGAATCTGGCGGGCTGAGGCTGCGGCGGACATGGCCGAAGCCTATAGCAAATTCAGGGGGGTGCGGAAGCGGGGCGCATAGCCCCGCCCCCAAAAAGCCAGGATCAGCAGGAAGCGAGTTCTTCCTTGATCCGCAGTTTCTGCTTCTTGATCTGGCGAACCATCGCGATGTCGGGAGCCGGCCGAGTCTCTTCTTCATGCAGGCGGGCTTCGAGACCGGCGTGCTTGGCTTTGAGAGCATCGATATGGGATGAATGCATCGGGCTGTCTCCTTGACGGTTGTGCGACCCAGGAGCGACTCGTGCGCTAGCGCGGCACGGGCTGCAGAAGCAGTATCAAACCACAGGATTGCCAATTTACAAAGCTCCGAGTTGCGGGCATGCGGCGAGACGGTTGCGACAGGCGATCGTCCGGGAAGGTCCATGAACGAACAGGAACTGCGCAAGCGGCTGGCCCTGCTCCGCAGCGAGCATCGCGACCTCGATGTCGCAATTGCCGCGCTGACCGAAGCGGGCGACCAGAACGGCTTCACCGACCAGTTGCAGATGGCCCGGCTGAAGAAGCGCAAGCTCGCGCTCAAGGACCGGATCGCGGCTATCGAAGACGTCCTGTTGCCCGATATCATCGCCTGATCGGGAGACGTGGTAAACACGCTGGCGGTCGCCCGGTGGGCGGTTTAGAAGACGTGCATGCCCACGCGCGACATCAATTCGGAAATCATTGAAGGCCTCTACACCGAAGCGCTGGTGCTGGCCGAGGATGCCCGGGCAGCCTTCGATCTGCGATTGACCGAAGGCGCGGTCCAGCCTGACGATCTGACGCGCGTCGCATTGTCGATCGAGGGCCTGCGTACGACCACGCGGCTGATGCATGTGCTTGCCTGGCTGCTCAACCAGCGCGCCTATCTGGCAGGCGAACTGTCCGAATTGCAGCTCGAGCGTAGCGGTCCGCTGCCCGACGAGCGCGAGGCCGACGCGGACAATCTTGCGCGGCTCGAACCCACAACCCGGGCTCTGATCGAGGAAAGCGAGCGGCTGCACGCGCGCGTCGCCCGGCTCGATCGCGACTGGCGGTCAAACCGCACATCGGCGACACCCGTCGAAGCGTTGCATGGGCGGATCGCGCAAGCCTTCGCGCGGTACTGATCACGCAGCGGTGAGCGCGCGTGCATAGCGCGCCAGCCGAGCCTCACGGACTTCACCATCCATCTGTGGTGCGAAGCAGCGGGCCCCGCCCCGCATCGCGTCCGCCGCTTCCTGCAGCGATGCGTGCATTCCGCATCCGACCGCTGCAAGGATCGCAGCGCCCAGGGCGGTGGTCTCGACGAAATCGGGCCGGTCGACCTCCAGCGCAAGAATGTCGGCCAGATCCTGCGCCATCCAGTCATTGACGCTCATTCCGCCGTCGATGTGCAGCCTGCACCATGGAGCGCCGTCGGCAGCGAAGGCGCTGGCCAGGTCATGCGTCTGGTGCGCCATCGCCTCGAGCGCGGCGCGCGCAATCTGCGCCCGTCCGCTGGCGAAGCTGAGCCCCGATATGACCCCGCGCGCATCGGGCTTCCAGTGCGGCGCGCCCAGCCCGGCCAGCGCAGGCACGATCACGACTTCACCGCTGTCCTCGATCGAGCGCGCCAGGTCCTCGGTCTCCGCCGCGCTGGCGATCAGTCCAAGCTGGTCGCGCAGATATTTGATCAGGCTCCCGGCGACGAAGCACGACCCTTCGATCGCATAGGTGCGCGCACCGTTCTCCTGATAGAGCACCGTGCCCAGCAAGCGATTGTCCGAATGCGGAATTTCCTGCCCCTTGTTGGTCAGCACGAAGGCGCCCGTACCGTAGGTCGCCTTGGTTTCGCCGAAGGCAAGACATCCCTGCCCGATCGTTGCCGATTGCTGGTCACCGGCCAGCCCGCAGATTGGAATTTCGCTGCCGAGCCATCGGGCATGGCACCGTGCCAATTCGCCGTGTGTATCGACCACACGTGGGAGCGCCGCCTGCGGGACGCCGAACAATTCGCACAGATCGCCATCGAACTGCGCACCATCCAGCGCCAGCAGCAAGGTGCGGCTGGCATTGCTGGCATCGGTGACATGGTCGCCGCCCGAAAGCTTGTAGACCAGCCAACTCTCGACGGTGCCGAAAGCGAGCCGGCCGGTCTGCGCGGCGCCGCGCACCGCCTCGTCATTGTCGAGCATCCAGCGCATCTTGGTGCCCGAGAAATAGGGATCGAGCAGCAGGCCGGTCCGCCGCTGGACCTCCGCCTCGTGACCGTAATCCTTCATGCCCGCACAGAATTGGGCGGTTCGCCGGTCCTGCCACACAATCGCGCGCGCAAGCGGATCGCCGCTCTCGCGGTCCCATGCGACCACCGTTTCGCGCTGGTTGGTTATTCCGATCGCCGCGATCGCGCTCGCATCACCTCCGATAACCTCGCGCGCGCACGCCAGCGTGCGCTCCCAGATCTCGGCCGGATCGTGTTCGACCCAGCCGGGACGCGGATAATGCTGGGTCAGTTCGGCCTGCGCGACGCCTTCCAGCCTTCCGTCGCGGGTGAAGACCATGGCCCGCGTCGACGTGGTCCCGGCGTCCAGTACGAGAATGCGATTGGCCATGCTCTCTCCCATGCGAATGGCAGGTGGTGACATGGCGCAGGCGAACCCCCATATGCAAGGGCATGGCAGGACCTCCTCCCAAACCGTGGCCCACCGGGAAGGCCATCCAGCTCGAACCACTCGTACGCCGGGTGCTGGCGCCCAACCCGTCGCCCTATACCTACACCGGGACGCAGAGCTATATCGTCGGCATCGGCGATGGCTGTGCGGTGATCGATCCCGGACCCGACGAGAAAGAGCACTTGCTCGCGCTTGATGCCGCGATCGGCGAAGAACATGTCTGCGCGATCATGTGCACGCATACGCACCGCGACCATTCACCCGCCGCCAAGACGCTGGCGGCGCGCACGGGCGCGCCGATCGTCGGCTGCGCCCCACTGGTGCTCGACGACAGCGGGCCGCGCGCCGATGCCTCGTTCGACCGCACCTACGAACCCGACAGGGTCATGGAAGATGGCGAACAGATGACCGGCCCCGGCTGGACGCTTACCGCGGTTGCCACACCCGGCCATGTGTCCAACCACCTGTGCTTCGCGCTCGAGGAAAGCGGCGCGCTGTTCACCGGCGATCATATCATGGGGTGGTCGACCAGCGTCGTGATCCCGCCCGATGGTGACATGGGCGACTATATGAAAAGCCTCGAGAAGCTCTACGCGCGCGAGGACCGGGTCTTCTACCCCGCGCATGGCGAAGCGGTCGAAAAACCGCGCCAACTGGTGCGCGGCATGATCGGGCATCGCCGCCAGCGCGAAAACCAGATCGTCAGATTGCTTGGTGCAGGTCCGCATGAAGCCGCCGATTTCGTGCCCAAGATGTACAAGGGTCTCGACCCCAAGCTGCACAAGGCGGCGGAAATGTCGGTAACCGCGCACCTGATCGATCTGGAACAGCGCGGCCTCGTCGCTCGTTCGGGCGAGACATGGCAGACGATCTGAAACCCGCCGAGCAGACCCTCGCCCCCGAACTGCGCGAGCAACGCCCGCTCGCACGCGTCCAGGCGGTGCCATGGCTGATCGTCATTTTGCTCCTTGCTGCAGTCGCCTGGCTTGGCTGGCGGGCCTTCTTCTATCAGGAGGAAGGCGACCCCGTGGGCAGCGCGATGCTGGCGTTCGAGAAGCAGAATTCGCTGACAGTCTTCTCCAGCCGCTTCGAGGTCGTTGCCGAAAGTGTCGACCGGCGCGCCGTCTTGAATATCGACCTGCTCGAAAGCCGGCAGGCGGCGATCATTCCCGCAACGGTCGAATACCGGCTCGACCTCTCGAACATGGACCGCGACCGGTTCGCTTGGGACGCGGACAGCGAAACCCTTTCGGTGGTGCTGCCGCCGCTGCGCATCTCGCGGCCTAATCTCGACGAAGGCGCGCAGAAGACCTTCACCGAAGGGACCTATGTCAGCCGCGATGCGAGCGCCGATCTGGCGCGCAACAATTCGCAGCAGGCGGAGCGCAAGGCCGCCGCTTTCGCCAAGAACCCCGAAGTCCTGGCGCTCGCCCGGCAGGCCGCAAAGGACGCAGTGCGGCAGAACCTCGCTATTCCGCTACAGGTCGCGGGCTATGGCGAAGTGACGGTCGAAGTGCGCTTCGACGGTGAAACACCGCCCCGAAATTGACGCTCCGTCGCCCGCTCGGTAACCTCCGCCAAAAGTAATCCGGTCGCGGTTTTGGAGGAGACCCGGGATCATGGCGACCATTCAACCTCAGCATATAGCAATTCCGCGCGAACAGGCGCGCTTCTTCCTTGTGATGGCCGTGGCCATGGCGCTGGTGATCGTAGGCGGCTTCACGCTCCAGCTGGCGATGGGCCGGTCGAGTTTCGCAGTGCCCGCGGCCTATCACCTGCATGCCGTGGTCTTCATGGGCTGGATCGGCATCTACTTGGCTCAGCATGTCACTGCTGCGCGCGGCCAATGGCGCTTGCATGCCGGGTTCGGCCGGATCGCCTATCTCTGGATTGCGCTGATGCTCGCTTTCGGCAGTGTGCTGATGGTCGTGGTCGCGCGCCGTACGGGTGGGCCATTCTTCTTTCATGTCAGCGAGTTCCTGTGGAGCAACATGATGCTGCTGTGGTGCTTCGGCGGGCTCGCTTTCTGGGCCTTGCGCCGCCAGCGCTATACCGGATGGCACCGGCGGTTGATGCTGTGCGCGATGGCGATCCTCACCGGACCGGGGCTTGGCCGGATCCTGCCCCTGCCATTGATGATCCCGCATGCCTGGACGATCACCACGCTGGTGACGATGGTGTTTCCCCTGATCGGCATGGTTGCCGACAAGCGTGCCACGGGGCGCGTGCATCCGGCCTATGCTTGGGGCCTCGGCATTTACGCCGCCGTATTCGTGCTCTCGCTGCTGCTTGCCTATTCGGAACCGGGCATGGCGATCACTCGCGCAGTCATCACGGGGACGCCCGGCGAACTGCGACCGATGGAGGCGTTTCTGCCGCCCGGCTTCGCATTGTAGGAACGCCCTCGCCTTCCGGGCCGTTCGGTCTATAAGCGCCCCAAACGCAGCAGACGGGACCCCAAATGACCGCACAGACCGACCTGCCCACCGGCCAGGACCTGCTCGCCGAGATCGATCGCCTTCGCAAGGAGAAGAACGCGATCATTCTCGCGCATTACTACCAGACCGCCGATATCCAGGACCTTGCCGATTTCGTCGGCGACAGCCTCGAATTGAGCAAGAAGGCCGCCGAGACCGATGCCGATGTCATCGTTTTCTGCGGGGTGAAGTTCATGGCCGACACCGCCAAGATTCTCAGCCCCGAGAAGATCGTCGTCCTCCCCGACATGGACGCGGGCTGCAGCCTCGAGGACAGCTGTCCGCCGGAAAAGTTCAAGGCTTTCCGCGAAGCGCATCCCGATCACATCGCGCTGACCTACATCAATTGCTCGACCGAAGTGAAAGCGCTGAGCGATGTGATCGTCACCAGCTCCAGCGCGGAAACGATCATCAGCCAGATTCCCGAGGATCAGAAGATCATCTTCGGGCCCGACCGGCACCTGGGCGGCTATATGAGCCGCAAGTTCAACCGCGAGATGCTGCTGTGGCCGGGCGTGTGCATCGTGCACGAAGCCTTCAGCGAAACCGAGCTGCTCAAGCTCAAGGCCCAGCACCCGGACGCGCCGATCGCCGCGCACCCCGAATGCCCGCCGACCATCGTCGACCATGCCGACTACGTCGGATCGACCAGCGGCATCCTGCAGTTCGCGCAGACCTTCGAGGGCGATACGCTGATCGTGGCGACCGAGCCGCACATCATCCACCAAATGGAAAAGGCCCTGCCCGAGAAGAAATTCATCGGCGCACCCGGTGCGGACGGCAACTGCAGTTGCAACATCTGCCCTTACATGGCGCTCAATACGATGGAGAAGCTCTACGCCTGCCTGCGCGATCTCGAACCGCGGATCGAGATCGAGGAAGGCCTGCGCCTCAAGGCCAAGCAAAGCCTCGACCGCATGCTCGAAATGGCCAGCGGCACGATCGGCAAGGGCGATCTGGGCCGCGTCTAGGATACGATTTCAGGGAGAGAAAAGAATGGTCGCACGTCTGGCGCTGGCCGCCGCGCTTGTTTTTACCGCCGCCCCGATTGCCGCGCAGTATAACGATGCGGACGATCCCTATATCTGGCTGGAGGAAATCCAGGGCGAACGCGCGCTGGCCAAGGTCGACCAGTGGAACGCCGATACCGAAGCAGTGCTGACCGCGCAGGCGGAATATCCGCTGGCCAAGGCCTGGGCCAGGCAGATCCTCGACGACACGCGGCAGATCGCCATGCCCGATGCGATCCAGGGCGACATGGTCACGAACCTGTGGCGCGACGCGGACAATCCGCGCGGGCTGTGGCGGATAGCCAGCCTCGACAGCTATCTTGCCGGCACGCCGGAATGGCGCACGCTGATCGATGTCGACAAGTTGGGCGAGGACGAGGGCCAGAGCTGGGTGTGGCACGGCGCCAATTGCCTCGCGCCCGAATACACCCGCTGCCTCGTTTCGCTCAGCCCGGGCGGCACCGATGCCGACGTGGTCCGCGAGTTCGACATCACCACCGGCGCTTTTGTCAAAGGCGGGTTCACGCTTCCAGAAGCCAAGTCGAACGTCGCCTGGTTCGATGAGAACACGCTGTTCGTCGGCACTGACGAGGGCCCCGGATCGCTGACCGATTCGGGCTATCCGCGCCTCGTCAAGCTGTGGGAGCGCGGAACCGACTTCGCGCAGGCCCGGCTGATCGCCGAAGGGCAGCAGACCGATATCAGCATGAACGGTTTCTCGGTGCTCGACGGCGAGACCCGCTACCGTTTCGTGCGCCGCGGCCCCGATTTCTGGACCGGCGAATATTCGCTAGTCGCGGAGGATGGCGCGACCACCGCGCTCCCGCTGCCCGTCGATGCCGAATTCGAAGCGGTGCTGGACGGATACGTGATCGCCAAGCTCAATTCCGCGCTGGACACGCCTGCGGGTACCGAACAGCCGGGCGCCCTGCTCGCCTGGTCTCTCGACGACGTGCAGCGCGGCCGCGATGCCGCGCCCTTCGCGGTCTTCCGGCCCAGCGAAACGCAGGCGGTCGAACAGGTCGCCGCTTCGGAAAACAAGCTGTGGGTCAAGGTGCTCGACGATGTCTCGGGCAAGCTGATCGAGCTGACACCGGAGGCCACCGGTTGGACCGAACGCGCGATGGACCTGCCTGCCAACAGCACGATCCAGATTGCCGAGACCAGCGGCGCGGGCGACACCGCCTTCGTCACGGTCGAGAGCATGCTGACCCCGCCGACGCTTTACGCCGTGCCGAGCGAGGGCGCGCCGCGGGCGATCGCCAGCGAACCCGCCCAGTTCGACGCAAGCAAGTTCACCGTCGAGCAGAAATTCGCCACCTCGAAGGATGGCACCAAGGTCCCCTATTACCTCGTCCGTCCCGAGGGCGCCGAGGGCCCGCTGCCCACGCTGATCCACGCCTATGGCGGATTCCGTGCCGCGCAGACGCCCAAATATCTCACCGCCGAGCCCTATCGAAGCGGCCCGCTGGGCCTGTTCTGGGTCGAAAGCGGCAATGCCTATGTCCTCGCCAATATCCGCGGTGGCGGCGAATACGGGCCGCGCTGGCACGAGGACGCGCTGCGCGAGAAACGCCAGAACAGCTTTGACGATTTCCATGCGGTGGCCGACGACCTCGTCGCTAACCGCCTGGCTGATGCGGGCCGTATCGCCGCCTCGGGCCGCTCGAACGGTGGCGTACTCGTAGGAGCGGTCGCGAACCAGCGTCCCGATCTCTACGGCGCGATCATTTCGGGTAGCCCGCTGATCGACATGAAGCGCTACAACAAGCTGCTCGCGGGCGCATCGTGGATGGCCGAATACGGCAATCCGGACGTGCCGGAAGACTGGGCCTTCATGCGCGAATGGTCGCCCTACCAGAACATGCGCGACAGCGCCGACGTGCCCGCCGCGTTCTACTATCTCTCGACGCTCGATGACCGTGTGCATCCCGGCCATGCGCGCAAGGCCGCTGCCAAACACGAAGCCTGGGGGCAGACCTTCTATTATCACGAGTATCGCGAAGGTGGCCATTCGGTCGGCTCGGACCATGAAGAGGACGCCAAGCGCGCCGCGCTGCTGCTGGCCTATCTGAACCGCGAAATCGGTAACGGAGCGGACTAAGGCACCCTTGCCGCGCTGAAGCGTTGATATCCCCGACCGCAACGACAGGGGAAATGCTTTGGCGGCCAAGGGCCCGCTTCGCGGGATCAAGCAATATGCGCTTCACCAGCTGGTGGCCAATTACTGGTCGCTGCCGCTGATCGCGGTTTTCGGCGCGCCGCTGATCGGCGCGCTGGTCCTGTGGGCGGACCGGCAATTCGCCGCACAGTGGCTGTTCGAGCGCGGGGTTACCCTGCTTGTCGCCGGAGACACGGCGCAAGATCTGGCGATCGCCATCGTCGGGGTAAACGCCGCCCTGCTGACGCTGTACTGGTCGGTCACGCTGATCGTGCTCACGCTTGCCACGGGCAATCTGGGCGTGCGCCTTGTCGATCGCTGGCTCGACAAGGTCCTGACCCGCGTGTCGGTTGCAGGGCTGACATTCTGCCTCGTGTTCTCGATCGCGGTGCTGACCCGTATCGACCCCGTATCGGGCCTGTCGCAATTGCCGCATTTCGCACTGGCCGTACTGTTCGCGCTTGAGCTGGTGAACATAGCGATGCTGGGCGTGGCCATCCACGACCTAGGGCGGACGATGTTCGTCGACCGATCGATCGCGCATCTCGGCACCGAAGCGTCGAGCATCGCCGTGCCGATAGTACCCGCCGAACCCTTCAGCGGGAAATGGAGCTTCACGCTCAACGCTCCGCGCGAAGGCTATGTCGAGGGGATCGATCTCGCCCGGCTCTGCAAGCGGCTCGGCAGCGAAGGGCATGTCCGGTTATGCGCCGCTCCCGGGCAGCATGTTCTCAAGGGCGAGCCGCTGGTCCGTTTCGAGCATGAGCCCGAGACCACGAAACCGGTCCTGCGCGCGATCGCCATTGGCGATTACCGTTCGAGCGTGCAATCAACCGTCTACCAGGTGCGCCTGCTGGTCGAAGTGGCCGCGCGCGCGCTGTCGCCCGGCATCAACGACTTCTACACCGCACTCGCCTGTGCAGACCAGCTGGCCGCAGCAATGGCGGGACACGCACGGACATGGGTCGATGACGGTTTGGTGCCGGCCTATGAACACGCGCCGCGCTTCGAGCTTCCGGGGCAGGATTTCCGCGGGCTGTTCGAGAAGCCGCTGAAAGGCTTCCGCCAGGCGGCGGCGGATTACCCCTCGGTGTCGATCCGCATGATCGAGAATTACTGTCGCCTGTGTGCCTTGCTCGAAGCGCGCAACTGTCCCGAGGGGATGCTCGCCTTCCTGCGCCAGTGTGCCAGGGACCTGCGCGACCAGGCGATGGCCTGCGCGCAATTCGAGAGCGACCGCGCCGATATCGCACAGGCCTTCGACCGCATGCTAGCCGAGGAAGGGAACGGCGCATGATTGCGCGATTGCGTAAGATCTGGCGCGACATCAATGCCAGCTACTGGTTTCTGCCCGCGCTGTTCACATTGGGCGCAGTGGGGCTTGCGCTGATAACCCTGTGGCTCGATCGCAGCGGCTGGTCGGACTTCCTGAGCGATGTCAGCTGGCTGCAACCCGCACGCCCCGATGGGGCCAGCAATATCCTGACTGTCATTGCCGGGTCGATGATCGGCGTCGCTTCCACCGTCTTCTCGATCACCATCGCCGCTGTGGCCTATGCCAGCGGCAATTACGGTCCGCGGCTTCTGACCAATTTCATGGAAGATCGCGGCAACCAGTACAGCCTCGCAACCTTCATCGGCACCTTCGTCTTTGCCATCACCGTACTGCGCACCGTGCGCGCGGAGGACGAAGCGCCTTCCAACATAGAAGACGCTGCCGCGACCGCCCTCCCCGGTTTTGTGCCCCAACTATCGCTGCTGGTTGCTTTTGGGCTGATGGCGCTGTCCGTTGCGGTGCTGGTCTATTTCCTGAACCACATCCCTGCGTCGATCCGGATCAACACCGTGCTGAAGGATATCGGCGCGAGATTGCTCGCCGATATCGCCGAACGCTACCCCGAACCGAACGGAGGGGAACAGCCGAGCACCGTGCCGGATGGCGAGCCGGTCACCGCACATGACACCGGCTACGTACAGGCGATCTCCTTCGGCAGGCTCGAACGCATCGCGCGCGAATTCGACGGCAAGCTCAAGCTCGCAGTGCGGACCGGCGATTTCGTCCACCCCAATGTCACCATCGCCTATTGGGCCGGTATGGACAGAGTGGCCGACTGCCCGTCCGACGAAGTCCGCGAATGCTTTACGCTGGGCAGCATGCGCACGCCCAGCCAGGACATGCAGTTCCTGATCGACGAATTGGTCGAGATCGGTTTGCGCGCGTTGTCGCCCGGAATCAACGACCCCTTCACTGCGGTTACGGCGGTCCACTGGCTCGGCGCCGCGACCGCCGAGCTTGCCCACCGCAATCTGACTCGCAGCTTCGCCAGCAATGGCGACGAGCCGCGCGTCGTCCTGCTCGAGGACGATTTCGAGCACTTCGTCGGTCGCGGTTTCGGCGCTATGCGGGGCGGGCTCGCCAGCAATCGGATCGCCGCGCTGGTGGCATTCGATGCCATCGTCGATGCGGCGTCCATGCTCGACGACGAAGCGCGGCGCGCCATCCTGATCCGCGAAGGCGATTTGCTTGTCACGCAAGCGCGCGAGCATCTGGTCGGGCCCGAGCTCCACCTGGTCGAAGCACGCTACCAGCGATTCCTGCAGAAAATGGAGCGTTAGCGAACGCGCGGCTTGCGGCGGGTGCGCGCCATCACCAGCGCCGTCCCGACCAGCACCATGCCAAGTACGTCGAGCGCGACGAGCATTTCGCCGAAAGCGAGCCAGCCGACCAGCGCCGCGAGCGCGGGCTGGGTCAGCAGCGCCATCCCGATGATCAATGGCGGGAAATGGCCCAGCGAAAAGACCAGCAGTCCCTGCCCGACGATCTGGCTCGACAGCGCCAGCGTGACCACCGGCGTCCAGCCTGCCTCACCGGGCCACACCGGTTCGCCTGCGGCAAGGGCGATCGCCAGCAGTAGCGGCGCAGCGGCGATGCTGACGAGCAGCAGCACGGTCCATTGCCCGAGCCCCCCACGCGCGTGCTGCGCGGGCAGCAGGTAGAAGGCATAGAACACGCCCGCCAGCAGGCAGAACAGGTCGCCGACAAAGGTCGCGGACGAAATCTCGAGACTGCGGCCAAGCAGGATGGCAGCCCCCGTCAGCGCGGCAGCGACGCCCACCATTTCCTGACCAGAAGGCGCACGGCGAGCGGCTATGAGACCCCAGACCATGAGGATGATACTGCCCGAATTGCCGAACAGTGTCGCATTCGCCAGCCGGGTCTGTTCGATGCCGACATGCCAGCTTGCCAGATCGAGCGCGAAGAACGCTCCTGCGGCGAGGCACATCAGCGCCAGCTTGCGGTCGATCGGCCCAGGCGTCCTTGTGCGCCATGCCAGCAGACCCAGCAGCGGAATCGGCATCAGCAGGCGCCAGAACCCGACGGAAACCGGCCCCGTATCGGACAGGCGCACCAGCCAGGGCCCAAGCGCCAGCGCGATATTGCCAGCGACCAAGGCGGCAAAGTGCCATGCACTTGCCTGATAGCCATTCTTGTCTTGCGGGGTCATTGCGCTGGCCATGGGCCGCCCCTAGCTTTTTGCTCAATTCGCGCCAGCAAAAAGGATTTGCCCGCATGCATGACACCCTGTTCCAGCCGCTCAAACTGGGCGCAATTGAAGCCAAGAACCGCATTCTCATGGCGCCGCTCACCCGTGGCCGTTCGACGCAGCCGGGATCGATCCCCAACGAGATGATGGCAACCTATTACCGTCAGCGCGCCGGGGCCGGACTGATCATCAGCGAAGCCACCGGGATCAGCGTCGAAGGACTCGGCTGGCCCGCAGCGCCGGGAATCTGGAGCGACGAACAGGTCGAGGGCTGGAAGCAGGTCACGAAGGCTGTCCACGAGGAAGGCGGGCTTATCGTCCTGCAGATGTGGCACATGGGCCGCATCGTCCATCCCGATTTCCTCGGCGGGAAGCCGCCGGTTTCGGCAAGCGCGACCACCGCGCCCGGCCATGCGCACACTTTCGAGGGACGCAAGGACCACCAGCAGGCACGCGCCGCTACCAAGGAAGACATTGCACGGATCGTCGAAGATTACCGTAAGGCAGCTGAGAATGCGAAGCGTGCGGGGTTCGACGGGGTCCAGCTGCACGCGGCGAATGGCTATCTGATCGACCAGTTCCTGCGCGACAGCACCAATCTGCGCGATGACGAATATGGCGGCAGCGCCGAGAATCGCACGCGATTCCTGCGCGAAGTGCTGACCGCGATCATCGACGTATGGGGCAAGGACCGGGTCGGCGTCCGCCTGTCGCCCAATGGCGAGACACAGGGCTGCGACGACAGCGATCCGGCCACCACCTTCGGGGCCGCCGCCAGGGTCGTCGAGGAACTTGGCGCAGCTTTCCTCGAATTGCGCGAGCCGGGTCCCGAGGGCACTTTCGGCAGCACCGATGTTCCCAAGCAGAGCCCGCTGATCCGGCAGATCTACACCGGCCCCTTGGTGCTCAACAGCGATTACACTGCCGACGAAGCAGTGGCGGACATCGAGGCCGGACGGGCCGATGCGGTCAGTTGGGGTCGAGATTTCATTTCCAACCCGGACCTTCCCACTCGCCTGCGGACCGGGGCCCCGATAGCTCCCAATGTCAATGTGCCGCACAGCTGGTATGGTAAGGGTCCTGCCGGATACATCGATTACCCTACGCTAACCGAGCAGGAGCATATTGCCGCCGGATAATCGCCTGCGGCGATAGTCTGGAGGTTGGATGCGATCGTGGATCCTGATCCCGGCGGAAAATGACAAGGCGATCGGCGCAGCCGCGGGAACGGGCGCCGACGCGGTCGTCATCGACCTCGCCCGTCCTTTGCCGCCGGGCCTGAAGGCCGCCGCCCGGGTCGCCTGCATGGAATGGCTGCGGGCGTATCGCGATCAACGCCAGTCCGAGCACAAGTTCGCGCGCTGGGCACGCATCCCGGCGCTCGACACTGCCACCTGGCGCGAGGATCTCGCGACGGCGATGGCGGGTTCACCGCATGGCATCGTGCTGTCGCAATGCCACGGGCCGGAGGATCTTCGCCAGCTCGCCGCGGCGCTCGATGCGATCGAGGATGAGAACGGGCTGGCGGCCGGTGTTACCCGGATCGTGCCGCAGCTCGGTTCGACCCCCGCATCCGCGCTGGCCTTGCCTCGCTTCGCTGACGATCTCCACCCGCGCGTCGCGGCGCTGACTTGGGATGCGGTCGGACTGGCGCATGCCATCGGCGCGCGCCGCCTGCGCGGCCCGGGAGGGCGCTGGAGCGATCCTCTCGCCCATGTGCGTGCTCAGGTCCTGCTGATCGCGCATGCCCGCGGGATCGACGCGATCGAACATCCGGTCCGCCAAGCCAACGATGCCGACGCCGGATTGCGCATTGCCGAAGCGGCCCGCGCCGACGGCTTTAGCGGCATGGTAGCGATCCATCCGGCGCAGGTGGCATGGATCAACCACGCCTTTGCCCCGCTCGAGCGCGAGATGGCCGAAGCCCGGAACATCGCCGCGGCATTCGCCGAACATCCAGAAGCAAAACTTCTCACCATCGGCGACCGTCGAGTCGAGCGGATCGAATTGCAGCGCGTGCTGCGCTTGCTCGGCGAAAACTAGGGCTCCATGACCGGAACATCGGTTTGCGGCTCGGCCGCATCAGCACCCTCCGTTTGGGGTTCGGCGGCGGGTTCTTCCTCGGGCTCGGCAGTCGTATCGACTGTCTGCGCAGTACCGCTTCGCGGTGCCGGGCGCACCGCAGGCGATTGCGAGCGGAGCCGGTCGATCGGGATCATGGCGTCGCTGATCGTACCGCCCACGACTTCGCCCTGCGCATCGCGCCCTTCCTCGACCGGGGTTTCTTCGGAGGGCGTTTCGCCGCCGCATGCGGCAAGTAGCGCGGCTCCCGGCAGGAGGATCTTTAGTGGGCGGAATATCATGACAGCGCGCAGGCCTTTCCTTCGAGCGCCTCGAGAAAATCGCCGAAGCGCGCCTGCATTGCCTCATCGAAGGCAGCAGGTGCAAGATCGATTCCCAACCGGGCAAGGCTGGTCACGCCGAAGTCGTCGATGCCGCAGGGCACGATGCCTGCAAAATGGCTCAGATCGGGATCGATGTTGACCGAGAACCCGTGCATCGTCACCCAGCGCCGGACACGCACGCCGATCGCCCCGATCTTGGCCTCGCGCCCGTCGATATCGCGCGTCCAGATGCCGATCCGGCCTTCGCTGCGCCAGCTTTCGACACCGAGATCCGCCAGCGTCGCGATGACCCAGCCTTCGACCGCATGGACGAAGCAGCGAACGTCCCGGCCGCGCTGCTTGAGGTCGAGCATGATGTAACCCACGCGCTGCCCTGGCCCGTGATAGGTATAGCGACCGCCGCGCCCCGCTTCGACGACTTCGAACCGCGGGTCGAGCAATTCGGCGCCATCCGCGCTGGTCCCCGCAGTATAGACCGGCGGGTGTTCGAGCATCCAGACCATCTCGCGCGCTTCACCCTCGCAAATCGCGCGGTTACGCTCGGTCATGCGTTCAAGCGCGTCGCGATAGCCGATCTGGCCTGGCTCGACGCGCCATTCGACGGTTTCGGTTGAAGGCGTGGACATGCGCGATTGCGTGGCGACTGGCGAAGCGCTTATCAAGAGGCAAACGGGAGTAGCACTGCATGAAATTCGATCTCGATACCGCGTGGAAGGACACCATGGGACTGCTCACGCGCAATCTCGGCCTGTTGGCCGTGGTCGCCGGGGTCTTTTTCTTCCTGCCCTATGCGGGGATCACCATCGCGATGCCCGAAATGGGCGAACTCGAACAGGCTTCGGCCTCGGGCGATTTCGAGGTGATGATGGCCGCGGTCAGCGATCTCTACCTGCAGCATTGGTGGGTGTTCCTGATCCTCGCAATCGTCCAGGGGATCGGCTTGCTCGCCATGCTCGCCCTGGTGCGCCAACGCCCCAGTCCGACGGTAGGCGAAGCGCTCGGCACCGGCGCGCGTTCGGTGCTGAGCTACATCGCGGCGCAATTGCTCCAAACCGCGCTGATCGTATTTGCGGTAACGGTGCTGATCACTGTCGGCGCACTCACCGGCCTGCAGGCGCTGGCAGCGCTTGGCGGGGTAATCGGCTTCGTCGCGACCTGCTACATCTTCACCAAGCTGTCGCTGGCCGCGCCGGTGATCGCCATCGACGGTGAACGCAATCCGGTGCGGGCGCTTGCCCGGTCATGGACGCTGACCAAGGGTAACAGCATCCGGTTGTTCTTCTTCTACTTGCTGCTGCTGGTCGCCTTCATCATCGTTTCGACGGTCATCTCGCTGGTTCTCGGGCTCGTCTTCGCTCTGGCGGGGGAACAGGCAGCATTGTTCGGACAGGGGATCGTCTCCGGGCTCACCAATGCGGTCATGATCGTCGTGGCGATCTGCGTGCTGGCGGCGGTGCACACGCAGTTCATGCGGCTCGCCGGCGGACCGACGGAGCCGACCGACACCTAGTCGTCGGCGTCCTTCCAGCCCCAGAAGAGCTGGCAGGGAAGCACGTTCCATAGCTCGAACCCGCTGTCGATCCGGCGGAAGTGCTTGGCCATGAAATCGCGGGCCCGGGCGGAGAACTGGTAGACGAGAAACGCCCCGCCGGGGCGGATTACCTCATGCGTCGCCTGGGCGATCGCCGGTCCGACGCCATCGGGCAGGGTCGAGAACGGCAGGCCCGACAGCACGTAGTCGGCATGGTCGTGGCCGTGCGCCTTGACGATCTCGACCACATCGGCAGCCGAGCCGTGGACTGCGTGGAAGCGGCTGTCGCGGAAGTGCTTGCGCAGATAGTCGATATACAGCGGGTTTGTGTCGATCACGATCAGCGTGCCATCGCGCCGCAATCGGTCGAGCACGGGCTGGCAGAACGTGCCCACGCCCGGACCATATTCGACGAACACTTCGCAACGATCCCAATCGACCGGGGCCAGCATCTTGCGGATGGTGAAACGCGATGACGGGATGATCGAGCCGACCATGCGCGGTTCCTCGACGAATCCGCGGAAGAACACGCCCCACTGCCCGAAAAGCCGCCCGATCCGTTTGCGCAGGCTTGGCCTTGCAATGGCACCAACGCCTTGATGTCCGGTCAAAATCGCAACCCTGTCATAGTTCCATGGAGGCTTTCGTCTGCCATTGCGGCAAGTCCATTGCAAGGTGACCGACCCGCGCCTACCGCCTTATTGCATGAGCCAGCCCGATCCCGAACGGACCGCACCAACGCCCCCGTCGGACACCGTGCGCAGCATTCCGCGCGCGCGCATGGCGCTGCTGTTCGCCGTCATGCTGACGACCGCCGCGGGCAACACCGCGATGCAATCGGTCATGCCGTCGATCGGCACCTCCCTGGGTGTCGACGACGTATGGATCAGCCTCGCCTACAGTTGGTCTGCCTTGCTGTGGGTGATTTGCGCGCCGATCTGGGCACAACGCTCGGACCAGCGCGGGCGCAAGGCGATGATGGCGCTGGGCATGCTCGGCTTCATTTCGAGCTTCGTATTGTGCGGCGTCATGCTGTGGCTGGGGTTGAGCGGTATTTTGCCAGCCTTCTGGGCACTGCTGCTGTTTGCCGCGGCGCGCAGCCTCTATGGCGGGTTCGGCAGCGCGGCCCCGCCCGCGGTGCAGGCCTATGTCGCCAGTCGCACGCCCCGCGCGGATCGCACGCAAGCCCTGTCGCTGATCGCCTCGAGCTTCGGCCTCGGCACGGTCATCGGCCCCGCGCTCGCCCCGCTGATGGTCCTTCCGATGATCGGCCTGCCGGGGCCGTTCCTGATCTTCGCTTTGATCGGCCTGGTGACGCTGGTTGCGCTGCGCTGGCGCCTGCCCAACGACGAGCCGCAGTTCCCGGCGCGTGGCAGCACCTACGAATCGCCCTATTCGGCAAGTCCGACATCCGAAGTTGCGGACCGCAGCGGCGATGATCATCCCGAAGATGGCACATCCACACCGGCCAAGCTGCGCTGGTTCGAACCGCGCTTGCGGCCCTGGGTCGTATCGGGCCTGCTGGGCGGCCACGCGCAGGCGATGGTGCTGGGCATTGCAGGCTTTCTCGTACTCGACCGGCTGGGCTTGCGCGACGATCCGACCGCGGGCGCCGGACCGGTGGGCCTCGTGCTGATGGCCGGGGCGATCGCCACGCTGCTGGCCCAATGGGGGCTCATCCCGCGGCTCGACCTGGGGCCGCGCGCCGCATCGCTATGGGGCATCGCCATCGCCGGGCTGGGCACAGTCGTGCTCGGCCTCGGGCAAAACCTCCACGCGATCGCGCTCGGCTATTCGATCGCGTCGCTCGGCTTCGGCCTGTTCCGGCCGGGCAACACCTCGGGCACTTCGCTCGCCGTGACCCGCGCCGAGCAGGGCCAGGCCGGCGGGGTTACCGCTTCGGTGGCGGGCGCCAGCTTCATCTATGCCCCCGCGCTGGGTGTGTGGCTGTACAATCACTCCGACTGGCTCGGCTTCGGCCTCATCGTGGGGATCTGCCTCGTGGTCTTTGCTTATGGCTGGCGCACGCTGCAACGCGACAGCGTGCTGACCGCCGAGCGCATCTAGAGGATCTCGAGCACCCGATCCTGCGGGCGGCACAACCGCGCGCCCTTCTCGGTCTCGACCAGCGGGCGTTCGATCAGGATCGGCTCCGCTGCCATCGCCTCGAGAATCGTCGCATCGTCGGCTTCCGGGAGCCCGCGTTCCTGCGCGTCGGTACCGCGCATCCGCAAACCTTCGGCAGGGGCAATTCCCGCGTCGCGATAAAGCTGCGCCAGTTTCTCGGCGCTTGGCGGCTGCTTGAGATACTCGATCACTTCGACCTCGACCTGCGAGAGATTCTCGAGAATCGCCAGCGTCTTGCGCGACGTGCCGCATTTCGGATTGTGCCAGATAGTAGCTTTCAACGGTGCCTCCTCTGCTTTCGCGCTTGCTACGGCAATGGCCGCCGCGACGAAAGAGGTTCTGCCCGACAAACCTGCTTAGCTCTTGCAAATGCAACTGAGTCGCAATATCGAGCCGTGAACATGAACGGATCGACAGGGAAGAACATGGGATCGACAACGGGTTCGCCGGCACGTCACGCCGCCATCGCACCGCGCACGGACAAGCGCGGCATCTGCAGCAGCATTGCACTGTCAGCCTTGGGAATGGCGCTCGCCACTCCCGCATACGCCGCTGACGAGAGCGCGCCATCGGCGGACGACCAGATCGTCGTGACGGCGACGCGTACGCCGCTGGAGATTGCGGACGCCCCGGCGAGCGTGACCGTCATCGATGACGAACAGATCGCCGATCAGCTCGTGACCGACATCAAGGATCTGGTTCGCTACGAACCCGGCGTTTCTGTCCGCCGGGCGCCCGCCCGCTTCGGTGCCGCGCTCGGCACCACCGGCCGCGCTCGCAATGAGGATTTCGTCATTCGCGGGATTGGCGGCAACCGCGTGCTGATCCAGGTCGACGGCATCCGGTCGCCGCAGGGCTTTTCGTTCGGCGCGCAGGATGCGGGCCGCGGCGGCTATACCGATGTAAGCCTCGTCAAATCGGTCGAGATCCTGCGCGGCCCCGCCTCCGCGCTCTACGGCAGCGACGGTTTGGCAGGCGCAATCAGCTTCACCACCAGCGATCCGGTAGACCTCGTCGAACCGGGCCGCACCTTCGGCGGCTTCCTGCGCGCCAGCTATGCCAGCGCCGACGACGAATTCGCGGAAACCGCTGCCGCGGCGGGCCTGTTCGGCGATGTGTCCGCCATGTTTTCCTACACCCGCCGCGACTTCGGCGAGCTTTCGAACCAGGGCACGGTCGACGGGCTCGGTAGCGGGCGCACCCTGCCCAACCCGCAGGACGGCCACTCGGATGCGCTGCTCGGCAAGCTGGTGTGGGATGCGGGCGCGCACCGCGTGCGGTTGACGGGCGAATATCTCGAGACCGAACTGGCGACCGATCTTCTGTCGGGCCAGGGTCCGGCCTTCCTGTTCGGCCCTGCGCCGAGCTGGATTGTCGACGACCTTACCGCGCTCGATACGACCAAGCGCGGGCGCGTGTCGCTCGACTGGACCTATACCGGGGAAGGCGCGATCGATTACGCGCATGTCGCCGCCTATTACCAGGATGGCGAGGACGTCCAGTTCACCGACGAGGACCGTTCGCCCGTCAGCGCCACGCCGCGGCCCGATCGTGAACGCCTCAACACGTTCGAGAACGAAGTCTACGGGCTCACCGCCGAAGCACGCAGCGTCTTCGGAGACGACGCCTTTCGTACCACTCTTGCTTTTGGCGGAGATGTAAGCTGGACGCGACAGGAGGGGCTTCGCGACGGGACCGAGCCGCCCTTCGGCGAAGTCTTTCCGACCCGCGCCTTTCCCGCCACCGACTTCATGCTCGGGGGCATCTTCCTCGCCACCGAATTCGCGCTGTTCGACGGGACGGTGACCGTCTTTCCCGCGCTGCGTTACGACTTTTACGATCTCGATCCGACCGACGATCCGTTGCTACCGACATTCGCAGGCTCGGCGCAGAGCGGCGACCGGCTGTCGCCCAAGTTCGGCGTGACCGTGAAGCTGGCCGAGGGCGTGCTCGCTTATGCCAATTATGCCCAGGGTTTCCGCGCCCCGACGCCGTTCCAGGTCAACAACTTCTTCGAAAACCTCGCGTTCGGATACACGTCGCTGCCCAATCCCGACCTCGGCCCCGAAACCAGCGAAAGCTGGGAAGGCGGGCTCAAGCTCGACACGGAGAATGTCTCCCTGCAGCTGGCCGCCTTCCATGCAGACTATGACGATTTCATCAGCCAGCAGGTGGTCGGCGGGTCCTTCACCCCGTTCGATCCGGCGCAGTATCAATATGTGAATTTCGACGCGGTCGAGATCGACGGCGTGGAAGCCAAGGCATCCTTCCGCATGGACAGCGGCTTCTACAGCCGCTTCGCGATCGCCTATGCCGCCGGGGACATTCTCACGCCCGGACAGGCCCCGCGCCCGCTCGACACGATCGATCCGCTCAACCTCGTTATCGGGCTCGGCTATCGCCAGCCGGCCGGTCGCTTCGGAGCCGAGTTGGTAGCGTCGCATCACGCGCGCAAGCCGCTCGACGAGACCACCGGTGCCTGCAGCGCCGAATGCTACCGGCCCGACAGCTTCACCATCCTTGATGCAACCGCCTTCCTCGCGCTTACCGACACGCTCAAACTGCGCGCGGGCATCTTCAACATTTTCGACGAGAAGTACGCCTACTGGCAGGACGTCAGGGGGCTCTCGGCAACTTCCACCACGACCGATGCCCACACCCGGCCCGGCCGTAATGCGAGCGTATCGCTCAGCTTCCAGTTCTGAGGGAGGACACCATGACCAACGCACGAACTTTTCTTCGCACCGCCCTGCTCGCCACGGCCTTGATCGCCGCCCCTGCACTTGCCGACGGGCCGATCAAGGATCGCGGGGAAGCGGTCGAGCGGGCGCATTTCGAGCGCGACCGCGAAACCATCCTTGCCATGGCGGGCGATTACAAGGTCCGCTTCGACATGCAGGAATCGACGCCGTGGATGGCGGGTTACGAACCGCTCGACCGCAAGATATCGGGCGGCCACGAATCGGTTCGCGTGATCGAGGACACCGGCACGAAGATCGTTCTCCAGCACCTGCTGGTCGTCGGCGCGGAAGGCGAGGAATTCGTCATCAAGCACTGGCGGCAGGATTGGGAATACGAGCCCGAGAGAATCCTCGCCTATGCCGGGCCCAACACGTGGGAGTGGGTCGAGATGCCCGAACGGCTGCGCAACGGCCGGTGGTCGCAGACGGTCTATCAGGTCGACGACAGCCCGCGTTATGCCGGCTGGGGCGAATGGCAAGATAGCCAGGGCATCCGCCGCTGGCGCTCCAACTGGACCTGGCGCCCGCTGGCCCGCCGCGATGCGGTGCGCGACCCGGTCTACGACCGCTATGCCTCCATCAACCGCCATCAACTGACCCCGACCGGCTGGATCCACTGGCAGGACAACACCAAGATGATGCCCGATGCCTCCGCCGCGGACGGACTGTCGCCCGTGGTGCAGGAATATGTCCTCAACACCTATGATGCCTTCGACGATTACAGCGTCGCGGCAGCGGATGCCTATTGGGCGGATACGGCGGGTTACTGGGCAGCCGTGCGCAAGGAATGGGACGCAGTGGCTGAAGAGCGCGATGGCATCACCATAACCGAGGAAGCACAGACCGGGACCGTGATCAGTGGTCGCCTGCTGACCATCGCGAATGAGATCCGCGCAGGCGAACTGAACGAGGCCAATGCAATCACCGAGGCACGCGGACTGATTCGCTCTGCCACTGCAGGCACAGCGAAAACCTCCGATGCCACGCTGGAGGAAAGCGGCGCATATTGATGCGTTGAAACCCCACCACACCGGGCGGCGCGGATGACACCTGTGTCAGGGTGAGGCAGGCTACGGGATAGCCCTGATAGAGCTTGCATGTGCGAATACTTCTCAATAGCTGGCCGCAGCAATTGAGCCCATTTCGCCTGCGAGATCCCCATGACCTGTCTTCACCACCGCGCCGCCCTGTTTGCGGGCGCTGCCCTCCTCGTCCCCGCTGCCGCACAAGCCAGTGAGGAAGCGCAGCCCGAGCGTCGCTATCTGCCGACCGACATTATCGTCACGGGCGAAAGCGCGTCCGATTACGACACGCAGGACGGGTCGAGCGCGACCAAGACCCCGACCCCGCTGATCGACGTGCCGCAGGGCGTGAGCTACATCACCGAAGACCAGCTCGAAGACCAGTCGATCCGCCAGCTCAACGAAGCGCTGCGCTATGTCCCGGGTATCAGCATGGAAACCGGCGAGGGCCATCGCGACGAGGTGTTCATCCGCGGTCAGGAAAGCACGGCCGATTTCTATATCGACGGTCTGCGCGACGACGCGCAATATTACCGCTCGCTCTACAACATCGAACGCGTCGAGGTGCTCAAGGGCGCCAATGCGCTGATCTTCGGTCGCGGCGCCGGCGGTGGTGCGATCAACCGCGTCGCGAAACGTGCCGAACTGGGCAGCCAGGCGACCTCTGGCGAAGCGAGCGTCGACAGTTTCGGCGCATTCGCACTGCTGGCCGACATGAACCAGCCGCTGTCGGACAGCGTCGCACTGCGCATCAATGGCACATATGAGGAATTCGACAGCCACCGCGACTTCTACGAAGGTCGTTTCATCGGTGTCTCACCGACACTGACCGCGCAGCTCGGCCCGCAGACGACCCTGATTGCCAGCTATACCTATGACGACGACCGTCGCGTGACCGATCGCGGCATCCCGTCGGTTGATGGCGCTGGCCCGTTGCGCGGATATGACGACACTTTCTTTGGCGATCCCGCCTTCAACGAGGCCGAAGCGCAGGTCCATATCGGACGCATCCGTCTTGAGCATGATTTCGGTGGTGGGCTGAGTGCGAACGGCACCATCCACTATGCCGATTACGACAAGGTCTACGCCAATATCCTGCCCAGCGGTGTCGATACGGCCGCGCAAACCGTCTTCCTCGGCGGCTATCGCGATTACACCGATCGCGAGAACTGGATCGGCCAGGGCAATCTGGTCTGGCAGGCGGGCAATGACACGGTAGAATCGACTCTGCTGCTGGGCTTCGAAGCGAGCCGGCAGGACACGCGCAACGGGCGCGACACGGTTAGCTTCACGCGCGCCGCCGTTCCCGGCGGTCTCGATCCGAACGAAACCCCGCTCGCCGATACGATCTTCGTACCTCCCTATACGCTCGATACGGGCGCGCGGCTGCGCAATTCCGAGCTGGAAACGCTGAGCTTTTACCTGCAGGAGCAGTTGCAGATCGGAGACCACATCGAATTGGTCGGGGGACTGCGCTGGGACCGCTTCGACCTCGAGACGCTCGATGTCGTAGGCGGTGTCACGGGCGATCGGGTCGACGAGAAGGTCAGCCCCCGCTTCGGCGTAATCGTGAAGCCCAATCGCGACCTGTCGATCTACGTCTCCTATGCCGAAAGCTTCCTGCCGCAGGCGGGCGACCAGTTCCTCGTGCTAAGCCCGACCTCGGCGCAGTTCGAACCCGAGAAGTTCACCAATTACGAACTCGGGATGAAGTGGGCGCCGCTCGCCAAGGTTCTGGTGACCGCGGCGATCTTCCGCCTCGACCGGAGCAAGACGCCGTTCACCGATAGCCTGGGCAACACCACGCTAACCGGCGAAAGCCGCGTCGAAGGTTTCGAGATCGGCGCCGTCGGCGAAATCAGCGACTTCTGGAAAGCCAATATCGGCTACACCTATCTGGATGGCGAACTCCGCTCGGCAAGCAGCTTCGGACCCGCGGGCCAACGGCTGCAGCAGACGCCGCGGCACCAGATCGCCGCATGGAACCGCTTCGACGTGACGCAGGCGCTGGGCTTCGGCTTCGGGGTTATCCATCAATCGGATCAGTATGCGAGCTTCTCGAATACGGTTGAACTGCCCAGTTATTGGCGCGTCGACGCGGCGGCATTCTACACCGTCAGCGATCGCCTGAGCCTGCAGCTCAACATCGAGAACCTGTTCGACGAGACCTATTACCCGAGCGCGCACGGCAACAACAACATTCAGCCCGCCGAGCCCTTCAGCGCGCGGATCGGGGTGCGCTTCGCGCTCTAGTCGCGCGTCGCCGGTGGGCTGATTGCGGGGACCTCGCGCGCGGCGTCCTCGGCATTGATGCCCGGCGCGGGCGCGGCGCTGATGGTCTCGGCCCGCCGCGCCACCCGCCCCGCACGTTCGATCGCGCGGACCAGCCGCGGGTAGACACCGCAGCGGCACAAATTGGGGATGGCGGCCTTGATCTCGGCCTCGCTCGGCGAGGCGGTCTTGGCCAGCAACGCGCTCGCTGCCATCGCGATACCCGGTGTGCAGAACCCGCACTGGATTGCCTGCTCGGCAACCAGCGCTTGCTGAACGGGGTGTGACCGGTCGCGGCTCAGCCCTTCAATGGTGGTGATGAAGCGGCCCTCCGCTTCGGCGATCGTGATGAGGCACGATCGCAGCGCTTCGCCATCCACATGCACCATGCAGGCGCCGCAATCGCCTTCACCGCAACCATATTTGGTGCCGGTCAGATTGGCCGCATCGCGCAAGGCCCACAGCAGGGGCGTATCCGGGTCCATCAGGAAGCGCATCGGCTTCCCATTCACGGTCATGCTGGTCATGCGCGGTGCGGCCTGTGGCGGAGCTTAGTACTTCCAGCTGTCGTCGATCTTCGACACGCGGCGCTTCCAGGCCTCGAAATCGAACACGCCGGCACCGCCCTGCGACTGCATGACCGAGAGGTCACGCTGGTGCACGTCGACGACGTCCTGCGAGATCACATTGGCGTTGCCCTGGCTGAGCGTGGCGACTTGGATTTCGCAGGCGCGCTGGAGCGCCCACATCTTCACGAACATCCCGGGGATCGTCTTGTCCATCACGACCGGACCGTGATTGCGCAGCATCAGGATCGAATGCTGGCCGAGATTTTCGACCAGCCGCTCGCCTTCTTCGGGCCGCACGGTCACGCCCTCGAAATCGTGATAGCCGATCTGGCCCTGGAAGTTGCAGGCATAGAAATTGGTCGGCAGCAATCCGTCCCTGTGGCTGCACACCGCCATGGTGGCGGTTGTATGCACGTGGCAGATCGCATTCGCGCGTTCGCCCAGCTTCTCGTGGAAGTAGGCGTGCTGGGTGAAGCCCGCCTTGTTGACCATGTATTGCGACGGTCCGACATTGTTGCCCTCGACGTCGATCTTGACGAGGTTCGACGCGGTCACTTCATCGTAGAGCAGCCCGAAGGGATTGATGAGAAAGACATTTTCCTCCCCCGGAACGGCAACCGAAATGTGATTGTAGATACTCTCGCCCCAGCCGAGATGATCGAAAATGCGATAGCAGGCTGCCAGGTCCTGTCGCGCCTGCCATTCGGCGTCGCTGCATTCGAAATCGCGGGTCTTCATCTGGGTGGCCATGGCTCGATCTCTCCGTAGGGTCTTGTTTCGAGACCTGTATCGCACGCACTTGCGCTACTCCGCAAGCGGGCAGGACTTCGTGCTAGGCAAGTCCCGGTTCGCCCGCTAACGCCGCCAGCGATGAGCGAGATGGCCAAACTGACCCGCGGCACCATTCGCGGCCATCTCGTAAGCCAGACGCTGCCGATGATCTTCGGCGTTGCCGCAATCATGTCGGTCGGACTGATCGATGCCTATTTCATCGGCCAGCTCGGCGCGCAGGAACTGGCGGCGGTCAGCTTCATCTTCCCGATCACCATCGCGCTCTCCAGTCTCGGCGTCGGCGTAATGGTCGGGATCAATTCGGTGATTGCGCGGGCGCTTGGCGAAGGCGACGAGAAACGGGCCGAACGCCGCGCCAACTTCGGCGCGATCTTCGCACTGGCTACCGGGATCTTACTGGGTCTGGTCCTGTACCTGCTGCTCGATCCGCTGTTCCGACTGATGCAGGCATCGGAGGAACTGCTGCCGCTGATCGGCGAATACATGCGCCCCTATGCATTGGGACTGCCCGTGATGCTGCTTCAGATGGGGCTCAATGGCGTGCTCCGCGGACAGGGCGAGGCACGCAAGACCAGCTTTGTTTCGATCACGTATTCGGTCGCGAACTGGGCGCTCGATCCGATCCTGATCACCGGGGCCTTCGGTTTCGGCGGATTCGGCGTCGCGGGCGCGGCCTACGCCACGATTGCTGGCTTCTTCATCGCGATCCTGATGGCGCTGTGGCTGATCAAGGGCGCGCGCCTGCAGATCAACCCGACCGCGATCCGCGAATGCGATCTTGGCGCCTCGAGCAAGGCGATCCTGTCGGTGGCCGGGCCGGCGGCATTCTCCAACGCGATCAATCCGATCGGCCTCTCGGTCCTGACTGCGCTGCTTGCCAGCCAGGGGCAGGCGGCGGTGGCCGGGTTCGGCGCAGCCGGCCGGTTGCAGAGTTTCGCGGTGGTCCCGCTGCTTGCCCTGTCGGGATCGATCGGCGCGATCGTAGGCCAGAACTGGGGCGCGCGGCAGGCCGACCGCTCGCGCCGCGCGATGTGGTGGTCGGGCCTGTTCTGCATCGGCTACGGTCTTGCCATCGCGCTGGTGCTGTACTTCACCGGAGACTGGTTCGCCGATATCTTCACCGACGACCCGGCGGTCATCGAGGAATTCTCGTGCTATCTGAAAATCTCGGTCTGGGGCTACGCCGGTTTCGGACTGCTGATCGTGGCCAATGGCGCACTCAATGCGGTCGACAAGGCAGGATACGCACTGGCCCAGAGTGCTGCGCGGGTCTTCCTCGTGATGCTGCCGTTCGGCTGGATCCTGCGCGCGCAATGGGGTTCTTCGGCGATCTATGCCGCGGAACTGGTCGCCAATCTGGCGGGAGGCGCACTGGCAGCTTTCATCGTCTGGCGCGTGCTGCGCGACGGTCCGCAAGATCGCGCGAGCATTCAAACCAATACTTAACCATCTTCCTCCATAGCCTCCCGCATCATGCGAGGGGCAATGGAACATGGATGACCTGCTGGCGGATTTCGTCGCCGAAACCCGCGAAATGCTGGAAGCCAGCGGCGGCGAGATCGTCGCCTGGGAAGCCGATCCGTCGGACAAGGCACGACTGGATACGATTTTCCGTTTCGTACACACGGTGAAGGGCAATTGCGGCTTCTTCGATTTCCCGCGGCTGGAAAGGCTCAGCCATGCGGCGGAAGACGCGCTTGCGGAATGCCGTGGCGGACGTCGCGAGCCCGACCCCGTGCTGGTATCCGCAGTGCTGGCGATTATCGATCGCATCAGCGCCATGACCGATGCGATCGAGGCGGAAGAGGAATTCCCCGAAGGCGGCGACGACGAACTGATCGCTGCGCTGCAACCCGGCGATACCCCCGGCGCCGCGATTGCGTCCAAACCCGCCGCGAAACAGGCCGAGGCTCTCGCCGCCGACAATGACGATGCGGCCCCGAAGACTGCGCGCAGCAATGGCGTGCAACGATCCATCCGTTTGCCGACAGAATTGCTCGATGAAGTGATGAAAGGCGTGTCTGACATGGTGCTGGCACGCAACGATCTTGCCCGGCGATTGCGCGAAGCGGGTGAACAACCCACCATCGACGGCCCCTTCGACCGGCTCAGCACGATCCTGGCCGATGTCCGTAACGCCATCACGCGTATGCGGATGCAGCGGCTCGAGCATCTGTTCGGTTCGCTTCCGCGGCTGGTGCGCGACCTGTCTAACGAACTCGGCAAGCAGGTAATGGTCGATTTCGAAGGCGGCGAAGTCGAACTTGATCGCGAAATGGTCGAGATGGTTCGCGACCCGCTCACCCATATCATCCGCAATGCAATCGATCATGGCCTCGAAGGGCCCGGCGAACGCATCAAGGGCAACAAGCGCGAAATCGGGTTGCTCAAATTTGCCGCGCGCCAGTCTGGCAACCAGATCACGCTGACGATCACCGATGACGGGCGCGGCATCAACACCGAACGGCTGGCGGCCAAGGCGGTGGCCGCGGGCATCTATAGCCAGGCCGAAATCGACAGCATGTCCGAACGGCGCAAACACTATCTTATCTTCGAACCTGGCCTGTCGACCGCGGACGAGGTCAGCGCAGTCTCCGGACGCGGCGTCGGCATGGATGTCGTGCGCGCCAATATCGAGCGCGTCGGCGGATCGATCGATGTCGCAAGCAAGCCGGGTGAAGGCACCAGCTTCTATCTCAAGCTGCCGCTGACGCTGAGCATCATTGCCGCGCTGACGGTCGGCAGCGGGGGGCAGCACTATGCGATCCCGCGCAGTTACGTCGAAGAAATCGTCTTCGGTTCGAGCGATCACGTCGAGTTCGCGCAGGCAGGCGCCCGGCGGCTCGTCACCTTTCGCGGCAAGCGTGTGCCCTGTCTCTCGCTCGGTGAAATTCTCGGCACCGAGGAAGCCGAGGGCACCGCATGGGAGAGCAAGACGCTGGTTCTCGTCCGACTGGCCAGCGAGGATATCTTCGCGCTTGCCGTCGATCGGGTCTACGACCACGAGGACGTGGTGGTGAAACCGATTGCTCCGGCAATCATGGAAACCGGCCTCTATGCGGGCACGACGCTGCTCGACGACGGTCGCCCGATGATGCTGCTCGACCTGCCCAGCATCGCGCAGAAGCTGCAGTTGGTGAACGAGATGCGCAGCGCCACGCGCGTGGTCGAGGAAGAAGCGGTCGAATCGCGCAAGGCGCATCCGATCATGCTGTTCACCGGCCTCGACGGTCGGCGCCGCGCGGTTCGGCTCGAACTGGTCCGCCGGATCGACACCATCGCGCGCGAGGCGATCGACATCGACGGGGCGCGGGTCCAGGCGGTCATCGAAGGCACGATCTTCCCCCTGGTGGGCCACGAACATGGCGAACTGCCGGAAGAAAAGTGCCGCCTGCTGCGCCTTTCGGACGGCGACAGCGAGCTTGTCTACGTGGTTCGCGAAGTGCTCGACGCGGCCGACATGGATGGCGACATCATTCCTTCCGCTACCGATCCGCTGGTCGAAGGCGTGACGCTGATCGGCGAACGCCCTGTGCCCGTGATCGACGGACACGCGCTCTTCGCGGCGCACAGCGCGCCGAAACGCGAGGTCCAACCGATGACCTGCCGCCTGCCTGCCGGTAGCGACTGGGCACACACGATCCTCGAACCGCTCATCGAAGCCGCGGGTTATCGAGTCGCGGGCGACCACGAGGAGCAGGCCGACGTCGCGATCGAGCTGGCCGAGCAGGAAGAAAACACCTCTGCGAGCGCGAATCACGTCATCCGCCTGCGCCACGAACCCGAAGCGGTCACCGGCACCGCCGACAGCATCTACCGCTACGACCGCGACGCCTTGCTCGCGGCCCTCAAACAGGCCCGCATGGGGAAAACAGCATGAATGAACTCCTGCTCATGTGCATGATCGCCGGTCGCCGCGCGGCTATCCCCGCGATCCGCGTGCAATCTGTGATCGAGATTGACGAGATCACGCCCATTCCGGGTGCCCCATCCTTCATCCGCGGGCTGACCGCCTTGCGCAGTCAGGCGCTGACCGTGATCGATTGCACCGTGGCGCTGGGGCTTGAGCCGGGGGAAACGCCGGCACAACAACGCGCCGCGGTGGTCGACATCGAAGGCCATCTCTACGCCTTGCTGGTCGATGCCGCCTATGACGTCGGCGAAGCGCGCAGCGAGCCGATCGAGGTTCCCGGCGGTTTCGGCCCCGGCTGGCAGGCAGCCGCGCGCGGGATGGTCGAAACCGATGGCGGGCCGACCCTGCTGATCGAAGTGGAACAGCTGGTCACTGCGCCGGTCGCGCAGGTGGCAGCTTAAGCGAATAGTTACCCTCTGCCGATACGAATGGCTCGAAACACCAGAGGTCACGAAATGAAATCCTGCCTAATCGTCGATGATTCACGCGTCATCCGCAAGGTCTCGAGACATATCCTCGAGACCCTCGGCTTCACCGTCGAGGAGGCCGAGAACGGCCAGGAAGGCCTCGACAAATGCGCCGAGAGCATGCCCGACGTGGTCCTGCTCGACTGGAACATGCCTGTCATGACCGGTATCGAATTCATCACCCAGCTGCGCCAGCGCGAAGGCGGCGACAAGCCCAAGGTGGTGTTCTGCACGACCGAGAACGACGTGGCGCATATCCGCGAGGCGATCAGCGCCGGTGCGGACGAATACGTCATGAAGCCGTTCGACCACGAAACGCTGCAGATCAAGCTCCAGCTTGTCGGCATGGCCTGAGGAGCGCTGACATGGGCGCCCCCCTCCGCTCCGAAACGCTGACAAGAAAGCCCCGCGGGTTCTGCACGGATCCGGTGCGGGTCATGATCGTCGACGATTCGCTGACCGTGCGCACGGTGTTCTCGCGCATGATCAAGCAGGAACACGACATGGTCATCGTGGGCACAGCAAACACCGCCGAGGCAGGGTTGTCGGATCTTCCCGGCGCCGCGCCGGACGTGATGATGCTCGACCTCGAAATGCCGGGAATGGGCGGGCTCGAAGCCCTGCCCAAGATCATGGAGATCGCGCCGAAGACCAAGGTGCTGGTCATTTCGTCGCTGACCGCCGACGGCGCCGAATCGACGGTCAAGGCGCTCTCGCTGGGCGCCGCCGACACCATGCTCAAGCCGCGCCCCGGCGGGTTCGACGACGATTATAAAGCCGGACTGCTCGGCAAGATCCGCGCGCTCAAGGGGCTCCCGCCCGAAGAAACCGAACAGGCGACGCCCTCGTCTGCAAACGCGCCCCAGGTCGGCAAGCCACCCCAGGCGATTGCGATCGGCGCTTCGACCGGCGGGATCCACGCGCTCAACCTGTTCTTGCGCCAGGTGCCGCAGAACTTCGACCTGCCGATCCTCGTCACCCAGCATCTGCCCGCGAGCTTCATCCCGGTCTTTGCGCAGCAAATGGAAATGGCGGGCAACCGTCCCGCCGTGCTGGCCGACGAAGGTACGGTTATCGAACGTGGCAAGATCTACATCGCGCCCGGGCACGGCCATATGGTGGTCCGCAAGGCCGGTGGCCGCCGCGTGATCGGTCTCGCCTATTACCCGGTCAAGAGTGGCTGCATGCCGTCGGTCGACCCGATGTTCGAAACGCTCGCCGAAGCTTATGACGGGCATGTCTCGGGCGTCTTGCTGTCGGGAATGGGCCGCGATGGCACCGATGGCGCACAGGCTTTGCTGTCGGCGGGTGGAACCATGTTCGCCCAGAATGCCGAAACCTGCGCGGTGTGGGGCATGCCGCGCGCCATTAGCGAGATGGGACTTGCCGCCGCTGTCCTGCCGCCGGCCGAACTGGCCGACGCATTGCTCGACAGCGTCGGAGCCGACGCATGGCGGTAAACGATGCATCGCACCACATCATCAGCGAGCTTCTTGCCCAGCGCACCGGGCAGCAACTGACCGAGGGCCGTCGCTGGCGTGTCTCCAGCGCGCTGTCGGGCCTGTTCCGCGAGTGCGGGATCGAGAATGTCGACCAGCTCGCTTGCCTGCTCGAACGGCCGGGCGAACACGGCCTCGCCACCCGCGTGGTCGAGGCCTTGCTCAACAACGAGACCTATTTCTTCCGCGACAACGCCTATTTTTCGGTGCTCGCCAACCAGGTGCTGCCCGATCTGGCGCGCAAGCGCGCTGCCACCAAGCGGCTGTCGATCTGGTCGGCCGGATGCTCGACCGGGCAGGAAGCGCTGAGCCTGGCGATGATTTTTGCCGAACAGCCCGCACGCTGGAACGGCTGGACGATAGAGATTCTCGGGACCGACGTTTCGAACAAGGCAATCGAGACCGCGCGCAACGGTCTCTACACCCAGTTCGAAATTCAGCGCGGCATCAGCGTTGCGCAGATGCTCAATTTCTTCGCCGAGACCAACGGTCACTGGCAGGCGGTCGACCGGATCCGTGCGATGACACGGTTCCAGCAGCACAACATCCTCGACTACCCGCCCTCGCCGGGCCGGTTCGATCTCGTACTGTGCCGCAATGTCCTGCTCTATTTCGATCCGCAGACGCGATCTGCGGCGTTTGACCGTCTGGCAGGCGGGACCGCGCGTGACGGGTGGCTGATGCTCGGAGCGGGTGAAACCGTGGTCGGCCAGACCGAGCGGTTCAAGCCGGCCGAGTTCGGCTCTTCGCTCTACGAACCCGTACACGAATTGCCCGCGAGGGCGCCGATGTCGTCGCTGCGCGTCGCCGCTTCGTGACGCTTATCCTCGGATGGCGCGGGAAGAAGGTAAACCGGGGATTTACGCTTCCTTAGCGAATGCACACTAGGTCGTTGCAAAGGTTCGAAAAAGGGCGCGGTTCAGGGGATGTTGCTCAGTTCTTACGGGTCTCGCGAAAGCGAAAGCGCGTGGACGGTCGTCTTCGGCCCCATGGCCGTGCTCGGCGGAATTTTCGTGCTGACCTGGTCGGTCGCACTTGCCAATCGCATCGTCCCCTTCACCACCCCCGCAATCATCCTCACTTTCGGCGCCATCGCCTTCGTCTTGGCAACCATGCTGTGCGCCTATCTGGGCTTCCGTCACCTGCGCCGGGTGGAACTGCTTGCGCGGAGCGACAGCCTGACGATGCTGCCCAACCGCCGCGCGCTGCACTTCGATATCCAGCATGAATACCGTCAGGGTCACGAGGTTGCGCTGGCGATGATCGATCTCGACGGGTTCAAGCTGATCAACGACCATTACGGCCACTTCGTCGGCGATGCGGCAATCCGCGAATGCGCGGCCATCTTTACCGAGGTCTCGGAAAACGAAGCCGGTGTCTACCGGCTTGGCGGCGACGAATACGCGATGATGATTGGCGGTCCGGTGGCAGGAACGCTGCTCGAAGGGCTGTGCCGACGCATCATCGAACGACTGGCCAAGCCGATCCATGTCGAGGACCGCCGGCTGACGCTGGGCGCCAGCATCGGGATCGCCCGCAGCACGCCGCAAGACGAAATCCCCTCCTCCGAACTGCTGCGCCGCGCGGATATCGCCATGTATGCCTCCAAGCGCGGGGGCAAAATGCGTTGCACCTGGTTCTCGAAGAATTTCGACCGCAACCGCGAACAGCTCAAGGAAATGGACGACGAATTGCGGCTCGCGCTCGCCAATGGCGACTTCCGCGTCCATTACCAGCCGCTTGTCGACAGCGCATCGCGAGAAGTCGTAGCGGTCGAGTGTCTGCTGCGCTGGGAACGCGCGGACGGCAAATGCATCGGCCCCAACGTCTTCATTCCCGTCGCGGAGGAAAGCGGGCTGATCAATGCGATCGGCATGTGGGTGCTGCGCGAAGCCTGCCGCGATGCGCTGAACTGGGACGGCATCGCCTTGTCGGTGAACATATCGGCCGCCCAGTTGCGCAACCCCGAATTCCCGATCCAGCTCGGCCAGATACTCGAGGAAACCGGCTTCGATCCCGAACGGCTCGAACTCGAGATTACCGAGACCTGCCTCGTGCTCGACCCGGTCGTCGCCGAACGCAGCCTGTCGGTGGTGCGCAGCTTCGGCGTGAAGGTCTCGCTCGACGATTTCGGCACCGGCTATGCCTCGATCGGTTTCCTGCGACAGTTCCGCTTCGAGAAGCTCAAGCTCGATCGCAGTCTGGTCGTCCAGGCAAGCGAAGACGACGGCAGCCGCGCGATGATGCTGTCGAGCATTACCGTGGCGCGCGCGATGAAGATGGGCGTGACCGCAGAGGGCGTCGAGACCGAGGAACAGGCCGCAATGGTCCGGGCCGCGGGCTGCGACCAGATCCAGGGCTGGCTGTATTTCAAGGCCATGCCGGCCGCGGAGATTGCCCAGCATCTCGGCAAGCCGGTCGCCCGGCAACCGAAGAAATTGAACCAGAAAGATAAAGTAGCATGAGTGCGTTGCAGGACATGGTCGACGACATGGTCGCCGAACACGAGACATCACCCGCGGACCATTTCCCCGAGCTCGGCACCGAGCGACGCGCGGAAGGCCCTGCGGACGAAACGCACGTGGGCGCGTCGCGCTGGCTATCCGACCGTTCGGTCGGACAGAAGCTGTGGGCGGTGTCGTCCTCCAACATCGCGGTCGTGCTGCTGTGCCTCATCGCAACGTGCCTTGGTGGCTATTTCGCGCTCGAGGCCCGCAATGAACGCATGGCGATATCCTCCGCTTCGATCATGGCCGAACGGATGGTCGCCGACATCGGCGAAGGCCGCCTGTTCGTCCAGCGCTTCGCCGTTTCGGGCGATCCCAACGATCTCGTCGCCGCGCAGGATGCCTTCGACCAGACCGATCGCGACCTCTCGCGGATCGAGGAGCAGGCGATCGAAGTCGCTCCCGCCGTCGTACCACAGATAGAAGAGCTTGATGCGCAGCTCGCCGAACTGCGCTCGCGCGTGGTCGCGGCGCAAGCCTCGCGCGGCACGCAGGCACAATGGCAGGCCTTTGCGGACAGCGTCTATATCGACAGCCAGCAAGTCGTCGAACAGGCGATAGCGACCCGCGCGGAGATCGAAACGATCGGCGAAAATTCGGACGTCGCATCGCAGGCGCTGATCTACTGGCTCTTCGCAGCGTTCTTCGTCGTGGCGGCAATCGGCATCTCCGTCGCATGGCTTAGCGCCCGTTTCATCGGCCGCGACGTCACCTCGGCTTTGCGCCGCATGACGCATGTCGCCACCCGTCTGGCGCGCGGGGAGAAAGACATCCATATCCCCGCCACCTCACGGCAAGACGAGATCGGCGATCTGGCGCGGGCACTGGAAGTCTTCCTGCAGTCGGCGTGGGAAGTGGAACGCATGTCGAAGGAACGCGAGGCGCTGCGCCGCGAACGCGGTCAGGAAATGGTCCGCTTCGCCGAACGTTTCGAAACCACGGTGGGCGAAGTGGTCAACGGCGTGGCCTCCGCTTCGGCCCAGCTCAAACTGACGGCCGGTTCGATGGCCGCCGCCGCCGAACAGGCGACGACACAGACTTCGCTCGTCAGCACTTCGATGGAACAGGCAAGCAGCGGTGTAACAGCGGCGGCAGCAGCCTCGGATGAATTCGCCATGTCGATCGGCGAGATCAGCCGCCAGGCCGCGCATTCGGCAGCGCTGGCTCGGAAAGCGACCGATGCCGCGGGCGGCGCAGACGAGACGATCTCCGCTCTCGCCGTGTCGGCCGAGCAGGTCGGGCAGATCGTCGAACTCATCCAGTCAATCGCGCAGCGCACCAATCTGCTGGCGCTCAACGCCTCGATCGAAGCAGCACGCGGCGGCGAAGCCGGGCGCGGCTTCGCGGTCGTCGCGAGCGAGGTGAAGGAACTGGCTGCGCAGACCAGCCGTGCGACCGAAGAAGTCGCCCAGCAGATCCGCGCAATGCAGGATTCGACCGGTGCCAGCGTGGGTGCCCTGCGCTCCATCGGCGAACAGATCAAGGAGCTCGAAAGCACCGCCACCTCGATCGCGAGCGCGGTCGACCAGCAATCGGTGGCCGGGCAGGATTTGGCCCGCAGCATCGATCTGGCCGCGCGGGCGAGCGACGACGTGTCGGCCAATATCGGGCAGGTCCGCGAAACCAGCCTGGCGACGGGCGCAGCTGCAAGCCAGATGCTCAATTCCTCGACGGAACTCGAAGCCCAGGCAAGCACGCTGAAGGCGCAGGCGGCCCAGTTCCTGCAGCAGATCCGGGCCGCTTAACCCGATTTCAAGCATTCCGCCTTAGGGTTGATGTAGCCTTAAGGGGGATGCTTGGGGATGAACGCACACAGTTCGATCATTGCCGACGATCTCGCCCGCGAAATTGCGGCGATAGAGATCGCGGACACCGCAGAACAGCAGGAACTGAGCGGGATAAGCGCTTGGTTCATGCACCGCTCGCTCGCCTCCAAGGCGAAGATCGCATCGATCTTCTCGCTTGGCGGATTGATGCTGGTTACCGGCATCGCCCAGGCCGGGCTGATTTTTCCATCATTCGCGGGCACCGCACAAGTCTTGACGCTGCTGGTGCTTGCCGTTTCGCTGCTTGGCGGTTTCGCCAGCCTGCGTTTCGTTCTGCGCCACATCATCGATCCCTATATCCGTCTCAAGGACGATATGGCGCGGTTGGCGAACGGCGAACGCGACATCTCCGTTTCCAACACCCATAGGCAAGATGAAATCGGCGACCTCGCCCGTGCGTTCTCGATCTTCGTCCGTTCGGGCCACAAGCTCGACGAGCTGTTCGCCGGACGCAAGAAGGCCGCCGAGGAACGCAAGGCAGAACTGATGCGCATGGCGCGCGAGTTCGAGAACGGTATCAGCGATGTCGTCAGCGGCGTTGCGACGGCCTCGAGCCAGCTCAACGCGACTGCCTCGGGCATGGCTGCCACTGCCGAACAGGCCGCCAGCCAGTCGAACCTCGTGACGGGATCGATGGAACAGGCAAGCAGCGGGGTAACAGCGGCGGCAGCAGCCTCGGACGAATTTGCCATGTCGATCGGCGAGATCAGCCGCCAGGCCGCGCATTCGGCCGAGCTCGCACGCAAGGCGACCGACGCCGCAGGGGGCGCGGACGAGACGATCTCCGCCCTCGCCGTGTCGGCCGAACAGGTCGGGCAGATCGTCGAACTGATCCAGTCGATCGCGCAGCGCACCAATTTGCTCGCGCTCAACGCCTCGATCGAAGCGGCACGCGGCGGCGAAGCCGGGCGCGGCTTCGCAGTCGTCGCGAGCGAAGTGAAGGAACTGGCCGCGCAGACCAGCCGTGCGACCGAAGAAGTCGCGCAGCAAATCCGCACGATGCAGGATTCGACCGGCGCCAGCGTGGGTGCCCTGCGTTCCATCGGCGAACAGATCAAGGAGCTCGAAAGCACCGCCACATCGATCGCGAGCGCGGTCGACCAGCAATCGGTGGCGGGCCGCGATCTCGCGCGCAGCATCGATCTCGCCGCGCGCTCGACCGACGAGGTTTCGGCGCATATGGGGCAGTTCCGCGAAACCAGCCTCGCCACGGGAAGCGCGGCGAGCCAGGTACTCAATTCGGCCACGGAGCTCGAAGGTCAGGCGGGCGCTCTCAAGACGAGAGTGGACGAGTTTCTCAACAATATTCGCACCGCCTGAGCGGCGTCTGTCGCGAACCGGGCGGCGGCGCGGGCTTCATCCCCCGCCGCCGCAGTGGTTCATTCCCACCAGTAAGGCAGGCGGCGGGCATTGCCCGTCTCGACCTCGTTCATCGTGCGCGCGTCGTAGAGCCGCCCGCCAAGCATCACCCGGTCGATCTTGTCCGAATTGCGGATATTTTCGCTCGGGTCGGCAGACAGCACCAGCAGGTCGGCCAGCTTGCCGGCCTCGAGGCTGCCGATGTCACGCTCCATTCCCAGCGACCGCGCGGGCTCGATGGTTCCTGCACGCAGCGCCTCGACCGCGCTCATCCCGCCCCGGGCGAAGCTCCACAACTCCCAATGCGCGGCGACGCCGGCCTGCTGGCCGTGGGCGCCGATGCTGACCTTCACCCCGCGTTGCGCCAGCTTGCGCGCCTCGCGCGCCGCTTCGTCGTCAACGAAGGCCCATTCGGGCGCGGTCACCCGGCGCGCAGTCTGCGCGATCAACTGGCGCGGCGGGGTGTGGACCATCAGCGGGTTGTCGAACACGTCGGTCGCCTGCCGCCAATAGGGATCCGCGGCGAGCCCGCCATAGGTCACCACCAGCGTCGGCGTGTAGTTGGACTGCGATCCTTCCCAGAACTGCAGCACGTCTTCGTAGAACACCTCGCCGGGAACATTGTGCTCGATCGTGGAATTGCCGTCCGCAATCAAATTCATGTCCATCCCGAACAGCGAACCGCCTTCCGCGACCACCAGCATGTCTTCTGCGCGGGCTGCAGCGACGACCTGCTGGCGCTGTTCGCGCCGGGGCTGGTTGTAGTTCTTGATCGAGATGCCGCCCTGCGCCTTGATCCGGCGGATATGCGCCAGCGCATCGTCATAGCTGTCGATCCGCGCATAGACGCTGGGGGCCTTGGCTCCATAGACGATCTCGGCCGTCGAGAAGATCCGCGGCGCAAGCAACGAGCCGGCCTGCTGCCGTTCGGACGCGGAGAAGATCATGCTCGCCGAAGACGAGGGATCGTGCAGCGTCGTGGTCCCCATCGCGAGATTCTGCACCAGCGACCAGTTCTGCTGCGGGACGAGATCGCCCACGCCCTGCGGACCATGCGCATGCGCATCGACGAGGCCGGGCATGATCGTCTTGCCGCTGGCATCGATCACAGTTGCCCCCTGCGGCACCGCGACGCTGTCGACCGGGCCGATCGCAGCGATCCGGTCACCCGTGATGACGATCGCGCCATTGGCGATTTCGCCCGCCCCGTCGCCCGTCATGGTGAGGATCTTGGCCCCGGTCAGCACGACGGTGCCCGTCGGCTTCGCCTTGGCGATCGTCCGCTCGAGCGAAGTGCCGCTGGTGGGCGGGACGAAGGCGGGCGCGTCCTTTTCCTTGGGCGCATCCGCAAACATCGCATCGAGGCTCGCGCGGTACAGCACCGGCCCCATCGTCCAGGTCAGCATGTCGCCACCCTGCGTCCAGCCGATATAGTCGGCCCCGCCCTTCGACGCGCGGACCACGGGCAGGGAACTGGCCTTCTCACCGACCGTCACTGCCTGCCCGCCGGGCATCAGCGGGGTAGCGAAGACCTCGTAATTCTCGCGGAAGGCTACGAAATCCCCGCGCGGGCTGACGTGGTATTCGGTCGCCAGTTCGCCTTCGGCGTGCACCTGCCGCGCCTCGCCATCGAGATCGGCGGAAAGCAGTTGCAGCTTGCCGCTGTTGCGGCCCAGCATGAACACGCGGTCGCTGTCGGCACCGAATTGCGGATTGGACGTGTCGCGCGCGACCAGCTCGGCCGTGCCGCCCGAAGCGCTCACGCGATAGATGCCCGCGTTCTCCGAATATTCGGGCGAGGTGAGATATCCGCCTTCGCGTTTCTCGAACACGATCGTACGGCCGTCGGGCGAGAATCGCGGATGCGCGTAATGGCCCGGCATCCGGGTCACCGCACGCGCGCCCGACCCGCTGGCACTGGCCGTCATGATCTGCCCCAGCCCTTCGTCGGTCCAGCGCACATAAGTGATCTGCCGCCCGTCGCGCGACCAGGACGGCCACAGTTCGAGCGCATCGTCGCTACCCGAGGTCAGCCGCCGGGCCGTTCCGCCCGCGACCGGCTTGGAATAGAGCTTGCCGAGGCTTTCGAAGACAACCGTGCGTCCGTCGGGCGACACGCTGGCGAAGCGCGGGATCTTCGCAGTGAAGCTGTCCGGTGCGACCGGGATGACCGGGTGCGGCGCGTCGGCCACGCCGCGCGTGTCGTTGATGCTGAAGGGGATCACGGTGCTCGCGCTGCCGTCGGCCGCGACGCGGCGCAGCTTGCCCCCGGCCCACAGCACCAGCGCATCGCCACCCGGCATCCAGTCGATCAGCGGATAAAAGCCGTGGACCGCCCAGGTCTCCTGCATGTCCATATCGAGATCGCCATAGATCATCTCCTGCTCGCCGGTGGCGAGGTCCTTGATCCACAGCTCGGTCTGGTCCTTGTCGCGGCGGATGAACGCCAGCCGCTTGCCGTCGGGCGATGGCTGCGGGCGCACTGCGCCGCCATAACCGCTGACCGCCGTGGTGACTTCACCCGTGGCAAGATCGTAGCGCTCGATGGCGAAGGTGCCCTGCGTCGAATCCTGCGCATATTCGAAGATCGGGCCCGGGGTGACGTTGCGCGAATAATAGACCGCGCTGCCGTCGGGCGCGTAGACCGGCTCGCCAAGCTCTTTCTGCAGTGTCTCGCTGGCACGCGCGACCAGCTTTACGCCGCCGCCCCCCGAAACGTGGTAGAGCCATATCTCGCCGGTGCCGAGCGAGCGTTGCGTGGTGAAATGCTTTTTCGCCACGATATAATTGCCATCGGGCGACCAGCTCGCCTGGTTGAGCAGGCGGAACTCTTCCTTGGTCAGCTGGCGCTTGTCCGTCCCGTCGGCATTCATGATCCAGATATTGTCGCCGCCACCGCGATCGCTGGTGAACGCGATGCGCGACCCGTCGGGCGAAAAGCGCGGCTGCACTTCCCAGGCCAGCCCCTCGGCGATCCGGGTTGGCGTACCGCCCGCGATCGGCATCGTGTAGATGTCGCCCAGCAAAGAGAAAGCCAGGCTGCGCCCGTCGGGCGAGACGTCGACATCCATCCACGTGCCTTCGTCGGTACGGATTGGAACCTGCCGGATATTCGCCCCGCGCGGTGCGCTTACATCCCACTTTTCCTCTTCCGGTTCGGCGGCGGCGGGATTGGCGGTTGCTGGCGCAGCCTCCACCGCCATGCCGCTGCCCTCGGCGGGACCATCCTCGGCCGATGCATCGACTTCCTGTTCCTCGACCGGATTGGGGCTGGGCTGCGGGTCCTGGGCATGCGCCGGCTGGCTGGCGAAAAGAAGCGCGAGAACGGAGGCGATACTGGTCTTCATGGAGTACTCCGGTACGGGAAATCGTTGGGTCAGCGCACGCTGGCACGCTCGACAAGATGCACGGCGACACGCCGTTCGGGTCGCTCGTCCCCGGCGGCAAGCGCCGTTTCGACGAGCAATTGACCGGCGCGGGCGAAATCGGGTTCGACCGTGGTCAGCGGCGGAGCGCTGAATTCGCCCGAACCCAGTCCGTCGAATCCAATGACGCCGACGTCGCCGGGAACGGAGAGGTCGCGTGCGGCGAGTTCCTCGAGCGCCCCCAGCGCCATGGCGTCGCAGGCGAAGAAAAGTCCGTCGAACGGGGCGCCGGATTCGACCAGCTGGCCGATTGCATTGCGCCCCTGCGATACGCGGTCGGCGCCGCCGCTGACGACAGCTTCTCCGGGAGTGAGCCCGGCCGCTTCCATCGCTTCGCGATAGCCTTCGTAGCGTTCGCGGAACTGGCGCTGCGAAGATGCCGGGTCGCCGACGAAGACGATCTCCTTCGCCCCGCCCCGGACAAGCCGATCGACCGCCAACCGGCCACCTGCGCGATTGTCCGATCGCACCCAGACGCTGTCGTCGAAGGGCGATCCCCAGAAGGCCATCCCGCCCGCGGTCTTGGCGCAGGCGGTAAAATAATCCCATGCGGCGCGATTGGTCGCTGTCCCGATCACCACCACCCCGTCGGCCTGACGCCGCGCGACATAATGACCGAAGAATTCGTCGGGCTTTGCCTGGAAGGACACCAGCGCTTCATAGCCGCGTTCGGCCGCGGCGGCGCAGGTGCTGCCCAGCAGGCTGTAATAGAACGGATTCACCGCTGCCGGGCCTTCGCCCTCGCGGCCGATCACCACGATGGCGATGGTCCCCGTTTCACCGCGACGCAGGCCGGCCGCGCGCGCATTGACCTGATAGCCGAGTTCCTCGGCCGCGCGCTCGACCCGGCGGCGGGTCGCTTCGGTGATGGTTTCGGATCCCGACAGGGCCCGGCTGACAGTCGATTGGCTGACCCCCGCCCGCTCGGCGACATCGATCGAAGTCACTGCCCGCGGCCTGGTCTTGTCACTGCTGGACATGCGCGAAAGGCTCTCCCCTTTGTCGCTGCCCTAACGCAGCGCCGTGGCGAAAGCGAGAGCCAAGCCAGCGCTGCCAACAACAGCCGCGCGCTTGAATTAGGTTTCGCCCTGCAACCGAGGCTGGCGTCGGACGCCACTCTGCGTTAGGTTCTGCGGACTTGGGAGAGTGAAATGACAGATACGGCCACCGATTTCGACGTCATGATCGTGGGTGCGGGGATTTCCGGCATCGGCATGGCGGCGCATATGAAAGAGAAGGCGCCAGGCCACAATTTTGCGATCGTCGAGCGGCGCGACAATCTGGGCGGCACCTGGGATCTGTTCCGCTATCCCGGCATCCGCTCCGACAGCGACATGCATACGTTGGGCTTCGATTTCGAGCCATGGAAGCACGAGAAATCGATAGCCGACGGACCGTCGATTCTCGAATATCTCGACCGGATCGTCGACGACCGGGACATTCGTCGGCACATTCGCTTCGGTCACAAGGTCATTTCGGCGGACTGGCGCGAGAGCGATGCGCGCTGGCATGTCACGCTCGAAACCGGCGAAGGCGAACGCAAGCACCTGACCGCCAACTGGCTGTACCTCGGTTCGGGCTATTACGACTATGACGAGCCCTATGATCCCGGCTTCGATTTCGGTGAGTTCGCCGGGCAGGTCGTCCATCCGCAATTCTGGCCGCAGGACCTCGATTACAGCGGGAAGAACGTGGTGGTGATCGGCTCGGGTGCCACTGCCGTCACGATCGTCCCCTCGATGAGCGACAAGGCTGCCAAGGTCACCATGTTGCAGCGCACGCCGACCTGGATGTTCAGTCGCCCCGCCAAGGATGCGCTGGCCAATTTCCTGCGCAAGATCCTGCCCGAGAAAACCGCCTACAAGATCACCCGCTGGAAAAACATCACGCTGCAGGATTTCGGCTTCAAGCGCGCGCGCAACAAGCCCAAGAAGATGGCCGAAGCGCTGCACAAGCGGATTCGCAAGTCGCTGGGTGAAGATTGGGACATGGCTGCTTTCACCCCGCCGTACAATCCGTGGGATCAGCGGCTGTGCCTGGTGCCCGACGATGATCTGTTCGAGGCGATGAAATCGGGCAAGGCGGAAATCGTCACTGGCCATATCAAGGCCTTCGAGAAGGGCGGCGTGCGCCTGACCGACGACAGCTTCCTGCCTGCCGATATCGTGGTCACCGCAACCGGGCTCAAGCTGGCGGTCGCGGGCAAGATCGCCCTGTCGCGCGACGGCGTTCCGATCGATCTGGCGCAGCATTATTATTACAAGGGCTGCATGTTCTCCAACGTGCCCAACCTCGCGGTGGTGTTCGGCTATCTCAACGCCAGCTGGACGCTGCGCGCGGACATCAATTCAGACTATATCTGCCGCGTATTGACAGAAAGCAGGCGCCGCGGCGTCGACGTGGTGGAACCGGTGCTGACACCGCAGGCGGAAGCCGCGATCGAGGAAGACGACATTTTCGATTTCTCGTCGGGCTACATCCAGCGCAGCAAATCGATCATGCCCAAGAATGCAGTCGCCTATCCGTGGAGGCTCAACCAGGAATATGTCGCCGATCGCAAGCGTATGCAGGACGATCCGATCGACGACGGCCTGCTCGCCTTCCGGCAGCACGGGGCGAACGCGCGCTCCGCGGACGAGCAGCTCGAAGCTGCGGAGTAGCATTCGCCGCGCGACCGCGTTAGGCCAGACACCATGACCGAACGCATCTACACCGCGGGACTCGTCGTGATCGGCGACGAGATCCTGTCGGGCCGCACGCATGACAAGAACATCGCGCAGATCGCCAGCTGGCTGCAGGTGCAGGGTATCCGCCTGTCCGAAGTACGCGTCGTGCCGGATGTCATCGAACGGATCATCGAGGCGGTGAATGCGCTGCGCGAGGGATACGACTATCTCTTCACCACCGGCGGTATCGGACCGACGCATGACGACATCACCGTCGATGCGGTTGCAGCGGCACTGGGTGTGGAGGTGGTCATCCACCCCGACGCGCGCGCTATCCTGGAGAAATACTACGCCGACAAGCCCGGCGGGCTCAACGAAGCGCGCCTGCGGATGGCGCGCGTGCCGGAAGGCGCGGAACTGATCCCCAACCGCATGTCGGGGGCTCCCGGAATCAAGCTGGGCAACATCCATCTGATGGCGGGTGTCCCGCACATCACTGCAGGCATGCTCGACGCGTTGACCGGAACGCTCGAGGGCGGGCTCCCTCTGTTGGCGGAAACCATCGGCTGCTGGACCCCGGAAAGCGAAGTGGCGGACATATTGCGGCAGGTCGAAACCGCGCACGAGAATTGCCAGATCGGCAGCTATCCCTTTTTCCGCGAAGGACGTGTCGGTGCCAATTTCGTGGTGCGTTCGACCAGCCGGGAGGAACTGCGCAGCTGTGTCGACAGTCTATGCGACGGGCTGGCGACAGCAGGCTTCGATTTCACGCCGGGCGGCATCTGAATAGTCTGCAAGTGTAGTCGCACTATTAACCTCTACGTGGTAGGGGGCGGAGCGATGACTGCAGTCTATCTTACCATCGATACTGAATATTCGTCCGGGCTGGCCGCAAGGCTCGGCGTGCACGCGCGTGAAGAGGTCTTTGCGCGCTCGATCGACGGCTACACGCGCGAAGGTGCGGTCGGGATCGGGTTCCAGATGGACGTGATGGCGGATCATGGCATCAAGGGCGTGTTCTTCGTCGACCCGATGCCCGCGCTGATCTGGGGCACGGGCGCGATTGCCGACGTCGTCGAGCCAATCGTTGCGCGTGGCCACGACGTGCAACTGCACCTGCATCCCGAATGGCTCGAATTGGCTGGAGACGCCAATCCGCTGGGCCGCCGCACGGGGCGCAATCTGCACGAATTTTCGGAAGACGAGCAGTTGGAACTGCTCGACTGGGCGCGATCCACACTCATGGATGCGGGCGCCCCCGCCCCGATCGCGTTTCGCGCTGGCAATTATGGCGCAGACGATGCGACGTTGCGCGCGCTTCGCCGCCTCGGCATCCGATACGACAGCAGCCACGTGCCGGGCATTGCCCAATCCGACTGTCGCATTTCGTTATCGAACAAGGACCGTACCGTGGTGCGGCATGAGGGCACCATCGAGGTGCCGGTCGGATCGATCGGCAGCTTCAGGGGCCAGCGTCATGCCCAGGTCACCGCCCTGTCGCACGGCGAGATGGCAGCCGCTCTGCGGTTCTGCATTCGCGAAGAACGCGCAATGCTGAATATCGTGAGCCACAGTTTCGAACTGATGTGCCGCCGGCGCAGGCGCACCAACCCGATCGTGCGCGACCGCTTCGTTTCCTTCTGCCGGACCGTGGCCGAAACCCGCGGCGCACGATCGGAGACCTTCGCCAGCCGCGCGCCGCAGATCGGCGATGCGACCGGCGCCGCGGCCATGCCCTGCAATGTCCTGCGCAGTGGTGCGCGCGTGGCCGAACAATTGCTCGCCAATCGTCTTTACGGAGCTTCGTGAAAGCTAGCTCGATGGCATCGGCGGCTCATCCTATCGCGTTCACGATCGGATCGCGACGCCTGTTCGCGATCGAGCGCCAGTTGGTCACCGTATCCTTTTCGCTCGAGGATATACTTCTCGAACGGCCGCCCGCCGTCCCGACGCTCGGCAGCGCCGACGGGCTGCGCGTCCTGTCCGCTCCGCCCGCAGCCGAAGAGCGCCTGCATGCGGCCATGCCCGGCTTTGTCGTGGGGGCACGGCAGGATTACGCGCGCAGCTACATCGCGATGACGGGAAGCTACGAGGATTATCTCGCACAGTTTTCGGGCAAGACCCGTTCCACCCTGCGGCGCAAGCGCCGCAAGTTGGAGGAGGCCGGTGGCGGAGCGCTGGACGTGCGATGTTATCGTACACCTGAAGAACTGGACGAATTCCTCGCCCTCACCCTGCCCCTGTCGCGCAAGACCTACCAATCACGGCTGCTTGACGCGGGTCTACCCGAAGGGGAGGCGGCGCAGCGCGTCATGCGCGAGCTTGCGGATAGGGACGACATGCGGGCTTTCCTGCTGTTTCTGGCGGGCGAACCGATTGCCTATCTTTACCTGCCCGTATCCGGGAGGACACTGATCTACGCCTATCTGGGTTACGACGCCGAGCATGCGCACCTGTCCCCCGGGACGGTGTTGCAAATGGCCGCGCTGGAAGACCTGTTTGCCGAGAAGCGCTTCGCCTATTTCGATTTCACCGAAGGCGAAGGCGCGCACAAAGCGCTGTTCGGCACGGGCAGCATTCCTTGCGCAAGCTATATCATGCTGCGCCCGAGCGGATCGAACCGCGCATTGTTGAGGTCGCTCGAGATGTTCGACCGCAGCGTCGCAGCGACGCGGGACCTGGCATCGCGCTTCGGGCTCGATGCTGCGATCAGACGCCGGCTGCGCTAGAGGTCGACGTCCTTCTGCGGACGTTCGGACAGTTCTTCACGCAATTCACGCGCGCCGCGCTCGGCCTTGCGGTCGACCGAATTGCGCGTCTTGCGATTGCGCGCCCAGGCATAGACGATCACTGCGAGCAGGACGATCGGGCCGAGTACCGTGGCGAAAGGAAGGATCGCTTCCATCGAAATTCTCCTGTGGTCTTTCGCTTTCAACGGTCGGCAGCGCCGATCTTTCCGACGGACAAAGCAAAGGGGCCGGAAGGTCTGCACCTTCCGGCCCCCTGGTTGACAATCCCCGGAGGGAAAAGCGTCAGGCGCCCTCGACTTCGCCGAGATCGACCTTGAGACCCGGGCCCATCGACGAGGTCAGCGTGACCTTGCGGACGTACTTGCCCTTGGCACCCGACGGCTTCGCCTTGACGATGGCGTCGGTAAGCGCCTTGAAATTGGTCTTCAGGTCTTCGTCCTTGAACGACAGCTTGCCAATGCCGCTGTGGATGATGCCCTGCTTTTCGACGCGGAATTCGACCTGGCCGCCCTTGGCGTCCTTGACGGCCTGTTCCACGTTCGGGGTAACCGTGCCGAGCTTCGGGTTCGGCATCAGGCCCTTGGGGCCCAGCACCTTGCCGAGGCGGCCGACGACGCCCATCATGTCGGGCGTTGCGATCACGCGGTCGTAGTCGAGATTGCCGTTCTGCATGTCTTCCATGAGATCTTCGGCACCGACCTTGTCCGCACCGGCGGCCAGGGCCTTCTCGGCATTGTCGCCCTTGGCGAACACGGCGACCTTGACGTCCTTGCCGGTGCCCGAGGGCAGCGACACCATGCCGCGGACCATCTGGTCGGCGTGGCGCGGGTCGACGCCGAGGTTCATCGCGACTTCGACGGTCTCGTCGAACTTCGCCTTGTGCTCGCGCAGCGTGGCGAGAGCTTCGTCCACGGTGTAGATCTTTTCGCCGTCGAGCTTGGCGACGAGCTGCTGCTTCTTGGTCTGCTTAGCCATTATCTTAGCCCTCCACCACGTCGAGGCCCATCGAACGCGCGCTGCCTTCGATGATCTTGGTGGCCTGTTCGATGTCGTTCGCGTTCAGGTCCTTCATCTTCTGTTCGGCGATTTCGGTCAGCGCCGAACGCTTGATGGACCCGGCCGAAACCTTGCCCGGCTCCTTCGAGCCCGACTTGAGCTTGGCGGCCTTCTTGATCAGGAAGCTGGCCGGCGGGCTCTTGGTGGTGAAGCTGAACGAACGGTCGGCATAGACCGTGATCGTGGTCGGAATCGGCATGCCCTTTTCGAGGCCGTCGGTGGCCGCGTTGAACGCCTTGCAGAATTCCATGATGTTGACGCCGCGCTGACCCAGCGCAGGGCCGATGGGCGGCGAGGGATTGGCAGTGCCCGCGGGCACCTGCAGCTTGATATAGCCGTCGATCTTCTTGGCCATGGTTGGCCTCCTTTCTCACTGTCGCCGAAGCTGTTTCCAACAGCGGCTCATGGTAAGCGGTCAAGCGGTCTGCCGGGGCAGACCTCCCGCACGGGTTCCCGAGAATGGTCTGGGATGGCGCGCACATAGCGATATCGCCCGCGATTGCAAGCGATTCGCCGCTTACGGGCCTCGCAACGCGTGACGATCATCTAGGGTCTAAAGCCACCGCTGTGCCGCGCATTATCCTTGCCATTTCGCGGAAGCCGGTCGGCATCAGTAGTCCGCTGGTCGAGGTTCACTCGCCGCGCGCAGTCGGTTCGTATAGGATCAAACCATGATGAGGCGATCATGCATCACCCTTGCGCTTTGTAGCGCCGTACATGCGGGGCCGGTGAATGCACAGGTCGCCCCCGAGACTACAGAAGCGCTGCGGATGCCTGCTCTGCCCCCGGCGCAGTTCGACGAGGAGCTCTCGGTGGGCGGCGAGAAAATCGCTGCACGGAAGCGGCGTAGCCGGATGACCGTTGAGGTATATGTCGATGGCAAGGGGCCATACGATTTCGTCGTCGACAGCGGAGCAGACACATCGGCCATCGGTAGCGCACTCGCAGGCAAGCTGGCCCTGCCCGCGGTCGACCGTGCGATGCTGCACGGTATCACCGAGAGCAAGGTCGTCGAACGCGTGCGGGTGGATGAACTTCAACTCGGTCCGACAGTTTTCGCCGAACTCGACGTTCCGCTGCTCGATGAGCGCGACATGGGTGGGGACGGCATGATCGGTCTGGATGCCCTGATCAATCAGCGTCTGATGATGGATTTCGAGGACCGCGTCATCACTGTCGACGATCAACTGAACCAGTCGTCCATGACCGGCGACGTTATTGTGGTCACCGGGCGTCTCCAACGCGGTCAACTCATACTCACCGAAGTCGCTGCTGGGCGAACCAAGGTAGAGGCTGTGGTCGATACGGGTTCCGAAGTCACCATTGGGAACCTTGCGCTCCGCGACAAGCTGTTTCGCGGGCGACGCGCACGCAAGCCACAGACGGTAACCGTCTACGGTGTCACAGGAACCGCAATGGATCTCGAGTTCGCAATCGTAAAGAACCTGCGCCTCGGCCCGATCACGCTGCAGAACGTCCCGATGGCTTTTGCCGACATTCCGCCATTCGCAGTATTCGGCCTCGACAAGGAGCCGGCACTCCTTCTCGGTACCGATCTGATGGAGACTTTTCGCAGGGTTTCGCTCGACTTCGACAAGCGCAGGGTGCGTTTTCAACTGCGCAAGTGTAACCATGCAGCCGTGACCGTGCGCACCTCGACAAACGCGTCTCGTATTCGCACGTCGGATACGCGCGCCTGCCAGCGCTGAATCCTACTTCTGATATTGCATACTGCCTAGCGCGCCCATAAGGGCCCACCGCATGGAACGGGCCCGCACGACCAAGGCGATCTGGCTGCTGCTGGCGGCAACGCTCTTCCTGCGTGCGCTGGTGCCCGCGGGATGGATGCCCGACACCGACCGCACCGATGTGATCGTCGCCAAGATGTGCAATTCCCCCGCCACGGTGACCATCACGCTCGACCGGGACACTTCGCCGGACGAACCCGCGGCGCATGAAAGCGGCGCCTGCCTGTTCGCCGGTTTCGCCGGCGATGCGCCGCTTCCCGAAATGCCTGTCACCGCCGGTCGCACGGTTCCCCCCGCGCAGCAACCGATCGGCGTGCTCGCTGAACTGCTGCTCGAACGCACTGCGTTTCTCCTGCCACCCGGCCGCGCGCCGCCAGTCGCCGCCTGACCGGCGTTTCCCGTCGCCATGGGGAACGCCGCGACCACGGCATTTCTCATTCTACGACAGGAAAATTCAATGAAACACGTAATCGTGCGCGCCGTACTGGCGTCGTTGCCTCTGCTTGCCGCTTTTCCTGCCCTTGCACAGGAAACCGAAGACGCTTCGGACGACGCGATCGTCGTTACCCCCGTCACGCTGCATCCCGCTGCAGGGCTGATGAACGAGCACACCCATGATGGTGGCGAGTTCATGATCGGCCTGCGGTACACGCGCAGCGAATATTCGGGTGCCAACCAGTCGGGCACGGACAAGCTGACCGATGCGCAGGTGCTGGCCGCAGGCTACGCGGTGAAGGCATCGAAGATGAGCATGGACATGGTCATGCTCGACATCATGTATGCGCCCAATGACAAGCTCACCCTGATGGTCATGCCGCACTGGATGCGTCACGACATGACGATGGTGGGCGTCGACCCCGCCAACACCGGGATGGGCCACGGTGACATGGATCACATGGGCGGTGACACCGGCATGGGCGGAATGGATCACAACCACCATTCGATGGCGTTCGGCCAGACGATGAGCCATTCGACGCAGGGCTTCGGCGACACGCTGGTTTCGGCCAGCTACCGGCTCGCCAACACGCCCGCGTTCAAAGCGCATGCCACGCTCGGCGTCTGGGCCCCGACAGGCAAGGTCGATCGCAAGAATGCCAACGGCACCTTCGTCCATTACATGATGCAGTCGGGCAGCGGCACCTGGGATATCGAGCCCTCGGTCACTGTAGCCGGCCAGTCCGGGCTGATCGGCTGGGGCGCGCAGGCGAGCTATCGCTGGCGCACCGATGACGAGAACGAGAGCGGCTTCGCTTTCGGCGACAAGGCGCAAGCGACGGGGTGGCTCAGCTATCTGGTGGACAGCGGGTTCAGCCTGACCAGCCGGATCACCTGGGAACACGAGGGCCAGATCCTCGGCCATTACAACGGGCCGCACAACCATGCCACGCCGTCGGATATCCAGGCGAATTACGGCGGGGACAAGGTGCTGGCCGGCTTCGGCGCGAATGCCGCCTTGCCGGTGGGTGGGCCCGACCGCCCGCAGGTCGGTGTCGAGTTCGGCGTGCCGGTCTATCAGGACCTGAACGGCATCCAGCTGCCCGAGGACTGGCGTCTTTCGGTCTCGCTCGGACATACCTTCTGAATCGAAAAGGCCCCGCCCGGATCGTCCGGGCGGGGCCTTTCACCAAGCCACAGCGTGGCTGCGGCTTACTTGACCAGTTCGACCTGCTCGAAATCGAGTTCGACCGGGGTCGCACGACCGAAGATCGAGACCGAGACCTTGACCTTCTGCTTGTCGAAATCGAGTTCCTCGACCAGCCCGTTGAAGCTGGCGAAGGGACCGTCGAGCACCTTGACCTGATCGCCGATTTCGTAATCGACGCTGATTTCCTTCTTGGGCGCGGAGCGCGCTTCTTCCACGCCGCCGAAGTAACGCGCCGCTTCCTTTTCGGAAATCGGCTGCGGCTTGTTGTTGGTGCCGAGGAAGCCGGTCACCTTGGGCGTATTCTTGACGAGGTGATAGACATCGTCGGTCATGTTCAGCTTGGCGAGCACGTAGCCCGGCATGAACTTGCGTTCGACCTGGACCTTCTTGCCGCGCTTGACCTCGGTGACGGTCTCGGTCGGAACCTCGACCTCCTCGACGCCCTCGGACAGGCCCAGGCGCTCGGCCTCGGCGATGATCGCATCGCGGACCTTGTTCTCGAAGCCCGAATAGGCGTGGATGATGTACCAGCGTGCCATGTGTACTCGTTACCCTGTCGAAATGCGGCTCGGGACCTGACCGATCAGGCCAGCGTCAGCAGCCAGCGCACCACGGCGCTGAACAGCGAATCGATGCCGAGGAAGAAAAGCGAGAGGATCACCGTGAGGATGAACACGAAGATCGCGGTGCGCACCGTTTCTTCGCGCGTCGGCCATACGACCTTGCGCCCTTCGGTCTGCACCTGCCGGAGGAATTCCGCCGGGCTGGTCTTCTTCTGCTCTGCCATGTCCACGTCTCTCGCGTAAAATTCGTGCCGCCTTCCGCCACGTCCCTTTCAGGTAGGGTCTTTCGCCGCCCCGGTTCAAGTCCGGGAGGGGCTTTTATCTGATCCCAATGTCGGAAGACGGCGCTGCGTCTACTCCTGCATGCAACAAAAGGCAAGCGGGGGAAGCGGCAAGCATTCACCCTTTGCAAGACCGTTCCGCGACACTAGCGTGCCTGCTTTCAATTTCCGGGACGCATGAGGGGAATACTCGCAATGGCAACAGGCCAGGCACAAAGTCTGGGTGATCGGCTGGTCCAGCCGGTCACCAATGTTTCCGATTTCATCTGGGCAGGCCTGTGGAACGGCGAAGCCGTCATCCCCTTCCCGCCGCTGGCGATCATCCTGTTGGGGGTCGGGCTGTGGTTCATGGCCGGGCTGCGCTTTTACCCGATCACCAAGCTCGGCGCTGCGGCCAAGGGCCTGTTCGCCGGTCGCAAGGGCGAAGGCGCGGGCGAGATCAGCCCCTTCGCTGCGCTTTCGACCGCACTTTCGGGTCAGGTCGGCACGGGCAATCTCGCCGGTGTGGCCACGGCCATTGCGCTGGGCGGCCCCGGGGCGATCTTCTGGATGTGGATCACCGCGCTGTTTGGCATGGCGCTGGCCTTCGCCGAAGGCTCGCTCGCCATCCGCTATCGCGAAACCACCAGCGACGGGGTGAAACGCGGCGGGCCGATGACCTACATCATGATGGGCCTCGGCCCGAAATGGACCTGGCTTGCGGTCCTGTTCTGCCTCGGCACGCTGTTCAGCGCGCTGGTCACCGGCAATTCGATTCAGGCCAATGCGGTTGCCGACGGCCTCAACGAACTGTTCGGGATCGAAGAATGGCTCGGCGGGCTGATCGTTGCGATCCTCGTCTTCATCGTCATCATCGGCGGCATCAAGTCGATCGGCCGCGTCGCGGAAAGCGTCGTGCCCTTTATGGCCGCCGCCTATCTGGTCATGGCCGTGATCGCGCTGGCGCTCAATTTCGGCGACCTGGGCGAAACCTTCGCGTTGATCTTCAACGGCGCTTTCAACCCGCAGAGCGCGGTCGGCGGCTTCACCGGCGCCGCGATCATCATGGCGATTCGCGCGGGTGTGGCACGCGGTCTGTTCTCCAACGAGGCGGGCCAGGGTTCGACGCCGATCGCCCACGCGGTCGCGCAGACCGACGATCCCGAGCAACAGGGCCGGATGGCCATGCTGGGCACCTTCATCGACACGATCGTGATCTGCACCATGACCGCGCTGGTGATCCTGACCGTACGCGGCGATTTCACTGCCGGCGGCGAGGCGGTTGCACATGCCTGGCAGTCGGACCGGGTCGGGTTCGAGATGACCAGCGGCGCGTTCGCAGCGGCCTTTCCGTTCGAGGTCGGCTCGATCCCCATCGGCACGCTGGTCGCCAGCATCGCATTGCTGCTGTTCGTTTTCACCACGCTGCTGACGTGGAGCTATTATGGCGAACGCGCGATCACCTTCCTGTACGACCGGATGAAGGGCTCCACCCGCGAAGGTGAAAAGAAGCTGCACATGGTATGGCGCGTGCTGTGGTGCGTGGTGATCTTCATCGGCGCCGCGCAGCCGAGCGAACTGGTATGGCGTCTGGGCGATATTTCGAACGCCACCATGGTGCTGCCCAACCTGCTCGCGCTCGCGCTGCTTAGCGGGGTGGTGTTCAAGCTGGCTCGCGGCGACCGCACGGCGGGCAAGGAATTCCATGAGGCGACGCCCGAGGAACCCGAAGAGTACTGAGGCGCCCTCTATCGCAAGACAAAGGGGCCGGAGAGCATAACGCTCCCCGGCCCCTTTTCTCTGGCTGTTGAAGGCTGGATCAGCAGCGGCCGAAGAGGCGCGCGAAAAAGCCCGGTTTCTCCATCGGCAGGATCTTGCCATGCATATGGTAGCGCAGCGAACTGTCGGTATAGGGTTTGGGCTGCGCCCACCGATCGGGATGGCTGCTGCGGAAAGACATGCTCGACATGGGTAACCTCCATGAATGTCAGTGCTGCAGGGTAAACCGTCAGCCCTGCCGCGCGGTTCCCGTCGGTGCACGGGTCCAGATCAATGCCAGCAGCGCCAGGGCGGCAAGCGGCATCAGGTTGACGCCGATCGGAAAGGCCGCTGCGCGCGTGGCATAGGGCGCGAAATAGAGCAGCACGAGCGCCAGCTTCTCATAGGGGCGGAAGCCGCGTTCGAGGCCCTGCAGCACCAGCCACAGCGTCGGATAGACGAGGAAGGGCAGGTCGTAGTTGAACAGATAGGGCGAGGCGAGCGCGGTGGCGGCGAGCACGGCAGCCGCGACCGCGCTCGTATCGCCCGGGACCCGGCGCCAGCCCGTCAGGGCCACCGCCAGCGCCAGCGCTGCCGAAAGCCCGGCGCCAACCAGCGCGATCCCGTCGCCCATCAGCAGCCTCAATTGCGCAAAAGCCGTGCTCATGCGCAGCATAAATGCGGGATCGAGACGCTCGACCAGTTGGCGGCTGGCCGCCCAGCTGTCGGTATAGGCGAGCATGGTCGCGGTGCCGAACGTCAGCCAGGCCGCCGCAAGCAGGCCCGCAGCGGTCAGCCCCGCAGCAGCGAACGCGCGCCATCGGCCACCTGCGGCCAGCCAGAATGGCGCCAGCACGGCCAGATGCGGTTTGATCACCAGCGCGCCGATCGCCGCGCCCGCGATGCGCGGACGATGGGAAAGTTCATGCGCTGCGAGCACCAGCAAGGCGCCCGTCAGCAGCCCGGTCTGGGCATGTCCCGCCGCGATCAGCGCGCCGGGATAGGCCAGTACCAATGGCCACAGCCTGGGAAAGGCGCGGATGCCGACCCAGCACCACAGGCCCCATGTCAGCGCCACCCATGCGGCCCAGGCGATCGGCAGGGGCAGGACGCCCAGCGGCGCGACCACGAACAGGAATGGCGGCGGATTGACGAAGGCAAACCAGCCCGAACTGCCGGTCGCACTTTGCACGCGCTGCTGCGCTGCAAGATCATAGGCTGCGGCAGGGTCGCCCGCGGCGGTCAGTTGGCCCGCGCCCCAGAAGGCGAGGAAGTCGGTCGTGCCGGGCGGCATTGCACGCCAGAACGACACGCCCACGAGAACGAGGCTGGCCAGCACCAGCAGCAGCGCATAGCCGCGCACCCGCTCGTGCGTGAGCCAGTCAGCCCGGCGCAGCCAGTCCATCGCCCCTAATTCCCCTTCGCGTGCATCATGCGACGAAGGGATTAGCGCGCGCCGGTCACGCTAACCAGCGCGAGCGGGGGTCAATCCCCGCCCGCGCCGCTCGATCAATCCGCCGTGGCCGCGATCCAGCGGTCGATCTTCGCTTCGAGAACCGGCATCGGCAGCGCGCCGGTGTCTAGCACCTGGGCGTGGAACTCGCGGATGTCGAAATCGCTCCCCAGCTTCTCCTCGGCACGCTGGCGCAGTTCCTGGATTTTCAGCGCGCCGACCTTGTAGGCGAGCGCCTGGCTGGGAATGGCGATATAGCGTTCGACCTCGGCCACCACTTCGGTGCGCGTCATGCCCGAATTTTCGAGCATGAAATCGATCGCCCGTTCACGGCTCCAGCCCTTGGCGTGGAGGCCCGTATCGACCACCAGCCGCATGGCGCGCAGTTGTTCGTCCTGCAGCGTCCCATAGCGGTTCCACGGGTCTTCGAAGAACCCCATCTCGTAGCCCAGCGTCTCCGAATAGAGCGCCCAGCCCTCGACATAGGCGGTGTTGCCGCCGAAGCGCATGAAGGCGGGCAGTGCTTCGTTCTCGCGCGCGAGGCTGATCTGGAAGTGATGCCCCGGCGCGCCTTCGTGCAGGTAGAGCGTGACATTGCCGGTGGTGAGGCGGCTGGGCAGGTCGTAGGCGTTGAAATAGAACGTGCCCGGACGCGAACCGTCGGGTGCACCCGACTGGTAGGATCCGCCTGCCGAGAACTGCTCGACCGAAGGATCGTATGGCTTGATCTCGAGCGGGGTCTTGGGAACCAGCGAGAAATATTCGCCGATCTTTCCGTCGACTTCCTCGCCGATATCGTAATAGCTCTGCGTCAGCGCTTCGCGGCTCTCGGGCTTGAACTGTTCGTCGGTGCGGACATAGTCGAAGAATTCGTTGAGCGAGCCGGTGAAGCCCACCTCTTGCTTGATTTCCTCGAGCCCGTTCTTGATCCGCGCGACCTCGCTCAATCCCAGCTCGTGCAGATAGTCGGCGGTCAGCGGCAGGGTCGTCGTCGCTTCGATCATCTGCGCATAGAGCTTGTCGCCGCCCTTCATCTGGCTCAACCCCACGCTGTCGCGTGCTGCGGCGAGATATTCGTCACGCAGGAAATCGCGCATCGCCGCATCGGCCGCGTAGATCTCTTTGGTCTTGGCAGTGTAGGCCTCGGTCAGGCGGACCTTGTCGTCCTCGGAAAAATCATCCGGGAAGTTCTTCACCGGCTTCATGTACTGCGAATCCTCGACCGGGATCGCCAGCAGCGTGTCCAATTGCTGGATCACGATACCGATTGTCAGCTTGGTCTCGACCACGCCGCTTTCCATGCCTTCGCGGAACTTGTCGATCGCGCGGCCGGAAATCTCGATATAATCGTCATGGCGCGACAGATTGTCTTCGTAATTGGCCAGCGTCTTGAACTGCGCCGCGGAATCACCGCTGGCGAAATTCGGATAGAAAGTGTGGAAGCCCGTAAAGTGGTTGGCCGGTCGCACTTCGGTCAGCGCGCGAATTTCGTCGCTCATCCCGCGCAGCGCGGATTCCTGATTATACTTGAAAACGTCGTATGCGAGCTGGTCGGTTTCGGTCAGCTTGCTGCGGTCGATCTGCGCGAGCTTGGCGAGGTTGAGCTGGGTGTCGAGCCGGCTGGCATAGAAGGAGGAATCGGTAAGGAAATCGCCCAGTCGGTCGGCATCGGTGTCGTCGCCGCGGAACAGCCGGCCCAGCGGATTGAGTTCGAGGCTGCGCGCGTCCGAATCCTCGAACAAGGCGAACAGTTTGTCATGCTCGCTCTGTTCGGCTGCCGCCTCGGTCTCGGAATGATGATCACGAGCCAGCGCCGGATTGGCCGCAAGAACGAGCGACAGTGCAGCGCCCGAAGCGAGCGCGGTGCGGACGAGTTTCATGGTTATTCCCCTGTAATCTGTATTACGGGGGTACAACACAATCGCGACGCCATAGGCAAGCGCGTGCTGCTACGAATGCGGCACAGCGCTCGACCGGCGGCTATTCGATGACGCGACCGCGCACCATGACCCAGTCAACGCTCTCAAGCGTGCTCGTGTCTTCGAGCGGATTACCGGCGACCGCGATGATGTCTGCCGAATAGCCTGCGGCCAGCCGGCCGATCTCGTTCTCGAGCCCGAGCACGCGCGCGGCATTGGTCGTGGCGGAGGCGAACGCATCGCGATGGCTCATGCCCTGCTCGACCATCAGTGCGAATTCGCCTGCATTGCGACCATGTCCGAAGACGCCTGCATCTGTGCCGAAGGCGATCGGAACACCCCAACGCAAGGCCCGCCCCATGAACACGCGCGCCGTATCCGCCACTTCGCGGATCTTGGCTTCGACGACGGGGGTGTAGATGCCCTGCCCCAGTCGCTCAGTCACGCCCTTGAAGGCCATCAACGTGGGCACCAGTACCGTGCCATTGTCCTTCATCGCACGCGCGGCCGCTTCATCGAGATAGGTGCCATGCTCGATCGAATCGATCCCTGCCCGCGCCGCGGCCTCGATACCGCGCGCGCCATGCGCATGCGCCATGACCTTCAGCCCCAGCGAATGCGCCGTATCGGCGATGCTTTTCATTTCGGCATCGGTAAAATGCGCCTCGAGCCCGCGGCCTTGCTGGCTCAGCACACCGCCGGTCGCGGTGATCTTGATGATGTCGGCACCGTTCTGGCTGGCGAGGCGGACTTTTTCCGCGCATTCGACCGCGCCGGTGCAGGTGAAACCGCTGTCGAGCAGCTCGTTGATTTCGGGGCGGAAGCCGTTGACGTCGCCATGACCGCCGACGATTGCCAGCGCGGGTCCGGCCGCCACGATGCGCGGGCCGTCGATGAACCCTTCAGCCGTGCCGCGGCGCAGCGAGAACGCGCTGGCCGGACCGCTGCCCGCCTCGCGCACGGTAGTGAATCCGGCAAGCACGGTCGCGCGTGCATTCTTCGCACCGACGACCACGTCCCATTCGTCGGGCTCGACTGTCGCCTTCCAGAAGTCGCCACCCGGATCGCCCGTCAGATGGACGTGCAGATCGATCAGGCCGGGGACGAGCGTCCTGTCCTTGAGATCGACCACCACCGCGCCTTCGGGCGCCGGAGCATGCCCATCGGCCACGCCGACGATCCGGCCATCGGTGACCGTGATGGTCGAAGCACCGCGCGGCTGGCTATGCGCATCGACCACCACCGCGCCCGCGTGGATCACGGTGGTATCGGCCCATGCGGGTGTGGCGATCAGCGCTCCGGCAAGCGCGAGCAGTGCGGCAGGTTTCATTCTCTATCCCCTTGGTTTCCCGAGGGGATGCCCGCAAGGCCTGCGCGGTTCAACCCGGTTTTAGAAGGTATAGCCGATACCGACTGCGCCCATCCACTGGTCCGCATCGCCGCGGATTGCGGTGAAGGGCGTGTCCTTGCTGTCGCCCAGTTGGCGCGAATAGCCGCCGAGCGCGATCAGCGAGAGCCCGCCATTGGCGAGGTTGCCGTCGAGATCGACCCCGACCAGCAAATTGGCGCCAACGCTGTCCCATCCGCCATCGGCCTGGAATGCAGGCAAGGCGCCACCGGCGGGCACCGAGTAGTAATAGTCGGCGTAGTCGTCATCGACATAGGTCCCGCTCACCGACAGCGAGATCGCGGCGCCGCGGCTCACCGGCGTGAAATAAGTGACCCCGGGATTGACCGTCATCCCGTCATGCGCACCCGCCACGTCCCACAACGTGTCGATGTTGAAGCTGACGCTGTCGTAGGGGTTGAGCACGCCGGGGAAGCTGATCCCGATCGAAGGACCGACTTCGAACGCGGTGTCGAGTTCTCCATAGGACAACACGACCTCGTCCTCGACCTGCGAAGCGCGGTTGCGGTTGAGCTTGGCAGCGACCCCGGCCGAGATCCGGGCTCCCTCGCTGTCGTCGTCGACGAAATCGAGCGCCGCACCGCCGGGACGCGGCGAAATGCGAACGCCGCCGACCTTGCCCTGGATGATCGGGATTGCGGAGACGACATAATCGTCCGAACCGTCATAGCTGGGCGAATAGATCGCGCCGACGCCGACCGACACCCAGGTATCGTCGAACACCGTGTCTTCCGCGCCCTCGGGCAGCGCTTCGACATTCTGGGCGATGGCGGGGGCGGCGCAGGCGAGCGCCAGCGTACCGGTTGCGGCGGCGAACAGTGACTTCATGGAATTTCCCTCAGTGGATCCTTGGTCGTGCAACTCTCACCAGAGCGTCACGTTCCCGTAACGCGCGTCAAAGCGATTGCCGCTGACGCGCCGGAGCCGTAAGCCTGCCACCAATGACCGGGCGCATGATCGATATGACAATAGTCGGCGGCGGGCTCGCAGGCGGGCTGGCTGCACTGGCGGTTCACCGCGCGCATCCCGAACTGCGACTTGCGCTGTTCGAAGCCGGCGAAACGCTGGGAGGCAACCACCGCTGGAGCTGGTTCGCCAGCGATCTCGACACTCTGGGCAAAGATCTGCTCGAGCAATTCCGTAAGGTCGAATGGAACGACGGCTACGAAGTGGCTTTCCCTGCCCATTCGCGGCGGCTCGGCTCGTCCTACCGCTCGCTCGCCAGCCATGATTTCGATGCTGCACTGCGCCGTGCCCTGCCCGCAAACACGATCCGCACCCGATCGCGCGTCGCCGAACTCCTGCCGGACGGCATTACTCTTGAGAGCGGCGAACACATCCCCGCTCGCGTGGTGGTCGATTGCCGGGATTTTCTGCCCACGCCGCATTTGCGCGGCGGGTGGCAGATTTTCATGGGCCGGTTGCTGCGCACACCCGAAGCGCATGCGGTGCCCCGTCCGATCGTGATGGATGCGGATGTCAGGCAACACGACGCCTACCGCTTCGTCTACACCCTGCCGCTGGGCGCGCACGACCTGTTCATCGAAGACACCTATTACGCCGACCGTCCCCTGCTCGATCGCAATGCGCTGTCGGGGCGGATCGACCGCTATTGCGAGCGGAGGGGATGGCAGGGCGAAATCGTGGGCGGCGAGACCGGTATCCTGCCCGTGATCACCGGGGGCGATTTCGCTGCCTATCGCCGCAGTCTCGGACCGCCGGGCGTGGTCCGCACCGGTGCGCGCGGTGGCTTCACGCATCCGCTGACCAGCTACACGCTGCCTTTCGCGGTCGCCAATGCGCTTGCGCTCGCACGCGAGGCACGGCTTCCCGGCGAGCAAGTGGCGGCGATTTTCGAACGGCGGGCGCGACGCCACTGGGCCGCCATGCGTTTCTATCGCCGGCTGGGCCGCATGTTGTTCGATGCCGCAGCGCCTGCGGAACGCTATCGCGTGTTCGAGCGCTTCTATCGTCTGCGCGAACCGCTCGTCGAACGGTTCTACGCGGGAAATCCCACGTTGGGCGACAAGCTCCGCATCCTCTCGGGCCGTCCGCCCGTACCTGTTCCAGCCGCTATCCGGGCCTTGCTTGGCAAGGGCAGCCCGCTGGTCCATGAAAGGTCGTAATGAACGCCGATACTTCCACTTTCGCCGCTACGGATGAAACCACCGGGCCGGTAGAACCTATGCCGACCGGGCGCAGTGCCTGCGTGATCGGTTCGGGCTTCGGTGGTCTGGCGCTCGCCATCCGCCTTCAGTCCGCCGGCATCCAGACCACGGTGGTCGAAGCGCGCGACAAGCCCGGTGGCCGCGCCTACTACTGGGAGCGCGAAGGTTTCACCTTCGATGCCGGACCGACCGTGATAACGGACCCCGACTGCTTGAAGGAGTTGTGGGCACTGTCGGGACACGACATCGCCGAAGACGTCGAGCTCATGCCGGTCATGCCGTTCTACCGGCTCGCCTGGCCCGACGGGACGCAGTTCGACTATTCGAACGACGAAGAGGAGCTGTTCCGCGAGATCGCCCAACTCAATCCGGCCGACGTTGCAGGCTACCAGCGGTTCCTCGAATATTCCGAAGCCGTTTACGAGGAAGGCTACGTCAAGCTCGGCCATGTGCCGTTCCTCGATTTCAAATCGATGCTCAAGGCGGCGCCGGCGCTCGCCAAGCAGCAGGCCTGGCGCAGCGTCTATTCGATGGTCTCGAGCTATGTCGAGAACGAGAAACTGCGCGAGGCGCTGAGCTTCCACACGCTGCTGGTCGGCGGTAATCCGATGAAAACCAGCAGCATCTACGCGCTGATCCACAAGCTGGAAGTCGATGGCGGCGTTTGGTGGGCGCGTGGCGGAACCAACCGGCTGATCGCGGGCATGGTGCGCCATTTCGAACGGCTTGGCGGCACGATGCGGCTGCACGACCCGGTGGTCCATGTGCACACGCTGGGCAAGCAGGCGACCGAGGTCGAAACGCATTCGGGCTGGCGCGAACGGTTCGATGCCGTCGCCAGCAATGCCGACATCATGCACAGCTACAAGGACCTGCTGTCCGGCTCCAAGCGCGGCGCGGATTATTCGCGCGGCCTGTCGCGCAAGAGCTTCAGCCCCTCCCTGTTCGTGGTGCATTTCGGCATCGAGGGCAGCTGGCCGGGCATCCCGCACCACATGATCCTGTTCGGCCCACGCTACAAAGGCCTGCTCGACGACATCTACGATCATGGCGTGCTGCCACAGGACTTTTCGATCTACCTGCACCATCCGACCGTCACCGACCCGTCGATGGCGCCCGAAGGCATGAGCACTTTCTACGCGCTGGTCCCCGTCGCTCACATGGGCAAGCTGGCGGTCGACTGGGAGGAGATGGGTCCGCTGCTCGAGAAGCGCATTCTCGACGAGCTCGAGCGACGCCTGATCCCCGATATCCATTCGCGCATCGTCACCAAGTTCCATTACGCCCCGCGCGATTTCGCGATGGATCTGAACGCGCATATGGGCAGCGCTTTCAGCCTCGAACCGGTCCTGACACAAAGCGCGTGGTTCCGCGGCCACAACCGCGACGACGTGATCGACAATTTCTATCTCGTCGGGGCCGGCACTCACCCGGGGGCGGGCATCCCCGGGGTGGTCGGCAGTGCCAAGGCCACCGCCGGCTTGATGATCGAGGATCTGGCGGTATGAGCCGCAAGATGAATCGTCTCGCAGTCTACTGCGGCTCGGCCTCGCCCGATGACCCGCGCTATATCCAGCTCGCCTATGATGTCGGCAGGGGCCTCGCAGCACGCGGCATCGGCGTCGTGTACGGCGGCGGGCGGCTCGGCCTGATGGGCGCGACCGCGCGCGGCGCGCTCGAAGCGGGCGGCGAAGTGATCGGCGTCATTCCCGATGCGCTCGCCAATTCCGAAGTCGCCAATCACGATTGCACCGAGCTCTACACCGTCGGCGGCATGCACGAACGCAAACAGCGCTTCACCGACCTTTCCGACGGCTTCGTCACCATCCCCGGCGGCGTCGGCACGATGGACGAATTGTGGGAAGCGATGAGCTGGGCGCAGCTCGGCTATCACGACAACCCGGTCGGCCTGCTCAACGCCTTCGGCTTCTACGACGAGCTGATCGCGTTCAACCGCAAGATGGCCGAGGTCGGCTTCGTGCGCCCCGTGCATCAGGGCATTCTGGTGCACGATACCACGCTCGACGGGCTGCTCGACAAGATGGCGTCATACGAACCGCATACGCCCATCTTCCAGATGAAGGCCGACGACCTCTGAGCAAGCCGCGCACTCTCGTCCAGTCGCGCTACATGCGTGCCACTCCGGCCCGGGCCGGGGGTGGTCGCGACCGCGCCGTGCTGGTCGAGAAATCGCTCGATTCGATCGAGCAGGGCTCGCACAGTTTCGCTGCCGCTTCCAAGCTGTTCGACAAGGCCACCCGCGAGCGCAGCTGGCTGCTTTACGCCTGGTGCCGACGGTGCGACGACATCGCCGACAATCAGGACAAAGGCGGGCCGCTGGGCGACCAGGGCGATATGAAGGAGGCCGAGGACCGCGTTCAGGCGCTGCGGATCCTTACCCGCCGCGCCTTCGAGGAACAGCCGACCGCGGATGCCGCCTTCGACGCTTTCGGCCTCGTCGCCGACGAATGCGGGCTGACGCTGGAGGAAGCGAACGACGTGATCGCGGGCTTTGCGCTCGATGCCGCGCGCTGGAGCCCGCGGACCGAGACCGACATGATGCGCTATTGCTATCACGTTGCCGGCGCGGTCGGCATCATGATGGCGCGGATCATGGGCGTACATCCCGACGATGGCGAAACGCTCGATCGCGCGTGCGATCTCGGCCTCGCTTTCCAGATCGCCAACATCGCGCGCGATATCGTGGAAGATAACGATGCGGGTCGCTGCTACCTGCCGCAGACCTGGCTCGACGAGATGGGCTGGGAAAAGGGCGAGCATGCCCTGCCCGAAAACCGCTTCCGGCTCGCCAGCCTGATGCCGCGCATGATCGCGCTGATGGAAAAGCACGAAGCTGCGGCCAAGCTTGGCGCGCGCCGGCTCCGCTTCCGTCAACGCTGGGCGGTGTTGGCAGCGGCACGCATCTACGGCGGCATCGGACGCAAGGTCCTGAACCGCGGCCAGCTGGCTTGGGATACGCGGACGCGGATCAGCACACCCGAAAAGGCCGCGCATATCGTAGCCGCCTTCTTCGAGGCGCTGTGGAACCGCCCCGCGCCTCCGGCGGAACCGATCCTGTGGAGCAGGCACGATTTCAGGCCGGTGGCCGGCTGGTAGCCCCGCAATAGCCGGCATTGCGCGACGGCCCGAAAGGCCGTTCGGCACTGCTTGTCCAGCCATGACAGTTGCGAACACGCTCGTGGATGGATTGCACCGCCTGCGGCTCGCAATGCCTTGCAAAATAGGTTAGCGGCACCCGCATGATCGAGAAGCTCCTGATCGCCAATCGTGGCGAAATCGCCTGCCGCATCATCCGCACCGCGCGCGACATGGGTATCGCCACGGTCGCGGTCTATTCGGACGCCGATGCGCGCGCATTGCACGTGCGCTCCGCCGACGAGGCAGTGCATATCGGCCCCTCCCCCGCTGCCGAGAGCTACCTGGTGGGCGAGAAGATCATTGCCGCAGCGAAACAGACCGGCGCGCAGGCGATCCACCCGGGCTATGGTTTCCTGTCCGAGAACGCAGCCTTCGCACAGGCGGTGATCGATGCGGGGCTGATCTGGGTCGGCCCCAAGCCGTCGAGCATCGAGGCGATGGGTCTGAAGGATGCCGCCAAGAAGCTGATGCGCGCGGCGGGTGTACCGGTGACGCCGGGCTACGAGGGGGAAGACCAATCGGTCGAGCGGCTCAAATCCGAAGCCGACGCCATCGGCTATCCCGTGCTGATCAAGGCCGTCGCGGGTGGCGGTGGCAAGGGCATGCGGAAGGTCGATGCGGCTGTGGATTTCGAGGCGATGCTGGAAAGCTGCCGGCGCGAGGCCAAGGCCAGCTTCTCCAATGACGAGGTCCTGCTCGAAAAGTGGATCACCTCGCCGCGCCATATCGAGGTGCAGGTCTTCGGCGATGCCCACGGCAATGTCGTCCACCTGTTCGAACGCGACTGCTCGCTGCAACGCCGCCACCAGAAGGTGATCGAGGAAGCCCCCGCCCCCGGCATGGACGAGGCCACCCGCGAGGAAATCTGCGCCGCCGCCGTGCGCGCCGCCAAGGCGGTCGATTACGAGGGTGCAGGCACGATCGAATTCATCGCCGACGCCAGCGAAGGCCTGCGCGCCGACCGCATCTTCTTCATGGAGATGAACACGCGGCTTCAGGTGGAGCACCCGGTTACCGAAGAAATCACCGGGGTCGATCTGGTCGAATGGCAACTGCGCGTGGCGAGCGGCGAACCGATCCCGCTGGCACAGGACGCGCTTTACATCGACGGTCATGCGATCGAGGCGCGCCTCTACGCCGAAGATCCGAACGGCGGCTTCCTGCCGTCCACCGGCGCACTGGATCATTTCGACCTTGGCACCGAAGGGCGGATCGAAACCGGCGTCGCGGAAGGCGATATGATTTCGCCCTTCTACGACCCGATGGTCGCCAAGCTGGTTGTTTGGGGCGAAACGCGTGACGAGGCCATCGACCAACTCGCCGGCATCGCCGAGGGCGTCGAGATATGGCCGGTCAAGACCAATGCGGCGTTCATTGCCAATTGCCTGCGCGACGAGGATTTCGAGAACGCAAATCTCGACACGGGCTTTATCGAGAGCAAGCTAGACAGTCTCGTTTCATCCGATGAAGCCGATGACGGCATCTGGCAGAATGCCGCAGATTTCATCGCCCTCGCCGAGCTTGAAGAGCATGATGACTTGCCGATGGGCTTCCGCCTCAATGCACCGGGAGTGCTGGCGACAACGCTCTTGCACAAAGGCCAGTCACGAACTGTCGCAGCTGCATCATCGTTGAACGAATTGGATGCCACGGGGTTCGTCGATCCGGCGCGCGCGGTCGTTTTTGCCGATGGTCAGGCATTCGCCTTCGAGCGCCAGTCGCGTGGATCGGGCGCCGCGGCAGCGGGTGATGGGGCCATCGTCGCGCCGATGCCGGGCAAGGTCATTGCGGTCGATGTTGCCGAGGGCGATACGGTCACCGCGGGCCAGCGGCTGATGGTGCTCGAGGCGATGAAGATGGAACACGCGCTCACCGCGCCGTTCGACGGCACCGTCACCGAGCTTTCCGCCAGCGAGGGCGCGCAGGTGCAGGTCGAGGCCGTGCTTTGCGTAGTGGAGCCGGTCGAAGAATAGGGCTTCACAAACTCCTCAGTCATTGCGAGCGTAGCGAAGCAATCCAGTCCCGATGGGCTCTGGGTTGCCACGTCGCCTGCGGCTCCTCGCAATGACGTGTGGGGAGAGAGTGGTGAGCTGGGAAAAAGAACTCGAGGAACTGCGCGCACGCGAGACGCTGGCCGAGCAGATGGGCGGCGCGGACAAGGTCGCGCGCCAGCATTCTCGCGGCAAGATGGATGCCCGCGCGCGGCTCGCGGCGCTCGTCGATGACGGGTCCTTCCGCGAAATCGGCAAGATCGCCGGCAAGGGTTCCTATGACGAGGAGGGCAATCTCACCGGCGTCCTCCCTGCCCCCTTCCTGTTCGGCAAGGCACTGATCAACGGGCGCCCCGTGGTCGCCACGGCGGACGATTTCACCATTCGCGGCGGTGCGGCAGATGCCGGGATCAGCCGCAAGATGGTTCAGGCCGAGAAGATGGCGCATGAACTCAAGCTGCCGCTCATCCGCATGATCGACGGCACCGGTGGCGGCGGATCGGTCAAGACGCTCGAACAGATCGGCGCGACCTATATTCCCGCAGTGCCCGGCTGGTCGGACGTGGTACAGAATCTCGATACCGTGCCCGTGGTTGCGCTTGCGCTCGGCCCTACTGCAGGCCTCGGCGCTGCGCGCACGGTTGCCAGCCACTATTCGGTAATGGTCAAGGGACTCAGCCAGATTTTCGCTGCCGGGCCCGCCGTGGTCGACGGTCTCGGTGAAAGCTACAAGGGTTCGGTCGATCACCAGCAGGCCAAGGAAGATCTCGGCGGCAGCGGGATCCATACGCGCAACGGCGTGATCGACGACGAAGTGGCCAGCGAGGCCGAAGCCTTCGCCCGCGCTCGCCACTTCCTGTCCTTCATGCCCGAGCATGTCGGCCAGTTGGCCCGCCGCGCGGAACCCACCGACCGCGCCGACCGACGCGAAGAAGAGCTGCTTTCGCTCGTCCCGCGCGAGGACAAGCAGGTCTATTCGATGCGCCGTTGCCTCGAGATGGTCTTCGACCGGGGCACCGTGTTCGAGATCGGGCGCATGTGGGGCCGCGCCTGTATCACCGCGCTCGCACGGCTCGACGGCTGGCCGGTGATGGTACTCGCCAGCGACCCTTCCTATCTCGGCGGCAGCTGGGACGCGAAGACCAGCGAGAAGGTCGAACGGTTCGTCAAGCTGGCCGACCAGTTCCGCCTGCCGATCGTCCACTTGGTCGACAATCCCGGCTTCATGATCGGCCGCGAGGCGGAAATGGCGGGCACGATCCGCTATGGCGTGCAGGCGATGAATGCCGTCTACAAGGCCAGCGTCCCGCTCGCCTCGGTGGTGCTGCGCCGCGCCTATGGCATCGCGGGCAGCGCGATGAGCAATGCCGAAACCTTCCAGTACCGCTACTGCTGGCCGAGCGGCGACTGGGGTAGCCTGCCGATCGCGGGCGGGCTGGAGGTTGCCTACAAATCGGACCTCGAGGCGGCGAAAGATCCGGCAGCCGAGCTCGACGTCATCCGCGCACGGCTCGACAAGGTCACCAGCCCCTTTCGCAGCGCCGAGCGCTTCAATGTCGAGGACATCATCGATCCCCGCGACACCCGCCCGCTGCTGTGCGAATTCGCCGGGCTGGCATGGCGACGGCTGGAAAGCGAGCGTTAGTCGGTTTCGTTGTCGGGTTCCGGCGGGCCGAACAGTCGCCCCCGCTCCGAATAAAGCACGAAGGCGAGGCTGACCGTCGCAGTGACCAGCAGCGCGAGTGCCAGCGGGCGCGCAGTCCCGTCATAGGCATAGCCCACCGCCGCGCCCAGCAGCGCGCCCGTGGTCATGCGCATGAAGCTCTGCGCGCTCGATGCGGCGCCAGCGATATGGCGGAAGGGCTGCATCGCGATCGAGCCGAAGTTCGCGCCGATGAAACCGAGCAGGCTCATATTGGCCGCCATCAGCGGCACGAAGGTCCACAGGCTTTCGTCGGGCTGGTTGGCGAACCACAATTGCAGCGCGGCGACGATGATGAAGAGGAACAGGGCAGTATGGCTGACGCGCCGCGCGCCGTGGCGTTCGACGATCCGGCTGTTCGACCAGTTGGCGAGCGCCATGCATCCCGCGCAGATCGCGAACAGCAGCGGGAACATGTCGCCAGCTCCGAAGGCTTCGCCGATCAGTTGCTGCGAGGAATTGATGAAGCCGAACAATCCGCCGAACACCAGCGCGCTCGCGAGGGTATAGCCGATGGTCGACCGCAGGGTGACGGCGCTGCGCATGTTGCGCGCGATGACGCCCACCCTGATGGGCTGCTTGTCTTCCTCATGCAGTGTTTCGGGCAGCCGGAAATGCACCCACAGCGTCATGGCCACGCCAAGAACGGCCATCGATACGAATATCCAGCGCCAGTCGCCCATCACCAGCAGCACCCCCTGCCCGATGCTCGGCGCGACGGCCGGGACGAGCAGGAAGATCACGAAGATGAGGCTCATCATCCGCGCCATCTTGTCGCCGCCCACACGGTCGCGGATGATGGCTGGCGGCAAGGCGATGATCCCCGCCGCGAAGAATCCTTGCAGCGCACGCAGCACGATCAGTTGCGTAAAGCTGGTCACCAGCGCGCAGGCGAGCGAGAAGGCGATGTAGAACCCCAGCGCGGTGAACAGCACCGGGCGGCGCCCGTAGCGATCAGCGAAGGCCCCCGGGATGAGGGTCCCGATCCCTCCTGCGAGAAGGTAGATCCCGACAACGAACTGCCGGTCGTTGCCCTGCGCGCCGAGCGAACCGGCGAGGTCGTCGAGCGCAGGAAGGATGGCATCGATACCGAAGGCATTGCACGCCATCAGCAGCGCCATCATGCCGATGAGTTCGCGCTCGCCGATCCGTCGCCCCTCGGCGGCGCGGGAAATCGGGCGTTCGCCGCCGGCCAGGGGATCGCTTCGCATTTGCACAATATGCCACGTGGCGGACAAGGTTCCGCTTTGCAACCCGCTCGCCTATCTAAAGCAGCATGAGTGGCATGGAAGACAAGGGTAGCGAAGGCGAGAAAGAGGCCGACGGGCTGCGCAAGATCATCCATGTCGACATGGATGCCTTCTTCGCCAGCGTCGAACAGCGCGACAATCCCGAATTGCGCGGCAAGCCGGTCGCGGTTGGCGGGTCGAGCGGGCGCGGCGTGGTCGCGGCGGCAAGCTACGAGGCGCGCAAATTCGGCGTGCGCAGCGCCATGCCCAGCGTCACCGCCAAGCGGCTGTGTCCCGACCTCGTGTTCTGCAAGAGCCGCTTCGACGTCTATCGCGAGGTCAGCCAGCAGATCCGCGCGATTTTCCGCCACCACACCGACCTCGTCGAACCGCTCAGCCTCGACGAAGCCTATCTCGACGTTACCGAAGACAAGTTAGGCATCGGGAGCGCCACGCGGATCGCCGAGCTGATCCGCCAGGAAATCCGGGCGAAAACGCGGCTGACCGCAAGCGCCGGGGTCAGCTACAACAAGTTCCTCGCCAAGATCGCGAGCGACCAGAACAAGCCCGACGGGCTATGCGTGATCCGGCCCGGCGACGGTGCGAGCTTCGTTGCCGACCTGCCGATCAGGCGCTTTCACGGAGTGGGCCCGAAAGGCGCCGAAAAGATGGCCCGACTGGGCATCGAGACGGGCGGCGACCTAGCGACGAGGGACATAGAATGGCTGCGTGCGCATTTCGGAAGCTTTGCCGATTACCTCTATCGTGCAGCACGCGGGATCGACCTGCGACCCGTGCGATCCAGCCGGATCCGCAAATCGGTCGGCGGCGAACGGACATTCAGCCGCGACCTGTCCTCGGGCAGCGAATTGCGCGAAACGATGGAAGACATCATCGATATCGTCTGGGGCTATATCGAGCGCGCCGAAGCGCGGGGGCGCACGGTCACCCTGAAAATGAAATACACCGATTTCCAGATCTTCAGCCGTGCGAGGACGGTCGATCGTCCCATCGCCAGCAAGGAAGAATTCGCTGGCGTGGGCCGGGCGCTGCTCGAAGAGGTGCTGCCCTTGCCGATGCCGATCCGCCTGATGGGGCTGACACTCTCCAAGCTCGAGCGCGATACGCCAGATGAACCCAGGCGGCCCGACGCGCAGCTTTCACTGCTCTAACGCTGCGAAGCGCGCGAGCGCCAATCCTGCCACAGCGCCAGCCGCGTTCGGGTGCGCGGACTGAGCGGCTCGGGCAGCGAGTGCACGGGGAAGAAACGCGCTTCGACCACTTCGCGTCCGTCGACCTTCGGCACAGCATCGACCACCCCGGCAAACAGATGCGCGCGGTGCGGGGCGTTGGACAGTTCCTCCTCGATCTCGCCCACCGAGGCCAGAGCCGCGATCTCGCAGCCGGTTTCTTCGCGCAATTCGCGCCGGGCCGCCGTCTCGGCAGGCTCGTTGCGCCGCCGCCCGCCGCCCGGGAAGTACCAATTGGGCGGGCCATAACTGTGCCGCACCAGCAGGATGCGCCCGTCGAGATCGCTGGCGATCACGCTCACCCCCTCGCCCGTGCGCCCGCTCACGCCGCGCCAGCGGTGGCGGATACGATGCGCGAAGCGCAGAACCAACCGGTGCAGCGACTTGGGTATCAGGTGAAGCATGTGACCGGTTGTGTAGCCGCCTTCAGCAGGCGTGCAACCGGCAGATCGTGTTGTCCCGAGATGGCCTGGTCGAGCACCGCGCGTTTCTCGTCACCCCGGATGACGAACACCAGCGCATCGCTTGCCAAAAGCGAAGGCAGCGTCAGGCTGATACGGTCGAAAGGCGCTTCGGGGGGCAGCGGATCGGGGGTCAGCCGCAGGATCGCGCGCGACTCGTCGACGCGGGGGTCGGTGTTCGGAAACAGTGATGCGATATGCCCATCTGCACCCATGCCGAGCCATGCCAGATCGAAACGGGGAACCGCCTCCATCACCGTGAGCGTGACGACTTCGGAACCCGCGGGCTCGAACAGGTCGCGCAGCCGCCCGGTGTTGGACGCGGCGTGGTCTTCGGGGACGATGCGATCATCGCCCGGCCAGACTACCAGCCGGGTCCAGTCGAGATCGTGCTCGAGCATGGCGGCGATGATCGGAAACGGGGTCGACCCACCCGGCACGGTGATCGTAACCGGCCCGTCTTTCGCACCCAGCGCGTCTCGCAACCGCCCCGCCAACCAGTCGGCAATCGCGGCATCGCCGCTTCCCTCGATGATCGTCAGATTATCCATGCCCTATCAATACACCAGGGCCGCCTTTCCCCAAGAGGGAAAGACGGCCCCGGCACAATCGTTTCGATCAGTGCTTACTTGCTGGTCTGGTTGAGGAACCAGATGCGTTCCTCGCATTCATCGATCCAGTCGTCGACGACACCGCTGGTGGCATTGTCGCCCGCTTCCTCGGCAGCTTCCTTCACCTCGCCGAGGCGCTGGTGCAGCTTCTTGTTGTCGTCGCGCAGCTCCTTGACCATCGCATCGGCGGTCAGCGTGACATCGTCCTGGTCCTCGATACGCGTCGCCTTCATGACGCTGCCGATCGAAGTCAGCGTGTACTCGTCGTTCTTGCGGACGCGTTCGCCAAGATCGTCGACCGTACCGACAAGCTGCGCCGCCTGTTCGTCGAACAGGACATGCAGATCGCGAAAACGCGGGCCGGCAACGTGCCAGTGGAAGTTCTTGGTCTTGAAATAGAGCGCAACGGTATCGGCAAGCGCGCCGTTCAACGCGCTGACCAGACCGGCTTTCGAATTGTCGCCAACATCGGCCATGATATGTCCCCTTTTGTTAATTTCGGACCGCCCCGGGCGGGGCGCTTATTGATATAACCCGCATATGGCACTTCGGTTTCTCGATTAACGACGGATGTAGTAATCGATTTATCCGATAATACCTCGTGCGCTCAGCCCGGTCAGCATGGCGAGAACGAAAAGCAAGACTGCCAGCGCGATCCGCAAGCCGCGCAGGGGCAGCCGTGATTCCAGCTGCCTCCCCAGCGTCCAGGCGAGCACCACTGCCGCGCCGCCACCGATCGTCCCCCCCAGCGCCGCCAGCGGCCAAGTGGCGAACACCACCGCGAATGCGGCGACGAGAAAACGCGAGGCATCGGTCAGTTGGCGCGCGAAGAGGACGATCGCTATGGCACCCAGCGACCGGGTCGGTTCGCGCGGCGCGCGCTCGCGATTGGGCCAGGCGCATTCGCCCGCTGCCAGCAACAGTGCGATGGCAACGAACATCGTCGCCGCGCTTTCCGACATGGTCCGCGCCAGCATCGCTCCGGCCCATGCCGCGATCGTTGCCGTCGTCGCGGAACTGGCAAGCGCGACCACGAGAAGACCGTTGCCCCGCCCCAAGGCTCCTGCAAGCCGCGCGACCAGCAATTGGTCGCGCGCCCCCGTCGCAGCGAGGAAACTGGCGACCATGGCGAACAGCAGCGGCGTCATGCGACCTCCCTCTTTCTCTGTCTGCCTGCTTGCGATAGCACGCGCGCAAACGAAAGACAGGGAGGGACAGATGGAATTGCAACAGGGCATGGCCGCGGTGGTCACCGGCGGCGCTTCGGGGCTGGGCAAGGCAAGCGCGCAGGCGCTGGCCGATCTCGGGCTCAAGGTCACGATTTTCGACGTCAACGAGGAAGCCGGCGAAGCGCATGCGCAGGCGATCGGCGGCACCTTCGCGCTTGTCGACATCACCGACGAACAATCGGTGGTCGACGGTTTCGCCAGGGCCCGCGCGGCGCATGGGCAGGAACGCGTCACGGTCCATTGCGCCATGACCAGCCGCCGCGGCAAGACGCTCGGCTGGGATAAGGAAAATGGCTGCTACAAGCGCCTCTCGACCGAAGACTATGCATTCGGTGCCGAGGGCATCCTCGTGTCCTCCTACCGCATCGCCAGTCTGTCTGCGCTGGGCATGGCCAATTCCGAACCCGTCAACGAGGACGGCGAACGCGGCTGCGTCACGCTGACCGCCAGCGTCGCGGCGCAGGATGGCCAGATCGGACAGACGATCTACGGCAGTTGCAAGGCCGGGGTGAACGGTCTCGTCCTGCCGATGGCGCGCGATCTGATGGACCTAGGCATTCGCGTGAATTCGGTCATGCCGGGCATTTTCGCGACACCGCTGATGCTGGGAATGAAGGATCGCAATCCGCAGATGTGGGACCAGCTCAACGCCAGCGTGCCCTTCCCCAAGAGGCTCGGCCATCCCGAGGAATTCGCCTCGCTTATCTGCGAAATCGCCCGCAACAGCTACATCAACGGCCACCAGTTCCGGCTCGACGGCGCCATCAGGATGCCGCCGAAATAGAGGGCACGCTTGCGGTCATGGGGATCGCTGGAGCGGGTGAAGGGATTCCAACCCTCATTCCCGGCCTCCTGAATACCGCAGAAAACCTAGGGTTTTCGATAAGGTGAGAAGCTTTGTATCCCTCCAAGTGAGAAGGTCAAGGAGTCTGTTTTCAAGCCTTCCGCCGAACGCGTTCGATATAGCTTTCACCTGTCTATGCCGTCCGTCGCGGGCGGCTGGCGGAACAGCCGTCTATCCAGCTCTCTGGTCTCCACAGCCTGATCCTTGCGCAACTCTTCGGTTCGCTCGGGATAGCGCGTCTCGAGCGTCGCGCGTGTTTTCTTCAACCATTCCTCGACCTCCTCCGTCCGCCCCAAAGCGAGAAGGAGACTACGATGCTGATGCGCGATGCTCATCACCCACGGCTCAAGATCCGTCTTTGCAATCCTCACCGGATCGCGTTGCGGCGCTGCGGGTCCCGGATCGATCCGGAGAACGTCGCCGTCAGGTTCGATTGCCACCTTGTCCGCGAAAAGGTCCTCCACAAGCTGCCGAGACCGATCGGCTCGTGAGGTGGCCTCAGCATGAATATGCTGGTCGCGTTCCAGTTGACGACGATCCACCTCAAGACGTTCTCTTTCCGATCGCTGTTGCTTGATCTCATTTTCCAGAGTTCCGCGTTCTAGGCGCAAAGCCTCGACACCTGCCGCGACACTCGATTTTTCGCTCTGAAGTCCGGCCATCTCATCGCGAAGGAAGGTCATCTCCCCTTCCACTTTCGCGCGGGAATGCTTGGCTTCGGCTTCTTCTCTTTGCGCGACGTCTCGTGCTGCTTCGGCTAACTTCACTTCTTCGCGGGCATCGTCGATGCGCGAAACCGCGGCGGTGGCGGCCTTCGCGATGGCGGCTTCATTCTGCTGAGCAATGGCCATGAGCCTCACGGCGCTGGCCTCTTTCGCCGCAGCTTGAGTGATCCGGTTTTCTGCAGCGACCGAAGCGGAGCGCGCTTCACTCCGCCTCCGCCGCAGTGAAGCGACAATCCTGCGAACCTTACCTGCAATCGCCGATCGCGCGGCAGCCATCTGCGCGGCACGGCGCACGGCCAAATTCAACCATTCCGGCCAGGGCTGCGACAACGCTTGCTTATCTTCTTGGCTCAGTTCGCCGGTGATCACATGGGGCCGCTGGCTTTGAGTGTCCCACCGACCAGAGAGCCGCCCGGTGAAGAAGCCGCTGACCACCTGCAGCTGCATCGCGATGGTCATCTGCCGCGCCCCCTCTTCCCTTAGCGCTTGATCTTTCACGTCGGCCGCTTTCTCGCGCGTCGCGAGCTCGCCTTCGCGCAGCTGCGCTTGCTGATCACGCTTCTCCAACCGTTCACGGTCTGCTTCTATCCGTCGTTGATCTGCGAGGGAGCGTGCCTCGGGTTCCGCGAGGGCCTCTGCTCGCAATGCCAGCGCACTTTCCTCGAGCTCCCTTTCGCGCTCCTCGAACACTTTTACTCGGACTTCGAGCTTAGCTTCCTGGATGTTGAGTTCATCCTGACGCGCGTCGAGCGCCTCGCGCTTGGTTCGGAATTTTTCCTCCTGCTTAAACAAGTCGAGGCGGTCCTCGTAGAACCGGTCATATTTCTCCCGGAGCTCGGCATCGTAATGATCGAGAACTTGGCGCTCTTCCTGCTGCTCGGCTGCCTCGCGGGCCAGATCTCGATCCATCTGCGTGAGCAGCTTCTTGTAATGCTTTAGCGTCGTGTGCTTGATGCCCACACCCACTGTGTCCCGGCCACGCGCGAGACCCAGATGTTTTACGTAACCATGATATGTGGTCTGGAGATCGGCCAAGCGCTCGGCGCTTCCGCCGAATACCCTGTCATGCGACAGGCGCCAAATCTTCGCAGAACGGGCTTCTTCTTCCGCACGCCGCTGAATGGCCTCTGCAGTCTTGGGCTTCGGGCCAGGCTTGCGCTTTATATCGCGATAGAGTGGCAGACCGACGAACTGTGCATGCGGTGTGCTCTCGTCCACGTGCGGTGTGAACGCGATCAGGCCGGGGCCAAACAGGTCGTTGGCGAACCGTAGCTGCGCTTTCCACCATTCGTTCTTTTCATTGAGAGCAGCCTTTTCCCACCACTCGGGAGAGGCGGTGACAAGAACCTCAACCGCGAGAATCTTACCCTGCTCCCAAGTTGCTCCGGTTTCCGCCAAAACGCGAGCGAACCGTTCACGGTAGGTGCCGCTCATTTCGGCCAGGTCTTCGGGTGGCGGGAGGCCTACTACCGTCCCTGCGGGTATCTGCCGCGTGTTGTGCCATTCCACTGCATCGAGCGTGGCCAGGCTCTTGATCTTGCCGATCCGCAGGATCGCGTATGAGGGTTTTTCAGTCATAGCGAACGCGTTCGCCAGACAGGTCGGAACCAGGGGTTCGAATTAGCCCTACACTCACTCCGGGGTAATTCTGCGAATTACCCCCCGTTCGCCGATGCGACAGTGCGCATCGTGCTGGTGCCCCTCTCGCCTCACGGCCCGGGGCAGCGGCGACGGGATAGTCGCCGCATGGCGGTGGGGAGCTAATCACGACTATTCTCCCTGCCGCCGATGGTGTCACCCTCGCCCGACGCGGGCTTGGTCGTCTCAGTCGGATGAGTGACCTGCTGGCCACCCCCGCTGTTACGAGAGGGTGACGCGTGTTCGTTCGACGGAAATGCCTGATCGATCGGATCGGCATTGTCCCGACCGAACGCGTTCGGTCGGGGCGTTCCTGTTGACGCCGCGCTTGCCGCATCGATGTCGTCATTGTCGGTGAACCGGGCCTCCGATTGCTGCGCAACGGTTCGCACACGTTCAGAAACCCGACGATGGTGTTCGCTCGATTCATCTTTTATGGTGATGTCGCGATCGACGCCGTCGCCGCGATCTTGCGAAGGACCGGCGTCTTCTTCGACATCATCGACATCATCGGCCTCATCGCCTGAGATTCCCTTCGCTCCGGGAAACATCTGAAGAAGTCGAGCGAGCCTTCCGTGCAGGACGGTCATGACACTGGCGTGAGCGTCTCGCTCCATCCTCATCGCCATCAGGACCGCCTCGACCCCCGATCCTGCAAGGCGATCCTCCACCCAGCGGTCCTTGTAGGCCTGATAGGTGGAGAGGCTTCCCACATCCCCGCATTTCGCTTTCAGTTCGCGAACGCTGGGGAATGTGAGGGTCCTCACAAAAATCTCATCAAGGTGGCGTGCTGCCTCCTCATAAGCTGGGGCTTTCTTGTCGTTCATGTTGCATCCCTCGCGGACCCGACCGCGAATATCCTATGCCGTTTCCGCGGGTTACCGAAACGGACCGAACGAGATTTCGTCCGGCGATACGGCTTGTAGGACGACTACAATTGTAAACGGCAAGGTTTTATTGCGAGGGTCCATTTTTTCGGACTATTCCCGAGGAGACTCACTGTGCGGGAGCGTGGATTAGAAGGCGGCTTTGCCTGGCCCGGCACCGGACTGACGGGTTTTCGCGACGAATTTTGCGGAGCAGACTTCGGCAGCCACATGGTACGCTGCCAAACCGCTCCAGCAGTCGCCCCTCATTTCAACCTTATCTGGATTTTTGACTATCTGGCTTTCCAGCTTTCGGTCTTGCCAGAAAAGCTGAAATCATTACACGTAGCGCTGTGAACACTGACGCATGCGTCCGCGAGCAAGGGTATTCCAATGGCCGGCAGCCCGGATAGTGGCGGTGCAATCGAAAGCGCCGCCGAAAGCGAGAATAGGACGCTGAACTTCAAGGTGAGCCTAGACTTCAAGAAGGAGTTCAAGGGCTTTGCGGGCTCGCAGGGCATCACGATGACCGAGCTTCTGAAGGAAGGGTTCGCGCTCTCGAAGAAGAAACGGCAGAAATGACCGCCCGCGACAGACAGTCTGCGGCCGCCCATCAGGATGCGCCGCGGCGATGACGATTCACACCACCGACGACACCTTCGCGGCGGCACAGTGGCTATTTGCGATCGGCAACGGAGACCTACCGGTCGTCGAGGGGCTGATCGCGGTCGCCGATTTCAATCCGGAAGGCCAGTTGCCCGACGTGGTAGCCATGATCGAGCGGGCGCGCAGCTACGGCGCGCGCGCCGTGCTATTCGAAGCACAGCGTCACGGGCGCGCACCAGCGGCGCAAGCATTCGTTTTCAATCAGCAGGACCACAGCGACGACCTCAAGTTTGCCGAACTCCATAAGCGCCTGTGGAGCTGGGGCGGGGTTCCGCTCGTCTATCGCACAGGCCCCGGGTTCATCCAGCTCTTCCGGTGCGTCCACAAGCCTGACTTCGTGGGTGACGACGACGTTCCGATCATCAACCCAATCCGCACGCTTAAGATCGGCGCCGAAATTGCCGCGCAGGAAATCTGGTGGGATCTTGACCGTATCCACAACGGGGCGATCTGGGATGATCCCGATGCGTGCGAGCTCATGCTGTCCGCGTCGAAGTCGGCCCATAGAAAGCTCGTGGCCGGCGTGCGCGCCCTCGCCATCCAGCTCTCTAACAGCGAGCTTCTTGACGCGCGGCTTCGCCGGCGCCTGCTGATCCTTTCGCTACTCATCGCTTATCTCGAAGAGCGGCTTGTGTTGCTGCCCGAGGATTTCGCGGCGGCGTTGCCTGGGGCTGAGCGCTTCTTCGAGGTGCTCGCCGATGGGCCGGCTCTTGTCAAACTGCTCGAAGCACTGGAAGGACGGTTTAACGGCCACGTCTTTCGACTGACCGACGCGGACCGTGCGGCACTCAGCTCGAGCACCGAACTAAAACGCTACGCCCGATTGGTCCAGGGTTATGAAGACGAGAACGGCCAGATCAGCTTCTGGCGCCTCTACTCGTTCCGAGACCTGCCAGTCGAACTCATCAGCAACATCTATCAGCTGTTCGTGAAAGACGCGTCCAGCTCGATCTATACGCCGCCCGCGCTGGTGCGGCTGATGCTCGAGGAAGTGCTGGACTGGGACCGGATCGACAAGCTGATGGCCGGCGACGGCGTCATCCTGGACCCGGCATGCGGGTCCGGCGTGTTTCTGGTCGAGGCCTATAAGCGACTGGTCCTTCACTGGAGATCGCGCAACGACTGGAAACGTCCCGATGTCGACGTACTGCGCAAGTTGCTGGTCCGCGTGCACGGGATCGATCTCGAGGACGGCGCGGTTGAGCTTGCGGCGTTCAGCCTGTGCCTGAGCCTGTGCGATGCGCTGGAGCCGGTGGAGATTCGCGCCAGCATCAAGCTTTTCCCGCGGCTCGCGGGCGCGACGCTACACCACAGCTGCTTCTTCGACGCGAAGCAGCAGATGATCATTAGCGCGCCGGTTTCGATCGTGATCGGCAACCCTCCGTTTGAGTCCGTGCTGACCACGGAAGGTGCGAAACGCAGCGCCGCCGCCTACGCTAAAGAGCATGAGCAGTTGGCCGACAACCAACTCGCCTATCTGTTCCTGCACGACGCGATGGCGATGCTCGTTCAAAACGGCATTCTCGCGATGGTCGAGCCGGCAGGCTTCCTCTACAATCAGAATGCGCTCGATTTCCGACAAAGCTTCCTGAAGCGGTGGCGTGTGCGCGAGCTGCTCGATTTTGTGTCGGTCCGCGGCATGTTCAAGAAGGGGAATGCGGACCCCAAAATCGTGGTGGTCGTCGCCGAAGCGACCAAGCCCGAACCCGACAGCCGCATCCTGCACGCGGTTTTCCGCCGCAACGGGCGCGCGACCGCCGAGCAGGGCTTCGACATCGACTATTATGACCTGCACTGGATCCGCAATGCGGACGCCGAACAATCGCGCGACGTATGGCGGGCGAATCTCCTCGGCGGTGGTCGGGTGCGCGATCTGATAGAGCGGCTCCGCGCCTTTCCGACGCTCGGTGAGCACGCCGCTGAGAAAGGCTGGGACGCCGGCGAGGGCTATCTCGGTGGCGAGAAGAACGCCTCAAGCAATGTCGCGCACCTGATCGGCCGACCGTTGCTCCCGACCCGCGCGCTCAACGCGCAGGGGATCGATCGCATGGCGATCACCACCGTTCCGAAGAAGGGGATCAAGGACCCCAAATTCGCGAGCCGCTTCAAGTCACCGCTGCTCCTCGTGAAGGAGCATCAAGACCTTTACCTCGACCTCTGGACGGACGGTTATCTCGTGTACAAGAACGAGATCGTCGGTTTCTCTGCGCCAGGCCAAGTCGATGCCCTGCGCGCAGCCGCCGATTGGCTGACCAAGGAACGGACCATCCTGCAGGCCTATGTCGCGGGTATTAGTTCGCGCCTCTACACACAGCGCGCGACCGCGATCTTCAGCGCCGACATACTGGCCTTGCCGTTCCCCGACGAGGGCGGGCTCGATATCAGCATCAATGAGCGCATCGTCGCCGATGACATCGTCGACTACCAGCGCGACTTCATCCGGCTCGGAACCAATGCCAAGGTCATGCAGAGGGTGCCGGAGTCCGCGCTGGCCTGCTTCGACGAGGTGCTCACCGGGCAGCTTAACCAGGCTTATGGCCGCAAGCCGCTGCGCGTTCTGTCAGCTTATCACTGGGCCGGCGCGGTGTGCAAAGCCTACGCCTTTGGCGAAGGCGCGGTGGATTGGTCAGGCGCCGAAGACTTACGGGTTAGGCTCGATGCACTGCTGCGCGAACGTCGCCAGTCCGGTCTGACGATCACTCGGATAGTCCGCCTGTATGACAAGGAATTCCTGTTTCTGCTGAAGCCTGATCGGCACCGGTTCTGGACCCGGTCGATCGCGCTGCGCGATGCCGACGATGTGCTCGCGGACCTGCGGGCACAGGGCTTCTGATATGCTGGCAGACCAAGGCGAAACCACTGCTCGTTCGGGTGTGCTCGCGGCCAACACTTACTTGCCGGCGGAATGGTTCTCGTCGCTCGTTACTTTCATCGCGGAGGCACTTCCGGCCTGGCGTGACGATCCGCGCCGGAAACCGGTGACGGGCGAAACGCCACTTTCTGCGCAACTGTGTGGCCGCCTCACGAGCCTTTGTCGTCATACGCCCGGGTGGGACTTCCTACAGTTCCGCCGCGAAGAGCCCGACGAGACCGACGGACGTCGCTCGATCGACATGATCGCCAGCCCCGCCGGCACCATCATCTGGATCGACGGTCGCGAATATGACGATTATCAGACCCTTATTCCGATCGAGTGCAAGCGCCTCCCCACGCCCGAAGGCAAGGACCGGGACGTCCGCGAATATGTGATCACGGACAAGAGCTCCACCGGCGGAATTCAACGGTTCAAGGCGGGCCATCATGGCGCCGACCACGAGCGGGCCGCCATGATCGGCTACGTCCAGGCGAACGACGTTGCCCACTGGCACCAAACGGTAGGGACGTGGATTGACGATCTGACCCGCGCCTCGGTCACGGGCTGGACCGCGAACGACAAGCTCACGCTGGCAACCCATGACGAAACGCAACGCGTCGCCACGCTCGTGTCCACCCATACTCGAACGAAAGGACGGACGGCCGCCATCCGGATCGACCATCTCTGGATCGAAATGTAGCGCGATTGCGCGACCACCCATCTTGGATGCCGGCCAAGATTTCGAGAGGATTAAGGTCTCGGCTGGCCCGACATCCCTGCAGTCGGTCCGCCAAATCGGCCGTAAGCCGTAAACGCTCCTCCCACTCACCGAGTATTGTCGTCGCTGCAAGCCATGACGTCAGCTTTCGGGATCGTGAAGGTTGCGTCAGAACGACCGAGGTTGGGGCGCATTGCTGACTGGCCAATTCTGGGCCGATAGCGGACTAACTGGTTTCAGCCAGTTGCACGGGCAAAGCCGACGTTTCATCTGGCAATCAACTTACGATCGCCTCGATCAACACAAGCCGAGGTCCAATTTCCGCCGTTGCACATCGAGGTATTGCTGGCTAACCACGGCCTCGTGGTCCGTCTGTCCATCCTTGCTATGTTAATCTGCGCGCTGATCGTACCGCGCGTGGCATGGGGTGCGCATGAGGCGGGGCATGACCAGCCTGCTGCAGCCATGGTCGAGCACGTCCATCATGGCGATCATTCGCATGAAGTTGTTGCCGACGCCGAAGAAGATGGCACCGCTCACGATGATGAGCGGGATGGCGGCCTTGTGCACGACCATCTTCCGGCCGAAGTGCTTTCCGCGATAGCCGATTTGGACAACGGTATCGGAGCAGAGGCACCGGCGATCTTCGCTTCAATCCCACAGCCAGAATTGAGTGGCAGCGGGAGTCCTGCAGCCGCTCCAGATTCCCTTTTGAGACCTCCGCGCGCAGCCTGACTGTCCTGCCGGACGTGTGTCCGGCTGTCAGCTGTATTGCGGAGGAATCCATGCTTATTTCCAGGGTGCGTCAGGCATCCCTTGCATCCATCATAGTTCTCGGTCTCGCGGCTTCGCCCGCGACTGCCCAGCTGGTTGTCGGCGAAGATCTCGCCATCCAGCGTGCGCTTGCCCGCGAGGGGATAGCTGCGCGGGACGAAGCCGACAGGGCGGCAGCCAATGCCGAGGTCGGTATCATCGGGCCGCTCGAAAACCCGTCTGTCGAGGCCTCTTACGAAGGTGGCGGCGGGGAGACCGAGTGGCAACTCGGCGTCGTCCAGCCCATCGATCTCAGCGGTAGCCGCGGGGCGCTTCGCGATGCGGCGCGGGCCGAGGCGTCTGCCGTGGATGCGGATATAGATCGCCGCAGGCAGGAACTGGTCGCCGAGGTGCGCCAGGCCTTCGTGCAGTGTTCGGCCGGATCGGCGCAGCTGGACATCTGGGAGCGTTATGCGGCGCAGCTTGACGAAGCCGTGCGCGTGTCCACCGCGCGCGCCGAAGCAGGCGACACGGCCGTCTACGACGTGCGCCGCGTGCGGGTAGAACAAAGTGCCGCGCGGGCTTCGCTAGCCAGTGCCAAAGGCGAACAGGCGGCAGGATGCGCTACGCTGGCCGCACTGACCGGCATCGAGGGGCCGCAGGTGGAACTCGAGGCGATCAGCAAGCTTGCCAGCGGTCCCCAAGACGGTGATCGCCCGGACATCCTTGCTCAGGAACAGCGCGTGCTGGCCGCGACACAGCGCGTCAGCGCTGCCCGCCGCGCCCGTTTCCCGCGGATAGCTGTCGGGGCCGGGGTCCGGCGGGTCGATGATGGGATCGACACGGCCTACGGGCCTGCCCTTTCGCTCGGCATCAGCCTGCCGCTGTGGAATGGCGGCGGCGCTGCCATGCGCCGTGAAGAGGCGCTGCTGGCCGCAAGACAGAACGAGCTCCTGATCGCGCGGAGGCAGGCGGAAGCCGAAGTCCAGGCCGCCTCCGCCCGTCGTTCAGCCACGCGTACCGCTGCCGTTTCCGCTGCCGGTGCTCGGGACGATGCCAGCCGTCTCGGAGAGATTGCCCAGACTGCATACAAGTCCGGAGAGATCGGCGTCGTGGAACTCCTCGACGCTTATGAAGCCGCGCGCGATGCCGACCTTTCGGTCATCGCGTTCGCACTCGAAGCGGCCCTTGCGGCCATTGATTACGACCTCACAACAGGAAGGACCTACTGATGAAAAAGACCCTTGTTCTGGCCGCTGTACCGGCCCTGTTCGCGCTCGCTGCCTGCGGCGAAGCCGCCACCGAAGAAGAGGCAGCGCCTGCAGAAACCGCTGCGATCGATGATGACAACGACGCTCCCGAGCCGGTCGTCGAAGAAGCGCATGACGAAGAAGAGCCGCATGACGAGTCCGTGCCGCACGAGCACTGAGACGCGCCAGCTATCCCGATAGATTGAGATATTCGAACATGACCCGATCCCGCCTTCTTGCGGCTCTCGCCGCTGCCGCGTTTACTCTGGCGCTGCCCGCCTGCGACCTGCTCTCCTCCCCTGAACAGGAAGCGCATGGTCACGGCGGTGGCGGGATCGTGGTTACCGATTACACCGATACGACCGAACTCTTTGTGGAATATCGCCCGCTTGTGCAGGGCAAGAATCGGCGGTTTGATGCCCACCTGACTTGGCTCGACAGCTATGAGCCCGTGACAGAAGGGACGCTGACTGCCGAACTTACCTGGCCTGACGGGACCAAGGACACTGCCGACGCCGAGCCAAGCGACGTGGAGGGCATTTTCCGCCCGCTGCTCACAGCATCGAAGAGCGGGAAAGCGAAACTGGCGCTGATCCTGAACACCTCGCGCGGCGTGTCGAGGCACGATCTGGGCGAAGTTACCGTCTGGGCGACCAGCGAAGAAGGCGCCAAGGCCGCTCCGGAAGAGGAAGAGATCGACGGCGCCATCGCTTTCACCAAGGAAGTGCAGTGGCGCATTCCTTTCATGACGGCAGCGGCAGGCATGACCCCGCTTGCCGAAACCGTTCCGGTCACCGTGGACGTTCAGATGCAGCCGCAAGCGGAAGCCATCGTGTCTGCACCGGTCGATGGCATCGTGCGCGCCTCGCGCGTCTATGCCTCGGGCAGCTTCGTACGCCGGGGCCAGACCCTCGCCACGATCTCGTCCACCCTCGGAGGGGGCGAGGACATCGCCACACTGGACCTCGCTATTGGCGAAGCAGCCATCGCCCGCGATGCCGCAGCCCGCGAAGTCGCGCGGATGGAAAGCCTCGTGGAGGCAGAAGCCGTACCTGCGCGCCGACTCGACGAGGCGCGCACCTCGCTCCGCTATGCCGAGGCGCAGCTGCGTTCCGCGCGCCAGCGCCGGGCCGCCGTCGCAGGTGGTGGTGCTGGCGTGCCGGTAGCCGCCCCGATCTCGGGAGAGGTTCTCGAAAGCTCCCTCGTGCAGGGAAAAGGCGTACAGGGCGGCGAGCACCTGATGCGTATCGGCAATCCGGCCGCACTGTGGCTCGTCGCGCGTGTGCCCGAAGGTATGGCGCCACGTGTCGGCACACCCTCAGGCATCGACTTGCTGCTCGCCGATGAGACCATTTCGCTCGAACGCGGCGAAGTCGCGCTCGTCCAGAGAGGTGCGGCGATCGATCCGCAGACCCGCACCCTTCCGGTGATCTTCGCGTGGAACAGCCGCGCAGTAAGGCCGGGACAGCGTCTACAGGGCCAATTGCGAACGGGCGAGGCAACATCGCGCCTTACGATCCCTGCCAGCGCCATCCTCAACGAGAGCGGCCAAGACGTGGTCTATGTCCAGATCGGCGGGGAGACTTTCCAGCGCAGGCCGGTGACCGTCCTGTCGCGGAGCGGCGATCTGGTGGCTGTCGAGGGCCAGCTCAAGGCTGGCGAGCGCGTCGTTTCGCGCGGTGCATCGGCGGTCAGGGCTGCGGCGGCGACGCCCGGCGCCTTCGGCCATGGCCACGCGCACTAAGGGGACCGGGAAATGCTAGAACGCCTTGTCCGCTGGAGCCTCGAAAACCGCGTGGTCGTATATGCCATCGCGGTCCTGCTCACCGCTTTCGGTGCTTGGACGGCTGCCCGAACCCCCGTCGACGTGCTGCCCGACCTTACGGCACCGACCGTCACCGTGGTGGTCGATGCCGGAGGCTACACACCGACCGAAGTCGAGCAGCGGATTACTATCCCGCTTGAAACCGCACTCAACGGAGCGCCCGGCCTTCGCCGCATCCGCTCGAATAGCGCGACCGGCCTTTCGGTCGTCATCATGGAGTACGACTGGTCGACCGAGCCCGAACAGGCGCGGCGCATCACCAACGAGCGACTTCAGACTGCTGCCGACGAACTGCCCGACGATGTGCCGCCGCCGCACATGACCCCGGCCAGCTCGGTCATGGGCGAGATCATGTTCGTGGCGCTGCGGTCCGACACGGCCGACCCGATGGAACTGAAGTCGACGGCGGACTGGATCGTGCGCCGCCGCGTTATGTCTATTCCCGGCATTGCCGAAGTGATGACCATCGGCGGGGACGAGCGCCAAGTGCAGCTGCTCGTGGACCCCGCGCGGCTGTCCGCTCGGGGCATCGGCATGAATGAAGTTGTCCAAGCAATGGAGCGGGCCAGCACCAACGAAAGCGCGGGGGTGGTGGTTGAGAACGGCCAGGAACTGCTGATTGAAGGTGTTGGGCGTGCCGATGCCGCCGAGGACTTCGGCATTGTCGTGGTCGGTGAAGCTGGCGGGCTACCTGTGCTGGCGCGCGACATCGGAGAGGTCCGTATTGGCGAAGGTCTCAAGCGCGGCACCGGTGCCTTCAACGGCAAACCGGCCGTGATCCTCGCGATCCAGAAGCAGCCCGGCGCCAATACGCTTGAGCTGACCGAGCGGCTGGACGAGACCTTTGCCGACCTGCAGCGCACGCTGCCGCAGGGCATGGTGCTCGAGACGCAGGTCTTCCGTCAGGCCGACTTCATCGAACGCTCTGTAAACAACGTGACGCAGTCGCTGATAGAGGGCCTCATCCTCGTCGCCATCATCGTCTTCATATTCCTCGTCAGCTGGCGCGCCACCGTCGTGGCGCTGGCTGCAATCCCTGTGTCTGTTGTCAGTGCGATCATCGTAATTAACTCGGGCGGCGGGACGATCAACACCATGACCCTTGGTGGCCTTGCCATCGCACTGGGCATGCTCGTCGACGACGCGATTATCGTGGTCGAGAACGTGGTGCGGCGACTGCGTCTCGAACGCGAGAAGCCTGTTGAGGAACAGCAAAGCGATATCAGGGTCGTCGCCGCAGCAACCAGCGAGGTGCAGGGTGCGATCATCTTCGCCACGCTGATCATCCTGCTAGTTTTCCTGCCGATCTTCGGGCTGACTGGGATCGAGGGTCGCCTGCTGCAGCCGCTAGCGCTCGCCTATGGCGTGTCGCTGCTGGCAAGCCTTGCAGTGGCGCTGACCCTGACGCCCGCGCTCTCATTCGACCTGCTCAGCCGCAAGCCCGAGGACGTGGGTAACGAACCCGAATGGGTGCTGCGGATGAAACTCTGGTATCACGGCGTGCTCGAACGCTGGCTGGACAAGTGGAAGACGCTCGTCCTCGCTTCGCTGACGATGGTGCTGGTGGCATCGATCGGCATTGCACTCGCAGGAAGGTCCTTCCTCCCCGAGTTCAACGAGGGTTCGCTGACGGTCAACGTCACGACCTTGCCGGGAACGAGCCTCGAAGACAGCGACCGCGCGGCAAGCGAGGTTGAAGCAGCGCTCCTGTCGCAGCCCGAAGTCGAAACCACCGCACGCCGCACGGGCCGCGCCCCCGGCGACCCCCATGCGCAGGAGGTGTTCGCCTCCGAAATCGAGGCGACGCTCAACGACGAGGGCCGCGACCGAGATGAACTGCTTGCTGCCCTTCGCGGTGCTGTCGGCACTGTACCCGGCGTCCAAGCGATCTTTGGCCAGCCCATCGGCCACCGCGTCGACCACATCCTGTCCGGTGCGCGTGCGAACATCGCGATCAAGGTCTTCGCACCTGATACCGACACGCTGCAGCGCATCTCGTCGCAGGTCGAAAACGCAGTCACGGCCATTCCCGGTGCCGTCGACGTGCAGAAGGACACGCAGAGCATGGTGCCTTACGTCCGCGTGCGCCTGCGCCGTGCCGACCTCGCAAACTACGGCCTTACGGTCGAGGACGTGACCGGCGCAATCCAGGCCGCGATTGTCGGTGCGGAAGTCGGGCAACTGATCGAGCGTCCGGTCATCACCGATGTGGTCGTCCGATATGACCCAGCGCAGTACAACGATGCAGGGGCGCTGGAGAACATGCTGATTGCCGCACCCAACGGCCAGCTGCTGCCGCTTGCCGCCGTTGCCGACGTGGTCCGCGACCAGGGCCCGAATGCGATCACGCGCGAAAGCGTCGAACGTATGCAGCTCGTCATGGCGAACGTCTCGGGCCGGGATCTTGGCGCAGTGGTTTCTGATGTCGAGGCCGCACTGGACACGATTGAGCTGCCGCAAGGTTCACACATCGAGCTCGGTGGCCAGTTCGAGAGCGCGGCAAGCGCCACTCGGACGCTGCTCGCGCTCGGCCTTATCGTGCTGGTCGGCATGTTCCTGCTGCTGAGGCAGGCGTTCCGCTCCTCCAACGATGCCGCGCTGGTGATGATAAACCTGCCACTCGCGCTGGTGGGCGGTGTCGTAGGCCTGTGGCTCACCGGAGGCGTTCTCTCGGTCGCCACGATTATTGGTTTCATCACCCTGTTCGGCATTGCGACGCGCAACGGCGTTATGATGGTGACGCACATCAAGCACTTGCGAGATGTCGAAGGTGTGAGCGACTTGTCCGAAGCCGTCAGGCGCGGTGCCGAAGAACGCCTCGTCCCGATCCTCATGACCGCCATTTCGGCCGGCCTCGCACTGGTCCCACTCGCCATTGCGATGGGTCAGCCGGGCAGCGAAATCCAGGCTCCGATGGCTATCGTCATCCTGTGCGGCCTAACCAGTTCGACAGTGCTGAACATGCTTGTCCTGCCCGCGATCTACCTCAAGGTCACGCGGGACGGCTGGGGCGTGTCGATGCCCAAGTTCACACTGCCGCGACGCAATTCCGTGCCGGACGCGCCTGGAGAGGACGAGGCCAGGGCCTGAAAGGAGAATCACTGATGGGATACTTGCTGCTCAAGGCCGCCCTCTCGGGCATCATCATCGCTATCGTCAGCGAAGTGGCGCGTAGGGCACCGGGTCTAGGTGCTCTTATCGCCTCCTTGCCGCTTATCTCGGTGATGGGAATGATTTGGCTGTGGCGTGACACCCAAGACACCGCCCGCATGTCAGAGCATGCTTTTGCTACCTTCTGGTATGTGCTCCCGAGCCTTCCCATGTTTCTTCTAATCCCTGTGCTTCTGAATCGCGGGATGGCATTCTGGCCCAGCCTTGCGATCGGCTGCGCGGTGACGATCGCGCTTTATCTGGCGATGGTCTGGACACTCGGTCGTTTTGGATTTTCGCTTTAGAGCGAGGCGTCAGGCTAGACGAGAAACACCAGAGCAAGGCCGCCCAAGGCGTTTACAGCCAAGGCCCGGATCACCGACCAATTGAGCTTGAAGATTACCAGGCAGGCGACAGCCGCAAGCAAAGCTGCGCGCCAATCGAAACTGGTCCAGTCTGGCGCGTAGAGACGCAGATACCCAACTGACGTTCGCTCGACGGAGGTAAAGAGCACATGCAGCGCAAACCACGCGGTAAGGTTTGCAATCACTCCCACTACCGACGCAGTGACGGCGGCCAGACCACCTTTCAGCCGTACGGCATTGCCCAGCCTGTCGATCCACGGCGCGAGCGCGAAGATCCATAGGAAGCAGGGTGCGAAGGTCACCCATGTCGTCAATCCCGCTCCAAGTAATCCCGCCACGATGGGCATAAACGGTTCGGGCGCACGATAGGCCGCTAGATAGCCCACGAACTGCGTGACCATGATGAGTGGTCCTGGGGTGGTTTCTGCAAGGCCAAGTCCGTCGGCCATCTCACCCGGCCGGAGCCAGCCAAAGCCATGCACGGCCTCCTGGGCCATGTAGGCGAGTACGGCATAAGCGCCGCCGAATGTGACGACAGCAAGCTGTGAGAAAAAGGCACCGATGTCCCAGAGCACATGGTCGCGACCGAGCGTCGCGGCGACGATCCCCATGGGTATCGCCCAGATAACGCCCCACAGGGCTACAGCCTGCAGCGTACTCCGCCAGGGACGTGGCCCCGAAAGAACTGCGGTCTCTACCTGCTTAAGCGCCAGCCATTCGGGCCGGACGGCGGCGATCGTCATTCCGATAGCGCCGGCGCCTAGCACAATCAGGGGGAATGGCAGGTCGAACAGGAAAAGTGCAACAAATGCCGCGAGCGCCAGCCCTCGTTTCACCTTCGTGTTCAGGGCGCGGCCAGCAATACGCACCAGCGCCTGAATGACGATCGCGAGCACAGCCGCCTTCACGCCGAGGAAGAGTGCCTCGAACCAGTCGAGATTGGCCGCGATCGCGTACAGCATTGAAAGCAACAGAACGACGAGTGCGCCCGGGATCACGAACAGCAAGCCGGCGGCCAGCCCGCCCTTCCAGCCATGGAGCCGCCAACCGATCCATGTCGCCAGTTGCTGCGCCTCAGGGCCTGGCAGCAGGTGGCAGAAATTCAGCGCATGGAGGTAATCGTCTTCGCCGATCCATTGGCGTTCCTCGACCAGTTCGCGGTGCATGAGAGCCATTTGCCCAGCAGGCCCGCCGAAGCTGAGCAAGCCGATGCGCAAGAACACACGCAGAAGTTCTGGAAAGCCGGGGCTGCCCTGGTCGATCACGCTCATCGGTTACCTCGCAAAATATCGACCGCTGAAGAGCGGAGCGACGAGGCAACACTTGGGCGATAGTCGCCTAATCGGGAGGTTGCTTGATCCCCGAGCCCCGACCTTAGAACTATACCATGCCTGTGAAAAGCGGGTGTCCGCTTTCAGGCAGCAACGGGCAGGCGTCTAGTGTCTGAAATTAGGGCGCGAAGCGGTCGCCCAACTGCCCTCGCATGCATCCGCATTAGGAAAATTTCGGCCAGCCAGGCCTCTGCAAAAACTCGGAAACGACCCTGTCCGCGAGGACAGCGGGGTGAAGGGAAAAAGCCTGCAGCTGTCCTCGTCCACAAACGACGAGGAACAGAAAATGAATGCATCAGCCACTGCGGCAGCCCACGGCGAAGAAGATCAGATCCGCGTTATCAACCGCATCATACCGTTGTCTAAATGGCAAGTGCCCGCAGATGCGGGGCCACCAATCATGAAGATTGCCTTAATTGATACGGAGAGCACGGGCTTCGACCCGCAATACGACGAATTAATCGAGATCGCCGTCGCCATGATCGCCATTGACAATGAGGGGCGCGTGGTTGCGGTCGAGGGCTTGCGGAGCGGCATGCAACAGCCTTGCCGTCCGATCGAACCAGATATCAGCCGCATCACCGGGATTACGGACAAAATGGTAGTGGGCAAGCGGTTCGTTCCGCAGCAAATCGCCGACCATCTCGCCGAAGCGGACGCCTGCTTAGCCTTTCATGCAAAATTCGATCGGCGCCATCTCGAGGAACTAGTGCCAGAAGTCAGCGCCATGCCGTGGATCTGCGCCATGGAGGATGTCAATTGGCGTGCCCTCGGTTTCGATGGTCGCGCCCAAGGTTACCTGCTGATGCAGGCCGGGCTGTTCAATCCAGTCGCGCATCGCGCGGGAGACGATGTCGCCAGCCTCGTCAATCTGCTCGCATATGAATGCGATGACGGACGCACGGTCATGGCCCACGCCCTAGAAGGTGCGAAGGCGCCCAGTTGGCGCTTCGAGGCCAGCGATCTTCCGCATCGGCTGCAGAAGGACGCGTATCGGCGCGGTTATCGCCGCTCGTATCGCGGCGTCTATCACAAGCTCGTGCGGGAGGCAGAGCATGACGCCGAGGTCGCCTGGTACCGCGAACTGGTCGGTCGGGATCCTACGATCGTCCCCGTCGACTGGGTCGACCGCTATCGCGCCGACTGGACGTGGGAACCGGTGGACCGGAAAGTGGAAGTGGCGCACTGGCGGCGCTGATAGTGGGCCATCCGGTTGAGGGAAAAGGCTCCGGCGAAAACGCCGTCACACTGAAATAAGGAACAGAACGATGAACAACACCCAAGCTGGTGGGCTCGAAGCCCACCGGGCGAACGCGCTCGCCCTTCGTCTGGAAATGGGTCTGCCGGTCACCGGCACGACCAGCGCCGCAATCACATTTGGCGGCATCCAAAGCGTGACCTGGCCGATCCTCGAGGGCATTGCCCGCAAAGCCGCCGAGGATAAGCAGGACGCCATATTCGCTGTGTACAGCGACGAACGCTATCCAGACGCGCCGACTTGGTACTTCCTTGTCTATCGCATGCTGGACAGCGTCTCCATGGTAAAGGTCCATCCTGCACATGTGTGCAAGAACGAACCACTGGTTCTGGTGACCGACGACGGCACCCGCCAGTTCGCGGCTGACGAGCGCGGCGTACTGCGCGAAGTGCCGGTTCAGAAGAAGGCTACGAAGGAGATGGCCCAATCCAAAGCGGCCATCCGGATCAAGGTCACCGCCGACAATCTGGGTGACGTGCTGGAAAGCGGTGCGTGGGAGGCGACCACCTTCGCATTCAATGCAGACGGCACCGCAGTCGAGGTCGACAAAGCCGCGGCCTGACCGCTTTCATCCACCAGACACGTAGGGCGGCGCTTCCAGCAGGGAGCGCCGCCCTTTCTCGTTCTACAGAAAGGGACCATTTCCATGGCCGAAACTTCCAAGCGACATCCGCAAGTCGTGTGCTCGCTCGCCATCATCCGCGACCGGAGCGAATTCGCGACACGGTCGGCGATCCGATCGACCGCCATCTTCACCGTCACCCGCTGTCCGGAATCGGTGGCGCGGTTTTCTATCGATCATCGTGCTTTCGACAGGACGACCACCCGGGCCGAGATTCTCGATGGTATCGCCAAACGCATCCCAGCGGATGCAACTGTGATCGCACGCGCCTCGCGCTTCCCGCAGCATTACCTGCGCCATGCGTTTGCCAGCGGCGGGCCGCTGCCACCGGCCGACCTGCAACTGCTGCAACGGGAGCGCCCGGATCTCGATATCATGCCGCTGCAATGCATGAACAGCGTGCTGGAAAAGATCGCCGCTGCCTACCGCATCGAACGCGCCGGCCCCGGTTCGAACATTCTGTCCCGGTCGCGCAGGGCGCCGGACGAATCGCAATGTGTGTGGGCTGCTTACCTGTGGTCGCAATTCTCCCCGCACGAGCGGGCCTCGCTGAGCACGGCGTGGGAAGCGTGGCGAGCAATCGAGCGAGCGCGGCCACTCCCCTTCTGAAGAAGCGCGATGGTGCCACAATGTGAGAAAGGAAAAGCAAAATGGCAAAAACGTATCTTGCGCTCGACGCAGAGTTCTATTGGGACCGAGACCTGCATGAACTGCACCGGGCGATGGATCCCAAATCGCACCGCCGTGCTGTCGCTGTGAAGAAGGTTATGGCCACGGCCGTGTTCCAATTCACTATCGACGAGGATGGCCGGGTAAGCACCGGCGAGATCGGCAGTTGGAGCGAGCGCGACTGGATCGACGAAAAAGGCGTTGTCAGCAAGGTCTTCGATTACCTGCGGGCGCACGACGAAAAGCCGATCGTCACCTATGGTGGGCTCGCAACAGACGTGCCGATCCTGCTCCTTGCAGGTATCGCGCATGGGTTGCGCTTGCCGCCGCAGCTCATAGATCAGCCCGGCAGACGAGGCCCGCGACCGCACCTCGACCTTGGATTGCAATTGAAGGGTGGCGGCCGGACGTGGACCCATCTCAGCCAGCTCTTGCTGCGCATGGGCGTGCCGTTCGATCTCGTTGCAGCGAAATCGAGCGTCCCGCGCCCAGCAAGTGATGCCGCATGGCAAAATCTGCGCGATCACGTCGAACTGGACTGTCTCCTGCTTGCGATTGCGAAAATCGGGTGGCTGGTCGCGCAAGGCACCGATGGCCTGCGGCTGGAACCCGCCATCGTAACACTGATCGAGGGGTTCTTGCGGCGACGGCCGGATCATTCACTCGTTGGCGAATTGCGGGCCTACGCCGCCAATCTGCATGGCATCATCGCCGTTGGGTTCGACAACGCTGCCTGATCATTACCCCCATATGCGCCGGACCCAAACAATTCTGCTATTCTCGGTCCGGCGCATAGGACACTCTGTATCGCAGGATCGCATGATTACGTCTTACTGTGGGTAGGACGTGCAAATATTGATCCACGCCGCCTAGCAGGATTGGAGAAATTGAGTAAGCATCCTGCATGACCGAGGCTCTGTTCAACCGCAAAACCTTAAATCGGCAGCTTGCAGCCACTAACGTTCCGAGCGCGGATCAGCTCAGCATTCTACGCGCGTGGGCTTCTACCATCCGCGACGGCAGCATCCATACCCAGTCAGAAACTGAAATCGAAGACCAGTTCAAGGACCGGATCGTCAGCGCGCTTTTGGGCTACCGCCCGTTCAACGAAACCGGTGAATGGACCGTTGCGTCGAAAGCATCGATCGGATCGGGCGTGGTCGACCTGGCTCTGGGCAATTTCACGCCGGAGAAGAAGGCCATCGTTGCCCCCTTCGAACTGAAGGGCGCACGTACGCGCGATCTCGATGCAATCATGCCGGGGCGCGCGAAAAGCCCCGTGCAGCAGGCATGGGAATACGCCTCCGACAATGTCGGGACGAAATGGGTGCTGGTCTCCAACTACCTCGAAATCCGCCTCTATAGCTATTCCGAAGGTCGGCAATTCGTCGAAACGTTCGACTTGGCGCAAGGCGACGATCCAGCGCTTGCGAAACGGATGCTCCTGCTGCTGTCTGCGGACAGCCTGCTCGGCGGGCGGACTGCGGAAATACTCGCTCAAAGCCGCCGCGAAGATCGCGACATCACCAACGCGCTTTACCTGCTCTACAGGGATCTCCGTGGCCAGCTGGTCGATGCGGTGCGTGCGGATCAAGCAGAACTCGACCCGCTTGATGCGATCAGCGCGGCCCAGACCATTCTCGACCGGGTGCTTTTCATCGCCTTTGCCGAAGACAACGGCCTGTTGCCCGACAACAGCCTGCTGCGCGCGTTCGAACACGCCGACCCCTACACCCCGCGTCCCGTCTGGCAGAACTTCCTCGGCCTGTTCCGCGCCATCGACGAGGGGAATACCCAGCTAAACATCCCGCGCTACAATGGCGGCCTGTTCTCCCGCGATCCGGTCATCCCCGACCTCAACCTGCCCGACACCATCTGCGAGGGGTTCAAGCGCCTTGCCGAATATGACTTCGCCAGCGAAGTCTCGGTCACCGTCCTCGGCCATATCTTCGAGCAGTCGATTGCCGATGTCGAAGCACTACAGGCGCAGGCGTTGGGCGAGGAACCGGTCGAAACCAAAGCCAGTGGCACCAGTGGTCGGCGCAAGCGCGACGGCGTGGTCTATACGCCCGATTACGTCGCCCGCTTCATCGTCGACCAAACGCTGGGCGCGCATGAGCGGGAGATTTTCGCCGACATCCTCGCTCGCCACGCCAAACCCGGTGCGCAGGCCGACGACGATCCGATCAGATGGAAATCCGCCAAAGCGGAGCGGAGCGCATGGGAGGAGTATCGCGACCGGTTGACGTCCCTTCGCATCGTCGATCCTGCCTGCGGTTCGGGCGTGTTCCTGATCATGGCGTTCGACTGGCTGAAGGCCGCGTTGGAACGCGCCAACACAAGGATCGCGGAACTCGCCGGCACCGGTCATATGGGCGACCTCTACGATCCCGACAGCGAAATCCTGACGAACAATCTGTTCGGAGTGGACGTGAACAGCGAGAGCGTGGAAATCGCCAAGCTCAGCCTGTGGATCAAAACCGCCCGGCGCGGCAAGGTGCTCGATAGCCTCGACGGCAATCTGAAGGTCGGCGACAGCCTGATCGAGGATTCCAGCTACGCCTATCGCGAACACGGCTTCGCCTGGAAGGAGGCATTCCCGCAGGTGTTCACCGAGGGCGGGTTCGACGTAGTTCTGGGCAATCCGCCCTATGTGCGGATGGAATTGCTCAAGCCGATGAAGCCTTGGCTGGAGAAACGCTACGAGGTCGTGTCCGACCGGGCCGACCTCTACGCGTATTTCTTCGAACGCGGGGTCACTCTGCTGAAGCCCGGCGGCAGGCTCGGCTACATCAGCAGCTCGACCTTCTTCAAGACGGGTTCGGGGAAGCCGTTGCGCCACTTCCTGCGAACGAAGGCCGCGATCGAAACTGTGGTCGATTTCGGCGACATCCAGATCTTCGAAGGCGTCACGACCTATCCGGTCATCATGACCCTGCGCGCGGGCGCGCCGGAAGCGGACCACGCGCTGGATTTCTGGAAAGTGGACGCGCTGCCCGAAGCCGATTTCGCCGGGGCGTTCGAAGATGCGCGCAAACCTTATCCGCAGGACGCGCTGGGCGATGGATCGTGGGAACTGGAAAGGCCGGCACTGCGCCGCCTGCGGGAGAAGATCGTCGCCGGGCGTCCGACGCTGAAAGACGCTTATGGCTCACCGCTCTATGGCATCAAGACTGGGCTGAACGAGGCGTTCGTCATCGACACGCCGACCAAAGAACGGCTGTGCCGCGAGGATGGGAAATCGGCGGAACTGCTGAAGCCCTGGCTGGAGGGCAAGGATCTCAAACGCTGGCGGGCCGAACCGCGCGGCCTATGGATCATCTACATTCCCAAAAACCGCATCGCCATCGACGACTACCCCGCCATCCGCGACTGGCTGCTGCCGTTCAGGGAGCGGCTGGAGAAGCGCGCGACCAAGCAGGAATGGTTCGAATTGCAGCAGGCGCAAGAGGCGTATTCAGACTCCTTCAGCAGCCCAAAAATCATCTATTCGCGCTTTCTGAAACGCGCCGAGTTCATGTTCGATGAGCTTTTCAACTATCCGAACAATGCACTCTTCGCCATTCCAGGTGCAGGACACTTTCTCCTCGCCATCCTAAATTCTCCGGTCTGCTGGCAGCACCTCCGCTCACAGAGCACCGATTTAAGCGGCGGTTTTTCGCAGGCCGATGCTGCAGACCTCGAGACCTTGCCGATCCCCACCGCCACCGACGAGCAGAAAGCCGAACTCGCTAGTCTGGCCGAAACCGCGCAAGCCGCGGCGGAGGAACGCTATGGCCTCCAGCAGGAGGTCACGCGCCGCATTCCCGACCTCGCCGCCGACCCCACCTCGGCGAAGTTGACCAAAAAACTCAAGGAATGGTGGACCCTGCCCGACTTCCCGGCCTTCCAAAAGGAAGTGAAGAAGGCGTTGAAGGCCGACATTCCGCTCAAGGAAAGAAACGACTGGGACACCTGGCTCAGCGAAAACCGTGCCGAAATCGACCGCCTGACCGACCGCATCCGCACTTGCGAGCGGGAGATCAACGCCAAGGTCTACGCCCTGTTCGACCTCGATGCCGATGACATCGCCTTACTGGAAGGGAAAATCTAGCCAGCGCCGCTCTTGCGAAACCGGTCGTCGGTGTCATGCATCATCGCTTCGACGTGTCGCAGCAGTGAACCATGTGGCTCTCGGCACCAGCGTCCTGCTGCGCCAAAACCCCCGTCCATGCATATGTTCAATAGAACTCGGCGAATTGGCAATTTCGCCAGATAGAAATTGACTTAGCTGGAATAAAGGAACGTCCTAAACCCCCGCGGCGGCGCCGCCTTAGTTTTCGATCTCGGCCCAATGCTCGGAATGGGTTTCTCTTCAACTAATGTCACACGCGAACTCGACCATGCGTGACCCTCCAGTTCCGCAATCTGGATCACGGCTGTAATAGCCCGGCCTTTCAAACTCAGCATGATACTTTCGAGAATTCTAGTCTCGATCCTTGTTATGAATTCGCCTCTAGCTTGCGAGCGGAAGACGATAACCCTTGGATTGCTCCCATGTCTTGGGGTCGCAAAGACGATTTCGCACGGCAAGAAGTTGCTGGCCAAGCCGTGCCTCAGATGGTGCGTGGTTGGCGATCTCGATATGACAGTCATCACGCAAACTTCCGAACTATTGACAGAACTTACGCTGCGCATCCCGGCCAGGAGCAGATCCCACGCGCGAGCGCAGTCGAAGGGGTAGCAAATTGATCGTCGTTTGCCGGGGTATATGCGACGTGACGTTGGGCATTTCGCGCACCATTACGTCAAGCCGTTCGCGCAGCTCCTTGACCTCTCCCAGCGCCAGAGCGCGCCGGTTGTATTTCTTCTGCCCGGTCCCTTGAGACGCATGCCCCATATGCATATCGAGGATCTTCTGCGCGACAGTCGGCGAGGCAAGGACACTGAGATTGTAGGTTCGCTGCGAGTGGAAATCGGCCTTCTTGCCATCGCTCGTTTCGGGCAGCGGCATCACGCCATGAGTAGCGTCCGCCATATACCGCCATGCAATGGCATAGAACCGGCGACCGCCGATTGCAGGCACCTTCTTCCCGTCGCCGCGATACTTTGCCTCTTTGCACCAAAGCTCAGGGAAAACTGGGGTGCATGTCCCAGCCTGATGGTCCTGCTCCTTCGCGATTGCCTCGACATACCTCTGTAATCCCAGTTCGAGAAGCTGAGGGTGCAGCGGCATGACACGGTCACGAGCCTTGTTCTTCAGGCGGCGAAGCTTGTTTTTCTTGACCACGAGGTAGGGCACCTCGCTGTCGAAATTGAAGTCATCGACTTCGAGCCCTGCCCCTTCTTCGCGACACACGCCCGTGTAGGTTGCGATAACTGGAAGCCAGTAAGCCGCATCCATATATACTCGAGGCCGATTATTCGGCCTCAGGCGCTCAACGCTACCGCCGCCACCCTGCCAGAGAGGCAGGGAATATAGGGTGGTCAAATGCTCCGGCGTCCACGGCATGCGGTCAGGGTCTCCGGGATCGTCTTCGACCCGGAGAGTGTATTCGAGGAAATCGACTTCGAGCCTGTCACCGTATTTCAAGCGCCAGTGGGTTTTGGCGAGACGCCTCGACACGTTCTGGAGAATGCTGAGGTCGCGATTAATCGTTCTCGGGCTCCGCTCCATCCCCCTATTAGACGGAATGGCGTTCTCGTCGAACGGGACAGCCATCGCCCCGGACTTGTTCAGCTTGCCCCATGAGAATTTGTTAGGGAATTTGGCAACGGTTTTGGCAAAGTATTTTGCATCGGCCGCGCTCCAATCCCGCAGCGGCTTATCGCCACATATCCATGCAGCGCGTTCACATACCGCTTCTCGTTGACCGTTGTCTTTTTCCCAGCCCTTTTCGTCCTCCAACTCCGCCAAGACCTCCTTCATCACCTCGCTGAAGCGCAGATCGCTCGGGAATGCGTAAATGCTTTCGTCGACAGTTTGAGACGCAGGCGAGGCAGTTGCCAGGTCTCCTGCGACAGATATTGAGGAGATTCGAGATTGATGCCGACCCGCCCACACCTTCCCGATGATCTCGTCATCGAGAAGGGCCATAGCCCCCCGCCCTGATGATCTCACCTCGTCGCTGTCGACCATAGCCGCACGGTGGTGCGCCTCGGCATATCCACGAAGCAGATGCGCACGCGCTTCGCTCACTGTGCCATCGTTGAGCGGGCAGTCGAACTCACCCAACGCCTGCAAGGCTTCATCGCGGCTTACACTGCCTGGCGTAACGAACAGATGCAGCGTCTTCCACAAGAGCAGGATTTCATCGCTTGTCCAGCTTTCGTCGACCTCAGCTTCGAAGGTCTCGAGATCGATGGTTGCGGCATCGTGCGGCACACGTGCCACGATCCGATAGGCCGCTTCCATTATCTTGTGCGTCGCCGCGTGAGGGTGTGTGGCACCAATGGGGGCCGTGAAAGATGCTGTCGCGCGCGCGAGCTCGTCTTTCAGCCCTTTCCGGAACAGCACCTCCTGCTCTTCGATCGTAAGATGGCCGCGCTGTCTTTCCTGCGTGAGCAACATGAATAAGTCGTCCCATTTCGCGGCCAGCCGACGGGCGAGGCGACGTGCCTCGCTTGGGTCGGATGTGCCGAGCGCTATGCTTATAGGACGCTTACAATTGTAGTCAGAAGGCATTCTTCGCCGGAAATGATAACGCGCACCGCGGCGCACGAGATAGCTGTGCTGCCGCATGTCAGCGAACGCGTTCGGCGGATAGGTTCGCCAGGCTGACGGCTATCGCTATGACACAGTGAGAAGCCGTGTGAGAAGCTATGGGTGAAGGTGTGCGCACTACCGCCTCCAGAGTGGCGGTTTTCTGCGGCTAATTCAGAATTGTGGAGCGGGTGAAGGGAATCGAACCCTCGTCGTCAGCTTGGGAAGCTGCTGCTCTACCATTGAGCTACACCCGCAAATCACTGTTTTTTAAGGATTATTTCCGACCCCTCTCGAAGCCTTCCAACAAACCCTTCCAACATTTGGTGTTATCGCGCAGTACTTTTTGGAAGGAAGCCGCGCAAGCCTTGAAATTCTGCGGTTTTCCTTACCCATGTCGTCAGCCTAGAAGGATAGGGACTTAGGTGCCCATGTTTGGAAGTGGGGGCTGGATTGGCGCCGGTTGATGCTCAATCACCTTAACGATCTCGTACTCGGCCTTGAGGCCCTTAGCTCCGCGACTTGAGCGCTCGATTACATCACAAATCAGAATATCACCCTTAGCGAAGCGGACCTCATTTCGATCAACGCGGTCGACAAACTCCCCATCTGACATCGTCACATACTTTGGGCCATGGCCATCGTTCAGACGCCACTTTTGACCGTCCTTGAATGACAGCGAAACTATCGAGAATGCTCGCCGGTAGCGGTTGACGAAAAGATTATCTTCGAGCTCCAGAGGCGCCCTGAACGAGTAGGCTTCGTCTTCCGAGATAGCAATTCCATTGCCTTTGGGACCAAACCGGACGGTCTCAATTCCGGGCTTATCCAGCGGCTCAGCAACAACACCCTCAAGGCTGGCGCGCACCTTTGGATCCATCGCCAAATGATAGACCGCAATTGGGATCTTGATCGACACATTCTCGTCGAGAATGACCTCGACAAACCCTTCTTCCGTCTTTCGAGCGTCTTTTGGAGTGCGCCCACGCAAGAACTGAATGAATTTAACTAGCCCGAAGCCTCCGCCAAGGCCGGTAAATCCTAGCAGGCCGATCAATGCAGCCGCAGCTTGGACGTCGTCTGTTTTCCACCATTGCCAACCAGCGGAAGCCCCGTCCATCAAAAGTGAGAACCAGATTTCGAATGAGCCCTCGGCCGTCGAAGTAACCTTTAAGGAAACCTTCGAGTCCTTCCCGTCGACCACTTTTGCAGCCGCATCGAGAAGCTGACCAAGATGCAATAACGCAGGCGCGAGATCGGCCACTTCCATGTCGCCATCGGCGACCGCTGGCCCATCATATGCCAACACGAACTTTGCTTCACTCATAACGACCCTCGCCCCATCCAGGGACTACATAACTCTTCCAACAAAAAGGGCAAAACTTACCGATATTGGAAAAAACTCACCAAAAAAATGGCAGATTTGCGTTGTTTTCGCAGCTTGGGAAGCTGCTGCTCTACCATTGAGCTACACCCGCGAAGCGGCGCGGCGCTTGCCACGGAAGGCGCGCGCCGGTCAATACAAACCGGCGCGGGCGGCGAAAATCGCGCGCCCGGGGTTTAACGCCGGCCCTTTCCCGGTAGAAGGCCGCCATGACGAACACGCGCGAGTGGGTTAACTGGGCCATCGGCCGCATCGAGGCCGATTTCAACCGATCCGCCGACACGCATCTCATACCGCTGCCGGTCCCCGCGCTGCCCGATATCGCGATCTATCTCAAGGACGAGTCGAGCCATCCGACCGGAAGTCTCAAGCACCGGCTCGCCCGGTCGCTGTTTCTCTACGGCCTGTGCAACGGCTGGATTTGCGAAGGCACGCCGGTGGTCGAGGCATCGAGCGGCTCGACCGCCGTGTCCGAAGCCTATTTCGCGCGCATGCTGGGCCTGCGCTTCATCGCAGTGGTTCCGCGCAGCACCGCGCAGGCCAAGATCGACGCGATCGCCTTCTACGGCGGCGAATGCCATTTCGTCGACGCGCCGGGTGAGGTCTATGCGGCCGCCCAATCGCTCGCCGACGAGCTGCAGGGTCATTACATCGACCAGTTCACCTATGCCGAACGCGCGACCGACTGGCGCAGCAACAACAATATCGCCGAATCGATCTTTGCCCAGATGGCGCGCGAACCGCACCCGGTGCCGCGCTGGATCGTCTGCGGCGCGGGCACCGGCGGAACGTCCGCGACGATCGGGCGCTATGCGCGCTACAACCGTTTCGGTACCGGCGTCTGCGTGGCGGATCCTGCGGGCTCGGTGTTCCACCGACACTGGGACGACCGCAGCGTGGCGCGCGTCGATCATTCGGCCGGATGCATCGAAGGCATCGGACGCCAGCGGGTCGAACCCAGCTTTCTCCCCGATATCATCGACCGGATGGAGATCGTCGAGGACATCCACTCGATCGCCGCCGCGCATGAGGTAAGCGCGCGCCTGGGGCGCAGTTGCGGCGGATCGACCGGCACCAATGTCTGGGTCTGCGCGCGTCTCGCTGCAGAGATGGCGGAACGCGGCGAGAAAGGATCGATCGTCTCGATCCTGTGCGATGACGGCGCGCGCTATCGCGACACGATCTTCGACGACGGCTGGCTGGCGGCGCGCGACCTCGATGTCGCGGCGCCGCGACAGGCCATCTCCGACTTCTTCGAAACCGGCCGCTTCGCCGGCTAGACACCGCATCTCCAGAACAAGGGCTGCCGCATCACATGATCAGCGACGACAGGATAATTCTCGGGCTTCTGGCCCTCGTGCTCGGCTTCGTTTTTGCGACGCGCGACCGCCCCGGCTGGCAACGCTTCTACGTCTTCGTGCCGATCATCCTGGTCTGCTATCTGGTGCCCAGCCTGATGACGACCTTCGGGCTGATCGACGTGTCGGAGAGCAATCTGTGGCCGGTGGCGAAGGACTATTTCCTGCCCGCCGCGCTGTTCCTGATGACGCTGTCGATCGACATCAAGGGCATCCTCGGCCTCGGCAGCAAGGCCATCATCATGTTCCTTACCGCAACCGTCGGCATCGTCATCGGCGGCCCGCTGGCGCTGTGGATCGTGGCGCAATTCGAACCGTCGATCATCGGTTCAGGCGACACCGCCGCATGGCGCGGCTTGGCGACGCTGGCGGGGAGCTGGATCGGCGGCGGCGCCAACCAGACCGCCATGCTTGAAGTTTATGGCTATCCGCTCGAAGGCTTCGCCGCGCTGCTGGCGGTGGACATCATCGTGGCGGAGATCTGGATGATCTTCCTACTCTATGGCGCGGGCGCGCATGAACGCGTCGACCGCTGGCTGGGGGCGGACAGTTCTTCGATCGCGCGGCTGCGCGACACGATGGCGGATTACACCGCCAGCATCGAGCGCGTCGCCAAGGCCAATGACTATGTGCTGCTGTTCGGCGTCACCTTTGCGATCGTGGGGCTCGCGCATCTGCTTGGCGGCTGGCTGGGCAGCTGGTTCGCAGCGGTGCAAGGTGAGGACGCGACGCTCGCGAGCGAGTTCTTCTGGGTCGTGGTGATCGCGACCACGGCAGGCCTCGCCGCCAGCTTCACCCGCGCCCGCGAGTTGGAAGGTATCGGCGCCAGCAAGTTCGGCGTGTTGTTCATCTTCCTGCTGGTCGCGGTGATCGGCACGCGGATGGACGTGACCAAGATCGCCGATGCACCCGCCTTCATGGCGATCGGCTTTATCTGGATGCTGTTCCACGTGATCCTGTTGCTTGGCGTTGCGAAACTGATCAAGGCGCCGTTCTTCTTCGTTGCCGTGGGCAGCAAAGCCAATATCGGCGGCGCAGCTTCGGCACCCGTGGTCGCCGCGGCTTTCCATCCTGCGCTTGCCCCCGTGGGCGTGCTGCTCGCGGTTCTGGGCTATGCGCTGGGCACCTATGGCGCGATCCTGTGCGCCCAGATGATGGCAGCGGTCGGCTAGGCGCGCATCGGAAAGGTTTCAGCTGATACCGGTTGATTTCGGACCCTCCACGCGTATGGGCCGTTGCCAACGAAAGAGAGGATTATCCATGCGTCAGGTAGACCATTTCATCGTCGGCGGAGCAGGCGGCACCGCTACGCGCAAGCACCAGATCTGGAACCCGTCGACCGGCGAAGTCCAGGCCGAAGTCGCGCTGGGCGATGCCGCGCTGCTCGACCGCGCGGTCGCGACCGCCAAGAAGGTCCAGCCCGAATGGGCCGCGACCAATCCGCAGCGCCGCGCGCGGGTGATGTTCGAATTCAAGCGGCTGGTCGAAGCCAACAAGCAGGAACTGGCCGAACTGCTCGCCAGCGAACACGGCAAGGTCGTCGACGATGCGCATGGCGATGTGCAGCGCGGGCTCGAAGTGATCGAATATGCCTGCGGCATCCCGCAGGCGCTCAAGGGCGAGTACACGCAGGGCGCCGGCCCCGGCATCGATGTCTACTCGATGCGCCAGCCGCTGGGCATCGGCGCGGGCATCACGCCGTTCAACTTCCCCGCCATGATCCCGATGTGGATGTTCGGCATGGCGGTCGCGGTGGGCAATGCGTTCATCCTCAAGCCGTCCGAACGCGATCCCAGCGTGCCGGTGCGCCTTGCCGAACTGTTCGTCGAAGCGGGCGCGCCCGAGGGACTGCTGCAGGTCATCCATGGCGACAAGGAAATGGTCGATGCCATCCTCGACCATGAAGACATCGCCGCGGTCAGCTTCGTCGGGTCGAGCGATATTGCGCATTATGTCTACAAACGCGGTGTCGCCGCGGGCAAGCGCGTCCAGGCGATGGGCGGCGCGAAGAACCACGGCATCGTCATGCCCGATGCCGATCTCGACCAGGTGGTGAACGATCTTGCGGGCGCCGCCTTCGGCTCGGCAGGCGAACGCTGCATGGCGCTGCCGGTGGTGGTGCCGGTTGGCGAGGACACCGCCGACCGGCTGCGCGAAAAGCTGATCCCCGCGATCAATGCGCTGCGGGTGGGTGTCTCCACCGATCCCGAAGCGCATTACGGCCCGGTGGTCACCCCCGAGCACAAGGCACGGGTCGAACAGTGGATCGACACCGCCGAGAAGGAAGGCGCCGAAGTCGTGATCGACGGACGTGGCTTCACGCTGCAGGGGCATGAGAAGGGCTTCTTCGTCGGCCCGACGCTGCTCGACCGCGTGACCACCGACATGGAAAGCTACCGCGAGGAAATCTTCGGACCCGTCCTGCAGATCGTGCGCGCGAGGGATTTCGAGGAAGCCGTGCGCCTGCCGAGCGAGCACCAATACGGAAACGGCGTCGCGATCTTCACCCGCAACGGCCACGCGGCGCGCGAATTCGCGCATCGCGTCAATGTCGGCATGGTCGGGATCAACGTACCGATTCCCGTACCGGTCAGCTATCACAGCTTCGGCGGGTGGAAGCGTTCGGGCTTCGGTGACACCGACCAGTATGGTCAGGAAGGCCTCAAGTTCTGGACCAAGGCCAAGAAGGTCACCCAGCGCTGGCCAGATGGTGGCGGTGACGAATCGAACGCCTTCGTCATCCCGACGATGGGGTAATTGCCGCGACCGGCGGTCAGGAGAGAGACGCCATGAAACGATCACTGCTTCCCGCCACCGTGCCGCTGGTCATGCTGCTTGCCGCGTGTTCGGGCGCGTCGGACAATGCAGCCGCTCCCGAACCGGCAGAAACGATGATGCCGGTCGAACCCGACGGCGGGGTCGGCGATGGGGCCGGTCCGCCCGAGGGCTTGGGCACCCCCGCTATCCCCGCCCCGTTCCACGGCGTGTGGGACTATGTCGACGGCAGCTGCGCGCCCGAATCCGACCTGCGCATCGAAATCCGGCCGGAAAGCATCGGCTTCTACGAATCGCTGGGCGAACTGACGGCGATCGACATCGCGTCCCCCGACGACATAACCGTCACGCTCGCTATGGAAGGCGAAGGCGAGACATGGGACATGCAGCGTCGCTTCGTCCTGTCGGACGATGGCGCTACGCTGACACCGCAACCGGTGGGCGAGGAAAGCTTCGAACCCATGCCGCTGAAGAAATGCGAATAGGGAGATCCACCATGCACAAGTTCGTTCCGATCGCACTCGCGCTACCCCTTGCGGCCTGCGCCAATCCGGGCGGGAGCGAACCGTCCGCCCCGCCCGTTCCGCCCGAAGCGGCGCTGGGCGCATGCGATGCCACGGCTACCGAAGCCTTTGTCGGCCAGACCGCAACCGCCGAAACCGGCGCCGCGATCCTTGCCGCCAGCGGAGCCGAAGTGCTGCGCTGGGGTCCGCCCAATTCGGCATGGACGATGGATTACCGCACCAACCGGGTGAACGTGCGTTACGACGAGAGCAGCACGGTTACCGAGATCACCTGCGGATGACCTCCGGGCGTGCCTTCACCGGGTCGCCCTATGAGGCGCAATTCGGGTTTGCGCGCGCGGTCCGCGTAGGCAATCGCATTCTCGTTGCCGGCACCGGCCCGGTCGAGGACGACGGCAGCTCGACCGAAGGCGGCGCAGCGGCGCAGGCCGAACGGTGTTTCACGCTTGCCCTCCAAGCCATCGAGCAATTGGGTGGAAGCGTGAAGGATGTCGTGCGCACGCGGATGCTCCTGACCGACCCGGCGGACCAGGACGCGGTTGGCGCGGTGCATGCGCGCTTCTTCGGCGATGTCCGCCCCGCCGCAACGATGGCAGGCGTCGCCTGGCTTTGCCGACCGGAATGGAAAGTCGAGATCGAGGTCGAAGCAATCATCCAAAGCTGACATCCGCGCCCCTTTTCACCCCCCATTACCATCGCTAGGTCACGCGCCATGACGACGAATGCAGGACAGTTCCAACTCACCGAAGAACAGCTCGCGATCCAGGAAATGGCGCAGCGCTTCACCGCCGACAACATCACGCCCTTCGCGGGTGAATGGGATGAAAAGTCGCACTTTCCCATCGATGTGATCAAGCAGAGCGCGGAGCTCGGCTTCGGTGCGATCTACGTCAGCGAGGAAGCGGGCGGCATCGGCCTCGGCCGCCTCGAAGCCGCGCTGATCATGGAAGCCATGGCCTATGGCTGCCCCGCGACCAGTTCGTTCATCTCGATCCACAACATGGCCGCGTGGATGATCGACCGCTTCGCCAGCGATGAGATCAAAGCGAAATACCTGCCCGGCCTCGTGACCATGGAAAAGGTCGCGAGCTATGCGCTGACCGAGCCAGGCAGCGGTTCGGATGCCGCTGGGCTCAAGACCAGCGCCCGGCTCGATGGCGATCATTACGTGCTCAACGGCACCAAGCAGTTCATCTCGGGCAGCGGTTTCAACGATGTCTACGTCACCATGGTCCGCACCGGCGACCATAAGACCAAGGGCATCACTTGCCTCGTCATCGACAAGGACACGCCGGGCCTTTCCTTCGGCAAGCCCGAAAAGAAGCTCGGCTGGAACGCCAGCCCGACCGCGCAGCTCATTTTCGAGGACGCCCGCGTCCCGGTGGCCAATCGCGTCGGTCCCGAAGGCGACGGCTTCCGCTATGCGATGATGGGTCTGGACGGCGGGCGCCTCAACATCGGCGCCTGTTCGCTCGGCGGTGCGCAGCGCTGTCTCGACGAGGCGGTTGCCTATACCAAGGAACGCCAGCAGTTCGGCCAGCCGATCGCCGATTTCCAGAACACGCAGTTCATGCTCGCCGATATGGCCACCGAGCTCGAGGCAGCGCGCGCGCTGCTTTATCTGGCGGCGGCGAAGGTAACCGACAACGCGCCCGACAAGAGCCGGTTCTCCGCCATGGCCAAGCGGCTTGCCACCGACAGCGGCAGCAATGTCGTCAACAATGCGCTGCAATTGTTCGGCGGCTACGGCTATCTGAAGGAATATCCGATCGAGCGGTTCTGGCGCGACCTGCGCGTGCATTCGATCCTCGAGGGTACGAACCAGGTCATGCGGATGATCGTCGGCCGGGACATGCTGCGCCAGTGACCGCGACCGGCCTTGCCCTCGTCACTCTGATCGTCCCCGATTACGACGAAGCCCTGCAGTTCTTCACCCGGGTGCTGGGCTTCGATCTGGTCGAGGACACCGATCTGGGCGACGGCAAGCGCTGGCTGGTCGTAGGCGGCCAACACGGAGGCCGCATCCTGCTCGCCAAGGCAAGCGACGACACGCAACGCGCCGCAATCGGCAACCAGTTCGGCGGGCGGGTCGGCCTGTTCCTCGAAACCGATGATTTTTCCGCCACGTACGATCATCTGCAGCGGGCGGGGATAGCTTTCGCCGAAGCGCCGCGCCACGAAGCCTATGGCACTGTCGCGGTCTTCACCGATCCCTATGGCAATCGCTGGGATCTGATCGAATACGAGAAGCACAATGACTGAACAGCTCCACACGCACATCCACGCCCGCACCGGCCATATCTCGCTCAACCGGCCCAAGGCGCTCCACGCGCTTACGCTCGACATGTGCCACGCGATGAGCGCGGCGCTGACCGCATGGGCTGCGAATGAGGCGGTCGAGGCGGTGATCCTCGATCACGCAGAGGGCCGCGGCTTCTGCGCGGGCGGCGATATCAACCTGCTGCGCAACTCGGCACTGAACGATGACGGGGAAAGCGGCCGCGCATTCTTCCACGATGAATACCGGCTCAACCACCAGATGTTCGAATACGGCAAGCCGATCGTCGCCTTCATGGACGGCATCACCATGGGCGGCGGCGTCGGCATCGCGCTGCCGTGCAAATATCGCGTCGCGACCGAGAACACGCGCTTCGCCATGCCCGAAAGCGGTATCGGCCTGTTCCCCGATGTGGGCGGCGGATGGCACCTGTCGCGGCTGGGCGGGCGCTTGGGGCAATTCCTCGCGCTGACCGGTGCCCGTCTCGACGGCGCCGAATGCGTCTGGGCGGGTATTGCCACGCACTACCTTCCGGCCGAGAAACTCGCGGAGGCGAAAGCGCGCATCATCGAGCATCCCGACCGGATCGGCGGGATCCTGTCCGAACTTGCAGTGACCCCGCCACCCGCGCGGATCGAGAGCAATGCCGGGCTGATCAAGAAGCACTTCGCATCCGATCGGTTCGAAGACATCCTCGCCAGCCTCGAGGATGAGGATAGCGAATGGGCGGCGAAGGAGCTCGCCACGCTGCGCAGCAAGAGCCCGCAGACCTGTAAGGTCGCGCTGCGGCAGCTGGCGGACAGCGCCAAGCTCGACAGCTTCGCCGACAATATGCGGATGGAATATCGCATCGCCAGCCGCGTGCTAACCCGGCCCGATTTCGCCGAAGGCGTGCGCGCGGTGATCGTGGACAAGACGAATGACCCGGAATGGGATCCGGCAACGCCCGAGGGCGTGAGCGAGGAGCTGATCGACAGCATCTTCGCCCCGCTTCCCGAGGGCGAGGAATGGACGCCGCTCCAACGGTGAATTTCGTCGCCCCTGCGCCGGCAGGGGCCCAAAAGACGTCGCGGTTCCGCGTCGCCTGTACGTTTTCTAGGCTCCTGCCTACGCAGGAGCGACGATGGAGAGAGAATTTTGGCTTACGAAACCATCACTGTCGAACAGCGTGACGCGGTCACGCTGATTACGCTCAACCGTCCCAAGGCGCTCAACGCGCTCAACAGCACGATCCTCGCGGAACTGACCGAGGCCTTTGCCGCCTATGAAGCCGACAAGAGCCAGCTGTGCGCAGTTCTGACCGGTTCGGGCGACAAGGCGTTCGCTGCCGGCGCGGACATCAAGGAAATGAGCGAGAAGGCCGCTGCAGACTTCTACCTCGAAGACTTCTTCAGCCCCTGGACCAGCGAAATCGTGAAGAAGACGCGCAAGCCCTGGATCGCGGCCGTCAACGGCTTCGCGCTCGGCGGTGGTTGCGAACTCGCAATGATGGCCGATTTCATCATCGCGAGCGAGAACGCCAAGTTCGGCCAGCCCGAGATCAAGCTGGGCGTCGCGCCGGGCATGGGCGGTTCGCAGCGCCTGACCAAGGCCGTGGGCAAGTCGAAGGCGATGGAAATGTGCCTTACCGGCCGCATGATGGATGCCGAGGAAGCCGAGCGCAGCAATCTGGTCGCGCGCGTCGTGCCGCATGACACACTGCTCGACGAAGCGCTGAAGACCGCCGCGCAGATCGCCAGCATGCCGCCGATGGCCGCGATCGCGAACAAGGAAATGGTCAACGCCGCTTTCGAAACCAGCCTCGACCAGGGCCTGATTATCGAGCGCCGCATTTTCCAGATCCTCGCCGCCAGCGAAGACAAGGCCGAAGGCATGGCAGCCTTCGTCGAGAAGCGCGAAGGCAAGTGGAAGGGTCGGTAACCCGTTTCGGGAATTGCCGCTTTCCTACGCGACCCGCGAGCTGATACCTCCGGGGGTCGAGAGGGCCGAACAAACCGGCACTTCGCCGCCCCGGCCCGGTGTAAACTTCGCAGGAAAATTCGGTTCTGCAACAACACCTTGCAGAACAGAATTAGGGTGACACGGTGTCAACTTTGTCAATTTCGTCACCCACCCGAGAACAATGCGCAGCAAAATGCGAGAGGATGGACCAATGAAAATCGCCTTTATCGGCCTCGGCAATATGGGCGGCGGGATGGCCGCAAACCTCGTCAAGGCGGGGCATGAGGTAAACGCCTTCGATCTTTCGGAAGAAGCGCTGGCGGCTGCCCGAGACAATGGCTGCACCACTTTCACCGACGCGTCCGAAGCCGTGCAGGGTGTCGACGGCGTCGTCTCGATGCTGCCCAATGGCGGGATCGTGAAATCGGTCTACGAAGGCAGCGTAATCGGCAAGGCCCCCGAAGGCGCAGTTCTGCTCGACTGCTCGACGATCGATGTCGCCACCGCAAAAGAGGTCATCGCGCTGGCCGAGGCTGCCGGATACGACATGGTCGATGCGCCGGTGTCGGGCGGGATCGCGGCGGCGAATGGCGGAACGCTGACCTTCATGGTCGGCGGAACCGTCAAGGCGTTCGCGCGCGCCGAAGAGGTGCTGAACGCGATGGGCAAGGCGGTAATCCACGCGGGCGATGCGGGCGCGGGCCAGACCGCCAAGATCTGCAACAACATGCTGCTTGCGATCTCGATGATCGGCACTGCCGAGGCGATGAAGATGGCCGAGAAGCTCGGGCTCGATCCGCAGAAGTTCTACGAGATCAGCTCGCAGTCCTCGGGCTATTGCTGGTCTCTGAATGCCTACACTCCCCTGCCCGGCGTCGGTGTCGAAAGCCCGGCGGACAAGGATTACCAAGGCGGCTTCGCGACCGGGCTGATGCTCAAGGATCTCAAACTGGCGATGGACGCGGCGCAAACCGCCGATGCCTCGACCCCGCTGGGCCGCCACGCGAAGGAGCTTTACGAGCAGTTCGCCGAGGACAATGCCGGGCTCGATTTCAGCGCGATCATCAGGTCGCTCTGATCTCTTCCAGCACCCGCGCGAGCCATTCGCGCGGCGCCTTGCGACGGCCGATATCCGCGACGAATTCCTGCCCGCGCGCGACGCTTCTCAGTTTCCCGCCGCGAAGCCAGCGATCTTCGCGGTCGTGATAGCTCAGCCCCCCGCGCTTCAGCCAGGCGGGCCGCGACCACACAGACGGCGGGCCGCCGGGCACCGTCAGCCGCAAGGCTTCGCTCGCGGTGTTCGCTTCGGTGCCCGGGCCACGGTACACCACGTCGTTGCCCGTGTGCAGTGCGATGGCATGCGGGTGCTTCGCCTCGATCAGATCTTGCGGCACGCTGTCCGACAGATCGATAATCTCGGCGATCTCGCAATAGCCATAGATCCGATGATGCGGTTCACCGCCCGCTTCACGAAACAGTCCGAAGAAGAGGAAGACATCGCCTTTCGCCACGCCCTGATTGGCAAGATGCGTTTGCGCGGCCCCGCATTGGCCGAACAGGCAAAGGCCATCGCCGGTGAACATCGGATCATGATGGCACAGGTCCTCCGCGCCGAGCTTACCGCGGCTGGCATGCGCGGCGTGATCGCCCAGCCCGAGATCGCCATAGGTGGTGTGCGAGGCCTTGCCCGCGGGGATCGGCAGGCTGACGGGTCGTCCCGCGACGATCGGCGAGGGTCCGCCACCCGAGGCGCTGTCGAACCCCTTGCGGGAGAAGATAATTCGCACGTCATCCTAGTGCCTTAAGCGGTCGAGAGTGACAAGCGCGCGCATCGGTCCTATCTGCCCGCGCATGAGAAGCGAAAACGATGGCAAGGTCACCGCCCTGATCATGGCGGGCAAACGCTCGGGTGTGCTCGATCCGCTCGCCGAACGCGCAGGCGTGGCGCAGAAGTGCGTCGTGCCGGTCGGCGGCATGCCGATGATCGAACGCGTCGTCGCCAATGTCGCGGCCAGCCCGCAGATCGGTGAAATCCGCGTGGTCGCACACGAACCCGACGAGATCGCCGCCATTCCGTCGATCGCCAAGCTGCAGGCCGAAGGCCGACTGGTGTTCAAGCCGGGGGCCTTCAACCTGGTCGACAGCGTTTTTGCAGGGGCCGAAGGTGCGGACTATCCGCTGCTTATCACCACCGCAGACAATTGCCTGTGGCTGCCCGAGGATTTCAGCGAGTTCGCCGACAAGGCGATCGCCAGCAAGGCCGGAGCCGCCGCGGCACTGGCGCACAAGGAAGACGTCCGCGCCGCGGACCCGCAGGGCCAGTCGCGTTTCTACGAGTTTTCCGACGGCGGCTATTCCAATTGCAACGCCTACTGGATCGGCTCCCCCGAAGCGCTCTCCGCTGCCGAGATCATGCGCGGCGGGGGACAGTTCGTGAAGTTCCCCGGCCGCATCGCCAAGGCGTTCGGCGTCATCAATCTGATCCGCTTCTTCCTCGGCTGGGGCACCAAGGAAAAGCTGTTTGCGCAGGTTTCGCGCCGGTTCGGCTTCAAGCTCGTCCCGATCGAGATGAGCCACGGTCATTGCGCCATCGACGTGGACAATGAACGCACCTTCGAAGTGACCGAGAAGTTGCTCGCGAAGCGGCTCGCCACCGCCTGACGGGCACGCCGTAATGCAGCGCCTGCTCAAGAACATCGGCTGGCTCCTGACCGGGCGCGGCCTCAATGCGGTGTTGAGCATCGTCTACCTCGCGCTTGCGACGCGGACGCTCGGTCTCGACAATTTCGGCTATTTCGCGATCATTCTGGCGCTGGGCCAAACCGTAACCGGCCTCGCCAATTTCCAGACGTGGCAATTCGTCGTCCGCTGGGGTGCCGACGAACTGGCCGATGCGACCGGCTTCGCGATCGCGCTGGATCTGCTTTCGATGTTGCTCGGGCTGGTGCTGGCAGCCGTGCTGGTTTCGACCGCGCCGCTGTGGCTGCCGTTGCCCGACGATCTGTTACCGCTGGCTTTCGGCTATTGCGTCGTGTCGCTGCTGGCGATCCGCACCACACCTACGGGGCTGCTGCGCTTGCGCTTCGCCTATGCCCGCACGACCGCTGCCGAAGCGACACAGCCCGTGGTGCGGGCGGCGGGTGCGGCGCTCGCCGCTCTGACCATGCCCACGGTGACCGGCTTCATCCTGGCATGGGCAGCGGCCGAGGTCGCCGTCGCCGTGGCGCTGTGGATCGCGGCTGCACGCCTCGAACCGATCCATCTGTCGCGGATCAGCCTGCGCCACATCCCGCGTGCGCATCCGGGTGCGTGGAGCTTCGTCTGGTCGACCAATATGACCGGCAGTCTCAATGTCGGGGCGAAGCAGGTGCTCATCCTGCTGGTCGGCGCGATCGGCGGTGAAACCGCAGCCGGTGGTTATCGGGTCGCCAGCCAGCTCGGTCAGGCGCTTGTCAGCCTCGCCCAGACCGTCTCCAAGGCGATCTACCCCGAACTGGTCCATGCCAAGGAAACGGCGCATGCCATGGCGCGGCGCATGGCCAACATCGCGCTGATCGCGGGCGTTCTGGCGGTGCTGGTCACGCTGTTCCTCGGCCGCCCCGCGCTCGCCCTGATTGCAGGGCCCGAATTCCGCGTATTCTGGACCATGGTGATACTCGCGATAGCGGGCGCGATCGAACTGGTCGGCGCGAGCCTTGAATCACTGCTCGTGAGCGCGGGCCGCGCTGGCACGGCCTTCCTTATCCGCGCGATCCCGACGCTGCTGGGCTTGGCACTGCTCGAGGTAGCGATGGGCTGGAACGGGCTGAAAGGCGCTGCCTTCACGGTAATGGGTGCGTCCGCCCTGTCGGTGCTGGGCTTCTGGGTGGCGATCATCTCGCTTTCGCAGATCACGATCACCGTCAAGCCGAAGCCGGAGTTGCCGTCCAAGCGCTAGCGTACGCCCAGCGCCTCGGCCTCGGCTTGCAGGCGCGCGGCAGCCGCGGGATTGGCGGCGACCGCATCGGCCAGCGCTTTGCGCGCGCGGTCGGGCTGTCCGAGCGTCATGCGCGAGCGCATCAGCATCACCCAGCCATCCACATTCGCCGGACTTGCGCTGAGCTTCTGCTCGAGACTGGCAACCATGCCCTCGGCCATCTGCCGCTGCTCGCCGGGGGGAATGGCCGATGCGGCAGCGATCTGCGCGGAAGTGGGCCCCGGAATGGCGCCCGTCGCCGTCAACCGTTCGCCAGCCGATACGCCTGCGCCAGCGCGAGCGGCCTGCACCCGTTCGACATCCGCGTCGATCGCGATGCCGTTTATCCGCCCGACCTGTTCGATGGTCCGCACGAGATCTCCCTCCCATGGGGCACCCGGCGGCGTATCACCCAGCAGCGACAGCCATTCGTCGAGTGCCGCGCGATGGTCGCCATCGAGATCGCGCTTGACCGCAAGGAAGTATCGGGCCCGCGGATCGTCCGCATCGATCTCGACGGCCCGTTTAAAGGCGGCAAGCGCTTCGGGGGGCAATGGGTCCCGTTTGCTGTCCATGACCAGCGCCTCCCCCAGCGCCGACCACAGTACGGCCTCACCCGGATCGATTTCCGCAGCCTTGCGATAGGCCGCAGCCGCAGCGCCATATTCGCCCTGTTCGAAACGCAGGAAGCCCAATTCCTGCCAGGCGGCGCCATCATCGGGCGTTTCGGCCACACGTTCTTCCAACCTGTCGAGCGGCGTCCCCAATTCGGCGTCGTCTGCTGAGATCGAATCGGTGCTCAGCGAGCGGTATCCGACTGCCGCCAGTATTGCTGCCAATGCGAGGCCGAACAGCAGCACGCCCCCTTTGACCCGGTTTCCAGACTGTGTCTCGGCCATGCCAATCCCCCTTCATGCATGGCTATCGCGGTCGGTCGAGACAAGCAATTGCCTCTGCCCGTCATTTGCCTATGATGCTGCCCCACAAGATAAGCGGGTTCGCAAGCCTCCGGGGGGGATTGCGTTGGGCGATAAGGTACGCGTTGCGATTGTAGGGTCCGGTCCTGCCGGGCTGAGCGCGGCTGCGCATGCGGCACAGCGCGGCATGACCCACATATTGCTCGAGAAGACCGATCATCTGTCGGACACCATCTTCAAATACCAGAAGGGCAAGCACGTCATGGCGACGCCCAGCAATCTGGTGTTGCGGAGCGACCTCGATTTCGACGCCGGCAAGCGCGAGACAATTCTCGACACCTGGGACCGCCAGATCGCCGAAGGCCAGGTCAATGTCCGCACCAACGCCGATGTCACCGGGATAGCGGGTAGCGCCGGAGCCTTCACCCTGTCGCTGAAGGACGGTTCGGTGATCGAAGCCGAAGCGGTCGTGCTGGCGATCGGGACGCAGGGCAATCCCAACCTGCTCAAGCTTCCCGGCGCGGATCTGCCGCACGTCCAGTACCAGCTCGACGACCCCACCGAATATGTCGACGAGCATATCACCGTGATCGGATCGGGGGACGCCGGGATTGAAAACGCGCTCGGCCTCGCCGCCGACGAAGCGCAGGGCAATGTCGTCACCATCCTCAACCGCCGTGCCGATTTCGCGCGCGCCAAGGGGGCGAACTTCAAGCTGCTCGAGGAGGCCGAAGCCGATGGTCGTATTCTCGTGCGACGGGAGACCAGCCCGATCGAGGTTCGCGAGGGCGAGATCGTGCTCGAAACGCGCGACGGGCAGGAGACGATTCCCTGTCACCGGATCATCGCCCGCACCGGTTCGCAGCCGCCGCGCGCCTTCGTCGAGCAATGCGGCGTCGAATTTGCCAGCGACGATCGCGCGGCCTTTCCCAAGCTGACGCCGAGTTTCGAGACAACCCAGCCGGGCATCCACGTGATCGGCGCGCTTGCGGGTTATCCGCTGATCAAGCACTGCATGAACCAGGGCTACGACGTCATCGAGTTCCTCAATGGCAATACCGAGCTCAAGCCTGCCGACGAACCGATACTCGCGGAAAAGTTCGCCGATCTGCCGGGGCGGCGGACGGTGGATGAATGGCTCGAGACGTTCCGGTCGCAGGTAATCATACTTCAGGAACTCAGCCCCTTGCAGATGCGCGAGCTGATGCTCGACAGCACGGTGCATGCCTATGGTCGCGATGAGGTCATCTTTAGCCGCAACGAGCCGGGCTCGTCGATGTTTGCCATCGCCGAAGGCTCAGTGCTGGTCGAGGTGGATCCGTCCGACAGATCGGTCACCGTGCCGATCGGTACCGGGTCCATCTTCGGCGAGGTCGGACTGATTTCCGGCCGCAAGCGCGGATCGACCGTTCGGGCAGCCGAACCCACGGTGGCGGTCGAATTCTCGCGTCTCGCCGCGCTCAAACTGTTGGCGACGGCACCGTCGGCCAATCGCGCGGTCAACCGCATCTCGATCGAACGCCAGGTGCTGCAGATCTTCGGATCGGGGCTCACACCGGAAGACATTGCAGAGCTGGTCGAAGCTGCCGAAGTCGTGAAAGTACCGGCGGGCGAAGTGGTGATCGAAGAGGGGGCCGACGACAAGGACATCTACATCGTCCGGGTCGGGTCCATGGTGGTGGAGAAAGATCTGGGCGGCAAGCCGGTGTTCCTCTCCTATCTTCCCGCGGGATCCTATTTTGGCGAGATGGCCGTCATCGACGGATCGAAACGCAGCGCCAGCGTGCGCGCCGCGATCAAGAGCGAGGTTATCCGCTTCCCCGGCGAGGCCTTCAACGCGCTGCTCGATGCCAAACCCGATATCCGCGACCGCGCGCTGAGCGACATGGCGGCGCGGCGCGAGATCAACGACTTCGTCGAAAGCCGCAAGGCCAGCTTCGGCGGCGCAGTCGACATGTATTCGCAGACCGCGCAGTTCCTGGTCGACAATGGCCTCGGCGAAGCCACCGACGTCCTGCTGATCGACGAGAAACTGTGCGTCGGCTGCGACAATTGCGAAAAGGCCTGCGCCGACAGCCACGACGGATTGAGCCGGCTCGATCGCGAGGCGGGCAGGACCTATGCGCATCTTCACGTGCCGACATCCTGCCGCCATTGCGAGCATCCGCATTGCATGGCCGATTGTCCTCCCAATGCGATCAAGCGTGGCCCGGATGGCGAGGTCGTGATCGACGAGACCTGTATCGGTTGCGGCAATTGCCAGCGCAACTGCCCCTATGGGGTGATCCGCATGGACGCCAAGCCGCCAGCCAAGCCCGGATTGCTCAACTGGCTGCTGTTCGGCGCTGGGCCGGGGCCAGGCGAAGCCAGCTACGCCTGGCGGAAGAACAAGGCTGCCGCATCGGGCGAAACCGCCAAGCTGGCGATCAAATGCGACATGTGCAGCGGGATCGAAGGTGGCCCCGCCTGCGTTCGCGCGTGTCCGACCGGTGCAGCGATCCGGGTCAGCCCCGAACGCTTCCTCAGCGTGGCACGGCTCGAGGAAGGGGTCGACTGATGGTCACGCTTTCCCCCCGCGATCGCGATGCAGGCTATGCCGAGATCGAACAGCGCCGCTCCGCGAGCCATGAGAGCTTTCTCGCGCATCGCGCCTACTTCTGGGCGCGGGTGGCCGGGTTCGCGAGCCTCTTCGTCATCATCACCTACCTGCTGATCGATGTCGAACCGAGGCACAATGGCGGCAGCTGGTACGGCTACACGCTCGGCACCATCGGCGCGGGACTGATCGTGTGGCTGGCATGGCTGGGCATACGCAAGCGCCGCCCCACACCGGGGAGTTGGAGCCTGAAGGCCTGGACCAGCGCGCATGTCTATCTGGGCCTGTCGCTCGTGATCGTCGGTACGTTGCATACCGGCTTCCAACTCGGGTGGAACGTCCACACGCTCGCTTGGGTGTTGATGATGCTCGTCATCATTTCGGGCGCCTACGGCATTACCGTCTATGCCTCGCTGCCCCAACGCCTGTCGGAAAACCGCCGCGAGATGACGCGCGAGCAGATGATCGAGAGCCTTACCACGATCGACAAGCAACTCGAGGCAGCAGCCCAGCCCCTGACCCGCGAGGATGCCGATAAGGTCATCGCCGCGCTTGAGCAGGATGTATTCGCTTCGGGCATCCGCGCACGGTTTGCCGGCGCCGGGAGGGTGGATGCCACGCGCCGCGCGCTCGAGCACATTTCGACCGACCGCGCCTATGACGATGATCCCGACGACCTTGCCCAGCGCAAGGTTCGCGCGCTGCTCGGCAAGCGCGCCGCGCAGATCGACCAGATCCGCCGACAGATGCAGACCAAGGCCCTGCTCGAGATCTGGCTCTATATCCATGTGCCGCTGACGATCGCGCTGCTAGCCGCGCTGACCGCGCACATCGTCAGTGTCTTCTATTACTGGTGAGGAGCGCGCCGTGACATTCCTCATCCGGACCATCGATTACACCGCCACCGGGCGGGAAATCGTGCGCGATCGGTCTGTCGAGAGCGACCGGCTGAGCATCGGCCGCGCGACGACCAACGACGTCGTGGTTGCAGACCTTGCTGTCGAGCAGCACCATGTATCGGTATCAACCGGCGACCGCGGCCAATTGTCGATCGAGGCAATCGGCAATCGCGACTTCACTCTCGACGGGCACCGGCAAACCTCGGTCACGCTCGATCCGGCGCGTGGTGGAGCGCTTACGCTGGGTCTCTACACGCTGACCTTTGGACGCGAACCCGACGGCAAGACGCTGGTCACCGTCACGCAGGAGGAGCGCGAATTCGGCAATCGCGACGCCATCCGCGGGTTCGACCTCGCCAGTGCCATGCCAAGCAAGCGCGCCGCGGCGTGGATCGGCGTGCTCGTCATACTCGGTGCGTTCCTCGTGGTACCGATCTGGAGCAGCTTGGCGCGCGAGGACAAGCAGGCCGGTGCAGATGGCATCGACCAGGTGGCATGGGATGCCAGTTGGAGCACCGGCAAGCTCAGCCTTGCGCACCACTCGCTCGAGAACAATTGCGAGGCCTGCCATGTCGAACCCTTCGTCTCGGTCCGCGACGAAACCTGCCTTTCCTGCCACGAAGACATCGGCGATCATGCCGACAGGTCGCGGCTCGCCACTTCGCGCGGGCCGATGGGCACGGGCGAGGCGCTGCTGTGGCAGGTGGCGGCGACCTTCGGCAAGGAAGGCCCCGAAGCCTGCACCACCTGCCATACCGAACATGAAGGCGCAGGCCGCATGGAACCCGCAGCAGAGCAGTTCTGCTCCAGTTGTCACGAGGACATGGACGCTCGCCTCACGGACACCGCGCTGGGCAACGCCCACGATTTCGGCACTGCGCATCCCGAGTTGCAGGCATTGGTGCACACCGCACTAGGCGATGACGGGCGCAGCCGCGTCATGCTCGACGGCAAAGCGCGCGAGCAGAACGGTTTGCGTTTCCCGCATGCCATGCATCTGTCGGCGACCAATGGCGTGGCGCGCATGGCGGATACGCTGCCGGCTTATGGCGAGGCGCTGGTGTGTTCCGACTGTCACCTTCCGACCGACGACCGCAATGGCTTTCTACCGGTGGAGATGGAGGGCAGCTGCGAAAGCTGTCACAGCCTCGTCTACGACAAGGTCGGATCGACCTTCCGCAGCCTGCGTCATGGCGATGTGGCGCAGATGCGCGCGGACCTGATGGCGATGGACCGCGCGCCGCGCCGGCCGGTCACGCAAGGGCTGCGTCGCCCGGGCGAGTTCAAACGCGGGGGTCGCTACTTCCAGGATTTCGGCCGCCCGGCACGCAATTACACCGCCGTGGCGCAGGCGCTATCGGATCAGGGCGTCTGCGGCGAATGCCACATTCCGTCCGGAGACGGGGGCGTCATGCCGGTCTTCCAGCACAGCGACTATTTCCTCAATGCGCGGTTCGATCACGAAGCGCACGAGCAGGAAGACTGCACCACTTGCCACACCGCAGACCAGTCGGACAGCGCCACCGACTTGCTGATGCCCACTCTGGCGAGCTGCCGCGAATGCCATAGCGGAGCAGAGGCCGTTCAAGCAGAGGTCCCGTCGACCTGTGCGATGTGCCACAGCTATCATCCGCCGAATTTCGGTCGCGGCGGCGACGGGCCGCAAAGCCCGGCACCTGACCGCGTGGCGCACGTCCTGCGCCCGCAGAGAGGCACGGAATGACCGGCGCGCAGAAAGCCGGCGCCACGGTGGGAGAATGCCCTTGCTGATCGCCCAGTTGACCGATGTGCATATCGGCTTCGATCCGGACGCACGTCCGGAGGAGCTCAACCGGATCCGCTTTCGTGCGGTGCTGGACCGGCTGAAGACTGCGCCGCACAAGCTCGACCTGCTGTTGCTGTCGGGGGATCTGACCGATCATGGCGATCGCGACAGTTTCGACAAGATCGCGGCGGTTCTATCGGACATCCCCTGTCCGATCCTGCCGCTGGTCGGCAACCATGACGATCGCGAGGAATTGCTCCGCGCCTTCCCCCAGACACCGTGCGAAGACGAGTTCCTGCACTATGTGGTGGAGCGCGACGGGCTGCGGATCATCTGCCTCGACACCTTCGAACCCGGTCGCCACGGCGGTGCCTTCTGCGAACGTCGGCGCGACTGGTTGCGTAACGAATTGAAGAAAGGCGGCGCGCGCCCTTGCGTCATCTTCATGCACCACCCGCCGATCGCAAGCGGGATCGACTGGATGGATCCCGCCCCGACCGAACAATGGATCGTCAATTTCGGCGATGCGATCGACGGCTTCCAGGATGCCATTCTGGCAATCCATTGCGGCCATTTGCATCGCCGGGTGCATGCCCGGTTCAAAGGTATTCCCCTGGGCATCACGCCATCGGTAGCGCCGCTCGTCGCGCTCGACCTGCGCCCGATCGACGAAGACCGGGCCGACAATCGCGCGCTGATTACCACCGAGCCTGCAAGCTATGCGCTGCATTTCTGGAACGGGGAAGACCTCGTGACCCACTACGAAAGCTGCGGCGAATGGGATGTACTCGCCCATTTCGGTGAGCACCTGAAGCCTATGGTCCGTGAAATGAAGGCCGAGCGCCGCTAGAGCGCGGGCCGACGCGCATTTCGCCGCGCTTCTTCACCCTCCCAGCTTCACGAAGTCATTCGCCGGGTGCGCCCGCGTCCCTATCGAGCCCCGGGCCGCGCCCGCCCACCCATGCAGTCATGTCGGGAATGTCCGACACCTTCCACGGCACCCCGGCGCGGGTCAGGAACAGCTTTTCCATCTCCGCCCGGTTGAACGGCCGCGATCCGAGCCGCCCGAACACAGCCATCTGCCCGCCCGTCTCATCGACCCCCCGGTCGCGGTCGAGCCCCTTGCTGAGCGACAGCGCGGCGCCCTTGGTGCGCGCCCAGGCGATCAGTTCGGGTTTTGGTGCGGGGCTGAAACCGTAGAAGTTCGGCTGGCTGTCCGGGGTGGTCAATTGCAGCACCTTCAGCCCGTTGCGGCCATCCGCCACATAGGCGAACAGCGTCGCATTGGTCGAACCGACGATAACGTCCTCCGCATCGTCGAGCGTGCCGTCGAGCGTCACGCGCTGGTAGAGTTTGGGCGCCAGCGGCTTGGTCACATCAAGGATGACCAGGCCGTCGCGCTTGGCTGCGACATAGGCATAGGTGCGCGCAACATAGATCCGCCGCGCATCGGCTAGCGGAACCGTCGCCTGCGGCATCGCTACCGGATTGCGCATGTCGGTCACGTCGAACAGCTTCACGCCTTCGGCGTCGATGACCCAGAGATAGCGGAACTGGATGGTCGAGGCGCGGACATCGGTCAGCGCGCGCACCGCCATCAATTGCGGATCGGCAGGATTGGCGAGATCGATTGTCACCAAACCTGCATCGGCAGCGATATAGGCGATATCGCCCGCCAGAGTGACATGGCGCGCGCCTTTCAGGATCCCATCCGGGTTCCACGCCGTGGAGCCATCGGCAAAGCGCGTGCGGTCGAGCTTGTTGTTGCGGAACTCGCCATCGGCCATCGTTTCGACATTGACCAGTACCAGCCCTTCGACCGCGTCGGTGATCACGGCATAGTCGTAAATCGGCCGCATCGGCTGTTCCTGGTTTACCTGCAGCAGCGTCATCGGTGAGCCGTCGGCATTGAAGACGGGGTTACCCTCGGCATCGCTCACCGGCGTCTGCGCCATCGCCTTGTTGCGGTCGGGCCGCACGGGCTGGTTGGTCGCCAGCGCCATGCAGGTCGCATCGGCGGTTTTTACATGCGTATCGTGCCCCGCCGCGCTGAATGGTGCGGTGAGGATGCGTTCGGATACGCCCTTGTTGGCGATCGAGGCCACGTCGTAGACGCGGAACCCGCCCTTGCCTTCGGCCACGAACATGTATTCGCCGCGCAATTGCAGGCAGCCGACACCGTCGCGCGTGCCCTCATGGACATTGGCGAACTGTTCGAAGGCCTTGGTCTCGCCCCCGACATCCTCATCGAACGTCTTGCCACGCACCCAGTCCTTGAGTTCGCGATCGTTGTCCTCGACATGCATGCGCCAGTAATCGGGATAGGCATAGCGATGCAGATAGCTGCCCAGCACCGCTTGCGGCTCGTCCCATTCGGTCACGCGCACCGCCTCGAAGCCGGTATCGAGACCCACCCACGCATTCAGTCCGACGAAGTTGACGAAATTCGTGCCGAGCAGCAGCAGCTGGCTCATGATGGCATTGTTGTCGTCTGCTTCGGAAAGGTGGCAATCGCTGCAGGTCTTGGTTTCGGTCAGCCGCACCGTGTGCGGGAAATGCGGCGCGAACGCCTGGCTCGAATATCCACTCGCCGCGACCGGCGGTTGCTGCACGTAGATCCGTTCGCGGTTGATGTTGGTCGAAGACAGCACCAGCGCGCTGGTCGAGCGGATCGGGGCGACCTGATTTCCCTTTGTGGTCTGGTGACGGCCGAGCTGGAACATCTGATCGCGCGCCACCTGCGGGTTGTAGGTCGCAAAATTGCGCGTTTCCTCAGTGCCGTAATGGTGTGACTTGGTCTTCCAGTTCGCCTCGATCGGCAAGTGGCAGCCGCCGCAACTGGTGGTCCATGACAGATGGCAGGTGAAACAGGCCATTTCTTCCGTGCCATGCGCGCGGTCTTCGGGCGCGATGCCGGTGCCGAATTCGAACAGGCCGGTTTCCGCGCCCTGCTTGCTCATCAGCTTGGCGCGCGCCGATTTTGCGTTGAATTCGCGCGATTGCGGGTCGACGCTGTCGCGCGTCAGGCTGACCTGCCATTCCAGTTCGGGATCGACGATCGAGCGTTGGATCAGAACCTGCCGGCCATCATCGCCATAGGTCCATTCGAACCGCCGCCGGCCGTCGGGATTGCGCAGCAGCGAAAGGTCGGTGCCCTTCGGCGGTGCTGCAGGGCCGCTGGTTCGCAGGCTGGGATAGGCATCGGCAGTGCCGTGGCAGTCCTTGCAGCCGATCTCCACCGCATTGGCGACCTCGGTGTAGATCAGGCCGTTGCCATGGCTGTCCTGCGCGAAATGGCAATCGGCACATTGCAGGCCCTTCTCTGCGTGAATGTCCATCATGTGGACGGTCTTGCCCGGATTGACGCCCGGCTCGACGAACTTGCCCTCATCCTCGCGGCGCCATTTCTCGGGATCGTCATGCGCGACGATATTGCCGTCCTTGTCGAGCAGATTGCCCTCGCGGTCGCGCTTCAGGATCGCGCGGAAATTCCACCCGTGTCCGTGATAATCCGCGAATTGCGTGTCGCTGAGTTCGGGATTGAGATCGTAGACATTGCGCAGGAAATCGATGTCCGCCCATTTGCCCTTGGGGGCCGCGGCTTCGGGATTGCGATCGAGCACTGCGCGGATTTCCGCGGCCGTCGGATATTTCTGTTCCTTCGGCCACATGTGTGGCGCGTCGGATTCGTAATCCCACATGGTGTAGCCGAGATAGGAATTCAGGAAGATGTTCGGCTGATGCATGTGGCAGTTCATGCATTGCGCGGTCGGGATCGAACGCGTGAACGTGTGCCGGATCGGGTGCCCGCGCTGCTTTTCGCGCTCGTGATCGGGCGTTTGCGAATGATCGTTAGCGCCGGGCTGCTTGACACTTCCGTGGCCGCCCGCGTGGCTTTCGTCATGCCCGCCCTCGTAGAGTGAAGCGATGGTGGGATCGACTGTCGCGCTCTGCCCGTCGCGGCCGTACTTGGCATAAATGAGCGAATGGCGCGGCTCGCGGTCGTTGGCATAGACCACATGGCAACTCGCGCAGCCCGAATGGCGATAATCGCCCGGCTGGTCATTCGTCCCCATGAACCACATGAAGGGATCGTTCAGCCGGGTCTTGTGGATGTTGAGCACCGGGATCGCAACGCGCAGGCCGGTCCCCGGCCCCCGGTTGGACTGTTTCAGATCGGGCCGCCCCGGTTCCTCGAGCCGCTGGATCAGCCCGGTGGGGTTGGGGATGCCGACCTCGGGGAATTGCGAGGCGATATTGCGCCCGCCGCGCTCGAACACGCGAAACACATCGCCCGGCGGGATCACGTGCCATGTCGGCATCGGATAAAGTGCCGCCATCGCGCCGCGATCTTCCTGCGCGTTGGTGACAGTACCGGCGGGAACGCCGGGGCTTTCGATCTTCGCGGGCTCGCCATCACGCGTGTAGGCTTCGCCGAGGATGTAGCGTTTGAACGGCAGGATGCCATTGTTGTACGAGGCGCCACCCCACAGCATCGCGCCGGTGGCCATGATCGACCGTTCGGCCGCCTCGATCGTCTCGATGTGGCAGGCACCGCAGGCTTCGCGCGCCACGCGATAGTCGCTGGGATTGACGAAACGGACGAAGACCGGGTCTTCCTTGTTGAGCAGCGCGTAGCTGCGTTTCGGGTTGGCCGAGGACGGCCAGTGCCAGCTTTCGGGATATTTGGGCAGCACATGCGCGGCATCGCGCGCCGCAACATAGGCGGGATCGTCATGTGCCAACTCGCTATTGCCGAACACGTCGGCGTTTCCGCCATGGCAGTCGACGCAGCCCAGCCTGACGGCCGGGGTCTCGTGCATGGTCGGCTGGTCGGTGCGCACGTGGCAGGAGAAACAGCCATCCGACTTCGCCGCCATCTGCGCTTCGGTCTGGATGCGCGGGGCCGGGGCAGCGGTCACGAGGCTGTAATCGCGCTTGACCGGCTTTTCCTTTTCCGCGGCGCGCAGGCCCACCGCCCCGGCAAGTAACATCAGCGCAATCGCAAGGAGAAGGCGGGAGAGGCTGCGCATCAGTAGGTCAGCACCACATTGGCGAGCACCGAGTAATAGGTGCCGGGAGTGTCGAGCGCGGTGAACAGGTCCTCGAAGCCGGAACCCGAGACCAGTGCCGCACCCGACAGACGGAAGACGATGTTCTGCGTCGCCTTGGGTCGCCAGATCGCAGCCGCGGACAGATCCCAGCCGATGGCCTTCGGGATCGATCCCTCATTGCGCAGCGCCTGCAAGGTCGCGGTGTTCTCGAACCACAGATGGTTGGCATTCGCCGAAAGGCGAAATTCGGGCGTGATGTCGAAATCCGCGCCCGCCCCCACCAGCATCAGGCCGGGATTGTTGAAGTTGGACTGGCCCTGCTCTTTCGAACTGCGCAAAGAATTCAATATGCCGTTGCGCCCATTGACGCTGATCGCCCGGCCCCCGCCCGCAAAGGGAATGGTCTGCCGAATCCAGTACGACGTATCGGCGCCCGCAAAGACGGGGTTCTCGAAAATCGCGTCATAACCGTTCTCGACGTCGTCATAGGGATCGCTGTCACCGCTGGCATAGGCCGCGGACAGGCGGAAGCGCATCCAGTCGCGATCATAACTCGCCTCGAGCGCAGCGAAATACGCGCTGATGTCGGCGCGCTCGTCGGTGAAGAAGGAATTGCGATCTTCGCCGAAGGCATAATAGGCGCTGCCCGTCAGATTGATGCGCCCGATGCGGCCGTCGGCATTGTAGCCGAGGTAGAAGACGTCGTAGTCGCGCCCGCGCAACGAGCCCAGCAGCGCTGGTCGCACGGGAAACCCATTGTCGTCGATCTGGACGTCTTGGGCCTCGCGGTTGGCATTCCACACGAATGTCAGCTGGCTGGTCAAAGCGGGGATCAGGAAATCTTGGCGGTAGGCATTGACGTAGAAGACGTAATCGTCGCGCGGCGTCTGCAGGACCGCGTTGAGCCCGCTGTTGGTGTCTTTCTCGAGCCGCCAGAATCCGCCGAAATTATACTGGAACCGGTTGTTGTCGCGCGTGCCGAAAAAGCGAATGCCCAGCTGGTTGTCGTTGAACAGGAACCCGCGGAAGTCGGCTTGGAACGGCTGGATGCCGATCCGCACGCTATCGAAATCGTAGCGGTCGGAAACATTGCGGAAGTGATAGTCGAAGAAAGCTTCCTGCACCCCGACGAAATGGTCGAAGCGGTGCGAAGGCTTGCTCGGTTCGACGAACAGCACGCGGCGCTCGGGGACGTCGACATAATTGATGTTGCCCGCCAGCGTGACGCGGTATTCGACATCGGGCGGCTTGTAGGCGGTGCTGCCCTTGAGCAGTGCTGCGCCGACGATGAAGGTCTGCGACAGGACGTAGCTGGCATCCTTGCCGAACACGTCGATGCTGTCGGGGCGCTCGGTCGTCTGGACCCCGACCGGGATCGGGAAAGTGCGCGGTTCGAACACCGTGTCGCTCACCGCATTGACGATGAAGAACCAGTCGTCGCCGGTAATCGGCAGCCATGGCACCTTGTCCGGATTGATCGGCCGATCGCCCTTGTAGGTGTTCTGATTGTAAGGATCCCACCAGCGCTCCTTCACCACCCCCAGGCTCTCGATCAGCCGCCAGCGATCGGGAACGGGCACCTGGTCGACCGGAAACGCCTCGGGCGGCGGCGCGCGCACCGCGCCGACATTGGTCTGGGTAACCTCCTCGGGCAGCGGCTCGGTGTAATCGGGGCGGCGGCGACCTTCGATGATTTCATTGTCGACCGCGGGCGGTTCGGCGGGCTCGGCAACCACCACCGGGCCTTGTTCGGCAGGAGGCGTTGCGGGCGGCAATTCGGCCTGCGCCGCGAGCGCGATTGCCATCGGGCCGAAGGCGATCGGCAGCGTCACAGCCCCTCGCAGACGTTCTGGCGCGGATCATCGAGAAACGGCGCGAAGGGGCAATTGACATAGCGCAGGCGCACGTTGCGGCCATTGACACTGACGACGATGCGGTCGGCACGGATATCGACCCGCGCATTGCCGATCCCGCCAACGCGCTGTCCGGCGTTATGCAGTCCGAGGAAACTGACCATGTCGTCCTGGTCGATCCCGTCACCCGACACGCCGATACCGCCGACCAGTTCGTCGCCGCGATAGATCGGCACCGAACCGGGGAAGATCTGGATGCCATTGCCGATCCGCTTGCCCCCGCCCGGCGCATCGGGAAGCTGCGTGCAGCCCCGCGGCGTATCGGCGCTCGCGCCGCCTGAGATCACGAAGCCGAGATGTTGCACCAGATTGGGCAGGATCAGATCGGTCTGCAGCCCGGTCATGAACGGACTGAACTGGCCCGGCCGTTCGACCGAGAGCGGGCCGGCGACATCGCCCACCTCGCCATCGGGGAAATAGGGTCGCGACAGATTGCCGCCCGAGCGGTCGGCGAAGGCAAAAGTGCCTGTCAGCGCATTGGCATCGCCAAGGAAACTGCGCACGCGCTGGACATAACCGGCCACGGCCCCGCCCGCGGCCTGCATTTGCGCCGCGGCAACGCGGTTGGAGAAGAAGGCCGCGGTGCGCGCCTTCTGCAGCGAAACATCGGTCCCGAATATCGGGCCGTCGGGCGAGCGCACAACGCCAAGGATCGCACCATGCGTATCGACCATGCTGATGCTGGCCTGCATGCGGCTGTCGAGCGGGCGGCGGATCTGCGCGCGCGATCGGCCGAGCACGGCGAAGGCTTCTTCCAGGACCGCGCGGACTTCGGCTACCGTCAAGGGGTTGGCCACGCTCGCCGCATCGGTACCGGCGCGGATCGGGAAGCGCGGCGTTCCCGCGCCATCGACCAGTACGTAGGCGTCCTCGCTGGCGAATTCGGCTGAAGTGCTGCGGCGGATCCCCGAGGCGGCAGTGCCATAGGCTGTCCCGGCGCGGATTGTGCCGTCGTTGTAACCGAAGACTGCGACCAATGCCCCTGCAGGACCATTCACCGCGCCGAAACTGCCCTGTAGCGGGCCGAGTTCATCGGCCGCCGCGTCGCGGAAGCGCAGGCTGGTCCCATCGACCGGGATCCGGTCGGCCTCTATTTCGCGCGGGGGGGTGAAGCCCTGCGTGCCCGCGAGGGCCGCAAACTCTTCCGCATCACGGTCGAGGTCGAGCGTATCGGGATCGAACCCGTAGTCACCATCCCCGGCGACTCCGATGCCGCCAACGACCACCCCGTCCTTGTACAGCGGAAAGCCGCCCGGATCGGCTGCCAGGCCAAGCGGCGAACGCTGTGGCCCGATCATCCCGTCGCTCATCCGCGCGGACAGGTCGGAGCAGGGCAACTGGCTGAACTGCACGCCGAACAGCGGCCCGCTTTCAAGTCCAACCGTGGTCGGGGCGGGCGGAAAGTGCTCCTGCACGATCTGGCTGGCAGTCCGAGTGGAAAAGGCGTTGCCGCTGCTCGACAGATAAGCGCCGGTGACCGCCTTGGCGATCGCCGCTGCGGCAGTCGGGACTTCGACCCCTTGCAACCCTACCTCTTCCCCCGCCGCTGCACGACCAGCGATTGTACGACGGCTGATGCGCGTGTTCGCGGGCGAACCGGTCATGGCGAAGACACCGAGCACATTGCCTACGCGGTCGACTACGGCGATCGTCGCTGGCAAGCTGCGGGACTGCGCTTCGCCGACGGCTTGCGCAATCACACGCTGGACGTCTCCGACCGTAAGCGAACGCTGGAGCGGATCGACGAACAACCTCCCGCCGCTGGTCGGGGTAGGCGTCGGCGTCGCGGTCGGGGCCGGTGTACCGCCCCCTCCGCCAGAGGAATCGCCGCCGCCACCGCAAGAAATCAGCGCGAAGGCCAGGGCCCCCGCGAGGCAGCAATGGGCACCGCGCCGCATCAGCGCAGGCTCCCGATCGCATTCGTCGCAGACGCCAGAGCGGTACGGAATTCGGCCGGGCGATAGGTCTCGGGCGCGGCCACGGCGGCATAGGCCCGGTTGATGCTCGCGCGGATCCCCGCCGCAGCCCCCACGGTCACGCTGCGCTCGCGAACCAGCGCATTGAGCAGCGTATCGATCGCCATCACTGCCTGTACCGAACCGGCATAGTCGGTGAAACGCGGCGCTGTCGTGGCCGAGGCGATGTTGGCCACCACGCGGTGGATGTCAGCCCCATCGTACGAGCGGGCCGCGAGTGCTGCGGACAGCGCCTGCGCGCGTCCGCGCAAATCTACCGCCGCAGCCTGCGCCGCTTCGCGATCTTCGCCCATTGCGCGATGGAAAGCGGTGCTCGCGGCGCTGAAGGCTTCGCCTGCAGCAGGCGCGAGTGCGCTGCTTACCGCAGACAGCATGATGATGTTTTCATCGTTGAAGGGAGGATTGCCGAAGGGGATCGGGCGGCCGGGATTGGTTTCGAAGGTCAACCTGCGCGCCGGCCCATCGGTAATCGCACGATGGCAGCTGTGGCAGTCGTAGAAGTAGAGCTCGGGGAACATGCCGCGCATGCCATATCCCGGGCGCGCGAACAGATCGGTGGCGCGGGCTACCGCTTCGGCCTGCCCGACGGCCCATAGCCGCAGGCTGTCGGTGCGACGCTTCCGCCGGACATAGTCGACGTCTTCATCGTGATGCTGCTGCAATGCCGAGAACAGGTCGAGTTCGAACGATATACGCGGGTGGCCTGCCGCCATCATCGAATGCGTGACGAACTGCCCCGTCTTGGCGCTGCCGTAGTGGCAATCGAGGCAGACATTGGCGCGCACTTGCGGATCCTGCAGCGGCACCAGACCGGCCCGGACATTCGACGCGTGGCTGGCACCTTTCTCGTAATGGACCTGCAACCAGCCTTCGGCGGCGCCATGGCAGCTTTCGCAGCCTACCCCATCGCTGGTATGGAAACGCGCGCCGCGGCGCGACTGCGGCACGTAGGTGGCGTGGCAACCCAGGCACGCGGGCGCCGATGTTGCGGCCCCGAGCCCGAGCGACTGGGCAATCTGGCGCCCGCGACGGCTGGCGAGCACCGAATAGGCGCGGCTGTGGGCGCCGCTTGCCGAGGACGGTTCCTGCCAGCTTGCGATTTCATCCTGCCGGACGATTGCCCCGTTGCCTTCCGATCGGCCATGGCAGGTCGATCCCGCGCAGGTCGCGACCCCTTCAAACCGCGCACCCGATGCCTGCGCCTGAGCGGACGAGGGTTCAGAGCCGGCTAAGGCCAACCATCCTGCAAGGACCAGCGATGCAGGTGCGAACAGGCGCAGGGCCCCGCCCCGCATCCGCAGCCAGCTTGCAACCTGGCGTTCCATCGGCCCTCCCCATTCGCCTCGTGTCATGCTGCCGCCCCCGCGACAGCCCCCCATTGCCCCGTACCGCGGGGCCACCGGTCACGCGTCAGCTCGCCAGCTTGTCACTCAACAGATCCAGTTGGGCCGAGCAGCCCTGTTCGGCGAGCAGCACAGCGAGATCTTCCGCGTTGTCGGGCGTTTCTGTCAACGATACGAACTCGACGCGCTGCTTGGGCCCGCCCGCCGGACCCGAAAGGTCGTACAGCGTGTTGTGGGTCAGCGGCAGCTCGTCGGCACTCATGGTCGCGGTAGCGTTGCCGTCTTCGAACATTACGTGGATATGGAAATCCGACACGGCCGAACCCAGCACCCAGGTCTCGCCGCCTTCGACCGAAGGGCGCCAGAAGGTCAGTTCGGCACTGCCGGGCAGACAGAATTTGCCCGGCTGGCTGGTATCGATGTTCCACAGATTGGTGTTGGTGGCCTCGCTACTGGCGCCGCCACGCACCGCCCCGGTGCGCACCCGCGCGCCCGAGCGCTGGCGGGTCAGCATGGCGAATGCGGTGCGCTTGCTGGCTCCGCGCGCACCCACGCGATGCGTGCCCGGACCGGTGATCACCCGTGTCCCGCTCGAGGTCAGCACGGTGAGACTGTCGCCACTGCGCAGCGTTACGCTGGAGGCATCGTCGAGCTTTTTGCCGACCGGATAGGTGCCTGCCGAAGGGCCGCTCGATTTGACCACCACTCCGGCCTGTGCCGGTGTGGCGACCAGAAAGCCCAGCGCCGCGAGCGAAGCCGCCGTGCCCGAAACAATTGCTTTAACCGAGGACATATGCCCCTCCATCACCCAGATTCTGCATGCGGTATAACAGGTTTTTCAAGGCCGCGTCATGCGGATGGCGGGCTGACACATCACGCACGATGTCGATTGCCTTAGCATCGCCGTTTCGCGCCGCCTTGTATGCATCCGCCAGCCGCTGCCGGTCAGGCGCGGGAAAGTCCGGCGCGGGCTCCATGAGTTCCACCGGCTTCGCGCGCCCGCGCAGGACGACCGCACCCATGGGCCGCCACCACTCCATCCCCGACCTGTCGGCGAATTCACGGCTGGCCATGACACTGGACTCGAGAGCCTTGTTGGCAGCCTCGAGCCGAGCCGCGGTATTCATGCTGTCACCCAGCGCCGTGTACTGGATGCGGTTCTCGCCGCCGAAATTGCCGACGACCGCTTCGCCGTAGTGCAGGCCCACCCGCGTTTTGCCGATCTTCGGCAGGGTGGCATCCATCGCCGCGACTTCCTCGCGGAACGCCTCGCCCGCTCGCCACAGCGCATATCCCGCGCGAGCCGCGCGTTCGCCATCGTCGGGCCGCGCGATCGGCGCGCCCCAGAAGGCAACCACGGCATCGCCCACGAACTTGTCGATCACCCCGCCATGTTCGAGCACCACGTCGGACAGCATGTCGAGATAGCGGTTCAGCAGCTTGGCGACCATTTCCGGCTCGATCGCATGGCTCATCTTGGTGAAGCCCTCGAGGTCCGAGAACAGGACGAAAAGCTCCTTCTTTTCACCATGCAAGGCGAGCAGTTGCGGATTGTCGAGAATTTCCTGCGCCATTTCACGCGGCAGGTATTTGCCCAGCGCGCCTTGCGCGAAATTGCGCTGCACCGCGCCGCTGGCACGCGCCGCGGAAACGACCGCGGTGAAGGCGACGATCCAGCCCAGCAGCCACCCCGCTGCAGGCACGCCAAGCGTTTCGACCCCGCGCCATTCCAGCAGGAAAGGAAGCCCGATGAACAGCGCGAACTGGCCGACAACCAGCGTATAGATGCGCCAACCGCTCCATTCGAGCAGCCCGGTCAGCACCGCCGTCGCAACCACCAGCAAGGCCATCGCCCAGAGCATCGCTCCCGACAGCGGGCGGCGGCGCTCGCCATCGAGCATTTGCGCGATCATGTCCGCATGCACGCGCAATCCCGCGGGGTTTTCGCCGATCACGCTGGAAAGCGTCGTCTGCACGCGGTCGTAATCGATGATGTCACCGCCGACGAGGACATAGCGTCCCTCGATCTGCTCGCGCAGCATCGCCCGCACTTCGGGGATTTCCATCAGCACCGGATCGAGGAAATTGTCGATCTGCAAGCGGCCATACATCGGCTCGTTCTCGAACGCCGGATGGCGGTAGCGCAACGATCCTTCATATCCGGGAAAGGCGCTGTCCGCTTCGCCGGCCTCACGCAGCATCGCCCGGCCCAGGACGGGCGGCAGATCCGGCTCGATACTCGGCCATTTGCGCGTCACCCCGTGCGTGTTGTCGAGCCTGATGCTGGCAGGCCGGGCATTGCTGCCCTCAAGCTGGGCGAGAAACTCCTCGAGATAGACCTGCTGGTCGTAGACGATATCGGCCTGATTGGTGGCGAAGTTGGCATAGCCGACCAGCGTGGGCGTCTGCATCGCGCGCAATGTCGCGATCAATTCGGCATCTTCATCCTGCGGCTGGTCGAACAGGATATCCAGACCGATCGCCTTGGGTTCCATATCGTCGATGATCCGCAGCGCCCGCGCGAGCATCCCGCGATCAAGCGGGGAACGCTTGCGCGCATTGATCAGCGTCTGATCGTCATAGACGACCATGGTGATGCGATCGTCCTGTTCGATCCGGTCGGCCAGAAGCGAACTGCGCAGATCGTAGAGCGCCCGCTCGGCATCGCCGGTACCGGGCGTCTTCATGTCGGTCTGTTCGGCACCTTGCGTGCGGAGCGCTTGGGGAATGGCCTGCCAGGGGATGTCCCAGCTGAACCGCGCGATCAGCAGGGCAAGCAGTACCAGCAGTGCCGTGAGCGCCAGACGACGCGGCCCGGCCTCGCGCACATTGCGCCAGCCGCGAAGCAGCAAATTATCGTCCCTGTCCTCGCTCAAACCCCGCCTCCCTGCGGTTCGTCGAGCGACCCCCTGATTGTTATCGGGGCGGTTCTAGAGCAGCCACACGGGGGAGCAACCCCCTTGCGTCACGCCATGTCCAGATCGTTCCAGGCAAGCACCGGCTTGCGTGCGGCCTGGGTTTCGTCGAGCCGGCGTCGCGGGGCGTAGTGCGGCGCGCTCTTCAGCGTGTCGTCGCCAGCTTTCGCACGTTCGGCGACGCTGCGCAGCGCGGTGATGAACTGGTCGAGCGCGGCCTTGCTCTCGGTCTCGGTCGGTTCGACCAGCATCGCGCCATGGACCACCAACGGGAAGTACATGGTCATCGGGTGGTAGCCCTCGTCGATCAGCGCCTTGGCCAGGTCGAGCGTCGACACATCCTCGGCGAAACCCTTGTCGCTGAACAGCGCCTCATGCATGCACGGGCCACTCGGGCCGAAGGGCGCATCGAGCACGTCTTCGAGGCTTCGCAGAATGTAGTTGGCATTGAGGACGGCATCCTCCGCCACCTGCTTCAGCCCATCGGCACCATGGCTCAGCATGTAGGCCAGCGCGCGGGTGAACATGCCCATCTGGCCATGGAAGGCGGTCATCCGCCCGAAGGCCTCGGTGTGCTCGAATTCGTCCGCGTTCTCTTCCTCGACGAGGTGCACCACCCCGTCCTCGGTGCGCGCGGTGAACGGCAGCGGTCCATAGGGGCTGAGCGCTTCCGACAGCACCACCGGGCCCGAACCCGGACCGCCACCGCCGTGCGGGGTAGAAAAAGTCTTGTGCAGGTTGATGTGCATCGCATCGACGCCGAGGTCGCCGGGGCGCACCTTGCCGACGATCGCGTTGAAGTTCGCGCCGTCGCAATAGACGAAACCGCCCGCCGCATGCACCGCATCCGAAATCGCTTTCATATCGCGTTCGAACAGGCCGCAGGTGTTGGGGTTGGTGATCATCACGCCCGCCACGTCGGGGCCGAGCCGCGCCTCCAGCGCCTCAAGATCGACACGGCCTTCGGGGGTCGCGGGAATATCTTCGACCTTGTACCCGGCGAAAGCGGCGGTGGCGGGATTGGTACCATGCGCGCTTTCCGGAACGAGGATGACTTCACGCGCATCGCCGCGCGCTTCCAGTGCGGCACGGATGCACAGGATACCGCACAATTCGCCATGCGCTCCCGCCTTGGGGCTCATCGCGACGCCGTGCATGCCGGTGAGGTCGAGCAGCCAGAAGGCAAGCTCGTTGATGACTTCGAGCGCGCCGCGCACCGTGTCGACCGGCTGCAGCGGGTGAATGTCGGCGAAGCCGGGCATGCGCGCGACCTTTTCGTTCAGCCGCGGATTGTGCTTCATCGTGCACGAACCGAGCGGGAACAGGCCCAGGTCGATCGCGTAGTTCTGCCGCGACAGGCGCGTGTAGTGGCGCACGGTTTCGGGCTCGGACAGGCCAGGCAGGCCGATCGGCGCAGTCCGGTCGAACCCGCCGAGGCGATTGGCGCCGCCCTGCGGTTCGGGCAGGTCAACCCCGGTGGTCTCGACATGACCGATTTCGAACAGCAGCGGTTCCTCGAGCATCAGGGCACGATTGCCGGTGGCTGTATCGGGTCCGCTCATCGCGTTGTGCCCGGTGACGGGAGTGCCGGGCTTCCAGCCGGATGCATTGGGCGTGCTCATGCCAGCACCTCCTCGAGTGCGGAGGCAAGCGTTTCCACGTCCTCCTCGGTGGTGGTTTCGGTCACGGCCACCAGCAGGCCGTTGGCGAGAGCGGTATTGCCCGGGAACAGACGTCCGAGCGACACGCCCGCCAGAATGTCGCGCTTGGTCAGATCGCGCACGATCGCGCGCGCATCGCCATCGAGCAGCAGGGTGAACTCGTTGAAGAACGCATCATTAAGCACTTTCACCCCCGGAACCTTCGCCAACCGGTCGGCAGCCATGCAGGCGAGGCGGTGGTTCTCCATCGCAAGGGCGCGCAGCCCCTTTTCGCCGAGCAGGGTCATGTGGACATTGAAGGCCAGCGCGCACAGCCCCGAATTGGTGCAGATGTTCGATGTCGCTTTCTCGCGGCGGATGTGCTGCTCGCGCGTCGAAAGCGTCAGCACGAAGCCACGCTTGCCCTCGGCATCCACCGTTTCGCCGCACAGCCGCCCGGGCATCATGCGCACGTGCTTTTCGTCGCGCACCGCAAACAGGCCGAGATAGGGCCCGCCGAACTGCAGACCGACACCGATCGACTGGCCTTCGCCGACGACGATATCCGCGCCCAGCTCACCCGGCGAGGCGATCGCGCCCAGCGCCACCGGCTCGGTGTTCACCGCGATCAGCAGCGCGCCTTTCTCGTGCGCGGCATCGGCGATGCGCGCGAGATCGGGCAGGCGGCCTAGGATATCGGGATACTGCACGACGACGCAGCTCGTGTCCTCGTCGATCCGGGCGATAAGGCCGGCGTCATCGGGCGAAGGCGTCAGGCTCGGCGGAGCGCTGGCAATTTCGTCATCGGTGAACTTCGCCATGGTCTTCACGACCTCGGCATAATGCGGGTGGAGCGCGCCCGAGAGCACGACCTTGCGCTTCTTGCCGCGCGCCACGCGCCCGGCCATCGCCACCGCTTCCCAGCAGGCGGTCGAGCCGTCGTACATGCTCGCATTCGCGACCGCGCAACCATACAGCCGCGCCACCTGGCTCTGGAACTCGAACAGCATCTGCAGCGTGCCCTGCGCGATTTCGGGCTGGTAGGGCGTGTAGGCGGTGAGGAATTCGCCGCGCTGGATGATGTGGTCGACGCTTGCGGGGATGTGATGCTTGTAGGCCCCCGCCCCGAGGAAGAACGCCGCATCGGAAGCGGCGAGATTCTTCTTCGACAGCCGCCGCATGTGTTTTTCGACCGCCATTTCGCTGGCATGCATCGGCAGGCCTTCGATCGGGCCGGCAAGCCGGGCCGCTTCGGGAACATCGGCGAACAGCGCATCGATATCGGGTGCGCCGATCGTGTCGAGCATCGCCGAACGGTCGGTATCGGTCAGGGGTAGGTAGCGCATCGAATTTCCTCGCCAACCCCCACTCGAGCAGGGGTTTCAGTCGGTTGCGGTCGACCGGGTGGTCCGCGGCCCCCGCCTTTGCGGGGACCCGCGCGACCTCAGAGCCCGTCGCAGAAGGTCTTGTAGGCGGCTTCGTCCATCAGTCCGTCGAACTGCGACTTGTCGCCAATGGTCATCTTGAAGAACCAACCGTTCTCTTCGGGCGACGTGTTCACCAGTGCCGGATCGTCCTCGAGCGCGTCGTTGGTTTCCATGATTTCGCCGCTGATCGGCGCATAGACGTCGCTGGCGGCCTTGACGCTTTCGACTACGGCGGCGTCCTTGCCCTTGTCGATCACGCTGCCGACATCGGGCAGTTCGACAAAGACGATATCGCCCAGCTGACCCTGCGCGTAATCGGTGATGCCGACCGTGGCGGTGTCGCCCTCGACGTCGATCCATTCATGTTCGTCGGTGAAGTAACGGGCCATTTCGATCATTTCCCTCTGTGATAGCGATGGGGCACGAAGGGCAGTGGTGCGACCTTCGCGGGCAGTCTCTTGTTACGAACCTCCACCTCGAGTTCGGTTCCCTCCTGCGCCAGCGCCGTGTCCACGTAACCCATGGCGATGGGCCGTTCGAGCGTGGGCGAAAATCCGCCCGAGGTGATCCGGCCGACCTGCGTGTCGCCCGAGAATATTGGCGCGCCCTCGCGCGCGGGCATACGTCCCTCGATGGTCAGGCCCACACGTTTCTGCGGGGGGCCGCTTTCAAGCACTTGCATGACCTTGTCGTGGCCTATCCAGCCCCCTTGTTCGCGGCGCTTCTTGCTGAGCGCGAAGCCGAGGTTGGCGGATACCGGGTCGGTTTCGGTGGTGATGTCATGGCCGTAAAGCGGCAAGCCTGCCTCGAGACGCAGCGAATCGCGGGCGCCGAGGCCGATGGGACGAACTTCGATCTCGGCGCACAGCCGGTCGGCAAGGCTCTCGGCGAATTCAGCGGGCACCGAAATCTCGAAGCCATCTTCCCCGGTGTAGCCTGCGCGCGTGATCCGCAGCGGCCATTCGCCGAAATCGTGACAGACGCTTTCCATGAACACCATGTCGTCGATAACGTTGCGCATCACGCGATTGAGCGCGGTCGCCGCATTCGGGCCCTGCAGCGCGATCAGCGCATGTTCGTCCATGTGGGTGAGCGTGACATCGTCGTCGAGGTGTTCGCGCAGATGGGCGATGTCGTCCCATTTCATCGCGCCGTTGACGACGAGGTAATACGCCGGATCGCCCCAATGGCCTTCGGTCCCGGCTTCTTCATCGCCCTCGATCCACGGCGTCGCATTGGTCACCATCAGATCGTCGAGGATACCGCCGTCCTCGTTCACCAGCAGCGAATAGCGGACCTTGCCAGGCTTGAGCGAGGCAATCGCGCCCGGAAGCAGCTTTTCGAGTTCTTCGGCCGCCTTGTCGCCGGTGACCATGAGCTGGCCCATATGGCTGACATCGAACAGCCCGGCCTGCTGGCGGGTCCAATTGTGTTCGACCACGATGCCTTCGTACTGGATCGGCATGTCATAGCCCGCGAAGGGGACCATTCGCGCACCCTTGCGGCGATGCCACGCATCGAGCGGCAGCGTTTCGATTTCGGCAATCGTGTCTTCGGTTTCGTCGCTCAAGTCCCGTCCCTCGCAAGCATGGGGGCGCCCCTAAGCGGTGCGCCTTCAACCCCATGCCCCCTCTGTCGGGAAACCTGAGAGACTGGCGCACATATGGGTGCGCTTACCCCTTCGGTGGTCGCACGAGAATCGCGCGACGCTTTCCAGAGTGTCGATGGAGCGCACGGTCCGCTTAGCCTGAGAGTTTCCGGGGCGGTTGCTCCTTCGGCGCCGGATGGACGCCGCCACCCGGTCTCTCCCGTGCGCGCCTGCTGCAGAATCGCTTCCACGGCCGACGCGAACGCCCTGCGCGATTAGCGCGCGCCGGTCAATCCAGGTTCGGGCGCAGCCAGCGTTCGGCAGTGGCAATATCCACGTTTCGCCGGGCAGCGTAGTCTTCCAGCTGGTCGCGGCCGATACGTGCCACGCCGAAATACTGCGCTTCCGGATGACCGAAATAGAAGCCGCTGACCGCAGATGTCGGGTACATGGCGAAATTCTCGGTCAGGCTAATTCCCGTATGCGCTTCCGCGTCGAGCAGATCGAACAGGATCGGCTTGAGGCTGTGATCGGGACAGGCGGGATAGCCCGGAGCTGGCCGGATACCGCGGTATTCTTCCTTGATCAGCGCGGCATTGGTGAGCTGTTCCTGCGGCGCATAGCCCCACAGATCGGTGCGCACGTGCTGGTGCAGCCGCTCGGCGAAAGCCTCGGCGAAGCGGTCAGCCAGCGCCTTCAGCAGGATATCCGAATAATCGTCCTTCTCGGCGAGGAAGCGGCGTGAATGCTCTTCGATGCCATGGATGCCGACCGCAAAGCCACCCAGCCAGTCGCCTGCGGGATCGATGAAATCGGCAAGGCACATGTTGGCGCGCTCGCGTGATTTCTTCACCTGCTGCCGGAGGAAGGGCAGCACGGTATGCGTTTCGCCTTCGGCATCGTGGAGGACCACGTCGTCGCCATGGCGTGCACAGGGCCACAGGCCGGCGACGCCGCGCGCGGTGAACCATTTTTCCGCGACGATCCGATCGAGCATGGCGTCGGCATCGGCCTTCAGGCTTCGCGCGCTTTCCCCCACGACCTCGTCCTCGAGGATCTTGGGATAGGTGCCATGCAATTCCCAGGCGCGGAAGAACGGGGTCCAGTCGAAATACTCGCGCAGTTCGGCGAGATCCCAGTCGTCGAACACATGGACCCCCGGCTTTAGCGGCGGGGCCGCCTTGTCCGACAGATAGGCGTCGTAGAAATTGGCGCGCGCATCATCGATCGCCAGCAGTTCGCTCTGGCCCTTGCCCGCACGGGCGTCGCGGACATGCGCATAGTCGGAAGCGGTGGTCTCGACGAAGGCATCGCGCTGCGTATCGGAAAGGAGACGACTGGCGACGCCGACCGCGCGACTGGCATCGAGGACATGGATGACGGGCCCGTCATAGGCCGGGTCGATGCGCAGCGCGGTATGGACCTTGCTGGTGGTCGCCCCGCCGATCAGCAGCGGCATTGTCATCCCCGCCGTTTTCATTTCTTCGGCGACCGTCACCATTTCGTCGAGCGATGGCGTAATCAGGCCCGACAGGCCGATCATGTCGGCATCGTTCTCATTCGCCGCGGCAAGGATCTTCGACCATGGCACCATCACGCCAAGATCGATCACCTCGTAGCCATTGCACTGCAGCACCACGCCGACGATGTTCTTGCCAATGTCGTGCACATCGCCCTTCACGGTGGCCATGACGATCTTGCCCTTGGCCTTGGCGCCGGCTTCCTTCTCCGCTTCGATGAAGGGGATGAGATGCGCCACCGCCTTCTTCATCACGCGCGCCGATTTGACCACTTGCGGCAAGAACATCTTGCCGCTGCCGAACAGGTCGCCGACCACGTTCATGCCATCCATCAGCGGCCCTTCGATGACCTCGATCGGCCGGTCGAACTGCTGGCGCGCCTCTTCGGTATCGGCGACGACATGCGCGTCGATCCCCTTGACCAGCGCATGCTCGAGCCGGCGTCGCACCTCCCAGCCCCGCCACTCCTCGGCCGCCTTCTCGTCGGCGGCGCTCTTGCCCTTGTAGCTCTCGGCAAGGTCGATCAGCCGCTCGGTCGCATCGGGGCGGCGCATGAGGATGACATCCTCGCAGGCTTCGCGCAGTTCGGGATCAATCTGGTCGTAGACATCGAGCTGGCCGGCATTGACGATCGCCATGTCGAGCCCAGCCGGGATGGCGTGATAGAGAAACACCGAGTGCATCGCGCGGCGGACGGTCTCGTTGCCGCGAAAGCTGAAGCTGAGGTTCGACAGGCCACCGCTGGTCTTGGCGTGCGGACAGCTGGCCTTGATTTCCGCGACCGCCTCGATGAAGTCGAGCCCGTAGCGATCATGCTCCTCGATCCCCGTCGCCACGGCGAAGATGTTGGGATCGAAGATGATATCCTCGGGCGGGAAGCCGATTCCGGTCAGCAGGTCATACGCCCGCTTGCAGATTTCGACCTTGCGGTCCTTCGTATCGGCCTGGCCGGTCTCGTCGAAGGCCATGACCACCACCGCGGCGCCATAATCCATGCATTTGCGTGCGTGGTCGAGAAAGGCTTCCTCGCCTTCCTTCATGCTGATCGAATTGATGATCGGCTTGCCCGAGACGCATTTCACCCCCGCCTCGATCACGTCCCACTTGGAACTGTCGATCATGACCGGGACCCGCGCGATATCGGGTTCGGCCGCGATCAGCTTGAGAAAGGTGGTCATCGCCTGCTCGGCATCGAGCAGGCCTTCGTCCATGTTGACGTCGATCACCTGCGCGCCGTTCTCGACCTGCTGACGGGCGACCTCGACCGCGGTCTCGTAATCGTCCGCCATGATCAGCTTCTTGAACCGTGCCGAACCGGTGACGTTGGTGCGTTCGCCGATGTTGACGAATCGGGCAGTGGTGAGATCGTTCATGTGAGATCAGGTCCGTTCGAGGTCGCACGCGAGCACGACATCGTCGTAGAGGGTGCCGCCGACATCGAAGCGGCGGGTGGCGATCTGGGCGAAGCCCTGCTTGGTATAGAAAGCGATCGCGCGATGGTTGTCGTTCTTCACGCCCAGCACCAGCCGGTCATGGCCTGCCGCGCCGTTCAATGCATGGTCGAACAGCGCGGCAGCGGTGCCGGTCCCGTGGAAGCGCGACAGCAGGTAGATCTTCTTCAGTTCGATATCGCCTTCGCGGGCCGCCTCGAGTTCTGGCGCGGTCAGCATTGCGTAACCCACCGGCGCACCGTCCGCTTCCGCAAGCCATGCGCGCGCGCCATGCGCCAGTCGCTCGGCGAGATAGGCCGGGGCATGCTGCGTTTCGCAATGCGCGACCAGCGCGTTGCCGTCGATCACGCCGGCGAAGGTTTCGAGAAAGGTCGCATCGGCGACCAGCGACAGGCGCGCGGCATCCGACGCCGCCGCCTCGCGGATCGCGACATGGCCTGAGGGTGCACGCGTCATGCGGCTATCGAGAACGGCTCAAGCCCGGCGAGCCGCATTTCGGGGGTGATAGCGGGTGGCACGCGCGGAGCCAGCCCGGCCACGGCCTCGGCCATGGCGGCGATATGCGCGGGCGTCGAACCGCAGCACCCGCCGAGTGCATTGATCCGCCGGTTCTCGGCCCAGACCCGCGTCAAGGCGGCGGTCGTTTCGGGAAGCTCGTCATATTCGCCCAGGTCATTGGGCAGCCCGGCATTGGGATAGGCCATCAGATAGGTATCCGCGACATCCGAAAGCAGCTGGACATGCGGGCGCAACTGTTCGGCACCAAAGCTGCAATTGAGCCCGATGGTCAGCGGCTTGGCATGGCGCACGGTGTACCAGAACGCCTCCACCGTATGACCGGACAGATTGCGCCCCGACAGATCGGTCAGCGTCAGCGAAATCATCAGCGGTATGTCGCGACCGAGTTCGCGCTCGAGCTGCTTCACCGCCATGATCGCGGCCTTGCAGTTGAGTGTGTCGAAAACGGTCTCGATCAGGATGAAATCGGCCCCGCCCTCGAGCAACGCCCGGCACTGCTCGACATAGACATCGGCAATCTCGTCGAAAGTGACCTCGCGATAGCCCGGGTCCTCGACATCGGGGGACAATGACAACGTCTTGTTGGTCGGCCCTACCGCTCCGGCGACGAAGCGCGGCACGCCATCGTCGCGCGCGTCGATCGCCTCGCGGATGATGCGCGCTGCGGAGACATTGATTTCGTGGACCAGATCCTCCGCACCGTAATCGGCCTGGCTGATGCGATTGGCGTTGAAGGTGTTGGTCGCGAGGATGTGCGCCCCGGCGTCGATATAGCTATCGCAAATCGTGCGGATCACCTGCGGCTGCGTCAGGTTCACGAGGTCGTTATTGCCCTTCTGCTCCTGCGTGAGATCGGTGCCCGCGGCATAGTCTTGTGCCGCAAGTCCCGCGCGCTGGATGGCGGTCCCATAGGGGCCATCCTTGATCAGGATCTGCTGCGCGGCGGCGGCTTCGAACTCTTCGCGTTTGGTCATGCGGCAACTTTCGGGCGCAGACCGAGCATATGGCAGATCGCATAGCTCAGTTCGGCGCGATTGAGCGTGTAGAAGTGGAATTGGCGCACCCCGCCCGCGTAGAGGCGGCGGCACAGTTCGGCGGCGATTGTCGCGCTGACCAGCTGGCGCGCTTCGGGACGATCGTCGAGCCCGTCGAACAGGCCTTCCATCCAGTCCGGGATGGCGGTGCCGCACAGGCCGGACATACGCTGGACTGCCGCGAAGCTGAGAACGGGCATGATGCCGGGGACGATTTCGCCCTCGATACCGGCAGCCGCAGCACGATCGCGGAAATCGAAGAAGCACTCGGGGTCGAAGAAGAACTGCGTGATCGCGCGGGTCGCGCCCGCGTCGAACTTTGCCTTGAGATTGTCCAGGTCGGCCTGCCGGTCGGGGGAGTCCGGGTGGACTTCGGGATAGGCCGCCACCGAAATCTCGAAATCGGCCACGCGCTTGAGACCGGCGATCAGTTCGACCGCATTGGCATAGCCATCGGGATGCGGGCGGTAGGTACCCTGCCCGTCGGGTGCATCGCCGCGCAGCGCAACGATGTGACGGATCCCCTCGTCCCAGTAGTGGCGGGCGACCTCGTCGACCTGGTCGCGCGTGGCCTCCACGCAGGTGAGATGCGCGGCGGCGGGTATGTTCGCCTCGTTCTGGATCCGCACGACCTGCTGGTGCGTGCGCTCACGGGTCGAGCCACCAGCGCCATAGGTCACGCTTGCAAACCGCGGCCCCAGCGGCGCAAGCGTTTCCACGCTGCGCCACAGCGTTTCGCCCATCTTTTCGTTCTTGGGCGGGAAGAACTCGAAGCTCACCTCGATGTCACCGGGCAGGCCTGAGAACAGCGGCGTCTCGAGAGCCCTCTGCGCTTCGCGCATCTGGTCCATCGTCGGGCTCACGAGGCCAACTCCCGCTCTGCCGCGCGGCGTTGCGCGATCCAGATCTTCACCACCAGTTCTCCATCTTCCAGAGCGATCGGCGCAGCGGGTTCGAACCCCGCTGCATCCAGCATTCCGGCCAAAGCGGAATCTTCGAAACCGAGCCGTGCATGCGCATGGCGATCGCGCAGCTCCTCGCGCTGGTGCGCGGCGAAATCGACAATCGCCACCCGTCCATCGGGCCGGGTAACGCGTGCAGCCTCTGCGAGCACGGTCGCGGGTGCCTGCGCAAAATGCAGAACCTGGTGGAACAGCACCGTGTCGAAGCTGTCCGCTGCGAAAGGCAGCGAACCGAAATCGCCCTGGACCAGTTCGACCCGCTCGGCCGGCAAATGTTGCAGCTTGGCACGCGCCACACGGAGCATCGCCAGGCTCTTGTCGAGCGCGACGATGCGCTCGGCCCGTTCGGCGAACAATTCCGCCATACGCCCCGTCCCTGTGCCGATATCGAGCAGACGACCGAGAGGACGCGCCTCGAGAGCCCGCGCCAGCGCGGCCTCGACCGCTTCATCGGAGGAATGCATGCGGCGAAGCTCGTCCCAATCTTCCGCATGGTCGGAAAAATAGGCCAACGCTTCGCTTTCGCGATGCTCGCGAATCTCGGCCAGCTTGCGTCGGTCCTGACGACATTCCTCGGCGAATTGCGCATCGACCGCTTCAGCCTCGACCAGCAATTCGGCAACCGCACGGCTCAGTGGTGGCGCCTCACCCGAATTGGCTCCAGCGCGCAGGAACACCCAGCTACCCTCGCGCCGCCGTTCGGCCAGCCCTGCGTCGCACAATATGCCGATATGGCGCGAAACACGTGGCTGGCTCTGGCCAAGCACCTGCGCAACCTCGCCGACGGCAAGCTCCATCGAGCCGAGCAAGCGCATGATACGCAGGCGCGTCGGGTCGGCGAGAGCGCGGAAGATCAGTTCGGTTCGCATTGCTCAAATGGATATAAAGATATTTTTATATCTGTAAATCACCTTACGCGATAGATTGCGAACGCGTGGAACCGGACTTTGACAACGTTCGACACCGTATGTTTACCTATCTGGAGGAAACCGGTGGACCATGGTCCGCCGCCCATCCCATCACGCCGCCGAACGCGAACGTTTCGTCGAAGACCTGCTCGCCATCATGACGGTCGAGGAGAAGGCGGGACAGTTGGCCGCGCTGCCGGTCCCGGACCCCGACAACACGGCCGAGATCGAAGCCGTGCGCGCCGAATTGCGACGCGGGCGGCTGGGAACGTTAGTGGGACGTGCCGATCCCGGGCGTTTGGCTTCGTGCCAGAAACTCGCGATCGAGGGTTCCCGTCTCGGAATCCCGATGCTTTTCGCCGACACGCCGGGACGAGGGACGGGTGTGGTCATGCCCGCCCCGCTCGCCCTCGCCGCCACGTGGTCCCCCGCGACCGTCACCCGTGTGGCCCGCACCATTGCCGCCGAAGCACGCGCGGCGGGCAACACCTGGCTGCTCGCGCCAGAGGTCGGCCTGAACACCGGCAGCGATGATCGCGTACTGGCCGATTGTTGGGGGGAATCCGAAGTTCTCGCCCGCTTTCTGGCTGCGGCCACGATCCGCGGCTATCAGGCAGACGACAGCGACGACGCAGGCGTGCTCGCATGCCTGCGTACCGACGACGCGAGCTGGACCGACCGCCGGACACCCGAACTCCTGACGGAGAAACTGCGGCTGGTGGCCGGGATTTTGCGCAGTACGCCGCCGGGCAGCGTGGCCCTGGGACGGCTCGTGGAATCCGGCGACGATGCCGAGAAAATCGATCAGGCTGCCCCGCCCATTGCAGGACCGGGAAGTTTCGACGGCATTGATCTGGCCGAATGGAGCGCGATCGCCCGGGCCGCCGGGCACACCGCACCAGCCGATCTGCTGTCGGCCATGCCGGTCGATGCGATCGTGGAAGCGGTCACCGAAGGGCGGATCCCGCTGCGCCAGCTCGATGATGCGGTGCGCAAGGTCCTGGGTGCCAAATACGATCTCGATCTCTTCCGCACCCAGGCCAACGGCGCCACGAAGGCGGGCGACTGGTCTCCGGAACTCGCGCGCGAGACCGCACTGGACAGCGCGCGCCATGCGATCGTGCTGCTGCGCAACGCGCCCGTCCTGCTTCCACTCGACATCGCGTCGGGCGAAATCCTGCTTGTCGGACACGCTGCGGCGGATCGCAGCCTGCCCAATGGCGAGGCACGAGGCGAGGCGGCCAGCCTCGTCGACGGCTTGGAAGCGCTCGGTCTGGCGCATCGCTGCGTCCCCGGGCTGGCATTGCGCGAAAAGGGGGAAAGCTGGGATCTGCGCGACGCGGACAATATGGCGATCGGCATGGCCAGCGAGGCCGCACGTCGGGCCGGAACCGTCATCGTGGCCTTGGGTCCGTGTAGTGAACTCGGTGCCGCGCAGCGCACGCTGCTTGAATCGCTCCACGCGATCAATCCCAACATCGTGCTGGTCACACTGGGCTCGCGACCGCTCGACCCGATCGTCCGCGGCACCCGCATGCCTTGCGTGCTCCATGCCGGGCAATTGGGCAGCATGTCGGGGCATGCAATCGCCGAAGTACTGACCGGCGAGTTCGCGCCGCGGGGGCGCCTGCCCCTTGCGCTGGTCGATGAGGGGCGCCCGGGCCTGCCGCTCGGCCACGGAATGGGATACTGCGAATTCGCCCTTGGTGAGACCGGCGTCGAGCTGAGCTACGACCGCATTATCCTCAGTACGGTGCTGAAGAACCGCGGCCCACGCGAGGGCACCGCGACGGTGCAGCTATATCTGCGTCGCCCGGACAGACGGGGCAGTTCACCTGCCGAACTCGCCGATTTTCAGCGCATCTCGCTAATGGCGGGCGAGACCCGGCGGCTGATGTTCGAGGTAAGCGGGGATCACCTCGGTCGCTTCGAACGCAATGGACGGTTCGTCGTCCAGCCCGGCCCTTACGATCTCGCGCTCGGCCTCAGCGAACAACAGGCTCGGCCGACCAGCGTAGCGGTACTGCCCAACCTTGCCGAAACGATGACTCGCGCAATGGCAGCCGGCCCGCTGCCCGCGCTCTTCGACCGATTGAGGGATACCGGCTGAGCGATTTCGGTTTCGGCACCGATGCCGCATGTGTAGAGCCTCCACATGCGCGATGCTCATGGCCGCACGATCGATTACATTCGCCTGTCGGTGACCGACCGCTGCAACCTGCGCTGCACTTATTGCATGGCAGAAGACATGCAGTTCCTGCCGCGCCGCGACCTGCTGACGTTCGAGGAAATCGAAACGCTCTGCGCGCATCTCGTGACGCGCGGGGTGCGCCGGATCCGCCTGACCGGCGGCGAGCCATTGGTGCGCAAGGGGATCGTCGACCTCGTTCAGCGGATCGCCGCGCTGAGCGCGCACGGCCTCGAGGAGGTGACGCTCACCACCAATGGAACGCGCTTGCCCGAAATGGCGAACGATCTTGCCGAGGCCGGTATCCGGCGGGTCAACATCAGTCTCGATACGCTCGACCGCGCGCGTTTTGCCGAGCTCACGCGACGCGACGAGTTCGACCGCGTGGTTGCAGGTATCGATGCAGCGCTGGCAGCCGGGATAGCGGTGCGTATCAACACGGTCGCGATGAAGGGCATCAATGAGCGCGAGATGGTCGACCTGCTCGCCTGGAGCGGCAGGCGCGGCTGCGATCTCGCGCTGATCGAGGCGATGCCGCTGGGCGAGGTTTCGCTCGATCGGCAATCGACGCATCTGCCATTAGACCCCGTCCGCCGCGATCTCGAACGCGCGTTCACGCTGGTCCCCTCGCTCCATCGGACGGGCGGCCCGGCACGCTATTACGACGTCGCCGAGACGGGGACGCGCCTGGGGCTGATAACGCCGCTCACCGAGAACTTCTGCGCTGGCTGCAATCGCATCCGCATTGCCGCAACCGGGACTGTCTATGGCTGCCTCGGGCACGACCAGAAGGTCGAACTGCGCGATGTCATACGTGGCGGGGGCGAGGAGGCGCTCGATACCGCGCTCGACACGCTGCTGGCCGGCAAGCCGCTACGGCACGATTTCGACATCGCTCGCCGCGAGCCTGCCCTGACGCGGCACATGAGCGTCACCGGCGGCTAGCGCGAGAGCCCTGCCGCCTCGACATGGGTGTCGACCGGTTCGTCGCGGTCCTTGCGCTCCGAATAGCGGTCGACAAGCTGGGCGGAATGACCGCGCAACAGCACGGTGAAACGCGTCAGTTCCTCGGCCACGTCGACGATCCGGTCGTAATAGCTCGAAGGGCGCATCCGCCCCGCTTCGTCGAACTCCATATAGGCCTTGGCCACGCTCGACTGGTTGGGAATGGTGAACATCCTCATCCACCGCCCCAGTACGCGCAGCGTGTTAATGCTGTTGAACGATTGTGAGCCGGCGGACACCTGCATTACCGCCAGCGTACGCCCCTGCGTGGGCCGCAGCCCCTTGTAGGCGAGCGGCAGGTGATCGATCTGCGTCTTCATGATGCCGGTGATCTGGCCGTGCCGCTCGGGGCTGCACCACACCTGTCCTTCGGACCAGAGCGAGTGTTCGCGCAATTCGGCGACCGCGGGGTGATCGTCGTCCTTCACCTGATCGGGCAGCGGCAAATCGGACGGATCGAAGATCCGAGTTTCGCACCCGAAATACTGTAACAGCCGGGCGGTTTCCTCGACCACGCCACGCGAGAAGGAACGCTCGCGCAGCGAACCGTAGAGCAGCAGGATACGCGGCTTGTGATCGAGCGGACCCAGCCCGGCTGCGGGTTGAGGATGCGCAAATTCGGGCCGCAGGGCGGGCAGGCGATCGGGATCGCTCAGCGTACGCAGGCGCGCAAAAGGTGGGGGCGTCATGCGTTTGTTCTCTGGGGTGCTGTCATGGGAAACCAGCGCCGGCCCAGTCGGGTAGCGACACTGACCAGCGCAATCAGCACGGGCACTTCGACCAGCGGGCCGATGACTGCGGCGAAGGCGACCGGGGAAGCCAGTCCGAAAGCGGCGATTGCCACGGCGATCGCCAGTTCGAAATTGTTGCCCGCCGCGGTAAATGCCACCGCAGTGGTGCGCGGATAATCGGCCTCGATCAGCTTGCCCATCCAGAAGCTGATCAGGAACTGGACCACGAAGTAGATCGTCAGCGGGATCGCGATCTTCACGACATCACCGGGAATGGTCAGGATTTCGCTACCCTTCAGGCTGAACATGGCGACAATGGTGAACAGCAAGGCCACGAGGGTTAGCGGGCCGATGCGCGGCAGGAACTGGGTCTCGTACCATTGCTCGCCCCGCGCGCGCACCAGCCAGCGGCGGGTCAGGAAACCGGCGAGGAAGGGAATACCGAGATAGATCGCCACTGCCTGCGCCACGGTCCAGAAGGCGACATCGATCACGCTTCCTTCGAGCCCGAACAGCGGCGGCAGGACGCTCAGGAAGAACCAGGCGTAGACGCTGAAGAACAGGATCTGGAAGATCGAGTTGAAGGCGACCAGGGCGGCGACATACTGGTTGTCTCCGCGTGCAAGCTGGTTCCACACGATGACCATCGCGATGCAGCGCGCCAGTCCGATCAGGATAAGGCCGGTCATGTAGGCGGGCTCGTCGGACAGGAAGATCACCGCCAGCGCGAACATCAGCACCGGACCGATGATCCAGTTCTGGATCAACGAGATCGCCAGCACGCGCTTGTCCTCGAACACGCGCGGAAGCTCTTCGTAGCGGACCTTGGCGAGCGGCGGATACATCATCGCAATCAGCCCGATCGCAATCGGAATATTGGTCGTGCCGATACTCATGGCGTCGATTGCGGCGGGGAGGCCTTCGACCAGCGAACCGAGCAGGACGCCCCCCGCCATGGCGAGAAAAATCCATAGCGTCAGGTAGCGATCCAGGAAGGACAGGCGCGGGCGCGATGCAGCGGTCATCTCAGGCCGCTCCATCGATCCGGTTACCGTCGGCATCCACAACCTTCTGGCCGTCTTCCTTGGTGAAAGCGCCTCGCTGCTGGACCGGCAACAGATCGAGCACCGCTTCCGAAGGGCGGCACAGTTTCACACCCAGCGGCGATACCACCAAGGGCCGATTGATCAGCACCGGATGCGCCATCATGGCATCGACCAGTGCGGTATCGGCAAGGCTATCATCATCGAGGCCGAGTTCGGCATAGGGCGTCCCCTTTTGCCGCAACAATGCACGCGGAGAGATACCCGCGCGCTCAATTAGCTGTTCGAGCATGGTACGGCTTGGCGGCGTCTTAAGATATTCCACCACATGCGGCTCGATCCCCGAATTGCGGATCATGGCGAGCGTGTTGCGCGAGGTCCCGCAGTCGGGATTGTGGTAGATGACAATGTCGGTCACGGATGCGATCCTTCAGCAGCAGGAGAGTTCGGCGATCAGCGGCTCGCACAATTCGGCGCGGCCCTGGCAGCAGTCATTGGCGAGAAAGAGCATCAGGGCGCGCAACCGATCCATGCTGGCGTGCTGAATTTGCCGGCGACCGCGTTTTTCCGACGTGACCAGCCCCGCTTTCGCCAGCACTGCGAGATGGGTCGAAAAGGTACTTTGCGACAGCTGCGACAGATCGACCAGTTCACCCGTCGACAGTCCGCCCGGTGCGTATTTCACCAGCGCGCGGAACGCCTCCAATCGCGTGGGGTGCGACAGCGCGGCGAGCGCATCGAGGGCCTGTTCGGAGTTCATTCATCGGGATTTAACGATGTTTTTGCGCCTTCGCAAGACCCATCGGCATTTTCCGATAATTTCTTACCGGTCATACCAACTGCCAATTGCGCAATTGCAGCCTCGCGCCGCTCCGCTAGGATGCGGGCCATGACAAAAGCTCCTTGGCATAGCCGCTTCGCCCTGATCCTCGCGCTTCTGCTACCGCTCTATTTTGCTCTGGCCGCGCTGGGGACCAAGTTCGGCCTGTGGGGCTGGCGCACGGGGCTGCTAACGCTGACCATCCAGACCGGTCCGATCCTGATGGGAGTGGTTGCGCTCGCCGCCTTGATTTCGCTGATCGTGGTATTGTTGCGCAAGCCGCGCAAAGGATGGCTGGTGTCGCTGATCGCGCTGTTGGTTCCGGTCGGCATCTTCGCAGGCCTCGGCCATATCCGCAGCCAGGCGGCGGACATCCCCCCGATCCACGATATCGCGACTGATACGACCGTTCCGCCCACTTTCTCGCAGCGGGTGCTGGACCTCCGCAGCGAGACGAAGGCGAATCCGCTCAACGACTACAGCGTACCGATCGGCGAATTCGCCATGTGGGCGGACAGTCCCGCCCCTTTGGCGGAGCAGTCGCACGCGCAGATCATCGCCGCGTCCTATCCCGATCTCGCGCCGCTCCCGCTCGGCGATACCGCCCCTCAGGATGCGATTGAGGCCATTGTCGAAGCCATGGACGAAATGGGCTTCACCGAGGTCACCGCGGATCCAGCCGCGGGGCGGGTGGAAGGCGTCGCGGAAACGTTCTGGTTCGGTTTCAAGGACGACATCGTCGCACGTGTCGCCGACGGGCAGATCGATTTCCGCTCGGTCTCGCGCGTCGGCATGAGCGATCTCGGGGCCAATGCCGCGCGTATCGCGGCATTGCGCGATGCGGTCGCCGCGCGCCTCAATCCCTGAATTGCATGATCGCCAGCACGCTGCGCTGGATTACCGTCAGCACGCAAAGCACCGCATAGCCATAAGCAAGCGGGACGAAATAGGCGGGCACGAGCGCGAAGGCGACGAACACGGCAACGGTCTCGCCACCCTCGGCAAGACCGGTCGAGTAGAAGAAGCTTTTGCGCCCATGCGCTTCGGTCCGCTCGCCGCGCTCGGCAGCGATCACCGCGAAAGCGAGAAAGCTGACGCCGGTAAGGACGAAACTGGCCACCAGCACCAGTGCGGCCAGCGTGTTCGCCGGGTCCAGCACGCCGAACCCCAGCGGCACCGACACATAGAAAGCGAAGTCGGCCACGATGTCGAAATAGCCACCGAGAGCCGTCGGTCCCCTGACACGTGCGACTGCCCCATCGAGACCGTCGAGCAAGCGATTGACAATAATGAGCCCTAAGCCGGAAAGGAGATGGCCGAAGGCAATCGCGGCCGCGCCCGCCAGACCAATCGACAACCCGGTGAATGTCAGCAGGTTCGCCGATACGCCCGATCGGGCGAGCGCCATCCCCATCCGGTTGAGCGGCGGATCGATCAGAGGTCTTAATTTTGCATCGAACATCGCTAGCCCACCCATTTCCCCAGGCGCGCAAATGGCTGTCCGAGGATCACGCCCATGTGATCAGCCCGATCCAAGCGCCGGTCATCGCAGTTGCCATATTGCCTGCGATCCAGCTGCGCACACCCAGTCCCGCCACCTCGCCGCGCCGTTCGGGGCACAGCGTGCCGATGGTCGACACCAGCAAGCCGATGCTGGCGAGATTGGCCACGCCGCACAGCGCGTAGGTGACGATCAAGAGGCTGCGCGGTGAAAAGGTCTCTTCCGGAAGCGCCGCGAGTTCGAGATAAGCGACATATTCGTTGAGGATCGCCTTCGTGCCCATCAGGCTGCCCGCGGATTGCGCTTCGGCCCAGGGTATGCCGACCAACCACATCAGCGGGGCGAACAGCCAGCCGAACAATCGCTTGAGCGTCAATGCCTCGCCATCGACCAGCGGCAGCAGCGCCAGCAACTGATCCGCCAACGACACCAGTGCGAAGACAACGATGATTACGGCGATCACCGCGAGGAACAGCTGCATGCCGTCCATCGTCCCCTTGATGATCGCATCGATGCTCGATTCGAATGTCAGCCCGGGTTCGTCGGCGCTATCGTCGTCCCGATTGTCGTCGGCTTTGCCGGGAACCATCAATTTCGCCACCAGCAATGCGGCGGGCAGAGAGATCAGCGACGCCGAGATCATGTGGCTGACCGCGTCGGGAACGGTGCGTGACAGGGTGGTCGCGTAAAGGATCAGTATCGCGCCGCTGATAGTGGCCATCGCCAGCACCATGACTTGGAACAGATCTGCGCGGCTCATCCGCGCAAAATAGGCGCGCACGACCAACGGGCTTTCGACCACCCCGAGAAACATGTTAGCCCCGCCGGACAAGCCGACCACGCCGCTTACTTTCAGGGTACGCTGGAGCAGGAAAGACAGGCCCCTGACCAGCCAGCGCAGCACGCCCCAGTGCCACAGCAACGCGGAGAGCGCGGAAAAGACGATCACCAGCGGCAATATCTGGAAGGCGATGATTACCGGCGCATCGGCCCCTTCGCGCAAGGCGAAGGGCAAGGGCCCGCCGCCGAGGTAACCGAACATGTAGGACGATCCATCAAGCGTGGCCCGCTCGATCGCGGCCACCGCCTCATTGGCCAGCGTTACCGCACTCCAGACGAAAGGAACGCGCACGATCAGCAGCGCCAGCACTGCCTGCAGCATCAGCGCGCCGGCGATCCACCGCCATGACGGACGTTCGGAGCGGTTCTCCGACAGCGCCCAAGCGATCAGCACCAGCAGCGCAATGCCCGCCAAGCCGCGAAACTGGTCGAATAGGTCCACGCCCGCCCCCTTCCGGCGCCATCAGTCCTTGCGCTTGATCAGGTTGTCGAGCGCCCAGCCGTCATGTTCGCGAAAGGCGATGAGCGCAAGCGCCGCGCCAGCAACCGTGATCGAAGGAAAGAACAGCAGGTTGGCATCTTCCGGATTGGCGAAGAGGTATTGGCCGAAGGGATCGAGGAAGTGCCGCCAGATCGGGAAGGCGCCGCCAACGAGGATCACGGCCGCACCGATCAACGACACCTTGCGCAGCAGCCCCAGCACTACCAGCGCGCCGATAACGACCTCGACAGTTGCGAAGGCCAGCTGGAAGGTGCTGGCAGCACCGACCCCGCCGTAGTATTTTTCGGCAAGCTTGGTACCCATCCCGTCGCTGAGCAGCCGTGCACCACCCCACAGCACCAGCAGCATGCCGGTTCCAATACGCATGATGAACAGGGAAATCTTGGCGAGCATTGTAAATCTCCTGTGGCCCGTACCCGCCTAGCGGCGGCGCCAGGCGTGGTACTTTTCCACCAGCGCCAGCAGCGCTTCGGGCTTGTGCTTCTTCTTCCACTCGCCAGCGGCAAATTTGTTCGCCTCTGCCATGGTCGGGTAGGAATGGATTGTGCCGAGGATCTTGTTGAGGCCCAGCTTGTGCTTCATCGCCAGAACATATTCGGCAAGCAGTTCGCCGGCATGCGCGCCAACGATGGTCGCACCGAGAATGGTGTCCTTGCCCGGCGGGGTCAGAACCTTGACGAACCCCCGACGTTCGCTTTCGGCGATGGCGCGATCGAGCCCGTCGAGCTCGTAGCGCGTCACCTCGTATTCCACGCCCTGTTCGCGCGCCTCGCGCTCGTTCAGCCCTACGCGCGCGATTTCCGGATCGAGGAAGGTCACTGCCGGAATCACGCGATAGTCCGCCTTGAACCGCTTGAACTGGCCGAACAGCGCGTTGACGCTGGCGAACCACGCCTGATGGCTGGCCGTATGCGTAAATTGATAGGGGCCCGCGACATCGCCCGCCGCGTAGATGTTGGGGAATCTGGTAGCGAGAAAGTCATCGGTTACGACTGTCTTCGTTGTGTCGATCCCGATATCCTCGAGCCCGTAGCCGGTTAGCCGAGCGGCGCGCCCCACCGCCACGATCAACACGTCGAATTCGATAGCGACTTCGCTATCGTCGCGATCCGCGATCAGGCGACCGGGTTCGACCCGTGCGGCGCGATGTCCGGTCAGCACCTCGACACCCGAGGCTTCGAGCGAAGCCTGCGCCAGCGCGGATACCTCGTCATCCTCGCGGCCCAGCACGCGCACCGCCATCTCGACCTGCGTGACCCGCGACCCGAGCCGCGCCAGCGCCTGTGATAGCTCGCAGCCGATCGGGCCGCCGCCGAGCACGGCAATGCGGGCCGGGGCACGCTCCATCTTCGCAAACGCGTCCCACATGGTGTCGCTGGTCAAATAATTGCTCTGCTCCAGCCCGGGGATGGGCGGCACGAAGGGCTCGGCCCCCGCCGCGATCACGATGCCGCGCGTTGTGAGCCGCTGCGTCACGCCATCCTTTCGCGCGATCTCTACCGTCCAGGGATCAACCACTTTGCCGTAGCCTTCGACAACATCGACACCCAGGCCGGTGTAGCGCTCGACGCTGTCATGCGGTTCGATGGTGCGGATCGCCTGCATGACCCGCTCAATCGTCTGGCCGAAGGGTATGTCGGGCTCGGTTGGCGTGATGCCATAGCGATCCGCATGGCGCATCTGTTCGGCGACCTTGGCGCTCTTGATCAGAGACTTGGACGGCACGCAGCCGGTATTGAGGCAATCACCGCCCATCTTGTTCGCTTCGACCAGCGTCACCTTGGCCTTCACCGTCGCCGCGATCAGCGCTGATACCAAGCCCGCGGAACCGGCGCCGATAACCACGAGGTTGCGGTCGAAGCTCTTCGGGCGGTTGAAACCCGCATAGACCTTGCGACGCTTGATCCAGCCGATGATCGCCTTTGCAAACCATGGCGCTATGCCCAGCAGCGCGAAGGATGCCAGCACCGCCGGCGAAGCGATGCCCGACAGGCTGTCGATACGCGCAAGCTGCGTGCCCGCATTGACGTAGACAATCGTGCCTAGCAGCATGCCGATCTGGCTGACCCAGGCGAAGGTCCAGGTCCCGATACGGGTGAGCCCCATGACGAGATTGACCACGAAGAAGGGGAACAGCGGAATCATCCGGATGGTGAAGAGATAGAAGGCGCCGTCGCTCTCGAGCCCCTGATTGACCGTCCGCAGTCGTTCGCCGAAGCGCGCTTCGATGCCGTCGCGCAGAACATAACGCGAGGCGAGGAAGGCAAGCGTGGCCCCAAGTGTCGAGGCGAATGAGACGATGATCGTGCCCACCAGCACGCCGAACAGCGCACCCGCGGCCAGCGTCATGACGGCCGCACCGGGCAGCGATGCCGCCGCGACGGCGACATAGACGAAGAAGAAGCCCACAATCACCTGTGCGGGATTGCGTTCGTAATATGCGCCGACATCGCCTGCGACCTGTTTGATGCCCTCGACGGTCAGGTAATCGCCCAGCCCGAAGAAGAAATAGGCCGCGACCAGCGCTGCGAGCGCCGCAATGATGAGAAGTCTTTTCATGATGTCCCTTGTTGCCCGCCGGTTCGTCGCGTCCCAATCGTGGGTTACACTGAGAAGGCCGATTTTCTGAAACGCGCAATCCAGCGCGTGTCGATCCAGTGCTTGAGACGCGCAGCCCAGCGGCCTTGCGCAGCCAGTGGGCCATAGCTCGCGATAGCCTCGTCCTGGCCGGTCGACAGCAGAAAAAGACTGGCGGGGCGCGGTCGATAGCTTTCTTCCGGTTCGCGCCCCTCGGCCATATTCCGAAGATTGGCGGCCAGAACGGGCCCCGCGTGGACCGCATGCACTCCGGCATGCGGAACCGCGCGATCCTGCCGAGCAGCGACATCGCCTGCCGCCAGAATGAAGGGGTGCGACAGCGAACGCTGATACCGATCGACCGCGATGAAGCCGTCTGCGTCCAGTTCGAGACCCGTGTCGCGCAACCAGTCCGGCACAGCTGCGGCGAGCGCCGCGACGATCATGTCGACCGGCTCGAGCCTATGCGGCCCGGCCAACAACGCGCTATGCTCAAGCCGCGCATCTTCCTCGACCAGGGCGATGCCTTGCCGGGCCAGTTCCTTTCGCGCCAGGCGACGTACGCTTGCTGAAAAGCCACTCAGCACGCCCGCATGTCCCGCGACCAGAGTGAGTTTCGTCGATGCCTCGGCGTAGCGCTGCCGTAGCGCGAAGGTTAGCTCGATCCCGCCCGCGCCGCCCCCGATGACAGCGATGTGGCGCGGTGGCTTTTCCGCAGCCCGTTCACGTTCGGCCTGAAGGGACAGGAAACTCGCGATGGGCCGCACGTCCACCAGCCGCGGGTCCTCCCCCATGACGCGCGCCGCGTACCCCGCGCCGCCGGTGTCGATAGATGCGTAGTCGAAGGCGATAGACTCCCCGCTGGCGGTGAACGCCCTGCGCGCCCGGGGATCGATCGCAATGCAGCGATCCCGGATGAACACGGCACCCACCCGCTGGGCGATCGGATCGAGGTCGATCAGACCCGCGTCGGGCTCATATCGGCCGGCGAGCGTTCCCGGAATCATGCCCGAATAGCGCGTGTGGCGATCGGGGGAGAGCAGGATGATCCGGGCATCCGGCGTTCCGCGCCGTGCCCATGCGTCCAGCGCGCTGCAATGCGCGTGACCGCCGCCGATCAGCAGGATTGTTGGCCGCCCGTCGCGCATCATCCGCAACTGCGCGGCATGAAAGGGCAAGTCAATCGATCGCGCGCCGCCAAGCTAACGCTTGTCAGTGCGGAAACCAAGCGCGCGCCCGCCGCGTTTCAACCTATGCCGATGCGCGGCTGTCCCAAAAGGCGCGCACGCCGTCGCGAGGTTAGCCGGCCCCCCCTGCCGACCTCGCGGCGTTTTTCTGCCGCAGCAAGGATGCTCTCGTGTTCACGCAACTCAATCCACCGCTTCCGGTCGTGGTTACCGAAAAGGGCACAGGCATGGCCTTTGCCGTGATCGACTATGGAGCCGAACACAATCTGCTCTGGGTGACCGCGCTCGACCGTTCGGGCGAGATATGGTGCGCCCCCAATCCCAAGGTCCGGATGCAGGCCAATTGGTCGATGGGCCGGGGCAAGGATCCCGCATTCGACTTCGTACCCGAAGGGGTTGCGGCGCAATGAAAGCCGGAGTGCTGGCCGTCGAGAACACGCGAGCCGAGGAGATCGAGGCGCAATTTCGCGCGCATATCGCCGATCGCGCCTTTCCCTGCGTAGGCGCGAAATCGGCTGCCGCGCGCAACTTGCTCGAAGTTGTCGTGGCGCACGACATGCGCAGCGGCTGGGACGATTTGCGCATTCACAACCGTCTGCTCGACTGGGCGGACCGCTATCGCGACGATCCGGAGGGCTTGCGCAGCATGGCGGTGATCTTCCAGCAGCCGAGCGATATCGACGAAGGCACTTTCGAACGATTGCTTTGGGAGCGCCTCCAATCCTTCGCCGAAAAGGACAACTGGCTTGGCCAGCCTTACGATACGGACGTCAGCCCCGACCCGGACGATCCGCATTTCTCGCTCAGCTTCGGTGGCGAGGCCTATTTCGTCGTCGGGCTCAACCCCGCCGCATCGCGCCCGGCGCGCCGGTTCGCCTATCCGACGATGGTCTTCAACCTGCACGACCAGTTCGAGACCCTGCGCGAAGATGGGCGCTACGAGCGCATGCGCGAGGCGATCCTCGAGCGCGATCGCGAACTGGCGGGCGATATCAACCCCATGCTCGCGCGACACGGCGAAAGCAGTGAAGCCCGCCAGTACAGCGGGCGCGCAGTCGACGATGGCTGGACCTGCCCGTTCCGCGACCCCCGATCGGAGAAATCATGACTCGCATTCCCCCGCGCAGCGGCACCGCTTTCGAACTGGCCAAGGGCGCGTCACTCACCGTTATCGACCCCGAAGGCAGCCAGGTTTCCGACCTGCTAGCCTACAATGCACAGGACGTGCGCGAGGTGATCTCTAATGGCCGGACGTTCGATTACGAGGAGACGCTGCACCTGAGCACAGGCAACCGGCTGTGGTCGAACCGGTCGAACCCTATGCTGTCGATCGTGGAGGACACGGTAAGGCGCCACGATTTCCTGCTTACCCCCTGCTCGACCGCGACTTTCGAACATTTCTATCCCGAGAAGCCCGTCCATCGCGGCTGTTTCGGCAATCTCGCCGAGGCGCTGGAGCCATACGGTATCGGACCCGACGACATCCCGACTGCGTTCAATGTCTTCATGAACGTGCCGGTCGACGGCGAAAGCGGGCTGATCGCGGTCAAACCGCCCGTGAGCAGGGCAGGCGACCGGATCGTACTGCGCGCCGAAATGGACCTGATCATCGGGCTGACCGCCTGCTCCGCCTACGATTCCAACGGCGGCAGCTTCAAGCCGATCGATTACGAGCTGGGCTGACATGGCCGAAGCGCTCAATCTGTGGTCCGGATGGCCGCGCATGGTGGAAGTCGGCGGCAACGCGTTGCTGTTCTACGTGCTCATCGTCGTCATGGTTCGGCTGGTCGGGAAACGGACCACCAGCGAACTCAACAATTTCGACTGGATCATCAACGTCACGATCGGCAGCTTGGCTGCCAGCGGCATATTGCTGAAGAATGTCGCGACAGCCGATGCGATCACGGCGATCGCGGTACTGGCGGCCTGCCAGTTCGTCACCACAATGGTGGTCCAGCGCAGTCGCAAGGCGGCCGATGTCGTCAAGGCCGAACCCACATTGCTGACGCACAAGGGGCGCTATCTGCGCGATGCGATGGAACGCACGCGCATCAGCGAGGAGGAGATCCGGGCCGCGCTGCGTCAGAAGGGAATTACGGAAAACGCCGGCGCCAATTGGGTGGTGCTGGAAACGAACGGCCAATTGTCGGTCATCCCGCGCCAGGACGCGCGCTGGGACGAGGCCGAAGCCCTGTCCGACGTTCGCGGCCCCGCAAACCTCGAAGACTAGTCCCAGTCTTCCTTCACCTTCAGCGGACCATCGCCGTATAGGTAATCGGGATTGAACTGCGCATAACGTTTCAGCGCATCCCAATCATTGGTGTAGAGATCGCCGCGACGGATTTCGGCAATGCCGAGTTCGCGCAACTTGCCGACCGCACGATTGGCATGGATGGCGCTGACCCCGCACATATCCGCCATGTCGAACTGGGTGAATGGCGTACGCAGTGCCCGACTGAAATCGCGCCCGATCAGTTCGAGCCGCGTGTGCAATTCGGCATAGAGATGCGCGATGCGGCGTGGGGCATCGAGCTGTTCGAGCGTCTGGATCCACTTGCGGTGGATTGCCGCGTCGAGCAGCGTGGCAAACCACATGGCCCGGGCAACCCCCGGCCGATCGCGCATGACGCGGCGCAGCGCCTCGTGACTGACCGAGCCCACTGTAACCCGCCCGGCAGCATCGATGTTGTGATCGAGCCGCTTGAGCGCGAAACCATGCAGGTCGACGAAATCACCCGGTACATGCACACCGGTAATGAAGCGCTTGTCCCCGCTCTCCACCGTGCGGAAGATATAGCCTTCGATCAGGATCGTGCTGCGTTCGGTTTTGGTGCCCCGCGCAAGCAGACGCGCGGTATCGCCATGGTCGGAAACGGTTTCGACCAATGCTTCGATATATTTCAAATCGTCGAGGCTGAGGTTCTGACGCAGTCGACCGGCAAGAAAATCGCCGGTCAAAGGGAAACTCGAAGCCTCTACACTTCCAGTAGTCCGGTTCATGGCGCGCCGTAGAGCAAGTGATGCAAATTGCGTCTATTGACGGATGTTAGCTTCCTGTTCTTTTTGACATCGCTGCCATTTTTTTCAACCCGCTAGTCGTCAAGCGCGCCAAGCGTCGCATCGCGTATAGCGCGGAGCGGGTGAGCGACCCGTGCGGACCACCGATCCACTCGGCCACCCGGGGCATATCCCCATTGGGCCAGCCGACCGGCGAGATCGGGTGCGATATCCCGTGCCACCTCATAATCCGAATTGCCTTCGCGCAGCGCGATTCCTGGGTCTTCCTCTTCGAGATCGAGAAAAGCGAAGGCCGCCCGGCGCATCGCCTCCGGTCGCGCGACCAGATCTTCGTAACGCAGCACGAATGCCGCGTGCAGATAGGCAAGATCCTGGGCCATGCGATCGTAAGCGTCGAGCCCGTATCGCAGCAGTGCTTGGGGATCGTCATCCACCCATTTCCCCAATGCCGCAGCCATGACCTGTGGGTGGCGCAGGATAACAATGAACTGCGCGGTCGGGAAAAGCTGCTGATAGAGCCGCATCCGCGTCAGATTTACGGGCGATTTCTCCAACCACCATTTCCGATCCGGCGCGAACCAGGGCGACCAGTCCTCCAGTATTCGCCGTCGTGTTTCCATTGTGTTCCGGGGCGAGTTCTCGGTGTGATGCTGCGAAGGGTCGGTGGCGTAGTGACCGGGACGCCCGTCAAGCGCGGTATGCGGGATCGCACCCTGCAGATAGCACCCCTCGTTCTCGGGCACGGGGGCGTCCGTGATCGCGGACACATTGCAGTGGCCGGCAAGGATGCGGGCGAGCAGGCTGGTGCCTGTCCGGTGCAGGCCGGCCACGAACACAAACCGGTTGTGGACCGGGTTCATCCCGCACGGCGCAGCGCAAGGCTGCCTTCGCCATAGAGATAGTCGGGGCGAAATCCGGCATAGTCCTCCAGCCGCGCGCGATCGCGAATGCGCACCTCTCCGCGACGGAAATCGGCCAGATCGTTACGTCGCAGATCGGCCAGCGCGCGATTGGTATGGATCGCCGTAGCGCCGCACATTTCGGCGATCTCGCTTTGCCGCAAGGGCGTCTGGAACCCGTCGGGGAAAGCCTGCCCGACCATTTCCAAGCGCCGCCAGATCTCGGCGAAGACATGCGCGATGCGCTTGGGAACGGTCGATTGTTCAAGCTTCATGATCCATTCGCGGTGCATCGCCGCGTCGAGCAGGGTCGCGAACCAGAATAGGCGCGCGAGATGCGGTCGTTGCTCCATCACCCGCGCAATGGCGTCATGTGGTACGCGCCCGAACGTCGCTTCGCCCACGCAATCGATATTGTGATCGAGGCGGCGCAGCGCAAAGCAATGCAGGTCGACGAAATCGCCCGGCACATGAAAGCTGACAGCATAGCGCCGCCCGCCATTCTCCAACGTACGCAGCACGAACCCGTCGATCAGGATTGCCGACCAATTGCAGGCATCGCCGCGAGCTATCGCCCGCGCGCCGTCGCGCAAGGTGATCGTATCGACGACGAGACCCTCCAGCTCGGTCTTCTCGGCTTCGCTCATTTCACTGCGCAGCCGCCCGGCAAGAAACCGGCCGGTCTTTGGATATCGATCGAACTCACTGCTGACCGTCATCGATCCTCCTGCGAAAAGAATGCAATGCGATGCGACGCGTTCCGGTGGCATGTTCCATTTATGTTAGCTTTCGGGAACAGGCGTGTTCGGGGGCGTTTCTCGATCATGTCGCACAATGCATCGCTCCGCGCGTGAAGATCGCGGTCCTCGCCCATATCCGCCATGCCATCGCCGAACCCTTCGGGGGCGGGATGGAGGCGCACTGCGACATGCTTTGCCGTGGCCTGCGCGCCGCAGGGCACGAAGTCGATCTTTACGCTGCCGACGGATCGCATGACGAGAGCCTCGTTCCGATCTGCGAGGCACCCTATGACGAAGTCCTGCCATGGCGGATCTACCGCGGCACCAGCGAGCTCGCTGCCTACCAGCGCCACGCCTTCGAACGCGTCCTGCTGAAGATCGGCGCGGGCGGCTATGACGTGGTTCACAACAATTCGCTGTTCCCTGAGATCATCGAGTGGTGCGCACGCGCCGGGATACCCTGCGTGACGTCGCAGCATGTCCCCCCGTTCGGGACCATGTTCGATGCAGTCGTCGCGACCTGCAAGGAACCGCACATCGGCTTCACGGTGACTTCGCACGACCAGCGGGCGCTGTGGGCGGATCGCGGCTGCCCCGAACTCGATGTCGTGCCCAACGGCATCGATACCGACCGCTGGGTGCCGCAAGGCGAACCGCAAGATTACCTCACATGGGTGGGGCGCATCGTGCCCAACAAGGGACTGGCCGAGGCGATCCAGGCAGCGCGCAGGGCGCGGGTCAAATTGCGCATCTTCGGCCCGGTCGAAGACGCGTCCTATTTCGCGGAGAAAGTCGAACCGTTCTTGTCGAAGGGAATCGAATTCCACGGCCACCGCTCGGCCGACAGGCTTCGCAGCGAAGTGGCGCACGCGCGGGGAGCGATAGTCACGCCGTTGTGGGACGAACCCTTCGGGCTGGTCGCGGCCGAAGCGTTATCTTGTGGCACGCCCGTTGTCGGCTTCGATCGCGGCGCGTTGTCCGAAGTGGTCGGCGACTGCGGCATTCTGGTACCCGGGGGCGACATCGGTGCGCTCACGCAGGCAATCCGGCGCGTCGGCAGGTTCGACCGCGCTGCCTGTCGCAGGCGCGCGGTCGAAAAGCTGTCCATCGGCGCGATGATCTCCGGCTACGAAGCCAGCTACGCTGCGGCAATCGCGGGCGCACGGCTCGCCGCGCTGCCGCGACTGGCCTGGGCCTCGAGCTGTTCGAGCACGAGCGAACTGCTCGCATAGGGCTGGTGCTCCTGCTGCCGGGTCAGGGCGAGGTCGCTTTCGCCCGGCTCGCGCAGTTTGATCCAGCCACCGGCACCATCAGGTTCGATGAGCCCCATCAGACGAAATGCGCGCAGCCAGTGCTGCATGGTCGGTTCGCCCCATTTCTCCGCAAAAATCTGCGCATTGGCGACGACGCTGTCGAGATGGTGGACCGGCGGCATGTGGTGCTTGTGGTATTGGTGATAGGCCTTCGCGCCCTTGGCCCACCACAGCGGAATATCCTTCGACACGATGGCGCGGCCAAAATCGGTGTCCTCGCCGCCATAACCGACATAGCGCGGATCGAAACCGCCGATCGCCCGGAAGGTCGCGGCGTGCAACGCGAAGTTGAGCGACCAGAAGCAGCGATAATCCCCGCACTTGCCCACCATCCCGCGCGGCGGTCCCGCGCGGTCCGCATGCTTGACCGCCAACCGTTCGAACACCGCATAATCGATCCCCCGATCGGTCGCGCCCTTGGGCAGATAACCGACTTCGCCCATCAGCACGCCTTCATTGAAGGCCGCTGCGACGGCGTAATCTTCGACCAGTCGCGGCGCGGGGATGCAATCGACATCGAGGAATATGAGCAGATCGCCCCGCGCTTCGCGGGCAGCGGTGTTGCGGGCTTCGGCAAGGCATATGCCCTTGTCGCCCAGCAAGATCTGTCGGACCGGAAAGCTGGTGCTCGGCAGGTCGTAACGGTGATCCTGCATCACCGCCACGACCAGTTCGCATGGCGGACGCTGCGAATGGTTCAGCCCGCTCACTAGATTGCGCAGATGGTCTTCGCGACCATGCGCCAGAGTGCAAATCGATATGGTCGTCATGCCACTGCCTCCAGCGTGGGCCGCTGTTCGGTGCCGCGCCACAATTGCGATGAAAGCCGGTCGAGCCATTGCGCCGCCGCTTTCGCTGGCTCAGCGGCGATGACGGCGCGTTGTCGATCGATGTCGATCAAGCCAGCCGCGTGCCACAAACGGTCCCAGGCACCGGCATGCGAAGGCCAGTGGCGCGAAACCGCCGCCAATCCTTCGCGGTCGAGCACCTCCGCCTTGCAGAACTGCTCGTCGAAGTAACGCCATTCGGGGATTACGACCCAAGGTTTGCCGGCGGCCAAGATCATATGCACCGTCGTGTTGCCGCATGACGAGACGATGCGATCGGCGGCGGCGATCCAGTCGCGCGGATTGTCCACCCAGCCGCGGTGTTCGAGATTGCCGGGCGGCGTCTCGTGCCATTCGCTGCGGACCTGGCCGATGGTGATCCAGCGCGCATCGGGTTCGTTGCGCGCGCCGAGTGTAAGCGGAGCCGAAGGCGTGCCCTCGCCGCCGCCACCGGCTATCACGAGAACGATCTCCTCGGCATCATTAAGCGCCAGTCTGCGGCGCGCCTCCTCGCGGGTCGGGAATTCGGCGCAGTCGACACCGATGCCCGACGCATAATGGGTCTTGCCCCGCATGCCGGCCGTTCGTTCCTGCTGTTCGAGCTGTTCGGCATAGGGGGCGAGCAGGCCCACTGCGCTGTCATAGGCGGCCATATGCCCTGCATCGCCGCGCTCGCCATGTTGCAGCACGGCGACATGCGGCACCGAGCACAGCCGCGCCAGCTGGCCCAGCTCGGCCGAGACATCGGTCACGAACAGTGCCGGTTCCGCTTCGACAAACCATTGCGCAATGCTGGCGAACCCTTGCGTGATCGATGGCCAGCCGAGCGGTGCGCAATGCACGATTCCGGGCATGGGCAGGGCAGCCATGGCGGGCGCCTCGCGACCGGTGGGTTCGAACAGGGAAGGGATGAGATGCAGCTCGATCCGTTCGTCGAGTGCGGGGAAAATGTCATCGCGCGCGCAGAACAGCGTAACGTTGCGCAGGTCGATCAGCGCATTGGCCAGCGCGGCCGCACGCTCTGCATGCCCCCTCCCCTGGTGATGGACGAAATAGCCGATCGGTCCGGTGGCGCTCATGCCGGGATTCTCCTGTCTTGACGATGGCGGTTGCGTTGTGCGCGATGCTGGGCGAGCACGCCTTCGAGCGTCCCCGAAGCATGGCTGCGCCGGGCGAGATAGACATTCGGTCGCTGCGCAAGGCTGGCGACCTCGGCCGCGTGATTGCCGACGAGTATGGCATTGCGGCAGGCACTCAGCATGTCGGCATCGTTACCGCTGTCGCCCGCGGCAAAAACCCGTTCCAGGGGAATGGCGAAGGATTGGGCGACATGCCGCATGGCCGCGGCCTTGCCTGCATTGCGCGGCAAGACGTCGAGCAGGCGTCCATGGCTGAACACCACCCGAGCCGGAATCCCTGCAGCCTGCAATCGCTGGTCGACCGAACGGGCCAGTTCAGGTGACTCGGCGTAGTAGCTGCGTTTGTAGGTGCGCTGTTCGTAGTTCGCTTGCGGCACGAGCCCCGGTACATCCGCCAGCGCCCGATCGATTGCTTCAGGATGCCAGTCGCGCAAGATCTGGTCGGCATAGGTCTGGTCGAGCACGAGTTCTCCGGCGCGCTCGACATAGATTTCCGTGCCAACAGAGGTGATCCATGCGCGCGGCTCGGGCAAGTTCCAGTCGCGCACGAGCCGTCGCCCTTCGACGATAGAACGCCCGGTTGCGATGACGAAGCCGAATTCGGCCTTGCGGCGGAAGAATTGCGCGATCCGCTGCACCCCACGGTCGCAACCGGTCAGCGTGTTGTCGAGATCGCTGACGAGCAAGTAGTCCGGTCGGGGCAACTCGATCGCAGAAGGGGCGACTGCGTTCTGCGCAATTGCAACAAAGCCCGCAGCGTAAGCGTCCCAATCGACACCGAGGCTATTGCCACGGGCGTTGCGGGCACATTGTTCCCACAATGCGCGATCGGTTACCAAACGCTCGATGGCCATGCCGATGCCCGCGCCGTCGCGCGGATCGACCAGCAAGCCGTGCTCGAGTTCGCCGATGATATCCTGCGGCCCACCGACCTTGGTTGCCACCACCGGCAGACCATGCGCCGCGGCCTCGACCAGAGTCAGCCCGTAGGGCTCCATCAGCGCCGGATTGACGAATACACCGCGGGTTTCCGCTGCAAGGGCATACAACGCCTCGACCTGCTCGCGGCTGTGCGACTTGGGATAGGCGACGCTGCCGTAGAGATCGTGGCGGTCGATCGCATCGATCAACCCGCGCAGCACCTGCTGCTGCTCCTTCGCGCCACTTTCCAGCCCCTCGCGCAGCCCCGCAAGGACCACTAGATTGCATTTCTCGCGCAGCACCGGATTGGCCCCGAATGCATCCACCAGGCGAACGAGGTTCTTCTTGTGCACCGGGCGGGCGATGGCAAGCACGATGGGCTTGTCCATTTCGCGCAGGAATGGCGCGATCAGCTCGTTTGCCGGGGTGGTGTTGCTCGGCGCGCGTCGCCGATCGATTCCTGGGATCAAGCGATGGATCCGACCGATCGCCGCAGAGGGATAGGCGACAAGCTGGCGCTCGCATTCGTCACGCGAGGAACCGATCACCGCCCGCGCGCAGGCGATGGCACGGTCCTCCTCGGCAATCCGGGCGTCCAGCGCGGGGCTTGGCGAGGAAAGCGCATCCCGTTTGTCCATTCCGAGCGAATGGGCCGTGTAGATGAACGGTATGCCAAGTTCGACTTCCACCTTGCGCGCGACATCGGCCGCATCGGCAAAATGCGCGTGGATCACGTCCGGCAACCGCTCACGGCGTCGCAAATCGGCGATAAACGCTCGGGTGAACCCTTCGCGATCGGCACTCAGCGCTTCCTTCGCCAGATAGCGCCGGTCGCCGCTGTCGATGCGGCGGATCAGGACCTTCGGAGCAACCCATTCCTCTTCAAGGGCATGCGCCGCGCCGAGCCGCGGGTCGTCGAAACGCCGCGTTACGATTTCGGCCAGCGTGACATCGTCGCGGCGGGCGAGTGCGTCCATCTCGCCCAGGATATAAGTGATGTGACCCCCCGTATCTTCCGTGATCCCGTACCGGACCGGCTCTGCCTTGAGGCAGCCGCCGAGTGCGAGCGATACGATATGCAAGACAAGTCCCCTTTGTGGTTACTGTCTCCCAACGTCGGGACGACCGCTTCGGCCTCCCGACCCATCAATATTTAAGCTGGGAACCCGAATAGCCAGCGATGGTTTAGTCGCGATTTTGTTGCGCGCGACTAGCGCTGCAATAAAGCAAGGTCTTCCTGCCGATCGATATCCCGCAGGCTCGCGCTGCCAGGCGCGATGACATCGGCATCGTGCCATTCCAGACTGCCCGCTCCCTTATTGGCGGCAAGCTTGGCCAGGCGAGGATAGGCGGACCGAGGGAAACACGCAGGCGCCCCACGTCTCCCGTCGTCGTGCTGCGTAAAAACCGGCCCTTCCCCATTTGCCAGCAGGGACAGATGGGCTGGTTCGACCAGCGGCATATCGGCCAGTGTCATGACCAGCCGTGAGTGCCGGCGTGCCTGCGCTACGCCCGCTGCGATCGAAGTGCCCATGCCCTCGTCGGCGCGCGAATTCAGTACGACCTGCCACCCGGGGCGCGGCGATATGGCGCTGTGCGGACCGACCACGAGATAGCGATGCGCAAAGCCCGCTTCTTCGGCAGCGCGCGCGGCCCAACTCCATAGAGGCGCGCCGCGAAAGGCCGCCACGAGCTTGTCGCTTCCGAACCGCCGCGAACGACCGGCGGCGAGCAAGATAAGCGCGGTATCCGCGTCCGGACTAACCATACAGGCGTTCGTAGTCCCCGACGATTTCGGCGAGAGCCGAAAGCGCCAGCGTTTCGGGTGATCGGCATGTCGGGATCAAGCCGATAGGGCTGCGAATGCGAGCGATGCGGCTCTCCTCGATATTGCGCGATGCGAGGGAAAGTGTCCGCTGGATCCGCGCGCGTTCGCCGCCCTGCGCCCCGACGTAGAAGGCCTCGCTAGAAAGCGCCTGTTCGAGCAAAGGAGCTTCCCATTCGTGATCATGAAACAGCATGACCACCGCGGTCCAGCGATCGAACCGGCAGTCCTTCGCCGAACTCCCGAGCGATAGCGCGGTCTTGTCCCGGGCGTCGCACTCAAGCCCCATCGCCGCGGCCAACCGCTCGATGGCAGCGAGTTCGGGCCCCTCTCCGAAAGCCACGATACGCAACGCCGGCTGAAACTGGCGTTCTCTGATCGGAGCAGTCCCGGGCAAATGCAGCCGCACCACATGCCGCGCTGTGAGTTTTGCCACAGCCTCCCGACAAGCCGCACGGTCGGGTGCGGGATCGAGCAGGATGTCCAGTCCGCCGCCACACGGAAGGCGAAAATCGATTGCCTGCGCTCCGGCTCCATACCGTCGGACCTGCGCTGCGGTCACAGTACGCATGTCCGATGCTAGCTGCGCTTCGAGACACCCGTCGCTCAGGCTGCCCACGGTCGAGCCATCGGGAAGAATGGCCAGCTGCGCCCCCACTTTCCGCGAGAAACTGCCTTCGATTCCGACGATCGTACACAGGCCTACCCCGGGTTCGCACGCGGCCGACAATGCAGCGTGATCGTCCGCCGGCTGGGCTTGCAGAGCCGTTTCGGCCTGCATCAGTCGGGCATCGCCGCCAACACGCGGTCGGGCGTCATCGGATAATCGAACAGCCTTGCCCCGCAGGCATTGTAGACCGCATTGCCGATCGCAGCGGCCCCGCCGCACATACCCAGTTCGCCGATGCCCTTGGCTTGCAGCGGGCTGGCCACAGGATCGCGTTCCTCGACCATGATGACATCGACATCGGGCACGTCGCGGTGCACGGGCACATGATATTCCGCGAGATCGCAATTCACCAGATGGCCGGTCCGCGGATCGAACTCGAGCGCTTCGGTCAGTGCCGCGCCAATGCTCCAGGTAATCCCGCCAAGACATTGCGATCGCGCGGTCTTGTGGTTGAGAACACGCCCGAAGCCGAATGCGCCCAACATGCGATTGACCCGGGTTTCGCCGGTGAAGTGATTGACGCGCACTTCGGCGAAGAATGCCCCGAAACCCGAGGCTGTGTAGTCTTCGGCAATCGCTCCGGGCTCGTAATGCCCTTCCCGCCCGAGTTCCTTCCCGCCAAGCAGGTCCACAAGCGTTTGCCCGCCAATGACCCGGCCGTCGGCGAGGTCCAGCGCGGTTTCGTCGATCCCCACACGGTTGGCAATCTCCTCGCGCAGCGCCTGGCAGGCGACATAGACCGCAGAGCCGGTCGAGGCGGCGCCCCAGCTCCCGCCTGAGCCCGAGCCACGCGGATGCCGCGTATCGCCGAGGTCGACGAGAACCTGTGCGGGATCGAGGCCGAGCATTTCCCCGGCAATCTGCGCAAGGATGGTATAGGTCCCGGTTCCGATATCGGTCATGTCGGTTTCGACCAAGGCGGTCCCGTCGGGTTTGATCGTCACACGCGCCTTCGCCTCTCCGACATTATGGACCCGCGCGGCGCTCGCCATGCCCGTCCCTATCCACCATTCGCCTTCGCGCCGCTGGCGCGGGCGACGGGGACCTGTGTCCCAGCCGAACGCCTCTGCACCTTGCCGCAGGCATTCGGCGAGCTTGTGCGAGGAAAATGGCAATCCTTCCTCCGGATCCTTGTCCGGGATGTTGCGCAGCCGCAGTTCGACCGGATCGATCCCCGCCCGTTCGGCCAGGATATCCATCGCGCCCTCGAGCGTCGGCATGCCCACCGCTTCGCCAGGCGCCCGCACCGATCCGGCGGTCATGCGGTGAATGCGCGCGACCTCCAGCATCAGCTCGCGGTTCTCGGCCGCGTAAAGGAAATGCGAGGATTGCAGCACCGGTTCGGCGAAGCTTTCGCCGGGCAGGTTGGAAACGAGAGCCTTGTGTCCAAACCCCGCAAGACGCCCCTCGCTATCGGCAGCGAGCTGCAACCGCTGCGTGGTTTCGGAGCGACGCATGATGCACTGGAAGACCTGCTGGCGCGACATCACCACGCGAACCGGGCGCGACAATTCCATCGCCGCGATCGCCGCAGCGACCGTTTCTTCGCTCAGCCCCAGCTTCGATCCGAACCCGCCACCCACGAAGCGGGAGATGATCCGGACCTGGTCTTCTTCCATGTCCAGCGCATCGGCCAATTCGGTGATGTTGTAATTGAGCATCTGGAGCGAGGCATGGACGGTCAGTTGCCGTCCATCCCACTGCGCAATGGCGGCATGCGGTTCCATCGCGGCCGACGCGTGACCCTTTGTCGTGTAGGTTACGTCGACCGCATTCTCGGCCACCGACATTGCGCGTGCGAGGTCTCCCTGGCGAACGGTTTCGTCTTCCTGCTCCTCGGTATCGACCACCTGCGGGTCGACCGGCGCATCGCTCTCTTCGCGATATTCGACCCGCAGGTGCTTGGCCGCATCGCGCGCCTGCTCGAACGTCTCGGCCACCACCAGCGCGACCGGCTGCCCCCAATAGCATACCGTTCTCGGTGACTGCTGCGGCGCCTCGTTCGCAGTGCCCTGCGCGGCGCGCGTGGTCATTCGCGGATCCTCGATCACAGCGATGACACCAGGCATGTCCATCACGCTGTCGCGATCGACGGACACCACTTCGCCGCGCGTGATCGTGGCGGTGGCGAGCACGCCTTCAACGCACCCTTCGACCGGATATTCGGCTGCATAGGGCGCGGTGCCAGTGACCTTGGCCAGCCCTTCGACACGCGGGATCGGCTGACCGATCGTACCCTGCTTCATCTGGTCCAGACGATTGGCGGTGTCGGGCTTGTCCTGCTTGAGATGCGCGCTCATGCCGCTTCCTCCACGGCCTGCTTCAACACGGCGTGCAGCGTCCGGCGGGCAAGCGGTATCTTGAATTCGTTTTCGCCATGGCCCTGCGCATCTTCCAGCAGCAGATCGGCCGCCGTATCGTAGAGGTCGTCCGAGGGAGTCTGCCCGATCAGGGCATCGGCGATACGCGGGTCGTGCCATGGCTTGTGCGCCAGCCCGCCAAACGCCAGATCGGCGCGGGTGAACTTGCCATGCTGCAACTCGACCACCGCGGCAATCGACACCAGCGCAAAAGCGTAGCTCGAACGCTCGCGCACCTTGCGATAGAGTTGCCTGCCGATGACCGGGGCCGGCAGCGTCACCGCAGTGATGATTTCCCCCTGCTCGAGGACATTGTCGCGCCACGGCGTGTCACCGGGCAGGCAATGGAATTCGCGCACTGGCACGCTACGCTCACCTCCGTCACCCGATACGATCGACACCTGCGCATCGAGCGCGCTCATCGCGACCGCCATGTCACCGGGATAGGTTGCAATACACTGGTCGCTCGCCCCCAGTACGGCGTGCAGCTTGGCCACGCCGTCGAGCGCGCCGCAGCCGCTACCCGGCTCGCGCTTGTTGCAGCGCTGGTCGATATTCATGAAGTAGAAGCAACGCGTACGCTGGCACAGATTGCCGCCGGTCGTGGCCTTGTTGCGCAATTGCTGCGTCGCGCCGGCAAGGATGGCACGGGCGAGCAGCGGATAATCGCGGCGCACCCGCGGATGCACCGCCGTCTCGGTGTTGGTCGCCAGGGCGCCGATCCGCAAACCGCCATCGGGCGTATCCTCGATCTCGCCGAAGCCGATGCGGTTGACATCGGCCAATTCGCCCGGAGTTTCGACCTGCAACTTCATCAGGTCGAGCAGGTTGGTCCCGCCCGCTATCGCCATCACGCTGTCTTGCGACACGAGGCGGGTCGCGTCGTCGAGAGTTCGTGCGCGCTGGTATTGGAACGGCCTCATGGCTTGGCCTCCCCGGCAACGTCGCGAATGGCGGCAACGATGTTGGCATAGGCCCCGCAGCGACACAGGTTGCCGCTCATGCGTTCGCGGATTTCCTCCCCGCTTGGCTCGACAGGGCCTTCCAGGTCGTTGCTGGCATCGCTCGGCCAGCCATTGGCAATCTCTTCCAGCATGGCGGTCGCCGAACAGATCTGGCCCGGCGTGCAATAGCCGCACTGGTAGCCATCGTGTTCGACAAAGGCGCGCTGCAGGTCGGAAGGGGCATCGGGCGTTCCCAAGCCTTCGATGGTGGTGACGCGGTCTCCGTCATGCATTGCGGCCAGCGTCAGGCAACTGTTGATGCGGATCCCGTTGACGATGACCGTGCAGGCCCCGCACTGTCCGTGGTCGCATCCCTTCTTGGTGCCATTGAGGCCCAGATCGTGTCGCAGGAAATCGAGCAACGTAACCCGGGGGTCATCGGGGATGGGATGCTCGCTCCCGTTGACGGTCATTGTCTCGGCCATGCGCGTCTCCTTTTCTGGTCAACCCGCTCGTCCGGGAAAGTGTCCGAAAATTCCGGTGCCATGCGTCACAGGTCAGGGAGGCGTTGATCGGCAAATCCCCACCCATGCAGCGATCGCGATTGCGCGCGGTCGAGCAGCGTCTTGGCATCATTGATCGAATAGGAATGAGCATTGTCCATGTTTTTCAGCTCGTTCCACGCCAACGGGGCCGCCACGGGTGCTCCCGAACGCGCTCGCGCCGAATATGGTAGCACGGCGGTCGCGCCACGCTGGTTGCGCAACCAGTCGATGAAGATCTTTCCCTTGCGCTTGGCCTTGCTCATCGTCGCAGTGAAGCGTTCGGGCTGCGCCATGCTGAGTGCTTCGGCAAAACGCCGCGCGAAATCTTTGTGGGCATCCCAATCGTGACCCGGGGTCAGCGGCACCACCACATGCACCCCTTTCCCTCCGGTCAGCATGGCGAAGCTGGACAGGCCGAGATCGGCAAGCTGATCGCGAATATCGCGCGCGGCCCGTTTGACATCTTCGAAGCCTAGCCCCTCGTCCGGGTCGAGATCGAACACCATTCGTTCAGGCGTTTCCACCGCATCCGAACGCGCGACCCAGCCATGGAACTCGATGGTCCCCATCTGCACGCATTGCAGCAGGCCGCGCATGTCGTCGATGAACAGATAGTCCTCATGTCCGCCGTCCTTCTCGCGGATCGCCACATGGTGCACGCTGTCGCCAAACCCGCCGCTATTGTGCTTCTGGAAGAAACACTTGCGCGCGCGCCCCTGCGGGCAGCGCACCAGGCTGACCGGGCGACGGGCGGCGAAGGGCAGCATGATGGGCGCGACGGCTTCGTAGTAATCGGCCAACTCGCCCTTCGTCTGACCGCTATCGGGAAAGACGACGCGGTCGCGGCTCGAAATCTCGACGGTGCTGTCGGCCGGCCTTTGTGGAACTGGCTTTTCGGGGACGACGTGGTCGGCATCCTTGTCCGTTCGCAGCCCAAGGAAGCTGCCGTGGCGGATGTTGCCGTCAGCGGTGAACTCGGCAAAAGCGATCTCGGCAACCAGCTTCGGGGTCACCCAGCGCACCCCACGCGTCGAAGCGCGATCGACGTCCGCCGGCGGAGTCTTGCGCGCCAGCCGCTTCATCTTTCCGGCAAGTTCGTCGAGATCGTCTGCGGTGAAGCCCGTGCCGACATTGCCCTTGTAGACCAGCTGGCCGCCCTCGTTCTGCGCCATCAGCAGCGAGGCAAAGGGGCGCCCTTTCGCAGTGGATTTCTTCCAGCCGATGATCACGAATTCCTGCCGGCGAGTGCATTTCACCTTGACCCACGCCTTGCTGCGCCGCCCCGCATAGGTCCCATCGACGGTCTTGCTGATGATCCCTTCCTGGCCGGCGTTGCACATCGTGCGATAAAGCCTTTCGCCCGCGCCCAGCACGTGTTCAGCGACGTGAATGGGCGGCTGGGCCGTGTCGAGCAGCGCCTCGAGCCGCTCCTTGCGCTCGATATTGGGCAGGCCGGTCAGGTCTTCCCCGTCGAGTTCCAAGAGGTCGAAGGCATGGAGCGCCAAGCGATCCGTCGGGCCCTGCGCCCCCTTCCCGCGTTTGAGGACCTGCTGCAGCGACGAGAAATCGGGATTGCCCCTGGCATCATAGGCGACGATTTCGCAGTCGATCAGGCATGCAGGCAGATCGCAATCCGCAATGGCATCGACCAGCGGCCCGAACTTGTCGGTCCAGTCCTTGCCGTTTCGGGTGTAGACATGCACTTCATCGCCCTTGGCCGCGATCAGTGCGCGATAGCCATCGAACTTGATTTCGTGCATCCAGCGGTTGCCCGTCGGCACTTGGTCGACCAGCGTTGCCAGTTGCGGTTTACGATAGGCGGGCAACGCCGCCGCCTTGCGCGTGGATTTGGCTTTGTCGCGCTGGCGCCCATTGTGGGTCGATGCCTTGCGCATTTGCTTGACGAAGGCGCCACCTTGCTGGCCCTCCAGTGAATATTTGCCCTGCTTGTCCGCCGCGATTTCTGCCATCGACCGCCCGGTCAGAACGCTGGTCAGCTCGCGCTCGACCAGCGCATCGCCTGTTTCGACGTGCTCGTCCTGCAATTTGCGCAACAGCCAGTTCTCGCGCTTCTCGCCCTTGCGCGGTTTCAAGCGCACCAGCAGCCATTCGCCGCGCATGCGTTCGCCCGCGAGGCAGAAATGAAGATGGCCCTCTTCGAGATCGGCAACGCTTTTGCCCGCGATCGGCTGCCACGTTCCGCGGTCCCATAGCATCACGGTGCCGCCGCCATATTCGCCCGTGGGTATGACGCCTTCAAATTCGGCATAGGACAGTGGGTGGTCTTCCGTGCGAACCGCCAGCCGCTTGATATCGGGATCGGGTGAAGGGCCCTTCGTCACCGCCCAGCTCTTCAGCACGCCATCCACTTCCAGCCGTAGATCCCAGTGCAGACGGGTCGCATCGTGCTTCTGGACGATGAAGCGATTGCCCTTCGTGTTCCTGACGCGCTTCCCAGCCGGTTCGGGCGTGAGCGCGAAATCGCGTTTCGCGTTGTAGTCTGCCAGCGGGTCCTTTTGCGCTGCCACGCGATCAGGCCGATTTCTTCCGGCGCGCCGATTTCTTCGGCTTGTCCTCGTTCACCGACTGCTTCAGAGCAGCCATCAGGTCGATCACGTTCGACCCGTCGCCGCCGCCCGGCTCATCGACATCCTCGATAACTGCCGACTTGCTCTTGGACTTGGCTTTTTTGTCGATCAGCTTGCGCAGCGCCTGACCATAGCGGTCTTCGAACTCGCTGGCGTCAAAGGGCGCGCTCTTCTGGTCGATCAGCGTGTTGGCAAGATCGAGCAATTCCTTGCGCGGCTTGGCCTCGTCGATGTCGTCGAAAAAGGCCTGTCCGGCGCGAACTTCGTCCGCATAGCGCAGCGTTTCGAGCAGCAAGCCCTTCCCGCAGGGCTTGATGGCGACGAGCTTCTCGCTCCCACGAACCGACAATTGGCCCAGAGCGACCTTCTTTGCCTTACGCAGCGATTCGCGCAGCACGATAAAGGCTTCCTCCGCCAGTTCGTCCTGCGGCGCGACATAGTAAGGTTTCTCGAAATAAAGCGGGTCGATCTCGCAGGCGTCGACGAACTGCACCAGTTCGAGTGTGCGCTTGCTCTCGATCTTTACGGCTTCGATCTCGTCTTCATCGAGCAGGACGTAATTGCCCTTCGAGACCTCATAACCCTTGATGATCTCGTCGCGATCGACCGGTCCGATGCCGGGCACCACCTTTTCGTAGGATATCCGTTTGCCACTCGGTTCATGGATCTGGTTGAACCGGATTTTCGCCCCCGATTTGGTGGCCGAATAAATTTCGACCGGGATCGAAACCAGCGCCAGCCTGATCTGCCCCTGCCAATATGCGCGTGCCGCCATGTGCCTTCCCTTCGACGGGAAAAGCGCTTTACCGGCGCATGCGTTCCGGTGGGGGAGGCCGGCGCATCAATCTACCGGATCGGTCAGCGCCATGAGGCAGGACAGCATGGTATCGACCACCGACTCGATTTCCGTGCGCGTGGTGGTGCTCAGCTTCATGCCCATGATTGCATGGTGCAGCATTTCGCCGAGCCCGCGCGGGGTGATGGCGCGGCGCTCCAACGCGGCTTCGTAGGGCAGCAGGAATTCGCACAGATTGCGTTTCGCCTCGACATGGATTTCGGCCAGTTCCTCGCGGATGGTGGTGGCCAGCTCGAGCTCGAGTTCGTCCGCATGCGGCATCGCCTGCATCGACTCCCACGATTCGAGGACCATTTTGTCCATGAATTGCTGGAACCGATCGCGGCGTTCGTCGCTGACTGGGCAAGCCTCCCTGATAGCCTGCCACTTCGAATCGAAATGGTAGCGTACCACACCAACCAGCAGGGCCTCCCGGTTCGGAAAGATATTGTAGACCGTCTGGCGTGACACCCCCGCCGCTTCGGCAATGTCGTTCATCGTCGCGCGGCGCACGCCATACTGGCTGATCACCGCGTAACCCGCGGCGGCAATGTTGCAAGCTCTCTCATCCATGCCAGTTAATTGGACATGAGATGCAAAAATGTCAATTTACAACTGTACTAAAATTGTAAAAACGCGAGCCTAGATGAGCTGCCGGTCGCAGGTGAGTCGCATCCTAAGGAAAAGTCATGACGCCAATTCGCACCCTGCTCCTTTTTTGCCTCGGTTTCCTCGCTGCGGCCTGTTCGTCGGCCGATGCGCCGCAGGAAGGGCAGGCGATCCCCGTGCGCACGGTGACGGTGGCCATGACCGACCTCGACAATATCCTCGAGCTGCCCGGACGCGTCGAGCCCGTCCGCGTCGCCGAAGTGCGCGCGCGAGTTACCGGCATCGTCCAGCAGCGACTTTATGAAGAAGGCACCGATGTCGGTCAGGGACAGCCGCTGTTCCGGATCGATCCCGCCGAGCTGCGCGCCAGCTATGCGCAGACACAGGCCAGCCTTGAACGCGCGCGTGCGACCGCCGCCAATGCCAATGCGGTGGTGGCCCGCTATCGCCCGCTGGTGGCAGAGAATGCCATCAGCGGCCAGGAATTCGACGCGGCACAGGCGGCGGCACGCGAAGCGAATGCGAATGTCGCGCAGATCCAGGCACAGCTTCGCGCGGCGTCGCTGCAACTGGGCTACACCACCGTACGGGCCCCGATCGCGGGCCGTGCCGGACGCGCCGCAGTGACCGAAGGCGCACTGGTGTCGCAGCCCGAAGGCACGCTGATGACGCGGATCGAGCAGATTTCGCCGATCTATGTTTCCTTCTCGCAATCGGCGACCGAGGTGCTGCAAATCCGCCGGGCCATTGCCGCAGGCAACCTCGACCTCTCGCCCGACGACGCGGTCGAGGTGCGCCTCGTGTTCCCCGATGGCACCGAATACGAACTTCCCGGACTGATCGAATTCCTCGACTTCTCGGTCGACGAGGCAACCGGCACTGTCGAGCTACGCGCCGAATTCCCCAACCCCGACGGGCTGCTTCTGTCGGGTGAATTTGTCAACGCGCGCATTTACGCGGGCAAGAAGACCGGCGTGATCGCAATCCCGCAGCGCGCGGTCAGCGTGGCCGACAGTGGCGGGACGGTGATGATCGTCGACAAGGACGGCAAGGCCGCTGTCCGACCGGTCGAGCTGGGTGAACTGGTGGGCGACAAATGGATCGTCACAAGCGGGCTCAAACCCGGTGATCGCGTGATCGTCTCCAACCTCCAGAAGCTGCAACCGGGCATGCCGGTCCAGATCGCCAACGCCCCGACCGGGCAGAAGCCAGCCGCGAAGGCCGACTGATCATGGCACGCTTTTTCATCGACCGTCCCATCTTCGCCTGGGTCGTTTCGCTCGGCATCCTGCTGTCCGGTTTCATCGCCTTGCGCGCGCTCCCGATCGAGCAGTATCCCGAAGTCGCCCCGCCCTCGCTGGCGATCAACGTTGTCTATCCTGGCGCAGATGCCGAAACGCTCGAGCAAAACGTCACGCAGGTCATCGAGCAACAGCTCAACGGGGTCGAGGGCTTCCTCTATATGTCTTCGTCGAGCCTATCGAACGGCACTGCCTCGATCACGCTGACCTTCGAGGCCGGGACCGATATCGACATCGCCCAGACCGAGGTACAGAACCGGCTGAGCACCGTCGAAGCACGTCTGCCCGAGGAAGTACGCCGCCAAGGCATCACCGTTCGGCAGGCGAACGCGGGCTTCCTGCTCATCGTCGCACTGACATCCGAAACCGGCGCGCTAGACTCGACCGATCTGGGCAACATCGCATCGACGCAGGTCATCGATGAACTGCGCCGCGTGAGCGGGGTCGGCGATGTCACCTTGTTCGGCTCCGAATACGCGATGCGTATCTGGCTCGATCCGGACAAGCTCGCGTCCTACAACCTCTCGCCCAGCGCGGTCGTCGCCGCGATCCGTGAACAGAATGCACAGACGGCCGGCGGTTCGCTCGGCGCCCTTCCCCTCCAGGAAGGACAGCAGATCACCGCGACCATCACCACCGAGAACCGCTTCGAAACCGAAGACGAGTTCCGCCGCATCATCCTGCGCGCTGACGCGGGCGGTGCCAGCGTCAGGCTGGGCGACGTCGCGCGGGTGGAGATCGGTGCGCAGACCTATGCAACCTCGACCACGCTTGACGGCCAGCCTATGGCGGGCATGGCGGTCCAGCTCGCCACCGGCGCCAATGCACTGGCAACCGCCGAAGGCGTGAAGCAACGCATGGAAGAGCTCGGTGCCGGCTTGCCGCAGGACGTCGCTTGGTCGATCCCCTACGACACGACCCCCTTCGTGGAGGTCTCGGTCGAGGAAGTCGTCAAGACGCTGGTCGAGGCCATGGTGCTTGTCTTCCTCGTCATGTTCCTCTTTCTCCAGAACTGGCGCGCGACGCTGATCCCGACACTCGTAGTCCCGATCGCGCTGGCGGGCGCATGTCTTGGTCTGTGGCTGTTCGGCTTTTCGATCAACGTGCTTTCGCTATTCGGCATGGTGCTGGCGATCGGCATTCTGGTCGATGACGCCATCGTGGTGATCGAGAATGTCGAGCGCATCATGCGCGAGGAAGGGCTTGGTCCGCTCGCCGCGACGCGCAAGGCGATGGATCAGATCACCGGGGCGATCATCGGTATCACTCTGGTGCTGATCGCGGTCTTCGTACCGATGGCGTTCTTCCCCGGATCGACCGGTGGCATCTACCGCCAGTTCTCCGTCACTCTTGCGATTTCGATCTTCTTCTCGGCCGTGCTCGCGCTGTCGCTGACACCAGCGCTCTGCGCGACCTTCCTGCGCGCGCAGGACGTGCAGGATCATGACGGCGACGCAGACAGCGAGCCGGACGAGACCCCGCTGCCCGAAGGCTGGCGCGGAAAGGTCGAACTGGCGCGGCGCAAGGGCACCGTATTCTTCAACCGCTTCAACCAGTGGTTCGCGCGCATTACGGAAAAATACGGGCGCACGAATGAGAAAATCCTCGCCAGGCCGATGCGCGGACTGGCGGTCTTCCTGTTGCTCGGTGCGATTACCGGACTGCTGTTTGCGCGCCTGCCCGGCGGGTTCCTGCCGACCGAGGACCAGGGCTATGTAATCACCGTCGTTCAGTCGCCTGCGGGATCGACGCAAGAGCGGCTCGACGAGGCGATCGAACCCGTCGAAGGGTTCTGGCAATCGCGCGAGGAAGTCGAACGCGTAGTCGTGGTGCGCGGCTTCAGTTTCTTCGGTCAGGGCCAGAACAATGCGATCATGTTCACTCCGCTGACCGATTGGAGCGAACGCGGCGCGGCGGACAGTTCCGCCGAGGCGCTGGTAGGACAGGCGATGGGCACGTTCATGGGGCTCGACAATGCGCTGGCATTCGCGATCCAGCCGCCCGCGATCCAGTCGCTGGGCCAGGCCAGCGGGTTCACCATGAAACTGCAGGATCGCGGCGGCGTGGGCCGTGAAGCGTTGACCGATGCGCGCAACCAGTTGCTTGGGATGGCATCGCAAAGCCCGCTGCTTGCCAACATCCGACCCGAAGACCAGCCCCCTGCGCCGCAGTTGCATGTCGAGGTGGATCGCGTCCAGGCGCGCGCGATGGGCCTGTCGATGACCGACGTGAACAACGCTCTGTCGATCAACTTCGGTTCGGCATACGCCAACGATTTCAACCGTCAGGGCCGCGTCCTGCAGGTGCTGGTGCAGGCGGATGCTCCGCACCGGATGGAACCTGAAGACGTGCTGTCGCTGCGTATTCCGAACGATCAGGGCGCGCTTGTCCCCTTCAGTTCCTTCGCGACCGCCGAATGGACCGCAGGCCCGCCCAGCCTCGGCCGCTACAATGGCTATCCTGCCATGACCGTTTCGGGGACTGCGGCCCCCGGCGAATCCTCCGGCGCCGCGCTGGACGAAATGGAACGCATTGCCAGCCAGTTGCCTGACGGTATCGGCTTCGAATGGACCGGAATCAGCTATGAAGAGAAGCAGGCGGGCGGCCAGATCGGCCTGCTGCTGGGCTTGTCGGTGGTGATCGTTTTCCTCGTCCTGGCAGCTTTGTACGAAAGCTGGTCGGTGCCATTCTCGGTGTTGCTGATCGTCCCGATGGGTGTGCTGGGCGCGGTGATCTTCACCATGCTGCGCGGATTGTCCGCGGACATCTACTTCAATGTCGGCCTTATCACGATCATCGGTCTGGCGGCGAAGAACGCGATCCTTATCGTCGAATTCGCCATCGAAGAAGAAGCCGATGGCAAGAGCCCGCTGGAGGCCGTCAAGGCAGCCGCGCGCCTGCGCCTGCGCCCGATCATCATGACCTCGCTAGCCTTCATTCTCGGCATGGTACCGCTGGTGCTTTCCTCGGGTGCTGGCGCAGCCAGCCGGATCGCGGTGGGCACCGGCGTGATGGGCGGAATGATCGCGGCCACCGCGATCGGTATCTTCGTGATCCCGCTGCTCTATCTGCTGGTGCGCACCAAGCTCGGCGGTCGCAAGCCCACCCCGCCTGCCGAACCCGAAGGAGACATCGCATGAAGCGCATCACCAGTGTGAGCCTGCTTGCGCTCGCCCTTGCCGGCTGCGTCAACATGGCACCCGATCATACCCGGCCCGCGCTGGCGAGCGCTGCCGCCTACGACCCCGCCTTCGCCCCCGATGGCACGGTGACCGCAGCCACGCTTTCCTATGGCGACTGGTTTACCGATCCCCGGTTGGTCGCGCTCCTCGACACCGCCGTTGCCAACAACCGCGATCTGATGGCCGCCACCGCACGGATCGAGCAGGCCCGCGCGCAATACCGCATTCAGGACAGCCGTCGCCTGCCCACTGCCGTGGCCAGCGCGGCGGCCAGCCGCACGCGGACGCCGCTTGGCACTCTCGACAGCGAAGCGGCGGGCGCGGTGACCACCGATAGGTTCGACGTCGGCGTCGGCGTCACCTCGTTCGAGCTCGATTTCTGGGGCCGTGTCGCCAATCTTTCGGATGCCGCGCGGGCGCAATACCTCGCCACCGAAGCGAACCAGCGGGCCTTCTATCTCTCGCTGATCGCCGATGTCGCTTCGACATATTTCGAACTGCGCGAGACCGAGGCGCAGATCGATCTGGCGCAGGCGACGCTGGACAGCCGTCGCGAAGGGCTCCGGATCGCACAATTGCGGCTCGATGCGGGCGTGACCTCGGCATTACCCTATCGCCAGGCGGAAACGCTGCTGACCTCGGCCGAGCAGCAACTCGCAGCGCAGCAACTGGCGCAGGCGCAATTGCGCAACCAGTTGGCGGTGCTGGTCGGGGGGAGCATCCCGACCGATCTGCCCGGGGCCATGTCGCTTCAATCGCAGGGCAATGCCATGGTTCTCGACGCCGGCACGCCTTCCGAACTGTTGCTGGTGCGCCCCGACCTCGTCGCAGCCGAAGAACAGTTGCGTGCTGCACGCGCCAATATCGGCGCTGCGCGCGCTGCCTTTTTCCCGACGATTTCGCTGACCGGCAGCGCGGGCTTTGCCTCGAGCGACCTTGGCGATCTCTTCGGATCGGATGGCGCCACCTGGTCTTTCGGACCGACCATTTCGCTGCCCATCTTCGACTGGGGTGCGCGCGAGGCCGATCTGGACCTCGCCAAGGCGCGCGAAGTCGAACAGGTCGCGCTTTACGAGAAAGCGGTCCAGACCGCCTTTCGCGAAGTGTCCGACGGGCTTGCCGGTCGGCGCTGGCTGGCCCAGCAGGTTGCCGCACAGGAACAGGGCGTGGCGGCACAGGAACGCATCGCGCGCCTTGCACGATTGCGCTACCGCGAAGGCGTGGCGGATTATCTCGAAGTGCTGGATGCCGAGCGAAACCTGTTTTCTGCACAGCAGCAATTGCTCGCCACCCAGCGCGCCTATCTGCAGAACGGAGCCACGCTGTTCGTTGCCCTCGGGGGCGGCCTCGCGCAATAGGACGAGGCGTCGATTGTCTTCGAAAGGACCGCAAAAGCAACCCTTTGGTCTGCCGAAAATCTTGACCTTGCCGCGTAGGATAGTCACCGAACGGTCACACCCTTCGGCAATGGGAAATGACATGACAATCGACCGGCGACACTTCCTCGGCGCGACCGGCGCCGCATTTTCTGGCTTGCTGCTGAGCGGCTGTGCAGGTCGCATGGCCGCACAAGGCGCCACGGCAGCCGCGCCGTTCGAAGGTTATGGCCCGCTGGTCGCGGATCCGAACGGCCTGCTCGATCTGCCACGCGGCTTCAGCTACCGGCTGCTGTCCAGCCTTGGTGACACGATGGCCGATGGCGGCACCGTGCCCGACAAGGCCGACGGCATGGGCTGCCTGCCGCTGGGCGAGAATGAGATCGTCCTGATCCGCAACCATGAACTGATCCCGACCGACGATGCCGGTGGCGATCTGGCAAGCGGTTTCGGGCGGCGCGACGGTGCGATCGTACCGGGGGGCACCACCAATCTGGTGCTCGATGCGACAACGCTCGCACCCAAGCGCGAATTTCGCACGCTCGCCGGCACCATCCGTAATTGCTCCGGCGGGATCACGCCGTGGAGCAGCTGGCTGACTTGCGAGGAGGCACCGACCGGCCCCGGCCAACGCTACGGAGACGGGCTGGAACGCAACCACGGCTGGGTATTCGAAGTCCCCGCCGCCGCCAACGGGCTGGTCGATGCGGTGCCGCTCACCGCGATGGGGCGCTTCAACCACGAGGCCGCCTGCGTCGACCCGGCGACCGGCATCGTCTATCTTACCGAAGACCGCGACGACAGCGTACTCTACCGCTTCCTGCCCGACACGCCCGGCCGTCTTGCCGATGGCGGGCGGCTGCAGGCCATGGTGATCGACGGTCTTGCCGATACGCGCAACTGGACCGGCCCCGACATGGCGACGGGGACGAGTCATACAGTCCGCTGGATCGACTGCACCGACGTCGAGGCGCCACAGGACGACTTGCGTCTCCGTGCGGCCGCAGATGGTGCGGCACTGATTGCGCGTGGCGAAGGCATCCACACAGGCACCGACGAAGTCTTCGTCTGCTCGACCAGCGGCGGCCAGCGCAAGCTGGGGCAGATATTCCGTCTCGTCCCGGGGCGCGGCGCGCGCGCCGATACGATCGAACTGTTCTTCGAAAGCGAAAGCGAAGACCAGTTCAATTACGGCGACAACCTCACCGTGGGCCCCAATGGCCACCTGATCGTGTGCGAAGATCAATATACCGACGTGGTGGACAACCATCTCCGCGGGATCACACCCGATGGACGGGCCTATGCCTTTGGTCGCCTGCGTCTCCAGACCGAACTCGCGGGCGGGTGCTTCTCGCCCGACGGCAAATGGTTCTTCGTCAACGCCTATTCGCCCACACGCACGCTCGCCATTACCGGCCCCTGGGCCGCCTGACGCGCAGCGCGTCTTCGCCCTTGCCGGGGCTAGAACAACGATACGGCGGGGGCGGTCTGACGGTGCAGTCTCGCTCCGAGACCTGACCACGGTCTTCCGGCCACTGGCCGTGCCCGCAGTTCCCGAGGCGATTTTGCATGGTTAGGGCATCTTAACCTGTCGCCACTATCGACCGCCGCGGGAACAAGATGGGGGCAGGGAACGGCCGATGACCGCGGCGTTCATACTCGGGATCAACATGTTCATCGCCGCGCTGTTCGGCGTGGCGTTTGCCGTGGTCGCGCGTTCCAACCCGGTGGCACGCGGTGCTGGCTGGCTCGCGGGCGCCTACGCGCTGGGAGTGGCCGACGTCACACTCGAATTCCTGCTGCCCTGGTCGGCGCACCCCACGACGATCGGTTTCGTCATCTTCTATATCTACCTCGCGGCGCTGACGTGTGGGATGATCGGCGTGTCGAAGCATTATCGCGCGCTGCTGCCAACCGCGCCGATCGCTTCGATCTGGGTGCTTGCCGCGCTTCTTACCCCCGCGATGCTCGTCCTGCCCTATGGATCGGCCGCGCGCACGCTGCTCTACCACATTCCTTATTTCGCAATGCAGATGCTGATGACCTGGATCGTGATCCGGTCGCAGCGACGCATGCTGCTCGACCGGCTGCTGGTGTTCGTCAGTTCGGCCGCTGCGCTCACCTACATGGTCAAGCCGCTCGTGGCATGGCGCATGGGCATCGCGGATGCGCCGCAACACTATCTGGCCTCGCATTACGCCGCGATCTCGCAGAGCATGGGGTCGGTGATCCTGATCGCGCTCGCGCTGGTCCTGCTGCTGGTGATGATGCGCGACATGACGATCGAGATGGTCGCCCGTTCTGAAACCGATCCATTATCGGGCCTGCGCAACCGACGCGGCTTCGAAGTGCATGGTGATGCAATGGTGGCGACCGCCCTGCGCCGCGCCAGACCGCTGACACTGGTCACCGTCGACATCGACCGTTTCAAGACGATCAACGACCGTCACGGCCATGCGGTGGGCGATCAGGTGATCATTGCGCTCGCCCGGCTGCTTTCCGACGCCGCCGGAGAGAAGGACCTCGTGGCACGCCTCGGCGGAGAGGAATTCGCGCTGATCCTTGCCAATCAGAATATCGAGCAGGCGGCGCGAACGGCCGAGATCCTGCGTCAGCGGGTACGGGCCGAACTGTCCGCAGCGATCGGACACGAGCAAGAGGTGTCCGCCTCGTTCGGGCTTGCGCAACTGGCCCCGGGTGAAGCCCTGTCCGATCTCGCCCGCCGCTCCGATCTTGCGCTCTACGAGGCGAAGAACACCGGCCGCGACAAGGTCTCGCTGGCTCCCGTCAACAAGCCATCGCTCGCCCACGGCCAGCCGGTGCTCATCTCCAGCAGAACCGCCGCCTGAAGCCAGCGCCGCGGAGCACTGGCACCGCAAACAAGGACGGGTGGAACGCCGGAGAACGGACATTCCACCCGGACCGGCGCTATGCCGGTCGCCGGCGATCGCCTGATGGGGGTCGGCAATCACCGGTCGGGACACGATTGCTTTGGCTACTGCATCTTCGCCGGCAGGATGTAGGCGCTGATCTCGTTGCTCCCACCGAACACCTGCTTGGCCAGCGCGCTGATCTCCTCGGCGGTCATATCGCGATAGGCCGGTTCGCGCACGCGGAAGCGAGTCAGTCCGCTGGCATCGGTCTGCGCATCGCCGAGGACGCTCAGCCAGTAGCTGTTGTTTTCGAGACTGCTGTCGAGATCCTCGACGATCGGCGTCCAGGCACGGATGAAGGTATCTTCGTCGATCGGCGTATTCGCCATCTCGTTTGCGACCCGAAGGACCCCCTCGCGCACCTTGTCGACCTCGTCCGGCTTGGCTGTAACCCGGGCATACAGATATCCGTAATCGTCGAAGAGATCGTTGGCATAGGATGCCGTGCCCGGTGAATAGGTCGATCCCATCTCTTCGCGCAGCACGTCGGACAGGCGATTGCGGAACAACCCGCGCAAGAGGCGCATGCGATAGCGATCCGCGGGGTCGCTCGCATCGGGCGCGGGCCAGTAGACATAGACCAGCGCCTGGTCTGGCGTACCCTTGTGATAGTAGCGGTAGGGCGTTTCGTTGCCCGCCGGGAACTGCACGTTCCCCATGACCGGGTAATCGCCTTTCGTATCGGCACGTTCGGGCAGAGCGCCAAGCGTCCGCGCCACCTGATCGACGACGGTCTGCTTGTCGATATCGCCGACGACCGTCACCTCGATCAGGCCGTTGGCCATTTCGGGTTCGATCCACGACCGGGCATCGGCGATGGTGGGTTCCATGAAGCTGTCGAGATCGTCGAAGCCGTAGGCTTTGTGCCCCGAGCGGACGAGGCGCGGCAGATACTTGCGCACCGTTTCCTGCGGCGAGGAATCATGCGTCGGATACCATGCCCTGATCTTGCGGAAGTACTGTGTGGCAACGTCCTCGCTGAAGGCCGGGGCCTTCACCTTGGCCGCCAGCAGGTTGAATTGCGCGGCAAGGTCATCGGCATCGGTCGCACCGAGCAGTTCGAAAGCATCGTTGTCGATGAAGGTCTTGGCCGTGACGCCGACGCGCTTCCCGGCGAACATGATCCGCAGGTCGTCGTCGGTATGGCCGACCACGCCGCTCTGATCGAGCAGGTTGAGCCCCAAGCGGCGAAGCGCTTCGCTGCGGGTCGGCATCGCCATAAAGCCACCTCCAACGCGAACACGTACGGAGATCGTGCCCGCATCGAAATCGGTCTGCTTGAAATTGAGGCGGACATTGTTCGCGAACTTCACCAGATGCGCGTCGGCATCCTCGACATATTGGTCGGACACGACTTCACCGGGCGTTCCGAAATCGGTGTAGGCGAAAGCGCCGACATTGCGCGGTTCGGGAGGTGCCACCGCAACCTCGCGTGATTTGGTCAATGCCGTTTTTAGCGCCGCCTCGGTGTTCTCGAGCGGTGCCTTGTTCACGAAGTAGATCGCCGGATCCTCGATGCCGCGCCACGCATCCCGGAATTCGCGTTCGACTTCCTCCAGAGTGATCGTCGGCGCAGCTTCTTCAAACAGCGCGAGATTGGTCTGAGGCGACGTGAACACCTTGTCCTGTGCGAAGGCTGACACGAGTTCCTTTGCGTAATTGTATTCGAAACCGGCATAGGTCTTGCGCGTATCGGCGCGTTCGACCGCGGTCTCGCGCGCCTGCCGGATGATCGCCAGTTGCTCGTCGAGCTCGTCCTGCGAGAAGCCGTATTGCAGCGCCCGGCGAAGCTCCTGCTCGCCCTCGGCAAGTGCCTCTGCCCAGTCCTCGGGCGTCGCTCGAACGGTCAGCGTCATGCCGTCGATCACGTCGTCGAAACGGTAGCGGCTGGCCCCGCCCGACAGATAGGTCGCATCGCCCTGTTCGACCTTGCGATTGAAGCGCCGGTTGAGGATGCGCGAACCGATGGCGCGGATCAGGTTCTCGCGTCGCGTTGCCCGGGTATCGGGGCGTTCTTCATAGGGCCGCAACGCGCCGAGCGTCACCGAGGTCATCAGCTTCTCATCGAAGAAATAGCCAACCCGGCCAGGCTTCAATTCCGCGGGTCCGGGCAGCGCTTGGCCAAGTGCCGGGCCCTGCGCCTTCCAGTCGCCGAAATATTCCTCGATCTTGGCGACCGCGACCTCCGGCTCGACATCGCCGATGAAGGCGATGAAGGTGTTCTCGGGGCGATAGTAACCCCGATAGAAGGACACGAATTCCTCGCGTGGCATCGTCTCGATCGTTTCCGCAATGCCGATCGGCAGGCGGTTCACGACCTTGCTGCCCTCGGTGAAGAAGCGGAGCCGGTCGACGGTCGAGCGGTAGGACAGTGAATCCCGGGCGAGTTTTTCCGATGCGATGACGCCACGCTCGCGGTCGATCGCATCGGCATCGAGCAGCAGGTTCTCCGCCGTCTCGCGCATCAGGAAGAAAGCTTCGTTCAGCACCGGTTCGCCGACGGTCGGGAGGTTCAGCTTGTAGATCGTCTGGTCGAAACCCGTGCTGGCATTGGTATCCGCGCCGAATGCCAGCCCGTGACGCTCGAGCCGCTTGACCATCTCGCCCTCGGGGACGTTGACCGACCCGTTAAAAGCCATGTGCTCGAGAAAATGCGCGATGCCTTGCTGGGCATCGGTCTCGTTGAACGAACCGGTGGCGATGCGCATGCGGATCGCCGCGTTGCCGCTCGGGGCCTGATTCTTCATCACCGCGTAGCGCAGACCGTTGGCTAGCGTGCCGTAAACGACCCTTGCGTCGGCCTCGAGGTCGCTCGCTTCATGGACGAAGGCGGGATCGCCCTGGGCCACAGCTGCGCCCGGCAGAGCGACGGCGGCCATCAGCACACCAGCCAGAAGGGGCCGCTGCCAGAGACGGAAAGTTTTGCTGCGCATTGCAGGTTCCTCGCTATTCGCAGGCCACCTGAAGCGGCCATTTCGTGTAACACTGTTGCCGGGGAAGACGCACCACTGCGCGGACACCTCAACGAATTTTGCTTTCTTGCCATTGTTGGCCAGCGGCCCCCATACACGCGCGAGGAACGCGCATTCGGGGCGCCGGGAACGGGAAGACATCTTGGCAGGCAGCAAGCTTCACAACCATGCCGGGGGGCAGCTTCACTCCCGGAATAGAACCGAGACCGACCTATACGCCCGCTTTCGTGCTCCGTTGGAACGGTATTTCGCCAAGCGGGTGTTCGAGAAGGGCGATGTCGACGATCTCGTCCAAGAAGTCTTCACCCGGCTCCTGGCCCAGTCCGAGCGGGTCCAGATGGAGGAACCCGAAGCTTACGTGTTCCAGATCGCGGCCAATCTCCTGCGTGATCGATCGCGGCGTGATATCGTCCGCAAATCGGCCAGCGGGCGCTTCGCCGAAGAAAACGGTGATTCCTTTGAGGCAATCACGCCCGAGCGCGTCTTACTGGCCAAGCAACAGGTTGCGAAGCTGAAGGACGCGCTGGCGGAACTACCCGAGCGCGTGCGATTTGTGTTTTTACTTCATCGCTACGAAGGAATGAAGTATCGAGAAATCGCCCAGCACTTGGGCATTTCGGTAAGTTCGGTCGAAAAGTATATGATGCAGGCGATCAAACACGTCGCGAAACGATTGGGGAGGCACCCATGAGCGGCGACAACCAGTCCGGGACGGCTTCCATGCCGGCGAGCGCCTTCGACCAGGCGGCCGAGTGGTTTGCGCGTTTGCAATCGGAGGATAGCGGTTCTGCGACCAAGCGTCGCTTCCGCCGCTGGCTCCGCCAGTCGCCCGACAATGTGTCTGCGTTTCGCGAATGCCAAAGCATGTGGGACGCAGTCGGCGATGCATCCTCCGACCCCGACATACTGTCCATGCGCAACGATGCCCTGACTGCGGTCCAGCCCGAAACGCACGACCGCTGGGGTCGAATCACGGCGATTGCCGCCAGCCTCTGCGCACTTGCGATCTCGGTCACCGTTCTCGCGCTGGTAACCCGCGACACTGCGCCCGCGGACGCATCGATCGAAGCGGCGCGTGTCGCGGTCGCCCCCGAAGCGACGATCTACCGTACCGAGACCGGGCAGCGTTCGACCATCAGCCTGCCCGACGGATCTACCGCCGAACTCAACACCGATTCGCTGATGCAGGTAAACTACTCGAACGACCGCCGCGAATTGGTTCTCCTCAAGGGAGAAGCCTTCTTCGATGTCGCGAAAGACCCGGAGCGCCCCTTCGTCGTCAAGGCCGACGACAAGGTGGTTCGCGCGGTGGGCACCGAATTCGCAGTCAGGATGGACGGCGACGCCGTCCGCGTCACGCTGGTCGAGGGCGTCGTCGATGTGGGCCGCACAGTCGAAGGCCGCTTCCTCGGCGGCGGCGAGGAAGTGACGCTGGAAAGGCTGGTCGCGGGCGAGCAGATCGTACTGGCCGCCAACCGTTCTGGCAGCAAGGATGCCATCGATACGCAAATCGCCACCAGCTGGCGCGACGGTCGGCTCGTGTTCGACAATGATCCGCTTTCTCGCGTGGTCGCCGAGGTCAATCGCTACTCGGCCCGCAAGGTGGTTCTTGGCGACCCCAGCCTCGCGGAAATGCGCGTAAGCGGCAGCTTCCGTGCCGGATCGGCGGATGGTTTCGCCAAAAATCTTCAGGCGGCCTTTCCGGTCTCGGTTCAGACCGATGCTGAACGGAACCACCTGATTCTCAATTGGAATAATTAGCCTCCGCGAGCGTGTTCGGCGCATCCAAAGGCAAGCTTTTCCCACTGCAGCGCAATTTTCTTTGAGGCAGCACGCGCCCCGCGCGTCTTACGCCGCATGAACCCGGCAACCCGGGTCAGGGGCGGTCGCGTTAAAAGGGGAAAAGAATGCATACCGGAATTTCGACGAGCTTGCAGGCTGCCATGCTGGTGGGCGCGGCACAGATTGCCATAGCGGCGCCGCTGCACGCACAAGAACGTCAGGTCGACTTCGACATTCCGGCGCAGGAACTCTCCAAATCGCTGCGTGAATTCGCCGCCATCACCGACATGGACCTGCTCTACCCCCCGCAACTGGTCGAGAACCGTCAGGCGCGCGCCGTCAAGGGCGCAATGACCCCCACGGCAGCGTTGCGGGAAATGCTTCGCGGTTCCGGTCTGGCTTTTGACGTGAATGGCGATGACGCTGTCACCCTGCGCGCCGTCGGCGCCAGCCGCAGTCAGGCAGAGCGCGGGGACGAGGACGCAGCGAATTCGATGGTGGCAACCGCTCCGCTGAGCGGGATCGTTCGCAATGCGGCAACCGGGTCGGTCCTGCCCGGAGCGAACGTGCGAATTGCAGGAACGCCCCTGCGCACGGTGACCGATGACCGGGGCCAGTATAATTTTCCCGCAGCACCGCAGGGTACGCAGACGGTCGTCGTCGAATATCTCGGGCAGGTCCCGCAGGTCGCCAGCGTCTCGGTGGCACCCGGCGTCCGCAACACGGGCGATGTAAGCGTCGGATCATCCAGCGACGAGATCGTGGTGCTGGGCTATCGCAGCGCGATCCAAGTGGCGTTGAACCAGCAGAAGAACGCCGACAACAACTCGACCGTGGTCGCGTCGGACCTGCTCGGCGGGTTCCCGGCGGAAACCGTGTCGGAAGCGCTGCGCCGTGTACCCGGCGTAGCCTTCGGCCGCGACGCCGACACTGGCGAAGGCTCGCGCATCACCGTTCGTGGTTTCAGTTCGGAAGCGATCAACGTCCAGCTAAACGGGCTCGACCTGCAGGGCACGGGATATGAGCGGACGATCGATCTGAGCGGCTTCCTTGCCGACAACATTTCGCAAGTCACGGTCCACAAATCGCTGCTGCCGAGCCACGAATCCACCGGCTCGGGCGGGCTGGTCGAGATCGAGACCAAATCGGGCCTCGATTACGGCGACTTCGCCTTCAACGTGAGCGTCGAGGGCGAGAGCAATTTCGATCGAGACTTCGGCGAAGAGTACCAGATCAACGGGACCATCGCCAAGGAACTGACGCCCAGTTTCGGCATCGCCGCCACCCTGCAGTACCGCAACACCGACCGGCTGAACTACGACGTGTCGATCCTCGACACCGTCCCGCCGGTGCTGCCCGAAGGCTACACTTCGATCTTCTTCGTGCCGGCGAGTTTCGAATTTCCCTTCGATCCCGGTCTCGACCAGCAACTGGTAACCAGCACCAGCTATCTGCGCCGCGAACGCGCCGAGGAGGCCTTCGTCGGCTCGCTCAACCTCGCCTGGGATATCGCCAGCCACACCCGCCTGCGGCTCGACCTCCAACGCAATGTTCGTGACAGCGAAGGCAGCGATTCACGCACCGCGATCGGCTTTCTCACCTCCAGTCTCGACATGCCGATCCCCGAACTGGATGGCGAGGTACGCCGCCGCACGACTTTGCGCGCGCTGCGCCCCAGCATCGCCTTTCGTTCGACCGATCAGAAATTCACCTCCGATACGATCAGCTTTCGTGGCGATACCGACATCGGCCGCTGGGAGTTCGAGTACAAGCTCGGCTATTCCAAGGCACGGCAGGAAGGCAGCAACACAGCCATCACGCTGCTGGGAAACAGCTTCACCAATCTTGAAGACCTGATCGACCCGGCAACGCTGCGGACCGCCCCAGACGATGATGCGGCGCAAACCGAGCGAGTGATCGCCGGGGGCTTCGTCCCCGGCCCCGACGGACTGCCGCTTCCATCGCTAACCGCCGAAGGGTTCGCCCTGATCGGCGATCCGGGCCAGTACAATTTGTTCTCGGCGATTACGAACCCGATCGACAGTCCTTCCGAATCCTATATCGGCGAGTTCCAGGCACGCTACAACACGCCGCTGGGCTTCCTCGAATATGTCGAACTCGGCGGAAAATACGATTCGAGCAAGCGTCAGACGGTCGGCAATGTGACCAACCCGCGCAACGTGACCAGCCAGCGCTATTTGAGGATTACCGGGGCCGACAGCGACCTCGCATTGTTCGACCCGAACCTGCTGGGAGCCGACGATATCTCGTTGATCGGCGTCGACGCTTTCGACCTGCCCTATCTGTCGGCAGGTGGCGCGCGCACGATATTCGACATTCTCCCGGGTTACACCGAAGATGATCCGGCGACTGCCTTCAACGAAGAACGGTTCACATTCACGGATTTCACGCAACTCGACCCGATCGCTGATGGTTCCGGGAACCTGGTCCCGACCGAGACGACCGAGGACAATTGGGCCGCCTATCTCGAATCGAAGCTCGTCTTCGGTGACCTGTCGGTAATCGCAGGCGTGCGTTACGAACGTGAGAAGCGCAACGGTTTCACCATATCCTCGCCATCGGTCCGGCTCGACGAGCCCGGCTTCCGCACGGAGGACCGCGAGACCTTCGTGCAGGCAGGCCTCGTCCGCTTCGCCAACACCGGCGGCACGGTCGACACCTGGACGCCTAGCTTCCTCGCGACCTACCGGCCGCATCCCAATATCGCAGCGCGGCTCGGCTACTTCCGGTCGACCGTCAATCCCGACTTCCGCCTGCTCAACCGCAACACGCAGTACAGTGTCGACCTGCGCCCCGGCTTCGGACGCGTCACGATCCTCGAAGCCAATCCCGACCTCAAGCCGTCGACCACCGACAATATCGACCTCGACCTGGCCTATTATTTCGACGACACGCCGGGCCTTGTTCGCGCGGGCTTCTTCTACAAGAAGATCAACAACAACTTCACCAATGTGAACTTTACCGCGGTGGACGACGATGGTGTGCGGCAGCGTTTCCTCGACGAGTTCGCGCCACTCGCCGAGAGCCGCCCCGACCTGCTGGCGTTGCCCGAAGATACCGAATTCCTCGTCAATCGCCCCACCAATGGCGAAGGCGGCACGATCTGGGGGCTCGAGTTCGAACTCATCCGGCGGCTCGACTTCCTGCCCGGCTTCCTCAGCGATTTCGGCGTGCTCGCAAACGCGACCTATACCAATGGCGATTTTCCGACACTGGTCTCGGCGCGATCCGACGATAACGAGATCATCCAGCTCAGCCTCGACCGGCCGCTGCGCGACCAAGCCCGCTGGGTCTACAATCTCTCGCTCGACTATGATCGCGACGGGTTCCAGGGCCGGGTCATCTACACCAGCCAGTCCGCCACCGTCGACGCCTTCGACGAGTTCAACCTGAACACGGTCGTGCCGTCATACGACACGCTCGATGCACGCGTCTCCTACACATTCGAGAATCTCGGCGGGCTCTGGACGATCTTCCTCGAAGGCGACGACCTGCTGCGCGACGCCAAGGACGCGGATATCCGCAGCACCACCAGTTCGCAGTTCGGAGACGGGACCGCGGTCTTCAGCTATCCGCAGGCCTATCAGTTCAATGGCGGTCGTACAGTGACCATGGGCGTCCGCGCCCGCTTCTGACCGAGCCGAAAAATTCAGGGCCGGCTTCCCCTTCTCACAGGGGGAGCCGGCCTTGTCATAAGGGCTGGACAGCGTGGATTGCGACCGACGCAAGATATTGAAACGTCGCGAAAGGCGCAGAAATCTGCGCCAGAACCCACCCCGATTAACCTTCCTTCAACCATATGGCTTGATTGGGGTACCATGTCTTGGCGCCCCCCGCCTCTTCCGGCTGTCGCACGGCGGCTGTCCAATGCCATGCTGCTCGCATGGGGACCGATCGTCCTCGGCGCCTTTCTTCTGGTGCCCCCGGCGCGCGGCGAAATGCTGGTCGTGCCCTATTCGAATGAGGGCAGGCACACGGTGGTGCGCATGATCGGCAATCCGTCGGTTAGCATCATTTCCCGCGGACCAATCGCGGGCTCGCTGGTCGTCAGCGGCGATCGTCGCGCGATCCGACAGATCATCAGCGGCGGAGAGGCCTTCCTCTTCGCGGTTCCATCCCAGGGTTGCTCGGGAATAACCACTGCATGAACGACGAAATCTCATCCCTGCGGCAACGCGGAATTGTCTGGCTGACGATGGCCGGCTGGACCGTCAGCGGCGCCTTCGTGCTGATGGCGCTCTTTACCGGCACCTATGGCTGGCAGGCGCTGATAGCCAGCGTGGCGATCAATTTGCCACCATCGTTCGTGGCGTTGCAGAAACGCCATGATGCAACCGCCCGGCTGGTCGTCGGGCTGATGATCGCGGCCCAACCCGCACTGCTGCTTTACGCCACGCGCGGGATCGAGTGGCAGATCGACATGCACATGTATTTCTTCGTCGCGCTGGCCAGCCTCACGGTGCTGTGCGACCTGCGTCCGATCGTCGCCGGCGCGCTACTGATCGCGGCGCATCACCTCCTTCTCGCGCTCGTTGCGCCCTCCTGGGTGTTCGCTGGTGGCGGAGGCATTCCCCGCGTTCTCATCCACGCGCTGGCCGTGGTGCTGCAGGCAGGCATTCTCGGGACGATTGCCGTGAGCCTGACTGCCACGCTGCGACGCTCCGCTTCCGCGCGCGAAGAAGCACAGCAGGCGCTCGAATCCACCCGGGCCGAGCGTGCGCTGCGCGAACAGCTCGAACACGATCTCAACGAACGCCGGAGGACCGAACTGGTTGAAATCGGGCAGGCTTTCGAAACCTCGGTATCCCGTGTCGCCACCGCACTTGCGGATACGGCCCTGACGCTCGACGAAACCACTGGGCAGCTCGATACCGTCGCCCGCGACACCGGTTCGGGAGCCGCGGGTGCAGCGCAGGCTGCCGCCGCCGCTTCGCATGCGGTGGCGACGGTCGCCGATCACATCGCTAGCCTGTCTGCCTCGATCGGCAATATCGCGGTCACCGTTTCGCAACAGGATACGCTTGCCAGCGAAGCCGACGGCCGCTCGCAATCGGGCGGGGTGTCCGTCGCGCAACTCGTCGGCCATTCGACCGATATCGCGCAAGCCACACGCGCCATTGCCGAGGTCGCCGACCACACCAACATGCTGGCATTGAACGCGACCATCGAGGCCGCTGCTGCAGGCGAAAGCGGCCGCGGTTTCGCGGTCGTCGCGCAGGAGGTGAAGTCGCTCTCGCGCCAGGCCGCACAGGCCACGGGCGAGATCGAAACGCTGCTTACGGGGCTGCAGGCCGGTTCGCAGGATGCCGCTTCAAGCTTCTCGCAGATCAGCCGATCGGTGCAGGAACTGGCACAGGCTGCGTCGGTCATACGTCGCGACGTCGACGGTCAGCGCTCGCTGGCAGCGGAAATCGAGGTCACCGCACGGCAGGCCGCGACCGAAGCCGATCAAATTGCCTCGCGCAGCGATGGCCTCGCCAAAAGCGCGCGGCTCGCCGAACAGCTCTCTGCCGATCTCAAGTCGGCATCGGCAATGCTGCTCGACAACGTCCGCGAGCTCGACAAGTCGGCCGGTGACTTCCTGGCCCGGCTCGACCGGGCTTGCGACAGCAAGCGCGCCGCCTGAGTCGGCGCGCAAAGTACCCTCAGAGCAAGATCGCTCCGCGATGAGCCAGCGTCGCGCGGGCCTTGCTCTGACCGGCTTCGACGCAGTCATCGATCGCCCGGTCCCGCAACCAGGCGTCGAGAAAGCCTGAACGCATCTAGAAGCATAGCTTCGCAGCCTTCGTCGTTCCGGAAAGTCTGCGGACCAGAGCATGGTGGCGAAGCGGCAAACTGCTTAGCCAAACCGCGCGGATCGGCGGTTTCCCTCTCAGAGTGTCGCGGGTTCTTTTGCCGAAAAATGGCGGAGCAGGAGGGACTCCTCTCAAGCTAGCATGTCATTGTTATTATGGACTTTCGAACTTAGAATCGTTGCGCCACCCCCAGAAGCCCCCCGTTTCTCAGTAAGGTTCAGCGTGATGTTCTGCGGAGAGGTTCTGTGTGCGATAGACAATAGCCGCCAATGGCAGCTTCACTCCCCCAATCCCGCCATTACTCGCCCATTCTACAGAGACCCTATAAACTGCTATCGATCCGTCCATCCTTACCGCATCGGCTACTCTGGTTAGTAGGTTAGATCGCAAGACCGGCTGAGCGAAGCATAGGGCCTTGAGTTCCAAGCAAACTTCCATGCCCGTAGTTGTCCGTCCTGCTTCATTCCGCCGCCTTGGCGCCAAACCCGATCAGCGCAGGGGATTCGATGGTGATCCGGCCGCCGTTTCGCCCGGCCTCTTCGCGAATTCCGGCGAGCACTGCATTCCGTTGTGGTTCCGAAAGCGCGAGCCAGATCGGGCTGAACTGGAAGACTTCCTGCGGTCGGTCGAGAAGATCGGCATCCAAGATGAAGGGATGCGTGACGGTTTCGATGCGGATTTTGTCCAGTCCATTCTCGGCCAGCGCCGAGCGGAAGCGTTCGGGTTGCGCCCACTCGGTCATACTTGGCGTAACGTCCACAATCGCGGCCTCGGGCAAAATCCGGCTGACGGTTTCGCCGATCAGCAGGTTCGGGCCTGCACCATAGTGGCTGTTCCAGGTTCCGATACAGACGAGTCCTCCCGGCACCACGACACGCACGGCTTCGGCCAATCCGCGGCGCCAATCCGCGAAGAGCATGATACCGAACATCGAGAACGCCGCGTCGAACACACCGTCGTCCAGCGCGAGATTCTGCCCATCCATCACTTCGGCACGCACACGGGCCAAGCCGAGTTCGGCAATCGATTTCACCATCGCTGCGGAGAAATAGATGGCCAATACCGCATTGCCGGACGCGGCCGCGCATTGCGTCAAGGCGCCGCTTCCGGCCGCAATATCGAGGATGCTCGCACTTGGCGGGAGCGCCGCATGGATCCACGCCTGTTCGCTATACCACGCGGTGAACGCACCGACCGTCGACTTGTAGTCGGTGCGGTCATCCCAGAATGCGGGATCGTCCAGTCCATTCATGCGAACGCTCCTTTCAAATCGCTATGGTCTGATTGCACGGCCCGTCAGAAAGTATGCCGCAGTCCGAAAACCACGTTCCGCCCTCGCAACGGCGACTGGTTCTTGACGAAGGACGTGTGCACGAACGCCAGCTCGTCGGTCAGGTTCGTGCCGCGGGCATAAAGCTCAAGCTCGCTGCCGCTTTCAATCGCGAAACGATAGGCGATCGTCGCATTGAGCATGCCATAACCCTCGGTCGGCGTTTCATAGAGCGCCACCTTGTCCTGTTTGAAGGTGTGGTAATACTCCACATTCGCAGAAAGCGGGCCGCGCCCCCAATCGTATCGTGCCCCTAGCCTTCCCGGAGAGATGCGCGGGAGATTGTCGTTCTCGGTCTTGAGATTGGTGTCGACATAGTCGCCGAACACGGTAACGCGCGAGTTCTGCGAAAACCGATAGCTCATCTGCCCGTCGATCCCGGTAAAGCTGGCATCGGCGGCAGTATAAATGAGAAAATTGTGTGGAATGCCCGCCTCGGCCTCGATCTCGATAAGGCGCGCAAAAACGTAGTCGTCGATATCCTGGTGGAACACCCCGACCTCGAACTCGAGCAGACCGCCCGTTTTGCGGAAAGTCAGATTGATCGCGTCGCTCGTTTCCAGAACGTCCTCAGCGTCGAGGCCTTCCTCTTCGAGAATGGGGTTGCTGGAGGCGAGGCCGAGTTCGTAGCTGTTGGTCGCGAGATTGTTGCCCCGGGCATACAGTTCACGCACGCTTGGCGCCCGCTCGGTGTGACCAAGCGACACGGCCAGCGAGTAGCCATTCGCGATATTCCACGTCGCTCCGATTGATGCAGAGAGCGGATCGTGCTTCGCGCCGGGGTTCCTTTCGTTGAACCAGTCCACATACTCGTCTTCGAGCATCTGCCGCCATTCGGCACCGTACCATCCGGCGAAAAGGGCTTCGTATTGCGGCGAGAGCGTGATCCGGAACGGTGGTGGGGTAACGCTGATTTCGCGCCAATCCTTACGCAGGGCGAATTCCAGGTCGATGGGACCGAACCTGCGACGCTCGCTCAGGAAGAGGCCGACATTCTCAGTGTGATAGTCGGGCGAACCGTCGAAGCCATATCCGTTCTGCGTAAACGGCTTGTGCATGTCGTTGATATTGATGCCGGTAAACGTGCCGTCCGTGTACTGCACGCCCAGCGTCCCGGTGAAACCGAGGATCGGCTTGTGCGTAAATTCAAGCCGGCCGTCCCAGACTTCGTTGGTATAAAGGGTGAAAAGCGAGGGGCCGTCGATCTCGTCATGCGCGTAGTCGGTATAGGAGCCGCGCAGGCGGACGTGCTCGATGCCGGGGAGGAGTTCGGTGTATCCTGCGCGCAGGTCCACGCGCTCGCTTTGAAGGTCGATATAGGCGGTGTGGTCGTCGGGAGAACCGAACGGATCGCCATAGCCGCCGTGCGCGGCGCAATGCAGGTCGAGGCCGTGCGTATGGCAAACGGCGTTGACGTGGCTGTGACCAGGTAGTCCGTACTCGGCTTCCTGGCGCGTATAGGCCAGGCCGACGTAGCCCTTGCCCGTGATCCACGAGGCGCCGAAGGCATAGCTATGCGCATTGGCGAAGGAATCGCGCAAGCGATCCGAACCGTAGCCATCGGGCACGTCGTAGTCGTCCCGATCGCTGAACGAACCTTCCGCATGGACGGCAAACTGCCCGACGCCCGCGGTTACCCGGGTCGCGCCGCCGATTTCGTCATCGGCCCTGCCGAAGCGCAATTCGGAGGAACCCGTAAGGCCACCCGCAGGCAATTGCGTCGGAATTTTTCCATCAATGAGGTTCACGGCGCCGTTCACGGCGTTGCCCCCGTAAGCGATGGCCGCAGGGCCGCGCTGAATTTCGATCGCATCGAGTAGCAGCGGGTCGGTCACCACGGCATGATCGGGCGATGCGGAGGAAGCATCAAACACATCGGCCCCATTGTTGAGGATTGCGATCCGCGGGATCGTCTGCCCGCGGATGACCGGACGCGAAGCACCCGCCCCGAAATTATCCATGTGGATGCCCGGCAATCCGTCGAGCGTCTCGCCAATCGTGCCTCCACGTCGGTGAACCAGTTCATCGCCGCTGAGGACCACGACGGGCAGTGTCGCGATCTTCTCCGGATCGGCAAGCGCATGCCCGGTGACCACGATCGGCTGACCATCGGCGCCAAGCCCACGCTCGTCGCTTCCATCGCGCTCCTCGGCCGCAACCGCGCCGCACGGCAGAACGATGGCCGATAACAACAGAAAGGCCCTGAGAGCCCGAACGCCATTTCCTGATTGCACTGTATATCCTCCGTCACATTTCTCGGGCCATATAGATATGTGATATCATCTCGTCTACGGGGAATTACGGATGCCTCGCTCATGTGGCGCGCGGACATCTCAGTCCACTTACGATGGTCGCTTGGCGAAAAGTATCTGACGTGATATAACGTCACCCATGACACTCCCGCTTCCTATCAAAGTCATGGCTTGTGCCGCGGTTCTGGCCACCCCGTCGACTGCATTCGCCTGCGACCTCGACGGCTTGGGCGGCTATGGGGGCATGCATCGCTACGATCCGTTCGGCGGTATGCGAGGCATGTCGGCACCAAACCCCTCCCCGGCTCCCAAACCTGCTCCGAAAAACGCTTCTTCGAACGCAAAGCCCGCGCAGGCCTCGTCGCAAAGCGAAGCGCCTGTGGAGGAGTATGTCGAAGAGCCGCGGAAGTGGGAGGTCCAGGGCGGATCGCCTGTCACCGCCGAGGACAAAGCAACTTTCACCTGAGCCATGCTGCTGTCCGTTTCCGGCGTCGGAAAGTCATTTTCCGAACAAACCGTTCTTCGCGACGTCAATTTCGACCTCGATCAGGCTGAAAGAGCCTTGCTGCTCGGTCCCTCCGGCTCGGGCAAGTCGACGCTGCTCAACATCATCTGCGGGTTGCAGCGACCGGACAGCGGGCGAGTGGAGATCGACGAAGAAGTGCTCGCGGACGCTGACGGCGCGGGTGATCGCGACGATGTCCGTCGCCGCAATCTGGGCATCGTCTTCCAGACATTGCGGCTCGTGTCGGCGCTGAGCCTGTCTGCAAACCTCGAACTTGCGCAAAAGCTCCAGACGGGCAGCGTCGACAAAGCAGCGATCCAAGTCGCGCTCGAGCGCTTGGGCATAGCGCATCGGGCGCATGCACGGCCGCACGAACTCAGTCAGGGTGAAGCGCAGCGCGCCGCCATCGCCCGCGCTCTGGTCGTCAAGCCGCGCCTGCTGGTCGCCGACGAGCCGACTTCGGCGCTCGATACAAAGAACACCGAAACCGTGGCTGCGCTCTTGCACGAAGTAGCGGACAGCGTGGGGGCAACTCTGCTCGTGGCGACACATGACGAACGGCTGCGCGGCTCGTTCGGCAAGACGCTCGAGCTTCGCGCGGGAGAAATAGTCCCATGCTGAAGCTCGCCTGGGCCTATTTGCGTGATCGGCCGCTTACCACAGCGCTTAACATCCTGTTGCTGGCGATCGCGGTCGCCATGCTGGTCCTGCTGCTGCAGTTCGGAACCCAGGCGCGCGATCGGTTCGAGCGTGACGCAGAAGGTATCGACCTGGTGGTGGGAGCCAAGGGTTCGCCGTTGCAATTGATCCTGTCGAGCGTGTTTCATGTCGATCAGCCGACCGGCAATGTTCCGCTGAACAGCCTGGAGTTCCTGCGCCGCGATCCTGCGGTCGCGCGCGTTACCCCGCTGGCGTTGGGGGACAATTTCGACGGTTACCGGATCGTCGGCACCGATAGCGGTTTCCTCGAACTGCACCGCGCACGCATTGCCGAAGGGGAGCTGTTCGCCGAGCCGATGGATGCTGTGATCGGCGCGACGGTGGCGGAGCGCACGGGCGCACGGGTGGGGCAGAAATTCATTGGCAGCCATGGGTTGGAAACCGATGCAGCGGATGATCAGGGGCACGAACACGCCCCGTTCCGCGTGACCGGAATCCTGGCGCCAACCGGCGGAGTGATCGACCGCCTCATCTTGACGCCGGTCGAAAGCGTTTGGCTGGCGCATGGTATCCATCACGACCATGACGGCGATGCGCATGAACATGGCGCGCAGCACGAAGCCGACGCACCTCACGCGGAGGATGCATACGAGCACGAACACGAACCCGAGAATGAGGCGGAAGCCCATTCGGCGCATCACCATGCATCGATCGATCGAGCACTTCTCCCAATGCAGCCCTTCGCATCGGGCTTCCAACTGGCCGCCTACGATCCTGCGGATGACGCGACGGGCCTGTTTCAACGCGCTCATCACACAGAAGAGCATGGCGGCAGTTCATCGGGCACCGCGAGTTCCATCGAAACTGCGCCGCCCGACGCGTCGCCGCCCGCAATGTCCATGCGCCGGTCCGGCCCGGCCTTGCAGGAACAGCGCGGCGCACTCGAACCCGAACTGACCGCCCTGCTGGTGACCTATCGCAACGCGTCGGGTGCAATCCGGATTCCATCGATGATCAATCGGCAGACTGAAATGCAGGCTGCCGTCCCGGCGGTGGAAACCGCCCGCCTGCTTGATCTCGTCGGCGCGAGCCTCGACGGTTTGCGGATCTTTGCCTGGCTGCTTGCGCTGACCGGAGGTCTCGCGGTCTTCGTCGCGCTGCTGGGAATGGCGCAAAACCGCGAAGGCGATCTCGCGCTCCTGCGCGTGATGGGCGCATCGCGGCAGCGCGTCTTCGCAACCGTGATCCTCGAAGGGCTCATCACTGCCGCGATCGGCGGCGTCCTCGGCTGGTTGGCCGCGCATGGCATGTTGTCCCTGGCGCAGCGCAATTTTGCTACCCTGCGCGATCTCGGCTTCAAGCCATGGCAGCCCCTGCCCGACGAAGGGCTGTTGTTGCTGGCCGTGCTGGCGATCGGCGTGATCGCAGCGCTCCTTCCGGCATGGCGGGTCTATCGCATCGATCCGGTGCGCACCCTCGCCCGAACCAATTGAACGAAAGGACCGGCCCATGAAACGTCGTATTGCCAGTCTCGTGCTCCTAGCCGCCGCCGCGCTCCCCATGGGCAGTGCGCCTAGTGCGGCGATGCAGAACGGGGGCAAGGCACCGGTCGAGGATGTCTGGAAACCCGCAGCCACCCCCAAGGGCGGCGTGTCCTGGAAAGTGCTGGAGGCGACGGGCGAGAAGACCCGCAAGGATGCCGAAGGCTATATCCTGTCCAAACCGCTATTCACGCCGAAGGTGAAAGCGCTGGCAGGCAAACGGATCAAGGTCGCCGGCTGGATGATGCCGCTCGAGAATGGTAGCAAGCAGAAGCATTTCGTGCTCCTGGGCTACCCGCCAGGTTGCCCCTTCCATTTCCACGCGATGCCCAACCAGTTCATCGAGATCTACGCCGACACGCCGTTCCCGACGAATGAGAGCAAGGTGTTTGTCGTGAGCGGCGTGCTCGAGCTTACCGGGCATGATGAAAGCGGCATTTTCTACCGCCTCCGCAAAGCCCGCCCGGCCTAGCACCGCCTCGCGCAGCGATCCGGCTACACCATTACGCCGCGCAGCTGGGACAAATGCCCGCCATCTCGAGATGGGCGCATTTGCGCATGAAAGCACTGCGCTGGCACAGATCGCCCAGCACCTTCTCCGCCGCCTCGAACCTGATCGAGCAAACCTCGCCGCATTCGGCGCAGATCAGATGCAGCCTCTGGCAAGCGTCGGCAGGCACGAATGCCTTCAACGAAGCGATGCGTTCGACCCGATGTGCACAGATCAATCGATCGATGCTGCGGTAGACCTGCGTCGGAACCATGGGCGAACCCAATCGCCGGGTTTCGGCGACGATCGCATAAGCGCTTACCGGACGGTCCGCCTTGCGCACGATATCGATGACGATCCTATCGATGTCTTCGGTACGACGCCGGCCGCCATCGGGAAGCGCGGTTCGCATCAAGAATAGCGCTGCAGCTTGCGATTGCGCCAATGGGCCATGACAAGCACCGAAGCGCCCAACACTGTCAATGCCTGTTCGCCCGCCTCGCTAGGCATGAACAAAGCGCAAACCAGCAGCGCAAAGGCGATGATCGCCCACCAGCCGATACGCCTGTCGCGGTGCGCGCCGCGCAACAATGTCGGCCCGCTGACCAAAAAAACTGGCACCAGCAAGGCTGCATGAAACCACTCGGTTTCGTGCAACCAGTCGGGCAAGGGAGAAAGCGTTAGCAGCGGAAGGATTGCGAGCAACGGCGGCAGCAACAGGCAGTGTGCAAGACACAGGCCGGAAAGCGTGATGCCTGCCCAGTCCATGACCGATCTGCGATTGCGTGATCCGATACCCACTCTTGAACTCGCTCGTAACATTGTCTAACAGAGATGTTACAACATCACGTACGGATTGATTATGGGTTTTGCAATGGTCGTGAATACAATTCCGCGGACATTTACCGGCGATAGCGCCGCTATCCTCCGTGCGATCCGCAATCCGGATTGCAATCTCGCGATATGGAAGCGCGCATCCCCGGTTGGCCCGGTCGCTATGCACGAACTGGATTTCGAGGAACTGCGCTGCACGTGTTCGCCAAGGACTCTCGCGAGCGAGGTAGCCCGCGCGCTCAGTCGCAGCGAACATGATCAGCCGGCATGGGCCACCCCGCTGATCGAGGACGCCTCAGACCTAGCCGAGTATTTCAGTGCGATCACCGGCTGCGAAGAGATCCAATTGCGCCTCGCCGTGGTCGAAACCGACTCCTGCCGGAAGTTTCATGGCGACTGGGTGTCTACGCGTCTGATCACCACCTATTCCGGGCCCGGCACCGAGTGGATCGATCAGCCGGACGCCGCGCGTTACGCCGACGGGGACGAACCGCGCGCGATCAACCGGCTCGAAACAGGCGATGTCGGCCTTTTCAAGGGAAGACTGGCGACCGATCATCCAGCAATCCATCGCTCGCCCCCGATTGCCGGAACCGGCGCGAAGCGGCTTCTTCTCGTCCTCGATCCGGCAGGCGAGGCCCAATGACCGGTCAAAGGACCCAAACCGACAATCGGCTGCCCGTTACCGTCTTGTCCGGCTTTCTCGGTGCCGGGAAGACAACGTTGCTCAATCACATACTCGCCAATCGCGAGGGCAAGCGGGTTGCCGTCATCGTCAATGACATGTCGGAGGTGAACATCGATGCGGACCTCGTACGCGGCGGCGAAGCGGCGCTCTCGCGATCGGAGGAAACGCTGGTCGAAATGACCAATGGGTGCATCTGCTGCACGCTGCGCGATGACCTTCTGGCGGAAGTGCGCGCCTTGGCCGAAGATGGCCGATTCGAATATCTCGTCATCGAAAGCACCGGCATTTCCGAACCCCTGCCGGTGGCTGCGACGTTCTCGTTTCGCGACGAGCACGGTGCTTGCCTTGGCGATGTCTCGCGCCTCGACACCATGGTCACCGTGGTCGACGCAGTGAATCTTCTCGCCGACTATTCAAGCAGCGATCTCCTGTCCGCGCGCGGCGAGACGGCCGGTGACGGCGATGATCGCAGCCTCGTGGGCCTGCTGGTCGAGCAGATCGAATTTGCCGATGTGGTCATCGTCAACAAGGCGAGCGATGTCAGCGAAGACCAGCTCGCCGTGGTCAAAAAGGTCGTCGCCTCGCTCAACGGAGACGCGCGCATTGTATGCGCAGATCATGGCCGCGTGGCGCTGGACTGCGTCCTCGATACGGGCCTTTACGATGAGGAGACATCGGAGCAGCATCCACTCTGGCTGAAGGAATTGTACGATTTTGCCAGCCACCGTCCGGAGAGCGAGGAATATGGCGTCGAAAGCTTCGTTTACCGTGCGCGTGCTCCCTTCGACCCGGCCAGATTTTATGGCTTCCTGACCGGCCCGCAACTCGACAATGTGATCCGTTCGAAGGGCCATTTCTGGCTTGCCACCCGCCCCGACTTCCTCGGAGAATTGGCGATCGCCGGGCGCCAGAAGACGGTCAGCCGGATGGGCCGCTGGTGGACAGCCGTTCCCAAGAACAGATGGCCCGACGATGGCACCTTCGAGGAGCTGGTCCTCCAGCATTGGGATCCGGTCTGGGGCGACCGGCGGCAGGAAATCGTCTTCATCGGCGTGGAGATGGACCGCGAGCGAATCGAGCAGGCGCTGGACGACTGTCTCGTCGAGACGACAGTGTTCGCCCCCCACACATGGGAATCCCTGCCCGACCCCTTCCCTGCCTGGGGGCCGGCCGAAGAAGCATTGCAACCGACGTGAACGATGCTGCACCCCGTATCCCCGTGACGCTGCTTACGGGCTTTCTCGGCGCGGGCAAGACGACCCTGCTCAACCGGCTCATTCGGTCACCGCAAATGGCCAAGGCACTCGTGATCATCAACGAATTCGGGTCGATCGGGCTCGATCACGACCTTGTTGCGCGGAGCAACGAGGACGACACGATCATCGAGATGGCCAGCGGCTGCTTGTGCTGTACGATCAAGGGAGACCTGCGCAAGACGCTGGCCGAGGCGCCATGGCGTTTCGCGCGCCAAGGGAAACGTTGGTTCGACAGGGTGGTCATCGAAACCACGGGGCTCGCCGACCCGGCACCGATCATTCATACGGTGATGGCGGACGAGAAGCTGAAACGGCAGTACGCACTGCAATCGGTGGTCACATTGGTGGATGGGTGCAACGGGTTCCACACGCTTGAAGCGCAACCCGAAGCCAGCAAGCAAGCCGCGGTTGCCGATCGCCTGCTCATATCCAAATCCGATCTTGTCGACCCGGATGAGTTGGCGCAGCTGGTCGTGCGGTTGCACAAGCTCAATCCGGCAACCGAACCGGTGGTCCTCACTCCGGACGCCTTCGACGCGGACGAACTGTTCGCCAACCGCGTATTCAACCCGGACCTGAAAAGCGGCGACGTACGCGCGTGGCTCAACGCAGAAGCGTATTCTGGTGGCGGACAGGAAGACCACCACCATCACCACCACGACCATCACCACGACATCAACCGCCACGACGAGCGCATACGCTCGGTTTGCCTGACCATCGACGAGCCACTCCCGGCCGAGGTTTTTGACGGCTGGCTGGACCTGCTGGTGACGTTCAACGGGGTTAATGTGCTGCGGGTCAAGGGCATTATCAATCTGGAAGAACTGGATACGCCGCTGGTAATCCATGGCGTTCAGCACATCTGGCATCCCCCGGCCATCCTCGAGCGTTGGCCTAGCGATGACCGCCGTTCACGGATCGTGTTCATCGTTCGCGACATCGAGGAAACCGAGCTTCGGACAATGCTGGAATTCGCGACGCAGAGCTTTGCCAGGACCGAAGTCATCGGATTGGCCTGAACTCGCCTCTTGACGTAATGATATTCTGTCTCATAAGCGCCTTCCGATCGGGTTCGCACCACTGCGTCGGGCAACAATCATTCCAAATCACCGACCTGGACGGGGGTCCCCTTCGATGTTCGATTTCCGCTTTGCCGCAACTGTTTCAATCGTTGCCCTCGCCTGCAGCTATCCTGCCGATCTGGCCGTCCAAGGCGATAGTGCCGACGCTGTCGTCGATGCGAATGCCGCGCCGGCCGATGGCACGATCCTTGTAACCGGCCGGCGGGCCTATCGCGGCGATTTCGATCCGCTGGAAACGCCAGCTGCGGATCAGGTCATCGGCGAAGAATTGCTGCGCGATGCGAATGCGCTGGACCTGAGCCAGGCGCTTGACCTTTCGGCTTCGGTGGCGCGACAGAACAATTTCGGCGGGCTGTGGAATGCGTTTTCGGTGCGCGGCTTTCAGGGCGATATCAATCTGCCGAGCGGATTTCTGGTCAACGGCTTCAATGCCGGCCGGGGATTTGGCGGCCCGCGCGACATGTCGGGCATCGAGGCGGTCGAAGTCCTCAAGGGTCCGCGTTCCGCGCTGTATGGCCGCGGAGAGCCGGGCGGCACGGTAAACCTTATCACGAAGCGCCCGCAATTCGACACCTCCGGCTATGTGCAATTTCAGGGCGGCTCGTTCGACTTTTATCGCGGCGATATCGATCTTCAGACCACCGTGGGAGACACAGTCGGGATCCGCATTGCTGGATTTTACGAAGATGCTGGCAGTTTCCGTCAAACTGTGGAGACCGAACGTTTCGGGATCTACCCCTCGATAACCGCGCGCTTAGATGAAGGCACCTCCGTCACCTACGAGCTTGAATACACCGAACAGCACATTCCCTTCGATCGCGGGGTGGTGTTCGCCCCCGGCTTCGGCTTCAGTCCGCGCCGCACCTACACTGGCGAGCCCGGTGACGGCCCGATCGAAACCAAGGTGCTTGGCCACCAATTTGAACTGCAACACCAGTTCTCGAGCGACTGGAGCATTCTTGCCGGAGTCGGCTTTCGCGAAACCTCGCTTACCGGCAACGCCACCGAGAACAATTTCGGCGGGCGGCAAACCTATTTCATCGATGGGCAGACGATCTCTCGTTTTTTCCGGTTCCGCGACTTCGAGTCCGACTACTTCGTCGCGCGCGCCGAACTGGCCGGACAGTTCGACACCGGCGCGCTCCGCCACAAGCTGATCATCGGGGCCGATTACGACCGGTTCGACAACGACCAGCTGATCCTTCGCTTCCGTTCGGGCAGCATCGGCGGGCGCGACATTGCAGATCTCGATCCTGCAGAATTTCTCCTCATCGACGCCTACGATCCTATCTACGGCCAGTACCCCACGCCGCAGCCCGGCCCCAACACCGATCGCAACGAAGTGCTGGAGGGCATCGGCATCTATCTGCAGGACCAGATCGAGATCACCGACCGCCTGCAAATCCGGATCGGCGGACGATACGACGACTTCGAGCAGGAACTCACGAATTTACGCGCCACTCCTGCCAGCACCACCCTCACCAATGACGATCGGTTCTCGCCGCAAGTCGGTGCGGTCTATCAGGTCGATGACGGGTTCAGCCTCTACGCATCCTATGGCGAAGGTTTTCGGCAACAGACCGGTTCGGACTTCCAGGGCAACCAGTTCGCGCCCAACATCACCGAGTCTTTCGAAATCGGCATGAAGGCGAATCTCGGCGCATATTTCGACAATCTGCAGGGTTTCGTCACCATTACTGCCTTCGAGGTCGAACAGAGCAACATCCTCGTGAATGACGACCGGCCCGAAGCGACCGCTGCCGGCTTCTTCTCGATCGATGCCGGAGAAGCGCGAAGCCGGGGCATCGAGTTCGATGCCAGCCTGGCGTTTGCCAGCGGGTTCAATGCCTTTCTGTCCTACGCCTATACCGATGCCGAGTTCACCACCAGCAATCCCGATGCCGATTTCGGCGCCTTGATCGAGGCTGGCGACCCGCTGATCAATTCGCCCGACCACCAGCTGAGCCTTCTGGTTTCGCAGGATTTCAGCGTGGCCGATCGTCCGGTCAGCATCGGGGGCCGCATGTTGCATGTGGGCGAACGGCTCGGCTTTACCGGGTTCGATTTTGTCCTGCCAGCCTACACGATTTTCGGCCTGTTCGGTGAAGTGGAAATCGCCGAGGGCTTCGTCATCCGGGGCGATATCGAGAACCTTTTCGACGAGACCTATTACACCAATTCCTACGCCGACGTGTGGGTGCAACCGGGGGCACCGACCACTGCACGCATTTCGGCCCGGTTTGCATTCTGAGGATCGATCCCACCATGACTGCACCACTCAAAGCCCGTTCACTATCGCTGCTGCGCGAAGGCAATGCCGTTCTGGATGATGTGTCCTTCACCGTGTCCCGGGGCGAGATCTTCGCGCTGTTAGGCGGGAACGGGGCCGGAAAGTCCAGCACGTTGCTGACCTTCCTCGGGTTCCTTCAGCCCTCCGGTGGCGAGGTGCTCGTCCACGGTCAAAGCGTGCACGCAGATGTCCCCGCCGCGCGCTCCGCAATTGCCTATCTGCCCGAAGCGGCCTCGCTTTACGGCCACATGAGCGCTTACGAGAACCTTGAATACTTCCTCGATCTCGCCGGCCGCAGCGCGTCGCGCGGCGATCTGGACGCAGCCTTCGATCGCGTCGCTCTGGCGCAGGACGCGCGCTCGCGGCGGCTGCAATCCTATTCCAAGGGCATGCGGCAGAAGACCGCGATCGCGCTCGCCCTGCTACGCGAAACACCGATCCTGCTGCTCGACGAACCGACGTCGGGGCTCGATCCTGTCGCCATCGACGAGTTCCATGATCTCGTGAAGGCCCTGGCATCGAGCGGGCAGACCATTTTGATGGTTACGCACGACGTCTATGGCGCCTGTCAGGTAGCGGACCGGGTGGGGCTGCTGCGTCGCGGCAAGCTTGTCGGCAGTTTTGCTGCAGAACCGGGCGAACGCATCGATACGGAGACCGTACACGCGGCCTTCGCGGAGCGCGAAACGGCATGAGCGGCGCCATCCGCATAGCGCGCGAAGAATGGCGTTTGTGGCTGCGGTCGAAAGTGGTCATTGCGGCCGCATTGATTATCGCGGCGCTGCTTGTTGCCACCAGCGTGCTGACGATCGCCCGCATCGCCGATGAGCAAACGCAGCGCTCCGAACAGCAGGTCGCAGCAGAAGAAGTATTCTTCGCCCAGCCCGACCGCCACCCGCATCGCATGGTCCATTATGGCCATTACGCGTTTCGTCCCCCGCCCCCGCTGGCGGTTTTCGAACCCGGGGTCGATGCCGTGACGGGGCAATCCATCTTTCTCGAAGGACATCGCCAGAACACTGCGATGTTCGCCGACACCAAGGCTGCCGCCGATCTGGGCGGCTTCGCTGCCCTCACCCCCGCCAGCCTCTACCAATTGCTGATGCCGCTGTTGCTCATCGTGCTGGGGCACGCAATGTTCCTGCGCGAACGGGAAAGCGGAACGCTCGCGGTGTTGCTGGCGCAGGGATCCTCGGGAACAACGCTCGCCCTGGGCAAGGCGACCGCGCTGCTTTCGGTGATCGCGATCTTCATGGTTCCGCTGATCGTGGTCGTAATCTATTCGATCACGCTCGGGGAAAGCGTACTGGCAGCCGCATCATTGGTGCTGGGTTACTTCCTCTACCTGTGCGCTTGGGGTGCTATCGTGCTCGCGGCGTCGATCCTCGTCCGCCAGCGCGCGGTTTCGCTGGGCGCGCTGGTTTTCGTGTGGCTATTCGCCGCACTCATTGTTCCGCGTTTCGCCATCAACGCCAGCAGCGCCGCAATCGATGCGCCGGGCAAGATCGAAAGCGATCTCGTCATGCTCGCCGAACAGCGCAAGTTGGGCGATGGGCACAATGCCGCCGATCCCGCATTCGAACAGCTCCAGGCGCAGGTGCTCGAACAATATGGCGTCGATACGATCGAGGATTTGCCGATCAACTGGCGCGGCGTCGTGGCGGGTTATTCCGAAGCCGAACTGACCAACCTGCTCAATCGCTTTGCAGAGAAGCGGATGGCGCTGGAAGCGGGGCAGTCGCGACTGTTCGATCTGTTCGGCTTTGCATCGCCGACGATCGCGATCGCTTCGTCATCCCGCACTCTGGCGGGGACCGATCTGGCGACGCATCACCGGTTCCTGCGCGAGAGCGAAGCCCTGCGGTTCGATTTCGTTCAGGCGCTCAACCAGGCCCATGCCACCGATCTCGACTACACGATCGACATGAACCGCAACAACGACGCGGGTGCAGCCATGGCGGCGCGGATCAATGCCGAAAGCTGGCGGGTGCTGGACGAGTTCCGGTTCCGGCCCGACAGCGCGTCCGACCGGCTCGCGCGGGCCGGCCTGCCGCTCGCCATCCTGTTACTCTGGCTCGTGGTATGCGGCGGTATCACCGTCCTTGCCGCGCGGAAGGTACGCATCTGATGCTCCGCACTTTCACTCGCGAATGGCGGTTCCTGCGCAAGGACCGTGGCACCCAGTTCTGGCTGGCGCTGGCGCTCGTGCTTTCGGCGATCGCCGTTTCCTTCGGCATCGCCGAGGTGCGGGAACAGCGCACGACCCTCGCGACGCTCGTACAGGAGGATGCCGCAGATCGCGCCAATGCGCTCTCGACCCAGGCGGACTGGGGCGGCGCGGCCTATTATGCCTACCATCTGACATACGAGCCTCCCTCCGATTTCGCCTTTGCGGCAATGGGCCAGCGCGACATTGCGCCGTGGAAGCACCGCATCAAGATGCTGGCGATCGAGGGCCAGATCCACGAGGCAGACACGCGCAATGCCGACTTCGGCCTGGTCGGCCGGTTCGACTTCGCCTTCCTTGCAGCCTCCGTGGCGCCGTTGATCCTCATCCTGCTGCTCTACGATCTGCGCGCGTCCGAACGCACCGCCCGGCGCCACGATCTGCTGGTCGCGACTGCGGGCTCGCCGCGGTCGCTGTGGTTGCCCCGCGCGGCTCTTCGTGTGTCTGCGCTGGCCATGCTGCTGCTGGTGCCCCTGTGGATCGGCGCGGCAATCGAAGGCACTTCGCTGTCCATCGTCCTACAGGCGAGCGGCATCGTCATAGGCGCGCTGCTGGTGTGGTGGCTGGTCGTCGAACTGGTGAGCCGCATAGACGCCTCTCCATCGGTCCTGTTGACGTCTTTGATCGGCCTCTGGCTGGCGCTCGCCATCGTCGTTCCTGCGATTGCGAAAACCGCGATCGATGCGGCGAACCCGGTTCCCGATGGCGGCGAGATATTGCTGCTGCAGCGCGAGACGGTGAATGACGCCTGGGACCTGCCCAAGGAAGCCACAATGGAGCCATTCGTCGAACACCACCCCGAATGGCAGGCGCACTCCACGATCGAGCAGGGCTTCGAATGGAAATGGTACTATGCCTTCCAGCAGGTCGGCGATCAGACCGTAGCTCCGCTGGCGGAGCAATATCGCATGGCGAGACTGGAGCGTGACCGGGAGGCCGGGCTGGTCTCGCTGCTATCGCCCACATCGCTTGTCGAGCGCGCGTTCGAAAAGCTCGCCCGCACCGATGCAACCGCGATGATCGCCTATGAAGACAAGGTCCGCGATTTCCACGCGCAACTGCGTGCGTTTCACTACCCGCTGATGTTCCCCGAGGTCGAATACGATCCCGCTCTGCTCGAAGGTCTTCCGCAATACGACCCCGCAGGGTAGCGTTCTGCTCATGCTTACGCGCCTGCTCCTCCTGCTCGTCCTTGTCACTTCCACGGTGGTCGCCTTCCCCGCGTCCGGCCAGCAGCCTGCTGCCTTCACGATCGGGGGCGAGAGCGTCGCCCCTGGTACACGCAAGGACCTGCGGCTGGCCGTAGCTGCGCGGGGTGAGGAACCCGGGACATTCATCCCCGCAACCGTGCTCCACGGCAATGCGCCCGGTCCTGTACTGGCGGCCGTCTCCGGGGTTCATGGCTATGAATTCGCGCCCATTGTCGCAGCCGAGAGGCTGGCCGACCGCATCGATCCTGCACAATTGTCGGGCACGCTTATCATCGTGCGCGTGGCCAACATCCCTGCATTCGAGACTCGCTCCCCCTATGTGAATCCGGTTGATCGCAAGAACCTCAATCGATCGTTCCCGGGCAGTGCCGATGGCACGCAGACCGAGCGGATCGCCGATGTCCTGTCGCGCGAAGTGGTCGCGCGGGCCGATTTCCTGATGGACATTCACAGCGGGGACGGCGCGGAATTCCTCGAAGCCTTCGTCGGAATCTATGGCGGGCCACTGGCGAGCGATTTCGACCTCGCACTGAGGGTCGCTCGCGGCTTCGGCTTCCCCAATCTCGTGCGTTATTCGATGGACACGCAGCAGCAGGTCGATACGCGCAGGTCGCTCAACCGCCAGGGTGTCGCCGCCCGGATCCCGACCATCCTCGTCGAAATCGGAGAGAACGGCAGCCGCGACGAGCAGCATGTCCAGGCGATCGTAACCGGGGTTGAAAACGGCCTGAGCGTGCTCGGAATGTGGCAGAGGCCCGTGAGCAAGGTCGCTCCGCCACTTCGTCGGTTCGAGAGCACGACCGGCGTTTCGGCCTCGCATTCGGGATTGTTTCACCCGGTACGAACCGGTGGTCGATATCTCTGGGAGGGCGATCTGATCGGCACGATCACCGATTACAGTGGCAGAGAGGTCGAGCGCATCCATGCCCCCGTCGACGGCTACGCGCTCTACGGACTGCGAGGCCCGCCCGTGCGACAAGGTGACGGCGTCGTGACAATTGGCAATCCGGTCGACGAATTCTGAGCAATTTCGCGACCGTCTGGAAACGACCGCCCAGTGCAAGAATTCGATGGCGCGCCCGGCATGAAAGCGATGGGCATTAGGATCGATGGGAGACTACGGTGGCGATGCTTGATTAACGGCAGCTACGCGCCCTAATCTCGGTCACTCGCTTACCGCCGAACTGGCCCATAAGCTGCCTTCCAGGTGGAGGGGGCCAGAAAGTACGATAGGTGCGCGCACGCAATTGCTCTGTTTCTAGAGTGTTCGAGATCGGCAGTGATCTTCCACGGGCCAGTTACCAACTAATGGACGTCAGTTTGGCGGACGACTTTGCGGTAGAAAATACAAGACGTCGTACTTTGGTCCTCTCGAGATCTGGCCGCACCAGAAACGAAGGCGCTATCCGAAGAGGTGCTTCCTTCCTGTTGAGGAACCTTCGAGATCTTCATAACAGCATTTGTAAATTTCCCGAGACGGCGTCCTCCGGTAATCGGATTCGACCGAACCGAAGGGAAGATCATGACGCCGAAATCTCTGATATCGCTGGCCTGTGGCATCGCGCTGCTGGCGTTCTCTCAGCCAGTCCTTGCGAAAGATCCGAGCCCGAAGAAGCTGCTCGAGATGAGCGCAGGCTGCGCATATGTCGTCTCGATCGCGGAAGGCAGTGAGGTGAGCCTGAGTTATGGATCGGCGGACTGGCTGGGCCTGGTAAGGATCATCGAACAGCGGACCGGTCTCGACGGCGAGAAAGCGATCCAGACGGCCAAAGCCAAATACAACAAGCGTGCGCGCGTGATGGGGGCGAACGAGGCGCGCAACCACATGCTGAAACGCGCGCGCGACTGCGATCGCGAAATGGCCGTAATCCAGTCGTGATGGCCCCGGCGTCCCCTGCACGCCGCAGCCCATTCCGGGCAGCTACCGGAACCATCGCGCTTGGCACGGCGGTTAGCATGCTGGTGTCGGCGGCTCGGCTACACGCCAATACGGAAGACGCCGAGCTTATCTACGAATGCGGGCTGGCGATGCAGTTCGCCGAGAAAAAAGACGTACAGCTGACCGTCCCCGCCAACCGTGCGATGAGCCATTTTGCCGAAGTGACACGGGATGATCCGAACCTTCGCAACGAGGCGGATCGGCAAATTCGCACCGTCTGGGACGGGATGAGAAAGAGCGACGGGCGCCGGGCGCTTGAACGTTACATCCTATCCGTCGCGCAGGACTGTTCCGATCTCTACGTCGAGCTGGCAGAGCGCGACGCCGCAGCGGTAGAGGGCGAGCTCAATTCGCTGGGCACCCTGTCAGCCGCGGCGCTACGGTCTTATGCGACACGCACGGGCGATCTCGGCGAAATCGCCAATTACCTCGTCTACAACTACCCATACGGCAAAGACCTTTTCAAGCCGAACGAGGATGGCGATCTGCTCGGCCAGCTGGTGGTGGAAGCGGGCGCATCCGGGCTGCGTCGATGGAGCGACGAAGCGATCTATGCGATCGCGAACAAGCATTACTGGCAGTATAATCCGCCCGCCACCCGCTTGGTCGATGCAGAGTATCGGCGCCGCATGCGGATGATGCGCCAGACCCAATCGGAAGCGCAACGCTGGGCGCAGCGCGCGGCCGACGATCGCGCGGCGCAGGCGCGGCGGGCGAATGCGCCCTATGTCGGATCGATTGGCCGAGGAAGTTCGAGCAGACCGACACCGGGCAGCGGTGTCGTCGTTTGCACGACCCATAAGGGCATTGGCGGCGGCCGGGTCTGCAAGGAAGACTGAGGCGCTGGTGAAGTGGCGCTTGCGCTCCGTTCGAGACAGTGCGCAGAACGTGAAGGGAAAAGTGAAATGCGTGCGCGACGTAGACTTCTGGGTAGCGGCGCTCTGGCGCTAGCCCTCTCGGCGAGCGTGTCCTTTCTGCCGAATATGGCGCTTGCTCAGCCGCAACAGGTCCTCCTGGACGGTGCAGAAAGCGCTGCCCTGCACAATGCAGCCTATGATCGGGGATTGGCGGAGTCTTATACCTCGCCCGAAACAATCGGTGAGATGCTGGAATGCTCCGCGCTGTGGCAGCGTTGGTCCGGTATCCTGGGGAGTTCTCAGGATTCGGCATTCGTTGCGAACCTACGCGAAGAGCTGTCAGCGGATCGTGCGGAAATCCGCCATCGTTATTGGCAGCGTCAGGCACGTCGCAACATGCGGGAAGAAAGCGATCTGAGCTATTTCGACAAGATGCACGCCAGGGCTGAAAGCTGGGCGGACAGCCAGGCCGCCGGCTACGCCACCGGCGCCGACAGCGAAATCAGTTCGATGATGGGCTGGCTGGCAACCTGCTAGAACCGCTTTGCGCGCAAGCTCCGGCGTGTGATCCTGTCGCCTGTTTCGGGACTGTCGACATAGCGAACACGACATTTATCGACCGTCGATGAGCACCATGCTTGCCCATCGGGCAGGATTGGCGGATCCACTGTCCGGCTCGCCCTCCAGCATCGACAATTGAGCAAGACGAAGAGCGTCCGCGTGGGCGTGCCCGTCACGCAGGCGCTTAACGAATTCCACGGTCAGCTGCGATGCGGCTTCGTCCTGCACGCGCCAATGCGAGAGCATCACGCGCTCGCTTCCCGACGCGAGAAAGGCATTTGCAAGACCCGTATAGGCAGGAGCCGCATGGCTGCGTCCTGCGGCGGTGTTGCATGCGGAAAGGATCGCGATCTGGGTCGAAAGGCCAAGCTCCGCGATTTCACCGGCATGCAGGATGCCGTCGTCGGTCGCACCGCCCGTTCCCGATCCGGGCGTCAGGACGAGTGCCGGTTCCCGTAGCCCGCCCAGTTCCCCTTCCATGAGACCGTGCGTGGCGAACAAGACCACACTGTATTCGGTGCCAGCCAGCAGCCGAAGCCGGGCTTCGGTCGCGTCGTCACCAATGAGGACAATGCGCTCGCTGGCGCCGCTGACCTCCCCCGCAAGCCGGACTTCCTCGCGGCTCGCAGGCAGCGAGGGCAGCGAGGGCAGCGATCGCAAATCCTCGCCGGTTGCCAAAGCCGCCCGCGTTTCCCCAGTAAATGCTTCGTCCGAGTTTCCGGGGTCGCCTATACCGAGAAACCGCCCGGCATTGCCCCCATCGTGCTGCGAGCCCAGTACAGCGGAAGGCGAAAGAACCGTCGCGAATGCGTGATGGCGCACCAGCCAGTCCATCTTGCCGAAGTCCCGCACCTGTCGGTCGGGCACGGAAGAGAGCAGAGCGGAAAATGGCAGACGCGAGAGAGCATCGCTCGTAACCAAGGATACCCGGTCCTTTCCATTAAGCGCCGCTGCGATGTCGGCCGGCAGGACGAGGTCGTGCAACGTCTTCGCATCGTCGAATGGAAATGTGTCCGCCCCTTCGCCAGCTTCGAGTGCCAAACGCAGTCGTTCTACGAGCGGCCGGATGGTGGGGCGCCCACCCAGCCCTGCTTTCATCACGACCGTATCGGGAGTCACAGCCATGAGTAGCAGCCCCCGCTTGGCGGGCATTGCGATCAGCAGGGCTTCGTCCGGCCCCAATCGGGCTTGCACGGTCTCGATTGATACATCGACCGGTCTCCGCGTCGTATCGAATTCGGGAAGCGCCGTGCGTAAGGCCGCTTCGGCATCGCTCACCGATCGCTTGAGGTCGGCGATTTCGCGCTCGACTTCGCCGATCGCCTCGGATCGCCCCGCGGCCAGCATCGCCGCCCGCTCGCGCGCGAGCAACCGAAGACGCGCGGTCCCGGTGCGGAGCCTCTCGATATCGGCAGCAAGGTCGGGCCTGTCGAATTGGCTATGACGCAGTTTGGCCAATTGGCGAGCGCGGGCATTGACGCCCCAACTGGCCAGTTCGAATGCATCGAGGGCATCGTCCGCGCGGCCGGAAACAATCGCAGCCTCAGCGATCTGCATGATCGGTTCGTAGAAATTTTCGAGGTCCGCACCCAGCTCGAAGCTGCTCGCATCTGCGATCATCCGATCAACGATTTGTGCGCGGGCCTTCGCTACCATTTCCCAGCCGCCAGCCTGTCCCGCGCGAATTTGCGACAGGCCCTGCAATACAGCCACATCGATAGACGGCTCGATCCCCGTAATGCTGGCACGCGTTTCGATTTCTTCGATCACGCCCAATGCAGCATCGGTTTCTCCGTTCTCGAAGTAGCGCAGCGCCAGCGTAAGCAGCCCACGAAGCGCTTTCTCGTCCTGTGCCGGTAGCTTGCGGGCGAGGCTTGCCCCCTTGAGCGCGAGTTGCATCGCTTCGTCGTCTCGACCGGCCTCCAGGGCGGCGTTCGACGCAGAAAGCAGCGAGTTCACCGCCTCTCCGGGATCGATCTCTGTCAGTCGCTCATGTCGCGCCAGCATGAGCGCGATGGCCTCGTCATACTGACCAAGGCGCATCTGAACCACGCCCAGATTGTGAAGGGCCACGAGCGTATGGCGATGTGTCGGGCCGAGCCTTTCGGTCATGATGTCGAGCGCATTCCGGCCAGGTTGCTCGGCTTCTTCGTATCGCCCTGCCTGCAGCAGCACCTTCGCCAGCGTGGCCTGAGCAAAGCCATGGAATGGATGGTCTGCTGGAAGCAGCTCGTTTGCCTTCGCGACTCCCTGTCGCGCCAGGCGCAATGCATCGACCTGACGACCAGCATCGATGAAAATATTCGCGCCACTGGAAAGGGCCACAAAAAGCGTAGAGTCCGTCATTCCACCACGGACCAGACCCTTGATCGCCGGATCAACATACTTCGCCGCTTCGCCAAATCGGCCTGCCTCATAAAGAGCGACCGCATAGTTCAAGTACCCCAAACCCAGAGGCTTGGCGTCGGCAGGCGGAATTCTCTCAGGATCGTAACCGTATAAGGCGTTCCGAATTTGCAATGAGCGCTGTTGTAGCGGAACGTCTTTTTCCGGTTTCCCCACGCCTGTGTAGAAGGCGGCCATATTGGAGAGGGTTTCGGCCATGATCTCACCACCGGTCGCTCCGGCGGCGACCAAGCGTCGTTCCGCTTCGAGCGAGGATGCGAGCGCGCCTGCCATTTTTTGCTGATAATAGCGGCTGTCGCCAATGCGGTTGAGTGCGCACGCCTGTTCCTCTGCGGGGCCGTTCTCAGCTTCCAGTGCTTCCAGATAGACAGACCACGCTCCCTCCGATTTCGCCGCCTCGGCGAGCGGGTCGATCGCCTCTGCGGCCGCTTTCAGGGATGCGAAATCGGTGAGGCCCGCACCTTCGGAATTAGTCTGTACCTGCGGAAGTACCGGTGGAGCGAACGCGATAGCCTGCCCGATCGCGGCAATCGCAAGGATATGACGGTACATGTCGACGTGTCCCCCTCGAAACAGCGAGGATGTGGCATCGCAGGACGATCAATCTATCACAAGCTGGTAGCGTGTCTTTTTCGTGTTGGGGTTACGCAAAGTAATCGTGTGCCGGTGGGTATAGAGCGGCACCCAGCGACATGTGACGCGTTCGGCGACCTTCCTGCACAGCGACTGATCGCTGCTGTCACGAACGGAAATCTCCAGCGGCCTTCCTTCGAGCGCGGACAGACTGATCGCGGCACCGCGCCCCGACAGAAACGTCTGCTCAAGCGCGCGTTCTTCCTTTGGTGCGAGTTCCCCCACCATGAACCCCGGCCCGAGGATCCGCCCTCGGGTAATGGCAGGCTGGTCTGCGGCCGCGCGCCACCGGGCAAAGACGTCGTTCGCTTCTTCGCCGACCGGATGAAGGCCGACGGCATCCAGCCGCGAAAGCGTGAGAGACAGGGCGGCACGATCGCCATCCTCGTAAGCCGACTGCGCGCGATACAGGACCGCCGCCGCGGTTCTATCCATCTCCGAACGGGCCGCCGAGTGGCCCGCGAGTGACGCGCTGCGAGGCTCACCCGCCGATCCCGTGCAGCTGCTGGTCAGGGCGCCGAGCAGCGCCATTGCCAGAAGCTTCTTCATGGCCTCTCTCTGCGGAGCTGGAAGAGTGCACCGGTCGCGCTCGGAAGGCATTCCAGGATCATCGAATGACGTTGTGCGATTGCGGATGCGAGGGCAAGGCCAAGGCCTGCACCTGGGCGTTCTTCGCCTGCCTTGACGTCCGGCCCCCGCTGGAAACGCTCGAAAATCCGCGTCCGGTCGGCTTCGGCTATGCCAGGTCCGTCATCCGCCACGACGAGTACGGGACCATCACTGAGCGCGACGCGGATTGTCCCTCCGGCCGGGACGTATTTGAGGGCGTTGTCGAGGAGGTTGGCCAGCAGGCGTCCGAGCTGAGCTTCGTCACCGTCAAGGACAACGCCGGGCTGCACCTCCCACTGCAGCGCTAGGCCGGCATCTTCAGCGCTATCGGCATAGAGTTCGCACAAATTGGTAACAAGAGCGGACATGTCGACGGGCGTTAGCGCCGATCGATCACTCAGGCGGGCCTTGCTCCACGCGATATCGAGCAGCGATTCCAGCATGCTAACTAGCCGCCGGATTTCGCTACGGGCTTCCGTCAGCCGCTTGGTGACCTGCTCGTCCGGTTGCGTTTCGAGCGCTTTAACCAGCCTTGCATCGAGGTGGGTCAGGGGGGTGCGGATTTCGTGTGCGAGCCTGTCGGTCGTATCGCTGTGGGCTTCCAACAGGTTCCGTACCCGGAGGATCACCTGCGCGCTATTGGCTGCGAGTTCGTCGATTTCGTCGCGGGCTCGTCTGGGCAGCTCCGGCATGGACGCGAGCTCATCGGGGTGCGACAGGGTGCGGTTGATGCGCGCGATGCGGCGCTTCAACCTATCGGCAGACAATTTGCCAAGCATCGCCACGACCAAGACGAGAATGGCCCCGCCAACCAGAAACACCGTTCGCACTCCGGCCTTCAATGTGCTCGCCGGATCGACCTCATGTGCGACCAGAAGCCATGTATTCGGAGCAAGCCGGGTCGAACGCGCGTGCGCACTGGAACGATGGCCTATCGCGATCATGCCCCGCTCCGAGATCGCCGCATCGAGATCCGGCCAGGCTTCCAGATCGCCGGCGAGGCGGACCCCGTCTGTGCGCATAAGCAGATAGTGCGGCGCTCCCCCGTCGGCGGGCCGCACTGCCAGGCGATCCTCGATCCTCCGTACCAGATCCGCTTCCCCGCTGCTGGAATAGATATCGGCCAGACCGGCAAGATCGACATCGACAGCCTCGCGAGCGCTTTCGTTCAGCGCGGCATCCATCGTTCGCTCCGTCACCAACCAGAGCCCCAGCACCGTAAGGGCAGCCAGCAAGGTGGCGGCGGCGACCAAACGGGAAAAAATGGAACGTGCCGGTGACACGTCTATTTGCCGTCCAGCAATCGAAAGCCCGTGCCCCAGACCGTTTCCAGCGCCGGAGCGGCGAAGCCGTCCTCGAGCTTGCGCCGCAAACGTCCGATATTGACGTCAACCACATTGGTTTGCGGGTCGAACGACATGTTCCACACATCGCGCAGCAGCATTTCGCGCGTTACCACCTCCCCGGCGTTTTCCATGAAGTAATGGAAGAGCTCGAATTCCTTCGGGCTCAAAGCGAGATGCCGGTTCTCGCGAAAAGCCGTGCGCGCTTTCAGATGGCATTCGAAGGCACCGTACAGGATCACCGCGCTATGCACCCTGCCCGATGCACGCCGGTGGAGGGCGTTCACGCGGGCCATCAATTCGGCGGCTTCGAATGGCTTGCCAAGGTAATCATCGGCACCGGCGTCGAGCCCTTCGGCGCGGTCGCTGGTGCGCCCGAGTGCGCTCAGCATCAGGATCGGTGTGTCTACCCCGCTCTCGCGCAGGCGGGCCAGGATCTTGAGGCCATCGTCATTGCCCAGCATTCGATCAAGTATGATGACATCGAACCTGTCCTGCCCCGCTAGCCGCAGGCCTGAAGCTCCATCGCTTTCCCAATGCAGATCGTCGCCGCGAGACAGGGCGAGTTCCTTCACCCGCGTCGCGGTGTGCGCATCGTCTTCGATATAGAGGATTTTCAGTCCATCCACGTTCAGCCCCCCGCGCCCGGTATCCGGCCGCCTTCGGATAGCGCGCCCAGACAATTCGAGACACCCGTTATCGCGTCAGTTTTTCGCGGGGCGCGGCGCATTCGACCACGCCAAACCTTCCCTGACCGCCCCCAGATTGATTTGCTGCACTCCGCTGCCTTTGCCCGGAGCGTCGAAAATCCGCCATTCCTCTCCAGCCTGCTTGAAGGCAACCCGAACCGAGACGTCTGCCCCCTGCCCCCTCAAAACGGTCAGTCCGCTCTTGCCGAGTTCGAAAGTCGAAGTGCCCTCCATGCCTTCCTTCTCGCCGGCGACTTTCTCCATGGGCAAACTGGTGCCGTTGCCAAGCCGAAGTTCAACCGCTTCGATGTTCCGGTTGATACCCGCGATCCACTTTCCCCCAGTGGTAAAGTACATGTGCCCCTCGACGCCGAAAAGACCCGGGCTGGAAAGCCTCGCAAAGCCCGTCTTCACATCGCCCTTGTGAGCCATGCGATAGAAGTCGGGTTCGGTTGTATACCCGCCCCCGGTCCACGAACGCTGCGACCGCCATAGGCCGAGATGTCGAGAGGTGACTGTACGTTCGGACGATCCGAGCGAAGTAAAGGCCATCGCGTCGGGAGCCGCAAAGCTGCTGGCTTCTTCCATCAGGCGGAGTTTCTCGAAAGCAGGAATCAACATAACCGTCTGCTTTACCGACCCGCAGGCCTGATCCGCGATACTCGCGAAATTCGTCCGGAATCCCTGATACATCGCCTCGAGCTGAGGGTCTTCGTACTCGACGAAATGCCCTTTCGGAACGAACTCCCATTCGCGCCGATGGAAACGCCAGTGCGTTCCCTCAACCGCGCATTGCTGCTGGTTGGTCGTCATGGCTGCCGGGGCGTCCTGCAAGGCCCTTGCCACTACCCTCGCACGCTCGATCGTAACCTTGGTCTCGTCCGGCATGGCGCAGCCCTTCGCCTGCCGCGTGCCACGTTCAGACTGGTCTATCGCTGCTACAACTTCGTCCCCGCCGACCCGCGCCAACTGCCTCCCGATCTGTCCCTTCAGGACCTGGAACGCGCGCAATTCGCCGACGTCGAACAGCTGGCAGCTTTCGTCCGCACCAGCCGCGAAGGTGGCAATTCCGAACACTTCCATCAGCGGTCGGGCCTGCTGGTTCCCGGCCAAGATCTGAAGCCGTTGCTCCACTGGAATGTCTTCCAGGCTCTGAGCGTGCAAGGGTCCCGCGAGCGCCACCGCCGCAGCCACCGTTCCCCAGATCACCGATCGCATCGCAGTTTTCATCAAATTTCCTTCACGCAAGAGGGCTTGTCGCCCAGCCGACATGCACGCCGGAGGGCCTCCGTCGTGGAGACCCCCGCAACTTCACCTTCTTCACTTTCCCCTGCGATGCGCGCCAGAGTGGCGCAGGCTTTCGGACTTCCAATTTCGCAGGCGTGCGCCACGAGCGATTGCGCACGGGTTTCATCGACCCGGCCGCCAATGCCCTTCTTGTGCATAACCCCGTATGCAAAGCATGCCTTGGCCACGTAGAGATCGCAGGCGCTGCGCATGTAGCGAAAGCCGATGCCCGGAAAATAGGCGTCCTTCGGCCCCTGCGTATAGTAAAGGCCGAGGTTTGCGCAGGCGATCCCCACCCAATCGTCGCACGCTGCCTTCAGGGCCTGCTTGAGATCATCGACTTCGCCTGGCGCCTCGCCCGTCATCAGCGGTTCCAGCAGCGCGTCGCACCCGCCGGCCCAGCCCGCATTGCACAGCAGGACATTGCGCGCGCGCGTCTCCGCAGCGTCGGGTTCTTCGGCAGGAAGCATTGCGGCGCTGATGCAGGCTGCGAAATGCTGGTCCTCGCAGGCCCTCACTGCGTAACCGCGAACCGCCGCGATGTCCGCCCCGGTTTCTTCGGTCGTGCCAAGCAGTTGTGCGGCATCGACGCAGGCCTGTGCACCGCCGTGACGGCACTCCTCGCCCATGGCGAGCAGCGCGAGCTTCATCAGCCCATCGGGTTCGGGCGAGTCTGCCCGCGAGAGCGGCCCCAAAGCCATCCCCGTCCGCGTGCAAGCGAGGTCGTCTCCCGCACGACAGGCAGTCGCGAACATGCGCGCCGCCCTGATGTGATCCTTGTTGTCGGATGCCGTTTCATGCTCGATCTGCCCGCCCAGGGTGCAGGCCGCGGCCAGCCCCATGTCGCAGGCCTGCCCGTACATCGAGAGGGCGGCATAGGTATCTCCGTCGCGCTCATAGGCAAGTCCGCCGCGATGGATCTCCATCATCGCCTCGTCGTCGAAAGGTCGTTCTTTCGCCTCTGCAAATGTGCTGGTGCCTGCTGCAGCAAGAAGTACGGGCGCAAAGATCCGCGCCGCCACCGTAGTCAATGTCCTGTGCATCCTGTTGCCCACACCATTTTCCCCCGCTCGCCACTGCTTTTGCGAAACCAGACGAAAGAGTTCAATCGCTCGCGGCATTTCTGCCCTCCCCAAGTTCATGTCAGTCCTGACGGGCCGACGCATCGACACCGGCGCAGGCGCTGGACTGGCCGAGATCGCACGCCTTCTGCCGCAATGCGCGAGCGGTTTCCGCATCGCCTTCGACGCCTTCTCCCGCTCCCCGCATATCGGATGCGAGCAGGCAGGCCCGCGCGCTGTTCGCTTCGCAGCCGCGCACAGCGAGATCATGGGCGCGCACGAGATCGGTCGGCACGCCCCGGCCTTCGCGCAATTGCCGCGCCGCGTTGGAACACCCGGCACCGTCTCCGCCATCGCATGAGGCGATGAATACGAGCAGCGCCGGGTCGCGCCAGCGCTCGTCCCCGCTGCGATCGGACAGTTGCATCCACATGATGCCGAGATCATTGCAGGCGCTGGCGATACCACCGTCGCATGCCATCCCGAAATAGTCTCGCGCGGCCGCCCGGTCGGCGTCATGCGCCAGTCCGTCGCGTGCCATGACGCCGACGTTGGCGCACGCCTGCCATTGCTCTGCCCGGCAGGCGCGCTCCAGTAAGTCGTAGCCCTTGATGGGGTCCGGCGGCCCACCGGTGCCGGTTGCCAGTAGGGCACCGGCTTGCCCGCAAGCCTCCATCGAATCCAAATCACAGCCTTGTAGGTACAACACGCGCGCGGCGATCAAATTCTCGTGGTTGATTTGCTGATTCGATGCGGCCTGCCGCGAAAGGACATTCCCTTGCCAACTGCAACCCTGTCCGGACCCGGCTTCGCACAGGATTTGTGCGACTTCAGCCGCCACATCGAGCAATTGCGCACCCCCACGCCCTTCGATCAGCATCGGCACCAGCAGATGGCACGCATCGGCGCTGCCGAGTTCGCAGCCCCGCGCGAACATATCGCGCGCCCTGATGGCGCGCGCTTCGCCAGAAAGCTGGACGAGAATCCTCCCTGCATTGAGACAAGCCGCGACCTCCCCGGCTTCGCAAGCGCGCTCGACAGCCGATTTTTCCGACGCCGCACCCTGGTCCGCGGGCAAGGCGCTCGAGGGAACCGACCAGACCGCAGCCAGCGCGAAAACCAGGCCCGTCCTGCGCAGTTTCAGGGCGAACGCGCCAATTAGTCCAGCAGCAACGCTCACTGTCCCAGCGCCTCGGCCATGGCACAGCCGTCCTGGATACCCAGTTTGCATCCATTGGTGAAATAGCGCTTCGCTCTGGCGTGATCGGGAGCGGCCCCGGTCCCGTCACGGTACATCATGCCCGCATTCATGCATCCGCCGGCGGCCCCGTTGTTGCATGCTTGCGCAAACTGGTCGCGAGCTTCGGCAAATTGCCCGTTATCGTAATAGCCGACGCCGGATTCGATGCATCCTTCGGCATTGCCGTTTTCGCAAGCGATGGAGAAAGCCTTGTTCGCTCCCGCGGTATCGACCGCACCGCCCTGTCCGTCACGTTTCATTATCCCGAGCGCATAGCAACCATCCGCCGCGTAGCCGGGGCATGCCCCGGCGAATGCCGTTCGCGCATCTTCGAAGCGGCGCTCACCGGCGTCGCCGAAATAGAGGATCTGGCCCTGATTGTAGCACGCGCCCGCTTCGCCCGCCTTGCAGGCGAGCCCGAGCGGCCCCAGCGCCTCGGCGGGATCGGCCGGTCCGCCAAGCCCATCCTTGAGCAAAGCGCCATACTGGCCGCACGATTTGAGCAGGCCGGCTTCGCACCCGCGCCGATAGGCATCGCGCGCCTGCACCGGGTCCTTCGCCCCGCCCTGCCCCCGCCACGCCATCGAGCCGAGATTGTGGCACGCCTCATCCTTGCCATCGCTCATGCACGCTTTCTGGTAGAGTGCGCGAGCAGCCGGGAAGTCACCCGCATTGTAGCGCGCCTGCGCTTGCTCTGCATTGCTTTGCGCCGCGGCGGGGGGAACTGCAATTGATGTCACCGACAGGACGGTAGCCGCAAGAAAAGGACGAAGATTCATGGCTGCTTGCTCCACGTTCAATTGCAAAGATATCGGTTTGCGTTGTTGTTCATCGTGCAATGGGCTGTGCGATAACGATTGCGCGTCTCGCGGGAGATTTCCGCTGCACTTTTCATCCGGGCTGGCTGGAACGAGGACGCGGATGAGGACGAACGCGATGCCGCCGTTCTACCCGCCCCTGCCGCCCAGCGACGGCTTGATGCACCGGGCATGTTGGTGCAGTTGTAGATTCCGCAGCCATCGCCCCGACTCCGCCGTTCGATCTCCGCATTCACCGCGGCATTGAGCCTGCCCGACGGGAACCAGTAGTCGAGAACGTAGAGGTGGTCCTTGTAGACACTGCCCAATGCGCCCGCCTGCAAGGTCGCTTCGAGCGCAGTCCGCGCATCTGCCAGCTGGCGGCTGTGATAGATCGCCGCATAGATCGCGCTGTCGTATGCGCCCTGCCCGAGGAAGGATTGGACGACTTGCGAAGCGCGCTCGCGTTCGGCTAGGCGACGGCGCTGCGCTTCATGTCGTTCAGCCAACGCCTGCTCGATTTCCTGGCGTCGCTGACGCAGGCTTGCGGCGAATTCGCATACCGACCGCTGCTCGGAATGTGCGGGATCGCACGCCTTGGCAGCCACCTGTTCCGCCGGTGCGAATTCGCCGAGATTGTAGTAAATGCGCGCGAGATCCTCGCACGAGCGCCATCCGCCCTGATCGCAATTCACGCGCCGGTAGCGCAGGGCTTTCTCCGCGTCGAATTGATCGGACGACGCCTCTGCAAAGACTGTCTCGGCGACTTCGCACGCTGTTTTATCGAACAGCGAACACCCCTTGATCGCAAACCGGCCTGCCGTGGCCCGATCGGCTTCGATATCTTCGGATCCCTCGAGGTAGACCAATGCAAGACGGCCACACGAAGCCGCGTGGTTACCGCGGCAGGCCTCTTGAAGAAATCTCAGGCTGAGGAAAATATCGTATTGGTCATTCGCCGGGTCGGAATAGGCCAGCCCGACCGTGCCGCATGCGTCCGACACCTTGCGTTCGCAGTCAGCGATAGCCTGGGGGATTTCAGGGTCGTCGCTGGCCTTGGCCGCGCTGGAGCCGAAGGCGAGGCCAGCGACCAAGACGAGGTTGAGTAAGCGCGATCTCGCCCCATCAATCCTGCCCCACTGCACCAAGCTGAAGAACGTGCGAAAAATGTGGCCTACCCCCTGTTCGTGATCCACATCAAGGTGGACGAACGATGGCAAATGGCCAATTTACAAATGCTGTTAGGTCTCGATCAAACAAGCGATTCCTAGGCCCCTAAATACATGATTGGAAACGCCTTTAGGCATCAGCAGGCCAAAGTTTTACCTGGTGTGGATGCCTATCGGATAGCAATCAAACGCCGGAAGTCGGCCAGACTTGTCGCTCGGAGGTGGCGTCCCTCCAAGTACCGTCATCGGAATGTCTGCACACGAGTGCAACGGCGCCGTAAACAGACTGACGGCTATCGGGACATCAGCTGAAAAGCCGCTCTAGGTCATCCCAATCTCGCGAAACTTTGACTCAAGACGAAAGCAGCTTCGCATCTGAGGAGTGCCTCACGGCTGGTCGACGGGGAGCATTAGCGGCTTGCTTGTTAGCCAATGAAATGTAGCAACTGATTGTACAGCCGTTGGCCGCATTCCAGAAAGATCAATGACTTAGTGTGATCGAAAATTGGCCGAGGTCCCTGCCACTGCTGCAGCCTCTGTCACGCGAACCATTCCGACCACCAAGACATGGTTGAGCGGATTGTCCGAGTTTGAGGTCATCTCACTTCGATCGCTCCCTGATGGGTAAGGGTCTTGCGCGCCAAAGCCTGACCTGCCTCGACGCATGAAACAAGCTCACTGCCATTCAGCCATTCGCCAAGAAAGCCGCCGTTGAAGGCATCGCCAGCACCGCTGGAATCGATAACCTCGACACGTTCAGCATCGATAATCTGCGGACTTTCGCCACCTCGCGTTCCGAGGACGCACCCCTTCTCTGCTGCCTTGACCGCGACGACTTCCTGATCGGATGATAGCCAGCGGGCTGCAATCGCCTGCTCGTTCTCCGAATAATCCCAGAGGTCACGCTCGTCGGTGTTGGTAGGCAACCCGATAGTGGCAGCCTCCATGGCCTCCTTCGAAACCGCGCGGGCCGTATCGAGATTGCTCCACAGCGCAGGGCGGAAGTTGCTGTCGTACGCGGTGGGATGTGCCGACAATTTCCGTTCCTTAGCGAGGCCCAGCAGACGGTCACGTCCTCCCTCACTGACAACAGCGAGTGAGATGAGGCTGAAATAAACCAGCCGCGCGGTTTGTGCCTTCGCGAGAGCCGCACCCATTTCAGGAAGTTCAAACATCTCTCTGGCGGCGCTTCGGTCGCGCCAATAGAGAAAGCTTCGCTCCCCATGCTGGTCGAGGTGGATCGCATAGATGCCGGGGCTCCGGTTGGGGTGCCGCAGCACGTGCCGCGTGTCTATGCCCTCGGCCCTCCACGCTTCGACCAGCGCATCGCTGATCGGATCCGTTCCGACCGCCGTGACATATGCGACTTCGTGTCCTGCACGCGCCAGATGGATCGCCGTGTTGAGCGTATCACCGCCATAGCGGAGCCCTGCTCCGCCATGGCTGTGATATTCCAGCATGGCTTCGCCGAAAATGAAGGTCGTCATGCGATCCGTTTCCGCAGCCAGTCCGTCAGGAGAAGGCGAGGCCGCCGTTGATATCCACATTCGCCCCGTTGATGAACGACGCCTCGTCCGAAGCGAGGTAGGCGACCGCGTCGGCCGTTTCCTCGGCGCGGCCCTGCCGGCGCAGCGGCGTCGAATTGGCAACGTTCTCGCGGGCGGCGTCGGGAGTGAACTTGTCGTGGAATGCGGTAGCAATCATGCCGGGGCAGAGGGCATTTACACGGATGCCGCGCGGACCGAGTTCCTTCGCCATCGCGCGCGTGAAAGTCATGACTGCCCCCTTGGAGGTGGCATAGGCTGCGGCACCGCCGCCGCCGCCATCGCGGCCAGCCAGCGAAGCGAGATTCACGATCGCACCGCCTTCGCACATATGCTCCGCCGCCGCCTTGGTGGCAAGGAAGGTGGATGTCAGATTGAGCTGCATCACGTGGTTGAAGAACTCCTCGTCCATCTCCGCCAACGGCTTGCGCGCGACAAGCCCCCCGGCGTTGTTTACGAGGATATCGATACCGTCGCCGAACGCTTCGGTTGCTGCCGCGATCAGCTTCGCGACGTCTTCCGACTTCGTCACGTCGGCGCGGACCTTGATCGCCTTGCCGGAACCCGTTGCCTCGATCGCTGCGAGCGTCGCATCGGCATCGGCTTCATTGCTGAAGTAGTTCACTACGACATTGGCGCCTTCGCTGGCGAGTTTGACCGAGATGGCCCGGCCGATATCGCGGCTGCCACCGGTAACAATTGCGGTCTTACCTGTGAATTTCATGAGAGTTTCCCCGGTTCTGAATGGGTCGCGCTAGGCGGATTTGGGTTTGAGAGGTTTGATTTCCGGGCACAGCACGAGCACGGAAAGCACGGTCATGATCGCCAGCCCGGCCCCGACCACGAAGGCGGGTGCGTAGCTGTCGACGGTGATGATCGGGATGAGGAAGTTGAGGCCGACCACTGCGAGCTTGGCGGCGGTTCCCGCATAGCCGGCAAGCGTACCGACCGAATTGCCGCTGTAGAAGTCGCTCGGCAGCGTCTGGATATTCCCCACTGCAGTCTGGAAACCGAACAGGATTGCCGCCATCAGCAGCACTGCGATCAGCGGCGTGGCGGCCTGCGTCGTGGCCAGTAGCGAGACCAGCATGATCGCGCCCCCGAGGCCGATAACGAACTTGCGCGTGCGGTTTACGGTCCAGCCCGCCTGGATCCGGTTCTGCGCCAGAAGCCCGCCAAACCAGGCACCGAACATCGCGCCGATATAGGGTACGGCGGCGTAAGTCGCGATTTCTTCGACTCCGAAGCCGTAGGTCTCGTTGAGATAGAGCGGTAGCCAGCCGACGAAGAGCCACCAGATCGGATCAAGGAAGAAGGATGCCATGATGACGCCCCAACTTTCCTTGCGCGAGAGGATTTCGCCCGAGCCCGGCGCATAGTCCGCAACGTCGTCGACATCCTTGTTGCGCTGCCCGGTGAGGATGAACTGTCGCTCTTCCTCGCTGATCCATGGGTGCGCATCGGGGCCGCTCTTGTAGACAATCAGCCAAGGCACCAGCCAGAGCAGGCCGAGAATCCCGATCGCGACGAAAGTAGCCTGCCAAGACCCCAGGAAGACGAACAGCAGGCCGACGATCGGGGCTGAAACGATCCCCCCGATTGCTGCGCCGGAATTGAAAATCCCCTGTGCGAACGCACGCTCGTTGATCGGAAACCATTCGGCATTGGCCTTGGTCGCGCCTGGCCAATTGCCCGCTTCCGATACGCCGAGCAGGCCGCGGAACACCGCGAAGCTGGTCAGGCCGCCGGCTACCGCATGCAACATCGTGGCGATCGACCACGCCGCAATGGCAAGGACGAAGCCGAGCCGTACGCCGATCCAGTCGAAGATCTTGCCAAAAATCGTCTGCCCGAAGGCATAGGCAAATGTGAAGACATTGATGATGACCGCATATTCTACCTTGGTGAGGCCAAGCTCTTCGGAAATCTCCGGCCACAGCACCGCCAATGCGCCGCGATCAATGTAGTTGATGATGGTTGCCAGCGCGACGAGGCCGACGATCCAGTAGCGCAGCTTGCCCTTGTTTTTCGCCATGGTCAGCCCTCCCCACCGAGAAAGTCTTCGCGCGCGGGACTGAAGGTATCGATCAGCACCCCGGCTTCGAGGCACACCGCACCATGATCGAGATGCGGCGCAACATAGAAGCCGTCGCCGGCCCCGAGCACGCGGGTCTCCCCGTCGATCACCACTTCGAAGCGACCGCTCTCGACATAGGTGGACTGGCTGTGCGGATGGGCGTGGACCGCCCCGACCGACCCTGCCTCGAACGCGACGCGCACGACCATGAGATCGGGGCCATGGCCAAGGATCTGCCTTGCGATACCTCCGCCCAAGTCCTCCTTCGCGACGTTCGCGCCAGCAAGGAATGCCGCGCTCTGTTCAATTGATTGCGTGGCCATATCAGTTCTTCTCCCCGGCGAGATCGATCCGCTCGGCAAAGCCGGTCCAGCGCACCATGCGTCCGTCAATGTTCGCGCGGTGTTGCTTGTCCGGGTCTGTGTCGTTGGAGATCGCCAGCACGGTCTTGCCGCCGCGCTTTGTTTCGACGATCACGAGATCGTATCCATTGTATTTGCGATGCTGTAGCGAAGCGATGAGGCTCTGGCTGTCGACGGTTTGCTCTGTCGCCCCGTCGGACATTCCATGCGGCTCGAGCAGGCTGACGAAGGTCGTCTCTTTGGCCCCCTCGACGCGCTGAATGACCAGCGGTTCGCGGCGCAGGTTGAAGGCGGGATCGTTTGCGCCACTTTCGCCGAGGATGACCTGCAAATCGGGCTGCGCGGCCATCCGGTAGCTGTAGAAGCGACCGCCCAGCAGCCATGTCATGAACGCACCATCGCTTTGCACCCGCGCGGTGCCATCGACCCAGATGTGCTGGTACCCGTGGCTGTTGCCGAGAACCCGTCGTCCTGCGAGTTCGCGATCGACGACAAATCCGGTCTCGATGATGTGTCCGGCATAATGCAGGGGCAGGTCGTAAGTGTTTGCCGTTTCGCCGGTCGCGCGCAAAACGTCGATAACCACCGGCGAGGCGAGACCCGCCACGTCGACGAGAGCCAGGGTTCGCTGCATGGCGACGGGGTTATCCGGATAGGCGGTGTCGATGCGCGCACTGCTCAGTTGCAGGCCGGGAACAGAGGAGAAGTGAAGCTGGCGCGGTGCATGACGATCGGCGAGATCGGCATCGCCCCCAAAATGGCTCGTTCCGTTCACCACCAGCGCATTGTGCGCCACCGTCTGTTTGGCCCAGCTTTCGTTCTCGGGCAGATAGCGTCCGCCTTCCTTGGCAACCACGTTGAGGAAACGCGCTGCACCATAGTCGCGCACGATCTCGTGCCCATTGTCGTAAAGTTGCCAGCTGAGCTTGTCGAAATGGCCATGGCCCATGCCCTGCGAGGTATTCTTGGCCACGAGAGCCAAGTGATCGGGCCCCTTACCATCGCGCAGGATCGCGACTGCACCCCGATCGCCCTCGGGGCCATCACGCAGCAGCAATGTACGAAAATCGAATGGCTGCGGGGTGCCTGCCGCCAGATCGCGCGCGAGAAGTAATCCGTCCTCGGTCAATATGGTCCGACCCTGCCAGTCGGCGATCGCGAGCAAGCCCGGGTCTCGCGTTTCGGCATAGGCTATCGCGACACCGTGATAGAGTTCGTCGGTGTTGAGGCTCTTGTCGCGGATGGCGTCGTTGAAAGGGAAGAAATAGCCTCCGTAGGTCAGCTGGATTGTCGTGCGTAGCGCCTTCAGCAGGATACCGTCGCGATGGGCGAATATCCCCCGCTCGGGATCGTTCCGCGCGATCGCATCGGCGAAGACCATGAAGGGCATCAGGGCGTAACGCTGGTAATAGGGTCCCTCGGTATAATAGCCGTCTGGCGAGAACAGCAGTTCGGTCTGACGCAGGAAGCCGGTGTTGCCGGTCTTGTCCGAACCAAGCAGCGCGCGATCCACCATGTCCCGGTCGTCGAGCAGGTAGCCGGTCATGCCGACACCCGCGGTTGCCCAGGTCGCGTGATTGTGGATGCGGTCGAACGTGGCCTGTGATTCCACCGACAGGAAATGTGCCGCCCGTCGAAATACCCGGTCATCGATTGCCGCGCGGTCGGCGGCGCTCAGCGTGTCGCGGACATCGGCGTAGCCCTGGACTGCGTGGACCAGCCAGACGGCATCGTTAAGCACTTGCCAGAAGAGTCGGCCGACGTTCTGATTGGCCTTGGCAGGATGCTCGCCCAACGTGGGATAGAGCTCGGCGTAGGCCAGCAGCATGTCGCGTACATAGTCGGCATACGCGCGGTCTCCCGTGATCCGGTAGAGCTGGCCGGCGAGATAGATCGCGCGATAATTGCGCTTATGCTGTTCATGCGTGTAGCCGCCGCCCGGATCGGCCGGCACGGGCACCACCACGCCGCTGGCCATCATGTCGGACACGAAACCCTCGGCCAAGTCCATTTCCGCGCGGTAGAGCGGTGGGAGTTCGCCGGTTTTCTCGAGCGGTTCCTGCGCGTTGAGCGGCGCGCTGAGTCCGGCCAATGCCAGCATGACAGCAGAAAAGGCGAGGAGGAGCGTTCTCATTGGAGCGGCTCCCCATCCAAGCTGTTTCCGGACATCTCCACGCGCGGAGCACCTTGGTAAATGAGCTCCTCGAATACCGGCACGGGGGTGTTGTCGAAGCTGTTGTCGACAACCGATGTCGCAGGCGTTCCGACGGTGTGAACTATCTTGAGCGGCGCCGACTGGCTGACCGTATTGCCCTCGATCCTTGCGATCTGGACACCATGGAGATGCAATGCGGCTTCACTGCCATTGGTCGCAGCGCGTCCGACAGTGCGCAGCGTATTATTGCTCAGCGTCACCGCCGGTCCAAAGGTGCTTTCGTCGCGGCCCCCGCGGTAAACATCGGCGATCGGGCCACCGATGTTTTCAAAACTGCTGTCGGCCACGTCGAGGTATTCGACATTGTACTGGCCGTAATCCTCGGTTTCGGAAGCCACCGAGATGATCGTTCCCGAGATGTCGGAAAAGGCGCTGTCGCGAATCGCGATACGGTCGGCGAACGTGCTTTTGCCCAGCGTTAGAACGTTGAACGACTTGTTGACCGTGAGATTGCGAACCTCGACCCGCTCGAACTCGATCTGCATGTTCGATTGTACGGGGTATATCGTGGTGCGGATTACCGAATTGCCCACCGAATCCGGCGCCAGGCTTCCGTCGATTACGAGGTGGATCAGTTGCAGATCGCCGCCTTCGCGCAGTTCGATGAGCGAAGGCCGTGAAAACAGGATCACCGGCTTGTCCGGGCCGGTGCCGCGAATGGTGATCGCCTTGTCCAGCGCGATGGTCCGCTCGACCACGTGCCGCCCCGGCGCAAGTTCGATGACATCGCCCGGTTGTGCAACTTCGACGGCAGCGACCAGCGCATCGACACCCGGCGCGATCGTCACCCTTCGCCCGCTGGATTCGAACGGACTTGTGTCCTTCGGCTTGGGATACCAGTCGACCCCGACTTCCTCGAGACCGATAGGCGCGAGGTCGCGTGGCGCCCCGGCGGCGTCGATCGCCGGATCGCGCGGATACAGCAGGCCGTTCTTCGCCCGCTCGAGCTCCGCCGCGCCGCGCGCGATCTTCGCCAGTGCGGGATCGACAGTGCCAGACAGGACAACATTCCCGTCGAAGGCGATGCCCGAGACATCCGATGCGGCGGAAAGAAATGCGTCGCTTCCGCTCGCGCTCATGAGGTTGCGCGCGAAGACCGTCTTGCTGGGAGCCGCCGATCGCTCCTCATCGGCCCCCACGCCAAATCCGATCCGGGCGCTGTCGAGGATCGAATTGCCGGTGATCTGCGCATTCTCGACTTCGACATAGCGATTGGGGGGTGAGTTGGGCACGCCGTTCATCACCGCCAGCGCGCTGGAGAAACCCGTTCCGCGCAGCCCCTCCATGTAATTGTCACGCACGGTCTGATCGCGATTGATGACCCGGATACCGCCGGTGTAGTCCTTGCCGTGACCGAGGAAGATGTTGCGCTCGACCAAATTGCCGTCACCGTGTCGCAGGGTGAGATTGCCACGCGAGCGCAGGAAGAGATTGCCGCGGAAGGTGTTGCCGCCCGATTTGGACGAGATGATCTCGACCTCGCCATCGGTGCGGTCGAAAACGTTGTTCTCGACAACGGTCTTCGAATCGAACATCGAATAATGGCTGGTCCCGATCCGCAGGGTTTCGCCCCCATTCGATCCAAGCGACTGGCGCGGGCCGAAATAATTGTGATCGATCCGATGGCCGTTTTCGCGACTGTCCTCGCTGTCTAGCCGGACCGCGAGCGTCACGCCCTTGTTGGTCTTGCCTTCCAGATGGTTGTGATCGAAGCGATTGCGCTTGCCGTAGATCGCCACCCAGTAATCCGACTCATATCGATCGGGCTTGCTGAACCCATCGATGACGGTCTGCGTGACACGGCTGTCGAAGGCGAGCTCCTCGGAATCGACGCGGAATGCGATCACATCACCGCGCGGGCTATATCCGTTGCGGAAAACAAGGCCCGAGACCACGAGATGCGATCCGCCGAGCCGTAAGCTCGATTGGCCCGTCAGGACGACACCGCCCGGGGTCTGCGCGGCGACCGTGAGTGGCGCGCGCCCGGTTCCTTCGCCACGGACGACGAGGTCGAAATCCCGCCACTCGCCATCCGCCAGCAAGATAGTGTCACCTGGCTGCGCAGCCTCGATCGCTGCATCATATTCACCCGGGCTGCGCACCAGCACCTGCTCTGCAGCGGCAGGCGCCGCAGCAAGCGCTATAGCAACGAGTACAAGGCTTCGCCCTGCCAACATCCCCTCGGTCCTCTCATATGTTTATGATTCGACCATAGGGTGCGAGGCCAGATTGTCAATCAATCTGGCCTGCCAGTTATCTCTATTTTTGTAATACCAGTTTGGTCAGCCAAATTTGGCGGCGGCCAGGAAGCGCTCCCGGCTCTGCGACGCGCGCAGTTGCACTTCTTCCAGTGCCTTGCGCTCGGTCGCCTCAAGCATGGATTCGAGCAATCGCTGGAAATGTTCGCGCATGGCCTGGCGCGCCGCGCCCGGGTCGCGCGCACGGAGCGCATCGAAAATCGCGCGGTGCTCATCCGTACGACTCTTGGCGTCATGGACGCAGACCGCCTCGTAAGTGGCCTTCACCTCGGGAATCTGCTCGCGCATCTGCCACAGCGACTGGATGGTATGCACCATGGCCGCATTGTTCGATGCTTGCGCGATGGTCAGATGAAACCTCTCGTCAGCCGCGTTGGCGACGCCTTCGTCGTCCGAGCTCATCTGATTGACCAAGGTCTCGAGCTCGTCGATCGCCTCGTCGGTAATATTATGCGCCGCGAGGGCTGCCGACTCCGCTTCGATCATCAACCGCGCTTCGGTGACTTCGAAGGCGCTCGCTTGCGGCAATGCGCCGAGACTGGCGGGCTTGCGCTCGCTGACATAAACGCCCGAGCCAGTCTTGATCTCGAGCCGGCCCACCGCCTGCAGCGCGATCTCCGCTTCGCGGATGGTTACGCGACTGACACCAAGCTTCTCGGCGAGTTCGCGCTCACCCGGAAGGCGGGTGCCCGGAGGATAAGCGCCCTCATCGATCAACTCCGCGATCTGTTCCGCGACAGATTGGAAGAGTCTCTTGCTGACCATGCGCCGCTATTCTCCGCAACAAATTCAATCGTACGATACTATACCAATTTTCCTAGACGCTGCATGCGCGATTATCCAGTTCGCAATCCCGCCGGTGCCGGGAGGAGGAGAGATGGCACCGGCGGGTTGGCAGTCCTGCGCTATCGCTCGGTCAGAGCTTGAGCGTGGCGCCGAAGGTAATGCGGCGGTCGGGCAGGCCCTGGAAGCAGAGCAGCGCGCCATCGTTCACGCAATACTGCTCGATCCGGGACTTGGTCAGATTGACGCCTTCCACACCGATGTTCAGATAGTCGGTCACGTCATAAGTGATGCTGGCGTTGAGCTGGCCACGCGCGCCCGTCACGACCGGGAAGCCCAGCGTGCTGTTGAGTGTGGCGCCACCCGCGGTGTCGAGCGTGCGGAACGCGTCGCGCCAGGTGTAGCGCGCGCGCGCCGATAGGCCGAACTTCTCGTAATACAGCGTCACATTGTAGGCATGCGGCGAGAAATCGAGCAGCCCCTGCACTGCGGTCACCGGCGTGGCGATACCGGGATTGATGGCCTGGAAGATATCTTCCCCGCGTCCGGACGCCTCGTTGGTCGCCTCGCCGCCGCCGAAGTCCTGGTAGGTGTAGTTCGCCAGAATGCCGAAGCCCGAGGCAAAGCCGAGTGTATCCTCGAATTGCGAGAGATCGTACTGGAAGGCCACCTCGACCCCGGTCTGCGTGGTGCTGGCCGTGTCGTTGATAATGGTCTGAAGCGGCACGCACAGGCCGTTGCCCGGCACCGGCGAGAGCACGTTGCGGTCGGGCAGCGGATTGTAGATTCCGCCCTGTTCGCAGGGCGCGGTGATATCGCGGAAACCGTTCGCGTCCTCGAACGCATCCTCGAGCTGGGTCACGAACAGATTCTTACGCTTCTTGTGGAAGAAGCCGACGCTGATCACCGAAGCCGGTGCGAAATACCACGACACCGATGCGTCGAAGCTCTGCACGGTTTCGGGCGCGAGATTGGGATTCCCGATCGCCACGGCATTGTTGGGACCGGTCGGGAAATTCACCGAAAGAGACAGGTCGTCGAAATCGGGGCGGTTGATGTCTTCGGTGTAGCTCGCCCGCAACACGATGTCGGGAGTGAGTTCGGCACTCAGGTTCACGCGCGGCAGCCATTCGGCATAATTTCCCCGCGCGGAGACCGGCGTGACCACCCCGTTCGCCACATTGTTGCCCAGAGATTCGACAGTGCTGGTCACCCAGCGCAAGCCGGCATTGCCCCGCAAGATCCCGGCCTCGAAGTTCAGCTGTCCATAGACCGAATGCGTGGTTTCTTCGATATCGAAGAAACCTGCCGGGTCAGATGTCGCATCGTCGAGCACGACCGCATTGGGTGTCGCGAGCAGCGCCGCCTGCAGCGTATCGAGCGTGCCATCCGGATCGGAAAATGCCTGGTCGGGATCGATCAGCAGGAAGTTGCGGAACGCCAGTTCACGGCCATCGAACTCGCCGAAATTGTCCGGTCCGGGGACGAGCAGTTCGGAGAACGCCAGACCGCTCGGACTCGAATCGATCGCTCCGGTACCGAATGTGGATCGCACGAGGTCGAATTCGGTCGAGCTGCGATTGAAGCGGTAGCCGGCATCGAAGGAGGTGAAGAAACCGGTCAGTCCGTCGAGGTCGAGCGACCCGTCCAGACGGAAAGCGTCCTCCTTGTTCTTGGTCCGGTTGTTACCCACCGTAACCGCGTCGAGCACTACATTGGCGGGATCGAGCAACTGGTCGATCGTCGGCGCGAAGGGGGAATCGAAGTCGATCCCGAAGGTCAGCGCGCCGCCGGTCAGATCGTAGCGGAAGGGCACCGGGTTGTCGTTGCTGGTGCCATCAGTCGGCACGTTGGGATTGATGAAGTTCAGCGTGGTACTGAGATTGGGATTGCGCGAATCCGAACGCGAGGTCGATGCTTCGATCCGTCCCGAGAAGCGTCCTGTCTCGAATTCGGTACCGAGGCGGAAGACCTTGCTGTCGGTAAGCCGTGCGCCCGTATCGCTCGAGAACCGCAGATTGGGATCGTCATCGTCTTGCGCCAGATTGGGCTGGATCGTCCCGCTGAGCGCGGCATCGATGCTGCCCAGAGCGACGCCGTCGAGCGAGCCGAAGTCGACCGTTTCGAAGGAATCGGGCACGTTGTTGCGAATTAGCGCGCTGACGCCGGAACCCTGCACGCGAGAGCTGTCCTGCCGGCGCTCCTGATCGTTGACGATGGCGTCGAAGTAGACCTTTACGTTATCGCTCGGCGCCCATTCGAGGCTGCCGGCGAAATTGATCGTTTCATATTCGAAATTCTCGAGTTCCTGGTTGAGGAACTGAATGCCGAGGAATGGGGTCGCAGGCCCCGGCGCGCCGGCGGCGGTCACCGAGGTTCCGCCAAGCACCACATTGTCGCGGTCCACACGCGGACGGAACGAAGTGGCTTCCTGCTTGGTGTAGCTGCCCGCGAGTACGAGACCGATCTCGCCGCCGCCAACGCTCCAGACATCTCCGAAGCTCGCTGCAAAGCGGGGCGATATGCTGTCCGACAGCTCGCTGTATTCACCCTGCGCACGCAGCACCAGCAGCGTCTCCGAGAGATCGAGCGGGCGAATGGTGCGCAAATTGATCGTGCCGCCGACAGAACCTTCGACGGTCTTGGCCTCGGGCGCCTTGATGACCTCCACCGAGGCGATGATAGCGGCATTGATATCTTCGAAGTTGATTCCGCCACGGCCGGTGCCCGAACCCACGGTCGACACGCCGTTGATCTCGACCCGGTTGTCGTTCGTGCCGCGGATCTGGACCCCGGTTCCGACACCCGCTGTACGGGTAATCTGCACGCCGGTGACGTTCTCGAGGACTTCCGCGAGATTCTGGTCGGGCAACTTGCCGATGTCTTCGGCCTGAATCACCTCGATCAGGCTGTCGGCATCGCGCTTTTCGTTGAGCGCACTTTGCAGTGAACTGCGGATCCCGGTCACGAAGATCACGTCGCCATCGGGCGTGGCATTGGCGAATTCGTCATCGACGATTTCGTCGACCGCCCCCGCATCTTCCTCAATGGCCTGCGCTGTTGCGACGCTTGGCAAAGCCAGCGCGGCCAGCGCGGAACCAGTCAGAAACTGAGCGAAAGGACGAGCGTTGCGCGCGACCGGGCGGCCGCGACCAGTGTATCCAGGCATGTATCCCTCCCAAGGGTTTGTTATGCGACTCGGGATAGCTGTCACGCCAAATATGTCAACCTGAGTTGCAATCCTATTACGATATTTCTGTCATACCAATTTGGACCGACAGTTTGTTGACCACATGTAGAAACGCATCTGGAAGCTTAGCTTCGCAGCCTTCGTCGTTCTGAAAAGTCTGCGGACCAGGGCATGGTGGCGAAGCTGCAAACCGCTTAGCCAAACCGCGCGGATCGGCGGTTCCCCTCTCAGAGTGTCGCGGGTTCTTGTGCCGAGAAATGGCGGAGCAGGAGGGATTCGAACCCTCGATACGGGGTTACCGTATACACACTTTCCAGGCGTGCGCCTTCGACCACTCGGCCACTGCTCCGCATGCTCTCTTGTTGCCCTGCCGCTTCGCTATCTGAGGGCGAAGATCCCGATCGGATCCCCGGCGCTCAAGTAGCGCACAGCGCGGTAGCGCCACAAAAGAGCCGCGCGTTTAGCGGTGAGAGGTGCCAAGCGCAAGCCGCCGCGGGAACCCGATCGGGACTCGCGGCGTTTTTTGGTGTACGATCCCTCTCGTGACGGTGCTGCGCGGATCAGGCATCCCCTGCGAACACCGTCTGGAAGCCCCCTCCCGCCCGTACAATGCGCGAGAGGGGGCTTTTGTTTTACCCGGGCGGGTGGCACCACTCATCAGATGAGGATTTTGGCCCTACCGCTCGCCGCGCTGCTCGGACTGGCGCTTCCCGTACAGGCGCAGGAAGAAACCGACGCACCCTCGCCCAACCAGATCGTCGACGAGGCCCCGCGCGAGGAATGGGTTACGATTCCTCCGGAAAACCTGCTGGTGATGGCGCTCGCTCCGGCAACAGATGGTGCCGAACGCAGGGTCGTCATCCAACTTATGCCCGAACCATTCTCGCAGGGCTGGGTCGCAAACATCCGCACACTTGCCCGCGCCGAATGGTACGACGGCATTACCGTCAATCGGGTGCAGGACAATTACGTCGTCCAGTGGGGTGACCCCAATTACGACAATCCCGAGGCGGATGGTGCGGCAAAACCCTTGCCGGACAGACTGGGGACCATGGCAGAAGCCGATTATGTGACGCGGGCCTCTCACTATCGCTATTACAGCAGTCGCGGGAAGCAGCCGCATGAGGACCGGTCGAATCCGCCACTCAAGATGCATGACCTTTTCGAATCCTATGCGGGATTCGTTGGTTTCTCCCTTGGCTGGCCGGTCGCAGGAACCAACTCATCGGTCGCTTTCGAGAAGCGTCGCGCGATCGAGAACGCCTATGATTATTCACGGCCCGACACCATCTGGCCTGTCCATTGCTACGGCATGGTCGGCGTCGGTCGCGGCTATTCGCCCGACACCGGCAGCGGCGCCGAACTCTATACCGTGATCGGCCATGCGCCGCGCCATCTCGACCGCAACATCGCGCTTGTGGGTCGCATCGTCGAAGGAATGGAGCATCTCTCCTCGTTGCCACGCGGCTCGGGCGCGCTGGGCTTCTACACTGCCGAGGAGGCAGACAAGCGCACGCCGATCCTCACGGTCCGCGTTGTGAGCGACCTGCCCGAGAGCGAGCGGCTCGCTTTCGAGTACCTTTCGACCGATAGCGACACATTCGCGCGCTACGCGGATGCGCGCGCCAATCGCCGCGATCCGTTCTTCATCGAGCCCGCGGGCGGTGCCGATATCTGCAACATACCGGTACCGGTGCGCCGGGTGGTCGATTGAACGACACGGTATCCACCACCGCGCGCTTGTGGCGCTGGACCGCGAAGAACGGGGTTAGCTGGTTCTTCGTTACCATCGATGGCGAAGCGGGCGAGGAACTGTCGGCGACCGAGGCGATGCGCCGGCTCGAATTGGGCCGAAAGCCGGGGTTCCGGTCGCTCAAGGTCGAAGCGCGCATCGGTGAAACGGTCTGGCAGACCTCCTGCTTTCCGCGCGACGAAGGCGGCTGGATGCTCCCGGTCAAGGCTCTGGTTCGCAAGGCCGAGAACATATCCGAAGACGACCGTGTGGCGGTCACCCTGCGCGCGGTCTAGACCCGCTGCATCAATTCGATGCGATTGCCGAACGGGTCGGCGATATCGCCGCGGACGTAACCCTCGAGCGGCTTTCCCGGCTTGAAGGGCACCCCCGCCCGCTCCAGCTGCAACACGAGCGTGTCGAGATCGTCGACCAGCAATGCGGGATGCGCTCGCCGTGCGGGGAGGAAAGCCTCCTCGACCCCGCAATGGATCGAGACGCCGTGCCCCTCGAACCAGCAACCGCCATTCACGGCGAGATGCGCGGGCTTGGCCACTTCCGCCAGTTCCATCAGATCGACCCAGAAACGCCGCGCATGGGTCTCGCCGCCATGCGGCATAGCGAGTTGAACGTGGTCGATCCCGATGATCACACGCGTTCCGCCTGTGCGACCGAGTCGCTGGCGCGCAAGGCGCTGAGGATGCGCGTGAGGTGCGGAACGTCCTGCACTTCGAGGTCGATCTCGTATGTTGTGAACGGATGGTCCAGCTGCGTCTGCATCAGGCTGGTTACGTTGACGTGGTTCTGCGCGAAGATGCCCGCCATTTCCGCCAGCGTGCCGGGCCGGTCGTAGAGCGTCACGCGCAGCCGACCGACCGCCCCGCGCGAACGCTTGCCCCACGACAGGTCGAGCCAGTCATTGTCGATACCGCTCGCCAGGCGGCTGCAATCGATAGTATGTACTTCGACGCCTTCGCCGGGTTTGCGCAACCCGACGATGCGGTCGCCCGGCACGGGGTGACAGCATTCGGCGAGCTGGAAGCCCATGCCAGGCGTCAACCCGCGGATCGAAAGCGCCTTGCCGCTCTTGGCCCAGTCGGGTTCGTTCTCGAGCTCCGCCGTGCATCCGGGAACAAGCGCTTCCATCACCGCGCGATCCTCGATCTTGGCCGAGCCCATAGCGTAATAGAGGTCTTCCTCATCCTCCATTTCGAGCCGCTTGATCGCCTCGCGCAGCGCTTTCTTACCGATCTTGGCGGGCACGCGCAGCGCGATCTCGTCGAACAGCTTCTGACCAATTTCGGCCACTTCGGCGCGTTCCTTCAGCCGCACCGCGCGGCGGATCGAGGCACGCGCCTTGCCGGTCACGACGAAGCCCAGCCAAGACAGCTGCGGGTCGGCATTGTCGCTCTTGATGATCTCGACCACATCGCCATTGTTGAGCTGCGTTCGCAGCGGCATGTGCCGCCCGTTGATCTTTGCGCCAACGGTCTGCGCGCCGAGATCGGTATGCACCGCAAATGCAAAGTCGACCGGCGTTGCGCCCTTGGGCAGCTGGAACAACGCGCCCTTGGGGGTGAATGCGAAAATGCGATCCTGGTAGATCGCCATTCGCGTGTGCTCGAGCAGTTCCTCGGGATCATGGCTTGCATCCACGATCTCGATCAGGTCGCGCAGCCAGCCGACCTGGCCGTCGGGCCGGTCATCCTGCTTGTAGGCCCAGTGCGCGGCAAAGCCGAATTCGTTGACCCGGTGCATCTCGCGCGTCCGGATCTGCACTTCGACGCGCATCGACTTGCCGTAGATCAGCGAGGTGTGCAGCGACCGGTAGCCATTGTTCTTCGGGGTGGAGATGTAGTCCTTGAACTTGCCCGGCAGGAACTGCCACGTCGTATGCAGCACACCCAATGCGCGGTAGCAGTCCGATACGTCTTCGCAGATGATGCGAAAAGCCATGATGTCGGTCACCTGCTCGAACGAAACATGGCGCTCGGCCATCTTGCGCCAGATCGAATAGGGATGCTTCTCGCGGCCCGAAACCTCGGTGGTGATTCCCGCTTCGAGCAAAGCGTGCTTCATGTCGAGCGCGATGGCATCGACCTGCCCGCCGTCCTCGCTGCGGATCTGGTCGAGCCGCTGCGTGATCGTGGCGTAGGCCTCGGGCTCGATCTGCTCGAAGGCGAGCATCTGCATTTCGCGCATGTACTCGTAGAGGCCGATCCGCTCGGCGAGCGGGGCGTAGATTTCCATCGTCTCGCGCGCGATGCGCTGGCGTTTCTCGGGCTTCTTGATGAAGTGCAGCGTGCGCATGTTGTGCAGCCGGTCGCCCAGCTTGACCAGCAGCACGCGGATGTCCTCGCTCATCGCCAGCAGGAACTTGCGCAGGTTTTCCGCCGCGCGCTCGTTCTCGGGCATCTGTTCGATCTTCGACAGCTTGGTCACGCCATCGACCAGCCGCGCGACATCCTTGCCGAACTTGGCCTCGATATCGTCGATCGTTGCCAGCGTATCTTCCACCGTATCGTGGAGCAGCGCGGTGGCGATGGTCTCCTGGTCGAGCTTGAGATCGGTCATCAGACCGGCGACTTCGACCGGGTGGCTGAAATAGGGATCCCCGCTCGCCCGCGTCTGCGTGCCGTGTTTCTGCACGGTGTAGACATAGGCGCGATTGAGCATCGCCTCGTCGGCATCGGGATCGTATTCCAGGACCCGTTCAACGAGTTCGTACTGGCGCAGCATATTTTCGAGATAGGTGCGCTTCGCCGCCGTGAACAGGAAGAATTTGCCGACCGTGCGATTCACGGGTGGCGCGCTGCGCGAAGCGATCCTACCAGAGCGCCACATCGAGACGCGCCCGAGAGCGGCAACAAGGAGACAGGCGATGAGCCAGACGCGCACCGAAACCGATTCCATCGGACCGATCGAAGTTCCCGGCACGGCATATTGGGGCGCGCAGACGCAGCGCAGCTTGCAGAACTTCCCCTTTCCCGCGAACCAGCAGATGCCGCTGGGTATCGTTTACGGCCAGGCCGCAGTGAAGCAGGCCGCGGCAAGGACCAACGGCAAGCACGGGCTCGATGCCACGATCGTCACCGCGATCGAAGATGCCGCAACCGCGATCCGCGCCGGCGAGTTCGACCAGGAATTCCCGCTGACCATCTTCCAGACCGGCAGCGGCACGCAGACCAATATGAACGTCAACGAAGTGATCGCGGGTATCGCCAACGAGAAGCTGGCGGGCACGCGTGGCGGCAAGAGCCCGGTCCATCCCAATGATCACGTCAACATGTCGCAAAGCTCGAACGACAGCTTTCCCACCGCGCTGCATATTGCCACAGCCCTGGCCACGCGCGATGCGCTGCTGCCGGCAATCGATACGCTGATCGCTTCGCTGCAGGCCAAATCCGACGAATTTGCGGACATTGTGAAGATCGGCCGCACGCATACGCAGGATGCGACACCGCTGACGCTGGGGCAGGAATTCTCGGGCTATGTCGCGCAGCTGATCAGCTGCAAGGCGCGCATCGAAGGCGCGCTCGACGGCAACATTCGCAAGCTGGCAATCGGCGGCACCGCGGTCGGCACGGGCCTTAATGCACCCGAAGGCTGGGCACAGGACATGGCCGATGCCATTTCGGACATCACCGGCATGCGCTTCGAAAGCGCGCCCAACAAGTTCGAACAGCTCGCCGCCAAGGATGGGCTGGTGTTCTTCTCGGGGGCGCTCAATACGCTCGCGGTGGCGCTCAACAAGATCGCCAATGACATCCGCTTCCTCGGTTCCGGCCCGCGTTCGGGCCTCGGCGAACTGTCGCTGCCCGCCAATGAGCCGGGCAGTTCGATCATGCCGGGGAAGGTCAATCCGACGCAGTGCGAGATGCTGACGATGGTTGCCGCGCAGATGATCGGCAACCACCAGGCGGTTACCGTGGGCGGCATGCAGGGCCATTTCGAACTCAACGTGTTCATGCCGGTAATCGGCGCCAACGTGCTGCGCTCGATCGAACTGGCAAGCATCGGCATGACCGGCTTTGCGACGCGATGCGTCGACGGGATCGAGGCCAATCGCGACCAGATCGCCGACCTCGTCGGCCGTTCGCTGATGCTGGTCACCGCGCTCGCGCCCGAGATCGGCTACGACAATGCCGCCAACATCGCCAAGCACGCGCACAAGACCGGCCAGACGCTCAAGCAGGCTGGGCTCGAGCTGGGGCTGGTCGACGAACCGACCTTCGATCGGCTGGTTCGCCCCGAGACCATGGTCTGATAGCCGTCGCGGGAAAGCGGGCGTTCCTGCCGGAACCCCGCTTTCCCCACCGCATGGGCAGGACCTGTATCCGCCCAGGCTTTACTGCGCAGGCTCACCCACGATCGCATCGACTCCCGCGCGGGTCACCGCATGGTACCCGCCACGGGTATCGGCATAGATGCGCTGCGCGATGGGCTGACCCCAGTCACCCTGGTCCCACAACACCTTGAACAGCGGCCGTACGAACTTCGCACGGCCAACCTCGGCCAGGAAAGCTTCCACCTGCGGCACTGCGGGCTGGTAGCGGTTGGCGAGCGCCAGTTCGAGCCACAGGAACAGTTCTTCGTTATTGCCCGTACCCGATAGGCCCAGCGCCCGGTCGAGCGTTGCCAATTGGTCCGCACTGCGCTGCTTGGGAATATTGTCGAGGAAACGCTGACGCTCCGCGCTGCTCCACTGCGCATAGGCGCCCGGGATTGCGCCAGTGGCTCCATAGGCCGTCACCGCCGCATCGACCGTCGCAAAAGCCGCCGGATCGGGCTTCGCCACATTGGCGGGCAGGCCGGGCTCGAAGATCCATTCGCGCAGCATCAGCGCCTGGGCTTCTGCCTCACCCTGCACGAGATTGGCCATCATGTCCTCGTAGAACAGCTCGCTCGTTGCCGGCTGGAAGGCGTGATTGTCGAACCACTGGCGCAGCCAATCATCGAAGCGTTCGCGACCGACCACGCTTTCCACCGTGCGAAGGAAGAAGGCGCCCTTATCGTAGGCGATCGCACTGCCGAGCTGGTATCCCCCATCGGTGCTGAGCGCAGTGCCGGGAGCATCCTCGCCGACCTCGGCAAGCGTTTCCTTGATATTGGCGAACATCAGCGCGGCTTCCTGCTCGGCGCGCTGCTTGCCATAGACTGCCTCGACGATGCGGTTCTCGAAATAGGTGGTCACGCCTTCGTTGAGCCAGCTGTCGCCCCACACTGCATTGGTCACGAGATTGCCCGACCAACTGTGCGCCAATTCGTGCGCGACGAGGCCGTTGTTCGACCGGTCGCCCGCGATGAATGTCGGCGTAAGGAAGGTCATCACGGGGTTTTCCATCCCGCCATAGGGGAAAGCGGGCGGCAGGACGATCATATCGTAGCGCCCCCAGCGATACTCGCCGTAAAGCTCTTCCGCCGCGACCACCATTTCCTCGGTGTCGTTCACTTCGCGCCATGCGCGGTCGAGCGTAGCGGGTTCGGCCCAGACACCGGTGCGCGGACCGATCGCCTTGAAGTCGATATCGCCCGCCGCGATCGCGATGAGATAGGGCGGCACCGGCTTGTCCATCACAAAGGTGAAGGCGCGGCGGCCATTCCCGAGGCTTTCGGGCTCGCCCTGTCGCACGCCGCTCATCACCACGTCGAGCGGCTCGGGTGCAGTGATCCGCGCTTCCCATGTCTGACGGATGCCGGGACTGTCCTGCGTCGGAATCCAGGTGCGGTTGAGGATCGCCTGCCCCTGACTGAAGAGGAAGGGGTGCACCCCGCCCTTGGTCTGTTCGGGGCTGAGCCATTGCAGCGCGCTGGCATCGGCGGGCGCGCGATAGGCAATGCGCAGCGTTTCCGCCCCGTCGAGCGTGATCGTCAGCGGGGCCCCCTTGCCGCCGCGCGGATCGGGTTCGCCCATCGTGTAAGGAAGCGCGCGGCCAGCACCATCGGTAACCTGCCCGATCTCCAGCCCGTTGCTGTCGAGGACGATCTCCTGCGCGCCGGGCGCGGCGAGGACGGTCAGCTCGGCCGTTCCGCCTACGCGCTTGGAATCGAAATCGAGCGCAAGGTCGAGCGCGACATGCGTCACGCGTGCGACCTGCGGCTGCGCATAGGTCAGCGTATCGACCGCTTCGGGGGACGTAAGGATGGGCGAAACCATGCGATCGGGCCCAACTGCCGTCGAGACAGGCGTGGTTTCCATCGTGGTGCAGGCGGTGCTGGCCAGCAGCAGGGCGAGCGGGGCGGCGATTCTACGCATTGGGTGGTCTCCGGTCGGTGCATGCCGGATGCGCGACCCGGCTGTGTGTCTGGTGCTTCGGTATGTCTAGGCTCGCGGGAGGCTCACGACCAGACCGCCTCGGGCGGCAGGCTCATCAGGATCGCATCGATATTGCCGCCGGTCTTGAGGCCGAACAACGTGCCCCGGTCATAGACGAGATTGAACTCGGCATAGCGGCCGCGCCATTCGAGCTGCGTCTGCTTGTCTCGCGCCGTAAATTCGCTTTCCATACGACGGCGGACCAGCCTGGGAAAGATATCGAGGAACGCCTCGCCGACATCCCTCGTGAAAGCGAGATTCCGCTCGAATGCCGCCTCGTCTTCGCATTCGAGGTGGTCGTAGAAAATCCCGCCCACGCCGCGGTGCACGCCGCGGTGGGGGATGTAGAAATAGTCGTCTGCCCACTTCTTGAAGCGGTCGTAATAGGTCGGATTGTGTGCCGCGCAGGCGGCGCGGAACCTGGCGTGAAATTCCTCGGTGTCTTCCTCGTAAGGCAGCGGCGGATTGAGGTCGGCCCCGCCGCCGAACCATGCCTTTCCGGTGGTGAGGAAGCGCGTGTTCATATGCACGGCAGGGACATGCGGGTTGGCCATATGCGCCACCAGGCTGATGCCCGTGGCGGTGAACCCGGGATTGTCCGCGCTCGCGCCGTTTATCGTACCCGCGAACTCGGGCGCGAAATTGCCGCGCACAGTCGAGACATTGACCCCGACCTTCTCGAACACCTTGCCCTTCATCAGCCCGCGCGTACCGCCGCCGGGATCGGCATTGCCTTCTTCTTCGCGGTTCCAGCTGTCGTATTGGAAGCTGGCCTCGCTGCCCGCCTCGCGCTCGATCGCTTCGAACTCTGCGCAGATACGGTCCCGCAGGGTTTCGAACCATGTGCGGGCGGTGTCGGTTTGGCTGGTCCAGTCGGTCATGGCCAAGGGCCTTGCCATCCCGATTTGCCTGCGGCAATAGCGCCGCATGGTTCCCCTTTCGTTCGCAGGCGAGGAATGGCTCCTGACCGAGGGCCGCGCACTGTACTGGCCGCGCGAACGCGCCCTGCTGGTCGCCGACCTGCATCTGGAGAAAGGGAGCTTTTTCGCACGCCACGGACAGATGATCCCGCCCTACGACAGCCGCGAGACGCTGGAACGCGTCGCGCTGGCGATCCGCGAGACGGGCGCGCGCCGCGTGATCACGCTGGGCGACAATTTCCACGATTCGGCCGGCTCGACCCGGCTGGAAGAACATGCCGCGGGAATGCTCCATGCGCTGACGCGCGCGGTCGACTGGGTCTGGATCACCGGCAATCACGATCCCGATATGGAGGCGCGCTGCGGCGGCACGCTGGCGGAAGAACTCGAAGTGGCAGGCGTGATCCTGCGCCACCGCGCGCAAGTCGGCGAAACCCGCCCCGAGCTGTCGGGCCACTACCATCCACGCCTGCAGGTGAAGGTGCGCCAACGCACGATCCGTCGTCCCTGCGCGGTAGTCAGTGCGAACGACGGGCCGGACGGCAAGCCCTCGGGCCGGATGATCCTGCCCGCCTGTGGCGCCTTCACCGGCGGGATGAACGCGGGCGACCCGGCGATCCTTAAGGCGCTGCAACCGGCAGACCGGATCGATGCGGTGGTGCCAGCCAAGGGCAAACTGGCGCGCTTCAACCTGTGGAACCGTGCTGCCTGAGCGCAACGCCGAGGCGCAAATATGCGCCCCATTCGCATAACACACTTCCGAATCCGCGGAACAATGCCTACATGCTGCCTTTCTGAATACCGCAACCTTTATCAAATTCGGCAGCCAAAGGAGATTGCCCCATAGCCCGTCCACCCCGGCGCAGCATGCAAATGCCCGTGAAAAGCGGCCCGCGCTACGATAACATGATCAATGTGCCGAAGGTCCGCGTGATCGATCACGAAGGCGAGAACCTCGGCGTTATGTTCACCCGCGAAGCGACTGAGCAGGCCAATGAGCTTGGCCTCAACCTCGTCGAAGTGTCCCCCAATGCGGACCCGCCGGTGTGCAAGTTCCTCGATGTCGGCAAGCATCGCTACGAGGCGCAGAAAAAGGCGAACCTCGCGCGCAAGACGCAGAAGACCCAGGAAATCAAAGAGGTCAAGATGCGCCCGAACATCGACACGCACGATTACGACGTGAAGATGCGCAATGTCGTCAAGTTCATCGAGAACGGCGACAAGGTGAAATGCACCCTGCGTTTCCGCGGTCGCGAAATGGCTCACCAGCAGCTCGGCATGGATTTGCTCAATCGCGTCCGCGACGATGTCGAGGAAATCGCGAAGGTCGAAGCCTTCCCGCGGCTCGAAGGCCGCCAGATGATCATGGTGCTCGCGCCGAAATAGGCAGCGCCGCGCTATCGATTGCATGCGAAGGGGCGGTCCGACGGGCCGCCTTTTCGTATCCGGTCGCCGCGCATTGCCCCCTGCTCCCGCCGCTGTTAGCAGGCGGGCCAAGGGGAGGATCGCAGCAAATGGCGGCCAGACACATCGGACTGCTGGTGGGGGCGCTCGCGCTGCTCGCCAGTGCAATTCTGCCAGCTCCCGCGGGCATGAGCCGCGAGGCCTTTATCGTCGCCGGACTGGTGATCTGCATGGCCGCGTGGTGGATGACCGAAGCGCTCCCGCTGACCGCCACGGCACTGATGCCCTTCATCGTGCTGCCGTTCGCCGGGGTGATGGATGCCAAGGCCACCGCCAGCGCATATTATTCGGACATTTTGTTCCTGCTGCTGGGGGGCGGGTTCATCGCGCTGGCGATCGAGCGGACCGGGCTGCACCGCAGGTTGGCGCTGGCGATCCTGCGCGCGCTGGGCGGCCGTGGTGGACAGACAGGGCTCCTGCTGGCTTTCATGATCGCTGCGGCAATCCTCTCCATGCTCATCTCCAACACCTCGACCACGCTGATCATGACGCCGATGGCAGTCGCGGTCCTCGCAGGTGGCGGGATCGCGGCTACCGACCGTGAAGGACTGGCGGGCGCGCTGCCGATGGGGATCGCTTTCGCTGCGACGATCGGCGGGCTGGGTACCTTGGTCGGCTCTCCGACCAATGCGATCGCGGTCGGTCTGCTCGACACCATGATCGGCGCGCAGATCAGCTTCGCCGAATGGTCGCTCTACGGCTTTCCCATCGTCCTGCTCGGCGTACCGCTCGCTGCCTTACTCGTCGCGCGGGTCCAGCACGTCGCGCGGCATCCCTTCGACGTCGGTGCCGCGCGGGCGGCGGTCGAGGATGATCTACCCATGGGCAGCGCAGAACGCCGGCTCATGCTGGTTGTCGGCGTGACCTTTGTCGCATGGATGACGCGCCTGCTGCTGGCCCCCTATCTGCCAGCCGGCGCATGGACCGACGGGACCATCGCCATCATTGCCAGCCTTGTGCTGTTCCTGCTGCCCGACGGCACCGGACGACCGCTGCTGGTTTGGGAAGAGGCCAACCGCGCGCCCTGGGGCGTGATCATGATGTTCGGCGGCGGGCTGGCTCTGGCTGCAGGGATGAGCGCGAGCGGGCTGGCCGATTGGCTCGGCAATGCGCTGCTCCCGCTCGAAGCCTTCCCGCTCCTGCTGGTCGCGCTCGCCGTGGTGGCAATGGTGGTGCTGATTACCGAATTTGCCAGCAATGTCGCAACTGCCACGGGGATCATTCCCGTGATCGCCGCGCTGGTGGTAGCGCTGGGCGTCGATCCGGTCCTCCTCGCGATGCCCGCCGCACTGGCGGCGAGCTGGGGCTTCATGCTGCCCGCGGGCACGGGCCCCAATGCGATCGCATGGTCGACCGGACACATCCGCATCGACCGGATGGTGAAGGCGGGGCTGCTGCTCGACATCGCAGGCGTCTTCATGATCGTCGGCGTGGTCTGGGGTATCGCCGCGATCGTCTGACTTGCCGCCGCGATAGAGCATTTGGTCGTTTGCGGCGGCACCTATTGGTCGGACGTGTGTTCGTTCTCTGGGACCGTACGTCACCTTTTCGCACTGCGAGGTTCGTCGCAGTTGAAACCAATTGCGGTCCTCAATATGGCTTGCGCCGACAGCGGCGGTCGGCGGAGAGGCGTTCCTGCGGAGGTTAGGAACGGGAGCCCCGGTTCGCCCGACTTGGCTCCCGCCTTCCTGGGAGCGCGAATTCAGGAAGGAGGCTCGCCCGATGAGCGACCACGATATCGACCCGACCAGCCCGCGCATGGCACCCAAGCCCGAAGTTACCAAGATTGCCGGGCGCGAACTCAAGCCCAGCACGCTGATGATGGGCCATGGCTATGATCCGGTGCTCTCCGAAGGCAGTCTCAAGCCGCCGATCTTCCTGACCTCCACCTTTGCCTTTCCCAGCGCCGCCGATGGTAAGCGCCATTTTGAAGGCATCACCGGCAAGCGCCCGGGGGGCGCGGACGGTCTCGTCTATTCGCGCTTCAATGCGCCCAATCAGGAAATCCTCGAGGATCGCCTGTCGGTTTGGGATGGCGCAGAGGATGCATTGAGCTTTTCCAGCGGGATGACCGCGATCTGCGTGCTGATGCTTGCCTATGCCAGCCAGAACGACGTCATCGTACACTCAGGCCCGCTTTATGCGGCCTCCGAAGGCTTCGTGGCCAAAGTGCTCGCTAAGTTCGGCGTGACCTATGTCGATTTCCCCGCGGGCGCCACGCGCGAAGAGATCGACGCTGTGCTCGAGAAGGCACAGACCCAGGCCGACGAACAAGGCGGCAAGGTCTGCATGGTCTATCTCGAAAGCCCGGGTAACCCAACCAATGCGCTGGTCGACATCGAAGCGGTCCGCGCATCGGTAGACGCGGCGCAGCTCGACTGCCCGATCGCGATCGACAACACCTTCCTCGGCCCGTTGTGGCAGCGCCCGCTCGACCAGGGTGCGGACATCGTCGTCTATTCGCTGACCAAATATGTCGGGGGCCATTCGGACCTAGTCGCCGGCAGCATTGCCGGCGCGAAGAAATGGATGGATCCGGTTCGGATGCTGCGCAACACGATGGGTGGTATCTGCGATCCGAACACCGCTTGGATGCTGATGCGCAGCCTCGAGACCGTCGAACTGCGGATGAGCCGTGCGGGCGACAATGCCGCCAAGGTCTGCGACTATCTCGCCAACCATCCCAAGGTCGAAGGCCTTGGCTATCTCGGGATGATCAAGGATGCGCGCCAGCAGGATATCTACGATCGCCATTGCAAGGGCGCCGGCAGCACGTTTTCGCTGCTGCTCAAGGGCGGCGAGGCCGAGTGCTTCCGCTTCCTCGACGCGCTCAAGATCGCCAAGCTCGCGGTCAGCCTAGGCGGGACCGAAACGCTCGCCAGCCACCCCGCCTCGATGACCCATCTCTCGGTCGCAGAGGGCCGCCGGGCCGAACTGGGCATTTCGGACAATCTCGTCCGCATCAGCATCGGCATCGAGGACGCCGATGACCTGATCGCGGACTTCGAGCAGGCGCTGGAGGCGGTCTGAACCGGATCGGCTTTCTTGCCTGCGCCGACACGCTCCCCGGCGAGGGTCCTCGCCGGGGAGATGCGTTCGAGCATGATCTCGAGGTCGCCGCATTGCGACCTGCCTTCGCTTCCGCCGGGCTCGAGCTAGTTGAAATCGACTGGCGCGCGCCGATCGAAGCGTTCGATGGCATTGGGCTGGTCATGCTCGGCACGGCCTGGGACTATCAGGATCACCCCGAGGATTTCATCGCACGGCTCGACGCTCTCGCCGCGCGGGGCATAATCGTCTGCAACCCACCCGCTGCAGTTCGGTGGAATGCCGACAAGCGCTATCTGCGCGAGCTCGAAGCGCGAGGCGCGGTGACCGTCCCCACGCTGTGGCAGGAAGATTGCGATCGCGCGGGCGTTGTCGCAGCGATGGACCATTTCAATACCGACCGGGTAGTGGTGAAACGGCAGATCGGCGCGGGTGGGCTCGGACAGCACAGCTTCACCCGGGAATCCTTGCCCGCAGCGGAATGGCGCATGGGCCGCGCCTGCATGCTGCAACCGTTCCTTCCCGGCGTGGTCGAGGAAGGCGAATACACGCTGGTCTTCGTCGAGGGCGTTTTCAGCCATGGTGTCCTCAAGCGCGCCGCCCAGGGCGAATACCGGATCCAGTCGCTCTATGGCGGCTACGAATGCGCCTACGAGCCCGACCCTGCCGATCTGGCCGCTGCACAAATCGTGGTCGACGCGCTGCCGTTCGACGATCTGCTGTACGCGCGGATCGATATGGTACGCCTTGCATCGGGTGAACTCGCGGTGATGGAGGCGGAATTGATCGAACCCTACCTTTATCCGCAGCAAGGGCCCGATTTGGGCAAACGCCTTGCGCGCGCTATCCTCGCCCGCCTGTAGGGAGGCGACGGCAATGGCGGATAAGGTGTTTCTGGTGATCGGTGCAGGCGCAGGGATCGGCGGCCACGCTGCGGCGCGCTTCGCCCGGGGCGGCTATCACGCGGTACTGGCGCGCCGATCGGATCAGGCGGGGCTTGAAAAACTCGTCCGCGGGATCGAGGAGGACGGCGGCAAGGCAAGCGGCACTCTGCTCGACGCGGCAGCCGATGGCACGATCGAGGAACTGGTCGAGCGGGTCGAGCGCGACATCGGGCCCATTTCCGGCGCGCTTTATAATCTGGGCGCACAGATCGGCAATCGTCCGCTGGGTGATACGCCGCATCGCACCTTCGAACTCGGCTGGCGCCTCGGCTGTTTCGGCCTGTTCAGGCTGGCGCATGCGCTGACGCCGCGGATGGTCGAACGCGGCAGTGGCGCAATTCTGGTCACCTCTGCCACCGCGGCGGTGCGCGGCAATGCCGGACAGCACAGCCACGCCGCCGCGATGGGCGGCCGCCGGATGCTGTGCCAGACGCTGAACGCCGAATTTGGCCCGCAGGGAATCCATGTCGCGCATGTCGTGGTGGACGGTTCGGTTGACGCCCCCGACACGCTGGGAAAACTGCTTGGCGACCGGTTCGAAGCCTACAAGGCGGCGAAGGGCGAGGATGGGGTAATCGACCCGCGTGCATTGGCCGAAACCTACTGGCATCTCGCGCATCAACCGCGCAATTGCTGGACGCACGAGATCGACGTGCGCCCGTTTACCGATGTGCCTTGGTGGAACGACAATCCCCCCGCAGCGATCGATACGCGTTCTCGCTAATAGGCGCGCTCAGCCCTTCCACTCGCGGCGTTCTTCGGCCGCTTTGAGCACTTCGTAGGCAAGCTGGAATTTCTGGAACTCGGCAGCGGCTTCCTTGTCGCCCGGCTTCACGTCCGGGTGCACTGTCTTGGCCTTCTCGCGCCAGGCCCTCTTGACCGCAGCAAACTCCGCATCGGCCTCGAGATCGAGCACGTCGAGCGCGCGCATTTCGTCCGCGCTGCGCGATCCGTCACCGCTTCCGCTCCAGCCGTAATGCTGCGCCTCGGCGTAGCCGGCATTCTCGCTCCGCTCGGCCGAAGCGCGCGCCGCCTTCTCGGCCTTGTCGAGCCCTTCGAAATAGTCCCACTTCTGATTGTATTCAGCCGCGTGCTTCTGGCAGAACATCCACCGTTCGGGACTGTTGGGCGCCTTGGGCGCGGGGCAATCGCCGGGCTCTTCGCAGCCGTGGCGATCGCACAGCCGCACGGTCGTGGTCTCGCGCGACGAGCCATAGCCGCGCCAGCGCGGAAAGCCCCAATCATTGGAACGGCGCGCCTTAGGCATGGCGGGAATAAGTCGGTTGTCGGGTGAACATCGCGGTTAATCTAGGCGGACTGGCCCGCAGTGCAAGCATGTGGAACCAGTTTCGATATGAAATGTTGCATTGCAACGAACACTTAACATATCAGCGCTAGCCGCAGACCAGCCTTCGAACGAGAAAGATCATGAGCAAGCAACTGACCCTGTCCGCTACCGTGGCCATCCTCTCGATGGCCGCTTTCGCCATGGTGGCGGGAAGCGGTGGAATGACTTCGGGGCAGAGCGACCGCGTGGCCAGTTCGGGTCTGCTGTTCTGGCTCAACGCCGCGCAATAGCCGCGGTTAAAAGCCCGGTCGAAAGCAAAAAGGGCTCCCGCATTGCGGGAGCCCTCTTTCGTGCAATCACCCGATAGTGATCGTCGCGGCACGGCGGTTCTGCGCCCATGCCGCTTCGTTCGAACCCAGCGCGACCGGGCGTTCCTTGCCGTAGCTCACCGTACGGATACGGTTGGCCGGAATGCCGATCGAAACGAGATAGTTCTTCGCGGCATTGGCACGGCGTTCACCCAGCGCGAGGTTGTAATCGCGCGTGCCGCGCTCGTCGCAATGGCCTTCGATCGTGAAGGTAACCTGCGAATACTGGCTGAAATACTGCGCCTGGCGCTGCAGTTTCGACTGATCTTCAGCGTCGATGTTGAATCGGTCGGTGTCGAAATAGACGACGGTGTTTTCCTGTCCGACTGCGCTGACGAAATGCTGCTGCGAACCGACCGCCGGGCCGGTCGGTGCCGGAGCGGGCGCCGGCGTTTCGGTCGGCGGCGGCGGCAGTTCCTCAGGTGCCTTCTTCTGGCAGGCTGCAAGCGCGATGGTCGATGCGAGCATCAGACCGGTAGCAACACGGGTATTCATAGGCTGTCCCCTTTTCAAACAGCGTGGTGAAGTCGGTTTTGCCCCCGAAATCGATCCCTCAACGATTTCAATGCAGTTACGGCAGAATCGGTCCCCAGGCGGGGTCCGAAGCATCGACCGGCGTCGGCAGCCGCCGCAAGTTATCGCCGGTCAGATCGACCTGCCACAATCCGGTCTTGCCGCTGTTGCGTTCGGTGCGGAAGAACTGGATGATACGGCCATTGGGTGCCCAGGTGGGGGCCTCGTCCTGCCAGCCGTTGGTCAGCGTACGCAGATTGCGCCCGTTGGGGCTCATCACCGCGATATTGAAGTTCCCAGCAATATGCGTGAACGCGATCTGGTCGCCGCGCGGGCTCCATTCGGGAGTGGCCGCCCGTCCGCCGAAGAACGACAACCGGCGCTGTCCGGTCCCGTCGGCGTTCATGATGTAAATCTGCTGGCTGCCCGAACGGTCGCTTTCGAAGACGATCTGGCTGCCGTCCGGAGAATAGGATCCGCCGATATCGATGCCTGGCGTATCGGTCAGCCGCTGGCTTTCGCCGCCGCGGGCCGACACGCGGTAGATATCGGTGTTGCCGCCAACCGCCATCGAATAGAGTATCCAGCGACCATCCGGGCTCCAGCGCGGCGCGAAGGTGGGATTGCTGCTCTGCGTGATCAACGTCTGGCGGCCGGTGCCGATGTCGTAGACGTAGATCCGCGGATTGCCATCGACATAGCTGAGATAGACCAGTTGCTTGTAGTCGGGCGAATAGCGCGGCGTCAGCGCGGTCGAGCGGCCAGTCGTTATGAAGCGGTGATTGGCCCCGTCGCTGTCCATGATGGCCAGCCGCTTGGTGCGGTTATCCTTGGGACCGGTCTCGGCGATATAAGCGATACGGCTGTCGAAGAACGGGCTTTCGCCGGTCAGCCGGGAATAGATCAGATCCGCGCATTTGTGCGCGGCGCGCCGCCAGTCTGCGGGTTGCACCACCCAGCCCTCGCGCACCAGTTCCTGCTGCAACGCCATGTCATACAGGTAGCAACCCACCGTCAGGCGATCGTCGCTGCGCCCTCGGACATAGCCGTGCACCAGCATCTCCGCCCCGCGGTTCGACCAGGTCGGCCAGTTGGGTGCGGTTATTTCCGAGAAGCCGGGCTGTGGCAGCGCATCGGGCCCGGTCGGCTTGAACAGCCCGTTGTTGCGCAGATCGGAGGTGATGACCCGCGCGAGTTCCTTACCCAGCGCCGCGGTACCCGATGCGTTGGCCGGCGTGGCGACATCGCGATCGGTCGCAAAGCCGGGGATGGCAATGCCGAGATCGTCGAGATTGCCCTCGAAACTGACCGAACCGGACAAGCCCTCACCTTCGTCGATTGTCTCGACCTCGCCTCCTTCAGGAAGCGGCTGACCCAGATCCTGCTGGTTCTGGGCGTGGAGGGGGGCTGCCATCAGCGCGACGGCGGTGAACAGAACATACTTCACTGGGCCAATCTCCAGTCGAAATCCACGGTGATGAGTTTCCATGCCTCGTAATATTCTTCGGGCATGTCGAAGGGGGCCGCCAGCTGGACCGCGCGGATGGCCTGTTCGCCATGGCGCCCGGCTTGGGCCTTGTTGGTATCGTTGACGCCTCGCTGCCCGACAACCGATGGCGCACCGGAAAGAGATCCATCGGGATTAAGGCGGAAGCGGACCTTCGTCACGATTTTGTCTACATCGGGCCCGCTCGGGGGCTGCCAGTGCGGGCGCAACTGTCGCGAAATCGCCTGGAACAGCGATGCCTTGGTGCTCGCACCAATTTGCGAAGCGGGCGTGCGTGTTTCGGCGGTGGTCGTGCTGCTGCCCGCACCGTCGAGGAAATTGTCGCTCAATCGCGAACCGCCGCTGCGCTGGCTGCTTTGCGGCTGACTCTGGCTCCGCTGGGGTGCGCGCGACTCGCTCGACTGCGAACGGCTTTCGGTCCGCGGGGGATCAGGGCGACGCCGCGCCTGTGTATTGCTCCGCGCGCTGGGCGGCGGCACCGGCGACTGGACCTGGGGCGGCACCGGGCGGCTGACCTGCGGCGGCACGGGAAGTTCCTGTGCAGGGGCAGGCGCGGGATTGATCTCGAGCGTTGGCGCAGTCGACGCGCGGCTTTCCGTGACCGGGTCGGGCGCAGTGGCTTCCATGCCCACCTCCTCCGCGAGGCTGACCGTCATGCGCTGCGGCGGATCGATCGTCGGCGCGGGGAACATTCCCTGCACCAGCAGCAATGCGAACAAGGCGAGATGCAGTACCACTGCGACGATCAGTCCGGTGCGCTCTTCCCTGTTGATCCCTGTCCTCTCCATGAGCGTCGGCTATTCCTCGCCTGATGAACCGGTGTTGACCGATGCGGGCGCAGCGCTGTTGGTGATCAGCGAGATACGGTTGAGCCCGGCGCGGTTGAGTTCGCCCATAACCGCCATCACGCGGCCGTAATCGAGCGCGCGGTCGGCCCGCAGCGTGATGTCGGGGCCTTCGCCGCTGCGCGGAATGCTCTCGAGCGCTTGCGGCAGTCCACCCAATTCGACCGCCGCATCGTCGATATAGACATAGCCTGCCTGGTCGATGCTGATGGTCACCTGCTGCTGGTCGCTGGGAAGCTGCGCCGCCCGGCTGTCGGGCAGGTCGATCGGCACGCCCGCCGTCAGCAGCGGTGCGGTCACCATGAAGATGATCAGCAGCACCAGCATCACATCGACGAAGGGCGTGACGTTGATCTCGCTCATCGGCCGGCGGCGAGAGCCGCGGCCGCGCCGCCCGCCGCCACGCGTGGATGCCAGACCCATCGCCATCAGCGCGTTTCCAGTTGCCGGCTGAAGGTGGCGTTCAGCTTGTCGGCGAAACGCTGCAAGCGCGCTTCGTACCGATCGACCCGATGGCTGAAGCGGTTGTAGGCGATTACTGCGGGAATAGCCGCGAACAGGCCGATCGCGGTGGCGAAAAGCGCTTCGGAGATACCCGGCGCAACCACAGCGAGCGAGGAGCTCTCCTGCGCCCCGATCTGGAAGAAGCTGTTCATGATGCCCCATACGGTACCGAAAAGGCCGACGAAGGGCGCCACCGAACCGACAGTGGCAAGAAAATTGAGCCGTTCGGCGATATCGTCCGCCTCGAGCGCGATCTGGCTGTCCATCGCCGTCGCAATGCGGCCTCGCAATGCTTCGGGATCGCGCACGGCGCCCTTGGTCGACCGGCGATATTCGCCGACGGCGGCCTGCGCCACGCGGGCTGCGGGAACATCCTTGGCGCCGCGCTCGGAGGTGAAGCGATCAAAGCTGTCCGCTTGCCAGAACTCGTTTTCATACTCGATGGTGCGGCTGCGCAGCTTGGCCATGCGCAAGCTGAAGCTGACGATGATCATCCACACCCAGACGCTCGCCAGCAGCAGGCCGGCCATGACCAGCTGCACGACGATGTCGGCATCGAGAAACAGACGGATCGGGTCAAGCCGGGTCGGTGCCGCGGCAGCCATCAGTGTAAGCGAGCTCATTGGTCCCCTTGCTCGGCAAAACGCGCGAACGCCGCGCGCCATTCCTCCGGCTGGCGCTTGGGCCGGCCTTCGGGTGAAACGAAGCCGACGCGGAAATGTGCCTCGGCCAGAAGTTCGCGCTTTTCACCCGTCAACCTGAACGCAAGCTGGTGCATGCGACAGGAGGCGGCTTTCAGTTCCGAACAGCGCGTTTCGATCAAGATATCGTCGTCCAGCTTGGCCGGCCGCAGGTATTTCAGATTCACCTCCGCCACCGCATAGGCACCGCCGCCATTTTCGATCGCGGCACGCTGGTCGATCTCGAGCTGGCGCAGCAGGTCGCTGCGCGCGCGCTCGAACCAGCGTAGGTAATTAGCGTGATAGGTGATGCCCGACAGATCGGTGTCTTCGTAATAGACGCGCAGCGCATAGTAGTGCCGGCCGCGATCGAGCGTTCCATCGGGAAAGTTGGGCATAATCATGGACACGCGCCGCCTTTAGCCGAGGCACGACTCGCACGGCAATGCTGAACGACGAAACGGGGCTGCGGAGCGACCGGCGGGCCTCGCCCTTATTCCTCGCGCAGTTCGGCCAGCTTGCGCTCCCATTGCAGCGCATGCGTGATGATCTGCCCGAGATCGGCATATTGCGGTCGCCAAGGCAGCGTCGCGCGGATCCGCGCTGGATCGGACACTAGTTCGGCCGGATCGCCTGCGCGGCGCGGCTCCATCTTGCGCGAGATGGTCTGATTGGTGACGCGGTCGACCGCGTCGAGCACCTCGAGCACCGAGAACCCGCGGCCATAGCCGCAATTCATCGTCAGCGAGCGCCCGGGCTGATCGATCAGCGCCTCCAGCGCGAGGAGATGGGCATTGGCCAGATCGCTGACATGGATATAGTCACGCACACCGGTGCCATCGCGCGTGTCGTAATCGGTACCGAACACCGCCACGCTGTCGCGTTTGCCGGTCGCTGCCTCGCAGGCGACCTTGATCAGATGGGTGGCCCCTGCCGTGGATTGGCCCGTGCGCGCCTGCGGGTCGGCTCCCGCAACATTGAAATAGCGAAGCGCACAGTAATTGAACCCGTGCGCAGCGCTGGCATCGGCCAGCATCTGCTCGGTCATCAGTTTCGACCAGCCATAGGGATTGATCGGCTGCCGGGGACTGTCTTCGGAAACCGGTGAGGTTTCAGGGGTGCCGTAGGTCGCGGCAGTCGAGCTGAAGATGAAATGCTCCACACCGCCGTCGACCGCAGCCTCGATCAGCGCGCGGCTCTTGACAGTATTGTTGTCGTAATAGGCGAGCGGATTCTCGACCGAATCCGGAACGACGATCGAACCGGCAAAATGCATGATCGCGCCGATACCCTGCTCGGCGAAAATCTGTTCGAGCAGGATCGTGTCGGAAATATCGCCCTCATAGAGCGGCACGTCCTCGGGCACGGCGAATGCGAAGCCGGTCGAGAAATTGTCGATCACCGCCACCGGCCAGCCTGCATCGCGCAGGGCGAGCACCGCATGGCTGCCGATATATCCCGCCCCGCCGGTCACCAGCACGGGCACCTTGTCGATCTCGCTCATGGCGCGCTGACTAGCACAGCATCTGTTAACGGCAACGCCCTAGGACGGGCACGAATTGGTTTCGGTACAGAATCGATGCGTCATGCGTTGCAGACAAAGACCATTCGGACGAACCGAGCAGAGAAGGATCGCGCATGAAGACCCCCCTCCCCCTCGCACTGGGTACGGCAGCAGCGCTCGCGCTTGCCGGCTGCACCACGCCTGCCGGCCCGGTGGAAGTCACTCGTTTTGTTGCCGCCGAGCGAACCGCCGAACTGGGCAAGGGCCTGATTTTCGTTGAAACCGCGCCCGGAGGCGACATCGACGGCCTCGCGCTCGCGCCATACAAGGCCGCAGTGGCCGATGAGCTTGGCCGACTCGGCTATCGCGAAGCCGATCGCAGCCAAGCCGGCCAGATCGCGCAGGTGACGCTCGTGCGCTACGCACTCGACAGCGCCGGGAAGCGGAGCCCGGTGAGCGTCGGTGTCGGCGGCTCGACCGGCAGCTACGGGTCGGGTGTCGGAGTAGGGATTGGCATCAGTCTTGGCGGCGGCGCCAAGGACCGCTTGGGCACCGAACTTGCGGTCACGATCCGCGACAAGGCCAGCGGCGAAAGCCTGTGGGAAGGCCGCGCCGATTTCCGACCGCCCGAGGATTCACCCCTTGCACGCGGACAGGCGAACGCCCAGACGGTCGCCTCCGCGCTGTTCCGGGAATTTCCCGGCAACAATGGCGAAACGATAGAAGTAGAGGTTTCCGAGTGAGCGATATCCGGATCGACGCCGCCTTCGACAGCGGCAATATCGAAGTGCTGTCGGTGAATGGCGCCACCGCCACGCTGGCGATCCCGAAGGACACGCACAGCGAATTCAAGCAATGGTTCCACTTCCGTGTCGCCGGCGCCGCCGGTCGCGAACTGGAGTTGCGCATTACCGGGCTCGAAGAAAGCGCCTATCCGGGTGGCTGGCCCGATTACGACGCCTGCGTCTCCGAAGACCGCGACTATTGGGGGCGTGCGCCGTCAAGCTACGACCGCGATATCGAGGGCGGCACGCTGACGATCCGCTATACGCCCGCCAGCGACATCGCCTGGTTCGCCTATTTCGCGCCCTATTCGATGGAACGCCATCACGACCTGATCGCCGAAGCTGCGGCCTCGGAAGGGGTCGACCACGTGCATCTGGGAACGACGCTCGACGGACAACCGCTCGACGCGCTCGAAATGGGCGATGGCGAATACAAGGTCTGGCTCTACGCACGCCAGCATCCCGGCGAAACGCAGGCCGAATGGTGGATGGAAGGTGCGCTCGAAGTGCTGACCGATCCGGCCGACAGCGTCGGACGCGAACTGCGCAAGCGCTGTCGCCTGCATCTGGTGCCCAATTGCAATCCCGACGGATCGAAGCGCGGCAACCTGCGCGTCAATGCTGCGGGCACCAACCTTAATCGCGAATGGGCCGATCCGACACCCGAGAAGTCGCCCGAGGTTCTTTCGATCCGCAACCGGATGGACGAAACCGGCGTCGATTTCGCCATGGACGTCCACGGCGACGAAGCGATCCCGGTCGCCTTCCTTGCCGGCTACGAGGGCATCCCTGCATGGACCGACGCCCACGGCGATCGCTATTATCGCTACGAGGCGATACTCGATCGCCGCACGCCCGACTTCCAGACCGAATTCGGTTATACCAATGCCGCACCGGGCAAGGCCAATTTGGCGATGAGCACCAACCAGGTCGCCGAGCGTTTCGGCGCGACCGCGATGACGCTGGAAATGCCTTACAAGGACAACAAGGCCAACCCAGAACCCGAACAAGGCTGGAGCCCCGAGCGTTGCAAGATGCTGGCGCGCGACTGTCTCGCCGCGCTGCTCGAGTTCCTCGACACCGCCGAGGGCTGATCGGGCCGCGCCCCGATCAGGAGATTCAGGCGACTGCCGGTTCGAGCATGCGAAGCGTCCGCGCTTCAGCATCGAGCTCGACCGGCACGCCGATGGGCAATGCCAGTTGACTGCGGACGTGGCCGGTATTGAAGCCGGTCACGACAGGCACACGCAAGTCGCCAAGATGCTGGTTCAGCACGTCGTCGAGCGTAAAGCCGGCATAGTCCGGGTCGCGCAGGTCGCAACGGGTGCACTGACCGAAGACCACGCCACTGACCCGGTCCATCACCCCCGCCAAGCCGAGTTGCTGCAGCATGCGATCGACCCGGTAGGGATCCTCGTTGATATCCTCGAGAAACAGGATCGCGCCGTCGAAGGACGGAAGCCAGCCCGTGCCCATCAATGTCGACAGGATGGTGAGATTGCCGCCAAGCAGGCGCCCCCGGGCGGTTCCCTCCACCAGGGTCCGCGCGGGACGTCCAACCGCTTGTTCGACCGCAGCGCCGCCCTGCACCGGGACATCGGCAGCGAATGCGATCCGCCACAAGCTGTCCCAGCTCGTCTTCTCCCAGCTGCATGCTGCATTCGGGGCATGGAGGGTGGGAAAACCGCAGCGCGCGGCGATCGCGCAATGTAGTGCGGTGGTGTCGCTGTAACCGATCAGCAGCTTGGGATTGGAACGGATTGCCGGCCAGTCGAGCAGCGGCAGGATGCGCGCACCGCCCCAGCCTCCACGCACGGCGAAGATTGCGCGGATTTCAGGGTCGGCAAACATGGCGCTTAGATCGGCTGCGCGGTCGGCATCGGTTCCCGCGAGATAGCCGTGCCGGTCCTCGGTGTGCGCGCCCAGCCGCGGAACCAGCCCCATGCCCCGGATCCAGTGCAGCGCCCGGTCACGCTCTTCCGGCAACGTCACTGCACTGGCAGGTGCGACCAACCCGACCGTATCGCCGGGCCGCAGACGAGGCGGCCTGGCCGAAACCGGTGCACCCAGCGTGGCGGCAGGCAGCAGCGCCGAGCCCGCCAGCCCGCCCAGCAAGCCCAGCGCACCACGTCGACTGATCATGTCAGGCTCGCGGGCCCGAATGCGTGCGGCAGCAGTTCCGAAAGCCGCAAGCGGCGGACCTCATGCGGACCCACGCAAAGGATGTCGGGGTCGGTCCCGCTCAATTGCGCAAGCTCGTTGAGGACCTGTCGGCAGCGTCCGCAGGGCGTGATCGGCTCATCCCCCGGTCCTGTCACGGCAACCGCGACGAGTCCGCCTCGCACTCCGTCGGCCATCGCCTTCGATACCGCCACGGTCTCGGCGCAGAGCGCAAGGCCATAGCTCGCATTCTCGATATTGGTGCCGGTCACCACGCTGCCGTCGGCAAAGCGCAGTGCGGCGCCCACGGGAAAGCCGGAATAGGGGGAATAGGATTTTGCAGCAGCATCGCGCGCGGCGGCAATCAGATCGTCATCGGTCATCGCAAATCCTCAAGGGCGCACGACCACCCAGCGCAAGGGTTCGTGCGCGGCTTCGGTCTTGTACCATTTGTTGGCGGTCCACATCAGCCACGGCCGAATCGCGTAGTCGGGCTCGAACCAGCTGCGCGTCAGCCACAATTGGCGGTCGAACCGGCGCGAGGGTGCATAGGCATTTTCGAACGCCTCGACGGGCGCGAGGATTGCGGGCTTTCCGCTGTGCGCCTCGATCTGGTTGACCAGGGTTGTCAGCTCGCTCTGCACGGCTGCGTCGGAAACGCGCGACGGACAATCGTCGGCAGTGCTTTCGAGCAGGATCGCGGGCGGCAGCAGGCTCTCGTCGCGCGGAACCATGGTGACGAAATTGGCCGACTGCCCGTCTGCTACCGCGCAGGGATCGAACCGGTGCGCCGCGCCGACGGCAAGGCCGGATCGCCGCGCACGCGCGAAGTTCTGCGCAAAGCCGACATCCTTGCGCCCCGCGCCGTCGCTGGCTTCGAGATAGACGAATTGCGCTCCCAACCCGGCAAGAGTGCCGAAATCGACCGCCCCGTCAGCGGCGCCGATCAGCGCGCCCTGATCTGGCCACACCGCCTCGTCGGGCCGCCAGCTGCGCCCCTCGTGCCAGGCATAGCCCGCTGCAATCGCCCCCACGATCAGCAAAAACAAAGCCGCCTTGGTCCCGGCAGAAAGCCGCCTTGGCGAACGGGGCTTGCGCCGTCTGCGCGGAGCTTTGGCCATGACGCTGCCTCAGCCCTTGATGTGCAGGACGCAAATGAGCGTGAACAACCGGCGTGCGGTGGCAAAATCGGTCTCAATCTTCCCCTCGAGCCGCTCGATCAGCAACTCGGCAGCCTGGTTGTGCACTCCGCGCCGCGCCATGTCGATCGTCTCGATTTCGGCCGGGGTCGCCTTGCGGATCGCCTGATAGTAGCTGTCGCAAATGGCGAAATACTCGCGGATTGGGCGGCGGAAACGCGCGAGCCCGAGCAGCAATTCCTCGAGCAGCCGCTCCTGTTGGTCGGCGATCTCCATCAGCAAACGGCCGTCGCGCACTGCCAGCTTGAGTCGATAGGGACCGTTCGCGCCGCGCTCCACCGCGCGCAGCGGCTTGAAGCTGTTTTCTTCGATCAGGTCGAATATCGCGATCCGCCGCTCCTGTTCGATATCGGCATTGCGCCAGATGATCGTCTCCTCGTCGAGCTCGATATGCGCGATGCGATGGTCGCCGGGGGAGGATGCGGATTCGGTCATGCGTTACAGGGTGCTTTCGCAGAGTTAGGCGGGTGGCGGCAAGGGGGTGAAACTGTGTCCCCACTATCCACAGGCCAAGCGATGGCGATCGAAAAATTTCGCCGGGCGAATAGCTTCCACTGCGACCATGCAAAAGGCATTGATAGCGCATGGCCGACACCGATCTCCTTTTCCCCGCCGACGATTCGACTTCCGAGAAGCCCGTGAAAGGCCCGGTCCTGCCCGCCAACCTCGAAGCCGAGGCGGCCTTTCTCGGTGCCGTGCTGATCGACAACAAGGTCATCGAGGAACTGACCACTCCGCTGATGCCGGACCATTTCTTCGAGCCGGTGCACCAGCGCATCTATGAGCGCGTGCACAAATTGCTTGAACGCAATTCGGTCGCCACGCCGGTCACTCTCAAGCCCTATTTCGAAAGCGATGAAGCGCTCAAGCAATTGGGCGGGGTCACCTATCTCGCGCAACTCACCGCCGATGGCCAGGGCCTGCTGCATCCGCGCGAACTGGCCGAGCAGATCTATGACCTGGCGCTGCTGCGCGAACTCGTCAGCGTCGGCCGCAATCTCGTTGAAGGCGCGCTCGACACCTCGGACGAGGTCGAACCCCTGCGCAAGATCGAGCAGGCCGAAGCCGATCTCTATCGGGTGGCCGAAGGGGCCAGCACGGGCAATGAGGCGCAAAGCTTTCGCAAGGCGGCCTTCGGCGCGCTCGAAGTGGTACAGGCAGCGATGAATTCGGGCGGTCGCTTTTCGGGCAAGACCACCGGGCTCGACACGATCAACGACAAGACTTCGGGCCTGCACAATTCGGACCTCGTGATCCTTGCGGGACGCCCGGCGATGGGCAAGACCTCGCTCGCCACCAACATCGCCTTCAATGCCGCGCGCCGGCTGATGGACGACCAGAAGGCCGGGATCGAGACCGAAAAGTCACCCGGTGCGGGCGTCGCCTTCTTCAGCCTCGAAATGAGCGCCGACCAGTTGGCCACGCGTATCCTCGCCGAACAGGCGGAAATCTCGAGCGAGAAGCTGCGTTCGGGCAAGCTCAGCCGCGATGAATTCCAGCGCCTGTCATTCGCCAGCCAGGAACTGACCGACCTGCCGCTCTATATCGACGACACCCCCGCGCTCACGATCGGCGCGCTGCGCACGCGTGCGCGGCGGCTCAAGCGGCGGCACGATATCGGGCTGGTGATCGTCGATTACCTGCAATTGCTGCAGGGCTCGGGCCGCGCGAGCGACAATCGCGTCAACGAAATTTCGGAAATCAGCCGCGGGCTCAAGACGCTGGCCAAGGAACTGCATGTTCCCGTGATTGCGTTGTCGCAGCTATCGCGACAGGTCGAGCAGCGCGACGACAAGCGCCCGCAGCTGGCCGACCTGCGCGAATCGGGATCGATCGAGCAGGACGCCGACATGGTGTGGTTCATTTTCCGCGCCGAATATTACCATAACGCGCTCAAGCCCGACACGCCGGACGAGACCAGTTCGGAAGAAGTGCGGATGAAATATGCCGAGTGGGAAGCACGTCATCTCGAACTGGTCAACAAGGCGACGCTGATCGTCGCCAAGCAGCGCCATGGCTCGACCGGCAATGTCCCGCTGCTGTTTCACAGCGAAATCACCAAGTTCTCGAGCCCCGACGTGCGGCATTACGAGGATTACGAGTGATCAGATCCCCAGATTGAGCCGTCTGGTGACGGTGTAGTCGATCACCGAGACCAGCAACCAGCTAAGGTTCCAGCGGATACGGTTGGCCAGCGTTGCTCGTCGCTGGTGCAACGCTGCGGTAATCGGCTGCGAGGCCCCGATCTGTTGCCCCACGAACTCGCGCATTCGATCGGCCAAGGCGGCGTCCTCGATCTTCAGCATCAACTCGAGATTTATGTAGAGGCTGCGCATGTCGAAATTGGCGCTGCCCAGGTACACCGTATCGTCGAGCACGATCAGCTTGGTGTGCAGCTTGCACGGTGCGAATTCCCAGATCCGCGCGCGTTTCTTGAGGAGGTAACTGTACAGCGAGCGACTGGCGCCTATGGTCGCGCCATTGTCGGACTTGCCCGCCATGACCAGGCGCGTGGCCCCCTTGGCAGCGATCGCGCCCATACGGCGGAGCAATCGCTTGGGCGGGCTGAAGTACGCCATGAACATGTCCAGCCGTTCGCCTTCGATCAAGTCGTCGGAAACGCAGCGCGCCCAGCTCGACAGCCCTCGCGTCGGGCCGCCGACCAGCCAGGTGACCCCGGGCCGGTCCCATTGCCAATCGCGCACCGTCCGCGCGATTTCGCGCGCATGCTGCTCCTCGCGCTCGGTCCATTGGCGCAGCCGAGCATACCAGTCGGTCAGCCCCGCAATCGCCGTTCCCTCGATCACGATGCCCAGATCGGCCCAGCCGTTGCGCTCGGGCGGAGCGAAATAGTCGTCGGCAATGTTGAAACCGCCGAACATGGCGCGCGTGCCATCAGCGATGACCAGTTTCTGATGGTTGCGAATGAGATAGCGTCGCGTCCACTTGGCCGAAAAGCGCAGGCAGATACCGCCCGCATCGGTCAACGGGCTCAGGAACTGATCGCTTACGGCCGCGCCGAACTGGTCGATGATCAGCGTTACCCGTACCCCCCGTGTCGCCGCTGCGGCCAGCGCATCGCGAAACTCCGCGCCCACCGTATCCTCGGCGAAGATGTAGAAGCACACATCGAGCGTATCACGGGCATTCTCGACGAGTTCGAACAAGGCACGACGCCGGTCGGCGCCTGCCGGATAAAAGACGAGCCGCTGGCCCGCGGCCATGGCCTCGAACGGCGCCGGCTCGGCATAGTCCGCAACCGGGTCGGCAGCTTGCGCGTCTTCCATCGCCGGCGGGCTTAGCCGCTTGTCCGCACCCCGCAAATCCTTGACTATCACGGGGCTACCGCCTAAGTGCCGCGCTTTCCCGGAATCACTTGATTTGCATCGGAGTGCCCCATGGCGCGCGTTACTGTCGAAGACTGCGTAGACAAGGTCCCCAACCGTTTCGATCTCGTCCTGCTGGCTGCCCAGCGGGCGCGCGAGATTTCGGGCGGCGCGGAGCTGACCCTCGATCGCGATCGCGACAAGAACCCGGTCGTCGCCCTGCGCGAGATCGCGGAACAGACGATCAAGCCCAAGGAACTGCACGAAGCTGCGGTCACCAATCTGCAGAAGATCCTGCCGGACGACGATGACGAGATGGATGAAGTCGGCTCGCTCAGCCAGTCGGCCGAAGCGCTCCGGATCACCGCTTCGGCGCCGACGCGCTCGACCTCGATCGGGGCCGATTACGACGGCTGATCGGTCGATACCGACGATGCTTCTCTGAAAGGCCGCCTCCGGGCGGCCTTTTTGCATTGCAGCACAGGGGTCGAGCGCATTACCCTGTCCCGCGACAGGGAGGCAGCATGACCGATATCGCAGAAGGGGTCGGGACAGCCGTGGAAGGCGGGTTGTTCGCGCGCGCCGTGGCTGGCAAGTCGAACCAGGCGACGACGCTGAGCAAGGGCCATTTCGCCGAGGGTGCATGCCTCAACTGCGGCACCGAACTTATCGGGGACCATTGCCATTCCTGCGGGCAACAGGCGCATCTGCACCGCACACTCAGCGCTTTCATGCACGATCTGCTGCACGGCGCGCTGCATTTCGACGGCAAAACCTGGCGCACGCTACCACTGCTGATCGGCAAGCCTGGCGAACTGACCCGGCGTTACATCGATGGTCAGCGCAAGCGCTTCGTCAGCCCGATGGCACTGTTCCTGTTCTGCATCTTCCTGATGTTCGCCGTATTCCAGATCGCCGGGATCAGCGCACCCGTCGACATTCCAGGCGACACCGACGCGCAATTGCAGGAACTGACCGCCGAGCAGCAAAGTGAATTGCTCGAACGGCGCGACCTCTTCGCCTCACGCGTGGACGATCCGGAGATCAGCGAGACGCGCAGGGAACGCGCGCAGGAATCGCTCGCCGATGTCGAACGCCAGCTCGATGCACTGGTAAAGGCGCGCAGCGAGCTGCCCTTTCTTGGCGATCCGAACGTCGGCGCACGCCCCGCCGTTGCCGCTGAAGCGCCCAGGGAAGGCAACGACACTGAAATCGCACCGGCAGATGCGAACAGCGAACTGGCCACGGTCGAAGGTTGGGAAGGTGAGCTGGAAAGCGTTCCCTGGATCCAAACCGCGGTCAAGAAGTGGCGCATGAACCCGGGGCTCATGCTCTACAAACTGCAGACCAACTTCTACAAATTCAGCTGGCTCTTGATCCCGCTCTCGATACCCTTCGTATGGGTGCTGTTTGCCTGGAAGCGCGCATTCAGGGCATACGACCACGCAATCTTCGTCACCTACTCGCTGAGCTTCATGACGCTGTTCATCCTGGCGATTGTGCTGGCGGGTCTCGCCGGTGCGGGCGCCTCGACCATGACACTGTTGTCGATCTTCATCCCACCGGTCCACATCTACAAGCATTTGCGTGGGACCTACCGGCTATCGCGCTTCTCGGCGCTATGGCGACTGACAGTGCTCAGCGTCGCGATCGTGTTCATCCTCCTGATGTTCACCGCCCTTCTGGCGCTGCTCGGGCTCTTCTAGCCGAGACAGGCGCCGCAACGAAAACGCCCTCCCGGTCGGAACCGGAAGGGCGTTTCGCGTCACGAAGATGGTTTCTCTGAAGTAAGGGATCAGGCGCCTTGCGGTGCCGCCCCCCCGCCCAGCTTGCGTCCCGCCTTGGGTACGGCAACGCCCGAAACCGGCTTCACCGTGACCGGGCCCTTGGGCTCATCGGGCCGGTCGATCTTGCCGTCCTTCATCAGCTGGTCGATCTCGTCGCCGGTCAGGGTCTCGTATTCGAGCATGGCCTGCGCCAGCAGGTGCAGCTTGTCTTCCTGCGCAGTGAGAATATCGGTGGCCCGCTTCAGGCCGCCCTCCACCAGTTCCTTGATCTCGGCATCGATCAGCTTGTTGGTTTCGGCGCCGCCCATGGTGCGCGCGGTCTGGCCCATGCCGAGATAGCCTTCCTGGCTCTCTTCGTACTGAAGCGGCCCGAGCTTGTCGCTCATGCCCCATTTCGTGACCATGTTGCGCGCGAGATCGGTGGCATACTGGATATCGCCCGAGGCACCGCTCGATACCTTGTCGTGTCCGAAGATGATCTCTTCGGCTACACGACCGCCCATCGCCACTGCGAGGTTCGCATGCATCTTGTCGCGGTGGTAGGAATAGCTGTCCCTTTCGGGCAGCCGCATCACCATGCCCAGCGCCCGGCCGCGCGGGATGATCGTCGCCTTGTGGATCGGATCCGATGCCGGCTCATTGAGGCTCACGAGCGCGTGGCCGGCCTCGTGATAGGCGGTCATCTTCTTCTCGTCCTCGGTCATGACCATGCTGCGGCGCTCCGCGCCCATCATGACCTTGTCCTTGGCATCCTCGAATTCCTGCATCGCGACTAGCCGCTTGTTGCGACGCGCCGCGAGCAGTGCCGCCTCATTGACGAGATTGGCGAGGTCCGCACCCGAAAAACCGGGGGTGCCACGTGCGATCGTACGCGGGTTCACATCGGGCGCCAGCGGCACCTTCTTCATGTGGACCGCGAGGATCTTCTCGCGCCCGTCGATGTCGGGCACCGGCACCACCACCTGGCGGTCGAACCGGCCCGGGCGCAGCAGCGCGGGGTCGAGGACATCGGGACGGTTGGTCGCCGCGATGATGATGATGCCTTCGTTCGCTTCGAAGCCATCCATTTCGACCAGCAGCTGGTTGAGCGTCTGTTCGCGCTCGTCGTTCGAATTGCCGAGGCCGTGACCACGGCTGCGGCCGACCGCATCGATCTCGTCGATGAACAAGATGCAGGGCGCGTTCTTCTTTGCCTGTTCGAACATATCGCGCACGCGGCTGGCGCCAACGCCGACGAACATCTCGACGAAATCCGAACCCGAAATGGTGAAGAACGGCACGCCTGCCTCACCCGCAATGGCGCGGGCCAGCAGCGTCTTGCCGGTACCGGGCGAGCCGACCAGCAGCGCGCCTTTCGGAATCTGGCCCCCGAGCTTGGAGAAGCGTTGCGGGTCCTTGAGGAACTCGACGATTTCCTCAAGCTCTTCGCGTGCTTCGTCGATCCCCGCGACATCGTCGAAGGTGACCTTGCCCTGTCGTTCGGTGAGCAGCTTGGCCTTGGACTTGCCGAAGCCCATCGCGCCGCCCGCACCGCCGCCCTTCTGCACCTGTCGCAGCGCAAAGAAGGCAATGCCGAGGATCAGGACGAAAGGCAGGATCTGGATAAGAGCATAGAGCAGCAAATTGCCGCTTTCCGCCTCCGCACCCGAATAGCGGACACCATTATCCTCGAGCAATTGCGGCAGCGTGGTGTCATTGGTCACCGGGATGGTCGAGAACTGTTCGCCGTTCTTCATTTCGCCGACAATCGACGTTTCCGATATCTGCACACTGGCAACCGAACCTTCGGCAACCTTGTCCCGGAAATCGGAATAGAGGATCTGCGCGCCATTGCCGCTCGATCCGCCGCCGAACAGCGACACGACCATCAGCAGCGCAAGGAAAATGCCACCCCAGATCATCAGGCTTTTGACCCAAGGGTTGGGACCGTTGCCTTCGGGTTCGGGCGGGGAGTTCTGGTCGCTCATGCGCGGATTCCTTTCATCGCCCGATTATGTAGGATGCCACGGGTGAATGGCAAGTTGACCCGGGCCGCGGAATTTCCGCTATCTGGCAATCAGCCGGTCGATCACAGGAACGGCAGCACGCCATTCTCGGCACCCGAACCCGACGAATTCACGTACATCGCGATGCCGATGGAGGTGGCGATACCGGTAAACACCAGTGCTCCTAGCACCAAAGCGCCGTCGCGAACGGTCAGGGCGAGACCGAGAACGGCGATGGCGAGCATCGGGATGGAACTGGCGAAGGGAAGAAATTCGAGCGGCGGGACGGTGCAGCACAGCAGCAGTATGGCCCCTGCCACGAGCTTGATTGCCGTTCCTTGTGTGAGACCTTCCAGCCGTCCCTTGCTGTGACGGTCGAGGAAACTCGCCAGCCCACGCAATTTGCCCACCGCCTTGTGCAATTTCTTCGATCCCACCGCGCGCTGCTGGACGAATTGCGGCATCCACACGTGATCGCGCCCAAGCAGCAACTGGACGGCGATCAGCGAGATGAAAAGCGCAAGCGCGGTCGGCAGGCCGGGGATGCCACCCACCGGAGTCAATTCGAGCAGCGCGGGGATCATGATGAAGGGACCGAAACTGCGCGCGCCAAAATCGTCCAGCACATCGCCCACGCAGACCTTTTCGTGGTTCGATGCGAGTTCGTCCAACTCGCCGATGACATCGCCCATGCTGGTGGGTTCTTGTGACACGCGCCGCACTCCCTTTCACGCCCAACGCTCGACACCAGCAAATGGGTGCAAGCGAGGACGCCGTGGCGCAGATCAGTTCGGCTTCTTCTGGAGCAGCGCCGACCGCTCGCAGCGACAAACGACCTCGCCGCGCTGATTGATCGCCTCATGGAGGAAGGTAACGATACCCGTGTCGGGACGCGACTTGCTCTCGCGCAGACCGATGACCTCGCTCGTCGCATGCAGCGTGTCGCCAATGAACACCGGCTTGGGCATAACCAGCTTGTCGTAACCGAGATTGGCCACAAGGGTACCGAGCGTTGTGTCACCGACGCTAAGTCCCACCATCAGCGAGAAGGTGAAGGTCCCGTTGACCAGGATCTGCCCGAACTCGCTCGCCTTCGCCGCTTCCGCATCGAGATGAAGCGGCTGCGGGTTGTGCGTCATGGTGGTGAACAGCAGATTGTCGGTCTCGGTCACCGTACGGCGGATGTCATGCGTCAGCGTATCGCCGACCTGCCATTCGTCGAAATACTTCCCCGCCATCAGCCGTGCCCCATCACGGCTTTGACCTCGAGGAAGTCGTGGAAGCCCCACTCACCCCATTCGCGGCCATTGCCCGACTTCTTGTAGCCACCGAAGGCAGCGTTGAGATCGTAGCCGCCGTTGATCGCCACGCGGCCCGCGCGAATGCGCTTGGCAAGGCTGCGGGCGAGTTCGATGTCCTCACCGGTGATCGCGCTGGCGAGGCCGTATTCGGTGTCGTTGGCGATGCGGATCGCGTCGTCGTAATCCTCGTAACCGAGAATGCAGAGCACCGGGCCGAAGATTTCCTCGCGCGCGATGGTCATGTCGTTGGTGACATCGGCGAAGACGGTCGGCTTGACGTAGTGACCGGTCTCGAGCCCCTCGGGCTTGCCGGGGCCGCCCGCGACAAGCGTTGCGCCTTCTTCGATACCTTTTTCGATCAGGCCCTGGATCTTGTCCCATTGCGCGCGGCTGACCACCGGGCCGATAGCGGCATTGCCCTTCGGATCGCCGGGGATGACCCCCTCTGCGGCTTCCTTAGCTGCCGCCTTGGCTTCTTCCATCCGCGCGTGCGGCACCAGCATGCGGCTGGGCGCGGTGCAGGTCTGGCCCGAATTGCCCATCATCGCGACGGTGCCCTTGGCAACCGACTTGGTGAAAGCGGAATCGTCGAGCACGATGTTGGGGCTCTTGCCGCCCAGTTCCTGCGCCACGCGCTTGACCGTATCGGCGGCATTCTTGGCGATCGCGATGCCCGCCCGGGTCGAACCGGTAAAGCTGACCATATCGATATCGGGATGGCCGCTGATCGCCTCGCCGACGCCCGGCCCGTCGCCATTGATCAGGTTGAACACGCCTGCGGGAACACCCGCCGCATGCATGATCTCGGAGAAGATATAGGCGTTGAAGGGCGCGATCTCGCTGGGTTTGAGCACCATGGTGTTACCCGTCGCCAGGGCGGGGAAGACCTTGCAGGCGATCTGGTTGAGCGGCCAGTTCCACGGGGTGATCATGCCGACCACGCCAACCGGCTCCCACACATGCAGCGTCGGCCCATCCTGCCGTTCGAAAGCGAAGCCTTCGAGAATCTCGATCGCCTTCTGGCAATGCCCGGCGAGCAGCCCGACATGCGGCCCGTTCGCGAGGCTGAGCGGCGCACCCATCTCGTCGCTGACCGCAGTCGCGAGCTCTTCCTTGCGGTTCTCGATCTCGGCTTGGATCGCGCGCAGCAGCGTCAGCCGCTCTTCCTTGCTGGTCTGGCTGAAGCTCTCGAAGGCACGCCGCGCGGCGGCGACTGCCTTGTCGACATCGGCCGCCGTGCCGAAGCTGATGTGACCGATCGTTTCTTCGGTGGCGGGGTTTTCGACCGCTACCGTGTTTTCGGTGACCGGGTCGACCCACTGGCCGTCGATGTAGAACTGGGTGCAATCGCGCATCGGAAACTCTCCTTCGCGCGCGCCTCTAGCCCTCCTGTCGCCAGCGCGCCACCACCTCTTCGCCATCCTGGGCGCTCTCGCGAACGGTATTGGGCGTGCGATCGAAGCGCGGCGCGGGCGCGGTGTGCCAGCGGCCATCCTGTTCGACATAGGTCCCGCGCGCTTTCATGTGCGGATGATCCTTTGCCTCATCGAGCGGAATCACGGGCGCAAAACAGGCATCGGTTCCCTCGAGCAATTCGCACCATTCGGCCTGGGTCTTGGTTGCGAAAAGCTCCGCCAGATCGTCGGCGTAGCTGTCCCATTTGCCCGGATCCATCTGTGCTTCGCGCAAGTGTTCGGGCGCGTCGGCGCGTTGCAGCAATTCGGCGTAGAATTGCGGTTCGATCGCACCGACGCTGACTTCCTTGCCGTCCTTGCAGGTATAGCAGCGATAGAAATGCGCCGCGCCGCCGAGCAGGCCCGCGCCGCGCTCGACCGTGCGCAGCGCGCTATGCGGCTGGCCGTAGAAAAAGCTCATCAGGCTGGTCACGCCGTCGACGATCGCCGCGTCGACGACCTGACCCTTGCCGCTCGACTGGCGTTCGAACAGCGCGGCGAGAATGCCCATCGCGCAATACATCGACCCACCACCGAAATCGCCGACAAGGTTTTGCGGCGGCACGGGCAGTTCGCCGCGCTTGCCGATCGCGTCGAGCGCGCCGGTGATGGCGATATAGTTGAGATCGTGTCCTGCGGCTTGGGCCAGCGGGCCTTCCTGCCCCCAGCCGGTCATCCGCGCGTAGACCAGCCGCGGATTGACCTTCAGAACCGCGTCGGGCCCCAGCCCCAAGCGCTCCATGACACCCGGGCGGAACCCCTCGATGAGCACATCGGCATGCGCGAGGGCCTGGTCGACGAAGGCCTTGCCCTCCGCGCTCTTTAGGTCGACTGCGGCGCGGTGGCGCGCACGTTCGACCACCGGGTTCATCGGCTGGTGCCCCGCGCGTTCGATACGCACCACTTCGGCTCCCATGTCGGCCAGCATCATGGCGACATGCGGGCCGGGCCCGATGCCCTGGAATTCGACGACCTTGAGGCCGGTCAGCGGACCGTTGCTCGACATTTCTCTCTCCTCGGGAATTGCGTTTTTTTAGAAGCTTTTGGGCAGGTCGAGCACATGCGTGGCGACATGGCTCAGGATCAGGTTCGTGCTGATCGGCGCGACCTGGTAAAGCCGCGTCTCGCGGAACTTGCGCTCGATGTCGTATTCCTCGGCAAAGCCGAACCCGCCATGCGTCTGGATGCACATGTCGGCGGCCGCCCAACTCGCTTCGCTGGCCAACATCTTGGCCATGTTCGCCTCGGTCCCGGCAGTCTCACCCGCATCGAACATGCGTGCCGCCTTGGTCACCATTTCGGCCGCGGCGGATAGCTGGACATAGGCGCGCGCGATGGGGAACTGTACGCCCTGGTTCTCGCCGATGGCACGTCCGAACACGCTGCGGTCCTTCGCATAGGCCGCCGCGCGGTCGATGAAAAAGCGCCCGTCGCCAATGCATTCGCTGGCGATCAGGATGCGTTCGGCATTCATGCCCGAAAGGATGTAGCGGAAGCCCTTGCCCTCCTCGCCGATCAGCGCACTGGCGGGCACACGCAGATCGTCGAAGAACAGTTCGGTGGTGGCATGGTTGAGCATCGTGCGCACCGGGCGGATTGTCAGCCCGTTGCCCACTGCCTCGCGCATGTCGACCAGCAATACGCTCATCCCGTCGGAGGGCTTGGCGCATTCTTCACGCGGCGTTGTGCGGCACAGCAATACCATCAGGTCCGAATGCTCGGCACGGCTGATCCAGATCTTCTGTCCGTTGACGACGTAATCGTCGCCCTCGCGCCGCGCGAAGGTTGAGATACGGGTCGTATCGGTGCCCGCTCCCGGCTCGGTCACGCCGAAAGCCTGCAGCCGCAACTCGCCGCTGGCGATCTTCGGCAGGTAATGGCGCTTCTGTTCCTCCGAGCCATGCTTCAGGAGCGTGCCCATCGTATACATCTGCGCGTGGCAGGCGCCGCCGTTCGAGCCCGACCGGTGAATTTCCTCGAGCACCGCGCAGGCCGCCTCCAGCCCCAGACCCGATCCGTCATATTCTTCCGGGATCAGCACCGAAAGAAAGCCCGCCTCGGTCAGCGCGGCCACGAATTCGCTCGGATAGGCACGCTCGCGATCAAGCTTCTGCCAATATTCACCCGGGAAGCGCGCGCACAGCCGCCGCACCGCTTCGCGGATCTCCGGAAAGGTCTCGCTCAAAATTCCGTCTCCCATTGCAACCTGTTTGGCGCGCAGGGACCGCTTTGGCAACGGCAGATGATGGGCAGATTGGGGAGACCCGATCGCATTTCCCGATCTCGCGAACCCGCGATGCGATCTCTTCGCAGATACGAAAAATGCGAACGTAGCGACAAGTTCTCAGTGAATGTCCGGATCGGTGCGCAAGTTAATTTCGACGCCTTGCCAATATTATTGAGCGATCTGGTCCTACGTAACTTTCCGTAAAGCACGCCACCCTATTCCCGCAGCACCCAACACTCTGGGATAATAGGGAAATCTAACAAATGAGAGAATTCAGTGCGCTCTTGGCTTCGCTCGCCGCAATGGCAGCGACGCCTGCCATTGCACAGGACACCAGCGGCAATTTCGACGGCTTTCATGTTGAGGCCGTGGCCGGCTACGATATTGTCGAGATCTCTATCGACGAAGACGTTTTCGGCGAAACGCTGAGCGATGATCAGGGTGGCTTCGCCTATGGCGTCGCCGCGGGTTACGACGTGTCTATTGGGGGTACGCTTCTCGGCGTCGAAATCGAATATGCCGATTCGGGCATCGGGATCGAAGATTCTTATGTCGGTGACCTTCTCGGGAGTGAGGTAGACATCGCTGCCAGCCTCGATGCTGGCCGCGATCTTTACGCCGGCATCCGTTTGGGTGGCCAATTGAGTGACCGCTCGCTTGTTTACGTCAAGGCGGGCTACACAAATGCACGCGCCAAGTTTTCCATGACCGGCACCGTCGATGGCGAGACGTTCGCTGATAGCGCATCCGCGACCTTCGACGGCCTGCGTCTCGGTGTCGGCTCCGAATTCGCGTTCTCGAAAAATGCCTTCGCAAAAGTCGAGTATCGCCTCTCGATGTACGGCGATGGCGAAGCCGAGATGGATGGCGAAAACGCCGATATCGGCGAGATTTTCGAGTATGGCGATCTCAATCGCCATCAGATTGTTCTTGGCCTCGGCATGCGTTTTTGACTGGAGAGGGGGGGGGATTTGCCCCTCCCCTTAAACCGCATGGGATCCGTGCATTTCCACGATCCTAAACATTCGGCGCGCGAGGGTGCTTCGTACGGCACCAGCAATCGCGGGTAAGGAACTGAAGTGTGCCGCGTCGCCCCCAATTGAGGCGCTAGCAAGTAAGCGCATCGAATTGGCGCCTATCGTCAGGCAACCCCGATCAATTGCATAGCGCGACAAAAAGCGGTGGATGCCCCGTGAGGATTCGAACCTCAATTGACGGAGTCAGAGTCCGTAGTCTTACCATTAGACGACGGGGCATCAGGTTCCGGAAGGGCGAGAATCGCGGCTTGCTCCGGAAGAGGCCGCGCATCTAGTTTTGTGCAGCGCTCAGGTCAACCCCGTGTCTGCCCACGCCACTTGCCCCGCTTCGGCTTCGCGGCTAGCGTCGGCGACAAGTCCCCGTGCACAAGGGTTTGCACGGGAGGAAAAAGAAAGCTCCGAAGTATGGCGGACCATCCTCCGCCGGACACAAAAAGGGGGCATGGGACCAAACGGGGCGGCAAGTCCGGCAAGGTAGCCGATTTCCGCTACAAGCGCCCCTCCCGGCCCGACGGCAAACGTGGCGAGCGGCGCAATGCGTCGCGCCGCGATGGCAAACCCGTATCGCGGGGGCCGGTACCGGCCGTTACGCCCGGCCCGGGCACGCATCGCCAGGCCTATGCCGCGCTCGATCTTGGCACCAACAACTGCCGCCTGCTTATCGCGAGGCCTTCGGGCGAGAACTTTACGGTCATCGATGCATTCAGCCGCGTGGTCCGGCTAGGCGAAGGGCTCGCCGCAAGCGGAAAGCTGTCCGACGAAGCGATGGAGCGCACCATGGCCGCGCTGCATGTCTGCGCCGAGAAGCTACGGCGCCGCAATGTCCGGCTGGCGCGTTCGGTCGCGACCGAGGCCTGTCGTCGTGCCTCGAACGGCCCCGCCTTCATCGAGCGCGTGCGCCGCGAAACGGGGATCATGCTCGATATCATCTCGGCGCAGGAAGAGGCGCGGCTGGCGGTGCTGGGCTGTCACATCCTGCTCGAGGAGGGCGAAGGTCCCGCGATCATCTTCGACATCGGCGGCGGCTCGACCGAGCTGGTGCTGGTCCAGCCGGGCGACAAGGTCCCCCGGATCGTCGACTGGTTGAGCGTACCCTGGGGCGTGGTGTCACTGACCGACACGGTGCAGGGTTCGGATGCGAGCGAGGCCGAACGGCTCGAACGCTACACCGGGATGCGCACCACGGTGGGTCGCAGCTTCGCCGAATTCGCCGAGCGGATCCGCCGCCACATCAGCGGGCCGGCACCCATCCGGCTGCTGGGCACCAGCGGAACGGTGACGACGCTGGCCAGCCTGCATCTCGAATTGCCGCAATACGACCGGCGCGCAGTGGACGGGCTGATCGTCCCTTCGCAATCGATGCGCGACATTTCGACCCGCCTCTCGCGCATGTGCGCCGCCGACCGCAAGCAATTGCCCTGCATCGGCGACGATCGCGCGAATCTCGTCATCGCGGGCTGCGCGATCCTCGAATCGATTCTCGACATCTGGCCCGCTACGCAACTGGGTGTCGCCGACCGCGGTATTCGCGAAGGCATCCTGCGCAGCCTGATCGCCGCCGATGCCGAGGGCGAGCGCAGCCGCGCCGCGCTGCAGCGCATGCGAGAGCAAGATGTCTGATTGGGGTGCGAAGCGGCATGGTTCGGCCATGACAGGGCAGGACCCTTTTCGCGGGTACGAGAGATGCCCGTCCGGAACCGGCTGTCCCGTCAAGAAAGGTGATTCATAATGTCACGTTCGGGCAAGGATCGCGATACGCGGGTCCGCACGGCGAAGAAACGCACCGCCAGTTCGACCCGCTGGTTGCAGCGCCAGCTCAACGATCCCTATGTGAAGCAGGCCAAGGCCGAAGGCTATCGCAGCCGTGCCGCCTACAAGCTGATCGAGCTCGACGAGAAGTTCGGACTGCTCAAGGGCATCACGCGCGTGGTCGACCTCGGCATCGCGCCGGGCGGGTGGAGCCAGGTGGTGCGCAAGCTAAAGCCCAAGGCGCATGTCGTGGGGATCGACCTGCTCGAGGTCGAACCGATCGATGGCGTCACCATCTTCCAGATGGATTTCATGGACGACGATGCGCCGCGCGTGCTGGAAGAAGCGCTGGGTGGCAAGGCGGAGTTGGTCATGAGCGACATGGCCGCCAACACGGTCGGCCACAAGCAGACCGACCACCTGCGCACCATGGGACTGGTCGAGGCTGGCGCATGGTTCGCGATCGAGAATCTCGCACCCGGCGGGACCTACCTCGCCAAGGTGCTGGCCGGTGGCACCGACACCGATTTGCTCAACCTGCTCAAGCAGCATTTCCGCACCGTCAAGCACGCCAAGCCCCCCGCCAGCCGCAAGGGGTCGAGCGAATGGTATGTGATCGCGCAGGGGTTCAAGGGCTGACAGGCGCGGGCTAGCGCCCAAAAGAAAAGGCCCCGCCGAAGCGAGGCCCGTTCGATCTTCCACAGCAACCAGCGATGCTATTCGTCGACCTTGGTCGCCGCATCGGTGTTGGTCGCAGCATTGGCAGCCGGAACAGGCTGATCGGCGCTCATGCCGGTCGCCGATTCCGCAGCGCCTGCTTCGGCACCTTCGACCGGACCCTGGCCTGCGCCGGGTGCGTCTTCACCGGCGTCCTCGGCTTCGGGCGCCACGGGTTCAGGCTTGGCCGGTGCTCCGCCATAGCTGGCCATGAATTCCATGACATTGGCGCGATCTTCGGGCTTGCCGAGGCCGGCGAAGCTCATCTTCGTGCCATTGGCGAAGCCACGCGGGCTGGTCAGCCATTCGTTCATCGCTTCCCAGGTCCAGTTGCCGCCCTTGTCCTTCAGCGCGGAGCTGTAGGCGAACCCTGCCGCGTGGCTGCCGATCGGCTTGCCCATCACGCCGTAGAGATTGGGGCCGATGCCGTTGGCACCACCCTGGTCGATCGTGTGACACGCGGTGCACTTGGCGAAAACCTTCTCGCCGGCAGCCGCATCCGCGCTCGCGAGGAGCGTACCGAGGTCCGGCCCCGAATCGGCGCCACCTTCTTCGGCCTCGCCTTCGATAAAATAGCCCGGTTCGACGCCTTCCGGCAGTTCGCCGGAATCGGCATGGAAAAACATGCCCGACGCGATGGAGGCGCCCAGCGCCACGATAGCAGCGCCAAGGACCCAGCCTGCAGCGGTGTTGAAACGATCGTCCATTACGTAAATTACCCGGCGAAATTCGGTTGGTCAGATGGTTGCGCGCCGCTCTAGTGCGCGGCGTCGCCTTTCGCAAGTGCGCAGGGTGCAATAGCGCTTGATGCGGCGCGAAGCCGCCCGTACCCCCCGCCATCATGCGTCAATTCGCCAAGCCCGCTCTCGCCCTCGTCGATTCCATGCGCGCCGCCGCCGCGGCCGATCCGCTGCGCGCGATCGCCTTTGGCGGGGCGCCGGGATCGAATTCGCACCAGGCCGCGATGCAGTTCGCGCCCGAGGCCTTGCTCCTGCCCTGCTTCAGCTTCGAAGATGCGCTCGAAGCGGTCGAAAGCGGCGCGGCCGGCTGTGCGATGATTCCGATCGAGAACAGCCAGCATGGGCGGGTGGCCGACATCCACTTCCTGCTTCCGGAAAGCGGGCTGTGTATCGTCGCCGAACACTTCATGCGCATCACCCATTGCCTGATGGCGCTGGGAAGTGGGCCGTTCGAGGCCGCCTACAGCCATCCCCAAGCCCTGGGACAATCGCACCGTTTCCTTGGCGAGCGCGGCATCGTCGGCCTCAGCCATGCCGATACCGCGGGCGCTGCGGCGTTCGTCGCGGAAAGCGGCAAGCCCGATGTCGCCGCGATCGCGCCCGCCCTGGCGGCCGATCTCTATGGACTCCAAATCGTCGAGCGCGAGGTCGAAGATGCGCCCGACAACACCACCCGCTTCGTCGTGCTGGCAAAGGATGCGCTGGATCCTGCGATGCTGGTCGGGGCCTCGGCGATGACCACCTTCATATTCGAGGTGAAGAACATCCCGGCGGCGCTTTACAAGGCCCTGGGGTGCTTCGCGACCAACGGCGTCAACATGACCAAGCTCGAAAGCTACCAAAAGGGTGCCAGCTTCGCCGCGACGCAGTTCTTCGCCGATATCGAAGGCGTCCCCGGCGACCCGCGCGTCGACACTGCGTTCGAAGAGCTCGCGTTCCAGACCAACGGCGTGCGATTGCTGGGCAGCTACGCCCAGGCGCGCAAGCGCGGTTGAACGGTCTGGCATGACCCGCTGCGGCGGGACTACTCGTCGGCGTAGATAGCGACTTCGTTGACGCCGCCACTTGTTGCACGGCCGCGATACATCCCGCTGGTGTTCATACCGAAAACCGGGTCTTCCAGCGGTGTGACGACGATGACACCACCATCGCCGCCCAATTCCTCGACTTCGGCGAGCACGGCATCGGCGATCCGTTGCACATATTCCTGCCCGGCAAGCCATTCGGCATGCTGCGCACCACCGCTGGCAAATGCCGCCTGCTGCCTCACGAGGCGGATCCGCGTGCAGATTTCCTGCGCCACCCCGACCCGAATGAAGAATTCCCCCCAGCCGGTCGCCGATACCGCGCAGGCGCGATTGTCGGCATAGGTGCCCGCGCCGATCACCGGGGCATCGCCGACGCGTCCCCAGCGCTTGCCCGTCATCCCACCGGTCGAGGTTCCCGCGGCCAAATTGCCCTTGCTGTCCCGTGCGACCGCACCAACGGTGCCGAACTTGATATCGACATCAAGAGCGGAAAGCCGTTCCGCCTTCATGCGCTCGAGCGCTTCCTTGCGTCGCTCGGTCTCGAACCACTCGCGCGGCATCCGCTCCAGGCCTCGTTCCTCAGCGAAGGTTTCCGCGCCCTTGCCCGCGAGCATGACATGCGGACTGTCGGTCATGACAAGCCGCGCAAGTTCGATCGGGTGCCGTATACCGGTGACCCCCGCCACCGCACCGGCATCGCGCGTGCGACCGTCCATGATCGAGGCATCTAGCTCGATGTCCCCGTCCCAGGTCAGCACCGCACCGCGCCCGGCGTTGAACAGGGCATCGTCCTCCATCGGTTCGATCGCTGCCTGAATCGCTTCCATTGCCGAGCCGCCATCGCGCAGCACCGCCGCGCCAGCGTCGAGCGCGCGTTGGAGCGCCGCGCGATAGGCCGCATCCTGTTCCGGCGTCATGTTTTCGCGCGCAATCGTCCCGGCCCCGCCGTGGATCGCGAGCGACCAGCCGGCATCCTCGTCCTGCGCGACGAGGGGGGATGAAACCATGGCGAAAAATGCGGCCAGCGCACCGGCGAAGCGGGTCGGGATTCTTCTCATGCGCCAAGCCTAGCATGACAGCTTTTCCACTGCACCCGCCAAACCGCTTTGTGGATTCGCGGCACGCATGTTAGCCCTGCCGTAACGGAACCTAATGGGGAGACGGTTTCATGATTTTCGACCGCTATCGTTTCAACGAACAGCTGGCGATGGAACTGGGGGAGAAAATCCTTCTGGCCCTCGTCGCGCTGCTGATCACCTGGCTCGTCGCGCGCGCAGCCAAATGGGCTTTTGCCAAACTCGTCGACACCGTCGATTTCTTCAAGCGCGGGACCGGCAGCGGCCAGTCGCTGGGTGAATCGCTGGGCAAGATCGTCAGCCTGCTGGTCTGGCTGTTCGGCCTGCTGATCGTGCTCAACATCCTCGAACTGGGCGGGGTCGCCGGACCGATCGACAGTCTGCTCGAGAATGTCGTCGCCTTCCTGCCCAATTTGCTGTGGGCGGGACTGATCTTCTTCATCGGCATCATGGTGGCGCGGATCGTCCGCGACCTCGTCGTCACCACGCTGCAGACGGTCGATTTCGACAAATGGGCCAATCGCGGCGGGGTCGACAATGTCACGGGCAATTCGGCCATCAGCAAGACCATCGGCACGATTGTCTATGTGCTGATCGCGATCCCGGTCGCCATTGCCGCGCTCGAACAGTTGGGAATCGATTCGATCAGCGCCCCCGCTTCGGAGATGCTGCGGATGATCTTCGCCGCAATTCCGAATATCATCGCCGCCGCGATCCTTCTGGGCATCGGCTATCTCATCAGCAAGTTCGTGGTCCAGATCGTCAAGGAAGTGCTGCCCGGCCTCGGGGTCGATCGTGCACTGGCCGAAAGCGGGCTGGTGAGCGAAGGAACCACGGCATCGGGCATCATCGCCCGCGTGGTCCAGGTCGCGATCGTGCTGTTCTTCGCGATTGCCGCGACACGGCTGCTCGGTTTCCCCGAGCTGACCGCGATCCTCGACCAGCTGCTCGAATTGGGTGGCCGGGTAATCTTCGGGGCAGTGGTCATCGCCTTCGGCTTCCTGATCGCCAATCTGCTGGCCCGACTTATTTCGGGCGATGCCGGCGGCACCACGGCCGCGACCATCGTGCGCTGGGCGACGATCATCCTGTTCGTCTTCATGGGGCTGCAGTTCACCGGCATCGGCGGAATGATCCCGGCCAATGCGCTGACCATCCTTATCGCGGGCATCGCCGTGGCCGGGGCGCTCGCCTTCGGTCTCGGTGGACGCGATTGGGCGGCGCGCAAGCTCGAACAGATGGATAGCGATCTGGGTGGTGCCGCGGCACCCGCAGCCAAGCCTAAACGCAAGGCCAAGCCCGCCCCCGAAGCGAATGATCCGCTGCCGCCGGGCGCGTAACGCAAGACGACCCTTCGGTATCGCACAAGGGCGCGGGAGGTCATTCTCCCGCGCCTTTTTCGTGCTAGGCGACCGACACATCGACAGGAGCAAGAGATGAGCACATTCGGATTCGAAAGCACGGCGGACGAAGTCCTCGCTGGCAAGGACCTTCACGGCCGCACCGCCTTGGTCACCGGCGGCTATTCGGGACTGGGCCGGGAAACCGCCCGCGCCCTGGCTGCTCGCGGCGCGCACATCATCCTGGCGGGTCGCGACGCGACGAAGCTATCCGCCGCTTCGGACGAAATCGCCGACCAGACCGGCGCCATCATCGATACGCTGGTATGCGACCTCGCATCGCTCGACAGCGTGCGCGCGGCGGCGAAGGAAGCCTTGCAACGCTTCGACAAGATCGACCTGCTGATCAATAATGCGGGGGTCATGGCTTGCCCGCTCCAGCGCACGGCGGACGGGTTCGAAATGCAGTTCGGCACCAACCATCTGGGCCATTTCCTGCTGACCAACCTGCTGCTCCCGCTGATCGAGAAAGGCGAGGAACCGCGCATCGTCAACCTGTCGAGCCGCGGGCATCACATCACCGGGGTGGACTTCAACGACCCCAATTTCGACAGCCGCACCTACGATCCGTGGCTGGCCTATGGCCAGTCCAAGACGGCGAATATCCTTTTTGCGATCGGCCTCGAGCGGCGGCTCGGCGATCGCGGCATCCATGCTTATTCGCTGCATCCGGGTGGCATTCACACCAATCTCGGCCGCCATATGAGCGAAGAGGAAACCGCCGCGCTGATCGAACGGATCCACAAGGCCGCGGAAGAAAGCGGCGAGGAACCACAACCGTTCAAGACCATCCCGCAAGGTGCGGCAACGACCTGCTGGGTCGCCACCAGCGACGAACTGGCCGGGCGCGGCGGGCTCTATTGCGAGGACTGCCATGTCGCCGAACAGGACGACGAAGACGCGATGGGCGGTGTGCGCAGCTATGCGGTCGATTCCGCTAAGGCCGAGCAGCTCTGGACCATGAGCGAAAGGATGGTCGGCGAAACTTTCGCTTATTGATCGACCCGCTCGACGAGACCGTCACCGATCCAGCGCGCCAGCATCGCGCCGGCTTCGGTGACGGCCCGTTCTTCGCCGAACTTCGCGGCAAGCGCGCCGCAAACCCGCCCGAATCCTGCACCCTCGCGGAAGGCTGCCAGCGCCTCACCTTCCCATGGCGGGCGCAGCACAAAGACGGGACGTTCGCTTTCACGCCAGACGATCACGCTATGCGGTTCGGTCAGACGGTCCGCTTCGCAGTCGCTCTCCCCATTGCCGAGCTTGTGCCACATCCGTGGCAGGTCGCGGCTGGTCCGCAGGAGATGCATCGATGCGACGAAGACGAGTTTCAGCCCGTCCCATCCGTCCTCGTCCCAGTGCGCGGTCGCTGCGGCGAAAGCGGAAGCATCGAGCGGCACAGCATCGCGTGCAACGAAAGCTTCCTGCATCGCCCATTCGAGCGCGGCGAGCTCGGCGACATCTGGATCGTCGCGAAACAGTTCGGCGCATGTGGCGGAAAAACCTGCACCGACCTGATCGAGCGTCCAGCTAGACGGGGGGTGCGTAATGCAATGGTGCGCGGCGGCGCGCGCAAAAGCCGCCTCGCCCGCCAGAACCTCGGTCCGCGGGTATGTATCGCGCAGCGTGTCGATCAGCCCGCCGCGGTAATTGTTGCGATATATAGCCAACCCGCGCGCATGCCGCACTTGCCAGCCGGCGGGCAGCGGGGCTTCCTCGTCGAGGAGAGCGGCAAGGAATTCCTGTTGGCGCCGCGCGAGACCGCTCACGCCGCATTCGCCTGCGAGAGGGAGGCTTGCCCCACTGAACGCGCGCGATCCAGTTCGCGCAGCAGTTCGGGCAACGCCGGGATATTGGCGTCGCGTTCGATCATCGTCGCTACCGGACCCACCTTGGCGATAACGGCGGCGTAAAGCGCCCATACGCCATCGGCTACGGCGCGGTCGTGCGTGTCTACGATAATCGTCCCCGATTCGTGCCCCGCGAGATGGATTTGCCGCACGCTTTCGAGCGGCAGGCCGCCGATGTAGTCGCGCGTCGAAAATTCGTGGTTGTGCGCGCTGACATAGATATTGTTGACGTCGAGCAGCAGGTAGCAGCCCGTACGGCGCACCATCTCGGACAGGAATTCCCATTCGCGCATCTCGTCTTCGGGAAAACTGAGGTAGCTCGACGGGTTCTCGAACAGCATCGGCCGCCCGAGCGCCTCCTGCGCGCGTTCGACATTCTCGCAAACGACATCGAGCGCCTCGGTCGTCAGCGGCAGAGGCAGGAGGTCATGGCTGTTGTGCGCACTGGTGCGGGTCCAGCACAAATGGTCGGATACCCACAGCGGTTCGATCCGGTCAGCCAGCGCGCGCAGCCACGCGAGATAAGCCTCGTCGACGCCATATGCCGAGCCGATCGACAGCGAAACGCCGTGCAGGACGACATCGTGCCGGCTGCGCACCTGCTCCAGCACGCGGAGCGGCTTGCCGCCGTCGACCATGAAATTCTCCGAGATCACTTCGACGAAATCGACCGGGACCGGGCCCTCGAGGAAATCAGCATAGTGATCCCTGCGCAGGCCGAGGCCAAAGCCGGAGTAAGTCTCTATATCTCTCATGTCGTCTGTTCCCGAAGAGGAACGACGACCCGGCGGCTACAAGGGGCTGGAGGAGGCCGCCGGATCGCCGAAGGCGTGCGATCAGCCGAGATCGCCGATCGTTCCGCCCTTGGCGAGGCAATCGCCGGCGGTCATCGCCTTGAAACCGTGGCCCTTGCAGGCGTTCTGGCCCTTACAGTCATGTTCGGCGGTGGCGCAGTCCGACTGACCCTTGCACGAATGCACATCGTAGCAATGCACCGTATCGTCTGCGGCGAGCGCGCGCCCGCTGCTGCCTGCGGGCGGTTCGGCGGCGAAAGCGGCCATCGAGGACAGGGCGAATGCTGCGGCGGCAGCGGCGGCGGGTTTGCGAATGGTGGTCATGATGTGGATTCCCTCATCTCGAGATGCGCAGGAATTGCGCATGCCTTGGTCATTCGCTGCTTCCGCCCCGTCGGTTACAGCGCGAATTTCTCGTGATCGCCTGTAACGCGGCGGCGTGGAAGCACGAATGACCGCACAGTTTCGGCAATCAAGCCGGGACTCCCCCGTCACTTTTCGAGAGAGGTATTGTCCCATGACCACCCAGCCCATTGCCCGCCTAGCGGGAATTGCGCTGACCGCCAGCATCGCCGCAGGCCTCGCCGCCAGCCCCGCAACCGCGCAGAAGAAACCCGCGATGGAGAAGTGCTACGGCGTCGCCAAGGCAGGCAAGAACGATTGCGCAGCGGGCCCCGGCACCAGCTGCGCGGGCACCTCGACCCGTGATTACCAGGGCGATGCCTGGAAGCTCGTACCCAAGGGCAGCTGCGAGAAGATCGCCACCCCCAAGGGCAAGGGCTCGCTCAAGCCGATCAAGCGCTGATCTTTCGCGCACCGACCCGCTGAGGAGGCCCACCATGCAGACCTTGCTCGATCGCTATGACCGCCTGACCGCCTGGCTGGCCTCGCGCTTGCCCGAAGGGCTCGCGCTGCTGCTCACCCGCGTGGCGCTGGCTGGAATTTTCTGGCGGTCGGGCCGCAGCAAGGTCGAGGAAGGCACGCTGCTGTCGATCGGCGAACAGGCCTATTTCCTGTTCGAGTACGAATACACCGGCCTCCCCATCCCCCCGGCCATCGCCACCCCGATGGCCACTTGGGCCGAGCACCTGCTTCCGATCCTTCTGGTGCTCGGCCTTTTTACCCGGCTTTCCGCGCTTGGCCTGCTGGCAATGACCCTGGTGATTCAGCTGTTCGTCTATCCCGATGCCTGGTGGCAGACACACGTGCTATGGAGTGCGATGGCGGCCGTGCTGATCGCACGCGGCGGCGGGATGTTTTCGCTCGACGCGCTGGTTGCGGACCGGCGCGGCAATGGGAAAGGCGAACGCGGGAGGCAGCAGCCATGATAGCCGACGAAGCCAGCCTCGCGCATCTGATGGCCGCTGCGCAGAAAGGCGATGCGGCCTCCTATCGCGTGCTTCTGGCCGAAGTCCAGCTATGGCTCGAACGCTATTTCCGACGCCGGGTCGCTCCCGCGCAGCTCGACGACCTGGTGCAGGAAGTCATGGTCGCGGTGCATGCCAAGCGGGCCACCTGGGACCCGACGCGTGCCTTCCTTCCCTGGCTGGCCGCGATCGCGCGCTACCGCTGGATCGACCACCTACGAAAAGTCTATCGCAAGGCCGAGGACGAGCTTGGCGACCACGACCTTGCCGAGGACAGCGAGGAAGAAGCGGTGATGGCGCGCATGAGCCTGGAACGGCTGTTCGTCCACCTTCCAGCAAAGCAGTGCGAGGTTATCGAACTGGTCAAGATCGACGGGCTGTCGATCGCCGAAGCCTCCGCCAGAACCGGCCAGAGCGAGAGCCTGGTCAAAGTGAATATCCACCGCGGGCTGAAGAAACTGTCCGCACTCGTAGAGAAGGCCGACTGACATGAACCGGCTCCCCAATGCCCTGATCGACGAACTCGTCGACGATCTCGAACCCGTCCGCCCGATGAAGCTGGCTCATGGGATCGGCCTGGTTGCGCTTGCCGCGCTGGTCACGATCGGGCTGGTCGAACTGCTCGATGGCCTGTGGCGCGGCATTCTGGCGGGCGAAGCCTCCGCCTATTACTTCATTGCCAACGGCATGCTCGGCCTGCTGGGCGCGGCGGCCGCGCTGGCGGTGTTGCGGATGGCTTCGCCGCGGGTGGGCAATACGCAGGAGGGTGCGCGCTGGGCACTGGCGATGTTCGCCCTGCTGCCCGCAGTGGCTGCGATCACGCTGGGGCTGCAGGGCCGGTTGCAGCAGATCGGCGCCGATCCCTATGGGCTGTCCTGCTTCCTTGCCGGGTCGGGATTCTCGCTGCTGACCTTTGGCGCGCTGACCGCCTGGCTGCGCCGCGGCGCGCCGGTTTCGTCCTCCCGCGCGGGGATCTACACCGGCATTGCGGCGGGGGCGATCGGCAGCTTTTCCTACGGGCTTGCTTGCCCGATCGACACGCTCGGCCATCTCGCAACCTGGCACACGCTGCCGGTAGTGCTGGGAGCCTTCGCGGGCCGCGCTGTGGTGCCGGGATTGGTGCGCTGGTGAAGCTGCGAGGGCGATTGGCGCGCGTCATTGCCCCTTTACATCGAGCGCTCTATATCGCCCGCATGTCTTCCATCCGTCCGTGGCGCATGATCGAGCGCCGTCCTTCCCGCCAGATCATGGTCGGCAATGTGCCGGTCGGCGGCGATGCGCCGATAACCGTCCAGACAATGACCAATACGCCGACCGAGGATGTCGGCGCGACAATCGACCAGATCCGCCGCTGCGAGGATGCCGGCGCGGACATCATCCGCGTGTCCTGCCCCACCGCCGAGGCGACCGAGCATTTCGACCGCATCACCAAGGCGGCCAATGTTCCGATCGTCGCCGACATCCATTTCCACTACAAGCGCGCGCTCGAAGCGGCCGACAAGGGCGCCGCCTGCCTGCGCATCAATCCGGGCAATATCGGCAGCAGCCAGCGAGTTGCCGAAGTGGTGCGCGCGGCCAAGGCCAATGGCTGCGCGATCCGCATCGGGGTCAACGCAGGCAGCCTCGAGAAGGACCTGCTCGAGAAATACGGCGAGCCCTGCCCCGAGGCGCTGATCGAAAGCGCGCTCGATCACATCAAGCTGCTGCAGGACCACGATTTCCACGAATTCAAGGTGGCGGTGAAGGCAAGCGACGTGTTTCTTGCGGTGGCCGCCTATCACGGACTTGCCGAGGCGGTGGATTGCCCGCTTCATCTGGGCATTACCGAAGCCGGGGGTCTCGTCGGCGGCACGGTGAAGAGTTCGATCGGCATGGGCAGCTTGCTATGGGCAGGGATCGGCGACACGATCCGCGTGTCGCTTTCGGCCGAACCCGAACAGGAAGTGAAGGTCGGCTACGAAATGCTCAAGGCGCTGGGCATGCGCTCCCGCGGCGTGCGGGTGGTGTCGTGCCCGAGCTGCTCGCGGCAGGGCTTCGACGTGATTCGCACGGTTGAGACGCTCGAGAAGCGGCTCGAGCACATCAAGACGCCGATGAGCCTTTCGGTGCTCGGCTGCGTGGTCAATGGCCCGGGCGAAGCGCGCGAGACCGACATCGGCATAACCGGCGGCGGCAATGGCAAGCACATGGTCTATCTCGCCGGGGTGACCGATCACCACGTCCAGAGCGACGATATGCTCGATCATATCGTCAGGCTGGTCGAACAGAAGGCGGCACAAATCGAGGCGGGCGAAGCGGTCGCATTCGACCCGCACGCGGCGCCCGCCGAAGCCGCCGAATAGCGCCCTTTACCCCGATTTAAGCCTGTCGCTGTTAAGCGGTCGGCATGCGCGAAGCCGTCTTCCTGACCCTTACCGTGGCGGCTTTCGTCGGCTTCGTCTTCGCCCCCGACGGGGCGGATGAACCCGAAAATGCCGCAATTTCCCAAGCAGAAGCGGAACGCGTTCCGGGCGGTACGGGATCAGATCCGGCGCGCTATGCGGCTTGGGCCGCCGGGTCGATTGACCTGCCACGCGCCGCCGACGGGCACTTCTACGCCGAAACCACGGTCAATTCCGCACCGGTGCGGCTGCTGGTCGATACCGGCGCCAGCGTGGTGGCCCTGACCGCCGCGGATGCGCGCGCGGCGGGCCTGACATGGTCCGCAGCGGAGATCGAGATAGTGGCGCAGGGTGCCTCGGGCCCCGTCGCCGGCGTTCCCGTGACACTCGACAGGGTCGTCCTGGGCGGCCACGAAGCGCGCGATGTCCGCGCGGTCATCGTGCCCGAGGGACTGGCGATTTCGTTGCTCGGCCAGAGCTTCCTCGCCACCATCGACCCGGTCCGGATCGAGCGCGACCGCATGGTGCTGGGCGGCTGATCGCGCCGCCCCGTCGCAATGTTCATGGCGCGGCCACGCACGGGGTGCTAGCTTCACTTGCATGAACCGTCGTGACCTCATCAAGCGTTCGCTCGCCGCCACTGCGGCGGTGGCGCTTCCCGGCCGCCTTTTCGCTCAAGCCAATCCGACCGCCGCGCGCGACGCCAGGCTGATGGGCATCGCCCGCGACGAACTTGCCCGCGTCGGCGCGCAGATCTGGCGCCGCGATATCGTGGGAATTGCCGATTTCGGGCTGCATTCGGCGCATAAGCGCTTCCATTTCGTCGATCTCGAAAACGAGCGCGTAGCGAGCTATCACGTCAGCCACGGCACCGGTTCGGACGGCGAACATGACGGGTGGCTCAAGCGCTATTCGAATATCGAGGGCAGCGAAGCTTCGAGCCGCGGCGCCTTCATGACGCGCAGCTGGTACGTCGGACGCTACGGCACCTCGATCCGGCTCGACGGGCTCGACTCGACCAATTCAAACGCGCTGCCGCGCGCCATCGTCATGCATCAGGCCAATTACGCCACGCCCGAACATGTCGACCGCTGGGGGCGCCTCGGCCGCTCGAACGGCTGTTTCGCCATGGGGCCCGAGCAGTTCGATCGCGCACTGATAGACCTGTCGGGCGGCCGCCTGCTGGTCTCGGGCAGCTATGGCATCGCCGAAGACGGCAGCACCGTGACGCCTCCTGTCGCGCAATACGATCTGCTCCGCCGCGAGGATGGGACGACCTTCAGCCGCACCAACCCCGGGGTTTTCTGAGGCCTGTCAGGTGGTCTGGAGGTCGTCGACGATCTCCACCGCCTCCTCACTCGTCTCTCGTGCGCGGTCACGCTGGCGCGGGGCGTCGAGCGCAGCAAGCACCGGCGCATCGCGACCATAGATGTCGTCGAATTGGCGCAGTTCGCCGTTCACGTCGAGCCCGTAGGTGAAATAGGTGATGTAGGCGGGCCACTGCTTTTCCATCGGATAGCGCGTGTATTTGCCCGAGGCGGTGATCTCGGAAACCTCCTGCTGGATCGCCGGCAGTTCCTCGCGGCTGTCGGCATTGCCGAGCATGGCCATGGTCATCGCCAGTTCGCGTGCACCCTGGACGCGGATGCAGCCATGGCTGAGCGCGCGGCTGTCACGCGCGAACAGCGCCTTGGCGGGCGTGTCGTGGAAGAAGATCGCGTGCGGATTGGGCATGTCGAGCTTCATCAGGCCGAGCGAATTGCCCGGCCCCGGCTGCTGGACCACGGTGACCCAGCCATTGGCTCCCTTGGTCGCCTTGTAGCCATTGGCCCGCGCCCAGCCGGGATTGTTGAGCACCTTGGCGCCCAGCCCTTCGCCCTTCACGATCGACTGCGGCACCGTCCAGGTCGGATTGAAAATCACCGCCTCGACCATTTCGGCGAGCTGCGGGGTCGCGGTGCGGCCCGGCTTGCCCACCACGACGCGGTAGTTCTTGATGATTCGGTCGTTGACCGTGAGACGCAGCTGGTATTCGGGCACATTGGTCAGCAGGTACTGCTTGCCCAGATCGCGTGCGAGCCAGCGCCAGCGGTCCATATTGGCGCGGATCAGCTTGCGCTTCGCCGGGTCGGTTGTGCGCGCCAGCTCTTCCTTGAGCCGCGCGTAATCGGGCGAGACCGGGTTGAGCCCAGCAAGCGTGCCTGCGATGTCGCCGCTTGCGACCGCCGTTTCGAGCAACACATGCGAGGGCAGCACGTCGGGATCGGGATCGACCACGAACCATTGGCGGCGCGCATCCATCGGCGTGCGGCCATCGCGCAGATCCTCGACCAGCCAGACGAATATTTCGCTGGCGGTCTCGTTCAGCGTGGTTCCCGGCCCCTGCGCGATCGCGGCGGAGAGCGCTTCGGCACGATAGTCCGACGGCACCAGCCCCTCGGCGGCAACGGTGGGGATGAAGGCGAGCAATTGCTTCGCCTGTGCCACGTTCCATTCGCGGACCAGCACCGGGAGTTGCTGGACAACTTCACCCGACGACATGCGGATATCGTCGAAACTGTCCTCCACGCTGGGCTGCGGCGCCGGGCGCGGGGCATTCCTCGTATAGTCGGGCAGCGGCTCGGTCACCCGCGCGGGTTCGGGCGGCAACAGGTCTTCGGGCGCATTGTCCTGCGCGAGAATCGGGTTTGCACACAGCGCCGCACCGATTGCGGAACCGAGAATCAGACGATAGCGTGTCATAAGTCCTACCTGATGCGCGGCGCGCCACAGCGACGCGCGCGACGGGATAATAGCCCAATGATTTCAGCTAATCCAATATTCGGGCTTTCACGAGCCTGAATTGGTCGTGACCGCGCGAATGGTTGCCGATAGGGCGCAGGGATGACCCGCGACCAAGCCTTCCTGCCGATCCTGATGGCGGCGCTGGCAGTGGCGAGCTTGTCGCTGATGGACGCCTTCATGAAGAGCGCCGCGCTGGCGGTGGGGGCGCTGACCGCGGCATGGCTGCGATCGCTGATGGCAACGGGCATCGCGCTGCCGCTGTGGCTCGTTCGCGGGGGTCGCTGGCCGAGACGCGAAGTGCTGCTGCTCCATCTCCAGCGTTCGACCGTGGCGACCTTCATGGCGCTGACCTTCTTCTATGCGCTGACCAAGCTGCCGATCGCCGAGGCAATCGCGATCAGCTTCGTCGCGCCGCTGATCGCGCTCTACCTCGCGCGTATCATGCTGGGGGAGACCATCCGGCAGCAGGCAATCCTCGCCTCGATCCTCGGCTTTGCGGGGACGCTGGTGATCATCGCGGGCAAGATCGGCCAGGCCGATTTCGACCGCGACACCGCGCTGGGACTGGTCGCGATCTTGAGTTCGGCGATGCTCTATGCCTACAGCTTCATCCTGATCCGCCGGCAATCGCAGGTCGCAGGCCCGGCAGAGATCGCCACTTTCCACTCGGGGGTATCGGTGGTGATCCTGGGCCTCGCGATACCGTTCCTGTTCGAAATGCCCGAGACCGCCGTCCTGCGCGATCTCGCTGCCGCAGCGGTGCTGACCGTGATCGGCGCGATGGGGCTGGCCTGGGCCTATGCCCGCGCGGAGGCGCAGGTGCTGGTGCCGCTCGAATATTCGGGTTTTCTATGGGCATCTTTGTTCGGCTGGCTGTTCTTCGCCGAAGAGCTGACGCTGCCCACCGCTGCGGGGACCGCAATCATCATCGCGGCATGCTGGCTGGCGACACGCGGGCGACGCCCACCTCCGCCGATCGAACAGGTCTGACGCAATTGCTGCCGAACCCGCGCAGCGCGCGAGGCCGTAGCGGCAAACCAGGGATGCAGGCCGGCCCAGCCCGTGTTGCACCGCCGCACACTTGATTTTTTCGGGATTCCGGCGCAGGTGCGCGGCACATTCTGCCGCCCCGCCCATTCGACGGGTAACGGCTCTCAAACGAAAGGATCAACGCGCGCATGACCCAGGTCGGCAAGGACACGCTCGGAACCCGCTCAACCCTCACCGTGAACGGCAAGGACTACGCCTATTATTCCTTCGCCAAGGCGGCGGAAAAGATCGGCGACGTGTCGAAGCTGCCCTTCAGCCTGAAGGTCCTGCTCGAGAACATGCTGCGCTTCGAAGACGGCGGCTTCACCGTCTCAACCGACGATGCGCAGGCGATCGCCGATTGGCAGAAGAACCCCGCGACCGGCAAGGAAATCCAGTACCGGCCTGCGCGCGTGCTGCTGCAGGATTTCACCGGCGTCCCCTGCGTGGTCGACCTCGCCGCGATGCGCGATGCGATTTCGAAGCTTGGCGGCGATACCGCCAAGATCAACCCGCAGGTCCCCGTGAACCTGGTGATCGACCACTCGGTCATGGTCGACGAATTCGGTCATCCCAAGGCCTTCGAAAAGAACGTCGAACTCGAATATGCACGTAACGCCGAGCGCTACGACTTCCTCAAATGGGGCTCGAAAAGCTTCGAGAACTTCTCTGCCGTGCCTCCGGGCACCGGCATCTGCCACCAGGTGAACCTCGAATATATCGGCAAGGGCGTGTGGTCGACCAACGACCCCGACGGTAACGCGGTCGCCTATCCCGACACCTGCGTCGGTACCGACAGCCACACCACCATGATCAACGGTCTCGGCGTGCTGGGCTGGGGCGTTGGCGGGATCGAGGCCGAAGCCGCGATGCTCGGCCAGCCGATCTCGATGCTGATCCCCGAAGTGGTCGGCTTCAAGCTCACCGGCGCGATGGCCGAAGGCGTCACCGCCACCGACCTCGTGCTGACCTGCGTCCAGATGCTGCGCGAAGTCGGCGTGGTCGGCCGCTTCGTCGAATTCTACGGCGAAGGCGTCGCCAATCTCAGCCTCGCCGATCGTGCGACGATCGCCAACATGGCACCCGAATACGGCGCCACCTGCGGCTTCTTCGGCATCGACGACAAGACGCTCGAGTACATGCGCCTCACGGGCCGCGACGAGGAAACCATCGCGCTGGTCGAAGCCTATTCGAAAGAACAGGGCATGTGGTTCACGCCCGAGAACGAACCAGTCTTCACCAAGACGCTCGAACTCGACGTGTCCAAGGTCGTCCCCAGCCTCGCGGGCCCCAAGCGTCCGCAGGACCGCGTCGCGCTTCCGCAAGTCGACGAACTGTTCAACACCGACCTTGAAAAGATCTACAAGAAGAGCGCACCGCAGCGCACCGGCGTCGAAGGCAAGGACCACGACATCGGCGATGGCGACGTGGTGATCGCGGCCATCACCAGCTGCACCAACACCTCGAACCCCGACGTGCTGATCGCCGCTGGCCTCGTGGCCAAGAAGGCACGCGAGAAAGGCCTCACCCCCAAGCCCTGGGTCAAGACCAGCCTCGCACCCGGTTCGCAGGTGGTCACCGACTACCTCGAGAAAAGCGGCCTGCAGGACGACCTCGACGCGCTTGGCTTCGACCTCGTCGGCTACGGCTGCACCACCTGTATCGGCAACTCGGGCCCGCTCGCGCCGCCGATCTCGAAGGCGATCAACGGCAACGACATCGTTGCTGCCTCGGTGCTGTCGGGCAACCGGAACTTCGAAGGCCGCGTCTCACCCGACGTGCGCGCCAACTTCCTCGCCTCGCCGCCGCTGGTAGTCGCTTATGCGCTCAAGGGCACGGTGACCGAGGACATCACCGAAACCCCGATCGGCCAGGACCAGGACGGCAAGGACGTGATGCTCGCCGACATCTGGCCGAGCAATGACGAGGTGCGCGAGCACCGCGCCAAGAACATCGACCGCGACATGTTCGTCAGCCGTTATGCCGATGTCTACAAGGGCGACGAGCACTGGCAGGCGATCAATGTCGAGGCCAGCGACACCTATCGCTGGAACCCGACCAGCACCTACGTTGCCTCGCCGCCTTTCTTCGAGGGCATGGAAATGACTCCCGCGCCGGTGACCGACATCACCGATGCGAAGCCGCTGGCGATCCTCGGCGACTCGGTCACCACCGACCACATCTCGCCCGCCGGTTCGATCAAGGAAGACAGCCCCGCCGGCTCCTACCTCCAGAGCCACCAGGTCGCGAAGCAGGACTTCAACTCCTACGGCTCGCGTCGCGGCAACCACGACGTGATGATGCGCGGCACCTTCGCCAACATCCGCATCAAGAACGAAATGGTCCCCGGGATCGAAGGCGGTGTCACCACCTACAATGGCGAGCAGATGCCGATCTACGACGCGGCGATGAAGCACAAGGAAGACGGCACACCGTTGGTGGTCGTCGCCGGTAAGGAATACGGTACGGGCTCGAGCCGCGACTGGGCAGCCAAGGGCACCATCCTGCTGGGCGTGAAGGCAGTCATCGTCGAAAGCTTCGAGCGTATCCACCGTTCGAACCTGATCGGCATGGGCGTGCTGCCGCTGCAGTTCAAGGACGGCGACACGCGCAACAGCCTGGGCCTGACTGGCAGCGACAGTTTCTCGATCAAGGGCCTGGCGGATCTCGATCCGAGCCAGGACGTCGAAGTCGAAGTGACCCGCGAAGACGGCTCGACCTTCAGCTTCACCGCGCTGTGCCGCATCGATACCGCCAACGAGATGGAATATTACCGCAACGGCGGCATCCTCCATTACGTGCTGCGCAAGCTCGCCGCAGCCTAATCGGACAAGGGTCCGGGGCGTCCCGCGCAGCATGTCGATACGGCAACGCCTGTCGCAGCTGTTCGGACGCCCCGCTCCCCATCCGCAAAACGACCCGGATACGCTTCGCGCAATCGGTGACACGGTGCGCGAACGGCTGCTCGCCGATCCGCGCGTTGAACCGCGCGGCGGCGGCAAGGCCGATCTCTTCCTGCTGCGTGGCCTGCTGACGCAGCAACAGTGTCGCAAGCTGATCCGCGTGATCGACAGCCGGATCCAGCCCTCTGTGCTGTTCAGCGACAAGGTATTGCCGAGCGGGCGGACCAGCTCGACCCATTTCTTCCAGGAAGAGGCACCCGAAACGCGCGCTCTGGCCCGCAGGATCGCGGCGGTTACGGGGATTGCCCCCGCGCATGCCGAACCGCTGCAGGGACAGCGCTACCGCGAAGGCGAGGAATATCGCTATCACCGCGATCACCTGCGGCCCGATCGCGAACACTGGCAGACAGAGCGGCGCCGCGGCGGGCAACGCAGCTGGACCGCGATGGTCTATTTGAACGCACCCGAAGCGGGCGGCGCCACCGAATTTCCCGTGCTCGACCTGACAATCACACCCGAACCGGGGATGCTGGTCCTGTGGGACAACATGGACCGCCGTGGTCAGCCCAACCCCGCCACACGGCATGCTGCGCTACCCGTGGAAGCGGGGACTAAATATGTGGTTACGCAATGGTACCGCCAGGGCGAATGGAGCCTCCGACCGCGCGACTGAAAAGGCTCCGGTCGGCGACTCGTCGTTCGTCAGGCCGAGCGCTTCAGACGAAACCGACGCCGTCCGAGGATCGCCGCAGCGGCAAAGCCGAACAGCGCCATCATCGGCGGCGCAGGCACTTCGGTGCCACTGCTGGTTCCGCTACCCGAACTCGTCGAGGAGGACGTCGACGACGAGGTCGAGCTCGAAGTAGACGTGCTGCTCGAAGTCGATGTCGACGACGAAGTCGAGGTCGAGCTCGACGTGCTGGTCGAGGAAGACGAGCTGGTGCTGGTGGTGATGTTGCCGCTGGTGGTGGTCACCTCGCCGGTAGAGGTCGAGACCGACCCCGTCGAAGTCGAGACTTCACCCGTTGATGTCGACACCTCGCCGGTGGAGGTCGAGACTTCGCCGGTCGACGTGGAGACTGCACCAGTCGAGGTGGAAACTTCGCCCGTGGTCGTGGTGGAAGTCACAGCACCCGTGCTGGTTGACACACCGCCGGTCGTGCTCGACGTCGAAGTCGAACTGCCGCCGGTAGTGGTGCTGACTTCGCCGGTCGAGGTTGAGGTCGAGGAACCGCCCGAGGACGTCGAAGTGGAGCTGCCGCCGGTCGATGTGGTGGTCGACACGTCGACGATCACATCGGGGGTTTCACCGCCGGTGGTGGTGGTCGAGTTGACGATCACGCTGCCGCCGCCGCTCGAACCCGAGAAGAAGCCGCCGAAAAAGCCCCCGCCGAAGCCGCCGCCGAAACCACCGCCACCGGTGCTGCCGCCGGGAATCGAGCGTGAAGCGCCGCCGCCACCGACCGGCGCCGCTGCGGGCAGCGGGGGAACGGGAACGGGCGCCATCGCCTGGCGATAGACCGGCGGACAGATATTGTTCGGGTTGTTGACCGCCTGCGGCGAATCGGCCGGGACGCATTCAACCTGGCGCGGAATTGTACGAGCGCGCGGCACGGTCGGGCGCGGCACAGCGCGCGGGGTCGCCTGTTTGACGTATTTGGCCTGCTTGACCGACTTCGACTTGTACTGCGGATTGTCGGTTACCGGCCGCTCGGCAACGTGCACCGCACCGCCAGCGAGCAGTGCGCCCCCTGCTGCGGTGGCCGATAGTTTGGCTAGAGCTGACTTGACCGACATTGCAAATAATTCCTGTTGCGACCGAAAAGGTTAGGAAAATCCGAACCTTAAACGATCCTGACGCTGTTGCGGCGGCCGCTTTCCAAGCGATTCGCCTGCGTTCGTTTGACCGTCACTAGACTCAGAATGTAAATTTTTCGCGGAAATGCGAGACTTGCACAACCCTCGTCCCGTTTCGGGACCGTCCTGCGAACCATTCTTTTCGCCACAGCCCCCTATTCGTCGAACATATCGCCCTGTGGGCGGCTGGGCGGGGCAAGGTCCAGATGCGTCCAACCGCCATCGTTGAGACAGCGCCCGCGCGCGGTCCGGGCGATCAGGCCGAGCTGGATGAGATAGGGCTCAATCACCTCTTCCACCGTATCGCGCGGTTCGGAAAGCCCTGCGGCGAGCGTTTCCACGCCGACCGGGCCGCCCCTGTAGGTGGTGGCGATCATGGTGAGATAGCGGCGATCCATCGCATCGAGCCCGAGGCTGTCGACCTCGAGCCGGGTCAATGCTTCGTCGGCCACGCGGCTGGTCACCACCGGCTCCCCAAGCACGCTGGCGAAATCGCGCACGCGGCGCATCAGCCTGCCCGCCACACGCGGTGTTCCGCGACTGCGGCGGGCGATCTCGCGCGCACCGCCCTCGTCGATACCCATGCCGAGCAACCCGGCACCGCGCGTGACCACGCGGAGCAATTCATCCTCGGTGTAGAAGTTGAGCCGCACCGGGATGCCGAAACGATCGCGCAAAGGCGTGGTAAGCAGGCCCTGTCGGGTGGTGGCGCCGACCAGCGTGAAGGGCGGCAGGTCGATCCGCACGCTGCGCGCCGACGGGCCTTCGCCGATGATGATGTCGAGCGCGCGGTCCTCCATCGCCGGATAGAGCACTTCCTCGACCACCGGATTGAGCCGGTGGATCTCGTCGATGAAGAGCACATCGTTTGGCTCGAGATTGGTCAGCAGCGCGGCAAGGTCACCCGCCTTGGCGATCACCGGCCCGCTGGTCGCGCGAAAGCCCACGCCGAGTTCCTTCGCCACGATCTGAGCGAGCGTGGTCTTGCCAAGGCCGGGCGGGCCGAAGAACAACACGTGGTCCATCGCCTCGCCGCGGCCCTTGGCGGCCTCGACAAACACGCGCAAATTCTCGCGCGCGGCCTTCTGTCCGACGAACTCGGCGAGCGATTTCGGCCGCAGCGCGGCGTCGGGGTCCTCGGGCTGCCGCTCGGGCGAATGGAGGGGGATGGGTTCGGTCATTGCGGTGTTGCACCAGACTGAAAAATGGATCCCGAAGCCAGTTCAGGATGGCGGGGGGGGAGGACGTGTTCTCCGCTCAAAACGGGTTCACCGTATAGCCCGCCTGTTGCAATTGCGCATGTGCGGTCATGGCTGAGAGCGCGAGCTCGACGCCGGGGATCAGGTCCCCTTTGGCCACGCCATAGGCGGCCGCGCTCTGGCCGCAGACGATGAAGCGCACGCCGTAATCCAGCAGTTGCGTGACCATGTAGTGCGAGCCGTTGCCGGCCTCGTCGTCGAGCAGGTCGTGCACCGCCTTGCCGTGAACCACCACCGCGATGCGGATACGTTCGGGTTCGGCACCGTAGGATGCGTGCATGTTGATGAATCGCGCCGAGCTTTCGAAGCCGCGGTTGCGCGTGCCCGGATCGGCGCGCTTGGCGACATCGAAGGCGATCGCGAATTCGGTCTCGGGAACGAAGTTTTCGACGCCCTCGACCGGTGCGTGATTGCCGAATTCTTCGAAAATCGGGCCACTGCGGAAAGCGTCGAGATCGACCTCCTGCGCGACGGCCGTTCCTGGCAGCAACAATGATGCGAAAGCCAGTGCCAGCGCCATAGCGCCGCTCCCAAATTGCGTCTTCGTCATCCTGCCGCCCTCTTCAATGCCACGCGGATGAGATCGCCCTCACCCGCATTCTCGCCCAGTTCGCCTTGTGCTGCCGCCACCGCACGCGCCGCGACGGCAGGCTTGAACCCAAGATTCTCGAGCGCGCTGACCGCATCGGCGTTGGCGCCGCCCGCAGCGGCCACAGCCACTCCGGCGCCCATGTCGCCGCCACCGGGCAGCGCGCCCGCCTTGTCTTTCAGCTCGTTCACGATCCTTCCAGCGAGCTTGGGTCCGACCCCGTTGGCGCGCGCGATCATCGCCGCATCGCCTTTGGCGCAGGCCGCCTGCACCTCGCCGATCGACAGCGCGGAGAGGATCGCGAGTGCGACCTTGGAGCCGACGCCCTGGACCTGCGTAAGCAGGCGGAACCAGTCACGTTCGGCGCCCTCGGCAAAGCCGAGCAAGCGCATGTCGGTCTCCGATACCTGCAGGTCGGTATAGACGGTGCAGGCCTCCCCGCGTTCGCCCAGCGCGGCAAGCGTCTTGGAAGAACAATGAACGAGATAGCCCACCCCGCCAACATCGATCACCGCCCAGTCCGCGCCGGTTTCGTCGAGCAGGCCCTTCAGCTTCGCAATCATGGTTTGTTCTTGGGCCTCAAGAAGGTTTTGGTCCAGCGAGAATGGACAGGCGCCCACAGTTGCGGGCATGAGGCAATGCATGAGCTGGAACACTTTCGGACGGATCTTGCGCTTCACCACCTGGGGCGAAAGCCACGGTCCCGCGATCGGCGCGGTGGTCGACGGGTGTCCGCCGGGGCTGACACTGTCCGAAGACGACATCCAGCCCTTCCTCGATGCGCGCAAGCCGGGGCAGAACAAGTTCACCACACAGCGCAACGAACCCGATGCGGTCCGCATATTGTCGGGCGTGTTCGAGGGTCGCACCACGGGCACGTCAATCGGCTTGCTGATCGAGAACACCGACCAGCGCTCGAAGGATTATTCCGAGATCGCCAAGAGCTACCGCCCGGGCCATGCCGATTATGCCTATGATGCGAAATACGGGTTGCGCGACTATCGCGGCGGCGGACGCAGCAGCGCGCGCGAGACCGCGATGCGGGTGGCGGCGGGCGCGGTCGCGCGGCAGGTGATCCCCGAAGTGTCCATTCTCGCCTATGTCGCCGAGATCGGCGGCGATGCCATCGATCCAGGAAATTTCGATGCCGCGGAGATTGCGCGCAATCCCTTCTGGTGTCCGGACGCGGCGGCGGCGAAACGCTGGGAGGCGCTGGTCGACGAAGCGCGCAAGGCCGGTTCGTCTTTGGGCGCGGTGGTCGAATGCGTCGCCACCGGCGTACCCGCGGGGTGGGGCGCGCCGATCTACGCCAAGCTCGATGCCGACCTGGCCGCGGGCATGATGAGCATCAATGCGGTCAAGGGCGTCGAGATCGGCGATGGCTTCGGCGCGGCGCGGCTAACGGGCGAAGAGAACGCCGACGCCATGTCGCCCGGGGAGGATGGCCCCGAGTTCGCAGCCAATCATGCCGGCGGGATCGCTGGTGGTATCGCCACTGGCCAGCCCGTGACCTGCCGAGTGGCTTTCAAGCCGACCAGTTCGATCCTCACCCCTGTCGACAGCATTACCCGCGAGGGCGAAGCGACGCAGGTGCGCACCAAGGGCCGGCACGACCCCTGCGTCGGCATTCGTGGCACACCTGTAGTCGAGGCGATGATGGCGCTCGTGCTGGCCGACCACAAACTGCTCCACCGAGCGCAATGCGGGTAGGCTCAACGTCCGTTTGACGACCTTCAATTGCACCAAACGCAACAACCAACGCGTGTTGTTGCACTTTCCGAAAGTTCCATCGATTTGATCGATTATTCCGATCCTCGCAATCGCAACATATCGCTTTTGTGCATCGCAGCAGCGCCTATTTGAAGTCCACGAGTTTCAACCCGAACACGGAGACAAACCATGGGTATCATCGGAAGCCAGATCAAACCGTTCACCGCCACCGCCTTCCAGGCCGGCAAGGACTTCTTCGACGTCACCGACGAGGACGTGAAGGGCAAGTGGGCCGTGTTCTTCTTCTATCCGGCCGACTTCACCTTCGTCTGCCCGACCGAACTCGAAGACCTCGGCGAGCAGTATGCCATGCTCCAGAAGATGGACGTCGAAGTCTACGGCGTGTCGACCGACACCCACTTCAGCCACAAGGCATGGCACGACACTTCGGAAAAGATCGGCAAGCTGCAGTTCCCGTTCCTGGGTGACCAGAACCACGTCCTCGCGCGCAACTTCGACGTGCTGCGCGAAGGTGTCGGTCTCGCCGACCGCGCGACCTTCGTGGTCGATCCCGACGGCGTGATCCAGATCATGGAACAGACCTGCGAAGGTGTCGGCCGCAACGCCAACGAACTCGCGCGCAAGATCAAGGCCGCACAGTACGTTCGCGCCAACCCCGGCCAGGTGTGCCCGGCGGCATGGGAAGAAGGCAGCGACACGCTGGCTCCCTCGCTCGACCTCGTCGGCAAGATCTAAGCGTTCATCCGCTGGAAAGTTCGGGCGCCGTAACGGCGCCCGTTCAAAAGCCCGAGCCCGACTCGGGTCGCTGGAAGACCCGGGGCACCTCCCCCTCCCCCCCCGCCCCGGGTCTTTTCCCTCCCTGCGAAATTTTCGACCCACCGTTTCACCCGACGCCCGGAGTCCGTCCATGCTCGATGCAACCATGACCCAGCAATTGAAGACCTATCTCGCCAATTTGCGCGAGCCGGTCGAACTGGTCGCCTCGCTCGGCGATGACGAAAAAAGCGCACAGACGCGTGAGCTGCTCGAAGAGATTGCCGCGCTACACGATCTCGTCAGCGCCAGCTTCGACGGCACCGACGCGCGCAAGCCCAGCTTCATCATCCGCCGCGGTAGCGATGCGGAAAAGTGGGTGCGTTTCGCGGGCCTTCCGATGGGTCACGAATTCACATCGCTCGTGCTCGCTCTGCTGTGGGCCGGTGGACACCCGCCTAAGGTCGATGCGGACCTGCTAGAACAGGTTCGCGGGCTCGAGGGCGATTTCAACTTCGAGATGTATTTCTCGCTTTCGTGCCACAACTGTCCGGACGTGGTGCAGGCGTTGACGCTACTGGCGCTTGAAAATTCGCGCGTCACGGCCACGCTGATCGAAGGCGGAACCTTCCAGGACGAAGTCGAAGCGCGCGACGTGATGGCGGTCCCCGCGACCTTCCTGAACGGCGAGCCCTTCTACAACGGCAAGCTCGAACTGGCCGAAATCCTCGCCAAGATCGACACTGCCAGCGAAGCCAAGGCAGCCGAAAAGCTGGCCGCCAAGGACCCGTTCGAAGTGCTGGTGATCGGCGGTGGTCCCGCCGGTGCGGCAACCGCGATCTACACCGCGCGAAAGGGCTTTCGCACCGGCGTGGCGGCAGAACGTTTCGGCGGCCAGTTGCACGACACGCTGGGCATCGAGAACCTCCCCGGCACGCCCTACACAGAAGGCCCAAAGCTGGCGGGCGAGCTGAAACGCCACGTAGGCGAATACGATATCGACTTGATGGATCTCGCCAAGGCGGTGAAGCTGGTGCCCGCCAAGCAGGAAGGCGGCCTGCACACGGTCGAGCTTGGCAATGGCGCCAGCCTCAAGGCACGCAGCCTGATCCTGGCCACCGGTGCCCGCTGGCGCAATCTCGGCGTCCCCGGGGAAGCCGAATATCGCAACAAGGGCGTTGCCTACTGCCCGCACTGCGACGGCCCGCTGTTCAAGGGCAAGCGCATTGCAGTTATCGGCGGCGGCAATTCGGGTGTCGAAGCGGCTATCGACCTTGCTGGCGTCGTCGGCCACGTCACGCTGATCGAATTCGACAGCAAATTGCGGGCGGACGAAGTGCTGCAGGCCAAATTGCGCTCGATGGCCAATGTCGAAATCATTACCAATGGCCAGACCACCGAAATCCTCGGTGCCGAGGGCAAGGTCAACGGCCTGCGCCTGAAGGACCGCGAGAGCGGCGACGAGCGCACGATCGAACTCGAAGGCGTATTCGTCCAGATCGGCCTGGTGCCCAACACCGAATGGCTTGAGGAAAGCGGTCTCGAACTGACCAAGCACGGCGAAATCGCCACTGACGAGGAAGGCCGCACCAATCTTCCGGGCGTGTTCGGCGCAGGCGATGTTACCGACGTGCCCTACAAGCAGATCGTGGTGGCAATGGGCGAAGGCTCTAAGGCCGGACTTTCCGCATTCGATTATCTCATCCGCACCGAACCTGCCGATGAGATCGCGCAAGCCGCCTGACCTCGCGTCACATAGCAGACACGAAAGCGTCGCCATTCCAAGCGGATGGCGACGTTTTTCGTATTAAGAGCCGAGCGCCTCGTTCCATCGGCAAAAGCAATCAATTCGACGCAATCAATCGATTGGACGGATCACCGGCGAAGGCGCATGCCGTGCACCTAGAAGATCTTATCGAGTCCTTACAAAAGTGGAGAGACGGACAATGGATGCAAAAACCGGTGAAATGAGCGGCTGCCCCTTTCATGGCAACGGCGGCACGCGCGACCTGCTGGGGCGCACCAATCGCGACTGGTGGCCCGACCAGCTGCAGGTGGACATTCTCCAGACCGAAGGCCGCAATCCCGACCCGATGGGCGAGGACTTCGACTATTGCGAAGCGTTCAACGCGCTCGACTACGCGGCGCTGAAGGAAGATCTCAAGGCGCTGATGACCGACAGCCAGGAATGGTGGCCGGCCGATTACGGGCATTATGGCCCGTTCTTCATTCGTATGGCCTGGCACGCTGCGGGCACCTATCGCACCGGCGACGGTCGCGGCGGCGCTTCGAGTGGACAGCAGCGCTTCGCACCGCTCAATTCGTGGCCCGACAATGGCAATCTCGACAAGGCGCGCCGCCTGCTGTGGCCGATCAAGCAGAAATACGGCAAGCATATCAGCTGGGCCGATCTTTTCGTGCTTACCGGCAATGTCGCGATCGAATCGATGGGCGGGCCGGTGTTCGGCTTCGGCGGCGGACGCAAGGACGTGTTCGAGCCCGAAATGGTCTATTGGGGTTCTGAAGAAAAATGGGTCGATCAGGGCGTAGAGACGCGCATCATCCCCGATGAGGGCAAGGCGCTGGAAAACCCGCTGGCGGCGATCCAGATGGGTCTCATCTACGTCAACCCCGAAGGTCCGGGCGGCAATCCGCACGATCCGGAAGGCATGGCGCGTGACATGCGCGAGACCTTCGCCCGCATGGCGATGAACGACGAGGAAACCGTTGCGTTGACCGCTGGCGGTCATGCTTTCGGCAAATGCCACGGCGCAGCCCCGTCGGACACGTTCGGCACCGGCCCCGAAGGCGAGGGCCTGCACCGCATGGGCTTCGGCTGGCTGACCGACCCCGAGGAAATCGGCAAGGGTCACATCACCACCAGCGGAATCGAAGGCGCGTGGACGCCCAACCCCACCGAATGGGGTAACGACTACTTCCGCCTGCTGTTCAAATATGAATACGAGCTCACCCAGAGCCCGGCGGGCGCGCACCAGTGGACCCCGGTCGATCCCGATCCGGAAGACATGGCACCCGATGCGCGGGACCCGAACACCAAGGTCCCGACGATCATGACCACCGCCGACATGGCCCTGAAGCGAGACCCCGAATACCGCAAGATCTCCGAGCGGTTCCTCAACGACCAGGCTGCGCTCGACGATGCGTTCGCTCGCGCTTGGTTCAAGCTGACGCACCGCGACATGGGTCCCAAGGTCCGTTATCTCGGTTCTGAGGTTCCGGCCGAAGAACTGATCTGGCAGGATCCGATCCCTGCCGGGACCACACCTTCGGACAGCGCGGTGGCCGATTTCAAGAAGGCGGTACTCGACAGCGGTCTGACTGTCAGCGAACTGGTCAAGGCGGCGTGGGCTTCGGCCTCGACCTATCGCAATTCGGACCATCGCGGCGGCGCCAATGGCGCACACATCCGTTTCGATGCCCTGCGCAACTGGGCGGTCAATGATCCGGAAGAACTGGACAAGGTGCTGGCCAAGCTCGACGAGCTGCGCGGCGATATCTCGATGGCCGATGCCATCGTGCTCGGCGGTGCGGCAGCGGTCGAGAAGGCGGCCGCGGATGGCGGATTCGATATCAGCGTCGACGTCACCACTGGCCGCGGCGATGCTACCGAGGACCAGTTCGACGCCGAAAGCTGGGAGCCGCTCGAGCCTTTCGCCGACGGCTTCCGCAACTACCTCAAGACCAAGGCTTCGGTGAAGACCGAGGACATGCTGGTCGACAAGGCCCATCTGCTGGGCCTGTCGATGCCCGAGATGACCGTGCTGCTCGGCGGGATGCGCGCGCTGGGCGCGGTTTCCAAGCACACGCAGCATGGCAATTCGATCGGCGTACTGACCGATCGTCCGGGCGTGCTGTCGAACGACTTCTTCGTCAACCTGCTCGAAATGGGCACGGTGTGGGAGGTCGTCGACGAGAGCGGCGACGAGGAATTCGTCGGCAAGTGCCGCCTCAAGGGTGATGTGAAATGGCACGCGACGCGGACCGACCTCGTGTTCGGCTCGAACTCGCAGTTGCGCGCGGTCGCCGAAGTCTATGCCGAAAACGGCAACGAGCAGAAGTTTGCCGAGGACTTCGTGAAGGTCTGGACCAAGGTGATGGACGCCGACCGGTTCGACATCCGCTACGCCAAGTATCACGGCTGAGGGCAGACGGCCCCCAACGGGCTGTCCACCGAGGGCCCCCGGCGCATGCGTCGGGGGCTTTTTCATGCGCGATCGGCCCCGGAGCAACCGGATCGATCAGCGTGAACGGGTTTTACGATTGCGGGTTAAGGAACCCCGAAGCGTACGCCGCCGTAGTCAGTGCATCATTCTTTACTGAAAGGCACGATCATGGGCGACAAGGTTCCCCCCACCACCACCGATGCCGGCATATCCGTCCAGAGCGACGAGCATTCGCTGACCATCGGCCCCGACGGCCCGATCGTGCTCAACGATCACTACCTCATCGAGCAGATGGCGAATTTCAATCGCGAGCGGATCCCCGAACGCCAGCCCCACGCCAAGGGTTCGGGTGCGTTCGGCTATTTCGAGACGACCGCGGACGTATCGCGATACACCAAGGCCGGGCTGTTCCAGCCGGGCGTGAAGACCGATGTGGCGATGCGCTTCTCGACCGTGGCGGGTGAGCGCGGCAGCCCCGACACATGGCGCGACCCACGCGGCTTCTCGGTCAAGTTCTACACCGATGAGGGCAATTTCGACATGGTCGGCAACAACACGCCGATCTTCTTCATCCGCGATCCGCTCAAGTTCCAGCACTTCATCCGCAGCCAGAAACGGCGCGCAGACAACGCACTGCGCGACCACGACATGATGTGGGACTTCTGGACGCTGAGCCCGGAAAGCGCGCACCAGGTGACCTACCTGATGGGCGACCGCGGCGTGCCCAGAAGCTGGCGCGAGATGAACGGCTATTCGAGCCATACCTACATGCTTATCAACGAGGAAGGCGAGAAGTTCTGGGTCAAGTTCCACTTTCACACCGATCTGGGTGATGGAAACGCGCATCTCACGCAGGATGAGGCCGTCCAGAAGGCGGGTGAGGACAGCGACTACCACCGTCGCGACCTGTTCGATGCGATTCACAAGGGCGACTACCCTAGCTGGACGCTCAAATGGCAGATCATGCCCTATGAGGATGCCAAGACCTATCGCATCAACCCGTTCGACCTGACGAAGACCTGGCCGCATGCGGACTATCCGCTGATCGAGGTTGGCAAGCTGGTGCTGAACGAGAACCCGGTCGATTGGGACACACAGATCGAGCAGCTCGCTTTCGAACCCAACAACATGGTCCCCGGGATCGGCCTCAGCCCGGACAAGATGCTGCTCGCCCGTGGATTTTCCTATGCCGATGCACATCGGGCACGCCTAGGGGTCAATTACAAGCAGATCCCGGTCAATTCGGCGAAGAATGCCGAGGTCCATTCCTATTCACGTGCGGGCGACATGCGCGTGAAAAACGCGGTCGATCCGGTCTATGCGCCCAATTCCTACGGCGGCCCCGCTGCGCAGCCGCAGGTCGGTGGCGAAGCCACTTGGCATGCCGATGGCGACATGGTGCGACAGGCCTACACGCTGCGTGAAGACGATGACGACTGGAGCCAGGCGGGCGCGCTCGTTCGCGACGTCATGGACGATGCGCAACGCGACCGCTTCGTTTCGAATGTCGCGGGGCATTTGGCCGATGGCGTTAGTGAAAAGGTCCTCGTCCGCGCCTTCGAATATTGGAAGAACGTCGATCAGGCGATCGGCGAGCGGATCGAGGACGCGGTGCGCGAAAAGCTCGGCGGGAAATCGACCGCACCCGGCATGGCGAGTGCCAAATCGATTTCAGGCTAGGCAAACATGGCAATCGCGCCGGGTCCCACCATGTGGTGCCCGGCGCTGGCTTCCTAAGCGCCTCGCTTGAGCACGATGTAGAGTGCGCCGTCGCCGCCGTGCCGCTGGTGCGCGCGCCGAACGGCGGCGATTGCCGAATGGTGGCTCGATGCCGCCAGCCAGTCGAGCACCTTGGCGCGGATCGCACCGCGGCGGTTGCCCCGGTCGGCGGCTTCCACCGGGCGGGGCTTGCCGGTCACCAGCAGGATCGTCCGTGCGCCGATGGCGCGGGCCTGCGCCATGCCGCCCATCAGCCGGTCATAGGCCGCATCGAGATTGTGCCCGTGCAGGTCGAGCGTGATCTCGGGCTGCAGCTGGCCCGACTTGAGACGCCGGTCCCAGTGCGAATCGAGGCCGCGATCCTGTACCGGCACGGGCCGTGACGGCGGCGGAGCTGGCACGGGACGCGGCTGGCGCACGGCCGGCTTCGCGGTCATCGCCTTGGGCGGCGGTGGAGCCCGCTCTGGTGTCTCGGCCACGCGCGCAGGATGCTTAAGCGGGTGCAAGGGGCGAACGGTCGCGGCGAGCTTTTCCCACGCCGCGGCTTCTTCGTCGGATAATCCGCGCGGAAAGCTCACCGGCGCGATTCGAGACGGTCGAGCGTGCCGCGCGGCAACAGCACCAGCGCTTGGCCACTGGCGCTCATGCTACCCGCGATCTCGCGCGCATTGGCGCCGTTGCCCCAAAAGGTGTCGAAGCGATTGGTACCCTTGATCGCACCGCCGGTGTCCTGCGCGATCCACAACCCGTCCGCCTCGTCGCGTTCAAGGTCGAGGAAGACCGGCGCGCCATAGGGTACGAAGTTGGGATCGACCGCGACCGAGGCTTCGCGCCGCACCGGCACGCCGAGCGAACCCAGCGGTCCGTCGGTGGCGAGCTCGCGGAAGAAGATCCAGCTCTTGTTGAGCCGCATGATGTCCTGCCCCTGCGCAGGGTGGTCGCGGATATACTCCATGATCCCCTGCATCGAAGTGGCATATTCGGTGCCTGCGCCGATAAGTCCGCGTTCGCGCATCACCCGGCCGATGCCGACATATTCGCGTCCGTTCTGCCCGGCATAGCCGATGCGCATAAGCGAACCGTCGGGCAGTCGCAGAAGTCCCGACCCCTGGATCTGAAGGAAAAAGAACTCGACCGGATCGGCCGCCCAGGCGATTTCCAGCCCGCGGCCCGCAAGTGCACCGAGTTCGATTTGGGTCCGATCATAATAGGGGACGAACCGGCCCGTGCTGTCATAGCGCCCAAGGGGCGGGCGGCCGCTGCGCTCGCCCTCGGGCGTGTCATCGGGCCAGGCGCGGACCAACTCCGGCGGCGGGGCATATACGGGAACGTCGTAGCCCGGCGCGCGGGTACGGCTGCCACGGATCTCGGGTTCGTAATAGCCGGTGGCGAACGCCGCGCCGTCGCCCACCCGCGCGGTCTCGAAATAGCTGGCGAAGAAACGACGCGCGTCGGCCACCGGCCAAGCCGATGCCGCCTCGCAGGCCGGGCGCCAGTCTTCCGGGAAGGTCAGCCCGCTCTGGTCGTCGCGCTTGAGGATTGCAGGGCAGGATTCGAGGAAGGAAACGAGCGCGGTTCCGGCATCGTCATCGCCCAGTCCGAGCTGATCGACATCGACCCCGCGCGTGACGGGCGCGAAAGCGGCGCTCGATACCGTTCCCGGTGGAAGCGCAGCGGGAGTTTCCGGGCGCATGTCGGGGACCATGCGGACACAGGCCGCCAACGCGAGCGTGGCAGCGATCACCAGCAGGTAGCGCATTGTTCCCCCTCGAATTGCGCCGGGCGTCAGCCCTCGTCGGTCTCGTCGAGCACCCAGTTCGGATCGGCTGCGCCAACATTGCGCCGAAAGGTCCATACGTCGCGGCTCTCGATCGCATCGTCGAGCGAACCTGCGACGACAGTGCCGTCGGCATCGCGCGTGACCGCCGCGATATCGGCGATGAACAGCACGGCGATACGCGCTGTGCTTCCATCGAGTTCGGCCGAACGCACGGTTGCATCCTCGATGCGAATCAGGCGATTGTCGAGCGTTTCACCGGCTTCTTCGCGCGCATCGATGGCCTGCACGAAGCTTTCGTAGACGTCGTCGTCGGTCAGTTCGCGCAACGTGTCCCTGTCACCCTTCCAGAAGGCTTCGAGAATCATGCCGTAGGCGCCCTTCGCGCCTTCGAGAAAACCGAGCAGGTCGAAGCCGGGGTCGGCCGCCGCGATCGCCCGGACACCCGCCTCGTTCGCGGGGGCACGATTGTCCCCGGCACGCAGCACCACCGGCTGGCGAACCGGCTTGGGCGCCTGCTGTTGCTGTGGCTGGCTGGCTGTATCGCCGCGGTCGAAGCGGTGCGGCACGACCTCCTCCTCATGCTCGGACCGGCGGCCGAGCACCGAATAGAGCCGCAGCCCCAGAAAGGCGGCGATCATGGCGAGGATGACGATCTCGGTGATCACGTAAGTTACCTGCTTCCCACTTCATTCGCGAAGGCGAGCGCCTCCGGCAGTCCAACGTCTGTCCTGCCCTAGATAGGGAGGAATTACAAACCGACAATGGGCCTGCGATGAACGGGACGGGTGCACGGGTCACGCGGTGGGGTTGGCGGATTGCTACGCGCGACGGACAGTGCTAGGCGCGCGCACCGACGGCCCGACGCGGTTTGCCACGGCGTGCGCGGCCAGCATCATCGGATAACTGGAAAGCGAATTCACATGGCCGACCAAGGCGACGTTCTCACCGACCTGAACGCGGATCCCGCAGCCGGCGCCAATGGCGCGGACAACCAGCCCAGCGCGGGCGTGATCTCGCAGTACATCAAGGACCTTTCGGTCGAGAACCCCAATGCGCCGCAGTGCTTCCAGTGGAACGAGCAGCCGCAGCTCGATGTGCAGGTCAACATCGCTGCCGACAAGGTGGCCGACGAAGTGCACGAGGTGACGCTGAAGATCACCTGCACGGCCAAGACCAGCCAGGGCAATCTCTACCTCATCGACCTCGACTATTGCGGCCTGATGGGCATGCGCAACCTGCCCGACGAACAGGCGCATGCCTTCCTGTTCGCCGAAGCACCACGCATCCTGTTCCCCTTCGCGCGCCGCGTGGTCGCGGATGCCAGCCGCGATGCCGGCTTCCCGCCGCTAATGCTCGACCCGATGGATTTCGGTGCACTCTACCAGCAGCAGCTTGCCGCGCGGGCGCAGGAACAGCAGCAGGGCGCAGGCGCGCCTGCCGGCGAAGCCTGAGCCGCTGACGCGCACGGGAGGCTCTGAGCGATGAGCCTGCTCAAGAATGTCGGGACTATCGGCGGGCTGACCGCGGTCAGCCGCGTGTTCGGTTTCGTGCGCGACATCCTCGTTGCGCGCGTTCTCGGCGCAACGCCGATGGGCGATGCCTGGCAGCTGGCTTTCATGCTGCCCAACATTTTCCGTCGGCTGTTCGCCGAGGGCGCTTTCGCCAGCGCTTTCGTCCCGCTGTTCAATCGCCGCATGGTCGAAGGCCAGAGCGAGGCACAACGCTTCGCCGAAAGCGTGCTGTCGGTGCTGCTGCCCATCCTGATCGTCTTCGGCGGGCTGGCGATGGTGGCGATGCCGTGGGTGGTCGCCTATTTTGCGCCCGAGGGGCTCGAAAGCGATCCCGAGGCGCTGCCGATCGCAGTGATGATGGCGCGCATCACCTTCCCCTACCTCCTGTTCATGAGTCTCGCGACATTGGTTGCCGCCGTGCTCAATTCGCTGTCGCGCTTCGCGGCGGCGGCGGCGGCACCGATCCTGCTCAACCTGTGTCTGATCGTCGCCCTCATTTACGGTGCCTCGCTCGGCGAAGGCGTGATGGCGCGGCGCGAAAGCGCCTTCTGGCAGTCGGTCGCGCTGAGCCTGTCTGGCCTGCTGCAACTGGTGTGGCTGGCCTTCTGGATGCACCGCGCGGGCTTTCGTATCCGCATGGTGCTGCCGCGCATCTCGCCCGGGGTGAAGGAACTGGGCGTATTGATCGTGCCCGCCGTATTCGGCGCGGGCATTTACCAGATCAGCCGCTTCGTCGACCTGTTCTTCCTCTCCACGCTCGAGGTGGGCAGTTATACCTATCTCGCCATGGCGGACCGCTGGAACCAGCTTCCGCTGGGGATCATCGGGATCGCGCTGGGCACGGCCATCCTGCCCGCGCTGTCGCGCTATCTCTCGCGCGCGGAGAACGAAGAGGCGCAGCGCCTGCAGTCGAACGCGATCGAGCTGGCGATGCTGCTGACCGTCCCCGCCGCAGCGGCTCTCTTCGTATCGGGCAGCGCCTTCACGCGCGTGTTTTTTGCCGGGGGTGCCTTCAGCCTCGAGGACGCGATAATCACGGGAACGGTGGTGAGCGGGCTGGTGATCGGGCTGCCAGCCTATGTGCTCATCAAGGTGCTGACCCCCAATTTCTTCGCACGCAAGGATACGCGCACCCCGGTCTATACCGCAGCCTTTTCGCTGGTGGTCACCGTGGGACTGAACATCGCGCTGGTTCCGCGACTGGGCGTGCTCGCACTGGCTGTCGCAGGATCGATCGGCGCATGGTGCAATGTGGCGCTGCTCTACGTCATCCTCGCCAAACGCGGTTTCTTCCGTCTGCCCGCGCGGATCGCGGGACGCATTGCAAGGATTTTCGTCGCCGCGCTGGTGATGGGCGTGGTGCTGTGGTTCCTGATGCAACCGCTCGACCCGTGGTTCGGTGGCACCACGCTGCAACGCACTGGCGGGATCGCGGCGGTGACATTGACGGGCGCGGCGGTCTACGGCATCGCTGCCATCCTTCTCGGCGTGCTCGACCGGGCCACCATCGCCCGGTTGATGCGCCGCCAGACCTAGACCCGATCGAGAGAATAGCATGCGCGTCGTTTCCGGCATCCAGCCCACCGGCAAACCCCATTTGGGCAATTACCTGGGTGCCATCGTCAATTACGTGAAGCTGCAGGAAGAGGCGCAGGCCGCTGGCGGCGAATGCCTGATTTTTCTTGCCGACCTGCACGCCATCTCGATGCCGCACAAACCCGCTGTGCTGCACGCAGCGACGCTGGAAATGGTCGCCACGCTGGTGGCCTGCGGGGTCGATCCGGCCAAGGCGATCCTGTTCAACCAGGCGCAGGTGCCCGCTCATGCCGAGATGCAATGGCTGCTCAACGGCACGGCCCGGATGGGCTGGCTCAACCGCATGACCCAGTGGAAGGACAAGGCAGGCAAGAATCGCGAAGGCGCGAGCGCCGCACTGTTCACCTATCCGGTGCTGCAGGCCGCCGACGTGTTGCTGTACCAGGCCACGCAGGTCCCCGTGGGCGAGGACCAGAAGCAGCATCTTGAACTGGCGCGCGACATCGCCCAGAAGTTCAACAACGACTTCGCCACCGAAGATGCGCCGGTCTTCACGCTGCCCGATCCCTATATTCCCGAAGACGCGGCACGGATCATGTCGCTGCGCGACGGCACGAAGAAGATGAGCAAGTCGGACCCGTCGGACATGAGCCGCATCAACCTGACCGACACCACCGAGGAGATGGCGCAGAAGGTCAAAAAGGCGAAGACCGACCCCGAACCGCTGCCGAGCGAACTGGCCGGGCTCGAGGGGCGCGCTGAGGCGCTCAATCTGGTGACCATTTTTGCTGCGCTCGCAGGCTCCAATCCGCAAGCGGTTCTGGCTGAATACGGCGGGCAGGGTTTCGGACAGTTCAAGCCCGCGCTGGCCGAACTGCTGGTCAGCGTGCTCGAACCGATCCGAGACCGTTTCGTCGCATTGAAAGACGATCGCGAATCGCTCGATGCGATCCTTGCGCGTGGCGCCTCGCAAGCGCGCGAACTGGCTGGCCCGACGCTCGACCGAGCCTATACAGCGCTCGGCCTAGTGCGCTAAGTCGCGGAAATTGCATCATATGTGAACCCGGCCATTCAATCCGCGTTCATCGCATTTCGTCTACGCCCATGCACATTCAATGGCAGTGTGCCCCCGGCAAGCGGTAGGCTGCGTGTACAGGCGGTTCATGATAGGATCGCATCGATACGAAAGGGATTGAGCATGACCGACCTGACGAAGGGTTGGGGGCGCAAAATCAGGCTCGCCTCCGTTCCCGTCCTCCTGCTGGGCCTCGCCGCCTGCGCCACCCCGTTCCGCGCGGATGTCTCGCGCTTCCAGTCGCAACTGCCCGCGCCGCAGGGCGAAAGCTATTTCGTGGTCGCCGACGATCCTGCGCTCGCCGGTGGGCTGGAGTTCGCGCAATATGCCGATCTGGTCGAAGCCCAGATGGCCAGCCTCGGCTATGCGCAGGCCGCTTCGGCGGAAGACGCCTCCTTGCTCGTGCGTTTCGACTATGACGTCGACAAGGGCCGTGAGCGCGTACGTTCGACCGGGTTCAGCGACCCCTTCTATTCGCCGTGGTACCGCTATCGTGCGCGCACCGGCTTCTATCGCCCGCGCTATTACAGCAGCCGCTGGGGCTATGGCTATTACGATCCGTGGTTCGGTGGCCCCGAAGTGCGCAGCTACACGGTTTACACCAGCGGTATCGACATGAAGATCGACCGCGCGGCGACCGGCGAGCGCCTGTTCGAAGGCAAAGCCGAAGCGATTTCGACTTCGAACCGGCTGCAGTACCTCGTGCCCAATCTGGTCGAGGCGATGTTCACCGATTTCCCCGGCAATTCGGGCGAGACGCTGCGCATCTCGATCGCGCCGGAAAAGACGACGGTACGCAGGGTCGACTGACCCGCAAGCTGTCGCGGCAAACGAGTGGAGAGGCGGTCCGCAAGCGGGCCGCCTTTTTCGTTAGGGATCAGCCGAGCTTGGCGTGGCCGCCGGTCGAACCGAAGCCGCCCGCGCCACGCGCGGTGTCATCGAGCTTGTCGACTTCGTCCCACGTCGCCTGCGTGACCGGCGCGAGCACCAATTGCGCCACGCGATCGCCGCGCGCGATGGCGAAGTCCTCTGCCCCGTGGTTGATCAGGATGACCTTGAGCTCGCCGCGATAGTCGCTGTCGATCGTGCCCGGTGTATTGGGCACGGTAATGCCATGCTTGAGAGCGAGACCCGAGCGGGGGCGGACCTGGATCTCGTAGCCTGCGGGGATCGCGACGGACAGGCCGGTCGCGACCGCGTGTCGCTGTCCGGGGGCGATGGTCACATCCTCTGCGGCGAGCACATCCATCCCCGCGGCGCCGTCGGTTGCATAGGCGGGCAGCGCCAACCCTTCCCCATGCGGCAGCCGCTTGAGCTGCACCGCAATGCGATCAGTCATCGCTTTCCTCCACCGGGGCCAGCGCTTCGGCGGCGCGCAACACCAGTTCGCGCGCGACATCTTCCTTCGCCATCTCGGGCAGGCTTTCGACTCCACCTGCGGTGACAATATGCACTTGGTTGAGATCGCCGCCCATCACGCTTTCACCGACATCGCCTGCCACATTGTTGGCGACGATCCAGTCGGCGCCCTTGCGCTTGCGCTTCGACTTGGCGTTCTCGACTACATTTTCCGTTTCGGCGGCGAAGCCGATCAACAGCGTCGGGCGTTTGCGGCCCGCCGCCGTGCTGGCGAGGATGTCGGGGTTCTCGGCAAGAATCAGCGCCGGCGGGGCGCTCCCGCGCTTCTTCATCTTCTCGCCCGCAACGTGGCGGCTCTTCCAGTCGGCGACGGCGGCAACCATGAAGGCGATATCGACCGGCAAAGCGCGACGCACTTCCTCTGCCATGTCCTCGGCGGTCTCGACATCGATGCGGTCCACGCCCACCGGCGTCGGCAGGTGCACGGGACCTGCGATCAGTGTCACCCGCGCGCCCACGGCGGCGGCCATGGCGGCGATGGCGAAGCCCTGCTTCCCGCTCGACCGGTTGGCGATGTAGCGCACCGGGTCGATCGGTTCACGTGTCGGTCCCGCGGTAATCAGCACGTGCTTGCCGTAAAGCGGGCGATGTTCGGGATCGGGATCGAACGCCCCTTGTCCGGCGAGCGGAGAATTCTCGAAGGTGACGCTCTGCGTCTGGACCGACTGAAGCCCCGCGCCGTGGTCATAGGCCAGGGCACTGGGATCGGTCGGCGGCGCAGCCGCCGCCTTGCCTTTGGTCGCCAGAATGGGCCCGGCTGCCGGGTCCGGCGCGGGCAGATCGAGCGGTTCTTCGGCCGCGGCCTCCTCTTCCGCCTCGGGCAGAGCTTCGAGCTCCGCCTCGATCTCGTCATGCGTGCGCGTCTCGGTGGTGCGCGGGATGATCATCGACAGCAACCCGCCGAGCCCGCCGTTGGAAGGCGCCTCGTCCTCCGCTTCTTCGCCCATTTCGGGCTCTTCCGCCCAGTCTTCGGACAAGGGCCCTTCATCCGACGACATGTCCCCGGCCAGCGGCGCAGCCAGTTGCGCCGGTGCCGGCGCAGCCAGTTCGGGCAAGTCGAGATCGAGGTCGAGTTCCTGCGCTATCCGCGCCAGAATAGACGGCGGCTCGGGCATCCGCCCCGCGCCGAATTCGCCGCACGCCATCGGCCCCTCGTCGGGATCCATCACCGCAACGCCTGCCTGGCGCAGCCAATCGGCATTGCGCTGGGTCGCCGAATGCTCCCACATCCGAACATTCATTGCGGGCACGGTCAGCACCGGCTTGTCGGTCGCAAGGATCAGCGTGGTCGCCAGATCGTCGGCGATGCCCGCGGCCATCTTCGCCAGCAGGTCGGCAGTAGCAGGGCACACCACGACGAGGTCCGCTTCGCGGCTGAGCTGGATATGCCCCATCTCGACCTCGTCCTTGAGATCGAACAGCGAGGTATAGACCTTGTTCTCGCTCAGAGCGGCAAGCGCCATCGGGGTAACGAACTGCTGGCCGCCATCGGTCAGCACACAGGTTACCTCCCCACCCGCCTTGCGGATCAGGCGCACGAGCTCGCACGATTTGTAGGCGGCGATGCCCCCGCCGATAACGAGCAGGATCTTCGGGCCGCTCACGCTGCGCTTTCGCCCCGCGATTTCGGCCCCGCGCGCCCCGGCGCGGATCGGCAAGTGCATACCCATTGTCTCATCGCTGCGTTTGCTAGCGCCCCCAGTCCCGTATTGCCAGCGCGTAGCACTGGCAGTTTGTGCCTATCCGCCTAACCTGACATGGTGAAGGAAAGGGTAACGGGGAGGCTTTCATGCATGTGATTCTGAGCGCGATACTGCTCGCACTGGCGATACTGGACCTGGTCCTTGGCACCAGCTTCCTCGTCGATCCGGCCAGCGCGGCCGCCGATTTCGGCCTCTCGATCGAGACCACGCATGGCGAATCGACTCTGCGCGGCGACATGACCGCATTCTTCTACGTGACCGCATTCTCGCTTGCATTCGGCGCGTGGAAACGTCGCGCCGAACTGTTGCTGCCCGCATTGGGCCTGTTCGGGATCGCGCTGACCGGCCGCTTCATCAATTTGGTGTCGCAGGGTCCCTACGACGGCTGGCTGGTTCCGATGGGGGTGGAGGCATTCCACTGCCTCGTCATCCTCATCGCGATGCGCAGCTGGGGTCCACGCGCGAAGGCCGTCTGAGCGCGCACAGCAGGTCGCGCAGCGCCTGCGGGACAAACACCAGCCCAATGCCGAAGGCGGGCACGAACAGGCCCATCCAGTAGAAGTTTTCCTGCCGCGCGAACAACGCCACAGCGGTGAAAAAGCCGGTGAACCACAAGGCCGCAAACAGGCCGCGAGGCTTGCCTGCGCCCAGCCACCCCAGCAGCGCGAGTACGGCGAGCGGTCCCGCAATCAGCGTCGGCAACAGGTGCAGCAGCGTGGTGACGTGAATTCCATAAAGCGGCAGTGCAGGGCCCAAAAACCCGCTCCAACCGGGTGAAACGAAATCACCTGGCAACCGCACGGCCGCGACGGCCCAAGCGTGCCCGGCCAGAGCCAGTGCCACCACAAGCAGCGCTGCACCGATCGCGAGCGCCTTGTGCTGCTCTCGCGCCGCCAGCGCGATTGCCCCCCAGGCAAGCAGGAACGGCAGCGCCAGTTCACGCAGCAGGATTGCCAAAACCGCCAGCAGGAGCGCGAGCGGCCAAGCCCGACCTGCCGACAGCGCGAGCGCAAGCGAGAGCATCAGTCCGGCGAGGATGTCGTGGCTGAACGCGACATCGGGAATGAAGGCAACCATGCCAAACACTCCCGCCAACGCACCGCCGGCCAGCGCGCGTCCCATTCCGTCAGCGCGCAAGGCGTTGAACCACGCCAGCATATTGGCACCCCAAAGCAGGGCAGCGATGGTACGCCAGCCCTCGGCGCCCCACCATGCGCTGGTCCATGCCAACACCGGGGTCCGCACCGTCACGAAGGGACTCGTCGGCATGGCGAATTCGCGATGTTCTGCCGCGGCTGCGGCATGATAGGATTCCCCTGCAGCGACGCGCGCGTTGATGGCGCGATACAGCTCCATGTCGGGGCGCTCGCCACGCGCGGTACGTTCGGCGATGTCGCTGCGTTGCGCCTGATCGCGCGTGTCGAGCGCGAGAACATTCCAGGCGCTGCCCAGCAATGTGAGTGCAAGCAGCGCCAGCGCTGCCCAGCGCGGCAGGTGGGCAAGCGGGTGAGTGGGTAGCTTCATGTCGGCCCTCGTGCCGCGCGAAGCAACGATATGCAGGCCCGCGGGGCAAATGCGAGACCGATGAAGAAGGCTGGCGCGATGACTGCGCCCCAATAGTAATTGTTCGCGCGCCCCACGAGCATGAAAGCCAGTGCATATCCGCCATACAGCAGAAAACCGGTGGTACCGGCGGGCGATCTCCAGCCACTCCATCCTAACAGGGTCAGCACCACCAGCGGGCCGGCCAGTTCATGCGGCAGCAGCCGCAGGTTCGAACTGAGGACCACGTTCGCGAGCCAGCCCGACAGCCCACGCAGCGCGAGCCACCCCGGCCCCTGTGGGTCGCTTGGCAAGACCTGAGGGTGAATCTGCGCGACATGCCAGGCCAGACCGGCGGCGAAGGCCAGCACGAGGGCCGCCCATGCAGCCGCCTCCTTCCAGTCGCGACGCCAGGCGGCCATCGTGCACAGCAGCAGTACGAAGGGCAGCGCGTGTTCGCGGATCGCCAGTGCCAGTGCAGCAACCGCCAGCGAAGCGCCCCAGCGTCCCGGACGATGCAAGCCGAAGGACAGAGCGAGCAACATTCCCGCCCACAATTCGTGCAGTACGAAGAAATCGCGGTTGAGCCCCAGCGCCGCACCACCTGCGAGCAATGCCATTGCCAGCAGCCGGTGCTCCTGCCCGCCCGGCTCTTCCCCAAGCCTGCGCCACCACGCAAGCAGCACGGCGAGCGCGAGCACAAGCGCTGCCAGCGCCATTCCCGTGCCCCCCAAGGCGGCATGAAGATAGGCCAATGAGGGCAAGCGGATCGCGACGGCAGGTCGCACAGGGTAATCGCGCGCGCGCTGTTCCGCGACGATGAAAGCGTAGTAGCTCTCGCCTTTCGCGACGCGTTCGATCACGCGATCATAGAGGCGCAGATCATCGTCACGCTGGGTTGCGGACACGGCGGCGGAACGTGCCGCTGAAGGGGGCTCGCTTCCGTTCGGTGCTGCGACTTTCTGTACTGTGAGCGACGCAAGCGCGGCCAGCACCAGAAGGGTAGCCAGCACTGCCAGCAGGAACCGTGCAGGCCACGCCTCCCAATGCGCGAAACGATCCCAGCCCGGACTGTTGGCGGTCGGTTCGGCTAGCCGATCAGCCCCTGCAACATTGCTGCCCATGCGGCGAGCCCCCCTGCCCCTGCGGCGACGACATAGCCCAGCACGCCGCGACTGCGCGCCTTGCGCCGCCGCCTTTCCCACATCAATTCGACCTTGGGCAAGGGCGGCGGTTCGGGCGCGCCGCCCTTGGCGGGAAAGCGGTCCTCTATCCGGCGGACGAGTTCGGGAATGCGCAGCAGCGTCTCGGTGTCCTCGCGGATGCGGTCGGCGATTGCCGCCTCGGGGCCGAGTTCATCGCGGATCCAGCTGCGCACGTACGGGGCCGAGGTATCCCACATGTTTATGCTCGGATTGAGCTGCGTGGCGATGCCTTCGACCATGACCATCGTCTTCTGCAGCAGCAGCAGGTGCGGTTGCGTCTGCATGTCGAAATCGCGGGTGATCGCGAACAGCCCGTCGAGCATCTGTCCGACACTGAGTTCGCTCACCGGCTTGCCGCGCATCGGCTCGCCGACGGCCCTCAGCGCGGTCGCGAACTCATCGACATTGTGGTAGCTCGGCACATATTGCGCCTCGAAATGGATTTCCGCGACGCGCCGGTAATTGCCCGTGGTCAGGCCGTAGAGAATTTCCGCCAGCCACATGCGCGCGCGGCGGTCGATCCGGCCCATGATCCCGAAGTCGATCGCGGCGATCGTGCCGTCCGCTTTCACGAACAGATTGCCCTGGTGCATATCGGCATGGAAAAAGCCCGAAGCGATCGCCTGCTTGAGGAAAGCCAGCACCAGCCGGTTGGCGAGCTCGGCTGTATCGTGCCCGGCCGCGCGGATCGCTTCTGTGTTGCTGATCTTGATCCCGTCGATCCAGTCGACGGTCATCACCCGGCCATTGGTGCGGTCCCAGTCGATCCCGGGTACTTCGTAGCCCTCGGTGCCGACCATGTGCTCGGCCAGCTCCGACGCGCTCGCCGCCTCGCGGCGCAGGTCGAGCTCGCGATTGGTCCAGCGCTTGAAATTGGCAATCACCAGCCGCGGGCGCAGGCGCATGGCTTCGCCGCCCATCGCCTCGACATGCGCTGCAGCCCACTCGTAGGTCTCGATATCGCGCGCGAACTGTTCGCGCACACCGGGGCGCAGCACCTTGACCGCGACCTGCCGGCCATCGGTCGTGACGGCGCGGTGAACCTGCGCGATCGAGGCCGCGCCGACGGGCACCGGGTCGAATTCGCTATAGAGGTTCTCCAGCGGCTGCTCGAAGCTCGCCTCGATGCTGGCGCGGATCTTGTCGAAGCTTACCGGGGGCAGGTCGTCCTGCAAGGTCAGCAAATTGCGGACCGCATCCTCGCCGACGAGGTCGGGCCGCGTGGCCAGCGTCTGACCCAGCTTGATCGCGGCGGGACCGATGTCGCGAAAGGCGCCCGCGTAGTCGGGCTCCTTCGGTTGTACCGTGCCGAAGCGGGCAATCCGGGCAAGCCGTTTGACCGGCGCGGGCGTATTGGGGTCGCGCTCGATCCCGCGCAGCGCGCCGTGTCTCGCCAGTGTGCGGCCCCATTTGAGAAGCCGCCAGATATGCGTCGCCGGACGAGCCAAGTTGCTAGACCTTCCACCCAGAATGGATGTTGACCGCACCGCCGAGGATCGACTCCACCCTCGTGTTCTCGAAACCGGCAGCGCGGATCATCGCCTCGAATTCGGGCGGTTTGGGAAAGCGGCGGATCGATTCGGCGAGGTAGCGATAGCTGTCCTCGTCATTGGCGATCACCTTGCCGATCTGTGGCATGATCCTGTGCGAATAGAGGTCGTAGACCTCCTTGAAACCCGGCCATTCGGTTGAGCTGAATTCCATGCAATAGAACCGTCCGCCGAATTTGAGCACGCGGTGCGCCTCGCGCAGCGCCTTGTCTATGTAGGTGACATTCCGGATGCCGAAGACGATGGTGTAAGCGTCGAAAATGCGGCTCGAGAAGTCGAGCTCTTCGGCATTCTGACGGCTCCACACCAGTCCGTCGATCCCGCGTTCCATCGCGCGCTCGATGCCGACATCGAGCATGTCCTGGTTGATGTCGCTCACGGTCACGCTGGCGCCACGGTCCGCCATGCGGAAAGCGATGTCGCCGGTGCCGCCAGCCATGTCGAGGATTGCCTCGCCCGGCTGTGGGCGGATGCGCTTGACGAAGCGGTCCTTCCACAGGCGGTGCATGCCGCCCGACATCGCATCGTTCATGATATCGTATTTGGAGGCGACGTTCGAGAAGACTTCGCCGACCCGGCCGGTTTTCTCGGTCGCGTCGATGTCTTCATAGCCGAAGGAAACGGTTTCGCTCATGGGAATGGGCGTTAGGGAATGTTTTCAGCGCAGTCCATGAGTCCTTGTGGCGTAGGTCAAGCGCATCCGCATTTCACTTGCCAAGCCATCATACGCCCCTCCCATCCCCCTTAAATACAGCGTGCCGTGAGAGGTCACGAAGGGGCCCGCGACAGCCCGGACGCAGCGACAGAAGACAGCGAATAGACGCCACCGCGACTCCCTGTTACCCGCCCCGTCATCATGCCCGAGCTTCCCGAAGTCGAAACCACCGTTCGCGGCCTAGCCCGGTTCCTTGAGGGCGAGCGGATCGTCAGCGTACGGGTCAACCGACCCGACATGCGCCGGCCATTCCCGCCCGATCTGGTGCAAGCAATGACCGGCGCGACGGTTTCGAGCCTGTCGCGCCGCGCAAAATACGGACTGATCCATACCGACCACGACCACGCGCTGGTGTTCCATCTGGGCATGAGCGGGCGCTGGCGGATCGATCCCGAGGATGCCGACAAGCATGATCATCTGGTACTCGCGACCCGGGAACACGTCTTCGCGTTGAACGACCCGCGGCGCTTTGGTTCTGTCGACCTGCTGCTGGCACCCGAACTCGATGCGTGGCCGCCTTTCGCCGCGCTCGGTCCCGAGCCGCTGGGCGATGCGCTGACGGCAGAGCATTTGCGCGAGGCCACGCGGGGACGGAAGCAGGCGATCAAGCTGTTGCTGCTCGACCAGCGGATCGTCGCCGGGCTCGGCAACATCTATGTCTGCGAGGCGCTGTGGCAGGCGGGGATCAACCCGCGAAAGGCGGGTGGCAAGGTAACGATGCCCCAATTGCGCCGCCTCGTCCCCGCGATCAAGGATGTGCTCACCCGTTCAATCCGCGATGGCGGTTCGACGCTGCGCGACTTTGCACAACCCGATGGCAATCTCGGCTATTTCGCCACCCGATTCCACGTCTACGGCCGCGAAGGCGAGGCCTGCCATCACAAGGATGGCGGCACCATCCGGCGGATCGTGCAGGGCGGGCGGAGCACATGGTTCTGCCCGGTGTGCCAGAAGTGAAAGGTCAGGCGTCGACCAGCGCGTAATGCGGCGGCGGGGGCAGGCCTTCCATTTTTTCGCTCAGCAACGGACGGAAGCTCGGGCGGCTCTTCATCACCGAGTACCAGTGCCGCGTCTGGTCGTGGCCCTTCCAGTCGATCCCGCCGAGGTAGTCGGCCACCGATAGCTGCGCTGCGCAGGCGAGATCGGCGAGGCTCAGCGTCGGACCGGCGATCCACTGGCGCGTGTCTATCAGCCAATCGATGTAATCGAGATGCGCATGCGCGTTCTTCATCGCTTCGCGCAGCATGCGCGAATCGGGTGGCTGGCGAAGCACGAGCCGCTTCTTCATCCGTTCATGCAGCAACGGACCGGTCACGTCGGCATAGAGATTTTCGTCGAACAGCGCGACCAGCCGGCGTATCTCCGCGCGTTGCAGCGCGGCGCCGTTGATCATCGGATTGCGATCGACCGTTTCCTCGAGGAATTCGCAGATCGCCTGGCTGTCGGAAAGGCTGGTATTGCGCGCCCGATCATGGAGCACGGGGGTGCGGCCTGCGGGGTTGAGATGCCAGAATTCATCGCGCCCCTCCCACGGATGCTCACGCACCAGTTCATAGGCGATGTTCTTCTCGCCCATCAGCAGGCGCAGCTTGCGGCTGAAGGGGCATAGGGGGAATTGGTAGAGCTGCCACATGGATTCCCTCGCCTTGCCACAGACGGTAGCCATGCGTCCACTGCAGCGCGTCAGTCCGCGCAGCAATTAGCGGTGGATCAGTCGGCTTGCGGAGCGATGGCCCGCATCCGGGTGGCCATGTCGCGCAACAGCGGGGTCATTGCGGCCAGACCTTCTGCCATGCTGCCCGCGGCTTGCATGGCACGCGGAACGTTGCGGGCAACCTCTTCCCCCGCGCGGTCCGATTGCGGAACCATGCGGCGCAGCGTCAGGTCGGGATCGATGTCGCGCACCTCTTCGTCCGCCATCTCGGCAGCCGCCTGCGCCAGCGGCGCAACCGGCATGTCGAGCAGCACCTCGGTCATTGCTTGCAGCATCAGTGCCATGTCGCGCTGGTAGGCGGGATCGCGCATCTGCTCGCCCAGATCGCTCAAGCCTTCCCTATCGGTGGCTTGAGCAGACACCGCGGTCGGAAGGGCAAGCGAAAGGAAGAAGGCGGGCAGGACAGAGCGAAGCATGACGGAACCCCGGCAATTTGCGGAGGCGCGATGATGCCCGTTAGCGTCTGAACGCAAGCTTACAGCCCCGACGCGTCGAGCATCAGCAGGCAGGCGGGCATCACGTCATCCACCCGGCCGGGGGTCTCGCCCAGCGCTGCATGCTCGCGCATGACGAGCGCCATGACCGTTTCGCGGTCCGCGCCGGTTTCGTCCATCAGACGCGCAGTGGTGCGGACGAAGAATTCCTGCCCCCGCTGCGCCATCACCGGATAGTCGCTGGCGGATCCGTTACCGGCACGCTGCGCCTGATGGACCAGCCCGAATGCGACCGAACAGCGCAGCGCGCTGGCCTGTTCGAGAGTGAGGTCGGGTAGTGGCGAAGCCGCAGGGGCGGGAGCCGCTGCCTGTGCAAGGGCCAGTACGAGCGGAGTGAAAAGCATGGTCATGGGTCGCTTCTACGCCCGCCCCGATGAACCGCAAGCGACCAGACCGCTTTCGCCGCTTGCCAGCCCGACACGCGCCCTTAAGGTAGCGAATCGAAACTCAAAGGAGAGAGATCGCCCATGTTCAATCACATCATGATCGGCACCAACGACATCGAGAAATCCAAGGCATTCTACGAAAAAGTGCTCAAGGTAATCGGCGTCCAGGGGGCGGTCGACAACACGCTCGACAGCGGGATCAAGCGCGCCTTCTTCATCCATGACGGCAATGTTCTGGCGCTGTCGCAACCGATCGACGGTGAAGCCGCGACCTGCGCCAACGGGATGACGATCGGCTTCAAGTGCGATTCGCCCGAACAGGTCAAGGAATTGCACGACGCCGCGATCGCGGCGGGTGGGACCAGCATCGAAGACCCGCCGGGCCTGCGCGAAAGCGCCATGGGGTCGATGCACCTGTGCTATTTCCGCGATCTCGATGGCCACAAGATCTGCGGCCTGCATCGGGTGAGCTGAATTCGGTAGGGGGGGGCGACAGGCCTCGCCATCCCCTGCCCACCCGAAGCGCTTCAGCGCGACAGCTCGAACACCGCGAATTCGGCGCGCGCATTGGCGCCGAGCCGCGCAATCGGCCGCTCTTTGGCGAAATACCAGTCGCGCTCGATCCGGGCGGCTTTCTCGCGCGCAAGATCGCGGAAATCGGCGATGGTTACGTGGTGGATGTTCTGCGTCGCGTACCAGCTTACCGGGATGCTGCGCGTAACCGGCATGCGCCCCCCGAACATCAGCGCCGCGCGCGTACGCCAGTGCGCGAAATTGGGGAAGCTGACGAATGCGCGCGAACCCACCCGCAGCAATTCGTCGAGCATGCGATCGGGGCGCACCGCGGTTTGCAGCGTCTGGCTGAGCACCGCATAGTCGAACCCCTTGTCGGGATATTCCGCAAGATCGCGATCGGCATCGCCCTGCACCACTGAAAGACCCTGCGCGACGCACCGTTCGACACTGGCGCCATCGATCTCAACCCCGCGTACGTCGCATTGCTTGTCGCGCAGCGCGCGCATCAGCGCGCCGTCACCGCAACCGATGTCGAGCACGCGGCTACCTGGCGTCACCTGTTCGGCAATGACCGCGAGATCGGGCCGCAATTGGGAGGGGGCTGCGTTCATTTGAGGAACCCCTCGACCACCCGGTCGAGTGCGGGCACATCGAGCAGGAAGCTGTCGTGCCCGTGCGGCGCCGAAAGTTCGACGAAGCTTACCGGCGCACCCGCGGCATTGAGCGCATGGACCACGTGGCGGCTCTCTGCGGTGGGATACAGCCAGTCGCTGTCGAAACTGACGAGGCAGAAGCGGGCGGCGCTGTTGGCGAAAGCATCGGCCAGCCGTCCGCCATGTTCTTCCGCAAGATCGAAATAATCCATCGCGCGCGTGATATAGAGATAGCTGTTCGCATCGAAGCGCTGGGTGAACCCGCTGCCTTGATAGCGCAGATAGCTCTCGACCTGAAAATCGGCCTCGAAACCGAAGGTCTTGGCCTCGCGATCTTGCAGGTTGCGCCCGAATTTCGCGGTCAGCGCTTCTTCCGAAAGATAGGTGATATGCGCCGCCATGCGCGCGACGGCGAGGCCATTGTCAGGCGTCTCGCCCGCATAATAATCCCCCCCCTGCCAGCGCGGGTCGGCCATGATTGCCTGCCGTCCCAGCTCGTGAAAACCGATATTCTGCGCCGAATGGCGGCTGGTCGAAGCCACCACGAGCACGCGTTCAGCGCGTTCGGGCCAGTTCGCCGCCAGGCTCAGCGCCTGCATCCCGCCCATCGATCCCCCGACCACCGCGTGCAGCCGTTCGACGCCGAGCGCATCGAGCAGTCCCACATGCGCGCGCACCATGTCGCGAATGGTGATGACCGGGAAACGCATGGCATAAGGTTGCCCGTCGTCGGCGAGGCTGGCGGGCCCGGTCGACCCCATGCAGCTGCCGATCACATTGGCGCAGATTACGTGGAAACGGTCGGTGTCGATCGGCTTGCCCGGGCCCACCATACGTTCCCACCAGCCGGGCTTGCCGGTCAGTGGATGCGCGCTGGCGACATATTGGTCGCCGGTCAGCGCATGGCACAGCAGGATCGCGTTCGATCCGTCCTCGGCCAGCGTCCCGTAGGTCTCATAGGCGATCTCGACACGCGGCAATACGCCCCCGCCATCGAGCGGCAGCGCAGCGGGCAGGACCAGCGATCGCGAGCTTGTATTCAAATCGGACCTTGCAGCGAAACAATCAAACCCTGTCTCTATCCGCTCGCCTGCCGCTTGTCGAAGGGCGGGTTTTCTTTCATGCGACGAAGCTGAAATGGCTCACAACGACCCCCGCCCCGCCGCCCCGACCATGAAACCCTGGATTGCAGGCATCCATGCCTATGTTCCGGGCAAGTCCACCGGTGCCGACGGCCGTAAGCTGGTAAAGCTGTCGGCGAACGAAAACCCGCTGGGATGCAGCGCACAGGCGCTCGCGGCGCTGGCGTGCGATCATACCCCGGCCGCCTATCCCGATCCCGACGCCACGGCGTTGCGCGCCGCGCTGGGGCGCGAACACCGGATCGATCCCGCGCGGATTGTCTGCGGAACCGGTTCGGACGAACTGCTGAACCTTGCTGCGCAGGGCTTCGCCGGGCCTGGCGATGAAGTGCTGTTCAGCCGCTACAGCTTCGCAGTGTACGATATTGCGGCGCGGCGCTGCGGCGCGACTCCAGTCGAGGCGCCCGATGCGGATTTCGGTGCCGACGTCGACGCGCTGCTGGCTGCCGTGACCGAGCGCACGCGAGTGGTGTTCCTCGCCAATCCGAACAATCCCACCGGGACCTATCTCCCGGGCACCGAGATCGCGCGGCTGCATACTGGCCTGCCCAGCGATGTGCTGCTGGTGCTCGACCATGCCTATGCCGAATATCTCGAGCCCGAAGAGGTCGATGGGGGCTTCGAACTCGCCGCGCGCGCCGAGAACGTGCTGGTGACGCGGACATTCTCGAAGATTTTCGGGCTTGCGGGCGAGCGGATCGGCTGGGCGACGGGTGCGCCGAGGCTGATTGACGTTCTCAACCGCATTCGCGGGCCGTTCAACGTGACCGCCAGCGGGCAGCGGGCGGCGCAGGCCGCGCTGGGCGACCATGCCTTCCTGACACGCTCGCGCGAAGCCAATCGGAGCGAACGCACGCGTTTCATCCAGGCGATCGAGGCGCTGGGCAATCACGGACTGCGCGCAGTCCCCAGCAAGGCCAACTTCGTGCTCGTCCTGTTCGAAGGTGCGGTACAGGCCGAGACGGCCCTGCAGGCGATCGGCGAGGCAGGCTATGCGGTGCGCCACCTGCCCGGGCAGGGCCTGCCGCAGGCGCTGCGCATCACCATCGGCACGCCGCAGCAGATGGACGATATCGCCGCGGTCCTGCGGCGCCTGTGCGGGGAAGCGTCGTGAAGATTTCACGCGTCGCCATCATCGGTCTCGGGCTGATCGGCGGTTCGGTCGGGCTTTCGGTGCGCGAAATGCTGCCCGATGTCGCGACCACTGGCTGGGATGCCGATGCCGATGTGCGCGCCCGGGCCGCCGAGCGCGGCCTTGCGGGGATGGTCTGCGACACAGTGGCCGAAGCGGTGCGCGAGGCGGATTTGGTGATCCTGTGCGTACCGGTCGGCGCGATGGGCTATGCCGCCGAGGCGATTGCCCCGTATATTCGCCCCGGCACCATCGTCAGCGACGTCGGCTCGTCGAAGCGCAGCGTGGGCGAGGCATTGGCAGCCGCCTTACCCGAGGGGGTGGTGATCCCCGCGCATCCCGTGGCAGGGACCGAGAACAGCGGCCCCGAGGCGGGCTTCGCCACGCTCTTCCGCCACCGCTGGTGTATCGTCACGCCAAGGGACGACACGCCGCCCGACGCACTCGCTGCGCTCTCCGGTTTCTGGGAAGGGCTTGGCGCGACGGTCGAGATCATGGACCCGCGCCATCACGATCTCGTGCTGGCGGTGACCAGCCACATCCCGCATCTGATCGCCTACACGATCGTCGGGACCGCCAGCGATCTCGAGGAAGTGACGCGCGGCGAAGTGATCAAGTATTCGGCCGGCGGTTTCCGCGACTTTACGCGCATCGCCGCAAGCAACCCGACGATGTGGCGCGACGTTTTCCTTTCCAACCGCGACGCAGTGCTCGAGGTGCTGGGGCGCTTCACCGAAGATCTCAGCCTGCTGCAACGCGCAATCCGCAATGGCGATGGCGACACGCTTTACGACCTGTTCGACCGCACCCGGACGATCCGCCGATCGATCATCGAACAGGGCCAGGACGACGCGCGCCCGGACTTCGGTCGCAAGGACCACTGAAGGCAAATCGGTCGCGTAGAAATCCCGGCGTGGATGAGCGCATTGCCAGCGCCAATGTCACAGAACCGCGAAGTCGAGGACGGTAAGGCGCGCGGGGCCGGTGGCAAACACGCCATGGCCGCGGCCACCCACGCTGCCGAGAGTGAAGCCCATGCGCGCCGCATTCGTGAGCGTATCGGCAAAGGCGCGCGGGCTGCGCTCGCGGTCCGAGCCCATCACGCTGATCCAGTTCTCCTCGAACCAGATCGTTATGTCGTGCGTGCCCCGTTCGAGTGGAACGACCCGATCGGCGGGCGAATACCAGCGATGGAACTGTGTGCCGTTGCGTGCCAGCCAGTCGTCACCCGCGCGCTGGATGAAGAGCGACAGCGTCGCCTCCCGGTCGGGAAATTCCTGCGGGACGAAGCGCGTATGGGGTGCCGCCTCGATCCGGTAGCGCAGTCGCAGGCCAAGTGCCGTGTCGAGCGGTGCCGTACGGCGCGTCAGATAGTGGACATGCCCGTCAGCGCGGCGCGGCCCCGGAAAATCGAAGAACCACCCTTCGTCCGCGGCCTCGGGATGGGAGGGCATGCCCGGCGAATAATTGCGCCCGCGGATGCGTGGGCCGATTTCCCATTCGCGCACTGGTCCACGCGCGGAGTGCAGCGGGGACATGCCCGCCAGACAAGCGACTGCGGCAGTGGAAACGAGAAACCGGCGGCGATCCATGCCCGACATCTGGCATATGAGGTTTGGCCACAGGCTGAACGGTCGGTTCGGGCAGCGGCAAGCCCTGCGGTCAATCGTTGAGCGCGTTGATGGCCTCGCGCACACGCGCCTCGACCTCGTCGCGCGGCAGGCCCGGCGGGATCGGTTCGGCAAAGCGATAGGTGATCCGGCCCGGACGCTTGTACAGCCGATGATAGACCTCGCCGCTGTCGACAGCCACCGGCACGACGGGCAAGCCGAGCATCTTGTAGAGGCCCGCAAAACCCGATTGCAGCGCGCGGTTCTCGCCATGCGGCACCCGAGTCCCCTCGGGGAATATCACCAGCGGCCGCCCGTCGGCCACCAGCGCCTTGGCCGAGCGGATCATCTTCATCAGGGCCTTGGCCCCGGCCTCGCGTTCGACCGGCACCAGCCCGAAGGCCGCCGCGGCGCGCCCCCACAGGGGAATGGCGAACAATTCCTGCTTGGCAAAGACGCTGGGCGTATCGAACAGCGCCGGCGCATCGATAGCCTCGAAAAAGCTCTCGTGCTTGATCGCGTAGAGCACGGGCTCGGCCAGCGGTGCGCCATCGAGCACGATCTCGCAGCCGAGCAAATACGTGAGGCACCAGCGCTGCCACTGGGCCCAGTTGCGCACGAGCCCGCGAAAGGCCTCTACACTGAATGGCAGCGCAACCAGCGAGGCCGCCGTGATCAGCAGGCTGCCGCTGTAGAACGCCACATAGAAGGCTATGTTGCGCAACAACCGCATGACGGATCAGGCCGGCAGGCCCTGCGAGATCGCAGCGGCCAGCAGTTTGTTGTATTCGAGGAACAGCGTGGCGAGCCTGGGATGCGAGGTTACCGCGTCTTCCACCACTGTGATGCTTGCGGGGAGCGTTTCGGCGAATTCCGACGACGCGCGTGCCATGTGCCAGTCAGTGGTCACCAGTCGCACGCTGGAAAAATCGTTCTCCTGCAGCCATTGCGCGGCTTCGCCCGCATTGCTGCGCGTATCGACCGCGAGATAGCCGAGCTTAACGCAGCATTCCATGGTCCGGCGCGAAACGTCGAACTCCGCGGCGAATTCGGCGGGCCGAACTTCGGGATCGACACCCGAGACGAACATCTCCTTCGCCAGCCCTTCTTCGACCACTTCAAGCCCGCGCGCGATACGGCCGGGCCCGCCCGTTAGCACGATCACCGCATCTGTCTGCTGGCCCGACAGGGGCTTGGGCAGCGACACGGCAAAGGCGAGAAACCCGAACGCATAGACGAGCAAGGCTGCAGCGAAGAGGCGGAGTATCACAGCATTTTCCTGAGCGAGGCGAGCACGGTGAAGCGCGCCGTCAGCACAGCTAGAGCAACCGCCCCCAGCGGGACAAGGGCCAAGGCCAGCCAGTCGCCGGTTTCGAGTCCTCCCCCCGCGACCAGCCCCGAATCCAGCGCCGCGAACTGCGCCCCCAGCAACCAAACTGCCAGCAGGCCAAGTACCAGCCCGAGCGCCCCGCCAATCGCGGCATCGGCAAGGATCGAACGCTGGAAGATGCGCGCGATCTGTGCGTCGTTTCCGCCAAGCAGATGGACGATCTCGATCGTGTCGCGATTGCTGCCCAGGGCATTGCGCGCGGCGAGCCAGACCGCCGCTGCACCCGTGAAAGCGAGCAGGCCGATCAGTGCGAGCGCCATCCAGCCCAGCGCGGATAGCGCCGACAGCACCGGCGAGAGCCACTGTGCCTGTGCATCGATCCGCGCGGCGGGCGCTTCGTCGGCAAGGAGGGTTTGCAGGCGCGCAAGTGTCGCCTCATCGGCGTCCTCGCGCAGCCGCAGGTCGATCAACGCGGGAATCGGGACCGCGTCCTCTGCATTGCCCGCACCAAGCCACGGTTCGAGCAAGCGTGCGACATTCTCGGGCGGCACGATCGCCAGCCCGGCAACCGCGGGATCGCCGACCAGCAGGGCGGCGGCGGCTTCCGCCTGTTCAGTGCGCAATTCGGGATCCGCCTCGACGATTTGCACCGTCGCACTGCCCGCCAGTTCGCCGCGAGCGCGATCGGCGAGATTGGCGAGCGCCAGCCCGCCCCCCGCGGCAAGCACGGTCAGCGCGACCATGATTGCGATCACCCAAGGCATCGGCCCGCCCAGCCGCGCCTGCGGCAGCAGATGTGCCGCGCGGCGACCCTTGAGTGGCGCCAGCCCGCGTTCGGCCGCACGATCGAGAACGGGAGGCCGCTTCATTCGCCCGCCCCCACGCGCCGCGGCGGATAACGCAGGGCCCCGGTGGGATCGGACAGCAGGCCCTTGTCGAGCCGCATTATCAGTGAATCGGGCACCTTGCGCAGCAGGTGAACGTCATGCGTCGCCACCACCACGGTGGTGCCCAGCCGGTTGAGCGCTTCGAACAGGCGGATCAGCTTGAGCGCCATTTCCGGATCGACATTGCCCGTCGGTTCGTCTGCCACGAGCATGTCGGGGCGTCCGATGACCGCGCGCGCAATGGCCACGCGTTGCTGTTCGCCGCCCGATAGCGTTGCGGGCCGTGCATCGGCGCGATGCGCCAACCCGACCCAGTCGAGCATGTCCGTTACCGGCCCGCGCAGATCGGCTTCGCGTACACCCGAAACGCGCAGCGGCAGGGCGATGTTGTCGAAGGCCGACAGGTGATCGACAAGACGGAAATCCTGGAACACCACGCCCATCCGGCGGCGATAGGCGGGCAGCCGCTCGCGCGGCAGCGTAATCACATCGGTGCCGAACATGCGGATCGCGCCCCGCGAAGGGCGCTGCGCGAGATATAGCAACCGCAGCAAGGAGGTCTTGCCCGCGCCGCTGGCACCCGTGAGAAAGTAAAAGCGGCCCGGAAACAGCGCGAAGGACACGTTCGACAGGATTTCGCGATCGGTGCCGTAGCGCAGCCCGACATTGTCGAAGCGGACGATTTCGTCCTCGGCCGCGCTCATCGCACCGCTCTGTCGGTGGTATGGAAATGGACACCCGTCATAGTCGCGGACAGCCTATAACCGCGCTTGCATGTGGAAAAAAGCGTCTCCGGGGGTTTGCGAACAGGGCTGTCGCTTGTCGTGATTCGCCCGGCAGCCTAAGGCCTCGGGTCACCATGATTATCGCCTGCCCAGCTTGCGCCACGCGCTATGTCGTCCCCGACAGCGCCATCGGGATCGACGGCCGCACCGTGCGCTGCGCGAAATGCAAGCACAGCTGGTTCCAGGACGGCCCCGATGTCGAGCGCCTCGTCTCGGCCGAGAACGTGACAACCGCACCCCCTCCGCCGGTGCCCCCTGCCGCGCCTGCACCCTCCGAAACGCCAAAAGTTCCCGCCAGCGAGCCCGATCCGCAGGCCCGACCTGGCTTCACTTACGACGACACGGCCGCCGAACCGGCGAAACGCGATGGTCCTGATTTCGATGAGGCTGCACCGCCCTATGGCGAGGTGCAGGACGAACTCGCCCCGCCCCCGGTAACAGCCGAGCCCGAAGGCCCCTCGCGTTTCGATCACGCTCCGCCATTCCGTCCACGCCGCAACCTCAATCGGCTGTGGACCTGGGCGGCGGCGATTTTCGCGGCGATTGCCCTGGCGACGATTGCCGCGGTCAACACCGTCGGCCTGCCCGATTGGGTCCCGGTCAGCCGTCCGCTGTTCGGCGTGGGGCAACCCGATCTGGAACTGGCCTTCCCGGTGGAAGAGCAGGAGCGCCGGACGCTGCCCAACGGCACCGAGTTCTTTGGCGCGCGGATCGTGGTAACCAACACCGCGCGGGAGACGCGGCCTATTCCGCCGATCCTGATCGTCCTGCGCGATCAGCGCGAACGGCAGGTCTACAGCTGGGTGGTCCAACCACCGCAGTCGAGCTTGGCGCCGGGGGAAGTTCTGACCATCAACGAGGCAGTCACCGACGTGCCCAAATCGGCCGTCTTCGCGGATATCGGCTGGGCTCCACGCTAGCTTTCACAGACGCGCAATAAAGGTGCTTGCGGGGAACCACACCCGCTGCTAGTGGCGCGCTCCTACCGGCGGGAGCCCCTAGCGGATTCGCTCCCGATCCTGACTGTGTGCGGTCGTGGCGGAACTGGTAGACGCGCAACGTTGAGGTCGTTGTGGCCGCAAGGCCGTGGAAGTTCGAGTCTTCTCGACCGCACCATTCGCTTGCCCCGGGGCGAGCGCAAATTCTGACATTTGCCGGCCACCGAGCCTGCCTCGTTTCCTGTGTGGACGGGATGCTTGACCTGTCACGCGTTTTGCGGAAACCTGCGTAACCAGAGAGCACTTTCGAGGAGAGTTTCACGCACTCGCATCGGCTGACGATGCGCGGCAAGGAGACTCTTCATGCGGACAATAGCGACGGCCGCGACTGCGATATTCCTGATGGCCGGCGGTTCCGCGCCATTGGGGGCCGAACCCTCCTCCGCGCCCCGCGCCAAACTCGTGCATTGCGGCGCGCAGGACTGCCTCAAGATTTCGGGCCGGCGCGACAGCACGTCCGTGATCGTCCGCGTGAATGGCGAACCGGTCCTTGTCGAAGGCGGCACGCGATGGCGCACTAAGCTGCCCGTGGCCCGGTTGCGACGCATGTCCCCCCGTTTCGCGCGCACCGCGTCGGTTACTCTCAGCAACCCGCTTTCCAGCACGGAAACCACGTACGAGATCGACCTCCCGATCGGATTGCTCGGCGGAACGACACCGCTTGCCGCCCTTGAGGTGACCGCGTGGTAGCCGCAAACTCGCCTAATCGCCTGCCTTGCAAGCGTGCGCTTGCTGACATACTTCCCCCTGTAACCGCCGCAGAGCGGTATTCGAGTAATGCAGGAGACGATGATGATGAAAGCAGGATTTGCGGCAATTGCCGCAGCCGCATTGGCGACCCCGGCCATGGCCACGACCCCGACCGATCCCTTCGTGCAGCCTTCCGCCACGCTGAGCCTCGAGGGGCTCGATCTCGCCAGCGTCGAAGGCCAACGCCGCCTCGCCATCCGGATGGACGACGCAGCACGCGCAGTCTGCGGGGATGGCCTCGATACGGTGCATCTGCACGCCCACGCACGGGCGCAGGAATGCCGTGTCGCAGTGCTGGACCAGATCCGCGACCAGATCGAAACGCGCATGGCAGCGAAGACCGCGCCTGTCAGGCTCGCGGCGAACCGCTAGGCACCATCGCCGCAGTCGGGGGCTTATCGCCGTTCGCGTCCGGCAGGGACCGCGCGGCATGAGCCTCGCCCTGCGCGCACGGGCCGCGATCGACAACGGCGATCTGCTGACCGCCACACAGGCGGCCAAGGCGCTGGTGCTCGAGCGGCGCGACGCTCCGGAAGGTTATTTCCTGCTTGCTCTCGCCGCAGAACAGGCGGGGCAGGTCGACAATGCCTTGCGGCTGTTTCAAGCCGCGGTGGAGCGTGGCCGGGATCCAGAGCATTTGGCGCAATGGGCACGGCTGCTCAGCCTGGTGCGCCGCGATGGCGATGCGGCACGCGCGGCGCGCGGTGCCTTGGCCCAGGCGCCGCGAGATGCCCGAACGCTCGACACGATTGGTTGCGTGCTGACGAGGCTGGGCAACCACGAGAGTGCGATCGCCCCGTTCTCGCAAGCGGTGGCGCGCGATCCCGGCAATCCGGACTATCGCTACAATCTGGCGGCGGCGAGCAGTTTTACCGGACGCATAGAGGCCGCGCGAACGCAATACGAAGCCATTCTTGAGGCTGATCCTGGGCATGCGCGCGCGCACTACGCGCTGGCGATCCTGTCGCGCCAGACCCCGCAGGCAAACCATGTCGCGCGGCTCGAGACTGCTCTGGCGAATGCCAGCACCGACGACGCCAGGCTGCGGATCCGCTATGCTCTCGCGAAGGAGCTCGAGGACCTCGGAGACAGAGCGGCCTTCGGCCATCTGGCGGTCGCCAATGCCCACCAGAAGCGGGTGTCGGGGTACGACTTCGCACAGGACGAAGAGATCTTCGACGCGCTCGAGTTGCTGTTTCGCCAGCCCTCGGGCGAATCCTACGATGGTCCCGACCATTCCGATGCTGCACCGATCTTCGTGGTGGGCATGCCGCGCACCGGCACCACGCTGATCGATCGCATTCTCTCATCACATCGCGACGTTGCATCTGCTGGAGAACTCCAGGCCATGCCGGTAGCACTCAAGCGCCTTGCCGGTACGCCGTCGAGAACCGTCATCGATGCTGCAACGATCGCCGCCAGCCGCGACATCGAACCGGCGCGGTTGGGCCTCGCCTATATCGAGCAGGCGGGCCCTCACCTGCCCGAGACAACGCCGCGCTTCATCGACAAGCTACCCGCAAATTTCCTCTATATCGGTCATATCGCGCACGCGCTGCCGAAGGCGCGGATCGTGTGCCTGCGCCGCAATCCGATGGATACGGTATGGAGCAACTACAAGAACCTGTTCGCCAGCCAGTCGGCCTACTACGCCTATTCCTACGACCTGCTCGACACGGCGCGCTATTATGCGCGGTTCGACCGGCTGATGCGCCGATGGAGCACGCTGTTCCCCGACCGGGTCCTGCAGTTGAGCTATGAAGGCCTTGTCGCCGACCAGGAGACGCAGACCCGACGGCTGATCGAGTTTTGCGGGCTGGAATGGGACGACAACTGCCTCGACTTCCACGTAAACAGTTCTGCCGTGGCCACGCCCAGCGCTGCGCAGGTGCGCCGTCCGATCAACGCCGACGCAGTCGGCCGCTGGCGCAGACATGCGGAAGCGCTCGAACCGGCCCGCGCCTGGTTCGAAGCGCAAGGTATCGACACGGCCTGACTCCGGCATCGACTTGCCAAAAGGAGCAGGGGCCCCCGCCGATGCCGGCGGGAGCCCCGACTTTCGCTAATCCCGCTCGGGTCAGAAGGAGAAGCGCGCTTCCAGTCCGACGGTCCGCGGATTGACCACCGCCTGGCGATAGTATCGCACGGCGATGCCGTCGTTGACGCCGATCCGCGACCTGTCATTGGCTACCGAAACCACTGCGTACTTGTCGAAGATGTTATTCGCGAACAGGCTCACGCTGTAGCTGTCCATTTCATAGGTCAGCGATGCACGGTGCAGCGTGTATCCGGGGATCAGGTCCCCGAAGGCGCGATCCCAGCCGATCCGGGAAACCACATTGCCGCGGTAGGTCGCCGTCCAGTTGGCGACGAGGTCGGCATCGCCCATCGGCGCGACATAGGTCACACCCAGACTGCCCGAATTCTTCGCCGAGCCCGGCAGGCGATCGCCATCGAGCGCGTCGAGCTGGACGAAGCGGTTCGAGTAATCGCCCGGTGTCTCGCGGATCGTGATGATCCCGGGCACGTCGTCGGTCAGGTAGGCATCGGTATAGGAGTAGGTCCCCAGGATCGTAAGCGCGGGCGTCGGCCGAAGCTGGAACGAAGTCTCGAAGCCGCGCGATTTGGCCGAGCCGCCATTCACCGTGATTCCGGTCGCGCCATAGAGAGTGGCCGAGTTCACCTGGATGCCCTGCCATTTCACGTCGAACACGTTGAAGTTGAACGACAGCACATCGTCGAACAGCTGGGTGCGGATGCCCAGCTCGATGTTCTTGGTGGTATCGGGGCCGTATTGCAGTTCGTCGGGCAGGGCACAGATGATCTGCTGACCCGGCTGGATGTCGGCCGGGCACGGCGCAACCCGGTTCGGTCCACCGAGACGATAGCCTTTGCTGTAGGTCGCATAGACCATCACGTCGGGGCTGAATTCGTAGGAGGTGTTGAACTTCCACACCCAGCCATCGTCGCCCGCATTACCGCCGTTGACGGGAAGATCGTAAGGGCTCAGCGGATCGCCGAGCACCGGCAGTGCAGCGGCACCGGCGATGCTCGAAGTGTAATCGAAATAGCGTGCGCCCGCAGTGATCTGCCATTCGGGCACGATCTCCCAGGTAACTTCGCCGAACACCGCTTTCTCCTTCACTTCGGAAGTGATGTAGCTGACGTATTCGAGCGCCTCGGGATTGGTCGTCGGATCGACCCACGGATGGTTGGGGATGCGTTCGGCGTAGTCGCTCTGGTAGTCGTTCTCGTTGTAGAACCCGCCTAGAACCCAGCTGAACGGGCCCCCGTGGCTGGATACCAGCCGCAGTTCGAAATTCTTCTGCTTGCGCTTGCGATCGGACGCGTAGTTGCCCGCGAAGGAGGGGAAGAGTTCGTAGCCGTAATCGAGGTCGAGCAGCAGGTCGGTAACATCGCCCGCATCGCTGTAGCTCATTTCGGTATAGGCGCCCGTCGCCACGATATCGACGATGTCGGCGATATTGGCGTTGACCTCGGCGCTGACGAGATGCGCGTGACGATCGACGGGTTCCTTGAACCTGCTGGCGTTCTCGTAGCGCCCGGTTCCGAGCACGCCCGCGCTGTTCGACTGCGCGCCTTCGGTCTCCGTGCGCTGATAGGCATAGGTCAGCAGCAGCTTGAGATCATCGTCGGCCTGGAACAGCAGCTGGTTGCGCGACGTGAAGGTTCGCTCGAAATTGAGGTCCTCTTCCTCGTAGAGATTAGCATCGTACCCGGCCTGCGAGATGCTGTCCGGACCATCGGGCTGCGGCAACGAGACACCGGGCTCCTGCACCAGCAGCGAATAGTCGATGAAGCCGGGATCGAAATAATATCCCGTCGCGCTGCGGAAGGCGATATGATCCCGCAGGATCGGCAAATTGATCATGCCCGAAATCTGGTAGCCGAGGTCGTCGCTATGAGCCTTGGCATAGCCGCGCACATGCAGGCCGCCTTCGACCACGCCGGGATCGGGCCGGTTGGGAATATACCGGATCGCGCCGGCCAGCGTGCCGAGGCCGTAGAGCGTCCCTTGCGGGCCGAGAAGCGTTTCGACGCGCTCGATGTCGTTCAGTTTGAAATCGTAATAGAGCGGCACTTCGCCCAGGTAGATGCCCAGAGCATCGTCGTATATTGCGCCGCCATCTCCCACGCCCGAAGCGTTGAGGCCACGCAGGACGATCGAGCCGGTCGATCCCGGGCCGGTATCGGATATGGTCATGCCCGGCGTGAAATCGGCGATGTCGCGAATGTCGTCGATCCGCTGCCGCGCAAGTTCCTCGGCGCCTACCGCGGTGATGTTGATCGGCGTATCCATAAGCGTGGTGGCACGGCGCGTGGCGGTGACGACGATCGTATCGGGCGTGACGGTGTCCTCGTCGCTGCCGGCGTCCTGCGCGAAAGCCGGTGTGGCCAGTGTCGCACCGGAGATGATCGTTGCCGACAGCAGGCCAAACTTGATTCTTGCGCTGTTTCTCATGGTCTTTCTTCCCGTCTCTATTGGTTGAGCTCGTCCGCGCCGCGACACGCGTGTCGCAGCAGACCAGCTTCCTGAGGACCTGAGGCGGCGCCTGATTCCGTTATTCGGATTTCAGGACTTCACCCTTGCGATTCGACGAAACCATCCCGTCTTTTCATACGATCCCGCGTACTTCCGTTGTTCTCGAGGCATCGGCGCTGCCGATGGTCCCGCCTGCGTAAAGCGAAATGCACCGCCGAGGCTGCCGGACCGGCGTTGGCGATGGCTGGAACCAGTGCGAGGAGAGGGGGCCTCGGACCGGGAGAATCTGCGCACCGGGATCGGCGAACGGCGGTGACCGTCCGGACCGTCGGTGACAGGGAAACATATGGTTGCGCACGTCATGCGCAGCCCCGCGCCGCGTTCGCGTTGGAATTAGCGGGAAGGGCGATCTGGCCCACCGCAAGGCGGAACGGTTCGTCCGGACCGGGTGCCCCTGCCGGTTCGTTGCCACGCGTTTCAGCAGCGCGCATCAGCGCGAGCGTGAAGCAGGCCGCAGTCAGCATACCGAACAGCGCAAGCGTGTTCGCGCGGAGAGCGAGCACAACCAGCCCGAGAACTGCCGCTGCGAGAACAGGCAGGAAAAACGGTGGGAGAATCGCAGGGCTGAGAGCGGGGAAACCGGCAGCAGCGCGATTGTCCCTCGAGAAGGTCCGGGCAGCCGATGTTCGGTCCATAGACAATCTCCCTTCCGGGTCGCCAATCGACCCAAACCCGCAGATTCCCTTCCCAGTCACGACCGTTCTTAACGACGGTATGTCATACGCTACCGATATTACGGAATGCGTCAAGAGTATTATTGTGCAGTGCCGCACGGGATATAAACATCAATAACTCAGGGTCTTATAAAGGCCGCCCGAACCCGTTGCGCGCGAGTGCGAGAGCCGGCGTGCTGCACTGCAACGACGATTCGCGTGAGCTATTCCCCTGACAGTGCCCACCAGTTGATCGAGTCCACGTCGTGCGCACTCGTCCAGATCCCTTCGGGCGTATAGCGGATCGCTCCGCTCCCCTCGGGCCGCCCGACCCGGGCGAGGATTTCTCCGTTCGCCGCTTCGATGACGACGAAAGTCTGCTCGTCGGTCGTGCGCAGCCAGATCTTGCCCTCGCCTGTGTCGATATCGCCCCATTTGAGATTGTCGCCGACCTTCGTCCTGCCGGTTACCGCGAGGGTTTCCGGATCGATCCGCGCCACCGTGCCGTCACCCTGCTCCTGCACCCAGACCGCCCCCTCGCCCGCTGCGAGGAAGCCGGGCGTATCGCCGAGTTCGACCGTTACGGTGACCGTATTGCTCGCCGGGTCGATCCGTTGCAGCGTTCCGCCCGCGCTGCTCACCGCCCATAGCGCGTCGAAGCCATAGGCAAGGAAAGTCGTCCCCGAGGCAACCGCAATCTCCGCAGTTACGGAATTGGTGGCGGGATCGATGCGCGTGATCGTACCCGCGGTCTGGTTCGGCGCCCAGACCGCCCCTGCCCCGCCGACCACATTCTGCTCTCCACTGGGGCCGATGCCCGCGGGGATGCGCGCCAACACCTGCCCGGTATCGGGACCGATGCGGTAGAGTTCACCGCCTTCGCAATTGCCCACCCACAGCGAACCCGCCTCCATCGCCATCGTACCGCAGGGGCGGGGCATTTCGACGGTGGCAATCTTGCCTTCGCGCGACCATTGTTCGACCCGGCCTTCGTTCGTCGACCAGACCGTATCGCCATCGACCTGCAGGAAGTCGACGAAGCCCGGCACCTCGACGACCGTTTCGGCGAAAGCGAGCGAGGCCTCCTCATCGACAGCGGTGGTGCAGGAAGCGGCCAGGAGGGGAAGGAAAAGCAGGGATCGGTTCATCGGGATGCTCCTTTTCGCATGCGCACGTCGCCCGATATCCGGGCGGCGAAGGCATCAGTCGTATCGGTAGGGATTGGTGTCGATCGTGGTGAAGCTGCGGGTCTGATTGCAGAGGAACACGGTGCCGGTGAAATAGATGCCCGGTTCGGTGATCGTCTTCGCGAATTCGAAGGTCTGCCTCAGGTCCTCGACGGTCATTTGCACCGGCGCCTCGTCCGGTTGCCAGGTCGTGCCGTAGGGATAGTCGGTTCCGTTTCGGCTGATCTCGATATGACAACCCATCACATGCGAGACCGGAAATTCGTCACAGAACGCGATCAACCGCGCCATGCTGTCGAACCATGGCTGCCAATAGGTGATATAGCAGCGTCCGCGGTAGAACATGTCGCCGGTGTAGAGAATCTGCGTGTAGCTGTCGTAATAGGCGAATTCGGACACGACGTGCCCGGGCGAACCCCAGATCAGGATATCGCGCCCGCCAAGATCGAGTGTGACGCGTTGCTCGGGGAAATCGGTCATGCCCCAGAAGCCGAGCATCTCTTCATGCGTCAGCCCCATGTAGCGCGTGTTCGGTCGGTCGGCGAACTGGTTGACCGCGGCATAATGGTCGGCATGCAGATGGCTGAAGGCGACCAGCAGCTCCAGGCTAGCCGGATCGCGGCCGTGGCGCTTGCACCAATCGGCGATGCACTGGTCGACGACGCCACGCAGGTCCCAGTTCGTGCGCAACTGGGTGAATCCTTCGTCGAGCAGCAGGACCCGGTCATTGCCGAAATACAGCGGGGCGAAGGGCGCCTCGAAACTGTAGGCCTTGTTCTGCCTGAGAATGGCGGTGTGTGAATTGTACCAATGCACGTGAACCGGAGGGTCGGTGTTGTCCATCAGCGATTCCGACCCGCAAATCCAGCGGTCGGGAAAGCTGCCCGGGGCCGGTCCGTCGCCGCTGAAATCGATCGGCGCCGGGCGAAGCCCGCTGGCAGCGGCGGCTTCGGCATAGGTGGTCAGCGCCGCCGGGACGGCAAGAGCGGCGGCATTGTAGGACAGGAAAGTGCGGCGATCCATGATGACTCTCCTGCCGTCAGAAGGGATAGGGAGGGGTGATTTGCGGGACGCCTTCGGGCCAGACCGAGGTGCGTTGGTCGGGGCTGACCCCGTTTAACAGAACGAAGTCCGGCCGGATCAGCATCATGTCCCGGCCCTGCACTTCGCGCGCGTGACGGAGCGCGTCGTCGATCACCTCGGGCAGGAGCTGGAGGATCCGTTCGTAGGGCTTGTTCGTGGCGAAGCGCGGATAGAAGCGTCCGGGCGCGAACATCATGTCGATGTGCCCGCCAAGCACGAACAGGATCGGATTTCGCGCGGCGAAGTCGCGCAGGCGGATCAGCGAAGCGACGTAGTCGCGGTCGTTGCCGATATTTATGCGCCCGGGGAACAGCAGATCGCCCGTGAACAGCAAGTCGCAATAGGGATCGTAGAAGCTTACCCCGTCGCGATGCGTCCCCGGCGTCGGGATGACTTCTATTATCCGATCGCCGAGATCGATCATGCCCGTCGCGCCAGGCCATGCTCCGGCAAAACCGTAATGCGCTTTCATCGCCGCGATCGGCGGCGGCACGATAGTGGTGCGGGGGCGACCGATGAATTGCTTCAATCCTTGGTTCTGCGCGATATCCTCACCTGAAGTCAGCGCGATTGTGAGCGGGGTGGAAGGGCGCCCACGCATCTGGCACCACCGCGCAACGATCGCATCGACGGTCTCGCGCAAGGGGAAATGCTGGGGGTTGGCCGTGGCCCCGCTATCGATCAGCAGCGCGCCCTCATTGCCGAACAGGAGATAGACGAATGGCGCTTCCCAATGAACGCAGACATTCTGCCGCAGCACGAATGTGTCTTCGTTATATTGCACCACCTGGACGCGCGGATCGGTATTCGTCGCAGCCACTATCGAACCGTTGATCCAGCGAAAGCCCAACCGCCCTGGAGCCGGTCCCGTGGCCGCATAATCATGGCGCACCGGGCTGCGCGGAGCCGTCGGAACCGTGGAATCCGTATGGCGCACTCCATCGGGATTGTAGCCGATCGCAAGATTGCCATTGCCCGCGAAGGTGGGCGGAAGCGACGGCGTGGGCGTCGGGCTGGGGGCAGGCTCCTGCGTGGAACCGGGGGCGGATCTGGTATGCGGCATCGAGCGCTCCGGACAGGGCCGCCAGATAGCGGCGAATGACTGCCTTGAACGCATGCCTCCCCAGGCCTTGTGCGCGCGTGAGTGGCATTCAGCCCCTGCGCTTGGTCGGCGAGCCTATCGATATTACCAATAATCGCAATAGTAATAAATTAGTGATGGACAGCGCCCCGGTTTGGCGCAATGCTGCACCTGCGAAAGGAGTCACCTTTATGTTGAACGGGATCCGCAAAGCAGGCGCTGCAGTTTTGTTCGCCTGCGCCTTCGTTATTGCCTCATGCTCGCCATCGGGCGAAGAACCGGCAGCGCCCAAGACACAGTTCTCCATCGGCTGGTCGATCTACGCCGGATGGATGCCCTGGCCCTATGCCGAACAGGCGGGGATCGTGAAGAAGTGGGCGGACAAATACGGCATCGAAATCGATATCGTTCAGGTCAACGACTACGTCGAATCGGTGAACCAGTACACCGCTGGGCAGTTCGACGGGGTGACTGTCGCGAACATGGACGCCCTGACGATCCCCGCCGCGAGCGGCAAGGACACCACCGCGCTGATCATTGGCGATTATTCGAACGGCAATGATGGCGTGCTGCTCAAGAATGCCGGCGGGCTCGCCGATATTGCCGGGCGGCAGGTTAATCTGGTCGAGCTTTCGGTATCGCATTATTTGCTCGCCCGAGCACTGGAATCGGGCGATCTCGCGATGACCGACGTTCGTACGGTCAACACGGCCGATGCCGATATCGCCGCGGCCTATACCTCGCCCGACGTGACCGCTGCGGTAGCCTGGAACCCGCAGTTGCTGACTATGAAGCAGGAGCCGGGTACGCTTCAGGTGTTCAGCTCGGCAGATATTCCGGGGGAGATTCTCGACCTGCTGGTGGTCGATACCGCAACGCTTGAGGCCAACCCTGACCTCGGCAAGGCTCTGGTCGGGATCTGGTACGAAACGCTGGCGCTGATGCAGCAGGACGACGAAGCGGGCGCAGCCGCCCGCGCCGCCATGGCACAGCTTGCCGGAACGACACCCGAAATGTTCGAAGCGCAGCTCGCAACGACGCATCTCTATGTCGAGCCGGGACAGGCGGTCGCTGCGGCCACCGCCGACGCACTGGTCGAAACGATGACCCGGGTACGCGATTTCAGCTTTGCCCAAGGTCTGTTCGGGCAGGGCGCGAGTTCGGCCGATGTGATCGGCATGGCCTTCCCCGGCGGCAAGACGCTGGGCAATCCCGACAACATCACCCTGCGTTTCGACGATAGTTACATGCGGATGGCCGCCGAGGGTGGAGTTTAGCGCGGTGGCCGGCGGGGGGTGCAGGATCGGGGGCGCAGCGTAATGCGTTGGGTCGATCGCCGGATCGGCAGGACCAACGGGTTGCTCATGGGCGCGGTGCCGATCCTGCTGCTCGTGCTGCTTTACCTGTTCTTCGCTGCCGAGCGGCACGCGATCAATCCGGCCGACAAGATCCTTCCGCTGCCCGGCGCCATGGTCGATGCCATGCGCGCGCTGGTGCTCGAGCGCGATCCGCTCTCGGGGCGCTATCTCTTCTGGGCCGATACGCTTGCCAGCCTGCAACGGCTGGGGCTTGGTTTGGCAATTTCGACGGCCAGCGCGCTGCTTGTGGGATTGGTGCTCGGATTGCTCCCACCCGTACGCGCGACTTTCGGCATGCTGGTGACCGGGATCGCGGTCATTCCGCCGATCGCGTTGCTGCCAATCCTGTTCATCGCCTTCGGCCTCGGCGAAACCGCCAAGGTCGCTCTGATCGTTATCGGCATCGCCCCTTTCATGATCCGCGACATCGCTGCGCACACCGCCGAACTCCCGCGCGAGCAGATCGTCAAGGCGCAGACGCTGGGCGCGAGCACTTGGCAGTTGATGCTTCGTGTCGTGCTTCCACAGGCCATGCCGCGGCTGTTCCAGGCTGTCCGGCTGGCGCTTGGCCCGGCATGGGTTTTCCTGATCTCGGCCGAAGCGATCGCCGCCGACATCGGGCTGGGCTACCGGATTTTCCTCGTGCGACGCTATCTCGCCATGGATGTGATCCTGCCCTATGTCGCGTGGATCGCGATCCTCGCCGCGTTCACCGATATCCTGCTTGCCTGGTCCAGCCGTCGGCTGTTCGGCTGGGCGCACCGGTCCCCGGCATGAGCAGCTTTCTTTCCCTGCGCGACGTCTGGGTCGAATATGGCGACAAGATCGTGCTCGAACGCGTCAATCTCGAGATCGATGAAGGCGCGTTCGTCTCGATCATCGGGCCTTCGGGCGCAGGCAAGAGCAGCCTGCTGCGCGTGGTGCTGGGTCAGGATGCCCCGTCACGCGGCAGGATCGAGTTGGACGGTATGCCGCTGGAACCGCAATGCGACAGCAACCGCGGGGTGGTATTCCAGCGCTATTCCGTGTTCCCGCACATGACCGTGCTCGAAAATACGCTGTTCGGCCTCGAATGCGCGCAAGCCCCCTTCACCGCACGGTTGTTCGGAGCCGCGCGCAGGGCTGCCGTGGCGGAGGCGAAGGACATGCTTCACGCGGTTGGGCTCGGCGACAATGGCTCGCTCTACCCCGCACGGATGTCGGGCGGCATGCAGCAGCGCCTCGCGCTGGCGCAGGCGCTGGTCAAGCGGCCCCGCATCCTGCTGCTCGACGAACCGTTCGGTGCGCTCGATCCGGGCATCCGCTCCGACATGCACCGGCTGATCACCGATCTTTGGAACGCCTATTCGCTTACCGTGATTATGGTGACGCACGACATCGGCGAAGCCTTCTCGTTGGGCAATCGTGTGCTCACGCTGGATAAACTGCGGCATGACCCGCACGCCCCGAACCGGTATGGTGCCTCGGTCGTTTACGATCTTCCCCTGACGCGGAAGGACCCTCCGCGCGGCCCAGCCGAGCTACCCGCTGCGAGGTCGACGCGAGAGGGCAAGAATAACAGTATTACGATTGACAAAATAGATAATACTTGAGAGGAATCACCCATGGCATCCGAACCAACCAGCCTTGCCCGCCTCAGTATGAGCCTCCCGGCGGATCTGTTCCGCCAGCTCGACATGATGGTCGAGGAACGCGGGCTGCCCTCGCGCTCGCAGCTTATCGCCGAACTGATTCGCCATGCGCTGGCCGAACATGAAGCGATGACCCGGCCGGAGGAGATGCTCGCGGGCACGATCACGCTGGTTTATCGCGGCGATCGCGGCAGCATCCGGCAACAACTGGCCACCACGCAGGTCGATTATCTGAAGGAGGTCATCTCCTCGCAGCATGTCTTCCTCGAGGACGACCAGTCGCTCGAAGTCCTGCTCGTCCAGGGCCCGGCCGTCCGGCTCGAGGCGCTGTGCGATGCGCTGCGTTCGATCCGCGGCGTCAACCAGCTTCAGCTCGTCACCACCACCGCCCTGCTGCCGCCGTTGCACAAGGGCGAGCCCGGTGCCGGAGGCGATGCCGCGCGCGGCAAGCCCAAACCCACCGATACGGAGGCCGCGTGACCGCAGACCTGGCAAATCCACTCGCCGCACGCGACCACGCCCGGGCAATGACCGGCACAGTGGTCGACAGCATGCCGGTGCTTCCGCCGGTCGCCGACGACTTGCCGGGTGACGTTGATCCTGCGGACCTTCTGTGGGAAGAAACCGTCGCACCGGGTGGATACACGATCCGGCGGCTCAACCGCGGTGCCCGGCTGCGCCTGATCGACCTGCAGGGGGACGCCTGCGCATCCTTCCAGATCTTCAACGCCGAAATGCCGACCGAGCGGCTCAATGTCGCCGATACGGTCAAGGTACAGTGGAACGCCTATCTGGGCGCCGGCAAGCTGTTGTTGTCCGACATGGGCCGCGTGCTGATGAGCTTCCTCGAAGACGAAGCCGGAACGCATGACTGCTTCTGCGGCACATCGAACGAGGAATTGAGCGCAGCGAAATACGGCAAGGGCGAACAGCCCCCGCGCTACTTCCTCAATGGTCGCGATCGGTTCCTCCTCGGCGTCGGCAAGCACGGGCTGGGCCGCAAGGATGTCCACCCCTGCGTCAATCTGTTCAAGGGAGCCACGGTCGGCGACGATGGCGCGATCACGCCCGATATCGGGCCGTTCGAACCGGGACGGACCGTGGTGCTGCGCGCCGAGATGGATCTGATGCTGGTCATCGCCAATTGCCCGCATGTGCTGGATCCGCGGCCCGATTGGACCGTCGCACCGCTGCGCGTGACCGCCTGGCGCGGTCCAGTGACCCCCGAGGACGATCCGATCCGCAACAGCGCCCCCGAAGCGCTGCGCGCCTACCTCAATGTCGAAGACTATTATCGCCGCTGAAAGGGCTGCCTACCGTGTCCACCGATCCGCATGTGGCCGACCTTCCCGGCGCCATAGTCCATGACGAAGTGGTCGCCGCGCGGCACTTCTGGGTGCACCCCGTCGATGCCGGCCAGACGCTGCGCATCGTCGATCTCAAGGGCAATCAGGCGGTCGACCTGCTGATCTATTCGGCCGCCGACGACGCCGAACGCTACAGCGCGCAGGATACGGTGGCGGCGCAGGGCAACCTTTTCCTGCGCGAGGGGTCGGTGTTGCGTTCGAACGAAGGCCGCCCGCTGATGACCATCACCGGGACTTCGGTGGCCTATCACGACACGATCGGGGGCGCGTGCTCGGTCGAATCGAACACGCTGCGCTACGGTCATCACACCAAGTCGCAGCATGCCTGCGTCGAGAACTATCTCAAGGCCAGCCTGCCCGAAGGGCGCAGCAAGCGCGACCTCGTTTCCAACATCAACTTCTTCATGAACGTCCCGGTTGAAGATGACGGGGCTCTGGGTATCGTCGACGGCATTTCGGCCCCCGGCCTGTCGGTCGACGTGCGGGCCGAAATGGATGTCGTGGTGCTGGTCTCGAACTGTCCGCAGATCAACAACCCCTGCAACGGGTTCGACCCGACCCCCGTCCGGATGATCGTCGCGGCATGAGCGATGCCACGGTACTGATCGCCAATCGCGGGGCGATCGCGACCAGGATCATCCGCACGTTGCGCCGTATGGGTCTGCGCTCGGTCGCGGTCTATTCGGAAGCCGACGCGGATTCGCTGCATGTCGTCCAGGCCGACGAGGCCGTCTGCATCGGCCCGGCGCCCGCAGCGGAAAGCTATCTCGACGGTGCTGCCATTATCGCCGCGGCGAAAGCGACCGGCGCAGGCTATATCCACCCGGGCTACGGGTTCCTTGCCGAGAATGCCGAGTTCGCCGAAGCCTGCGAGGCCGCCGGGATCGTCTTCATCGGTCCGCGTCCGGAACACATTCGGACATTCGGGCTCAAGCACAGCGCGCGTGCGCTGGCCGAAGCGCAGGGCGTTCCGCTCGCGCCGGGCACCGGACTGCTGACCGATGAAGAGGAAGCGGCCGCAGCCGCCAAAGCAATCGGCTATCCGGTAATGCTCAAGGCCACCGCGGGCGGTGGCGGTATCGGCATGCGCATCTGCTCGAGCGAATCGGAATTGCGCGATGGGTTTGCCGGCGTGGTTCGGCAGGGGGCCAGCAGTTTCGGCGATTCGGGCGTCTTCCTCGAGCGCTACATCGCGCGTGCGCGGCATATCGAGGTACAGGTCTTCGGTGATGGCGAAGGCCATGTCATGCCGCTGGGCGAACGCGACTGTTCGCTCCAGCGTCGCAACCAGAAGGTGGTCGAGGAAGCCCCTGCCCCCTGCCTGTCGGAGGTGTTGCGCCGCGACCTCATCGCTGCCGCAGTCGACCTCGCGCAGGCGGCGCGATACCGCTCGGCGGGAACGGTGGAATTTCTTTTCGACGCCGAACGGGAGGAATTCTTCTTCCTCGAAATGAACACGCGCCTGCAGGTCGAACACGGCGTCACCGAGGAAGTGATGGGCGTTGATCTGGTCGAGTGGATGGTGCGCGGCGGGATGGGCGATTTCGCCTTCATGGATCGCACGCCGCCGGTCGCGAATGGCCACGCGATCCAGGTGCGGCTCTATGCCGAGGATCCTGCGCTCGACTACCGGCCGACGACGGGCACGCTCTCGGCACTGTGCTTTCCCGACGACATTCGCGCCGAAACCTGGTGCGAGGCGGGCAGTACGATCAGCCCGTGGTACGACCCGATGATCGCCAAGCTGATCACGCATGCCGATAACCGCGATGGCGCCATCGCATCGATGCAGGCAGCGTTGCGCGAGAGCCGGATCGAAGGGCTCGAGACGAATCTTCGCTGGCTGCGCGACGTCCTGCGCGACGACAGTTTTGCTGCGGGCACGGTCTCGACCCGTCTGCTCGATACGGTCCCCTATGCCCCACGCAGCCTTCAGATCGTTTCGGGCGGAACGGCGACCACGGTGCAGGACTGGCCCGGTCGTGAAGGGCTTTGGTCGATCGGCGTGCCGCCCTCGGGCCCGATGGACGACCGTTCGTTCCGGCTCGGCAATCTGCGGCTCGGCAACCTGGAAGGCACCGCCGGTCTCGAGATCACATTTACCGGCCCGACGATCCGGTTCAATACCCCCGCGCGGCTGTGCCTGACCGGTGCCGATTTCGACGCGAAGCTCGATGGCGAACCCGTTGCGCTGCATACGCCTTTCGACGTCGCTGCCGGGCAGATGCTGACGATGGGCCGCGTGACGGGCGGAGGCATGCGCGGTTACCTGCTCTTCGCCGGCGGGCTCGATATCCCACCCTATCTCGACAGCCAGAGCACCTTCGAACTGGGCCAGTTCGGCGGACATGCCGCACGGAGACTGGTCGCGGGCGACACATTGCATCTCGCCGCGGCAGCGACCGACCCCGTGACTGCGCCCGCCGGAGGCGAGCAGGCATTTGGCAATTGCTGGACCCTGCGCGTGCTTTACGGTCCGCACGGTGCGCCGGACTTCTTCACTCCGGAGGATGTCGAAACCATCGCGGCGGCCGAATGGAAGGTCCATTACAACAGCAACCGCACCGGTGTACGTCTGGTGGGCCCCAAGCCCGAATGGGCCCGCAAGGATGGCGGCGAAGCCGGGCTGCATCCCTCGAACATCCATGACAATCCCTATGCGATCGGGGCAGTCGATTTCACCGGCGATATGCCGATCATTCTCGGGCCGGACGGCCCTTCGCTGGGTGGCTTCGTCTGTCCCTTCGTGGTCATCGCTGCCGATCGCTGGAAGATCGGCCAGCTCGCTCCGGGAAACCGCGTGCGGTTCCAGCCGGTGAATATCGACGAGGCGGAGCAGGCGAACCGCGCCGCTCCGCTGGCGGGGGCAAGCGCCGGCGTGGCCGATGCGACGCCTCGCTCCGAACTGGCCGAGCTTTCGCCCCTCCTCGCCGAGATGCCTGCCGAGGGCAACCGGCCGCGGACGGTCTATCGCCAGCAGGGCGATCGCGACATCCTCGTCGAGTACGGCCCGATCGTGCTCGATCTCGAATTGCGGATCCGCGTCCATGCCCTGATGACCGTGCTCGAAGCCAAGGGCCTCGCCGGAGTGATCGATATCACCCCGGGGATCCGCTCGCTGCAGCTGCATTTCGATGGTCGGCAACTCGATCAGGCCCGGGCGCTGGCCGCGCTGATCCAGTGCGAGGACGAATTGGGCGACCTCGAAGATTTCGTCATTCCGTCGCGAATCGTGCATCTCCCGCTCAGTTGGCGGGATCCGGCAATCAACGCGACGGTCGAGAAATACATGGCGACGGTGCGCGACGATGCCCCGTGGTGTCCCGACAACATCGAGTTCATCCGGCGCATCAACGGACTGAGCGATGCCGACGCGGTCGAGCGCGTGGTCTTCGATGCCAGCTATCTGGTGATGGGTCTGGGCGATGTTTACCTCGGCGCGCCGGTGGCGACGCCGGTCGATCCGCGCCACCGCCTCGTTACCACGAAATACAATCCCGCGCGCACCTGGACCCCGCCCAATGTGGTGGGCATCGGCGGCGCCTACATGTGCATCTACGGGATGGAGGGGCCGGGCGGCTACCAGCTGTTCGGTCGCACTATTCAGGTCTGGAACACGCATCGCCAGACCGATACCTTCGTCGACGGCAAGCCGTGGCTGCTGCGCTTCTTCGATCAGATCCGCTTCTTCGAGGTCAGCGCAGCAGAACTCGAAGAATGGCGCCGCGACTTTCCCGCAGGGCGCCGCACCATCGAGGTCGAGCATTCGGAATTCCGGCTGGCCGACTACCGCGCCTTCCTAGCTGACAATGCCGATTCGATCGCCGAATTCGAGACCCGGCGCCAGGCCGCTTTCGACGCCGAGCGGGCCGAATGGGAGCGTACGGGGGAATTCGACCGCGTGTCCGAATTGATCGAGGACGGCGGATCGGGCGGGCTCGACGTTCCCGCGATCGAGGTTCCTGACGGTGCAGACGTGATCGAATCGCCGTTCGGCGGATACATCTGGAAATTGCTCGTCGCCGAGGGCGATGAAGTGGAGGCCGGAGCAACCGTGGCCGTGATCGAGGCGATGAAAATGGAAACCCCGCTCGAAAGCCCGGCTGCGGGCACAATCAGCGCGCTTTACATCGAGGAACGCCAGCCAATCGAGCCGGGTGCTCCGCTCATGGCGCTGTCGAGGCGCGCATGAGTCAGCCCGAAAGCAAGGGTTCCGCGCAAATCTCGGCGGCAGTGAACGGTGGCGAAACCACCGCGCTTGCCGTGCTGGACGAAACGCTTGCGCGGATCGAGGCTTACGACGCGGTCCAGCCGCAAATCTGGATCAGTCGCGCACCGGCAGAACGGCTTCGCGCGCAGGCCAAGGCCATCGACGCGCGGCTCGCCGCCGGCGACACGCTTCCGCTGGCGGGCGTTCCCTTCGCGGTGAAGGACAATATCGACGTCGACGGGTTCGAAACCACCGCCGGCTGCCCCGCCTTTGCGTATACTCCGGATCATTCGGCACATGTCGTGGCGCAACTCGAAGCCGCCGGGGCCCTGTGCGTGGGCAAGACCAATCTCGACCAGTTCGCCACCGGCCTCGTCGGCACGCGCAGCCCCTTCGGCATTCCCGCCAACGCCTATAACCGCGCCTATGTCAGCGGTGGCTCGAGTTCGGGATCGGCGATCGCGGTTGCAGCGGGACTTGTTCCCTTCGCGCTGGGCACAGACACGGCGGGGTCGGGGCGGGTCCCGGCGGCGTTCAACCATTTGATCGGCTACAAACCGAGCAAGGGCCGCTGGAGCACGCGCGGACTGGTGCCTGCCTGTCGCACGCTCGATTGCATCAGCGTGTTTACGCACGACACGACCGATGCCCGGCTGGTCGATGGCGTCGTCGCGGGTTTCGACCCCAAGGATCCCTACTCGCGCGCGCTGCCCGAGAGGCTGTTGGAACCGCATCGTATCGGCGTGCCCATGCCCGGGCAGCGCAACTGGTTCGGCGATGCAGCATCGCAACGGCTCTACGAAAAGGCGCTCGCAGTGCTGGCCGAACGGGCCACGCTCATCGAACTCGACATCGGCTATCTGCAGGAAGCCGCGGCGCTGCTCTACAATGGTCCCTGGGTTGCCGAACGGACGGCTGCCCTGCGGGACCTGCTGGAACGTGACCCCGATGCGATCGATCCGACCGTCCGCAAGGTGGTCGAACCAGGCGCGGAAATTTCCGCGGTCGCAGCATTCGAAGGCCAGTATCGGCTGGCCGCGTTGCAGCGGGAAGCGGAGACGATGTGGGAGAGGGTCGATATGCTCGCCTTCCCGACCACCGGCACCATCTATCGCATTGCCGAACTGCTTGCCGAACCCGTCGCGCTTAACAGCAACCTCGGGTTCTACACCAACTTCGTGAACCTGCTCGACATGGCCGCCGTCGCGGTACCGGCGGGCCAGCGCGACAACGGTACGGGCTTCGGGATCACGTTGATCGGGCCGGCCGGAAGCGATTCTGGTTTGCTCGAAGCGGCCGAAGATTATTGCGCGGCGGCAGGATTGCCCGCGACACCCGCGCTCGATCTGGAGGGAAAGATGGAAACGGTCAAACTCGCGGTTGTCGGCGCGCATCTGAAGGACATGCCGCTGCACTGGCAACTGACTTCGCGCCACGCGACCTTCGTGGGCAGCTTCCAAACCGCTGCCACATACCGGCTCTACGCGATGGCCGACAGCATACCACCCAAGCCCGCGCTCGTTCACAGCGATGACGGCGGCGCAATTGCAGTCGAGGTTTACGAACTCGACATGGGCGCATTCGGCAGTTTCGTGTCCGAGGTGCCGGCCCCATTGGCGATCGGAACGGTTACCCTCGAAGACGGCAGCACGGTCAAGGGTTTCGTCGCCGAGCCTCGGGCGACGGTGGGCGCGGAAGATATCACAGCCCTGGGCGGTTGGCGGACCTATATTGCCCGCGAGGCGGAATGACCTTCGCAAAAATATCAAACTGGCCCGTTATTACTCTTGACCAATTATTTAATATCGATAGCGTGATCGCATAGCCAAAAGATAGCACGTTCGCTGGGAGAGATTCTGAAACTAACCGGGCCGATCGGTCCGGGTGAGGGAGTCCGCCGGTGTATTGCATACGCAACCGCACGAGCCCGAAGGCAGGTCGCCGAGCGATCCTGCAAGAGGCCTGGCCCGTCTCCCACAGCTCGAAAGCGAGGTAGCAGACATGGCCGGAACGCGCGTAGGCAACAGGATCATAGGGGCCGATTCACCCATCATCGTCGGCTGGGACAACATTCCCAAGGTGGAAGGCGGCCCGGTGAAGCGCTTCATCTTCACCTATTTCCAGCCATTCTTCCTCTTCGCGTTGATCGCCTTCTGGTATTACGCGCCCAACTCGATAGCCACCGCCACCACGGCGATCGCCATCGCGATTTCCTTCAAGGTGCTGCTGATTGCGATCGAGCTGATCAATCCGCGACACAAGAGCTGGCAGCTCACATGGAAGGAACTGTGCACCGACCTGTTCTATGTCGCACTCGGCTATACGGTCCTGCGCATGGTCGACGTCTATATCGGAGACGGTGTCATTATCGAGGCGATCCAGGACGCATACGACTGGGACAAGCTCAACTGGTTCACAGGCCTGCCCCTGCTGGTCCAGGCACTGATGATCTCGCTCATCTTCGATTTCGGCCAGTACTGGATGCATCGCGGGATGCACAATTGGTACCCGCTGTGGCTGACCCACGCGCCGCATCACTACATTACGCAGCTGAACATCAACAAGGGCGCGGTCGGCAATCCGATCGAGCTGTTCCTGATCGGTCTGGGCATCGGGGGCTTCTTCGACTTCCTGCCCCGCGCGGCACTGCTGGCCGGCACCTTCGGCCTTGCCATCGGGACCTACCAGCACATCAACGTGCGCTTTAACACGCCGCGCTGGTGGCGCTTCCTGTTCAACACCACCGAACACCACAGCGTCCATCATTCGCAGGACTACGAGGCCAGCCGCAGCAATTACGGCGCGACCTGGATCATTTTCGACCGGATCTTCGGCACCTGCATCGATGGCGAAGCGGAAAAGCTCGGCATGGAAGGCGGCCGCCGGATGCAGATCAAGGAAACGATGGTCTATCCCTTCACCGAAGGGTTCAAGACCTCGCGCGATTGGCTGCAGGCGAAATTCCGTCGCTCACCCGACAGCGTACCCGCCGAATAGCCAATATCGCCCGGGCCGGGTCCTGTCCCGGCCCGCAGTCCCCCGCAAGCGCATCTCGTCATCGGTCTTTCGGGACCGGGTGAGAACGTGCGCGCACCCGCGACCTGCCGGAGAGCCACCACGTGCCGAAGCTGCCCTATATCGATCGAATTTGGCGCGCCCGCGGGTCCATCGAACTGATCCCGCCGCGCACTTCACAAAGTGTCTTTGCAAGGCTGGACGGATTGCTCGACGATGGCGGCACGAGCCACGAGGTGCACGGCGATACGCTGCATTATGTCAAGGACAATCCGGCAGCTCAGGACAAGCTCGCGACCTTCAGTCGCGGCACCTTGCGCGTCGAGGACAGCGCGGGCCGTGCGCGGCTCCATTACGAACTGATCAGCCCGGCACTCCTGCTGTGCTTCCTCGCTCCCCTGCTGTTCCTCGCCATCGCCCAAGCGACCATCTTTATCAGCGAACTTGAAGGCCCCTCCACCGAGGAAACTTCCGAGACGGAGAAGGACAAGGAAGAAGAGGAAGAGGCACGCCCGCTGAACGTCATCGACCAGATGCTCGGCGCGCCGCAGCCGGAAACCCTTGAAGAGAAAAAACAACGGATGGAGGAGGAAGGCGAAGAGAAGAAAGGACGGCATTCGCCCACGCCCGCCTATGTCTTCGCCGGCCTGTTCTTTGCGCTTTACCTCGTCGGCCGCGTTCTCGAACCCTGGCTGGTCCGGCGGACCTTCCGGCAAACGCTGAACGAGCCGCGGGAACAGTCCCACCTCGAAAGCGCCGCACAGGCAGACAGCTGATCCCCACGGCAAAACCTGTCCTGCCGGCGGGCTTCATCCACGACCTCATCCCCTTCCCCACGGCCAGACCTCGGCAGCGCCTGTCGCAGCGCGGAATTGCACGGAGTATTTCGCTTGATCCAATTGCATATCACCGACCTTTCCGGGACCGAACGCACCATCACCGTCGCACCTACCGGCACCCTGATGGAAGCAATTCGCGACAACGGATTTTCCGATCTTCTGGCGGCCTGCGGCGGGTGCTGCTCCTGCGCCACCTGCCATGTCGCCCTCGCGCCATCCGACATCGTCTTGGCGTCCGCATCGGATGAGGAAGATGAACTTCTCGACTCGTCGGACGAACGCTCCACGGGCTCGCGCCTGGCTTGTCAGCTGCCGCTAATGCCTGCGATGGACGGATTGAAAGTGCGGATCGTAGAGGCCGCGTGACGCGCGGCTAGCCCGGTTCGATCCTGCTCAGCGGCCACCATGCGCCACCGTCCCGCTCGGCCTTGTGCCGCCCGAGATCGCGCAGCCGCGCCATGAAGGCCGGCTTGAACATTTCGCCCTTCTTGAAGTTCTCGCCCACGTCGCTCGGGAAAGTGTCGTACTGGTCCGCGCTGGTCAGCAGGATACGGCCATAAGGGTTGTTCAACCGCAGGCCGGCGATCGCACCGATCTCGCTCTCATTGACCAGCAGGTCGTAGCCGCGCTGCCCGTTCTTGAGCGGACCAGAGCTCGTGTTGAGTGCCTCTTCGCGCTGGCGCACGGTCGGGCCGTTGCGCACGACATAAACGGTTGGCGCGGTCTCTTCGTAGTCCTGCGCGATGGCCGCCTGCGTTGCGCCGCCCGCCACCCTGGCGACCGGATGGCCCTGCATCTGCTTGCGCACCTCGCGGTCGACCGCCGCCATCGCGCGATCGAAGAACACCGACCGGCGTACGCCGCCATCGTAGAGCGTGAGCGCGCGCTCGGCCGACCCGGCGACGCGCAACTGCTGGTGGAACACGGGCATGGCGGAAGAGGCCATGGTCGCGGCCGCGAGCGCTTCGGCCGCCGCTTTTGCGCTGGGCGCCGATTGGACCAGTTCCTTGATATCGGCATAGCGGAACACCCCGCGTTCGGCCTCGACAAAGCCGACGAAGCCCTCGATGCTCGATGTGCCTATTGCAGCGATCAGCCTTTCGTCGCCCTCGGGCATGAGCGCTTCGATCACCCGGCGACGAAGGCGGCTGGTACCCGCAGCAGAGCCGAACAGCGGGACGCCGATCAATCCCGTATGGGTCACGACATCGCTCTCGCGCTGCGGAGAATAACCCCAGACCAGCCGGTCGAGCGCATATCGGCGCATGTCGGGCGTCTGCTTCGGATCGAGTGCCACCATCAGCATCAGTGCCTGCAACGAGCCGGTGGAAATGCCGGTGATCACCCCGATACCCGGCAGGGCGAGTTCGTTGCCGCTGTTGCGACTGAGCGTATCGAACAGTCCCGCGCCAAACGCGCCCCATTGTCCCCCGCCTGAGAGCAGCAGCACGTCGCAGTCGGGCCGGTCCACCGCGTTGTGGCACTGCACCGCGTCGCGGATCGAACAGGACATGCGATCGTCGAGAGCGCAGGTCGGCGCATCGGGTACATCGGCCTGCACGTCGCGGATGAACGGACCGACATCGCCATCGACGACATGGCTGTAGAAGCCATCGATCTTGAAGGTCAGCGCTCCCCGCTTGAACAGAGTGACAGCGAAGAAAACGAGCGCAGCGATGCCGAAAACGCCGGCGACCACACCCCACAGGAAATTGTCCATCGACTCGTCCCCCTCCGGTCGAACCAGCGGGAGGATGCGCGCAAAATCGAACGAATTCAATCAGCCGTGTGCGCCGAACTCGTTCGCGATCGCGGTCGATATCCGGAGGCACAGCGCATAGGCCTGTTCGATCGGGTCGATATGGTCACGCCGGATTGCGGCATAGCCCTCGCCCGCGCCGCGCGGATAATCCCCCGCCTCCTCCAGTGCGAAGTCTTCCTTGCGCGGGAAGCTGGTGGGAAATGCGCGGCGCAATTGCGCCAGCGCATCGTCGATCCGCAGCGTGAAGACCATTTCCAGCACGTCGGTCCGGCTGATGTCGTTGGCTCGGCTGAAAGCCGGGACCGATACCACCTTGAGGAACATGTGCTGCAACAGCGCCAGGCGGACGGCCTGTAGCACGCCGATTGCGCGGCGGACGCTTTCGCGCTCGGGATGCGGGTCATCGTCGGGCACCAGGTCGAACAGGCGATGCAGCTTCAGCGCATCGACGCGCAGGCGCGAAGCCAGCCGCCGGAAGACGCCGTTGCGATCATCCTTGATAAGGTACTCCGCCAATGCCTCGCAGGCGGGCGCAAGATGCTGCTCGGTGCCGCGGTAGGGGCGGCTGGCCCAGTAGGCCGAATTGAACAATTCGCCGAAAGCGGCGACCGTCTTAATGCTCGCCAGCGCGTTGGAAGCGCGCACGAGGCGCATGATCTGTCGCCCGCGCGGGCTCTCGGCGAGCAGTGCGCCGATCTCCTCGATCTGGCTTTCCGCCGCGCTCCCGATCCCGGCGATGATGTTCACCGGATAGCCCAGTTGCTGGAGAATCGCATTGTGCGGAATTGCGCGAATCTGCCGCAGGCTCATTTCGCGATCGGCGGAGAGATCGCTCTGCCTTCGCGATTTCCGGCTCCCGGTCTCGTTGAGCAATCCCAATCCGAAAGCCGTGATCGCACGGCTGTAGGTGCGGCTCTCGAGGTGGTCGCGCTGGTGCTCCTTGATCGCGCGGTAGAAGTCCAGGCTCAGGTCGGTCCGGCGATAGAAGGGGTCGGTTGGCACGTCGGGATCGGTATGCGCCGGGCTATGGGCGACGATCTGCGTCAGCGTGGCCAGTGCGATATCGGGGGTAGCGAACAGCAGATAGCCATCGCCGCCCTGGAAACTGGCCTCGGGTTCGAGCGTGATCCCGGCACGCGCAAACCGGCGCTGCGCCCAGGCGCTAAGCGCCCATTCGATGCGATCCTCGAAGCTCGACGGATGCGCTCCGCGGCCCATGCCTTCGCCATGCGTGTCGAAGATCAGCGCGGCGACATCGTTGAGACCGTTGGCATCCATCGCCTCGGCCAGCCGCCCCTGCAAGCGCTCGATCGCCAGGCTGGCCGGGATTTGCCCGACGAAACGCCCTGCATCGGAAAAGCCCGTCTGGATCGCGATGCGGCCCCGTTTGCGCGCATAATCGCGATAATCGGGCTCGGCGAGCAAGAGGTCGAGGAAACGCCCGCCGTGCTCGAGCGCGGTCTCGGTCTCGAACAAGGGCGATACGTCGACCTTGTCGGCGATCCCGAACAGCCTCGCGAAGTAAAGGGCGGCGAGCACCGTCGACGGCTGTTCGCATTCGGCAACCAGCATGCGGATCGGCGCGTCGGCGTCGATATGCTTGAGGATTTGCGCCATCGCGAGGAATTGACGCACCGCGGTCGAGCTTTCCACTGCGAGGCTGGCAAAGTTCGCGCTTTGCGGTTCCACCCCGGCCAGCAATTCGCGCAGGGCGGCGATGGCCCCGCGGCTCGACAGGTCGATATCCGCCGCTTCGCCGAGGCGTGTGCGAATTGCATTGTGCAATTGCTTGGCGTTCACGCGGAAATGAATCCAGCCCATGCCGAGGCCGTCGGCGCGCATCGCGGCCGCGAGCGTCCTCAGCGCGACTGCGCGCTGGCCTTCCGCACTCCGCGCCTCGCTCTCGAGCTGGTCGATCAGCGGTTGAAGCGACAGCAGCTTGTCGTCGTGATCCGCGGTCAGCCGGTTGGCGGCTGCCGAGAGATCCGCCGGATCGGACAGGTCCCCTGCGAACTCCGCCGCGCTGGCATGCGCCCGTCCCGCGGCACCACGCAATTGTTCGAGCATGGCATGTCTCGGGTCGACCGCTTCGAGGGAGGCCGCATAGCGGTCGAGCCGCTGCGCCTTCTCTGCCAGACGAAAGGCGATCGAAGTGTACCATTTGATGTCGGTCCGACCATCCATGTCGTAGCCGACCCAACTGGCAAAGCGGAATGGCAGCGGGCGCGCCTCGTGCCACCGGTCGGGGAAGGCCTGCTGCGCGCTCGCAAGCACGGTTTCGACGATACGGTCGCGCGCATCCTGCGCATTGGCCATGGCGGCCATTGCCCGATCGTGTTCGTAGCCGAGCGTGATCTCGGGGCGCTCGTGCGGATCGCTCACGCTGGCCGCTTCGCCGTTGCCGACCGCCGCCGCAACGGCATCTGACTGCTGGGGCGAAAGCAGGAAGGTCGGATGCGCAGTAAACACCGCATGCATGTGCGGCTGCTCCCAGAACGCGCGGAATGCGTCGAAATCGTCCGTCGGCCCCGTCATCCCTGCGAGCCGTTCGGCCGCGTTCTGCGGCGCCAGCAGATCGCGCAGCCGATCCGCACGCGCATCGAGCGACTGCGCCTCCAGTTCGTCGACCAGTCCCGCCAGCGCGTCGATGCTCAACTCGCCGCTCTCGAGCTTGCGCGAAATGTCCAGCGAGAGTTGAAACACCGGATTGAACAGCGGAGTTTCCTGCGTCTGGCGGTGGAGCACGCGCAAGCGTTCGCTCAAACTCGCGAGGGTCGGTTCGATTGTCGTATCAGCCATCATATTCCCTATGCCCCGAATGGTCGTGGGTTCCGCGGCAATCCGGCGTGCAAGTCAAGCTGCACCCGCACTGCAGCCGCGATGAATACGGTTGCGAATGCCCCGTAACCGGCCGCGCACGTGTTCGACCGGGGAATTCCGGGCTGGACTTGCAGCGTGGCAGCCGCCACCCCTCGCATTCGCGTTAACCGCTTGCGGAAACGCTATCTTGAAACGCTGCGCCCGACACCGGCAAGGGGGCGCAAGAGGGGTTTATGAGCGACTGGACGATCGGGATTATCGGCGGATCGGGTCTTTACGCCATCGATGCGCTGGAAGACGCGCAATGGATTCCCGTCCAATCCCCCTGGGGTGCCCCGTCCGACGAGATACTCTGCGGCACGATCGGCCATGTCCGCGTGCGGTTCCTGCCACGGCACGGTCGCGGTCACCGGCTCGCTCCCTCGACGCTCGATGCGCGCGCCAATATCGACGCGCTCAAGCGCGCCGGCTGCACCGATATCCTCGCGATCAGCGCAGTCGGGTCGCTGTCGGAAGATCTGGCGCCCGGGCGCTTCGTGACCGTCGATCAATTCATCGACAATACGAAAGGTCGGCCGGCCAGTTTCTTCGGTGACGGTTTCGTCGCGCATGTCTCGATGGCCGATCCGGTGTGCGACCGCCTGTCCAAACATGCCGCCAAAGCCGTGCTCGCCTCGGGCGGCGATTGCACCGAAGGCGCGACCTATCTGGCGATGGAAGGCCCGCAATTTTCCACCCGCGCCGAAAGCCGGCTGTACCGCCACTGGGGCGCAGAGGTGATCGGCATGACGGCCATGCCCGAAGCCCGGCTCGCGCGCGAGGCCGAACTGCCCTATGCCCTGCTGGCAATGGTCACCGACTACGATTGCTGGCGCGAAGACGGCGATGCGGTCGATGTTGCGCAGGTCGTCGCGCAAATGCAGGACAATGCCGAACTCGCGCGCAAGGCGGTCGAGCTGTTCTGCCGCAGCCTGCCGCGCCAGCGCACACCTTCGCCGATCGATCGCGCGCTCGACAATGCCGTCATCACCGCTCCCGACAAGCGCGACAGGGGAGCGATGGCCAGGCTCGATGCGATCGCCGGACGGGTGATCTCACAAGGATGAGCGATACTTACGATCTGCTCGTCATCGGCGGCGGTATCAATGGCGCGGGTATTGCGCGCGATGCCGCCGGGCGGGGCTTGCGGGTCCTGCTGGTCGAGAAGGACGATCTCGCCTCGCACACCTCCTCGGCGAGCACCAAGCTGGTGCATGGCGGGTTGCGCTATCTCGAACATTACGAGTTCCGCCTGGTCGCGGAGAGCCTGCGCGAACGCGAAGTCCTGTTGCGCAATGCGCCGCATATCATCTGGCCGCTGCGTTTCGTGATGCCGCACGAGCCGAGCATGCGTCCCAAATGGATGCTGCGGCTTGGTCTCGCGCTTTACGACCACATCGGCGGCCGGATGAGCCTGCCCAAGAGCAAATCGGTCGACCTGCGTATCGCGCCGCATCGCAGCATCCTGCAGGATCGGCTCAAGGCTGGGTTCGAATATTCGGATTGCTGGGTCGAAGATGCCCGACTGGTGGTGCTGAGCGCCCGAGATGCCGAGGAACGAGGCGCGGAAATCCGCGTGGGCACAGAGTGCATCGCGCTCGAACGCGGCAGTGAGCGGTGGACTGCGATCCTGCGCGACGAGACCGGCGAACGGGATGTAAGCGCGCGCGCGGTCGTCAATGCCGCGGGTCCGTTCGTCGATCGTGTGGCGCAGATCGCACTGGGTGAAAGCACGCCCGCCCACCTGAGGCTGGTCAAGGGCAGCCATATTATAGCATCGCGGCGCTTTCCGGGCGAGCATGCTTATATCTTCCAGCAGCCCGACGGACGCATCGTCTTCGCCATTCCCTACGAACGCGACTATACGCTGATCGGTACCACCGACCTTCTTTACCAGGGCGATCTCGACGCGGTCGACATTGCACCCGAAGAGGTGACCTATCTGTGCGAGGCGGCGTCGCGCTATTTCGCCAGCCCGGTCACCGAAGACGAAATCGTATCGAGCTATGCCGGCGTCCGACCGCTTTACGAAGACAATGCCGCGAGCAATTCGACCGTGACGCGCGATTACGTCTTTGAACTCGAGGCCGATGGGGGCGCGCCGATATTGTCGGTCTATGGTGGGAAAATCACCACCTATCGCAAGCTCGCCGAACATGCGCTTGAAAAGCTTGGCGGCGTCATGCCGGTCGAAGGCGAACCGTGGACCGCCGATGCGCCATTGCCCGGCGGCGACATAAAAGATGCCGATTTCGCCGCCTTCCTGTGGCAAGCCAGCGAAACCTATCCCTGGCTTCCGCCCGAAATGCTGATGCGGCTCGGTCGCGCTTATGGCACGCGCCTCGCCAAGCTGCTTGGCGATGCCGCATCATTGGCGGATCTGGGCGAACATTTCGGCGGGACGCTTTACGCTGCCGAGCTGCGCTATCTCGTCGATCACGAATATGCGCGCAGCGCGCATGACGTGCTGTGGCGGCGCAGCAAGCTGGGCCTGCACCTGCCTGAGGACGCGCAACAGGCAGTGGCCGAATGGTTCGCGGCGCAGAAGTGAACAGACGCTACGGAACAAGCGCGTTCCACAAAGCTTGAAAGGGATACACCGCAGGTCCAAGGGGCCTGCTTCATCCCTCCTTCTGTTCGGAGTCGTATGGCCCTGCACGATCCTGCCCGCCTGTCCCCCATCTCCCGCCAAGCCCTCCGCGAAGCCTATCGCGCGGAAGAGAACGCCTGCGTTGCCGAACGCATGACACAAGCCGGTGGGGCAAGCGCCAAACATGAAGAAGCCAAGGCGATCGCGGTCCACCTGATCGAGGAAGCTCGCAAGCGCAAGGCGAGCGGGATCGACGCCTTCCTGCACCAATACGGCCTCGCTACCGAGGAGGGTGTGGCGCTGATGTGCCTTGCCGAGGCGCTGCTTCGCGTACCCGATGCGGCGACTGCCGATGCGCTTATCCGCGACAAGATAGGCGACATCGACTGGGCCGAGCACATGGGCGAGAGTTCTTCGACTTTCGTCAATGCGGCGACTTTCTCGCTGATGCTGACCGGCGAAGTGCTCGAGCGGCCCGAGGAAGCGCAGAAGGGCATGGGCAAGACCCTCAAGCGCGCGGTGAACCGGCTGGGCGAGCCTGTCATTCGCCGCGCCACGCTGCAGGCCATGCGTATTCTGGGCGGGCAGTTCGTTTACGGCCGCACGATCAACGAATCGCTCAAGCGGGCAGCCCCCGAACGCGCGCGGGGCCTGACGCACAGCTTCGACATGCTCGGCGAAGCAGCAATGACCTTCGACGATGCCGAACGCTATCGCGTCAATTATCACGAAGCCATCGCACGGCTGGTGCGCGAATCCACCGGTGATGTGCGCACCGCGCCGGGCATCTCCGTAAAGCTGTCCGCGCTGCACCCGAAATACACCTTCATGCATGCCGACATCGCGATCGCGGACCTGCTCCCGATCGTGCGCGACCTCGCCACCGCGGCGCGCGATGCGAACATCCATTTCACCATCGACGCCGAGGAGGCCGACCGGCTCGAGCTGTCGATGGATCTGATCGAGGCGCTGGCGCGCGACGACAGCCTGTTCACGCGCCCCGATGGCAGCCGCTGGGAAGGCTTTGGCCTCGCCATCCAGGCCTATCAGAAGCGCGGCGTCCCGATGGTCGACTGGACCGCGCGTCTCGCGCGCAAATACGATCGCAAGTTTTTCGTCCGGCTGGTCAAGGGTGCCTATTGGGATACCGAGATCAAGCTCAGCCATGTCGGCGGGTTCAAGGACTTTCCCGTCTTCACACGCAAGCTGGCCACCGATGTGAGCTATCTCGCCTGCGCGGAGAAGATGCTTGCCGCCGACGACGCTATCTATCCCGCCTTCGCTACGCACAACGCCTATACGATCGGCGCGATCAAGGCGATGGCAGGGGCCAAGCCGCTCGAGTTCCAGCGGCTGCACGGGATGGGCGAGGACATCTACGGTGCGCTGGCCCAGATGGAGGGCAACAACCGCACCAACGTGCGCATCTACGCCCCAACGGGCACGCACAAGGACTTGTTGGCCTATCTGGTACGACGCCTGCTCGAGAACGGCGCCAACAGCTCGTTCGTCAATCGCATGGCCGATGCCGAGGTGCCTGCTTCCGCGCTGGCAACCGACCCGGTTGCCGACATGGCGCAGGTAGAGCCCTATCGCAATCCGACCATACCGCTGCCTGCGGACATCTTCCCCGGGCGCAAGAATTCTGCCGGGATCGACCTCTCGGACCCGCTGGTGCTCGAACCGTTGCAGGAGCGCCTCGCAGCGCTCGATGATCGCCACTGGACCGCCGAGCCAACCTTCATGTCCGGCGCCGAGGCCGAGATCGCGCCGATCAACAAGCCGCACGACCTATCGGCCGAAGTCGGCACGCGCCGCGATACGCTCGATTTCGAGGTCGAGGAGGCGATCACCCGCGCCGAAGCCATCCAACCCGGTTGGGATCGGCTGGGCGGCGAAAAACGCGCGATGCTGCTCGAAGCGGCGGCCGACCTGTTCGAGGAACACACCGACGAGTTCCTGAGCCTGTGCCAGCGCGAAGCGGGCAAGACGCTTCTGGACGCGGTGCTCGAACTGCGCGAAGCGGTCGACTTCCTGCGCTTCTACGCCAATGAAGCGCGTCGCCAGTTCACCCGTCCGATCCCGCTTCCAGGACCGACGGGCGAGGAAAATCGCCTGAGCCTGCATGGCCGCGGGGTTTTCGCCTGTATCAGCCCGTGGAATTTCCCGCTGGCGATCTTCATCGGAACGCCTGCCGCGGCGCTTGCCGCGGGCAATACGGTGGTTGCCAAGCCTGCCGAACAGACCCCCCTGATCGCCGCGCTGGCGGTGCGCCTGTGCCACGAGGCGGGAATCCCCGAAGAAGCGTTCCAGCTCCTGCCCGGCGCGGGTGAGGTCGGCGAAATGATCACTTCCGATCCGCGCATCGCTGGGGTTGCTTTCACCGGTTCGACGCAGACCGCACAGGCCATCAACCGCGGTCTGGCCGCACGCGAGGGGCCGATCGCCACGCTGATCGCAGAGACCGGCGGCCAGAACGCGATGATCGTCGATTCCACCGCATTGCCCGAACAGGTCACGCGCGACGTCGTTTCCAGCGCATTCCAGAGCGCGGGACAGCGCTGCTCGGCGCTCCGCGTCCTCTATATCCAGGACGACGTCTACGACGAGATGCTGCAAATGATTCGCGGCGGGTTCGAGGCGCTGTCCATCGGCAATCCCGAACATCTGGCGACCGATGTCGGCCCGGTGATCGACCCCGATGCCAAGTCTTCGCTCGAACGCCACGTCGCGCGCCGGAAGAAAGGCGGTTTGCCGGTATGGCGGCGGCGGCTCCATCGCGGTGCCAATGCGGGCTGCTTCGTCGCGCCGACCATTATCGAGATGGATTCGATACTCGACCTGAAGCGCGAGAACTTCGGCCCGATCCTGCACGTGGTGCGCTACAAGGCCGCCGATCTCGAACGCGTGATCGAAGACATCAACGCCACCGGCTTCGGCCTGACGATGGGTCTGCACAGCCGTAATGACGACACGCGTGCCTTCGTGGAATCGCGGATCAAGGTCGGCAATTTCTACGTCAATCGCAACCAAATCGGGGCGGTGGTGGAAAGCCAGCCGTTCGGCGGCGAGGGCCTATCGGGTACCGGCCCCAAGGCAGGCGGACCGCATTACGTCCAGCGATTTGCCACCGAACGCGTGGTGAGCATCGACACGACCGCGGCAGGCGGCAACGCGACGCTGCTGGCGAGCTAAAGAGCGGATAAGATTCTCGGGCCGCTTGCCCCCGTGGCGCGGCTCGGGAATCGTTGCCGCATGGCGATTCTTTCCGACAAGTGGATCCGCGACAAGGCGCAGAACGAAGGCATGATCGAGCCTTTCGTCGAGGCGCAGCGTCGCGAAGGGGTAATCAGCTACGGGCTGTCGAGTTACGGCTACGACGCGCGGGTGGCACCCGAGTTCAAGATCTTCACCAATGTAAACAGCGCGGTGGTCGATCCGAAGGATTTCGACGGGGACAGCCTCGTCGACCGCGAGACCGATGTCTGCGTGATCCCGCCCAACAGCTTTGCACTTGCCCGCACGGTCGAGTATTTCCGCGTCCCCGAAGACGTACTTGTGATCTGCCTTGGCAAGAGCACTTACGCACGCTGTGGGATCATTGTGAACGTCACCCCGCTCGAGCCGGGCTGGGAAGGGCATGTCACGCTGGAGTTCTCCAACACCACGCCACTTCCGGCCAAGATTTATGCCAATGAGGGCGCGTGCCAGTTCCTGTTCCTGCAGGGCAACGAACGTTGTGAGACGAGCTACAAGGACCGCGCGGGCAAATACATGGGGCAGCGGGGCGTGACCCTGCCGCGCTTGTGAGCGTAGCGAAGTGAGCGTCTCGCGCTTTCCCTTCTGGCGCGTCGCGCCGGGTGAGCGCGAGGGTGAATTCATCCTGCCAGTCATGCCGCCGGCCACGGTCGGTCCCGAAGGCGCACCGCATGTCATGGGCGGGGTCGCGCTGGCCGCAGCGGTCGACGCGCTCGAACTGGCCAGCAGTCAAACGCTGCTGTGGTCGAACATCCAGTTCCTTGCGCCGACGACGCATGCGGAGGAGTTGCTCGTTTCCTGCGAACAATGCGGAGGCGGGCAGTCGGTCGGCCAATGGCTGGCCGAAATCCGGAGCAACGGCAGGGTGACGCATCGGGTCAATGCCGCGTTGGGCGCGCGCGAACCGAGCGAGCAGCGGGTCTTCAGCGCCATGCCGGACGTCCCTGCGCCCGACGATTGTGCCCCCGGGGATCGCGGCTGGGGTGTGCCCGGTACGCTGGGCGACCAGTTCGACTTTCGGATTGCGATGGAGGACGAGGAGCGCGGCATGCAGGCCTTGTGGTCGCGCTCGCAGGCGGGGTTCAAGGCCGACTCGGGCTGGCTCGCGATCGTTTCGGACTTCTTCCTCGGGGCGCATCCCGCCACGCGTGGCGGATCGAGCCTCGATGATACCTTCCGCTTCATCCAGGGCTGCGATGACGGCTGGGTGCTCTCGGTGACCGAGTTCGCTGCCTTCGATCGCGGGGTGGTGCACGGCAGCGCGAAAAACTTCTCTCAGGACGGCCGGCTGCTTGCGATTTCGAGCCAGAGCGGGGTCCTGCCGCGCATCCCCCGCACGCCGTAACGTCTTTGACTCTCCTGCCCGCCACGCGCATTCAGGCGGCAAAGGAGAGACATATGGCCGATACCGAATTCGACATCATCGTCTACGGCGCCACCGGGTACACCGGGCGCCTCGTCGCGGAACATTTCGTGCGCGAGTATGGCAATGCCGCCGACGCCCCCAAATGGGCGATGGCGGGCCGCAGCATGGACAAGCTCGAGGCGGTCCGCGACGAAATCGGAGCGCCCGACGACACACCGCTGGTGGTGGCCGATGCGGACGATGCCGCCAGCCTCGAAGCGATGTGCGCGCGTACCAGGGTCGTGCTCACGACGGTCGGACCGTACCAGCTCTATGGCGATGCACTGGTCGCAGCCTGTGTGAAGACCGGGACCGACTATGCCGATCTGTGCGGCGAACCCGCGTGGATGCGCGAGCAGATCGACCTGCACCACGACAAAGCCAAGGCGAGCGGCGCGCGCATCTGCTTCTCCAGCGGATTCGATTCGATCCCCTTCGATCTCGGCGTGCTTATGCTGCAGGAAGAGGCGGTCACGCGTCACGGCAGCCCCGCCCCGCGCGTCAAGGGCCGGGTGCGCGCAATGCAGGGCACCTTCTCGGGCGGCACCGCAGCCAGCCTGACCGCTACGATGAAGAACGCCGCGAAGAATCCCGGCATCATCAAGGTGCTGAACAACCCGTTCGGCCTGACGCCGGGTTTCGAAGGGCCCGACCAGCCTGCCGGCCTCGTGCCGCATTACGAGGACGAGCTGGGCAAGTGGGCCGCCCCCTTCATCATGGCGACGATCAACACCAAGAACGTCCACCGCACCAATTTCCTGCGCGGCCACCCCTATGGGGAAGATTTCCGTTACGACGAGATGATGCTCACCAGCCCCGGCGAGGCAGGCAAGGCGGCGGCCAACGCCGTGGCGGAAATGCTCAAGAACCCCTTCGGAGCCAAGCCGCCCAAACCGGGCGAGGGCCCGAGCGCAGACGAACGCGAGAACGGCTTTTACGATGTGCTCTTCGTCGGCGAGTGGGAAGACGGCAAGCGGCTGCATTACGGCGTCAAGGGCCGGTACGATCCGGGTTACGGTTCGACCAGCCGGATGCTTGCCGAAACCGGCATGGCACTGCTCGCAAGCGATAGCGACGGCGGCGTCGGCACCCCCGGCTCCTTCCTCGGCAAGGCGCTGGTCGAACGCTTGCGCGACCATGCCGAACTGACCTTCGCGGTCGAAGAATAAGCTCGGCGGAAGCGGGTCGTAACGGCCCGCCGACCGGTAACAAGAAAGGGGCGCCACGACCGAACGTGGCGCCCCTTTTCGTGACTGCCCGAAAGCCTAGAAGCTTGCGCGCAGGCTGGCGCTGATGTTGCGGCCTGCCAGCGGGACGTAGTCCTTGGTAAAGCTGGTGTGACGGCGGCCGGTGACATCGAAGATGTTGTCCGCCTTGAGCAGCAGCGTGATCGAATTGTCGCCGCGCACCGGTCGCCACGCGATCGAGGCATTAACGAAAGTGTAGCCGTCGGTCGCGGTTTCGAACGGCGCGATGTCGTTCTGCTCATCATACCATTCGACTTCGCCGCGCAGGTCGAATGCGCCCGTCGACGCGATCAACGCTCCGGCGAGATGCAAGGGCGGGATGCGCGGGACGAATGTATCGTCGTCGAGCTCGGCATGGACATATTCACCCAGCAGTTCGGTACCGAGGGTGAAGCTGCCGGTGTCGATAAGGTCGAAGGCCAGTTCGCCCTCGATCCCGGTATAGGTCGCATCCTGCTGCAGGAAGACATAGACCGGAAGCTCGTCCTCTTCCTCGCCATTCTGCGCGAGATAGATGAAATCATCGAACCAGTTGCGATAGGCCGCGATGCTGAAGCTGGCACCGGCAAAGCTGCCGCGCGCGAAGATTTCCGCCCCCCAGGCCTTTTCTTCCTCAAGGTCGGGATCGCCGATCTCGAACGCCTGCGTGGCGATGTGCGGGCCGTTGGAGAACAGCTCTTCCGCCGCCGGCGCACGCGCCACGCGCGACAGGTTGATCCCGGTGCGAACCGCGGGGCTGACATCGTAGGCGAAGCCGAGCGCACCCGAGAAGGTATCGAAATCGCGTTCGATGCCCAGCGTGTTCGATTCCACGTTGGTGTTTTCGTAACGCACCGAACCTTCGACCTGGAACGGACCGGTCGCATATTCCTGCAACGCGAAGAAGGCGATCTGGTCGGTCCGGTTGGGGGCTACGAACGCCTCGGCGCCGACCGCTTCGAAATCGCGATAGTAATATTGCGTCCCGATCGACCCGCGCCACGGGCCCGAGGAATTCTGCACCAGTTCGGCGCGCGCTTCGATGCCCTGCACGTCGAAGACCGTGCCGACCTCGTCGCCTTCGAATTCGGTGTGGGTGTAGTCCGAATAGCCCGCGCGGAAGCGCAGCCGTTCGAAGAAACCTTCGCCCAGGAAGATGTCGCCGCGCAGGTCGGCGCGATACTGGCGCAGGCCGATGCTGACCGGCACGTCGCCATGTTCGTGCCCTTCTTCCTCGTCGTGATGGTCCTCGTCGTGATCTTCGTCGTCGTGATCCTCGTCCTCGTGATCCTCGTCGTGATCCTCGTCGTGATCCTCGTGCTCTTCCTCGTCATGGTGATGGCCGCCCCCCGGCCGCCCCGGAATGCCATATTCGGAATCGTATACGCCAAAGGAGACACCAAGACTGCTTTCGCCCGCAAAGAAAGCGAGGCCGGCATTCGCGGTCCAGGTTTCGGTGCCGGTGTTGGGTACGAAGCCGCGCTGGTCGGCCGCCTCGCGCAGTTCCTCGGCCTCCTCGAAATGGCCTTCCTCTTCTTCTTCGGCTGCATCGGCCAACAGGTCGGCGCGCAGTTCGGGCGCCACGGTGAAGCCGGCGACCTCGAGGTCGTCGGTCTCGCGCCACGAACCGTCGGCGTGGAAGACGAAGCCGCTGTTGCCCAGACGCGCATCGAGCGAGCCGCCGAATTCACGCAGGTCAGTGGCGGTATCCGAACGGGCCAGGACATCCACGTGGACCGATTCGCTCGGCAGACGCAGCGGAATACGCTTGTCGATGACATTGACCGCGCCGCCGATCGCCTGGCTGCCGAACAGCAGCACGGCGGGGCCGCGCAGAACCTCGATCCGTTCGGCGGTGAGGGCATCGATCGAAACGGCGTGGTCATCCGAGGTATTCGACGCGTCGATCGCACCGATGCCGTCGATCAGCACCTTGACGCGTTCGCCCGAGAATCCGCGCAGGATCGGACGCGAGGCGCCGGGCGCGAAGCCGCTTGCCGAGACGCCGGGCTGGCTGTCGAGCACTTCGCCGATCTGGCCATCGAGATTGCGCTGCAATTCCTCGCCTTCGACCACGTCGGTCCCTGCGAGCAGATCGAAGTCGCGGATCCCCTGCGCGCTGACGACGATCCTCCCCTGATAATTGACGCGGCGATCGTGAAGATCGTCGGTCAGCGTGGGGTCGGTCGTGGCTTCGGCAGTATCGTCCTGCGCAGCATCCTGCGCATGGACGTGATTGCCGGCAGCGAGTGCGGCGAGCGACACGGTGGAACCGATCAGGCGAAGCGAAGTTCTCATACGATACAACATATCGCGGCCCATTAACGCCGCAGCATGCTGGCGCAAGCAATTTCTGCGTATGACCCGGGCCGGTTCGATGAACATGCGCGCTATGCGGACGAGCGTCATGCGTGCGGCATCGCTACAGCGCGCGCTGTCGGCAGGGCCGTTTGGCCACAGGAATAACGAAGATCGGGAAAATGGAGCGGGCGAGGCGATTCGAACGCCCGACCCCAACCTTGGCAAGGTTGTGCTCTACCCCTGAGCTACGCCCGCTCACTGGCGCTACCGGAACTGGGTGGTCCCGGTGGGGAGGCGGCCAACTAGCAGCGGGTTCTGAGTCCCGCAAGCCGAAAATTGCAGTTTTTTTGCTGGCCTTGCGAGCGTGCCTGCGCTCCTTCACATTGGCGCAGGAATGCCCACATGAGGCAGACGCGATTTCACGAAGGAAAGGTACGTTTACGTGGCGAGCATGGGCCTGAACATGGACGAGCAGAAGGCGGTCGAACGCTTCAAGAGCGAGGTCGTCGAACCGTCGATGTCGAAGCTCGTCATCCTCGATTTCTATGCCGACTGGTGCGGCCCCTGCAAGGCGCTCGCTCCGATGCTGGAAAAGGTCGCAGCCGAATATGCCGACAAGGGCGTGGTGCTGAAGAAGGTCGATGTCGATGCGGAGAAGTTCATCGCCGCACAATTCCAGGTGCAATCGATCCCGACCGTCTATGCCATGTTTCAGGGGCAGCCCGTCGCCGACCTGACCAATGCGCGCAGCGAATCGCAGCTGAAGCAGACGCTCGACCAGATCCTTGCGCAGCTTCCGATCCAGCCCGGGGCCGAAGGCGATGCCGCCGTCCAGCAGCAGCAGGACGTGACCCAATTCGTTGCGATAGCCGAACAGGTGCTTGCCGAAGGCGATCCCGAACGTGCTGCAGGCGTTTTCAGCCAGGTGGTCCAGATGGCGCCCCACAATGCCGCGGCCCATGCCGGGCTGGTGCGCGCGCTGGTGCAGGCCGGCCATGTCGAACAGGCGCAGGCCGCCCTGGCCGCTGCCGAAACCAATCCCGCGCTGGCGGGCGACGCACAGATCGAGCAGGCCAAGAGCGCGCTCGAACTGGCAGGCAACAAGGTCGACGATGGCGAACTAGCTGCGTTGAGGGACAAGGCGGCAAGCGGAGACATGCAGGCCCGCTACGACTATGCCGAAGCAGCCTTTGCCGCAGGCGATCGCGATGCGGCAGCCGACGAACTGCTGGCGATGTTCGAGAGCGATCGGGAATGGAACGAAGGCGCGGCCAAGACCAAGTTGCTGCAGATCTTCGAAGCGGTCGGACTGGAAGACCCGTGGGTCGTATCCATCCGGCGCCGCCTCTCGCGGCTCCTGTTCGGATAGGCCCCGCCTTGAGCAAACGCCTTTCCATTTTTCCGCTTCCCGGCGCAATCCTGTTTCCCGGCCTGCAGTTGCCGCTGCACATCTTCGAGCGGCGCTATCGCGATCTGGTTGGCAGCGCGCTGGCAAAGGACCGGCTGATCGGGATGATCCAGCCGCAGAAGACGAAGGACGGCGCGCCGCTCTACTCGATCGGCTGCGTCGGGCGGATTGGCGACGTCGAGGCTCTTGAGGATGGTCGCTACAACATAGTGCTCGATGGCGAGGCGCGCTTCCGCGTGCTCCGCGAAATCGACAGCAGCACCAGCTTCCGCCAGGTCGAGGCCGAGATGATCGAGGACTCGGCCGGCCAGTTCCTCTCGAGCGTAGAACGCGCTGGCTTCGAGTTCGAAGCACGACGCTTCGCCGACATGCAGGGCTATTCGGTTGATTGGGATTCGGTCGCGCAGCTCGACGACGAGACGCTGATCAACGGCGTCGCGCAGATCGCGCCCTTCGACCCTGCTTCCAAGCAGGCCCTGCTCGAAGCACCCGACCTCAAGCAACGCTGCGAGCTGATGATCCAGCTCATGCAGTTCTTCGCGCTGCGCGACGACGGCGACGAGATAGTCACTCTCCAGTAGCGCCAGGGTGCGAGGCCGGTGAAACCGGCGATGTGCCGGGCACGCGGGTCAGCCGAGGAAGGCGCCGCGCAGGCCGTCGATCACATATTGCGCTGCCAGCGCGGCCAGCAGCACCCCCAGCACGCGCGTTATCGCGGCCTCGACCTTGTCGCCGAACAGCCGCATGATCGGGCCCGCAGCGATCAGCGCCACCATGGTGATCGCCAGCGCCGCCGCCAGCGCGCCGAGCACCACGAGGCTTTCCTCGATACTGTCGGCCTCGTTCATCAGCAGCATGATGGCCGCGATCGCTCCGGGTCCGGCCAGCATGGGAATCGCCATGGGGAAGACCGAGACGTCCTCGACCTCGGGTGTGGCGGCGACTTTCTCCGCTCGCTCCTCGCGCCGCTGCGTGCGTTTCTCGAACACCATTTCGAAAGCGATCCAGAACAGCATCAAACCGCCCGCAATGCGGAAACTGTCGAGTTCGATATGCAGCGCACCGAGCAGATCCTCGCCGAACAACGCAAACACCAGCAGGATGACCAGCGCGATGCCGCAGGCACGGATCGCCATATTGCGTCGCTGTGCGGCGGTGGCGCCCTTGGTCAGACCGGCATAGATCGGAGCACAGCCGGGCGGATCGATGACCACGAACAGCGTGATGAAGGCGGAGAGGAACAGCGCGGTCATGTTAATCCTCCTGCAGCACGGCAGCGCTGCCTGCCATCGCATCGACCATGTGGCCATCGCGATACAGCATCAGCTTCCAGTGGCGCGACAGATCGGGTGAGACGACGAAGGTCAGGAACAGGCTGCTGTCGCTGCTGACCTGGTCGAAATAGGTCCCGCCGGTGACCGGGCGCGATTGCTCGGCCTGCGTACGCAATTGACCGGCAAGTCCGCGCGCGGGGCACTCGGCGACATCGGTGCGGACGAATTCGGGAGCCTCGACCGGCGTGTCGAGCGCTTCGCCCTGATTGAGCGTCCAGCGATAGTCGCCATCGCTATCGCGTTGCCAGACATTGGTGAAATAGCCCTGCGAACCATCGGCACTCTGCCAGGCGCCGCGCGTCACCGCCAGCGATCCGTCGCAGCTCGACCAGACATGATGCGGCTGCCAGCGTACCGCTTCGGACGGATCCGCGCGGTTCGCCAGCCAGTCGCGCGCGGCAACCGGCTCGGGCACGAACATGACGGCCTCGTCGCGTGCCAGTTCGCGAAAGGCAGTCCACTGCCCGTCTTCCCGTGCGGCGCGAGCGAAACCCAGTTCGGCCGCCACCACCTTGGAGGGGTTGGCAGTCGGGGTAAGCATGCGCGCATAGCGATCGCGCGGGCCGGGCCCCGCTGCGCAGGCGGACAGTGCCAGCGCGGCCAGGACGACCGCGAGCCTCACAGCGCTCCTTCGGGAAGGTCCAGACCCTCGTTGCGATAGGCCGCTACCAGAGTGTTGCGCAGCAGCACCGCGATGGTCATCGGGCCGACGCCGCCGGGGACGGGCGTAATCGCACCCGCAACGCCCTGCGCGGCGCCGTAGTCGACATCGCCGACCAAGCGGCCTTTTTCCGCCCCCGGTTCGGGGGGCAGGCGATTGATGCCGACGTCGATCACCGTCGCTTGCGGCTTGAGCCATTCGGCCTTGACCATTTCGGCGCGCCCCACTGCGGCGACCACGATATCGGCGCGCTTCACCACGCCGGGCAGGTCCTTGGTGCGGCTGTGCGCGATGGTCACCGTCGCGTTGGCGTCGAGCAGCAGTTGCGCCATCGGCTTGCCGACGATGTTCGACCGGCCGATCACCACCGCCTCCAGACCCGACAGATCGCCCAGGCGGTCGGTCAACAGCATCATGCAACCCAGCGGCGTGCAGGGGACGAAGCCGCTCTGGCCGACCGCGAGGCGGCCGGCATTGGTGACGTGGAACCCGTCGACGTCCTTGTCGGGGCTGATCGCGGCGATCACCGCCTGTTCGTCGAGATGGTCGGGCAGCGGCAGCTGGACAAGGATGCCGTCCACCGCAGGATCGGCATTCAGTCGCTCGACCAGCGCGAGCAGTTCGGCCTCGCCCGTATCGGCGGGCAGGCGATGCTCGAAACTTTCCATGTTCGCCGCGACAGTCGCCTTGTGCTTGCTGCGCACATAGACCTGGCTCGCGGGATCCTCGCCCACCAGCACCACCGCGAGCCCGGCCTTGCGCCCGGCTGCCTGCGCGAACTTCTCCGCCTGCGCGCCGACGCGTTCACGCAGCTTGGCGGCAAAGCCCTTCCCGTCGATGACCTGCGCGCCCATCAGCCGTAGATCACATTGCCGAGAATGATCAGCACGATGTTGAGCAGGATGATCAGCACCAGCGGCGAGAAATCGATCTGGCCCGTGTTGGGCAGAACGTTGCGGATCGGCCTCAGGACGGGTTCGAGGAAGCGGTTGATCGCCATGTAGAAGCTGGCGAGAAAGTCGTTCGAGCGGTTCACCACGTTGAAGGCGAACAGCAGGCCGATGATGAACTGGATGATGATCAGCATCACCAGCACGTTGGTCAGCATTTCGATGATCTGGTAGATGGTGCCGAGCGCTTGCATGTCTACGTGCGTTCCCTTCGAACTTATCCGACGCGCGTCCTACAAGCGCGCCGCGCTGTGCGCCACCCCCATACGACCGGTTACCCGCGCTGGCTGACCAGCGTACCGGCGCCGCGGGCGGTGAAGAATTCGAGCAGCATCGCGTGCGGGACGCGCCCATCGAGCACCACCGCCGCCTCGCAGCCCGATTCCACCGCCTGCACACAGGTTTCGAGCTTGGGGATCATCCCGCCCGAGATGGTGCCGTCGTCGCGCAGTCGGCGGATGTCCGTGGGGGTCAGGTCAGTGAGCAGCCCGCCCTGCTTGTCGAGCACGCCCGCGACATCGGTCAGCAGCAGCAGCCGCGCCGCGCCCAGCGCCGCGGCCAGCGCGCCCGCCATGGTGTCGGCGTTGATGTTGTAGGTGTGGCCGTCCTCGCCCACGCCGATCGGTGCGACAACGGGGATCATTCCCGCGCCAGTGACGGTTTCGATGATGGTCGTGTCAACGCGCGAGGGTTCGCCGACGAAGCCCAGGTCCAGCGCCTTCTCGATATGGCTGTCGGGGTCTTTCTGCGTGCGCTGCAGCTTGGCCGCGGTGACCAGCCCGCCATCCTTTCCCGAGATGCCGATCGCCTTGCCCCCGGCGCGCGCGATCGAGCCGACGATCGCCTTGTTGATCGCACCCGAGAGCACCATTTCGGCGACATCGGCGGTCTGCTTGTCGGTCACGCGCAGGCCGTCGACGAAGGTCGTCTCGACGCCGAGCTTCTCGAGCATCGCGCCGATCTGCGGTCCGCCGCCATGCACGACCACCGGGTTGATCCCCACCGCCTTCAGCAGCACCACGTCTTCGGCGAATTCGCGCGCGGCGCGTTCGTCGCCCATGGCGTTGCCGCCGTACTTCACGACGAAGCTGCGGCCCGCATAGCGCTGGAAGTAGGGCAGCGCCTCGATCAGCGTTTCGGCCTTGGCGTGGATATCGGGTGTCTGGCTCATCGGCGGCGGAGTAGCGCCCCCCTGCGGCGGAGGCAAAGGTTTGTGCATGGCACCCGCCCGCCCGCTTTGCTGAACGCCAGCTAAACCCCTGATAAACGGGCGATGAACCGCATCGCTTGGCCAATCGCAGCGCACGGCTGGGCGCATTTGCGGGAGCCGGCTGCGCGGCTGCGGCGTATCCACGGTCCCGATAGAGACAATGGGACACGCAACATGACCAAGTTCACTGCAATCGCCGCCACCCTCCTTGCCACCGCTGGCGCGAGCGTCGCCAGCGCGCAGATCGCCGATCCGGTGACCGGCACGGTCGACGCCACCGCCGAGACGCGGGTCGACACCGGCCCCGTGATCGACGGCACCACCGATACCGCCGACCGCGCACTGATGACCGCCGAAGAGCGCGCGCAGGCGGTCGAGGACCGGCTCGACAGCACCACCGACACCACGATGGAGCGCGCCGACGAGGCGAGCGACGTCGACGCCGACCTCGAGACCGATACCGGCGCCGAGTTCGACACGCCCGCCGCCGATGCGGAAGTGGACGTCGAGACCGACGCCGAGCTCGACACGCAGCCCGAGCGGTAAGCCACGAGCAACACCGGCCGTGCCGGGGGATTTCCCTCCCTGCCCCGCGCGACGGCCCCGAGGGCGGCAGGCGATCCTGTCGCCCTCTTTCGATTCGCAGCCGCTTGCCCGCACCGTCCTCCGCATCCGCCGCGCTGTTGGACCGGTGTAGGATCGCCCCGCGGCGAGTCTGATGACATGGACCGCATGGACCACAGTCCAGACGCAAAACCCGCGCCGAGCCGCAGATCGCCATCGCGCGGCGGGATCGGGCGAGGCGGACGGGCGGTTTGCATCGCGCCACGGTAGCCACAGCACACAAACGTAGGAAAGCGCCGCCCCTGCCCGCGCCGCGCACGCACAAGCCAGCGGTGCTTCCCTTTCGCCGCGCGCGCTCTAGGGTCGTGCGATGACCCGCAGCCACACCATGCCCGCCCCTATCGCACTCGCCTTGTTGGCGGGGTGCACTACGCCCGCCCCGCTTGGCGACATGCCCGCCGCCGCCAGCCCGCAGCAAGCCTTCTGGCAGGCGCTGTCGAGCCATTGCGGCAAGGCCTATGCGGGCGCGCTGGCGAGCGAGGATGCGCGCGATGCGGACTGGGCGGGCAAGGCGATGGTGGCGCATTGGGCCGCATGCGAGGAAGACCGCGTGGCGATCGCCTTCCATGTCGAGGAAGCGCCCCCGTCCTCAAGCAGCGAAACGGTAGGACGAGAAAACCCTTGGAACCGCAGCCGGACCTGGATCGTGACGCGCCACGGCGCGGGCGCGGATACGCGCTTCACGCTCAAGCACGACCACCGCCATGCCGACGGCGAAGCCGATGCGGTGACCTTCTATGGCGGGACCAGCGCGGATGCGGGCAGCGCATGGGCGCAGGATTTCCCGGTCGACGCTGAAAGCGTGGCGCTGTTCACGCGCGAGGGGCTCGACGCCTCGCTGACCAATGTCTGGCATGTCGCGGTCGATCCGGCGGGCAGCAAGGATGCGCGTTTCGCCTACCAGCTCACGCGGCGCAACGATCCGACCCGGCGTTTCCGCGTGGAGTTCGACATGACGAAGGCCGTGGCGCCCCCGCCCCCGGCATGGGGATGGTGAGCGCCACGGCCTTGCGCCTGCGCCGCGGGTGACCGCGCGCGATTGTGCGGGCCGGATTACTCGGCGGGCGGAGTGGCCGCTTCGCCGGGTTCGAGGCCGACATCGTCTTCCACGATGATCGGGCCGGTGCCGTCGGGATTGGTGTCGAGCAGCACATCGGTGTCGGTTTCACCGGGTTCGTTGATGTCGATCGGCTGGTTGATCCGCTCTTCCTGCGTGGTGATCGCATGGTCGGGGATCGTCTCGAGGCTCTCATCGCCATCGGGGTTGATGAACATGATCACCGCGACCACGGCGAGCAGGGCGATCACCCCCACCCACATCCAGCGGGTGCGCGGCGTCTTGGTATCGGGAACGGGGTCGGTCATTGCGTTTCCTCCTTGGAATACGCCTGACCAATGGACGGGCCGGGGCAGGTGTTCCGACATGCGGGAACGCGGCCGCCGCGGCGACCCGACCGGTTTGCGGCGACCCGACCGGTTTGCGGCGCCCCGCCACCGCAGCGGCGGGGGCGTGACCGCCTATTCGGCGCCGGTGTCGGCGGCGTCGGCGGTGTCAGCGCTTTCCTCGGGGACATTGGTCATCGGCGTGTCGGGCGTGTCGACTTCGACCGCGTCGGCCTGGTCCTCGGCCACGATCAGCTCGCCGCCGCCTTCATCGGTGGCATCGACTTCATAGGCAGGCTCTTCGGCCTCGCCGCAGGCGGACAGCGCCAGCGCGGCGGCCAGCGGCAGGGCGAGATGTGCGAAACGATGGGTCATCGGCAGGTCTCCTGTGATGCGCCTTGATGCGCGCGGGCGATGCTTGCACCCGGCAGGGCGCGAGGCAAGACCCGCGCCCGATGTCGCGACGGGCGGTGCGGGCGATTGCAGTTGCGCGGGACGGAGCTATCCTCCTGAACAATGGGCAAAAAGCTTCGTTTCAACCCCGGGCGGCGCCGGCGCGGCAAGACGCGTAGCGTCCCGCCCGCGCGCTTCAAGCCGCGGCGGCCGGGCTGGCGCGACGCCTTCGTCTCGCTGCGCCCGTGGCTGCTGCTGATCGGCTTCGTGACGATGGCCTATATCTTCACGCTGCCCGGCGCTTTCTCCGCGCCCGGCTGGCTGTCGAGCGAGCCACAGGTGATCGAGGGACGCTTCACCCGCTGCGGGCGGGGGCGCGGCTATTACTGCGTGTTGGATGGCGACACGTTCAAGCTGGGCGATAGAGCCGTGCGCGTGGTCGGGATCGACACGGCGGAGGTCGACGCCGAATGCGCGGCGGAGGCGGTGCAGGCTGAGGCTTCGACCGAGGCTCTGCAACGCTGGCTCAACCGCGGCCCGTTCCGCATGACGCACCGGCTGGACGAACCCATCGATCGCTACGGCCGGTCCTTGCGAACCGTCTATCGCCTGCGCCCCGACGGCAGCGAGGACCGGCTGGCGGATTTCATGCGCGCCGAGGGTGGGGCGCGGGGTTATTGGGGCGGGGGAAGAGGGGAGTGGTGTTAAGGAGGAGCGGAGCTAGCTCGGTTTGCTTTCCCGGACATAGCGAACGCCATCGCAATCCACCGTCCGACGGTCGTCCAACAAATCGCAGACCATCCCCAGCTCTTCCTCCATTACATCCGCTTGGGCACCAAGGGTCACTTCGGCTTCGCAGACTTCGTCACCATTCTGATCGGTAAAGCAGGTCGTCTCATAATCATCTTCAGCGATCGCTTCCATAATCAAGGAGGCGAGTGACTCCGCCGCTACTTCACCTTCTGCACCTGCTGGGGCCTCCGCCTCCCCCTCGATTGCTTTGCGCATGATCGCGTTCCAAGGCTCGTTGGGTCCGACCAATTGACGTTCGATATCCTGCGCCATCAATGCCGCCACCGGATCCTCGGATAGCTTCCATAGACGGTCACGCTCGGCTTCGAGTACGGTTTTGCGGCGCGTCGCATCATCGGTGGGAACACTTGCATAAAACCGCGACAGCCTGATCCACGGAGAATCGGCATCAAGCACATCTTCAGCCCAGCGGGAAAAGGGGCCGCCCGAGGGACTCCACTCGCCTTCGCGCTCTTCGAGGAAGAATAGTACAGTAGTGCCCTTTGGGAACATGTAACGGAGGCAACCTCCGATATAGCTGAGCGGATGTGCGCCTTCGAGCTGGTAGGGGTTGCTGAGTAAGCCAAAGCCACGTTCATCGGGCATGGGCACTAATCTGGCGCCAGAAATCTCGACGGTACCCTTCGGCATCTCGCCCTTTAGCGCCATCAATGGCTCGACAAGCAGCTTGCCATCCCAAGAGCTCTCACCCTCGACCTCACCGATGACCCGACCGCGCAATATGAGTTCCGACTGACCGGTCAGTTCTAAATTGGTCGGGACACGGTAATCGTCGACGACTGAACAAGCCTGCGCAACCGTAGGTGTGAAGAATGAGAGCAAGGCCGCGGCGATTACGTAGTAGTATTTCATGTGGGCACGCTAGTTCAACGCGGCGTTATGTAAAGAGTTCGGCGATTTTCCGACCATTGGCTCGACGAGAACCTCGACTACAGGTGTCTATCACATCTCGGCCCTATGGGAGGTCAGTGTGCGCTGGAATGGAGGGCCGGAGTGGCGGGGAATCGGAAAGGTGCGGCGCATAAGTCAGCGCCGCACCTGAGGCTAGGTTAGCAACCAGATCATAGGCATCTAGTCTGTCAAAATTCGGTCCTAACCTACTCCGCCGCCTGCGCTCCCGCTTCGTCGCCGAACAGGCCCGGGCCGTTGTCCTCGGCCTCGGCGCCTTCATTGGCGGCCTTGGCCTTGTTGCGCTTGTCGAAGCTCGACCACACGTCGTTCCATTCGCCGCGAGTGGCGCCTTTCGAATATTCGGTCGCGCGCTGTTCGAAGAAGTTGGCGTGCTCCACGCCGTTGAGCAGCGGGGCGAGCCAGGGCAGCGGATGTTCCTCGACCATGTAGATCGGCTGCAGGCCGAGCTGGCCCAGCCGCCAGTCGGCGATGTAGCGGATGTACTTCTTGATTTCCTTGGGCGTCATGCCGCTGACCGGGCCCATTTCGAAGGCGAGGTCGATGAAATTGTCTTCCAGCCGCACCGACTTCTGGCAGATGTCGATGATGTCTTCCTTGACCGCCTTGGTCAGGCAGTCGCGCTCGCGCACGAATTCGTGGAACATGCGGATGATGCCTTCGCAATGCAGCGATTCGTCGCGCACCGACCACGACACGATCTGGCCCATGCCCTTCATCTTGTTGAAGCGCGGGAAATTCATCAGCATGGCGAAGCTGGCGAACAGCTGCATGCCTTCGGTGAAGGCGCCGAACATCGCCAGCGTGCGCGCGATGTCCTCGTCATTGTCGACGCCGAACTGCTGCATGTAATTGTGCTTGTCGGCCATTTCCTCATATTCGAGGAAGGCGGAATATTCGCTCTCGGGCATGCCGATCGTGTCGAGCAGGTGCGAATAGGCGGCGATGTGCACCGTTTCCATGTTGGAGAAGGCGGTCAGCATCATCTTGACCTCGGTCGGCTTGAACACGCGACCGTATTTGTCGTGGTAGCAATCCTGCACCTCGACATCGGCCTGCGTGAAGAAGCGGAAGATCTGCGTGAGCAGGTTGCGTTCGTGCTCGGTGAGCTTCTGCGCCCAGTCGCGGCAGTCCTCTCCCAGCGGCACTTCCTCGGGCATCCAGTGGATCTGCTGCTGGCGCTTCCAGAAGTCGTAGGCCCAGGGGTACTCGAAGGGCTTGTAGGTCTTGCGGGCTTCGAGCAACGACATCTGGTGGTTCTCCGGTTTCTGCGTGAACGACTCATATAGTGAATCAGAGCCCGGATTCGAAGGCAAGCGGGAATGATTCGGCGGGGATAAGATGCGCTTGACCGCATGACCGCGGGCTGGCGCGGCTCGGCGCGCCGCGCTTGCGGCGAATTGCGGAACGCGCGCGGCGTGCCGCCCGTTGGTCGGGTGAAGGAGAACGACCATGGGTGAATACGCCCCCGACGACCAGCGCGACGTCCACAGCAGCGAAACCGCCGAGTGGCGCGAGACCGAACAACAACAACAGCAACAGCGCCAGCCGCAGGATGGCGATACGCCCGCCAATATGGGCTATGGCAATGCGCATGATGCGGCCGGCGTAAGCGAGCAGGAAAAGGCGCAGACCGAAGGTTCCGCCGGCGAAGCTGCAACGGATCGCGCGGACGATGCGCGCCCCGACATCCGCGCCCGCGCCGATGCCGCGAGGCCGCTCGGCAGCGACTGACACGACACTTCGAATACGGGGATAGCGACATCGTTCGGTTTCCCCTTTTGCGGGCGATGTCCGCAACCCCCCGGCGCCCTGCTCCTCCTCGTGAGGGGTGGGGCGTCATCTTTCGGCCCGGCGCGGTCAAGCTCAAGCTTCCGTGGGCTTGCACGTAGATATACCTAGTCGCACACTGCTCCATGGCGGGGGTAGCAATGGGTTTCGAACTGACCGGGCTGGAAGAACGCGAGCTGCTGGCGTTGACCGGCGCCTATCTGCTGGCGAGCTTCGTGCTGGCGGCACTGCTCGTCAGGCTGGCGGCGCGAGCCTGGCCCGCGCGGGTGGCACGGCACAATCCCTGGCTCTTCCCGCTGATCCCGCCGCTCGCCACGCTGGCCCTCGCGCGCATCGTACTGCTGGCATGCGCCACCGTGTCGGACCGAGTGCTGCGCACCGCCTTCCGCGTGATTTCGGGCAAGCACAGCTACCGCCGCGTGCCGATCGACCGTTATGGCCGCTATCGCGAACGGCGGCATATCCGCCGCTGAGCGCGCTCAGCGCGGGGTGAGCAGCCCCGCGAGATAGGCGGCGGCGACGATCTCGTTCGAATGGCTGCATTCGAGCCGGCGGCGCAATTGCGCGACGTGATAGGCGACGGTGTTCTCGCTGATCTGCAGATTGTAGGCGATCTGCTTCTGCCGCTGGCCCTGCGCCAGCCCCTCGAGCACGTCGCGCTGGCGCTCGCTCAGCTCAGGGCGCTGGCGCGGGATCGCGGCGGGGCCGGACTGCGCCAGATGCGCCTGCGTGCAATGCATGATCGCGGAGAGGTAGATCCAGCGCCCCTCGTCGATCGTCGCCCCCGCCGCCTCGCGCTGCGCCCGCTGCCTCGCCGCATCGCTGCCGGTCTGCATCAGCGCCATGCCCTCCACCGGCGCGCGGGCATGCGGGGGTACCTGATTTTCGACGGGGTGCGCGGGGTTGCTGGCGGGCGCGAGCGGCAGGATCGCGTCCTCGACCGCCGCATCGCGATAGAACACACGGATCGCGCCGGCGAGCGGGACCTTGCCCGCCGCATCGAGCGCCGCGGCCCAGATCTCCTCGTCGCTACGCGCATGGTCGAGCGCGACGAGGAAGTCCTCGAAGTGACTGCGCAGTCCTGCGGCACTCCCGTGCTGCGCGCCCCAACCGCGATTGCCCGCTGAAATGATCCCGTCTCCTGTCTGCGTGGGAATGGTAAATATACCTGGGCCTGCTGAACAAGCCCCGCGCGGAACTGCTTAAGGATGCGCCACTCCGGATGGTAAATTTCGTCCTAGGGCCCGCGCACCGGTATCCGGGTGCCGCGCAGGTACCGCATGCCGTAGCGTCAACCGTCGCGATCCGGAAGTTTGCCGGGTGAACGCCAGATCGGGCTGTACCCCAAGAATCCTTGGCCCCGCCCTGCCGTGCCTCAGCTTCGACGAAGCGTGGACCGATCCTCCGACCGGCCCGTTGATTGGGTGTAAGCAACGCAAAACAAAAGGGAATTTATGTTCGAGAAGATTCGCATCAAGGAACACATGGAAATCGCCGACGCACAGGGCCAGCATGTCGGGACCGTCGATGAAGTCGATGGCGACAACATCAAGCTGACCAAGTCCGACAGCGCGGACGACATCCATCATTTCATGCCGCTCGATTCGGTCGAGAAGATCGACGACAACCGCATCTACCTGAAGGAAGGCGCACGCATTCCCGAAGGTCTCGGCAACAAGTCGACGATGGCCAGCGCCTGACCCGGCCATTTTGCGGACCATGTCCGCATGACAAAAGGCCCCGCGTTCCACCAGGGAGCGCGGGGCCTTTGGTTTGTCAGGCTTGCCTTACTGGCAGGCGAGGCATTCCTCGTAATCGGTCTGCTCGCCGCCCGCAGCCAGTTCATACTTGGCCGCATCGGCGGTGTTGTCCGCTTCCACGCCGCCAGCGAAGCCTGCGCGCTGCACGCTCTTCGAACGCAGATAGTAGAGCGACTTGATGCCCTTCTCCCATGCCTGGAAGTGCAGCATCATCAGGTCCCACTTGTCGACGTCGGCGGGGATGAACAGGTTGAGCGACTGCGCCTGGTCGATGAAGGGCGCGCGATCGGCGGCGAATTCGAGCAGCCAGCGCTGGTCGATTTCGAAGCTCGTCTTGAACGCGGCCTTTTCTTCCTCGGTCAGGAAATCGAGGTGCTGGACGCTGCCGCCCTTCTCGAGGATCGAGTTCCAGACATTGGTCGAGTTCTTGCTCTTCTTGTCGAGGATCTTCTCGAGATAGGGGTTCTTGACGATGAACGATCCCGACAGCGTCTTGTGCGTGTAGATGTTGGCCGGGATCGGTTCGATGCAGGCGCTGGTGCCGCCGCAGATGATGCTGATCGACGCGGTGGGCGCGATCGCCATCTTGCAGCTGAAGCGTTCCATCGCGCCGGTTTCGGCCGCGTCGGGGCACGGCCCGCGTTCCTGCGCCAGCACCAGCGAAGCCTCTTCCGCCTTGGCGCTGACATGCTTGAACATCTTGAGGTTCCACACCTTGGCCATCGGGCTTTCGAAGCCGATGCCCTTGCTCTGCAGGAAGGAGTGGAAGCCCATCACGCCCATACCGACGCTGCGTTCGCGCATGGCCGAGTACTTCGCCCGCGCCATCTCGTCGGGTGCGCGGTCGATATAGTCCTGCAGGACGTTGTCGAGAAAGCGCATCACGTCCTCGATGAACTGCTTGTCGCCGTTCCACTCGTCCCACTTCTCGAGGTTGAGCGAGGAGAGGCAGCAGACCGCGGTGCGATCGTTGCCAAGGTGGTCCACGCCGGTCGGCAGGGTGATTTCGGCGCACAGGTTCGAGGTCGACACCTTGAGGCCCAGTTCGCGGTGATGCTTGGGCATCATCCGGTTCACCGTGTCCGAGAAAACGATATAGGGCTCGCCCGTCGCCAGTCGGGTTTCGACCAGCTTCTGGAACAGGCTGCGCGCATCGACCGTCTTGCGCACGCTACCGTCGCGCGGCGAAACGAGATCGAACTCCTCGCCCGCGCGCACCGCTTCCATGAAGGCGTCGGAGAGCAGCACGCCGTGGTGCAGGTTGAGCGCCTTGCGGTTGAAGTCGCCGCTCGGCTTGCGGATTTCGAGGAATTCCTCGATTTCCGGGTGCGACACATCGATGTAGCAGGCGGCCGAACCCCGACGCAGGCTGCCCTGGCTGATCGCCAGCGTCAGGCTATCCATCACGCGCACGAAGGGAATGATCCCGCTGGTCTTGCCGTTCAGGCCGACCGGCTCGCCAATGCCGCGGACATTGCCCCAATAGGTGCCGATGCCGCCGCCCTTCGACGCCAGCCAGACATTCTCGTTCCAGGTGTTGACGATGCCGTCGAGGCTGTCCGACACGCTGTTGAGGTAGCATGAAATCGGCAGGCCGCGCGTGGTGCCGCCATTCGACAGCACCGGCGTAGCGGGCATGAACCACAGGTTCGAAATGTAGTCGTACAGCCGCTGCGCATGGTCGGCATCGTCGGCGAAATAATCGGCCACGCGCGCGAACAGGTCCTGGTACTTCTCGCCCGGAAGCAGGTAACGATCGGTCAGGGTTTCCTTGCCGAATTCGGTCAGCAGCGCATCGCGGCTTTCGTCGATCTTCACGTCGAAACGGCGATCGAGCACCTTCTTGCTGTCTTCCTTGGCGGAAGCGGCCGCGGCGCTGGCGACCGCGCCGGCCAGTGCTTGGCCTGCCGCGTCCTGCACCAGCTCGTCGCTGCCCTTGTCCGTCTTGTCTATTGCGACTGCCTTCGTCTGTGTGGCCGGTTCGGCGGCAATGTCGTCCTGCGTGTCGATATCCAATGCCATCGCCGTGTCGTCCCCGCTCTTGAAATCCATCGTCAGCCCCGCCGTTCTAAATGCCTGACAGGGTCGCCAGCGACCCTGCGCGTTCCGCTTGTGTTCGAGTCGGCGAGGCCTGTGCCCTGCCTAGCAATTTCGAGCCGCCGCGGGGTGGGAATATATCCACATTCTCCCCACAGTCCTGCGCTGGCGAAGGGCGTTCCCGATATGGGGAGCATGCCTTCGAAAGCTAGGTCTTGTGGGTCCCCCCGGCAGTCCGACCACTAGATAGTGAATCAGCGCCGAGTCCGACGCAAGGGGGGCAATCGCTTATTCGGGTTGCACCGGGCAGCTGGAGGCAGGTGCCTTAGATCGCTGCAACGCCGCGACGCGTGGACCAAGCTGGACTCGCCGGACGCGCAAGGGGCAAAATGAATCCGGGAAAAAAATTTTGCGGGCAAAAATGATCGGTCCGGCTTGCGATTCAATCGAATCCGCTCGCGCAATTTTGGAATCGGGAAATCGAGGCGTTAACCCTCGCCCCCGCCGCTTTGCCGCGCATGTTCGCCGATCGCGCCAGCGAGTTCGTCCACCAGTTCGAGCGGCAGGTCGTGCCCCCAGCCGGGGATCGTCTTGAGCCTGGCGCCGGGGATCGAGGCCGCCGTGTCGCGGCCGCCTTCGCAGGGTACCAGCGGGTCGTCCTCGCCATGCAGCACCAGCGTCGGCACGGCGATGTCGCGCAGCATCGCGCGCCGGTCTCCATCGGCTACGATCGCGGAGAGATGCCGTGTGGGTCCTTCGGGATAGAAACTGCGCCGCACGCTGGCTAGCGTGCGTTCGCGGAGCCGGTCCTCGGGAGCCGGATAGCCGGGCGAACCGATCGTGCGCGCCAGCATCATGCCGTGCTCGACCAGCACGCCCTCTTCGGTGCTGTCGGGCCGGGTGATCAGCGCTTTCATCGCCTCGGGCCGCGCGGGCGGCAACTTCGGGTTGCCCGTGGTCGAGAAGACAGTGGTCAGCGAAAGGCAGCGGTCGGGGTGACGCGCTGCGACGTGCTGCGCAATCATCCCGCCCATGCTCGCCCCGACGATGTGCGCTCGCTCGATACCGAGCGCGTCGAGCAAGCCGACGCCATCGTCGGCCATGTCGGCCAGCGTATAGGGCACCTTGGGCGTGAAGCCGATCTTCGACAGCAGCGTCATCTTGACGAGGCCGGGGGCTTTCACCCCGTCGAACTTCTGGCTCAACCCGACATCGCGATTGTCGTAACGGATCACGCGGAAACCCTGCGCGGCCAGCGCCTCGACCAGTTCGTCGGGCCACAGCGTCAGCTGCGCCCCGAAGCCCATGATCAGCAGCATCGCGGGCGCAGCCGGATCGCCCTGTTCCTCGTAATGGATTTCGATCCCGTTGGCCGTCGTCTTGGGCATTCGCCTTTTCCTCCCCGAATTTCCGCTCGACCGACCTCAACCGATTGCGCGAATCTTGTCCAGCGCGAATCGCGCCGCGGGCGTCGCGCGGCGGCATGACGCGACCATACAATTGCGTTTCGCACGGTGGTGCCATGATCCGGCCATGCACACCGGGGAGGGCGCCGGGCGATTCGCGGCTTCATCCGGGGGACAGCCGGCACCGCCTATCCTCAACCGGTCTGATCCGCGCCGGCGCCCTGCCGGACCGGGCTAGCGAGGGAAAGACGATGGAACGACGCAGCGAGCGACGCAGCCTGGCGCTGGACGACCTGCGCATCACCATTGGCGGTGTCGGGCTGCGTTGCTCGATGCGCAATCTTTCGCCCTCGGGCTGCATGGTCGAATGTCACGACATCGTGGCCGAAGTCGGCACGCCCGCCGAAGTCGCTCTGCTGCCGGGCCATGTCGCGCTGGGCGAAGTCGCCTGGCAGCTGGGCGAAAGCATAGGGATTTTCTTTCTCGAGCCGATCAGCCCGAAGGTGGTGGCGCATTACGCGCTCGACGACTGGATGCTGCGCAACGACTGGACGCTTGCCAGCCTGGGCACCCCGCGCGGCTGACGGGTCGGTCGCGCCGTCAGGACGGCTGCAAGGTGTCCCCGCGCTTGGTCGCATACATTTCCGCATCGGCGGCTTTGACCGCTTCGGTTACCGCTTCCATCGTTTCCCCCGACAGCGGCGCGAAGCCGACGCTGAAATTGACCGGGCGCCCGTCGAGCCGCGCGATCGGACGGCGTCGCAGCGACAGCTGGACCCGCTTCACGATGGCGCGCGCTTCCTGCTCGTCGGTATCGCGCAGCAGGATGACGAATTCGTCGCCGCCCCAGCGTGCGGCCATGTCCTGCTTGCGCAGGCGATCGCGCAGCCGGTCGGCCAGTGCGCGCAGCACCCGGTCGCCCTCGGCGTGACCGAGGCGATCGTTGACCTGCTTGAACCGGTCGCCATCGAGCAGCGCCAGCGTCCCCGCGCCGGTGGGCAATTGCTCGAGCTGTTCGACGAATCCACGGCGGTTGAGCAGGCCGGTCAGCGGATCGGTCAGCGCGAGCCCCTTGAGCTCGTCGAGCCGCGCACTGGTCGAACGCAGCGCATGCGCGACCGATTCGAGCAATTCGCCCGCCATGTCGGGCCCGCCCGCGGGGATATCTTGCATCTGCTGCCCGTCGCGCAGCGCACGCAAACCGCGCGTCGCCACCGCTACCGGGACCAGCAGGCCGGCCAGCGCGGCGATGGCGAAAGCGCTGCCGACGACGGTGGCGCCGAGCAGCACGGCGAAGGTCTGCCAGTGCCAAGCGCCGCGCGTAAGTTCGAAGCCGAGGAAGGCAAGCAACGGCATATGCACCGCCAGGAAGCAGAGCAGGAACATCCGGATGGTGTAATGCCGCGGGAAAAGGAAAGCGGTTGCCCGGTAAAGTCGCATTGAGACCCTTTTGCGATGCGTATGCGGGTCACAATTGCCGAGCGCGCAACTTGTTTCCGGCCGTTTCCGGGCAGCGGACGCGAAACGCTAGGGCACCAGCACCGTATCGCGCGCTTCCGTAGCGGTTTCGGGAAAATCGGTAATGTAATGCAGCCCGCGGCTTTCGTGCCGCCGCAGTGCGCTTTGCACGATCAGGTCGGCGCATTCGAGCAGGTTGCGCAATTCGATCAGGTCGGTGGTCACGCGGAAATGGCCGTAATAATCCTCCACCTCTTCGCGCAGCAGGCGGATGCGATGCGCTGCGCGTTCGAGCCGCTTGGTGGTGCGCACGATCCCGACATAGTTCCACATGAAGCGACGGATCTCGGTCCAGTTCTGCTTGATGACGACTTCCTCGTCCGAATCGGTCACGCGGCTTTCGTCCCACGGCAGGATCGCGGGGGGATCGTCGAGCCGATCCCAGCATTCGAGGATGTCCTTGGCCGCCGCTTCGCCGAAGACGAAGCATTCGAGCAGCGAGTTGGATGCGAGGCGGTTGGCGCCATGCAGGCCGCTTTCGGTGCATTCGCCCGCCGCCCACAGCCCGGGAAGGTCGGTTTTCGCATCAAGCCCGATCTTGACCCCGCCGCAGGTGTAGTGCTGCGCGGGCACCACCGGGATCGGCCCCTTGGTCATGTCGATGCCAAGGTCGAGCAGCTTTTTGTGGATCGTGGGGAAATGCTCCTTCACGAATTCGGGTGGCTGGTGGCTGATGTCGAGATGGACATAGTCGAGGCCGTGCCGCTTGATCTGGTCGTCATTCGCACGCGCGACGATATCGCGCGGGGCGAGTTCCATCCGCTCGGGGTCGTACTGCTCCATGTAGCGTTCGCCCGTCGCCGGGTTGTACAGCCGCCCGCCCTCGCCACGCACCGCCTCGGTGATGAGGAAGTTCTTGACCTCGAGATTGTAGAGGCAGGTCGGGTGGAACTGCATCATTTCCATGTTGGAGACGCGCGCACCCGCACGCCATGCCATCGCGATGCCGTCGCCCGTCGCGCCGCGCGGCGCGGTCGAGAACAGATAGACGCGCCCCGCGCCCCCCGCGGCAAGCACGGTGGCCCGCGCGACATGCGCCACGACCTTGCCGCTCGCCTCGTCGAGCGCATAGGCGCCCCATACACGGCCCGATCCCGAGTAATCGACCTGGTTGCGCCCGGTAATCAGATCGACACAGCTCTGTCCCGGGAGCAGCGTGATGTTGGGATTTTCTTCCGCCGCCTTGAGCAGCGCGGCCTGCACCGCCCAGCCGGTGGCATCGTTCACATGCACGATGCGGCGATGCGAATGCCCGCCTTCGCGCGTCAGGTGGAGATCCCCCTCGGTGCGATTGAAGGGGACGCCCAATTCGCACAACCGGTCGATCGAGGCAGGCGCGCGCTCGATGACGAATTCGACCGTTTCGCGATCGTTGAGCCCCGCGCCCGCGACCATGGTGTCGCGAATATGGTTGTCGAATGTGTCGCCCGCGTCGAGCACGGCGGCGATCCCGCCCTGCGCCCAGGCGGTGGATCCGCTGTCGAGCCGGCCCTTCGCCAGCACCAGCACCTTCTTCGTTTCGGCCAGCGCCAGCGCGGCGGTCAGACCGGCGGCGCCCGAACCGATGACGAGGACGTCGTGAGGGGTGTCTGTCATGGGCGCGTCATGCCGACGCAATCACTACGCGGCAAGCAAGGAACGATTCGGCGCAGCAAGGTTATTGTCAGCCGCCTGTCGCACTAGGGCGCGAATCGGCAGGGGACAAAACAACGGGTTTGGAAGGGTCGCGAGATCATGAATATGGGACGTATCGCCTGCGCCATGGGCCGGCACAGCGTGGACAGCGCGAATGTAACGCGCGTGAGCGGGCAACGGGTCGGCCGGTGCCGCAATTGCAAGGCGCCGATGGAAGAGGTCGAACCGCATAGCTGGGCAGTGCAGAAAGTCCGCGATGCGGGTCTCGGGCCCCGCGCCTTCCTTTAACCCGCTGGCCTAGCCCGCGCCGGTCAGCTGGACGAAGACGTCTTCCAGATCCGCTTCGCGCGTGGTGACATCCTCGATCGCATAGCCGTGCGACTGAACGAGCGCGAGCACCTGTCCAGCGCTCGCCTTGTCGCGGTCATAGGTGATCTCCAGACGGCGCGGTTCGATGACCTCGGCCTTGGCGAAGACGGCCTCCTCGATCGGGCCCGTCAGATCCTTGTCGACCGTCACTGCTACGATTTTCTCGCGCGCCATGCCGACCAGTTCGCGGGTCGGCTTGTCGGCGATCAACTCGCCATGGTTGATAATCGCGATACGGTCGCACAATTGCTCGGCTTCCTCGAGATAGTGCGTGGTAAGCACCACGGTAACGCCCTCGCGGTTGAGCTCGGTCACCAGTTCCCACAGCTGGCGGCGCAGTTCCACGTCGACCCCCGCGGTAGGCTCGTCGAGCACGAGAATCGGCGGTGAATGGACCATCGCCTTGGCGATCAGCAGGCGGCGCTTCATGCCGCCCGAAAGCGTGCGCGCATAGGCATCGCGCTTGTCCCACAGATGCACCGCCTTGAGCAGTTCCTCGCTGCGCCGCTCGCCCTTGGGAATGCCGTAGAACCCCGCCTGGTTCTCCAGCACCTCGAAGGGGGTGAAGAAGGGATCGAAGACGATTTCCTGCGGGACGATCCCGATCGAGCGCTTGGCATTGCGCGGGTTCGCATCGGTATCGAATCCCCAGATCTCGGCATTGCCGCCCGACTTGCGCACCAGCCCGGCGAGGATGTTGATCAGCGTCGACTTGCCCGCGCCATTCGGGCCCAGCAGTCCGAAAATCCCGCCCTGCGGCACGTCGAAGCTGACGCCCTTCAACGCCAGCTTGGGCGGTTCGCCGGGGCCGGGCGAGGCATATTCCTTGACCAGATTGTCGATACGGATCGCGGGTGGGGTGTTCATGGCTGGTGACCTAGGGGGCCAGCTGCAGGGCGACAAGCTGCGAATCCTTGCGCAGCGGCATCGCACCCATTATCGGACCTCTCCCATGAGCCTGCCTCCTCCCGAAATCTCCAAGGTCACCACCCGGCGCGTGTGGTGCGATGGCGCGACCGATATCCGCACCGGCAAGAACTACCGTGCCGCGGCGCTCGGCCATCCCAAGGTCTATCTCGAGATCGACGAGCACGGCTATGTCGATTGCGGCTATTGCGACCGTCGTTTCGTTCTCGAGGGCGGGCCTGCGGACGGCGTCGACCAGTCGCAGCTGATGGACATTTCCGAAGGCGCGGACCCGGGTCACCCGTGACCGTCTTCCCGGCGGAAGCCGGGGTCTCCGGGCAACATCGCGACCGGATTGGCGAACCCGGCTTTCGCTGGGACGACGCAATCCCTACATAGCTGTGCATGACGCCAGCAAACGATCCGCACGCCCTGCTCTACACCCAGCTCGATCCCGAGGAAGCCAAGGCGCTGACGACGCGCCTGCTGGGCGCCTGCGACGATGGCGAACTGTACCTGCAATTCATGGCGAGCGAGAGCTTCGCCTTTGACGACGGACGGCTCAAGACCGCCGATTACAGCCGCGATTCGGGCTTCGGCTTGCGCGGTGTCTCGGGCGAGACCACCGGCTTTGCCCATGCCAATGAAATCAGCGCCGGGGCGATCGCGCGCGCGGGCGAGACGCTGCAATTGCTCGATGCGACCACGTCGCCGCATGCGGCCCCGCCCGAGCGCACCAACCGGCATCTCTATACCGATGCGAGCCCGCTCGACCTCGTGCCCTTCGCCGAGAAGGTCGCGCTGCTCGAGAAAATCGACGCGGTGGCACGCGCCAAGGACCCGCGCGTCGCGCAGGTCAGCGCCAGTCTTTCGGGTAGCTGGAGCGCGATCGACATCATCCGTGCCGACGGCTTTACCGCCCGCGACATCCGCCCGCTGGTGCGGCTCAACGTCAGCATCGTGGCCGAAGTCAACGGCCGCCGCGAAACCGGCAGCTTCGGCTTCGGCGGCCGCTATCTCTACGACGACCTGTTCGACGAGGGGCACTGGATGCGCGCAGTCGACGAAGCCGTCCGCCAGGCAATGGTCAATCTGGAAAGCGTGGAGGCCCCCGCGGGCGAAAAGACCGTATTGCTTGGGCCGGGTTGGCCCGGCGTGCTGTTGCACGAAGCGGTCGGCCACGGACTCGAGGGCGATTTCAACCGCAAGGGCACCAGCGCCTTTTCGGGCCGCATCGGCGAACGGGTCGCCGCTCCGGGCGTCACGGTGGTGGATGACGGAAGCATCGTCGACCGGCGTGGTTCGCTCAGCATCGACGACGAAGGTACGCCGACGCGCGAGACGGTGCTGATCGAGGACGGCATTCTGAAGGGTTACATGCAGGATCGCCTCAACGCCCGGCTGATGGGCGTCGAACCGACCGGCAACGGCCGCCGTCAGTCCTACGAACATGCGCCTATGCCGCGCATGACCAACACCTTCATGCAGAACGGAAGCGACGATCCCGAAGAATTGCTCAGCCGGGTCGACGACGGCATCTATGCCATCAGCTTCGGCGGCGGGCAGGTCGATATCGTCAGCGGCAAGTTCGTCTTCGCCTGCACCGAGGCCTACAAGGTCGAGAAGGGCAAGGTCGTTGCACCGATCAAGGGTGCGACACTGATTGGCGACGGGCCGACCGTGCTGACAAAGGTACGCGGCATCGGCAACGACATGGCGCTGGATGAAGGCGTGGGCATGTGCGGCAAAGGCGGGCAGAGCGTTCCTGCTGGCGTCGGCCAGCCCACTTTGCTGGTCGACGGGATCACCGTGGGGGGCACCGCCTAACTCATCGCAGGTTCAGCCAATGTGATGTAGTATCCGCTTTCTCATCAGGAGACTCGCCATGATCAAGCCACTTGCCCTAGCCACCGCCGCATTCGGATTGCTGGCCGCGCCCGTCCAGGCGCAGGAAAAGACCGAGGCAGTCGAGCTGACGCGCGGGGAAGCCGAACTCGCCGAACTGCTCGAAGGCCGCGTCGCGGGAGAACCGCGTAGCTGTATCCGGACCATCGGCAGCCGCAATCTGAACCAGATCGACGGCACCGCACTGACCTATCGCGATGGCGACACCGTGTGGGTCAACTACACGCGCAACCCGGCTGATATCGACGACAGCGAGATCATGGTGATCAAGCGCTTCAGCTCCACCAGCCTGTGCCGCAGCGACCAGATCCGTCTGGTCGACCGGACCGCCGGTTTTCTCAGCGGCCTGATCTTCCTCGACGACTTCGTTCCCTACACCAAGGTCGACAGCGAAGTCGCCGCCGAAGGCTGATTCACCACCGCCAGGGCTGGTCACGCACAACAAAGCCATGCATGTCGGTAATCCGGAGAAGGAGAGCCGCATGCCCAGCCCGCAAATACCCGTGAATTCGCCTTTCGGCTATCGTTCGACCGCGTCCGAAGTGGCCGAAAAGGTCGATCTGACAGGTCGATACGTGGTCGTGACAGGCGGCTATTCGGGCATCGGAACCGAGACCGTGCGCGCTCTGGCAGGGGCGGGCGCCAGGGTCCTCGTCGGCGCGAGGCGCGAAGCACAGGCACGCGAGGTTCTGGACTCGTTCGAGGGCGACATCGCCATTCTGCCGCTCGATCTCGCCGATCCGCAATCGATCGACAGTTTCGCTGACTCCGTTGCCGAGCGCACCGGGAGCGTGGACATCCTCGTGAACAATGCCGCGATCATGGCTAGCCCGCTGGCGCGCGACGCGCGTGGCTATGAAATGCAATTTGCGACCAACCACCTCGGCCATTTTCAGCTTGCCGCGCGGCTCTGGCCGCTGCTGGCTGCCGATGGCGGAGCGCGCGTGGTGGCGCTGAGTTCGATCGGGCACCGGCTGCCGGGGCTGGATCTCGACGATCCGCATTTCGAGCGGCGCGACTATGACAAATGGCTCGCCTACGGACAGGCCAAGTCGGCCAATGCATTGTTCGCGCTGCAGCTCGACAAGCTGGGCGAAGCGCATGGCCTGCGTGCCTTCGCCGTGCATCCCGGCGGCATCGCCACGCCGCTTCAGCGCCACCTGACGATGGACGAGCAACGCGCAATGGGCTGGTACGACGAAAACGGCAATGTCCACGAGGCGTTCAAATCGACCGAGGAAGGTGCCGCCACCAGCGTCTGGTGCGCCACCTCGCCGCTGCTCGAAGGTATGGGCGGGGTCTATTGCGAGGATTGCGACATCGCGGTCGCGGCGGACTCGGACAACCCGCGCAGCGGTGGCTATTGGCCGCATATCCGCGACGAGGCGCTGGCCGAACGGCTGTGGGCGGATTCCGAACAGATGGTAGGCGTCGAGTTCCGCCCCTAGCGCAGCGCGCGCCGCGTCACCGCGCGCCCGGCGAAAACGCCGATCAGTGCGAATGCCGGCAGCATCAGCCCCGGTGCGGGCAGCGCCATGCCCGAGACGGTGGCGATCACGCGCGCCAGCGCGGTAAGGCCGAGCATGCTGGCGACGCCCATCACGAGCAGTCCGAAAGCATTCGCGACGAGCCCGTTGGCGCGTGTGCCCAAGCGCTCGACGTCGTTCATCGCCGCCAGCAGGAACAAGGCGACCAACGGCAGCAATGCCCCGTTGAACGCCTGCGCGGCGAGGATCGCCGGTGCGGGACGGATATCGGCAAGACCGAAACCCAGTCCGATCAGCAGGATGCCGCCCCATACGCCGCGGAAGCGCCAGCCCCGCGCGTGCCAGGCAGGGGCTTCGGCATCGCCGAAGAGCCCGCGCGCGGTCAGTGCCGCTGCGAGGGGCGCGGTCACCGCCGAAGAGATACCCGCCGCCAACAGTCCGATCCCGGCGCCGGTGCGTGCCCAGACACCGACCTCTGCCGCCAGCACAGTGCCGAGCGCGTCGAACGAGAACGCGCCATCGAGCGCTGTGCCGACCACGAGGATCGCGGCGGTAATCAGGACTCCGATCCCGACCGATACGGCCAGGCCGAAGCGCATGTCGTCCAGCCCCTGGTCACGCGCGAGGGCCGCGCCGAGGAACAGATTGTAGGGCACCACGGTGGTGCCCACGAGCGCGAGCACCGCCAGCAACGAAGTCGCATCGTCGGCGAAACCGGGTTTGGGCACCAGCCCCGTCAGCAATTCGCCTATCGAGGGTGCGAGCGAGACGGCGACAAGCAGGAAGCCCACCCCCATCAGCGCAACGAAGCCCGCCATCAGCCGCGCAATGAATTGCGGCGACCCGGCCATCAGCAGCGTGCCCGCCGCCAGCGCGACGATCACGGTCACGGCTTCGCGCGGGAGATCGAGCGCAAGCATGGCCCCCGCGGCACCGCCGAGGATGTTGCCCGCCTCGTAAGCCGCACAGCCCAGCAGGATCGCTCCCCCGACCAGCAGAACGCTGGCGATGCGCGCGAAGCCGATCGGGTAGCGCGTGCGCAACACGCTGGCGAGATCTTCTCCGGTGGTGACGGCCAGTCGACCGGCGAATTCCTGCAAGGTAAAGGTCGCCACGCCTGAGAACAGGATCGCCCACAGCAGCGCGGTCCCGGCGGATGCACCCGCGCTGGCCGCGGCAGTGACCGTGCCCGGTCCGATGAATGCCGCGGCAATTGCGGACCACAGGAGGATCGAACCGATGCGTTTCATGGGCCGCCCTTGTGGCGCAAGCTGGCGCGCGCCGCAATCAGGCGCGACGACGGCCGGTTTCGCAGAGCGAAAGCGCCACGCAATCGGCGCACAACGGCCGGGCGGGGCGGCACCAGGTCTGTCCCAATTTCTTCATCAGCAGGTGGTGCTCGTCGTAATCGGCCCCCGACCATTCTTCGGGCATGGCAGGCATGATCGCGGCAAAAGCGCGCGCAGTGTTCGCCTTGCGCGGGATCAGTCCCATGCGTTGCAGGATGCGCGTGTGATGCCCGTCGAGCACGATCGCGCGGCGATCGAGCGTGCTCGCATTCATCACCCCCGCGGCAATCTTGCGCCCGACGCCGGGCAGTTGCTCGAGCCAGTCCATCGCCGCGCCGGTCTCGATTCTTGCCAGATGGGCCAGATCCACCGCGCCGCGCATGCGGACGAGCTCGGTCAGGCAGGCCTTCAGCCGCTCCGCTGCGATGTTCGGATAGGTCTGCGTCGCCAGTTCGGCCTGCAGCGCTTCCACCGGCGCCTCGGCGACCGCCTGCCAACTGCCCCAGCGTTGCAGCAGCCGGTCGGTTGCGGCGTTGGAGACTTCGGATTTGGTCCGCGCACCGATGACGCCCTGCACCAGCACCCATTCGGGTCGGCGCCAGGCTGCGGCCGCGCGCTCGATATGACCGAAACGCTGGACCAGCAGTGCCTGGAGGCGGCGCAGTATCGCGGTGCGCGGATCTTCGCCAAGCGGCAATTCCACCGGTCAGCGCCGCAAGGTCATGGCAATTCCTGCGACGATCAGCGCGCCCGATACCACCAGTTCGCGGGTGACCGCTTCGCCGAGCAGCGCAACCCCGCCGAGCGCTGCAACCAGCGGGGTGGCAAGTTGCACTGTCGCCAGCGTGGCCAGTCCCAGGGCCGGCGACACACGGTTCCACACGACATAGCCGAGCCCCGAGGTCACCGCGCCGGATAGCCCCGCGAGCATGAGCCCGTGAACGCCCGGCATACCGTCGGACAGCGCGAGGAGCGGAAGCGCCAACAGCGCGCCGATGGCAAAGCTGCGCGCGGTGTGCGCGCCCGGTGCCGCCGCGCGACGGCCGATCATCGTATAGGCGCCCCAGGCGATCCCCGAAGCGGCCATGAACAGCGCAGGCACCAAGCGTCCGGTTTCGACCTGCGGCACCAGCAGGACAGCGAGGCCCGTGAGCGACACCACTAGCCCGATCCAGCCGAGGAGACGGACGCGCTCGCCGCGCGCGATCCCGGTGAGCAGGATGGTTGCCTGCACGACCGCGAACAGGATCAGCGCGCCTGTCGCGGTGGGCAGTTCGACATAGGCCCAGGAAAACAGAGCGACATATACGAAGAGGCTGGCGCCGCCGGACAGGCTCCAGCGCCCCTCGCTTCGAACCAGCAGCGGCACCAGCACGAGTGCGCCTGCCGCGAGACGGACCAGCGAGAAGCTGGCGGCATCGATCGCGCCATCCACAAGAGCCGCGCGGGCGATGATCGAGTTGCCGGCAAAGGCGAGTATGGCCAGCGCAGCGAGCAGCGCGACCTGCCCCGCCCCGAAACGGGGTGCGGCTTCGGGCGTGCTGGGTGACGGGGACGAAGTCGCGGGTCCTATTCCCACTCGATCGTGCCCGGCGGCTTCGACGTATAGTCGTAGACCACGCGGTTGATGCCCTGCACTTCGTTGATGATGCGCGTCGCGACCCGGCTGAGAAAGGCGCTGTCGAAGGGATAGACGTCCGCGGTCATCCCGTCGGTGCTGGTGACCGCCCGCAATCCGCAGACGCTGTCATAGGTGCGCCCGTCGCCCATCACGCCGACGGTCTTGACCGGCAGCAGCACGGCGAAAGCCTGCCAGATCGCATCGTAGAGACCTGCATTGCGAATCTCTTCGAGATAGATCGCATCGGCCTTGCGCAGGATGTCGCAGCGTTCCTTGGTGACCTCGCCCGGAATGCGGATGGCGAGACCCGGCCCGGGGAAGGGATGGCGGCCGACGAAGATTTCGGGGAGGCCCAGCTCGCGCCCCAGTTCGCGGACCTCGTCCTTGAACAGTTCGCGCAAGGGTTCGACCAGCTTCATGTTCATGCGTTCGGGCAGGCCGCCGACATTATGGTGGCTCTTGATCGTGACCGAGGGCCCGCCGGTGAAGCTGACGCTTTCGATCACGTCGGGATAGAGCGTGCCCTGCGCGAGGAAATCGGCGCCGCCGATCTTCTTCGCTTCGGCCTCGAACAGGTCGATGAAGGCGCCGCCGATGAACTTGCGCTTCTTTTCGGGGTCGGTCTGGCCCGCGAGACCGCCGAGGAACTGTTCCTCGGCATTCACATGGACGAGCGGGATATTGTAATGGTCGCGGAACAGCGTGACGACCTGCTCCGCCTCGTTCATCCGCATCAGCCCGTGGTCGACGAACACGCAGGTCAACTGGTCGCCGATCGCCTCGTGGATAAGCACGGCTGCAACCGCGCTGTCGACTCCGCCCGAAAGGCCGCAGATAACCTTGCCGTCCCCGACCTGCGCGCGGATCTCCTCGATCTTGGTCTTGCGGAATTCGGCCATGGTCCAGTCGCCCGCCAGCCCGCAGACATGGCGTACGAAGTTTGCCAGCAGCTTGCCGCCGTCGGGCGTGTGCACGACTTCCGGATGGAACTGCGTGCCGTAATATTTGCGTTCCTCGTCGGCGATGACCGCGAAGGGCGCACCGTCGCTGGTGGCGACGATCTTGAAACCGGGCGCGAATTCGGTGACCTTGTCGCCATGGCTCATCCACACCTGGTGGCGCTCGCCGGTCTGCCAAAGCCCGTCGAACAGTGCGCAGGGTTCGGTCACGGTCAGATAGGCGCGCCCGAACTCGCCGCCCTCACCCGTTTCATGCCCTGGCCGCACCTGTCCGCCGAGCTGCTGTGTCATGACCTGCTGACCGTAGCAGATACCGAGGATCGGCAGGCCGCTGTCGAACAGCACCTGTGGCGCACGCGGGCTGCCCTCGTCGCACACGCTTGCCGGTGAGCCCGACAGGATGATGCCCTTGGGCCGGAGCCGGTGAAAGGCTTCCTCCGCCTGGGTAAAGGGCGCGATCTCGGAATAGACCCCGGCCTCGCGCACGCGGCGCGCGATGAGCTGGGTGACCTGGCTGCCGAAATCGACGATCAGGATGGAGTCGGGGAGGTGTTCTGGCTGCATGGTGGTCCCGTTAAGGCCAGCGTGCCGCTTCTGTCCAGCATTCGCACATGCCTCGACTGACGTAAGGCCGTTCGATCCGCCTTTGGTGCATGGCGCTCAACATCACCGCGCATATTTTGCACTTGCGAAGAACAATGGTGCAGCGCACAATCGGTCTCGAGAACAACACAATGGATGTTTGAAGAGCGACAACACCTTCCCCAGGAGACGCTCATGAAGTTCCACCACATTCTCGCCGCCGGCCTCGCTGCAACCGCCCTGCTGGGTGCTCCCGCACAGGCGATGTCGAAGCGCACCGAAGTCAGCATCGCGGTCGACTTCAACGACCTCGACCTGCGCGACCCTTCGCAGGTTGCCGAACTGCGCGAACGTGTCGATGCCGCAGCGGAAGCCGCGTGCACGCATCCCGACGCGCTGTCGGTCAACGCTTTCTCCTACGATCGTCGCTGCAAGGCGTCGCTGGTTGCTTCGGCCCAGCAGATGATCCGCCAGAAGGCCACCGCCACGCTCGCCAGCGCGCGCTGAACGGACAGTTCAAAAAAGACCCGGCATCGCCCTCGGGGCGGTGCCGGGTTTTGCATGTCTGGAAGACGCGACGAATCGCGGTTGCGAGCCGGTTCAGTATTTTTGCAATGATCCGGTTGGCGAAACGCGTTGCGCAATTCGCAACATGTTTCAAAGTTTTCTCACTTTCGTTCGCAGCGAGGTAAGATTATTACAAGCCTCACAGCCGGACGGTGAACCCTGACACTCCCGTTTCGGATCAGTTACAGAAGCGACGGCCCCCCAAGCAGCCGTTACTTCTGGCCTTCCTCGCCACCAGCGGCCGGCCTTCGAGCCCCCCGCACCGGCGAGGCGATATGGCAGCGAGTAGAGACGCGGCCGCCGACATTCCTCTCCCTCCCCCAAGAAGTCGGTGCCGCGTCTCGAAACGCTGCGCCATCCCGTCCCTGGCATCGGGGTAATCGTCGGCGTTTTCAGGCAGGCACGCCGCGGCGCGCCGCTTCTTCGCGAAGATCGGTCTTCAGCAACTTGCCGATATGGCTGCGGGGCATCTCCGCGATCGGATGGAGTTGCGCGAGCCGCTGGGTCTTGCCCAGCCGCGCATTGACCGCTGCCCGGATATCTTCGCAATCGCGCGCGCCTTCCGCCAGCGTGACGAAGCCGACCGGCGTTTCCCCCCAGCGCTCGCTGGGCATGCCGATCACCGCGGCCTCGATCACGTCATCCTCTTTCGCGAGCTCCTCTTCCAGATCGACCGGGAAGATATTGAAGCCGCCCGAGATGATCATGTCCTTCGCACGTCCGACGAGTTCGACGAAGCCTTCCGCATCGACGCGGCCGATGTCCCCCATGCGCTGCCAGACCTCGCCGGTTTCGGGATCGGTCCAGTAGCCTTCGCGGGTCTTGTCGGGCTGGTTCTTGTATCCCGCCATCATCGTCTGGCTGCGCCCGATCAGATTGCCTGCCTTGCCGGGAGCGACGGGGCGATCCCCGTCGTCGAGCACCTTCAGTTCGCTGCCGGGGGCCGGACGACCGACGGTGTGCAGCTTGTCGGGGAATTTGTGCGCTTCGAGCAGGCACACCACGCCCCCTTCGGTCATCGAGTAGATCTCGATCAAGGCGCCCGGCATCCGCGCGAGCACCTCGCGCTTGAGCTCGGCGGGGAAAGGCGCCGAAGTGCAATATTTCAGCTGCAGCGAGGACAGGTCGAATTCGTCGAAGCGCGGTTCCTGCATCAGCCGCCGATACTGGACCGGGACCAGCATGGTGATCGTCGCCGCATCCGCCTGCGCCCATTCGAGCCAGCGCAGGACATCGAATTTGCGCATCACGCGTACCGTACCGCCTGCCAGCAGCGCCGGGAGGAAGGCGACCATGGTGGTGTTCGAATAGAGTGGCGTCGAAGCCAGCGTGCGCACGGGCAAGCCGTTTTCGAGCCAGCTCGCTGCCGTCGCCGCGAACTGGCGCCAGCGCATCTGGTGCGAATGGACGATGCCCTTGGGTGTGCCAGTGGTGCCCGATGAATAGATGATGTTGAACGGATCGGCCGGCCGCGGCTCGAAGGAAGGCGCCGTGCTGCCGGCAGGTGCCATCCATTGCTCGAGCTCTTCATCGAGCACGATGCAACTCATGTCGCCGAAGCAGTCCGCGCCCAATTCCTCGCGCTTGGCGCGATCGATGAAGATATGCGCCGCACCCGAATCGCGCGCCATGCCGGCAAGCTGTTCGGCGCTGGCGCTGGTGGTCAGCGGCGCTGCCACCCCACCTGCGCGCACCGCGGCGAGGAAAACCAGCGCATAGGCCACCGACGAATAGCCGAGAATGGCGACCGATTGGCCGCGCTCGAGCCCATCGGCGCTGAGCCGCGCGGCGATCCGCTCGACCCGCTCGCCGAGTTCTGCCCATGTGATGGAAACATCGTCGTCGCGCAACGCGATCCGGTCACCCAGTCGCGCTGCATTGTCGGCGATGATCTGCGAAAAGCTGCCGAATGGCTCGGTCAGAGCGGCACTGTGTATCTCTCCCATGTGCAGCACCCTATCGCGGCGTGCGCGCCTGTCTAGCCGCCAGCGAGGCTGCCCAGCCAGAATGCGAGGATCACACCCAGTGCAGTGGCGATTCCCGCCCAGTGCCTGTCTTCGCGAAAAGCTTGCGGAAAGACCTCGGTCGCAAGGCTTGCGACCACCGCCCCGGCGGCGAAACAGCGAATGACCGCCAGCGCATCCTCCCCCACGCCGGCAAGTGCAAGATTGCCGACGATCGCGGCGAGCGAGAGGATTGCTGCGGTCGCCAGCCACAGCAGCATCACCCGCGCCTTTGAGCGCCCATCCGCTGTCATCGCCCGCGCGCCCCCCGCGGCCTCGGGCAGGTTGGAAAGCAGGATCGATCCCGCCAGCGCCGCCACTTCCATTCCGCCCGCGCCGATCAGTGCCACGCCGAGCGCGAGGTTTTCGGGAATCCCGTCGAGCGTGATTGCCGCGAGCAGCCCGCCCCCACCGGTCGAGCCCCATTTCTCGTCGATCAGGTAATCGCAGATGGCGAAAGTCACCGCGCCCGCGGCGACTCCGGCGATGGCATGGTACACGCTGGCCTTGGCGATAGACGGTTCGATCAGTTCGCTGGTTACCGAAACGAGCAGCGCCCCACCCGCCAGCGCAACGAGGAAGCCTTCGACACGTTCGGGCAGCCGGCCGTAGATGCCCCATGCGGCGCCGACGACCAAGGCCCCCGACACCACCAGCACCACGGCCAGCAGCATCAGCATTCGATCACGTTGACCGCCAATCCGCCCTGGCTGGTTTCCTTGTACTTGCTCGACATGTCGAGCCCGGTCTGGCGCATCGTCTCGATTACCTGGTCGAGGCTGACCCGCGCATCGGTATCGGGACGGTGCAGCGCCAACCGTGCGGCATTGACCGCCTTGACCGCGCCGATCGCATTGCGTTCGATGCAGGGGACCTGGACCAGCCCCCCGACGGGGTCGCAGGTCAGCCCGAGATTGTGTTCCATGCCGATTTCCGCCGCGCTGGCAACTTGCGCGGGCGAGGCGCCCCACAATGCAGCGAGCCCGCCCGCCGCCATCGAGCAGGCCACGCCGACTTCGCCCTGACAGCCCATTTCCGCGCCCGAAATGCTCGCGCGCTGCTTGTAGAGCAGGCCGATCGCCCCCGCGGTCAAAAGGAAGGTGCGCCGGCTCTCGCGGCAGGCCTGTTCCTCAGCTGTGACGCAATAGAAGCGGATCACAGCGGGAATGATCCCCGCCGCGCCATTGGTCGGCGCAGTGACCACGCGCCCACCCGCGGCGTTCTCCTCGTTCACCGCCATGGCGTAACAATTGAGCCAGTCGAACAATTGCTCGCGCTCGTTCGATTGCGGATTGGCGGACAGCTTGTCCCACAAATCGGGCGCGCGGCGCGCGACCTTGAGGCCTCCGGGCAGGATGCCGCGCTGGTGGAGTCCGCGGTCGATGCATTGATCCATTGCCGCCGCGATCCGGTCGATCCCCGCCAGCGTGTCCGCCCGCTGGCGGAAGGAATCCTCATTGGCGAGAATCAGCTCGGCGATCGACAGGCCGGTTTCCGCGCAGGCAGCCAGCAGTTCGGCCGCCGATCCGAAATCGTGTGGCACCTGCGTGCCCGTGTTGATCCGGTCGCCCTTGGGCTTGCGCGTGAGCTGCGCCTCCGACGCCACAAAGCCGCCACCGGTCGAATAATAGGTCCGCCGCGACAGTCGGGCCCCAGCGCCATCGAATGCGGAAAGCTGCATGCCATTGGGATGCAGTTCGGGAATGATATGTCCGGCGAGATCGATGTCCGCGCCCGGATCGAATGCGATCTCGCGCTCGCCCCAGAGCGCCAGCCGGTGGCTGGAGCGGACGGTGGCGAGCGCCGCCGCAGCCTCGTCCGGGCAGGTCGAATCGGGCGCGAAGCCCATCAGCCCGAGCATGCTCGCATCCACTGTCCCATGACCCACGCCGGTCAGTGCAAGCGAACCCTGCAGTTCGACGGTGATCCGCGCCGTGCGATCGAGCTTGCCGGCCTTGCGCAGCGCGCGCACGAAAGTCCGCGCAATCCGCATCGGCCCAACCGTGTGCGAGGAGGACGGGCCGATCCCGATGCGGAAGATGTCGAGCACCGATAGCATGGCTGCGAAATGCGCCTTCGCCGCCGTGAAATCAACCGGTTGCAAAAGAAACCGGCAGGCCTGCTAGCTGTGGGTAAGACGGGCAGCGAAACTTTGGCAATCCGCCCGCGAACGCCTATATGCTGGGCATGGACGATACCCCTGAGAACACAGGCGCAGCGGCGCCGAAAAAACCCGGTTACGGCGCGGATTCGATCAAGGTCCTCAAGGGCCTCGACGCGGTACGCAAGCGGCCGGGCATGTATATCGGCGATACCGACGACGGATCGGGCCTCCACCACATGGTGTTCGAAGTCTCCGACAACGCGATCGACGAGGCTCTGGCGGGCCATTGCGACCTCGTGCTGATCGAGCTCAACCCCGACGGATCGGTCTCGGTCGAAGACAATGGCCGCGGCATCCCGGTCGACATGCACAAGGAAGAGGGGGTCTCGGCGGCCGAGGTCATCATGACGCAGCTGCATGCCGGAGGGAAGTTCGAGAACACCAGCGACGACAACGCCTACAAGGTCTCCGGCGGCCTGCACGGCGTGGGCGTCTCGGTGGTCAACGCGCTGTCCGAATGGCTCGAACTGACGATCTGGCGTGACGGCAAGGAGCACTGGATGCGTTTCGAGCATGGCGACGCGGTGGAAAGCCTGCGCGTCGTCGGCGATGCCCCGAAAGTCGAGCAGAACCCCGACGAGGACGGCTTCAAGAAGGGCACGCGCGTCACCTTCAAGGCCAGCGAAGACACCTTCAAGAACGTCATCGAGTTCGATTTCGAAAAGCTCGAGCATCGTTATCGCGAGCTCGCCTTCCTCAATTCGGGCGTTCGCATCCTGCTGCGCGACAAGCGCCACGAGGAACCGCTCGAACACGACCTGTTCTACGAGGGCGGGATCGCCGCCTTCGTGAAATATCTCGATCGCAACAAACAGGCGCTGGTTGCCGAGCCCATCGCCGTGTCGGCGGAGAAAGACGGGATCGGGATCGATGTCGCGCTCGAGTGGAACGACAGCTATTATGAGAACGTCCTCACCTTCACCAACAACATCCCGCAGCGCGACGGCGGCACCCACCTCGCCGCCTTCCGCACCGCGCTGACTCGCACGCTGAACAATTACGCCAGCGCAAGCGGGCTGCTGAAGAAGGAAAAGGTTTCGCTCTCGGGCGAGGACATGCGTGAAGGACTGACCGCGATCGTCTCGGTCAAGCTGCCCGACCCCAAGTTCTCTTCGCAGACCAAGGACAAGCTGGTCAGTTCCGAAGTGCGTTCGCCGCTCGAAAGCCTGATGGGCGAGAAAATGGGCGAATGGCTGGAGGAAAACCCGAACGAGGCCAAGGCGATCATCCAGAAGGTGATCGACGCCGCCGCGGCCCGCGAAGCCGCCCGCCGGGCGCGCGAGATGAGCCGCAAGGGCGCGATGAGCATCGCCTCGCTGCCGGGCAAGCTAGCAGATTGCCAGGACCGCAACCCTGCCAATTGCGAACTCTTCCTGGTCGAGGGTGATTCGGCCGGCGGCTCGGCCAAGCAGGGCCGCGATCGCAAGACGCAGGCGATCCTTCCGCTCAAGGGCAAGATCCTCAACGTCGAGCGCGCGCGGTTCGACCGGATCATCAGTTCGAAGGAAGTGGGCACGCTGATCCAGGCGATGGGCACCGGCCTGCGCGACGAATTCGATCTCGAGAAGCTGCGCTATCACAAGATCGTGATCATGACCGACGCCGACGTCGACGGCGCGCATATCCGCACGCTGTTGCTGACCTTCTTCCACCGCCAGATGCCCGAGATCGTCAAGGCGGGGCACCTCTTCATCGCGCAACCGCCGCTGTACAAGGTCGCGCGCGGGAAGAGCGAGGTCTATCTCAAGGACCAGCCCGCCTACGATCGCTATCTCATCGCGCAGGGACTCGATTCCCGCGTGCTAGAGACGCAGGGTTCGGGTGTGGTCCGCGCAGGTGGCGAACTCGAGGCAATGGTCGCGCACGGCCTGCGAATGCGCAATCTGCTTGGCTTCGTGCCGCGCAAGTACAACAGCGATTTGATCGAGGCGATGGCGCTCGCGGGTGCGCTCGATCCGGCCGGCGATCGTCCGGCCGCGCTCGATCGCGCGGCAGCGCACTTGCATATGGGCGATCCCGAAGCGCGCTGGACTGCCGAGACCGGCAGCGACGGCAAGGTCCGCCTCAGCCGGCTGTGGCGCGGGGTCACCGATGTCCACGAGATCGATCCCGCCTTCCTCGACAGTGCGGAAGCGCGCAAGTTGCACCGCATCGCGCAGGAATTCGCCGATGCCTATGCCGCCCCCATGCGGCTGGTCCGCAGCGGTGCCGCCGAAGCGGTCGACGATGCCGATGCGGATAACGGCGAAGACGATACGCCGATCCTGGCCGATGATGCGATCACCCTGCCGACCCAGTTGCTCGACGCGGTACTGGCTGCGGGCCGCAAGGGCCAGAAGATCCAGCGCTACAAGGGACTGGGCGAAATGAACGCCGAACAGCTGTGGGAGACCACGCTCGACCCGGACAATCGCGCGCTGCTGCAGGTCAAGGTCGAGGACGCGGACGTCACCGACGAGATCTTTACTCGCCTGATGGGCGATGTCGTCGAACCGCGCCGCGAATTCATCCAGGACAATGCGCTGAACGTGGCGAATCTGGACGTCTGACGCGGTGAGCGGGGGGCAACCGGCATCGGCCACCGAGCGGGGCGGCTTCCTGCTCTTCCTTGGCCTGGTCTCGCTGGCGCTGCTGGCGGTGGTGCTGCCGTTCCTCACCCCGATGCTGTGGGCGGCGCTGGCGGCCATCATGTTCCAGCCGCTGTACCGCTGGTTCCTGGTGCGGCGGCCCGAAAAGGAAACGCAGGCAGCGCTGGCCAGTCTAGTGGTGATCCTGTTCGCGGTGGTGCTTCCGGCGTTGTGGATCGGCAGTGCGGTGGTCGAGGAGGCGGCAGGCCTCTACGTCGCCTTCCGTGAAGGCAATGTCGACGTGTCGATGTATTTCGCACGGATTTTCGCCGCGCTGCCGGCCAACATCCAGGCCTCGCTCGACAGCGCGGGCTTCGGCGATTTCGGCGAAGTCCAAGCACGCGCGAGCGCTTTCGTGCAGGCGAGTCTCGGGATCATCGCGACGCAGGCAATCGCACTGGGCGGCAGCGTGTTCGGCTTCGTGCTGTCCTTCGGGATCGCGCTGTATGTCGGCTTCTTTCTGCTCCGCGACGGACACGCGATCGGCCGCGCGATCGTCGCTGCGCTCCCCATGCAACGCGCCATCGCCGACCGGCTGGCCGAGCGCTTCCTGATCATCGTTCGCGCCACGATCAAGGGCTCTGTGGTGGTCGGGCTGGTGCAGGGCGCGCTGGGGGCGCTGACCTTCTGGGTCGTCGGCATTCCGTCGGTGCTGCTGCTCGGCGTGATTATGGCAATCGCCTCGCTCTTGCCCGCGCTGGGTCCCGCGATCGTCTGGGTCCCCGCCGCAATCTACCTCCTCGCCACAGGCGCGATCTGGCAGGGCGTGGTGGTGGTCATTTCGGGTGTCGCGCTTATCGGCATGGCGGACAATGTCCTACGCCCGATCCTGGTGGGCCGCGACACGGGCATCCCCGACTGGCTGATCCTCGTCACCACGCTGGGCGGCATTGCGCTGATGGGACTGTCGGGGATCGTGGTCGGGCCACTGGTTTGCGGGCTGTTCCTCGCCGCATGGGGCATTTTCGCCGAGCAGCGCGCGGCGGCCGCCTGACGGTCAGGCCGCGCGGATATCCTCGGTCCCGCGCGCACCGCCATCCTTCGCATCGAGCCCGGAAAAGATCGCCCCGACGATCAGCGCCAGCTTTTCCTCGCTCAACTTATCCTCGATCATCGCGATCATGTAAGGCTGGAGATAACAGCTCACCATCTGGTTGATCATCGACATCGCCATGTCGACCTCGAGCCCCTCGAGATAGCCATCGGCCTGCGCCTCGGCGATCAGCTCGCACAGGTAATGGTCGGCGAGGTCGATGTAGCTGCGGGCATAATCGAAATAGCGTTCGCCCATCTCGACATAGAGGTTGAAGGTTGCGGGATCGTCGCGGAAATTCTGTCGCAGCAGGATGAACCGACGCGCGAAGAATTCGTACATCTTGCGCGGCGGCGGCAGGTCGGAAGCCATGACTTCGTCCATCACTGCCAGCTTGGGCGCGAACCACTCGGCCGTGACCGCCTCGAGCAGGTCGCTTTCTTCGGGGAAGACAGCGTCGATCCGCGCACGCGCGATGCCCAGTTCGGCGGCGAGTCGGGTGCGCGAGACCTCTTCGCCCTTGCGCTCCATCAGCGCCATCGCCTCGCGCGCAAAGCGGCGACGCAATTCGTCGATCTCGTTCTCGCTCATGCGATGCGCGCTCCCCATTCGTCCTGCGCGTAAATTAGGCGAGGACGCGCGCGGGTTAAACCCCCTAGCGGTTCAGTCGGCCGATTTCTTCGGCGGACGCGGGAAGAATGCAGAAGTGCGCGCCTTGTAATCGGCATAGCCCGGCCGCGATTTCTTCATTCCGCCTTCGAGCAGCGGCGCGCCCGACCAGCGGGTCAGGGTGAAGGTCAGGAACAGCGGCCCGATCACCGTCGCCGCGGCGACCCACCAGCCGGCCGAAGCCGAAGCGATCCAGATGCCCCACCACACGCAGGCATCGCCAAAATAGTTGGGATGGCGGGTGTAACGCCACAGCCCGCGGTCCATCACCTGTCCTTCGTTGGCCGGGTCGGACTTGAAGCGCGCGAGCTGCCAGTCGCCCACCCATTCGAAGAAACTCCCCACCAGCCAGAGGGCAAGACCGATGAGGGCGAGCCCGCTGACAGGGGTGAGCGAGGCGGCTTCGAGAATGCCATATTGCGCGGGGCTGGAGACAAGGAACAGCAACACCGACTGGCCAAGAAATACCTTGGTCAGGGCTGCCCAGCCGAATCGCCCGCGTTCGCGGTCCTTGGCAAGCATGCGCGCATAGCGCTTGTCTTCGCCTTCGCGCCGCCAGCGGATCAGCAGGTGGATTGCGAGCCGCAAGCCCCAGATCGCCGCCATCGCCATCAACAAAGTGGCCAGCGGCCCGGGTTCGGCGAGGCGCAGCCAGCTGACCACGGCCATGATCGCCATGCCGCCGCCCCAATAGGCATCGACAAAACTGACATCGTCGATTTGCACCGCGATCACCCACAGCACCAGCGCAAGACCCAGCAGGATCACGATATTGGCAAGCAGGGCTTCGACGATCATTCCGCATTCTCCGCAACCAGGCGCAGCGCCTGCTGTTCAAGGACCTTGTAGCGCTCGTAATCGGGCAGGCTCGCCCGCATGAAGCGCGCGATCTCGAGCAATGTCTCTCCGTAATTCGCGCCCGGTTCGATCGGCGGCCCGAAGCCGAGCACGCGGCGTTCGTTGCATACCCAGGCCGGCACGATCGGCACTCCGGCTGCACGGGCGATGTTGTAGAAACCCGATTTCCACTCGCCATCCGAACTGCGCGTCCCCTCCGCCGCAATGACCAGCGCAAGCTGGTCGCGACGCGCGAATTCGGCGGCTACCTGCTCGACGACATTGCTGCGCCGCGACCGGTCGATGGGAATGCCGCCCATGTCGAGCATGAAGTTGCGCATGATCCCGCGAAACAGCGTGTGCTTGCCCATGAAATTGGGTTCGATTCCCTCCGCCGCGGTGGCACCGGTGAAGAACACGAAATCCCAATTCGACGTATGCGGCGCGCCGGCGATGACGTATTTGTCGATCGCGGGCAGGTGGCCCTCAAGCCGCCAGCCCCGCCAGCGATAGATCGCAAGGATGATCCGCCGCACGATGCGCGACAGGACCGACCGCTGGCGACGCGTTCCACTCGACGACACTTCACTCTCCCCTGGGGATCGGACCTAGCAGTTGCGCAGGGGATTGCGATAGGGCGGTTTCGCGCCATTTACATCCGGAACACCCCGAATTGCGGACGCTCCGCAATCGGCGCTTCGAGCGTGGCGGAAAGCGCAAGGCCGAGCACGTCGCGCGTTTGCACGGGGTCGATCACGCCATCGTCCCACAGCCGCGCGGTCGCGTAATAGGGATTGCCTTCGTCTTCGTATTTCTGGCGGATCGGAGCCTTGAATTCTTCCGCCTGTTCGTCGGTCCAGCTGTCGGCATCGCGGTGGACGGTGGCGAGCACGCTCGCCGCCTGTTCGCCGCCCATCACCGAAATGCGCGCATTGGGCCAGGTAAACAGGAAACGGGGGCTGTAGGCACGGCCGCACATGCCGTAATTGCCCGCGCCGAAACTGCCCCCGATCACCACGGTGAGCTTGGGCACGGTCGCGGTGGCGACCGCGGTAACCAGCTTGGCGCCATGCTTGGCGATTCCCTCGGCCTCGTATTTCCCGCCGACCATGAAGCCCGAGATGTTCTGCAGGAACAGCAGCGGGATACGCCGCTGGCAGGCCAGTTCGATGAAATGCGCGCCCTTCTGCGCGCTTTCGGAAAACAGCACGCCGTTGTTGGCGAGAATTGCCACCGGCATGCCCCAGATATGCGCGAAACCGCAGACCAGCGTGCTGCCGTAATGCTGCTTGAACTCGTGGAATTCGCTGCCGTCGACAATCCGCGCAATCACTTCATGCACGTCATAAGGCGCGCGCACGTCTTCGGGCACCAGCGCATAGAGATCTTCGGCATCGAATTTGGGCGCGCGCGGCTCCTTCAGCTCGATGCCCCTGGCCGCGGCATGGTTTTCGCCGAGGTGGCTGACGATATCGCGCACGATGGTGAGCGCGTGCTCGTCATTCTCCGCCAGATGGTCGACCACGCCGCTCTTCTTCGCGTGCAGATCGCCGCCGCCAAGATCCTCGGCGCTGATCTCCTCGCCCGTCGCGGCCTTCACCAGCGGCGGCCCGGCGAGGAAAATCGTGCCCTGGTTGCGCACGATCACGGTTTCGTCGGACATGGCGGGGACATAGGCGCCGCCCGCAGTGCAACTGCCCATCACGCAGGCGATCTGCGGGATGCCGAGCGCGCTCATATTCGCCTGGTTGAAAAAGATGCGGCCGAAATGGTCGCGATCGGGGAAGACCTCCGCCTGGTGCGGAAGGTTCGCCCCGCCGCTGTCGACGAGATAGATGCACGGCAGGCGGTTTTCCTGCGCGATTTCCTGTGCGCGCAGATGCTTCTTGACCGTCATCGGGTAATAGGTCCCGCCTTTTACAGTGGCATCGTTGCACACGATCATCACCTGCCGGCCCGATACGCGGCCGATACCGGCAATCAGCCCCGCGCCATTGATCGCGTCCTTGCCATACATGCCATTGGCAGCAAGCTGGCCGATCTCGAGGAAGGGTGAGCCCGGATCGAGCAGCCGCTCCACACGCTCGCGCGGCAGCAGCTTGCCCCGCCCGACATGGCGTTCGCGGCTCCCTTCACTGCCGCCCAGCGCCGCCGCGGCGACGGTGCTGCGCAGCTCGGCAGCGAGCGATTTGTTGTGTTCGAACCGCGCCCTGGCGTCGGGCGCCTCGCGGTCGAGCGTGGAGGTGAGAACGGGTGCGGTCATCTCAGCCTGCCGCGCCGATCAATTCGCGGCCGATCAGCATCCGCCGGATCTCGTTCGTGCCCGCGCCGATGTCGAGCAGCTTGGCATCGCGCATGTAGCGTTCGACCGGCCAGTCGAGCGTATAGCCCGCGCCGCCCAGCGCCTGGACGCTCTCTGCGGCCACGCGAAAGGCGTTTTCGGATGCCAGCAGGATCGCCCCCGCGGCATCGAAGCGCGTCGTCTGGTCGGCATCGCAGGCCTTGGCCACCGCATAGGTGTAGGCCCGCGCCGACTGCAGCGCGACATACATGTCGGCAACCTTGGCCTGCATCAGCTGGAAGCTGCCGATCGGCTTGCCGAACTGGGTGCGCTCGCGAAGATAGGGGATGACCGTGTCGAGGCAGGCCTGCATGATCCCGAGCTGAAGCCCGGCAAGCACCACGCGTTCGTAATCGAGCCCGCTCATCAGCACGCCGACGCCGCCGTTCAGCGGGCCCATGACGCGGTCTTCGGGCACGAAGCAATCGTCGAACACCAGTTCGGCGGTGGGCGAACCGCGCATACCGACCTTCTCGATCTTCTGCCCGATAGAGAAGCCTTCATCGTCCTTCTCGATCAGGAAGGCGGTTATCCCGCGCGATCCTGCGCTGCCGTCGGTCTTGGCGTAGACCACCAGCGTATCGGCATAGGGCGCGTTGGTGATCCAGAACTTGGTGCCGTTGAGAATGTAACCGTCCACGCCGTCGCGCGAGGCGGCTTCCGCCTTGAGCTTCATCGAGACGACATCCGAACCCGCCGAGGCTTCGGACATGGCGAGCGAACCGACATGTTCGCCGCTGATCAGCGGGGCGAGATACTTCGCTTTCTGCGCATCATTGCCCCAGCGGCGGATCTGGTTGACGCACAGGTTCGAATGCGCGCCGTAGGACAGGCCGAGCGAAGCCGAGGCGCGGCTGACTTCCTCGACCGCGATGACGTGTTCGAGATAGCCGAGGCCGAGCCCACCATCCGCTTCGTCGACGGTCAGGCCATGCAGGCCGAGTTCGCCCATCTGGCGCCACAGCTCGTCGCGCGGGAAATGGTCTTCGCGGTCGATCTTCTCGGCCAGCGGGGCGATCTGTTCGTCGGCGAAGCGCGCCACGGTCTCGCGGATCATCTCTGCGCTCTCGCCGAGCTGGAAATCGAAATGGGGGGTCGCGCGCATGCTCTCTCCTTGGGGCTCGCGAAGATTCTCTTTGTCGGGCGGGCCGATAGCGGAGCGCGCCAAATGGGGCAAACGCAATAGGCCGTCTTGATGTGATCCAGCGCGGAATTGCTTTACCTGCGAGACGCTTGCTTCTAGTCGGCAAGTTTCGGCCATGTATCGCAAACCCAGCATACTTTGGCCCGAGGGCGTGATGCCTTCGGATGCCTATTGCGACGAGGACAAGCGCCTCGCGGTGCTCGCTGCGCACGGTACGCAGGGAATGGTCGACGATCCCGAATTGCAGGAGCTGGTCGACCTCGTTGCCAAGCTGTGCGACGTGCCGATGGCGATGGTCACGGTGGTCGAGGAAGGCCGCCAGCTGTTCCTTACGCGAACCGGGATCGACGCACGCGAAACCCCGCGCCCCACCAGCTTCTGCGCGCACGCCATGCTCGGCGCCGAGCCGATGGTCGTGCCCGACGCGCGCGAAGATGCGCGCTTCGCCAACAACCCGCTGGTCACCGACGAACCGCATATCCGATTTTACGCCGGCCACCCGCTGATTTCGGTCGAGGGGGCGCCGCTCGGCGCGCTCTGTGTGATCGATACCAAGCCGCGGCCCGAAGGGCTGAGCGACATCCAGCGCGAGTCGCTTTCGGTGCTTGCCAAGTCCGCGATGCGGCGCATTTCGCAGCGCCGCCTGGGCGAAACCGCACAGGAAGCGGTCAACATGCGCGAAAGCTATTTGCAGCGCATGATCGACAGCGTGCCGGGAATCGCCTGGTCGGCCGACGGGGCGGGCAATTTCGACTATGTCAGCGCGCAATGGAGCGAACTGACCGCCACCACGCAGCCGCGCCGGCTGGATGACTGGAAGAACGCCGTCCATCCCGACGATTGGGTACAGGCTGCAGGCGCCTTCCAGGCATCGCTCGATAGCGGCAAGCCGTTCGAATACGAATGGCGGCTCAAACTGTCCGACGGCAATTACCGCTGGATGCTGGCGCGCGCGGTGCAGACGCCCACGGACGAGGGCCAGAACCGCTGGTTCGGCACCGTCATCGACGTCGACCGCCAACACCGCCTGTCCGAAGCGCGCGACCTGCTGGCGCACGAACTCTCGCACCGGATCAAGAACATCTTCGCGGTCGTCTCCGGGCTCGTGGCGATCCGCGCGCGCAACCGTCCCGAGGTTGCCGAATTTGCGGCCGAATTGAACGAGACCATTCGCGCGCTCGGCGCGGCGCACAATTACGTGCGTCCGCATGAGGGCCAGCGTGCCAGCACGCTCTCGGGCCTGCTGGCCGACCTTCTGGCGCCCTATGGCAGCGCCGAGGAAGACCGCTTCAGCGTCACCGGCCCCGGGATCGAGATCGGCGCCCGCGCCGCGACCCCACTGGCGCTGATCTTCCACGAGCTGGCGACCAATTCGGCCAAATATGGCGCGCTGTCCTGTCCCGAAGGACACCTGACCGTGACGGTCGAGGAAGAATGCGAAAGCCGAGGCGAGGGCAGCGTGTGCGTGAGCTGGGAAGAGCAGGCCAGCAGCTGCGCCGATCCCGACAAGTCGGAACACGAGGGCTTCGGCTCGCGATTGCTGCGCATGGCGGTCGAAGGCCAGCTTGGCGGCACTTTCGAGCGGACCTTCTCTGCCGACGGGCTCGACGTGCGCATCGTCTTTCCGCGCAAGTCGATCGAGAACTGATCCCCCGCCTCGCCTTGCACCGGTCGCGCGGCTGTGCTTTGCCTCCGCCTATGCGATCCATCGTCACTTCCGCCCAAGCGCTCGCGCTGCCGCTGTGCGCGCTCGCGGCGCTGCCGGGATGCAGTCCGAGCGAGGAGGAGGGCGAAGCGATAGCGACCGCGCAGCAGGTCGCCGAGGGGCAGGCCGCGGCATCGCCCTCGTCCGCACCCGCGCCGGACGGCTTTGCAGCCACCGCGTGGCGCGCGCTGGCTGCCGATGGCGCGCGCTACACCACCTATCTCGATCAGGACGGCACTTATCGCGACCTGCGCAATGGCGATCCGTGGCAGACCGGTGAGTGGACCTATGCCGACGGCGAGGATGGCAAGCGGTTGTGTCTGCGGCCCGATGCCGACACCGCAATCGAGCGCTGCTGGGAGCCTGACCGGATGCGCGGCGACATGATGCGTCTGGAAGGCGAGACCGGAACGCTTATCGAGCTCGAGAACGTAGAATACGTTCTGCCGTCCGCGAAATCGTCCGACGCGAGTGACGATCCCGCGTGACCAGCCCGGCGCAGCCCTTGGTCGAGTTTCGCGAAGTCCGCAAAAGCTATGAGACGACCGAAGCCGTGGCGGGGGTGTCGCTGACGATCGCACCGGGAGAATTCGTGGCCTTGGTCGGGGCCTCGGGTTCGGGCAAATCCACATTGCTCAAGACCGTCAACCGGCTCGTCGATCCAAGCGGGGGTACCGTCCTGTTCGAGGGCGAGCCCGTCGAAAGCCTTCCGCTCGCAGCCCTGCGGCGCCGGATCGGTTATGTCTTCCAGTCGATCGGCCTGTTCCCGCACATGACGGTGGGCGAGAACATCGCGATCGGCCCGCGGCTGGTGGGCGAGCGCCTGCCCGAAGGCCGGATTGCGCGCCTGCTCGAACTGGTCGAACTCGACCCGGCAATGGGTGCCCGCTTGCCCGACGAACTGTCGGGCGGTCAACGCCAACGCGTGGGCGTGGCGCGCGCTCTCTCCAACGATCCGCATTTGCTGCTGATGGACGAACCCTTCGGTGCGCTCGACCCGATCACGCGCGATGCGCTGGGCGAGCGTGTTCGCGCGCTGCATGCCGATCTCGGCCTGACCACGGTCATGGTGACGCATGACATGGCGGAGGCGCTGCTACTGGCCGACCGCGTGCTGGTGATGGATGGCGGGTCGATCGTCGCCGACGAGAATCCGCGGGCGCTGCTTCACGGCGCTGGCGGCACGATCGCGCAGGACCTCGTCGCCGTTCCCCGCGCGCAGGCCGACAGGCTGGCGGAGCGCGCACGGTGAGCGAAATCGGCACCGCCCTGCTTGGCCTTGGCGACAAACTCGCCGCGCATGTGCTGCTTTCGGCAGCGGCAATCGCACTCGGTATCGCGGTGGCGCTGCCGCTGGCGATCTGGGCCAGTCGCTCGCCCGCCGTCGCGCGTGCCACGCTGGGGTTCGCAAGTCTCGTCCAGACCATCCCCGCGCTGGCGCTGCTGGCGCTGTTCTTCCCTATCCTGCTGAGCCTGCGCGCGGTGTTCGGCGAAGGACTGCCGACGCTTGGTTTCCTGCCCGCGCTGCTCGCGCTTTCGCTCTACGCGCTGCTGCCGATCCTGCGCAATGCGGTGACCGCACAGGCCAATCTCGATCCCGGCATTCTCGAAGCGGCGGATGGTGTGGGCATGAGCTTCTGGCAGCGGTTGCGGCTGGTCGAGGCCCCCTTGGCCGCGCCCTATGTCATGGCGGGCATCCGCACCGCCGCGGTGTGGACCATCGGCGCCGCGACGCTTTCGACCACCATCGGCCAACCAAGCCTCGGCGATCCGATCTTCGCGGGACTTCAGACGCAGAACTGGGTGCTGGTGCTGGCAGGGTGCATCGCGAGCGCCGGGCTTGCCCTCGTCGCGGACGCGCTGCTCGGCACGATCGAAAAGGGGCTGGCGACCCGCCGCCGACGGCTCAGCCTCGCGGGACTGGTCGCAGTGCTGCTGGGGATCGTCGCCGCGCTTGCGGTACAGTTCGGCAACCGCGCGGACGATCGCATCGTGATCGGGGCCAAGGGCTTCTCCGAACAGTATATCCTCGCGCGACTGATCGGACAGCAGCTCGAAGCAGCCGGCTATACGGTCGATTATCGCAACGGGCTCGGTTCGGCAGTCGCACACCAGGCAGTCGCCAATGGCGCGATCGACGTGCTGGTCGATTACACCGGCACGATCTGGACCAACCAGATGGAGCGGCGCGACACGCCCGATCGCGACACCATGCTGGCCGAGATCGAAGAATGGGAAACCCGCACCACCGGAACGCACGTGCTGGGCCGGCTGGGGTTCGAGAATGCCTATGGACTGGCCATGCCCCGCGCCCGGGCCGAGGCGGGTGGCTTCGCCGCCATCGGCGATCTCGCCGCCCGCGGACATGGCATGACCATTGGCGGCGATCCCGAATTCTTCGAACGCCCCGAATGGATCGCGGTGCGCGACGCCTATGGGCTGCGCTTCGCCGCCCAGCGCAATTTCTCGCCCACCTTCATGTACAATGCGCTCCAATCGGGCGAAGCGGACGTGATCGGTGCCTACACCTCCGACGGCCGGATCGCGGCTGACGATCTGGTCTTCCTGGACGATCCCGAAGGCGCCTTTCCCAATTACGACGCCATCATCCTGCTGAGCCCCGAAACGGGCGCCGATCCCGACATCGTCGCCGCCCTCCAGCCGCTGGTGGGCGCGATCGATGTCGAGGCGATGCGCGCCGCCAATCTCTCGGTCGATCGCGACAACGACAAGTTGTCCTTCGCCGAGGCCGCGCGCCAGCTCGCCGCGCGCATCGGTCTCTAGCCCAGCATTCCGTATTTCTTACGCCGCGTCGCTTATGCCGCCTCTGGGGCCTGCCGCCGTTCGCCTTCGGGAAAACCCGCCCCGCGCGGCCAGTCGCGCGCGCTCAGCGCCATGCATTTGAACAGCTCGCCCATCGCTTCGCGACCGACCAGTCGCTCGTGCGCCACGCGCAATTCTTCCGCACGTGCCGGGGACGCCTTGGCCAGTGCCTGTGCGCGCAGGCTGATGCCCATCGCCGTCAGCCAAGCCCCCTGCGTGGTCAGCGAACTGGCTATGCCCTCCCGCCGCGCCACGAGATCGAGCGTGGCGAAATCGACATGCGCGGTGAGGTCCATCTCGCCCGGCGCGACAAACACGTCGACCTTTTGGTGCCCACGCACCGCCTGGAGGGTGGAGCCGGTCCGCGGCTCCAGGTGGCCGTAATCGACCAGCAGCCCCGCACCGCCCTGCACATCGAACCGCTGTGCAAGCGCTTCGACCAGTGCAGCGGCAGCGGGACCGGTCTCGATCACCGTGTCAACGGGGGCGGCACGCTGCGCTTCGGGGACCGCCTCGTCGAGCGGGCTCGGTCCCGATACGAAAGCGAAGCCGTCGTCCTCGATTCCGACCATCCGTTCGCGCCAGCCCTTGGCGGTCCGGACGAGTTGCCGGATCGGCAGCGCATCGAGAAATTCATTGGCGAGCAGCAGCATCGGGCGATCCCCGGGGACCGTGTCGAGCGAATCGTGGAACCGTGCACCCGCCAGCGCTTCAGACTGGACCTGCCGGAGCGCGTCTGAGCCTTCGACCAGATGGACTTCGGGACGCACTCCCTGGCTGGCCATCGCGCGCAGCGCATCGCGCGCCAGCGTTCCGCGGCCCGGGCCGAGCTCGACATAGAGCACGTCGGCGGGGCGCCCCGCGCGCACCCAGATATCCGCCAGCCACAGCCCCGCCATCTCGCCGAACATCTGGCTGATTTCGGGCGCGGTGGTGAAATCCCCCGCAGCGCCCAGCGGATCGCGCGTGGTGTAATAACGCGCGTTGCTTTCACCCATGTAGCGCGACACGGGCATCGGCCCGTGCCGTTCGATCAGCCGGCGGAAGCTGGCCGCCAGTGCAGTCTGTTCCGCTTCGCTCATGCAGCGGGTGCGGCTCCCGCCCGGGTGCTGCCGATCGCCGGACGCAGCAGGGCATAGGCCAGCACCGCGAGCCCGATGCCGATCATCGGCAGGCTCAGCCACTGGCCGCGCGAAAGACCGGTCTCGGCAACGACATAGGCGAGATGCGCGTCGGGCTCGCGGAAGAACTCCATCAGGAAGCGCCCCAGTCCCATGCCGATGGTGAACACTGCGACCAGCAGGCCCGGGCGCCAGCGGGCGCGGGTCTGCCAGAACAGCAGCAGCAGAAGCAGGCCCAGCATGAGGCCTTCGAAACCCGCCTGGTAGAGCTGGCTCGGGTGGCGGGGAAGCAGGTCGGGATCGGTCGGAAAGACCATCGCCAGCGGGAAATCCCTTTCGACCGGCCGGCCGTAGAGCTCGGCATTGACGAAGTTCGCCAGCCGTCCGAGCATGTAGCCCACGGGCACGTTGACCGCGATGTAATCGCACACGCGCAGCCAATTGAGCCCGCCACGCCAGGCGACCCAGCTGATCGCCACCAGAACGCCGATCACGCCGCCGTGGAAACTCATCCCGCCTTCCCACAGCTTGAACACATCCGCGCTGGCGAACAGCTCGGGCTTGTAGAAGGCAGCATAGCCGATACGGCCGCCAAGAATGACGCCCAGCGTACAGTAGAAGAACAGGTCGTCGGCATGGCGCTGCGCCATCGGTGCGCCGGGCGCCTTGATCATCTTCGACAGGTGCCAATAGGCGAACAGGATGCCGAGCAGATAGGCCAGCGAATAGAACCGCAGCTGGAAGCCGCCGATCTCGAACAGGTAGGGACGCAGCCCGAGATTTTCCCAGTAGATCGGTTCTGCAACGCCCGATGCAGCCAGTAGTGACAGCAAGTGCTTATCCCCTTAGAGGTGAGTCAAAGGCCGCGTCCGGCGACCCATCGGGGCGGCTTTTGGCATAGCAGGGGTTTTGGGGAAAGCCTGCGTCGAGCCGCAATTACTGCGCGAGCCTCGAAGATGAGGTCGTGCGCCGATTTGGAGAGGATACTACACACCCATGCCGACACAACTCGATCAAGACATCCACCGGATCACCCAGGCGGTCACCGCACCGGGACAGATGTTCGAGCTGACCGAAGTGACCCGTCGCGGCGTCACCATGCCCGCCTTCAAGAACGCGCCGCCCAGCGTGGTCCATTACTTCGCCCACTTCTGCAACGAGAAGAAGGACGAACTCTTCATCGTCGACGGCGAGATGCGGCTGACCTTCGGCGAAATCTGGCATGCCGCGACCCACGTCGCGCACGGGCTGGCGACCGAGCACGGGATCGAGAAGGGCGATCGCGTGGGCATCGCCGCACGCAATTCCACCAACTGGATCGTCGCTTATATGGGCATCCTGATGGCAGGCGGCTGCGCCACCCTGCTCAATGGCTGGTGGACGGGCGAGGAGCTCGCCTATGGCATCGACCTGTGCGAGTGCAAGCTGGTGCTGGCCGACGAGCAGCGCGCGCAGCGGCTGGACGGGATCGAGCATGGCGCGAAGGTCGTCGTGTTCGGTCACGGCGCCCCGTCCGAAGGTCTCGCACCGGTATGGGCGGCGGGTGACACCGCCATGCAGATGCTGGGCCAGATCGGGCCCGACGATCTTGCCACCATCCTCTACACCTCGGGTTCGACCGGCCATCCGAAGGGCGCCTATTCGGATCACCGCGGCGTCGTATCGGGGACGATGAACTACGTCTGCCAGACGGCGATGATGCTGCAGCTGCTGACCGAGCGCGGCGATGCGCCGACCGTCCAGCCCAGCGCGCTGGTCGCAGTGCCGCTGTTCCACGTCACCGGTGAAGTGCCGCTGTTCCTGCAAAGCTTCGCCATGGGCCGCAAGCTGGTGCTGATGCCCAAATGGGACGCGACCAACGCACTCGAACTGCTCGAGAAGGAACAGATCACCTATTTCGTCGGCGTGCCTCTCATGAGTTACGAGATCGCGGTCCATCCCGAGCGCGAGAAATACGATCTCTCTCAGTGCAAGACCTTCGCCGGCGGCGGTGCCGCGCGGCCGATCGAACACGTCAAGAAGATCAAGGACGCCTTCAAGGACGGCTTCCCCGCGCTGGGCTACGGCCTTACCGAAACCAATGGCGTGGGTGCCGGCAATCTCAACGAGAACTATCTCGCCAAACCCAACAGCACCGGCATGCCGTCGCTGCCGCTGGTCGACATGGCGATCCTCGATGACGATGGCGAACCCTTGCCGCAGGGCCAGATCGGCGAGGTTTCGATCCGGTCGGTGTGCAATTTCCTCGGCTATTGGAAGAACGAGGATGCAACCAAGGCAGCCTTCTCGAAGGACGGTTATTTCCGCACCGGCGACCTCGGATATCTCGATGAAGACAATTACCTCTTCATCGTCGACCGCAAGAAGGACATCATCATCCGCGGTGGCGAGAACATCAGCTGCATCGAGGTCGAGGAAGCAATCTATGCGCATCCCAAGGTCGCCGAATGTTCGGTCTTCGGCCTCCCCGACGAGCGTTTCGGCGAAATCCCTGCGGCGGTCTATTTCCCGCATCCGGGGCAGAGCCTGTCGGTCGATGAACTGCAGGAGTTCCTGCGCGAGCATATCGCCGCGTTCAAGGTGCCTTCGGTCATGTGGCAGAGCGAGGAACAGCTTCCCCGCCTCGGCACGCAGAAGGTCGACAAGCGGACGGTGAAGGCCACCTTCGCCAAGGAGCATCTCGCAGCTTGAGCGCCACACCCGTCCCCCGCCAGCGCGCGATTATCGACAGGCGCAAGCTTGCCTCCGGAATCGATTCGCTGGTCGGGGAGCACGGCGACAAGGCGCGCCCGCATGTCGTCGGCCTGCTCAAGGATGCGCTCGACAAGGGCCGCGCCGAGCTGGCGCAGCGGCTCGAGGCCAAGCCGTCGGCCGGGCATGAAAACGCGGGGGGCTTCGCGTTCCTGATCGACCAGCTGATCAGGGTCATCCACGATCACGCGGTCACGCATCTCTACCCCAGCGCCAACCGGTCGCAGGCGGAGCGCCTCGCGATCATGGCGGTGGGCGGATACGGCCGCGCCGAGATGTCGCCGCATTCGGATGTCGACATCGCCTTCCTCGTCGGCGGCAAGAAGACCGCCTGGTGCGAGCAGGTAGTCGAGGCGATGCTGTATCTGCTGTGGGATCTCGGCCTCAAGGTGGGCCATTCGACCCGCACACTCGACGAAGCCATGCGGCTGTCGAAGACCGATCTGACGATCCGCACAGCCTTGCTCGAAGGGCGTTACGTATGGGGCGACCAAGAGCTCTACGATGAAGGCTCGCGGCGCTATTCGTCCGAGGTCGTTCGCGGCAACGAACGCAATTTCGTCAGCGAGAAACTGGCCGAACGCAATGCACGGCACAAGCGCATGGGCGACAGCCGCTATGTCGTCGAACCCAATGTGAAGGACGGCAAGGGCGGACTGCGCGACCTGCACACGCTCTACTGGATCGGCAAGTTCATCCACCGCGTGCGGACCGCTTCGGAACTGGTCGATGTCGGGCTGTTCACGCAGGCCGAATACCGCAGCTTCCGCCGCGCGGAAAACTTCCTGCTCGCGGTGCGCAGCCACATGCATGTGCTCACCGGTCGCGCCGAGGACCGGCTGACCTTCGATCTCCAGCGCCGGATCGCCGAGCGGATGAATTTCGCCGAGCGTCCGGGCAAGAGCGCGGTCGAGCGGTTCATGCAGTACTACTTCCTGCAGGCCAAGCGGGTCGGATCGCTGACCGGCGTCTTCCTCGCGCATATCGACGAGCAGTTCGAGGCCAAGACCGCGCGCCGCGGTTTCTTCGCGGGATGGAAGCAGAAGCCGCGCCAGCTGAAGGGCTACCGCGTGTTTGGCGGGCGCATCGCCGCGCCCTCGGACGACTGGTTCAAGAAGGACCCGGTGCGGCTGATCGAGATATTCCAGCTGGCCGAAGCCGAAGAGCTCGAGATCCACCCCGAGACGATGCGGCAGGCGGATCGCGACAGCGGACTGATCGATAATGCCATCCGCGAAGACAAGCGCGCCAATGCGCTGTTTCTGGATCTGCTGTGCGGGCGCAATGACCCCGAAATGGTGCTGCGCTGGATGAACGAGGCAGGCGTGTTCGGGAAGTTCGTGCCCGATTTCGGCAAGGTCAACGCGCAGATGCAGTTCGACATGTACCACCATTATACGGTGGACGAGCACACGATCCGCGCGATCGGCCTGCTCAACAAGATCGAGAAGGGCGAACTGGCCGACGACCACCCGCGCGCCACGCGGCTGATCCACAAGGTCGGTTCGCGCCGCACGGCCTATGTCGCGGCCCTGCTGCACGATATCGCCAAGGGCCGCGGCGGCGATCACTCGGTGCTTGGGGCCGAGGTGGCGGAAGAGCTGTGTCCGCGCTTCGGGCTCAGCGAGAGCGAGACCGAAATGGTCGCCTGGCTGGTGCTCAACCACTTGCTGATGAGCCATGTCGCGCAGAAACGCGATCTGACCGACCCCAAGACGATCGAGGATTTCGTCGGCCAGGTGCAGAGCCAAGAACGGCTGCGCCATCTCGCCATCCTCACCGCAGTCGATATCCGCGCGGTCGGCCCCGGCACGTGGAACAGCTGGAAGGGCCAGCTGCTGGGCGAACTCTACGATGTCTCGAGCGAACGCCTGCGGCTTGGGCACATGCGGCACGGGCGCGAACAGAAGATCGCGCACAAGCAGGCCGAAGTGGCCGACATGCTGGACGAGAAATCGGTGCTGGTCGAAGAACTCGCCGCGACGATGGGCGATGCCTACTGGATCGCCGAGCCGACCGACATCATCGCGCTCAATCTCGTGCATTACGCCGCCGCGCGCGAGCAGGAGCACGAGCTGTCGATCCACTGCGAATATTACGAGGCGCGCGGCGCGACGCTGGTCACGGTGATCGCCGCCGACCATCCCGGCCTGTTCTATCGCATCGCGGGCGGGATTCACCTCGCGGGCGGCAACATCATCGACGCGCGCATCCACACCACGCGCATGGGCTGGGCACTCGACAATTTCCTCGTCCAGGATCCGCATGGCGAACCCTTCGCCGAGGCGGAGCAGCTCGAGCGCCTTAAAACGAGCATCGCCGATGCGCTGGCGAATAAGGTCGACCTTGCCCCTCGCCTCGCCCAGCGCCCGCTGGCGCACAGCCGCGCGCGGGCCTTCGACGTCGCACCGCGAGTCCTGTTCGACAACAAGGCTTCGAACAAGTTCACCGTGATTGAGGTCAATGCGCGCGATCGCCCGGCGCTGCTCAACCGGCTAGCCCGCGCATTGTTCGAGAGTCGGCTGGTGATCCATTCGGCGCATGTGACCAATTACGGCGAACGCGCGGCGGACACGTTCTACATCACCGATCTGACCGGCGGAAAACTCGAACCGGGCGAGCGGATGAACCGCATCGAGGCGCGGCTGATGGAAGCTGCCAGCGACGCGATGCAGGACCGGTTGGAAAACGCGTAAGGTACTCGGCCCTTCGCCCCTGTTGTTGCGCTACTTGGGGGCGGGCCGCGCGCCGAACAGCGCGGTGCCCACGCGCACATGCGTCGCACCGAGCCTGACCGCAGTTTCGTAATCGCCGCTCATCCCCATGCTCCGGCCATCCAGACCGTGATCGCGCGCCAGCTTGTCGAGAAAGGCGAAGAAGGGCGCGGCTTCGATCTCGAAGGGCGGGATGCACATCAGGCCGGCTACCGGAATGTCGGCATCGCGCGCCTGTTCGAGCAATGCGGGTAGCTCTGCGACCGGACAGCCGCCCTTCTGGTCTTCCTCGCCCACATCGACCTGCACGAAGCACGGTACGCGGCGATCGAGCTTGTCCATCGCCTTCGCCAGCGCCTTCACCAGGCTCGGCCGATCGAGCGAATGGATCGCGTCGAACAGCGCTACCGCGTCCTCCGCCTTGTTCGACTGGAGTTGGCCGATGAGGTGCAATTGCACTGCCGGATGCGCTTCGCGCAGCGCGGGCCATTTGCCCTGCGCTTCCTGCACGCGATTCTCGCCGAAATGGCGCTGGCCTTCGCGCAGCAGCGGCTCGATCGCTTCCGCCGGGTGCATCTTGCTGACCGCGATCAGCGTCACGTCCTCGGGTTCGCGGCGAGCGATCGCACAGCTCTTCGCGATATTCGCTTGCACGTCCTGAAGCGGGGTCTGGGCCTTTTCCATCGCCCCGCGCTATAGCGCTTGCATGGCGCGAAACCAGTCCCCCCTGCCGCTACTGTGGCTGCTCAGCGACAAGCGCAACGATGCCGGGCTGGAAGACGCGCTGCGCGACCTGCCCCCGCGTTCGGGCTTCGTGTTCCGGCATTATCATCTCGAGGAAAGCGCGCGGCGGCAAAGATTCGCGGAGCTCGCCGGCCTGGCGCGCGCGCTGGGCCATACGGTAATCCTTGCGGGACACGAGGACTGGGGCGCCGACGGGCACTATGGGCGGCCAGATCGACTGGGTGCGGGGCTGCGGCTTGCCACCGCGCATGATGCGGCGGAACTGGCAGAGGCGGTTGCCGCGCAGGCCGATGGCATCTTCCTCTCGCCCGTGTTCGCCACCGCCTCGCATCCCGGCGCCGACACGCTCGGCGCGGCAGGTTTCCATGCCCTGGCCCGCGACAGCAGCGTACCGGTTATCGCGCTGGGCGGCATGAATGCCGCACGCGCACGCGAACTCGCTTGGCCACGCTGGGGCGCGATCGACGGACTCGGTTCGACGAAGCGCGCTTGACGGGGGAGTCCCCGAGGATTCATACTGTGCGCCTTCGACGGATCAGGGGATAATTCATGGCTTCGCGCGCAGGCGCAGCACCCGATTGGCGTGCGGCATTTCGCCGCAGCTTCCGCCGCGCCACGCATATGGCCGGCGCGGGGATACTGTTCGCGCTACTCGTCTTCCTGACGCTGGCGCTGGCCAGCTACACGCAGACCGACCCCAGCCCGTCGACCGCGGCGAGCGGCGAGGACATCCGCAACTGGATGGGCGCAAGCGGGGCCTGGGCAAGCGAACGCGCGCTCAACTTCCTCGGCATCCCGGCGGTCCTGTTGTTGCCGCTGTTGTATATTTCCGCGCGCCGGCTGTGGACCGGCGTCGAACGCGACGACGAGACCGAAACGCCCGGTCGCTGGTGGGGCCCCTTCGCCATGCTGTTGGCGGCAGTCGCGCTACTGGGCACTGTGCTCGCGCTCGTGTTCGAACCCGATACCGGCGGCCTGCCCGCGGGCGTCGGCGGGTTGTTTGGCCAGCTTGGCGGCCTCGGGATCGAAGCGGTGGCCGAACGGTTCGGCGGAAGCTTTTCAGGCTGGATCGTGCTGGTTCTCGCGCTGCTGGCGCTGGGTGGCGGGGTGGCGCTCGTGACCCGGGTGTTCGCGCTCGACTGGGCACAGTTCCTGACGCTGCCCGACTTCGTCCGCCGCAAGGCGCAACTGCCCGATATCGACTTGCCCCTCGCCCCCAAGAAGCAGAAGCGCGTTGCCGCGCCGCCTGCAGGGGACGACGCAGACGAGCCCGAGATCGCCCGCGAGCCACGGCGCGCACCCGAGATCGCCGATCCCGCGCCAATGCCCGCGCAGCCGCGTCCGGCAAAGGCCAAGCAGCGCGACATGTTCGCCAATTTCCAGCTGCCGAGCCACGATTTGCTCGACGACGCGCCGGAGAATTCCGCACCCAAGCTCGACAAGATGGCGCTCGAACGCAACGCGCGCCTGCTCGAGAACGTGCTCGACGATTTCAACGTCAAGGGCGAGATCACAGCGGTCCGCGCCGGCCCCGTGGTCACCATGTACGAGCTCGAGCCCGCCCCGGGCATCAAGGCGAGCCGAGTGGTCGGACTGGCCGAAGACATCGCGCGCAACATGAGTGCGATCAGCGCGCGCGTTTCGCCGATCCCCGGGCGCACGGTAATCGGCATCGAACTGCCCAATGCCGACCGCCAGATGGTCAGCTACAAGCAGCTGGCCAATTCGGCAGCCTTCGTCGACCATAAGGGCAGTCTGCCGATGATCCTCGGCAAGGACATCGCCGGTGAACCGATCGTCGCCGATCTCGCCGCCATGCCGCACCTGCTGGTCGCGGGCACCACCGGATCGGGTAAGTCGGTGGGGCTCAACGCGATCCTGCTGTCGCTGCTCTACCGCTTCACTCCCGACGAATGCCGCCTGATCCTGATCGATCCCAAGGTGCTCGAGCTCAAGACCTACGACGACATCCCGCACCTGCTCAGCCCGGTGGTCACCGAACCGCACAAGAGCGTGCGCGCGCTCAAATGGGCGGTCGAGGAAATGGAGAAGCGCTACCGCATGATGAGCAGCGTGAACTCGCGCAATATCGCGGGCTTCAACGAGAAGGTCAAAAAGGCAGCCGAAAAGGGCAAGCCGCTGGGCCGCCGCGTGCAGACCGGCTTCGACCCTGAAACGGGCGAAGAGCTCTACGAAGAAGAACAGCTCGATTACGAACCGCTGCCGCTGATCGTGCTCATCGTCGACGAGCTGGCCGACTTGATGGTCACTGTGGGCAAGGAAATCGAAGTGCTGATCCAGCGGCTGTCGCAGAAATCGCGCGCCGCCGGCATCCACCTGATCATGGCGACGCAGCGCCCGTCGGTCGATGTCATCACCGGCGTCATCAAGGCCAACCTGCCGACCCGGATCAGCTTCAAGGTCACCAGCCGGATCGACAGCCGCACGATCCTGGGCGAACAGGGCGCCGAACAGCTGCTGGGCAAGGGCGACATGCTTTACAAGCCCAACACCGGCGCGATGATCCGCGTCCACGGCCCCTTCGTATCCGATGAAGAAGTCGAACGCGTGGCCGATCACTGGCGCGAACAGGGCAAGCCCGATTACGTTGACGCGGTGACCGAGGAGCCCGAGGACGGCGGCTTCAATTTCGAGGACGAATTCACCGCCAGCGACAATCCCGACGAACGCAAATATCGCCAGGCCTGCCAGATCGTGATCGAAAACCAGAAGGCCTCGGGTTCGTGGCTGCAGCGCCAGATGGGCGTGGGCTACAACACCGCCGCCAAGTGGATCGAACGTATGGAAAGCGAAGGGCTGGTCGGCCCCGCCAACCACGTCGGTCGCCGCGAGATCTTCCGCGATCAGGATGGTAATCCGATCTGATTGCGCGTGCGGGCGAACCGCAGCGGACAAAATCCACGCGACTCGCTGCCTGCAGCAAGCTAAACACCGCGCCGATGACCAGCCCGACCGACGACACAGCCAGCATCGCCGACAACGACAAAGCCCGCACCGGGGCCTTCACCAGCCGCCGCCCGATCAGCCGCTGGACGGTGCTGCGCGCTCTGGCCGAAATCCGCATGTGGTGGCGCGACGGCGTCATCGCCGATCTCGACCATGTCGCGACGATCGAACGGGTGCGCGGCGAATCGCTGCTGACCAGCCGCTACGTCTTCATGACCGCGATGAGCGCGGGCATTGCCATCCTGGGCCTGCTGCTGTCGTCTCCGGCAGTGGTGATCGGCGCCATGCTGCTCTCGCCGCTGATGAACCCGATCATCGGCACCGGCTTTTCTCTCGCCACGGGCGACGCGGACTGGCTGCGGCGCTGCGGCAAGGCGCTGCTCGCCGGATCGGCCTTCGCAATCCTGTTCTGCGCGCTGATCGTGTTCGTCTCGCCGCTGCAGACGGTGACCGAGGAAATCGCCGCGCGCACACGGCCGAACCTGTTCGACCTGCTGGTGGCGCTGTTCTCCGCGCTCGCGGGTTCCTACGCGGTGATCCGCGGCCGCGAGGGTACGATCGTCGGTGTGGCGATCGCCACTGCCTTGATGCCCCCGCTGGCGGTGGTCGGCTTCGGCCTGGCCACTTTCAACTGGACCGTTTTCGGCGGCGCGCTCGGCCTGTTCATCACCAACCTCGTGACGATCGGGCTGACCGCCGCGATCATGGCGCGGTTGTACGGCTTCCAGTCCGACCTGACGCATCGCCAGAGCCGGTTCCAGTCGCTCGGCATCATCGCGATCTTCCTCGCGCTGGCGGTGCCGCTCGGATTCTCGCTGCGCACGATCGCGTGGGAGGCCAACGGCCAGCGGATCGTCAATCAGGAGGTCGCCGAAGCCTTCACCGATCGCGCACGTGTCGACCAGCCGATCGTCAACTGGGCGGCGCAGCCGGTCACCGTTTCGGCCAGTGTCTTCACCCCCGAATTCAATCCCGATGCCGACAGCGAGGTCGCGACGCGCCTGGCCGAACGGCTGGGTCGCCCGGTGGTGGTCACCATCGACCAGTTCCAGGTCGGCACCGACCCCGGCGCGGCCGAACAGGCGGCGCTGGCGCAGGCGCGGGCACGCGAAGCTGCCGAGGCCAGCGAACGCCAGATCGCCGCCCTGGGGCAGAATCTCGCCCTGATCGCGGGTGTCGAACGCAGCGACGTGCTGCTCGATCGCGACAGCCAGCGCGCGCAGGCTGCGGCACGGCCGCTCGAAGGGCTTACGCTTGCCGGCTATCGCGAGCTCGAACGCCGCCTCGAAAGCAGTACGCCGGGCTGGACGGTGGAATTGCGCCCGCCGCTGGCGGTCCTGCCGACGATTGCGGTTGGCGACGAAGGGCTCGATGCGGACAACGCGCGGCGCGTAGCGTTGCTCGCCTGGGCGGCACAGCGGACCGGGCTGCGCATCACGCTCAGCGGCGGGTCCGATTCGCTTGACGCCGTAACCGAGGCGCTGGGCAGCGCCGCCGCATCCTTCGACACGCGGGCCAGCGGCAATGGCGATACGGTCAGCGCCGCGTGGTCGACTGCAGCGACGCCGCAGGGCTAGAGCGAACGTTCGGCGGGGCGGGGTCTGCGGGCAAAGACAGCGCGCGCCCCGCGGGCGGGCGCAGCACTTGCCGCGGCTTGGTTGCAGTTGTAACGAGCGCGCGCAACAAGGAGTCCCCCCATGCTCATCGGCAGCCCCAAGGAAATCAAGAACCACGAGTACCGCGTCGGCCTGACGCCCGAGAGCGCGAAAGAGCTCGTCATGCAGGGCCACGATGTGTGGATCGAAACGCAGGCTGGCAGCGGCATCGACGCGTCCGACGAGCAATATGTCGCCGCGGGGGCCAAGATCGTCGATGGGCCCGACGCGATCTTCGCCGAGTGCGAGATGGTAGTGAAGGTCAAGGAACCGCAGGCGGTCGAACGCAAGAAGCTGCGCGAAGGCCAGATCCTCTACACCTATCTGCACCTCGCGCCCGATCCCGACCAGACCAGGGACCTGCTCGACAGCGGCGTCACTGCAATCGCCTATGAAACCGTCACCGGCCCGCGCGGGCAGTTGCCGCTCCTGAAACCGATGAGCCAGGTTGCCGGGCGCATGAGCGTGCAGGCAGGCGCGACGGCGCTTGAAAAGGCGCATGGCGGACGCGGCGTGCTGCTCGGCGGTGTCCCCGGCGTGATGCCGGGCAAGGTCGTGGTCATCGGCGGCGGCGTGGTCGGCTTCAACGCCGCGCAGATGGCGGTCGGCCTTGGCGCGGACGTAACCATCCTCGACCGCGATCCCGAAGTGCTCGAGAAGGTCGGCACGCATTTCGAGGCGCGCGCCAGCACGCGCTTCTCGAACGCCGCGAATCTCTACGACGCAGTGACCAATGCCGATCTGGTCATCGGCGCAGTGCTCATTCCCGGCGCAGCGGCACCCAAGCTGGTGACACGCGAAATGCTCAAAGACATGCAGAAGGGCGCGGTGCTGGTCGATGTCGCGATCGATCAGGGCGGTTGCTTCGAAACGAGCAAGCCGACCACGCATGCCGAGCCGACCTATGTGATCGACGACATCGTGCATTATTGCGTCGCCAACATGCCCGGTGCCGTGGCGCGCACCAGCACCTATGCGCTCAACAACGTCACGCTGCCGCACGCGCTGCGCATCGCGCGCATGGGCTGGAAGGACGCGCTGGCCGCCGATCCGCATCTCGCCGAAGGCCTCAACGTCCATGAAGGACAGGTGACCTACGAGGCAGTCGCGACCGAGCTTGGCTACGATTACCGTCCGACGGCGGAACTGCTGCGCTAGATCAGACGAACGGCGCGATCACTTCGGGGCGCACCCTCGCGGGGCGCCCTGTTTCGCGTTCGAGCATGGCCCAGGTGGTCGCCGCGCTGACGATCACCTTACCCGCCGCATTGCGGAAATCGACCCGCCGGAGCGATTTGGCGCCGCGCGCACCGCCTTCGATCCAGGTTGTCGCCTCGACGCTCTGTCCGACATCTATATTGCCGCGATAATCGATCTCGTGGCGCACCACGAGCCATACGTAACGCGCGCGATCCTCTGCGCGGGCCACCGCATCCCAATGCGCGGTGGCCATGTCCTGAATCCACTGCACCCACACCGCGTTGTTGACGTGCCCCATCTCGTCGATGTGGCGCGGCTCGGCGGTAAAGCTGCGCGTGAAACTGGGCGTCATTCGGCCTCGCCCATCTGCCACAGGATGAAAGCGACTTCCTCGGCGGTCTCATAGATCGACTGGAAGCGGCCGGACTTGCCGCCGTGTCCTGCGCCCATATTGGTCTTGAGCAGCAGCTCGCTGTCACCGGTCTTCACCTCGCGCAGCTTGGCGACCCATTTCGCGGGCTCCCAATAGGTCACGCGCGGATCGTTCAGCCCTGCGGTCACCAGCATCGGCGGATAGTCCTGCGCCACGACCTGGTCGTAGGGGCTGTAGCTGAGGATGTAGGCGAAGGCCTGCTTGCTCAGGATCGGATTACCCCATTCGGGCCATTCGCCGGGAGTCAGCGGCAGATCTTCGTCGAGCATGGTGCTGAGCACGTCGACGAAAGGCACATGCGCCACCACCGCGCCCCACAGATCGGGATCGGTGTTGACCACCACCCCCATCAGTTCGCCACCTGCCGAGCCGCCCGAGATGCTGATCTTGCCTTTCTCGGTATAACCCTGGTCGATGAGACCCTTCGCCACGTCGACGAAATCGTTGAACGTATTGGTGCGCTCGTTAAGCTTGCCCTGCAGATACCACTTGCGCCCCAGGTCGTCGCCGCCGCGGATATGCGCGATGGCATAGGCATAGCCGCGATCGACGAGGCTCAGCCGCGAAGTCGAGAATCCCGGCGGCACCGCATAGCCGTAAGCGCCATAGGCATAGAGATGCAGCGGGCCGGTCTTGGGGCGGTCCTTGCGCATGATGATGCTGACCGGGACCTTGGTGCCGTCGCGCGCAGCGATCTCCACCCGCTCGGTGGTGTAGAGCGAGGGATCGTAGCCGCTCGGGATTTCCTGCTGCTTGAGCAGTTCCAGTTCACCCGTGGCTACATGGTAGTCATACACCGAATCGGGCGTGACCATGCTTTCATAGGCCAGCCGCAGCCGGTCCTGATCGTATTCGGGATTGTTGCTCAGCCCGGCGCTGAAACTGGCTTCGGCAAAGGCCACCGGCTTGACCAGATTGGGGTCCGCATAGGAGCGCAGCTGGATCTGGTCGAGACCCCGCAGGCGCCCTTCGGTGACGTAGAAATCCTTGAACAGTTCGAAGTCGGTCAGGTAGAATTCGTCCGAACCCGCGATCAGCGTGGTCCATTCGCCGGGCTTGTCGAGCTTCGCGGTCGCCAGCCGGAAATTGACATGGTCGTCATTGGTGTGGACCCACAGTGTCCCGTCGCGCACATCGACATCGTATTCGACGCCCTTCTGCCGCTGCCTGACCACGATCGGCTCGGCGGTCGGATCGTCGGCCGGCACCAGCCGCACTTCGCTGGTCTCGTTATCGCCGGTGGAAATGATCAGCCAGTCTTCCTGCGCCGACAGGCCCGCGCCCACGCGGAAGCCCTCGTCCTGCGTCTCGCGATAGAGCTCGACGTCCTTGCTCACCGGCGTGCCCAGCACGTGCATCGTGGCATCATGGACGCGCCAGTTTTCGTCGGCCGTCCCGTAGACCAGCGCGGTGTCGTTCTTGACCCACACCAGCCCCGACAGCGTCCCGGGAATTTCATCGGGCAGCAATTCGCCCGTTTCGAGATCCTTGATCCGCGCGGTAAACCGTTCCGAACCGTTGGTATCCGCCGAATAGGCAAGATAGCGCCCGTTCTGCGACACCGAGAAAGCCCCGAGCCGGAAATACTCGAGCCCGTCAGCGAGCAGGTTCTCGTCGAGGATCAGGTCAGGCGAACCGCCGGAAACCGGCCTGCGGTAATACTTGCGATACTCCGCCCCTTCCTCGAACTCGGACCAGTAGAGGTAATCCCCGCGACGCTGCGGTACGGTGGAATCGTTTTCCTTGATCCGCGCCTTCATCTCTTCGAAAAGGCTGTCGACCAGTTCCTGTTGCGGCTTCATCCGCGCTTCGAACCACGCATTCTCAGCCTTGAGATGGTCGAGCACGTCTTCGTCGTCGATGGTCGGATAGGACTGGTCCTTCAACCAGTGGTAAGGATCGGAAATCGTGATCCCATGGTGCGAATAGCTGTGTTCGCGCTTCTCGGCAGTCGGCGGTGAAGTCGGCTGTGTCACTGTGGTCCCTTCGGAATTCTGGGCATTGAGCGGCGCGGCCAGCGCCAGAGAGGCGGCAGATAGGAACGCGGCATATCGCATGAAAGGCATGGATGGTCCTCCCCCGGGCGGCGCAGAACTGGAAAGGGGCGCCGCGGATGACTATGACAGGGGGGTGATTATGCGGCCATGCGAAGGCCCGCAAGCGCCGAGTCGCCTCAGCTGCGATCGGACACGATGAAAGGAATTCCTCCCATGCTGATGCAGACCCACGAAGCCCGCCTCGACGGATTGCGCAAGGAACTGGCCCGCCGCGGCCTGGATGGCTTCGTCATCCCGATCTCCGACGAGCATATGAGCGAATATGTCGGCGCCTATGCGCAGCGGCTCGAATGGCTGACCGGTTTCGGCGGAAGTGCGGGAAGCGCAGCAGTGTTGCGCGACCGCGCGGCGATGTTCACCGACGGGCGCTACACTGTGCAGGTTCGCGAGCAGGTCAGCGGGGCGCTATACGATTACGAGGACGTGCCTGCCACCTCGCCCGCGAAGTGGATCGCCGAACATGCGCCCGAGGGAGCGAAGATCGGCTACGACGCATGGCTCCACGGCATCGGCTGGGCCGAAGAGGCGGAGCAATACTTCGCCAAGAAGGGAATCGAACTGGTCGCGGTCGACGGCAACCCGATCGACGCGATCTGGGCCGACCGGCCCGAGGCCTCGTTGGCAGCGGCAGTGCCGCATGACGATGCGCACGCCGGCCGGTCGAGTGCCGATAAGCGCGCCGAGGTGGCCGACTGGCTCAAGAAGGAAGGCTATGACGCCACTGTTGTAAGCGCCCTCGATTCGGTCGCCTGGCTGCTCAACATGCGTGGCAGCGATGTCGACAACACCCCGGTCGCACTGTCCTACGTTCTCGCGCATGCCGATGGCACGGCTGAACTGTTCATCGCGCCCGACAAGGTCACGCCCGAACTGACGCAGCATTTCGGCAATGCGGTGACCGTGCGCGACCGCGCGGATTTCGTACCCGCGCTCGAAGCGATGAAGGGAAAGACCGTAGCGGTCGATCCGAACCATGCGGTGGCGGGTATTTTCCATGCGCTCGAAACCGGCGGCGCGAAGATTGTCCGGACTGACGATCCCACCGTCCTGCCCAAGGCGATCAAGAACGCGGCCGAACAGCAAGGCCATCGCGATGCACAGGCGCGCGACGGGGCGGCTGTGTCGCGCTTCCTGCGCTGGCTCGGCATCGAGGCGCCAAAGGGCGGCATCGACGAATTGACCGCTGCGGCCAAGCTGCGCGAGTTCCGCGAGGCGGGTGGCCAATTGAAGGATGCCAGCTTCGATACGATCAGCGCCGCTGCGGGCCATGCCGCGCTGCCGCATTACAAGGTCGATGAGGACAGCAATATCCCGATCCCGCCATCGTCGATCTATCTCGTCGATTCGGGCGGCCAGTATCTCGACGGGACGACCGATATCACCCGCACCGTGTGGATCGGTCCGGGTGAGCCGACCGCCGAAATGGTCGAGCGCAACACGCGCGTGCTAAAGGGGCACATTCAGCTCGACATGCAGAAATTCCCCGACCGCACCAGCGGCGGCGCGCTCGATGCGCTGGCGCGGATGCACCTGTGGAATGGCGGAGTCGATTACGGCCACGGCACCGGCCACGGTGTCGGGAGCTTCCTTTCGGTCCACGAGGGGCCTCAGCGGATCAGCAAGCCCGGCGGCGCCTTCCCAGGCACCGAGACCCCGCTGCGCGAAGGCATGATCCTCTCCAACGAACCGGGCTATTACAAGCCCGGTGAATACGGCATCCGCATCGAAAACCTCGTCCTGGTGGTCGATGCAGGGATCGAGGGCAGCGAAGGCAAGTATCTCGGTTTCGAGACGCTCACCTTCGTCCCGCTCGATCGCACGCTGGTCGACAAGGCGCTGCTGACGGACGCCGAGATCGATTGGTGGAACAACTATCATACCGCGGTGCGTGCTGTGCTCGCGCCCCAGCTTGAGGGCGACGATCTCGCGTGGCTCGAGGAGCAGTGCGCACCCTTGTAAGCCGCCCTATGTTCTCGTAATGTTCCAGCCGGTCGCGAATCGTTTCTTCAAGGGAGAATGTGCATGATCGGCTACGTAACGGTGGGAACCAGCGACCTCGAACGGGCGGCGCGATTTTACGATCCGCTGGCGGCCGAACTGGGTGTCGGCCGGATGATGGAGTTCGACAGCTTCATCGCCTGGGGCGATGCCGATGGCGCGCCGGGCATCGCCGCGACCATGCCGTTCGACGGCAAGCCCGCCAGTGTTGGCAATGGTACGATGGTCGCGCTCGAGGCAAAAGACCGTGCGCAGGTCCAGCGGCTGTACGACATCGCGCTCGCCAATGGGGGGAGCGACGAGGGTGCACCCGGGCCGCGCGGCGAGCCCGACGATAACGGGCTCGTGTTCTATGCCGCCTATTTTCGCGACCCCGACGGCAACAAGCTCAATGCTTTCCTGATGGACAAGGTGGCCTGACATGCATGCGCCGCGCCGCCTTGCCGACAGTTTCATCCATCTCGGCCTCGGCGCGACCGCAGTGCCGCAGCCACCGTTCGACGGGCTCGAATGGTACGAAGCCTACGGCGAACGGCACGGTGCCGACGGACGCGAGGGCCGCTTGGTCAGCGCGCACTGCTTCACCCAGAGCTGGTCCAGCTGGGAAATGCACCCGCTGGGCGAGGAGGTGGTGATCTGCACTGCGGGCGAGATGATTCTGGTACAGGAATTTCCGGACGGGCAATGCGAAACGGTCACGCTGCGACCGGGCGAATACGCCATCAACCCGCCCGGCGTCTGGCACACTGCCGATATTGCCGATGAAGCCACCGCGATCTTCATCACCGCAGGCGAAGGCACGCAGCACCGTCCGCGCTGACTTGCCGCCCGATGAACACGAGGCCGCGGCTGATGCATTCCGTTACAATTCACGCGCGGTTCGGCATATTGCTGCGACATGGCGTGCCTAGAAGGGGGACACGAGCTGCGGCGGGCATACCGTTCCTCCCCTCAGACCCCTGGTCCGTCGCAGCTCTCCAGACTTTTGGAGACATGCTATGAAGAAGACCATCCTCGCCCTCTCCGCTGCAGCGCTTGCGCTGACCGGAACCACCGCCATCGCCCAGTATCGCGGCGCCGGCCACAATGCCGACGCCCATGGTGACGGCACTGTCACCCTCGCCGAAATGCAGAGACAGAGCGCCGAACGCTTTGCGCGCATGGATGCGAATGGCGACGGCGTGCTCGATGCCCAGGACCGGGCTGCACGCGGTGAAGCGATGTTTGCCCGCGCCGACACCAATGGTGATGGCGAACTGACGATCGCCGAAATGCAGGCCGCCCGCGAAGCGCGCAAAGCCGAACGCCCCGAACGCAGCGACCGACCCGAGCGCGCCGAAAGACGTGGAAAGCGCGGCGGCGACCATAACGAACGCATGGCCGAACGCTTCGCAGCGGCCGATACCGACAATTCGGGTGGCCTCTCGCAATCTGAGCTGAAGGCGATGCACGAAGCGCGCGGCGAACACGGGCAGCGCGGCAAGCGGGGCAAACGCGGGATGCGGATGCTCGAACGCGTCGATACCAATGGCGACAAGGCGATCAGCCGCGCGGAGTTCGATGCCGCCGCCATGGCCCGCTTCACCCGCCTCGACAGCAACGCCGACGGCGCGATCTCCGCGGCCGAGCGCGACGCCGCCAAGGCCGAACGCAAGCAGCGCCGCGAGCAACGGCGCGGGCAGTAAGCGCTTGCGTGCCCGCTTCACCCGGCAGTAGGCGCGGACAGGATCGATCATGACCGAACCCACGCCCACTTCCATCCTGCTCGTCGACGACGAACGCAGCCTGCGTGAACCCCTGGCGGAGTATCTCGTCCGTCAGGGGTTCGCCGTGCGCGAGGCCGAAAGCGCGGCGCAGGCGCGCACACTCCTGGCGCAAGAAAGCCCCGACCTCGCGCTGCTCGACATCATGATGCCCGGCGAGGACGGTCTTTCGCTTTGTCGTCATCTCGTTGAGAGCCGTGGTCTGCCCACCATCCTCCTCACCGCCAAGGGTGAAGCGATGGACCGCATCATCGGACTCGAGATCGGCGCCGACGATTATGTCACGAAACCGTTCGAACCGCGCGAACTTGTCGCGCGCATCCGTTCGGTCCTGCGTCGCGCCGAACGCCCTGCCATCGCACCCGAAGAAGAGCTGTTCTACGCTTTCGAAGGCTGGCAACTCGATCCGCTCAAGCGCCGCCTGATCGATCCGGACGGCGCGCTGGTGCCGCTATCGACTGCCGAGTTCCGCATGCTGCGCGCATTCTGCGACCATCCACGGCAGGTGCTCGACCGGGATCGTCTGCTCGACATGGTGCAGGGGCGCGAAGCGCATCTCTTCGATCGCGCGGTCGACAACCAGGTCAGCCGGCTGCGCCGCAAGATCGAGGCCGACAGCCGCAACCCGTACTTCATCCAGACCGTGCGTGGCGGCGGCTACCGTTTCGGCGCCGATGTGACGCGCACCGCGCGAAGCGACGCTTCGTGATGCGTGTTCTCCCGCGCAGCCTGCTTGGTCAGGTCATGCTGGCGCTTGCCGCAGCACTGCTCATTGCCCAAGCGATTTCGGCAGTGATGCTCTATCGCGCGGCCTCCGAACGCCGCGAATTCGCGCTTTCAAGTGCTGCCAGCTTTCAGCTCCTGGTCGGGCAGCGGCGCGAGGCACGCGGCGGACCGGACCGCGAACTCCGCGTTCGCCCCCCGCGCCCGCGCGGCGGACGGGGCGCCATCGACGATGCACCCATCATTCGCCTTCCCCGCAGCATCCGTTTTACCAATTCCACCTCCACCCCGTTGCAGCCGGGCGATGAGCGCGATGCGGCGCGGGAAACGGCCATCACCCAGCAACTCGAGCGACAGGGACTATCCGTCGCAGAGGTGGTCGCGATCGAGCGCAGCCTGCGCGACGATCCGCTGATTGCAAGGCTCGAAGACACCAGCCCCGCATGGCGGCAGCGCCTGCGCGACGCGCCTCACGAACTGCTCGTTGTGGGCCTGCGCCAGCAGGGGGAGACCGACTGGCAGGTCGCCCGCATCGCTGTCCCTCCGCGCGACCGCGGGCTGGTCGGCACGCTGCTGTTGCAGACGCTCATCCAGTTCCTTGTGCTGGTCGGACTCCTCTATTTCGTGCTCCGCCGCATCACCCGCCCACTGGCTACTTTGGCCGAACGCACGCGCCGTTTCGGCAGCGCCGGCGCACCCGAGGAGCCGCTTGCTGCGAGCGGTCCGGATGATGTCCGGCGTTTGATCGACGCGCACAATGCGATGCAGGCCCGGATCGGTTCGATGCTCGACGAGAAGGACGTCATGCTCGGCGCGATCGGACATGACCTCAAAACACCGCTCGCCGCCTTGCGAGTGCGGATCGAAAGCGTCGAGGACGATAACGCGCGCACCAAGATGGCCGCGACTATCGAGGACATCACGCGCACACTCGACGAGATCCTCTCGCTTGCGCGCATCGGCCGCAGCGACGCTACTCCCGAAATGACCGAGCTCGGCGCGCTGGCTGCATCCGTCATGGAGGAATTCGAGGATATGGGCCAACCGGTGACGTTGAGCGAGGGCGAGCGCGTGGCTGCTCCCGTTCACCTGACCTGGCTCAAGCGTGGCCTGCGCAACCTCGTTACGAATGCGCTACGCTATGCCGGTTCGGCCGAAGTCGCCGTTTTGCGCGAGGGCGAGAACGCGGTGCTGCGCGTCGACGACGACGGGCCGGGCATTCCCGACGAACGGATCCACGACATGCTCGAGCCCTTCACTCGTGGCGAGGCGAGCCGCAATCGCGAAACCGGCGGCGCGGGGCTCGGTTTGACGCTGGCCCGTGCAGTCGCCGAGCAGCATGGCGGATCGCTGGTGCTGGCGAACCAACCGACCGGTGGCCTGCGCGCGGAAATCCGGATCCCGCTCTAGCGCATCAATCCGCCGACGAGGTTGCGGACGAACCGGCCGGCGATGCTACCGCCGAATTCGCTGGCGATGGTTCCAGCAGCCGAGGTAGCCGCTGTCCGCACAGGATTGGCTCGGCTCTTTTTTCCCATGACCTTGGCGGCGATGATCGATGCCGCGCTGCTCGCCGCAGCGCCCGCCGCAGCCTTCCCGGCCCGCTCCCACAGGGACGTGGTCTTGCGGCGGCGCTTGCGCACCTCCTTTTCGCCCTTTTCCTCGACCTCGGCGGCGGTTTCCGCGGCATCGGCAGCCTTCGCGGCGAGCACCTCTTCGGCACTCTCGCGATCGACTGCGGTATCGTATTTGCCGTCGAGCTCGCTCACCGAATTGACGATCTTGCGCTCTTTCTCGGTGACCGGGCCAAGCCGTGACTGTGGCGGTTTGATCAGCGTTCGCTGGACCACGGTCGGTGCACCGTCTTCGTCCAGCGTGGATACCAGCGCCTCGCCGACCTTGAGCTCGGTGATCGCTTCGGCGACGTCGAGATCGGGATTGATGCGGAAGGTTTCCGCCGCGGCCTTGATCGCCCGCTGGTCGCGCGGGGTGAATGCGCGCAGAGCATGCTGGACGCGATTACCCAGCTGGCCGGCGATCTTCTCGGGAATGTCGATCGGGTTCTGCGTGACGAAAAAGACGCCGACCCCCTTTGATCGGATCAACCTGACGACCTGCTCGACCGTATCTTCCAGCGCCTCGGGCGCATCGTCGAACAGGAGGTGTGCCTCGTCGAAGAAGAACACCAGCTTGGGTTTCTCGGGATCGCCCACCTCGGGCAGCGTCTCGAACAGTTCCGCCAGCAGCCACAACAGGAAGGTGGCGTAGAGCTTGGGCCCACGCATGAGCTTGTCGGCCGCGAGCACATTGATGACCCCGCGGCCCTGATCGTCCACCGCGAGGAAGTCGTCGATCTCCAGTGCGGGCTCGCCGAAGAACATGTCCGCGCCTTGGCTTTCGAAACTGAGCAGCTGACGCTGGATCGCACCGACGCTCTGCTTCGAGACATTGCCGTATTTGCCCGACATGTCCTTGGCGTTTTCATAGGCAAAGGCGAGCATCGACTGCAGATCGCCCAGGTCCAGCAGCAACAGTCCGTTATCGTCGGCATAGCGGAAGATAATGTTGAGCACGCCTTCCTGCGTGTCATTGAGATCGAGCAGGCGGGCGAGCAGCAGCGGGCCCATCTCCGAAATCGTGGTCCGGATGGGAAAACCCTGCTCGCCATAGAGATCCCAGAACACAGCGGCGTTATCGGCATAGGCATAATCGTCCATGCCCAGTTGCTTTGCGCGTCCCTCGAGCTTGTCGGCATGCTTGAACTGCGGCGAACCGGCCATCGAAATGCCCGCCAGATCGCCCTTCACATCGGCGACGAAGACGGGAACGCCCGCAGCCGAGAAGCTTTCCGCCAGCCCCTGCAGCGTGACGGTCTTGCCGGTCCCCGTAGCTCCGGCAATCAGGCCGTGCCGATTGGCCTGGCCAAGCCGGAGGTGCTGGTTTTCGCCATTCGCGCCGAGGCCCAGAAAGATTTCGCCCATGTGTCGTGCCCGCTCCCGGTGGATGATAGCTGGCCGGCGGTGTGGCGCAGCCTTGTGGGTGCGGTCAAGCTATCCCTCGACAGGCGCGGCGCTTGCGGTAAAGGCTGCGGGCGATGGCGGAACGGCGTCCCTTTGTCCTGCTCGATGATGCCCGCGAAAGCGGCGCGGCCAACGCTTTGCTGTTCGAAAACCCGCAGCGGACATTCGTCGCGTATCGCGCCGACCAGGTGGCCGATGTGCTCGCCGCGGCCGATGCGGCGCGGCGCGAGGGTGGCGAACTGGCAGGCTATATCGGCTATGAGGCGGGGCTCGCGCTCGAACCCAGGCTGGCGCCGCTTGCCGACCGCCGCGTCGGTGGGCAAGGCCCGCTGGTCTGGCTGGGGTTATTCGACCAGCCCCTGCGGATCGCGGCCAGCGCCATGCCCGAATGGCTCGCGGGTCATGCCGAAGGCCGCGCCGGAATTGGCCCGCTCGAACCGCAGGTTTCGCCCGGTGGCTATGCCCAGGCCTTCGCCAGCCTGCAGCAGGCGATCACCGCGGGCGATATCTACCAGGCCAATCTTACCCTTCCGCTGGCAGGCAACTTCACGGGCGATCCGCTCGCGCTTTACGGTGCGCTGCGTCCCGCGGCGCAGGCAGGTTATGGCGGGGTGGTGTTCGACGGTTCGCACTGGCTGCTCAGCCTGAGCCCCGAACTGTTCGTGTCGCTGAAAGGCAATGAAGCCAAGGCCAAGCCGATGAAGGGCACGCGCCCACGGGCGAGCGAGCCCGAGCTCGATCGTGCGCTGGCCGGGGAGCTTGCCGCATCGGTCAAGGATCGGGCGGAGAACCTCATGATCGTCGACCTCATGCGCAACGATCTGGCGCGCGTCGCGGATGCCGGCAGCGTGCGCGTGGACGAACCCTTTGCCGTCGAAAGCTATCCAACCGTCCATCAGATGGTCAGCGTGGTGCGCGCTAGGCTGAAGGACGATGCGAACGCGCTCGATCTGGTGCGCGCGTTGTTTCCCTGCGGCTCGATCACCGGCGCGCCCAAAATTCGCGCAATGGAACTGATCGACGCTGTCGAGCGCGATCCGCGTGGTCCCTATTGCGGCGCGATCGGGAGGATCGGTGCCGATGGCGACGCGGCATTCAATGTCGCTATCAGAACGCTGCGCCTGACCGAGATCGAGAACGGCCGCGGCAAGGCAGTGCTGGGCGTCGGTGGCGCGATCGTCGCCGACAGCAAACCGCGCACCGAATGGCGCGAAGCGCTGCTCAAGGGCGCCTTTGCCCGCAGCAGTTCGCCCGAGCATGGCGCGGCGCAATTCGATCTGATCGAGACCATGCGCTTCACCCCCGAGGCAGGCATCCCGTTTCTCGAAACCCACTTGCTGCGAATGAAGACGAGCGCTGCCGAACTCGGCTTTTCCTTCGATCGTCACGAGGCGCGCAACCAGTTGCACGCGCTGTGCTTCGTGCTCGAGAAGCCCAGCCGGGTCCGGTTGTTGGCCGCGCGTTCGGGCGCGATCGCCTTGGAAGCGCATGACCTGCCCGGACCGTGGGACGAACCGGCGCGCTGCATCGTCATGCCGCTGCCGGTCGATCCCGGCGACTGGCGTTTACGACACAAGACCAGCGATCGCGGCTTCTACGAGGATGCGCAGCGCATCGCGCGCGCGCATGGCGCGCAGGAAGCCCTGTTCGTGCGCGAAGACGGCTTGCTGACCGAGGGATGCGTCACCAATATCTTCGTACGCGGCAGCGATGGCGTGCTGCTCACACCTCCTGCCACGCTCGGCCTGTTGCCCGGCGTTTATCGCCAGACGCTGCTCGACGAGGGCCGCGCGCGCGAAGCCGAACTGCGGATCGAAGATCTGGAGGGCGGCTTCCTGCTCGGCAATTCCCTCCGCCTCATGATGGAAGCGAAAATGACCGCATGACCGACATCCCGATCCTGTTCGAAGACGGCGAGGCGCTGGTGATCGACAAACCCGCCGGGCTGCCGATCGAACGCCCGCGCCGCGGCGGCGGCAGCCTCGAAGACCATTTCGAAGCGCTCAAGCTCGGCTTCCAGCGCGCGCCCGTCCCGGTACACCGGATCGACACCGACACCAGCGGCTGCCTGCTGCTTGCGCGCAACCCCAAGTCGCTCAAGCGGTTTGCGAAATGTTTCGAGGATCGCGTGGTCGAGAAACGCTATCTCGGCGTGCTGTCCGGGGTACCGGCAGACAGCGAAGGCACGATCGAACTGTCGTTGTCCAAGATCAGCAGTGCCGAAAAGGGCTGGCGGATGATCGCGGCGAGGAAGGGCAAGCCCTCGATCACGCATTGGCGCGTCTTGCACGAGATCGATGGCCGTGCATTGCTCGAATTCCGCCCCGAGACGGGGCGGACGCACCAGATCCGCGTTCACTGCCAGGCCGGGCTGGGCATGCCGCTGCTGGGCGACCCGGTCTATGGCAACGGGAAAGGCGCGCCGCGCACCATGCTCCATGCCGCTGCGCTCAGCGTCCCGCGCGACGGCAAGCCTCCGGTCGCTGCCACTGCGCCGCTGCCACGCGATTTCACCGCGCTGGGGTTTGCGGACGATCACGGCTGAATGGGACGCATCGCCGACACTGCGCTCGACATCGCCGAAGAGAAGTTCATCGCCTCTTCGGGCCCCGGCGGGCAGAACGTCAACAAGGTCGCCACTGCCGTCCAGCTGCGCGTGAACGTCTTTCGGCTGGGGATGCCGCCCGAAGCGTTCGAGCGATTGAAGGAGCTCGCGGGCAGCAAGCTGACCAAGGGCGGCGAGATCGTGCTGACCGCGAACGAATACCGCACGCAGGACCAGAACCGCGAAGCGGCGCGCGAACGGCTGGTGGCGCTGCTTACCGATGCGCTGACGCCTCCGCGCAAACGCAAGAAAAGCCGGGTCAACCGGGTGGGTAAGGTCAAACGGCTGAAGGCCAAGAAAGCACGCGGCGACGTGAAGGCCAAACGCGGCAAGGTCGACTGGTAGGACGCTTGACTTTCCCGTGTGAATCGCCCAATGGGCGCGCCGGAACGGCGGTGCTGTACGCGCCGCCCTTGTTTTTTCGGGCCCCGTCGGCCCCTTTCAGATCTTTAGGAACACGCCATGGCGAAGCCCGCAACCGTCAAGATCAAGCTCGTCTCGACCGCCGATACGGGCTTCTATTACGTGACCAAGAAGAACCCGCGCAACCACACGGAAAAGTTCACCTTCCGCAAGTACGATCCGGTTGCTCGCAAGCACGTCGAATTCAAGGAAGCGAAGATCAAGTAAGCCGGCTCCGGCTGGTTTGGCTGAACCGCGGGAACGCAGCAGGTTCAGTGATGGTTCAATGCTCCGACCCTAAACGCAGGAGCATGAGCATCTTGTCTTCGAAATCGAAAACCTCGATCCGCGCCGCGCTGGCTCTTACGCTGGCCGCGGCGCTTCCCGCATCCGCCATCCTCGCCCCCGCCCCCGCAGTGGCGGCGCAGGGCGATCTCGATCGTGCGGTGGCCGCATTGCGTGGCATTTCCACGATGAAGGCCGACTTCGTCCAGACCGACCGCAGCGGCCAGAGCGTGCGCGGCGTGATGACGCTCAAGCGACCGGGCAAGATCCGCTTCGAATACGAAAAGGGCGTGCCCATGCTCATCGTGTCGAACGGCAAGTCGATGTACATGGTCGATTACGAGGTCAGCCAGGTCCAGCGTTGGCCGATCAGCAATTCGCCCCTCGGCGCGCTGCTCGATCCCAGCCGCGACGTGAAACGTTACGGCAAGCTGGTCCCTACCAGCCACCCCGATGTCGTCAGCGTCGAAGTGCGCGACACCAAACGCCCCGAATTCGGCGTGATCACGCTGATCTTCGCGCGCGACGCCTCGGCCCCCGGCGGGTTGCGGCTGACGCATTGGGTCGCGCTCGATTCGCAGAATCACCGCACCACGGTACGGCTCGCCAACCAGCGCTACGGGGTGGCCGTGGCCGACAGCGCATTCACCTTCCGCGATCCGCGCCGATCGTCCCGTCGCCCGGGTTGAACGGCTGCGCGACGAGCGGTGGGCTGTGTGCGACGCCCCGCTTCCCAGCGTTCATAGACGAGCAATCGAAACGGGCGTAATTTTCAATCTACGAGACGACACGAGGCGGGTTTCCCCCCTGTTGACCCCCTCGACCTGGTTCATCTCGTTCTAGGCGTGACGAACGCTCACAGGAAACCCCCGTGCCAATGCCCCCGGCACGGGGGTTTTTTGTATCCGATGCGCAGGCAAAGCCGCATCGCGCCGCGCGGGTGCATGCTTGCTGCAACGCGGCAAGCGACCTAAAGCCCCCGCATGGTTTCTATCGCTACCTGGAACATCAATTCCGTTCGCCTGCGCATGCCCATTGTCGAGCGCTTCATCGAGGAGCAGGCGCCCGACGTGCTGTGCCTGCAGGAGATCAAGTGCCAGGAGCACCAGTTCCCCTACGAGGCGTTTCGCGCGCTCGGATACGAGCATTTCGCGGTCCATGGGCAGAAGGGCTATCACGGCGTAGCGACCGTCGCGAAGACCCCGCTCAAGGAGTTCAGCCGTCACGATTGGCAGGACAATGGCGAGGCGCGCCATGTCGGTGTCGAATTGACCGATCATCAGGGCATGATCGTCGAAAACGTCTACGTTCCCGCTGGCGGCGACGAACCGAATCGCGAGATCAACGCCAAGTTCGGGCAGAAGCTCGACTTCCTCGAACGCATGACCCGCTGGGCCGATGCGATCGACCGGCCGACGCTGATCGTCGGCGACTTTAACATCGCCCCGCTCGAAAGCGACGTGTGGAACCACAAGCAATTGCTCAAGGTGGTCAGCCACACGCCGATCGAGGTCGAGAGCTTGCAGCGCTTCATGGACGCGCATGGCTGGAGTGACATCGGACGCGAGCACATCAAGGCGCCCGAGCGCTATTACAGCTGGTGGAGCTATCGCTCGAAGGACTGGAAAGTGAACGATCGCGGACGCCGGCTCGATCATATGTGGGCCAGCCCCGAACTGGCCCGCGAGGCGCAGGCGCATTCGGTGCACGAATATGTGCGCGACTGGGAGAAACCGTCCGACCATGTGCCCCTGGTGACGGAGTTCGCGCTCTGAGGGAGCCCGCGCCTGTTGCCAGCCCCGCGCGCCGCGCCGCGCAGGCAGTGGACGCTCTGCGCCACGGCTGGCCGCTGGCGATCGACGGCGCGCCATTGCTGCAACCGGTCGAAACCGCATTCGGTGAAATTTCCGCCGAAAGCATGCTGCTGTCCGCGACGCGCGCGGCGACGCTCAAGCTTGCAAACCAGATCGAGGCCGCGGTCCCGCGCCAGCCGGTGCTGATGCGCAGCGCCGACGTGTTCGATCTGGCCGCTGCGCTGGCCGTGGCCGATCCGGCGCTCGACATGGCCAACCCGCTCAAGGGTCCGTTCAAGGCGCTGTCGCTGGGGTGGGAGACACAGGCTCGCGCAGCGCTGGAGCTGGCGCGCATTGCGGGGATCCTGCCCGCTTTCATGGTCGCCCCCGAAGGCGCGGGCGAAGCCATTGCGCTGAATGCGAGTGATGTCGATACCTTCACCGATGCGGCGAATCTGCAGATCGCCTCGCGCGCGAAACTGCCGGTCGTGGCCTCGCAGGATGCGCGCATCGTCGCCTTCCGCAGCCCCAACGACACGCGCGAACATGTGGCGCTGGTCATCGGCGAACAGAGGGCCGAACAGACGCCGCTTGTCCGGCTGCATTCCGAATGTCTCACCGGGGACGTGCTCGGCAGTCTCAAATGCGATTGCGGCCCGCAACTCGACGCGGCGCTGCATGCCATGGCCGACGAGGCCGCCAAAGGCGGGTGGGGCGTGCTGCTCTACATGCGCCAGGAAGGCCGCGGTATCGGCATTATCAACAAGCTGCGGGCCTATCGCTTGCAGGACCAGGGCTTCGACACGGTCGATGCCAACACCCGTCTGGGGCTGCCCGACGAGGCGCGCGATTTCCCCACTGCGGCGCGGATGCTCGAATTGCTCAAGATCGAGAAGATCCGGCTCATGACCAACAATCCCGCCAAGGTCGAAGCGCTGGCAGCGCAGGGGGTTGCCGTGACCGAGCGCGTAGCGCACGCGCTGCCCGACAATCCGCACAATGCGCATTACCTCGCGACCAAGCGCGATCGGTCGGGCCATCTCCTGTGAGCGCAATCGCGATCCGTCCCGAAAGCCCGGATGATGCGGCCGCGATCCATGCCGTGATCGAGGCCGCGTTCCTGGGCATGCCCTTTGCGGATGGCGACGAACAGCATCTCCCAGCCCGCTTGCGCGAGGATGGCGACCTTGCCTTGTCATTGGTGGCCGAGGATGCCGAACGGATCGTAGGCCATATCGCCTTTTCTCCCGTCACGATCGCCGGCGGTGCCACCGGCTGGTACGGCCTCGCCCCGCTCAGCGTGCTTCCAGAGCTGCATGGACAGGGCATCGGTTCGGCGCTTGCGAAGCGGGGCATCGCCGACATGCAGGCGCGCGGCGCATACGGGCTCGTGGTGCTGGGGGACCCGGCCTATTACTCGCGGTTCGGCTTCGAGAACGATCCGGCGTTGCGTTACTCCGGCGCACCGGCGGAGTATCTCCAGTGCCTGTCGTTCGAGGGGTCAACGCCAGCAGGCGAAGTCGCCTTCGCGCCCGCGTTCAGCGACGCTCGAACGGACTGATATTGGGTCCGAGACGATTGTTCTCGATCACCAGCGCATCGCCGGTCCAGTCCGCCACGAAGGACGGGTTGCGCGTAAGGCCCGGGGCCAGCCGGGCATCGTTTTCAGCGATGATCAACCCGTCGGACGAATAGCGCGCGCCCTCGGCTCCGACCGCGATCATCGTCGACCAGTTTTCCTTGTCGCGTCCCTGCACGAACCAGTTGCCGCGGATCGCGCCGTTGCCGCCATTGGGCAGATCGATCAGGTAGTTGGTGCCATTGCCATTGGCATCGTCGAAGCTGCAATCTTCGACCACGATCCGCGCGGCGCGTGACTTCAGATAGTGTCCGCCGGTGCCCTGTTCGAAGCGCGAGCGGGTGACGGTGACGCTGCCGTAATCGCCGGCGTAGATCGAATGCGCGCAGCCGCCCGAATATTCGCAAGTGCCCAGCCGGGTGAAAGTGGACTTGTCGACCACCAGCTCGCTGTCGACACCATTGGCGGTAAGGATGCCCTGCTGGCTGTCGCGGAACCAGCTCTGCGAAACGCGCAGCGGGCCTTCCTCAAGGCGGATGCCAGCGCCATTGCCGTCTTCCACCGCAAGATCGGCGAAGACGAGGCCTTCCACGCTGGCACCGCGCCCTCTTAGGACCAGGGCTGCCTTGCCTTCACACGCTTTCCCGCCAAGCAGCGAACGGCCCGCTTCCGCGGCGCGGAAATGAACCACACCCTCGCGCTGGACCGCACACTCGTTCCAATTGCCCGGCGCGATCACAACCGTGCCTTCGCGATCGCCGATCGCATCGACTGCCGCCTGCAGCGAGCCATAGCCACGGCCGGTTTCAGCGACGGTGAAGCTTGCACTTGGCCCGTTCTGCGCGAGCAAGGCGGCGACGGGAATGGCCCCAACAGCGACGAGCGCTACACTGGCCAGAAGCCAGCGTGGCAGACGCGAGGCCGGAGGGACGAAGGGCGAAACCATGGCAATTGCGTAGGACTTGATGGTTAACATCGCGCTAACTCCGTCGATCTGTCAGCGCTATCTATCGCCACCCCAGCGCCAGCGCCAGCCGCCGCGTGTCCTGGCCGCCGCGACCCACCCCAGCAGGAGCGTGGCCAACAATCCGACGACAAGCGCCACGGGCAAGCCGATTTCCGCATCCCATTCGACCAGCACGACGCAGCCCAGCATCATCACGATGTAACCGGCCAGCAGGGCCCAGCCCTGCCAAGCGACCGGCAGCCCCGCACCATATCCGTAGCGCTTGGGTGCGAACCATGCCTTGTCGTCCTTGCGGCTCATTCCTCTTCCCCTCGCGGTCGCATGACGAACTCGGCGACCGCCTCGACCAGCGCCGGTGCGACCGGGAGCGACGCGTCCGCATAGCTGGCGCGATTGGCGAAGGGGTCGTCGGCCGGCACTTCCTTGAACACATGGTTCATCGCATCGATCTCGACAAATTCGGCATCGGGCGCGCCTGCACGCAATGCTGCGGCGTCGGCGTCGCCGATCTGCAGATCGTTGCCGCCGTGTACGATCAGCAGCGGCTCGTCCGTGGCAGCCGCGAGCTGTGCGGGGTCATGCGCCATCAGATCGATCATGAAGCCCTGCACCGTCGGTGCGAACAGGCGGCCCAGCAGTGGGTGAAGCGACTCGACATCGACCCGGCGCCCGGCCTCGAGTTCGGCGATCGCCGCATCGACACCCTCGAGCAGCGGAGCGTTTGCGGGGTTGGCGTGCAATTGCTCGCGCAGCACCGTGCCCATGGGCCGCCCGGGTGCCGTAACAAGGATCACCCCGCACAGATTGTCGAGTTCCTGCGCCGCGGCCAGCGCCACAATCGCGCCCTCGCTATGGCCAAGCAGCCAGACGCAATCGATCGCGATTTGCGCGCGCGCCGATTCGATCCAGCTCGCCGTATCCGCGACGTAATCCGCGATGGTCACGGCATTGGGATCGGCGGTCGCTGCCTTGCTGCCGAACATGCCGCGCTTGTCGATCCGCAGCGTCCCGATGCCACGTTGCTGCAACGCATCCGCAAGCAGGCGATAGGGCGCCGCGGTGACCGCGAGCGGGTTGTTGCCATCGCGGTCGGTCATGCCCGATCCCGGAATGATCAGCACCAGCGGATGATCGGGCCTGGGCGTAACCAGCGTACCTGCAAGTTCGCCCTCCGGCCCCGGAGCGGTGAGCGTTTGCTGTGCGGATGCTGGCGCAGCGAGGCCCGCAAACAGCGCAGCAATTAGCGTCAGTGATCTCAGTCGTGGCATCTCATTCCCCCTTCTTGGGTCGGCCGCGCTTGGGCGGCTTCGCAACAGGCACCTCGATCCCGCGCCTTGCCAATGCCTCGCGCAAGAGCATTTCGATCTGCGCGTTGGCGCTGCGCAACTCGCTCGCTGCGAGGCGCTCGACCGCGGCGTGAACCGCCGGATCTAGCCGCAGGGCGAAGGCCTTCTTCGTCATCGGACCGAACCTCGGCTGCGCACTACTGGTAGAGCGAACCTGCATTGATGACGGGATGCGCGTCTTTCTCGCCGCACAGCACGACCATCAGGTTGGATACCATCGCGGCGCGGCGTTCGTCGTCGAGTTCGACGATCTCGTCCTGCGCCAGCTTGGTCAGGGCATCTTCGACCATGCCCACCGCACCGAGCACGATCTTGGCGCGCGCGGCGATGATTGCATCGGCCTGCTGCCGCTTGAGCATCGCGCTGGCGATTTCGCTGGCATAGGCGAGATGCGTCAGCCCCGCTTCGTCGACCACGATCCCCGCGACGCGCAACCGGTCGTTGAGCTCCTCGAGGAGCTCGCGATTGATGACGTCCGCGCTGCCGCGCAGCGTTACCTCCTCATTCTCGAAATCGTCATAGGGATGGCGCGACCCTACGGTGCGAAGACCCGCCTCGATCTGGATGTTCACGAACTCCTTGTAATCGTCGACATCGAAGCTCGCCTGCGCGGTGTCGGCCACCCGCCACACGACGTTGCAGGCGATCTCGATCGGATTGCCCCGCAAGTCGTTGATCTTCACGCGCTCCGAATGGATGTTGTGCGCACGCGCCGAAATCTTGTCCTTGCCCATCCACGGCCAGACCCAGCGTAGGCCTTCGCGCCGCTCGGTGCCCCGGTAATCGCCGAACAGGGTGATGACCGCTGCCTGGTTGGGCTGGATCATGAAGAACCCGGCCGAGAGGAATGCGAGCGCAAGGATCGGTAGGATGAGCAGGCCGACGAAGACCAGCTTTTCGGCCTTGTCGGCCCCGTGCATCGGCAGGCTGGTCGCCACGTTCCAGCCTATCAGAACCAGCAGGACCAGGATGGCCGCGAGCACCGGGTAGCCGCTGAAAGTCGAGCCGGGGCTCTCGGTGCTCGTCTTCATACCCTTCAAATCAACCGCCATGACGAATCGCTCCTCGATACAATTATGATATCATATTTATATCGCAGGAGGCGCGTCGTCAAACCGGTCTCAATTGCGGGCGATCGCCTCGAGAAAGCGCTCGCCATATGCGCTGAGCTTCTTGGCCCCGATCCCGGGCAGCCGGCCCAGATCTCCCAGCGATGCGGGACGGGCTGCCGCCATTTCGCGCAAGGTCGAATCGTGAAAGATCACGTAGGGCGGAACCTGCGCTTCCTCGGCCAGCTCCTTGCGCAGCGCACGCAGCGCCTCGAACAGCGGATCGCCGACCGGGTTGGGCGTAGCATCGCTGCGGCGGCCGCGCTGGCGCTTGGGGGGAATGACGATCTCGACGCTGCTTTCGCCCTTGAGGATCGCGCGTGCGGACCCGCCCAGCGCCAGTCCACCATGCTCGGTCGCCACCAGGTCGCCGCGCGCCTGCAGCGCGCGCGACAGGGGTTGCAGCAATCGCGCCTCGTCGCCCTCGACGATCCCGAACACGCTCAACCGGTCGTGCCCGCGCTGGCGCACGCGCTCGTCTTCGTTGCCCGTCAACACCTTCTGGACATGGCCCATCCCGAAGCTCTGCCCGGTCCGGTAGACCGCGGAAAGCAATTTGCGCGCCAGCTCGGTGACATCGGTGACGCCCGGTTGTTCGAGGCAATTGTCGCAATTGCCGCAGCTCGCGGGAGGATGCTCGCCAAAATGGCGCAGCAGTACCGCACGGCGACATTCGGCGGTTTCCACCAGCCCCGCCAGCGCATCGAGACGCGCGCGTTCGGAATTGCGCCGCGCCTCGTCCACCTCCGCCAACCGCTGGCGCGCGGTCGCGAAATCGCCCGCGCCCCAGAACATGACCGCCTGCGAAGGATCCCCGTCGCGGCCAGCCCGCCCGGTTTCCTGATAATAGCCTTCGATCGACTTGGGCACGCCAACATGCGCGACGAAGCGCACATCTGGTTTATCGATCCCCATGCCGAACGCGACCGTCGCGACGATCACCATCTCTTCCGAAGCGACGAAGGCCGCCTGGTTGGCGGCGCGCACTTCGGGATCGAGACCGGCGTGATAGGGCCGGACCGATCGCCCGGTCGCTGCAGCGAGTTTCTCCGCCAGTTCCTCGACCTTGCGACGGGTCTGCGCGTAGACGATGCCTGGGCCCGGCTCGCCCGCCATCAGACTGGTCAACTGCCGCACCGGATTGTCGCGATGGCGAATCGCGTAGCGGATATTGGGCCGGTCGAAACCTGCAAGGACCAGCCCGTCCTCGGGGATGCCCAGCTGCGCCATGACATCGGCGCGGGTCTGCTTGTCGGCGGTGGCAGTCAGCGCCAGCCGGGGCACCTGCGGAAAGGCATCGAGCATTCCGCGCAGCAAGCGATAATCGGGCCGGAAGTCGTGCCCCCATTCCGATACGCAATGCGCCTCGTCGATCGCGAACAGCGAGAGCGGCGCGCTGCTCAGGAATTCGCGAAAGGCTGGCTGGCTCGCGCGTTCGGGTGCGACATAGAGCAAATCGAGCGCGCCCGCGCGGAAGGCGTCTTGCGTTTCGCGCCAATCTGCATCCGCGCTGGTCAACGTGGCGGCGCGAATACCGTTGGCGCGTGCGCTGCGCAGTTGGTCGTGCATCAGCGCGATCAGCGGGCTGATGACCACGCAGGTGCCTTCGCGCATGACGGCAGGCAATTGATAGGTGAGCGACTTGCCCGCTCCCGTCGGCATGACCGCCAGCGTCGATCGTCCGTCGAGCACCCGCGCGACCACCTCTTCCTGCCGACCGCGAAAGCCGTCGAAGCCGAAGACGTCCTTCAGCACGGGAAATGCGCCTGCGATGCTGCTCATGCCAGCCTGATGGCAGAAGCAATTGCCCGTGCAACCGTCGATCGGCGATTTTCCCCTTGCCCCGTGCCCCGCGCATGCGCTTTATCCGCAGCGAAGATTTGAACATTGGAGAGAGTAGCCATGAAATTCCGTCTTGCCCTGACCGTTGCCGCCACCGCCGCGCTTGCCGCCTGCGGCAGCAGCGAAGACGCCTCGCTCGAAGCCGAAGCCGATACGGTCGAAATGACCGCGGACGAAGCGCTGACCGACGTCGAGGAAATGCCCGTCGAAGATCCTGCCGCCAGTGCCGAAGCGGCCGAGCCCGAAGCAATGGCACCGGCTGAAGAAGCACAGATCCAGGAAGCCGGTGATGCCGCTGCCGATACGGCAGCCGCGGCGATGGACGCGATGGCGCAGGACGCCAACTGATCCGTACTGCGGGCGGGTTTCGGCTCGCCCGTTTCCTGCCGGTCCGCGTATCGCCGCGCCGTAGCGTCCTTGGCGCTGCGTGCGGCTGCGCATAACCTGGTGCGCGCATGACCCGAGTCCCTCTGCCCTTCGCCGCGCTGTTCGCGCTCGGCACGCTGGCCGCCTGTTCCGATGATGCGGATCCGGTGCCGCCAGTGGAGCAGGTCTCGCCCAGCGAGGCCGAAGCGCTCGACGCCGCCGCGGCCATGATCGAGCAGCGCCGCCTGCCCGCGGGTGTGCTGCCCGGCGAAGAGTCACCGCAGTCCGATGGAACGGGCGCCCTGCCCGCTGGCGCCGAGGCCGAAGAGACCGGCGGACCTGAAAGCATGGAGCTTCCCGATGAGTGAGACCCCCGCCCCCGGCATGGATGCCGAGACCTTCGACCAGTTTCTCGAGCAGCTCGAACGTTATGTCCGCGAACGGCTGATCCCGGCGGAAGCGGAGGTCATCGCCAATGACCGCATTCCCGACGAGATCGTCGCGGAAATGAAGGAAATGGGCCTGTTCGGCCTAACCGTGCCCGAGGATTTCGGCGGCGCCGGCCTCAATACGACGCAATATGCCAAGGTCGTGAAGACGATGGCCTATGCCGCCCCCGCCTATCGCTCGATCTTCTCGATCAATGTCGGGATGTTCAATTCGGCGATCAAGAACGGCGGCACCGATGCGCAGAAGGCTGAATGGTGGCCGCGCATCGCTGCCGGCGAAATCGCCTGCTTCGGCCTCACCGAGCCCGGCTCGGGGTCCGACAGCGCCGCCATGGCGACCACCGCGCGCCCCGACCCGGATGGCAACGGCTGGATCCTCAACGGTACCAAGCGCTACATCACCAACGCGCCGCACGCCGACGTCGCGCTGATCATGGCGCGCACCGAAAAGGACGCGCTGCCAAAGAACGCGCATGTCAGCGCCTTCATCGTCCCGATGGATACGCCGGGAATGTCGACCAGCAGCCCGGACAAGAAGATGGGGCAGGCAGGCAGCCACATATCGGACGTGATGCTCGACGACGTGCATGTACCGGGTGAAGCCCTGCTCGGCGGGGAGACCGGCAAGGGCTTTCGCTTTGCGATGATGAGCCTCGACAATGGTCGCATATCGGTCGGCGCGGCAAGCACGGGCTATGCCCGCCGGGCGCTCGATTCGGCGCTGAAATATGCCAATGAGCGACAGGCATTCGGCGAGCCGATCGCCAATTTCCAGCTCATCCAGCAGATGCTCAGCGAAAGCTGGACCGAAATCTACGCGGCCGAAGCAATGATGGCCGATGTCACCGCGCGCGTCGACCGCGGCGAAAACACGGTCAAGCATGCAGCGGCCTTCAAGGTCTTCGCTTCCGAAATGTGCGGCCGCGTGGTCGACCGCGTGGTGCAGATCTATGGCGGCGCCGGCTATCTCGCCGAATATGACGCCGAACGCTTTTTCCGCGATGCGCGCATCTATCGCATCTACGAAGGCACTACGCAGATCCTCCAGCTGCAGATCGCCAAGCACATGCTGCGCGAATATGCGGCGGGGATGTAAGGGTGTACCAGCTTCTTGACGGATTGAGCATCATCGAAGCCTCGAGCTTCGTCGCCTCGCCCACCGCGGGCCTCTATTGCGCGCAATTGGGCGCCGAGGTGATCCGCGTCGATCACAAGGCGGGCGGGCTCGACTACGACCGCTACATGCTGACCGAGCAGGGTCGCAGTCTTAGCTGGGAGAATCTCAACCGCGCGAAGAAATCGGTCGCGCTCGACCTGCGCAGCGGCGAAGGCCGCGAACTGCTGGTCGCGCTGTCTGCCAATACGGGCAATCTCATCACGAATTTGCCCGAGAAGAGCTTCCTCGGTCACGACGCAATCGCCGCCAAGCAACCCGAAAGCGCGCCCGAACTGGTCAGCGTGCGTATCATGGGCTGGCACGACGGGCGCCAGGCAATGGATTTCACCGTCAATGCCGCCAGCGGTTATCCGCTCATGTGCGGACCGGAAGACTGGGACATGGCGACCGCGCCGCCGGTCAACCAGGTGCTGCCCGCATGGGATTTCATCACCGGCGCCTATTGTGCCTTCGCGTTGCTCGCCGCTCTGCGCCACCGCGATGCCACCGGCAAGGGTAGCGAGGTCCGCGTGCCACTGGGCGATGTCGCGATCGGTACCATGGCCAATAGCGGTGCGATGGCCGAGATGCTCTATCGCGGCGGCGATCGCGAACGGCTGGGTAATGCCATCTGGGGCGCATTCGGCCGCGACTTCCGCAGCCGCGACGGAGTGCGCTTCATGGTCGCGGCGCTGACCGCCAAGCAATGGGACGGCCTCGTCGCTGCATTCGGTATCGCGGAACGGATCGCCGCGCTGGAAGCTGAGCTGGGGGTGCGCTTCGCCGATGGCGACCGACCGCGTTTCGAACATCGCCACCGCCTGTTCGCGCTGTTCCAGGAACGTGCGGATGCGATGGACTGGAACGAGTTGTCCGCCAGCCTCGCAGCGCAAGGAACCACGTTCGAACGCTACCGCACGATGCATGAAGCGGCGAATGATGCCGAACTCGTTGCGGGCAACCCGCTGTTCGGTCCCTCGCCCGCCAATCCCAGCGGCTTCGCCTACCCGGCGACCCGCAGCTTCGCCAATATCCCGGATCGCGCCGCGGGTTCTCCCGCGCCCGCACCCTATCTCGGGCAGCATACCGAGGAAGTCCTCGCCGACCGCCTCGGCCTGTCTTCGGGCGCTATTGGAAAGCTGGTCGATCGCGATATCGCCCGCCTGTCGGACAAGGAACACTCCGCATGACCTCACTTCGCCGCGTTGCCATCTGCAAGCCCCTGCGCACCCCGGTCGGCCGATTTCTCGGCAGCCTCGCACCGCTCGAAGCCGGCCAGCTCGGCGCAGTGATCATCAAGGCGCTCGTCGAACGCAGCGGGATCGACCCGGCGCGGGTCGACGACGTCGTCTTCAGCCAGGGCTATGGCAGCGGCGAGGCCCCGGCGATCGGCCACTGGAGTTGGCTTGCCGCAGGATATCCCGAGGAGGTCCCCGGCTTCCAGCTCGACCGGCGTTGCGGGTCGGGCCTCCAGGCGGTCGCTACCGCAGCGATGATGGTCCAGACCGGCGTCGCCGATTGCGTCCTCGCGGGCGGGGTCGAGAGCATGTCCAACGTCGAGCATTACACCACGAAGGCGCGCAACGGGGCGCGAATGGGCGACATGGTCTTGTGGGACCGGCTGACCCGCGGCCGCCTGATGAGCCAGCCGATCGAGCGCTACGGCATCATCACCGGCATGATCGAGACCGCCGAGAACCTCGCCAAGGATTACGAGATCAGCCGCGAGGAAGCCGATGCCTTCGCGGTGCGCAGCCACCAGAATGCGGCACGTGCTTGGGAAGAGGGGAAGTTCGACGAACAGCTGGTCGCGGTCGAGATTCCCCAGCGCAAGGGCGAGCCCGTCGTCTTCGCACAGGACGAGGGCTTCCGCGCCGATGCCAGCATGGAAACGCTCGGCGCGCTGCGTGCGATCGATCTCAAGCGCGATCCCGACGCCATCGTCACCGCGGGCAATGCCAGCCAGCAGAACGATGCTGCTGCAGGCTGCCTCGTCGTCGCCGAAGACAAGGTCGAGGAACTCGGGCTCGAACCGATCCTGTGGTTCCATTCGTGGAGCGCAGCGGGCTGCGATCCCAGCCGTATGGGCATCGGCCCCGTTCCCGCAGTGGAGCGACTTTTCGCGCGCAACGGACTGGGTTGGGACGACATCGGCCTCATCGAGTTGAACGAAGCTTTCGCCCCGCAGGCGCTTGCCGTGCTCAAGGGATGGGGCTTCGCCGCCGACGACAGCCGCCGCGAGCTGGTCAACGTCAACGGTTCGGGCATTTCGCTCGGCCATCCCATCGGTGCGACCGGTATCCGCATACTCGCCGACATGGCGCACGAAATGCAGCGGCGCGAGGTGCGGTATGGCCTCGAGACCATGTGCATCGGTGGCGGACAGGGGATGGCCGCAGTCTTCGAACGCGCTGCCTGATGGCCGATTGGGGCGATTGGATTGGCCGCGAACAGCGTGCGGTCGACCGGCTCGATCCCGCGTCAGCGGCACGCTGGCACGCGACCTTCGATCGCGGTGCTCCGGCATCGGCTGCAATGCCGCAGGGCATTCATTTCTGCCTCTGCACGCCGGAGGCTCCGACCGCGCAGCTGGGCCCCGATGGGCACCCGCTGCGCGAGGACCGGCCGGCCAGCTTTCTCCCGCCGATTCCGCTTCCGCGGCGCATGTGGGCGTCGAGCGCAATCCGGTTCCACAGGCCGATCGCCGTCGGCGCGAGCATCGAACGCATCAGTCGGGTAATTTCGATTACTCCCAAGTCGGGGAACCGCGGCGATATGGTTTTCGTCGAGATCGATCACGAGACCAGCGCAGATGGCGAACCGGCTGTCAGCGAACGGCAGACCGCGGTCTATCTCGAAGCCCTCGCCAAGGATGCGAAACTGTCGCCCCCCGAACCCGGCGAGGGCCGCTTCGATCCCACCGCCTGGGACAGCCACCGCGTTCTCCTGCCCGACGAACGCCTGCTGTTCCGCTATTCGGCGCTGACCTTCAACACCCACCGAATTCACTACGATGCGCCCTATGCACAAGACATCGAGCGTTATCGCGGGCTGGTGGTTCACGGACCGCTGACCGCCAGCCTGCTGCTGCAACTGGCGGCCGAACGGTTTGGCGAGAATCGGCTGGCCACGTTCAGCTTTCGCGGATTGAGCCCGGCGGTCGCCAATGAACCGTTGCACCTCGTGCTGCGCGGAACGGACGATGCGATCGCAATCGCGGCCTTCGCCGATGATGGACGGCAGGTGACCAAGGCGTCGGCTACGCTGGCCTAGCTCTCGTCGGCGGCCACACCCCATCTGCAGGTCGCGCGAAAGCTATCCCAGGGGAAAATTAGCAATCGGCTGCAGCACCGAATAGCGTTCCGCCCTGGGCTGGCGGCCGAGAGGCGGAAAATCGATTTGGGGCGGCGGCACTTCGGTGTTGGGCAGCCGATCCAGCATATCGCGGACCAGGGTCAGACGGCCGCGTTTCTGATCGTTGAAGTCGACCAGTGTCCACGGCGCCCAATCGCTATGCGTCGCCGCGAGCATCGCCTCGCGCGCCTCGGTATAGGCGTCGTAACGCTCGCGCGCGGCAAGATCGACCGGCGACAGCTTCCAGCGCTTGAGCGGATCGTCGAGCCGTTCGCGCAAACGCTCTTCCTGGCGTGCCTGATCGGTCGTCAACCAGTATTTGAAGAGCAATATGCCGTCGTCGACGAGCATCCTCTCGAATTGCGGCGCCTGTTCGAGAAAGCGCGACACCTGAGGATCCTCGGCGTAGCCCATGACCTTCTCCACGCCCGCCCGATTGTACCAGCTGCGGTCGAACAGCACGATTTCGCCGGCGCTGGGCAGGTGCTGGACGTAACGCTGGAAATACCATTGCGTCTGCTCCGCCTCGGTGGGCTTCGCCAGCGCGACAATATGGCACTGGCGCGGGTTGAGCTTTTCGGAAACCGCGCGAATCGCGCCGCCCTTGCCCGCGGTGTCGCGCCCTTCGAACAACACCACGATGCGCTGTCCGGTGACTCGCGCCCAGCGCGCCATCGCCACCAGCTGTTCGCGCATCGGCGCCATCGCCGTCTCATATTGCTTGCGTTTCATCGCGCAGCAGCTCCCATCGTTTGTGTGCCCGCCGCATTGATAGTATCAGTCGGAACGATATGGCTACACTTACGCACCCAACCGAAGCGGATGGCGAACAGGACTTCACCCGCCTGCCCGATCTGCCCGAAGACGTTTTCACCGCACCGCTCCAGCGCCCCGAACATCTTGGCGAGGACTGGCTCGAACCGAAGCAGACTGTCTATTCGAGCGAGGACGATGCCATCTGGCACGACCTGTTCGAACGCCAGATGGGCGTGTTGCCCGGTCGCGCGGCCAGCGCTTTCATGGCCGGGCTCGACAAGCTCGATCTGGGCCGCAGCGGCGTACCCGAATTCGCCAAGCTGTCCAAGGATCTCGGCGCACTGACGGGTTGGAGCGTGGTGCCCGTGCCCATGCTCATTCCCGATCACGTCTTCTTCTGGCACCTTGCCAATCGGCGCTTCCCCGCGGGCAATTTCATCCGCACGCGTGAAACCTTCGACTACATCCAGGAACCCGATGTCTTCCACGACGTGTTCGGCCATGTTCCGATGCTCACCGATCCGGTCTATGCCGATTACATGCAGGAATACGGCCGCGCCGGGTGGAAGGCGATGCGGTACAACCGGTTGAAGGCGCTTGGGTCGCTCTACTGGTACACGGTCGAATTCGGACTGCTGCAGGAAGCCGACGGCATCAAGGCCTATGGCGCGGGCATCCTCTCGGGTCCGACCGAAGTCGTCTACGCCACCGAGGCGCAAAGCCCCAACCGGATCATGCTGAATGTCGACCGCGTCATGCGCACCGATTACGTGATCAGCGACCTGCAACCGACCTATTTCGTGATCGAGAGCTTCGAGGATCTCTATCGCCAGACGGTGGAGCGCGATTTCGACCGGCTTTATCGCAATCTCGGAGCGGGATTCACTTATGCCAACACCGCGGTGATCGATGTCGATAATGTGGTGCATCGCGGCACGTTGGAATACACGCTGCGGGGCGGGCGCGGCAGCGGCGCGCAACCGGTCTGAGCCGGATATGAAAACGGCCCCGGATCGCTCCGGGGCCGTTCTCGAAAATATCGCGGAAGCGAGATTACATCTCGTTGCCGTCCATTTCTTCGCCAACCGTGTCGGCCTGTTCTTCCATGGTGTCTTCGACCGCGTCGGCCTTGTCTTCCATGGCTTCGACTTCGGCTTCGGGTGCGCCGGCGTCTTCCATGGCTTCAGCCTGGGCGTCCAGTTCCGATTCCATCTGCTCGCCAGTGTCTTCCATGGCTTCTTCGGTGGGGCCGTCGCATGCGGCGAGGCCGAGGCTCATGGCAGCGGCAGAAGCAACGAGAGTGGCTTTGGTGAATTTCATTATGTTTCCCCTTAGACCTTTCTAAAGCGCCGCCAACCGGCGCGGGTTCGCGCCGCTGGATGTCCAAATGCGGCGAGAATGTGATGAACGGGCAGGAATACACTCGGTTCCCGCGCATTACCAGCTTTGCGATGAACCGCCTGAAAGTGCCGCGTCAGCGATAGGCGCGCTGGCGAACGAGGTTGAACAGGCCGATCACCACGACCGAGCCAAGCACGGCCCACAGCAGGGCAACGCCGCTGACCGTGCCGAACACCGCGCCATTGCCGGCGATCGCGCCGACAATCAGCGAACCGAGCACGCCAACCAGCGCATTGGCGAGAATGCTGCGTCCATCCTCGATGCGCAGAATGATCGTCGCCAACCAGCCCAGCAGGGCACCCACGACAAGGAGGATCAGCAAACCCATCGATTACAACCTTTGTATTTCACTCACTGGCAACAAACCACGCGTGGGGCAAAAGTTCCGGGTTCCGTCGTGTTCGATGGCACGCTTCAGGCGAAAGTGAGCCAGGCTAGCGCGGCCGATCCGGCGATGATGCGGTACCAGGCGAAAGGCGTGAATCCGCTGCGGCTGACATAGGCAACGAAGGCCCGGATCACGACCAGCGCGACGATGAAGCTGACCACGAAACCGACTGCGATCTCGTCCCAGCCGACGCGCGTCGCTCCGACCATCAATTCGTCATACTTGGTGAAGATTTCCAGCGTGCTCGCCCCGATCATGGTCGGCACGGCAAGGAAGAAGGAAAATTCGGCCGCGGTCTTGCGATTGATGCCCATGGCGAGCGCCCCCATGATGGTCGCGCCCGAACGGCTGACGCCGGGGACCATCGCGAGGCACTGGGCAAAACCCACTGCGAGCACCTTCCCCAAGGGCAGTTCGGCGACGCCGCGCCCCTCGTCGCGCGGCTTGGCGGTGCGTTCGATCGCAATGATCGCGAAACCGCCGATGATCAGCGCCCAGGGAACGATACCCGGATTGCCGAGCATGGCCTCGAAGCTTTCATAGAGCGCAAACCCGATCACTGCACTGGGCAGGAAACCGAGCAGGATGTTGCGCGCGAACATCAGCCCTTCACGCTCGCGCCTGAGCACGCCCATGCCCGCCGACCAGAAGGTGCCCCAGTACTGATAGACCACCGCGAGGATCGCCCCCAGCTGGATCACCACATTGAACATCGCCCATTCGTCCGGATCCGCGCCCGACAGTTCGGTCGCCAGGATCAGGTGACCCGTCGAGGAAACGGGAATGAATTCGGTGAGTCCCTCGACAATGCCGAGGAAGATCGCGGTGAGGTAGTCGTTCATTGCGGGAGGCCCCAAGAGCACAAGGTTGCGGGAGTCAAGCGGTCAGGCGGTCTCGAGACCGAACTGCAGCGAAGCGAGCCGTGCGTAGAGCCCGCCGCCGGCCGACAGCGCGTCGTGCGAACCCTGTTCGACGATGCGTCCATCCTCCATCACGACGATGCGATCCGCGGCGCGCACGGTCGATAGGCGATGCGCGATGACCAGCGTTGTGCGCTCGGCCATCAGATGTTCGAGCGCGTCCTGTACCAGCCGCTCGCTCTCCGCGTCGAGCGCGCTGGTCGCCTCGTCGAGCAGGAGGATCGGCGCATCGCGCAACAGGGCCCGCGCAATCGCGATACGCTGGCGCTGACCGCCCGAAAGCTGGGTCCCGCTTTCGCCGAGATAGGTGTCGAGGCCCTGCGGCAGCTTCTGGAGGAATTCCGCCGCATTGGCCGCGCGCGCTGCGGCCCAGATGTCGTCCTCGCTCGCGTCCCAATTGCCGTAACGCAGATTGTCGCGCGCATTCGCGCTGAACAGCACGCCTTCCTGCGGAACATAGGCGATGCGCCGTCGCACTTCGGCGGGGTCGGCGCCCGTCAACGGAATGCCATCAAGCCTGATCGAACCCGCCTGCGGATCGTAAAACCGTTCGGCGAGCTGGAAAATGGTCGACTTGCCTGCCCCCGACGGGCCGACGATCGCAACCGTTTCGCCGGGCTCGATCTCGAGGCTGAAATCGGTGATGGCGGGTGCTTCGAGCCGCGTCGGATAGCGGAAAGTGACGTTGCGGAACGACAGGCTTCCGCGTGGCGGTACGGGCAGGTCCTGCGGACGGTCGGGCGCAGTGATTGCGGGCTTTTCCTCCAGCAGTTCGGACAGACGGCTCGCTGCCCCCGCTCCTCGCAACAGATCGCCATAGACCTCGGTCAGCGCCCCGATCGCGCCCGCGACAAGGCCCGCCGTGAGCACGAAGGCGGCGATCGTCCCGCCCGAGATTGTACCTTCGCTGACCGCCTGCGCCCCGCGCCAGACCAGCAGCGTGATCCCGCCAAAGACGAGCAGGATGACCACCGCGGTCATGGCCGCACGGATGATGACACGGCGGCGCGCGACGGCGAAGGTCCGTTCCACCGCCTCGCGAAAACGCCCGTGCTCGCGGTCTTCCTGGTTGAACCCCTGCACGATCTTCATCGCCGACAGCACTTCTGTGACCATCGCGCCGATATCGGCCACCCGGTCCTGGCTGGTGCGAGAGACCTTGCGCAATCGCCGGCCGAACAGCGTGATCGGGATGACGATCGCCGGGATGATGAGCAGCAGGCCCATCGTCAGGCCGGGCACCAGCCAGAACAAGTAGGCGCTGCCGCCGATCGCCATCAGCGCGTTGCGCAAGGCGACCGAGACGGTCGTGCCCACCACCTGTTCGATCAGCGCGGTATCGCTGGTCATCCGGCTGGAGATTTCCTTGGGGCTGTTCTCTTCGTAGAAGCCCGGCGCCAACCGCAGGAGGTTTTCCTGCACACGCAGGCGAATATCGGCGACAACGCGCTCGCCCAGCCAGCTCACGTAATAGAACCGCATCGCCGTGCCCAGCGCGAGCACGCCAACGATCATCAGCAGATAGCGGAACCAGCGTGCCATATCGTCGGGCGTCGCGCCTTCGGCGAAACCGCGGTCGATGACCATCTTGAAGCCCGCCGGGATTGCCAGCGTGGCGGCGGCCGTGATGAAGAGCGCGAGCAGCGCAAGCGCGACATGGCCGGGATAGCGCGAGCCCGCCTGCCACACCATGCGCAGCGGACGCAGCGATCGTTCGCGCGGGGCATCCACAACCGCCGTCTTGCGGGCGAACCGCCCCCGCCCGTCGGTCTTCGTATCGTCCTTCGATGACATGCGCGATGCGTTACGTCCGCAGGCCGCGAAAATCCACTGTGCTGCACCGCCGCAGGCACATTTTCCTCTATTGTGCATTGCACAATCATCGATCGGTCGGCAGGATCGTCATCTTCTATCCGGACGACAGAACCACAAAACGCCGGGTCAGCAGGGGATACGCATTGCTTTATCACGCCTATGAACTGCAGCGCAGCTGGCTCAATTCGGCCAGCGCCTTCGCCTCGATCGGGGTGGAGATGCTCAACAATCCCGCCAACCCGTTCAATTACATCGGCCCGATGGGCTATATGAACATCGGCCCCGTCGCGGCGAGCGCGCTGGAGGTGTTCGCGCATGCGACCGCATCCTACGGCAAGCCTGCATGGAACCTCGAGGCGATCGAGGTGGATGGTGTGGCCGATTCGGTGGTCGAGGCGACCGTGGTCAATCGTCCGTTCGGCGATTTGAAGGAATTCTACCGCGAGAATCTGCCCGACGATGCACCACGAATGCTCGTAGTCGCCCCGATGAGCGGCCACTACGCCACGTTGCTGCGCGGCACGGTGGAGCGGATGCTGCAGAACTATCGCGTCTTCGTGACCGACTGGGCCGATGCCAAGACCGTGCCGCTGCACGAAGGCACCTTCGATCTCGACGACTACATGGATTATGTGATCGGCTTTCTCGAACATATCGGGGAAGGCGCGCATGTCATGGCGGTATGCCAGCCCTCGGTCCCGGTGTTTGCAGCGACCGCGATCATGAACCGCGACGCTCACACCTGCGCGCCGCGCACGCTGACTATGATGGGTGGCCCGATCGACACGCGCTGCTCGCCGACCAGCGTCAACGATCTTGCCATGGACCGCCCGATCGAGTGGTTCCGCCACAATGTCATCGCCACCGTACCGATGCAGTATCGCGGCGCGGGTCGCCGGGTCTATCCCGGTTTCATGCAGCTTGCCGGGTTCATGAGCATGAATCTCGGCAATCACATGATGAGCCACTACGAGATGTTCAAACACCTCACCGTAGGCGACGACGAGAGCGCGCAGGCGACCAAGGATTTCTACGACGAGTATCGCAGCGTCTGCGATATGACCGCCGAATTCTACCTGCAGACGGTGCAGGAAGTTTTCCAAGATCACGCGCTACCCAACGGCACCTTCCTGCATCGCGGCAAGCGCGTCGATCTGGGCGACATCACCCGAACCGCGCTGCTGGCGATCGAAGGCGAGCGCGACGACATTTCGGGGCTGGGGCAGACCAAGGCCGCGCTGGAGCTGACCCCGCGGCTCGATGCGTCGAAGAAGCGCTATTACATGGCCGAGGGTGCAGGCCATTACGGTATCTTCAATGGCAGCCGCTGGCGCGAGAAGATCGCCCCGGTGGTCGAGGAATTCATCGCCGCGCATGGCTAGGCGCGCTGCGCCGCGCCAATGCGGTCGCGGTCAGGGATAGACCGGCGCGCGCTTCTGCATCATCGCGGCGACGCTCTCGGCGAAATCGGGCGAGCCGAGCTGGTCGGAAAACAGCTTGCCCTCGCGCTCCATCTGCGCCGCGATTTCCGCACCGCGATGGCGGACCAGCGACTTGGTCAGCCTGAGGGCATTCGGTGCCGAATTCGCGACATGAAGCGCGATCTCTCCGACGCCATCTGCCAGTTCCGTATCGTCGAACACGCGTGCGACGAGGCCGAACTGCAGCGCCTCATCCGCCGATAGCGCGCGGCCGGTCATGAAGATGTCGTTCGCCACCGCCTGGCCGACCGCTTCCGGCAGCAGCAGTGAAGAGGCCGCTTCGGGTACGAGCCCGAGCTTGACGAAGGGCGCACTCAGCGTCGCGCCGCGTGCAGCATAAACGAGATCGCAATGCAGCAGCATGGTCAGGCCCACACCGATCGCAGGCCCGTTGACCGCCGCGATCAGCGGTTTCTCGCATGAGGCGATCTCGTTAAGAAACTGAACGACGGGAGGAGGACCGTCACCGTCCGCGCCGCGCGCGAAATCCTGCAGGTCGTTCCCCGAAGTGAAATAGTCGCCTTCACCCGTGATGACCAACGCGCGCGCATCGTCCCCGGCGGAATACTCGCGGATCGCCTGCGCCATGCTGCCGTACATCGCCTGCGTGATCGCGTTCTTCTTCTCGGGCCGCGCGAGGACGACGTACATAACGCGGTCCGTGGTCGAGATGCGGACGTGTTCGGTCATGGCTCGGCAGGTCTCCATCGGAAAAGGGGATCGCGCTTTGCCGTATGCGAAACGAACCCGCGCTGTCGAGAAAATGTGGCGTGCGTGCGACTACCGCCCCACTTCGGGCGTGCGGAAGAAGACGCGCCTGACGATCTTCCGCGCCAGCCAGAGCATCGACAAGGCGAGAACCAGCAGGATCAGCGCGATACCGCCCGCAGCGAGCGGGTATTCATAGGCGAGCCAGAGCAGACCGACGGTCGCCACGTCTTCCGCGCTCGACGCAACGACATTGCTGACCGGTTCGGGGCTGGCGTTGACCACTGCCCGCGCACTCGCCTTACCGCCATGCGCGAGGAAACTGGCACCGCCACCCAGCAGGAACGCCACCACCTGTGTTGCGGGATCGGAGGGATCCACGATCGCCAGCGCCAGCAGCGCCCCGCCGACCGGCCGGATGAGCGTGTGGAGCGTGTCCCAGGCACTGTCGAGCCACATCACCTTGTCGGCGAAGAACTCCGCCAGAGCCCCGAAGGCCGCGATTGCGAGAACCCATGGGTTGCCGAGGACCGAGAGGCTGGCGAGATGTTCGGGAAGCGGCAGGACATCCAGCCGCATGGCGAGCCCGGTCGCGAAAATGCACAGATACAGCCGCCAGCCCGCCAGCAGGCTGACGCTCCCGGCAATCCCGATGATTTCCATGATACCCAAAAGCAAACATCCCCCGACCGCTTGGGCCGGAGGATGCGCTTTTTGGAATGTCCGGGCAAGCACGGGGCTTGCCGGATGGATGCGAGACTTAGAAGATCTCGAACAGGCCGGCTGCGCCCATGCCACCGCCGACACACATGGTGACGACACCGTATTTGGCACCGCGGCGCTTGCCTTCGATCAGCGTGTGGCCGACGCAGCGCGCGCCGGTCATGCCGTAGGGGTGGCCGATCGAAATCGAGCCGCCGTTGACGTTGAGCAGTTCGCCCGGAATGCCCAGCTTGTCGCGGCAGTAGAGCACCTGCACCGCGAAGGCTTCGTTCAGTTCCCACAGGCCGATGTCGTCCACCTTGAGGTCGAAACGCTCGAGCAGCTTGGGAATAGCGAAGACCGGACCGATGCCCATTTCATCGGGCTCGGTGCCCGCAACCGCCATGCCGACATAGCGGCCGAGCGGGGTCAGGCCCTTCTTCTCGGCGACCTTGGCTTCCATCAGGATCGAGGCCGACGAACCGTCCGACAATTGCGAGGCATTGCCCGCAGTGATCGTGGTATCGGGGCCCATCACCGGCTGCAGGCTGGAAAGGCCTTCAAGCGTGGTCTGCGGGCGATTGCCCTCGTCCTTGGCGATGGTGATCTCGACATCCGAGATTTCGCCGGTTTCCTTGTTCTGCACCTTGTGCGTGGTGCTGACGGGGACGATTTCATCGTCGAACAGGCCCGCTTCCTGCGCCGCAGCGGTACGCTGCTGGCTCTGGAGGGCGTATTCGTCCTGCGCTTCGCGGCTGATGCCATAGCGCTGCGCGACCGTTTCGGCGGTCTGCAGCATCGGCATGTAGATCGCGCCGTGCATATTCACCAGTTCGGGATCGGGCATCACGCGCATTTCCTTGGTCTGCACGAGGCTGATCGATTCCTGGCCGCCTGCGGCGACCACGTCCATCCGGTCGGTGATGATCTGCTTGGCCGCGGTGGCAATGCTCATCAGGCCGCTCGAGCACTGACGGTCGATGGTCATGCCGCTGGTGCCGATCGGGCAGCCGGCGCGCAACGCGACCTGGCGCGCGAGGTTGCCTGCCTGCGTGCCCTGCTGGAGCGCACTGCCCCACAGCACGTCGTCGACTTCGCCGGCATCGATGCCGGCACGTTCGATTGCGGGCTTGAGCGAATAGGCGCCGAGCGTCGGGCCCTTGGTGTCGTTGAACCCGCCCTTGTAGGCACGGCCGATGGCGGTGCGGGCGGTGGAGACGATGACTGCGTCACGCATGGGTAATTCCTTGGTTTGCTGAAAGTGCCTGAATCCTCGCCGGGGAGGAGGGGGAAATCAGACGAAAATCTGGGTGATCCACTCGGTGATCAGGGCAGGCTTGTCCTCGCCTTCGATCTCCATCGTGATCTCGCAGGTCTGCTGCCACTGGCCCGGGCGCTTCTCGGTCATTTCGACCAGCTTCCAGTGCCCGCGAATCCGCTTGCCGCTGCGTACGGGCGAGATGAAGCGCGTCTTGTTGCCACCGTAATTGACGCCCATCTTCACGCCGTCGAGCTTGGGCATGTCCGAATTGGCACCAAGATAGGGGATCATCGACAGCGTCAGGAAGCCATGCGCAATGGTGCCGCCGAACGGCGTCATCTTGGCCTTTTCCTCGTCGATATGAATGAACTGGTGATCGCCGGTGGCCTCGGCGAACTGGTTGATGCGCTCCTGGCTCATCTCGACCCATTCGCTGGTGCCGATGGTTTCGCCGACTTTCGCGGCCAGATCCTGCGGGCTCATGCGCGCCTCTCCTTCGTCCTGAATCCGTGGGTTTCACGCGACTCCCGCCGCGCGATGCGGCGCAAGTCATGGCGCATGGCGCAGGAGCGCGCAACCGCGCGAATGCTGCCGTTACGGCATTGCGGGCTTGCCCGAGGCGGCAGCGCGACGGGCGTCGCGCAGCGCCTTGCGCTCCACTTCGAGCCGCGCCGAATCGAGCTTGGCGCAATAGGTCGACAGTGCGATCTGCAGGCCGATCAGCATCAGGAACACCGGCTGGTAGGCGATCCCCTGGAAGGATGCCCCGACAAGGTAGATGATATTGGCGAACTGCAATGCGCTGGCCAGCGGTCCCTGCCATTGTTCGGCTGGCGCTTCGCGGTCGCGCCAGCGGCGCCGGATCCGCTCCATCTGCAACAGGCCGAGCGCATGCAGCGCGAGCCACATGATGAGCCCCGGCCAGCCTTGTTCGCCAAGCATCTCGAAGAAGGAGGAATGATAGGCGCGACCCGAATCAGTCACGTTCTCGATTTCGGTCACCAGCGCGCCGCCCTCTTCACGCGTGACGGGCAGCCGGTAGGTAAACTCATTGCCGCGATAGGCATCGAAGCCGCCGCCCAGCGGATTCTCGGCGGCATAATCGAGCGTCCACGACCATACCTGCATCCGGGTCGAGGCCGACTGGTCCGATTCGACCGACCCCAGCGTGGCCATGCGCTCGTAATAGCTCGCCGGAAGGAAGGGCAGCGCCATTACGCCGACAGCACCCGCTGCCAGCAGATACATCATCCGGTTCTTTACATCGCGCAGCATCAGCAGGCCCAGCACGGCGATACACACCAGCCCGGTGCGCGCCTCGGTCCCGACCGGGATCAGCAGGCAGGCGAATATCAGCGCGCCGCCGAAGGCCCGTACCCGCCGGTCGGGCGGGAAGATCGTGCCATGACGCATGAACCACAGGATGATCGGGATCAGCGCGATCGCGACTGTGGCCAGAGTCGAGCTTTCGTAGATGTTCGAATTGTCGTTCACGAAGAAATAGAGGCTGCCGTAGCCACCGCCGCCAAGTGCGGTTTTCATCCCGGCGGAGATAATGATCGCCCCCGCGGTCAACGTCAGCACCAGCGCAGCGGCCTCGATCCGCAGCCGTGTGATCAGTGTGACGGGGAGAAAAATGGCAAAGACCAGCGCCTTCCACACCCATTCCCATTTGAACGCTGCATCGACGGGGAAATCGGCCCATTGCATCGACAGGAAGCAATAGACGAGCAGCGCCGCGAGAATGCCCTGCCGCAGGGTGAAGCGCGTTTCCGCCTTGGGATCGGCCACTGCCCAGCCCGCAAAGGCGAGCAGGAAGGCGATGAAGGAGATCGGCAGCATCGGCGTCAGTGTCCAGCCGATCTTCTGCGGGGCGAGGATATCGATGTAGAGATAGGCCAGCACCCAGATGAACGGGCGACGCAGGCCGAGCAGGAACATGCCCATGACGGTCAGGAAGAGCGCAGCATCAAGCATCGTCACGGCCCTCGTCACGTCCTTGGCGACGGCGGCGCCGAGCGCGTCGCTGCTTCGCCCGGGCGGCCGGCGCCGCGGCATTCACGGCCGGATCGGATGCAAGCGGATCCTCGCGATCGAGCTCGTCGCGCGTCAGGATACGCAGCAACGCGATCACGATCAGCGCATGGGTCAGGGCGAGGGCGAGATAATCGATCACGGCATGATGCTTCCGGCTGCTCTCCTAATGCCGCGCGGTTGACGCGTCGTTAAGCGTAATGTGACAGATGCCGCCAGCAATGACCCGTGTGCTGCACATTCTCGACCACTCGCTGCCGCTGCATTCCGGCTACACGTTCCGTACGCGCGCGATCCTCAAGAGCCAGCAAGCAGCGGGATTGACGGTCCGGGGGGTTACCGGACCGCGCCATGCGGACGCAGGGCCCGAGGTCGAGGAAATCGACGGCCTGACCTTCCACCGCGTGGCCGGCCGGTTCGCCGGTCCGCCGGGGCTCAGCGAATGGCGCGAAATCGAGGCATTTCGCGAAGGGATCGAAGGCGTGGCGCGGCAATGGCAGCCCGAGGTGCTGCATGCGCATTCGCCCGCGCTATGCGGAATGGCGGGTCTGCGCGCCGCGAAGCGACTCGGCCTGCCCTTTGTCTACGAGATCCGCGCCTTCTGGGAGGATGCGGCGGTGGGCAATGGCACGGGCCGGGAAGGCTCGCTCAAATACCGCCTGACCCGCGCGCTCGAAAACCGCGTGGTGGCAGGCGCCGACGCGGTGTTCACGATTTGCAAGGGCCTGCGCGACGATCTGGTCGCACGCGGGCACGATGGCGAGAAAATCGGCCTTTCTCCCAATGGTGTCGATCTCGCCCTGTTCGGCGATCCCGTTGCGCGTGACGATGCGCTGGCTCACGAGCTCGGCATCGGCGCCGGCCCGGTCGTCGGCTTCATCGGCAGTTTCTATGATTACGAGGGGCTCGACGACCTGGTGGCCGCGCTGCCCGCTCTGCGACAGCGCCACCCACACGCGCAATTGCTGCTGGTCGGAGGCGGTCCGATGGAAGAAGCGCTGCGCGCACAGGCCGCGGCCTCACCCGCCGGGGATGCGATCGTCTTCACCGGCCGCGTGCCGCACGCGGAAGTGGAACGCTATTATTCGCTGATCGACGTCCTGGCCTATCCGCGCAAGCATTCGCGGCTGACGGATCTCGTCACCCCACTCAAGCCGCTCGAGGCGATGGCGCAGCGCCGAATCGTCGCGGCAAGCGATGTCGGCGGGCACCGCGAACTGATTACCGACGGGCAGACCGGGCTGCTCTTCCCGCCCGATGATCCGATGGGAATGGCGGCTTCGCTGGCGGATTTCATCGACCGCCGCGACTCGTGGCCGACGATGCGCGAAGCCGGACGTGCGCATGTCGCTACGCACCACGATTGGGCGCGGAACGTGCAGCGTTATCAACGCGTTTACCAAGATCTGATAGGTCATGATGGTTCGGCGGTCGCGTGAACCGCCCGCCATGATTATATACGAGAAACGATGACCACTGCTGCGCGCCCTGCACCGCTCACCCGTCACCCGGCATTCCGCTGGGGGGTCGCCGCATGGTTCGCGCTGCTGCTGGGGCTCGGCCTGTTCGTCATGCCCGAAGCGGTACACCAGGCGATCGGCGAGAAGCTTGGCCTCGGCGGCGTGCTGCCGGGGGCGGAAGCCAAACGGGTGGTGCTCTCGTTGCTGGCGGCCCTGCTGGGCCTCGGCATCGGACTGGTGCTGGCCATGCGTGTCACCGCACTGAGCGACGCACGCGAACCCGGCTGGGACCGCGAAATCGCCGAAGATGACGAGATCGATGACGAGTCCAGCGGCATCTGGCTTTCGGACCGCGAGCAACCCGCGCCCGCAGTTGCTCCGCCCGCTGCGCCCCCGATCGAAACCCGCGCCCGACGGCTGTTCAACCCGCGCGAGGATCTGGCCGAGGAAGGAATCGCGCCGGTGCTGGATACAGAGAGCATCCCAGCGCTCGAAGACGAGAACACCGAGCCCGCATTAGACGAAACCGTCCCAAGTGACGATGAGCCGGTGCCGCACGAACCCTATTTCGGCGATGCTTGGGATGGTGAACAGCCCGAGGCGCATGACTGGACCCTCGCGGGGCGGGATCCGCTGGCGCATGACGAAGCGCTTGCCGGTCTCGACGAGGATATTGCGGCCGAACGTACTGATGAGAAGTCTTTTCCCGCCGAAGAAAACGTCGAAACCTCCAGCTTTGAAAGCCTTGAAGAGGCTAAGGACACGGCACCCGAGCGCGACGGAGACAATGAGGGTTCTGCCACCACGGGCACAGGTGACGAACGCGTCCCGGTGGCCGATATGCCGCTCGACGCCCTGACCCGGCGTCTCGCGGATGCGCTGGCCGCGCAGAAGCAGCCGCGTAAAGCTCCGGTGGATGCGGATGCCGATCCGGTCATCGCATTCCTGCGGCGAGAGGCGGAGCGTGAGGTTACGGTTGCTTCCGCATCGGTTGAATCTCCGTCGACCGAGGGGGATCCACAGCGCGAACTGCGCAGCGCGCTAGACCGGCTGAGCCGTATCCGCCGCTCCGAATAGCGCGCTGCCCCGTTTTACCGGGCGAAGCGGCTTTACGTTACGGCATCGCTGCGAATAGCAGAATTCTTGAGGCTGCCGAAATTTTGCTACGCGCCACGCAGTTGCAAAATTTCGATCCTGTCGGCATTACGGCCCTTCGCGCAATTTTGCTGGTGCCGCAAAGGACACCGCTCGACTTGCTCCCGGTTGGCCCGCACCCCCACAGCGAGGCCGGTCGGCGGGCACCAAGGAGGACGCTTCGCCCATGGGACGCACGCCGCCCCACGCCACGGGTCTTTACGATCCGCGTAACGAACACGACGCCTGCGGGGTCGGCATGGTCGCGCATATCAAGGGCGCAAAAAGCCACGCGATCGTCACCCAGGCACTCGAAATTCTGGCCAATCTCGACCATCGCGGCGCGGTCGGCGCCGATCCGCTGCTGGGAGACGGCGCCGGTATCCTGCTGCAGGTGCCCGATCCGCTGCTGCGCAAATGGGCCGAGAGCCATGGACACGACCTGCCGCAGCCGGGCGACTACGCGGTCGCGATGTGTTTCTTGCCGCAGCAACCGGAAGCGCGCGAATTCGTCGAGCGTCAGCTCGAACGCTTCGCCGAGAAGGAAGGCCAGCGCGTAGTCGGCTGGCGCGATGTCCCGACCACGCTCGACGGCCTTGGCAAGGCGGTGGTCGATTCCATGCCCGTGATCCGCCAGTGCGTGATTGCGCGCGGCGAGGGCTGCGCCGATGGCGACGCCTTCGAACGCAAGCTCGTGGTGATTCGCAAACAGACGCTGAACCCGCTCGCCGCGCTCGAGGAAAAGCACGGCATCCCGGGCCTTTCGACGGCCTATATTCCCAGTTTCTCCAGCCGCACCGTGGTTTACAAGGGCCTCTTGCTGGCGAACCAGGTGGGCAGTTTTTACGACGATTTGCGCGACCCCGATTGCGTCAGCGCGCTCGGCCTCGTCCACCAGCGCTTCTCGACCAATACCTTCCCCAGCTGGCGGCTGGCGCATCCCTATCGCTTCATGGCGCACAATGGCGAGATCAATACGGTCCGCGGTAATGTGAACTGGATGGAAGCGCGGCGTCGGACGATGGAAAGCGAGCTGCTCGGCTCCGACCTCGACAAGATGTGGCCGCTGATTCCGCATGGACAGTCGGACACGGCTTGCCTCGACAACGCGCTCGAACTGCTGCTGACGGGTGGATACAGCCTCGCGCACGCGATGATGATGCTCATGCCCGAGGCATGGGCGAAGAACCCGCTGATGGATCCCGCGCGGCGTGCCTTCTACGAATATCACGCGGCGCTGATGGAGCCGTGGGACGGCCCGGCGGCGGTGTGCTTTACCGACGGGCGCCAGATCGGCGCCTGCCTCGACCGCAACGGCCTGCGTCCCGCGCGCTGGTGCACCACCAAGGACGATCTCGTCGTGCTCGCCTCGGAAAGCGGCGTGCTGCCGTTCGACGACAGCGAGATCACGCGCAAATGGCGCCTCCAGCCCGGTCGCATGCTGCTGATCGATCTCGAGCAGGGCCGTATCGTCGAGGATGAAGAGCTCAAGGCCGATCTCGCCAATGCCGAACCCTATGAGGAATGGCTCAAGGCGGCGCAGTACAAGCTCAAGGACCTCGATCATATCGAGCCCGAGCTGAGCGAGACGCCCGAGGCGGAGACCAGCCTGCTCGAGCGCCAGCAGGCCTTCGGCTATACGCAGGAAGACATTGCCCGCTTCCTCGAGCCGATGGCCCGCGGGAGCGAGGATCCGATCGGTTCGATGGGTACCGATACGCCTATCGCCGTGCTGTCCGACCGCAGCCGCCTGCTGTACGATTATTTCAAGCAGAACTTCGCGCAGGTCACCAATCCGCCGATCGACCCGATCCGCGAGGAACTGGTGATGAGCCTGCTGTCGATGATCGGTCCGCGCCCCAACCTGCTGGGGCGCGACGCAGGCACGCACAAGCGGCTCGAGGTCAGCCAGCCGATCCTTACCAATGAAGGGCTCGCCAAGATCCGTTCGGTGGAGGTCGCGCTCGATGGCGCATTCCGCACCGCGACGATCGACATCACCTGGGACGCCAGCACCGGTGCCGACGGCCTTGCCATGGCGCTCAAGGAAATGTGCTGGGCGGCAACCGAAGCGGTGCTGGGCGATGCCAACATCCTGATCCTGTCCGATCGTGGCCAGGGCCCCGACCGTATTCCCATGCCCGCCCTGCTGGCCACCGCCGCAGTGCATCACCAGCTGGTGCGGCAGGGCCTGCGCATGCAGACCGGGCTGGTCATCGAAACCGGCGAAGCGCGCGAAGTGCACCATTTCTGCGCGCTCGCCGGCTATGGTGCGGAAGGGATCAATCCCTATGTCGCCTTCGAGACGCTCGAGGATTTGCGTGCCCGGCGCTTCCCCGATCTCGATCCGGCCGACGTCCGCCAGAACTACGTCAAGGCGGTCGGCAAGGGCATTCTCAAGGTCATGTCCAAGATGGGCATCTCGACCTACCAATCCTATTGCGGCGCCCAGATCTTCGACGCGGTCGGGCTCAATTCCGACTTCATCGACACCTATTTCACCGGCACGGCCACCACGATCGAGGGCATCGGCCTCGCCGAAGTGGCCGAAGAAGCCGTGCTGCGTCATGCGCAGGCCTACGGTGACAATCCGCTCTATGCAGGGATGCTCGATGTCGGCGGGATCTACCAGTTCCGCCTGCGCGGCGAGGCGCACGCATGGACGCCGCAATCGGTCGCGCAATTGCAACATGCTGTGCGCGGCAACGACGCCGGCAATTACGACGAGTTCGCGCGTTCGATCAACGAGCAGAACGAACGCCTCCTGACCATCCGCGGACTGATGGAACTCAAGCGGGCCGAGCAACCGCTCAGGCTCGAGGAAGTCGAACCCGCCGCAGAGATCGTCAAGCGCTTCAGCACCGGCGCGATGAGCTTCGGTTCGATCAGCCACGAAGCCCATTCGACGCTGGCCATCGCGATGAACCGGCTCGGCGGCCGTTCGAACACCGGCGAAGGCGGCGAGGAGCCCGAACGCTTCCTGCCGCTCGACAATGGCGATTCCATGCGCAGCCGGATCAAGCAAGTCGCCAGCGGCCGGTTCGGCGTGACCACCGAATACCTCGTCAATTCGGACGATATCCAGATCAAAATGGCGCAGGGCGCAAAGCCCGGTGAAGGCGGCCAGTTGCCCGGCCACAAGGTCGACAAGCGTATCGGCAAGGTGCGCCATTCGACCCCGGGCGTGGGCTTGATCTCGCCCCCGCCGCACCACGACATCTATTCGATCGAGGATCTCGCGCAGCTGATCCACGACCTCAAGAACGTCCAGCCCGAGAGCCGCATCTCGGTCAAGCTGGTTTCCGAGGTCGGGGTCGGGACCGTCGCTGCGGGCGTATCCAAGTCGAAGGCCGACCATGTCACGATCTCGGGCTATGAAGGCGGGACCGGCGCATCGCCGCTGACCAGCCTCACGCATGCGGGCTCCCCATGGGAGATCGGCCTGGCCGAGACGCAGCAGACGCTGCTGCTCAACGATCTGCGCAGCCGCATCGCGGTGCAGGTCGATGGCGGGCTGCGGACCGGTCGCGACGTTGCAATCGGCGCGCTGCTCGGTGCGGACGAATTCGGTTTCGCCACCGCGCCGTTGATCGCCGCAGGCTGCATCATGATGCGCAAGTGCCATCTCAACACCTGCCCGGTGGGCGTGGCGACGCAGGATCCCGAACTGCGCAAGCGCTTCACCGGAACGCCGGAACATGTGATCAACTACTTCTTCTTCGTCGCCGAAGAACTGCGCGCCATCATGGCCGAAATGGGCTTCCGCACGGTCGAGGAAATGGTTGGCCGTGTCGATCGCGTCGACATGCGGCGGGTCGAACGCCACTGGAAGGCGCATGGGGTCGATCTCAAGCGCATCCTGCATGCGGTGCCCGCCCCCGAGGGCAAGACGCTGTATCACACCGAACTGCAGGACCACGGCCTCGCCGCGGCACTCGATGTCGAACTGATCGAAGCCTGCAAGCCAGCGATCGAAAGCGGCCAGGCCGTGCATCTGACGCGCCCGATCCGCAACGTGAACCGCACGGTCGGCGCGATGCTGTCGGGCCGGATCGCCGAAGCGCATGGCCACGCCGGACTGCCCGCGGATACCATTCGCATCGACTTCACCGGCGTGGCCGGACAGAGCTTTGCCGCATGGCTCGCCCATGGCGTGACCGTAAGCCTGACAGGCGATGCCAACGACTATGTCGGGAAAGGACTGTCTGGCGGTCGCATCATCGTCCGCCAGCCCGATCAGGCGCCACGCTCGCCGGGCGACAATATCATCGTCGGCAACACCGTGCTCTATGGTGCGATCGCAGGTGAAGCCTATTTCCACGGTGTCGCGGGCGAACGCTTCTGCGTGCGCAATTCGGGCGCGATCGCAGTGGTCGAGGGCACGGGCGATCATGGCTGCGAATACATGACCGGCGGAGTGGTCTGCGTGCTCGGCCCGACCGGGCGCAATTTCGCTGCCGGAATGAGCGGCGGGATCGCCTATGTCTACGATCCCGATCGCCGGTTCGAGCAATTGTGCAACCCGGCGCAGGTCGACGTGCTCGACGTGGGTCCGGGCGATGGCGAGGGTGCCGAGAAGAGCTGGGGCGCACCACAGCAACGGCCGATCTCGGTCGAGAACTTCGGCATGGGCGATCCGCTCTACCACGATGCCGAGCGGCTCAAGATCCTGGTCGAGCGCCACCTTCTGCACACCGGCTCGGCCAAGGCGCAGCGCCTGCTCGACAATTGGGCCGAAGAGCTGGGCAATTTCCGCAAGGTGATGCCGCGCGACTACCAGCGCGCGCTCAAGGCACTCGAGGACGAACGCGAACAGGCCGCAATGGAAGCGGCGGAGTAAGGGTCATGGGCAAGGAAACGGGTTTCCTCGAATACGAGCGCGAGGATCGCACCTACCGCGATCCCGCAGAACGGCTGACGCATTACAAGGAATTCGTGGTTCCGCTGAGCGAGGACCAGCTGCGCAAGCAGGCTGCGCGCTGCATGAACTGCGGGATTCCCTATTGCCACAACGGCTGTCCGGTGAACAACATCATCCCGGACTGGAACCACCTCGTCTACGAGGACGACTGGAAGAATGCGCTCGACGTGCTGCATTCGACCAACAACTTTCCCGAGTTTACCGGCCGCGTGTGTCCCGCTCCCTGCGAGGCGGCGTGCACACTCAACATCGTCGATTCGCCGGTGACGATCAAAAGCATCGAATGCGCGATTATCGATCGCGGCTTCGAAGAAGGCTGGGTCAAGCCGCAGGTGCCCGAGAGGCGCACGGGCAAGTCGGTGGCCGTCGTCGGCAGCGGCCCCGCGGGTCTCGCCTGCGCCCAGCAGCTCGCGCGCGCGGGTCATGCGGTGACCGTGTTCGAGAAGAGCGACCGGATCGGCGGGCTGCTGCGCTACGGCATCCCGGACTTCAAAATGGAAAAACACCTGATCAACCGCCGCGCGGTGCAGATGGAGGCCGAAGGCGTCCAGTTCCGCACCTCGAGCGAGGTCGGGGTCGAAGTCAGCTTCACCGCGCTACAGGAGAATTTCGACGCGGTGGTGCTCGCGGGCGGGGCAGAAGAAGCACGTCAGCTCGACATTCCCGGCTCCGAACTCGACGGTGTTCGGCTGGCGATGGAGTTTCTCACCCAACAGAACAAGCGCAATGCGGGCGACGACGAAGTCCGCGCCGCACCGCGTGGCAGCCTGACCGCGACCGGCAAGCACGTTATCGTGATCGGCGGTGGCGACACCGGCAGCGACTGCGTCGGCACCAGCAACCGGCAGGGGGCCGCCAGCGTCACCCAGCTCGAAATCATGCCCAAGCCGCCCGAGAAGGAAGACAAGGCGCTGACCTGGCCCGATTGGCCGCTCAAGCTGCGCACCTCCTCGAGCCACGAGGAAGGCGTGGAACGCGACTGGGCGGTGCTGACCAAGCGCGTGGTCGAGGAAAACGGCGATGTCGCGGGGCTCGAATGCGTCCGTGTCGAATGGAAAGACGGGCGTATGCAGGAGGTGGCGGGCAGCGAGTTCACGCTCAAGGCCGACCTCATCCTGCTCGCGATGGGTTTCACCGGTCCCAAGCGGCGCGGCCTGCTCGACCGCGCGGGGGTCGATCTCGACCAGCGCGGCAATGTTTCGGCGGACACCGAATGGTACCTGACCAGCGAGGCGAATGTGTTCTCCTGTGGTGACATGCGCCGCGGGCAGAGCCTGGTGGTCTGGGCGATCCGTGAAGGCCGCCAATGCGCCCGCGCCGTGGACCTGGCACTCATGGGCGCGAGCGAGCTTCCCCGCTGAGGGCGTTCGCCGCCAATGCCTAACCCTGCGTTCGCCCGCGCTGCTGCACGGCGGCGCGGCGCGCTTCGACTTCTTCGGGGCTGACCGCGCTGTTGGCGGCGGAGGACAGGCGGTGCTCCATCGCCAGCCCCTCGCCGAAGCTCGCGGCATAGCCCTCGTCGATCAACGCCTTGTATTGCGCGAGGAAGGCCGGATCGATGCTCGCCATGTCGGCGGCGAGCCGGTGCGCCTCGGCCAGCAGTTCGTCTGGTGCCACCACGCGGTTGACCAGCCCCCAGCGCTCGGCGGTTTCGGCGTCGAGGAAATTACCGGTGAAGCTCAGTTCCTTTGCGCGGCTGATCCCGATCATCCGGCTCAGCTTCTGCGACAGGCCCCAGCCGGGCACGATGCCGACACGCGCGTGTGTGTCGGCGAAGCGCGCGTTGCTGCTTGCGATCAGCACATCGCAGGCGAGCGCCACTTCGAACCCGCCGGTGATCGCGACGCCGTTGATCGCCCCGATCACGGGCTTGCGACATTGCTCTATCGCCTTGACCGGATTTTCGGCGGCCCCTTCCGCATTGGCGGCACCCAGCGCTCCCGGCTCGCTGCCCAGTTCCTTGAGATCGAGCCCTGCCGTGAACGCGCGCGTGCCCGCGCCTGTCAGCACGATTGCGCGCACGGCATCGTCGGCGTCGAGCGTGGTCATCACTTCATAAAGACGATGGCGCAGAGCCTTGGACAGCGCGTTCATCGCTTCGGGGCGGTTGAGCGTGACGGTGGCGATGCCATCGGCGATTTGGGTCAGGACTGTCTCGGTCATGGCGACAGACTAGCCAATAGGTTGCTTCTTGCAATCGTTGCCCGCCTCGGATTGAGTGGGGACGAGAGGAGAAACGAATATGGCTTTCACACCCTTCGACCTCACCGGCAAGGTGGCGGTGGTGACCGGCGGCAATGGCGGTATCGGGCTGGGCATGGCGCAGGGCCTGGCTGCGGCGGGCGCCGACATCGCGATCTGGGGGCGCAATGCGCAAAAGAACGCCGATGCGCTCGAGGCGCTCAAGACGCACGGGACGCGCGTCGAAGCGCTGGAGGTCGATGTCGCCGATGAAAACGCAGTGGTCGACGCCATGGCCGAAAGCCTGGCACGGCTTGGCCGGATCGATACGTGCATCGCCAATGCCGGCGTCGGCGGCGCCGCGCCGCTGACCGAACAGACCACCGAGCAGTGGCGCAAGGTCACCACGGTCAATCTCGACGCGGTGTTCTGGACCTTCAGGGAGGCGGGCAAGCACATGATCGCGCGCGCCGAAGCAGGTGACAAGGGCGGTTCGCTACTCGTCACCTCGAGCGTCTCGGCGATCCATGGCGCGCCGCAGAACCAGGCTTATGCTGCGACCAAGGCAGGCGTGCTTGCCATGGTCCGCGGGACTGCGGTGGAACTGGCCCGCCACGGCATTCGCGCCAATGCGGTGCTGCCCGGCTGGATCGCCACCGAAATGACCGAACGCTTGCAGGGCTGGGACGCCTTCAACGAGAAGGCGATCGGCCGCGTGCCCATGCGCCGATGGGGCGAAGGCGAGGATTTTGCGGGCATCGCGGTCTATTTCGCCAGCGACGCCAGCAAGTTTCACACCGGCGATTCGGTGGTTATCGACGGCGGCTATTCGATCTTCTGAGCTAGAGTCCGCGCAGCCGCAGGCTGGTGTTCGAATGCTGGCGGATGGCGCGGACGGTGCCGTTCGAATCGCGTTCGAACACGACCTCGTGGCGTTCCTCGCCCTTGTCGGTGACTGCACGGAAGCGATCACCGCCCAGCGGCTTCAGACGATAGAGGTTGCGCGCCGGTTCGTCGGTATCGGGCGCGATCCATGTCAGCCCTCCCGCCCACGGGATCAGCATGCTGTCCGCGCCCCATGGCTGGCCGCTGTAGACACCGGCATATTGGGCCAGATCGACTCCCTCGACCGGGTCGAAGGGCTTGGACTCTCCGCGCGCCTTGATCAGGGCGACAATGCCGCGGGCGATGGTGCCCGGATCGTCCATGGCGTTCATGGCGACTGCCACACCCATCCCTTCGTCGGGCGCGATCATCAATGCGCTGCGATAGCCGGGGCACGAACCGCCGTGGCCGACCACCGTGGTGCCGCCCTCCTGCCTGACCGAGAAACCGAGCCCCCAGCTGGTCTGCCAATCGGGCGAGATATAGTGGACACGCTGCATCTCGCGCAGCGTCGAAGCGCGCAGCACCTCGGCTTCGCCCGATTCGGCGAGGCGTAAGGTCCAGCCGGCGAATTTCGCGAGGTCGGCCACGCTGGCGCTGAATCCGGCGGCAGGGGTGATTCCCGCGGGATCGAACAGCTTTATCGGTGGGCGCGAACCATCGGCCTCGAGCGCACCCCAGCCGACGGCCATCTGCTCGCCGTACAGATCCGCCGGAATACCCGGGCGCGTGTCTTCGAGGCCGAGCGGGTCGAGGATGTTGGCGCTGACGTATTCGGCATAGGCCTGTCCACTGACCGCCTCGACCGTCTCGCCCACCAGCGTCAGGCCAAGGTTGGAATACTGCCAGGTGGTCGATGCGGGGTATAGCGGCGCCTGCTGGCTGATCGTGGCGCGGACCTGCGCCTGGCTCGGGAACGGGTAATCGGGTCCGGTCCAGTAGGGGAAGTCCGATTCGCGCGGCAGGCCCGCCGAATGCGTCAGCGCGCCGCGCAGCGTGACTGGCACGCTTTCGCGATCGTCTGCAGCGAGCTTGGCCCATGGCAGATAGGTTTGGATCGGCGCATCGAGCGCGACCTTACCCTGTTCCCACTGCTGCATCAGTGCGACCGCGGTGAACAGTTTCGAGATCGAACAGATCGAATAGATCGTGTCGGGGGTGGCGGGTTGCTGTAGCGCGCGGTCGGTGGTTCCGAACCCCTTGGACCAGACGGTTGCTTTTCCCTGTACGACCGCAGCCGAAATCGCGGGGATGCGGCGGTACTGACGGCGTCCCTCGATCCACAGTTCGGCGGCACGCATCGCTTCGGCGAGCGCGGCTGCTTTCGCTTCATCCGCTGCCTGTCCCTGCTGCGAGGCCGCTGGCGCGTGATGCTCGCGCGCACTCCCCATAGTGGGCGGGACCATCATCCCCATGACCGCCAGCGCGGCACCGGCCCGGTAAATCGCTTTCATCGAAAACCTCCCCAAACGCCGGCGAAACCTTCACCACACGGAGCCGATTTGCAAGCGCGGCCCGGCAGCGGGGCTAGAGTGACCAGTCGATCGCGCCGCGTCCCGTGCGTTCGAGGAAGACATTGGCCCGGCTGAAGGGACGCGATCCGAAAAAGCCCCGACGCGCCGATAGCGGGCTTGGGTGCGGGCTTTCGATGACGCAATGCCGCGGGTCGCGAAGATGTTCGATACGCCCGGCCTTCGCCTGCGCATGCCCCCCCCACAGGATGAAAACGCTGGGATCGCTGCGCGCTGCAACAGCTGCGACACAGGCGTCGGTAATTGCCTCCCACCCGCGCTTCGCATGGCTCCCCGCGAGGCCCGCCTCGACGGTCAGCGCATTGTTGAGCAGCAGCACGCCTTGCCGTGCCCAGGGGCTGAGGTCGCCGTGCGCCGGGCGCGGAAGGCCGAGATCGGCTTCGCGCTCCTTGTAGATATTCACCAGGCTGGGCGGTACCTTTACGCCCGGTGGCACTGAAAAGCTCAGCCCCATCGCCTGCCCCGGACCGTGGTACGGGTCCTGTCCGAGGATCACCACCTTCACCCTGTCGAGCGGCGTCAGCTCGAGCGCCTTCAGCCGCATCCCGCGCGGCGGGTAGATCGTCTTGCCCGCTGCTTCCTCTGCGCTGAGGAACCCGCCGAGCTGCCGCGCGCGGTCGCTGGCCAGCACGTCTTCAAGCACGGGCTGCCAGCTCGGGGGGATCGGGTCGTCTGCCATGGCCTGGGGACTACGCCCCCGAATGCCCGCGTGCCAGCACCCCTTTCCAGCAATCCCCGATGCGCCTAAGGCCTCGGCCATGGCAGTGCATTTCCACGAAGAAGACCTCCCCGCAGGCGTCCTCGCCGATGGCCCGGTGGCCGTCGATACCGAAACCATGGGTCTTGTGACCATCCGCGACCGGCTGTGCGTCGTGCAGATCAGCGACGGCAAGGGCGACGAACATCTCGTGCGCTTCGGCCCCGACAGCAACTATGACGCGCCCAACCTCAAGGCCGTGCTGGCCGATCCGAACCGCCTCAAGCTGTTCCATTTCGCGCGTTTCGACCTCGCCGCGATCGAGCATTATCTCGGGGTGATGGCGACGCCGTGCTATTGCACCAAGATCGCCAGCAAGCTGGTGCGCACCTATACCGATCGTCACGGCCTCAAGATGCTGGTCGAGGAACTGCTCGGCGAGAGCATTTCCAAGGCACAGCAGTCGAGCGACTGGGGCGGCCCCGAACTGAACGAGGCGCAGCGCGACTATGCCGCGAGCGACGTACGCTTCCTGCACCGGATGAAGGACGAGCTCGACAAGCGGCTTGAGCGCGAGGGCCGCACGGAAATGGCGCAGGCCTGTTTCGATTTCCTTCCCACGCGGGCGCGTCTCGATGTCGCTGGTTGGGCGGATCACGACATCTTCAGCCACATGTAAGCACCGCACGGGCACACGAGAGCCATGGTATTCCGGCAACGCAGGATCGAGACGCAGGAGGCGAAGCAACGCCGCAGCCTGCGCAAGCACTGGGCGGAGCCCGGTGGCTCGCACGACCGGCTGGTCGGCTTTCTTGCACGGGCGCTGCCGATGGGCGTGGGCGTACTTGCCGCGCTGATGGTGATTACCCCGCTGAGCCCGCGCGGCGAAGTCAGCTTCCTGCTCGACCGCAACAAGGTAGCGGTGATCGACAACCGCCTGCGGGTGGACAATGCGCTGTACCGCGGCGCCGATGCGAGGGGGCGCCCCTTCTCGCTAACCGCGGGCGAAGCGGTGCAGCGGTCGAGCGCGGAGGGCATCGTACGCATGAACGACCTGGTCGCGCGGCTGCTGCTCGACGACGGGCCCGCGCGGCTGATAGCGGGGGCGGGCCAGTACGATATCGACCAGGAGGTCGTCTCGGTCGTCGGCCCGATGCGCATGCTTGCCGCCGATGGCTATCGCATGCTGGCGCGCGACGTTTCGGTCGATCTCGCCGCCAAGCAGCTGACCGGCGCGGGCGGCGTCGAAGGCGCCATTCCCGCCGGCACCTTCAGTGCCGACCGCTTGACCGCCGACTTGTCGGCACGCACGATTACCCTGACGGGCAATGCGCGGCTGCGCATGGAACCCGGAAAGCTGAGGATGCCGTAATGAAGCAGCTGCTCCCCACCATGGCCCGCTGGGGCATCGGATCCTTCGCGGTGACTGCCGCGGCCTTTGCCGGCATCCAGCTCTCCGCGCAGGCGATCGCCTCGCACAATTCGAACGCGCCCGTGTCCTATGCCGCGGACCGGATCGAGCTGCAGGACCGCCAGAACCGCGTGGTGCTGTCGGGCAATGTCCAGATCACTCAGGCCGGGCTCAATCTCTCGGCTGCGCGGACGATCGTCAATTACACCGATGCCGGCGACCTCAAGATCCAGCGCATCATGGCCACCGGCGGGGTCAACGTCACTCGCGGCAACGAGCGCGCGCGGGGCGATACCGCAGTCTACGACTTCGACCGCCGGATCATCACCATGGCCGGCAATGTGCGCCTCAACCGCGGCGGCGACACGCTCAACGGCGGGCGGCTGGTAATCGACCTCGCGTCGGGCGTGTCGAGCGTCGACGGTCGCGCCAGCGGCTCTTCCTCGGTGACCGGACAGGGCCAGTCGGGCGGCCGCGTCACCGGCAGCTTCTCGGTCCCCGAGAACTGATCGCAGCGCGCTAGCGCGCGCGGGCGACCGCGACCCGCGCAATATCGGCCAGCCCCTGCGCCAGCAGCAGCTCTGCGGCTTGGCTGTTGGTGAGCAATTCGCGGTGCAGCGCGACCAGCCGCTGTGTCAGCCGGTCGAGCTTGTCTCCATGGCGCCACAACGCCAGCTGCTGGCCGATGTCGCGCTTCTCCTTGAAGAAGATGCCCAGCCGCGCCTCTTCGCTGCGGTCGAGATCGCCGAACGAGCGCGAGCCAAGCGCCGCCGCGATCCGCGCGAGCTGCGCCGCGCGCCGTTCGAAAGCAAGCAGCACGCCCACCGGATTGAGCCCCAATTGCTTCATCCGCGCCAGTTCGGTCCCGACTTTCGGCGCCTGCCCGCCCATCACCGCGTTTACCAGCGGGGTAAAGCCATCGTCCTCGCTCGCCGCGCCGATCGCGTCGAGATCCTCCGCATTTGCCGTCTGCGGGCTTTGCGCGCTCGCATCGAGATAGAGGGCCAGCTTCTCGACCTCGCTGCGCGCAAGGCGGACATCGAGATTGGCCGCACGTGCAATACGTTCGGCAAGGTCCCCGCCGAGCCGCACGCCCGCACCATCGGCAAGCCCGCGCACACTGCGGGTCACCGACTGCAGGTCGGGCGGGTAGAACATCGCCACCAACGCATCCTTGCGCTTCTCGAGCAGCTTGGCGGTGCGCGACTTGTCGGTTGCCGATGTTGCCACCACGATCACGGGACAGGCCTCGCCTGCCCCCGATTCGCCCGTTTCGACCAGCACCTTGAGCGCCTCGTGCGCTTCGTCGCCGCTCGCGCGCACCCAGATATGACGCCGGTCGCCGAACAGCGAAGTGGTGCGCGCCTCGTCGCCCAGCTTCGCCGGGTCGCCGCGCAACTCCGCGCCCGACATTTCCACCCGTTCGCCCGGTTCGGGCAGCCAGCTCACCAATTCGTTGGCAGCAGCGCTGGCACCCGCCTCGTCCTGCCCACAGAAGAAGAAAATGCCGCAGCCCTGCGCGGCACCCCGTGCCTTGGCCGCGAAATCGCGGTTGGTCAGCTTCACTGCGGCGCTTCGCCCTGCTCGCGCAGCGCGAGCGCGACCCGCGTCACCATCCGCTGCGCGAGATCCTGCGACAGGTTCTGCAACGCGGTCTGCTCCGCCGCGATGACTGCATATTCGCTCGACACCACGTCGATCCCGGCGTCGGAGCCGTCGGTCGCATCAAGCAGGATTTCGCCCGTGGCGAGATCGACCAGCTGGTATCGTGCGCGCAACGTGCGCCGTTCGCGGCTGATCGTATCGTCGCGCAATACGGCGAGTCCTTCGAGCTGGTCGTCGAGCCGCACGTCCATGCGGTAACGCGCATTCGCCTGACCCGCGGCGCCCAGCCGTTCCTCGAGCGCGCTGCGCACCAGCCAGCCCGCACGCCCTTCGATGGGCGCCACCTCGATCGCCGCGAGCGATTGCGCGACCATTCCGCTGCCGCCACCGGCATACATCGGCGCCAGGCCGCAACCGGACAGCAGGGCAAGGGCGAGCGAGGCGAGGACGATGCGCATCAGGTGACGATATTCACCAATCTGTCGGGCACCACAATGATCTTGCGGACTTCTGCCCCGTCGAGCGACCGCTGCACCTTGTCGGAAGCCAGCGCCATCGCTTCGAGATCCTCCTTGGAGGCTCCCTTGGGCGCGGTCAGCGTGTCGCGCAGCTTGCCCTTGTGCTGGACGGCGATGGTGACTTCGTCCTCGACCAGCAGCGCCGGGTCCACTTCGGGCCACGCCGCGTCGGCCACCAGTCCCACGGTGCCCAGCGCGCTCCATGCCTCTTCCGCGAGATGCGGCATCATTGGCGCCACCAGTTGAACCAGCGTGCGGATCGCGGCCGATCGGCTGGCCGAAGGCGCGGCCTTCTCGACCGCTCCGGTGAGCTCGTAGATCCGCGCCACCGCCTTGTTGAAGCCGAGCGATTCGATGTCCTCGGCTACCGCGGCGACCGTCTGGTGGGTTTTGCGCAGCAACGCCTTGTCCTCGCCCTCGGCGCCCCCATCATATGCCGCGAACAGCCGCCACAGGCGATGCACGAACCGGCTACAACCCTCGATCCCCGCTTCGGACCACGGCAGGTCGCGTTCGGGCGGGCTGTCGGACAGCATGAACCAGCGCACCGCATCGGCGCCGTAGGTGTCGATGATCGTGTCGGGATCGACGACGTTTTTCTTCGACTTGGACATCTTGATGACGCGGCCGATCTCGACTTCGGCGCCGTCCGCCTTGAGCAGCGCGCGCTCTGATTCGCGGCTGATTTCGTCGGGCGCGAAATAGAGCGTCTTGCTCCCGTTCTTGCGGCTGTAGGTCTCATGCGTGACCATGCCCTGCGTGAACAACGAGGCGAAGGGTTCGGTCACGTCGATCTGGCCCATATGCGCCAATGCGCGCGTCCAGAAACGGGCGTAGAGCAGGTGCAGGATCGCATGTTCGATCCCGCCGATATACTGCTCGACCGGCAGCCATTTGGCTATCTCGTCCTTGTCGAACGGTTTGTCCGCCGGCTGGCTGGCAAAGCGCAGGAAGTACCACGAGCTGTCGACGAAAGTGTCGAGCGTGTCGGTTTCGCGCTCCGCCTTGCCACCGCATTTGGGGCAGTCGACATGCTTCCACGTCGCATGGCGCAGCAGCGGGTTGCCCGGGGTCTGGAAGTCGACGTCCTCGGGCAGCGTGATGGGCAGGCTGTCCTTGGGCGCGGGCACCCCGCCGCAGCTCTCGCAGTGGATGAAGGGGATCGGCGTGCCCCAGTAGCGCTGGCGCGAGACGCCCCAGTCGCGCAGGCGCCAGACGGTCTTGCCACTGCCGCGCCCCTGATCCTCGATGCGGCGGATGATTTCGCGCTTGGCGTCCTCGACTTCCATCCCGTCGAGGAAGTCCGAATTGACGAGCACGCCCTCGCCCGCCTCGGCTTCGCCGTCGAAACCCTTGCCCGCATCTTCTACGCTCGATGCGACCACGCGGGGGATCGGCAGGCCGTATTTGGTGGCGAACTCGAAGTCGCGCTGGTCGTGGCCCGGCACCGCCATGATCGCGCCGGTGCCGTAATCCATCAGCACGAAATTGGCGATGTAGACGGGCAGGTCTGCGCCGGTGAACGGGTGCTTGGCGGTGATGCCGGTGTCGAAGCCGAGCTTCTCCGCGGTCTCGAGTTCGGCGGCGGTGGTGCCGCCCTTCTTGCATAGCGCGATGAAGTCGCGCGCGTCATCGCTGTCGATGCCCTGCGCCAGTGGGTGATCGGCGGCGACCGCCACAAAACTGGCACCGAAAATCGTGTCGGGACGCGTGGTATAGACCGGCAGCTTGTCGCCATTGGACAGGTCGAAGCTGAATTCGAGGCCCTTCGACTTGCCGATCCAGTTTTCCTGCATCAGCCGGACCTTGTCGGGCCAGTTCTCGAGGCTGCCCAGACCTTCGAGCAGGTCTTCGGCGAAGTCGGTGATCTTGAGGAACCACTGGCTGAGCTTGCGCTTCTCGACCTCGGCGCCGCTGCGCCAGCCCTTGCCGTCGATCACCTGTTCATTGGCGAGCACGGTCATGTCGACCGGGTCCCAATTGACCTCGCTTTCCTTGCGATAGACAAGACCGGCTTCGTAGAGATCGATGAACAGCGCCTGTTCGTGACCGTAATAATCGGGTTCGCAGGTGGCGAGCTCGCGGCTCCAATCGAGCGCAAAGCCGAGGCGCTTCAATTGCGCCTTCATGTGTTCGATGTTGTCGCGAGTCCAGCCGCCCGGGTGGACGCCCTTTTCCATCGCGGCATTTTCCGCGGGCATGCCGAAGGCATCCCAGCCCATCGGGTGCAGCACTTCGTGCCCGGTGGCCTTCTTGTAACGCGCCAGCACGTCGCCCATCGTGTAGTTGCGCACATGGCCGATATGGATGCGCCCGCTGGGATAGGGGAACATCTCGAGCACGTAGCTCTTGGGCTTGTCCGAATTGCTGTCGGCGCGGAAGGTCTGCGCCTTGTCCCACGCGGCTTGCCAGCGTGCATCGGCGCTGGCGGGATCGAAACGGGTATCGCTGCTCATGCGAGCCGCGTTTACGGATTTTGCTGCTCAAGGGAAGGCGTTTTCCCGCCTTCCATCCCGGCTCAGCCGACCGCGTCGCGGCGCAACTCGCGGGCCTTGGTCAGGATGATGTCTTCCAGCTTCTGCACGGTTGCCGCCTGTACGGGCGCATCGACCCAGCCCCCGCCCTGGCTGACCTGGCGACTGGCGGCGACGCGCAGTGCATCGGCGCGCAGGTTCGAATCGAGGATCGTCACGGTGATCTTGACACGCTCGGCAGGGTTGCTGGGATTGGCGTACCAGTCGGTCACGATCACACCGCCATTGCTGTCGGCCTGAAGCAGCGGCGCAAAGCTTACCGCATCGAGAGCGGCACGCCAGAGGTAGGAATTGACCCCGATCGTGGTCACCTGCGCCGCGGCCAGATCCGCTTGCGGCCGTTCGCGCCCGCCGCCGCATGCCACGAGGCCGACCGTGGCGGCGATCGCAACGGCGAGGGTTGCAGGGCGGCGGATGGTTGCGAAAGCGCTCATGTCGATCCTTGGTATCACTGACGTTCCCGGCTCTATAAAGCCTGCACGCTTCGGAGCAAGGCATAGGCAGGCCGGGACGCACACAGCCGCCTGCGCGTGAATACGCGCTTAATCTTCGGGCGAGCGAAGACGGTTGGCGTCCGCCTACGGACAAGTCCTTGTGGATGTTGGGCAACACTTGCCCGCGAATAACACCGGCGCTTGTGGAAAAGCTGGCCATGACACGATCGGGTGTTACGTTGCCAATCAACGAAGACAGGGACTCGACCGTCGGCCAGGCGGGAGTCAGGAACCGTTCAGCGGCTCGTGACTATGGGTTACTGATGGAAAGGGAAGCGGGTCGCGATGGCACGTTCGGTGAAAAGTCAGGGCAAGACGCGGTTCGTTCCCGCGGCGCTGGCGGCTGCCGGGCTCGCGCTGACGATTCCTGCTGCCGGTCTCGCCGTCGTTCAGGGCGATACGGACGCACCGTTTCCCGATGCGGTATCCTATCTTCCTTTCACCCCTGCCAAGGTCGATCCCCAGCTTGCCGCGCGCGTTGCGGCGGTGATGGGCGAAGACGGGCTGCGCTTCACGCCGGCCAGCAAGCCGGGGCTGGCGTCGGACCGCACCGTCACCGTTGCGGTCCGGGTAGACGATGCCACCGCACGCGCCATTTCGGTACGCAGTGCAATCAATTCGGTCGGCACCGGCGAGGATCGCGAACGCGTGCTCGCGGTCAGCCCGACCAGCTACAATCTCGGCGTCGCTCGCGGCTACCAGAGCTTCGCGCAGGCGACCAAACCCGCCAATGTCTCGGTCGGGCTGCGCGACATGGGGATGCCCGATCTCGCCAGCTTCGCGCCCGACAAGAGCGACCGGGCAGAGAAGCCTGGCCGGTTCGGTTCGCGGCTCGCGCTCGAAAAGCAGGAAACCGCCGGCGCCTCGCCGCGCACCTTCGACGGCACGGGCAATCAGAGCGTCGATTTGAGCACCTCCTACCGCGTGGTCGGCAATGTCAACGTGACCGCTGGCGTGCGGCTGTCGAAGGACAGCAACCGCCTCGCCCCGCTGACCGACGGGGTAGAAGACGATCAGGCCGTTTACGTCGGCACGCGCGTCAGCTTCTGACCGCTTTCGCCTGACCATCCCCTCAGCGTAAATACGTCTGCACGGCGGCGCTTCGCGCGCGAAAGTGTTTGGCGCCTCCCCGCCGCTCGCTTACTCCTCGGCTAACGCTAGGGAATGGGAGGTTTTGCTATGTCACGGGTAGCCATCGTAACCGGGGGCACGCGCGGGATCGGACGCGCGATCTGCGAAAGGCTGCGCGACGAGCGCGGCTTCACCATCATCGCCAATTACGCGGGCAATGACGAGGCAGCCCGGCGGTTCACCGAGGAAACCGGCATTGCCACGGCGCGCTTCGATGTCGGCGATCACGACGCGGTGGTCGGCGCCTGCAAGGCGATCGAGGCCGAACATGGTGCGATCGACGTGGTGGTGAACAACGCCGGGATCACGCGCGACGGGACCCTGCTCAAGATGAGCTATGAAGACTGGGACGCGGTCATGCGCACCAATCTGGGCGGCTGTTTCAACACTGCCAAGGCCACCTTCGCCGGGATGAAGGAACGCGGCTGGGGCCGCATCGTCAACATCGGCTCGATCAATGGCCAGGCCGGGCAATACGGCCAGGTCAATTACGCCGCCGCCAAGAGCGGGATTCACGGCTTCACCAAGGCGCTGGCGCAGGAGGGTGCCCGCTTCGGGATCACGGTCAACGCGATCGCACCAGGCTATATCGATACCGACATGGTCGCCGCCGTGCCCGAACCTGTGCTCGAGAAGATCGTCGCCAAGATCCCCGTCGGCCGATTGGGCAAGGCCGGTGAAATTGCGCGCGGCGTCAGCTTCCTGTGTTCCGAACACGCCGAATTCGTCACCGGATCGACGATGAGCATCAACGGTGGACAGCATATGTATTGATCGTTTGGGGGCTTTCCGGCCGGAGCGCGCCTGTCTAGGAGCGCGCGCAATGCAAATGCCCCCTTACCATCCCCCCAAGAAGTACTCGGTCCGCATCGATGGACACCGCACCTCGATCAGCCTCGAACCGCTGTTCTGGGAAAAGCTCACCACCGCCGCACGGATGCGCAACCAGTCGATCAATGCGCTGGTCGCCGAGATCGACGCCGAGCGGATTCGCGCCGAGACCCCGCCGGGTCTCGCGGGCGCGATCCGCATCTGGCTGGTTACGCATGAAAAGGGCGGCTGGATCGCTCCAGCCGCCCCTTCGTCGGTCGGCGACGGGCACTAGCCCGTCGCGTCAGTACTTGGCGGTCGCGTCGCTCGCGGGGTAGGTCTCGTCGAGCGCTTCGTCGGTCTTGCTCATCGTGTCGCCCTTGGTGCCCGTTGCCGCGGCGCCCGCGTCGCGGAACTGCCCCTCGGGCTGGCCATCGGCAAAGGCGACGCCATTGCGGTCGACACGGTTCTTCTCGTAATAGCGATATCCGGCATAGCCGAGGCCGCCGAGTGCAAGCAATTTGAGTAACATATGCGAACTCCTTTCTTGGCGATCCAACGTGCGGATCGCCGGAAAGGTCCGCGCAGTTTGGCTCAGTCGTCGCTGACCCGTTCGATATCCGCGCCCACCAGCTGAAGCTTCTCTTCGAGCCGCTCGTAACCGCGGTCGAGGTGGTAAAGCCGCCGTACGGTGGTCTCGCCCTCGGCCGCCAGTCCGGCGATCACCAGGCTCATCGAGGCGCGCAGATCGGTCGCCATCACCTCGGCCCCGGTCAGCTCGACCGGTCCGCGGACGATCGCGGTGCGCCCCTCGGTTTCGATATCGGCGCCCATCCGCGCCAACTCGGGCACGTGCATGAAACGGTTCTCGAAGATCGTTTCCTTGAGCACGCTGGTGCCTTCGGCGCGGGTCAGCAAGCTCATCAGCTGCGCCTGCATATCGGTCGCGAGGCCGGGGAAAGGCGCGGTGGTGAGGTTGTGCGCCTTGAGCGGACCGCGCGCGGCGACGTTCACGCCGTGCTTGTCGGTTTCCACCTCGACCCCGATGTTGCGCAGCGCGTGCAGCGTGGAACCCATGTCGCCCGCATCGGCACCTTCGAGCCGCACCTCGCCCCCGGTGATCGCCGCCGCGCAGGCGTAGGAACCCGCCTCGATCCGGTCGGGCATCACGCGATAGGTCGCGCCATGCAGTTTTTTGACGCCGTGGATCGTCAATTCGGATGTGCCGATGCCTTCGATCTCGGCACCCATTGCGCCCAGCAGATTGCACAGATCGACGATCTCGGGTTCGCGCGCGGCGTTGATCAACCGGCTGGTGCCGTTGCACAGCACTGCCGCCATCAGCGCGTTCTCGGTCGCGCCGACCGAAACCACGGGGAAATCGAAGTCGCCACCGGGCAGCCCGCCATCGGGCGCGATCGCCTTCACATAGCCCTGAGCCAGTTCGATCTGTGCGCCGAAGGCTTCGAGCGCCTTGAGATGGAGGTCGATCGGGCGATTGCCGATCGCACAGCCGCCGGGCAGCGAGACGGTTGCTTCGCCCGTCCGCGCCAGCAGCGGGCCGAGCACGAGGATCGAGGCGCGCATCTTGCGCACCAGGTCGTAGGGCGCGACCGAGCTGGTGATCCGCATCGCTTCGAGCGTGACGTTGCGGCCGAAATCCTCGGGCCGCTTTCCGGGGATGGTATGGCTGACGCCGAACTGCGTCATCAGGTGCTGGAAGCCGTCGATATCGGCCAGCCGCGGGAGATTGCGCAGCGTCACCGCCTCTTCGGTCAGAAGCGCGCAGGGTATCAGCGTGAGCGCGGCGTTCTTGGCGCCCGAAATGGGAATGGTGCCCGACAGGCGCTTGCCGCCGCGAATGATCAGTTTGTCCATGGAACCGTGCTTTACCCTTACGCGTCTAGCTGGCAAGCGTCACGAGAGTGTCGCACCCGCGCGCCAGCGGTGGTTTGTCGTTTCATTCCTATGCGCCCAGCGCACAACCTTGCACGTGAGGCAGCATGTCAGCTCATAAACCGATCAAGAAAGCCGTGTTTCCCGTCGCCGGACTGGGTACCCGTTTCCTCCCCGCGACCAAGGCCATCCCCAAGGAATTGCTGCCGATCGTCGACCGCCCGCTGATCCAGTATGCGGTGGACGAAGCGCGCGAGGCGGGAATCGAGCAGATCATCTTCGTCACCGGCCGCGGCAAGACCGCGATCGTCGAACATTTCGACATGGCGTTCGAACTCGAAACCACGATGGACGAGCGCGGCAAGGACCTATCGGTGCTCGATCCCACCCGCGCGACGCCGGGCGACATCATCACCGTACGCCAGCAGGTCCCGCTGGGGCTGGGCCATGCGATCTGGTGCGCGCGTGCGATCGTGGGGGACGAACCCTTCGCGATTCTCCTGCCCGACGAATTGATGGTGGCGGCCAAGGGCGGCGGCACCGGCTGCATGAAGCAGATGGTCGAAGCCTATGACAAGGTCGGAGGCAATCTGATTTCGGTGCTCGAAGTGCCGCAGGACGAAGTGTCAAGCTACGGCGTCATCGCACCCGGCGCGGAGCTGTCGGACACGCTCACCGAGGTCACCGGGCTGGTCGAGAAGCCCCCCGTCGACGAGGCGCCGTCGAACAAGATCATCTCGGGTCGCTACATCCTCCAGCCCGAAGTCATGCGCGTACTCGAGGATCAGGAAAAGGGCGCAGGCGGCGAGATCCAGCTGACCGACGCCATGGCGAAGATGATCGGCAACCAGCCCTTCCACGCCGCCACCTTCGCCGGCCGCCGTTTCGACTGCGGCAGCAAGACCGGCTTCGTCGAGGCAACGCTGGCACTGGCGCTCGAACGCGAAGACATGGGCGCCGAGGTGCGCGCAATGGCACAGCGATTGCTGGCGGAGTAGGCCTATCGCATTTATGCGTTGTTATAGGCTTTATCGAAGTAGGGCTTGGCCCGTTCGAAGTCGTCATCCGACATGATGTTCAGTTCGAGGTCACCGGTTCCGTAGTGACCCTTGTTACGCATGTCGCGCATGAATCCGTCTTCCAGTTCGATGTTTGCAGGATCCACTCGAAGGTAAACCAGGACTTTTCCAATCTGATTGCGCAGTTGGACACATGCGAAGTTCTTAATGCGCTGGAAAGCGACATAATTATCGAGTGTTTTCTCCTGTACGTCGTCACCGCAGACGAGGAGGTAGTCGCGTATTAGGCCATACCGGTCCAGCATTTCCGAACTCGCCCCTTCGAGGTGATCGGTTACCGTGGCCCGATAGGCTGCTGCCCCCGCGGACGACGATTGCACTTGGCTGGAACTTACCCCTGAACCACCAATCGCTGTGGTCGACGTTAGTTGTTCCAATAACAGCAGGTCGGGTGGAAACTCCTTATACCGAATCAAATCAATGTTCCGGTTCATTTGCCGGACTGCATGTTCGTCGTACTTGGTGAAATTTTTGGCAATGCAAATCAATCGCGGACCATTCCAATCGATCGATTGTGCGGCCTCCATGTCCAGTTCGCGTTGCACCAGCAGTTCGAAATCACCTTTATGGTCAACCAGCCAGTTCAAATAAAACAGCCCTTGGTTGATCACGTTCTCATTCGAAGAACGCTTGTACTCGATGATTACGGGCGCATCGTTCTCGTCGATGCCCAACGTGTCCATCCGGCCGTCGGTGATGCGATACTCGGAGGCGAGAAAACGTACGCCCAATAGGGCCTCTAGGTTTTCTTAGAAACGACTTTGCAGCGATCGCTCTAAATCAACCGCCCCGCCGACGAGTTCGCTCAAGTTCTGGCCAACGGCGCGGAATAGCTTGATCTCGCTCAGTTGACTTTCCTTTCAAAATTGCGCGGCGCGTGCTGCTTAGGTTTTCGGCTTTGGGCGGCGCATTCACCAGCTTCTCGCGAAGCCCAAGTGCCTGTCACTGAACGCCTTGGCGCGGCGTGCAATTTCATCCCAGCCCAGTCTCATTGCGCATCCTCTTGTCGTGCTGCGTTCTAGCGCAGCCGAATCGCATCGCACAGCGCCGATTTTCCTACATCGCGCGCCGCTGCTAGCTTCGCATCGGCTCTTTCATATTGTCGATATCTCCACCAGCGCCGATGCGGACTGGCGCCATGCCTAATTTACCGAACTTTCACTGGTGACACGCGCAACTTTGCCCAACTTGTTCAGCCGCAGGCGCCCGATTCTGAACGCTCCGGGAGCGAATCAGGCCGCAGTAAACCGCAGTGGCAGCGTCTTGAGCCCGCCGACGAAGGTCGACTTGCTGCGCGCGGGCTCGCCTGCCAGATCGACGGTCTCGATCCGGTCGAGCAGCGCTTCGAACAGGATTCGCATCTCAAGCCGGGCGAGATGCAGGCCGAGGCACTGGTGCGCGCCCGCGCCGAAGGCGAGATGGCGGTTGGGGCTGCGTGCGGCGTCGAAGCGGCGCGGGTCGTCGAAATGCGCCGGATCGTGATTGGCGGCGACATAGTTCATCATCAGCCAGTCGCCCTTGGCGATGGCCTGCCCGCCGACCTCGGTGTCTTCCGCCGCAGTGCGCATGAAATGCTGCACCGGCGTGGTCCAGCGGATCGCTTCCTCGACGATTCCGGGCAGAAGGCTGCGATCGGCGCGCACACGGGCCCATTGCGCGGGGTCCCGGGCCAGCGCGAGCATGGCGCCCGCGGTGCTCGCGCTGGTGGTATCGTGCCCTGCCGCGGCGAGAATGATGTAATAGCCCATCATGTCGCGATCGTTGAGCGGTTCGCCGTCGACCACGGCGTTGGCAATGGTGCTGGCGACGTCGGCGGTGGGGTTCGCGCGGCGCTCGGCGGTAAGCTTGGCGAAATAGGCCTCGAAGTCCTTGACCGCCCCCGCCACCAGCTGGGTGATCGCCTCGACCGGAAGATCCTTCATCCCAGACTGGTTGAGGTCTTCGTCGCTGCCGCCGAACATCTGCTGCGTAAGCGTCAGCATGCGCGGCTCGTCTTCCTCGGGCACACCGAGGATCTGCATCACCACGTGCAGCGGATAGGGCGCCGAGACGGTCTTCACGAAATCCGCCTCGCCGCCGCCCGCCAGCAACCGGTCGACCGCCGCATGTGCGATGCCGCGGATCTCGTCCTCCACGCCGCGCAGGTTCTTGGGCATGAACCATTCCTGCGTCAGCTTGCGATACTTCATGTGGATCGGCGCATCGAAGGTGACAAGGCTGGCGACCATGTGTTCGCTGCCGCCGGTAAGCGCCTTGGCGAACTCGATCCCCTCGGTGAGGCTGAAAACGACGCTGTGCGGGTTGTTGAGGAAGGTCGCATTGTCCTTCGACATGCGCATCACGTCGTCATAGCGCGTGACCAGCCAGAAGGGCGGGTGCACCGGGCCTTCGCCCGCCGCTTCTTGCGGTTCGACCCAGGCGACCGGCGTGGTCGCGCGAATATGGTCGAAGGTGTCGAGCAACCCGTCCCATTCGGCATAGCTCTGCGGGTCGATTACTGCCCGGGCGGTGACAGGATCGAGGCGGGGCCGGTCCTGCGTCGGCATCATGCCTGTTCCGTCTGCTGCTCGGCCGCCTGCTGGTATTCGTCGCGCAATTCGCGCTTGTACAGCTTGCCATTGGCCTCGCGCGGGAGCTGCGGGCGGAAGTCGAACAGCTTGGGCATCTTGATCTTGGCCAGACTGGGAGCGAGGAAATCCCGCAGTTCGGCCTCGAGCGCATCGCCCGCCTCGGCCATGTCCATCGGCTGCACCACCGCGACCACCTTCTCGCCGAAATCGGGACAGGGCGCGCCGATCACTGCAGCGTCCATCACCTTGTCATGCGTCACCAGCAGGTTCTCGATCTCCTGCGGGTAGATATTGACCCCGCCCGAGATGATCATGTGGCTCTTGCGGTCGGTGAGAAAAAGAAAGCCATCCTCGTCGACATGGCCGATGTCGCCCAGCGTCATCCAGCCCTTGGGGTGCATCGCCTCGCGCGTCTTTTCGGGGTCGTTGTGATAGGTCGGGATCTGGTCGTTTTCGAAGAACAGCAGCCCGTCCTGTCCGGCTGGCAGCTCTTCCCCTTCGGCATCGCAGACATGCAACGTGCCGTGGATCGCCTTGCCGACGCTGCCCGGGTGAGTCAGCCAGTCCTCGGCCTTGATCAGTGTCATGCCGATGCCTTCCGAGCCGGCGTAATACTCATTGATGATCGGCCCCCACCATTCGATCATTTCGCGCTTGATCGGGACCGGGCACGGCGCAGCGGCGTGCAGCGCACGCTGGTGGCTCGACAGGTCGTAGCGCGTGCGCACTTCGGGATCGAGCTTGAGCATCCGGACGAAATGGGTCGGCACCCACTGGCTGTCGGTGACCTTGTATTTCTCGATCGTCTCGAGCGCATGTTCGGGATCGAACTTCTCCATCACCACGACCGTGCCACCCAGCCGCTGGGCGGTGGTGCACCAGCCGATCGGCGCCGCATGATAGAGCGGGGCGGGCGAAAGATAGACCATGCTGCCATCGGCTGGCATGCCCGCGCCCATTACCGCCAGGCCGACCAGCGGATTGATCGCGAGGATGTCGTCGTCCTCCGGCGGTGCGGGCTTCACCCCCTTGGGCCGGCCGGTGGTGCCCGAGGAATAGAGCATATACTGCCCCGGTGCCTGGTCAGCGATCGGTTCGGACGGCTGCGCGGCGAGTGCCGCCTCGTAATCCTCGTCGCCTTCTCCGCCGACGATCAGCAGCGGCAAGTCCGGACATTCGTTGCGGATGCCTGCGATCGCTTCGGCATAGTGCGTGCTGGTAAGCAGAAACTTCGCGCCTGCATCCTTGAGGATATAGGCGATCTCGGGCGCGGTCAGCCTGGTGGAGATCGGCACCATCATTGTGCCCGCGCGTTGCGATCCCCACACCACCTGCAGGTAATGGACATTGTTTTCCATCAGCACGGCGAAATGATCGCCGCGTTCGAGCCCACGCGCGCGCAGCAGCTGGGCGAAGCGGTTCGCATAGGCATCCATTTCGCCGAAGGTGACGGTTTCGCCGCTTCCGGCCATGATCATCGCGGGATGGTCGGGACGCGTCTGCGCATGGGTGATGGGATGCATGATAGGCCTTTCTTTCCTCTCCGTCGGTCCGCATCGCGTGCGGACTCGTCCAGTTTCGAGAAGAAACCTACCTAAGCCTCTCGCATGGGCAAGAAAAAAGGCGGCAGGATTGCTCCCGCCGCCTCTTTTGCAAAGCCCGAAGTGCCTTTCTGCTTATTCCTCGTCGCCGTCGCCCTGGCCGCCGGTACCGGTCGCGAGCGCGAAAGCGCGCTGGGCTTCCGATTCGACCATATAGGGAACCGGGTTCACGGCACGCCCGTCGATGCGGACTTCATAATGCAGGTGCGGTCCGGTCGAACGGCCGGTCGAACCGACATAGCCGATAATGTCACCCTTCTTCACGCGGGTGCCGGCCTTGACGGTGATGCCCGACATATGGGCGAAACGGGTCTGGAGATTGGCGCCGTGCTCGATCGAGACATACTTGCCGTAGCTCGAGAACCATTCAGCCTTGCTGACGTAACCATCGGCAGTGGCGTAGATCGGCGTGCCGGTCGGCGCGGCCAGGTCGACACCCTTGTGGCTGCGGCGGCCGCCCAATACGGGGTGCGTGCGCATGCCAAAATCGCTGGTCAGGCGGGTATCGTCGAGCGGCATACGCGAGGGAACCGATACGCGTGCCGCGGCGGGCGTATCGCGATCGAGCTGGTCCCACTGCGCAAACAGCTGCTGGAACTGGGCGTCATCACCCTTGGGCGCGGCGTCGGTGACCTTGCTCATGTCGATCGCGCCGACCGCTGCGGCGGCATTGGTTTCCTGCGCCTGCGCCGGAGCGGCGGCAATACCGAAACTGGCCGAAACTGCGAGAGCAAGCGTTGCGCGCTTGGTGATCATGCTAACCCGTCCATCCGGCGCTTTTGCGCCTGTTAGATCTTTGGCGAAGCCGGCGTCCCATGCCGTATTCGCCCTTTCTACGTCACTGCCGGAACCCCCCGGCGTCTCGTGAGTTTGGGTTATCGGTGAAAAAATCGATCACGCAAGCGCAGCGTAGAAGTCTCGCGGCAAGCCGCCTGCCAAACGCGCCGAGTCGTTGAACGGCCCTTTCAGCACTCCCGAAAAATGCATCTCGACCAGCTTTTGCCATGATTCTCGCGGTTTTTCGTCGCGTTCGGCACAAACGGCATGAAAATGCTTGGAGCCGACAGCGACATGACGAATTTCGTCGTCAAGGATTCGCTGCAGGATTCGCGCGCCATTTTCATCTCCCTGAGCGCGAACACGCTCGAGCGTGGCAGGGGTAACATCAAGCCCGCGCGCCTCCAGCACCATCGGCACGATCGCCAGTCGCGCAGCGACGTCATGAGCGGTATCCTGCGCCGCGCTCCACAAGCCGTCATGGACCGGCAACGCTCCGTATCGGCTATCCAGCGCTTCGAGCTTGCGTGCGATCAGCGCGAAATGCATCGCCTCATCGGCGGCGACACTCAGAAAATCATCGACGAAAGCCCGCTCCATTGCGGCACCGAAGCGACCGGCCATGTCGAGCGCGAGGTCGATGGCAGCGAACTCGATATGCGCCAGCGCATGCCACAGCGCGATCCGGTTCCGTTGCGAACCCATCTTGCCGCGCTTGGGCATTTGCGAGGGTGGCAGCAGCTCGAGCGAAGCGGGCCAAGCGGGACGATCGGGCATGGCGACGTCGAATTCGCATGCCAGGCGGCCCAGACGCCAGTCACGCGCCACCTGACGCGCAGCGAAGACCTTCGCTGTCGGTTCGCCGGTGAGGAGCGCCTCGCGAATTGCCTGCGCGACGGTACGACGCGGTGACGTCATGCCGACCGGACGGCTTCGAGCACTTCTTCTGCATGCCCCTTTACGCGTACCTTGGGCCAGATGCGCAGGATGCGACCCTCTGAGTCCAGCAGGTAGGTGCTGCGGATCATGCCCATGTAGGTCCGTCCGTAATTCTTCTTCTCGCCCCAGACGCCAAGCGTATCGGACAAGCCGCCTTCCGCCGCATCGGTCGCAAGTTCGACCTTGAGATCGTGCTTGGCGATGAAGTTCTGGTGTTTCTTCGCCGAATCCTTGCTGACGCCGATCAACCGGACGCCGGCCGCGTCGAACGCGGGCTTGAGTTCAGTGAAGTCCTTTGCCTCGGTCGTACAGCCCGGTGTGTGGTCCTTAGGGTAGAAGAAGATCACCGCCTTGCGTCCGGCAAGGTCGGCTTTCGTCAGGCTGCCACCATCGGGGGTTTCCATCGTGAAATCGGGGAAGGCGTCGCCCTCGCCATAGCTCTTGCTCATCAATCCATCTCCAGTTTCTCGCCGAACACATCGTGCCATGCCGCCGCGACGTCTTCGCGCGTGGCACGCAGGCACCGGGTCAGATCGTCATAGTCCCCGCAACCGCTCTGCCGCGCCAGCAGCGTCGCGGCAGCCGCCCCGGGACGTTCGAGTTCGGGAGCGAGCAGCCGCGTACCCACCAGCAGCCGGGTCATCAAGCCATGCGCATCGACGAGCGCGGGGGGCAGGTGATCCGCGGCGACCAATTGCGCGATCGCTTCGCCCAGATGCGGGACGAGCGCCTCGCGGTGCCGGAGCTGCAAATAATGAACGAGGAACTCCAGATCCACGAGACCGCCGCGCAGCAGCTTGGCATCCAATGGGCCCTTGGGCGGTTTGTGCGCGGCCATCTCGTGGCGCATCTTGAGCACATCGGCGCGCAGGGCATCGCCATCGCGCGTCCGGCAAAGGATATCCAGCACGACATCGCAGACCGTATCGCGCGCCCTGTCGCTACCGACCAGCGCGCGGGCACGGGTCAACGCCATGTGTTCCCACGTCCAGGCATCCTCGCGCTGATAGCGGGCGAAACTGTCGATGCTGACCGCGAGCGGCCCCTGCGCGCCCTGCGGCCGCAGCCTTGTATCGACCTCGTACAGCGCTCCCTGCGCGGTCGGCACGCTGAGCGCTGCGGTCACCCGTTGGGCCAAGCGGTTGAAATAGAGTGTCGCCCCCAACGGCCGCGGCCCGTCCGATTCGCCCTCGTGCGTTCCGGTAAACAGGTAGATGATGTCGAGATCGGAAGCGTGCGTCAGCAGCCCGCCGCCGAACCGGCCCAGCCCCAGCACGATCAGCTCGCAACCCGCGATGCGGCCGTGCTTGGCGACGAATTCCTCTTCCGCCGCTTCCACCGCCACTTGCAGCGCCGCCTCGGCGGTGCGCGCCAGTCCGGCCGCAATTTCCAAGGGATCATGCGCCGCCTCGATCAATTGCACGGCGAGCGCGAATCGCGTCTCGCCGGTGATCACGCGCAAGCGGTCGAGCCGCATCTCGTAGTCGTCGCCGCGTTCTCGCCGCCGCATGGTATCGGCCAGTTCCGCGACCCCTGCGGGCAAGTCGAAGGCGGTGCGATCAATCAGCGCATCGAGCAGGTCGGGCCGCCGGGCGAGTTCGTCGGCCATCGGCGGCGCAAGCGTGAGACAATCGGCGATCAGCGCGAACAGTCCGGGTCGCGCCTCGAGCAGGCGGAACAGATTGATCGCGCTGGGCAGACGCGCGATCAGGCTTTCCCAGCGGATCACAGCTGCATCCGGATCGGGCGAGCCGGCGACCGAAGCGAGCAGGTCTGGACGGATCGCCTCGAACGCGCTGAGAGCGGCGCTGCTGCGAAGCGCGGGGTATTTCCCGTCGGTCCATCCGGTCACCCGCTCGACCAGTTGCGCGGGCACTTCGGCGGGGGCGCTGCCTTCGCTCAGCACGTGCGGCGCGCTGCGAGGGACCGAGATGCGATCTTCGTCGAGCAGCGCATCGAAGCGTTCTGCGATCGGCCGCGCGTGTTCCGACACCAGATCGACAAGCTGGGCGCCCTTTTCGAGCCCGTGTAGCTGCGCCACGGCCTCGAGCGCCTCGCCCGCCGGCAGCGTGTGCGTCTGCTTGTCCCCGATCATCTGCAAGCGGTGTTCGATCGTCCGCAACCCGTCATAGGCCTCGCCCAGACGCCGCGCATCGCCGGGCCGGATGCGCGCTGTTGCCGCCAGCGCGTCGAGCGCTGCCCGCGTTCCCCGCGCGCGCAGCGTGTGGTCGCGCCCGCCATGTATCAGCTGGTGCGTCTGCGCGAAGAACTCGACCTCGCGGATCCCGCCGCGACCGAGCTTGAGATTGTAGCCCGGTTCGGGACTACCCGGTCCGCGCTGTTCGTCACGAATGCGATGGGTCAGTCGGCGAATTTCGTCGATCGCACCGAAATCGAGGCTCCGCCGCCAGACGAAGGGCCGGATATGATCGAGAAACGCTTCACCGGCAGCGATGTCGCCCGCACAGGCGCGTGCGCGGATATAGGCGGCGCGTTCCCACGCCAGCGCCGAACTTTCGTAATGCGTGATGGCCGCTTCGAGCGGCAAGGCGAGAGGGCTGACTTCGGAGGCCGGGCGCAGCCGCAGATCGACGCGGAAGACGTACCCTTCGCTGGTCACTTCGGACAGCAGGCGCACGGTCTCGCGCGCATAGCGCTGGGCCGCCTCCCCCGGTTCGTCGCGCTGGCGCCGCGGCAGTGTTTCGGGATCGTACAGCAGGATCGGATCGATATCGGAAGAATAATTGAGCTCGCCCGCACCATGCTTACCCAGCGCCAACCCGATCATTCCGATCGGTTCGGCGTCGGGTACGCGTTTGCGAATCGCGGCTTCCAGCGCCGCGTGCAACGCGCGGTCGGCAAAGGTCGAGAGTTCGCGCATGACCTTTTCGAGATCGAATGCACCGGCAAGGTCTCCGACCGCAAGCACCAGCGCGAGACCCAGCCGTTCGCGCCGCAGAGCGGTGGCGACATCGGCATCGCGCGACTGCTTGGCGAGCAGCAATGCCGCCTCGCCCTGCCCATCTGCCAGCAATTCGGCGAGGTCGGCGCGTCGTTCGAGCGCATGCGCGAGAAACGGCGCATGGGAGCGCGCGCGATGCAGCGCAGAGGTCCAGTCGGCATCCATCGGCAGCTCCCTGCCGCAATGCGCAGCGGCTGCGCAAGCTTGCCCTTGCGCGGTCATGCTGACAGAAGCGCGCGCAGACGCTTTCGAGAGGACCCGCTAGCCATGAAACGTTTCCTGCTTGCCGCCAGCACCGCGCTGCTGCTGACCGCCTGCGATGTCGGGATGGATCCCGCGATGGACACGCTCGACATGCCCGAGGTGGCTGACGGAACGCTGTCCGAAGAAACGATGAAGCGCGTGACCGAACGGCTTTCCTCGGACGAATTCGAAGGCCGCGCGCCGGGTACGCCGGGCGAGGAGAAGACCGTTGCCTATCTGATCGAGGAATTCGAGAAGGCCGGCCTCGAACCGGGCAACAACGGTAGCTGGGTACAGGAAGTACCGCTGGTCGAAATCACGGGCAAGGATTATGCGCCGCTGACCATTGGGGGCGCCGAGGGCGGTCCGATCGATCTCGAATACGCCACCGATTGGGTCGGGGTCAGCTATCGCGAGGACGTGCAGACCACGCTCGAGGATAGCGAACTGGTCTTCGTCGGCTATGGCATCAATGCGCCCGAGAAGGGCTGGAACGATTACGAGGGCCTCGACATGGCGGGCAAGACCGCGGTCATCCTCGTCAATGACCCCGACTTCGGCGCGGAAACACTTGAGGGCCCGTTCAACGGCAAGGCCATGACCTATTACGGCCGCTGGACCTACAAATACGAAGAGGCCGGGCGCCAGGGGGCGGCCGGTGCGATCATCATCCATGACACCGAACCCGCCAGCTATGGCTGGAACGTGGTCGAAAGCAGCTGGTCGGGCCCGCAGGCCTACGCCTCACGCGGGGACAACCCGCCGCCCATGACGCAGGTCAACGGCTGGGTGCAGAAGAGCGTGGCCGAACGGCTGTTCGCCGCAGCGGGCAAGGATCTGGGCGAACTCGCCGCCGCCGCGCGGGAAAAGGGCTTTGCGCCCGTGCCGCTGGGCCTGACCGCGTCGACCAGCTTCCGCAACGACATCCGCACCTTCGCATCACAGAACGTGATCGGCATGCTGCCGGGTAGCGAGCGCGCAGACGAATATGTGATGCACACTGCGCATTGGGACCACCTTGGCCGGTGCACGCCCGCGCCCGACGGCGACGACATCTGCAATGGCGCGGTCGACAACGCGACCGGCACCGCCGCGCTGGTCGCACTGGCCGAAGCGCATGCCAAGGCCGGCCCGGCCAAGCGTAGCCTCGTCTTCCTCGCGGTGACTGCGGAGGAATCGGGTCTGCTGGGCGCGGACTATTATGCCGCCAATCCGGTGTTCCCGCTCAACCGGACGGTCGGCGGGATCAATATGGATGCCTTCCTGATGGCGGGCGCGGCGAAGGACGTGACCGTGGTCGGTCCGGGCAAGTCGCAGCTCGACCTGTTCCTCGACAAGGCGCTGATGAACGACGATCGCGTCACCACGCCCAATCCCAATCCCGAAGCGGGTTATTACTACCGTTCGGACCATTTCGCCTTCGCCAAGCGCGGCGTACCGATGCTCTATCTCGATGGCGGCGAAGACCTCATCGAAGGCGGTACCGAGGCCGGTGCGGCGGTGGCAGCCGATTACCGCGAGAACCGCTATCACGGCCCGAAGGACGAATACGATCCTAACTGGGACTGGTCGGGCGTGATGAGTGATCTTTCACTGTTCTACCGTATCGGACGGATGCTGGCAGACAGCGGCAGCTGGCCCAACTGGAACGAGGGCGACGAGTTCAAGGCGACGCGCGACGAAGATTGCGCCACTGAGGGCGCGGGCTGCGGCGTCTGAACGGGCCTGGCGGAAGAACCGACCCATGGGTTTTCGCATGCCGCCCGAATGGGCTCCGCAGGACTGGCTGTGGATCGGTTTCCCGCACGATGCGGATGAGTGGCCCGATGTTCTCCCGCGCGCGCAGGAGCAGATTGCCGCATTCGCCAACGTCGTGGCCGAGAGCGGGCAGGAGGTCCGCCTGCTGGTGCGCGACGCCGCGAACGAGGCCCGCGCTCGCCAGCTGACGCACGGCGCGGTCACGCTCGAACGGCGCAGTTACGGCGATGTCTGGCTGCGCGACACCGGCCCGCTGGTGCTGTGCGACGGCGCGGGAAACCGCGCCGCGCGGCGGTTCGGCTTCAACGGCTGGGGCGGCAAGTATCTGATGGAAGGCGACCAGACGGTCGGCGCCGAACTGGCCGAAGACGCAGGCCTCCCGTTGGCAACGGCCGACTGGATCCTCGAAGGCGGGGCGATCGATGCCGACGGCACCGGACTGGTGGTCACGACCGAGCAATGCCTGCTCAATCCGAACCGCAACCCGCAGCTTTCGCGCGCTGAGATCGAGGACCGGCTGACCCGCGATCTGGGCTTCTCGCGCGTGCTGTGGCTGGGTGAGGGGCTGATCAACGATCACACCGACGGCCATGTCGACAATCTCGGGCGTTTCGTTGCGCCCAATGTGCTGTGCCTGCCGCACGCGACCGGGCCCGACGATCCGAATGCGCATATCTACGCCGACGCGCAAACGCGCGCCGAGGCCGCGGGTGTTATCGTGAAGACCATTCCTTCGCCCGGGCGCATTACCAGCGGCGATCATATCGAACCGGCCAGCTATGCGAATTTCGCGATCACCAGCCATCTCGTGGTGGTCCCGACTTTCGGCAGCCCGCATGACGAGGCAGGCGTGGCTGCGGTCGCGGAATTGTTTCCCGATCGCGCAACCATCGGCCTGCCGGGCGACGCGGTGCTGGCCGGCGGCGGAGGTTTCCATTGCGCCAGCCAGCAGATGCCTGCTGCCGACTGGACGCCCTGAGGGTCGGCCCGGCGACGCGCTTTAACCCTTCGTTAGGGATTGCAGCCGAGAATGGCGGCCATGCCCAAGGCCACGATCCTTACCCGCTCGACTGCTGCCGAAACGGCTGCGGATGTGGCGCGCGTGCTGATCGTCACTGGCTGCGCGCTTGCGCTGGTGCTCGCCGGCCCCGTACTGCCGCTCTGACGCGCTAGACCAGCCGGAGCAGTGCTGCGAGCGCCGCCCCGCCGAGGATAACCCCGACAGCCGACCGCCACAGCCGGTCACCGATCCGGCCCGAAGCCCGATCCCCCAGCGCATTGCCGATCAGCACTGCGGGGAACAGCACCGCAGCCAGCAACGGCAATCGCCATGCAAGGATGCCCAGCGCCGCGCCCGAGACGAGCCCGGCGAATGAGGCGATGGTGAAGATCAGCATCATCGACGCCTTGGCAGTTTCGCGCGCAATGTCGCGCCCGACGTAATACGGCACCACCGGGGGCCCCGGCATCCCCGCATAGCCGGTCATCAGGCCGCTGAGCACGCCGACCCCGCCAGTGGCGAAGTGCCCGGGCTCCGTCCCCGCGCGGCGCGGGAGCAGGATCGCGAAGAAGGCCGACAGTGCGATCATCGCGATGAGGAAACGGGCAAGGTCGTCGCTTGTGGCGGCCAGTGCGAGCAGTCCCAGCGGCGTGAACAGCACCACGAGCAGCGAGACACGCCAGGCCGAACGTTCGGCCCCGCGAACCAGCCGGCGCACTTCGGTCAGGCCGATGAACAGCGACAGAAAATTGGCCAGCAGGACCGATTCGACCGGCGGCAGCGCCAGCGCGAGTATCGGCACCAGCAGGATCGCCATGCCGAAGCCGGTCAGCCCGCGAACGAAGGCCGAGCCGAGCGCAGCGCCAAGCGCAGCAGCAATCTGCCACGGCGCATAGGCCGCCAGCAATTCCATCGCGCGCGCCTCCTAGCGCAGGTCGGGTGGCGTGGCTGCGCTACGCAACATTGCGATTGCCTCGTCGAGGCTCATCACGCGCTGGTCCTTTTCGCCCAGCGTGCGAACGGCGACCGTGCCTTCCTCGGCTTCGCGATTGCCCACAACCAGCAGGTGCGGGACCTTGGCAAGGCTGTGTTCGCGCACCTTGTAGTTGATCTTCTCGTTGCGCAGGTCGCTCTCGACGCGGATGCCCGCGGCCTCGAGTTTGGCGACCGCCTCCTTCGCATAGTCGTCGGCGTCGGACACGATCGTCGCGACCACCGCCTGCACCGGGGCGAGCCAGACGGGCAGGCGCCCCGCGAAATGTTCTATCAGGATACCGATGAAGCGTTCGTAGCTACCAAAGATCGCACGGTGCAGCATCACCGGGCGATGCTTGTCGCCATCCTCGCCGACATAGCTCGCATCGAGACGATCGGGCAGCACGCGGTCTCCCTGGATCGTGCCGACCTGCCAGGTCCGCCCGATCGCATCGGTGAGGTGCCATTCGAGCTTGGGCGCATAGAAGGCGCCTTCGCCTTCCAGTTCTTCCCAGCCGAATTCCTCGCTCATCATGCCGGCTTCCTCCACTGCATCGCGCAGTTCCTGCTCGGCCTTGTCCCAGTCCGCGTCCGAACCCAAACGCTTCTCCGGCCGCAGCGCCAGCTTGATCGCGAAGCTGAAGCCGAAGTCCTTGTAAACTTGCGCGGCGAGGCTGCAGAAGGCGCGCACTTCCTCGACGACCTGTTCCTCGGTGCAGAAGATATGCGCATCGTCCTGCGTGAACTGGCGCACGCGCATGAGGCCATGCAGCGCGCCATGCGGCTCATTGCGGTGGCAGCAGCCCATCTCGCCCAGCCGGATCGGCAGGTCGCGATAGGAGGTGATGCCCTGCTTGAAGACCAGCACATGCGCCGGGCAGTTCATCGGCTTGATCGCCATCCAGTCGGCGTCCTTGGCGACGCTGGGGTGCGCTCCCGCACCGCTGTCATCGACCTCGGGCACCATGTCGGGCACCGCGAACATGTTCTCGGCATATTTGCCCCAGTGGCCGGACTGTTCCCACTGGCGCACGTCCATCAGCTGTGGCGTCTTGATCTCGCGATAGCCGGCACCATCCATCTTGCGGCGCATATAGGCCTCGAGCTCGCGCCAGATGCGATAGCCCTTCGGGTGCCAGAAGACGCTGCCATGCGCCTCTTCCTGCAGGTGGAACAGGTCCATCTCGCGACCCAGCTTGCGGTGGTCGCGCTTGGCCGCTTCTTCCAGCCGCGTGAGATGCGCGTGGAGCTGCTTCTTGTTCAGCCAGCCAGTGCCATAGATGCGCGTGAGCTGCGCGTTCTTCTGGTCGCCCCGCCAATAGGCACCCGCGACGCGCATCAGCTTGAACGCCTGCGGATCAAGCTTGCCCGTGCTGGGCAGGTGCGGCCCGCGACACATGTCGAGCCAGTCATCGCCCGACCAGTAGACCGTCAGTTCCTCGTGCTCGGGCAGTTCCTTCGCCCACTCGGCCTTGAAGGTCTCGCCTTCGGCTTCCCACTTCTCGATCAGCTGCTGGCGGGTCCAGACCTCGCGGCGCAGCGGCTTGTCTGCCTTGATGATCCGCCGCATCTCTTCCTCGATCGCGGGCAGATCGTCCATGCTGAACGGGTCGCGGCTGTCGGGCGCCTTCACATCGTAATAGAAGCCATCGTCGGTCGCGGGACCGAAGGTGATCTGCGTGCCCGGCCAGAGCGCCTGCACCGCCTCGGCGAGGACATGGGCAAAATCGTGCCGTGCCAGTTCGAGCGCGTCGTCCTCATCGCGATTGGTCACCAGCGCCAGCTCGGCATCGCCTTCGAAAGGCCGGTTGATATCGCGCAATTCGCCATCGACACGCGCCGCGATCGCCGCCTTGGCGAGGCCGGGGCCGATCGCCGCCGCCACATCCGCCGGGGTCGCGCCGGGTTCCATCTCGCGCACCGATCCATCGGGCAGGCTGATCTTGAGCAGTTCGGTCATGTCACTCGTCGTCCATCTGGTTGCCGCGCCCATGGCACAAGCGGGCGCAGCCTTGAAGCGGCGTTTTCGCGAATGGACCGCTGTGGCCCAGGTGGATCGATATCGGGGGAAACGCCGACCGCCCGATACCGGGCGGCGGTGGATCGCTTAAGCCGCGACCGCCCGCCCCCGGTTGCCCGGGGTGGTGGTAGTGGTCGTGAAGCGCGGCTGCGTCATGATTGGAGAGATAGCGACTGCAGCGAAATCCTCAACCCATGTCGAGCATTCGGCTACCCGCCCTCGCGGAAACGCGATGCGTGGCGGAAACGCTTGCCCCTTTCTCGCGCACGCTCGACAGGAAGCGGAATTCGCTCGTCGCCGCCTGCGGAGTGAGCTCGACCGCCATGTAACCGCGGCGCGAACCGTCCATCCATTTGAGCTGGCGATTATGCGCCACGGTTTCCCGTTCGAGAACATCGACAGGGAGATAGGAAGCGTAGCTCTCGAGCCCCGGCGAGGTCACGCCTTGCCCGCCGAATTCGACGCCGACCTTCTCCCCTGCATGGTCGAGATCGAATGCCCAGGCATTGTGCGTGTCCCCCGCGAGGCTCACGAGGTTGGCATTCGCATCAAGAGCGGCCTTGAACACGCGATCACGCGCGGCGGGGTAGCCATCCCAAGCGTCCATGTTGAGCGGCAGTTCTGCCCGGCTTGCCATGGCTCCGGCAATGATCCGCTGGCGAATGTAGTCGGCCAGATCTTCGGGCAGGCCTTCGGCGAGTTTGGGTGCAGTGTTGAGATTTCCCATCAGCACCTGCTGCACCAGCACCTGCCAGGGCTTGCCCGCCCCGGCCGAGCGCCTGAGCCCGTCGGCAAGCCAGGCCTGCTGCTTCATCCCCAGCAGTTCGCGGCTGCCATCACGGTAATCGCCGTCGCGAAAGGCGACCAGCGCCGCCATTGCAGCTTCGGGATCCGTCTTCCCCGCAAGGATATCGCCATAGGAGAACTGCTCAGCGCGCGCAGTGAGCCGGGTCTCGAGCCGGAACAGCGTCGCGAGATCGCCGACCTCATAGGTCGCCCAATTGTCGTCCGACACTGGCATCCATTCGCGATAGGCCTTGATCGCCGCAGCCTTGCGGACCGACCATTCGCCCTCGCTCTCGCCCTGATGGTTCTGCGCGCCACCTTCCCACGAATCATTGGTGCTTTCGTGATCGTCCCAGCCGGCGATCATCGGATAGAGCTGGTGCAGCCTGCGCAGGTCAGGATCGCGGCGATAGGTCGCATAACGCGTCCGGTAATCGGCCAGGGTGACGATCTCATGCGCAGGGAACAGCACCCGCCCCGGCTGCGCCTGCTCGGTCGCGGGATAGGTGCCCGGGCCGTACTCATAGAAATAATCGCCGAGGTGCAGCGCGCAGTCGAAGTCGCCATCCGCCGCAGCGTGTGCATAGGCGTTGAACCAGCCGAAGCCGATGTTCGAACAGGAGAACACCGCCATACGGAACTTTTCGGTCTTGCCGACAGGCAGCGTTTTCGTGCGACCGATATCCGAATGCGATCCGTCGGGTGCGGTGAACCGGTAATAGTACCAGCGCCCCGGTTCGAGCCCCTCGGCCCAGGCCTTGCAGCACCAGTCGTTTTCGGGACGCGCAGTGATCGAGCCTCCAGCCGCGACGCGCGAAAAGTCGAGCGTTTCGCTGACCGCGAATTCGAGCTTGGTATCCTGCGCACCCACGAAACGGGTCCACAGCAGTACGCGATCAGCCGCCGGCTCGCCGCTGGCGACGCCGTGGCTGAACCCGGCGCCACCGGGCTGCGCGGCGAGGGGAGCACCGGCCACCCCCAGCCCGAGGATGCCGCCCTTGAGCAGCGTGCGACGGTCGAGCGCGGATAGCGGGGCAGCGGCGGGCGGTTCGGTCGCGAACATTCGAATTCTCCTCTTCCGGCCTCCTGCCTGCGCCCGATGACGGTGTGGTGACAAGCCATTTTCTCCCGTGACAAGCACGCGTAACTGTTTGGAAAGCAGACTTGACAACAGGCCTAGCCTATGACAAACACGCTTTACATAACGGAAAGGACCACTGCCATGTCATTCAAGCCCGCCCTCCTATTCGCCAGTGCGATCATTGCGATTGCCGTGCTGGCGATCTTCGACGTTGTTCCTGAGCAATTCGCGCGGTTCAGCGTAATCCTTTTGCCCGCGCTGGCGGCCATCCACATCGCCCGCCGCGGCTTGTGCGGGTGCAGCGCGAAGATCGACGCATGAGCGGTACCAGCAGACCCTGGCTGCTCACGTCACCGGGACGCTGGGTCGCCCTCTATTTCTTCAGTGTCGTCATCATCGCGGCGCTGAAACTGACCGGGGCAATCGAATCGCCGGTCGGCTTCATCCTGCTGGCAGCGGCGACCTGCCTGCTCCTCCCGCTGGCGCGGCGGCGATCCGACGGCTGCATCAGCCGCGCCATGGCCGATTACAACCGGCGGATAGTGTTCAGCAGCCTGGGTTACGTGCTCGGGCTCGGCATCGCCGTGACGTTGTGGAATAGTTATCAACTGTCGGACGCGCTCGTTTTCGCGATCTCACTCCTGCCGACCGTCCCGACTTTCGGCATCATCTGGGCCATGGCGCGCTACCTCGCCGAAGAGCAGGACGAGTACCTGCGCCACCGCATGATCATGGCCGCGCTCGTCGCGCTGGGCGTCGTGCTTGCGATCGGCATCTTCTACGGCTTCCTCGAAATGTTCGAGCTGGTGCCGCATATTTGGGCCTGGTGGGTGCTGCCTGTCTGGGCGATCGGGCTGGGCCTGGCGCAGCTTTGGCAGAAGGTGCGCGGGTCATGAAAAACCGCCTGAAGGTGCTGCGAGCCGAACGCGACTGGAGCCAGCAGGACCTCGCCACCCGCCTCGAGGTCTCGCGCCAGAGCGTCAATGCGATCGAAACGGGGCGCTACGACCCCTCGCTGCCGCTTGCTTTCCGCATCGCCGATGTCTTTGGGCTGGCGATCGAGGATATCTTCCTGCGCGGCGAATAGGCGCCAGCGCAATTGACACTGCCCCTTCGATCCCCGACCACCGGGCATCAGGGATCGAAGGGGTTTTTATTCATGAACGGGTCGCACCAGAACGAAGACGCCGACAGCGCCTTCGCGTTCGAGGGCAATTGGCAGGATTTCGCGAGGATCGCGTTGCCCAATCTGCTGCTCACCATCGTCACCTTGGGCGTCTACCGTTTCTGGGCAACCACACGGGAGCGCCGCTACCTGTGGTCGCGCACGCGTTTCGTCGACGAAAATCTCGAATGGGCAGGCACCGGAATGGAACTGTTCATTGGTTTCGTCATGGTTTTTGTCCTGTTCGGCATTCCTTACTTCGGGCTGAGCTTCGTCGCGCAGGCGCTGGTCGCGCGCGGGTACGAATCGCTTGGCATCGCGCTTTCGGCAGTCGCGGCGCTGGCGATCTTCTACCTTCTGGGCGTCGCCCGTTTCCGCGCGCTGCGCTACCGCCTTTCGCGCACGCGTTGGCGCGGCATTCGCGGTGGCAGCAACAGCAACGGCTTCCTTTTCGGCCTGTCCTACATGTGGAAGACCGCGCTCGGCTGGCTGCCGCTGGGCCTGCTGCTGCCATGGTCGATGACCAGCCTGTGGAACGAGCGCTGGAACCAGATGAGCTTCGGCCCCTTCGCCTTCGAAGCCGATGCGCGTTCGGGCAATGTCTTCGCGCGCTTCCTGCTGTTCTACCTCTCCCCGCTCGTGTTCTTCATCGGTGGCATGGTGATGGCCGCGATGGGTATGCTCGCCGGGTACGGCATCGGCGGCGAAGGCGGCGCGCAGATCGGCGGGATTATCGGTATGGTCGGGCTGATACTTATCTTCTATCTCGGTCTCGGACTGATCGCGGTGGCGTTCTACGCCAAATACTACCGTGAAGTGGTCGGCGCGACCCGCTGGCGCGACCTCGGTTTCCGCTTCGAGGCCAGTTCGCTCGACTGGGTCAAGCTGCTGCTCGGCGATGCGCTGCTGGTGGTACTAACCTTCGGCATCGGCTTCGTTTTCCTGTCGTATCGCCATTGGAAATTTTTCGTCACCCATCTCGATGCGCATGGCGAAATCCTGCTCGACGAACTGACCCAGTCGCAGACGCGCACCGCACGTCATGGCGAGGGCCTGCTCGATGCTTTCGACATGGGCGCGATCTGAACCGATGGAGGAGAATTTCTCTCTCGCTGCAGAGTGGTATGACGGGACCAACGCCCTGCGCCATTCGGGCGTGCTGCGATGGGACGGTGCCGACAGGCTGACGCTCGACGCATCCGGTGTGGAGACACAATTCGTCGTCGCCGACCTTCAATTTGCAGAGAATCGCCCGGGCCAAATCGTCTATCGACGTGAGACGGTCCCGGATTTCCGCCTGATTCTGCCGGCGGAGCTGCCGCCGGGTCTCGCCGCGCGGTTGCCCGCCGAGAGCAACTATGGCGCATGGATCGATCGGCTTGGCCTCGGCAGATCGGTAGCCGCTTTCGCCGTTGTCAGCGCGGCCGCGGTGGCGCTGTTCCTGACCGCTCCGGATTGGCTCGGCCCGCGCATCCCGGCGAGCTGGGAGCGTGAGATTGGCGAGGCCATGATTGGCGATTTCGGCGGTCGCATATGCCATACGCCCGCCGGTGATGCCGCGCTCGCCAAGCTACTCGACAAGGTCGATCCGGCGGAGGAAAAGGTCCGCGCAGGCATCGCCAATATGGATATGGTCAACGCAGTCGCCCTGCCCGGCGGGCAAGTGCTGCTGTTCGACGGCTTAGTGCAGCAGGCGGAAACGCCCGAAGAACTGGCAGGGGTTCTCGGGCACGAAGTAGGCCACGTGCGCGAACGCCACGTGATGACCGCATTGCTGCGGCAGTTCGGCCTTTCCATCCTGCTTGCCGGGGCTGATTCGGGCGTGACGAACTCGGTCTTCGGGCTCGCGGCCATGGGCTATTCGCGCGAGGCCGAGCGCGAGGCCGATAGCTATGCCCGCGCGCGGATGCGCGAAAGCCGCATTTCCCCGCTCGGCGCGGCGGGCTTCTTCGAGAGGATGGCCAAACAGCACGGCGATCCCGAAGAGGAAGGTTCCGCCGTGCTTGGCTGGCTGGCCAGCCATCCTTCGGCCGGGGAACGCGCGGAAGCCTATCGCGATGCCGCCCGCGACGGCGCGGACTACCCGCCCGTGCTCAGCGAAGCGGAGTTCGCCGCACTCAAATCCATGTGCGAAGACGATCCCGACGTCGAGGAGTTCGGATTCTTCTGACCCTTGCCATTGCGCCTGCACCCGTCGACAGCATGCGCGCATGAGCGAGATCCAATTTCACACCATGCCCGATGGGCGTCGCATCGCCTATCGCTTCGTCGCAGGCGATGGCCCGACACTGGTCTTCCTGCCCGGCTATATGTCCGACATGGCGGGCGGCAAGGCCACCGCGCTATTCGATTGGGCGCAGGCGCATGAGCGATCCTGCCTGCTGCTCGATTATTCAGGCTGCGGGCAGAGCGAGGGCAATTTCGCCGAGGGCACGCTCTCGCGTTGGCGCGACGAGGTGCTGGCGCTGATCGAGACGGTGGTCGAGGGGCCGGTAATCGTCATCGGTTCGTCCATGGGAGGCTGGCTGATGCTCACCGTCGGCATCGCTCTGGGCAGCCGGCTGGCCGGCGTGATCGGCATCGCCTCCGCCCCCGACTTCACCGACTGGGGACGCGACGAAGCCGACAAGGCCAGGCTGCTGACAGGCGAAACCGTGTATGACGACAATCCCTACGGCCCTGAACCGACACCCATGCACCCGGGCTTCTTCGCCGACGGGCAGGCGCAATTGCTGCTCGGCAGAACGATTGCGATCGACGCCCCCGTGCGGCTGATCCACGGGCAAGGCGACGCCGACGTACCGTGGGAGATCAGCATGCGGCTCGCACAGAGCCTGCGTTCGGACAATGTACAGGTCACGCTGGTAAAGGACGGCGATCACCGCTTGTCGCGCGAGCAGGACATATCCCTGCTGCTGTGCACGGTGAACGCGCTTTCGAAAGGTACCGCATGATCGCCTCCGCACTCGCCCTGCTTCTGATGCAGGTCGGCCCCAATCCCGCCCAGGGCGCCTTCCCCGGCATCCCCGAGGAGCTGCGCGACCGGCCCGTGCGCGACCAGGCGGCCACTCCGCCCAGCCCAAGCGCGACCTCCGGCGGGAAGCTGGCCGAGTGCGTGACGCTGGCGACCGACGATGCCGAGGCCGCGAGCGACATGGCGCAGCTTTGGCGCGAATCGGCAGCCAACCAGCTCGAACTGGCGCAATCGGCGCATTGCCTTGGTTTGTCGCTGGTCCGGCTCGACGATTTCGAAGGTGCGCAGCGCGCGTTCGACCTCGCCACCGACGAGGTCCCGCCCGGCGCACCGGCGTATCAGGCGCGGCTCGCCGCGATGTCCGGCAACGCCGCGATGGCGCAGGGCAAGCCTGCGATCGCGGAAATCGCCTTCGCCCGGGCCATCCGGTTCGCCTCAACCTCGGGCGACATGCCGCTGCTCGCCAGCGTCGCGGTCGATCGCGCGCGAGCATTGGTCGCGCTCGGCCGGAACGAAGAGGCCGTCGCTGCGCTTGCTGAAGCGAGAAACAGCGATCCGACGCATGCGCGGGCATGGTTGTTGTCCGCCACACTTTCGCGCCGGCTCGAGCGGCTGGGCGAAGCGCGCGAACAAATCGCACAGGCCGCGACCCTGTCACCGCAGGACCCTGCGGTGGGTCTCGAAGCGGGGGTGATCGCCGCGCTTTCGGGCCGCGAGGAAGAGGCGCGCCGCAGCTTCCAGTCGGTGCTCGATGTCGCGCCGCAAAGCGAAGAGGCCGCGCGTGCCCGCAGCTATCTGGAGCAGCTTGCCGAATGACCGATTTTTCCGTTCTCGACCTCGTCCCCGTGCGCGAAGGCGGCACTGTATCGGACGCTTTCAGCGCAGCGACGCGCCTGGCACAGACGGCGGAAGAGGTCGGCTGCAAGCGCTTCTGGATTGCAGAACATCACGCGATGCAGGGCATTGCCGGGGGCGCGACCTCGGTCGTGCTCGCGCATATCGGCAACGCCACCTCGACCATCCGCATCGGCTCGGGCGGGATCATGCTGCCCAACCACACGCCGTTCCAGATTGCCGAGCAGTTCGGCACACTCGATGCGCTGTTTCCTGGTCGCGTCGATCTTGGGCTCGGGCGCGCGCCCGGCGCCGGCCCCGAACTTCAGCGCGCGCTGCGCAAGGATCTGCCCCGCGCGGCCGAGATGTTCCCACAGGATGTGGCCGAGTTGATGGCACTGATGGCTGGCGAGACCGCGATCCATCCGACACCCGGCCTTGGCGCGAAGCCCGAGTTCTGGATGCTGGGGTCGAGTCTCTTCGGCGCCCAGCTCGCAGCAAAACTTGGCCTGCCCTACGCCTTCGCGAGCCATTTTGCACCTGACCACCTAGACAATGCTCTCGCCCTCTATCGCCGCGATTTCCAGCCCTCCGCGCATTGCGCAAAGCCGCATGTGATGGCGGCCATGAACCTGTTCGTTGCCGAAACTGAGGAAGAGGCCGAATATCTCGCCTCCTCGCAATTGCAGGCGTTCGTGGCCCTGCGGACGGGGACACCAGGCAAGCTCCCTCCGCCGGTCCGCGGCTATCGCGAGAGCCTGCCCGCACAAGCGCAGGCGATGCTGGCGCACATCGGCCAGGCCAGCGCGACGGGCACCCCGCAGCAGGCAGCCGAAGCGGTGCGCGGGTTCATCGCACGGACCGGTGCGGACGAGATCGTTTTCGGAGGCAGCATGTTCGATGACGAGGCTCGCTGCCGTTCGCTGCGCCTCGCGATGAGTGCGCTCGGGAGCTAGCGTGCCGTAACGTCGCCTGTCTGGTACGGGGGCGTGCATAGGATTGCGCAATTGCGCCCGCAGCACCTTGCGAGGGCGCGGCAACAGGCCTAGGCGCGGAGCCGTGTCGTGGCGCACACGACTCGGATATTTCGTGGCGCGGAAATGATCATGCGCCGCCAGGAGAGAGGCCCCGCATGGGTTCGACAACTGCCGCGCTTCCGAAAAAGCTTCAAAACGCCATCACCGAACGCATGCGGCTGTCGCTGCTGCGCGGGGACACGCCGTTCGACAAGGCCCGGCTGGCGGATGCCGCCCAGTTCATCGGCGAACTGGCGAGCCAGCGCACGCGCGGTCGGTCGGCAATGGCGATCGAGAGCATCAGCGACGAACGTCGGCTGACCCGTATCGCGATCATCAACGACGACATGCCGTTCCTCGTCGATTCGATCGCCGCGACCATCGCCGCGCTGGGTCTGTCGATCGACCGGCTGGTGCATCCGGTCATCCCGGTGGAACGCGACAGCAAAGGCAAGCTCGAGGCAATCCCCGACGGCGATCCCGACGACGCATTCTGGGAATCGATGATCTACATCGAAGCGGCACGCGTCGACGCCAAGACCCGCCGCCAGCTTCAGGAAACGCTCAAGACGACGCTGGGCGATGTGCGCGCCGCAGTGACCGACTGGCCCGAACTGCAGAAGGCCATGTCGCAGGACGCCGAGCGCATTGCATCGGCGGACCCGGAAGGCGCCGAACTGCTGCAATGGCTCAATTCGGGCATGCTCACGCAGCTTGGCCATGTCACGCGCTATCGCGACGGGCGACAGGACGACGAGCTGGGCATCTGTCGCAAGAGCGCGCGCGAACTGCTTGCCGAAGCCTCCTACGACCGCGCTTTCGCCTGGTTCGAGAATGCCAAGGACGATCGCCGCCCGTTGATCATCAAGGCGAACCATCTCAGCAACGTCCATCGCCGCGTTCCGCTAGACCTGTTCATCGTGCCGGTCACTCAGCAGGGGACGACGGTCGCGCTGTCGGTCCATGCGGGCGTTTGGACCAGCGCGGCGCTGGCAGCGCCCCCGCGGCAGGTACCTCGCCTGCGGAACCAGCTCGATACGCTGCGGACGCGTCATGGCTTCGACGACACGGGTCATGCGGGCAAGGCGCTGGTCCACGCATTGACCACGCTTCCGCACGATTTGCTGATCGGCTTTTCCGAAAGCGATGTCGAACGCGTCGCGACCACCATGATGAGCCTGGTCGATCGCCCGCGCCCGCGGCTGGCGCTGGTCGAGGCACCGCTGGCACGCCACCTGTTCGCCTTCGTATGGCTACCGCGCGACATGGTCGCGACGCAGGTGCGCATGGAAATCCAGACACTGCTCGAGGACGCGGCATCGGCGCGCCTGCTCGACTGGAGCCTAGAAGTCGAAGGCGGCAATCTGGCGACGATCCGCTTCGTGTTCGACATCCGCGATGGCGACACCGCCCCCGACGAAGCGCAGCTCGAAGAGCAGATGCAGACGCTGCTGCGTGGCTGGAGCGAAGCGGTCGAGGCCGAGCTCGGCACGGTCGAGGACGGGTCGCGCGCTGCCGCGCTTGCGATGCGTTTCGCCGATCATTTCCCGACGGGTTTCCGTGGACGCTTCGGCCCGCGCGAAGCCGCGCTCGATATCGCGCGCCTGCACGATCTGGGCGCGAGCCTGGAAAGCGAGGAAATTGTCCGCGGCGCGCGAATGTATTTCTGCGAGCGCGAGAGCGACGGCTGCCTGCGTCTCAAGCTTTACCAGTCAGAGGGCAGCCTGCCCCTCTCCGAGGGCGTTCCCGCGCTGGAAGACTTCGGGTTCTATGTGCGGTCCGAAATGCCCACCGTGCTCGACGACGGTCGGTTGGGCACGATCCACGACTTCCTGCTCGATCTCAAGCCGGGGAGTGACCCTAAGGGGCTCGTCGAGCGCGCCGGCGCGATCGAGGAAGCGCTCGCCGCCGTGCTCAATGGCGAGGCCGAGAACGATCCGTTCAACCGCCTGGTGCCCGAGGCCGGGCTCGCCGCGCGCGAGGCCAACTGGTTGCGCGCGTTCTATCGCTATCTGCGCCAGGCGGGCATGGGTTTCACCATCTATACGGTGGTCGATGCACTGGCGGCCGCGCCCGATGTCACGCGCGCGCTGATCGCGCTGTTCACCGCGCGGCACGACCCCGAATTCGGCAACGGTCGCGACAAGGCGATCGAAGAGGCACGCGCGGCGATCAAGCGCGGGCTGGCCAAGGTCAAGGCGATCAATGACGACCGCCTGCTGCGGCTCTACAATTCGCTGATCGACGCGATCCTGCGCACCAACGCCTTTGCCCCGGCTGCAGCCGAAGCGCTCGCTTTCAAGATCGATTCGGCCAAGGTGCCGAACCTGCCCAAACCGATCCCCTATCGCGAAATCTTCGTCTATTCGCGACGCGTCGAAGGGATCCATCTGCGTAGTGGCCCGGTGGCGCGCGGCGGCTTGCGCTGGTCCGACCGGCGCGACGACTTCCGCACCGAAATCCTCGGCCTGATGAAGGCGCAGCGGGTCAAGAACGCCGTGATCGTCCCGACCGGCGCGAAGGGCGGCTTCTATCCGAAGCAATTGCCCAATCCCGCGATCGATCGCGAAGCCTGGGCCGCCGAAGGACGCGGCAGTTACGAGACCTTCATCCGCACGCTGCTGTCGGTCACCGACAACATCGTCGACGACAAGGTCGTGCACCCGCGCGATGTTGTCATCACCGATGGCGAAGATCCCTATTTCGTCGTTGCGGCGGACAAGGGCACCGCGACCTTCTCCGACGTTGCCAATGCGATCGCCGAAGCGAAGGACTTCTGGCTCGACGATGCGTTCGCCAGCGGCGGGTCGAAGGGTTACGACCACAAGGCGATGGGCATCACCGCCAAGGGTGCCTGGGTCAGCGTCCAGCGCCACTTCCTCGAAATGGGCATTGATGTGCAGGAGGACCCGATCGAAGTGGTCGGCTGCGGCGACATGTCGGGGGACGTTTTCGGCAACGGCATGCTGCTATCGAAGGCGATCAAGCTGGTCGCGGCCTTCGACCATCGCCACATCTTCCTCGATCCCGACCCCGATCCGGCGGCAAGCTGGAAGGAACGCAAGCGCTTGTTCGACCTGCCACGATCGAGCTGGGCGGATTACGATGAAGGCTTGATCTCGAAGGGCGGCGGCGTCTTCGCGCGCGACGCCAAGACTATCAAGCTGTCCAAGGCCATGCAGGCGAAGCTGGGCATCGAACAGGCGCAGATCGAACCCGAGGCGTTGATTTCCGCGATCCTGAGGGCACCGATCGACCTGATCTGGTTTGGCGGGATCGGTACCTACATCAAGGCCAGTCACGAGAACAATGTACAGGTCGGCGATCCGGCCAATGATGCGCTGCGCGTCGATGGCAAGGAAGTGCGCGCCAAGGTTATCGGCGAGGGTGCCAATTTGGGCATCACGCAGGCCGGGCGTATCGAGTTCGCAATGGCCGGCGGCCGGTCGAACACAGATTTCATCGACAATTCCGCGGGCGTCGATTGCTCGGACAATGAGGTCAACATCAAGATCGCGCTCGCTGCAGCCAAGCGCAGCGGCAAGCTGAGCGAACCCAAACGTGTCGCCTTGCTCGAATCGATGACCGAGGAGGTCGGCCAGATCGTTCTCGAAGACAATCGCCTGCAGGCGCTTGCGTTGTCGATCGCTGAATTCGGCGGTGCGCGGGCCATGGCTTCGCAGCGGCACATCATCGAGACGCTCGAGGCGGGGGGCAATCTCGACCGGCGGACCGAAGGTCTGGCCGACGACCAGACCCTGCAGCGCCGCGCAGCCGATGGCAGCGGCCTGACCCGACCCGAACTGGCGGTGCTGCTGTCATCCTCCAAACTGGTTTTGCAGGACGCGATCGAGCGCGGGACCCTGGCCGACGACGCGCTGCTCGAGGCGACTCTGTTCGCGGCCTTCCCCGAGCCGATGCGCAAGAAGTTCAAGACGCAGATCGAAACCCACCAGCTGCGCCGCGAGATTATCGCAACCAAGCTGGCCAACCGGATCGTCAACCGCATGGGCGTGGTCCATCCCTTCGAACTCGCCGAAGAGGAAGGGGCAGAGCTGAACCAGGTTGCAGCGGCATTCCTGGCTGCCGAGCACTTGTTCGACCTGCCCGCACTCTGGGCCGCGATCGATGCTTCGGCGATGCCCGAAAATGCCCGTCTGATGCTGTTCGATCGCATCGCCGCAGCGGCAGGTAATCTGATGTCCGATATCCTGCGCACTTCGGCGGGCAATGTCGATCCGGGTGCGCTGGTGGAAGAAATCGGCAAGGCGGTGACTAAGCTGGCAGGTGCAACAACGCAATTGCTCAGCAGCGAATCGCGGCTGCAATCCGATCGCCTGCGCGAACAACTCGTCTCGGCCGGGGCTCCGGAGGAACTCGCCGCCCGTGTCGCGCATCTGTACGATCTCGATGGCGCGGTCGGTCTCGCGAAGCTCGCGAGCGAGACGGGAATTCCTCCGATCGGCCTGACCGAAGCCTTCACCGAGGTGGGCCGCCGACTGGGCCTCGACTGGGCCCAGTCGACCGCTGCCTTGATGAGCCCCTCCGATGTCTGGGAACGCCTGCTGGTGTCGGGACTTGCGCGCGATTTCCAGCAAATGCGGCTCGACCTGCTTCGCCGACTGGCACGGCGCAAGGACGCGAAGAAGGACATGCCGGGCATCGTGGGCAAGTGGGCCGAGGAACAAGCGGTCGCAGTACGCAATTTCCGCTCGATGATCGCGCGTGCGCAGGCGCAGTCCCCGGTCGCCCCGGCGATGCTCGCGCAAGTGGCCAGCATGGCGCGCAATCTGCTGGGCCGGTAGCGCTCCGCTTGACCGGCTGGCGATTTCGCGCCAGCCAGTGCGGCGATGGAACATTACGACGTCGTCATCGTGGGATCGGGGCATGGCGGTGCCCAGGCTGCAATTGCGCTCCGCCAGAACGGGCATGAGGGATCGATCCTCATGGTCAGCCGCGACCGCAATCCGCCCTACGAGCGCCCGCCGCTGTCGAAGGAATACCTCGCGGGCGAAAAGCCCTTCGAACGTATCCAGATCCGCCCCGAACAGTTCTGGGCGGACAAGCAGATCGATCTGCGGCTGGGCCGCAACGTCAACGACGTCGACCCCATGGCGCACGAACTCGGCCTCTCCGACGATACGCGGATCGGTTATCGCAAACTGATCTGGGCGGCCGGCGGCGATGCGCGGCGCATGTCCTGCCCCGGCAGCGATTATGCAGGCATTCACTACATCCGCACGCGGCGCGATGTCGATACGCTCCGCGAAGAACTGGGCGGGGGCGGCAAGCGCGCGGTCATCATCGGCGCCGGATATATCGGGCTCGAGGCCGCGGCGGTGCTGCGAAAGCTCGATTGCAAGGTGACCGTGGTGGAGATGCTCGACCGCGTACTCGCGCGCGTCGCCGGGCCTGAACTGTCCGAATTTTACGCAGCCTACCACCGCGAGCAGGGCGTCGACCTGAGGCTTTCGACCGGGGTCGAGACGATCGAAGGCGAGAACGGCCGCGTGACCGGTGTGGTGACCGATTCGGGCGAACGCATCGCTTGCGATGTCGTGATCGCGGGGATCGGCATAGTGCCTTCGGTCGGTCCGCTGATCGCCGCCGGCGCGGCGGGCTCGAACGGGGTAGACATCGACAGCTATTGCCGCACCACACTCGACGACATCTATGCGATCGGCGACTGCGCCAGCCATGCCAACTGCTATGCCGACAACAAGGTCATCCGGCTGGAATCGGTCCAGAACGCCAACGACATGGCCACCGTGGCAGCGAAAGCCATCATGGGCGACAAGCAAGATTACGATGCCGTGCCGTGGTTCTGGTCGAACCAATACGACCTGCGCTTGCAGACCGTGGGCATCTCCATCGGCTACGATGCCACCGTGTTGCGCGGCGATCCTGCCGAGAAGAAGTTCAGCGTGATCTATCTGCGCGAAGGAGAGGTCATCGCACTCGATTGCGTGAACAACACGCGCGATTATGCACAGGGGCGCAAGCTGGTGATGGCGCATGCCGAAGTCGCCCCGGATACGCTCGCCGATGTCTCCATCCCGCTGAAGGAGATGCTGTGATCGAAGCGGGCGACAATCGCCCGATGCTCGAAGGGCTGCGCGTGGTCGACATGACCTCGGTCGTTTTCGGGCCCTATTGCACCCAGATCCTCGCCGATTTCGGCGCCGAGGTCATCAAGGTGGAAGCACCCGGCGGGGATGTCTTTCGCCACGCGACGCGTCCCGCACGCACGCCGGGGATGGCCCCGGGCTATATCGCGCTCAACCGCGGCAAGCAGTCGCTCCTGCTCGATCTCAAGCAGGATGCCGACCGAAGGATACTGAGCGATCTGCTGTGCGACGCCGACATCTTCATCCACAACGTTCGCGCCGAAGCGATCGCACGGCTGGGCTTCGACTACGACACCGTCCGTGAACTGGCCCCCGACATCATCTACGCGCATTGCGTAGGCTTCGGATCGGGTGGGCCCTATGCCGGGCTGCAGGCCTATGACGATGTCATCCAGGCCGCGAGCGGGACGGCAACATTGCTTCCGCGCGCCGATGGCGATGCTCGCCCACGCTATCTGCCTTCGCTGATCGCGGACAAGGTAGCCGGGTTGCACGCCGCCTATGCCGTGATGGGGGCGGTCATCCATCGCCTGCGCACGGGCGCCGGACAGCATGTCGAAATTCCCATGTTCGAGGCGTTCAGCAGCTTCATGCTCAAGGAACATCTGGGCGGCAACACATTCGACCCTCCGGTCGGCGATGCCTGCTACGCTCGACAGGTCGATCCGCATCGCCAACCCTTCCCTACCCGGGACGGACATGTCAGCATCGTGCCTTATCGGCTCGATCATTTCACCAAGGTTGTCGCACTAATGGGCGACGAAGCCTTTGCAGCACAAGAACGCTTCGCCACGGTCGAAGGATTGGTGGCGGGCCAGCCCGATCTCTACACGCGCATTGCCGAACTGAGCACGCGCTTCACAACCGGCGAACTGGTCGAATTGATGCATGCCAATGCGATCCCCGCCATGCCCGTACGCGACATGGCCGATATGGCGTCGGAGCCGCACCTCCACGCTTCGGGCTTCTTCATGCGCCGCGAACATCCGAGCGAGGGAGCCATGGTCGAAATGCGCGAACCTTCGCGCTTTTCGGGATGGGATGCCCCCGATCCGGCGCCCGCCCCGCGGCTGGGCGAACACGACAGCACCTATCGCTAGGCGGCGGTGAGCCGCTGCGCGGCCCATCGCGCAGCATCGGCGACGACCGAATCCGGATCGCTGCACAGGCCCGAGACCAGCGGGAGTAGCTGCGCTGCGCCGCTATTGCCTGCAGCGTAGAGGCAATTGCGCACAAACCGGTCGCGGCCGATGCGCTTGATCGGCGAACCCGAGAAGAATTGCCTGAAGCCCGCATCGTCGAACTGGAGGAATTCCGCCAGTTCCGGCGCTTCGAGTTCGGCGCGGGGGGCCAGCTTGATGTGCCGGTGCGCAGTGTCGGCGAACTTGTTCCAGGGGCAAACGGCAAGGCAATCGTCGCAGCCATAGATGCGGTTGCCGAGCGCGCCGCGAAATTGCTCGGGTATCGGCCCCTTGTGTTCGATGGTGAGGTAGGAAATGCACCGGCGGGCATCGAGCTGGTATGGCGCGGGGAAGGCATCGGTGGGGCACGCATCCTGGCAGGCGCGACATTGGCCGCAGCGGTCGGCATGGGGTGCGTCCGGTTCGAAGCGGAGCGCCGAGTAGATCGCGCCGAGGAAAAGCCAGCTGCCGTGGCTCCGGCTGACCAGATTGGTGTGCTTGCCCTGCCAACCGATTCCAGCGGCCTCGCCAAGCGGCTTCTCCATCACCGGCGCGGTATCGACGAAGACCTTGAGCTCGCTCGCGGGTTCGCGTTCGATCAGCCAGCGCGCGAGCGCCTTGAGCGCCTTCTTGACCACATCGTGATAGTCGCGCCCCTGCGCATAAACCGAAATGCGCGCCTTCTCCGGGTCCTCTGCAAGCGCCAGCGGATCGATATCGGGCGCATAGCTCATGCCCAGTGCAATGACGCTGCTGGCTTCGGGCCAGAGCCCCTGCGGCGAAGCGCGCTGGGTCTTGCGGGCCTCCATCCATTCCATTGAACCATGGCGGCCCTCGCCGAGAAACCGTTCGAGCCGTTCGGCGCGCTGCGCATCGGGTGTTGCCGCGGTGAAGCCGCAGGTGGCGAATCCCAGCCGGGTCGCTTCCGCACGCAGTTCCGCCTGCAACTCCGCATTAACCATGCTTGCGCGTACTCCCGTTCACTGCCAGCCCCTAGCCATGGCTGCATGCTTATCGAGACAGGCTCCATGACGCGCCCCGCTTCCGGGGACAACCGTTCGCTGGCAATCGAGGCCCGCGGACTGGTCAAGCGATTCGATGATACGCTCGCGGTGGACGGAGTGGACATAGAGGTGCCCGAGGGGGCGATCTACGGCATTCTCGGCCCCAATGGTGCGGGCAAGACGACGACCCTGCGGATGCTGCTGGGGATCATCGATCCGGACCAGGGCGTTCGGCGTATCTTCGGCAACGATCGCCCGCACGAAGTCGCCAAGCTGATCGGCTACCTGCCCGAGGAACGCGGACTTTATCCGGCGATGAAATGCGACGAGGCGATCGCCTTCATGGGCGCGCTGCGCGGTCTGTCCCTGGCCGAAGGGCGCGCCAGAGGCCGCGAATTGCTCGAGCGCCACGGACTCGGTCACGCCGTCGATCGCCAGATCCGCCAATTGTCCAAGGGCATGGCGCAGACCGTACAATTGCTGGGTACGCTGGTGCATCGGCCGCGGCTGGTCGTCTTCGACGAGCCTTTCAGCGGACTCGATGCGATCAACCAGGGCAAGCTCGAGGTGATGATCCGCGCATTGGCCAATGACGGCACCACCGTGATCTTCTCGACCCATGTGATCCATCACGCCGAACGCCTTTGCGACGATGTCGCGATCATCGCCGGGGGCAAGGTTCCCTATGCCGGTTCGGTGGACGTGGCGCGCGATCGCATCCCCGCGCAGGTGCGGCTCGAGACGCGCAGCGGCGATGGCCCCTGGCGCGCTGCCCTGCCCGACACCGCGCGACACGACGCCAAGGCTGGCGGCAGCCATTTCTGGTACTTCCCCGTCCCCGAGACGGGGATCGAAGCGCTGCTCAAGCCGCTGATCGACGGCGAAGCGGGCATCCTCTCGCTTTCGATCGAGCGCGCGGGATTGCACGATGCCTTCGTCGAGATCGCCGGCGAAGCGGCTGCGCGCGCGCTCGCCGAAGAAACCGCGGCAGGAGCAAGCCGATGACCGATACCACCCGCCTTTCGCGGCTCGAGGCGGCGCGCGTCGTCGCTCGCCGGGATTTCCACGCCATCCTGTTCAGCCGCGCCTTTCTCTTCTTCCTGCTCGGCCCGCTGTTCCCAATCGTGATCGGTGCGCTGGCGGGAGGCATCGGAGGGCAGGTCCAGCGCGATGCGAATACGCGGCTGGTCGCCGTCGCCATGTCCGAGGCGGATACCGCTGCCATGCGCGATGCGCAGGCACGGCTTGCGCCGCAGATCGGCTCTGCGCTTCCTGACCTCGCCGCCACGGACAGTTCCGCCGCTCCCGAGACGATCCTGCGCGAGCCCGGTCGCAATTACGTCGCGGTCGTGAGCGGCTCGCTGGGCCGGCCCGAGATCACCGCACCGGCGGACGCGATCGAGAGATGGCGCGGGCCGATCGCCATTCTGGTCGCGGAGGCAAGCGCAAGCGACAACCGTTCCTATCCCGAGATCACTGCCAATCCGGTCGCCACCAGCATCGCCGCCCAGCGCAGCGATCGCATCCGCACGGCCCAGGCAGGGCAGTTGCTGCTGTTCCTGCTGATGATGCTGCTGGCGGGCATGGTCCTGTCCAATCTGGTGGAAGAGAAGGCCAACAAGGTCATCGAGGTTCTGGCTGCAGCGATCCCGATGGATGCGGTCTTTCTCGGGAAGCTGGCTGCCATGCTTGGCGTCAGTCTCGTCGGCATCGCGGTCTGGGGCGCGGTCGGCAGCGCCATCGCGCTGCTTGCCGGAAACGCCTTACCGCAACTGCCCGAGCCCGCGCTCGGCTGGCCGCTTTTCGCGACGCTGGGCCTGCTCTATTTCGCCATGGGCTATCTGCTGCTCGGGTCGCTGTTCCTGACCATCGGCGGGATGGCCGCGACGGTGCGCGAAGTGCAGACGCTGTCGATGCCGGTCACCATGGCACAATTGCTCGTTTTCTTCCTTGCTGCCTCGTCGATTACGCGTCCCGGTTCGCCGCTTGAACTGTTTGCCGCGATTTTCCCGCTCTCCTCGCCCTTCGCAATGCTCGCGCGTGCCGCCCAGTCGGACGCGCTATGGCCGCACGCGCTTGCACTCGGCTGGCAGGCGCTTTGCGTATTGGTGTTCGTCCGGGTCGGAGCGACCATCTTCCGCCGCCGGGTGATGAAATCGGGCAAGGGCGGGCGCGCCATCAAGGGCCATGTCGGCGGGACGACCCCCGCCTGAGCCGTCGCGCTTGGTTGCGATTGAGTGGCGAATTGCAACGCACTATTGACACATGTGTCAGTTAAGGCAGGATGGTGGCAATCAGAGAGAGCGACGTCGAGAGTCGCTCCTGCGAGGAGAGAATACATGGCAACCGCCGCTATCGAACGTCCGCAGTGCCGCACGACGCCCAGTGCCTACGAGGCACTCAAGCAGCATTTCGCCGAGCATCCCGAGGACAAGCTCAACCATCCGCACAAGTGGGACGTCAGCCGCAGCGACATCTATGCCGAGAACACGTGGCACCCGATCTTCCGCGAAATGCGCGAGGCCGGACCGCTGCACTACATTCCCGAAAGCCCATTCGGTCCCTATTGGGCGGTGGTCGGCCATAAGGCGATCCAGCATATCGAGGCCCTGCCCGACACCTTCTCTTCCAGCTGGGAGCATGGCGGGATCACCATCCTCAACCGGCTGACCGATGAGGAACTGGCCGAGGCGGGGATCGAGGAGCGGCGCGAACTGCCCATGTTCATCGCCATGGACCGCCCCCAGCACACCGGCCAGCGGCGCACCGTCGCGCCCAAGTTCACGCCCAGCGGCATGGCCGAGATGGAAGGCGAGATCCGCCAGCGTACCGGCGAACTGCTCGACAGCCTGCCGCGCGGCGAAGTGTTCGACTGGGTCGACAAGGTCTCGATCGAGCTGACCACGGGCATGCTCGCGATCCTGTTCGGCTTCCCCTGGGAAGACCGCCGCCTGCTGACCTTCTGGTCCGATTGGGCGGGCGATACCGAGCTTGCCACCGTGCGCGATCTCGACGAGCTACGCTGGGGCTTCCTCAATGAAATGGCGGCCTATTTCCAGTCGCTGTGGATCGAACGCACGCACGACAAGGAACCCGGCGACGATCTCATCTCGATGATGATCCACTCCGAGGCGATGAACCAGATGAGCCCGCAGGAATTCATGGGCAATCTGATCCTGCTGATCGTGGGCGGCAACGACACCACGCGCAATTCGATGAGCGGCTTCGTCTACCAGCTCGACAAGAACCCCGAGCAGCGCAAGCTGTTCGAGCAGAACCCCGACGTGATCCCCAATGCGGTGCAGGAAATGCTCCGCATGCAGACTCCGCTGGCGCATATGCGGCGTACCTGCACCGAGGACACCGAGGTGTTCGGCCAGACCATCAAGAAAGGCGAGAAGGTCGTTCTGTGGTATCTGTCGGCCAATCGCGACGAGGAGGTGTTCGAGAACCCCGACAAGCTCGATCTCACGCGCGAGAACGCTCGCCGCCATATCGCCTTCGGCTACGGCATTCACCGCTGTGTCGGTGCACGGCTGGCGGAGTTGCAACTGCGGGTCCTGCTCGAAGAAATGCACAAGCGGCGCATGCGCGTCCATGTCGCGGGCGATATCGAGCGCGTTCGCGCCAATTTCGTCCATGGCTTCCGCAAGCTCGAGGTCGAGATCACCGAATTCTGATCCGGCTGGGCGTAACCTTTGGCGGCTTTCAAGCGTAGGTTCAGGCGTGGGGTTTTACCGTCCCACGCATGGACCGAGGCATGATGACGCAACCGAGCTGCAACCGCCGTGAGCTTCTGCGCTGGATAGGCGCATCCGCGAGCCTCGCGGTACTGGGTGCCTGCGGATCGGGTCGTGCGGAAGCCAAAAGCTTTCCCGTGCGCCTGACCGCGGCCCAGTGGCGCAAGAAACTGTCGAAGCAGGAATTCTACATTCTCAGGCAGGCGGGAACCGAGCGGGCCTACTCATCACCGCTCAACGATGAAAGCCGGCAGGGCACCTTCACCTGCGCCGGATGCGGCAACGCGCTGTACAGTTCGAAGACCAAGTACGATTCACGCACCGGCTGGCCCAGCTTCTGGCAAGCCGTCGACCGGGGCGCGGTGGGCACCAGTACCGATTACAAAATCGGCTACCCGCGAACCGAAGTTCACTGCGCGGATTGCGGTGGCCATCTCGGGCACATCTTCAACGATGGCCCCAGACCCACCGGCAAGCGGCATTGCATCAACGGCGCAGCATTGGATTTCAAGCCGGCTTGAGCGGGCAGCCAGCCGGAGCTTTAGGGGATTTTCGGCCAGGCGTCGTCTTCGACGAGGAAGGGGCACTGGACCTTCGCTGCGGCAATGGCGAATTCGCGCAGCGTGAACGTGTCCTCGAAGACGAGGCCATAATTGGCATCCTTGCGCCACCGCACCGTGCTGCGGATGTCGGGCAGATGCTCGCACGAGATCGTCACCCGCTGGTCGATCGCGTAGATCTGCTCGCATTCGATCCGCGCGCCCTGTTGCGAGATATTGATCGTTACTGCTTCGGCCTTGCCCGATAGCGAAGACACGGTCAGCGGCAGCATCAGGTTGAGCCGCAGCCCGCGCTTGGGATATTTCCAGTTTTCGCGGATCAGCCGTTCGACTTCGACCGGCGCGTCGAACTTGTAGCTCGCCTCGTATCCTTCGGATCGGACCAGTTCGAGCTCGTAGGCTTCGCCATTCTGCAATTCGAGCGCGATGGCGGCGTCGGTCGGCAATTGGTGAAAGGTTCGCACCGATACGCCCGTCGCGGACACGTCGCGGATGACGCAGACGAACTCGCCCTGCCCGCAGACGAGCTTTGCCGCGCGGATGAGCGAGGTGTAGCGCGGCGCACCGCGCTGATCATTCCCGCCCTGCGAAGCATTGTCGTCCATAGCCAGCCCGGTGCTCAGTTCCATCGCAGTACAACTTCCGCAGTGCATTGCCCACCCCGAGGCCCGAAATGGCACTCGCGGTCGAAGTAGACATGAAGAAACAGCCCACCTTCGTCTGCCATTCTAACCGGAAGTTCTTAACGACCGGCTAAGGATAGGGCGGAAATCCAGCGCTGTCCGGTTACGGGACTGGTACGGGTGGCGGGACTCGAACCCGCACGAGCAAAGCTCAGGGGATTTTAAGTCCCCGGCGTCTACCATTCCGCCACACCCGCCTCGCGTGCGCAGCCCTAGTCGCTGCCGGCGCGCTGGACAATCACCATAGGTGCAACCGATGCGTATCAGTCGTCGTTGAGGCGACGACGCATATCCTTGCCCGGCTTGAAATAGGGAACGCGCTTGGCCGGGACGTCGACCGTCTCGCCCGTGCGCGGGTTGCGTCCCTTGCGGGCTTCGCGCTCGCGCGTCGAGAATGCACCGAAGCCTCTCAATTCGACGCGCCCGCCTTCGCTGAGACGCTGGGCGATCTCCTCGAAGAAGATATCGACCACCTGCTCGACTTCCTCGGCCCGCAAATCGGGATTGTCCTGGGCCAGCGAGTTGAGAAGTTCGGATCGTATCATTCGGGTTCTCCCCCGCGCGTACGCGCACCTGTTCGCGGAAGCCGGGCGGCACACTGTCGCTTTATCGCCCAATTCCAATCGCATGAATGTGGCAGAAGCGCCGCTGGGCCGCAAGTTCACAAACGTAAACCCCGTTCGGTCAGGCCTCTGCCAGCAATTCGCGTGCGGAAACCCCGAGCCGGGCCATGCGGGCGCGTATCTCGGGCCACTCGTCGCGCAAGAAGGCTTCGCGCTCGCTCCGGCGCAGGCGATCGGCGGCGCCGGCCACGACATACATGCCGACCCCGCGTTGCACTTCGACCAGTCCGTCGTTCTGGAATTGCTGATAGGCTTTCGCGACGGTCAGCGGATTGGCGCCCTGTTCGGAGGCAAGCGCACGCACCGAGGGCAGCATTTCGCCTTCGGCATAGCGCCCATCGATGATTGCGGCCGCGATCATGTCGCGCAGCTTGAGATAGACCGGCTTGGACTGGTTGCTCATCAGAAATTCCCCGACTGACTGCTTCAGTGCCATAATACAGCGCGGCGCGCAAGGTTCCCGCCCTGCGGCGAGTACCTAGCCGGCGGCTCCGCCACGAGACGGTCACTGCTGTAACTAATGCTTCACATGGGCGCGCAAGCCGCTAGGGTGCGCGCTTCTTCGGGGAGGGCCGACGCCAAGGCGCGGCTCCGGACAGAATTAGAGGACACCGGATACATATGGTCGAAGGCATGTTCTTCACATTCGATTCTACGTTCGAAATGTGGACATTCAGGGTCGCAGTGATCGCGCTGGCGGCCTTTCTTATTGGCGGGGTGGTGCTTGTTACCCGCCCGCAGGAAGAGGTGATCGGACACCCCAAGGGGCTGTTCCTCCTGTTCATGGCCGAAATGTGGGAGCGCTTCTCCTACTACGGCATGCGCGCACTGCTCATCTTCTACCTCGTTCAGCACTGGCTGTTCAGCGACAGCGAGGCTTCGATCATTTACGGCGCTTACACCGCGCTGGTCTACATCACCCCGGTCGTTGGCGGCTACCTTGCCGACCAATATATCGGGCAGCGCAAGGCGGTGCTTTTCGGCGCGGTCCTGCTGACTTTCGGCCACTTCTTCATGGCTTTCGAAGGTTCGGGCGGACAGGCCGATCCGATGATCAATGTTTTCTGGCTCGCGCTGGCCCTGATCATCGTCGGATCTGGTTTCCTCAAGGCGAACATTTCCGTGATCGTCGGCCAACTCTATTCGCGGACCGACGTCCGGCGCGATCCCGCCTACACCATTTTCTACATGGGAATTAACGTTGGCGCTGCGACCGCTTCGATCATCTGCGGCTATCTCGGCCAGACTTACGGCTGGGAATACGGTTTCGGCCTGGCGGGCTTCGGCATGTTGCTTGGTCTCGTTTTCTTCGTGATCGGCAAGCCTCTGCTACTCGGCAAGGGCGAACCCAAGGATCCTGCGAAGATCAAGGGCGCAAAGGAATGGGGCATCTACGGCGCAGGCCTCGCAATGGTTGCCCTGTGCTGGGCCGCGATCCAGTATCAAGAGATGGTCGGCTACGTCCTCGGTGCATTCGGCGGCGGGCTCGTGCTTTACGTTCTTTTCACTGCTGTAACCAAACTGCCCAGCCAAGAACGCGATCGCATCTTCGCCGCGATGTTCCTGATCCTTACATCGATCGTCTTCTGGGCGCTTTTCGAACAAGCTGGCTCCTCGCTCAACCTGTTCACCGATCGCCACGTCGACACGCAGGGCGTAAATGCCTCTATGTTCCAGTCGATCAACGCGATTTACATCGTGCTGCTCGCACCGCTGTTTGCAATGCTGTGGCAGGGCCTGGCGCGTAAGGGCGCCGAACCGAGCACCCCGTTGAAGTTCGGAATGGCCGTTATCCAGGTGGGCTTGGGCTTCCTCGTCCTCGTCTGGGGTGCGGAGAGCGTCGGCGTAAGTGTTCCGACGCCAGTGATCTTCATCTTCCTCATCTATCTGCTGCACACCACCGGCGAGCTGTGCCTCAGCCCGGTCGGCCTATCGGCAATGAACCGGTTGAGCCCGGCACATATGGCCTCGCTCATCATGGGCACGTGGTTCTTCGCCTCGGCGACCGGCAATTTCGCGGCCGGCCTGATTGCGGCGGCAACCGGCGCCGAAGGTGTCGGCGAGGAAGCGGGCAAACAGGTTGTGCTCGATGTCTATTCGACCGTCGGCTGGTATGCCGTGGCGATCGGCGTCGGCGTCATGGTCATCAGCCCGCTGATCAAGAAACTCATGCATCTCGATACGCTGGTCGACGACACGATCGACGACGACCTGCTGGGCCAGGCCGAAGGCCCGGGCGAACCGCAAGGGGCGGGCATCCACCCGGAAACCCGCTAAGGCGCTGATCGGTCGGCCTGTCTTTCGGCGAATGGCAGCCTGACACCGACAAATGCATTTGACCGATCGGGCCGGGGCAGCGATGCTCCGGCCCGACTGCATTGGGGGTTCCATGAAGACATACACCTTGCTCGCCTGCGCGGCCGCTGTCGCGCTTGCCGGATGTTCCACCACGAGCGGCAGCGGCAATGTCGCTTCGGCCGCGACCAAGGACTGGACGGCGCCGGTCGGAAAGGACGGCAACGTCCCCTTCCCTTCGACCTACACCCCATATCCCGGGCGCCCGACGGCGCTGGTCGGCGCCACCGTCTTCGACGGGCGCGGCGGCCGGATAGACAACGGCACCGTGCTGTTCCGCGATGGCAAGGTCGTCGCGGTGGGCGACGCCTCGCTGACCACCGACGGCTACGACCGGATCGATGGCAGCGGCAAATTCGTCACCCCCGGAGTGATCGACATCCATTCGCACCTCGGCGATTATCCCACCCCCAGCGTGCAAGCGCATTCGGACGGGAACGAGGCGACCAGCCCGATGACGCCCGAGGTCTGGGCCGAACATTCGGTGTGGCCGCAGGATCCCGGTTTCACCCGTGCGCTGGCCAATGGCGGCGTCACCAGCCTGCAGATCCTGCCGGGTTCGGCCAATCTCACAGGCGGACGCTCGGTCACGCTGAAGAACGTTTCCGCGCGGACCGTGCAGGGCATGAAATTCCCCGGCGCCCCCTACGGCATGAAGATGGCCTGTGGCGAGAATCCCAAGCGCGTTTACGGCGGCAAGGGCCGCATGCCTTCGACCCGCATGGGCAATTTCGCGGTCAACCGGCAGATGTGGCTCGATGCGCAGGCCTATGACGGCAAGAAGCGCGATCTCGGCAAGGAAACGCTCAAGGGCGTTCTCGACGGCGAGATCCTCGTCCACAACCACTGCTACCGCGCCGACGAAATGGCGCTGGTCATGGATATGGCCAAGGAGATGGGCTACAAGGTCACCGCCTTCCACCACGCGGTTGAAGCATACAAGATCGGCGATCTGCTGCGCGAGAACGACGTCTGCAGCGCGATCTGGGCCGATTGGTACGGCTTCAAGATGGAAGCCTATGACGGCATCCTCGAGAACGCCGCCTTCCTCCAGCGCGAAGGCGCCTGCGTGGTGATCCACTCGGATGATGAGAACGGGATCCAGCGGCTCAACCAGGAAGCCGCCAAGGCACAGGCCGCCGGACGCCGCATCGGGATCGACATTCCCGATGCCGAAGTGGTCGGCTGGTTCACCTACAACGCCGCCAAGGCGATGGGCATCGCCGAGATGACCGGGAGCCTCGAAACCGGCAAGATGGCCGACGTGGTGCTGTGGAACGGCGATCCGCTGTCGGTCTATTCGCGACCCGAAAAGGTCTGGATCGACGGTGCGCTGATGTTCGATGCAATGGATCGCAAGCGGCGCCCGGTGAGCGATTTCGAGCTTGGACAGCCCGGTGAAGGAGACGTGAAATGAAAGCTCTTGCAACGCTTCTCGCCTCCGCCGCCATCGCCTTCGCCGCACCTGCCGCCGCGCAGAGCTTCGTCGTAACCAATGCCACCGTCGCCGCGGGCGATGGCAGCGAACCGATCGAGAGCGGCTATGTCGTTGTCGAGAACGGCAAGGTTGCCGCGATCGGCAGCGGTACGCCCGCCAGCAACCTTCCCGCGATCGATGCGAACGGCGCCTGGGTCACCCCGGGCATTTTCGCGACCGTCACCAGCCTTGGTCTGTGGGACGTCGGTGCGGTGAGCGAATCGAACGACACGCGCGCCGGGGGTGCGCCGTTCAGCGCTGCGCTCGATGTGGCACCGGTGATCAATCCCTCCTCGCAGCACATCCTCGTGCACCGCGCCTCGGGGATCACGCGCGCTGCCACGGTCACCCTGCCTTCGAGCTCGATCTTCGGTGGCCAAGGCGCGGTGATCGATCTGGGTGCCGATCCCGATGCAGTCACGCAGGCGCGTGCCTTCCAGGTCGTCGCGCTCGGGGAATATGGTGGTCGGATTGCGGGCGGCAGCCGCGTCGCCACGCACACACTGCTGCGCGCCGCGCTGCGCGAAGCGAGCGCCAACCGCGCGGCCACCAGTGCCGACATTCGCAGCGATGACGTCCTGCTCACGCGCTTCGACGCTGCCGCACTGGCGCCCGTCGCCCGCGGCGAGCAGCCGCTCTACGTCTATGTGGAGCGCGCCTCCGACATTCGCAGCACTCTCGCGCTCAAGCGCGAGTTCCCGAAGCTTGACCTCGTGCTGGTCGGCGCGAGCGAAGGCTGGCTGGTTGCCAACGAAATCGCAGCCGCCGGCGTACCTGTCATCGCCGACGGGCTGGACGATCTGCCCGCCAACTTCGAGGAACTGGCGGCCACGCAGAGCAACATCGGCCGGATGGTGAAAGCCGGGGTCAGGGTCGCGCTCAATGCCGCTGCGATGGAGAACCCGCGCAACCTCAACCAGTACGCGGGCAATCTCGTTGCGCTTACCCGCATTCCCGGTGCGGACGGGCTGAGCTGGGGGCAGGCATTTGCTGCCATCACTTCGGTGCCGGCGAGCATCAGCGGCATGGGCGGCAAGGCCGGCGTCCTCGCGCCGGGTGCCATGGGCGATCTGGTGATCTGGGACGGCGACCCGCTCGAGGTGGGTTCGATGCCGGTAAAGGTGTATATCGACGGTATCGAGCAGCCGCTCGACAGCCACCAGAGTCGCCTGCGTGAGCGCTATCGCGATCTCGACACCAGCGACCAACCCAAGGGTTACGACTGGTAGGGCGGTGAAGGACATGCGCACCACCTTGCTGGCGCTCGGCGCTGCGGCGGCGGCGGTCGGCTTTCATACGTTGTCGGCGCAGGACACTCCGCGCGACCGGTCGCAGGACATCGCCTGGATGAACAAGCAGCAGGCCTATCTCACCGGACTGACCGCGCAGGAGGGGTGGCATGTCATGCCCGGCGGACTGCGCTGGCGGCATGTGGACTATGCCGGAAGCGAGCGCAAACCGAGCGTCGAGGACCGGGTAACGGTCCATTACGCGGGCACCTTCATCGATGGCGAGACCTTCGATTCCAGTTTCGACCGCGGCGAACCCGCGACCTTCCCGCTGGGCCGGCTCGTCAAGGCGTGGCAGATGGCGATCCCGCAGATGGGCGTGGGCGACACGATCGAGATCGCGACTCCTGCGGACCTCGCTTACGGCCCCGCCGGGAAAGGACCGATCCCGGGTGGCGCGACCCTGCTGTTCACCGTCAAGCTGCTCGCCATCGAACCAGCAAACTGACCATCGAGCCCGGCGTCTTTGCCTCGCCGGCAAAGCGTGGTAGTTATGTTGACATCGTCAACCCAGGGGTATGACCGATGGATCAGGCGCTGGTTTCCTTGCTCGCTGCGGCAGTGGCTTTTGTCGGTCTGCATTTCGCGCTGTCGCACCCGCTCCGCCCATCGCTTGTCAGCCGGTTGGGTGAAGGCGGGTTCCGGCTGGTCTACTCGCTCGTTGCGCTGGCCAGCTTCGTCTGGATGGTGCAGGCCTTTCGCGCGGTCGGCCCGGGCGGGGCGAGCCTGTGGAACGGAATGGGCGAGCTTCCGTGGTTGCTTGCCAGCCTGCTGACGCTGGTTGCGTCGGTTTTGCTGGCCGGATCGTTCCGGGCGAACCCCGCGCTTCCCGATCCGCGCGCACGCGCACATGCCGCGAAAGGGCCGCATGGCGTCTTTCACGTCACCCGGCATCCCATGATGTGGTCCTTCGCCATCTGGGCGCTGTCCCACATCCTGCTCAGCCCGGCCGCGCGCCAGTTCGTGCTTGCCGGTGCCATCGCTCTCCTGGCGTTGCTTGGCGCGTACATGCAGGACCGGAAAAAGGAATCGCTGATGGGTGAGGCATGGGCGGAATGGGAGAGCCAGACGGCCTATTGGCCGCGATTGACCCGGTTGCATCGTGCCGGAGGCCTGGCCTGGGCCGGAGGCATCGCAATCTGGCTTGCAGCGAGCTATGCCCATATCCACGCGAACGCGATCCCCGCAGGCATCTGGCCATGGCTGTGATGTCCGCCGGTCGATTGAACGGGGCGGGTCTGGCCGTCAAATCTTACAGGATCGACGGGTGACCAGCCCTCAAGCCAGCCCGTGCATCATTCGCCCTTGAAGACCGGTGCGCGCTTTTCGATCAGCGCGTCCACACCTTCCATGTGATCGCCAGTCAAATGCATCAGCGCCTGCGTGTTGGCGGCCAGTTCCAGCGCGCCATCGTAGCTCATCGAGCGGCCCTGCCGCATGAGATTTTTGGCATGGCGCAGGGCATGCGGCGGCATCGTCGCGATCTTGGCCGCGAGCGCTTCCGCTTCGGGCAAGAGCGCTTCGGCATCGACCACGCGGCTGACCAGGCCCCATTCGAGCGCGGTGGCCGCATCGATCACATCGCCCGTGTAGAAAAGTTCGGCCGCGCGTGCTTCGCCGATGATCCGCGGCAAGATCCAGGTCCCGCCATCGCCGGGGATGATACCCAGCTTGAGGAAGGTGACGCCGAACTTCGCCCGGTTGCTGGCGATGCGCATATCGGCGAGGCAGGCAAGATCGCAGCCAAGCCCGATCGCCGGTCCGTTGACCGCAGCGATCAGCGGCACGCGCAGGCCGTAGAGCGCGCGCAGCACCTTGTGGATGTTGTTGCGGTAGCCGTCCGATATTTCCGGCGCTGTCCCGCCGAAGGTCCCGGTCCGTTCCTTCATCGCCTTGATATCGCCGCCCGCGCTGAACGCACGCCCAGCGCCCGTCAGGATGACGCAGCGCACCGCCATATCGGCATTGATCGCGTCGCAGGCAGCAGCGAAGGCATCGCCATCGCCGGTCGCGCCGAGCGGGTTCATCGTATCGGGGCGATCGAGCGTCAGCGTGGTGACGTGGTCGGCGGTTTCAATCTTCAGCAAGGACATGGTCTGGGCTCCCCTCTCTGGAGAACCCCTAACCATCAAACGGCGGGCGCGTCACCCCCGCGCGCCTATCCGGAGGCTCAGGCGCGGGCCTCTTCCACGCCTGCCGAATTGTGGCGCAGCGCGGCAAGGACCGTATCGACGATATGCGGCGCATTGAGGCCCGCCTCGTCATATTGCTTCTCGGGCGCATCCTGGTCCTGGAAGATATCTGGCAACCGCATCGTGCGCACCTTGAGCCCGGCGTCGGTCAGGCCTTCGTCGCTGGCGTAGGTAAGCACATGCGCGCCGAGACCGCCGACAGCCCCCTCCTCGACCGTCACCACCACATCATGGCTGCGCATCAGCTTTTCGATCAGCGCAGTGTCGAGCGGCTTGGCGAAGCGCAGATCGGCAACCGTCGTCGACAGGCCCTTCGCCTCCAGCTGGTCGGCGGCCTTTTTCGCTTCCTCGAGCCGTGCGCCAAGCGACAGGATTGCCACCTTGCTGCCTTCGCGCACGATCCGGCCTTTGCCGATTTCCAGCTTCTCGAGCTGTTCGGGGATGCCCACGCCCGTGCCCGCACCGCGCGGGTAGCGGAAGGCGATCGGCCCATCGTCATATTCGGCCGCAGTATACGTCATATGCGCCAGTTCGGCCTCATCCGCCGCCGCCATCACGACCATGTTGGGAAGGGTGGCGAGATAGGTGATGTCGAATGCACCGGCGTGAGTGCAGCCATCGGCCCCGACCAGCCCCGCGCGATCGATCGCGAAACGGACGGGCAGGTTCTGGATCGCGACATCGTGCACCACCTGATCGTAAGCGCGCTGAAGGAAAGTCGAATAGATCGCCGCGAAGGGGCGCATGCCTTCGGCAGCGAGACCGGCGGCGAAGGTTACACCGTGCTGTTCGGCGATGCCGACGTCGAACGCACGGTCCGGATGCGCCTTGGCGAATTTGTCGACGCCGGTGCCACTGGGCATGGCGGCGGTGATGGCGCAGATCCGCGGATCGCTGTCGGCCAGCTTGGCCAGAGTCTCGCCGAACACGTTCTGATAGGCGGGCGGGCCTCCGGTCGACTTCTTCTGCTCGCCCGTCACCACGTCGAACTTGGCCACGCCGTGATACTTGTCGGCGCTGTTCTCGGCGGGCGCGTAACCCTTGCCCTTCTGCGTTACCACGTGGATCAGCACGGGGCCCTGTTCGCTGTCGCGGACATTCTCCAGCACCGGAATCAGGTGCTCGAGATTGTGGCCATCGATCGGGCCGACGTAATAGAAGCCAAGTTCTTCGAACAGCGTGCCGCCGGTGGCCATACCCCGGGCATATTCCTCTGCGCGTTCGAGCCCGCCCCACACGCGGCGGCCGAGCTTCTTGGCGATTTTCGAAGCCATGGTGCGCAGGCCGAGATATTCGCTCGAGGACACCATCCGCGCCAGATATGCCGAAAGTCCGCCGACCGGCGGCGCGATCGACATGTCGTTGTCGTTGAGGATGACGACCAGGCGATTGCCCGCCTGTTCGGCATTGTTCATCGCCTCATAGGCCATGCCCGCGCTCATCGCGCCGTCGCCGATCACGGCAATGCCGCGCCCCGGCCGATCCTGCATCTTGTTCGCCATGGCGAACCCCAGCGCCGCGGAAATCGAGGTCGAGCTGTGCGCGGCCCCGAACGGGTCGTATTCGCTTTCGGAACGCTTGGTGAAGCCACTGAGGCCGCCGCCCTGCCGCAATGTCCGGATCCGATCACGGCGCCCGGTCAAAATCTTGTGCGGGTAGCACTGGTGGCCCACGTCCCACACCAGCTTGTCCTGCGGCGTGTCGAAGACATAGTGAATCGCGGCGGTCAGTTCGACCACCCCCAGCCCCGAACCGAGATGCCCGCCGGTCTGCCCGACGGCGTCGATCACTTCGGCACGCAATTCGTCGGAGAGTTGGCGCAGCTGCGATTTGTCCAGCTTGCGCAGATCTTCGGGGGTATTGACCGTATCAAGCAACGGCGTTTCAGGGCGGGTACTCATAACGCGGCTCTACACCGGCGGATCGCAACTGTCGATGAACGCTTTGGCTGCTGAAACAATCGCTTTGCCAGAGCGATCTCAGTTCGCGCATTCCTCGCACAGGCCACGCAGCTCGACGACCGGGCGGACATCGCTGAAGCCGGCGTCGCTACCCGCGGTGCGCAGCGCACCGGTCACGCGGTCGTCGTCTATATGCAGAGCCTTGCCGCAATCGTCGCAAATCAGGAAAATGCAATCGTGGCGGCATCCCGGATGCGTGTTCACGAGATAGGCATTCGCGCTCTCGATGCGTTTTGCGAGATTGGTGCGCACGAAGAGGTCGAGGATACGATAGACGCTGTTGGGCGCCACGCGTTTGCCGCGTGACTGCGAAAGATTGTCGGCGATATCGTAGGCACTGGCTGGCTTTTCATGACGGGCCAGCTCCTCGAACACGGACTGCCGCATGCCCGTCCATTGCTCGCCGCTGTCGGTCAGCGTGTGGCGGGCAGCCTCGACGAGATCCTCGCCTTCGTGTTCCTGATGGGCATGTGCAACTCGGGCCATGCCGAGGAGGTAGGACGCAGAGGCGCTGCGCGCAAGCTAGTCGCGCAGGAAGCGCGCGGAATAGACGCCCGGATACATCGCCTTCAGCGCCTTCACCTTGGGTGCATCCCACCGCAGGATATAAGCATTGCGCGGGTTCTTGAGCATGAAGTTCTGATGCTCGCCCTCCGCCGGGTAGAACGCCTGCGCGCGCTCGATCCGCGTGACGATCGGCCGGTCCCAGATACCTGCTGCCTTCAGCTGCGCGAGATAGGCCTTGGCCACTGCGTTCTGCTCGGCGGACATGGGGACGATGGCGCTGCGATAATGCGCCCCAACGTCGGGACCCTGTCGGTTCAGCTGGGTCGGGTCGGCAACTACCGAAAAGAAGATGCGCAACAATTGGTCGTAGCGGATGACCGCGGGATCATAGGTGATCCGGACGGCCTCCGCGTGGTCGGTCACACCGCTCGAGACGAGCTTGTAGCTGGCCTGCCGTTCGGTCCCGCCATGATAGCCGGACACGGCTGCCGTGACGCCTTTGACATGGCTGAAGACCGCCTCAACGCCCCAGAAACAGCCGCCCGCGAACACGGCGGTCTTGAGCCCGCCCCGCTCCTTGGACAGCCGCTTGGCGGCCGGTGCCGCCACGGGATCTTCGGCGGCATGCGCCACTTGCTGGCAGGCGGTCGCGGTGACAGCAAGCGCAGCAGCAGCAAGGGCGGCGCGCATGCGCATCAGAAGATCGAAGCAACCAGTTGCGGCACCGCCTCGATCAGGTCGGTGCCATTTACCAGCAGGATGGCGAGCGCTCCGGCACCGAAGCCGATGCCGAAATTGCGGTAGAGGTCGGGGGTGAAAAGGGACATGACGGGGGGGCTTTCGTTACGCTTGCCCACATGGTTACACCCGCTGCTCTTGCAAGCTCCTTAATGTGCCCGTCGTCGGCCGTTCAGCTTCCTTCGTCGATTGACTGCCTTAGTGGCGGAAATGCCGCATCCCGGTGAAGACCATCGCGAGGTCGTTGGCATCGGCCGCAGCAATAACCTCCTCGTCGCGAATCGATCCGCCCGGCTGAATGATAGCCGTGGCGCCAGCCTCCGCCGCCGCGAGCAGGCCGTCCGCAAAGGGGAAGAACGCGTCCGATGCGACTGCGCTACCGACCGTGCGCGATGCGTTCCAACCGTATTTTTCGGCCGCTTCGGCCGCTTTCATCGCGGCGATACGGCTCGAATCGCGGCGGTTCATCTGCCCCGCACCGATTCCGGCCGTTGCCCCGCCCTTGGCATATACGATCGCGTTCGATTTGACGTGACGCGCAACGGTCCAGGCGAACAGGCAGTCTTTCAGTTCCTGTTCGGTCGGCTGGCGCTGCGTGACGACCTTGAGGTCGGCCTCGCTTATCGCGCCATTGTCGCGCGTCTGGACGAGCAACCCACCGGTGATCGGCTTGACCGCGAGCCCTCCGCGTCGGGGATCAGGCAGCTCGCCCGTGACCAGCAGCCGCAAGTTCTTCTTTTTGGCGAAAGCCGCCTTGGCCGACTCGCTGACGGATGGCGCGATGACCACTTCGGTGAAGATTTCGCAGATCGCCTCTGCAGTGGCTCCGTCGAGCTCGCTATTGACCGCGACGATACCGCCGAAGGCCGATACGCTGTCGCAGGCGAGCGCCTCGTTCCACGCTTCGAGCAAGGTGCCCGCCTGCGCGACGCCGCACGGATTGGCGTGCTTGACGATCACCACAGCGGGCGCGCCCCCGGCAAACTCCGCACAAAGTTCGAGCGCGGCATCGGCATCGTTGTAATTGTTGTAGCTGAGCTCCTTGCCCTGCAACTGCTCGGCCTGGGCGATACCATGCTGGTGCGGCCCCGACGGCGTATAAAGCGCAGCCTGCTGGTGCGGGTTCTCGCCATAACGCAGCGTGACGGGCGCCTTGCCGTTGACCGCGAGAAAATCGGGAAAGAGCTGCTGCTGGTCGGCAAAGCCGAACCACTGGCTGATCATGCTGTCATAAGCCGCGGTCGCCGCGAAGGCCTTGGCAGCGCACTTGCGCCGGAAGTCGAGCGAGGTCGCCCCCGCGTCTTCGAGTTCGGCCAGCAGCGTGGGATAGTCAGCCGGATCGGTGACGATGGTGACGAACTGGTGGTTCTTGGCCGCGCTGCGCACCATGCTCGGCCCGCCGATATCGATGTTCTCGATGATCTCGTCGCGTTCGGCGCCCTTCGCTACTGTCGCTTCGAATGGATAGAGATTGACCACCACCAGGTCGATCGCGCCGATCGCGTGCTGTTCCATTGCAGCGGTATGTTCCGCATTGTCGCGCACCGCGAGCAGACCGCCATGCACCATCGGGTGCAGCGTCTTGACCCGCCCGTCCATCATTTCGGGAAAGCCGGTAAGATCGGAGACGTCGCGCACCTCAAGGCCTGCTTCGCGCAATGCCCTGGCGGTACCGCCGGTCGAGACCAGTTCGACACCCCTGGCGGCGAGCGCCCGGCCCAGTTCCACCAAGCCGCTCTTGTCGGACACCGAAAGCAGTGCCCGCTTGATCGCCACGTCAGCCACGTAATTTCACCCCATGCGTTTGAGCAGCCAGGGGAAGCGTCCCCCGCTGCGCGATGTCAGCCCCTCGACGACCAGTTGCTTGGTGGCCCGCGGGCGTCCCTGCCCGTCCACCCACAGACTGTCCTCGATCGCGATTTGCGCCTCGCCGCTATCGCCTCCGAGCCGGAATTGCCAGTAGCTTCCGTCGGGCAGCGCGAGGCCTGCACCGCGACAATCGTCGGCCAGGCCGGCCTCGATCCCGTAGCCGAGGTGGAAGCGGATGGCGAAAGCGATCTTGCCGCGTTTGCCCTGGCGGCCCGAGGGCTCGAGTACGTCCTCGCCCGACAGGCCGCTGCCATCGGCACCCAGCAGCAGCGTGCGCCGATGGATCAGCCCGAAACGCGCGGCATAGCCATTGTGCGAGGCTTCCAGCCGTGCTGCATCGCGCCCCTTCTGCTTGACGGCTGTCCGCGCGATATCGACCTCCTCGACACCCTTGCCGATCTGCCCCTTGATGAGCACCGCGGTCGAATTGGCATCGTCGAGCACCAGCGTGGAATGGGCGGCACTGCCCCGCAGACCCTGCTCGATCCGCACCGGAACCAGTCCGCCCGCCAGTTCCCCACCCCCGCAATTGACGATGATCCGCTGTTCGCCATGCGAGAGCTCGAAGGCGAGCGTGGACGCGCAGCCATAGCGCGCATGACGCGACCTCGGCGGCGGCGCCGCATCGAGCACCAGTGTCGCCTTGCCCGCATCGACCCGCTGGTAACCCCAGTGGCGGCTGTCCTTGCCCGGCCGTGCGCGAATGCCGCTTGCCGCGATCAGGGCATCGACCCGCAAAGCCGAGGTCGCGCCCGCGCCCTGCCAGCTGCCCAGACCCCGATCGCCCATTCTCAAGGCAAGCAGCGGGGGGACGAGCAGGGCAAGCATGGTCTCGAGCGCACTGGGCGGCTCGCGATCGACAGCGGCGTAGCAGGCGCGCAGATCGATCAGCATCGCGATCGCCTCCATCTGCGCCAGCGGGCTGCGCGACAGGACACCGCCGTCTTCGCTGACCAGTTCGCCGAGCGCGCGCAACAAACCCATTTCGCCGAACAGGCGGCGCGGACGGCCATCGGGCAGCAGCAGGCCGGCAGCCACGATCGCGCACCAGCCAGCAACCTGGCCGAGACCGTCCTCGGCCCGGGCCACTTGCCGGTCGAGATAGCGAGCGTGCGCTTCCATCGCGTCGAGAGCCTGGCCGCGCAGGCGGGCATCGCCGCCCAACAGCAGCGGCGCGTTGGCCAGCCAGGCGAGCAGCCGCAGACCGGTATGCTCGACCGTCCATGCGGGCCCGCGTGCGGGCACGGGATTGGCCTTCAACCACCGCGCGAGCAATTTCTCACCCACGCCCGCGCATTCCTCGCGCGGGGCGCACGCGCCGAGATCACGCAGCCAGGTGAAACCCTGCACCACGCGCTGCACCGGGGGGGTCAGCGGCGCGTTGCTGGTAAATTCGACCTTGTCGATCGGGACCTTGAGCCCGTGAACCAGAAATTGTCCCGCGCGCAGCGCCATTCCCGCAGCCCGCTCGCCTTCGAGCGGGCTGGCGACGGTCGCAAGCAACCGCGGTGCCGAGGGTTTGCGCAGGGGCGCGGCAAGCACCGAACCGGGCACACCCAGGCGGTAAGCCCAGCGCACGACGCTGTCGACCGGGCCCGTCCGCGGCGGCTGGAAATCGGCCAGCACGAGCGCGCGCGCCGGTTCGAGCGGAAGGGCTTCGGGCAATTCCTGCGGCACTTCGGCGACCAGCGGTTCGGCACCGTCGTTCAGCGGCAATGCGGGCGCAACGATGTCCTCTGCGGCGCCGGCGTCCTCACGCAGGAGGGTGCGGGCGCCGGGGCTCACTCGCCGCCCTTCAGCGCGGCGATGTTTGCGGCATATTGCTCCGGACCGCCCTTGAAGGTGGCCGAGCCGGCGACCAGAACATCGGCCCCGGCATCGACGCACAGCCGTGCCGTCTCGGCATTCACGCCGCCGTCCACCTCGAGATGGATCGGCTTGCCCAGCGCATCGATACGCCTGCGGATCGCCTCGACCTTACGCAGCTGCGAATGAATGAAGCTCTGCCCGCCAAAACCGGGATTGACGCTCATCACCAGTACGAGGTCGACGTCCTCGAGAATATAATCGAGCGCTTCGACCGGCGTGCCGGGATTGAGCACGACACCCGCCTTCTTCCCGAGATTGCCGATCGCCTGCAGCGTGCGATGGATATGCGGGCCCGCTTCCGGGTGAACCGTGATGATATCCGCGCCGGCCTCGGCGAATGCCTCGAGATAGGGATCGATCGGCGCGATCATCAGATGCACGTCGAACGGCTTGTCGGTATGCGGCCGTAGCGCCTTAACCACGGCGGGGCCGATGGTAATATTGGGCACATAATGACCGTCCATCACGTCGACATGAATCCAGTCGGCCCCCGCGGCGTCGATCGCGCGCACCTCTTCGCCCAGCGCGGCGAAGTCGGCGGACAGGATCGAAGGGGAAATCAAAGGAGTGGTCATGGCAGCGCGGCAGGCCTCGGGTCGCGGCGGTAATTCTGGGCCAGCCCTACGCGCGCGAAAGGAGGGTTAACAAGCGATGCGATCGCGCTTTTCCACATGGGCCGCGATCTCACGGCAGCCCGCCCCTGCAATCCACGCAGCAATTCAGCCGCAATTCAGCGCTATCTGCTAGAACAATCCCATATCCGGGGCATGCCCCGTCGTTGCCGGGACCATCCGCCGGACCGTAGCCACAAGACACGGAATACCGATCTATGAAACGCACCCTCGTCGCCACCACCGGCCTCGCCGCGCTTGCGCTCACCGCACTCGCCGCGCCTGCGCCTGCCGAAGCGCAATATCGCCAGAAGATCAGCAACAATCCCGCGAAATGTGCCGCCGGCGCGGGCCCGGCGGTGCGCGTCACGGTCACCGACATTCGCGAAAGCACGGGTACCATGCGCGTGCAGAGCTATCGCGGGACCAAGGAGGACTGGCTCGAGAAGGGCAAGTGGATCTACCGCATGGAAGCGCCCGCGAAGGCGGGTTCGATGACCTTCTGCATGCCGCTGCCAAGGCCCGGCACCTATGCCATTGCAGTGCGCCACGATGTCAACGGGAACGGCGATACCGACATCTTCGCCGATGGCGGTGCAATGTCGAACAATCCCAGCATTAACATCTGGAACCTGGGCAAACCGAGCTACAAGAAAACCCGCTTTGACGTCGGCCCGGGTGTCGAATCGATTTCGATCCGGATGCGCTACCGCTGATCGCGGCGCTTGCGCCACAGCTCGAAAAGCGCCCCCGGGGCCGCCAGCAGCGGGTAGCGTGAGCGAAAGGGCGTCACCTCGAGCGTGATGCCGGTATGTCGGTGGAGTTTCCAAGCGGCATAATCGGCCGCGCCGTCGAATGTCGTGGTGGCCTTGGCCAGACGCAACAGGTTGAGCGGCTTGCCCAGCCGGGCCCGTCGGCGCCACCAGCGCAAGACCCGGTTCCTCTCGTCCGGCGCGAGCGACGGGCACAGCGTCGTTCCGTCGCGCGCATACCCGATTCCATCGGCCTGCCAGGCGAGCGGCAGAAGCCCGTCGAAATGCGCGGCATTGACCTCGAGGATCGCGTTCTCGCGGCCAGGCTTCTCGACCCTGAACTCCGCCTCGTAAGTGGCACGAAACAGCGTCCGCCAATAGTCATCCGCGGAGCCGCTATCGGGCCCGACCCCTGCCGCCAGCCGTGCCGCGGTGCGCGCGGCCGACCCAAGTGCATCGAGCACCGCACTGCGCGCGGTCTCATCGGCATGCCAGGCAAGAGTGGAGGGCTGGACGAAACGGGCCCAGATCGTCGTGTCGCGCGACGTGCCCCCGGCCGCCTGCGCGAATTGCGCAAGCGACATGGTCGCGATCTTGGCGCGCAGCCGGATGCCCGAATGATCCCATTCGCGATAGCTCACCCGCGGCCAGATACGTTCGCGCTGCGGACCCGGCAGGAGCACGTAGAAATCGAGCACGCCCTCGAGCGACCCCGTGCGCAGATTGGAGCCGTAGAACAGGACCGCCACCCCACCGGCTTCTTCCCCAAGCCGGCGTGCGAAAGCAGCCACCTCATCGCGCACCGGCCGGTCGAGCGTTGCGGCGATGCGATCGGCAAGCGTGTCGGTCACGGGGTGACGAAGGTAAGTTCCGGTCCCTGCTCGACCCGGTAACGGCCCGCAGGAAATGCCTCGCCATCGAGAATCACCGGTTCCGTGACTTCGATTTCGAGCCCTTCGGCACCGAGCTGGTGCAAGCCCGCCTTGGCAAGCCAGGCTGGTCTCCAGCCGGTCAGCACAGCGGGCAGCGCCGCCAGGAGCCTTCGCCGCGGATGATCGAGCACGGCGAGCTTGATTCCGCGGCTCGCAGGATCGAACAGCTGGATTCCCATCGGCATGCGTTTGAGCGTCGAGGCGAGCATCACATGCCGCCGCGCGCGGTTGCCGTGGCCCGAGCGCGCGATCGGTTCGCCCTCCGGCAGTTTTGCGATCCGCATCGACGTTCCGCGGCGCCACTTGTTGCGATCGCTACCGAACAAGGCCTGCAAGATACCCCAGGCGGAAGTCGCGCCGACCGCGAGGCTGTTGAAGAAGCCGAGCGAATGCGCATCCTGCCCGGTCTCGATGCCCAGCGTGAAAGCCCCCGCGCCGAAGATGAAGCCGAGCATCGCGGGATCTTCATTCCCTACGGGGCTCACCGCCAGCGGACGGCGTACCAGCCGGTGGCCGGTGGTATAGGCTTCTATCGCGCCCTCGAGCGACCAGTCGGCGGGTGCGCCGATATCGACATTGAGCGCATTGGTCTTGCCCTTGGGCAGTACCGCGATGGCGGGCCAGCGGTCGGCGAAAACCGCCTGCCCCATGGTAAGGACATCGCGCACGGTGCCGTCACCGCCGTTGATGACAAGAAAATCGATCCCGTCGCGCGCGAAGCCGGCCAAGGCATGCGCGATCTCGTCGCGGGTGCGCGGTTGTTCGACCGTGATGCTGTCGGCGCCGGTGCAGGCGAGATCCTGCCCCTTGTTGCGGTGGCTACGTGGATTGTAAATGATCCCGATCCGCGGCTGGGGCGCACGGCGGGCACGATAGATCGACCGGCGCATCGGCGCCGCGACCACGCTCTGCCGGTGAGGCAGGCTATCGAAATTGTATATCACCCGGTCCATGAACCTTGCACCTTATTCGCCCCCGCGGCCGCATACCTAGGACTTTTTCGTCAAATTGTAATAGTGACGCACGGCATTCTGCGCCAGGCGAGGGCGGATGTCCGTCTTTAGCGGCCACTTTCTGGCGCTGCGCTTAATTGGCCCTCACACCAGCCGCGGTTCCCGAATCGCCAATGCAGGCACTCTCAGAGTGGTAGAACCAGCCCTGGCGTCCGTCGGTTTGTAAAACTGCGAATTCTGCCTAAGGTCGGTACTCCAAACAGGGGGCATGCCATGAAATTTCCAGCCATTTGCGTTGCCGCGTTGCTTGCAACTTCCGCCTCGGCGGAATCTCACGAATATCGCGTCCTCTTTGGCGGCGACGATGTTGGCGGGCTGGAAGTGGAAACTGACGGCGACACTTCGACCATCGTGTTCGACTACAAGCAGAACGGCCGGGGGCCGACCATTGCCGAGACGCTGAAGCTCGATGAAAGCGGCATGCCGTCCAGCTGGACGATTACGGGCCGCACGACATTCGGGAACCCGGTGAACGAGACCTATGCCTGCGCCGATGGCAAAGCAGACTGGCGCGATGCGACCGGACCGGGCTCGGCCGATGCGTGCTCCTTCTATATCGACCAGAACGGCAGCCCCTGGGGCATGTCCTTGCTGGCCAAGGCCCTGCTCGCGGAACCGGACGGCGAAATGGCGGTGCTCCCCGATGGTACCGCCCGGATCAGGGCGCGTGACAGCGCGACCTACGATGGTGCCGGCGGGACTGTGACCGTCACCACCTACGAAATAACGGGCCTATCGACGAATCCGACGCACGTCACCCTCGATGAAGAGCTGCAATTGTTCTCGGTCGCCTCGCCGCGTTTTGCGATTGTTCGTGAAGGCTACGAAGGCGCCGACGAGGCGCTGCGCGCCGAAGCCGAGCGTTATTCGACGCAACGCTTCGTCGAGATACAGGCAAATGCCGCACGCAATTTCGAGGGCCCGGTACGCATTCGCAACGTCCGCATCTTCGATCCCAAGACACTCGCGGTTACAGAGGCGAGAGACGTCGTCGTAAATGGCGAGCGCATCGCCAGCATCCAGCAGGTGGGCAGCACTCCGACCGAAGGCGAAACCGTGATCGACGGTGCAGGGGGCACGCTCGTCCCCGGCATGTACGAAATGCACGGCCATATAGGCCAGGACAACGCGCTGATGAACATCGTGGCCGGGATCACTTCCGTCCGCGACATGGGGAATGAAAACGCTGTTCTGGACGGACTGATCGAACGAATTGCCGATGGCACGATAGCGGGCCCGCGCATCAGCCGGTCGGGTTTCATCGAGGGCAAGTCCGAATTCTCCGCGGCCACAGGTGAGATCGCCGCCAACGAACAGGAAGCCATCGATCTTGTGCGGTGGTACGCCGCGCGCGGCTATCTGCAGGTGAAGCTATACAATTCCATGAATCCCGAATGGGCGACTGCCGTCGTGGGCGAAGCACACGCCCTCGGCATGCGGGTCGCCGGCCATGTGCCCGCTTTTTCGACTGCCGATGCCATGATCGATGCCGGTTTCGATGAAATCACGCACGTCAATCAGCTGATGCTCGGCTGGGTCCTGAACGAGGGGGAAGACACGCGCACATTGTTTCGTTTCACCGCGATGCAACGGTTTCCTTCGCTCGATCTCGAAGGCGAACTGGTCCAGTCGACCCTCGACAAGATGGCGCGGAAGGGCGTGGCCCACGATCCCACCATTGCCATCCACGAATTGGGTTTGACGGCCATCGACGGGGAGATTCCGGCGGGTTCGGTCGACGTGTTCGACAACATGCCCATCGACACGCAGCGCGCGATGAAACAGGCCCTGTTCGGCACGGACAGCCAAGCGGAAAGAGATGCCTACATAGCTGCGTTCAAGACAATCCTCGAAACGCTCACCTTGATGAACGACAAGGGTATTTTTCTGGTCCCCGGCACGGATCTCGGCGGCAGCTTCGCGTATCATCGCGAGCTCGAACTGTTCGAAAAGCTCGGCATGACCCCGGCGCAGGTGTTGCGGCGCGCCACCTATGACATGGCCGAATATCTCGATCAGGATGAGGACCTGGGTTCGATCGAGCGTGGCAAGTACGCGGACTTCTTTCTGGTTCCCGGTGACCCGACCGCGAACCTCAAGGAGATCAAGCGTATCCGCATGGTCGTGGCGAACGGGACGGTCTACTTCCCGAGCGAGATCTACCCCTATTTCGGCATCAAGCCCTTCGCCGACGCCCCGCAAATACTCACCGGGCCACAGCCTCTGGAAGACTGAGCCACGAGGGGTCAACAGGCTCCGACCGGATCATCGCGGTTATGGCGGTTATGGCGCACCCGACAGGATTCGAACCTGTGGCCTCTGCCTTCGGAGGGCAGCGCTCTATCCAGCTGAGCTACGGGTGCATGTCGCTTCGAGCGAGCGCGCCGCTTAGCAAAGGCGCGGCAGGCTCGCCAGTCATAAAACGCGCGGCATGGTTCGTACGCCGCAATACCGCGTTAGGCTTTTCTCAAGGATGGCCGATTAGCCCTCGCCAGCATGAACGCGATGGCGAACGAGTTCGATCTGGCGCAGGCCACCATGCTCCCACCGATGCCCGGGGCACTGCGTGAGGCGCCCGACGCCGCAGTGCTGTCGGAGCAATGGGCCGCGGTGCACGAGGCGGCTGGCGCGGTGGGTGGTCTCGCCCAGTTGGGCCGCGAAACGCTGGGCGAGGATATCGCGGACCTTCCCGAACGCGCTGCCCAGCGCGGGGGCTGGCATTTCGAAGCCGCCGCGCGCGGAATCGACGATCTCGCCGCATTCATGCAACCGGGTCTGCGCGCACTGCTGGCACTGACCGCCAAGGGGCAGGATACCACTGCGGCAGCGCTCACGCTGTGGCGCGAATTCCACTGCGCGCGCAATGCGATCGTTGACGTCGTAGACAAGGGATAGCCTCCGCTAGAGGTCGCCCGCGACGAGATAGACCTTGACCGCGTTCCCGCTCTGTTCCAGTTCAGGGGCATGGATTCGGTTTGCACAACCCAGAAGGCCAATGAGGTCGCCCGCGGCATTGCGCGGCTGTTCGCGCGCAACGACATCTGGTCACTGGCGGAAATGCCGCTCCGCAACGGTCGGCGCGCCGATCTGATGGGAGTGGACCCCAAGGGTCGGGTGATCATCGTCGAGATCAAGGTCCAGCGCGGCGATCTGCTGGGCGATGGCAAATGGCCCGACTATCTCGATTTCTGCGATCGCTTCTTCTGGGGCGTACCTCCCGGCTTCGACCGCAGCCCGCTCGAGGGCGAGGGCTTCCGTCCCGATTGCTGCGGCGTGATCGTGGCCGATGGCTACGACGGTGAAATCCTGCGTCCGGCGCCGCTGCATCCGCTCGCCGCCGCGCGTCGCAAGGTCGAGGTCGAGCGGCTGGCGCGGACCGCGCTTCGCCGCGCCACCGTGGCGGCAGATCCGCAATGCGCGCCATGGGGCACGCCCGACTGACGAATTGGCGGTTTGCGCCGGGCGCCGCTCGCGATAGGTAGGCGCGGTGACCTGGCTAGCCATCCTCCTGTCGATGCTCGCAATGACCGCGATCGTCGCATTGCGCTATCTTGCGGCCAGCGGCGTATTCGCGATGCTGACCCAACGCGTCCGCCCGGGCTACCACAGCCGGCTCGGCCCGCAGATCCGCCGCGAGATCGGGTGGTCGCTCGCTTCGGCTGCGATCTACGGCATCCCCGCAGGGCTCGTCGCATGGGGATGGCAGGAGCACGGCTGGACGCGGATCTACACCGCTTGGGATTCCTGGCCGCTGTGGTATCTCCCGCTGGCACCGCTGCTCTATCTCTTTGCGCACGACACCTGGTTCTACTGGACGCACAGGCTCATGCACCGGCCGCGCTGGTTCCGGAGCATGCATGCTGTGCACCATGCCAGCCGCCCACCAACCGCCTGGGCGGCGATGAGCTTCCACCCCTGGGAAGCGCTGACCGGTGCGGTGGTCATTCCAGCGCTGGTATTCATCATCCCGATCCATGTCGCGATGCTCGGCCTCGTGCTCTTGGTGATGACCGTAATGGGGGTCACCAACCACATGGGCTGGGAGATGTTTCCCCGCGTGCTGGTTCATTCGAAGTTAGGCAGCTGGCTGATAACCGCCAGCCACCACCAGCGTCATCACGAAGAGTATCGATGCAATTACGGCCTCTATTTCCGTTTCTGGGATCGCTTGTGCGGAACCGACCGCGGCCTCAGCCCCAACGCATGAAACGAACTGCCGCGCTCCTGCTGCTGCCTCTTGCGGGTGCACTCGGCGCGGCCGTGCCGGCAGCCGATCCGGCGGGCGCCACGATAACCGTGACCGTGACCGAATTGCGCAACGCCAAGGGCATCGTGCGCGCCTGCATGACCAGCGACGCCGAGAGCTTTCCGCGCTGTCGTGGCGTGGCGGGAGCGTTCGGCACGACCGCGCAGGCGCGCGAAGGCAGCCTGTCCTTCACCTTCCATGACGTGCCCCCGGGACGCTATGCGATCGCGCTGCTGCATGACGAGAATGCCAACGGGAAGGCCGATCGCGCGCTGGGCATGATGCCGCGCGAAGGCTTCGGCTTTTCGCGCGATGCCAAGGTCCGCATGGGACCTCCCAAATTCAGCGATGCGGCGGTCGACATCGGCGCGAAGGACCGGCAGCTGACGATCCGCATGCGTTACATGCTCTGACGCGTCCGACGCGGTCGTGCGTGGTTAACGCGCTTTACCCGATGTTTACCCTGCCCGCGGCATAGCATCCCCGAATGTGCCAAAACCTTCGGGGAACGATGCAGTGATAGACAGGCTGGGCGGCTTCTGGGGCTCGCGCGATGCGGACGAAGACTTCGACGACGATGTCGAGGACTTCGACGACACGGCCGAACTGCCCCCATCCCCGGTTGGTCAGGACGAACGCCGCATGCAGGTGCGCGCCTATAATCACTGGGCGAGCCTGCTTGGCGACCGGGATTTCCCCGACATCGACGATCTCGAACCCGACATGCTCGCCGATTTCGGCCCCTATTCGGTGCTGCTCGACCTGAGCGGCGACGTCGCCAACCCGAGATTGCGCTATGTGGGTAGCGAGCTGGTCGCCGAATGCGATCTCGACGGCATGGTACCCCCGCTGCTCGCCGATGTGCCCGGCCGTTCAGTGCTTAGCCGCATCACCGACCATTACATGCAAATTCTTGCCAATCAGGCGCCGATCGGTTTCGAGGCCGAGTTCGTCGGGGCAAGCGGCGCGACGCTGCTCTATCGCGGGATCCTGCTACCCTATTCGAGCGACGACCGGACGATCGATTACATTTATGGCGTGATCAACTGGAAAGAGATCGCCGACCAGCAGACCGCCGACGAATTGCTGCTCGAGATCGACCAGGCACTGGCCGCGACCGAGGCCGATCCCGCTCGCGAACCGGTCATGGGCCCCGAAGCGTTGACCGGGACGGCTTTCTCCGAAACCGGTCACGATGACGAATCGGTGCTCGAACTCGCCTCCGCCGACGCGATCGTCGCAGAGGCCTCAGTCCAACTGCCGCGTCCGACATTCGGATCGATGGCCGACGTAGCCGACGATGACGCAGTCGACCTGCCCGCGGCGACCGGCGGATCGGGACGGCTCGATGCATTGGGCAACCCGGTGGGCGCCCACGCCGCGTCGGAAGCCGACTGGGACGAGCCCGACGACTACGACAACACAATCAAGACCGCTGCCGATTACGGCCTGCCCGAATGGGACGAGGACGAAGAAGAGGACGACGATGTCGAAGCGGTGGTCGATCCCCTCGGCGATGAAGACGCGACGAGCAGCCTCGTCGCGCTGGTCAATCGCGGGGATCGAACGAAGAAGAGTGTCGACCTGACGCTGGGCGAAAGCGAAGGCGCGCAACCCGCTGCATTCGCTGCAGGCGACGGCTCTGCACCGCCCATGCCGCAGGCCTACGAACCGCCGGTCGAACCCGAGAGCCTTCAGCAAGAGGAGCCGGGACCGACCGAGTTTGCCGTCTTCACCGATCGGGAACTGCCCCACGATAATCACGCGGCATCGATCGAAACCGCTGCCACCGAACCGGCGGGCACCGCCGAACCGAGTGAAGAAGGGCTCTACGATCACCTCGCTGCAGCGCGCGAAATGGCGCAGGCTGCGCAAAACACCGAGGATCGCAGCCGCAAGACGCTCTACGAGGCGGTCGGCCGCGCCTACGACTTCAGCCTTGCGGCACAGCACAGCCGCGCGGAATTCGACGCCCTGCTGGCCGACAATGGGCTGACCCAGCAGGACCGGGCGCCGATGACGCCGGTGGTCAAGCTCGTCTTCGGCGCCGATTACGACAAGACCCGGCTTACCGAATATGCCGCCGTACTGATGCATGCGCATCGCCGCAGCGTCGCACCCGGCACGCTCGCCACCTTCCTGCGCGAAGCCGATGGCGGACTGAAGGGCGTGGTCGCCGAAGAACGCCGGCTGCGCAAGCGAGAGCAAGGCAAGCCGTCGGACGGGCGCAAGGCGGTGCGTCCCGCGCTGGCCGACAAGCTGCGCGCGATCGAACCGCTCGAGCTGGCCGATCTGGAAGAGGCCGACGGCGCCGAATTCGCCCTGGTCATGGTCCGTCGGACACCCACAGGCGCGATCGAGATCATCGGTGAAGTGCCCGACGACCTGCCGCTGGTCGAACGCGCCGCGCGCAAGCTGCTCGACTAGGGCCCGACCGACAAAAGGCTTGTCGCGTCCGCGCTGCAAGCGCTAGCGCAGCGGCAATGCCGTTCCTGCCTACCGCGCCCGTCCGGATTCAGCCCTATTTCGGCTATCGCAATCGCGATCGGCTGCAGATCACGGCGCGCGCGCTGCGGTCGCGCGTGCGCAAGTTCGAGAAACGGGGTCGCTGGCGCGCGGCCAAGACGATGATTTCGCAATTCGCCAGTCACGAGGTTGCCGAGTTCCCGGTCGAACTCGAGATTGCGCGCGCCGGGGGCGAATCCCGCCGCCATCAGGGGCTGACCGACAAGGAGGGCTTCGTCCATTTCGACATCCGGCTGGACCCGGACTGGGACTATGACGCGCATCCTGCCTGGGAGACGGTCGTGTTCCATTGGCAGGTGGGCGACGAAAGCCAGTGCCTCGACGCCCATGTCCTTGCGCCCGGCACTGATACCGGGCTCGGCGTCATTTCCGATATCGACGATACGATCGTCGAAACGGGTATCACCGGCGACTTCCGCAAGGTCATGCGCAATTGGCGGCGCGTGCTGATGCAGATGCCCGAGGAACGCATTCTCGTCCCGGGGGCGGACGTGTTCTACAACGCGCTCGGCGGCGGCGAAGTTCTGGCTAAGGGCGCGGGCCATGCAGGCGACCGCCAGCCCGCGACGCATCGCCCGTTTTTCTATGTCTCGTCCAGCCCGTGGAACCTGTTCAGCTATCTGGTGACCTATATCCGCGGGCGCGGCTTGCCGCTGGGCCCGATCGCATTGCGCGATTGGGGGCTCAATCGCGCGACCTTCGGTTCAGCGAGCCACGGCACGCACAAGCGCACCGCGATCGAGGGCATCCTGGCGACCTATCCCGAAATGAAGTTCGCGCTTATCGGCGACGACAGCCAGGGCGATCTGACCGCCTTCGCCGCGATCGCGCTCGACAATCCGGGCCGGGTGCGTGCGATCTTCATTCGCAAGGTGGGCGAGGCGATGAGCGCCGAGGAGATCGACGCCAAAACGAGGCTGCAAGCAGCGGGTGTGCCCTTGTGGCTGGGCAACAGCTACGACACGGGGCACCGCTTTCTCTCCTCGATCGGCCTGCTCGCCGATGAAGAGGCCAAGGCAATCGTCGACTCGGTCGAGGCAAGCGATCCGGTGAAGGCGAAATGAGGGTCGCGATGAAAGCAGCAATCGTTCTGCTGGCGCTGGTGCTGGTGGCCGGGGCCGGATTGTGGCTGGCGGTGCGCAACAACGGCCCGGCGGTTCTCGACGCACTGGACCGCGTGACCGGCGGCGCGCGTGGGGTCGAACTGGTCGCAAAAGCCCGGTACGGCACGCATCCTGCCCAGAAATTGCGCATCTACCGTCCGGATGGTTACGACGATTCGCAGCCGTTGCCCGTCCTGTTGTTCGTCCATGGCGGCAGTTGGAGCTGGGGCGATCCCGACGATTACAATTTCATCGCGCGCGCCTTTGCGCCCGCAGGCTTTGTCGTGGTGCTGGCCGGATACCGGCTGGGCGAAGATGGCCGCTACCCCGCCATGCTCGAGGATACGGCAGCGGCGATCGTCGAAACCGCCCGGCTGGCCCCCGAATTTGGGGGTGATTCGGCGCGGATCGTGCTCGCGGGCCATTCGGCCGGGGCTTACGACGTGGTCCAGGTCGCGCTGGAGGAACGCAGGCTGGCAGCAAGCGGCTTGCAACCTGCCGGAGTGATCGGCCTGTCGGGCCCCTACGATTTCTACCCATTCGACAAGCCGTCCAGCGAAGCGGCCTTCGGTTCGGTCGGGGCGGGCGCCGAAAGCCAGCCGATCAACCACGCCCGCGCCGACGCGCCGCCGATGCTGCTGATTCACGGCGAGGACGACGCGCTGGTGAAACCGCGCAATTCGCGCGCCCTGGCGGCAGCCCTGGGCGATGCCGGGGCGCCGGTGGAGACGAAATTCTATCCCGGCTTCGATCACAATGCGCCGCTGATCTCTCTGGCCAGCCCGTGGCGCCGGTCGCGCGACGTGGATGATGCCATGATCGCTTTCGCACGCAGGGTGACCACGGTTTCAGTTCCGGTTCAGCAGGCAACCGACTAAGCTCCTCGCGATGCGCTTTCTTGCCCGCCTGTTCGCCATCCTCGCAGCGGCCATGCTCGTGGCCCAGCCGGTCGCTGCGCAGTCGATCCTGCGCGATGCCGAGACCGAGGCCTTCCTCGACGAGATTTCGGCCCCGCTGGTCGAAGCTGCCGGGCTCGAGCCCGAGAATGTCGACATCGTGCTGATCAATGATCCGTCCATCAACGCCTTCGTGTCGGGTGGGCAGATCGTCTATATCCATTCGGGACTGATCGACGCCGCCGACACGGCCGAGGAAGTGCAGGGTGTGATCGCGCACGAGCTGGGGCACATCACCGGCGGGCATATCCTGCGCTACGGCGAAGGTATGGCAAGCGCTTCGCGCATCTCGCTGCTTTCGCTGATTGCGGGGATCGGGGCCGCGCTCGCCGGTGCGGGCGAAGCCGCGATGGGAATCATGGCCGCCGGGCAGCAGGCCGCCATGGGCAAGTTCCTCGCCTTCAGCCGCACGCAGGAATCCTCCGCCGATTTCGCGGGTGCCGAATACCTGTCCAAGGCGGGCATTTCCGGGCGCGGGTCGCTGGCCTTCTTCGGCAAGCTGCTCAACCAGGAATATCGCTATGGATACAGCCAGAGCGACGAGGCCGGCTTCTATCGCACTCACCCGCTGTCGGGCGATCGCATCTCCGCGCTACGCGAGGTCTATGAGAAGGACCCCGCTTGGGACCGCCCGGCCAATGCCCGCAATCAGGCCAATTTCGAGCGCGTGAAGGCCAAGCTGGTGGGCTATATCGCCAAGCCTTCGGCCACGCTGCGCGACTATCCGGAAAGCGACCGCACCGTGCCCGCGCTCTATGCGCGTGCCTATGCCTATCACCAGAACGCGCGAGTTGATCGCGCGCTCGATGCCGCGGACCAATTGCTCGCGAAGGATCCCGACGATCCCTATTTTCTCGAGCTCAAGGGACAGGTGCTGCTGGAGTCGGGCCGCCCGCTCGAGGCGCTCGAACCGCTGCGTCGCGCCACCGCGCTGACCAACGCCGAACCGCTGATCGCCAGCCTGTTCGGCCATGCGCTGATCGCCACCGAGGACGACGCCAATTTCGCGGAGGCCGAACGCGTGCTGCGCGCCGCGGTCGGGCGCGACCGGCGCAACCCGTTCGCCTGGTACCAGCTCGGCGTGGTCTATGCCGCGCGCGGCGATACCCCGCGGGCGCGGCTGGCTTCGGCCGAACAGCAGGTGATGAGCGGGCAGTACGGGCTCGCCCTGCGCAGCGCGCAGGCCGCCGAGCACGGACTGGAGAGGGGCACGCCAGACTGGATTCGCGCGCAAGACATCGGCATGCAGGCGCGTGCATTGCTCGAACGGCAGTGCGAAATGGAACGCGGACGCAATTGCGCGCCCGGCTAGCTGACCGAAGGATCCCATGAGACAACACCTGCTGACCGCGCTGATCGCGCTGGCCTTCGGCTTCGTCGGCGCCGGGCTGTGGTCGCTGTCCGGCTTCGGACACGGCCAGACGCGTGAATATCTTGTCGCCAATCCGCAGATCCTGTCGGAGATGAGCGAGGCCTATCAGCGCAGTGAGAGCGAAGGCCGCCTGGCGCGCGTTGCCGACGAGGTGACCGAGGCCTTCCCCGGGGCCGTGCTCGGCAATCCCGACGGCAGCCGCGTGCTGGTCAAGTTCACCGATTATGGCTGCACCTATTGTCGCCAGTCGATCGCGGCGATCGATCAGCTCATCGCAGAGGATCCCGAGCTCAGGGTCGTGGTGCGCGAATGGCCGATCTTCGACGGGAGCGAGCAGGCCGCACGCATGGCGCTGGCCGCCGCCAAGCAGGGCAAGTATCCCGCTTTCTACCACGCGATGTTCGAGCTCGGGACGCCCAGCGATGCCAATATCACGCGCGCAGCCCAGATCGCCGGTCTCGATGTCGACGCGGCGCGCACCTATGCCGCCTCCGACGAGGCCACCGGCGAGCTGGCGCGCAATATGGCGCTCGCGCGCAGCCTCCAGTTCACCGGTACGCCGAGCTGGGTGGCCGGCGACGAGATCATCCAGGGCCTCGTCCCGGTCGAACGGCTCGCCGAAGCGATCGCGGGCTAGGCCCTATTCCTGCTCGAGCGCCTTGGCATAGGCCGAGGCGAGCGGTCGGGCCATGACCCGACGCACCATCGGTTCGAAGAACTCAAGCGGCTCGCTGGCATAATCGGGATCGAAGGCCGACTGGTCGTATTTCTCGCAGAATTCGCGGCAGGCCTCGAAATGCGGATGGTCGGCGAACTTGTCGCGCGCGTTCTGATCCATGCCGAGGAAGTGGAAATAGTAATAGCCCTGGAAGGCGCCGTGGTTCTTGCAGATCCAGTGCACTTCCTCGCTGACAAAGGGCTTGATGATCGAGGCGGCGACCTCGGGGTGGTTGTAGCTGCCCAGCGTGTCGCCAATGTCGTGCAGCAGCGCCATCACCACATATTGCTCGTCGCGCCCGTCGCGATGCGCGCGCGTTGCGGTTTGCAGCGAGTGTTCGAGCCGATCGACCGGAAAGCCGCCGAAATCCCCGTCGAGCAGGCGGAGATGGTCGAGCACGCGATCGGGCAGGCCCTTGGCGAATGCGCGATATTCGCCGCCGATGATCGCCCAGTCTTCTGCGGTACCCTGCTTCATCTCGCGGAACCGGGCGCGCTCGGCCCCGGTATCGTGAATAGTCTCCTGCACGCCCATCGCGTCTCTCCCTCGCTTCGGCTGTCAGGATCAGCGTAGCGGCTGGCGCAGTTCGTCGCAATTGCGCTAGAGAGCATGGCCTATGGCCGTTCTGCCGATCCGTCCCACGCCGTTCTTCGCCAATAAGAACCAGGCGTTCTGGAACCTCCAGCTGGCAGGCTGGGGCGGGGCGACGCTGCTTCGTGCCATGTCGGCGCTGGCCAATGGGCAATCGCCCGACCGGCTGGTTATCATCCTCATCGCCACCATCACCGGCTTCTCGCTCAGCCTCATTCTCGCGGTGATCTACGGCCAGGTAATCCGCCAGCGGCCGCTGGTCACCTGGGGCTCGACGGCGCTGGTGTTGGCGCTTGCGACCGGGGTCTATGCCTTCATCGACAGCTGGGTGCTGCAAGTCGCGGGCGCAGCGACCGATGGCAATTTCGCCAGCCTGTTCGTCGGCATCTACTTCATCGACCTCGTGCTGCTCGGCGCGTGGTCGGCGCTCTATTACGCGATTAATTTCTTCCTCCAGGTAGAAGAACAGGCGGATCGGCTCGAACGGCTCGAAGCGCAGGCGACCAGCGCGCAACTTGCGATGCTGCGTTACCAGCTCAACCCGCATTTCCTGTTCAACACGCTCAATTCGATCAGCACGCTGGTGCTGCTCAAGCAAAGCGAGACGGCCAATGCGATGCTCACTCGCCTGTCGAGCTTCCTGCGGCATACGCTGGTCACCCAGCCCGGCGGCAAGGTTACCGTGGCGCAGGAAATGGAGACGCTGCAGCTCTATCTCGGCATCGAGCAGATGCGCTTCGAGGAGCGGCTGCGCTCGGATTTCCGGGTCGAGCCCGATGCCGCAAAGGCGCAGCTTCCCGCCATGCTGCTGCAGCCGCTGGTCGAGAATGCGATCAAATACGGCGTCAGCCCGCAGGAGGAAGGGGCCGAAATCGCGATCGTCGCCCAAGTTGTCGGGCCGCGCCTGCGCGTGACCGTCTCCGATACCGGCCCGGGCATGACGATGAACAATATCGAAGCCGGGCTGCCGGCCGTGCGGCCGACACATGCGCGGCGCGATTCGACCGGCGTCGGACTGGCCAACATTCGCGACCGGCTGGCGCAGGCCTACGGCGAAGAGCACCGCTTCGAGATCCGTTCGCCCGAGAGCGGGGGGTTCTCGGTATTGATCGAACTCCCCTTCGAAACCGAAGAGAGCGTCGCGTTAAGCGAAGCGACAGCCGAACCCGCTCAGGCCGCGCCGCCCAAGAAACCCTCGGCCCCCTCCGCCGTTGTCACCTCAACCCTCCCCCCGAAAGCACACCAGACGACATGACAATCCGGACCATCCTCGTCGACGACGAGAAACTCGCCATCCAGGGCCTCCAGCTCCGCCTCGAACCATTCGAGGACGTCGAGATCATCGACACATGCCAGAACGGGCGCGAAGCGATCCGCGCGATCAAGACGCAGAAGCCCGACTTGGTGTTCCTCGACATCCAGATGCCCGGTTTCGACGGCTTTTCGGTCGTCCAGGGGGTGATGGAAATCGATCCGCCGCTGTTTGTCTTCGTCACCGCCTTCCAGGAACACGCGATCCGCGCCTTCGAAGCCAATGCGGTGAACTACCTGATGAAGCCCGTCGACGAGGACAAGCTTGCCGATACGATCGAGCGCGTGCGCCAGCGGCTCGCAGAGAAGAAATCCACCGAAGAGGCGGAAAAGCTCAAGAGCGTGTTGTCCGAAGTCGCTCCCGAAGCCGCGGAGAACCTCGCGGGCGAGGATCCCGAGGCCGCCAGCCGGTTCGAGAAGCTCATCAATGTGAAGGACCGCGGACAGATCTTCCGCGTCGAGGTCGACACGATCGAGCATATCGAGGCCGCGGGCGACTACATGTGCATCTATACCGGCGACAATTCGCTGATCCTGCGCGAGACGATGAAGGATCTCGAACGCCGGCTCGACCCGCGCAAGTTCCAGCGTGTCCATCGCTCGACCATCGTCAATCTCGACCAGGTCCGGCAAGTCAAGCCGCATACCAATGGCGAGTGCTTCCTCGTTCTCGATTCGGGCGCAGAGGTGAAGGTGTCGCGCAGCTATCGCGACGTGGTCGCGCGCTTCGTGCATTGACGCTCCTGGCAGTCATTGCGAGGAGCGCAGCAACGAAGCAATCCACACCGCGCTGGATTGCCGCGCGACCTCCGGTCGCTCGCAATGACTGAGGTTTCCGCGTGAGCGCATTCACCCTTCCCGGCTTCGATCTCGACACTTTCGTCCGCGATACGCTGGCGGAAGACCTCGGCGAAGGGCTGCCCGGCGGCGGACGCGATGTTACCAGCGAAAGCGTGATCCCGGCCGGAGCCCGCTTTGCGGGGGTCATGGATACGCGCGACACGATAGAGGTTGCCGGTCTCGGTGTGGCCGAAGCCTTCTTTCGCGCGCTGGATCCGGAAATGACTATAGAGCTTCTGGTCGCAGACGGCGAAAGCGTCGCTGCGGGGACCGATCTGATGCGGCTCGAGGGCAATGCCCGCGCCATGCTGACCGCCGAACGCAGCGCCCTGAACACCGTCCAGCATCTCTCCGGCATCGCGACGATGGTGGCCGAATACGTGCGCGCGATGGACAATCCCGATTGCACGCTGCTCGACACGCGCAAGACGATACCCGGATTGCGCCAGCTCGAGAAATACGCGGTCCGCATGGGCGGCGGGTCGAACCATCGCATGGGGCTGTGGGATGCGGCGATGATCAAGGACAACCATGTGCTGGTCGCCGGGTCGGTCGGCGAAGCGGTCCGACGCGCGGTGGCGGCCGGGGTCAGCGACATCATTTGCGAAGTCGACCGGATCGACCAGATCGAACCCGCGCTCGCCGCGGGGGCCACCCGGCTGCTGCTCGACAATATGGAACCCGACATGCTGCGCGAGGCCGTGAACCTCGTCGCCGGGCGGGTGCCCACCGAGGCCAGCGGGGGAATCAACCTCGATACGATCCGTGCCAAGGCCGCGACCGGGGTCGATTTCGTATCGGTCGGCCGGCTTACGCAGAGCGCACCGGCAGCCGATATCGGTCTGGACTTTACCCCCCTCTAGAATATGGGCAGTCTCCTTGCGCAAGGGGAGGATTTGCCGTGCGTCCACCGTCCATCGTCTGGTTCGAGCGCCTGTTCCTGCTCAGCCTCCTCATCGCATCGATCGCCATGGTGACGAGTTTCGACACGCTGGTCGCGCAGGTCGAGGCCGATCCCGCACTGGCCGGTCTGGGGTGGGGGCGCGGCGCAGTGATCGCGATCTCTGCAATCAGCCTACTCCTTCCGCTGGTGCTGTGGTATTTCATCGCACGCCGCGCGAGCGCGTTCGCCAAATGGCTGCTGGTGCTGCTCACAGTGGCCGGATTGCTGTTCCTCGAGATCGATATCGCGCGCATCACCGCGGCCGACACGCTGATGACGTTACTGGTCACGCTGCTGCAACTGGTCGCCATCGTCCTGCTGTTCCGCGCCGACGCGCGCGCATGGTTGGCGAGCGAGGATGTGGTGGATGGGACGCCTTAGTCCCACGATTCCGCTGGCGCTTGCCGCCCTGCTGTCCGCGACACCGCTGGCAGCGCAGCATTACCAATGCAGCATCCCGCGCAGCGTCCAGGTCCCGCAGATTCGCCCGGACGCGCGGCCGCGGGTACTGCCCGTTTCGGGCTACACACTGGCGCTGAGCTGGAGCCCCGAGTTCTGCAAGCCGCGCAAGGGTCAGACGCGCCATGCCCGGCAGTGCGACGGGCGCGCAGGCATGTTCGGGCTGGTCGTTCACGGACTGTGGCCAGACAGCGCGCGCAGCTGGCCGCAATGGTGCCCCACCCGCCGCCAGCCGCAACCGCGCGAACTGGCGGCCAATATGTGCCTGTCCCCCTCGGCCGCGCTGCTGGCACGGCAATGGGCGAAGCATGGCGCGTGCATGGCCCGCAAGCCCGCGACCTATTTCAAGGTGATGCGGATCCTGTGGGAAGGGCTACGCATTCCCGATTACGATCGCGTCAGCCGCGAGGATCGACTGACCGCGGGAACGATCCGCACGCGTTTCGTCGACGCGAATCCCGGGTGGTCGCGCGAAGCGGTAGGGGTCAAGCTCAATGCACGTGGCTGGCTGCAGGAATTGCGCCTGTGCTACGACAAGCGCTTCATGCCCACCGCCTGCGACCGGACGCGGTACGGCGCACGCGACAGTGTGCCGGCGAAGATCTGGCGAGGGCTTTAGGTCGGCTTCTGGAGAGCTCAGCGCCGCGCCCTGAAGAACGCCTGCAACAGCTCCGCGGCCCTGCCCTCACCCATGCCCGAATAGACCTCGGGCCGGTGCAGGCACTGCGGCTGCTCGAAGACGCGCGCGCCATGCTCGACCGCTCCGCCCTTGGGATCGCTCGCAGCGTAATAGAGCTTGCCGATCCGTGCATGGACAATCGCCCCCGCGCACATGGCGCAGGGTTCGAGCGTGACCCACAATTCGCAATCGCTCAGCCGTTCATCGCCCAGGGTTTCGGCGGCGCGCCGAATCGCAAGGATCTCCGCATGCGCGGTCGGATCGTGATGCTCGCGCGGGCCATTGTGCGCTTCGGCGATCACCTTGCTCCCACGCGTGACCACCGCCCCCACGGGCACTTCGCCCAGCGCCGCCGCCTGCGCGGCAAGCGCCAGGGCGCGATCCATGGGTTGCGGAAGGGTCCAACTGGCCATATCGGCACGGCGCTAGCCCCCGGGAGGCGCGGGTGCAACGTGCTTGACGATTCGCAAGCCCGCCGCTATGCGCGCCGCTTTCCGGGATAACACGAGCCCCCGACCCGCACCGGCGGCCAAGGGAACTCGCCCAGCCATTCGAACGAGAGACGTATCATGTCGCGCATTTGCGAACTCACCGGCAAGGGTCGCCAGGTCGGCCACAATGTGAGCCACGCCAACAACAAGACCAAGCGGGTCTTCCTGCCGAACCTGCAGAACGTCACGCTGCTGAGCGAAAAGCTCGATCGCAGCTTCAAGTTCCGCGTGTCGACGCATGGCCTGCGCTCGGTCGAGCACAATGGCGGCCTCGACAACTGGCTGCTCAAGACCAGCGACGACAAGCTGTCGGCCAACGCGCTCAAGGTGAAGCGCGAGCTGAAGAAGGCGAACGCCGCAGCCGCATAAGACGTGCTGGCGCTGCGGCGCCACCGCACCTGCGGTTTCGAAGGGCGCGCGAGGGCTACTCGCGCGCCTTTTCGCGTGGCTGCCAGCGAAGCTTGAGCAGCAATGTGCGCTGGAACGACATGAAATTGTCGTCCGAGATAAGCCAGAGGTGCATGCCATCCGCGTCCTCGGTAACCGCCAGCCCTTCGTAATTGTCGCGCGGAATCGCAGCGCCGAATTCGGCCAGCATGCGGGCCGCCACGATGCCGTCGGCACTCGGCGAATCCACATCCACCTCGGCGATCGCCGTATCGAAGCCGGGTGGCACACCCCAATCGAGCCGCCGCAAGAGCACCAGCGCACGTCCCTCGCCGGCGGGCGTCGCATCGACCGGGCGGTAGCCTGCGGGCAGGTCGATCACCACGCTTTGCGGCTCGGAATCCTCGACCGGATCAGCGGCGAACAGCAGCGCCATATGGCGCGAGCCGCGCCAGCGCCGCGGACGCTCCTCGATCGCGAGGAACCGGCCATCGGACAGGCGTACCAGCGATTCGATCCCCGAATTGGCGGACCAGTCAGCCATCAATGCCGGAAAGACTTCCTCCCCCGGCCGGAGCGCGGCGTCGAGCCGGACGATCGAATTGCGATACTCATAACCCGCCCACACAATGCCACTGCCCGGATCGACCGCGAGCGATTCGAGGTCGCGCCCATTCTTGTAGGCAGTCTCATTGCTTTCGAAGGGGCCGAACACGCCGGGCCGCCGCCCGTGGTCGGGACGGTCGAACTCGAGCCGGCGCCCGGTATCGGTGCCTGCGAGGAAACCGCCACCGGGAAGCGCCACCAGAGCGGAGAACCCACCGAACCGCAGCGGGTCGCCGCTCAATTCCCAGCCTTCGACCAGCGTGAAGGGGCCGCGCGAGACGCGCCGTGTTTCTATCGGCGTCAGCCGCGCCTCGGCCTGCAACGCGCGCGGCGGCGGCGGCGAGCGCAGCCAGGTGCCCGGTGCGAGCGCGCAAACGAGCGCGGTGGCAAGAAGAAGGCGCTTGGGGCGCATGGGCCTTATCTGCAATCCGTTGGCGGGGACGAGCCGGTCAGCCCATCGGACCGGCGAAGAGGAGCGGGTCGAGCCGCGAATTGCGCCATTTGAGGCTCCAGTGAAGATGCGGCCCCGTGGCGCGGCCCGAGGCCCCGACATCGCCGATATGCTGCCCCTGCCGCACCATTTCGCCCTCGGTTACATAGAGCCTCGAACTGTGCAGGAAAGCGCTGTTGAGGCCCTGCCCATGATCGATGATCAGCAACTTGCCTTCGAGGCTGAAATCGTCGACCGCGAGCACCACGACGCCATCGGCAGGCGCCACATAGGGCGTGCCATTGCCAGGCGCGATATCGATCCCCGAATGATAGCTTCCCGGCTCCCCGCGATAAACGCGCTGCGATCCGAAGCGGCCCGATATGCGCCCGGTGACCGGCCAGATGAAATCCTGTCGCCAACCGCTTGCCCCGGTTTCTTCCAGACGCGCATTCCAGATCGCGTCGAGTTCGGGCTGGCGGCGGCGCATGAAGCTGGCCGAAGCCCCGCCCGGGCGCCGTGCGACATTGACGTGTTCGATGTTCCATGCGCGCCGCGCGATCGCCAGCGGGCTCGAAATTGTCCGCCCGTCGGCCAGCCGCGCGGTGAGTTCGAGGGTTGCGGGCGCATCGCGATCGAACGCGGCGAAGAAGCGCCCCTCCTCGTCGAAGGTTATTTTCTCCTCGCCCAGCTGCGCTTCGCGCGTTCCCCCGGGAACTGTCCCCCGGATCCAGCCGCCCTGCTCGAGTTCGCCGTCGAAAGTGAACACCGCGGCGCGGGTCGGCGTGGGGCTGGGCGTCGGTGTCGGTGTCGGTGTCGGGGCGGGCGCTGCGCGCACCGGCTGCACCACTTCGGCGTTGCGCGACACATCCGCTTCCGCCGCAGGAACGCATGCCGTGGCGAGCAGGACCAGCGGCGCAAGCCGCGCGGCGGTCACGGTGCCAGCCGCTCGGTCGCCAGCTGTGCGCTGGCATAGGCCTCTTGGTGCTCCACCGACCAGTAGCGCAATTCCTCGAGCGGGATCGGCACTCCGCTCATCGCGCAGAACACGTGATTGCCGGGGCGCAGCACGCGAAAGCCCGACGGGCCGTATTGCAGCTTGGCCTCGCCATTCGACGGGCCCGAATTCTTGTTCATCAGCATGGCGGCGCCTTAGCAGGTGGACCTTAGCCGAACAAATCATCCTGCGCCGGCGCGGTTCCGCTATCCCGCACGCGGCGGCGCGGCGCGGCGCGGGACGGCTGGGGAGGGGGCGAGGGAGCAGGCGTCTCGCCGGGTGCCACCTGCAGATCGCCGTCTCGAAACTTGAGCGTGAGGCTGGACTGGTCCGCCGCGGCCGCGCGATCGGTCAGTGTCGTGCCATCCGGCCCCGTGACGCGGACATAGCCGCGCGCCAGCACCGTGTCGGGATCGAGCGACCGCATCACCCGCTGCAGGGCGGCCAGCCGCTCGCGTCGCTCGGCCAGCGGGCGCTCGACCAGTGCAGGAGACAGCTTCTGTCCCGCCAGCGCGCGGTGCGCCTCGCGCAGGTTCCGCTCGAGCACCGCCGGGCCGAGCCGCAGGTTGGACAGCCTCTCGCGTCCCTGTGCCGCCCGATCACGCAGGCCGCGGCGCAGCCGCTCGGCGAGTTCGTCGAGCGCCTGCGCATGGGACTGAAGCAGCGCTTCGCGTGCCGGCAGCCGCTCCGCCCGCGCTTGCAATCGTTCGCGGCCAAGCTGCACCGGGCGCAGGATCGCTCGCTTCTTACGCGCCTCGTAATCGGCCAGAACCGCAGCGAGTTCACCACGGACGGGGACCGCCATTTCCGCCGCAGCGGTGGGGGTGGGTGCGCGCCGGTCGGCGGCATAGTCTGCCAACGTAGTGTCGGTCTCGTGACCGACCGCGCTGATCGTGGGAATGGCGCTATCCGCGATAGCGCGCACCACGACCTCCTCATTGAAGCTCCACAGGTCCTCGATCGAACCGCCGCCGCGCGCCACGATCACCAGATCGGGGCGGTCTGGATGATGCTCCGGCATGGCGGAGAAACCGTGCACTGCGCCGGCAACCTGCTCCGCCGCGCCCTGTCCCTGCACCAGCACGGGCCACACGATCACCCGGCTCGGGAAGCGATCCGCGAGCCGATGGAGGATATCGCGAATCACCGCGCCCGTTGGCGAGGTGACCACGCCGATGGTCCGAGGGAGGAAGGGCAGCGCGCGCTTGCGTTCCGAAGCGAACAGGCCTTCGGCAGCCAGCCGCGCGCGGGTTTTCTCGAGCAGCGCCAGCAAGGCACCCTCGCCTGCCAGCTCCATCCGCTCAATCACGATCTGGTACTTCGATCGCCCGGGATAGGTAGTCAGCTTGCCACTCGCGACGACTTCGAGCCCGTCTTCGGGCTGGAACGGCAGTCGCTGGGTGTTGCCTCGCCACATGACCCCGTCGAGCACCGCCTTTTCGTCCTTGAGCGCGCAATACATGTGGCCGCTCGCCGCGCGCTTCACCCCCGACAGCTCGCCACGCAAGCGGACGAAACCGAACCGATCCTCGACGGTGCGCTTGAGCGCCTGCGAAATTTCGCTGACCGTCAGTGGCTCGGCGTTGTCGCCCGAGCGCCCCTTCGCTACCAGTCCGGCATCTTCGGGTTCTGACGGGAAGTGGCTGGCCATGAATATCCTTTTGCTTGGCTCGGGTGGGCGCGAGCATGCGCTTGCATGGAAACTGGCGCAATCGCCGCTATGCGACAAGCTGTGGGCGGCGCCGGGCAACCCGGGCATCGCACAACATGCCGAATGCACCGCGCTCGACGCGGCGGACCACGAGGCCGTCGTGGCCTTCTGCAGCGACCACGCGATCGGCCTGGTGGTGATCGGGCCCGAAGCACCACTGGTCGACGGGCTTGCCGATTCGCTGCGCGTGGCGGGGATCGACACCTTCGGCCCCTCGCGCGAGGCGGCGCAGCTCGAAGGCAGCAAGGGCTTCACCAAGGAGCTGTGCAAACGTGCCAATATTCCCACCGCGCGTTACGAACGCTGCGTTTCGCTCGAACAGGCGTGGGGCGCGCTCAAGCGCTTCGATCCGCCTTTCGTGCTTAAGGCCGATGGACTGGCCGCGGGCAAGGGCGTGGTGATCGCCGAGACCTATGAAGAGGCCCAGCACGCGCTCGACGAGATGTTCGACGGCAAATTCGGCAGTGCGGGCAGCGAGGTGGTGATCGAGCAATTTCTCATGGGCGAGGAAGCGAGCTTCTTCGCGCTGACCGATGGCACGGCAATCGTCCCCATCGGCACCGCGCAGGATCACAAGCGCGTGGGCGAGGGCGACACCGGGCCGAACACCGGCGGCATGGGCGCCTATTCTCCCGCCCCGGTGCTGAGCGAGGATTTGCAGGCACAGGTCATGCGCGAGATCGTCGAGCCGACGGTGCGGACCATGGCCGCCGAGGGTACGCCCTATTCGGGAGTGCTCTACGCCGGGCTAATGCTGACCAGAGACGGCCCGCAACTGATCGAATACAACGCGCGCTTCGGCGATCCCGAATGCCAGGTGCTGATGATGCGGCTCGAAAGCGATCTGGTCGAACTGATGAAGGCCTGCGCGCAAGGACGGCTGGGCGACGTCGGCGAGCCGGTACTATCCGACGATTTCGCGCTCACCGTGGTGATGGCGGCCGAGGGTTACCCCGGCACGCCGAAGAAGGGCGGCACGATCGCTCTGGGCGAGGCCGAGGCCGGCGGCGCCAAGGTCTTCCACGCCGGCACGAAGCTCGCGGGCGAAACACTGACCAGCAGCGGCGGCCGCGTACTCAACGTCACCGCACGCGGGGCCAGCGCCACCGACGCGCAGGCGAAAGCCTATGAAGCGGTCCATGCGATCAGCTTCCCCGACGGCTTCTGCCGCCGCGACATCGGCCAGCGCGAGGTGCGGCGCGAGCGGGGTCTGGCCTGAGCCTCAGCCCAGTTTCTCGGCAACCAGCGCCTTGAGGTCGGCTTCGCTGCGGGCGCCGTAGTGCGAGATGATCTCGGCGGCGCAGATGGCGCCCATGCGCAGGCAGGTTTCGAGGTTCTCGCCGCGCGCATGGCCGGTGAGGAAGCCCGCCGCGAAGAGATCGCCCGCGCCGGTGGTGTCGACCACCTTGTCGATCGGTTCGGCGGCGACCTCGGCGCGCGTCCCGTTGGCAATGCCCACCGCGCCCTTGGCGCTGCGCGTGGCGACGAGAACGGGGACCTTGTCTTGCAGCGAAGCGAGGCCCGCATCGAAATCCGCTTCGCCGGTCAATGTCGCCAGTTCGCTTTCATTGACGAAGAGGATGTCGATCTTGCCCTCTTCTATCAACGCACGGAAATCGTCGCCGTGGCGGTCGATGACGAAGCTCTCGCTCGCGGTGAATGCGACCTTGCGGCCGGCATTGCGTGCAACCTCGATCGCCCGGCGCATCGCGCTTCGCGGCTCTTCGGGGTCCCACAGATAGCCTTCGAGGTAGAGGATACCCGCGCTGGCGATCAACTCGTCGTCGAGCGCGGCGGGGGGCAGAAACTGACTCGCGCCAAGGAAAGTGTTCATTGTCCGCTCGCCATCGGGCGTAACGAAGATCAGGCAGCGCGCGGTGGAAGGCTGGCCTTCACGCGCAGGTGTGTCGAAATCGATTCCGACTGCGCGGATGTCGTGGCTGAAGACGTCCCCGAGCTGGTCGGTCGCTACCTGGCCGACGAACGCGCATTGCGCACCGAGCGCGCTCATCCCGGCAAGCGTGTTCGCCGCCGATCCGCCGGAGATTTCCTTGGCCGGGCCCATCGCGTCGTAAAGGCGGCGTGCGCCGTCCTCATCGACCAGCGTCATCCCGCCCTTGTTGAGGCCGAGCTCGTCGATCAGCTCCTCTTCACAGGGGGCCATCACGTCAACGATGGCGTTGCCGATGGCGATTACGTCGTAACGGGGGTCGGTCATGGATACTCCGGGAGAAGGGCAGTCGGTGCGTCGGGCGCGGTTAGCGGCTCATCGCGCAAAGGCCAAGGCTGGCGTTGACTTGGCCAGGCACGGCGCGCATCGCTCGGGTTCGATGATGTCGCTGCCCCGCGCCCTTGCCCTTGCGCTCGCCCAGCTTGGCGACCCGGCCATTCTCAGGGTGCTCGGCAAGACCACGGCGATCACGCTGGCGATTTTCCTGCTTGGCGGGGTGGCACTGTACGTGGGTTTCGAAACCGCGATCGACAGTGCCACGGGCATGGAAACCGGCGGGCTAGGCGCGCTGGCCGCGGCGGCGGGCACGCTTGTCGCCGGCTGGTTCCTGTTTCGCGTCGTCGCGCTGTTCGTGATGCAATTCCATGCCGACGAAGTTGTCCGCGCGGTCGAGGCGCGCCATTATCCGCAGTCCGCCAATGCGGCGCGGCAACTCGGCTTCGGCGAAGAAATGGGGCATGCGCTGCGCTCGCTGGGGCGCACGCTTCTTGCCAATGTGCTGGCGCTGCCGGTGGCCGGCCTCCTGCTTGCGACCGGGCTGGGCGCAGCCGCGGTCTTCGTTGCCGTCAATGCGCTTCTCGTCGGTCGCGAACTGCAGGACGCGGTGTGGCTGCGCTATCGCGATCAGGCCGGCGAGGGCGCACCGCTGGGCACCGGAACCCGCTTCCTGCTCGGATTGGTGGTGGTCGGAGTCCTCGCCATACCTTTCCTCAACCTTCTTGCCCCGATATTGGGCGCTGCCAGCGCAACCCACCTGGTGCATCGCGCCCGAGAGAAAGACATGCATGCGTAAAGCCGTTCTCTTCCTGCTCCCGCTGCTGGGCGCTTGCGCCACCGGACCGGTTCCGGGAAGCACGCCGCCTGCACGGCAAACTCCCTCTGCACCGCCCCCGCAAGACGTGCGCGTGGCACCCTCGACCCAGGAGTTTCGAGCCCCGCGGGTGATGAATGTCCCCGGGCTCGAGGGCGTGATCGGGCGTACCGAGACCGCGCTGGCCAACCTCTTCGGCGCCCCGCGGCTCAATGTCACCGAGGGCGACGCGAAGAAGCTGCAATTCGCCGGCGAGGCCTGCGTGCTCGATGTCTATCTTTATCCGTTACGGCCGGGTGGCGAACCCAGTGCGACCTATGTCGATGCACGCCGCGCCAGCGACGGTCTGGATGTCGACCGCGCCGCCTGCGTACGTGCTCTGCGCCGCTAACCCGCTTTTAAGCATGCAGGCGTAGATCGGTCCGCAACAGATTGCGGGAGTTCGATCCATATGAGCGTGCATTTCGGGGAACTGGCGAAGAAGGTCGGCGCCAACGGAACGGTTTCGGCCGAGGAAATACTGCTCCTGCGCCGCGAGGCCTGGCCCGATGGACGCATCTCGCAGGCCGAGGCCGAGGCGATCTTCGCGCTCGACCGCCAGCTGGAGAGCAAGAGCGGCGAATGGGTCGACTTCTTTGTCGAAACACTCGGCGAATATGTCGTCAATCAGCGCGCGCCGGCAGGCTATGTCGATCGTGAGAACGCGGCCTGGCTGATGATGCAGGTCGACCACGATGGGGCGCTGTGTTCGATGTCCGAAGTCGAACTGCTGGTGCGCGTGTTCGAACGAGCGAACAATGTCCCGCAAGCGCTCAAGGACTATGCAATCTCGCAGATGGAACTGGCGGTTCTCGAAGGGACTGGCCCGACGCGCGATGGCGGTCATCTCGCCGCCGGGAACGTCACCGCAGCCGAAGTGAGACTGCTGCGGCGCGCTATCTTCGCTCCGGCAAGCGAACGCCCTGCTGCGGTCGGACGGAAAGAGGCCGAAATGCTGTTCGGGCTGAAGGATGCGACGCTTGAGGCCGATAATGCACCTGAGTGGCAGCAATTGTTCGTTCAGGGCGTGGCGAATTACCTTCAGGGCTACAGCGACGTGAATGCGCAGATCAGCCACGCACGCGCGCAAGAGCTCGAGGGTTTCATGAACGATACGAGCTCGAGCGTAGGCGGGTTTCTTGGCCGCATGGCGAAGACCTCCCCCGCTGCATTCGGCCAGGTTTTCGGGCGGCGCAGTGACGGTACGTCGCGGCTCGAAGATGTGGTCGCCGCCGAAGCGGTCACGCATGCCGAACGCGAATGGCTCGATGCGCAGATCGATGCGGACGGCCGGGTCGACGCTTACGAGCGTGCGCTGCTCGATTTCCTCGCCGAGGACTGACGCGAAGCGCTCAGGCGCCTAGACCATGAAGCTTTCGCCGCACCCGCAGGCACCCTTGGCATTGGGGTTCTCGAACACGAAGCCGGCGGTGAAATCGTCTTCCACCCAGTCCATCGTGCTGCCGATCAAATAGAGCACGCTGGCACTGTCGATATAGAACGTGCCACCGGGCGTTTCGATCTTCTCGTCGAACTTGGCCTCGTCGGTGATGTAATCGACCGAGTAGGCAAGCCCCGAACAGCCACGGCGCGGGGTCGACAGCTTCACGCCGATCGCGTCCTCCGGCGCCTTTGCCATGAGGTCGGCCACACGCTGTTCGGCGGCCGGCGTCAGGACGACCGCGGCCTTGGGCGCGGGGCGGGAGGTGGTCTCGCTCATCACAGCATCCCCAGTTCGAGGCGCGCTTCATCGGTCATTTTGTCCGGGCCCCACGGCGGGTCCCACACCAGATTGACTTCCGCATCGCGCACGCCGGGCACGCTGGCGGCGCGCAATTCGACTTCGCCCGGCATGGTCTCGGCCACGGGGCAATGCGGCGTGGTCAGCGTCATGGTGACGGCCACATCGCTCTCGTCATCGACCTCGACCCCGTAAATCAGCCCGAGATCGTAGATATTCACCGGGATTTCCGGATCGTAGATCTCTTTTAAGGCGTCGATCACCGCCTGCTGTAGCTGGCCGCCGGGACCGGCCGCGCTTGCTTTTTCGGGCTGCTTGGCGAGAAACCCTTCGAGATAATCGCGCTTACGCTCCATCGTCTCGCGCGGGGTCTCGTCCGTGTCTACGGCGTCTTCCACGCGCGCACGCGGCGGCTTGCCGGTTACGGCATCAGCCGGCGAGGGCGCGGCGATGAAATCCTGTTCGGTATTCGTTTCTTCGCTCATCCGAAGATCCTCTGGGTACGGTCTATGCCGCGCAACAATGCGGCGATATCGGTTTCGTCGGAATACAGTCCGAAGCTGGCGCGGGCGGTGGCGGGGACGCCGAGATAGTCCATCAGCGGCTGTGCGCAGTGATGCCCGGCACGGATCGCGACATTCTCTTCGTCCAATATGGTGCCGAGATCGTGCGGGTGAACCCCTTCCATCGCAAAAGAGACGATGCCCGCGCTTTCCTCCGGCCCGAACAGGGTGACGGAGTTCATCGCGCGCAATTCGTCGCGCAGTTGCTTCGCCAGTGCGCTTTCGTGCGCGAACAGGCGGTCGGGACTGAGCGCGTCGACATAATCGATCGCCGCATGCAGCGCGATCGCTTCGGTGATCATCGGCGTGCCCGCTTCGAAACGCTGCGGCGGGGGCGCATAGGTGGTCTTTTCGAAGGTCACGCGGTCGATCATCGCGCCGCCGCCCTGCCAGGGAGGCATGGCGTCGAGGATGTCCTCGCGCGCCCACAGCACGCCGATCCCGGTCGGACCGTAAAGTTTGTGGCCGGAGAAAGCGTAGAAATCGCAATCGAGCGCGGCCATGTCGAGCGCCATGCGCGGTGCGGCCTGGCAGCCGTCGAGCATGATCTTCGCGCCGACCGAATGGGCGAGGTCCGCCGCAGCGCGCGCATCGAGCACGCTGCCGAGCACGTTCGAGACATGCGCCAGCGAAACCAGCTTGGTGCGCGGAGTGAGCAGCGCTTCGAGCGCACCGAGATCGATGCGGTGGTCTTCGGTCAGCGGGCAGACGTCGATCTGCGCGCCCGTGCGCTCGGCGACCATCTGCCAGGGCACGATGTTCGAATGGTGTTCGAGCGTCGACAGGACAATGCGGTCGCCCTCGCCGATATTGGCCATGCCCCAGCTCGCTGCGACGAGATTGATTGCCTCGGTCGCGCCGCGCACGAAGACGATCTCATTTTCGGATCGGGCACCCATGAAATCGGCGGCGCGCCGGCGCGCGGCCTCGTAGCCCAGCGTCATCTGTGCGCTGCGGCCATAGACCCCGCGATGGACCGTTGCATAATCGCTGCCCAGAGCGCGGTTCATCGCACCGAGCACGGCCTGCGGCTTCTGCGCCGAAGCCGCCGTGTCGAGATAATGCCACGGCGAACCGTCGGGCGCGACCAGCCCGGGAAAATCCGCCTTGCGGGTCAGAGTCGCCGCGTCGGTCACAGCGCCTTGTCCACCTTGTCGAGCGCCACGCGCATCATCCTCTCGCGCAGTTCCTCGTCATCGAGCGCAACCAGCGCATCGCCGACGAAGGCCTGGACGAGCAATCGGCGCGCAAGATCGGGCGAGAGACCACGTGCGGCCATGTAAAAACGCGCGGTTTCGTCAAGCTGGCCAACGCTGGCGCCATGCGCGCATTTGACATCGTCGGCGAAGATTTCGAGTTGCGGCACGGCGTTCACGCTCGCGCCTTTCTCGAGCAACAGGCCCTTGAAGTCCTGCGCCGCATCGGTCTTCTGCGCGTGGCGCACGACGTCGATATTGCCCAGAAAAATGCCCGTACCGTGACCCCAATGGACCGCACGAACGGTCTGGTTGCTGGTGGCCTCGGGTTCGGCATGGATGGTGCGGGTGACGAATTCGCGCACCGTGTCGCGGCCGCCGACAGTGATCCCGCCAAATTCGAAATGGGCGCCCTTGCCGAGCGTAACCTCGATTTCTAGTCGGGCATATTCGGCCGCGGCGAGTACGGCAAACAATTCGCAAGTCGCGCCTTCGCCGATGCTCACGCGCCAGCGATGGAGCTCGGTCGGTTTGGTGTCGCCACCATCAGCAATGACCAGCGTGTCGCGCAAGCTCTCACCCGCCGCCACATCGATCACGCGCCAGTCGTCGAGATTTGCGCCCTGAAGCCGGTCGACTGCCGAATAGCGCCAGGCCTCTTCGCGCCGCGTGGGGAGGGTACCGGTAGCGGTCATGTACGCGCCCTTTCCCGTTCGAGCTTTCGCAGCAGCCCCTTTTTGGTCGTCACGACGCACTGCTCAATGTCTGCATCTGATGTCGCGCCCTTGCGAACGCAGGTCGTCACCGCCTTGCACAATCGCTTGTCCAGCGAGAGCCGACCGGTGGAGCCATCCATGCCGCAATACCAATTGCCGTCGGGCCCCCGGCCGACATGAACCTCGATCGCCTGCAGGCGCTGGCCGATGACCACGATCGGATCGGTCTCGGGACCGGGATTGATCGCAGGCGCGAGGCCCTGCGCAGCGAGAAGCAGCATTGCCCCGATCATGCCGCCATCACCGCATCGTAGCCTTCGCTTTCCAAGCGCACGGCAAGATCGGGGCCGCCAGTCTGCACGATGCGGCCCTGCGACAGAATCGAGACCTTGTCGGGCTTCACCACGTCGAGCAGGCGCTGATAGTGCGTGATGAGCAGCACCGCCTTGTCGGGCGCACGCATGATTGCGTTGATGCCGTCGCCGACGACACGCAGGGCGTCGATATCGAGCCCGCTGTCGGTTTCGTCGAGCACGGCAAACTTCGGATCGAGGATGCCCATCTGGACCATCTCGGCGCGTTTCTTCTCGCCGCCTGAGAAGCCCACGTTCACATGGCGCTTGAGCATGTCCGGATCGAGCTTGAGCAGCCCGGCGCGGTCCTTGGCAAGCTTGAGGAATTCGCCCCCGGTCAGCGCTTCCTCGCCGCGGGCACGACGCTGCGCGTTGAGCGCTTCGCGAAGGAATTGCAGGTTCGAAACGCCGGGAATTTCGACCGGGTACTGGAAGCCGAGGAAAAGCCCTGCAGCGGCGCGCTCGTGCGGTTCCAGATCGAGCAGATCCACGCCGTTGAACTCGATCGATCCTTGCGTCACCTCGTAGCCGGGTCGACCGCCAAGCACATAGGCAAGCGTGGACTTGCCCGCGCCATTGGGCCCCATGATCGCATGGACCTCGCCCGCGGGTACGGTCAGCGTGAGGCCGTTGAGAATGGCTTTGCCGTCGATTTCGGCGTGGAGATTGTCGATTTTCAGCATGTTACTTCCTGTCGTCGCGACGGGCCGGGCGGGTGCGCCGCGGCGTCGAACCGTATTTGGACTGGTGTGCGCGGCGTGCGGTTTCCTTGTCGCGGTAACGCGCATTCATCGCGGCGAAGATCGGCTGCATCGCCGCCTCGACATCGTCGAGGATGGTGGCCGCAGGGATGCGGAACACTTCGACGCCCACGCTTGCGAGACTCTTGTCGCGGCGCTTGGCTACACGATCGTCCTGGCCTTTCTCGTCGATCGCGATGGCGAGGCCGAGGGGATGCGAGACGAAGTCGAGGATTGCCGATCCGACCACCGTGTGGCGGGTGAACTTGTACTTGCCGAAATCTTCCTTGGCGAAGCGCGCCGCGAGCGCCTTGTGTGCCTCGGTCGAATGCCGGCGCAGGTAGCGCGCGCGCTCGTGGATCGCGTCGAGTCGCTTCTCCGAAATTTCCCACCCACGGCCCTTTTTCTTGAGCACGGGGGCGGCGTCGGCGCCTTCGCTGGGATCGCGAAGCTGGAGGGTCTTGCGTTCGGTCACCCCACACTCCCTTCGAGCGAGATCGCCAGCAGTTTCTGCGCTTCGACGGCAAATTCCATCGGCAGTTCCTTGAGCACGTCCTTGGCGAAGCCGTTGACGATCAGCGCCATCGCTTCCTCGTCATCGAGCCCGCGCTGCATGGCGTAGAACAGCTGGTCGTCGCTGATCTTGCTGGTCGTCGCCTCGTGCTCGATCTGCGCGCCGGGGTTCTTCACCTCGATATAGGGCACGGTATGCGCGCCGCACTGGTCGCCGATCAGTAGCGAATCGCATTCGGTGCGATTGCGCACGCCATCGGCATTGGCCGCCACGCGGACCATGCCGCGATAGGTGTTGTTCGACTTGCCCGCCGAAATACCCTTCGAGATGATGGTCGAGCGCGAGCCCTTGCCATTGTGGATCATCTTGGTGCCGGTGTCGGCCTGCTGGTAATTGTTGGTCACCGCGACCGAGTAGAACTCGCCCACGCTGTCTTCACCGTTGAGCACGCAGCTGGGATATTTCCACGTCACCGCGCTGCCGGTTTCGACCTGCGTCCAGCTGATCTTGCTCCGCGCGCCCTGGCAGAGGCCCCGCTTGGTGACGAAATTGTAGATTCCGCCCTTGCCTTCGGCATTGCCGGGGTACCAGTTCTGGACGGTCGAATACTTGATCTCGGCATCTTCGAGCGCGACCAGTTCGACCACTGCGGCGTGGAGCTGGTTCTCGTCGCGCATCGGCGCGGTGCAGCCTTCGAGATAGCTGACATAGCTGCCTTTCTCGGCAACAATCAGCGTGCGTTCGAACTGGCCGGTGTTCTCTGCGTTGATGCGGAAATAGGTCGACAGCTCCATCGGGCAGCGCACGCCTTCGGGGATGTAAACGAAGGTGCCGTCCGAAAAGACCGCGCTGTTCAGCGTTGCGAAGAAGTTGTCATGTTGCGGCACCACCTTGCCGAGCCACTTCTTCACCAGCTCGGGATATTCCTTCACCGCTTCGCTGATCGAGAGGAAGATCACACCCGCTTTCTTGAGTTCTTCGCGGAAAGTGGTGGCCACGCTGACGCTGTCGAACACCGCATCGACCGCGACCTTGCGGGCTCCCTTGACCCCGGCGAGCACTTCCTGTTCCGCCACGGGAATGCCGAGCTTGTCGTACACCGACTTGATCTCAGGATCGAGCTCGTCGAGCGATTCGAGCTCCTGCTTCTTCTTCGGCGCTGCGTAATAATAGGCGTCCTGGTAATCGATCGCCGGATAGCCGAGTTTAGCCCAATCGGGCTCTTCCATTTCCTGCCACAGGCGGAAGGCCTTCAACCGCCAGTCGAGCATCCACTCGGGCTCGCCCTTCTTCGCGCTGATGAAGCGAACCGTGTCTTCGGTCAGCCCCTTCTCCGCGAATTCGGTCTCGATATCCGCCGACCAGCCGTGCTCGTACTCGGCCGCCTTTTCGGCTGCCTCGCGCGCTTCGCGATCCTGGATGTCGATGTCTTCGCTCATGCAATCTCTCTTTCGCGCGCCAGCTGGGTCAGCGGGATCGCCGCCAGTGCACCGCGCAATGCCTCGTTGACGACCGGCCAATGCGGTTTGACCTGACATTCGTGTTCGACCGAGCAATCTGCCCCTTCGACGCACGCGGTCAGGGCAATCGGCCCTTCGACCGCCTCGACGATATCGGCGACCGTGATCGCCGCCGCCGGCCGGGCAAGCTGCAACCCGCCACCCGCACCACGGCTCGATCGCAGCAATCCTGCCGCCGACAGCTTGCTAACCAGCTTTTGCACGGTGGGCACCGGCAGGCCGGTTTCGGCAGCAAGCTCGGCCGCGCTGGTTTTCGCCCCGCCGCAATGGCGCGATGCCGCACACATTGCGACGACGGCATAATCGGCGAGGTTGGAAAGGCGCATATCAAATCGGACCAAATCGTTCCGATTGGCCAATTAGGTGGCTGCCCGCCGTTTTTCAACGGCAAACAGCCTCTTGCGAGTCGTTAGCAGTCAGAAATCGTCGAGCGGATCGTTGCCCAGTTGTTCGCTCTCGCCCGAGCCGAAGAGATTGACCGAGCTGTAGCCATCGGGGCCGAGCATTTCGTTGATGCTCGAACCCGCACCAGGCATCAGACGCTTGGGCGTTCTTCCGGTGAAGAACCGGATCTCCTTGATCAGATGCGCCTGGTCATAGAACGCTTCGCGAATCTCGGCTTCGATCAGTTCGGGCAATTGCGGCATCGATAGCAGCGTGGCCGCGCGCACCGCGCGATAGCGACGCACCAGCCGCACGGGTGACTGGCCGAAGAACTGCGCTACGAGCCGTTGCGCCTGCCGTTTCGAGTAAGGAAGACTGGCGTAGAGATCATCGAGCTCGGGCTTGAACGAGCTCGACAACCACTCGAGCGTCTTGTCGATGACCGTGAGATGCTGTTCCGGCAGGCGCGACAACCCGCGACGAATGATGTCGCACATCGCGTCGAGCAGTGCCGCATCGTCGACTTCCCCGGCGCTCCAGCGTTGCGCCAGGCCGGACAGGGTCTGCGCAGTGCCGTCTTCCAGAACGGTGCCGGGCTGGAGGAAGCAATCGTGATAATCGTGAACCGAAAGGCCGGAAAGCGCCGCCCAACCACGGAAGTTGATCGACGCGCCGAACAGCACGGCGGGGCCGTTGACGCTGAAATTGCGCGCCTGGCAAAGCGGGGCGAGAAAGAAGGCGTCGCTGGTTTCGGCGACCTCGTCGTCGAACTGCATTCGTCCGACGCCCTTGGCGAAGACCACCATCTGGCCCGAATAGGCCGGCAGCACATCGTCGAGCTGCTCGTCACCCAGACGCCAGATGTAAAGAGAGTTGAGGTAGGGCGCGAGATCGGTCGGCGCCGCTACGAATTCGAATGAATGCGGCGCCTCGCCACCCGGCAAAACCGACAACCCCCGGCCCCATGTCTACTTCCACACGAATTGTACAAATACGTCAGCGAGGCACGAAGCGCAATCGCTTAGTAAACAATGCGTTCAGGCTGGTTCGGCGGTGCCTTGCGAGTCGCAGGCGAACGCGTGGATTCGGCAATCCAAAAAAGGGGGGGCGACCCCGAAAGGTCTCCCCCCTTAAAGTCGAGAACTCGTTGCAGAAATGCTCCGAGCCCTTCGGGTCGCAAGGGCGTGTTAGGCCGAGTCTCGCCGGATTGATTGTATGCAAGCGACAGGATCAGGGATGGTCCCTAAGGAAGCCTACGCAGATTCGCCCGGTGACTGCGCCCGCGATGTGGGCGAATCCGATTGCCAATCTCGACACATTCCGCGCCGCGCGGCATGGCGCGGGGCATGCTGTTCGACCTCGCCCGCCCCGCCCTCTTCGCAATCGATCCCGAACGCGCGCATCGGCTCACCGTGCGCGCACTTGCGCTGGCAGGTCGCCGCGGGCCGCCCGCAGCCGGCGCGCTCGCGATCGATGTCGCCGGGCTCGGCTTTCCCAACCCGCTGGGCATGGCCGCCGGCTTCGACAAGGATGCCGAAGTTCCCGATCAATTGCTCGGCCTCGGCTTCGGATTCGCCGAGGTGGGGTCGATCACCCCGCGACCGCAGGCAGGCAATCCAAGGCCGAGGCTGTTTCGCCTGGTCGAGGACCGCGCGGTGATCAACCGGATGGGCTTCAACAATGGCGGTGCGGAAGTAGCGCGCGACCGGCTCGTGCGCCGCGCCGGCCGGCCGGGGATCGTGGGCATCAACGTCGGCGCCAACAAGGACAGCGAAGATCGAATCGCCGACTATGTCGCCATGACTCGCGTGATGGCACCGCTCGCCTCCTACCTCGCAGTGAATATCTCCAGCCCCAACACGCCCGGATTGCGGGCCTTGCAGGACGAAGGCGCGCTTACCGGTCTGCTCGATGCCGTCATCGAAGCGCGTGGCACTGCGGGGCCGCCCGTCTTGTTGAAGGTTGCGCCCGATCTCGAGTCGGCGGACATCGACGCGATCGCGCGCATCGCCCTCGACCGTAAGTTGGGCGCGCTTATCGTTTCCAACACGACCATTTCGCGCCCCGCGCTCCTGTCTGCCAATGCCCGCGAGGCCGGGGGGCTTTCGGGCGCACCATTGCGCGATCTTGCCCAGCAGCGCCTGCGCGAGTTCCGCAAAGCGACCGGGGGTGCGATCCCGCTGGTCGGGGTCGGCGGGATCGCCAGTGCGGAAGACGCCTGGGCCCGCATCCGTGCGGGCGCCAGCCTGGTGCAGCTGTACAGCGCCATGGTTTACGGTGGTCCGGGCCTCCCGCGCCGCATCCTGCGCGGGCTCGAAGCCTTGATGCGGCGCGATGGCTTCGCTTCGATTGCCGAAGCGGTCGGAAGCGAATAGCGTCACCCCGATGAAGATCATGCTCCCCCTGTCGCTGCTGGCAGTCATTCTCGCCGGTTGCGCGACCCCGCCGCAAATCGCATCCGCGCCCGCAGAACCCGCACCGTCCTTCGCCGGATCGGTCAGCGCTGCCGATCCACGGGCACAGGCCGCAGGCGAAGCCATGCTCGCAAGGGGCGGCAGTGCGACCGATGCCGCCATTGCGATCATGCTGGCGCTTACGGTGGTCGAACCGCAAAGCTCGGGGATCGGCGGCGGCGGATTCATGGTGCGCGGCACTGCCGATGGCGTGGTCAGCACGTTCGACGGGCGCGAAACCGCGCCGGCGGGCGCCACACCCGAATGGTTTCTCGACGCGTCGGGCAAGTTGCCCCCGCGCAGCGAATCGGTGCGCAGCGGCCTTTCGGTCGGGGTGCCCGGTAATATCGCCCTGGCTGCCAAGGCGCATGCAGCGCATGGCAAGCTGCCATGGGCCGACCTCTTCGCACCGGCCATCGAACTCGCGCGCGATGGGTTCGAGGTGAACCCGCGCCTCAATGGGATGCTCGCCAGCGCGAAGGACCGTTCGGCGCATTCCGCTGCGGCACGCGCGCTGTATTTCGAGGCTTCGGGCGAACCGCGCCCGGTGGGCGCGATCATTGTCAACGAAACGCTCGCCAAGACGTTCGAGACCATCGCTGAAGCCGGGCCGGACGCTTTCTACACCGGGGCACTGGCGCAAGAGATTGCCAGCACCGTTGCCGATGATACGCCGCACGCCGGCGCGATGACCCCTGCCGATATCGCCAGTTACGAGGCAAAGGAGCGCGAGCCGGTCTGCGGCAGCTATCGCGCCTATCGCATCTGCGCGATGGGGCCGCCCACCTCCGGAGGCGTGGCCGTGCTGCAGATGCTCGGGCAGCTTGAACGTTTCGACCTCGCCGAAATGGGGCTGCGCAACCCGCGCACCTGGCATCTGTTCGTCGAATCGCAGCGGCTCGCCTATGCCGATCGCGAACTCTACCTCGCAGATAGCGACTTTGTCTCGGTCCCGCTGCCCGGCCTTGTCGATCCCGAATATCTGGCGGGCCGAAGTGCGCTGATCGCCGCCGATGCGCGGCTTCCCGAGGCACAACCGGGCACGCCCCCCGGCGCGGACCGGTCGCTGGCGGATGGCGACGAGCCCGAGGAACACGGCACGTCGCATTTCGCGGTCGTCGACGGGAGCGGGGTTATGATCAGCTATACCTCGACCATCGAGGGGGCCTTCGGCTCCGGTCTGATGGCCGGCGGCTTTTTTCTCAACAACGAACTGACCGATTTCAGTCGCTCGCCCGAGGTCGACGGTCGCGTGGTCGCAAACCGCGTAGCGCCCGGCAAGCGTCCGCGCAGCTCGATGGCGCCGACCGTGGTCTACAATCCTCAGGGGCAGCCCTTCCTCGCGGTGGGAGCTGCAGGTGGCAGCACCATTCCCGTGCAGACCGCACGCAGCATCATCGGTGCGATCGATTTCGGCCTTTCGGCTGAGGAAATTCTCGCGCTTCCATTCATAATGGCCTTTGGCGACCGCCTCCTGCTCGAACAGGGCACCTGGCTCGAGGAGCAGGCGGAAGCGTTTCGTGCGCTCGGCCACGGCGAGGTGCTGGTTCGCGAAGCCCCGGTGAAAGGTGGCGCGGTGCTGCGTGGGGCGGATGGCTGGGAAAGCGCGCGCGATCCGCGCCTGCAGGGGCAGATCGAAATCCCCTGATGCCATCGCTTGCCGTGGGATCGGTGGCGGCCTAAGCCTTGCGCTCTGGGTCAATCTGAGAACAGAACCGCTGAGGAGCCTGCCGTGCTGTCGGATATCGATTCCGCCAACAATCTTGTCGAACTTTTCCTCAAACGCGCGGACGAAAAGGGTGACTTTCCCTTTCTCGGCGCCAAGCGCGAGGGAGAATGGCAGACGATAAGCTGGCGCGAGGCTGCCGATCGTGTCTGCCTGCTCGCCGAAGGCCTGCGGGGCCTGGGGCTCAGGGATGGCGACCGGGTCTGCCTGGTATCCGAAAATCGCCCCGAATGGTGTATCGCCGATCTCGCGATCATGGCCGCGGGGTGCATTACCGTCCCCGCCTACATCACCAACACCGAACGCGACCACGTTCATATTCTCGACAATTCGGGGGCCAAGGCGGTCATCGTCTCGACCGAAAAACTGCTGCGGCCGCTGCACGGCGCGCTGCAGGCTTCGGGCGTGGCCGAACATGTCATCGGGATCGAGGACCTGCACCGCCAGCAGTCCGGCAGCTTCAGCTTCCACAAATGGGACCGGATGCTCGAAGGCGATCCCGCCGCAGCGCGCAAGGCGGTCGACACGCGCATTGCGGGCATATCTCGCGGCGACACCGCGTGTATCATCTACACCAGCGGCACCGGCGGAGCGCCGCGCGGTGTGCTGCAGCACCATGGCGCGATCCTGTGCAATTCGGCGGGCGCGGCGGAAATCCTGATCGAGGATTTCGGGATCGACCAGGACGAACGCTTTCTGTCCTTCCTGCCGCTGAGCCACGCTTACGAGCATACCGGCGGGCAGTTCCTCCCGATCGGCGTAGGCGCGCAGATTTACTATGCCGAGGGGCTCGAGAAGCTCGCCAGCAATATCGAGGAAACCCGGCCGACCATCATGGTGGTGGTCCCGCGCTTGTTCGAAGTGCTGCGCACGCGGATCATGAAGCAGATTCGCAAGCAGGGCGGTATTGCCGAAACACTCATGGATACCGCGCTCGAAGTCGGGGAGCGGCGCGCTGCAGGCGAACGCAAGCTAGGCGACGGCGTCAAGGAATTCGCGGTCGCGCGCCTGCTCAAGCCGAAGATTCGCCAGCGCTTCGGAGGACGGATCAAGGCCATGGTTTCGGGCGGGGCTCCGCTCAATCCCGAGGTTGGCATCTTCTTCGAGGCGATGGGCCTGACCATGCTGCAGGGATACGGCCAGACCGAGGCCGGTCCGGTGATCAGCTGCAACCGGCCCGCCGCTGGGATCGCGATGCATTCGGTCGGCCCGGCGATGCGCGGGGTCGAAATCCGCATTGCCGAGGACGGCGAGATCCTCGTGCGTGGCGAACTGGTGATGCACGGCTACTGGCAGAATGAAAGCGAGACCGAACGCACCATCAAGGACGGCTGGTTGCATACGGGCGACATCGGCCATCTCGACGACCAGGGCCGGATCGTGATCACCGATCGCAAGAAGGACATGATCGTCAACGACAAGGGCGACAACATCGCCCCGCAGAAGGTCGAGGGCATGCTCACGCTGCAGCCCGAGATCGGCCAAGCGATGGTGGCGGGCGACCGCAAACCCTATGTCGTCGGGCTTATCGTTCCCGACGCCGAATGGACGCTCGAATGGTGCCGCGCGCAGGGCAAGCAGTTCGACTGCAAGCAGCTCGAGGAATTGCCCGAATACCGCAATGCGGTGCGCGCTGCGGTCGACCGCGTGAACAAGGACCTGTCGGTGGTCGAGAAGGTTCGCCAGTTCGCCTTTGCGGACGAACCCTTCTCGATCGAGAACGAGGAGATGACCCCCTCGATGAAAATCCGCCGCCACAAGATCAAGGATCGCTATGGCGAGCGGCTGGAGAAGCTTTACCGCGCCTAGGGCACGATCGTCGTGAACAGATAGGTCGCAAAGATCACGAGGTGGATGACACCCTGCACGATCGTCGTCCTCCCGCGTGACAACGTGAGCGTGGCGACCAGCAGAGTGAGTGCCAGCAGGACTGTCGACTTCATCGATAGGCCCAGTTCGAGCTCGAGCCCGAGCACAAGCGCGACGATGGCGACCGAGGGAATGGTCAGCCCGATCGTGGCCAGCGCCGATCCGATTGCCAGATTGAGGCTGGTCTGGACGCGATTGGCGCGCGCAGCACGCAACGCGGCAAATCCTTCGGGGGCAAGCACCAGCGCGGCGATAATGATGCCGACCAGCGCACGCGGCAAACCGGCCGAGGCAACTGCGCCTTCGATCATGGGCGAAAGGTTCTTCGCGAGAAAGACCACCCCGATCAAGGCGACCAACAGAAGCCCGCCTGCCGCCAATGCCTTGGGGGGCGCAACTGCATCCTCATGCGCGTGATCGTTTGCATCGGCGATCTGGTGGAGGAAGTGGTCGCGATGACGAATGGTCTGCGCCATCACGAAGGTCGCATAGATCAGCAACGAGACCACCGCGACGAAGACAAGCTGCTTGGTTTCGTAAAACGCCCCCGGGGCGCTGGTGGTGAAATTGGGCAGGATCAGCGTGAGCACCGACAGCGTCGCCAGCATTGCGAGCCCGGCGCTGACCCCCGACTGCGTATAGGACTGCTCGTGGTGGATACGCCCGCCCGCGAGCAAGCAGATGCCGACGATGGCGTTGATCGTGATCATGATCGCGGCAATCAGCGTGTCACGTGCTAATGCTTGTGCCTGCGCGCCTTCACCCAACATGATCGACACGATCAGCGAGACTTCGATGACAGTGACGGCCACTGCCAGCACCAGCGTGCCGAAGGGCTCACCAAGATAATGCGCGAGAATCTCCGCGTGATACACCGCGGCCATGATTGCCGCGCCGAGCAGTAGCCCCATGACGAGCGCGGAGACCGCTCCCGCGGGCTTGCCCAGTCCGATCGCCAGCACCGCCAGCGCGGGCGCGATCACCGTCCACAGGGTAAGCCCGAAGGGCCGCAGGAGGCGCAGGTCCGATGCCGGAGAGATCATTCTTCCCAGCTAGCGACGATTGCCCGCGCGGGAAACCGCTTTGGCTAGGCAGCAACTTCCGCGATGAACTCGGGGTAGAAACTCGGAGCGCGATCGCTCCAGCCCGAGGCGGTTGCCGCCGCTTCGCTAAGCGACTGGAGCAATACCTTGCGCCGCCCCGGACGGATCTGCGGCAATGCCGCGGCAGCGCAGAACGCGCTCGGCAGCCACGGCCGGACGTCGGCGCAAAGCAGGCGTTCATAGAGGAAACGGAAGGCGGAGAAGCTTTCGATCCGTTCCTGCGCGAGATCGAACGCAGCAACCCGCGTGAGCTTGCCGAGGAAGCCCTCGACATGGTCGAAGCCCGACTGTTCGGGGATCGCGCCGCGCAACGCCTTGAGTTCCTGATAGGCGACATACTGGCTGCGGATCGCGGCGTTCTCGGCCGAGCTGCGTCCCCAGGTCCGGAACGCGTCGCAGCGACCCAACCCGATGTCGAGACTTCGCCGTATGTAGCGCTGCTCTGCGGCGGTAAGACCGGCAAATTCGCGCATTTCGGCGATGGTCAGCGATGCAGTACCCGTGACGGCCATGGCGGCACTCCCTGTTGCAGGGGCGAGTGTCACCAAAGATGGTTAAGAAGCCGTAAGCGTGTCAGATCTCGACCACATCGTGCCATTCGGGATGGCGCTGGGCCTGCGCCTTGAAGAAAGGGCACAGGGGAATGATCCGGACGCCATCGGCCCGTGCATCCTCGACAGCCTCGCGGGCGAGCGCCTGGCCGATGCCCTGTCCCCCGAGCGAATCGGGAACGCCCGTATGATCGACGATGATCCGCGTCGGGCTTACCCGCGAATAGGTCAGTTCCGCCGATTCGCCACCATCTTCCGGCCGATAGACGTAGCGTCCCTTCGATGCACCTTCTTCGCGAGTGATAGCAGTCCGGCACATGGTCGGCCTTTCTTCGGTCTAGATGAGACCCGCCAAGGGGCTTGATGGGTCGGCATATTTGCGCGTCGCCATGCGTCCGGCAAGATAGGCATCGCGCCCCCCCTTGACGGCCAGATTCATTGCCCGCGCCATGCGTATCGGATCCTTCGCCTCGGCGATCGCCGTGTTCATCAGCACGCCGTCGCAACCGAGCTCCATCGCGATCGCGGCGTCGCTGGCGGTGCCCACCCCGGCATCGACGATCACCGGCACACTCGCCCCTTCCTTGATCAGGCGGATCGTCACGCGGTTCTGGATCCCCAGCCCGGATCCGATCGGTGCGCCGAGCGGCATGACCGCCACCGCACCCGCACCTTCGAGTTGCTTGGCCGCGATCGGATCGTCCACGCAGTAGACCATCGGCAGGAAGCCTTCTTTCGCCAGCGTCTCGGTCGCGGTCAGCGTTTCGCGCATGTCGGGATAGAGCGTGCGGGCCTCGCCCAGCACCTCGAGCTTGACGAGGTCCCAGCCACCCGCCTCGCGCGCCAGCCGCAACGTGCGGATCGCCTCGTCCGCATTGAAACAGCCCGCTGTGTTGGGAAGATAGGTGACCCTCTTGGGGTCAATATAGTCGGTCAGCATGGGCGCTTTCGGATCGCTCACATTGACCCGGCGCACAGCCACGGTGACGATGTCCGCACCCGAAGCCTCGAGCGCCGCAGCGTTCTGTTCGAAATCCTTGTACTTGCCCGTGCCCACGATCAGGCGGCTCTTGAAAGTGCGCCCGGCCACCGTCCAGCTGTCATCGTCCTGCTGCCCGCCGCCGACGAAATGAACGATTTCCAGCGTGTCGCCCTCGGCGATCGCATGGCGCTCGAGTTCGCTGCGCGGGGCAATCGTACCATTGTGTTCGACCGCCACCTTCGCGGGGTCGAGATCGAGTTCGCGGACGAGTTCGGCGATGGTGGTCGCTGCGGTGCGGCGGGTATCGCCGTTGACGGTAAGGGCAATCATGCGGCCCGACTTAGTCGCCGCAGCGCTCCTTGCAAGCGGTGGTGTGCGCGTGGCGCAGGTTGAGGATGTGGCCGAGCGAAACCAGCGCTACGCCGATGATCGTCAGCACCGCTTCCTTGACTCCGTGCGGAACGGCCAATGCGCCGCCCATGAAGGTCAGCCCCGTCATCGCGATCACGAATGGAGCCGCCATTCGGTGCCGCAGCGCCCCCCAGCCGATCGCGACCCCGGCGATCAGCGTGGCCAGCAGCAGGCCGACGCGATGGATATCGGGCGCAAAGAACAGCTCGCCCCCCAATCCCAGCCCGGAAACCAGCAGGATCGAGAGCAGGCAATGCAACGCACAGGCGCCCGACAGGAAGATACCCGCACGGTCGAGCCTCCGACGAATCGGCGATATTGCGCGTTCCAACATGCGGGTTCAGCTATGTTATGTTGTATCTTGTTTCAAGCAAAACCGGTGCGGGTATTGAAATTCGATCGGTTGCGCGGCGGTGCGCAGCGCTTTCCCGATTTGCACTTGCGCGCTCTGTCGCGCGAAACCAGAGACAGGCGCATGACCCAAGTGCGCAATCCCGTCCGCCCAATCGCCATCGCCAATTGGCTGGTGGTCGTCGCCGTCATGGTCGTCCTGATGGTCGCAGTAGGCGGGATAACCCGGCTGACCGAGAGCGGGCTATCGATCACGCAATGGAAGCCGATCACCGGCGCGATCCCGCCGCTGTCCGAAAGCGCGTGGCAGGCAGAGTTCGATCTCTACAAAGCGACCGGGGAGTACAAGAACGTCACCGGCCCCGCAGGGATGGATCTCGAGGCCTTCAAGTTCATCTTCTTCTGGGAATGGTTCCATCGCTTGCTGGGGCGCCTGATCGGGCTGGCCTTCGCGGTGCCGCTGGCGTGGTTCTGGATCCGCGGGGCGATCCCGCGCGGATACAAGGCGCGACTGGTCGCACTGCTTGCGCTCGGCGGGCTGCAGGGCGTGTTCGGCTGGTTCATGGTACGCAGCGGGCTGGCCGGCACGATGACCGACGTAAGCCATTTCTGGCTATCGATCCACCTGCTGACCGCGCTGTTCACGCTGGGCGGGCTTATCTGGACCGCGCTCGATCTGCGCCAACTGGCCGCAGGCAATACCGCGGCCGCCCGCTGGACCAGCACCGCGAACTGGGTGGGCGTCATCCTGTTCTTCCAGTTGCTGCTTGGCGCTTGGGTCGCCGGTTTGAACGCTGGCCTCGCTTCGGACAGCTGGCCATTGATGCAGGGACGGTTCGTGCCCGAATACGACGCGTCCCAAGGCATGTTCTGGGCGGTCACACACGACCCGTACTTGATTCACTTCCTCCATCGCTGGTGGGCATGGATCGCCGTCGCCGCGCTCGTGGTGATGGCGCGCCGGGTCAAGCCCCTTGCGCGAGCCGCCTCGATCGCGATCCATTCGGCATTCGGGACCCAGATCATCCTCGGTATTGCAACGGTCTGGACCGGGGTGGCGCTGTGGGTCGCGGTCGCGCACCAGGTCGTCGGAGCGCTTCTGGTCGCGAGCTTCGCCTGGGGCGCGCATGTCCTCGGCCGCCGCATATGAGCGCGCTGATTTATTGCCCTTTCCCCGATCCGGAATACGCCGAAAGGGTGGGTCGGCAGTTGATCGAGGCGGGGTTGGTCGCCTGCATCAACATCGGGCCCCAGGTTCGTTCGGTCTTCGCATGGGAAGGGGTCGTCGACACGGCCGATGAAGTGCCATGCCTGTTCAAGACCTCCGCCACGCGGCTCGAAGACGCAATCGCCCTGCTCGAGGACTTGCACCCCTATGACACGCCCGCAATAATGGGTTGGCACTGTGACGCGGTGGGGGCCGCGACGCGGCACTGGCTCGGCGCATTGTAACGCCGGGCGATCCGGGGGGATCGCAGTTTATGGCTTGCAGCAGGCGCGGCGCGCTCGAAATCCTGGCACTTGGCGGGCTCTGGGCCGGTTTGGGCGGAGCGGCCCGCGCGTTGGATACCGAGCGCGTGTCGCCGCAACCGGGAGCCTTCCTGTTGCGCCGGGAGCTCGAGCGGGGCCTCAAGGGGGGAGAGACCCTGCGCGTCATCCGCGAATGGGACGGCCGCTTCGAACGTGAGCACGACAAGCTATGGGCACGCGGCGAGCAAGTTTCCTGCATCGTGGAGGCACCGGCGATCCTCGAACCCGTAGTGGCGATCGAGCGCGCCCGGGTAAGCCCCGGCCCATTCCCCGCGCAGCTCGACCCACTGGGCCGGATCGTCGGGCGCGAGCCGGCAGCACGAGGTAGCAGCGCACGGGAAGCGGTCAGGACCGCGCTCGCCATGCTGACCGCCGCGGGGAAATCCGGCGAACAGATCGCCGAAGCGCGCCGCGATCTTGCGCGCATCGTTGCCTCGTCCGCATCACTGCTCGAAACCGTCCCGCCCGACCTCTTCTACCCGACGCCGGGCAAGGCGCATGATCGCAGACAGCTCGACCTGCCCGGAGGCCTCGAGGGCGAAGTCTTCGTCTCTGTCGAAGCGACCGCGCGGACAAATGGCATGCTCGAATGCCTCGAGCGGAAGATCGTCACGCAGATCGGCGAGGACATCCGCCCATCGCGCGAATGCTGGAAGCTGGAACCGGTCTGAAAGGTTGGGGTTTCATTTTACCCCATGCAAGATGCGCGGAAATGCTTGACTGAAACGCCATCCGGCGCCATTTGCCGCGCGCTTCGCGGGTCCGCTTCGCCGGATTCGCCGATTCTCGCCGTGGCCGCTACCGGCCCCGGCACGAACACTAGGAACGGAAAGTCAGCCATGAAGGCTCTTACGAAGACCACCCGGTCGATCAAGCCGGCCGAGGTCGAAAAGAAGTGGCACATCATCGACGCCGAAGGTCTCGTCGTCGGTCGTCTCGCCGCGATCATCGCCAATCACCTGCGCGGCAAGCACAAGCCGAGCTACACCCCGCATGTCGATTGCGGCGACCATGTCGTCGTCATCAATGCCGACAAGGTGAAGTTCACCGGCAAGAAGCTGAACGACAAGGTGTATTACAAGCACACCGGTCACCCGGGCGGCATCAAGGAAACCACCCCGGCCAAGGTGCTGGAAGGCAAGTTTCCCGAGCGCGTGCTCGAGAAGGCGGTAGAGCGCATGATCCCGCGTGGCCCGCTCGGCCGTGCGCAGATGCGCGCGCTGCACGTATTCGCCGGCACCGAGCATCCCTATGACGGCCAGAAGCCCGAGAAGCTCGACGTTGCCTCGATGAACCGCAAGAACAAGGTTGTCGCATAATGGCCGACGAAACCAAGAACGAAACCGTCTCGGATCTCGCCGATCTGAAGGACATCGCCGGTGACGCGCCTCAGGGCGATGCTGCCGATATCGCTGCTACCGCCGACGTTCCCCTGCGCGAGCAGGAACTCGACAAGGAAGGCCGCGCCTACGCAACCGGTCGCCGCAAGGACGCCACCGCTCGCGTGTGGCTGAAGCCCGGCAGCGGCAAGGTCATCGTCAACGGCAAGGACCAGGAAGTGTATTTCGCACGTCCGACGCTGCGCCTGATCATCGACCAGCCCTTCACCATCACCGATCGCCAGGGCCAGTACGACGTCGTCGCCACCGTTCGCGGCGGCGGCCTCTCGGGCCAGGCCGGTGCGGTCAAGCACGGCATCTCGCAGGCGCTCGCCAAGTACGAACCGGCCCTGCGCAGCACGGTCAAGGCAGCCGGCTTCCTCACCCGTGATAGCCGCGTCGTCGAGCGTAAGAAGTACGGCCGCGCCAAGGCACGCCGCAGCTTCCAGTTCTCGAAGCGCTAAAGCCTACCCGATCTTATCGATCACCGAGTGGGGCGGTTCCGCGAGGAGCCGCCCCTTTCCTTTGCCGACTCGCCGTTCAGCGCTGGAGCATCATGATGCCCCACGCCAGCGCGGTGCCGCCGAGGAACAGCGGCCACGACCAGTAGAAATCATACTGGTACAGTTCGGCGCGAAAGATCGACAACTGGCCGCCTTTCGAACCCTGCGAGCCGATCGGCAGTGCAACGACGAGGGTTAGGATCGCACCCAGCGGCAATGCCTTGAACAGTTCCATAGCTTGCTACCCTGCCGGTTTGTTTCTCGGGCAGGATAATAGGGCGGGGCTTGCCTGTAAGCTGCGGTATACCCTTAGAGAATCTGGTTAATGAACGGGCGGATCGACCCGCGGCACCTGCCGCACCGGGGCAACGGGTTCACCCTCGCGGCGCGGTGGCATCGCATTCTCGGGCACGTCGTCGATCTGCATGTCGGATGTCTCCACATCCTGCAGATTGCGGACGCAGACCTCGAGCGTCTCGCCGTTCCAGGTAATTTCATTGAAGCTGGGCGGGGTCGACCGTGTTCGTTGCGAAAGCGTGCCTGCGCCGATCATGCGAACGGCTCCTTCGGTCGTCTCCTCCATGATATCGAACGCGTCATGCACATGGCCGGAAAGCACTGCCGTGACATTGCGCCGAGCCAATTCGCGCAACGCACGATCGCCATGCTTGGTCAATGCAGTTCCCTGGGTTCCGACTTCGCGCAGGGGGTGGTGCACGGCAACCAACGCTCGCGTCCCCGCCGGCAGCGCATCGAGCGCTGAGAGGCAGCGGTCGAGAGCGTCGCGGCTGACCCAGCCTTTCGACCAGTTCAGGCGCGGCTGCATGCGGACCGCAGTCTTGAGTGGAACGATCGCCAACGAGCCGAGATCAAGTTCCTGCTCGACCTTCTCCTTCATCCCGCGGAAACGTTTGTAGGGTGTGAGAAAGCGCTCCAGCAGGTTGAAATAGGGCATGTCATGGTTGCCCACTTCCACCGTCACCGGCGCCGCGAGCGAATTGATCCATTGCGTCGCCGCCGCGAATTCGCGGTGTCGGGCGCGCATCGTGAGATCGCCGGTGATCGCCACCGCATCGGGGCGCTGTTCGGCGATCTCCTGCTTGACCCAATCGAGCGCACGATTGTTCTCGAGCCCGAAGTGAATGTCAGAGAGATGGAAGATACGGCGGAGTTCAGAAGCCATGCGCGCTCGCTAGCAGATCGACGGGGCATTCAGCCACTGTGAATTCGGCGCGATTGCCGAGCTTTGCAGGCTCGCCGTCGATGAGGATGTCGAGCGGCTGGTCGTCACAGCTCTCGATAACCAATCGGTCGAGCAGGCCCAAGCGCTCGTGCGGTCCTTCGCGGAACCGGCGGCGCAGCACTGCCCAGCTTTGCTGGAGGAATTCACCGGCACTTTCGAGACGGTAACCGTCGACCTGCATGCCGCGGTGGCTGGGGGTCAGCTCGATGAGTGGATAGCCATCGGCATGGCCGCGCGCCGGATCGACCATCCGTACCCGCGGACCAGCCGTCGTTTCGGCAAGCGCGTCGCTGGCGTTCTGCGCGAATTCCGCCAGATCGCGATCGCGCATCGCTTCGCGCACTTCCGCCCAGGCTGTCCCAGGTCCAACCAGCAGGCCTGCATGTGCGCGGCCTGCGGCGCAGCAGGCCATCAGCGGGCGCACCTTGCGATAGGCGTGACGGGCAATCCGCGTGAGGATGGTGTCGCAATCGACATCCTCGCCATGCAGGCGCGTGCTGAGCAGGTTCATCGTGCCACCCGGCAACACCAGTATCTCGCCATCCCATCCCGTGGCCGCCTCGATAATGGCGTTGAGCGTGCCGTCGCCGGTAAAGACGACCAGTCGCCGGACCCGGTTGCGATCCAGCTCTTCGCGGGTCGGAAGGGTCCGGTCGGGGAACTCGATCGTTTCCGCGACCGCGCAATCGTGGCGCGACAGGGCGTCTTCGAGGTGTTCGCGCGCTGCTTCGCTATTGCTGCCGCTGCGCGCATTCACGACCAGCCAGGCGTGCGATCGGTCCATGCCGACCAAGCGTGAAAGCTGACGTCCGGTTCCCGGCTAATCGCTTCCGCCCAATAGCACCCATGCGGTGCCCGCATTGATCAGCGTATAGAGTGCATAGACCCACGCGGCCGAGGGCCACCCATTCGCCGCCAGCAGCATCGCCAGCAAGAGGATGAGGAATTCGAACGCCAGAGAAAGACGCCCGCCATTGGCGCGCAGCGCCGGGGGCAGGCTGGCCAACAGGGGGTGATCCGAATCGAGCATCGCGCGATGCAGCGCAAAATTGGCGATCCCGAGAATGAAGAGAATGCCGATGGTCATGCGACAAGCGCCTTAGCCGTGTCGTCCGCCGATGGGCAAACGCCATTGGTCGGGCCGATCGAGCAGCCCGTCCAATCGCCTTGCCGTCGGTCGATCACCGTTCGTGATTACAGATGTAGCCATGTAATACAGTTGGTGCGGCGGGCCTCTCCCCCTCAATTGATCGGGTCCGCCGCAAACCAGGAGATGGAACCATGAAAACAGCCCTCGCTACCCTCGCCGCCGCCGGTCTCGCCCTCAGCGCCACCGCTGCGCAGGCCGAAACGGTCCATGTTACCTACGACGATCTCGATCTCGGCAGCATCGCCGGACAGAAGGTGCTCTCCGCCCGCATCGATCGCGCCGCGCGCAAGGTTTGCGGCCACGATCGCGCCGGAACGCGCAACCTGCGGATGGATCAGATGACCCGCAGCTGTTTCAACCAGGCAAAGGCGGAGGCGGGCAAGCAATTCGCCGCGCGCGTGAGCGAACAGGCACTGGGCGGCTAACAACCCCAAGCACGCCCATTGCGGACCCCGGCCGGATGCAGTCCCCCGGCCGGGGTCCTTTTCGTTTGAAGATTGAACGACCGCAGGTTTGGAGCGGTCTGTGCGCGCTTAACGGCCAGCCATCGCCTTGACCTTGGGCAGGTAGGTCCGCCCGATCCGCAGGGCCTCATCGTCGCCCATTTCGACAGACCACACGCCAAGCCCGTCGTGCCGCAAACCGGTAATCCGGTCTTTGCGCAGGATGGTGGAACGGTGGATGCGGATGAACTTGTCCGGATCGAGGCGCTTTTCCAGTCCGGCAATGGTTTGCAGCAGCAGATAGGTCCGCGCCGCTTCTCCTTCGCCCACATGCAGGCGGACATAGTCGCGTTCGGCGTCGATCCGCCCGACCTCGGATGTCGCAATGCGGATCAGTTCGCTGCGATGCGGGATCCACAGTTCCTCGAGCCAGGCGCTGTCGGTGCGTTCGCCGTCACCGCGTCGTGCGATCGCGCGGGCCACGGCGCGTTCGAGCCGCTCGGGCTTGACCGGCTTGAGGACGTAATCGACCGCCTCGAGGTCGAAGGCTTCGACTGCGTAATTGTCATGTGCGGTGACGAAGACGATCGCGGGGCTTTGTGCCTTGTCGGTGAGCGCCTTCGCAACCGACATGCCATCGACTTCGGGCATCGTCATGTCGAGCAGCACGAGATCGGGCTCCAGCGCCTCGATCAACCGCAAGGCCTGCGCCCCGTCGCTCGCCGTTCCGACCACCTGCAATTCGCCGATCTTCGCGCAGATGACCTGCATGCGTTCGACAGCAAGCGGTTCGTCATCGACGATAAGCGTCTTGAGCCTGGAAGCGGGTTCGTCAGCCATGTTTCACCATTGGTAGTCTGAGTTCGGTCTCATAACCCGTCAGCGACGGCCCCGAAACGATCGTCGCGGCATTGCCGAAGCGGGCCTCGATCCGGTCGCGGACATTGGCAAGGCCGATGCCGAAACCGTGATTGCCCGACGTTCCGGGGCCATCATCGCTGACGGTGAGGACAAGGCGGCCGTATTCCTCGCGCGCTGCAATGGTGATCGTGACCGGCCGGCTCGAAGCGGAAACCCCATATTTTACCGAGTTTTCGACCAGCGGCTGCAGGATCATCCCGGGCACCTTGAAGTGGGCCAGCTCGGAAGGAAGATCGACGCGGACCTTGAGGCGTTCAGGGAAACGCACCGATTCGATTTCGAGGTAATGCTCTTGCAGGTCGATTTCGTCCTCGAGGCTGACATCGCCCGTGGGATCGTCCGCGAGGCTGTGCCGGTAGAAGCGCGAAATCGTCTGGATCATCTGTTCTGCCCGGTCGGCCTTACCGGTCATGACTAGCGCAGACAGCGAATTGAGCGTGTTGAACAGGAAATGCGGATTCACCTGGTAGCGGAGCGAGCGCAGCTCGGCCGCCTTCGCCGCACTGCGGAAGCGCTCGCCGCGGCGCTCTGCCGCTCGTGCCTGCGCCCCGGCGAGCAGGGCAAGAAACAGCGCCGCCCAGGCCAGCAGCAGGAAGTAGCGCCCGATCGCCAGATCGAAGGTCATCTTCCACTGGTCGAGCGAGGTCGGCGCAGGCGCGATCAGCACGCTTTGCGGCACCGCTTCCTCCGCCTGTTCGACATCCTCGCCAATCTGCGCACGGGGCAGGTCGATCAGCAGATTGCCGGCATCGTCGCGGCGCAGGGCTATGCCGCGTTCCTTCCCCATTTCCTGCTCGATCTTTTCCTCGATCGAATCGAAAATCCAGCGATTGGCCTGGGCGATCATCATCGCCCCCGGCATGGCGGCGATCAGCGTGACCGCGATCTTGATCCCCAGCGAGCGATCCTCGACCACGCGCAGGATCAGCCACAGCAGGCCGGTCACCGCGACACCGATGATACAGACCAGAGCGCGCCGCCACAAAAGCTCGTCCTGGAACTCGAGCCCGACGACGACGCCGCGCAAGGTGATCAGGAGGAAATAGCACAGCCAGACGCCTACCATGGAGGCGAAGACCACTTTGCCGGACAGGCGCTCGCTATCGGGATTCATCTGGCGTTCATCGATCGACACGCTTTGCGATGTGCCCATTCGCACCGGGAATTGCCAGCACGGCGGTCGAACGCGCTGTGCGGTTGGTCGACTGTCCGCATCGGTAGCCGCTGCAGCATTTGGCGCCCGAAGTCGCTCATCGCCCGCCATTCCCATGTTGCAGATTTGCGCTCCCCTGTCCGCGCGAACGGCGGCAGGGGTCAAACAGCTTGGCCCCGGGGGGCCAGACGCCTAAGGCAACCGGAGCTTGCATAAGCGTGTTATTGATGTAATACAGCTCGCGGAACAATCATGACCCTGACCACCACCCGCCCCGACTATGCCGTTGCCCGCAAGGCGATGATCGACAGCCAGTTGCGCACCAGCGGCGTCAACGAGGCCTTCGTGCTCGAGCGCATGAGCGCTGTGCCGCGCGAGGACTTCGTCCCCGAGGGCGCGCGCGCCACCGCATATATGGATCGCGCGATTCGGCTCGAGACCGGCGGCTTTCTGCCCGCCCCGCTGTTTCATGGCGCGTTGCTCGCCGAAGCGCATCCGACCGCGGACGATAGTGTCCTCGTCGTCGATGCCGGGAGCGGGTACCTGCCTGCACTAGTCGAACCGCTGGTCGGCTCGCTCGATACCATGGCTCCCGAAAAGGCCGCCAATGGCAGCAAGCGCGGCGATTACACGCTGGTGCTGGTCGACGGGGCGATTGAACACGTGCCCGCTTCGCTGGCCAAGCTGGTCGCCGAGGGCGGCCGGATCGTCACCGGCATGGTCGATCGCGGCGTCACGCGGCTGGCCACCGGCCGCAAGTCGGGCAAGGCTCTCGCCCTGCTCCCGCTCGCCGAAATGGGTATCCCGCGGCTTGGTGCTTTCGACCGACCGCAAAACTGGAGTTTCTGAATGCGTCGCGGAGGGGTAGCACGATTGGGAATGTTCGGGGCGGGCGCATTGGCGCTGGCCGCTCCGGCACAGGCGGATACGCTTCAGGAAGCGCTGACCGAAGCCTATCTCAAGAATCCGACGCTGCTCGCCGCTCGCGCCAATCAGCGTGCCAATGACGAGAACGTCCAGATCCAGGAAGCGCCCGGTATACCCAGCGTCAATGCGACGGGAACCTATATCGAGTTCATCAAGAAGTCGCCCAACAGCTTTACTTCGCCCGACCGCACCTTGCAGGTCGGTCCCGAACTGACCGTGCCCGTCTATGCGGGGGGCGCGATCCGCAATGCGGTCAAGGCCGCGGAAGAGCGTGTCGCCGCAGGCCAGAATGACCTGCGCGCTACCGAGAGCGCCATCTTCAGCCAGGTCGTTGCCGCCTATATGGATGTGTTGCGCGCCGAAGCGCTGGTATCGCTGTCGGGCAATCAGGTCGAATTCCTCACGGTCAATCTCGAGGCGACCAGCGATCGGTTCGAGATCGGCGATCTGACGCGGACCGACGTCGCCCAGTCGCAATCGCGGCTGGCGGTCGCCCGCGGCGAACTGCGCAATGCGCAGGCCAATCTGATCACCGCGCGCGAAACCTATATCCAGCTCGTCGGCGATGAGCCCGACGATCTCCAGCCGCCTCCACCTCTGCCCAACCTGCCCGCGGATGTCGGCACGGCGGTCGATGTGGCGCTGGCCAACAATCCCGACCTGCTGGCCGCGAAAGAACGTGCGGACGCGGCCGGTTTCGACACCGAGGTCGCCGGTGCCGGACGGCTGCCGCGCGTGTCGCTGTTCGCGGGTGCGACCTACACCGATTACTTCAACACGCTCGCCGGGGGCGCGGCCGGAATCACGCAGGAAGAAACCACTGCCAATGCCGGCGTGAACCTGAGCATCCCTATATTCCAGGGCGGGCTGCCCGCCGCACGCCAGCGCCAGGCGCAGGCGCGCGAAACCGCCGCACTCGAACAGGTCATCGCGGCCGAACGCGAAACTATCGCGCAGGTCCGCGCGGCATGGTCGAGCTGGCAGGCCTCGCTCGCAGTCATCGAGAGCAGCCAGGTGGCAGTCGAAGCCGCTGCGCTCAGCCTCGAGGGGGTCCGCGCCGAAAATTCGATCGGCAGCCGCCAGATCCTCGATGTGCTCAATGCAGAGCAGGAATTGCTGAGCGCCCAGGCCCAGCTCGTGACCGCGCGCCGCAACGCCTATGTCGCGGGATTCAGCCTGCTGGCCGCCATGGGCCGCGCCGAAGCCCGCGACCTCGGCTTCCTGGGCGAAGGCGTTCTCTATGACCCGGCGGTCAATTACGAGCGGGTGAAGGGCCGTGTATGGGACTGGGATCGCGATCCCGAACCGGTCGCCGGTGCCACCAGCACCGCGGGGATCGCCGCCCCCGATGCAAGTGTTTCGACGGAGGATGAAACCGCGACCGTTTCCGGTTATTGAGAGCCGTATCGAATCGGGACGCGCCGATTCGCTGACAGGGGCTAGAATGACGATGCAGCAGCACGGTGAACCTTCGGTCGAAGAGATTCTCGACTCGATCAAGAAGGTGATTGCGCGCGACAATCGCGAAGGCGCGATCCTGGAGCGCCGTCGTCGCGCGGGCAATCTCACCCGCGAATCGGAAGCCGAACCCGCGGATGCCGAGGAAGCCGAGGAAGTTCTCGAACTCGTGGAGGAAACGGCGATCGATGAATCGCTGGCGGACGAGTACGATGAAGACGACAGCGCAGAGGCCGATGCGCTGACACGCGGCGACACGCGCGAAGCGATGCGGCAAAATTTCGCCGCGCTCGCCATGCTGTCGCAGCCGGGCAAGCAACCTCAGATCGTGCGTTCGGGCGAAACTTCGCTCGAAGGGCTCGTCCGCGAAATGCTGCGCCCCATGCTCGCCGAATGGCTCGATGCCAACCTTCCGGGCATGGTCGAGGACCTGGTCAAGGCCGAGATTTCCCGGATCGCGGGCAAGCGCAGCTAGGGACCGGCGCTGCCAGCTTGTCCAAGTCCGAAAAATCGCTGCACAAGGCCGAGAAGGCCCTCGCCAAGATCGGCGGCGCGCGCGCCGAACGGCAGATATTCCTGTGCGCGCTGGCCGAGAAGCAGAAATGCTGCAGCCGCGACGAAGGCAAGGCGGCGTGGGCCTATCTCAAGAAGCGCATGAAGGAACTGGGCCTGACCGGTCGCGAGAGCACCGTCCAGCGCACCAAGGCCGATTGCCTGCAGATCTGCGCGGCCGGGCCGATTGCGGTCGTCTGGCCCGATAACGTCTGGTACCATTCGTGCCACCCCGAAGTGCTCGAGGAAATCATCCAGCAGCACCTGATCGGTGGTGAAGTGGTCGAACGATACCGGTTGCGACCGGCGGACTAGTCGTCCTTGCGCAAGGGGTCTTCGATCGCTTCGTCGTGCCCCGTTCCCGAAGACAGGAACACCAGCCCCATCAGCGCGCTGGTGAGCAGCATCGTGAAGCCGATCCCCAGCGCCACTGCGATGTAGAAGTGGATCGACACTTCCTCCGCCCCGAATTTGTACAGCAGCGCGATGGCTATCGCGACCAGTCCCACGGTCAGCATGAACATGAAGCGCATGATCCGGCGATAGCGCGCCCAGGCGAATGCGGCGCTTTGCGGATCGTCGAGGGGGCTCTTGCGGGTCATAGTTGCCGACATGGCGGTGATGGGGCGGCGTTGCAATCTCCGGCTGCATCCGATTCGCTTTTTGGCGGCGGAGGTGGCATTCTTATGGAACACAGAAACGGGAGGACAGCGCGCATGGACATCGGCAAACTGATCGAGGGGCGGGCGAGTGCGGACATCGTCTCCGCCAGTGTCGACACGCCCGTTCGCGAAGCGATTGCCCTGCTGGCCGAGAAGCGGATCGGCGCAATTCCCGTGATGCAGGGCGGATCGGTGGCCGGTATCTTCTCCGAGCGTGATGTCATCTACCGCCTCGCGCAGGAAGGCGAGGTCTGCCTCGGTCTGCCACTGGGCGAGGTGATGACCGCACCCGCGATCACCGTCGAGCGCGGCCGGACCGTGCTCGACGCGCTGGCGCTGATGACCAAGCGCCGGATCCGGCATCTCCCCGTAACAGACGATGGCCGCATGTGCGGGTTCATCTCGATCGGTGACCTCGTGAAAGCGCGACTCGACGAGATCGAGCATGAGGCGGAAGCACTGCGCGAGTATATCCAGACCGCTTGAGTGTGGACCGGCCGCTCCCTACATCATCGCCATGACCACGACACCCACTCTTACCGATGCCGCCGCGACGCGCGTCGCCGCCATTGCCGCCAAGCAGGCCAAGCCGGCAATCCTGCGGCTGTCGGTCGAGGGCGGGGGCTGTTCGGGCTTCCAGTACCGGTTCGGGCTTGCCGAAGCGATCGAAGACGACGATTCGGTGAGCGAGCACGACGGAGTGAAGCTCGTGGTCGACTCGGTCAGCCTTGATCTCATTGCGGGCAGCACGGTCGATTTCGTCGAATCGCTCGGCGGGGCCGCCTTCCGGGTGGAGAATCCCCAAGCCGCTGCTGGTTGCGGCTGCGGTTCCAGCTTCGGGATTTGAATTAGACCCGCGCGCATGTTTGCGGCATCAGGGCCCGCATGCGTATCGCCAGCTACAACATCAACGGGATCAAGGCGCGCCTTCCGCGCCTCAAGGAATGGCTCGAGGAAACCCGGCCCACCGTCGCCTGCCTGCAGGAAATCAAGACGATGGACGAGGGCTTCCCCGCCGACGAATTCGAGAGCATCGGCTACAAGGCCATCTGGCACGGCCAGAAGAGTTTCAACGGCGTTGCCATCCTTGCCGACGGTGTCGAGCCGGTCGAGATCCAGCGGGGACTCGGGATCGACGGCCCCAAGGAAGGCGAGGGCGAACAGGCGCGCTATCTCGAGGCCGAGGTCAACGGCGTGCGCATCTGCAATCTCTACCTTCCCAACGGCAATCCGCACCCGGGGCCCAAGTTCGACTACAAGCTTGCCTGGATGCAGAGGTTGCGTGCGCGCATGCAGACGATCTGGGATGAAGAAGTGCCCGCGGTGGTGCTCGGCGATTTCAATGTCATCCCCGAAGACAAGGACGTGTGGTCGGTCCGCGCGATGGCTTCGGACGCGCTGATGCAACCCGAATCACGCGATGCCTATCGGCACATGCTGGCCGATGGCTGGACCGACGCGATCGACACGCTCAACCCGCGGGGCGGCGTATGGACCTATTGGGATTACCAGGCGGGCGCCTGGCAGCGCGACCACGGCTTCCGTATCGATCACCTGCTGTTGTCGCCCGAACTTGCCGATCGCATGCAGGCTGCTGGCGTCGACAAGGAGTATCGAGGGCGCGAGAAGGCCAGCGACCATACGCCGGTCTGGGTCGATATCGCTTCCTGAAGGCGAGCTATCCGACAGCCCGCATAGAAAAAGGGGCCACCGCGAGATGCGCAGCAGCCCCCATGTTACAGGTCAGTCCAGACTCAGCGGTAGAAGACGTGCGTGTCGATCGTCGCGAGGGCGACCTTGCGCCGGCTCCACTTGGGTCGGACGTAATTCGCGTGGAAATAGAGCGCGTCACTCGCCCGGCTGTCCCACAGGCCACGATGCGCGATCCGCGCGATAGCCTTCGCACGCTTCCATGCGCCCGAGCCGGTGCGGATGCGCGGCATGCTGCCGCCTTTCACGAATGAGAATTGCGAACGCTGGAAAACCACACCGCAATAGCTCGAAGGGAAACGCCGATCTTCGGCGCGGTTCACGATGACCTGCGCCACGGCGAGCTGACCATCGAGCGGTTCGCCACGCGATTCGAAATAGACCGCCCCGGCAAGGCAATGCAGCTCTTCGGATAGCTCGCCTGCGGCGGGGAGCGATGTGACCAGTTCGCGCAGGCTACCCGCCTGCGGCTCTGAATCAAGAATCTCGGCTTGGGCTTCGACCGGTTCGGGAAGCTCCTGCACCACGGCCTTCTCGACGAAGACGGGCACCACTTCTTCAGTGAGCGGGGCCTCGGTGGCGGTTTGGGTGGCTGCTTGCGCCGCAACCTGGGCGTTGGCTCCGGAACCCTCGGCTCCGGCAAAGATTGTAAGGGCAAGCGCGGCGATACCCGCGGTAAACCCGGTAGTCTTGCGTACCATTTGTGACAGACAACTAAGCGGTTGGCGGACTGACGCAGGCTGGGACCCAAGGCACGCTTCGTGCGGCCTGAAATTCGGATCCGGTTACGGGCCTGCCGGCCACCCCCCGTCTGCGTGCTAGCGTGCCGACCCCATTGTCGTCCAAACGCCGCCTGCGCATCGAAGCTGGCGGCCAAATAGTCGCATTTGCAATCAAGTCAAGTTAACTGGGCACCCCTGCGACGAACCGTTCTGCGTTTTCGATATCCAGTTCGACGACCCAGCAGTCGGGATCGCTCACCTTCCGACGCGTCACGTAATCGTCAAATTCCCTTGTATTTTCATCATGTTGTTCACGCGAGCAGGTAAATTTCCGCGATCCGTCAAGCTGCGGCATTCGTTCCCACAGGCGACTGTTGCGGCCATTTTTCGTGGTTAACACCAGAATCGTTCCGGCATCTTTTTCGCCCTTTTGCAGAACGACACCGAAACCCCCTTCGCTTTCGACCGCGCGAATCAGGCCGGAGACCTCGATATGGGCGGGAAGGCGCGCATCCATACCGTTCAGCTTTCGGCGAGATAGCCGGGCAGGCTGGAAAGCGGGATATGCGAGCGCATGAAGGTGCCCGTCCCGCGTCCGATCTCGTCACCCTCCTCATCCACCAGCCGCGATTCGGCCACGAAAACGCGCTTGCGTCCGCTCACCCAGCGCCCCTCGGCCACTACCCGGCCAATCCGGACGGGTTTGGTGAAATGCAGGTTGAACGACGTGGTGAGCAGGAAGCGGTCGCTGACGAAGGTGTTGGCGGCATAGAAACCTGCATCGTCGAGCATCTTGAAATAGATCGTGCCATGTGCGGCACCCGCAGCGTGATAGACCTTTTCGGTTACGTCGAAAGTGATCCGGGCCGCGCCTTCGCCGGTGATCTCGAGATGCGAATCGAACAGCGCATTGACCGGGGCCGAGGCATACAGGCTCTCGAGCGCGCGAAAATGCCGCTTCGCCCCGCTGCTTGCGGCTCCGGTCATAGCTGTTCCTGCCTTCCTAGCGCGGCTCGACCCAACCGATCGACCCGTCGTGACGGCGGTAGACCATATTGTGTTCGCCGCTGCTACCGTTCTTGAACAGCAGGCCGTTGGCATTCTGGAGGTCGAGCAGCATGACCGCGTCGGCCACGCTGCATTCAGGGATCATCGCGCGGGTCTCGGCGATGACCGGCGGGCTGTCCGAGGCGATTTCCTCGTCATTGTCGGGTTCGGGTGCACCAAGGATCGTGTAGGCAGCCTCGGCCTCGCGGACGGCATGCGCGGCTTGCTCGTGGCGATCCTTGATCCGGCGCTTGTATCGGCGCAGCTGTTTTTCGATCTTGGCCGCCGCCGCGTCGAAAGCCTGATGCACGTCATGCGCCTCTGCATGCCCCTTGAGGATCAGCCCCTGCATCACATGGGTGACGATATCCGAGGTGAACGAGCCACCGGGGCCCTTGCCGAAGGTGACATGCGACGAGATCGCGCGGCTGAAATACTTGTCGACAATGGAGTTCAAACGATCGTCGACATGCTCCTGCAAGGCAGCGCCGGTGTCGATCTGGTGGCCGGAAACACGAATATCCATATTGTCGTTTTCTCCTTTACCGTCCCCCGGTCCGATCCCAACTCACCGGCCCCTCAACCGGTTTCCGACAAGGCGGCTTCAGCCCCACAGGGCGTTGTCGATTCCCGCCATGAATTCCCTGTGCCGCGCCAGCTCGGCAGCGCTTGGAGCATGCGGCCGCGGTGCGCGCCGCGGCCCTGTCGGGGCGCTGCGGACTGCTGGCCGCTCCACGCTTTGGACGGTTTCGGCCGCGATCGCTTCCGCGGCGAGTTCAAGCCCGATCTGGCGACCGCCCTTCAGTTCGACATAGACTTGCGCCAGCAGTTCGGCGTCGAGCAGCGCACCATGCTTGACGCGATGGCTGCGATCGATGCCGTAACGCGAGCAAAGGGCGTCGAGCGAGAGCTTGGCGCCAGGATGCCGCTTGCGCGCAAGCGCGACTGTATCGACCATTCGCGTCATGCAGACCGGTTCGAAATTGCACAGCGCGAGCTCGGCGTTGAGGAAGCCGAAATCGAACCCGGCATTATGCGCGACCAACGGCGAATCGCCGATGAAATCGAGCAGTTCCTGCGCCAGGTGGCGAAACAGCGGCTTGTCCGACAGGAAAGCGGCCGAAAGCCCGTGAACCGCTTCGGCGCCAGCAGGCATATCGCGTTCAGGATTGAAATAAGCGTGGTAGCTTGCCCCGGTGGGGACGAGATTGACCATCTCGATGCAGCCGATTTCGACCATGCGGTCGCCCGTCTTGGGGTCGAGCCCGGTGGTTTCGGTATCGAACACGATCTCGCGCATCAGCATCTCTATCGGCCCCGTGCCGCCAGATTACAAGAGGGTTACAGTCCGGTCCGCGCTGCGCTCTGGGCGCGCAGCTGGTCGATCAACTCGATAACCGCGTCCTCGGTCCGTTCGAGCGTGGTGCCCGTATCTATGACGTGGTCGGCGCGAGTGCGTTTCTCGCTGTCGGGGGTCTGCAACCCGAGAATATGGGCGAACTTCTCTTCGGTCATGCCGGGCCGGGCGAGTACGCGCCGCCTTTGCGCCTCCGCAGGTGCCGAGACCACCACCACGGTGTCGACCGCATTCGCCCCGCCTTTCTCGAACAACAGGGGGATGTCGAACACGACCACTGGCGCCCCGGCATGCTCGAGCAGGAACGCTTCGCGCTTGGCGGCGACCGCCGGGTGGACGATCGCTTCGAGCCTGGCGAGCTTCTCGGGGTCGCCAAAGACGAGCGCTCCCAGTCTTTCGCGCGAAACACCGGTTTCGTCGGTGCTCCCCGGAAATGCCGCTTCGATTTCGGGGACCAGCCTTCCCCCCGGGCCCTGCAGTGCGCGCACTTCGGCATCTGCGTCGAACACCGGCACGCCTGCTGCCTCGAACATGGCAGCAACGGTGGATTTTCCCATTCCGATCGATCCGGTGAGGCCAACTACGAGCGGTCTGGTCATGCGAGGAGCCTTTCGCGCAGCTCGGCATCCTTCTCGCGCGGGGGCTCGGCACCGAAGAAGTGGGTGAAGGCCGCGGCGGCCTGGCCGATCAGCATCGCATAGCCATCGATGGTCTCGTGACCTGCGGCCTGCGCATCGCGCAGAAACGGCGTGTCGAGCGGGTCGGTAACGATGTCATAGGCAATCGAACCGGGCGGGGCATGGCTCCAGTCGAAGGGCAGCGGCGGCTGTCCGCGCATGCCAAGCGGCGAAGCGTTGATCACCAGGTCGCAGCACCCCTCGCGATCGTCGAAGGCAAAATCGGTCGGCGCGGCGAAGTGATCGAGTGCCGCGGCGTGGTGCTCCGCGCGGGGGGCCAGTTCATCGAGCAGGCTGCGGGCCTTGGCAGGGTCGCGGCCTGCGAGCACGAGCGTAAAGCCGTGTTGCGCCAGACCCGAAATGATCGCGCGCGCCGCGCCGCCGGTGCCCAATATGCGTGCCATGCGGAAGTAATGCTGCCCGGCCAGCCGCTCGGCGAGCGGTTCGAGGAACCCCGCGACATCGGTATTGCGCCCGACCAGCCTGCCATCCTGCGCCTTGATCACCGTATTCACCGCGCCGACGCGCCGTGCCAGCGGTTCGAGCCGGTCGAGCAGTGGCATGATCGTCTGCTTATGCGGCATGGTTACATTGCAGCCGCGCCAATCGGGATCGTTGCGCCGCTCGGCGAGATAGGCCTCGAGCCGTTCGGCCGTGACATGTTCGGCGCGGTAATCCGCATCGAGACCAAGCTTGCCGATCCAGAAGGTGTGGATCAGCGGCGATTTCGACTGGCGAATGGGATCGCCGATGACTTCGGCATAGGCGGTCACGAGGGCAGGGCACCTTCATCACGCAATGCGCCGAGGACCTGCAGCATCGGCATTCCGAGCACGGTGAACTGATCGCCGGCGATGTTTTCGAACAGCTGGACACCAGGACCCTCGATCCGGAATACGCCGACGCAATAGGATACGGCGGGCCATTCTTCGGCGAGGTAGCTTTCGATGAATTCTTCGCTGAGTTCGCGAAAGCGAAGTCGCGCGAAATCGGAGCCGACCCAGCAAACGCGATCGCCCCGGGCCAGCGCCGCCGCGCTGTGCAGCGTCATGACCTTGCCCGAGAAAAAGCGGAGGTGCTCGGCGGCATCGGCACGCGAAGCGGGCTTGTCGAACCGCTGTCCGCCGACTTCGACCAGCGAATCCGACCCCAGCACCAATTCGCCGGGCCGCTCGCTGGCTACCGCAGACGCCTTGGCCGCAGCCAGCGCCTGCGCAATTTCGGCGGGTTCGGCATCCATCATCTCCGTTTCGAGCGCGCGCTCGTCTATGTCAGCCGCCTGCGCCTCGAATGCGATCCCGGCAGCGTTCAGCATTGCCTTGCGCGACGCGCTGTTCGAAGCGAGCACGATGCCGCTGCCTGCGAGACCCGTCATATCGGCTTCGCTCCTTGCGGCTCGCCACGCGCCTCGCGCTCGTTGTAAAGCCGGATAACCGCTGCTGCAGTTTCCTCGATCGAGCGGCGGGTCACGTCGATAACCGCCCAGCCATTGTCGGCGAACATGCGCCGCGCGAATTTAACCTCGTCTTTGACGCGCTCGTTGTCGACATAATCGGTCTCTCGCTCCTCGTTGAGCGTCAACAGGCGGTTGCGACGGATCTGGACCAGTCGCTCGGGTGCGGTGGTCAGGCCGACGACCATGGGGTTCTTCAATTCGAACAGCTTGGGCGGGGGCGGGCTCTCGACGACCAGCGGGATGTTGGCAACCTTGTAGCCGCGATTGGCGAGGTAGATGCTGGTCGGCGTTTTCGAGCTGCGCGACACGCCCGCGAGGAGGATGTCGGCCTCTTCCCATTCCTCCCAGCCGATCCCGTCGTCATGCGCGATGGTGAACTGGATGGCCTCGACGCGATTGAAATAGGCCTGGTCCATCGTGTGCTGGCGGCCGGGGCGACCATGTGCTTCCTGGCCGAGCGCCTTTTCCAGCGCTTCGGTCACCCGGTCGAGGATCGGCACTGCGGGAAGGCCCAGCTGGCTGCAAGCTTCTTCCAAGCGCGCGCGGGTTTCCGGATTGACCAGCGTGAACAGCACGAGGCCCGGATTGCTCTTGAGTTCGGGCAGAATCCGTTCGAGGTGCTGGCGGCTGCGAACCATCGGCCAGAAATGGCGCACGACGTCGGCATCCTCGAACTGTGCGAGCGCCGCCTTGGCGAGCATCTCGAGCGTTTCACCGGTGGAATCGGAGAGCAGGTGGAGATGGATGCGATTGGAGATCGGCGGGCTCCGCAGCCTGTGGAGAATGGGTGGCATAAACCACGGGAGAAAGCTGGCGACAAGTTCGGGAACAGAAACGCTCCCCGATACGAGTCCTTCGCGGGGCGATTCCCGCACAGCAAATCCGATTTCTCCGCAGGGGTGGGGACAGCGGGCATAAGTTTGACTCGACTCATTGCCGGTGGCGAGTCGCGATCCCGGTAGTGACCCTTTGCAGCACGGGAGAAATCGGGCAGGGGCCGGTTATCCCTGAAATCCACAGGGCCAACAGACTCCAGCAACCTAATATAAATATCATTATTTATTGGATTGGACCCTCTCGATGCCTGGTCTCCTACTCGACACGCTGAACGGCAAGCGCGCTGATCGCGTGCCTCTCTGGCTCATGCGGCAAGCAGGACGTTATTTGCCCGAGTATCGCGCTCTGAGGGAACAGAAGGGCGGGTTTCTCGCGATGGCCTACGACAGCGAGGCCGCTTGCGAGATTACGCTCCAGCCGATCGACCGGTTCGGTTTCGATGGGGCGATCCTGTTCTCCGACATCCTCATCGTGCCGCATGCGCTGGGCCAGCATCTCGAGTTCCTTGCCGGGGAAGGGCCCAAACTCTCGCCTGCGCTGGCCGACGCCTCGCTCGAAACGCTTGCAGCCGACCGAACGCGCTACGAGCCGATTTACGAAACCGTTCGGCTGTGCCGCCAGAGATTGCCCAAAGGGGTGACCATGCTGGGCTTTGCAGGCAGCCCGTGGACCGTGGCGACCTACATGGTCGCGGGCGAAGGCAGTCGCGATCAGCACGCCGCGCGGGCGATGGCCTACGGCGACCCGGGCAAGCTCGATGCCATCCTCGATGCGATCGTGGGCGAGACGATCGACTATCTTTCGGGCCAGATCGCGGCGGGTGCCGAAGCGGTCCAACTGTTCGACAGCTGGTCGGGCAGCCTCGCCCCCGACGAATTCGAACGGCTGGTAATCGGTCCTAATGCGCGGATCGTTGCCGCGCTTCGCGAGCGGCACCCCGATACGCCGGTGATCGGTTTTCCGAAGGGGGCCGGGGAGAAGTTGCCGGCCTATGCGCGGGAAACCGGGGTGCAGGCAGTCGGGGTGGATGAAACCATCGATCCGGAGTGGGTCGCACGCGAATTGCCCGCGGGAATGCCCGTCCAGGGCAATTTCGACCCCCTGCTGCTGCTGGCCGGAAGCGACCGGCTCGAAGCGCGTGCGCAGTTGATCCTCGAAGCTTTTGCCGATCGACCGCATGTTTTCAATCTGGGGCACGGGATCGACCGCCGTACGCCGATCGCGCATGTCGAGCGCTTGCTGGCCACCGTACGCGCTTTCGAGGGGTGACGCGGGCATGAGCGATCCCTACATGGACCAGCGATGCAGGAAGCGCTCGCAATGACCTATCTGTGGCTCAAGGCAGGACACATCATCTTCATGGTGTTCTGGATGGCAGGCCTGTTCATGCTGCCGCGGCAGATGATCTACCTGCATCCGGCTGCTGCAGGATCTCCTGAAAGCGATCTCTGGGCCAAGCGCATGGGATTGCTGCGCAAGGTCATCCTGACCCCCAGCCTTCTCGTTGTTTGGGTTCTCGGGCTGGCTCTGGCGATGACCATCGGCGCGTGGGACCAGGGCTGGTTCCATGCCAAATTGCTGTTCGTGATCCTGCTGACCGGCTTCCACGGCATCATGGTGGCGCGGTCGAAGAAAATGATCGCGGGCGAACGTCCGATGAGCGAGAAGCAGTTGCGCATCTGGGGCGAATTTCCCGGGATCGCGTTGGCGATCATCGTGGTTCTCGTGATCGTCAAACCCTTCTGAGTTGCGACACATCGCATTCGCGATTGACGCCCTTGCGGCGCGCTCGTAATTGAAGCCCATCTACCGGCTACGGGCCTCGCATATGGACGAGGCCGGGTCCGCTTTCTCCAAGCCCATACCGACCTGCCGGCCATCCAAACCCGAATACCGAGTGAAGACACATGCATCTCAAGGATCTGAAAGCAAAAGCCCCGGCGGACCTGGTCGCGATGGCCGAGGAACTGGGCGTCGAGGCGGCCGGCACCATGCGGCGGCAGGACCTCATGTTCTGCATCCTGCGCGAACTCGCGGATGACGAGGATTACAACGAGGAAATCATGGGGATCGGCACCATCGAGGTGCTGCAGGACGGCTTCGGCTTCCTGCGTAGCCCCGAGGCGAACTACCTTGCCGGTCCCGACGATATCTACGTCTCGCCCAACCAGATCCGTAAGTGGGGCCTGCGCACCGGCGACACTGTCGAAGGCCAGATCCGTGCGCCGCAGGAAGGCGAACGCTATTTCGCCCTGACCGGGCTGACCGCGGTCAATTACGAAGACCCGGCAAATGTCCGCACGCGGACGAATTTCGACAATCTCACGCCGCTCTATCCCGAAGAAAAGCTGACGCTCGACACGCTCGATCCGACCGTGAAGGACAAGTCGGCGCGGGTGATCGACATCATTTCGCCGCAGGGCAAAGGCCAGCGCGCACTGATCGTCGCGCCGCCGCGGACGGGTAAGACGGTGCTGCTGCAGAACATCGCCAAGGCGATCACCGACAACCATCCCGAAGTGTTTCTGCTGGTTCTGCTCGTCGACGAGCGACCCGAAGAAGTTACCGACATGCAGCGCAGCGTGAACGGCGAAGTGATCTCCTCGACCTTCGACGAGCCCGCGAACCGCCACGTTCAGGTCGCAGAAATGGTGATCGAGAAGGCCAAGCGGCTGGTCGAGCACAAGAAGGACGTCGTGATCCTGCTCGACTCGATCACGCGCCTTGGTCGCGCCTACAACACGGTGGTGCCGAGCTCGGGCAAGGTGCTGACCGGTGGTGTCGATGCCAATGCGCTGCAGCGCCCGAAGCGCTTTTTCGGTGCGGCACGCAATATCGAGGAAGGTGGCTCGCTGTCGATCATCGCCACTGCGCTGATCGATACCGGTAGCCGCATGGACGAGGTCATCTTCGAAGAGTTCAAGGGCACCGGTAACTCGGAAATCGTGCTCGACCGCAAGGTCGCGGACAAGCGGATCTTCCCCGCACTCGATGTCGGCAAGAGCGGTACGCGCAAGGAAGAGCTACTGGTCGAGAAGGACAAGCTGTCCAAGATGTGGGTGCTACGCCGGATTCTCATGCAGATGGGCACGGTCGACGCGATGGAATTCCTCCTCGACAAGATGAAGGATTCGAAGACCAACGAGGACTTCTTCGCCAATATGAACCAGTAGGTTCCCTTGCGGGTTTATCCGCGCGACAAAATAGTAACAATCGAAAGATTTTTGCGTTAGGGGAAGCGCGTGACACCGCTTCCCATCTTCGACCTCGGCCAGGTCGCATCGACTGCCGTCCTCGATCAATTGCGCGAAGGCATCATCGTCACCGACGAAAGAGGCTCTATCCGTTATGTGAACGAGGCGGCGCGTGTCATGCATGGCGTCGCCGAACTCGATGTCGTCCCGGAAGACTATTCCGAACGTTATCATTTATTTACGATCGAGGGCGAACCTTACCCGCCGGAAAAGCTGCCCTTGGCGCAAGCCGTTGGCGGGGCGACTGTCGTGGATGCGCCATGGATCATTCGCAGGCCCGATGGCAGCGACGTCCATGCGATCGGTACGGCCAAGCCACTGCTCGGCGAGAATGGCGAGCAGGTCGGTGCCGTGCTCACCATTCGGGATGAAAGCGAAACCAACCGGACACGGGGCGAACTGCGCGACAGCGAAGATACGGTTCGCGCGTTTTTCGAGACCGCAGGCCTTTATACCGCAGTGATCGATCTGACCGGCGACGATTTTGAATTCGTGATGGGTAACAGCCGGATGGCCGCGGCACTCGGTGTGGAAACCCTCAAAGGTCAATCGGGAACGGCGTTGCTCGGTGAGGAACGCGCCGATGGGGTCAGCGCACTGCTGCGCACGGCGGCTTTGTCAGACGATCCCACGATCCTCGAATTTCCTTGGCGCGAAGAAACGCGCGACCGCTGGTTCGTTTCGACCGTCACGCGGATGCATAATGCGCGCAGGCGCCTTTTCGTTGCAACCCTGGACATCAGCGACCGCAAGGCGGCCGAGCGGGATCTGGCGACAGCGCTCGCCACGAAGGATCTGCTGTTGCACGAGGTCAACCATCGCGTGAAGAACAGCTTGCAGATCATTTCTTCGCTGCTGAAACTTCAGGAGCGCGCCGCCGATGACGAAGTTACCACCAGACTGCGCGAGGCACGGGGGCGGGTGGAGACCGTCGCACGCGTCCACGAGCGGCTTTACGATACGGACGCGTATGACCGGGTCGAGATCATCGCCTATCTCGAGGATCTCCTGAGCCATGTGGTGGCGAGCGTGGGCCACCGGGACGGGATATCCTTCGATTTTTCTCATTCCGGCGGACGGTTCGAGCTGGGGGTTGAAACCTCGATCCCCCTGGCGCTGATCATGGTCGAGATGGCCATCAACTCGGCAAAATATGCTTACGGTTCGGGGGATACCGGCACGGTTTCGGTTTCGACCGAAATCGCAGGCGAACGGCTACGCATGGCGATCTGCAATGACGGGGAAGGCGTGAAATCCGCCGCCAACCCGGAAAGCAGCAGCTTGGGCCAGCGGATCGTCAGCGCGCTCGCCGCCCAGCTCAACGCGGAGACGACCTATCTGCCCGCAGATAGGGGTACCTATTTCGGACTGACCATGCCGCTCGCCGCCAAGGCTGCGACCAGCTGATTATTTCTGCATGGTCTCGAGCATTGCGGCCATCTGTTCCCAGACCTTGTTGACGGCTTTCAAGGGCCGCACCATGACCTTGAAATCGATGATTTTTCCATCGCTGTCGAAACGGATCAGATCGATCCCGTTGACGTGGATGCCATCCATCTCGGTGGTGAATTCGAGCATGGCATTGTCGCCGTCGACCAGTTCGCGGACATATTCGAAATTGTCGTTACCCAGGGTCTGACCCGCCGCTGAAAGGTAGGCGACGACGATGGGCCGGCCGCGTTGCGGCGTATGGACCACCGGGGAATGGAACACGGCATCCTCGGCAATGATGGCCGCAAGTGCATCGGGCGAATTGCCACCCTGCATCACATCGTGCCAAGCTTTGAGTCCACGTTCCGCCGTCATGCTGCCTCCCCGAATGTATCCGCCCGCGCGGCGGCCCAAGCGCTGGCATACGGCGTGCTTTCGGGGGAGTCGAGCAACTCCCCGGGTTCGAGGAAGTGATGGAGCCGATCGATGCTGTCGGATTGTGCACCGTTCTGCCGCTCGGATATGTGAGCGGGTGCAATCTGCCACGGATTGTCGAGCCCCATCGCGACCACCATTTCACGGAAGGAATGCAACGTATGGCGTTGGAAGCGAGCCACGCGTTCGGCCTTTTCCATCGGCACGAGACCACGTTGCCGGGTGGCATCCTGTGTGGCGATCCCCGTGGGACAGGTATCGGCATGGCACTTCATCGACTGGACGCAGCCAAGCGCGAACATGAAGCCACGACCGGCATTGCACCAGTCGGCGCCCAAGCCGAAATTCATGGCCATGCCTGCGCCCGAATGGACCATTCCTGCCGCCGCCAGCTTGACCTCGGGTTTGAGGCCGGTGCCGACAAGCGCGTTGCGCACGAGGATCAGACCCTCGCGCAGCGGCATTCCGACACGGTTCGAGAATTCGACTGGCGCCGCTCCGGTTCCCCCTTCGGCACCGTCGACCACGATATAGTCGAGCGTGATCCCCGTCTCGCGCATGGCTTTCATGATCGCGAAGACTTCGTGCGGCTTGCCGACACACAGCTTGATGCCGACCGGCTTACCGCCGGAAAGCTCGCGTAGTTCTCCGGCCCATTCGAGCAGTCCGATCGGGGTGGAGAAGGTCGCATGCGCAGGCGGCGATATGCAATCGCTGCCCATGGGCACGCCGCGGGCTTCGGCGATCTCTTGGGTTACCTTGCTTCCCGGCAGCACGCCGCCATGGCCCGGCTTGGCTCCCTGGCTGAGCTTGATCTCCACCATTTTGACCTGGGGATCGTGCGCAGCATCGGCAAATTGCGCAGGGTCGAATTGGCCGTCGTCGGTTCGGCACCCGAAATAACCGCTACCGATTTCCCAGACCAGATCTCCCCCGTGAGAGCGGTGGTAGCGGGAAATGCCGCCTTCACCGGTGTCGTGGTAGAAATTTCCGGCCGCCGCGCCCTTGTTTAGCGCCATGATCGCATTGGCAGAGAGCGACCCGAAGCTCATTGCCGATATGTTCAGCAAGGCTGCGGAGTAAGGCTGCGTGCATTGCCGGCTGCCGACATCGACCCGCCATTCAAGGGGGGCCTGCGCATTCGGGACGATGGAATGGGCGAGCCACTCGTATTCGTCGGAGTAGACGTCGAGTTCGGTCCCGAATGGATGGGAATCGAGTTGACCCTTGGCGCGCGCATAGACCAGCGCCCGCTGCTGGTGATTGAAGGGCCGGCCCTCGAGATCGCCTTCGACGACGTAGGCCCGTGCGTACGGCCTCAGATCCTCCATGATCCAGCGTATATGCGCGAGCAGCGGGTAATTGCGCCACAACGTGTGTTTTCGCTGGAAGAAATCGTAGGCTGCAAGCAGCAGGAGGGGGAGCGCGATGACCAGCCCCCAACGTAATGTGTCGACAATTCCGAACAGCGCGGTGAGCAGGACAACGACGGCGGTCGGCCCGAACCGCATGAACAGTTCGGAGGACTCGCGCAAATGTGCCCGGTTCTTCATCCGCCGAGATGCTGGGCGAAGAACTCGCTCGTGCGGCTATCGGCGAGTTGCGCGGCTTGGTCTGCGCGGCGTTTGCCGAATTCGGTGGCGAAACCGTGGTCCAGCCCCTCATAGTCGTAAAGCGTGACCTTGGGGTGATCGTCCAGCCCTTCGTGCATCGCCTTCTGCGTATCCTTGTCGACGAAGCCGTCTTCGGTCGGAATATGGAGGAGCAAGGGGTTGCCGATCGCGTGCTTTTCGCCAAGCAGCCCGTCGATGCCGACCCCGTAATAGCCCACGCTCGCATCCACATCGGTGCGCGCTGCGGTCATATAGGCGAGCCGTCCGCCGAGACAGTATCCGACGCAACCAACCTTGGCGACGCCCTCTTTCTCGCGGATATGGTGGATGGTCGCTTCGATATCGCGAATGCCCTGATCCTGGTCGAATTTGCCCATCAGGTCGAGCGCGCGCTGGAATTCCGGTTCGACATCGGGGTCGAGTTCGACACCGGGTTCGAGCCGCCAGAAGAGATCGGGTGCGATCGCGAGATAGCCATCCTCGGCCAGCTTGTCGCATTTGCGGCGGATTCCCGCGTTCACGCCGAAGATTTCCTGGATCACGAGGATCGCGGCGCGTGGCGTATCGGCGGGGCGCGCGACATAGGCGTCGAAAGTGCTGTCGTCGTTCAGCGTGGTAACGGTGACGGTTTCGCTCATGGTTTGATGGCTCCCTCGGTTCGTTCGGTGTCTTATGCTTGCATGACGCGTGATGCGGACCCAGATAGGGCCTTGCAAGCCATAACGGAGAAATCGCCATGAAGGTCCATATCGAAATCGACTGCACTCCCGAAGAGGCGCGTTCGTTCATGGGCCTGCCCGATGTCGGCAAGGCGAACGACGTCTATGTCGATATGATGTCGAAGGCGATGAAGGGTGTGAACAACACCGAGCAATTGCAGGAGTATGCCAAGCAATTGGCACCGATGGGGCAGGCCGGTTTCAAGCTGTTCCAGAGCTTCATGGAAGGGGCCAATGCTGCGCGCGCCGGCAAGGACCAAGCGAGCAGCGACAAGGACTGATCGAACAACTGACCATGTCCGACACGATTTACGCGCTATCCAGCGGTGCGCTCCCGGCGGCGATCGGTATCATCCGGATAAGCGGTCCGGCGGCGGGATCGGCGCTGGCTTCTCTTGCGGGTGGGTTGCCGCCTGAACGTATGCCGGTGGTACGCAAATTGCGTGACCACAAAGGGGATACACTGGATGTGGCGCTGGTCCTGTGGTTCCCGGGTCGGCGTACAGCCACGGGGGAGGACCTGGTCGAACTCCATTGTCATGGGGGCAGGGCCGTGGTCGCCGCGGTGCTCAACACCCTTGCGGCTATACCGGGACTGCGCGAAGCCAAGCCGGGCGAATTTACCCGGCGTGCCTTTCTCAACGGTCGGGTGGATCTGGCCGAAGCCGAAGGGCTCGGTGATTTGCTTTCAGCTGAAACCGAATTGCAGCGTCGCGGTGCCATGCAGGCGGCAGGTGGAGCCGTCTCGCGCCGGATCGATGAATGGCGCAGCCGGGTTCTTGCGCTGGCCGCCGCGGTCGAGGCGGTGATCGACTTTGCGGACGAAGACGATGTTGCGGCGCTCCCCGATGATTTCTCCGCGAAGGTGGCGGAACTTGCGGGCGAAATTCGCCTAGTGGCCGCGCGACCCGAAGCGGAGCGTCTGCGCGATGGTGTTCGGGTTGTCCTGGCCGGTCCTCCAAATGCAGGAAAGTCTTCGCTCTTCAATGCACTGCTGTCCGACGACGCTGCGATTGTAACCGACGTAGCCGGAACCACGCGTGACGTTCTCGAGCGACCGATTGCGCTTGGGGGCGTCCCCTTCATCCTGATCGATACGGCTGGAGTTCGCGATGAGGGTGTTGAGGCAATCGAGGCCATGGGTATCGAGCGGGCCCGCCGGGAGATCGCCGAGGGGCACATTGTGCTATGGCTCGGTGCACCCGCGGACGCGCCAGAGGGTTCTATCGTGATCCGGGCGAAGGCGGATTTAGACGACAGTTCGGATCTCGGGGATGGCCAAGCGGTTTCGGTGGTAACCGGTCTGGGGCTACCGGAGTTGATCGATACGCTAATCGAACGGGGAAGGGGGGTCCTGCCGCCCGTCGACAGGATCGGTTTCAACCGCCGACAGAAGCAATGCGCGTTGGAGGCCGCTGCCTGCCTCGACCAGGTCGATACGCGATCGGACCTGTTGATCGCAGCAGAGAATTTGCGATTGGCAAGATTTGCTCTTGATCGTTTGGTCGGCCGCGACTCCACGGAAGAGATGCTCGATGCCTTGTTCGGACAGTTCTGTATCGGCAAGTAGTGCGAGGGCATGTTTCACGTGAAACACAGCTTTGACCCTGAGCGTTTCGAACGTTAAAGCGCGTCCACAATGCACAATTTTGACGTTCTTGTAGTCGGCGGCGGCCATGCCGGGGTCGAAGCGGCCTGCGCTGCTGCGCGGATGGGTGCGCGGACGGGTCTTGTTTCGCTCGATCTGACGAAAATCGGCGCCATGAGCTGCAATCCGGCAATTGGTGGATTGGGGAAGGGGCACCTTGTTCGGGAGATCGATGCGCTCGACGGGATCATCGCTCGCGCAGCCGATGCCGCGGCTATCCATTATCGCATGCTCAACCGTTCGAAGGGCAGTGCGGTCTGGGGACCCCGCGTGCAGGCAGACAGACAGCTGTTCCATGCGGCGGTACAAAATGCAGTCCATAGGCAAGAATCGCTCGAACTGATTGCGGGCGAAGTCGCTGCGCTGCGCCTGGACGGGGGGCGTGTAACCGGAATCGAGCTGGCCGATGGTGGTGTTTTGGAATCGCCTGCAGTCATTCTCTGCACGGGCACATTTCTTGGCGGGACGCTATTCCGAGGGGAAGAGAGGTTCGTTGGCGGGCGCATTGACGAAGGTGCGGCACACCGGCTCGCGCGCCAATTGCGCGAGGCCGACCTTCCGATGGAGAGGCTCAAGACCGGAACGCCCCCGAGGCTGGATGGCCGGACGATCAACTGGGCGGCGCTTGAGGAACAGCCTTCAGACGACGAAAGCTGGACGATGAGCTCGCTGAGCTCGGCTCGTTCCAATCCACAGGTGTTCTGCGCCATCACGCGAACCAATCAGCAGGCGCACGATATTATCCGCGCCAATCTCGACCGTTCACCGCTGTTTTCCGGAGCGATCGATGCCGCCGGGCCGCGCTATTGCCCGTCGATCGAGGACAAGATACACCGCTTCGGCGATCGAGAAGGGCACCAAGTCTTCCTCGAACCAGAGGGGTTGAGCACCGACCTCGTCTATCCCAACGGAATCTCCACCTCGCTTCCCGTCGATGTCCAACTTGGCATGCTGCGTGCGATGGAGGGGCTGGAGCGGGTCGAAATGCGTGTGCCCGGCTATGCCGTCGAATATGACCATGTCGACCCGCGGGCTTTGCGTTCGACATTGGAACTGCATGCCATCCCGGGGCTCTACTGCGCAGGCCAGATCAACGGAACCACCGGTTATGAGGAAGCGGCGGCGCAGGGGCTTGTTGCCGGAATGCATGCCGCCGGAAAGGTCCTCGGGCGCGAGGTCGCAGATCTTGATCGCACAAATTCCTATATTGCGGTCATGCTCGACGATCTGACCCTGCAGGGTGTCACGGAGCCCTATCGGATGCTGACGTCCCGTGCCGAATACAGGCTAAGATTGCGGGCCAGCAATGCCGACACCCGCTTGACCCCTCTCGGTATAGAGTGCGGCATCGTTGGCCCTCGGCGCACGGAATGGTATCGTCGCCGGGAAGAGCGAAGGCAGCAATACACATCCGAGTTGTCGCGCCCTATCCACGCGAAGGACCTTGAAGCTGCAGGGTTTCACGTGAAACGTGATGCGGGTGCCAAACCGGCATCCGACTGGTTGGCCGCTGGTCATGTCGATCTCGTGGGTCTGTCGCCTTGGCTCGACAGTGTCGACCCGACTGATCCGCTCGCCACAGAGCTGGCCGAGGACGCGTTTTACGCACCCTATCTCGCTCGCCAGAACTCCGAACTGGCCGATCTGCGCCGCAGCGAGGATCAGCGCCTCGCCCCCGACTTTCCATTTGGGCAAGTCCCTGGCCTGTCGAATGAGATGATTGAACGGCTTTCCCAAGCGCGCCCAGAGACCTTAGCGGCTGCTGGCCGGATTCGCGGCGTGACACCTGCTGCCTTGGCAGCCCTTCTCGTTCATGCGCGCAAGTACGAAGCTGCAGCATGATTGCGAGCGAGACCGATGCCCGCGCCTATGTGGTTGCCCGTTGCGACGCACAGGCAATCGAGCGGCTTGACGTATTGGCGAGTGAACTGACGGCTGAAAACCAGTCCCAGAACCTGATCGCCAAAGCGACGCTGGATTTCATGTGGCAACGGCACATTGCTGATTCGGCACAATTGCTTGAACATGCGCCGGGGGACTTGAGCGAGCCGTGGCTCGATTTGGGCAGCGGCGCGGGTTTCCCGGGACTCGTTATCGCGGCAATGCGGCCCGCATTCGAGGTGGTTCTAGTTGAATCGCGCAAACGCCGGATCGAATGGCTCGAGCGTGCGGCTGCAGCTATGGGGCTCACCAACTGTCGCGTTGAGGGTGCGCGTTTGGAGAACGTCCAGAGCTTCGAAGTCGCGGTAATCTCCGCTCGCGCCTTTGCGCCCCTCGATCGGCTTCTTAATTTATCCGCACGCTTCTCCACAAAGCGAACGCATTGGGTGTTGCCCAAAGGCCGTTCGGCAGCGCAAGAAGTAAAGGCACTGCCAAAGCACCGCCGGTCCATGTTCCACGTGGAACAATCGCAAACTGACCCGGAAGCAGGCATCATTGTCGGACGCGGCCAATGGAGCGCCAAAGCATGATAACGATCGCTATAGCCAATCAGAAGGGCGGGGTCGGCAAGACCACCACCGCGATCAATATCGCAACGGCCATGGCGGCGACGGGGTGGAAGACGTTGCTCATCGATCTCGATCCTCAAGGCAACGCGTCGACGGGTCTGGGCGTGGCGGGCGCAGATCGCGAGACCACGAGTTACGACCTGTTGCTTGACCAAGCAACGCTGGTGGAAGCTGCGCAGCCAACCGAAATCCCCGGGCTCGACATCGTGCCTGCTACGCAGGACCTTTCCGGCGCAGAAGTCGAACTCGTGTCGGTTGACGACCGAACCCGGCGCCTCTCGGACGCGCTGGCACCGCAAGCCGGGTCATCAGGATATGACGTGTGCTTCATCGACTGCCCGCCATCGCTCAGTTTGTTGACGTTGAACGCGCTTTGCGCTGCGGACACTCTGCTCGTTCCGCTCCAGTGCGAATTCTTCGCCCTCGAAGGTCTCAGCCAGTTGTTGCAGACCGTCGAGCGCGTCCAGCAGGGCTTCAATTCCGATCTCGGGATTGTCGGCGTGGTTCTGACCATGTTCGATCGTCGGAACCGCCTGACCGACCAGGTCGCCGACGATGTGCGCGATTGCCTTGGGGAGCTCGTTTTCGAAAACGTCATCCCGCGCAATGTGCGTCTTTCGGAAGCCCCCAGCCATGGCATGCCAGCCTTGGTATACGATCACACCTGCCCCGGCAGTCGCGCCTATATCGGTCTCGCGCGCGAACTGATCGGACGCCTGCCAGAGAAAAGGAAAGCCGCATGAGCGACACTTCGGACAAGCCCGAGATGCGGCAGATCGATCGCAAGAAAAAGCTCGGCAAGGGCCTTGGGGCTTTGCTGGGCGAAACCCGGCGCGAAGAGCCGCTTGTGCGCTCCGACATATCGACAGCAGAGGCTGGGAACGGCGCAGCAGCGGCGCGCGAAAGCAATGTCGAAGGGCTCGCATCGATCCCGGTCGCGCATATCGAGCCGTTGCCAGGCCAGCCCCGCACACATTTCGACGAGGAAGGGCTGGATTCGCTCGCCTCGTCGATCGCGTCGCGCGGGGTCATTCAGCCGATCATCGTATCGCCCTTGGGGAAGGGTCGCTACCGGCTGGTGGCGGGCGAACGCCGCTGGCGTGCCGCGCAACGCGCGCGGCTGCATGAAATCCCTGCGCTGATTCGCGAGCTCGATCAGCGCGAAGTGATGGCGCTGGCCCTGATCGAAAATTTGCAGCGCGAGGATCTCAATCCTGTCGAAGAGGCGCGCGCTTATCAGAAGCTCTCGGAGGACGAGGGCATGACGCAGGCGGAGATCGCCAAGCTGGTCGACAAGTCGCGCAGCCACGTGGCAAATTTCCAGCGGCTGCTTGCGTTACCCGACACCGTGCTTGCCTTTCTCGCCGAAGGCTCGCTCACCATGGGCCATGCGCGTGCCTTGGTCGGCCGCGATGAAGCCGCCGATCTTGCCAAGAAAGCGGTTTCCGAAGGTCTGTCGGTGCGCGAAATGGAAGCGCTTACACGCAAGCCGCGCAAGCGCTCGCCTGCGTCCGAGAAGGGGGGTGCAACCTCCGAGCCGGGCGCGAATGCCGATATCGAAGCGGTTCAGGGCCATCTCGAGGAATTTCTCGGCATGCCGGTGAAGATCACCACCGACGCCAGCCCGAACAGCGGGGCGGTCTCCATCCGCTTCCGCACTCTGGATCAATTAGACCTTATTTGTCAGCGCCTTACCGGCGGAGATATTTGAACCGCCGTTCGGCGAACCGTGGAGCTTGCAGCGTCTGTCGGTCCGCGAACCTGCCTTCAGTTGGCCGGAGTGCCGTCGCGATAGACCGCTCTCTGCGGAACCTCGACCGTCACCGGTAGCAGCATGTACTGGCCCGGCTGGCTGTAGGCGACGCTGCCGGCAGAGGCGGTCGCCTGCCTCATATAGTCGTCGAGATAGGCTTGGCATTGCGCGGCGCTGTCGGAGCCCGCGCCTTTCCGGCTCTCAAGTGCGTCGCCAAGCAGTGCGCCGCCCACTGCGCCCGCACCGGCCCCGATCAGCGTGCCTGCCGTCCGGCTGCCGGAGCCGGCGATGCGATTGCCCAGCAACCCGCCGGCTGCGCCCCCAATGAGTGCACCGAGAATCTCGCCGCGCTCACTCTCGTTTTCATAGGTGTCGAGCCGCGCACGGCATTCCTCGAGCCATGTCGCGCGATCGAACTGCACGAGTTGTGACCCGGCCGGGAGGTAGACCGAGTTTGCGGAATTCGGCGACTGTTGTGCGGTCGAACCGACAGAGGGACGGGCCCCCGTATAGATCACCCGCGATGCACCACCAGAGACGGGCACACCTTGTTGCGCGGGGTAGACGTAAACGACCTGCGGTGGCGACTGGACGTAGACATAGGTCGGCTGTTCGGCCTGCATGGTTGCCGCAGGCGCACGCGCGGCGATGGTGCGCGCGGCGGGCAATGGGGCGTCGGCTTCGATCGGTGCTTCGTAAGTGTAGTATTCTTCCGCCGAGGGATCGATCGCCTGGATCGTCGGCTTGCTCACGAACTGGGGAGTGGGTTGCCGTGCAGGGATTACGCGTGCTGCCGGCGCAACCGTTTCGCCAGCCGGCTTGGCGACCGTCTCCGTTACGACATCGTCATCGAGTTCGGGGAGCGGCTGCGCATATTCATACTCGCCGGTCTCGTAGGATATCGATTGCTGCGCCCCGAGCGGCGCCGACGCGAGCCCGACGGCGGAGAGGGCGAAAATCGAGGTTGCGGCGCGGACGATCATGCTTCTTGCTCCTGAATACCTCGCGGCAGCGCCATCGAGGAATGTCTGGACGCGGTGGTAGCAGCCTCACGGCCTATGGCAAAAGCCGCGCCGAGCCTGTTCCGCCATGGTGCAATCCGCTCAAATCCGCTTGGCGATGGCCGCGGCGAGCGCCTCGATACCTGCTGCGTCCTCGGCATCGAAACGGGCCTTGGCCGGACTGTCGAGATCGATCACGGCGATGACTGTGCCGTCCCGCACCACCGGTACGACCAGCTCCGAACTCGTCACGGCGTCGCAAGCAATGTGGCCCGGAAAGGCATGGACGTCCTCGACCAGCTGCGTCGCCGCATCCTTCGCGGCGGTCCCGCAAACGCCCTGACCCATCGGGATCCGGATGCAGGCAGGCCGCCCCATGAACGGACCGAGGACCAGCTCATCTTCGACGACCCGATAGAAACCCGCCCAGTTGATTTCGGGAAGGAAATCCCACAGCAAGGCTGCCATATTGGCCATATTGGCGACGCCATCCGGCTCGCCCGCGGTGAGCGCCTCGGCGGCGTCGACGAGTTGGCGGTAGGCTTCGGGCTTGGGCGTATCCGCCGCGGGTCGGAAATCGAACATGGCGGGCATGTAGCGCGCACCCATCTGGCTTCAAGTGCTGTCACAGCCGCTCACCCATTGCCGGGATGCCGCTGTGCGCTTATTCGCTGACGCATGAGCATACTCAAGAAGCTGGGCATCGCGCTCCTCGTCATCCTGCTGCTGGCCGTCGCCGCCGGATATTTCCTGACCCGCGGCGACACTGCCGATGTCGCGTTCGATGAAACCGTGGGCACCGACCCCACACTCGACGAACCCGAGGAAGAAAGCATTCCCACTGTGGCGATCGCCGAACCCGTGGGGTGGGCCGAGGGCGAATTGCCCCTCGCTGCCGAGGGGCTTGTCGTGAACCGTTTCGCCGACGGGCTTGATCATCCCCGCACGCTACAGGCGCTGCCGAACGGCGATATCCTCGTCACTCTGACCCGGGCGCCCAAGCTCGACACGGGCGAGGGCGGCAACTGGCTGCGCGACCTTGTTGCGGGCTTCCTCTTCCGCAAAGCCGGTGCGGGCGGCGAAAGCGCGAATGAACTCGTGCTACTGCGCGATGCAGATGGCGATGGCGTCGCCGAAGGACGCTATACCCTACGTGATGACCTCGATTCGCCTTCGGGCATCGCATGGGGCGGCGACACGCTTTACGTCGCCAACCACGATGAAGTGCTTGCATTCGATTATGCGCTCGGCGGTACCGAACTGACCGGGCAAGGGCGCAAGATCGCCGATCTCGCCGAGGGAACCGGTCACTGGATGCGCAATCTCGCGCTGCATCCCGATGGCGATCGGCTGTATGCCGCGGTCGGGTCGAAGTCCAACATCGGCGAAGACGGGATGGAGATCGAACAGGGTCGTGCGCTGATTTGGGAGATCAATCTGGAAACCGGCCGCCAGCGCGTTTTTGGCGCAGGGCTGCGCAATGCCAACGGCCTCGACTTCAGCCCCTGGTCGGGTGAGTTGTGGACCACGGTGAACGAACGCGACATGCTCGGTTCGGACCTCGTTCCCGACTACCTGACCAATGTCCCCGTCGGCGTCCATTACGGCTGGCCGTGGATCTATTACGGTGACAATTTCGACCGCCGCGTCAAATACCCGATCCCGCAAGCGCTCAGCTATGTCCGGACACCCGAATACGCGCTTGGACCGCATGTGGCCGCGCTGGGCCTGGTGTTCAGCCAGGGCGGGGCAAAGATGGGCGAAAATTTCGCCAGCGGCGCATTCATCGCACGGCACGGTTCCTGGAATCGCAAACCGCCATCGGGTTACGATGTCGTCTATGTCGCGTTCGACGAACGCGGCAATCCGACGGGCAAGCCCGTTCCCGTGCTGACCGGCTTCCTCAAAGATGACGGCACGACACGCGGACGCCCGACCTGGGTGGAATGGGCAGCCGATGGATCACTGCTGGTGACCGACGACACGGCCGGCATCGTCTGGCGCGTCGTCGCACCTGAAGCGGCCGCGCAGCCCGGGATCGAGCGAATCACGGGCGAACGCTTGCCGCCGCAGCGCGAATTGCGTGGACAGGCGGCGACCTTCGGCGAGGACGATTTCGCCCGCCGGGTCACCGCCGAATAGTCAGCCGATGAACTGCTCTGCGGAAAGCGCGTAGAGCGGTTCCGCGCCCGCGGTTGCTGAAGCCTTGAGCCCCGCCGCCTCGGGTACGACGCGGTCGAGGAAGAAACGCACGCTGGCCTGCTTGGTCGCCGCAAGGCCGGGCGCTGCGCCCCCCTCGACAGCGCGTTTCTGGCGTAGCAACTGCCAACCCGCCACGGCCACTGCGAACATGGTGCAGAACGGCACCGAGCCGGCGAGCCGGTCATCGAGGCTGGCTTCTTCGCGCATCCACAGGGCTACGCTCTCGCAATCCGCCGCCAGCGCCGCCAGACCAGACTCCTCACCCGCGTCACGCGCGATATCGGCAAGCACGGCGGTCAGCGCCTCCCCACCATCCATACCGAGCTTGCGCGTGACCAGATCGGCCGCCTGGATCCCGTTGGTGCCTTCGTAGATCGGCGCGATCCGCGAATCGCGCCAGTGCTGCGCCGCACCGGTTTCCTCGACAAAGCCCATTCCGCCATGGACCTGCACCCCGAGGCTGGCGACTTCGATCCCGATGTCGGTGCCCCAGGCCTTGATCAGCGGGGTCAGCACTTCGCCGCGTGCGCGTGCCGCGGAATCGCCCAGCGTCCCGCGATCGACCTGGCCGGCGGTATAGTAGAGCAGCGCACGGGCGCCTTCGGTCAGCGCCTTCATGCGCAACAGCATACGGCGCACGTCCGGGTGCTCGAGAATCGCCACCGGGGCCTTGTCGGGCGAGCCGGCGCGGGCCGACTGGACGCGTTCGCGGGCATACATCTGCGCCTGCTGGGTGGCGCGTTCGCCGATCTGGACGCCCTGATTACCGACATTGATCCGCGCGTTGTTCATCATCGTGAACATCGCCATCAGGCCGCGGTTCTCCGCACCCACCAGTTCGCCGATGCATTCGTCATTATCCCCATAGGACATGACGCAGGTGGGCGAGGCGTTGATGCCGAGCTTGTGCTCGATGCTGACGCAGCGCACATCATTGTGTGCCCCGGGCGAGCCATCGGCCTTCACATGGTATTTCGGCACCACGAACAGCGAGATGCCGCGGCTGCCTTCGGGCGCATCGGGAAGGCGCGCGAGAACGAGGTGGATGATGTTCTTCGCCAGATCGTGCTCGCCCCAGGTGATATAGATCTTCTGGCCCTTGATGCGATACTTGCCCGCGTATTCGCCGTCTTCGATGAGGTGGGCGGTCGTGCGCAGCGCGCCGACGTCCGATCCGGCCTGCGGTTCGGTGAGATTCATCGTCCCCGACCATTCACCGCTCACCAGCTTGGGCAGATATTTCTGCTGGAGCTCGGGCGAGCCGTGATGTTCGAGCGATTCGATCGCACCCACGCTCAGCATCGGGAGCAGGTTGAACGCCATATTGGCCGTACCGAGATTCTCGAGCACGTTGCAGGACAGCGTGAAGGGCAAGCCTTGGCCGCCAAACTCTGCCGGACCCGAGATCGCGTTCCAGCCCTGTTCGACATAGTGCTCATAGGCTGCGGCAAAGCCGTCGGGCAGCGTGACAACTCCGTTCTCGAGCTTTGCGCCCTCGAGATCGCCAACCCGGTTCAGCGGCGCCCATTCGCCTGCAGCGAATTCACCGATCCCGCCGACAATTGCCTCGACCATGTCGGGCTCTGCAGCGGCGAACTTTTCCGATTGGGCAAGCTCTTCGATCCCGGCGTTTACGCGAATGGCAAGCAGCTGGTCCTGGGTGGCGGGGGTATAGGTCACTTCGGTTCCTCTTGGCTTTGTCGGGCACGCAGATATAGCGCGCGGGCATGAGCGGCAAATACGCTACGGAAACGCTTCGCGCCAACCAAGCAGGCATTGACCGTGCGGGAGAAATCCTGCGCGGCGGCGGGCTCGTCGCAGTGCCGACCGAGACGGTATACGGGGTGGCGGCGCGGGCGGACAACGCGGCAGCGGTCGCGCGCATCTATGAGGCCAAGGGACGACCCAGCTTCAATCCGCTGATCGTTCACGTGGCCTCGCTCGAACAGGCGCGTGCGTTCGCTATGTTCGACGCGCAAGCTGAGCGGCTGGCGGCACAACACTGGCCGGGTCCTTTGACGCTTGTCCTGCCACTGCGCGAAGGCAACGGTCTCGCCCCGGCGGTGACAGCCGGGCTCGCCACGGTCGCGCTGCGCATGCCAGCGCACCCCGTCATGCGTGCGGTGCTCGGCCGGAGCGGTCTTCCGCTCGCGGCGCCTTCGGCCAATCGCAGCGGCTTCATCAGCCCGACGAGTGCAACGCACGTCCTGGCATCGCTCGATGAACGGATCGAAGCGGTTCTCGATGGCGGCGAATGCGAGCGGGGGCTCGAATCGACCATTGCCGCGATACGTGGGAACGGCCGGGTGGAAATACTGCGCCCGGGGCCGGTCCTGCTATCGGCCGATGCATCGGCGGGCAGTACCATCGAGGCGCCCGGGCAGATGGCGAGCCACTATTCACCCGGCAAGCCCATGCGGCTCGATCTCGCTGAAGTTGCGCCAGACGACTTCGTGATCGGATTCGGGCCGGTGCAGGGGGATTGCTCTCTGTCCGAAAGCGGTGATCTCGCGGAAGCCGCGTCGCGCCTCTATGCGTGTTTGCACGCTGCGGCGCTGTCGAAGAAGCCCCGCATTGCGGTCGCGCCGATACCTGCGCAAGGTATCGGGGTAGCCATCAACGATCGGCTGCGCCGCGCGGCAACGCCTCCCGATCAGTCCTCTTCGGGCTCGTAGGGGATCGACGGGATGATCTGCTGCATCTCGGCATAGGTGTCGCGCGCATCGTCGCATGCACGCCGATCGCCATCCTCGCAATCGTCGAGCTGCTTTTCGTAGTCGCGCTCGAGTTTGGCCAGGCGCTCCTCGCGGCGGCGAATTTCGCGGCCACGCTTCTCGTCGGCTTCCGACTGGCTGGTCGTCGCCAGATCGACGCCCTTGCTGACTGCCCGTACCGGGGCTGTGGCCACATCGACCACGGTCTTGGCCAGGCATCCACCCAGCGCGGCGCTGGCAGGCAGCAGAAATATAAGGGCTAGGCGGCGCATCCGAAATTCCTTCCGCAGCGCGCCTAGCTCATAATGACCGGAGCGTCGAACGCTCAGTCGGTTTCCTCGACGGGGGTAGCGCTTGCGGCTTCGCTCTCGTCGGACGCTTCGGACGTCTTGGTAGCCGCAGGGCGGCAGCGTAGCTTGCCCGAGCCCATCGAGCTGACCGTGCAATCGGCATTGCCATTCACGGTGACCGTACCCGAACCCATGATCGACGCCTCGACGGGGCCGTCGGAAGCGAATTCGGCATCGCCCGAACCGGCGATCGACACTTCGGCGCGGTCGACCTCGAGGTTGGCCATCGCGGCCTTGCCGGAGCCCGCAACCGTCAGGTCGAGCGATCCGGCACTGCCCGAGGCGGTGATGTCACCCGACCCAGCAATCGTGAGATCGAGCGATTCCGCTTCCAGCCGGGCAATCTTCACCGTTCCCGATCCGGCGACTGTCACATTTGCTGCGCCGCTCATCCGTTCGGCGTCGATATCGCCCGATCCGGCGAGGACCAGCGTGGTCAGGCTGGGTGTGGTGATGCGGACGGTGGCAATACCCGACCCCTTCCAGTCGCTCTCACGGCTGATCGCGAGCGTTTCGTCGCTCAACGAAAAGCGCAGCGCGGCAACCGCGTCGGCATCGCCCGAAACCTCGATGTCAAGATCGTCGCCTTCGGTCACGACGACGCGGTCGGGGCCGGCCAGAACCAGTTCGGTCGGCGGTTCGCCGCTCATGTCGAGTTCGGCGAGCGGCACGCCGTCATCGCCGCCGATCGATATGTTCATTCCGTCACAGCCCGAAAGCAAGGCTGCACCAGCCAGCATCCCAAGCGGCGCGAGCGCCTTCACAATTTTCTGGATCATCGCGGTCCGTTCCTATGTAGCGGCAGTCCGTATTGCTGACATAATACAGCGCGTATCATTCATCAAGGTCATGATCGGATCGTCACTTCACAGTGTTCAGGCAGAGCAGGTCAAGCGACCCGAGCCCGTGCGGGTCTGCTGGCAATCGGTGGTACCCATAACCTCGGCACTGCCGCTCCCGGCGATATTGGCCGAGACGCGGCCATTGGCCGATAGTCGCGCATCGCCCGAACCGGCGATCGTCAGGCTGGCATTGCCCAGCCGCAGGCCGCGTGCCTCGATTGCGCCGCTTCCCGCGATACTGATGCGTGCATTTCGGGCGTTCCCCGAGGCGACGAGATCGCCCGATCCGGCGATTGTCGCCGCGAAATGCCCAGCGGAGAGACGGTCCAACTCGAGGCGACCTGAACCGGCGACTGTAGCGGCCGTACGATCACCATTGAGCCCGTCTGCGCCGAGCGTGCCCGATCCGGCGAGCGTCACTGCATCGACATTTGGTGCCGTCACCTCGATCCGCGCGCTTCCGGGGAGCGGGCTACGCCGCCAGCGGCGGCCCACGGTCAGCGCGCCATTCTCGATGACGAACCGAAGGTCGGCCAGGATCTCGGGGTCTCCGGATGCGCGGATTTGTCATCGCTCCCCGTGGCGAATGGCCATCTCGTCCGATCCCATCAACGTCACCGCGTTGAAGCTGTCGGTCGCCTGCCAGTCCCGAGCGATCGGCTTGCCCCCATCGAGCATCGAGCGATGCGAGCGGTCGGGATTGGCAATCACGGCGGGGGGAACAATCGCGAGGGGGAGGGCGCAGGCAAGCGCGGCGCAGGCAATCGGGCGTATCATGGCGGATCTCCGGACAAGGGCCGCCAAGCCTATTCGCAAACGGAGATCGATCCAGTCCGTTCGTCGACAAGTGTAATCGATTTGTGGATTGCCCGGATCGAAGAGCACGCAAGAAAAAGGGGCGGTCGAAGCCGCCCCTTTCGAAATCCGGAAACTCCGAACGCTCAGGCGTCTTCGGTGTTCTCGTAATACTGTGGCGCATGTTCGCGCAGCACGTCGAGGATCTTCTCGAGTGCGGTCGGTTCGTCCGTTTTCTCCATCGCCGCGAGTTCGCGTGCGAGGCGGCTCGAAGCAGCTTCGAAGATCTGGCGTTCCGAATAGCTCTGTTCGGGCTGGTCGTCGGGACGGAACAGGTCGCGCGTGACTTCGGCGATCAGGACGATCTCGCCCGAATTGATCTTCGCTTCATATTCCTGCGCGCGACGGCTCCACATGGTCCGCTTGACCTTGGGCTTGCCCTTGAGGGTTTCCATCGCTTCCTTGAGCGTCTTGTCGCTCGACAGCTTGCGCATGCCGATCGATTCGACCTTGTTGACCGGAACGCGCAGCGTCATGCGTTCCTTCTCGAAGCGCAGAACATAGAGGTCGAGCTGCATGCCGGCGATTTCCTCGCTCTGCAGTTCGATGACACGGCCAACGCCGTGCTTGGGGTAAACAACGTAGTCGCCAACGTCGAAGGCATCAGCCTTGCTTGCCATGCAATCTATCCTTTCGTCCGGACCGGCCTGAGCGGATTGCAGCGTCGTCGAAACCCTTGGCCGCGTCCCGCTTGCGGGATCGCGGTCGGGTACCGATTGTGACGTTGCTGGTGGCCTGCCCTTTCAATACTCACAGCTGGCCGGGAGCAAGCCGGCGCAGTTGTTGCATTATATAGCACACCATACCGGATATTGCGAGTCTGCGGCGATTCGCGGGCAGTTCAGCGCGACCGCTGGCGGACCTCGACCAGTTCGGCGCCCAGCAGCAGAGCATATCCGCTCACCCAGAACCAGGTGATCAGCGCAAGCACCGCGCCCAGCGCACCATAGGTGGCGTTGTAGGATCCGAAATTCGCGGCGTAGAAGCCGAAGGCCGCGGTCGCGCCGAGCCACAGCACCGCAAAACCGATCGCGCCCGGCCAGATGGCCGACCAGCCCGCGGCCCTTTCGGAAGGTGCGTAGCGATAGAGCAGGGCGGCAGCGCCACTCGCAAGCACGGCGAGAAAGACAAGGCTCGCGATACTGCCCGCCAATCCGCCTAGCTGACCGAGCGAAGCTGCGCCGATACCCGCGACGACCAGTCCGGCAACGCCGGCAAAGGTAATCGCCAGAGCCACCAGATTTCCGCCGATGAAGCCACGCGATTCGGACAGGTTGAAGGCCAGGTCGAGCCCGGTCATCAAGGAACGAGCGCCGCTGCGCGCGCCGAATACAGCTATTGCCAGCGACAGGACGAGTCCCAGTCCTTGCGTATTCGCTGGCCCGTCGGAGACGCTGCGCAACTGGTCGCCGATCAACCCGGCGGCGGACGCGGGAAGGCTTTGCGCGAGCAGGGCGATATGCGCTGCTACCGTTTCGCCATCGACGAACAGGCCATAGGCGAGCACCAAGGCACCGAGTGCGGGTACCAGCGCCAGCAGCGCATAATGCGCGATGCCCGCAGCGAGAATGCCGATATTGTCGTCGCTTGCAGCGGCCCAGGCCGCTTTCAGGTCAGCAAACACGTAAGCGCGCGATCAATCGCCCTCGCCAGGCTCCGGCGAGAAGTACTTGTCGAACTTGTCCTCTTCACCCTTGTGCTCGTCGGCATCCGCGGGCGGTTCCTTCGACTGGGTGATGTTGGGCCATTCGGCGCTGAACTTGGTGTTCAGTTCGAGCCATTTCTCGAGATTGTCCTCGGTATCGGGCAGGATCGCCTCGGCCGGGCACTCGGGTTCGCACACGCCGCAATCGATGCATTCGCTGGGGTTGATGACGAGCATGTTCTCGCCCTCGTAGAAACAGTCGACCGGGCAGACCTCGACGCAGTCGGTGTACTTGCACTTGATGCAGTCATCGGTGACGACATAGGTCATGGGTAGTGTAATCCCTCGAAGAATGGTCCTGTTGGCGCTGCTAGGGGGAATTATCCGTTCGGGTCAAGCTCCCGATAGCAAGCACTTGCGTCGCGCGGCGGGCCACGCCTTTCGGGAACGCTGAGGATTTCGATCAGCCGTACGCCGTTACCAAGCGGCAGGGTCAGGACATCGCCCACCGCCACATCGCGCGAACAGCGGGTAACCCGCTCGCCATTGCGCCGGATGTGTCCTTCCTCGACCAGCCGGTGTGCGGCGCTGCGCGTGCGCACGAAGCGCAAATAGCACAGCAGCCGGTCGATCCTCACCCGCGGCCAGCCGTCAGCGGACCAGATCCGCAAGCGCGGCGAAGGCGTTGCCCTCGCGCGGCTGGGCCGGCTTCTGGCGCTCCTGCTTGCGTCGCGCAGGGCGCCACTCCCACTGATCGGGACGTGGCGGTCCGAAACGCCCTTCGGGCAGCGGCCGCGCCTTCTGAACCCGGAAACCGGCGTTCCCGAGCAGGCGCGCGATATTGCCCTCTTCCAGCCCGATCGAGATGGGCAGTGCGAGATCGAGCACAAACTTGCGACGACGATCCTTGGCCTGGGCCTTGGCACGGGTTTCATGCGCCGCGCGCAAAATCTTCTCGGCGAGGTCGATGCGGATCGCCTGGCTGCCCGCGTGGCGATAACCCGAGGGCAGCTTCTTCGTGTCGGCAATCACTGGCAGCATCGCGTCCTGCAACGGGCGGCGATCGACGCCGAGCGCATTGAGCAATTGTCGCGGCGCGGGCTTGAGCAGGGCCGGCGCGAAAATGTCGAGCGCACCGAAGGTCACGCCGATCTTGCGCAGGAAGGGGCGCATTTCCTTGGGCAGGTGTTCGATGCCCGCGCGTTCGCGGGTCACGAAGCCATGCCCCGCAATCAGATTAAGCAACAGCGCACGCGCCTGCGATCCGGCATCGGGATTGCTCGCGGCATGATGCATCTTCTCGAGCGGCTGGAGCGGTTCGAGCGTTTTCTCGAGCCAGCTTTCGAGCGCGGTCACAAGCTTGCGGCGCGCGCCCTCGGGCAGCGCCGAAACTTCGCGCGCGGGCTTCAACACGGGCATCGCAGTACCGTCGCGCTGCTCGAGTTCGGCCAGCGTCTCGCCCTTCCACGAAAGCTTGCCACGCCTGAGCTCGATCTCGCCCAGATCGCTTGCCGCCAGTGCCTCGGCTCGCTCGCCAAGCAGTCGTGGCAGGGCCTTCTCGGCAGCGGCGAGCAGCATGCGCCGGTCTTCATGCCGTGCGGCAGGATCGACTACAAAGCGCAGGCCCTCGACATGGCCGAGTGTTTCGCCTTCGACGGAAACCGCGCCGTCATCGCTCATTTCAATCGGCAACATGCCTGCATCCTGTCCCAACGATTTCATCAGGATCGCCGTCCTCCGGTTTACGAATCTTTCGGTCAGCCGCGCATGCAGCGCATCCGACAATTTGGCTTCGACGGCGCGCGCTCGTGCGGCCATCTCGTCGCGGGCCATTACCCAATCGGGCCGCTGACAGATATACGCCCAACTGCGAATCGCGGCTATGCGACCCTGCAGCGTATCGATGTCCCCGGCCATGTTGTCGAGTTCGCTGATGCGCGCGGCCACGTAATCGGCACCGAGATAGCCCTGTGCGAGATCCTGCCACAGCCGCGCGACGAAACGCGCATGGACGTCCGGGCCGCGCTGCCGGAAGTCCGGCAACGAGCAGGCTTCCCAGAAGCGCCGCACCTTGCCCGCACCGCGAACGGTATCGGCGATCGGTTCGCCTGCCAGCCGCTTGAGCGTGGCGAGGTCGATCGCTTCCGGAGCGAGGCGAAGTGCGGGATCGGACGGCGGTGTCTCCAAATCGGCGATCAGCCGGTCGAGCGAATCGAAGCGGGGCTCGGGTTCGCGCCAGTAGAGATGCGTAAGCGGCGCGAAGCGGTGCTCCTCGATCGCATAGACCTCTTCCTCGGTGAATTCGGGAGCCGAGCCGTGCTTGTTCATGCCCGACAGCGTGCCGAAGGTTCCGTCGCGCTGGTGGCGTCCCGCGCGACCGGCAATCTGCGCCATCTCGGCAGGGAGCAGGCGGCGCATGCGCACGCCGTCGAACTTGGTCAGGCCGGCGAAGGCGACGTGATTGACGTCGAGATTAAGCCCCATGCCGATTGCATCGGTAGCCACGATGTAATCGACCTCGCCGTTCTGGAAGAGCGCGACCTGCTTGTTTCGCGTCTCGGGGCTAAGCGCGCCCATCACCACCGCCGCACCGCCGCGGAAGCGGCGCAACATTTCGGCCACCGCATAGACCTGTTCGGCGCTGAAGGCGACGATCGCGCTGCGCGGGGGAAGTCGCGAAAGCTTGCGCGGGCCGATATGCGTCAGCGTGGAAAAACGCGGGCGATCGGAGATCTCCGCTTCGGGTACCAACTGGCGAACCAGCGGTTCGAGCGTCGCGGCGCCCAGCAGCATGGTCTCTTCACGGCCACGCGTATTGAGCAGTCGGTCGGTGAAGATATGGCCGCGTTCGCGATCGGCGCCGATCTGCGCTTCGTCCAGCGCCACGAATGCCGCACCCGCGCCGTCGCGCGGCATCGCTTCGGCGGTGCAGCACATGTAGCGCGCACCCTTCGGCTCGATTCTCTCCTCCCCGGTAATCAGCGCGACCGCATCGTCGCCTTTGATTGCCCGGACGCGGTCGTAGACCTCGCGCGCGAGCAAGCGCAGCGGAAAGCCCATGCAGCCGCTCGAATGCGCTGCCATGCGCTCGATCGCCAGATGCGTCTTGCCGGTATTGGTGGGTCCGAGGACCGCCTTGATCGCGCTACCCTGCACCGCCCCTAGGTGGCATTCCGTGCGCATGCGCGCAACCATATCGGGATCACTCGGCTCGCTTCGCCGCAGCGGCGACTCGCATAGTCGCAAGTTAAGCCCTTCTTTACTTTGTTTCGGCAGGAAGAAGGGGCAAAGGGCTGCGCAGGGTCGCGCCCGCACGCGAAGGCGCCGGGCGACCGGACAGAAGGGACACGCGACGTGTACAGGTCCCCCGCGGACACGGATCATTCCGGAGACGTAAACGCCAGCGTTGGCGCGGCCGCGCTCGCGCACGACCAGATCATCGATGCCCCCGGAGTCCCGCGCTTCTCCTGGCGCATAATGCGTGACCAGCTTTCGGGCCATTTCGCCACTCTCGATCTGACGCCCGACCTCGGCTGCGATATCGGCAGCAAGCGCTGGCTGCGCGGTTTCGGGACCTTTCTCGGCTTGGGTGCGGTTGCGCTCGCGTTCTGGCCGAACTTCGCGCCGCTCGAGGCTGCCCCCGCGGCGCATCTCGACGATGCCGTACGCGACGAATACCGCGCGCAGATGATCATGCCGCTGGCGCTCGGAGCGGACAGCGGTCGGCGCATGGGGGCCACTGCCCTCGTTGCGCCGCTGGCAGCCGCGCCCGAACGTCCGATGCTGGAAATGGTCGTCACTCTGGCGAAAGGCGACAGCCTCGAACGGATGCTGCGCCGAGCCGGGGTGGGGCGCGATGACAGCCAGCGCGTCACCGATATGGTCGGAGCGGCGATCCCGCTCGACCAGCTCGAACCCGGGACGACGTTCGACATCACGCTGGGCCGCCGCACCGCTGCCGGCGCACCGCGCCCGCTGCAATCGCTGGACTTCCGGGCGCGCTTCGATCTCGAGCTCGGTATCGGACGTTTCGACGATGGCGGCGATCTTGCCCTGACCAAGAAAGTGATTCGCGTGGACGAGACGCCGCTGCGGATCCGCGGCACCGTTGGCAGCAGCCTCTACCGCTCGGCGCGCGCCGCGGGGGCACCCGCCAGCGCCGTGCAATCCTATCTCAAGACGCTCGGTCAATATGTGAACCTCGATCGCGACGTGCGTTCGGGCGATACGTTCGACTTCATCGTCGCGCATCGTCGAGCCGCCACCGGTGAGCGGCAGGCAGGGCAATTGCTCTATGCCGGGCTCGAACGCGATTCCGCGCCGCGGGTGCAATTGATGCGCTGGGGCGAGGACGGAGAGTTCTACGAAGCTTCGGGCGTGGGTGAACAGCGCGGCGGCCTGATGGCTCCGGTCCCCGGGCGGATCAGTTCGCGCTTCGGCATGCGCCGCCACCCGATCCTCGGCTATCGCCGCATGCACGCCGGGCTCGATTTCAAGGCGCGCCACGGGACGCCGATCGTCGCGGTGACCGACGGCCGCGTCACCGGGGCGGGGCGGATGGGCGGCTGCGGCAACGCGGTGCGCCTGCGGCACGACGGCGGGATCGACACGCGCTATTGCCACATGAGCCGGATCGCGGTGAACCGCGGGCAGAGCGTGCGCCGCGGGCAGGTCATCGGCTACGTCGGTTCGACCGGCCTGTCGACCGGGCCACACCTGCATTACGAGATGTACCGCGGGGGACGGGCGATCGACCCGGCCTCGGTCCAGTATGTCACGCGTGCGCAACTCTCGGGTGCCGAACTCAAGCGCTTCAAGGATGCGCTTGCGCGGATCAAGACGGTCGCGCCGGGGGCGGCGCTTGCCGAACTCGAGCAGACCGCGACCGAAGTCGCTGCCGAGGAACCCGAACGCGAGATCGACAAGCTGGCTGCTCCGCGCAAGGGCTGAGATTGCACCGCGCGTCCGCATGCGGCAATGCGGCTGCATGACCCAGGCCAGCTATCCCGCCACCCGACTCCGCCGCCCGCGCGCCACCACGTGGAGCCGCGCGATGCATCGCGAGACCGTGCTCACCCCCGCCGATCTCATCTGGCCGCTATTCGTCACCGACGGGACGGGCGTGGAAGAACCGGTGGCGAGCCTGCCGGGCGTATCGCGCTGGTCGGTCGACAACATCGCGAGGCGCGCGAAGGAAGCGGTCGATCTGGGCATTCCGTGTCTCGCGCTGTTTCCCAACACCCAGCCCGAACTGCGCAGCGACGACGGCGCCGAGGCGCTCAATCCCGACAATCTGATGTGCCGCGCGATCAAGGCGGTACGCGACGCCTGTGGCGCGGATATCGGGATCCTGACCGACGTGGCGCTCGATCCCTACACCAGTCACGGGCAGGACGGCCTGCTCGACGACGCGGGCTATGTCCTCAACGACGATACGGTCGCGGTCCTCGTCGACCAAGCAGTCAACCAGGCCGATGCCGGGGCAGACATCATCGCGCCCTCGGACATGATGGATGGACGCGTGAAGGCAATCCGCATGGCGCTGGAGATGAACCACCATCCCAATGTCCAGATCATGGCCTATGCAGCCAAATACGCCTCGGCCTTCTACGGTCCGTTCCGCGATGCGGTAGGGTCGGGCGGTCTGCTCAAGGGCGACAAGAAAAGCTACCAGATGGACCCCGCCAATGGCGACGAGGCACTGCGCGAGATCGCACTCGACATTGCCGAGGGTGCCGACAGCGTCATGGTCAAGCCGGGGCTAGCCTATCTCGACATCATCTGGCGTGCGAAGCAGGAATTCGGCGTGCCGGTGTTCGCCTATCAGGTGAGCGGCGAATATGCGCTGATCGAGGTCGGCGCCGCGGCGGGCGTAGGTGATCGCGACGCGTTGCTGATGGAAAAGCTGGTGGCGTTCAAGCGGGCAGGCTGCAGCGGGGTGCTGACCTATCACGCGCCGCGCGCCGCGCAGCTGCTCAATGGCTGACTTCCGCTACGAGACCGACAGGCTGATCCTGCGCGATTGGCGTGAGGAAGACTGGCCGCTGTTCTGGGAGGCGACGAATACGCCAAGCGTGATGCGCTGGCTGGGAGGGATTTGCGATGGTGCGAAACGCGATGCGGCGCAGCAACGGCTGCTCTCCTATGAACGCGAGCATGGTCATACCTTCTGGTGCGCCGAGCGCCGCGGCGATGGCGCAATTCTCGGTTTTTGCGGCCTCAAGCGTTCCAACCAGGCGGGCGGGCCGCTCGGCATGATGGAAGCGGGCTGGCGACTGCGCGAAGATGCTTGGGGCAAGGGCTATGCGAGAGAGGCGGCTACCGCGTCGCTGGACCTCGCCTTCGACCGGTTCGGTGCGGATGAAGTGATCGCCATGACCGTTCAGCGAAATACCGCCAGCTGGGGGCTGATGCAGCGGCTGGGCATGCGCCGGCGCGAGGACCTGGACTTCGACAATGTGGAGTTCGACGAGGAGGACCCGGTCATCATCGTCTATTCGGTGGATCGGGAGTCGTGGATGAACCAAAATGGCTGATATCATCGCGGAGACCGATCGGCTGGTGTTGCGCACGATCGAAGATGGCGATGTTGCCTTGCAGGACCGCGTGCTCAACACGCCGGCGGTCATGGCGCGCCTGGGCGGGGTCAAGGAACTGCACGAAATCGAGGCCAAGCATGCGAAGTCGCGCGCTCTCTACGCGCAACACGGTTTCAGTTTTCTCTTCATGATCGAGAAAGCGACCGGGGAGATGGTCGGCCATTGCGGTATCAAGCAGGTCGACAACCCGCTGGCGCCCAATGTCGGCGATCACGAGATCGGCTGGCTGGTGCGCGAGGACCGCTGGCGGCGCGGCTATGCTGAGGAGGCGATGCGCGCGGTGCTCGAATGGGCCTTCCTGCGCGTGCAGGCCCCTCATGTCGTCGCGCTGACGAGCCATGCCAATGCCGGAAGCTGGAAACTGATGGAGAAGCTCGGCATGGTGCGCCGCGAGGATCTCGATTTTACCGATCCAGCCTTCGGCGCGGAGGATAATCCGACGATCCAGTATTCGCTCACGAGAGACCAATGGGAGAGCGCGAAGTGACTGCAAGCCGCCCCGGCGTAACCATCATCCCCATCCACGGGCACACCCCGCGGATTCACGACAGCGCCTTCATCGCGCCCGGTTGCACGATCATCGGCAATGTCGAAATCGGCGCCGACAGCTCGGTGTGGTACAATTGCGTGCTGCGCGCAGATGTGAGCCGGATCGTGATCGGCGAACGCAGCAATATCCAGGATGGCAGCGTGTGTCACTGCGACCCCGAACGGCCGGGCGATCCCGACGGATCGCCGCTCATCATCGGTGACGACGTGTTGGTCGGCCACATGGCGATGGTTCACGGTTGCACCATCGAGGACCGGGGTTTCGTCGGTCTTGGCGCGATCGCCATGAACAAGGCGGTCATCGGATCGGACGCGATGCTGGCCGCAGGCGCGATGCTGACCGAGGGCAAGGTGATGGGAGCTCGTGAGCTCTGGGGCGGTCGCCCGGCGCGCAAGATGCGCGATCTCGACGATGCCGCGATTGCGGGCATGCGCATGGGTGTGGCGCATTATGCGGAGAACGCGAAGCACCACGCCGCTGCTGTCGATGGCGCGACCAAAGGCTGACCTGCCCGATCGCGCGGCCCTGCGGGCGCTCGTGGTCGATGGCGAATTGCGACTGTGCGTCACGTCCGCGGCCCGCAGCGAGGGGATCGCGATTGCGGGTGATCGCCTCGCGGTCCGAACCCGGGCCAAACCGCAGGACGGGGCCGCGAACAAAGCGGTCGAGAAACTGGTGGCAGGCGCGCTTGGCGTGGCGACGTCACGCTGTCGAATTGTGCGCGGCGCAACTTCGCGCGACAAGGTGCTGCGCATCGCCGACTAGGTTTTGCGGGTCTCGATCCAGCTGGCGAGCACGAACAGCAGTACGGCCAGTGCTGCCGCGCAACCCGCGGCGGCGACGGGATCGATCGTGAACAGTGCCGCGCCGCATACGGCGCCCGTCGCCAGCGATAGCCATAAGGCCGGATAACCGCGTGTGTCGTCGGCGGGGCGCCCGAGCAATCGGAGTGCGATACCCTGTCCGGTGCGGACGAGCGCACCGGTCATGTAGGTTACGCCCACCGTGACCGCGCCATCGCGTGAGAAGACATTGTTTGCCATGCCCATCGCAAGCGCGGCGGCGCCGAGAAACAAGAATTCGTGTCCTCGAAACAGCGCGAGCGTCGCGGCGCCGAGCCACAAGGCGACGCAACCAAGCAAAAGCCGCTTGTGCCTGCCCGGGAAATGGATCGCGACCAGCGTTCCTGCAGTCACCCCGGTGACGAAACAGCCGATCAGCAGCAGCGGTATCGGTGGGAGCGTGGCGGAGCCGAGCAATTCGACACCGAGCCGGGTCGTGTTGCCCGACATGAACGAGGTGAAATAGCCACCCGCGACACTGAATCCCACCGCGTCGACTTCCCCCGCGAGGAAGGCGAGCCCGAGCGCGAGCAATTGGCGGGTTCGGTCGTAGCGGCGCATCGCCCCATCATGCCGACCGGTCGCAGGAATTCAATCGCGGATCAGCGCCCTCAGCGCGGCAATCCGGTCGGCCTCGTGCGCGGGCTTGTCCCAGCGGATGCGGTGGATGCGGGGAAAACGCATGGCGAGGCCCGACTTGTGCCGTTTGCTTTGGTGGACGCTGTCGAAAGCGACTTCGAAGACCAATGTCTTCTCCGTCTCGCGCACGGGGCCGAACCGGTTGATCGTGTTCTGACGCACGTGTCGGTCGATCTTCTTGAGTTCTTCGTCGGTGAAACCCGAATAGGCCTTGCCCACCGGCAGCAGTTCGGCGCCCGCATCGGGATCGCCATCCCAGCAACCAAAAGTGTAATCGGAAAAGAAGCTCGATCTTTTCCCGCTGCCTCGCTGGGCATACATCAGCACGCAGTCGATCAGCAGCGGATCGCGTTTCCACTTGTACCAGTATCCGACACGGCGTCCCGCGATATAGGGGCTGTCCTTGCGCTTGAGCATCAGCCCTTCGATCGCGTCGTCGCGGCTGCCTTCGCGGATCTGCGCCAGATGGTCGAAATCGCGTGCTTCGACCACCCTGCTGATATCGAAGTGGCTGTCGGGGAGCCGCTGCATGAGCGCCTCAAGCCGTGCGCGCCGCTCGCTCCACGCCAGTCCGCGCAGGTCCTCGCCTTCGACCAGCAGGCTGTCGTAGAGCCGAACGAAGGCGGGAAACTGCTGGAGCATCTTCTTGCTGACGGTTTTGCGCCCGAGCCGCTGTTGCAGGGCGTTGAAGCTCGCAGCGCCGCCCTCGGCGCCGCCCTGGACATCGCCGCGGACCAGCAGTTCGCCGTCGAGCACCGCGGGGAAGGGGAGCACGTCGAGCAATTCGGGGAAGGTCGCCGAAATATCGTCGCCAGAGCGGGAATAGACCCTGGTCTGGTTGCCCGCGCGCACCAACTGGACGCGGATACCGTCCCATTTCCATTCTGCGGCGTAGTCGGCGAGATCGACCACCGTTCCCTCCAGCGGATGCGCCAGCATGAAGGGGCGGAAGGTCGGAAGATTGTCGATGTCGGGGGCAGGTTCGCCGCGAGCGGCCCAGCCGAAAAGCTGGTCGTAAGGTGCGTCGAGCCCATGCCAATATTCCTCCACCTCTTCGACCGATACGTCGAAGGCCTGCGCAAAGGCGGTCTTTGCGAGCCGTGAGGACACGCCGATCCGCATACCGCCAGTGGCCAACTTGAGCAGCGCGTAGCGGCCCGAGGGGTCGAGTCGGTCGAGCAGGAGCGGCAGATCGTTCAAAACGGTCTTGCGATTCATGCCGCCAAGCAGTTCGACCGCTTCGCTGACAGTAGGGGGCGAGGGCGCCTTATCAGGCGCGGGCCACAGCAGGCTGGCGGTTTCGGCCGTATCGCCGACGAAATCACGGCTGAGGGTCCACAGCACCGGATCGATCCGGTCCTTCAAAAGATTGCGGATCGTCGAGCTCTTGACCGCAGGAAAGTCGAGGCCGTCGGCGAGCGCGGCGAGAGCCCAGCCACGATCGGGATCGGGGGTGGCGCGCAGATATTCGGCAATCAGCCGCAATTTCTCGTTGCGGCTCCGCGTATAAACCAGCGCGTCGATCAGGGCGGCGAATTCTTCCACCCCTAGTCGTCTTCGTCTTCGTAACCGACGAGCGCCAGCGCACGGGCCCGGCGCTGGTGCAATTGGCACCAGCGCAGCAATGCGTCCTCGCGGCCGTGCGTGATCCAGTTTTCCTGCGCGTCGACCTCTTCGATGGTGCGCGTCAATTCACCCCAGTCGGCATGGTCGGAAATCACCAGAGGCAGTTCGACATTGCGTTGCCGCGCGCGCTGACGAACGCGCATCCAGCCGCTGGCCATGGCGGTGACCGGTTCGGGCAACCGGCGGCTCCAGCGATCGTTGAGTGCGCCCGGGGGGCTGATCACGACATGGCCGCGCATCTCTTCTTTCGTGTGGTCGGACACCAGTCGCAATTCGCCCAAGTCGATCCCGTGTTCCTCGTAGAGGCGGCACATTTTTTCCATTGCGCCGTGCAGATAGATCGGCTGGCGATGCCCGACAGCGCGCAGTTCGGCGATGACCCGCTGTGCCTTGCCAAGCGCATACGCGCCTACCAGCACGCAGCGATCGGGATGTGCGGCGAGGCGCTCCAGCAACTTGGCCATCTCTTCCTCGATCGGCGGGTGGCAGAAAACGGGCAGGCCGAACGTCGCTTCGGTGATGAAAATGTCGCACGGCGCAACTTCGAAGGGCGCACAGGTCGGATCGGCACGGCGCTTGTAGTCGCCTGTGACAATTACGCGTTCGCCTGCGTGTTCGAGCAGGATCTGCGCACTGCCGAGGACATGGCCTGCGGGGATGTAGGTCGCGTCGACCCCGCCCGGCAGGCGGATCGTCTCGCCATATTCCACTGGCACCGCCTTGTGCGGGATCTGTCCCGCATCATCCTCGGCGCCGGTGCGATAGCGCAGTTCCATGATCGCCAGCGTTTCGGGCGTGGCGACGGTTCGCCCGTGTCCGCCCCGCGCATGATCGGCATGGCCATGGGTCACCAGCGCATGGTCCACCGCGCGCGAGGGATCGACCCAGCAATCGGCGGGGACGACATGAATCCCCCATGGTTCGGGCCTTATCCAGGAGAAGGGGGCTGCTGCGGGCATTGCCGATTCAAACGAAAAGGGCGCCGACCGTTCCCGGTGGCGCCCCTTTGGGTGGTTGCGAATGGCTCAGCCCTTGCCGCCGTCGCTGCCTTCGCTCGCATCGGCTTCGGGCTTCTTCGGGGCGGATGTCTTGCCGGCCGCCTTCTTCTTCGGAGGCGTGCGCTTGGCCTTCGTCTTGGGCGGGGCGGGGGTGAGTTCGAAGGCCGGCTTGTCGTCCTTCATCGTCACAGAGACCTCGCCGCCATCGGCCAGCTTGCCGAACAGCAGCTCTTCGGCCAGCGGCTGCTTAATCCGTTCCTGGATCAGGCGGCCCATCGGGCGGGCGCCATATAGGCGATCGTAGCCCTTGTCCGCCAGCCATGCGCGCGCATCCTTGTCGAACTGGATGTCGACATTCTGCTCGGCCAATTGGAGCTCGAGCTGGAGGATGAACTTGTCGACCACCCGCGCAACGGTGTCCTTGCCGAGATAGCCGAAGGGAACGATCGCATCGAGACGGTTGCGGAACTCCGGGGTGAACATGCGCTTCACCGCTTCCTCGCTCGCGTCTTCCTTGCTCACGTCGCCGAACCCGATGCCTTGGCGCGCCATGTCGGCCGCGCCCGCATTGGTGGTCATGATCAGCACCACATTGCGGAAATCGACCGTCTTGCCGTGATGGTCGGTCAGGCGGCCGTTATCCATCACCTGCAGCAGGATATTGAACAGGTCGGGATGTGCCTTCTCGATTTCGTCGAGCAGCAGCACGCAATGCGGGTTCTGGTCGACCGCATCGGTCAGCAGGCCGCCTTGGTCGTAACCGACATAGCCCGGAGGTGCGCCGATCAGCCGCGAAACGCTGTGCCGCTCCATATATTCGGACATGTCGAAACGCTTGAGCTCGATTCCCATGATGCTGGCGAGCTGGCGCGCGACCTCGGTCTTGCCGACGCCGGTCGGGCCCGAAAACAGGAACGAACCGATCGGCTTGTCGGGATCGCGCAGGCCTGCGCGGCTGAGCTTCATAGCGGTCGAGAGCTTCTTGACCGCGGCGTCCTGCCCGAAGACCACGTGCTTGAGATCGCGCTCGAGATTCTCGAGTGCCTTCTTGTCGTCCTTGCTGACCGACTTGGGCGGGATCCGCGCCATCGTCGCGATGACCGCCTCGATCTCGCGCGCGGTGATCTTCTTCTTGCGTCGGCTGGGCGGCACCAGCATCTGCATCGCGCCGACCTCGTCGATCACGTCGATCGCCTTGTCGGGCAACTTGCGATCATTGATGTAGCGCGCCGACAGCTCGACCGCGGTTTTCAGCGCGTCCGCAGTGTAGGTCACCTTGTGATGGTCCTGGAACGCGGTCTTGAGCCCCTTGAGGATCTTGATCGTGTCCTCGACGGTCGGTTCGTTCACGTCGATCTTCTGGAACCGGCGCAGCAGCGCGCGGTCCTTCTCGAAATGGTTGCGGAACTCCTTGTAGGTGGTCGAACCGATGCACCGGATCGCTCCGCTCGACAGCGCTGGCTTCAGTAGGTTCGAAGCATCCATCGCCCCGCCACTCGTCGCGCCTGCGCCGATCACCGTGTGGATCTCGTCGATGAATAGAATCGCCTCGGGCATGCCTTCAAGCTCGTTGACCACCTGCTTGAGCCGTTCCTCGAAATCACCGCGATAACGCGTGCCGGCGAGCAGCGCGCCCATGTCGAGCGAATAGATCACCGCTTCCTGCAGGACCTCGGGGACCTCGCCCTCGACGATCTTGCGCGCGAGCCCTTCGGCAATAGCGGTTTTGCCTACCCCGGGGTCGCCGACGTAGAGCGGGTTGTTCTTGCTGCGCCGGCACAGGATCTGGACCGTGCGATCGACTTCGGGTCCACGGCCGATCAACGGATCAATGCGGCCGTCCTCGGCCTTGCGGTTCAGGTTGACGGTGAACTGGTCGAGCGCGGTTTCCTTCTTGCCCTTGTCGCCCGCCTTGTCCTCGTTCGCCGCCTCTGTGCCGTCGGCGCCTTCGGGCGGGCGGTTCTCGACCTGCTTGCCGCCCTTGCCGATGCCGTGGCTGATGAAGCTGACGGCATCGAGGCGGCTCATGTCCTGCTGTTGCAGGAAATAGACCGCGTAGCTGTCGCGCTCCGAGAACAACGCGACCAGCACATTGGCGCCGGTCACCGTGTCCTTGCCGCTCGATTGCACATGCAAGATCGCACGCTGGATCACGCGCTGGAAACCCGCGGTCGGCTGCGGGTCGGCGCTCTCGTCCGATTGCAGCGACTGGTATTCCTGTTCGAGATATTGCTTCACCACTGCGGTCAGCTCGCCGAGATCGACACCGCAGGCAGACATGACCTGCGCGGCGTCCTCGTCGTCGATCAGCGCGAGCAGCAGGTGCTCTAGCGTCGCATATTCGTGCCGACGCTCGCCCGCATCGGTCAGCGCGGCGTGAAGGGTCTTTTCGAGATTGGCGGCAAAGCTGGGCATTCAGAAGTCTTTCGCTTGGGACTCGCAAAAGGCGAGTACGGGACAGCCTATGGGCCGAAGGTTAGCCAAAGCTGTATAGGCAGGCGATATGGGCACGCGGGCCGATGATTTCAGCCCCCGCATCGCGCAACTAATCCTTGCGTCCGAACAAGGCCTCCGCCGCATCGCGATGTGCAGCGGCAGAAAGGCGATGTTTCTCGACGCGTACGATTTCGGCTTCGAGCAGGGCGATGCGTGCTTTGAGCTCGTCCTGCGAATAGGGCCCGAGATCCTCGGTGGCCAAAAGGCTGGCGGCGTCGCCCCTGGGGCGCGGACTCGCATCGTCATCCATCACGGGCAATCTCGCAATTCTGTGTGGTTGCTGTCAACGGGGGCGCGCTGTATTGCACCGCTTGCGTGCCGGGGATGACACGCAAATTGCGAAGAGAAGGGGGAAAAGTGGCTGCGGATTTGCCCGAGACGATGACCGCCATGGGGTTCGACGATCCAGGGGGCCCCGAGGTCTTCCGCGCCGAGACCCAGCCGGTGCCCCAACCGGGCGAGAACCAGGTTCTCGTCCGGGTTGCGCATGCGGGGGTCAACCGGCCCGACGTTATCCAGCGGCAGGGCTTCTATCCCCCGCCACCGGGAGCATCGCCGATCCCAGGGCTGGAAGTGGCAGGCACGGTGGTGGCCACCGGCACCGGCGCACCGCCCGAAATGCTCGGCCGACGCGTTTGCGCACTGGTTTCGGGTGGGGGCTACGCCGAGTATTGCCTCGCGCATGCCGCGCATTGCCTGCGCGTTCCGGACACCATGGCGCTGGATGTTGCAGCAGCCATTCCCGAGACCCTGTTCACCGTCTGGCACAATGTGTTCGAGCGCGGCTGGGCGCGCGATGGCGAAAGCCTGCTGGTCCACGGAGGCACGAGCGGGATCGGCACCATGGCGATCCAGCTGGCCAAGGCCTTCGAAATGCAGGTGGTCGCAACCGCGGGTAGCGAAGAGAAGTGCCAGGCGATCCGCGACCTCGGGGCCGATCTGGCGGTCAACTACAAGACGCAGGATTTCGTCGAGGAAGTGAAAAGCTTCACTGGCGGCAAGGGTGTCGACGTGGTGCTCGATATGGTCTCGGGCGATTACGTGGCGCGCAATATCGAGTGCCTTGCCGAAGACGGCCGCCACGTGACGATCGCGGTGCTGGGCGGGCTGAAGGCACAGATCAACATGGCCACTGTAATGCGCAAGCGGCTGGTGCTGACCGGGTCGACTTTGCGGCCCCGCTCCGACGAGTTCAAGGCCTTGCTGGCGGATGAGATCTACAACCATGCGTGGCCGCTGTTCGAAGAGGGGGCCATTGCGCCGGTAATGGATCGCAGCTTCCCGCTGGCGGAGGCGGGGGCGGCGCATGCCCACATGGAGGCGGGCGATCACATCGGGAAGATCGTGCTCGAGGTTGGCGGTGAGTGACCCGATCCTCCACGAGGATCCGCGCAGCGGCAATTGCTACAAGATCAAGCTTACCGCTGCGCTGCTGGGCCTCCCGCTCGCCACCCGGCAGTACGACATTCTCGCGGGTGAGACGCGCACGCCTGAATTCCTCGCCAACGTCAATCCGAACGGCCGCATTCCCGTGCTCGAGATCGACGATCGTTTCCTGCCCGAAAGCAACGCCGCCTGCTGGTATCTGGCGGGCGATAGTGCGCTGATCCCGCGGGATCGTTTTGCACAGGCGGAAATGCTGCGGTGGATGTTTTTCGAACAGAACAGCCACGAGCCCAATATCGCGACACTGCGGTTCTGGCTGCACTTCGTCGGCGAGGCTCAGCTTTCGCCGCAGCAGAAAGCGCAGATGATGGCAAAGCGCATTGCCGGATGCGACGCGCTGGCGTCGATGGATCGCCACCTTGCGAAGCACGCCTGGTTCGTCGGCGGAGCGGTGTCTCTCGCCGATATCGCGCTGTTCGCATATACCCATACCGCCGAAGAAGGCGGTTTCGGCCTGGGCGACTATCCCTCCATCGGCGCATGGCTCGACCGCATGCGGGGCCTGCCCGGTTTCATCCCCATGCAATGACCCGTCATTGTCGCAATGTCGCGATTCGGTAACGGCAATGTGAATCGCACGTAACAATCTTACGCCATGTCAGGGCTGACACCCATCAGGGGACCCGGCCCATGAATGATCTGCCCAATCAGTTCGATGCCGCACACAAAGTCGCGAGCTTTCCCTCGATCCGGCCCAGCGTTCCAGAGCGCACGACCGGCGAACGCCGCAAGTTTCGCACTATCTGGATCAGCGATGTTCACCTCGGCACCAAGGGGTGCAACCACGAGCTGCTGATCGACTTCCTCGACCATACCGACAGTGAGACCATGTATCTCGTCGGTGATATCATCGACGGCTGGCGGTTGAAGAAGAAGTTCTACTGGCCACCCGAACACAACGATATTGTCTGGCGAATTCTCAAGCGTGCCAAGCGGGGCACCAAGATTGTCTATATTCCCGGCAATCACGACGAGATGGTCCGCCCCTTCAGCGGAATGAATTTCGGCGGGGTCGAGATCATGCGCGCGGCCTTCCACGATACAGCGGACGGGCGCCGCCTGATGGTGCTGCATGGCGACGAATTCGATACGATCATGCTGGCCCATCGCTGGCTCGCCTTCGTCGGCGACGCGCTGTACCACGTCATGATGAAGCTCAACAATTGGGTGGCCGCCGCGCGCAAGCGGCTCGGACTGCCCTATTGGTCGATTTCCAAGGCTGCCAAGCACAAGGTCAAGAACGCGGTCGAGTTCATCTCGAAATACGAGGAAGTCGTTGCCCGTGCAGCGGCAGAGCGCGGAGTGGACGGGGTTGTCTGTGGTCATATCCACACCGCCGAGTTCCGCGGTTTCGAATGGGATGGTCGCACGGTCGAATATTGGAACGACGGTGATTGGGTCGAAGGCTGCAACGCGCTGGTCGAGCATTTCGACGGGCGCATGGAGATCCTGCACTGGCCGGAAGAAGTCGCGCGACGCGACCGGTCTGCAGATGACGTCACGCCGTCAGTTTCGGAGGCCGCGTGACCGCGCATTTCCCAGCGCCTGCCCACCTGGCAGAAGTCGCTGCCTTCCCGCAGCGTATCGCGATCGTTACCGACGCCTGGCTTCCCCAGATGAACGGCGTGGTTCGCACTTTGACGACAACATGCGAGCAATTGCGTGCGCATGGCCATGAGGTGCTGGTGGTGTCGCCCGATCAGTTCGCCAGTCTTCCGTGCCCGACCTATCCCGAGATACGGCTGGCCGTGACGCGCCCGGGCGCGGTGGCATCGCGTCTGCGCGAATTCTCTCCCGAAGCGATCCACATAGCGACCGAAGGCCCGCTGGGCATGATCGCGCGCAGCTATTGTGCGCGGCATGCGATCCGCTTCACCACCGCCTACCACACGCAGTTTCCCGATTATCTGGCCAAGCGCACGCGTTTGCCCGCTGAATGGTTCTGGCGCTACATCGAGTGGTTCCACCGGCCCGCGCGGCGGGTGCTCGTGGCGACCGACAGCATCAGCGAAGAATTGCGCGCTCACGGGCTGACGCAATTGCATCGCTGGAGCCGTGGCGTCGACCTGTCCTGCTTCACCCCCGATGCACCGCCACCGCCCGAATTCGCAGACCTGCCCGGCCCGATCCAGCTTTATGTCGGGCGCGTCGCGGTCGAGAAGAACATCGAGGCTTTCCTCGAAAGCGAGTATCCCGGCAGCAAGGTGGTTGTGGGCGATGGCCCTGCGCTGGCCGCATTGCGCGCGGAATATCCTGAGGCGCATTTCCTCGGTCGGCGTTCGGGAAGGGATCTTGCGGGCTGCTATGCGGGGGCGGATGTCTTCGTCTTCCCCAGCAGGACGGATACGTTCGGGCTGGTGATGATTGAGGCGCTGGCCTGCGGAACTCCCGTCGCGGCCTTTCCCGTTCCCGGGCCCAGCGATATCGTCACCCCCGAAGTCGGCGCCCTCGGTGAGCAGCTCGACCGGGCGATCGGCGCCGCTCTGTTCTGCGACCCCAATGCCTGCGCGGCCTATGGCGCCCAATTCAGCTGGGCAGCCGCGACCGGTCAGTTCCTTGCCGGGCTGGCGGCCTTTGAGGCGGAGGAACTGCCCGGCGCCTGAGGCTTTCGCTTGCCGAATCCGACACTCTCGCCTACATCGGCAGGATAACGGCCGTCCCGCGAGGGGCGGCCTTCTATTTTCGCAAGACGAGAAAAGGCATATTCATGGCCGACCAACCCAAACCGTTGATGCCGCATGCGACCGCCACCTGGCTCGTCGACAACACCGGCCTGTCGTTCGAACAGATCGCCGAATTCTGCGGCCTTCACATTCTCGAAGTGCAGGCGATGGCGGACGATCTTGCGGGTAGCAAGTACACCGGCCGCGATCCGGTCCATGCGGGCGAACTGACCCAGGACGAAATCGAGAAAGGTCAGGCCGACAGCGAATATCGTCTCAAGATGCAGCGCGCGCCGGTCGCGGTCAGCCGGACCAAGGGTCCGCGCTATACGCCGGTGTCGAAGCGGCAGGACAAGCCCGATGGGATCGCGTGGATCCTGCGCAACCACCCCGAAATCTCCGATGCGCAGATCGGCAAGCTGATCGGCACCACGCGCAACACGATCGGTGCGATCCGCGAGCGCAGCCACTGGAACATCCAGAACATCCAGCCCAAGGACCCCGTTACACTCGGCCTGTGTTCGCAGCGCGAACTCGACGCGGTTGTGGCCAAGGCGGCCAAGAATCTCCCGGTCGACGACGAAGCGGCGCCGGCACCTTCGGGCGGGACGGGCAGCGATCGCGAGAAGCTGATCGAGGAACTGCGCGCCGAACGCGACGCAAACGAAAAGGCTGCCGCCGAGGCCGCGCAGGAAGCCGAAGCAGCTGCCTGGCTGGAGGCCAAGCGTGCTGCCGAAGAGACCGGCGAAACGGGTGAGCCCACCGACGTCTGATCTGCGCTACGCAAGGATAATGAAAGGCGGGCGGAGTGCGGACTTCGCCCGCCTTTTTGCTTGCGTTTGAGGCGCATTACTCCATGCTACTGACATGGATGTAAGCAAGCTTCCCAACCATCACCCGGTGCCTTGGAATACCACTTTCGAACCCATGGCTCTGCCGGCCATGTTCGCGCGCAGCACACGGGCTGCTCCCGACGCGCCACTGCTGCATTTTCTTGGTCGCAGCTACACTTACGATGAACTCTTTCGCGATGCGCAAGCCTTCGCACAGGCGCTAATCCGGCGCGGCATTGCCGCTGGCGACCGGGTCGGGCTCTTCCTGCCCAATGTCCCGAGTTATGTCGTCGCCTATTACGGGGCGATGATGGCCGGCGCGGTCGTTGTGAATTTCTCGCCGCTCTATTCGGTCGAGGAGCTCGAACAGCAGGTCGCGGATTCGGGCACGCGGCTGCTGGTGACGGTCGACGTCCCGGAGCTTTACGCCACGGCCGAAAAAGTTTTGCGCGGTTCGGCGCTAAGAACGCTCGTGGTCAGCTCGCTCGCCGAGATGCTGCCAACCTTCAAGGGGCTCGCCATGCGCGTCTTGGGGCGCAAGAAGATAGCGCGCGTTTCCCATGACGAGAGGGTTCTCGCGTGGCGTGAATTTCTCGCCAGAGGGCGCGAGGGCAAGGCCGCGCTGCCCGAGGTCGATCCGCATTCGCTCGCGCTGTTGCAATACACCGGCGGGACCACCGGCACGCCGAAGGGGGCGATGCTGACCCATGCCAATCTCTCAATTAACGCGCAGCAAACCGCCGGTCTCAATCCGTTCGGCGATCCGGCGCACGAAGTCTTTCTCGGCGCTTTGCCGTTCTTCCACGTCTTCGCGAACACCGCGCTGCTCAACCATGCCGTGGTAACCGGCGCGGCCATCGCGATGGTCCCGCGCTTCGATGCAGGCCAGGTGTTGAAGACGATCGAAAAGCATCGCGCTACCGGCTTTCCCGGCGTGCCGACCATGTTTCAGGCGCTGCTCGACCATCCCGCGCTGGCCAAGACGGATCTCTCGAGCCTTCGTGTTTGCATTTCCGGCGGTGCGCCGCTTCCCGCACCGCTGCGCGACAAGTTCGAGGCCGCGACGGGGGTGCGGCTGGTGGAGGGTTATGGTCTCACCGAAAGCTCGGGTGTCATCTCGACCAACCCCTATCGCGGCACGCGCAAGCCCGGGACGATCGGTCAGGTCGTCATGGGCACCGAAGTCCTGCTGCTGGACAAGGAGGACCCGAGCATCCTCGCACCGGATGGCGAGCCGGGCGAACTGGCGCTGCATGGTCCGCAGATCATGCAGGGCTACTGGAACCGTCCGGACGCGGCGAAGGATGTTTTCGTCGAACATCAGGGCAAGACATGGCTGCGCACCGGCGATGTGGCCACGGTCGACGAGGACGGCTTTCTCGAGATTGTCGACCGGATCAAGGACATGATCGCGGTGGGCGGTTTCAAGGTGTTTCCCAGCCAGGTCGAAGACGTCCTGCTCGAACACCCCGGCGTCAAGGAAGCGCTGGTCATCGGCCGACCCGATTCCTATCGCGGCGAAGCACCGGTCGCCTATGTCACGCTCAATCCCGGGCGCGAGACCAGCGGTGCAGACCTGCGCGAATGGCTCAACGCGCGTGTCGGCAAGCACGAGCGCGTCGACGAGGTTGTGATCCGCGATGAACTGCCGAAGACCATGATCGGCAAACTCGATCGCAAGGCATTGCGCGCGGAAGTGCTGGACTGATTGAGAAAAAGGCCGCCAGCGCTGCATGCGCGGGCGGCCTCGGATGTCTTTGCCGAGCGGGTGTCAGCCCGCGACGGTGACTTCGGCCTTGGCGCCGGCGCCGCCCGGTTGGACGGCCGGTTTGCCCTTCGCATCGCGATGCGCGAAGCGGCCTTCGACCTGCGCACCTTGTTCGATCGTCAATGCATCGTAGAACACGTCGCCGGTGATCTTGGCCGTCTTCAGGATGACCAGTTCCCGGGCAGTGATCGAACCCTCCACCGTGCCGGCAAGCCGGGCGGTCTCGGCCTTCACCGCGCCCTTGACGGTGCTGCTTTCGCCCTGAACCAGAGCCGAGCAAGCGATATCGCCTTCGACCGATCCGTCGATATGGAGATCGGCTGAAGCCGTGATGTCGCCGGTAATGGAAAGATCCGATCCGAGGACCGAGAAGGTCGAATTGCTCTTGCTGGCCATGCGCTCGCGTCCCGAATTACTTGCTGTTGCTGGCGAGCTGGGGTGCTCGCCGGATTTCTTCGAGAACATTGGGAGCGGTCTCCAGGAAGGTACGCGGATTGACCGCGCGATTGTTGATACGCACCTCGAAGTGGAGGTGCGGGCCGGTCGAGCGGCCGGTATTGCCGATAGCGCCGATCGTTGCTCCGGCGCTGACCTGCTGACCGACCTTCGCATCGAACCGCGACATGTGCGCATAGCGCGTCATCAGGCCGTTGCCATGCGTGATTTCCACCGTCTTGCCGTAGCCGCCCTTCCAGCCGACGAAGCTGACGCGACCGGCAGATGCGGCACGAATCGGCGTCCCTATCGCGCCCTTGAAATCGAGCCCCTTGTGCATCGCGCCGCGACGGGTGAAGGGATCGCGGCGATAGCCGAAGCCGCTCGAAATCATGCTGATGTGCGCGGGGGTGACCTGCGGTACGCCTTCGAGCCCGCGTTCGAGTGCGTCCATCCGCGCGACCGAAAGGCCCAGGCGTTCGAACCGAGGATCGATCGTGCCGTCCGAATTGGTAGCCAGCTTTTCAAGCGGACCACCCATCGCGCCGCGCTCGGCATTGCGGATCATGCCGTCCGGGTCGAGACCCAGCTTGCGAAGCGCATTCGCGGCACGCTGCGAACGCCAGTCCGCATATTGGGTCAGGCCTTCGACGAGCGCCAGCTGGCGCGCTTCGATGCGAGCCAGCGCCGCCGCTTCAGGGAAGGCTGCGCTAACCTTCTCGACCGTCTCGGCGGCTTCGGTTGCGCTTTCGCTGACGCTGCCGGCGACTTTCAGATCCTCGGGCAGGGCTTCGCCAATGACTTCGAGGAACTCCATCCGGCGGTTGAGGTCTTCCTTCACCGCGGCGATATCGTCGCCATAGGCATCGACACGCTCTTCGGCCGTGGCCACGCGCGCTTCGCGGTCGAGCAGAGAGAGCCGGTCGGCTTCCGCGCGATATTGCGTCCAGCCCGCCACACCGACCGACGCAGTGCATACTGCCAGCGCCGACAGGGCCAGCGCGGCGGCGGTCATCTGAAAACGCGATGATAGAGTGATAAAGCGTACCTGGCCCTGCGAGCGCATGAAGAACTCACGCTCCGGAAACCAGCTTCGCACACGGCTCCCCCAGCCATTTGCGGCGATCTTGTTGCTCAAAACGACCCGTCCCTTATGGTCTTCGACGTCCCGGGAAAGGCGCTACCAAAGGTTCCTTTCGAAATCGAATCGCGGTTCCCATAGAATCCATGAGTCGATGCTGGGGTGGGACGAGTCGTTTTTGTACAATTCTTTCCGGCGATCAAGAATCGCGTCGGGCGTGATGGATATCGGTGCTACCTTGGCGGCCAGAACAAGAGAGGGGGTCGTAAGTCCTTGCTTCTAAAAGATGATTGAGCAGAGCGACGTTGCGAAGAAGGGCGGTAAGCGAATCGGGTTGCTCGGGGGCAGCTTCAATCCTGCCCATGGCGGGCATCGGCGGATATCGCTGTTCCTCCTGCGGGCGCTCGGGCTCGACGAGGTATGGTGGATGGTCAGTCCGGGCAATCCACTGAAGCCCAGGGCGGGCATGGCCCCGCTCGAGGTACGGGTTCGCTCCGCGATGGCGCAGGCGCGCCGAGCACCGATCCGTGTCACTGCCATCGAACGCGAACTGGGCACGCGCTATACCGTCGATACCTTGCGTGCGATCGAACGACGCTACCCGAAGCACCGGTTCGTCTGGCTGATGGGATCCGACAATCTTGCGCAGTTTCACCGGTGGCGCGACTGGCGCGGGATCGCACGTACGATGCCGATTGCGGTTGTCGCGCGGCCCGGCTATGATGGCGCTGCTGTCGCGAGCCCCGCGGTGGCCTGGCTGCGGCGCTTTTCGATGCCACTGTCCAGCTTTGTGAACGGGGGCGAATGGAGCGCGCCGGCACTGGTGACCTTGCGATTTGATCCGGACGAAAGATCGGCCACGGCCATACGCCGCGCCGATCCCGACTGGGCCTCACGCTTCGCCGGACCGCCTCCACGGGACCAACTGACGCATCGTTTGATACCGTCGGGTAGGGAAACCACCGCGCCATGATGCGCGTTGTGTTCCTCATGGCCCGAGCCTTTCAATCCAGGAGTACCGCTTCCGCCTATGACACAGGCGCATACCAATCCGCCCGCTTCCGGGACCGCTTCGGCACAGGTCGTCGACTTGGCTGACGCAACCACCGATCCGTTGCTCAAGCTCGTGCTGCAGCAGCTCGACGACGACCAGGCGCAGGAGGTCGTCACCATCGATCTCGAAGGCAAGAGCTCGATCGCCGATCATATGGTGATCGCGTCGGGTCGCTCGACTCGCCAGGTAGCGGCGATGGCGCAGAAGCTCGCCGAAAAGGTCAAGCAGGCCGGTTTCGGCCCGGTCAAGCTGGAAGGCTTGCCTGCGGCGGACTGGGTGCTGCTCGATGCGGGCGATGTCGTCGTTCACCTGTTCCGCCCAGAAGTGCGCAGCTTCTACAATCTCGAACGCATGTGGGCGTTCGGCGATGCGCCCCCGGTGGCTGGCACCGCCTGAGGCCCCTCGGCCTCCGGTGAACCACGCCGTGGCCGAAGGGTCGATCGCGTGCTCCTCCACATTATTGCCCGGGGCAAGATAGCCCGCTCGCCCGAGGCTGAACTGGTCGCGCGCTATGAAAAGCGCCTGACCTGGCCCCTCAAGCTTACCGAACTGCCCGAGACCGGTGGGCGCGTTCCCGAACCGCAAACCCCTTACAAGACGGTGTTGCTCGACGAACGGGGGCGCGATCTGCCCTCCGAGGAACTGGCCGCCATGCTCGAGCGGTGGCGCGATGACGGAATGCGTGAGTGCCGCTTCGTGCTGGGTGCGGCAGACGGACATTCGAAGGCAGAGCGAGCCGGGGCTGATCTCCTGCTCGCCTTTGGCCGTGCAACCTGGCCGCACCTCCTGGCGCGTGCGATGCTGGCGGAACAATTGTATCGTGCAACCACCATCATCGCCGGCCACCCCTATCATCGCAGCGGTTGATCGGGCAGGTATCCGCCATGCGCCGCCACGCCGCCATCGCCGCACTTGCCGCAGCCGCCGTGCTGTGCCTGCCCGCGATCGCGCAGGCGCCGGCACAGATCGAGACAACCGAAGACGCCCGCGCTGCATTGGACGCCGCGCGCCAGCAACAGCGCAATGCGCGCGCGCGCGGTGAGAAGCTGGAGCGGCAGGCTGCGGCGTCGCGCGAGGCGGCGGCGAAGGCCCGCGCCGAAACCGCGGCGTTGGCTGCGCGTGTCCAGCAGGCCGAGGCGGGTGTTGCGGCGGCGGAGGCCGCTCTGGCCCTGGCCAATCGCGAACGCCGGAAGCTTGATCGCCGCCTGGCGCAGCGCCGCACCCCGCTGGTGCAACTTACCGGGGCATTGCAGTCGATGTCGCGCCGGCCACTCGCGCTTTCGGCGCTACAATCGGGGTCCTTGCGCGACCTCGTCTATACCCGAGCGCTGCTCGACAGCACGATTCCTGTCGTGCGCCAGCGGACTGCGGCCTTGCGCCAAGAGCTCGATCGCGCTCGCGAACTCGAGAGCGAGGCGCGCGCTGCGCTGGTGCAACGCCGCGATAGCGAAGCCGTCCTGCTGCAGCGACGCCGGCAATTGGTTGCCCGCGCCGCACAGGAACGGCTCAAGGCCCAGCAGGCTGCGGGTGGGGCGGATCGCGAGGCGCAACGCGCACTGGTACTGGCCGAACAGGCGCTCGATCTCGACCAGCTTGTCGGACAGCTCGAGGCTGCCGGGTCGCTTCGTCAGCAACTCGCTGCCTTGCCCGGCCCCTTGATGCGCCCGGCCGACCCGACCGCCGCGCGTCCATCGGCTGTTCCGGAGCCCCTGCCCAGCGAAACCGCCCCTCCTTCGAGATACCAGCTCCCCGTCGAAGGCGAAATCGCCACCGGCTTCGGCGAAATCGGGCCAAGCGGTCAGCGGCAGGCGGGGATTGCGCTGCTTGCGCGCGAACGGGGACAAGTGATCGCTCCGGCGCATGGGAGGATCGTCTTCGCCGGTCCTTATCGCGGTTACGGGCGGATTGTGATCGTCGAACACGACAATGGCTGGATTAGTCTGGTTACCGGCATGGGTGCCCTCGACGTTGCGGTCGGCCAGACCATCTCAGCGGGATCCCCGATCGGCCGCGCTCCAGCGGCGGGCGGTGCGATCGCGCTCGAACTGCGGCAGGATGGCAATCCGGTCAATCCGCTCGACTATCTGGGTTAGCCATCGGTCGATAGCCGGGCTGCCGGCGGGCACCAAACATGCTCATCTGGCATTAACCGCGTGCAGGCGATAGATTGGCCGCGCTCAAAGGAGTCCCGCAACGCATGAAATTCGCCGCTCTCGCCCGTTCGGCCGCATTGGTCACCGCAGTCGCGCTCATTCCCGCGACCACTGCCAGCTTGGCACAGGTTGAAGGCCGCGCCGGGCCTGAGTTCGCCAAGGTGCTGGCGGTCTATCAGCGCATCAAGGCCAGTTACGTCGAACCGGTCGAGGACGAGACGCTCATGCGTGGCATGATCGACGGCATGTTGTCCGCGCTCGATCCGCATTCGGGGTATCTCGACGGCAGCGATCTTCAGCGGCTCGAAACGATGATCGACGGCAATTATTCGGGTCTCGGCCTGTCGGTCGTGGCCGAAGATGGCGCAGTCAAGGTGATCTCGCCCTTTCGCGGGAGCCCGGCCGACAAGATGGGCATCAAGGCGGGTGACTTCATCACCCATCTCGACGGTCGGCTGATCGTCGGCCAGACGCTCGACGAATCGGTGGCGCAAATGCGCGGACGCGAAGGCACGTCGATCCAACTGACAATATTCCGCCCGGGACGCGACGAACCCTTCGATCTCGACGTGACCCGCGGTGTCATCGAGCTCGAACCGGTCACTTGGGAGCTGCACGAGGGCAACATCGGCCACATCATGGTCAACGAGTTTTCCCGCGATGTCGGCAGCGATGTGTTCTCTGCCTGGGAGGCGCTCAAGGGCGAAGCCAGCGGGCGGGTTACCGGCCTGGTGCTCGATCTGCGCTCGAATCCCGGTGGTTCGCTCGACGAGGCGGTTGCCCTGTCGGACCTGTTCCTGACCGAGGGACGCATCGTTTCGCAGCGCGGCCGTGCGAGGGGCGAGAACATCGCTTACGATGCGGAAACGGTCTTCCGTGGCGATATCGCTTCGGGCCTGCCCATCGTCGTGCTGATCGATGCCGGTTCTGCCTCGGCATCGGAAATCGTTGCCGGCGCGTTGCAGGACCATCGTCGCGCAGTGGTGATGGGTGAGCGTAGTTTCGGCAAAGGCAGCGTCCAGTCGCTGCTCCCCTTGGGCCGCGACGCGGCGCTCAAGCTCACCACGGCGCGCTACTACACGCCGGCTGGCCATTCGGTTCAGGAGGGCGGAATCGATCCCGATATCACCGTCCCTCAGCTGTCCGATCCCGATCTCGCCAAACGGGCGCGTTTCCAGATGCGCGAATCCGACCTGCGCGGACATCTGGTCAACGAGCTTGGCCTTGCCGATGACGCGGTGGAGAAGGACTCGCGCGATGATCCGCGCTTCCAGCAAACCGCCGACGAGCTGAAAGCCAAGGGCATCGAGGATTTCCAGCTGCATTACGCGCTCGATACGCTGCGGCGGACGAGCCCCAAGAACATTGCCGCGCGCACCAAATAGGCTAGATCGCCGGTCATGACGCTTTCGCCGCCTGCCCGTTTAGCGCGCATTCTCGCACTCGCCGTTCCCGCGCTGCTGCTGGGCGGCGCCTATCTGTCGCAATACGGGTTTGGTCTGTACCCGTGCGAGATGTGCTGGTGGCAACGCTGGCCGCATTTCGCCGCGGTAGGGCTGGCTTTGCTGGCCTATGTGAGCCCGCCAGCGCGATTCTGGACTGCTCTGGCGGCATTGGCGATCGTGACCTCGGGAGCGATCGGACTGTTCCACGCAGGCGTCGAATACGGCTGGTGGCCGGGCATTACCTCTTGCGCGTTGGTTGCCGGCAACGGATCCGGCAACGCACTCGAGGATATCATGAATACCCCGCTGGTCCGCTGCGACCAGCCAGCATGGACGCTGTTCGGCATAAGCCTTGCCGGCTACAACTTTCTCGTCTCGTCCGCTGCCGGACTGGCCATCGGTCGCTTGCTGATGAAGGATCGTCGCGCATGACCAAGGTACCCGATCACATTGCCCGTATGATCCGCGTCGACCAGGCAGGCGAATTCGGCGCGACCCGGATCTATGCCGGGCAGCTCGCCGTGATGGGCGATCGCGGCCCCGATTCGGCCGAGATCGCCGGCATGGCCGAGCAGGAGGCGGGGCATCGGGCGAAATTCGATGCACTCATGGCGCGGCGCGGAGTGCGGCCAACCGCCCTGCAACCGTTCTGGGATCGGGCAGGTTTCGCGCTGGGCGCGGTGACCGCGCTAATCGGTCCCGAAGCGGCGATGGCCTGCACCGCCGCGGTCGAAACCGAGATCGACGATCACTATTCGCGCCAGCTCGACCAGTTGGAAGCCAGCGGCGAAGATCCCGAACTCGCGGCGATGATCGAAGAGTTCCGCGAAGACGAGCGCGAACATCGCGACGCCGCACTGGCGGCTGGCGCGGAGCGTGCACCGGCCTATCCGCTGCTGTCGGGCCTGATTCGCATCGGGTGCCGCGCGGCAATCCGCATCTCCGAGCGCGTATGACGGGAACAGGCGCCCTCCTACTACGCTTCAGCACCAGTTCAGCGCGCCGGGCGCCATGTCGAATGTACCGTTCAGCCCCAAGAGGATGACCATGCCGAAACCAATTCTCGCTCTCGCCAGCCTTGCACTGGCCATGCCGGCTACGGCGTTGGCTCAGGATGCCGACGAGGCCGCGGACGACAGCTACAACATGGTTATAGTCTATGGCGACGACGAATGCCCGCAGAGCACGACCGACCAGATCGTGGTGTGCGCGCGCAAGGCGGAGAACGAACGATTCCGCATCCCCGAAAACCTGCGTTTCTCCGAAAGCCCGGAGAACCAGTCTTGGGCGGAGCGGGTCGAACGGTTCGAGATGGTTGGCGCCTTCGGCACCATGTCGTGCTCGCCGACCGGCGCGGGCGGATTTACCGGCTGCACCCAGCAGATGATCAACGATGCCTATGCTGACAAGGCGAATGACGCGGGTGTCCGCTTCGGTGAGATTATCGCCGCCGAACGCGCCAAGCGCCTCGCGACGATTGATGAAGATGCCGCCGCCGAACAGGAGCGCGTCGAGATGATCGAGCGTGAGTATATGGAGCGGCTCGAGCGTGAACGCGCGGCGGAGACGCCCGATGAGCAGTCGCTCCCGCAACCTGCCGATCCCGAATAAGGTCTATCGGCGCTTAACCATTTGCCGCTAGATCGCGGCCATGGCTGCGCCTTTGAAGATTCTCACTGTATTCGGGACGCGTCCCGAAGCGATCAAGCTGTTTCCGCTGATCCATGCGCTGGATGCCGATCCGCGGTTCGACAGCCGGGTGTGCATTTCGGCACAGCACCGCGAGATGCTCGACCAGGTCCTGTCGATCGCGGACGTTGCTCCCGACTACGATCTCGACTTGATGACGCCGGGCCAATCGCTCGACGCGCTGACGGCGCGCGCGCTGGTGGAGATCGGCAGGGTGCTGGACGAGGAACGACCCGATTGGGTGGTGGTGCAGGGCGATACGACCACGGTGATGGCGGGCGCAATCGCGGGTTATTACCGCAAGATTCCCGTCTGCCATGTCGAGGCGGGACTCCGCAGCGGCGACATTTACCAGCCATGGCCAGAGGAGGTGAACCGCCGCGTCGTGGGCAGTTTCGCCGCGCTGCACTGCGCCCCGACGCCGACCGCGCGCGAGGCTCTGCTCCGGGAGAATGTCGCGGCCGACAGCGTCCATGTCACAGGCAATACGGTGATCGACGCGCTGCATTGGGTTACCCGCCGGATCGAACAGGACCCCCAACTCGCGTCAGGGCTGGGGGACGTTGAAAAGCGTTTCGCGGGCCGTCGAATAATCGGGGTGACGAGCCACCGCCGCGAGAACTTCGGCGACGGAATGTCTTCTATCGCCAATGCGGTTAAAGAGATCGCCTTGCGAGATGACGTAGGGGTTGTTTTCCCCGTGCACCTCAATCCCAATGTGCGTTCGGTCATGCAAGCTGCGCTTGGCGATCTCGACAATGTCGCGCTCATCGAGCCGCTGGATTATCCGCATTTCGCGCGGTTGCTCGATATCTGCCACCTGATGCTGACAGACAGCGGCGGGGTGCAGGAGGAGGCGCCTGCGCTCGGCAAACCGGTACTCGTCATGCGCGAAACCACCGAAAGGCCGGAAGGTGTGGCGGCGGGAACCGCGCGGCTCGTCGGCACCGAAAGCGACGCGATCGTGCGCGAATGTCTGCGCTTGCTCGACGACGAAGCGGCCTATGCGGATATGGCACGCGCGCACAATCCATTCGGCGACGGCGCGTCGGCGGGCCGCATTGCCGATCTTCTGGCAGGTGCCTGAGGCGCGTTACTGTAAAATTTACCGACACGCGCTAGAGCGGGCGAAAACAAGTTCAGGGACCAGTTCTACATGCGTGGTGACACCAAGCCCGACGTCTGCGTCATCGGCCTCGGATACATCGGACTGCCTACCGCGGCGATCATCGCTCGTGCCGGCTGCCGCGTCCACGGCGTCGACGTGACACAGACCGTCGTCGACACGATCAACCGTGGTGAAATCCATATCGAGGAAGTTGATCTCGATGGCCTGGTGCAGGCGGTGGTGCAACGCGGCCTGCTGACGGCATCGACCACCATCGCACCCGCCGACGTGTTCGTCATCGCGGTCCCCACTCCCTTCGCGAAGGACGGCAACCATACGCCCGACACAAGCTTTGTCATGGCGGCTGCGCAACAGGTGGCCGCGGTGATCAAGAAGGGCGACACCGTGATCCTCGAGTCGACCTCACCCGTCGGCACCACCGAAGCGATGCGGGATGCGATCGCGGCCGCACGGCCGGATCTGGAATTGCCGGGGCTGGCTGAGGGGCAGCCCGACGTCAGCATCGCCTACTGTCCCGAACGTGTTCTGCCCGGGAAAATTCTCGAAGAACTCACGCATAACGACCGCTCGATCGGGGGGGTCACGCCGCGTTGCGCGCGCAAGGCGCTCGCGTTCTACAAGCGCTTCGTGAAGGGCGAATGCGTCACCACCGACGCCCGCAGCGCGGAAATGACCAAGCTGGTTGAAAACGCCTTCCGCGATGTCAACATCGCTTTCGCCAACGAACTCTCCATGATCGCCGACAAGCAGGGCCTCGACGTATGGGAAGTCATCCGGCTGGCCAATCGCCATCCCCGCGTCAACATCCTGACCCCGGGGCCCGGTGTGGGCGGCCATTGCATTGCCGTCGATCCGTGGTTCATCGTCCACGGCGCGCGCGAAGAGGCGAAGATCATTCGCCAGGCGCGCGATACCAATGATGCCAAGATGCACCATGTCCTGGCCCGCGCCAAGGCACTGGCCGATGCGCATCCCGATGCGAAGATCGCCTGCCTCGGGCTCGCCTTCAAAGCCAATATCGACGATTTCCGCGAAAGCCCCGCGCGATTCGTCGCCGCGGCGCTGGCGCGCGAATACGGCAGCCGGGTGCAGGTCGTCGAACCCTATGCGGGTGATCTTCCCGTCGAGTTCGAAGGGACCGGGGCGGAACTGGTCGACATCGACACCGCGCTGGAAGAATCAGACGTGCTGATCACGCTGGTCGACCACGATGTCTTCAAGGTCATTCCGCCCGAGGAACGCACCGGGAAGAAGGTCTACGACACCCGCGGGATCTGGCCCGACGTGGCCTAGAACCTGATCGTCAGCTCTTGACCACCGCAATATCGGGCGCGTCGACCTGCTTCATGCCGACGACGTGGTACCCCGCGTCGACATGGTGGGTCTCGCCGGTCACTCCCGAGGAAAGGTCGGACAGGAAGTAGAGCCCCGAGCCACCGACATCGTCGATGGTGACATTGCGGCGAAGCGGCGAGTTCAACTCGTTCCATTTGAGAATGTAGCGGAAGTCGCCGATGCCGCTTGCGGCCAGCGTCTTGATCGGGCCGGCGCTGATCGCGTTCACGCGGATGTTCTGCGGGCCCAGGTCGTTGGCAAGATATTGCACGCTCGTTTCGAGCGCGGCCTTCGCCACCCCCATCACGTTGTAATGTGGCATGACCTTCTCGGCGCCGTAATAGGTGAGCGTGAGGATCGAACCGCCCTCGGTCATCATCGGTTGGGCGCGCTTCGCCACCGCGACCAGCGAATAGGCCGAGATGTTCATCGTCATCAGGAAGTTGTCGAGGCTGGTGTCGACATACTTTCCGCGCAGCTCGTTCTTGTCCGAGAAGCCGATCGCGTGGACGATGAAGTCGATCGTCTCCCAGCGTGCCGCGAGCGTTTCGAATGCACGGTCGAGCGCTGCCATATCGGAAACATCGCATTCGATGAGGAAATCGCTGCCCAGCTGTTCGGCGAGCGGCCCGACGCGCTTTTTCAGCGCTTCGCCCTGATAGGAGAACGCCATCTCGGCACCGTGTTCGGCGAGCTGGCGGGCGATCCCCCAGGCCAGCGATTTGTCGTTGGCGAGCCCCATGATCAGCCCGCGCTTCCCTGCCATCAACCCGCTCATGCTGCGTGTTCCTCTTCTTCCATCTCACGCGCCAGCGCGGCTCGGCGACCCTCGTCGGTCTCCTCCGTCTGGCTGAATTCCTCTTCGGGCGTTTCTGCCAGTGCCGCATTCAATTCCGCGCCGATAACCACCCCGAGCCCGACAAGCCAGAAAAAGAACAGCACGATCATGACTCCGGCCAGCCCGCCATAGGTCAGGTCGTAGGCGAAGAAATTCCGCAGCACGGCAGGCATTACCGTGGTGACCGCGATCCACCACAGCGTCGTCAGCAGCACGCCCGGCCATTTCGGATAGCGTTTGCGCCGGTACTTGGACGGGGTCAGCGAATAGAAGATAAGATAGAGCGAACCGAACAGGCCCAGCGCGGGGACGATGCGGGTCAGCCGCAACAGGTCGCCAACTCCGTCGATCAATTGCGGGAAATAGGCTGCAATCACTTCCTGCGCCGCACCGATCACGAATTGCGCGATCAGGCTGAGAAGGAGCAACAGAACGGCGCTCAGAATAACACCGGTCGACAGCAAGCGATACTTCCAGAAAGCGTGTGTCGCATGCGTGCCGTAGGCGCGCCGCAGGATATCGCGGATGGTCTCGACCAGACTGCCAACGGTCCACAGCGCTACCCCGGCACCCGCCCACAGCAGCCAGCCGCTGCGCGCCTCGATCACGTCGCGCGCGACGGGTTCGATGACATTGCCGACGATCGGGGGCAGGGCGTAGAGCACCGCATTGATCGTCGCGGCGCGCTCGGCCTCTTCGCCGAAAGCGGAGAAAACCGCCGCACCAAGGATGAAGAAGGGGAAGATCGCCAGCATCGACAGATAGGCGAGATTACCGGCATGGATGAAGCCGTCGTTATACGTTCCCACCAACGTGCGCTTGGCAACTTCCCACGCGCGCGTACCGGGTCCGACCTGCAGTTCGATGCGGTCCCGCAAATCACGGGCTTCCCTGCGCCTTTGCTCGGGTGAGAGCGACTGGATCTCGCGCTCGGGGCTTTCGGGCAGGGGCTGCGACGTCAAGCCTTACACCCCGAGCTTGCTCCGCGGGTCGCTCTCGTCTTTCCAGCCATCGAGCCGCTCGGCGAGTTCGTCGAGCTGTTCGGGAAGCTGGATCTCGAGCGTGACCAGCTGGTCACCGCGCGTGCCATTCTTGCGCGTGAAACCCTTGCCCTTCAGGCGCAGCACGCTGCCGCCATTCGTCCCGGGCTTGATCGTCATCATCACGGGGCCGTCGACCGTGGGGACGCGCACCTTGCCACCACGCACCGCCTCATCGAGCGTGATCGGCAGGTCGTTGCGGACATCGTCGCCCTCGCGCCGGAACAGCGTATGACGGTCGATCGCGATGGTGACCAATCCGTCACCGGCACCCCCTGGGCCCTGCTCGCCCTTACCCTTGAGCCGCATCTGCGTGCCATCTTCGACACCCTTGGGCAGCTTGAGATCGATGGTCTTGCCGTCGGCGAGGGTGATACGCTGGTCTTTCAGCGCGGCCGCGTCGACGAAAGGCACCCGAAGCTTATAGGCAATATCGGCGCCCTTCTGCGGTGCGCGCCGTTGTTGCGCGCCTCCGAATGGGCCTGCACCGGGCCCCCCGCGCGGCCCGCGGCCGCCGAACAGGCCTTCGAAGATATCGCCGAGGTCGACATCCTCGGTGCCGAACCCCTGGAAATCCTCGGCACGATAGCCGTGCTGGCCGCCATTCGGTCTGAAGCCCCCGCCGCCGCCCATGCCGGCGAAGGGATTGGCGGGGTTGCCATCGGCATCGATCTCGCCACGGTCGAACTGCGCACGCTTGTCCTTGTCCGACAGCAGGTCATAGGCGTTGGTGACCTTGCTGAATCGCTCGGAAGCTTGCGGATTGTCCTTGTTGCGATCGGGATGCAGCTCTTTCGCGAGCTTGCGGTAAGCGCTCTTGATGTCCTTTTCGGACGCATTTCGGGCAACGCCGAGCGTGGTGTAGGGGTCGGAAGTGTTCATGGGCATCAGGCGTATTAGCTAGGCACAACAGCCGCGCCACGCAAGCGCATGTGGTTTCCTGCGCGGGCGATAGCGGATAGGGGACGCGGCATGGACGAAAACCTTTTCCTCGAGGTGCGGCATTCCCCGCTCAAACGGGGCGCAGCGGTTTTTGCTCCAGAACCGTGTTCGATCCTTTAGGAAACTTCGCATGCAGTCCGACGACAGCGCCATTCCCGCCAGCGATCCCTTCATGCTGTTCGAAGTGTGGTACGCGGAAGCAAAAGAGGCCGAGACCAACGATCCCAACGCGATGGCACTGGCAACCGCGTCGGAAGATGGCTTCCCTTCCGTGCGCATGGTTCTGCTCAAGGGCCACGGAACCGACGGTTTCGTGTTCTACACCAATGCCGAAAGCCGCAAGGGTGAGCAGATCCGCGCCAACAGGCGTGCTGCGCTGCTGTTCCACTGGAAAAGCCTCAGGCGCCAAATCCGCATAGAAGGCCCGCTCGAGGAAGTAAGCGAGGCCGAAGCCGACACCTATTTCCATTCGCGGCCACGTGTTTCGCAGATCGGTTCGGCGGCCAGCGACCAATCGCGCCCCCTGCCTGACCGGCAGGTCTATCTCGATCGCGTGCATGCGCTCGAGGAACGGTATCCCGAAGGCGATATCCCGCGCCCCGCGCATTGGACCGGCTTCCGCCTTTCTCCGCGGCGGATCGAGTTCTGGCAGGATCGTCAATATCGCCTCCACGACCGGCGACTATTCAGCCGGGAAGACGAAACCGAGGCGTGGTCGAACACGCTGTTGTACCCGTGAGCGAGCAACGCACGCTGGCGCGCTCGGCCGCCATCGCCTCGATCACGGTCGCGGTGATTCTCGTCGCCCTCAAAAGTTGGGCAAGCTGGCGGACCGGCTCCACCGCGATGCTTGGCAGCCTCGCCGATTCGGCGCTCGATCTGATCGCCAGCCTCGCCACGCTGACCGGTGTATGGATCGCTTCCATGCCCGCCGACGAGGACCATCGTTTCGGTCATGGCAAGGCGGAAGCGCTGGCAGCGATTTTCCAGGTCATGCTGATCGCGCTTTCGGCGTTCGGGATCGCGGCGCGAGCGATCATGCAGCTGGCGGGGCAGCAGGTGACGGCGGCCGCCGATGACGGCATCGCGGTTTCCTTGATCGCAATCGTGCTCACCTTCGCTCTGCTGGCTTGGCAGCGCCATGTCATGAACCGCACCCGCAGCCTCGCGATCCAGACCGACCACCTGCATTACAAGTCCGACCTGCTGCTCAATCTTGCCGTGATCGCGGCGCTGGTGCTCGACCAATATGCCGGGCTGGGCATGGCAGACCCGCTGTTCGGCCTCGCAATTGCCACATGGCTGGCAATCGGCGCATGGCGGGGGGCGAGCGATGCGGTCGACGATCTCATGGATCGCGAATGGCCCGAAAAGAAGCGCTCGGCCTTTGTCGAGGTGGCCGCACGACACCCGGAACTGTCGAACCTGCACGACTTGCGCACCCGAACCAGCGGCAATCGCGATTTCGTGCAGTTTCATGTCGACCTGCCGCCGACGATGACGATCGCCCGGTCGCACGCGATCATCGAGCGGGTCGAAGAAGACTTGCGCGAACAGTTTCCGGGAACCGAGATACTGATTCACATCGATCCCGAAGGCCATGTCGACGAGCCCGGGAATCCGCTGGTCGAGGATAACGAATTCGCCAAACTGGAGAAGGATGGATGACGCACGCGCTGCCTTACTGGCATGTCGATGCCTTTGCCGATCGCCCCTTTGCGGGCAATCAGGCAGCGGTGATGCCACTTGAAAACTGGTTAGACGACGCGGTGATGCTCGCGATCGCGGAGGAGAATCTCTTCGCCGAGACCGCTTTCGTCGTGCGCGATACTACCGCGGAAGCGGATTGGGAGCTTCGCTGGTTCACTCCTACCGAGGAAGTGCGCTTGTGCGGCCACGCCACGCTCGCGAGTGGACATGTCCTGCTCGCCCGCGATGGTGGTGAGCGGGTGACCTTCCGCACGCGAAGGGCGGGATTGCTGGCAGTCGAACGCAGCGGCGACGCCTATGAACTGGCTTTGCCACTGATCCGCACCGAGCGCGGCGACTGGCCCGAAGCGGTGGCGCTGCTCGGCGCGCAGCCGCAGGAAGTATGGCTCAACCCGGACGGGTACGGCATCTATCTTTTTGCCGACGCGGCCACTGTTTCTGCGCTCGATCCCGACCTTCGGGGGCTGGGCGCGCTGGGGAACGACCAGTTCATCTGTACCGCGCCGGGAACCGACACCGATGTGGTCAGCCGCGTGTTTGTGCCGGGTGGCGGGGTTGACGAGGACAGCTTCACCGGATCGGCACATGCTGCGCTGACGTATTTCTGGGCCGAGCGGCTGGGGCGCGAAAGTTTCTCGGCCTTTCAGGCTTCGCAGCGTGGGGGATACGCGCATTGTTGCCGCGACGGCGATCGCGCCGTGCTGTCGGGCCCCTGTGTCACCGTCGTCGAGGGGCGGTTCTACCTGCCTCAGGTTTCGGGGTAGAGCTCGACGATATCGGCGAGCTGTTGCAGCATCGCGCGCCGCTCGGGCGCATCCGAATGGCCCAGTCGCACAACAGTCAGCTTCTGGCTCGGTGAGACGAAGACATACTGCCCCATGTGGCCGATCATCGAGAAAGCGTTCTTGGGCGCGCGGTTGGGGATCAGTGGGTGCTCTTCTTCGCCCGTGGGCCGGTTGAGCCATGTCTGCAGGCCGTAATGCGGACTCTGCGGACTTGGCGTGACCATTTCTTCTACCCAGCCGCGCGGCACCAGCTGCTCGCCGCGATACGAGCCCTTGTTGCGCAGCAGTTCGCCCAACCGCGCCCAGTCGCGCGCGGTGGCATGGATCAGGCTGCCGCCGATGAGCGTGCCTGCACGATCAAATTCGGGCACTACGCTGGTCATCCCCAGCGGATCGAACAGCCGCGCCTTCAGATAATCGGACACTGCGCGGCGTCGGATATCGGGGTCCTTGCTGTCGGTCAGTGCTCGCGCCGCGATATCGGCGAGGATGACAGTGGTGTTCGAGGAATATTCGAACTTTGCACCAGGTTCGGCCTCGAGTGGTTGCGCGGTCGCATAGTCCGCCATGTCGTCGCGGCCGTCGAGGAACAGCATGCGCACTTCGCTGCTTTCCTGCGGCGGATCGCCCGCCTCGGTATGTTCGAGCCCCGCGCGCATCTGCAGGAGGTGTCGCAATGTTATCTCTGCGCGCGGATCGCCCGTGCGTTGCCACCGAGGCACGGGAGCTGGTGCATCGAGTCGCAATTGCCCATCGGCCACCAGCATGCCGATCATGATGGCGGTGACCGTCTTGGCCATCGACCAGCTGATGAAACGCGTGTCCGCATCGTAGCCCGGAGCGTAGCGTTCCACCGCCAACCTGCCGCCATGATAGACTACCAGTGCACGCGTTTCGCCGAGGCCGTCATAAGTGAACAGATCATCCGCCGCGCGTGCCAGCGCCCGGGTCGGGGCGCCGGGATTCTCAGTCACCGCGGCAAGCGCTTCCTCGCTCAGCGGCGGCTCTTCGTTTCCGCCGGACGAACCGCAGGACGCAAGGCTTGAGGTGGCGAGGGCAAGCGCGATAAGGGTGGCGGGGCGCGTCATCATGGGCGTGTCACTCGCACGAAGGAATCCCGCTTGGCAACGGCCAAAACACGCTCGCGCAAAACCCGCCTCTGGCTCTGGCTGCTGCTTCTCGTCCTCGCGCTGCTGGGTGCAGCCTGGTTCGCCTGGGGTGAAGGGCTACGGCAGACCGGCGGGGTCGGTTCGGCTTATGCCGCACGGGTCGGCTGCTCTTGCCGCTTCGTGGCCGGGCGCGATCTCGACGATTGCGCCAAGGACAAGCTTGCGGGGATGGAGCTGATTTCGCTGAGCGAAGACGTGCAAGCCAAGAGCGTGACGGCGTCGATCCCGCTGATCGCATCGGACACGGCCAGCTATCGCGAGGGCTATGGCTGCGTCCTCGACGAGTGGCGCGATTAGGCCGCGACGCGTTCGGTCGCTTCGATCCAGCCACCGCCGATCACGCGCTCGCCGGCATAGATTACCGCGGCCTGTCCCGGCGCAACGCCAAATTCCGGATCGGCGAAATGCAGCGTCACCGCCGCGCCACCGCCCAGCGCGCCTTCTAGCGTCACGGGAACCGGCTTGGCGAGGCTGCGGACCTTGGCTGTCAGCGGCACGTCCGGCATCGGACCGATACGGTTGGTTTCGCCGATCCGCGCCGCGGTGACCGCGAGCAGACGTTTGGGACCCACCTTCACCTGTCCCGCATCGGCGTCGATACCCACGACGTATAGCGGTTCGGGCTGCCCGCCGATCTCGAGCCCGCGACGCTGGCCGACGGTGTAATGGATCACGCCCTTGTGCTCTCCCAGAGTTTCCCCCGTCGCGGCATGGACGATCGCCCCCGGGCGCGCACCTTCGGGACGCATCTTGCGCACGATCTTGGCGTAGTCACCATCGGGGACGAAGCAGATATCTTGACTGTCGGGCTTCGCTGCGTTGCGCAATCCTGCGCTCTCGGCCAGCTCGCGGACTTCGGCCTTGGGCATCCCGCCGAGCGGGAACCGCAGGAAAGCGAGCTGCTGCTCGGTCGTGGCATAAAGAAAATAGGACTGGTCACGTGCCGGATCGGCGGCGCGGTGCAGTTCGGGGCCGGCCGGACCCGTCACCCGCTTCACGTAATGTCCGGTCGCCAGACAATCGGCACCGAGCTCGCGCGCCATGTCGAGAAGATCGGTGAACTTGGGGCCCATGTTGCAGCGGATGCAGGGCACCGGCGTGCGTCCGGCAAGATAATCGTCGGCAAAGGTCTCGACCACGTCTTCGCGGAACGCGCTTTCGTGATCGTGGACGTAATGCGCAATGCCCAGCCGTTCTGCCACCGAGCGTGCGTCCTGGATGTCGTCCCCGGCACAGCAGGCGCCCTTGCGCCCGGTCGCAGCGCCGTAATCGTAGAGCTGCAGCGTGATGCCGATCACTTCGGCGCCGGTGCGTGCTGCCAGCGCAGCCACCACCGAACTGTCGACGCCACCCGACATGGCGACGACGATGCGGCATTCTGCGGCCGGCCGAGGCAGGTCGAACAGAGCGGCGGCCTGGTCCGGCGAAAGAGTATCGGTTGCGGGCATGCGCGCTTTATACACGGGTTCTACCGCGGTCGCTAGAGGATCCACGTAAGACACCGGTGGTCAGCTTCATGATACGTTTACCATGGATCGGTTATCCACAGGGCATGCTTGAGGGACGCTCGAAAGAAAAATCCGTTCGAGAACCGTGCGACAGCGCGGATTTGCGGCAGTTTCGCTGGACTGATTTGGTCGCGAAACTCGCTGCGACTCGTGATTTGCGCGAAGAGCTTGAACGGGTGGAGGCCGGCTTCAACGCCTTTGGCGAAGTGCGCCGCGAAGGAAACGGAGAAAGTAAACCGACCGTTAACCAAGCTGATTTAAGCCATGGCAAAGCTGGCCCCCTAGACCTTGGGAACACCGCGAACGACGCGGACCAAGGCGACAGAGAGTAAAGAATGATCGAAAACCAGGACATCCGCCCTGCACAGGTTATCGGCCCGCTCGGTGAGCCGCTGACGCTGGAAGACCTGCCTTCGCCCAATACGAAGCGGTGGGTGGTCCGGCGCAAGGCTGAAGTCGTGGCTGCCGTAAACGGCGGATTGCTGACGATCGATGAAGTGCTCGAGCGCTATTCGCTGAGTCTCGAAGAATTCGCCTCCTGGCAGCGCGCTGTCGATCGCTCGGGCATGCAGGGTCTGCGCGTGACGCGGATCCAGCACTATCGCGATCTCTACGAACGCCAGCTCAAATATTGACCTGTTTCCATCCTAGGGGTGGAACGAATTGACAAGCCCCGCGCTCCCCGTTCATCCCTGAAGCGAATTCGGGGAACCCGTTGTCGACCCGCTCCGTTTGTGGAGCATTGGTTCGACGGGAAAAACAGGAGGAATTCGAATGGCTTGGATTATTGCTATCATCGTCGGTGGGATCATCGGCTGGCTCGCCAGCCTGGTCATGAACCGTGATGCCTCGATGGGCATCTTCTGGAATATCGTTGTCGGTATCGTCGGTTCGTTCATCGGCCGCTTCATCGGTTCGCTGATCGGCGTCGGCGCTACGCTGACCGAATTCAGCGTCCCGGGCCTGCTGATGTCGCTGCTTGGTGCGATCGTGCTGCTCGGTATCGCCAATCTGGTGCAGCGCGGCCGCGTCCGCTAATCCGGCGATAATCCCAATTCCGAGGGCGGGGCGTCGAGAGGCGCCCCGCCCTTCGTGTATCCGGTATTGGCCTGTGGCGCCGTCGCGACATTCGTCCAGCCATGGGTGCCCCCGGTCGAGGCCGCGATTGCCCTGCGCGAACCACGGGTCTACCGCCAAATGCGAAAATCTTGCGCTGAGTGGTTTAGCGATGTAATACACTCCATCTCCACAGCGCTTCTGGGGCAGGGAACGACATGAATTACGAGTCAGGTGTGATGGCCGAAAAGGGGGAGCCGATTACGGTCGGTCTCGACGAAAAGCACGTCGAGTTCGAGAACTCCGAACGGCGCGGTCGCCGCCGCATCTACATCATTGCCGGTCTCCTTGTGCTCGGTCTCGCGATTATCGCCTTCTTCCTGACCCGCGGCGATGGCGCCGCGACCCCGGCGGGGGACGAGAATGCCCAGGCGCCTACGGTGACCGTGGTCACCCCCGGGCGCACGACGGTCGAAGGCGAGTTGACGGCCACTGGTACGCTCGCTGCACGCCGTGAAATGCCGGTTGGTGTGGTCGGTGAAGGCGGCCGTGTCGTCTCTGTCCCCGTCGACGCGGGTGACTGGGTGCGCCAGGGCCAAGTGCTCGCGCAGATCGACCAGTCGGTCCAGTCGCAGCAGGTGCGCAGCGCCGCCGCTCAGATCCAGGTCGCGCAGTCCGACGCCGATCTCGCGCAAGCCAATCTCGATCGCGCGTTGCAGCTGGTCGAACGCGGCTTCGTTTCGCAGGCCGATGTCGACCGCCTGACTGCAACCCGCGATGCGGCGCGCGCGCGGGTCAGCGTGGCGCAGGCGCAATTGTCCGAACTGCGCGCCCGCAATGCACGCCTCAACATCGTAGCCCCGGCTTCGGGTTATGTCCTCGAGCGCAATGTCGAAACCGGACAGACGGTCGGCGCGGGCTCGCCGGCGTTGTTCCGCATCGCTCGCGGTGGCGAAATGGAATTGCTCGCGCGCCTCAACGAGGACGCGCTCGCCAGGATTACCGTAGGAACCAGCGCGCAGGTCCGCCCCGTCGGCACCGACAAGCTGTTCACCGGCCAGGTCTGGCAGGTCTCGCCCACCATCAGCGAACAGGACCGGCAGGGTACGGCGCGGATCGCCTTGAGCTATGCGCCGGGCCTGCGTCCCGGCGGCTTCGCCACCGCGACGATTGCCAGCGGCACCGTTGTCGCCCCGATCCTGCCGGAAAGTGCGGTCCTTTCGGATGAAGACGGCGCCTACGTCCTCATCGTCAATGGCGAGGACAAGGCCGAGCGGCGCGCGGTGACCACGGGAACCGTGACGTCGAAGGGCATTGTGATCGCCGATGGGCTTACCGGTTCGGAGCGCGTGGTGCTGCGCGCCGGCGGCTTCCTGACCGAAGGCGAGACGGTCCGCACAAAGTTGGCCGAACTCGACTGAGCAGGGGATAGGCAATGAACTTCCGGAATATCTCGGCCTGGTCGATCCGCAACCCGGTGATCCCGCTGGTTGCGTTCACCGCGCTGCTGCTGGCGGGCCTGATCAGCTTCGCCCGCATGGACGTGGTCAACAATCCGGACATCGAGTTCCCGGCGGTCAATGTCTCGGTCTCGCAACCTGGCGCCGCTCCGACCGAGATCGAGAACCAGATCACGCAACGGGTCGAAAGCGCCGTGCGTTCGATCAATGGCGTGAAGTCGATCAATTCGACTGCGCGCGAAGGCAATTCGAACACTTTCATCGAATTCGAGATCGGTACCGATCCCAACGATGCGGTGGCCGAAGTGAAGAATGCGGTCGACACGGTGCGCGGATCGCTGCCCGACGGCATTCTCGAACCGCGCGTGACCAAGGAAGAGATTTCGGGCGGTTTCCTCGCCATCTATGCGGTCGAAGCCGACGACATGACGATCGAGGGCCTCAGCTGGTTCATCGACGATTCGGTCGCCAAGCAATTGCTCGGCATCGAAGGCATGGCCGAGGTCAATCGTTTCGGCGGCGTCGATCGCGAAATCGAGGTGATCCTCGATCTGCCGCGGATGCAGGCGCTGGGCGTCACCGCGAGCCAGATCAACGGCGTGCTGAGGCAGAGCAATGTCGATGCCGCCGGCGGCATGGCCGAAGTCGGCGGGACGCGGCAGTCGGTGCGCGTGCTGGGCAATAGCGACGATGCCTATGCGCTCAGCCAGCGGCAGATCCAGATCGGTGGCGGTCGCACAGTCAAGCTGGCCGATGTGGCCACCGTACGCGACGGTTATTCCGAGCGCACGTCGATCAGCAAGGTGCGCGACAAGGAGGTTGTCAACTTCGCGATGAGCCGCGCGAAGGGCGCATCCGACGTGACGGTCTATGACGAGGCGCTCGAAAAAATCGCCCAGATCGAGGCGGAGAATCCCGGGGTGAAGTTCATCCCGCTGTTCAACACGGTCAAATATACCGAAGAGCAATACGAAAGCGCCATGGCCGCGATGATCGAGGGTGCGATCCTCGCAGTGGTGGTCGTGTTCTTCTTCTTGCGCGACTGGCGGGCAACCGCGATCTCGGCTGTGGCCATCCCCCTGTCGGCCATCCCGACCTTCTGGTTCATGGATCTGCTCGGCTTCAATCTCAACCAGCTCTCGCTGCTCGCCCTGGCGCTGGTCGCCGGCGTGCTGGTCGATGACGCGATCGTCGAGATCGAGAACATCGTGCGCCACATGCGCATGGGCAAGACCGCCTATCAGGCATCGATCGACGCAGCGGACGAGATCGGCCTGCCAGTGGTCGCCACCAGCTTCTGTATCGTCGCGGTGTTCTTCCCCGTCGGCGCAATGCCGGGCATCTCGGGCCAGTTCTTCAAGAACTTCGGCTTCACTGTCGTGGTCGCCGTGCTGATGTCGCTGGCAGTCGCGCGCATGATCACGCCGATGCTGGCGGCCTATTTCCTCAAGGCCCATGGCGCGGCGGCGCATGGCGAAGGTCCGATGATGGACCGCTATATGAACGTGCTGCGCTGGTCGCTCGACCGCGGCAAGATGTATGCCGCGCGGCAAGAAGTGGAAAGCCCGCGGCGGCGCTGGCTCTATATCCTCTCGCTGCTGCTGGTGGTGCTCGGTGCGTTGGCTGTGTCTGCGATGGCGACATTCACCGCGTCGGACCTGATCCAGGGGCTCGAGCTGCCGGAGCTCATAACGGGTGGCGATCCCGAACCGCGCGGCTTCGTAAAGCTCGTCATCACGCTCATAGGCCTCGTGCAACTGGCACTGGCGCTCGCAATCGGTCTTTTCGCGACGCTGGCCTTCTTCCGCTTGGCCGGCTTTATCGCTCGGCTGTTCGGCAGTCACATGGCGCAGGCGTGGCAGTATCTCTACGCGCGTTTCCTCGACCATCGCGTGTGGATGCTCGGCGTCGGTTATTTCTCGCTGCTGCTGACGATCCTGCTGTTCGGCATCGTTCCCTCGCAGTTCCAGCCGAATATCGATGATGAGAACAGCCGGGTCGAGATCGAGATGGTCCCCGGGACCACGCTGGAGACGACCGAACGTGTGACCGACCAGGTCGCCGACATCCTGTATGAGCAGCAGGAAGTCGAACTCGCGCTCGAACGCGTCCGCGAAGGGCAGGCCACGCTATACGTGACGCTCAAGCCCGATCGCGAGCGCAGCTCGATCGAATTCGAACGTGCGCTGGCGCCCACGCTCGCCCAGATACCCGATGCACGCGTGCGCTTTGCCTCGCAATCGGGCGGGTTCGGTTCGGGGCGTGACATGACGGTGATGCTGGCCGGTTCGGACCCCGACCTGCTCAACGAGACAGCCGCAACGCTGGTCGAGCAGATGAAGGGTATCGATATGCTGGTCGCGCCGCGCATCAGCGCGGACATCAACCGGCCCGAACTCATCATCGAGCCGCGCGAAGACATCGCTGCCGAACTGGGCGTCACCACGGTTGCGCTCAGTCAGACGATCCGCATCGCAACCATGGGCGAGATCGAACAGAACGCAGCGAAGTTCTCGCTGTCCGATCGGCAAATTCCGATCCGGGTCAAGCTGCCGGAGCGTTCGCGCGAAGACCTCGATACGATCAAGAACCTGCCGGTCCAGACTGCGAGCGGCGGCTCGGTCCCGCTTTCGCGCGTCGCCGATGTGTCCTTCGGTTCGGGCCCGACAACCATTCAGCGCTACAACCAGAACCGCCGCGTGCTGGTGGGGGCCGATCTCGCGCAGGGCGTCGTCAAGGGCGAAGCACAGGCCGAAATCGATGCGTTGCCCGTCTTGCAGGACCTGCCGCAGGGCGTGATCCGCGACGTCGTGGGCGAAGACGAATGGCAGCAGGAACTGGTCACCAGCCTCGGCATAGCCATCGTCTCGGGAGTCCTGCTGGTCTTTGCCGTGCTGGTGCTGCTGTACAAGCGCCTGATGAGCCCGCTCGTCAACATGACCAGCCTCGCGCTTGCACCGCTTGGCGGCATCCTGCTCGTCTGGCTGTTCGGCCAGCCGCAGTCGATGCCGGTCTATATCGGCATCCTATTGCTGCTGGGCATCGTCTCGAAGAACTCGATTCTGCTGATCGATTTCGCGATCGAGGAGATGGACAAGGGTACACGCAAGCTCCACGCGATCATCGATGCGGGGCACAAGCGTGCACAACCGATCGTCATGACCACCGTCGCAATGACAGCGGGCATGGTGCCCACGGCCCTCTCAGGCGTGCTGGGCTCGGGTGACGGCGCGTGGCGCGCTCCGATGGGCACGGTCGTGATCGGCGGGCTTATCCTGTCGACACTGCTCACCCTGCTCATCGTTCCTGCCGGCTTCAGCCTGGCGGACGGCTTCGAAAAGCGCGCCGGGCCCTGGTTGCGCAACCGGCTGCTGACCTACAAGGAAGGCGATGATCGCAAAGGATTGCCCGGTGACGGGCCAGGCGAACCGGGGCTCGAACCCGCCGAGTGAGTAACCTGCTACCCGCTCGCAGTGCCACGATCGCGCCCGACAGGGCGAGGATGATGCGCCGTACTGCGTCGGGGCTCATCGTGCTGATGGCTGCCTTGTTCCTGTGGTCGGGGCGCTATCTCGATGTGCATCCGGCATGGGGCTATCTGCATGCCTTCGCCGAAGCGGCAATGGTCGGCGGGCTGGCCGACTGGTTTGCGGTCACCGCGCTGTTCCGGCGTCCGCTCGGCCTGCCGATCCCGCACACGGCTATCATTCCCGAGAACAAGGATCGCATCGCCGACACCATGGCGGGCTTCCTGCGCGACAATTTCCTGACCCCCGCCGTGGTCGGACGCCGCATGGGTTCGATGAATCTTGCACAGGCGGTGGGAAGTTATCTCGCCGACCCGCGGGCAACGCAGGATTCGCGTATCCGTGCGGGCGCGGGCGAGCTTGCGGTCGAGGTGCTCGAATCGCTCGATCCCGAACGGCTTGGCACGCAGGTCCGGACAGGGCTCAAGACCCAGCTGGCGAAGCTCGAGGTCGCGCCACTTCTCGGCGGGATGCTCGACGCGATGATTGCCGATGGCCGCCACCGGCCGCTGATAGACAAGATCATCCGCTGGGCCGGACTGGTGCTCGAGGATAACGAAACGCTGGTGCGTGACATGGTCCACAAGCGGGCAAACGCGGTGCTCCGTTTTACCGGTCTCGACGAGCGTCTCGCCAATTCGGTTCTCGACGGCCTTTACAAACTGCTCGCCGAAGTTCTCGTCGATCCCGACCACCCGCTACGCAGCAAGATCGAGGAAGGTCTGCAAGACTTGGCCCACGGCCTGCGCGAAGACCCCGAGATGCGCGAGCGGATCGAACGCATGAAGCAGGAGCTGCTTGAAAATCCAGCTATCGGCGACTGGTGGCAGGGTGTCTGGGAACGCTTGCGCGCCAATCTCATCGAATCGATACGAAGCTCGAACGGTTCGACGGGGCATGATTATATCGGGGAAACCCTCGGCGAACTGGGCGCAGCACTGCGCGATGACGAGCGGCTCCAGCGCCAGGTCAACCGGTTCGCGCGCCGGACTGCGGTGGGCGTGGCCACGCGCTATGGCGACCAGATCGTCCGCCTCGTGTCCGAAACGGTCAAGCGTTGGGATGCACAGACTATTACCGACCGGGTGGAAAGCGCAGTCGGGCGCGATCTTCAGTTCATCCGTATCAACGGTACACTTGTCGGCGGCCTGGTGGGGATGACCATTCACACGCTCGATATCTATGTGATCTGATACGAAAAGGGCGGACCTTTCGGCCCGCCCTTCGCATTATCGCTGAACCGTTTGCTCAGAGCTTCTCGGTCAACTCCGGCACAGCCTTGAAGAGGTCGGCCACGAGGCCGATGTCCGCCACCTGGAAGATCGGGGCGTCTTCGTCCTTGTTGATCGCGATGATGGTCTTGGAGTCCTTCATCCCGGCAAGGTGCTGGATTGCGCCCGAGATGCCGATCGCGATGTAGACCTCGGGAGCGACGATCTTGCCGGTCTGCCCGACTTGGTAGTCATTGGGCACGTAACCCGCGTCAACCGCAGCACGGCTGGCGCCGATACCGGCTCCCAGCTTGTCGGCAAGCGGGGTGATGACCTGCTCGAAGGTTTCCGAATCCTTCAGCGCGCGACCACCCGAGACGATGACCTTGGCGCTGGTCAGTTCGGGACGATCGCTCTCCGCGATCTCTTCGCTGACGAAGCTCGAAAGACCTGCATCGGTCGGGCCCGAGACTTCCTCGACCACGCCCGAACCACCTTCGGTGGCGGCCTTCTCGAAGGCGGTGCCGCGGACGGTGATCACCAGCTTCGCATCGGACGATTCGACCGTGGCGATCGCATTGCCGGCATAGATCGGGCGCGTGAAACTCTTCTCGCCTTCGACCGAGAGGATATCCGAGATCTGCATCACGTCGAGCAGCGCAGCAACGCGCGGGGCGACGTTCTTGCCGGTGGTGGTTGCAGGCGCGACGAATGCGTCATGGTCCGCCATCAACTCGGCGATCAGCGGGGCAACGTTTTCGGCCAGCGCATTTTCATATGCCGCGTCGTCAGCAAGATGAACCTTGCCTACTCCTGCGATCTTTGCGGCTTCGTCGGCCACGGCGCGGCAATGGGCACCGGCGACCAGCAGGTGGACTTCGCCCAGCTTGCCCGCAGCGGTGACTGCGGCAAGCGTTGCATCGGCGAGGCTCTTGTTGTCGTGTTCGACCCAAACGAGGGTTTTCATGTCAGTCTTCCTTCTCGTCCGAATGGCTTAGGCGATGCCGAGCGCTTTGATCTTGGCGACCAGCGCATCGACGTCTTCGACCTTTTCGCCAGCCTGGCGAACGGGCGGTTCGGAGACGTTCGTCGTGGTCAGGCGCGGTGCGGTATCGACCCCGAAGTCGGCCGGGCTCTTGGTGTCGAGCGGCTTCTTCTTCGCTTTCATGATGTTCGGAAGCGATGCATAGCGCGGTTCGTTCAGGCGCAGGTCGGTGGTGACGATCGCGGGAAGCGTCAGCTTGACGGTCTGCAGGCCGCCATCGACCTCGCGTTTCACCGTGACGCTGTCGCCTTCGACTTCGACCGTGTTGGCGAAGGTGCCCTGCGGACGGCCCATGAGGGCAGCCAGCATCTGGCCCGTCTGGTTCGAATCGTCGTCGATCGCCTGCTTGCCGAGCATGATCAGACCGGGCTGTTCTTCCTCGGCAACCGCCTTGAGGATCTTGGCCACGGCGAGCGGTTCGACCTCGTCATCGGTTTCGACGAGGATTGCGCGATCGGCGCCCATGGCAAGCGCGGTGCGCAGGGTTTCCTGCGCCTTCGCCGGGCCGATGCTGACCGCGATGATTTCTTCGGCCTTGCCCGCTTCCTTGATGCGGATGGCTTCCTCGACGGCGATTTCGTCGAAGGGGTTCATGCTCATCTTTACGTTGGCAAGGTCCACGCCCGAACCATCGGCCTTGACCCGCGGCTTGACGTTGTAATCGATCACCCGCTTCACGGGGACGAGGATTTTCATGCGATACCTTCCTCTCGATAGAATCTGTAGGCTTCGCCTAGCTCGCGTTTACGTAAACGTCAAGCTGAGCAGCAGCCGGTTTCAGGGCATTTTCGCCATTCCCTCGCGTTGCGCGCGGCACGGGTCAAGAGAGGCGGGCGTGCATCTTTACTATGGCCTTGCTGGCGAATAGTTTCCGGCTTTCGGCAGGGAGCATGCCATGCGCGCTCGAGCGATCCTATTTGCAATGCTGGCATTCCTCGCGTCGCCCGCGATGGGGCAGGAAACCCGTGTAGCCCCCGAAGGCCATAACCCGCCGCCCGCTACGGTAGCGCAGCTGGACTCGATGCTCGGCCAGTGGGTCGGCGAGGGTATTGGCGGCGCGCGCGCTTACGAGAGCTGGCTACCCGCCAGCAGCGCGACAATGGTCGGAACCTTCGTGCAGGAAACCGCCGCGGGCGAAATCATGTTCACCGAACATATGTATGTTGCGGAAGAGGCGGGCTCGCTGTTCGTGCGGCTCAAGCACTTCAATGCCGATCTGACCGCGTGGGAGGAGAAGGACGAGATGCTGTCCTTCCCCCTTCTGTCGATCGACCAATGCGCGGCCTATTTCAGCGCGCTGACCTATCGCGGCGATGGCGATGACGGGATGCTGGTGGCAGTCCGAATGAAAAGCGACGGCGAAGAAATCAGGGAACTGGTGTTCCGCTTCAAACGGCTTCGCTAGTCGCCCCGGCGACGCGGACTGCCCCGATCAGAATGCGGGCAGCGACAATCAAGGGAAATCATGACGGACCGCCCCCGAGTGCCCGAGCATACGGCCCGGGCGAAACGAGGGCGGCAAAACGTGGTACAGCCGATCAGGCGGCCTGCTTCACTTCGGCGACGATCTTCTTGGCGGCGTCGCCCAGGTCGTCGGCGCTCACGATCGCGAGGCCCGAATTGTCGAGAATGGCCTTGCCCTCTTCGACATTGGTGCCTTCGAGCCGGACGACCAGCGGAACCGAGAGGTTCACGTCCTTCGCCGCCTGGACGATGCCATTGGCAATGACGTCGCACTTCATGATGCCGCCGAAGATGTTGACGAGGATGCCCTCGACCGCCGGGTCCTTGAGGATGATCTTGAACGCAGCGGTCACCTTCTCGGTAGTGGCGCCGCCACCGACATCGAGGAAGTTGGCGGGGAAGGCGCCGTTCAGCTTGATGATGTCCATCGTCGCCATGGCAAGGCCGGCACCATTGACCATGCAGCCGATATTGCCGTCGAGCTTGATGTAGGCGAGGTCGTATTCGCTGGCTTCGACTTCAGCCGGATCTTCCTCAGTCTCGTCGCGCAGCGCTTCGACGTCCTTGTGACGGAACAGCGCATTGCCGTCGAAGCTCATCTTGGTGTCGAGAACGAGCAGATTGCCGTCCTCGGTTTCGACCAGTGGGTTGATCTCGAGCATCTCGCAATCGAGATCCATGAAAGCGGTGTAGAGCTGCTTGGCCAGCTTCTGCGCCTGCTTGTTGAGATCGCCCTTCAGCTTGAGCGCGAAGGCCACTGCGCGGCCATGGTGCGGCATGAAGCCCTGCGCCGGGTCGATCGTGATCGTGGTGATCTTCTCGGGAGTCGAATGCGCGACTTCCTCGATGTCCATCCCGCCTTCGGTCGAAACGATCATGGCGACACGGCCCGTTGCGCGGTCGACCAGCATCGAGAGATAGTATTCCTCGGCAATGTCGACGCCGTCGGTCACGTAGAGGCGGTTGACCTGCTTGCCCGAGTCACCGGTCTGCACGGTGACCAGCGTGTTGCCGAGCATTTCCTTGGCGTTGGCCTCGACTTCCTCGATGCTCTTCGACAGGCGGACGCCACCCTTCGCGTCGGGGCCGAGTTCGGTAAACTTGCCCTTGCCGCGGCCGCCGGCGTGGATCTGCGCCTTCACGACATAGAGCGGACCGGGCAATTGCTTCGCGCCTTCGACCGCTTCCTCGACCGTGAGAGCGGCATGGCCGGCGGGGATGCCGATGCCGTATTTCGCAAGCAGTTCCTTGGCCTGATATTCGTGAATGTTCATGAGAATCCTTCGTCCTTCGCGTGACGCGCGTGGGGGAATAAGAGTCGCTGCGGCCATAAGCATGTCTGAGCCCGCTTGAAAAGGCCCGCTTTCGGGTGCAGTGCGCGCGCGCATACCCATGATCGACAGCCAGCGCCTCGAATCCATCGTCTCCGAAGCCGGGAGGATCGCCTACGACCTGTGGCCGGGGGCGGGGAACGCGCTGGACGCGTGGGAGAAAAAGCCCGGAGATCCGGTGTGCGAGGCCGACCTTGCGGTCGACGCCTTCCTCAAGCGCGAACTGGGTGCGTTGCTGCCGTCCGCGGGCTGGCTCTCCGAAGAGACCGCCGATGATCCGGCGCGGCTCGCCCATGATCTGATCTGGCTGGTCGATCCGGTCGACGGCACGCGCGACTTCATCCGGGGCCGTAGCGGCTGGGCGGTCTCCGTGGCCTTGATCAGCGGGGGGCGCCCGCTCATCGGGACGCTGTGTGCGCCCGCCCGCGGGGAAACCTGGCAGGCGGTGGCGGGGCAGGGGGCGTTTCGAAACGGCCAGCGGCTTACCGCATCCATGCGACGCGAATTTCCCGGCTCGCGCGTACCTGCACATGCGCTGCCCAAGACCGACACCGACCTGGTTACGGTCGAGCAGCCCAATTCGATCGCCCTGCGCATCGCCATGGTCGCCGCGGACGAGGCCGATCTGGTCGCCACCGTGCGCTGGGGGTTCGAATGGGACATCGCTGCCGCGGGAATGATCGCACGTGAGGCGGGGGCTGCGGTGAGCGACGCCTATGGCCGCAAGCTCGATTACAACAAACGCGATCCGCGGGCCTTCGGTGTCCTGGTGAGCGCGCCCGACATCCATACCGCGGCAGTCGAGCGTCTGGCGCAGCGTCTCGCTACCCCCGAGGGCTAGCGACCACGCAAAAGGGGCCGGCGCGCTGCCGACCCCTCTCGCGTGCTCCGAAGAGTGCGTCCGTTTTACATTCCCTGCGACTGCGCGGCCTGGATATCCTGCTGGTCGAAGGGGATGATCTTGATTTCGACACGCCGGTTGAGCGGCTGGTTGACATTGTCGCCCGTCGACACCTTGAGACGCGTTTCGCCAAAGCCCATCCAGCGGATGCGCGAGGAATTGACACCGCGCGAGATCAGATAGTTGGCGACTGCCTGCGCGCGCTGTTCGGACAGGCGCTGGTTCGAATCGGCAGAACCGACGGTGTCGGTGTGCCCGTAAACATCGACCAGGCTGTTGGGATATTGCGTCAGGCTGGACGCCACGCGATCGAGCAGGTCGCGGAAACCGGGCGAGATCGTGTAGCTGCCGGTGGCGAAGGTGACGCCGTCGGGAAGGTTGACGAGGATCGCTTCACCGCCATCGGTTTCGCTGACATCGACGCCCGAACCCGCGGTCTGCTCTTCGAGTTCCTTGATCTGCTTGTCCATGTTGTAGCCGACAACGCCGCCCGCGACGCCGCCTGCAGCTGCACCGATGATACGACCGGTCTTGCCGCCGATGACACCGCCCAGCAGGCCACCTGCAAGCGCGCCGCCGGCCGTGCCGAGGACGGTACGGGAAACCTTGCGTTCGCCGGTGTTGGGATCGGTAACGCAGGCCGAAACTGTCAGGAGCGACACCGCCGCGAGGCTGGCGGTCATGATACGCGACTTCTTCATAAAATTCTCCTCCTCTGAGGTCTCCGGTCCGACGCCTTGAGGCGGCGCTCGCCGGGCGAGTGATGGCGGACGCGCCCACCCGCGTCACAATCGATCAAACCGCCCAAGCGGCGAGCCGTTCCGCGTGGCTGGCAGATAAACAGCAGGAAACGCTGGCAGCGCCAAACATTTGTGCTAGCCGTGCGCGGGTGACACCTTTTCCATGGACCGACCTGCTGATCATCGCAGGGCTGATCGTGCTCAACGGCGTTTTCGCCATGAGCGAACTGGCCATCGTTTCGGCACGGACCGCGCGGCTGCGCACGGCCGCGCAACAGGGCAACGGTAGCGCCCAGATCGCGTTGCAACTGGCTGCCGAGCCGGGGAAGTTCCTCTCCACCGTGCAGATCGGGATCACGCTGATCGGGATCATCGCAGGCGCCTATTCCGGAGCGAGCCTCGGCGGGCCGGTAGGGGAGCGCCTCGAGTTGCTCGGCGTTCCCGCAAGCTGGGCCGAAGAGGCCGGCTTCGCCACGGTGATTGTAGTGACGACCTATTTGAGCCTTGTCGTCGGCGAGCTGGTGCCCAAGCAGGTCGCCCTGCGCGCTGCCGCGCCCATTGCCATCGTCATGGCACGTCCGATGGCGCTGCTGGCAAAAGTGGCTGCGCCGCTGGTGTGGTTGCTCGATGCGTCCTCGGGGATCCTCATCCGCTTGCTCGGCGTGCGACCTGCCGGCCAGAGCGCCGTCACCGCCGAAGAACTGCACATGCTGTTCGCCGAAGCCACGCGCAGCGGCGTCATCGAACACGAACAGCACCAGATGCTGCAGGGCGTTGTCCGGCTTGCCCAGCGCCCCGTGCGCGAATTGATGACCCCACGCACGGAAGTCGACTGGATCGACATCCATGCCGATGAACAGGCGGTATGTGCGGTGCTCGATGAGAGCCCGCATTCGTTGCTGCCCGTGGCCGAGGGGTCGCCCGACCGCGTGCTCGGTGTGGTCAAGGTACGCGACATCCTCTCGCGCCTTATCGCCAAGCAACCGGTCGATATCGCCAGCCTGATGATCAAGGCGGAGGTGGTGCCCGACCAGCTAGATGCGGTCGATGCACTGCGCGTGCTGCAGCAGGCCGAAGTCGCAATGGCCATGGTGCATGACGAATATGGCCATCTCGACGGGATCATAACCCCGGTCGATCTGCTCACCGCGCTGGTTGGCGATTTTGCCAGTGATCAGGATCCGGGCGACGCGCCGGGGATCGTCGAGCGTGGCGATGGCAGCCTGCTGGTGTCGGGTTCGCTATCGGCCGATGTCCTCGCCGACCGGCTGGGCATCGAATATGGCGAGGACCGCGAGTTCGGGACCGCGGCGGGCTATGCGCTGCATGTGCTGAAACGGCTGCCCAATGAGGGCGACCACTTCACCGACCAGGGCTGGCATTTCGAAGTGGTCGACATGGACGGCCGCCGGATCGACAAGCTGATCGCGAGCGCGGAAGGCGCGGCGACAGTCGAGGAAGAATAAAGAAATATGTTTGCCTGTTGCACCCGCCTCCACCGAGGCCGGTGCGACAGGGAAAGAGCCTTACCCGGGGATCACGGCCACTGCGCTGGCACCGTCGCCTTCGGGAGCGGCAATGATGTCGCGGGTCACGCTGCCCTTGGCGACCGTGGCGGTGTCGGGATCCCCCACCGCGCTGCGGATACCGGGCGCGGCGGCGCCGGCGCGGTCGAGCACGCTGGTCTCGACGCTGCTGCGCGCCTGCGGACCGCCGAACAGCGCCTCGAGCGTCTGCGCTGCCGCGCTGCCCTCAGCCGGACGCGGCGCACCGGGCTGCGGCGGCACGAGGTTGAAATCGGGCGGAACCACCAGCGGGGCCTGCCGCTGGACGGCGAACTCGTCGGGACGATCACGGTTGAGCAGGCCGCCGCTGCCGCAGGCAGCGGTCATGGCGCCGAGACCGGCGATCAGGGCGAAACGGGTGAATTTACTCATCACTTGCTCTCCGCGGCGTCGGCCGCCTTGGTGTTCATGAGGCCATCGACCTCGTCGTCATCCTTGTCGCGCATGAAAAAGGCCCGTGCAAGGACGATGAGGACGCCGATGGTGATAGCCGCATCGGCGACGTTGAAAATCAGGAAGGGGCGGAACTCGCCGAAATGAAGGTCGGCGAAATCGACGACATAGCCAAGATCGTAGCGATCCCTGATGTTGCCCAGCGCCCCGCCGAGGATCAGCGACAGCGCGAGGATGTCGCCGAGCAGCTTCTCGCGCAACATCCAGATGGTCACCACCAGCGCGATCAGTCCGGTCACCGCCACGAGGCCCCAGCGCATTTCGGGGCTGGTCGCCTCGAACATGCCCAGCGACACGCCGAAATTGCGCGTGAAGCGCAGGTCGAAGATCGGCAGCAGTTCCATCGCATCGCCGATACGGTCGATGCCGAGCGTCTTGGTGACGTAATTCTTGCTCCACTGATCGACCGCGAAGATCAGCAGCGCGACGACGCAGCCGACCAGGCGGTGGCGCAAGACGGGGCTCATGCCGCGCCATCCAACTGCGCGACGACATCTTCGCAGCGATTGCACAGGTCGCCATCCTCGGCGACACTGGGCAGCAGGCGCCAGCAGCGCCCGCATTTGTTCTCGCCTGTTCGCTTGACCGTCACCCCTTCGCTATCGCTGCGGGTCACTGACGCGGTGATGAACAGCTCGGCCAGATCGGCATCGCTGAACCCTTCGGGAACGGCGCCGGCAGGAACGGTCACATCGGCCTCGAGGCCCGAACGGATCACCTTGTCGCGCCGCAGCGGTTCGATCGCTTCCATCACATCTTCGCGCAATTCGCGAAGCTTCGCCCAGCGCGCGCCATCGGCGCCGACGCCGGGCACCTGCGGCCATTCGAGCAGGTGGACGCTGCCGCCCTCGGGATAGCGCGTCGACCACACTTCCTCCGCCGTGAAGACCAGCACCGGCGCGGCATAGCGAACGAGGGCATGGAACAGCAGGTCGAGCACGGTGCGATAGGCATTGCGTTTCACGCTGTCGGGCCCGTCGCAATAGAGCACGTCCTTGCGGATATCGAAGTAGAAGGCCGACAGATCCTCGTTGCAGAAATCGACCAGCAGACGCGTGTAGGCGTTGAAGTCGTAATTCTCCGCCGCGTGGCGCAGTTTGCCATCGAGATCGGCCAACAGCGCGAGGATGTAGACTTCGAGTTCGGGCACCTCGCCGACATCGCCCATATCGCCGACGAACCCGTCGAGCGCGCCGAGCAGGTAACGGAAGGTGTTGCGCAGCTTGCGATACTGGTCGCCCGTGCCCTTGAGGATCTCGTCACCGATGCGGTGATCCTCGGTCGAGTCGACGCTGAGCGCCCACAGGCGGATGATGTCTGCGCCGTACTGCTCCATCACCTTTAGCGGGTCGATCGTATTGCCAAGGCTCTTCGACATCTTGCGGCCGTCGCTCGCCATGGTGAAGCCGTGCGTCAGCACCTGGTCGTATGGCGCGCGGCCGCGCGTCGCGCAGCTTTCGAGCAGCGAGGACTGGAACCAGCCGCGATGCTGGTCGCTGCCCTCCAGATAAAGGTCGGCGGGCCATTTGAGCGCCGGCCAGCGCCCGCTCTCGAGCGTGAAGGCATGCGTGCAGCCCGAATCGAACCACACGTCGAGAATATCGCCGACCATTTCGTAATCGTCAGGATGGTACGCCTCGCCGAGGAATTCGGCCTTGCGTCCCTCGTCCCAGGCATCGACGCCGTGCTCGCGCACCGCAGCGATCACGCGTGCATTCACTTCGGGGTCCTGCAGATACTCGCCCGTGCCGTTCTTCACGAACAGCGTGATCGGCACGCCCCAAGCGCGCTGGCGGCTGAGCACCCAGTCGGGGCGGCCTTCGACCATCGAGCCGATCCGGCGGCGGCCCTTTTCGGGAATGAAGCGGACGCGTTCGATCTCGGACATGGCGCGGCTGCGCAGCGTGCCGCCGCCTTCGAGATCCTTGTCCATCGGCACGAACCACTGCGGCGTGCAACGATAGATGACCTTGGCCTTCGAGCGCCACGAATGCGGGTAGGAATGCTGGTAATCGTCGCTGGCCGAAAGCAGCGCGCCCGCTTCGCGCAAATCGTTGCAGATCGGACCTTCGGGCGAATTGAACGGTTTGTTGATCACGCTGCGGCGACGTTCCTTGCCGTTCTCGTCCAGATCGCCCGCGCCGAGCCATTCCCAATCGTCGCGATAGCGCCCGTCGGCCATGACCGCGAAGACCGGCTCGAGCCCGTTGGCGCGGCACAGCAGGAAGTCGTCCTCGCCATGGTCGGGCGACATATGGACGAGGCCCGTGCCGCTCTCGGTGGTGACGAAATCGCCGGGCAGGAAGGGACGCGGCCTGGCGTAGAACCCGCCGAGATGGTGCATCGGGTGGCGAGCGACAGTCCCGGCGAGGTCGGAGCCTTTGATTGCCGGTTCATGCTCTAGCTCGAGCCGAGTCAGCCCGCTCTGTTTGTGGAAGCGACTTAGAAAGGCACCTACGAGTTCGGATGCAACAAGGAACTTGTTGAACCTCAAAAATTCGGGAAGTTCCTTAGCCTCCTCACCCCTGAACCAGCATCTCTTATATTCAACTCCCGGCCCGTAGGCCAATGCCTGGTTCACCGGGATCGTCCACGGCGTCGTCGTCCAGATCACCGCATGCGCGCCGACCAGTTCCGGGATCGGCGATTCCGTGATCTCGAACGCCACGTCGATCTGGGTCGAGGTGATGTCCTCGTATTCGACCTCGGCTTCGGCCAGCGCAGTTTCCTCGACCGGGCTCCACATCACCGGCTTCGAGCCGCGATAGAGATTGCCCGCCTCGGCGAATTTCATCAGCTCGGCGACGATGGTCGCCTCGCTGTCGAACTGCATGGTGAGATAGGGATTGTCCCAGTCGCCCATGATGCCGAGCCGCTTCAGCTGCTCGCGCTGCACATCGACCCATTTCTGGGCATAGGCACGGCATTCGGCGCGGAATTCGGCTGGCGGGACCGCCTTCTTGTCGAGCTTCTTCTTGCGGTACTGTTCCTCGACCTTCCATTCGATCGGCAGGCCGTGGCAGTCCCAGCCGGGCACGTAGGGCGCGTCCTTGCCCATCAGGTTCTGCGTGCGGCAGACCATGTCCTTGAGCGTGTGGTTAAGCGCGTGGCCGATATGCATGTCGCCATTGGCGTAGGGCGGGCCGTCATGCAGCACGAAGGTCTCGCGCCCAGCGCGCGCCTCGCGCAGCTGTTGGTACAGCCCTTCTTCCTCCCAGCGCGCGGCAATCTTCGGCTCCTTTGCGGGGAGGCCGGCCTTCATGGGAAAATCGGTCTTGGGCAGGAAGACCGTGTCTCTGTAATCGCGCTTTTCGGACATATAGGCGAGCCGTTAGGCCAAACCCGCTCCGCAATAAAGACTTTCGTAGCACCGGTGCGGGCGCGACGCGTCAGCCCAGCAGGCGGCGCGCCTCGTCGCAGTCCTTCTCCATCTGCGCGACCAACGCGTCGAGGCTGTCGAACTTCGCCTCGCCGCGCAGGAAATGGTGGAAGGCGACTTCGATCTCCTGGCCGTACAGATCGCCCGAAAAGTCGAAAAAATAGGGTTCGAGCAATTCCTTGGGCGGGTCGAACTGCGGGCGCACGCCGATATTGGCCGCGCCCTTCAGCTCCTGCCCGGTCGACAGGATGCGTCCGGTCACCGCGTAGATGCCGTATCTGGGGCGCAGGTAATGCTCGACCGGCAGGTTGGCGGTGGGATAGCCGATCTCGCGTCCGCGCTTGTCGCCGTGCTGGACCACGCCGCGGATCGCGAAGGGACGGGTGAGCAGCCGCGCGGCTTCCTGCGGGTCGCCCTCGCGCAGCGCATCGCGCACACGACTCGAAGACACCGGGGTGCCGTCGTCCATGACGGGCGGCACAGCGCGTGCCTCGATCCCCGCGTCCTTGCCGAGCTGGACCAGCCTTTCGAAATTGCCACCGCGCGCCTTGCCGAAGGTGAAGTCCTCCCCGGTAACCACGCCGGCCACGCTCAGATGCTCGCCCAGCAGTTTCCGGACGAAATCCTCTGCCGTGGTGCCCGCCAGTTCGCCGTCGAAGTGGAACACCAGCATCGCGGTCGCGCCCGCGGCGAGATAATGCTCCTGCCGCTGTTCGAGCGTGGTCAGACGGAAAGGCGGCGCATCTGGCTTGAAATGGCGTACCGGGTGCGGATCGAAGGTGGCGATGATCGAGGGGCGGCCCTCTTCGCGTGCCCAGGCAATGGCCTCGCCCGCCACCGCCTGGTGGCCAAGGTGGAAGCCATCGAAATTGCCCAGTGCGACGATCGCGCCGCGCAGCGATTCGGGCAGCTGCTCGCGATGGTCGAGCCACCTCATGCGGTGCGCTCCAGGGTAACGAAGCTGAAAGCGGGCGCATCGTCCTCTGCGGGGAAATCCTCGCGCGCCATGATCTGCCACTCGGGGCCCGGCGGTTTCATGAAAGTATCGCCGTCGAAATCGGCGTGAATCTCGGTCAGCTCGATCCGATCGGCATGCGCCATGAAGACATCGTAGATCGCCGCGCCGCCAATCACCGCGATTTCGCCTTTGCCGGCCCGTGCAATGGCCTCCTCCACCGAATGCACCACTTCGGCCCCGGTCGAATCCCAGCGCTCACGCCGCGTCAACACGATGTGTCTGCGGCCCGGAAGCAGACCCGGCAGGCTCTCGAATGTCTTGCGGCCCATGATCATCGGCTTGCCCATGGTCAGTGCCTTGAACCGCTTGAGGTCCGCGGGCAGGTGCCAGGGAAGTGCGCCATCCTTGCCGATGCAGCCGTTCGCCGCACGCGCGTAGATCAGGAACAGGCTCATCGCACCAGCCGGGTCACATGGCCCATCTTGCGGCCCTCGCGCACCTCGGCCTTGCCATAATCATGCAAATGGGTGTCGGGTGCTTGCAAATGCGACTGCGCGCCCTTGATCGCGCTGCCAATGATGTTGGTCATGGTGACCGAACGCGCGACGCAGCCAGTGTCTCCCAGCGGCAGGCCGGCCACCGCGCGAATGTGGTTTTCGAACTGGCTCGTGACCGCGCCTTCGATGCTCCAGTGCCCCGAATTGTGCACGCGCGGCGCCATCTCGTTGAACACCGGTCCTTCGCGCGTGGCGAAGAATTCGAGCGTCAGCACGCCGACATATTTCAGCGCATCGGCAACCTGTCGGGCAAGGTCGCGGGCCTCGTCCACCTGTGCTTCGATCGTCTCGCCCGCGGGCAGGGTGGAGGTGGCAAGGATCCCCGCTTCGTGTGCATTGCGGGTCGAATCCCAGAAGCGGATTTCGCCGTCCTGTCCGCGTACGAGAATGACCGAGAACTCGGCCTCGAACTCGACGAAGCCTTCGTAGATCAGCGGGACCTCGGGCAGGTTCAGCGCTGCGGCATCGCGCGCCGAACCGATCCGCCACTGGCCCTTGCCGTCATAGCCGTCACGCCGGGTCTTGAGGATACCGGGCGCCCCGAGCCGGTCGACCGCCATTTCGAGATCGTGCATCGAATCGATCCGCGCATAGGCTGCCGGCGTGCCGCCGAGCCCTTCGACGAAGCGCTTCTCCGCCAGCCGGTCCTGCGCGGTTTCGAGCGCGCGCGGATGCGGGAAGATGCGGTCCCCGGGCATCGCCTGTGCGGTGGCGACGGGCACGTTCTCGAATTCCCAGGTCACAACGTCGCACTGCGCGGCGAAGGCGGCGAGCGCTGCCGTGTCGTCCCAGCCATTGGCAAAGACATCGTCGCACACCTGCGCCGCCACCGTGTCGCCTTCGGGCGCGTAGGCGATGCAGCGATAGCCTAGTTGCGCTGCACTTTGCGCCATCATCCGGCCAAGCTGGCCGCCGCCCAATATGCCGATCGTGCCGCCGCGCTTCAGCATCAGTCGACCGGGCGCTCGGTGACCGCGGCGCTGCGTGCCGCGCGCCAGTCCTGCAGCCGCTGCGACAGCCCGGCGTCGTGATTGGCAAGGATCGCCGCGGCGAAGAGGCCAGCATTGGTTGCGCCCGCCTTGCCAATCGCCAAAGTGCCGACGGGCACGCCCGCAGGCATCTGCACGATCGAGAGCAGGCTGTCTTCGCCCGACAGCGCGCGCGATTGCACCGGCACGCCCAATACGGGGACATGGGTCAGCGCAGCGATCATGCCGGGCAGATGCGCCGCGCCGCCGGCGCCGGCAATGATTACCTCGAACCCGGCTTCGGCCGCGCCCTTGGCGAAGTCATACATCCGGTCGGGTGTGCGATGCGCGGACACGATCCGGACATCGGTGGCGACGCCGAGTTCGTCGAGCACTTCGGCGGCGCAGGTCATGGTCTCCCAGTCCGACTGGCTCCCCATGACGATCGCGACCTTGGCGTTCCCTGGGGCGGTCATCTCAGCTGTCCTTCAGGTAGTAGCGTTCGCCGGTAACCTGCGTCCCGTCGAATTCGTAGATGATCGGCTGACCGGTCGGGATCTCCAGCCCGGTTATCTCGTCATCGGAGATGTTCGAGAGATGCTTGACCAAGGCCCGCAGCGAATTGCCATGCGCGGAAATGATGACCGTCTCGCCTTTGCCCAATTGCGGCAGGATCGCCTCTTCCCAATAGGGCAGCACGCGCTCGATCGTCAGTTTGAGGCTCTCGGTGCGCGGTACGTCGATCCCGGCATATCGCGGGTCGTCCGAGAGGTCGAATTCGCTGCCCTGTTCGAGCTCGGGCGGGGGAACGTCGAAGCTGCGGCGCCAGACATGCACCTGCTCGTCACCGTGCTTCTCGCGGGTTTCCTGCTTGTTGAGTCCGGTCAAGCCGCCGTAGTGGCGCTCGTTGAGGTGCCAGTCGCGCGTGACCGGGATCCACAGCCGATCGCAGGCCTCGAGTGCAAGATTGAGCGTCTTGATCGCGCGCTTCTGAACGCTGGTGAAGGAGACGGTGGGCAGCACGTTCTTGGCGCGCATCAACTCGCCCGCCTCGCGCGCTTCGGTTTCACCTTTTTCGGTGAGGTCGACGTCCCACCAGCCGGTGAAACGGTTGGCGAGGTTCCACTCGCTCTGACCGTGGCGGACGAGGATCAGCTTGCTCATTTTCTCTCCCGATTTCCGTGCCGAAGCGGGCCGGAACAGCGCCTCGCATTCGCGAGAAAGCAGTGAGCACCGCGCGTTAGCGGGACGTGTCCGGCTTGGAAACCCCGTCTGCGTCCGATTCGCGCATTTCACGCGCCTGGCCCTTGCGCCGTCGCAGGTTCTCGCGAAGTTTCGCCGCAAGGCGTTCTTCGCGGCTCATCTTGTCGTCTTGGCTGTCCATGGCGCAAGCTTTCGCCAATTTTGCGGTTTGGCTCAAGCGAAGGTTGACTTATGCGCGGCGTCTGCCATTAGCGCGCGCCTCCACCCCAGCGGCTTTGCGCAGGGCGGAACCGTGCTGCTGTAGCTCAGTGGTAGAGCGCACCCTTGGTAAGGGTGAGGCCGGGAGTTCAATCCTCCCCAGCAGCACCATTTTTCAAGCACCTAGCCAGTGTGACCTCTCGGTCCATGAAGTTTCCATGAAATCTGGTGCTCGGTTCCCGCGGGGCTTCGGGAATGGGAATCTCATCCAAATAGCAGACGATACAACGAATCGCTGCTCTGCGTGCAGGTGACTTCAGCGCCGTGGCGGGTGTGTTTCGATTCCGACCGCTATTGGGCCGACAGCTGTCTGTCCGCTCTTCGGCTCATGACTGCAGATAGCGGACACGGAATGCCTAGCATTGCGCGATGCCAAACGCTTGGAATCTAGCTCTCGGCAGCAGCTATTCGCTTCTGCGCGGCACGTCCCGCCCTTAAGACTCGAGCGCCCCGTCGCGGTCTTCAGACCCTCCCAGAATACCCCACTTGGGCTACCAGTCCCTCATCGCAGTTCGTTGCGAGGCAAGCTTCCAGCGTCGTGTGCTCGATGCCAAATCGAGAGGAGACGCGCAGCCGCACCGTTCGCTTCAAGTCTTCGAACCGTTCGAGAGACGAGTGGAACGGCACGATGTGCACTTCAAGGGCGCGTCGGTGCTCTCCCACGTTCCAGACGTGCAGATGGTGGATGCTTTCGACGCCATCGATCGCCTCGAGTTCGTTCATGATTTCTTGCAGTTCGACGTCATCGGGCACCGCGCCCATAAGCAGGCGAACCGTGCGCGGCATTAGTGACAGCCCCTGCCAGATCACATAGGCGGCGATGATGACGGTGATGACCAAATCGGCCACGTAGAGATCGTATAGCAGGATCAGGACCCCGGCGACGATCACCCCGACAGAGGCCATGGCATCGGACACATTGTGCAGGAACGCCGCCTTCATGTTGATGCTGTCCTTGGCGCCGCGGTGGGTGATGAAGGCGGTCACCAGATCAATCACCAGTGCCACGCCCGCAACGGCGATCACCGTCCATCCTTCGATGGGCTGCGGATCGGCGAAGCGGTTGATCGCTTCCACGAGTAGATAGAAGCCGATGATGAGCAGCGTCGTCAGATTAATGAGCGCAGCGACGACCTCGCCTTGCGCATAACCGAACGTCATCCGTCTGTCGGCGGGACGCCTGCCGATCCTACGGGCGAACCACGCGAGGCCGAGCGAGGCGGCGTCACTGAAGTTGTGAAGGGCGTCGGCAATGAGAGCGAGCGAACCCGAGACTATCCCGCCGACGACCTGAGCGAGCGTGAGCAGGACGTTGATCGCGACCGCGAAGATCAGCTGGCGATCGTTCAGGTTCTCCTCGCCGTGGTTGTGGCCGCCATGCCCACCATGTGTGTGTTGATTGCTCATGTCCGGAACTGATCCCCCTTCCGATGCTCGCTTCCTTCCTCGTCATGGATATCCATGTGGGCATCGCACAGGATCTGGATGCCGCCATAAAGGGCAATGCATGCCACAGCGACGCCTACCACCAGGTCGGGCCAATTAGCGCCGGTAAGCATCACGACGATCCCCGCGATGATGATCCCGCCATTGGCGATGAAATCATTGAAGCTGAAGGTCGTCGCTGCGCGCATGCTGACGTCCTTGTCCTCCGTCCGCTGGAGCATCCGCAGGCAGATAAGGTTCACCACGGCTGCGACTGCCGCCATCGCGAGCATCATAAATCCACCTGGCTCCGAGCCTTCCACGAACCGACGCACGGCATCGGCAATGACACCTGCCGCGAACACCAAGAGCATGACCCCGGAGAACCGCGCCGCACCACGCTGCCAGATGCGCGAGCGGGCCAGCGCGAGCAGGCTGAGCGCATAGACTATCGCGTCGGACGAGTTGTCGAGCCCGTTCGCCAAGAGCGCGTTCGAGTCCGCGAAATAGCCGACGACGAAGAACCCGATCGCGATCGCGACGTTCAGCCAGAGCACGACCCACAGCGTCCGGCGCTTCCCGGCCGAACCGAGATCGATATCATGGTCACCACTCATGCCGTGTCCTCCCCGGAGCGGACCCAGCTCTCGGCAACCTGATGCTGGGAGGTTTCAAAGAATTTCATTTCGGCGCGGAAGAGCGGATCGGAGAACCTGGTGCCCCACTCTTCCCATTTCGCATCTCCGACGATGGCGATCCTGCCACAGCTGTCCTGATGATGCGCGTCGAACTTGAGGTCGCGCCATAGCCCGGGCAGATCCCAGCCTGCGAAATCGGACGCGAGTTCGATTACCATCGGCAGCTTGCCGGGCTTTCGCCCGACAAGCTGTTCGAACCGAGGCACGAAGTCATCGTAGTCCGAGCTTTCGAGTTGGCCACTCGCGCGTATGCGTAGCAGCCCGTTCTCTTCATCTATCTTCAACATCGTATTTTCCTTTCCCGGACCATCATGCGATGTCCGTCAGTTCGCGCTGCTCGTCGCTGGTCACGTTTCGACGCAGGCGATCCCACCACTTCTCGCGCCAGCTGCGCTCATCGTCCGATCGATTGAGCACGAGCCGCGCGATCGCGGGCAGGACGAAGAGCGTAAGCGCGGTCGCGGTAATCAATCCGCCGATCACGACAGTGGCCAGCGGACGCTGGACTTCCGCGCCAGTGCCGGTTGCAAGGGCCATCGGCACGAAGCCGAGCGAGGCCACCAACGCTGTCATCAGCACCGGTCGCAGCCTCGCCAGTGCGCCATCGGAGATCGCCTCATCGAGAGTCATTCCCTTGTCGAGGCGCTGGCGTATTGCGGTCATCATCACGAGCCCGTTCAATACCGCGACACCCGATAGAGCGATGAAGCCCACGGCAGCGGACACCGAGAACGGCATCCCCCGTAAGGCAAGCGCGAAGACCCCGCCTGCCAGTGCCATCGGGATCGCGCTGAACACCGCCAGCGCTGGCACCCATCCGCCGAGCGCCATGAACAGGAGCAGCAATACCAGCGCGAAGCAGACCGGAACGACGAGGGCGAGCCTCGCCTGCGCGGCCTGGAGGTTCTGGTATTGCCCGCCCCATTCGATGAAGGAGGCAGCCGGCAGCTCGACGCTTTCGGAGACGCCTGCCCGGGCCTCCTCGACAAACGACCCGAGATCGCGTTCGCGCACGTTCGCCGACACGATCACCAGTCGGCGACCCTGCTCCCGGCGAACCTCGGCGAGACCATCGACCACCTGGAAATCCGCCAGCGTGCGAAGCGGGACCGTGACCCCGCTTTCGAGGACTATGGGCAGAGCGCCGAGCTGATCGAAATCGTCCCGGGTCGCATCCTCGAGCCGCACGACGACATCGAAACGGCGGTCCCCCTCGAATACCAGTCCCGCCGGGCGACCACCCAGCGCGATGGCCACTGATTGTGCGACCTCCTCCACGGTCAGACCGTATCGGGCGATCGTCGGGCGATCGAAGGCGATGTCGAGCGTGGGAAAGCCAGTGACCTGCTGGACCTTGACGTCGGCAGCACCCTCGACGCTGCGCAGCACCTCGGCCACTTCTCCGGCTGACCGGGTCAGCGCGGTAAGGTCGTCTCCGTAGAGCTTGACCGCCACGTCGCCGCGAACACCCGCGATCAGCTCGTTGAAGCGCAGTTCGATGGGTTGGCTGAATTCGTAGAGGTTGCCCACCAGACCGCTGAGCGACTCCTCCATCTGTGCGACGAGTTCATCCTTCGACAGGTCGGGATCGGGCCACTCTTCGCGCGGCTTCAAGATCACATATGCGTCGGACGCGTTCGGCGGCATCGGATCGCTCGCGACCTCGGCCGTGCCGGTGCGCGAGAAAACCAGCTCGACTTGCGGGAAGGTCTCGAGCCTGTCCTCCACCTGTCTTTGCATGGCGAGTGATCGTTCGAGCGAGGTCGACGGTATCCGCAGCGACTGAACCGCGATGTCGCGTTCATCCAGCTGCGGTGTGAACTCGCTGCCGAGGAAGGTGAACACGAAAGCCGCTACGGCGAAGAGCCCGGCGCCCGCACCGATCACCGGCCAGGGACGTGCGATGGCGCGGCGCACCGCCGGGCCATAGCGTTCCTTCGCAATCCGAACGGGCTTGACCTCCTTCTCGGTCAGCTTGCGATTGAGAAGCACCGCGATCATCGCCGGCACGAAGGTCAGGGACAGCACGAAGGCGGAGGCGAGTGCCAGCATGACCGTGACGGCCATGGGCGAGAACGTCTTGCCCTCGACCCCCGTGAAGGTGAGAAGCGGCGCGTAGACCAAGAGGATGATCGCCTGACCGTAGACGGTCGGCTTGATCATCTCCTGCGCAGCCAGCCGTGTCTCCGTCAGCCGTTCGCCGAGGCTAAGCAATCTGCCTTCGCGGTGCTGCCTGGCGGCGAGCCGCGCGACGCTGTTCTCGACGATGATAACGGCGCCATCGACGATAAGCCCGAAGTCCAGTGCCCCGAGGCTCATCAGGTTGCCCGAGACACCAAGCCTATTCATTCCCACCGCTGCCATCAGCATGGATATCGGAATGACCAGCGCGGCGATGATCGCAGCACGGATATTGCCAAGCATAAGGAACAGGACGGCGATCACCAGAAGCGCGCCCTCAACGAGGTTCTTCTCCACCGTCGCGATGGTCGCATCGACGAGCGACGAGCGATTGTAGACGATCTCGGCGACCACTCCAGCAGGGAGCGAGGCGCGGACTTCTTCCAGACGCTCGGCCGAGGCGGCAGCCACGGTGCGGCTGTTCTCGCCGCTGCGCATGAGGACCGTGCCCACTACCGCCTCCTCTCCATTGAGCGAGGCGGCCCCGGTTCGCAGGTCGCCGCCGATGCGAACCGAGGCGACATCGCCGATCCGGATCGGAACGCCCTCGCGGGTCGCGACCACTGCCTGTTCGATGTCCTGTGTGCCCCCAAGCCGCGCATCGACGCGGACGAGCAGAGCCTCTCCGGCACGATCGACAAAGTTGGCGCCTTCGGCGAGGTTCGCCGCTTCCAAAGCATCGATTAGGGAGTCGAACGACAGGCCGTAGCCGGTGAGACGAGCAGGATCGGGTTGGACCAGGAACTGCTTCTCATAGCCGCCGATCGAATCCACCCCGGCAACGCCGTCAATGGAGCGCATGAGCGGAGCCACCACCCAGTCCTGCACCGTGCGAAGATAGGCTGCCTTGGCGACCTCGGTGTCGAGGCGATCACCGCGTTCGGTGATGAAGCTCCCGTCCGACTGCCAGCCGGTTCGACCACCCTTGGGCGCATCGCGACCTCCCGGATACTCGTATTCGATCGTATACATGAGCACTTCGCCCAGGCCGGTCGAGATCGGTCCCATCGTAGGCTCGGCGCCTTCCGGCAGCGAGGCGCCGATCGGGGCTAGCCGTTCGTTCACTTGGCTGCGCGCGAAGTATATGTCGGTGCCTTCTTCGAAGATCGCGGTGACCTGGCTGAAGCCGTTACGCGAGATCGAGCGGGTCATCTCCAGCCCCTCGATCCCGGCAAGCCCGGTCTCGATGGGGAAGGTCACCTGCGTCTCCACCTGCGAGGGAGAGAGCGCAGGCGCGCTGGTGTTGATCTGCACCTGCGTGTTTGTGATGTCCGGCACCGCATCGATCGGAAGGCGCAAAAGGTTCATGGCGCCGTAGATGGCCGCGAAAACGGTGAGGACGATGACCGCCCAGCGGAACCGCACGGCGATGTCGAGGATGGCACCGATCAAACCGTGGCGATGGCTGGCCGTATCGGTGTGAGTATCCACGGCGGGCTCGTTCTGAGTCTCAGTGACCATGGGTCGCGCCCTCCTTCCCGAGTTCGGCCTTGAGCAGGAAGGCATTGGCGACAGCTATCTGCCATCCCTCCTGAAGACCGGAAAGGATCGTCACTCGACCAGCGGATCGTGTCCCGAGCTCAACGTCGCGAGCCTGGAAGCCGGTCTTGGTCCGGACGAAGACCACATCGCGTCCTTCGACCACCTGGATAGCGTCTTCCGGCACCGCGATGCGGTCCCGGTCGATTTCGCCCGAAGGCCTGATCCGCGCCTGAAGGAAGGCACCCGGCTGAAGCCCCGGAACGCCGCGCGATAACGACAGGACCGCAGTCGCACTGCGGCTCTCCGGATCGAGCGAGGGCGTGACCGAACGAACCCGGGCGCCGATTTCCCGACCGTCGCCGACTACCAGCACTGCCTCGTCACCAGGCTGTATGCGAGAGGCTTCGGCCGAAGGCAGCGCCACCTCGATCTGGAGTCCATTGGGATCGACCACGCGGTAGAGTTCCTCGCCGGCATCCACGAAGGCCCCCAGCACAATCGGTGCCGCGGTGATCCTGCCAGCCAGGGGAGAGGTGACTGCCAGCGAACGCCCGTCGCCGCTGACGCCAGCAGCCGCTACCGCGGCCTGCGCCCGCTGAAGTTCCGAACGTGCTACGCTGAGGTTGGCCCGCGCGGCTTCCAGATCCTGGCGCGCCGTGACATTCTCCTCGAACAGACGCCGTTCGCGTTCGTAGGCGGCCGACAGTTCGCTCACCCGAGCACGCGCTGCGCTCACCTGGGAGGCAAGAGCAGCGGCATCTGCGCTTTCGATGCGGGCGATGGTCTCGCCGCGCGCCACATAATCACCCAGCGTTTTGCCGACGGAGCGGACGACCCCCGAGGCGCGGGCGTCGATACGAGCTGAGGCCGTGGGGCTCGCCGCGACAGTCGCCGGAAAGACAAGCTCGACAGCGGCTCCAGACCGGACGGAGGCCAGCTGTATCCCAGCCTCGCTAATCTGCTCTTCGCTAAGCGTGATCACCCCTTCAGGTATCTCGGTCGCAGCTTCTTCCTGCGCATGGTCATCTTCACCTGCATGGTCGTCGACCTCGGAGGTTGGCCAGAATATCAGCGCCATAGCGCCAACCGCGATGACGATACCGACGAGGATCGCCAGCTTTCTACGTGTCATTGATATATCCTTCATTGTGCGGCCAGCCCGATCAGTTCGGCTGCGGCCAGGCCCCTCTGTTCGCGGGCGGCGATGAGCGCCTCGCGGATCGTGTCACGTGCCTCTGCGGCCGCGAGAACTTCGATCAGGGGAAAACGTCCGTTGCGATATCCGATGCGGACGAGGCGCAGCGCCTCCTCCGCCTGCGGGAGCGATGTCTGCGAAAGGGTCTCGACGCGCGCTTCGGCACCAAGATACCTTGCCCGGGCCGTGGCGACCGCCTGCTCGTAATCCGCGCGAGCTACAGCTTCCCGAGCGTTCGCTGCCCGCAACCGCGCTTCGGCAGCGGCGATGTTACCCTGGTTCCGGTCGCGAAAAGGAAGCGGGATCGAAACACCGACGAGGAAGGCATTGTCGCCGCTTTCCCCGAAGCGCCGCACGCCCGCGGAGACCGTCGGATCGGGAATACGCAAACTTCGCTGCCGCTCGATCTCCGCCGCAGCAGCAGTGCTCTCGGCTCGCGCGACTCTGTATGTGAGGCTTTCCTGCGCCTCGGACAAAAGCGAAGGGGGCGGAAGGATATCCGGAAATTCCGCTGGAACGAGGGGCGCTTCATCGCCGGCCCATAGAGTTGCGAGCGCTGCTCGAGCCGACAGGCTCTCCGCCTCTGCCTCAACCAGGCTCGCCCGCGCTTCGGCAAGGGCCGCATCCGCCCTCAATGCGCGCAGAGGCGGCTCACGGCCGACCTCGACCAGGACACCAGCAATGCGAGCCAGTTCCTCGTTACGCGCCACGACATCTTCGGCGAGTTCGACCCGCGCAGCCGCTGCAGCTGCTGCGAGATATCGCTCGCGCACCAGCTGTCCCAGTTCGACCGTGGTAAGGTCAGCCCGGAGAGATGCCAGGTCGGCCTGGGCTTCGGCCGCACCGATCCGCGCGGATCGCTTGCCGCCGAGTTCGAGACGCTGACCGACGGAGAGCGTATATTCGGTAGACTGGAGACCCGAAAATGCGCCGCTGCCGGCGACGTTCTCGACGTCGAGCGAGATTTCGGGGTTCGGGCTCAGACGAGCCTGATCGACAAGCGCGACCGCCGCGTCTGTTTCAGCGCGGGGTCCCACGAGGCGGGGGTTGGTGATGGCGGTATCGACCTCAGCGGCGACCCCGCTGAGCTCAAGGGCGTCGTCGAGCGTGACGACACGCGGGTCCTGCGCGCTGGCAGGTCCCGTGGACAGGGCGAGTATCAGCCCCCAGACGGGGGCTGCTCGCCACGATATGGCGAACATGGTTGGGTATTCCTCTGCTGACGTTCAGTTCGGCGTCGGAAAACAGGTCCGACGCGCGGCGAACGTCAGGCGCGAGGAGGAGGCGTTGCCAGTTCGGTCAGATTGGACGCGAACGAGGGCTGGTCGCCAGCGCGCAGCGCACTCATGACCGCGCCCAAGGCAAGGGCGTCAGACGACCGCCCGACGGCTTGCGAAGCATGATGACAATGGCCATGAGCGCAGGTGCCGTGCTTCTCAGGCCCACTGTCATCATTGCCGGGTTCATCGTGCTGCTCGAGCTGGGATGCTATTGGAGGCTCTCCCGCACATTCCGCCGCTTCCGCCACTGGAGCCCACAGGACACCGAATGCAGTGCACAGCGTGACGAGCTGCAGCAAAAGGGAACGGGCGAAGAGCCGGGTCATGGCGTGTCCGGTAGCATCGGCGGCTTGGCTGCGAAAGAACTATCTCGCGAGACGGAATGTGATTTCATAACAAAACCATCGATCTACTTCGAGCCACGAACATCTTGAGCTGGCGATTGACCAAGCACCCGACTGATCTCCGGTTCTATTTCCATCCGAGCGAATGCGCTTACATTCGAACGACCACTGTTTCCTAATGGAAGTCTCCCAGTGATGTTGCCTATGGGGGCAATGGAAAGTCGGAATATCTGACCTAAAAGTTCGCGCCAATCACGCGTTCTCCACGCAAGCTCCAGCATACGCCAATGCGAAACGCAGTGCGGTCCCAAGCGGTCCTGAGCAACTACGTGGGCCCGTTCGAGATGGTGCCAGGCTTCCTCGAAATTCTGCTCGTCCGAAGCCTCTGCTGCGCGTCGGTATTCTTCTGCGAGAAATGCATCCCTGCTGGGAATGATATTGCTATCCATGGGACAGCTCCCGGCGTGCCTGGCCGAACACCTCCGCACTACCCCACAGGGCTAGCCCGGCCATGATCGAGGCGACGAGCAGGTCGGGCCACGCGTCGCCCGTTCCAAACACGCCGAGGGCGGCGCCGAGAACCGCAACGTTTCCGATCGCGTCATTGCGCGAGCAAATCCATACCGATCGCATGTTCGCATCGCCTTCGCGGAACTGGAAGAGCATGAGCGCGACGATCACGTTCGTCGCCAAAGCCAGCGTGCCGACCATGCCCATCGTTGCCGGCTCCGGATCGGCACCCGCAATCAATCCATAGATGGCATAGCCGATCACCCAGATGCCGAAGGCGAGCATGGTCGCCGCCTTTACCAAGGCAGCTCTGGCCCGCCATGCGAGCGCCATCCCGGCAACGCCAAGACTGATCGCGTAGTTCGCGGCATCGCCGAAGAAATCGAGCGCATCGGCCTGGAGCGAACGGGAATCAGCAGCGACACCGGCCACCATTTCCACCACGAACATGGCTGCATTGACGGTAAGCGCGATCCACAGGACGCGGCGCCAGCGAGGATCGTTGTGCGCGGCGGCGTCAGGCTCCGGTGTCTGGCAGCAGGACTTCGCCATGCCACTCTCCTTGCAACGTTCGAGTCGCAAGAACATATGCACCTTGTAGTAACTACAAGGTCAAGCGATGCGTATCGGAGAACTTGCAAAAGCCACCGGCACAAAGGCGGAGACGATCCGCTATTATGAACGAGAAGGCATCTTGCCTGCTGCGGATCGCACGGACAGCAATTACCGCGACTATTCGGACAATCACCTGGCAGCGCTTACATTCGTTCGCCGCGCGCGCCAGCTCGGCTTCAGCATGGCGCGGGTGCGAGAACTTCTCGCGCTCTCCAACCATGAGGACAACCCGTGTCAGGATGTTGAGCGACTGGTTCAGCTGCAGCTGACCGAGGTTGAGCGCAAGATCGCCGATCTAATGGCGCTACGAGACGAGCTGGGACAGATGTTACGGTCCTGCCAGGCGGATAAGATCGGTGAGTGCCAAATCATCGGCAGCCTAGGGCGCCAAAGCGTCACGTTAGACCTTGATGACCGTCCGCTTATGGGTGACCCACAGAAACGATGGAATGGCCGACATTAGGGCGCGAAGCGGACATTGATCTCGCCCAACTTGCATAGGGAGAAATTCAATTTCGAGTCTCGAAAAAGCTACGTCGCTGATCGCTCAATTTATTGCAGCGTAATCAGAAAGCTGTTCCCATCCGGTGCCGGGGCCCGCAGCTAGGCCCGCATAAATTCCGAGCTTGCCGCCTCAATGAATGATTTGATCGGACACCGACTGGCAGATTTCAGTGCGAGAAAATGGGAAAGCTGCCAATCAAGTGGGCGAAGGTTACCAGATTTCTAGGTAGCATTCCATTTCCATAAGCATGCATCCGAGCCTGCAGGCGCAATCGCCCGGCAGGACTACTCCCAGGAAATCACCCCGTCGGCAGAACGCCAGCTCGCTGGCCGGATTATCTTTTCGTGTGCGATACGGACTGACCTGATCTCCGCTTCGATCTCGCGCCGCCAATGCGCGAGGAAGTCGAACAGTACCGGAAAATCCGGTGCTGCGTCGTATTCCTGCCAGGCATAGACCTGCAAGAGCGAGGGGTGATCCGGCATGAAATAGCAGATTTCTGCCGTGGTCAGCCCATATCCGTCCAGCTGAACCAGAAAAGCGCGATCGGTCATTGCAGCGCGGGCTGGCTGTCCGGTCCGTCGAGCGAGCGCAGCGCCGCGAATACGTCGTCAACGCAAACCGGACCTTCGAATTCGGGGGGCTGGCGCATCGCCGGCTGGCTTTCGACGGCATGCTGATCAGACGCCCAGGAAGCCAGGATGGCTCGTTTCACTTCGGGCTCAAGAGAGGGATGATGCGCTACATCGAATGGATGCAAATATCGTGCGAATGGTTGCGACATAGGAAAATCCTCCTTTCTGCCTTGCCGCTGGTCACTCACTGCGGATTGTTCCGCTCGGCGTATTTTGTGGGTCAATTTCAGACCGTCAAGACCCTGATAAGGTCTCCGGAAAGCGTCCATTGGCAGTCGCAATCTGAGAGTGCCAAAAAATTTGATTTGGACCTCTTGAAGCCGCTTCCAGCAAAACTAGGTCGCGAAATGCCTCCTGCCGATCATCCGGGGGAGGCGCTGTAAGTCATTTCGCTTTGTAATGGAGGTTATGCATGCATTTTCGACCTTTGCACGATCGCGTGCTGGTTCGCCGTATCGAGGCTGAAGAAAAGACGGCTGGCGGCATTATCATCCCTGACACCGCCAAGGAAAAGCCGATGGAAGGCGAAGTCGTCGCCGTTGGCCCGGGTGCGCGTGACGATGCCGGGAAGCCGGTGGAACTCGACGTCAAGGCGGGCGACCGCATCCTATTCGGCAAGTGGTCCGGCACCGAAGTGCGGATCGACGGCGAGGACCTGCTCATCATGAAGGAGAGCGACATCCTCGGCATCATCGAAACCGCCGCCGAACTCAAAAAGGCGGCGTAAGCAACCAACCCGATCTTCGGTTCAATCGAAAGAAGAGAAAGGAGCAGGCCAGATGGCTGCGAAGGAAGTAAAATTTGCGTCGGATGCGCGTGATCGCATGCTCCACGGTGTGGATACGCTCGCAAATGCGGTCAAGGTAACTCTTGGCCCCAAGGGCCGCAACGTGGTGATCGAGAAGAGCTTCGGTGCCCCTCGTATCACCAAGGATGGCGTCACTGTCGCCAAGGAAATCGAACTCAAGGACAAGTTCGAAAACATGGGCGCACAGATGCTGCGCGAAGTCGCCAACAAGCAGAACGACAAAGCGGGTGATGGCACCACGACTGCCACCGTCCTGGCCCAGGCTATTGTGCGCGAAGGTGCCAAGGCAGTTGCCGCCGGCATGAACCCGATGGACCTGAAGCGCGGTATCGACCTCGCCGTCGGCACAGTGGTCAAGGACCTCGAAAGCCACGCCAAGAAGGTGTCCGCCAACAGCGAAATCGCGCAGGTCGCGACGATTTCCGCCAATGGCGACGAAACCGTCGGCCGCATCCTCGCCGAAGCGATGGAGAAGGTCGGCAATGAAGGCGTGATCACCGTCGAGGAAGCCAAGAGCCTCGAAACCGAGCTCGAAACGGTCGAGGGCATGCAGTTCGACCGCGGCTACCTCTCGCCTTATTTCGTGACCAACGCCGAAAAGCTCAAGGTGGAACTCGAGGATCCCTACATCCTCATCCACGAGAAGAAGCTGTCGAACCTGCAGGCCATGATTCCGCTGCTCGAACAGGTCGTGCAGTCGGGCAAGCCGTTGCTGATCATCGCCGAGGATGTCGAAGGCGAAGCCCTGGCAACCCTTGTGGTCAACAAGCTTCGTGGCGGCCTCAAAGTCGCGGCGGTCAAGGCACCGGGCTTCGGCGATCGCCGCAAGGCCATGCTGGAGGATATTGCCATCCTCACCGCCGGCGACGTGGTCAGCGAGGAACTCGGCACCAAGCTGGAAAATGTCACGATCGGCATGCTTGGCCGGGCCAAGAAGGTCATCATCGATAAGGACAACACCACCATCGTCGATGGCGCGGGCAACCGGGCCGACATCGATGCCCGTGTCAGCCAGATCCGTGCCCAGATCGAGACAACGACCAGCGACTATGACCGTGAAAAGCTGCAGGAACGCGTGGCCAAGCTGGCTGGCGGCGTTGCCGTCATCCGCGTCGGCGGTGCGACCGAAGTCGAGGTCAAGGAGCGCAAGGACCGTGTCGACGACGCGCTGCACGCAACCCGTGCTGCTGTCGAGGAAGGCATCCTGCCGGGTGGCGGTATCGCCCTACTGCGCGCGCTCAAGTCGCTGGAGGGCCTCAAAGCCACCAATGACGACCAGCAGTCGGGTATCGACATCGTTCGCCGCGCGCTGCGCGCCCCGGCTCGCCAGATCGCCGAAAACGCGGGCGAGGACGGTGCCTATATCGTCGGCAAGCTGCTCGAAGGCGACAACTACAACCATGGCTTCAACGCCGCGACCGGCGAATATGAAGACCTGGTGAAGTCGGGTGTCATCGATCCGGCGAAGGTGGTGCGCACTGCGCTGCAGGATGCGGCTTCGGTCGCCTCGCTGCTGATCACCACCGAGGCGCTGGTGGCCGAACTGCCCAAGGAAGACACGGCCGCTCCGATGCCCGCGATGGACTTCTAATCCGATGAGGAGAGTGCGGTGTGACCCCGCGCTCTCCCATCCTCAAGCACACCGCTGGCGGCAGTGCTGCCCGGGCGCCTGCACATGCCGTTCTGGGCGAGGCAGGCTTCAAACGCGGCAACAATGGAAAATCGGTCGAATGAGAGAGGAGTAGATAATGACCGACAGGTATCTGGACTATCTTTCACGCGAACATGCGCGGCTGGAGGACGAAATCCGGCTGGAAAGCAAACGACCCCGGCCTGACGAAGTTCTGATTGCCCGGCTGAAGAAGCTCAAATTGGCGCTCAAGGACCAGATGCAAAGCTGGACTTCCGATCACGCGAGCAGCGATCGGCTGACCGCGTAAACGGACTGCATCCAATCAGATTCTCTCCTGGAAGAAGGCCAGGCGCACCTCTATCGGTGTGCCTGGTTCTCTCTTGCAAAACACTGAAAACAAGACGATAAAAAATTTTATCGGGTCTTGAAACCAATCGCGCGGTTCCTAATTCCGTTAATACCGGATGCCATAACGGGTCCGGTTGGACAGAGGGCGTCGGCTCTTGGTTCCCGGCGCCTCTCATGCCCAGATTGCTCAACAAGGAGGATTTGGAAATGAGAACTGCATTTGATTTGACCCCCTATCGCCGCTCTACGGTCGGCTTCGATCAGCTTTTCGATGCGCTCGAGAACAGCTTCCGCGCCGAAACGCAGGATGGCTACCCACCCTTCGACATCGTCCGCACTGGCGAAGACAGCTACCAGATCACCCTGGCGGTGGCCGGCTTCCGTCCGGACGAAATCGACATCACTGCACAGCAGAACCAGCTCCTCATCTCCGGTCAGAAGACCGAGAAGGACGAAGACGGTGTCGAATTCGTTCACCGTGGTATCGCCGCCCGCGCGTTCGAGCGCCGGTTCCAGCTGGCCGACTATGTCGAAGTGCGCGATGCGGATTACGAGCACGGCATGTTGACGATCTCGCTCCAGCGGATCGTCCCGGAATCGCTCAAGCCGCGCAAGATCGCCATCGGAAGCCGCGAGCATGTCAATGACGACACGCCGCAGCTGACCGAAGACAAGGCGGCCTAAGCCTCAATTACCGGGCAAATCCTCGGCGGGGTGGGTGCCACCGCACCTGCCCCGCTTGACGGTGCTTGCCTGAACCAGTCGGAAAACAGGAGGAATGTCGAGATGGCAATTCGCGATCTCATCCCCTGGAAAAGCCAGGGTCAGGACATCGCTCCCCGGCAGGAGGAGCGGGTCGATCATCCGGTGATGTCGCTTCATCGGGATGTCAATCGCTTGTTCGACGACATGTTTCGCGGGTTTTCCATGCCCTCGCTGCCGTCCATCGGACGCAGCCTTGGCTGGCCGCGGCTCGAATTGTCGGAAAACGACAAGGAAATCCGGGTCACGGCCGAGTTGCCGGGCATGGAAGAAAAGGACATCGAAATCAGCCTGGACGATCACCAGCTGGTGATCCGGGGCGAAAAGAAGTCCGAAACCAGCGACGTGGAACGCGGCTATTCGGAACGCAGCTATGGCCGCTTCGAACGTCGCATCGGCCTCCCTTCGCAGATCGACGAGGACAAGGTCGAGGCGGCCTTCCGTAATGGTGTTCTGACCGTTACGGTTCCGCGTACCGCAGAAGCGGCAAAGGGACGCAAGACAATCCCGATCAACGCCGGTTAATGGCAGCCGTGAGGGCCGGTCCTACCAGTGGACCGGCCCTTCTTCTTGCATCAGCTTCCCGGTTCGAGTTCGAGCCTGGCTGTTCGCTCTTCGCCGCCGCGCATCAGCGTAAGTTCGACGCTTTGTCCGACCCGAAAATCGTCAAGCCGGGCGAGCAGATCGCCGACTCTGGAAACGGGTTTGCCGTTCAAAGCGGTAACGATGTCCCCTGGAGCGACCCCGCGCCTTGTGCGCTGGGCAGCAACCAGACCGGCGCGCTCTGCAGATGACCCGGGATCGACCCGCAGGACAAAAACGCCCTCGATCCCCGAGGCGCGCTTGAGCCGGTCGTTTATATCGTCATCGCTTTCAACGCCAAGGCTGGGCCGCGTATAGCGCCCCTCGGAAATGAGCTGCGGCACAACGCGCATGACCGTATCGACCGGCACCGCAAAGCCGATCCCGGCCGACGCCCCGGAAGGACTATAGATCGCTGTATTGATCCCGATCAGTCGGCCCGCGGAATCGAGCAGCGGACCACCCGAATTACCGGGATTTATGGCGGCATCGGTCTGGATGAGGTGCCGGATGTCGGGACCATTCTCATTCGGCAGCGAACGATCGAGCGCCGAAACCAGGCCCTTGGTCAGGGTCCAGTCCAGTCCGAACGGGTTTCCGATTGCGAAAACATTCTGTCCGACCTGCAGGTCGCTGCTTGTCCCGATTGGCACCCGCGCGGGCGCAGTGAAGCCCACACCGCCTATTTTCAGGACAGCAAGATCGTGTTGTGGGCTAACACCGACCAGCGTGGCGGAAAACTGGCGACCGTCGGCAAGCTGGATTTGCGCTTCGGAGGCGCCCTCGATGACATGAAAATTGGTCACAATATGGCCTGCCTCGTCCCATACGAGACCCGAGCCCGATCCGCGCGGCACGCTATAGACATTGCGTGTCCAGAAATCGGCCACACGCTGCCGGGTGGAAATGAACACCACTGAATCGCGCGCATTGCGAAACAAATCGATTGTAGCACGTTCATCCGCGCCAAGATCGCCCCGCGCAGTGACGACGCGGGGTTCGGCCAACGGGGTGGATTGGTTGATCAAGAGGGCTGCGGAGGCGGCGAGAAGAAAGACGTTCATGATGATCAGAACCACTATCCACGGACGCGCATATGACATTGGCTTCGTCAACGTTTGTCTCATCATGGATAAATAGCGCCGATTGTGCCAGGATCAACGCAATGCCAACCATCATCGAACATCAGCGGTGCGCATAACTAGAGCGAGCTACCTGTTGGCTTTCAGGGATCGTTTGTTAGAGTCTGAACGTCCGACATGAGGGCGCAAAGCGGACTTAACACAGCGGTTCCCAACGCGAGATAAACCCCTTATTGGGATGGTTCTTCAACTCGCGGCATGGCCGGTCAGAAGTCCCCGTGTAATCGAGAGGTCAAATGCAGCGAGGCCGGAGCTTCGGTGCCGCTTTCCGATCGCTCGAGCAGGTTGCGAACTGGGGCCGGCATCATCAGATCGGCGAACGGAAACGTGCTGAGCCCGCATTGGATTTCGGCACCCTTCGCCAGCACCGAACCCCAGTCACGCGCAAGCTGAATGCGGAACTCGCTCCCGCGGCGGGCCAAGCCCGCCGCGAAATGAAGGGTGTGCCCCTGGCCTTGAACCAGTTCACTCACTGTTGCGAGGAACACTTTAGGCGATGGCGGCGGCTGGGAAGTTTCTGCCGCGGAGCCATCCGGTTCCGCCGAACCAGTACGCGCCGCGTCAGTTTGAACAGGTTCGCTCTGTCGCGAAGCCAACATCTGCTTCGCCAGATCGACGGTAGCCTGCATATGCTGGATTGCGTCAGCTCCTCGTGCAGCCAGACGGCTTGCAGCTGCATGTGACGCCTCACTGGTGCTTGAAGTCCTCATGCTGCGCTACTCCACGCAGTCTTGTGCTCACGCCATGCATCAAGCGCGCTAGCGTAGCCCTTGTCGGAGCAAAGACGCGCATCGACCTCGGTGAGGCCATTGAGTGTAAGCCCTCGCGGAAGCACAACGACATGCACATGGCTCCCATTGCCGTGCAGCCCTGCGCAGCTTGGCACATGGCCGATCAAGATCACGGGGAATCGGTGAGCGAAGTGCGACCGCGCGAATGCGCGAACCCTCTCATAAGCGTGGTGCCATGCCTCGTTCGGATCGAGGTAGATCTTGGTCTGGATCATGGCGTGCTTCTCGAAGTTCGGCAGAGCCTCGTCGTAGCGCCGAGTAAGGAAAGCGAGGTCGACGTAATCAGCAGGCGCTGTCGCCGGCAGCAGGACTTCAGCTTTCGTGGCTTGGCCAAACTTCGGATCATCGCCCAAGCGCACCTTGCGATCGATCCAACCGGAGATGCCCTCGCGATCCTTTTTGTCCTGGTACCAATACCGCGTGAAAGCAAAGTCCGGGTGCTCTTCGCGTACGTCATGCAGGAACGAGTTGAGCTTCCCCGGGGTAGGCGTTTTCTTGGCTGCGCTGCGCTTCTTTGCTGTTGAAGTAGCCATGCTCAGTACCCTCCTTCGAAGGAGGGTTTCTCGGCCGCTCGCATGATGCCGGCGTAACGCTGATATCCCGTCTGGAACGGGGGCAGTTCGCACGGTTCGAGCCCATCGGAACTCAGGCGAAGATAAGGACCCGAGCCAGCGCACGGGATGAGCCACATACCGCTAAGGTCGAGCCGCCACGCGACATAGTGGTGCAGCCATTCGCCAGCCTCATTCAACAACACATCGAACGAGGCGCCGTGCAGGGCATCGAAGCGAAGCAAGACGAGATCCATACCCGTGATTTGCGCCATAAGTTCGCATTCGGGGTAAAGCAGCGGACGATCGCACGAGGTTGCAGCAAGCGCCAAGTTCGCTGACGGAGAAGTAACCACTCCTTGATTGAGCTGCTCGTCGAGAGGCTCGCCTCCTCGCAGCGAGATCCCGCAGGCTTCGACGAGTGCAGCAAGTCGACTACGCGTTCTGTGGGTTGTTTGCGGGAGCAGCGGTTCGCTCATCACCGGGCGTTTGAGTGTGACCAGATTCATATTCTATCTTCCTTGGAAAGAAGCCGTTCTGGCCGAGGGCGGCTTCCCCTATTTTCATCATCTTCTCGGCCTTACAGCCGATCACTTCCTCCATTGGTTAGTTCGACGCGCCGGCGCTCGGCGCGCCCGGATCAATTACACTTCTCTTTCGTGGTACGGACTGCTGGCGCTCTCCTTGAGCACAGCTCACGGGCGCTGAGCTTCGTGTATGCGCAGTTGTGTCTGAGGTGAAACGACAGATCACCAAAGAGGCTAGCCTCACAGTGCGGGGTCGCATTTCACACCGGATGATCTGCCGTTCCTCTATGAGGTAAGCACGGTGAGCACGCTTCGCCACCTAGGTGTTCTGCACAATGTCCCGATGTCGAACACCAAGGCGACAGCCCAGGGAGCGCTTACCAATTCTTGTGCCCGCTTCTAATTAGGAAGCCCGCTCGACGGCGCGGTGTAAGCAGGAAGTTCGAACTGCGCAGAAGCCTCTAGGTGAACCACCAAGCCAGCCCTACGCCTACTGCAGCGAGGTGAAGGCTCAGGAGCACAAAGAACTCCAGCGTAGTTCCGAAGCCTGCGCGGCTACGCTTAGCCACCGGGACACCACGGCTCGCGTCGGCCGGACCAAATTCGAGCCAGACCCTCTGCGACTAATTGAGCACCAATAGAGCGGCCTGAACGATGTAGGATAGCGAGCGTACGACCGTAGCGATCTTGGCCGGTACGGGCGATCTCGAAGGCGCCGGCATTTAGGAGCTGAATGAGCCTGTTCCTTGCCCGCAGGGCCAACGCCCTCTCGTATTCGCAAGCGCCGTTTAGCTCAGGCGTATCGATATCGGCGATCCGGATCTTCTCGCCTTCAAGCCAAACTGTATCGCCATCATGGACGCAGTGATCACGTGGGCCAGGGGCACAAACAGCGAGCGCGGCAGCAATCAAAAGCATGTGTCCACACTAGCTTGAAAGACACCATTTTCCTACTTCGAACAAATATGGAACATGGCGCGCATCGAGTCGGAGATTGCCATGATCGTTCTAAGCCCGCCGATGCTCGCAGCCATAGCGTGCATCATCACCGCCTGTGCTGCCCTCGTTTGGTCAATGCGGCGAAAGCCATGAGTTCGAAGCGTCTCGATACGATCGCTGACTATTCGCGTCACGGCTATGCGCTGCGGGTGGACTGTCGTCACTGCCGCAGGGTCGCTGTGCTCAATCCACTCAGCATCGTGTTGCTCTGCCAAAAGCGCGGTTGGTCGAAGCAAATGTCTGCACTTGAAGGCCGCTTACGCTGCTCTCGGTGTGGAAGCCGTGATACGAGGCTGGGACCAGCGTTCGGTCAATGAGAAAGCTTTTCATGAGTGACAGCTTTGCGCCCTAATTTTGGCCGTTCCACGCCTTCCTTGAAACGCCCAAAAGCGGACGCCCACTGGGCTCTCACGCTACGGCATGGCGCCCCAGGCTCCCGATGATGTGGCATTCGCCGATCTTGTCCGCCTGGCAGGATCGTAACATCTGTCCGAGCTCATTGCGGAGCGCCGTGAGATCGACGATTTTGCGTTCGACCTCGGCCAGTTGCTGCTGAACCAGTTGATCGACATCTTGACAGGGCTTGTCGTCGTGATCGGACAGGGCTAGCAATTCGCGAACCTGCGCCATACTAAACCCGAGCTCGCGCGCCCGACGCACGAAGGTGAGCGTCGCCAAATGTTCGTCAGAATAGTCGCGATAATTGCTATCGGTCCGGTCGGCCGCTGGCAGGATGCCCTCGCGCTCGTAATAGCGGATCGTCTTCGCCTTCGTGTTGGTGGACCTTGCAAATTCGCCTCTAAGAATCGCTTGATCTTGTCTAGGACACAAGGTTTGGGCGGCGACTTCAGTATGACCCAATTCCGGTCGTTGTGATTGCGGGCGAGGAGATAGAGGGTCTCGCCGATCAATCCAACTCGACTACACATTACGACATCGACTAATTTCGGCAATGAACGACTTTGACCGAAACGTTCGCTAGCGGGCTTTTCGCGAAGAGAGAAAGTCTCGGTGTATTGTTTCACTGCGGCGCCGCGCGGCATGAAATTCCACCTGGCGCACTATGAGCTCCAAATCGTCCTTCCCGATATCGAAAGTTTCTCCCAAATCTCTCAGTGCGGCCTCGATATCGTCGGGATGTGGCGAAGTAGGCTCACGTTGAGGTATCGCTTGCGCTCCGATTGATCGCACCTGATGAGGATATTTATGCCCTGAAATGCGATGATATAGGACACCGGCAAGCACCAAGCACATTGCATTGAAAGCAACGGGCAGAAAAGCGAAGCTGTATCCTAGATCTCCGATGGTTTCTCCGCCGATGACCGCCGTGAGCGCCGCCGCTCCCCCGGGAGGATGCAGGCTGCGCGTGAGCGACATCGCCAGGATGGCAAGTCCTACTGCGAAACCCGCTGCAACGTGCGGCGAGCTAAAAAGATGTGCGCACAATACGCCTGTAAAGGCAGAAATGGCATTGCCGCCTATAACCGGCCAAGGCTGAGCTAGGGGACTAGCGGGAACGGCGAAGACAAGAACGGCCGACGCTCCTATCGGCGCGACGATGATAGGTAGTAGGATCGCGCTATCGTTCAGGATCCACGACGCGATGAAGCTTGTAAGAGCGATACCCGTCAGGCCGCCGGCGCACGCCAACATGCGATCGCGCAATGTGGCTCCAGCAAGAATCGGTTCGAAGATGCGCCGCATGGTAGCCTGTCTCGAAGTCATCGCCTGGTGCCAATGCGGAACCTAGCGCCGGGGAGCGAGGCAAAATTCGCAAGCATACTGATAGACGCACTATCTACCGGAAGCGCGGTGCACCGTCACCGTAACCATTCGCCTTGTAATTCCGAGCACTATCTCTTTGTTCTCTCTTCCCACAGCCAACACTCAAGGCACGCTTTCTCCGGTTCCAGATTGCGCGAACCATGCCCTGAAGCAATTCGCTTCGATCAACGGTAATCCCAAGGAGCTTTGCACAGTGTAGATGATAAGGCATGGAGCTAAGCTGCCCGGCCCGTCCTTTTCGGCTGTCGCACTTCGACGATCCGCAGGCAGCGTTCCTGGCCAGAACGATCGGGCCAGTTGATCGCAGAACCGGCTTCCATTCCGATGAGACCGGCGCCCACGAGGGTCAGCACGGAAAGACGGTTCTGGTCCAAGTTCGCATCGCGCGGCCATACCAGTTGAACCTTGCGCCGGTCACCCGATCGCTCATCGACGAATTCGACCTCGGATTGCATGGTCACAACGTCATGAGGCAGGTCTTCGGTTGCCACGACATTAGCGCGATCCAGTTCCTCGCACAGTTTTCCAGCTACATCCGGACTGCGCTCCTCGATGGACATCGCCAGTTCGTAGAGCGCGTCCGCTTCGGTATCGATAACATGAATGATCGGCTTTTCACAGTTTTGGGAAGTGGTCATTTTTCGTAACTCGCTAGAGAGCCGCAAGAGAATCGCGGCTGGGCTGTAGATCGTCCGGGAGCCTCGTCCCGGACCGGATCACGGCCGTCGAGACGAGGCGTGCGCCCGTGCGGGCAGCTGACCTGCGTGCGCGAATTGTCGGTCGATGTGCTGCGAAAAGACCATGAGCCACATGTGGGCGCGATCTTCGGTTTAGTCAAATGGCATAAGACCAATCGCCTCGTCGACTATTTCGAGACTTTCGACTCCGGAAGGCCTATCTAAAGAAAATGATGAACTTTCCTTCTTTCGGATCTAGGCGCGGCCCAGATCTCGCCATCGATCTCGGCACTGCCAACATGCGTATCATGGTGCGAGGCGAAGGCGTGGTCTTCGACGAACCATCCCTGTGCTATTACGAGAAGACGCCCGGTCAGATGAAACTGATTGCAGCGGGCCGGGACGTCCTGGCGATGGTTGATCGGGTTCCCGGAACCCATGTGGTCCGCCGTCCTCTTGCTCGCGGTGTGCTGCAGGATATGGACGCCGCTGCCGCACTGCTTGCTCATGGCCTCTCGTCGGTGGTTGGCAGGAAGCGTAGAGGACGCCCCCCAGCCTTGATCGGTATTCCAGCTGACGCCACGAAGGCGGAAGCGAATGCATTGCTTGCTGCCGCGGACGATGCCGGCTTCGGACGGATCGAACTGGTGCGCGAGCCTTTTGCAGCGGCTATCGGGGCAGACCTGCCCGTCCGCGAAGCCCGCGCGTCCATGGTTGTCGAATGCGGCGCCGGAACGACCGAGGTTGCGGTTTTCTCGATCGACGGACAATGTCGTTCGCGCTCCGTGCGTTTAGGCGGTCTCGGCCTTGACGAGGCGATTACCGAACATCTTCATCTCCGGCATCACTTTCTCATAGGCAAGATCACCGCCGAGACGCTGAAGAAACATCTCGCGGCAGAAGGTGCCGAGGACGCGGAAGTGGAAATCAGAGGACGATCATTGCACAATGGTCTTCCAGGAACGTTGACCTTGTCGGTTTCCGAGTTCCATCCCGTGTTGAAGCGACACTTCGGTCGTTTTGCAGATGCCGCTCGGCTTGTGGTCGGCGAAATATCTCCCGATCTTGCCGCCGACCTGTTGAGCGAGCGCGTTGTCGCCACGGGCGGCGGCATCTGCGCGAGATTCCTGGCTGAGGCGATCACCGCGGAATGCGGTGTTCCCGTGACCATCGCCAACGATCCTTCCGGTTGCGTTTCGCGCGGCCTGATGCGGTTGATGGAGGAGCGCGCTGCCTAACTCTCGCCGGCAGCGTTTCGTCCGGGTCGATCATGCAGAACGGGTCCCGCTTCTTTGCAAGCTTGTGGTCGCGCGCTTACGTGCTCCTCACGTTCACCGCCTTGTTCTGGGCCGGTAACGCAATCGTTGCGCGCGCGGCGCGCGAGCTGGTCCCTCCCGTCGCCTTGGCGTTCTGGAGATGGACGATTGCTCTGGCCATCATCCTGCCATTCGCATGGCGTCACTTGCGTCGGGACGCACCCGTCATCCGAGGGAACTGGAGGATGCTGCTGGTGCTTGGCGCACTCGGCATCGGAGCCTTCAACACCCTGCTCTACAGCGGATTGCAGCAGACCACAGCGCTCAACGCCATGTTGCTGCAGTCGGGCCAGCCTGCCCTCATTCTGTTTCTCGGCGCGATTTTCATGGGCGACAGCACGACGGCGCGCCAGATCGTAGGTGCCGCCATCGCGCTGGCTGGTGTGCTCTGGATCATCGCTCGCGGGAACCTTGGTATTCTCGCCACCCTGAATTTCAACGAAGGCGACCTCATCATCGGCCTCGCCGTGTGTCTGTGGGCGGTCTATGCGGTAATGCTCAAGCGCCGCCCTGCGATCCATCCCCTCAGCCTTTTTGCAGTGACCTTGATCGTCGGCATAGTCGGAATCTCGCCGTTCTATGGGATGGAGCTCAATTCGGGCCGATATGTCGTTTTGCATGAGGAAAGCCTGCTGGCGATCGGATATGTTTCGGTTTTTCCGTCCATCCTTGCCTACCTCTTCTTCAACAGGGGCGTAGAACTCATCGGGTCTGCAGGAACCGGGATGTATATGAACGTCATGCCAGTTATGGGCGCGGGGCTTGCGATCGTTTTCCTGAGCGAACATCTGCGAGGCTTCCATGCGATCGGAATGGCGTTGATTGTCGGCGGCATTCTTCTCGCTGGCCGAGGAACCAAGCCTCTCGCGGGAGCTGTCGTTTCTTCGAAGACAAACGGTAGCGAACGACGAAATGAAAGTGAGTGACCGTTCCCCGACACAGACGGAGTATCCGGCATTCGGGCCGACGATCTGGGTCACACGCACGTCGCCGGATAACGAAAAGACTGCGAATGCCCTGCGGCGGTTAGGGTTCGATACGCTGGATGTGCCAGTTCTGCGAGTTGAAGGTTTTCCAGCGAAAGCATTGGAAGAGCAGCCTGATGCGATCGTGTTCACGTCCGTAAATGGCGTGCGCCATCATTCTATCTGCCCGGCACCGGCGATTTGCCGGAGCCTCCCTCGTTTTCGTAGCTTGCGCCACGGCGATCGTCGCACAGCTGAGCGGATCGTTCTGGCCGACCGTTGCAGGCTTGGCGTTCTTTGCCGCGGGCATTTCGCATGGTGCAGGAGACGAGGACGACGCCGGCCTGCATAGTTACACGCTACCACTTGCCGCAGCCTATCTGATTGCCGGGACCGCCATCGCGTCCATTTACCTGATCTCGCCGGTATTCGGGCTAGTCCTGTTTCTCCTCTTGTCGGGCTGACATTTTGCGCGCACCGATTGTGCGCTCGACCAGTTGGCGCGCAATGCAGTGGCGGGGCTCGCCATAGGTGGGTCGGCTCTCTTCAGGCCCTCCTCGACCGCGGAGGTCTTCACACTGATAACCGGCGTCCAGTTTCCAGGTCTATTGCTCTCAGGGCTGGCGCTCGCCGGCATCATCGGGCTGGGTTTCGCGATTGTCGCCGCACTGCAGAACCGGGCGGGTTATGAGCATGCGGTTCTCGCAGGCTTGGCGACGATGTCTTTGGAGCCGCCGCTCGCCGTTGGTTTGATTTTCTTGATTTCGCACGCTTTGCCAGTCCAGCTTAGACAGATCGATGCCTACGGGCCAAAACGCGTTCTGAATGCGGTGGGCCTAGCGAGCCTCTTCGCCTTGGCCGGAACATTTCTATTGGGCGTCGCGACATGGTACGGGATCCTCCCACCCCCTGTAAGTGTGGCCCTCGCCTTCGGTTTCGCGACCCCGCATATACTTTCGGAGGATATGCGGTAATATATTTCACATCGACTTTTGAAACAGCTCGCGGGGAACCCCGCTGCAATTCGCTCGTCTATTTTGCATAATCCGAAATTCACGAAAAGCGCGCAATGCCTGTCAACATACTCATAGTCGAAGACGAGTTCTTGATCGCCTTGGAGATGGAAGAGGTCATCCGTGACCTCGGGCATGCGTGCATAGGTGTTGCCGACAACGTGAACGCGGCCTTGTCGATGGCGAACGACCAGATCGATGTTGCGCTGGTCGACGTGAATTTGTCCGATGGCGCCACGGGCCCACTCATCGGCAAGCGACTTGCGGAGGAATTTCGGATCGACGTGATATTCGTCACCGCCAACCCTGCCCAGCTCGGGGACGGGGTTGAGGGGACACTCGGCGCGGTCGAAAAGCCCGTCGACCTCGCCATTCTCAAGGAGGTTCTCGATTTCGTGCTGGCAATCAAGCGCGGCGAGACGACGCCCTCCCAGCCAGAAAAGCTCAAGCTTTTCTGCGCAGATTAGGCGTTCTCCACCAGCCGAGCGCGTTTGACGTTCATCTCGATCTCGAGCCCTTCCGTCGTCCAGCGCCTTTCGTAATTGCCGCCCAATTGCTGCTTGATCGCCAGATCGATGAGGCGTGATCCGAAACCCGGCAACGGATCCTTCGTCCCGCCTGTCGCCCCCCCCGCCTCGTTCCAGCGAATGCGAACCTCGTCGTCGCTCTCCGCCAGTTCGAGACAGACCTGTCCGGCTGGTGTAGACAACGCCCCGTACTTAATCGCGTTGGTGGCCAATTCATGGAAGATGAGCGCAACCGGCGTCGCCGCCTTACTGCCCACTTCCATTTCGCCGCCGACAAGCGAGATGCGCCCTTCGGAATAGGCCGGATAGGCTTCGAAGATGGTGTGCAGCAGGTCCGACAATGTCACGACACCAAGTGTGGGCCGTGATCGTTCGGTGTGTGGACGGACGATCTCGTGCGCGCGTCCAAGAGCCTTGATACGACCCAGGAGTTCGCTCGCCTGCGCACCGAATGCGCCGCTTGCCCGCGCCGTGAGGCTGATCAGGCTCGCGATGATCGCGAATATGTTCTTGATCCGGTGGCTGAGCTCCTGGCTGAGTATCTCGTTCTCGAGCGCCGCGCGCTTCTGGTCTTCGATGTCAGTGCAAGTGCCAATCCATCGCAGGATCACGCCATTGTGGTCGACAATCGGATATGCCCGACCGAGCATCCACCGGTATTCGCCGCTGCGATCCCGCAAGCGATATTCCACTTCATACGGTTCGCCCGTCGCAAGGCTATGGTTCCAGTTCTTCCACGCTTCCGGCTGGTCATCCTCGTGAAACATTCCTGCCCAGCCTTCGCCATCGGTAGACCCGACCGGGACGCCGGTGAACTCGTACCACCGCGTGTTGTAATAGTCGTGGGAGCCATCCGGCAGGGTGGACCAGACAAGTTGCGGCATGGTGTCCGCAAGCGCGTGAAACGCATCGCTCGCTGACTGCAGGGCGTGCTCCTCGCCCAGTGGCAGTAGATCCGGACTGCTGGATGAGCCACGGTCCCGGAGCCGAAACTTGCTTGTGGTCTCGGAATTCATGTGGGGAGGTTTCTTTCAGCGATTGAAGTTTGGAAAATCTTGTAAGCCGAACGGCATCGTCTCGGAATGGTTTCGCAGCAAGAGAGGCCGAAGATTCATCGACGGCTTACTCAGAAGCACCAGCACGGCCTACTCAAGCGCTACAAACTTGCCGGCCGGTTCCAGCCAGTCGGCGCGGACTTTCTCAGGATGGAACTGCTTTCAGCCGAGGTGAGGAAACCTTTTGCCGCGGTAAGCCGCGAAATAACCTCGTTCATCCCCGAAACCAAGCAAAGGTTTGAAGCGGATAAGCCCAACCACTGCGCCTTCCCATTAGATACCACAATAGTCTTATAACGTCGCGCGCCCCTGCCGTTCTTTCCTTGTCCCGACCCACGCACTCCCGGCGAAAATTCGTCAGGATCCTCTTGAAAAAACCGCCGGTCAACTAGCGCCCCAAATAAGGACTTTATCGTGAAGCTATCGAAGTGCAGGAAAGTGTCGGCGAACGGCAAGAAATCGGAAGCCTCTTACCTCTGTCGCACGGGCCTATTCCAAGACCTCACTTGCTCCGATGACCTCTCCACTCCGCGTTTCTAGAGGGTTCTTCAACAGCTAACCGGCGTGCGGTGATCCACGTCTGAACCGTAAATAGAGCGATTAGCGAACACCCCACACTACCGACAAACAGATCGAAACCGTTAACTTCTCCAAAGATGCCGGGGCCAGTTCCAAAGCCGATCATTGCCAGGGTCAATGCGATCAACACGAAACGCAATTCGGTGGGCCCTGCATTCGCGTAGGAAAGCTTGAGTTCTCCGAGGACGCGGACTGATAGAAAAGCGTGGATGGAAAGGAGGAGGTAGCCCGCTAGGGCGATAAGGGCGACCTCTAGCGTCACGTATGGGCCCAAACCGATCCCAACCACTACCAGCGTCGTGGCGAGACCGTCGCAGCTGTGGTCGAGAAAGTAACCGTATCTCGGTCGCTCAATCTTGCGGAAGCGAGCGAGACTGCCGTCGGTCGAATCCCCGAACCACTGGACGACATAACCGGCGATCGCCAACCACAACCAGTGGTCCCCAAGGTTGCTTCCGACATATCCCGCAAAAACCATGAACGCACCGGCCATGCCCACGAAGGTCAGAATGTCAGGCGATACCCACGCTGGCATCCGCGCGCAAAGCCAGTTGAGAAGCCGCCGCTCGCTGCTTGCGAGCATGTTCGCTTGGATACGTTGGATAGGCTGCTGGGCTTCACGCGCCATTATGATCTCGTTCGTTGGGTTTGTGACAGTTCGTTTACAGCAATTACGGTGCTGCGCCCATCACTGAAAAGCCTGGCGATCGGGTGCGAATGCATTCTCGAACGCTGTAGATCTATTGCCCATCATCTACGAGGCATTTGTGCCCGCGCTATCTTGTCTATCAGGACCACGTGGGGCGACAAAGAAGTCTGGGGAAGGAGAACTCGAGCAATGCTCCATCTCGCTACGCGAAGCCGAGGTTCCCCGTTTTGCAATCGGATCAGGATTGCAACCTCACAATGACGGTAAAGATCACGACTGATTGGAGTGGAAGCCCGCGCAGTCGAGAGCCCTCCGGTGACTCATCATAACACAGAGTTCGCTAGACGAGCGTGAAGTTCTGCGTCCGGTTCTCTCTCTAAATCGAAAAATGCAGACCGACGGCTGTCGGCCCACAAGCGGCCCGATCATCGCATGGCTGCAATAAATTGACTGCCAAGACGATACCCCAAAGGCCAACGTTTCGCGAGAGCTTCCCTGGCTGATTTGCGTTGGAGTGAAAATTGCTATTTGATAATTTTCTCTAGGATTCGAAAGCCCGTGTTCGGGAGATTGCCGTGGGGGGAACATGAGGGAACGCGAAGAGCCAAGTCGTCCTTACGTCTTTGATGGTGAGCGGTGTTCGACACTTGTTGAGCTCGTCACAGCAATGGCTCCGAAACCTGTGAAGGCCCAAGAGCATTTGCTCGGTGGTTACATCGGGAAATGGATCGAGCACACACTTGGCGACATCGACGCGAAGATCGATCACGATCGCCTTCTTGGCCAAGATCTTGACCCACAGCGAAAGCTCTACACGTTTCTTGCAGCTCATTGGAAGGATGGAGCACCGCCTTTTATGGGCGTCGCGATCAGCTGGGAGCAGCTGGAACAGATTGCGCTCGATCAATTGCCAGAGGGGTTACCCAAGCGCCAATTTGTCTGCGACATCCATCGTCTAGGGATTCTCCCACTAGCCGCCAAAGCGTCAGGCGATGAACGATTGTTTGGGGTCGATGAACGCTGGCAGCGGGAATTCCTGGATTACTGCGTCACCCACGCCGATGTGCTTTCATACGAGGAAATCTGGAACGACCGCGGTGGCGCTCTCGAGCTATGTCTGGCGGACCCGCACTCCGAAGCCTTTTACATCGCTCATTTTATGAATGGTCAGCGCGACGCGTCGGCCGCCCGTAAAATCGCTAGCAGCACCAAGGTGCAAATTTTCGATGCGCTTTTCGATCCGGAGTTGGCCGCCCGATGCCGGTTCGACCGAGAAGCGGAAAGCACGCGCGAGTTGCTGTCCCGAAGTTGGTTTGCCGCGCTGCTGAAAAGGCACCCGGAACCCAGCCTGGGTATTGATCTCGCATTAGGCACCGCCTCTATGATCGCGGCAGGAGAGGTGGGCGCGATTGAGAGGAGTATAGAGACGAACAAGGCAGAAATAGAGGCCGCAGGGAAAGACTGGCCGTTGCCCCGGCTTTCGCAAAAAGGCCACGCCATTCTTTACGGCGGGGCCATGGCGCTGGCCTCAATCATGGGTATCTGGGCACCAAATGGCTGGACATTAGGCGAACAGTTTACCGATGGAACGATGCTCGCACTCGTCGTCATGTCGTCATATTTTGCTACGTTGTATGCGGCTATGGCAACGGAACGTCGAACAGGCGTCATGCTTTCGATAGCGATCCTAGCGCTCATGTTGGGAACGATCCCGATTAGCTTTTTTGCCAGTGGTTGGTGGGTTCAGGACGTACCTTTCTTTGGACTGATTTTCGCTGCACTCGGCTTTGCGCGCCACCCGCTTATTGCAGCGAAACAAAAAGAAGCTCTCGGAAAGAATGAGCGCGACCTAGCCGTGAGGCTGACCGGATCTCCCGATCGTGAGGAGGACCCCGATGTCGTAATGGGGTATCTGGATTTCTACGTGGAAGGTGTTCCCAGAGACCAGATTGTAGCGCACAGTCGCTACCAGCGTGTTGCAGATAACGCGAGCGCCGTGTCCATGTCCGGCACCGGGCATCGACCAGAAAGGTTAGCTCCGGCCGCATATCAATCAGAGGGTCTCTCTTATGGTGTCGCTGGCTTGAATGTTGCTTCTGATGGAGCGATCACGAGCGAGCTCGTCGATGGCGTATCGGTCGATACAAAGGGCCGGGTGAACACGCGCATCGCGGACGGCGTGACCCTGCACAGCGACGGGAAGACGACGACCCGGGTAACGGACGGCGTCGATGTGCGGTCAGACGGTCAGGTTTCCGTCGAGATGTTCGGAATGCGACACTCCTGGGGCGGTAAGAAAGATGAAAAAAAGAAGGATAGCTGGTTCTAACTCTGCCCCGCATTGAGTTGGCCGGAAAGTAATGCCGCCGTCGCAGTAGCTTGTCTCTCACCCAATCAGAGCGCGTCAGCTTCTTGCCGGGTGTAGGGCAGACTACGGATTGAATAGCAGTCCCGCTTGCGTTGCTCTGGAACGCTCTGCGTGCAGCGTGCGATGAAGTCGCTTCGCCGCTCGGATATTCGCTGACACTCGCTATATCCAAATTGGCCAACGCAACCGCCTGCAGAGCTCCCATTCAAACTCATGGCCTCGTCGAACTTGTCGCCATCGCTGTAGTTCGACATTTGCCACCGCTCGTCGAAAATCCAGGCATACCGGTCCAGAACGGCTTCGGGGGCATTGTCCGCTGACCAAGGGTTTGTCAGCTTCGCCTTCGCGAAAGGATTGTCAGCATATAGACGAAGCGGAGCGTTGGAAGGTTGCGCATCCGAAGTAATCGTCCCGATCTCATTGCCATCTCGCGAAAGAACTCGAACACGATAGGCCTCAGCCCTCACAGTGCGTTGTTGATCGCTGCGGACTTGCTCCCATCCTGCCTCAATAGGAGTGAACGCCACTTCGAGATCTACAGACCGACTGTTTTGCGAGTTTGATAAACTCTCAGCTTCTTCCGGCGACATCGGGAGAAAGCTCATTTCCCCGGTCCCCTCGAGCGCCAATGCGAAATCAAGCCCTTCAGACCCGCTCTCGCTTGCACTGAAGCTAACCATTGTCCTGTCGAACAGACCGTGAATGGGGAATCCCTCGCGATCAAAGTCGTAATCTTCGAGCCTGCCATTAAGCTCGATCAAGTAGGTTTCGGCTGCAACGGCTTCGTCCACCAAATCGGTGAACTCGTCAAAGTTTTCTTCGAGAAAGCGACGTCGAGCGAATTCGTTGTCGAACCTCATCCCGAGTGGCTTGGTCATCATTCGAGCAAGGGAAGCGGGTTCGCCCGACATCCGATGATACAGGTAAGCTAGATTTGTCGCGTTGAGGTCGAGTTGCCCCGACCGTTCCGGACCAGAAACGTAGAGATCATTCTTGGACCGAATGGTGTCAGCCTGTGCAGTTTCCGCATCTTCGACTGCCAGTGCTGCCTCTGTTGCCGCGTCGCTAGCCTCGCTGTCGGCATTAGGAGAACACCCCGCCAAGGCTACCGCTGCCGAAACCAAAAACGCGCATTGACCTGAACTCGTTAAACGCATCGCTTCCCCCTTCGCGCAGCAACAAAATGGCATAATCGGTCGGAGTCAATGATGTATGGTTGCGGGCATCCTCAATCGGCACGCAACCCACGCTAGGGAAAAAGCAGATGCGCTGGGCGCTGGCAAATTCAGGCCGAACGATTAATGGCGAAGAAAACGAGGTTGGGCAGAGCTCAATCACATACGCGGACTTATTGGGTGTATTGGCATTGCAACACCCCAAGGTTCTCGGCAGTATCCTATCAGTTCACAGGGCGCTCGGCAGCGTAAGCATGCGAAGCGATAGTTGAGCGCAAACCGGTTTCTAGCATTACCCTGACAACAGCTATCGAGATCGACACTGCTGAATTGACTTTGCTGATTTCAGAGGGAGCTCGGAATGTCCGCAATCCGCTGTAAGTGAAACCAAAGACGACAGTCCGCTTTCGGCCCGAAAGACGTCTGACCGCTCGTTTGGGTCCATCGCCATACAGGCAAAATACGGTGCGAGCTTCATGATAGCTTGGCTGCAGTCGCGTCAAATCTACAATTGAAATAACGAGAGGTCGAAGCGACACCCTCGTTAAACCGCAAGCCCTTCGTGTGCCCAGACTAGAACCAAAATTGCTGCTGCACTGGGTCCAGGTTCGAGAATGTGTGAGGCGGTGAACCGTCGAGGTGCAATCTCACACAGGGTCGCGTTCTGTGTGGTCCACCGACTCGTGGGGAGAATATGCCCATCGAGCATGCAAGGGAAGTAAGACATTGTCAGTCTGACAGCTTTTGGAATCAAGCTGAGAATCCAGCTAGGGGGGGCGGAGAGCCTCCGGGCATGCAAGATTGCTTGCATGCAGGGGCCCCGGAAGATCGGCTCACCGCCTTGCGCCGAGCCACTATGGTGATCTTCTATCTAAGGGAATACCCGTAGAAGTCGTTCGTCGAATTTGATCGAGGCTTTCCATAATTGTCGTTCGGAAAACTTCGAGGACGCGCGGCTTAGGATCAGCCTCATCTAAATTCGTATCCGGATTAGGAGATTGCTAAATCGGAGCCCGATGAACCTGGTAGGGTACGCTCGTTTGACCACGGCGAGCCGCAAAGCGGGAGCGCTCGGGCCATCCAACGCGCACCTTTCCCATAAGCGGTAACTTTTCGCCTCAAACTGTCGGGGACTTCGGGCTCGATGAAACCAAGGCGGCGCCAGTAAGGCGCTGCACCTTCCACTGCGATCAGTTCTGCATCGGTCAGCTTATCTCGAACAGCCAATTCGAAGGCGCGATGCAGTAGCCTTTGTCCAAGACGCAAACCGCGCCCGAGAGGCGCTACCGCCAGATCATGTATGTAGAGGACTTCATTCTGCCGTGCGGGGCTAAGCACCGCATCCAAGGCCGGAGGATTTTTACTAGGCCAGCCATGAGCGAGCAGATAAGCGATGAGCCGTCCATCGCAGACGGCAGCCAAGCAATAGCTTTGAGGAAGATAGAGCCGGCTCGCAAATGCCTCAGGCTCCTCCAATAAAGGCACCGGATACACCGCGGCCTGGACCGCGATCGCGGCCGGTAGATCACTTTCGGTCAGACAGCAGATAGTAACGGCTGTAGGTGACATTGGATGCTCGGTAAGTCTGCTTTCACCAAAAGTCAGTCAGGCTCGACAAAGCCCAGGCAAGATCAAGGCGAGCACCTTGTTCGCCCAGCAGTTCAAACCTTCTTCGGCCGCCCACGCTTCTGGTTCGGCGCCTTACCGAGACCGATTTTCTTCGCCATGTCCCGGCGCATCTCGGCATAGGCCGGTGCCACCATCGGGTAGTCCGACGGCAAACCCCACTTCTCCCGATACTCGGCAGGGGTCATGTCGAAATTGGTCCTCAGATAGCGCTTCAGCATCTTCAGCTTCTTGCCATCTTCCAGGCAGACGATGTGGTCGCGCTTGACGCTTCTCGAGACAGGAACTGCAGGCTTTTGCTCGACCTCTTCCTTTGCCGTTTTGCCGAGTTCGTTCAGCGCCTTGTGAACCCCCTCGATGAGCGCAACGACACCCGCCTCGTCCACCTGATTTGCGCTTACGTGCGCCGACACGATATCTGCGGTCAGCGTCACGAGTGTTTCGTTTTGCATTACTCTACCCATTCATTCTTGATCTCAAGTGGCCTTCATCTTTGCAGATCATTAGGCCTTTTATACGAAGATGCATCGGCTTCCTATAATTGACGCATGACATTAATTTTCGCTCAATTATTCCTGCCTCGGACGAGGGCCGAGTGCGGTCAATGATCACAATGAAATCATACGAACGGCTGATGTCGTAACGTTGCCGCGCGCCTTAAAGCTGAAGATCAGCTATCGGCCCAAAAACGCCAGGCTGCTCTCCGTGGGACCTGTCGGTCGGCTCAGCGCCCCAAATCCAGACGTTCATGATCAGTCCCGAACAGATTGAAAGCGGCCGCATTTCTTAGTTCGATTTATCCCAGATTCGGGAGCATCTCGACCCAGAGAGGGAAACGAACGGACTCGAGAGACCGTCACTTCAGTGTCACTTAGGAATTTGAGTTAGAGACGAGGCATGGCCGTGAGCGAACTTGAGGGATCTCGGCTATCAGTTGCCAAGCCTGTCACCTAATTGTAACCTGCGCTGGAATTGGGGGTCGTATGAGAGAAGTGGGTCCCATAGCCGAATTGCCGCCAGCCGTGACACTTCGTGCGGCGAACATTGTGGCAAAGACCTCCAGCGCGATTGGCCGAAGTTTCTTCCCCGCCCTCAGTCAAGCCCTGGCTCAGGAATTTGGTGTTCGGTGGGTCTTCGTTGGACAGTTCGAGCCATCAGAATGGGATACTGCATCGACGCTCGCATTCTGGGACGACGGCCCCGCTGTCAACTTCTCCTACCACTTGGCCAACACTCCTTGCGCAGATGTTAGAGACAACCGCGCTTGTTGCTTTCCCGATAACATTCAGCAGTTGTTTCCGCAGGACCGCATGCTCGCCGAGATGGGTGCGCGAAGCTATGCGGGCGCGCCTTTGCGCGCAGCGGATGGACGTGTGTTGGGGCTGATCGCCATGCTCGATACAGAGCCGTTCGCCTGTCCTCACACGATCATTCAGGTTCTAGAATTGTGTTCGGGCCGGGCCGCTGCCGAACTCGAACGTATCGTGACGGCTTCACTGAATGAACGGTTAGGTCGAATTATTGAAGCTTCGATCAGCGAAGCTTACGTTTTCGATGGGAGCACCTATCGATTCGAACTCGTGAATAGAGGTGCGCGCGAAAATTTGGGTTACTCAATGCCCGAACTGCGCAAATTGACTCCATGGGATCTGAAGCCCGAGTTTTCGAAAAGAGAGTTTCTCGATTATGTCGATCCGCTCAAGACCGGACAGGTTCCAGTATTGCGTTTCGAAACCAACCATCTGAGAAAAGACGGAACGACTTATCCTGTCGCTGTCGAGCTTCAGTACTTCCCCGATGCTGGTTCGGTATTTTTTGCTTCTATTTCAGATGAGACCGAACGAAAGAAACAGGAAGAGCGCGAACAGTTACTCCTACGCGAAGTCAACCATCGCGCGAAGAATATCCTTGCGGTCGTGCAGGTGCTCGCTCGACAATCTGCCAAACACGAGCCGGAGGATTTCTTAAACCGGCTAGAGGCGCGGATTGCCGCTCTAGCAGCCAGCCACGACGTACTTGTAAACCACGCATGGCAAGAAGTTCCATTGGAAGAGCTCGTGCGTTCGCAATTGGGCCATTTCGAAAGTTTGATTGGCGATCGTATCAATCTTGATGGGCCAGCTTTGACAATGCTCCCAAGCGCAGCGCAGTCTTTCGGAATGACTTTGCACGAGCTCGCAACCAACGCAGCCAAATATGGTGCTCTCGCTAACGAGTCGGGGACGGTAACCATCTCCTGGGAGCTGGCGGTCAACGAGGAGGGCGAGAGAGTTCTAGATTTGCGTTGGGAAGAGCTCGGTGGCCTAGAAGTGACCGCTCCCGACCGTCAGGGTTTTGGATCGATGCTGATAGAGCGCAGTCTGGCCCAGCAATTTGGCTGCAAAGTTCAGATCGATTACCGACCGGAAGGATTGACCTCCCGGTTCAGCGTTCCATCGAAGCTTGTTTTGGCTTCGTAGCATTCATGACCTTCATAGCTCCATAACAAGGCCTTTAACCCGGCGTTGCAGCACCTCCGGGAAAGTCGCACGGATTGCCTCGGAACTTGGGCGATCATCGTGACATTGATCGATTAGGAGGCGAGCATGTTAATTGAAAAAATCAAAACCCCCGGACTTTCCCATCTTTCTTACTTGCTCGGGGCGGGAGGTAAGGCTGCCGTTATCGACCCTCGTAGGGACTGCGAAATCTATGTCGAGAAGGCACGAAACGAAGGCCTGCGGATCACCCATATCTTCGAGACCCATCGCAACGAAGACCTGGTTTCCGGTGCGCCCATACTCGCAGAGCTGACCGGGGCGGAAGTGTTCCACGGCCCCAACGCGGACGGCGAGGTGGTATACGCAAAGACCGCGAGAGAAGGCGACTGCCACGCGATCGGTCAACTCGAGATCCGCGTCCTCGAAACTCCGGGCCATACCTTCGACCACGTCGCCTATGCCATCTTCGATAGCGAGTATCCCGACAAGGCAGTCGGCGTTTTCACCGGCGACGCGCTGTTTGTCGGCGATGTTGGCCGAACCGATTTCTACCCCGATCGCAAGCGCGAGGTCGCGAGCTTACTCTTCGACTCGCTTCACAAGATCTGCGATCTTGGCGACCAAGCCATTATTTATCCCGCCCACGGTGCCGGTTCGGTGTGCGGATCGGGTATGGCGGACAGGGAGTTTTCTACGGTCGGTCACGAGCGCCGCAACAACCCAATGCTCCAGATCGAGGATCGCGACGCGTTCATCGATCGCAAGGTGAACGAAAACCACTACCAACCACCCTATTTCCGGCTGATGGAACATCTCAACCTGGTGGGCGGCGAGGCCGCACCGCGCGTGCTCCAACCCCAACCGATGAGCCTTGGCGAACTATCGTCCTGCGATGCCGGCAGGGTAATCGATGTCCGCGAGCCACTTGCCTATGCGGCGGGGCATCTTCCGGGCAGCATCAACCTACCGGTCGGCATGATTCCGGCCTTTGCCGGATGGTTCATCGGCGAAGGCGAAAAGCTCGCGCTGGTGGCTTCGTCGCAGGACCAGCTATCAACCGCGATGGAGCATCTGGTGAGGATTGCACTCGACAACATCATCGGGGGGTATGTCGGTGTGATTCCAGCCGCAGCCTCGGGGAAAACCATGCGCTCGATCCCGATGATCGGGACGAAAGAAGTCGAACGCCGCTTGCAGGAAAAGCCCGGCGACTGGACCTTGCTCGACGTGCGAGATGCTGACGAGCGGCAGGCGCAAGCGATTGAAGGGTCTCGTCACATCTATGTCGGCGAACTGAACGAGAAGTGGAAAGACCTCGGCCCCCGCCAGCGTTACACACTCATGTGCGCGAGCGGCATGCGCGCGACCGTCGCCGCCGGCTGGCTTGATGCGCATGGGTTCGACCATCTCGATGTGTATCTGGGTTCGATGGGGGCCTGGAAAGCCGCGTCTTAGCGGGCTAGTCTCATGGGCGCTGCGTAGCCAACGGTTGGGAAACTGGTCCGAGAGCCGATCCCGAAATATCTTTTCACGCTTGCTCTTCGCGTTGGCTAGAACTTTTCTCGCGCGCACTTATCGCTTAGCCCACAACTTCCGCTTTCCACGGTAGCGGGAATTAAGCGGAATGTCCGCAGTCGGCCCAAAAGTCGTCAAGCCGCTTCCGGTGAAAGCTGCCGGTCAGATACGCGCCCCAATTTCGGCCGTTCCACTCCTTCCATGGGTGATCCACAAGCGGACAGCCATTGAGATCTTGCACAACGCTATGGTGCCCGAGGCATCCGATGACCTTGCATTCACCGATCTTGTCCGACTCGCAGGACCGTAACATCTGTCCCAGCTCGTCTCGTAAAGCCATTAGATCGGAGATTTTGCGCTCCACCTCGGCTAGTTGCTGCTGAACCAGTTGATCAACTTCCTATCGCGCGGGTCCGGTTCCCATTCGCCGCGCGAACCACAAAGTCGCTGAAGGGACCACAATCCACATCAGCATGGGGACTAGGCCAATGTCGGTCCCCGGCAGCAGAGGCATGCTCTCGCTGTACGTCCATCCCCAATCGGCGCCGACCGCCAGGATTTCGACGAAAGCCGTTATTACGAGGCCGGTCGCAAGGTAGACGGCGAAGCGCCAAGCCTCAGAACGGGTCAACCAGTCTCTGGCGGGATCGGCTGTGATGGTGAACGACCATACGGCATTCCGCGTGGACTGGATGCCTTTTGCAGGGCTGCGCCGCTCCGGGCTTGGCGTCGGCGGGATCCCCTACACTATGGCGGATATGAGCATTGAAAAAATGGCCGTCTGGAACTGGCCTGCGGCGGCATCATAGCCCGTTCGACAGACCCGGGATGGCGACACGGGCAGCTTCGCACTCGTCGGCCTTTCCCGAAGTTAAGTCTCTTATGGGCGGCCGACAAAAGCCGTGCATTGGCGAGCCTGACCGAACTGGCGCACGAGGCGCGGACATCAAGGCTCGGCGGTACCCGCAAGTGCATCGATGATGCGGCAATCGCCTACAGTGTCTTGCTCGCAGGCAGCGATCATACGCCCAAGTTCCGTCCGCAACGCCTCCAGGCTCGCGATCTTGCGCTCGACCTCGCCGAGATGGCTTCTGGCCAGAGCGTCGATGCCCGCGCAGGACCGGTCGGCATCATCGGAGAGATCGAGCAATTCCCTGATGCGTGCCATGGAGAAGCCGAGATCACGCGCGCGCCGTATGAAGTTAAGGCGCGCTTCCTCTGCTGGTCCATAATCGCGATAATTGGCCCGCGTGCGTGGAGGGGCAGCGAGGATACCCTCACGCTCGTAGAAGCGGATTGTTTCGGATTTGACGCCGGTTATCCGGGCAAGTTGACCAATTCTCATGACAAAGGCTCCTGCCGCTTGACCTTGTAGTTACTACAAGGTGCATAGGGCGGATCGACGCAAGGAGTCGAGTAAATGGGAAAGACCTGCTGCGGCCCCGATGAGGCCGGTGCAAACAACAACGATCCGACATGGCGGCGCATTCTGTGGATCGCACTGGGCCTTAATGCAATCATGTTCGGCGTGGAGATCGTGGCAGGCATTGCTGCGGATTCGCGCGCCTTGCAGGCCGACGCGCTCGACTTTCTCGGTGATGCGGCAAACTATGCTATCAGTCTCGGTGTAGCGGGGATGGCGCTCGTCTGGCGCGCGCGTGCGGCTCTCGTAAAGGCGGCGACCATGCTGGCTTTCGGCCTGTGGGTGCTCGGCTCGGCCATCTGGGGTTTCTTTGTCGGGGCGTCGCCCGACCCGGGAACGATGGGCGCCATCGGTTCTCTTGCTCTGGCGGTAAATCTCGCCGTCGCCGCGATGCTGTTCCGGTATCGCTCGGGCGATGCGAACATGCGCTCGGTGTGGATCTGTTCGCGCAACGACGCGATCGGTAATATCGCCGTGCTGGCGGCAGCGATTGGCGTTTTCGGCACCGGCCGTGCGTGGCCCGATCTGGTTGTGGCGAGCATCATGGCAGGACTGGCGGTGTGGGGAAGTGCCGAAGTCTCCAAACAGGCCCGTGGCGAACTGCGCTCTACCTAAACTCCAGAATATCCCCGCGATCGGGGGTTGGAGGAAATACATTTCCGTCTACACCCTGCTATTGCGAATTAATTGCAACAGATATAGAGACCCCTCATGCATCGCATCGTCTCCGCCACCGTCCATCCGGCACTGCGGCTCATTCTGCTGGCGCTTGCGCTGTGTCTGTCCGTCACCGCGAACGCGGAAGAACCCGACGTGCGAACCACCTGGCGTCTGCTCGATTATATCGCGGTCGACTACGCCTCCGCCGTTTCCGAGGGACGTGTTGCCGACGAATTCGAATATCGCGAAATGGTGGAGTTTTCCGATGTCGTGGCGCGGCAGATCGCTGCATTGCCGGATACTAAAGACAATCAAGCACTCATCCGCCGATCGGACCAGCTGCGAGCTCTGATCGCCAATAAGGAACCCGCCGAGCGAGTTGGGCGCTTAGCGCGCGCGCTGGCAGCCTCGTTGCTGACAGCCTACCCGGTTCCGCTTGCCCCTTCGCAAGCGCCCGACCTTGACCGCGCCCGCACTCTCTTCGCGCAGAACTGCGCCTCGTGTCACGGCGCCGCCGGAAGTGCGCCACCGGCCGCAATGCAGGCACTTGATCCCCCGCCGATCGACTTCACCGATATCGACCGGGCGCGGCAGCGCAGTGCGTTCGGGCTTTACCAGGTCATCACGCAAGGGCTGGAAGGAACGTCCATGGCCAGCTTCGCATCGCTGTCCGACGAGGATCGCTGGGCGCTTGCATTCCATGCCGGCAGCATTGCTTTTGAAGATGTGGCCAAGGGCGAGCGTATTTGGCGGGAAGATGATGGCATACGCCAGCTTGTCCCCGATCTCGAGACGCTCGCCGCGCTCACACCGGAAAGTCTGGCCGAGCAGATCGGCGAGGACCGTGCGCTCGCCGTCATGGCCTATCTTCGCGCCAATCCCGATGCGGTGGGACAGGCAAATGACGCAGGTTCGCTCGCCTTCGTTCGCGATACGCTCGATCGCAGCCTGTCAGCTTATCGGGCTGGCAACCGAGAGGAAGCGCGGCAGCTTGCCCTGTCTGCCTATCTCGACGGGTTTGAACCCCTGGAGGCCCTCCTGGCAACGCGCGATGGCGGTTTGATGCGGGAGGTAGAACAGGCGCTCGGGCAATTCCGGGCCGGAATAGAGTCCGGTGCGAATCCATCCGAACTACAGCAACTAAGGGCTCGCATCGATAGTCTGCTGGCAAGAGCCGAGGAAGCGTTGGCTCCTGAGGCGGCGAGCGAAATCTCGACCTTTCTCGGGGCGTTCACCATTCTCCTGCGCGAGGGGATCGAAGCAATTCTGGTTGTGATCGCCATGATCGCCTTTGTGAAAAAGTCGCAGCGCTCCGAGGTATTGCCCTATATCCATGGTGGGTGGATCGCTGCTCTTTTCGCAGGTGTCGCCACCTGGGTCGTAGCAACCTACTTCGTAAGCATCAGCGGGGCGAGCCGCGAGATGACCGAAGGGATCGGCGCGCTGCTTGCGGCTGTCATTCTCGTATCGGTCGGGATCTGGATGCACGGCAAATCCCAGGCCGAGGAGTGGCGGCGCTATATCCAGGAAAAAATGGGCAAGGCGCTTTCGCGCGGATCGGCATGGTTTCTCTTTGGTCTTGCATTCGTGGTCGTCTACCGGGAAGCGTTCGAGACTATTCTGTTCTACGCTGCCCTGTGGAACCCGCAGAGCAGCGGCATCATATTGGCAGGTGCCTTGTCCGCAGTCGCGCTGCTAGCGTTCATCGCATGGGTTATGCTGCGCTACAGCCGCAAACTGCCGATCACCCAGTTCTTCCGCTATAGTGCTATCCTGATTGCGATCCTTGCGGTCATTCTCGCGGGCAAGGGCGTGGGCGCTTTCCAGGAGGCCGGAGTTCTTTCCGCCACTTTCATTGCCGGCTTGCCGCGCCTCGCCGAACTCGGCTTCTTCCCGACTGTCGAGACGATCGGCGCGCAATTGCTCACGCTGCTCGCTCTGATTGCCGGATTTCGGATAAGTCGATCACCATCGGGACCGCAGCCGGCAGCTGTCGAGGGATAGGTGATCCCGGTTTGCGATCAGCGGGGTCCGGTGCCGAGACGGCGCGCGAGCCACAAGGAGGCTGTGGGAACCGCGACCCACATCGCGATCGGTATGAGACCGATTTTGGTTCCGGGCACAAGCGGCATGATTGCACTATAGGACCACCCCCAGTCGGCACCGACAGCCAGCACTTCGACCATGGCAGTAATGGCCAGGCCGATTCCCAAGAACACGACAAAACGCGAGATCGGCCAGTCTACGAGCCACGGCGTTTTACCACTGCCGACAGAGGCGCCGAGATAAGCGGCCACCATGATCCCGGCATCGCCGAACGAGGCCAGGCCGCAGCGACGTGCTGCCTCGGCAGGCGACAGACCTCCCGACTGGTAGAAAGGAAGCTGGAGCATCTCCCAGGCGAAAGCGATGAGAATTCCGAATATCGCGATCCAGAGGGCTGGATGAGCACCGCGCCATTCGCGCGATTCCTCAGAGATTTGGTCCTGATCCTGCATCGTCTGATTCGTCACTCCTGCGATCTCCGTCCCGTCCCCATCGCTCAGGTATCGAATTTGGGAAGAGCGAGGCCGCGCAGGCGCAGGGCGTTGCCGATCACCGATACCGAAGACAGGCTCATCGCTGCGGCCGCGATCATCGGGTTCAAAAGCAACCCGGTCCATGGATAGAGGACACCTGCAGCGACCGGAATTCCGAGCGCATTATACGCAAAAGCAAAGAACAGGTTCTGCCTGATGTTGCGCATAGTGGCCCGAGACAGGACGAGCGCCTGAACAACGCCGACGAGGTCGCCGCGCACCAATGTCACGCCCGCGCTTTCGATCGCGACATCGGTACCCGTTCCCATCGCGATGCCGACATGCGAAGCGGCAAGCGCGGGTGCGTCGTTTATGCCGTCGCCGGCCATAGCGACCCGGCGACCATCGCTCTTCAACTGCTCGATCTTGCGATGTTTGTCCTCGGGCGAGACGTTCGCTTCGACTTCGTCGATACCGACCTGGCTTGCTACCGCACGCGCGGTGGCTTCGCTGTCGCCGGTAAGCATCACGATCTTGATGCCGCGCTCATGCAACGCGGCAATAGCGGTGCGGCTGGTTGCCTTGATCGGATCGGCGACCGCGATAAGGCCTGCCGGTGCCCCGTCCACGGCCACGAACATCACCGTCTGTCCAAGGCTTCGGCCTTCGTCCGCCGTTGACCGCCAGCCTTCTTCGAGCGCCCCTATACGCTCCATCATCTTTTCATTCCCGATCGCGACCAGGCGCTTGTCGACATTTGCCTGGATACCTTCGCCGGTCACGGATTCGATATCGGAAGCGTCGAGAATGGCAGCGCCCCTGTTTTGAGCCCCTTCCACGATCGCGTGGGCGAGCGGATGCTCGCTTCCTCTCTCAACGGCAGCGACAAGGCTCAGCAATTCCTGCTCGTCGAAATTTGGCTGCGGTTTTACGTCGACAAGATCAGGCTTGCCCCGGGTCAGCGTTCCGGTCTTGTCGACGACCAGCGTATCGATCTTTTCCAGCGTTTCGAGCGCTTCGGCGTTCTTGATCAGGATCCCGTGCTGCGCGCCCTTGCCGGTACCGGTCATGATCGACATCGGCGTCGCCAGTCCGAGCGCGCAGGGACACGCGATGATCAGAACGGCGACCGCGTTGACGAGCGCGTAGGCAAGGGCCGGTGCCGGTCCCCAGATGGCCCAGACGACAAAACTCACGATAGCGACAAGGACGACGATGGGTACGAACCATCCGGTGACCTGGTCGGCGAGCCGCTGGATCGGTGCCCGGCTGCGCTGGGCCTCCGCGACCATCTGCACGATCTTCGAGAGCATGGTGTCCGCGCCGACCTGCGTCGCGCGCATGGTGAAGCTGCCGGTCTGGTTTACGGTGCCCCCGATCACGGGATCGCCCGCGCTTTTCTTGACGGGAATGGGTTCGCCACTGATCATGGATTCGTCGATGGCACTGCTTCCATCCTCGAGCGTACCATCGACGGGGACCTTGTCGCCCGGACGCACGCGCAGCAGGTCCCCCGACGTCAATTCATCGAGCGGTACTTCGCGCTCGTCCCCGCGACCGAAGATCTTCATCGCGGTCGGGGGTGCGAGTTCGAGAAGCGCTCGCAAGGCGCTCGATGTCGATCCGCGCGCCTTGAGCTCGAGCACCTGCCCGAGCAGCACGAGGGTCGTGATAACCGCTGCGGCCTCGTAATAGACGCCGACCCGGCCCGCATGATCGCGGAATGCCTCGGGAAAGATGTCCGGGGCGAGGGTTGCCACAAGGCTGAACAGATAGGCGATGGCGACGCCGAAGCCGATCAGGGTGAACATGTTGAGGTTCATGGTCCGGACCGATTGCAGCGCGCGGGTGAAGAAGGGCCAGCCGCCCCAAAGCACCACCGGAGTTGCCAGCAGGAGCTGCAGCCACTGCGCGATAGCGGGTTCGATGACCTGATCGAACGGTCGCGACGGGATCATGTCGCCCATCGCATAGGCGAAGAGCGGCAGCGTGAAGAGCGCGCTCCACCAGAACCTTCGCCGCATGTCGACGAGTTCGGGATCGGGGCCCTCGTTCAGAGTGACCGTTTCGGGTTCGAGGGCCATCCCGCATATCGGGCAAGAGCCCGGCCCCGGCTGCCGGATCTCCGGATGCATCGGACAGGTGTATATCGTACCTTCCGGGACATCCTCGACAGCATCGAGGTGCGCCTTCGAAAGATACATCTCCGGATCCGCGCGGAACTTGTCGAGGCAGCGCGAGGAGCAGAAGTAATGGTCGCCACCCTCGTGTCGATCGACGAAGCGGGCGCCGTCCATCTTCACGCTCATTCCGCAAACGGGGTCGGTCGCCATACCCTCGATTGCATTGTGCCCATCGCTCATCTGTCGTTCTCCCCTAATTGGCCATCACCACGAACTGCCCCATCATGCCTGCGTCCTCGTGCTCGAGGATATGGCAGTGATACATGTAGGGAGTGTCGGGATCGGTATTTTCTTCGAACCGCAACAGCAGCCTGACCTGTTCACGCGGGTTGACGATTACGGTGTCCTTGAAGCCCGCCTCTTCCGCCCGCGGAGGCCGACCGTCCCGGTCGAGCAAGCGGAACTGCACGTTATGAATATGAAAGGGATGGGCCATCATCGATGCGTTGGCGATTTCCCATATTTCCCACTGACCCACCGGTACGCGCTGATTGATGACGTCCATGTCCATGGTTTCGCCGTTGATCGACATGCCCCGGCCCATCATGCCCATATCGAGCACGAAACGGCGGCTGCGAACGGCGAGTGAGGGGTCTGGCGCAGCAAGCGCGGCCAGAGTGGGCGGGAGCATTACTGGAGTTGACGCGCCTGAGGGGCGCATATCGAGGATCGAAAACGTGCGCCCCTGCCTCTCGCGATCGGCCCGGTTTCCCATCATTCCGCCGCCCATCATACCCCCGCCTTGCCCGCCCATCATGCCCATGGCGTTAGCAGGGCTGCTGGCAATCAGCCGGAGCGGGCGCCCTTCGGAAAGATCGACGATCACTTGTGCGCGTTCGCCTGGGGCAAGGGTAAGACTGCGAACCTCGCTTGGCGCGGCAAGCAGGCCGCCATCGCTTGCGATGAGTTGCATCGGACGATCACCTTCGAGCGAGAAGGTGTAGAACCGCGCATTCGATCCATTGAGAAGCCGCAGGCGCAGCGGACCGGCGGCGGCCTCGAAAAGGGCATTGGCCGTTCCGTTCACATAGATGCGCTCACCCATCACCCCCATCATCCGCGAGTGCATATCGAGCGGGTAAACAAGGCGGCCCGCGCCGTCGATCACGCGATCCTGCACGACGAGCGGTATGTCATCTACACCGTACCGGCTCGGCAGATCGAGGCGATCCTCTTCCTCGTCGCGCACGTAGATCGGGGCAGCAAGTCCGGCATAGACCTGTGGTCCGGCCCGGCGATGCAGATGTGAATGATACCAGTATAACGAAGCGCGCTGGCGTATTTCGAAGGACGGGCTCCAGCGCTCACCGGGCCGTATGAGCTGGTGCGGCCCGCCATCCGCTGTGGCGGGAAGTTCGAAACCATGCCAGTGGACGGTCGCATCTTCGGCAAGCTTGTTGTCGATGTGAAAGCGAACCTGTTCGCCGCGGCGCATTTCGAGGGTCGGGCCGAGATAGGATGCGTCGATACCGATTGTCGGTGACGCCGTGCCGGGCACGAATTCTTTCTCGCCCGGTGTCAGGGACAGGCGAAAGACACGCTCGCCCCGTTCGATCGTTCCTGCCTGTAGCCGAGGTATGGCAAGAGGATTGCTTTCGCCTCCCTGATCGAGCGACATCCTGCTTTGCGTACCGCAACCCAGCAGCGGCAGCGCGGCGAAACCCGTCGCCGCGAGGCCGGCGCTCTTGATGAAGTCGCGGCGATCCTTAAAGTCGGGCCTGTCGATACCTGGCATATTCACCTGTTTTTGCGTGGGAGGCACCGGCGCAACCGAGCGCCTCCCACCCACCGTCCTATCGCGGCGTTACCGAGGTAACGACGCTGCCTTCGGTTCCAGTACGAAATTCAAAGGCTATTCCCTCACCGACACTGACCTGTTCGAGGATTTGCGCGTCGGCTTCGAAGGTCATGGTCATCGCGGGCCATCCGATACTTTCGACCGGACCATGCTCGATGGTCACCGTGCCCGCCTCGGAATCGATGGCTGTAACCGTTCCCTCCGCGCTGGCGCTCTGCTCGCCGCCGGTCTCCTCCGCCATCGGCATTTCGCCTGACATGGGCATGCTGTCCGAGTTCGCCATGTCGTCTGACATCATGGTCTCTGAGCTGTCGTCTGCAGCGTCGCAGGCTGCCAGCGCCAGCGGTGCCGCGAGCAGGATCATGTAGGTTGGGGTACGCACTCTTCTTCTCCTTGAGGGTTGGCCGGTTTTTCCGGACGGGGGCGCCGCAACAACAGATAGGCGGCGGGAAGCAGGAACATGGACAGGAGCGGGGCGGTGATCATGCCGCCAACCATCGGCGCGGCGATGCGGCTCATGACTTCCGAGCCCGCGCCGGTGCCGATCAGGATCGGAAAGAGACCCGCAAGGATGACTGCGACGGTCATCGCCTTGGGCCGCACGCGCAGGAGCGCGCCTTCCCGGATGGCCTCGTCTACTTCTTCGGCGCTCAGATCACCGCGTCGCCGCTCCAGTGCGGCTTTCAGGTAAATCAGCATCACTACGCCGAATTCGGCGGAGACGCCGGCAAGCGCGATGAAACCGACCGCAGTCGCCACCGACTGGTTGTAGCCCATCAGATAGAGCAACCAGTATCCGCCCGTCAGCGCGAAGGGCAGCGTGCCCATGATCAGCAAGGCTTCGTCCCAGCGCCGGAAAATGAGATAGAGCAGCAGGAAAATGATCGCAAGCGTCGCGGGAACCACGACCTTCAGTCGCTCATAGGCGCGCGTCAGATATTCGAACTGGCCCGCATAGGACAGGCTGACGCCGGGAGGAAGATCGACACCCGCGGCGACGACCTCCTGCAGATCGGCGACCACCGAAGTAAGATCGCGGCCCCGGACGTCGACGTAGATGTAGCTGGTCAGTCGGCCCTGTTCGCTCTTGAGCATGGGCGGACCGTCGCTGACGGCGATACGGGCGACAGTGCCAAGCGTGATCTGTTGGCCGGACGGCGTCAGAACCGGCAAGGCCCTGAGTTCCTCGACGCTGTCCCTGATTTCGCGGGGATAGCGCACATTGATCGGATAGCGCGCCAGCCCCTCGACGGTCCGTGCGACATTGGCACCGCCAACTGCACCAGAGACGATCTGCTGGATGTCGGCAATGTTGAGCCCGTATCGCGCGGCCGCCATCCGGTCGATATCGACATCGACATAGCGACCGCCCGACAGGCGCTCGGCCAGCGCGGAACTCACGCCAGGCACGGTCTTGGCGATACGCTCCACATCGAGTGCAACGCGTTCGAGTTGATCGAGATCGTCGCCTGAAACCTTGACCCCGATCGGGCTCTTGATCCCGGTCGCGAGCATGTCGATCCGGTTGCGGATCGGCGGCACCCAGACATTGGCGAGGCCCGGCACCTGAACGATCCGGTCAAGTTCCTCGACCAGCAGATCGGGCGTCATTCCCTCGCGCCACTCCTCGCGCGGCTTGAAGCGGATCGTCGTTTCGAACATCGTCAGGGGAGCCGGATCCGTCGCTGTATCGGCGCGCCCCGCCTTGCCGAACACCGTTTCCACCTCGGGGACCGACTTGATCAGGCGATCGGTGCGCTGCAGCAGCGCCGAAGCCTCGCCGGGGGAAAGGCCGGGCAGCGCGCTCGGCATATAAAGCAAATCGCCTTCATCGAGCGGCGGGAGGAACTCGCCGCCAAGCCGGGTGAAGGGGATCGCGGTGGTCAGGAAGATCAGCGCCGCGATCACCAGCGTTGCCTTTGGGCGCCGCATGACCCAGTCGAGCCCCGGACGATAGATTTTCGTCAGCCAGCGGTTGAGAAAATTGGAATCCTCCGAAGGGATCTTCCCACGGATCAGCCATCCCATCATTACCGGCACCAGCGTTACCGACAGAATGGCCGCGGCAGCCATGGCATAGGTCTTGGTGAAAGCGAGCGGAGCGAACAACCGCCCTTCCTGCGCCTGCAGGGTGAAGACCGGTAGGAACGACAGCGTAATGATCAGCAGACTGAAGAACAACGCCGGTCCCACTTCCTTCGATGCATCGGCGATGATCCGCCAGCGTTCCTTCACCGCGAGCGCGGTATCGGGATTCTCGTGTTCCCATCGCTCGAGATGCTTGTGCGCGTTCTCAATCATGACGACGGCGGCATCGACCATCGCACCGACCGCGATGGCTATTCCACCCAGCGACATGATGTTGGCATTGACGCCCTGGATGCGCATCACGATGAAGGCCGCGAGCACGCCCAAAGGCAGGGTGATGATGGCGACAAGTGCCGAACGCGCGTGCCAGAGGAACAGCGCGCATACGAGCGCCACGACGATAAACTCTTCGATGAGCTTCGTGGTGAGGTTCTCTATAGACGCATCGATGAGCTGAGAGCGATCGTAGGTCGTGACGATCTCGACGCCTTCGGGAAGGCTTGCCTGCAAGTCGTCGAGTTTGAGTTCCACGGCTTGGATCGCGCTTCGCGCATCCGCGCCCTGGCGCAGAACGATGATGCCCCCGGCAACCTCGCCTTCGCCATTGAGCTCGGCGATGCCACGGCGCAGCTCGGGGCCTACCTGGATTGTCGCTACGTCGCCAAGCGTGACCGGAATGCCGCCGCTCGCAGTGCGTAGTGGAATCTGCCGAAAATCCTCGAGGTCGCCGAGATAGCCCGAGGCACGCACCATATATTCGGCTTCGCCCATCTCGACGATCGAGCCGCCCGCTTCCTGGTTGGCGGCCTGGATTGCGCTCACGATCTCGGCGTGAGTCACGCCGAGCGATGCCATCCGGTAAGGTTCCAGCACGACCTGGTATTGCTTGACCATTCCGCCGACGCTGGCGACCTCGGCAATGCCGGGAATCGTCTTGAGCTCGTAGCGCAGGAACCAGTCCTGCAGGCTGCGCAGTCCGGCAAGGTCGTGCCCGCCGGTCCGGTCGACGAGCGCATATTCGTAGATCCACCCCACACCGGTTGCATCGGGCCCAAGCGTGCTCGTGACGCCATCGGGCAGGCGGTTCTGCACCTGGTTGAGATATTCGAGCACGCGCGAGCGTGCCCAGTAGAGGTCGGTACCGTCCTCGAAGATGATATAGACATAGCTGTCACCGAACATCGAATAGCCACGGACGGTTTTCGCCCCCGGCACCGAGAGCATGGTCGTTGCTAGGGGATAGGTGACCTGTTCCTCGACGATCCGGGGGGCCTGACCCGGATAGTTTGACCGGACCACAACCTGCACATCGGACAGATCGGGCAACGCGTCGACCGGCGTCGTGCGCACCGCCCAGAAACCGGCCAGCGTTACCGCGACGGCGGCGAGAACGATAAACAGGCGGTTGGCGATCGAGGCATCGATTATCCGAGCAATCATTGTCCGGCCCTCGTGATAGACTCGATCCGGGGGCCGGCATCCTGCTGGGTGAAGGTGAAGCGCACCCTGTCTCCCGTCTCGAGCCCGCGCATTTGCGCCGCGCTCTTCGTGCGGAAGGTCATGGTCATCGCGGGCCAATCGAGCCGGGGCACAGGACCATGCCGCAGCGTCACCGAACCATTGGCGATCGACTGGATCGTGCCGGTGGCACCGAAGGTCGCTGGTGCGTCCTCGCCGCCGGTGGAAGCGTCATCTGCCTGATCTATCGGACGGACGTCCAGTCCGGTGAGGCTTGCTTCGGAATCGAGCAGGAACTGACCCGATGTCACGACCTGGTCGCCTGCCGACAGACCGGCCAGCACTTCGGTCCTTCCACCCGCTTCGCGGCCGATCCGGACCTCGGCGGGCATGAAACCGCCCTCGTCCTGCTTCACCATCACGATGGTTCGACGTCCGGTCCTGATAACCGCTTCGGACGGTACCAGCAGCGCGCGGCGTGTGTCCGGGGTCAGCGAGACCTGTGCGAACATGCCCGGCTTGAGGCGCCCGGATGCATTGGGCAGTTGCGCACGAACGGTGATCGTACGGCTTGCATCCTGCGCGCTCGGCAGGATAGCGATGATGGGCCCGGAGAAGCGTTCCTCGGGGAATGCGGTCAGCGTCGCGCTGACAGGTTGCCCGACGCGTACATTCGCCGCCTGCCTCTCAGGCACCGCGGCTTCGAGCCAGATCGGTGAGAAACCGGTTATCTCGGCGAGCGTCTGTCCGGCCATGACTGTCATTCCCGGACGCACGCCGAGCGATGTGATGGCACCTCCAATCGGCGCGGTAACGGTGATCGTGGACTGCGGACGTCCATTGCGCCCTACCGATGAGATCAGGCCTGGAGGCATGCCCAAAAGGCGCATGCGTTCGCGCATGGCCTGCGCAAGTTCTTCATCACCGCTGTTCAGGACGGCCAGATACTCCTGCTGCGCTCCGCCCCATTCGGGAACCAGGATATCCGCGAGCGGCGCGCCCCGTTCAACGACATCGTCGGGCGCGCGGCCGTAGGTTCTTTGTACATAGCCTCCGGCACGTGGCTGGACGATCGCGACGTCGCGTTCATTGTAGGCCAGAACGCCTGTGACGGTTATTTCCGGCTCGAGGACGCCGTACTCGGCTTCAGTGGTGCGGATGCCGAAATTCTGCACCAGGCCGGGATCTATCCTGACGCCTGCAGTGGCCTCCTCGCCCGCGCACTTGGGCACCAGCTGCATATCCATGAAGGGCGACTTGCCCGGCTCGTCGAAGTGCTGCCCCGGCACCATCGGGTCGTACCAGTAAAGGACCTCCTCGCATTCGGTCGCACTGCCGCCCGCGTCGCTTGCACCACCTTGGCCTTCGCCGAGCTGCGAGAGACCATAGCCGGCGGCAAGACTGATGAGCGCGACCGTGCCTGCCATCATCCAGGATTTCTGGCGCGGCGACCGCCTGTCCCACGCGGCTCCCATTGCGGGTCTCATCGGCCATACTCCCCATAAGTCAGTCGCAGGTTCGCGGCGGCCTCGACGGACGCCTCTTCGCGTTGCAGAATTTCCACCCGCAGCATGGCGAGCGTTTTGATGGCGTCGATGATGTCGAGCAGATCCGCGCGGCCTGCGGCAAAGCTCGCGCGTTCGAGGTCCACGCGGCTTTCGGCAAGAGGGAGCAGTTCGTCCGTCGCGCGCTGCCATTGTCGATAAGCGCTGCGCCATGCGGCGAGATCGGTCTCGAACTGGGCTTCGAGTTCACGGAGCCGGTCTGCTCTGGCCGACTGCGCCGCCGCCGCCTCGGCGTCGGCGGCGGCTACACGCGGGTTTTGGCGCCGGTCGGCGAAAATCGGGAGCGTGATCGAACCCATCACCGAGACGACATCGCCAAAGTCGGGATCGCGCCTTCCATAGCTCACATTGACGCCGAAATCCGGACGCCTTTCCGATCGGGCAAGATCACTTCGCGCTTCCGCTTGACGAACCTGCGCAAGCGCCACGACAAGTTCCGGATTGCTTTGCAAACTTGCCCGCAAACCTTCGGGATCGAGATCGGGCGAAGGCGTGGTTCCGGTCGCGATAGCGTTCGTCAGAGCGGTATAGCGCGACAGCATGGCTTGCGCGGCCTCTCGGTCGGCTTCAATCTTGGTCCGCATATCTTCGACCTCGAGCACGGCACGGCGTATTTCGAGACTTTCGGCGGGTCTGGCCAAACCGGCGGCTACAGAACTGCGCGCGAGTGGCACGAGCCCCCCGATTTCAGCAAGCGCATCGTCGGCCACGGTCAGAGCCCGTTGGGCGTAAGCCAACGAGATCCATGCCTTTCCTGCGTTGACGCACACCCTGTAACGGGTTTGAATCAACTGTGCTGCGGCAAAGTCGATGTCGGCGTCCGCCATTCCAGACCGGGCCCTGCGCTTTGCGAGATTGGGAATCTCCTGTTCGATTCCGACTTGGATCTGCGTGGGAAGCTGGCGACCCAAATCAAACGCGGCCGGCCCGCTTACCGGCAGGTTCTGGATGCCCGCGCGAAGGCGCGGGTCAGGCAGTTCATCGGCAGCGTCGGCGATCTCGCGCCGGGCGTCCAGTCGCAGCTCGCTTGTTCGAACCTGCGGCTGGTCGCTAGCCGCTGCTCGCAAAGCTTCTTCATAGCCCACCGACTGGGCATTACTTGCCGGCGCAATGGCCAGCAGGACCGGAAGCGCGGTCCAGCATACTCGTTTCATGATTGTTCATTCCGCAAAAGGAGCGCGTCAGGCACGCGTTCCGGATCACCGGCCCGCGTCGAGCGCAGGCCGTTCATCCAGAGGCAGGAGCGCGCAGGCTTAAGCCTGCACGCGGGTCATGCCGGAAATTGCGGAGGTGGCGGTTCTGGCCCCAGCCTTGGGGCGGCGAGCGAATTGGAGATCAAACCGCTGAATTGAGCAGCCTGCGCCGGTAAGTCTTCGGAAAGGGTCGCATCAGCGCCGGGAGCGAGCGGCGCAATGCACCCGAGCGCCACCAGACAATCCAGCCGAAGGTTCTTGCAAGGTGCGCTGCCGTCATCTTCCGTGGAAGTCGCGCCCGCCATCGTTTCCATCTCTGCGCAGGCCGGATCGCCTGCGTCGACGACCTGAGGAAGAGCAGAAGCATGCGCGGCCGACTGGACGAATAGCCCGCAGGCGATCAATAACAGTCCTAGGGTACGCAAGACTCGCATGAAAAAGGCGTAAAGCTTTGAAGAGCGCAAGACAAGGACCTCGCATCGGGTGCGATGGTTCATCACTCCGTGTACTGCCAGGCACCCATCGAGCCCAGATATACGTCGAGCTTGTCAAATCCTTTGCTTTGCAGCCAGCCCGCCGCCACACTCGCACGCATGCCACTGGCACACATGACGGTATAGGCGCGTTCGCGATCAAGCTCGGCGAAGCGGGAATTGAGCTCGCCCACGTAGATGTGGTCCGATCCCTCGATCGCGCCGCTGCGCCGCTCATCGAGGTCACGCACATCGAGCAAGGTCCAGTCGTCGCGCTTGCGCTCGAGACGATCCTGAACCTCGTTCGTCCCGATCATCGGAAGGCTCGCCATCTTCATTCCTTGCGCTGCAGCCGGCACGATACCGACATAGCCGCCGACGATCGAATCGAGCCCGATCCTCACAAGGTGCGTCATGGCCGAAGCCAGCTGGTCTTCCGCCGATCCGACGAGGGCGATTGTTTCACCCTCCCTGATGAACCAGCCCGCAAACGCCGAGATCATGCCGACCGGAAGGCATATCGAACCAGGCAGATGCCCGCTTGCGTATGCAAGCGGATCCCGCACGTCGACGACATGGTCGGCGTCGATTTCGCGAATGTCCGAGAGCATGAGACGTTTTGGTCGCAGGATCCGTGGCGCAGGAGATGTTCCCTCGACATTCAGACGCTCCATCAGTCTGAAATAGGGTGGCTGGTAATGATGCTCGGCGAGCTTCGCCTCGATGAATTCCTCGCGATCGGCGATCTGGAGCCGCGGATTATTGCAACGTTCGTGGCCTATGGTCGAGAATTCCCGGTCCGCCATTCCCGAGCCGCAGACCGAGCCTGCTCCATGCGCGGGGTAGATGATCGTCTGGTCACCCAGACCGCAAATCTTCTGCAGTGAATCGTACAGGAGGCCCGCGACCTCCCGGGCGCGCTCGGGATAGAAATCTGTGCGTCCGACGTCGCCAACGAAGAGCGCATCGCCGGTGAACACGCCGATCGGTCCTTCGGGAAAATCGTCGTCATGGAGGACGAAGGCGAGATGATCGTCGGTGTGACCGGGAGTTTCGAGCACCGAAATCCGCAACTTCCCGATCTCGAAAACGTCGCCCTCTTGCGCGGTGTCGGCGAAAACAATCTCGTCCGCAGAGTTTGGACCGTGCAGAACACGGGCACCGGTCATTTTCCCCAATACCGGCGATCCCGTGATGAGATCCTCATTCCTGTGCGTTTCGAAAATATGCGTGATCTCCAGCCCTTCGGCGCGGGCACGCTCGACATAAATCTCGCAGTCGCGGCGCGGATCGATGACCGCTGCCTTGCCTTGCGAACCGATCAGATAGGAAAGGTGCGAAAGACCGGGGGTCTTTATCTTTTCAAGCAGCATGGTTTACCTCGTTGTGGGGGTGTTTCCGACCGATGAGATTAGTTTAGCCGATACCGAGTTCGGCCTTGAGCGCCGAGACGTTCTCGAAGCGGTCTTCTTCTGGCCGGGCGATAGCGGGCTTGGCATTGATCCAGGTGTTCTCGCAGACGAGAGCATGGCTGCCGCGAGGTCGGCGTGCCTGCAACGAAAGCAACCCTCGGCAAGACGCTCGTCAGTAATGACGGCTTCACCCGTATAGGGTTCGTCCAGGAGCCAGCCCGGTCGCGCAGCCGTCCATTCCACGCCTGTCGCGCGCTCCAGGAGATCTTCCATGGCGCGCATCTGTTCGAGAATATTGTGCAAGGCTGGTCTTGCTGTGAGTTCGAACCACGCCGGAACGCTGGGCTGCGGTTCTACAAAAGCCGCCGATATCACGACGATCCGGGAAATGCCGGTCGTCGACATCGCTTCCACCAGATTGCGGGTTCCCTCCGTGTAAAGCGGTGGCGGATCGATCGTCGTGGATGGACTGAACCCTATACCGAGTGCGGAAATGACCGCACGACAACCTTCAAGCTCGCTGCTGAAGTCGTCATTGAGAACGTCGCACTGGAAATACTCGACATTGTCGACCCTGTCCGATGGTTCGGGCAGGGTGTGTTCGAACGCTCGGACCGCGATGCCCTTGCGGACCGCATGGCGCAATATTTCCGTGCCGGTCTTTCCTCCGGCACCGAAGACCGCAAGGGGGGCTGCATCGGTCACAGGTTCAGCTTCCACTGTCGTACCTCATTATGAATTCGGCGGCGCGTGCCGGGCTGATCGTGATCGTGGAGCGGGTACCGCCGGACGCTGGCACCCGCTCGCTCGCCTTCACGCCTCGATGTTGCCGCAGGTCGTGTAACCCCAGAACCCGAACTCGTCCTTCATCCGGGGGCCGGCGACTATGAGCTCCTGCATCTGCAAGCCCGCGTCTCCTTCGTCATCGAGAATGCGCGTACGGATACGAAGCTCACCATTTGCATACTCACCCGAGGCGCTTGCCGTAACAGGGATCAGCTTGCCGTTGATCTTGATGGCCCCGCGACCGCTGTTGTCGTAGACGAATGACGGAAAAGCGACCTCGGTCAGGCGGAACTGGCACGTGTTTTCGGCTCCCAGCGCGGCGAGGTCCGCCTCGCTCATGGTCTCGGGCAGCATGAGGCCGGGGCTGAGATTGGCAAGAGCGCTCGCAGCACTCTTTATCGGAGCTGCCGTTGCCGGAGGATCGAGCTGTGCTTCGCGATCATTACCGATCGCGCTGTTGGTATTGCAGGCCGCCAGTGGGAGGGCTGCAAGCGTCAGAATTGCGATCTTGTTCATTGCTGCATCTCCTCGGGCAGGCGTTCTTCGGTGCGTGGACCGTTCTCCTCAATGTCCTCGATCAGATATTTCATCTCGGCGATCTCACGCCGCTGCGCGACGATGATGGCCTGCGCAAGTTCGCGAACCCGCGGATCCTTCAGGCTCGCCCTCTCGCTGGTCATGATCGCGATCGAGTGGTGCGGGATCATCGCGGCCATGTATTCGGTGTCGTCGACCGTGGTCTGGCTGCGTACGAGCCATAGCGCGAGTGCGAATACGAGGGCTCCGACACCCAGGATGATGAAGTTCTTGGTCCGGTCCTTGTACATGCCCCACATGAAGAGAAGCATGACCACCATCATCATCGCGCCCATGACGAACATCATCCAGAAGCGCGTCTCGCTCCAGAACACGTCGTCCATGTCGAAGCTGTTGGCGTACATCAGGAAGAACATGATCACGGTCGAGGTCGATACCATGGCCATGAATCGCCAGTAGTTGCCGCCCCCTCCCTTATCCGAGTGGGATGTGCTTTCAGTCATGCGTTTTCTCCTTCCTTCATCATGGTCCAGAACAATTGTGCCGAGCAGCTGATGAGCGCGAAGCCGGTCAAAGCTTCGACGCCGGCAATGACGCGCAGGTGCTCGGTCGGGTAGATGTCGCCGAGCCCCAGCGTGGTCACGTTGATCAGCGAGAAATAGAAATAGTCCATCGCACTCATCGCTGGCGTCTTGTCGAACCCGCCGAGACCCAGCTCCGCGCCCAGCCAGAAACCGCCAGCGAAGAGCGTCGCGACAAGCAGGTGCGATGCCAGGACGAGAAGCGCGACCCCAAGTTTGGCGGAGAAATTTCCGGGTGCGTCGAGCATGCGATGCCCTGCGCCGAGGATCGACAGATGCACGCCGACCGAGGCCAGGAAAAGTGCAATGGCGAGAATTAGTGCGGCGATCATCGATGATCTCCATCGTGTGTGGCGGGCATTTCACGCAGCGCAGGATTCCGACGGAGATAGAACCATTCGGCTCCGAACACTGCGGCAATACCTGCGACCGCATAGGCGACGACCGCAGGGTCGGTTTTGAGCTTGGCGAGGGCAAAAGCTGTCAGGACTACGCCGTCCGCCATGAGCGCCGACCAGAGGATCCAGGCACGCGCGCCTATTTCTTCCCGCAAACCGCGCAGCACGCCCCAATGCACGAGCATGTCCATTACGAGATAGAAGAACGCTCCGAGCGAGGCGATCCGCGAAAGATCGAACAGGACCGCGAGCGTGCCGGCGACCACGACGGTATAGACCAGCATGTGACTGCGGATCGGTCCCTTCATCCCAAAATGGCTATGCGGGATCATCTTCATTTCGGTCAGCATCGTCAGCATTCGCGAAACGGCGAAAACGCTGGCGATGACACCCGAGGTCGTGGCTGCGATCGCGATTGCGACTGTGAAATAGAACCCAAGCTCTCCGAGCGCGGGGCGCGCAGCTGCCGCAAGCGAGTAATCGCGCGCTTGCGCTATTTCCGAAGTGCTGAGGCTGGCTCCGACCGCCACCGCGACCAGAAGGTAGACGACCACGCATACTGTGATCGAAATGATAATGGTTCTGCCAACATTTCGGTGCGGATCGATGATTTCGCCGCCGCTGTTGGTGATGGTGGTGAAACCCTTGAACGCGAGGATCGAGAAGGCGACCGACGCGAGCAACGCGTCGAGACCCGAAAGCGCGACTGGCTCTGAGAAGGCGCCGCCCGAAAAGCCGCTGGCCCAGATCGCCGCAATCGCGAACAGGGCGATGCCGCCGATCTTGATCGCCGACATGACGAGAGAGAAACCGCTGACCGATTTGTTGCCTGCCGCATTCACGAAATAGGCGAAGACGATGAGCGCCAGTGCCGCGACGGAAACCAGAATGCCGCTGCTCTCGAGCCCAAAGGGCCGCAAGGCATAGGTCGCGAAGGTCCGAGCGACCAGGCTTTCGTTGATGACCATCGACAGCGCCATCAGGAGCGATGCCGATGCTGCAACAACACCCGGTCCGTAGGCCTTCTGAAGAATCATCGCGATGCCGCCAGAGGAGGGCCAGCGGTTCGACATCTTGATGTAGCTGTAGGCGGCTAGGGAAGTGACCAGGGCGCCGACTATGAAAGAAAGCGGAAATAGCGGTCCAGCCAGTTCGGCAATCTGGCCGGTCAGTGCGAAAATACCAGCGCCGATCATGACGCCGGTTCCCATTGCGACACCGCCAAGCAGCGTTATCGATCCAGCACTCTTCCCATGTTGATCGTCGCCATCTGTCTGCAAGTCTTTCCCCTGTCGATGTCCTCCCGTCCGAGAAACATCACGACAAGCAGTACGTTGCGAAGCGGCTCACCCCTCAAAAAATTTTCTGGCGGGGCATGAGCCATCCTTGGGCTGGCCCCGGAATCGCGTTGAGCTATCGATTTCCGGCGGCGCGCTCTTTCTTCCTGCAGCGATGCCGATGGCGGCGCGTCAAGGCACGGCAGTCCACGCTGAGTGCGCCTAATATTCAGCGCGTCAAATCAGGAAAACCGGGCCTGGAAAAACCGGTGCAGCGGGACCGCGATGAGTGCGATGTACCAGCCGTAGAGAAAACTGCCCACCGCTCCTGCGAGAAATCCCGACAGGGTCAGCCATTCGAACCATGGCAGCAACGGAGCCCAGGCTTGGTGCATGTGAAACCGCTCGGGTGCGAGGCCTCCGAAGGCAATGCATAGGAGGTAGCTGACAAGCAGGAACACGCTGAGCGTCCAGCCCCATGCGAATATCGAGTTCTTGATTGATCCTTTTACCATCGCATTTCTCCCACTTCGTGCGTCCTAAAATTATGCAAACGGAAGGGTCCGGGACCGTCGGGGCAGCCGGCCCCGGACCCAGCGGGATGATCGACAGGCATCTTAGCGCCCGTCCCGGTGTCCCGGGCTTCTGTGTTATTCCCGCGCGATTGTTCTTCAACGAGACATCGCCCTTATTTCTCGCGCGGCCACTGGCGTCAGTTCCTTACAATCACCGATAAGATGCGAAGACGCTCTGTCCGGTCGGACCAAAGGCGATGACCTCATAGGGCTGGATCCGGTCTCCTGCCTCCATGCCAGGAGATCCCAGCGGCATTCCCGGAACCGCAAGGCCGGCAACGCCGGCGGGCCGCTCGCGCAAAAGCTGGTCTACTGCCTCGGCGGGCACGTGACCTTCGATGATGTATCCATCGACTTCCATCGTGTGGCACGACCACAATTCTTCCGGTACGCCGCGCGCGGTCTTGATCGCCGCCATGTCCTTGCTGTCGACCGATGCCACCTTCGTATTCATCCCGTCTTCGACATGGCCTGCCCAATTCAGACAGCACCCACATCCTGGATCCCGGAACATCGTGTAAGTCGCTGCCTGCGCCACGTTTGAACAGGCTGCCAGCACGAGCAGGGCCGCGCCGCTAATCGATCGCCGGAGCAGCGAAGGCTTTTTCAAATTCATTGTGCAATTCCTTTCTTGTATCCGCGCCATAGCGAGATCGTCCCGGTTACCGTCGGGAACCGGTGGAGCAGGCATGGCTCGGTGAAGATTTCGGCGAACAGTTTTTCGACTTCGCCGTCGGCGCTGGGCTGCGTGTCGCTTATGCCGTCAAGCGACTGGACGGTCGCCCGGAAGAGGCTCCGCATGAGTGGGCTATCCTGCTTCATATAATCGGAGATCAACACGGTTCCGCCTGGCACGAGCAAGCTTTCGATGGTTTCCAGGATTGCCTGCTTCTTGCGCAAGGGAACTTGGTGAAGGACGAGGCTGCTGACGATCTTGTTCGGCTGCCACCCTGCGGGCAGCTCGAGGCTTTCGAGAAAGCCTTTATGCCACCTGATCAAATTTGCGATCGCTCCCAGTTTGCGTCGAGAGATCCGCAGGGCTGAAGCATCGGGGTCGACGCCGACGAAATGAGCCTGTGGGCAGTCGCTGAACATGGCTTGCAATAGGCTGCCGGTTCCGCAGCCGACGTCTATGACCCGGTCGCCAGGCGCGAGATGCAAATGCTCGACAATTTGTCGACGCCAGCGCTTTTCGCGTGTTACAAGAGTGATGATCGGGTCGTAGATCGGCGTAAGAAAGCTTTTGCCGAGCAAAGGCGTGAACTCGCTGCTATCCTCTGGCTTAGTGGCGTTGTTCACGACAGATGCCCTTTTTCCTCGTCGTATGTCCCGTTTCTGATTTCCTCACTCTCGATTACGTTCGACTGCTGCCAATCCCTCAAAAAAGAAGTTTAAGGGATTGTGCAGGTGAGCGCGTATAGAACACGTGCAACCCACAGGAGTTTTTCGGATGCGTGACAATCACTCTCTTGATGCGGTGCTCGGAACCCTTTCCGCCACCACCACCAGCGAGGTCCCCGCCGACTTCATGGATGGCGTCTGGCAGCGCGCCGGACAGCTTGGCGAAATCGCCGACCGACGCCGCAGGACGGCTCTGTTCGTCGGTCTGTTCGTCGTCGGGCTTGGAGCTGGCGCCGGAACGAACGGTTGGCCCGGCGGCTATGGCACGTCTTCCGCGTCATTTGGCGAGAGTCTTATCCTCGGCGAACAGCTGTCCCCATCGGCGCTCCTCCATGTGGAGCAATAAGGTTTGAAGACGACGCATATCGTTCTCGCGGTGCTTCTCGCAGCACTTGCAGGATGCCTCGGCGCGATTGCCGCGGATCGCTGGGCCAATCACGAGGCTGGCTCCGGCCTCCACGATTTCGTGCACGACGAGCTCACCCTGACGGCCGACCAGGAGCAGCGTCTCGATGCGCTCGAGGCCCGTTTCGCGGTCGAAAGGGCACGGCTCGAAGGATCGGCGCGCGCAGCCAATGCCCGGCTCGCCCAGGCGATGGAAAGCGAGCACGAATACGGCCCCGAGGTCTCGGTCGCGATCGACGAGGTGCATGCACGCATGGGCGATCTGCAGAAGGCAACGGTGCGCCATGTCTTCGACATGCGCGAAATTCTCGAACCCGAGCAGCAACGCCAGTTCGACCGCAAGGTCTCCGACGCCCTGACCCGCGACCCGCGCGACTGAAGCGCCATGTCGGGGGCGGGCGACAATCCAGATGAGGCCCTTGTTTCGCAGGCGAGGGCTGGAAACAAGCGGGCTTTCAGCCAACTCGTCGAGCATGAAACGGGTCGGCTTCTCGCGCTCGCGACACGCATGCTTTCCTCTCCTTCTCAGGCAGAGGACGTTGTTCAGGACAGCCTCGCTTCGGTGTGGCTGACGCGCCATCGGCTCGATCCGAACAAGCCGATCGGACCCTATCTGACAACCGTCGTCCTCAACCGCTGCCGGGACCGTTTGCGCAGGCGCAAGGTCGCGGGCTTTTTCGGACTGTCGGGTGATGACGAACTCCATTCCATCGCCGACGATTTGCCGGGTCCTGAAGCGTTGGCCGTTTCCAGGGAAGAGCTCAATCTCGTTCAGGCCGAGATCGCGCGAATGCCTGTAAGGCTGCGCGAAGCGCTTGTGCTCGTGACCATCGAGGGGCGTAGCCAGGCCGAGGCGGCCGATCTTCTCGGAACGACCGAAAAGGCGATCGAAACCCGCGTATACCGCGCGCGCAACAGACTAAAGGAGCGCTTCGAAAAACTTTGAGGGGTTGGATGGGCGCGCGCGTAAGTAACGGTGAACGCCAAGTCAGGAGCCCTTTATGATCGCCGTCAATCGACGCAAGTTTCTCGGAGCCGGAGCAGGAGGAATGGGTCTGCTCGGCCTTGCCGGGGCGATGCCTGCCTGGGCACGCGGCGCGGACATCCTCGCAGGTAACGCCCGCAAGGGGCTGGACGAGATATCCGGCCCCAATATCGACCTCACCGTTGCCCGATCGGCCTTCGCGACCGGCAACAGGCGCGGCGGCGCGATCGCCGTCAATGGCACTATTCCTGGTCCGCTGTTGCGATTGCAGGAAGGCACGACCGTCCGGCTCAATGTCCATAACCAGCTCGAGGAAGATACCTCGATCCACTGGCACGGTCTGCTCGTGCCGTTTCAGCTCGATGGAGTGCCCGGCGTGAGCTTTCCCGGCGTCAAACCGGGAGAGACCTTCACCGCCGAATTTCCGGTTCGCCAGTCGGGTACCTACTGGTGGCACTCGCATAGCGGCCTGCAGGAACAGGCCGGGCATTACGGCGCGATCGTGGTCGACCCCGCCGGACCCGATCCGGTCCAGGCCGACCGCGAATATATCGTGGTGCTGAGCGAATTCAGCGAAATGTCGCCCCACACGATTTTCGACAAGCTCAAGAAGGGCGAAGGCTACTTCAACTACAACCAGAACACCTGGACCGACGATTACCCGCTTTCGGGCGAGGATCGCCGGATGTGGGCGAAAATGCGCATGATGCCGACGGACATCCTCGACGTGTCGAGCGCGGCTTATACCTATCTTCTGAACGGCCATGGCCCGCTCGACAATCTGGAATACCTCTTCCGCCCGGGCGAGCGCGTGCGGCTGCGCTTCATCAATGCCGGCGCCATGACCTTCTTCAATATTCGCATTCCCGGCCTGCCGATGACCATCGTTCAAGCGGACGGGCAGAACGTCGAGCCAGTTGAAGTCGACGAGTTCCAGATCGGTGTGGCCGAGACCTATGACGTCGTCGTGACGCCGGGCGCGCAACAAGCCTACACGCTGGTCGCGGAGTCGATGGACCGCTCGGGCATGGGTATTGCCACACTCGCGAGCGCACCCGGCGCTCGCGCCGCCATTCCGCCGCTGCGCGATCCGCCGCTTCTGACCATGGCGGACATGGGCATGAGCGGCATGGACCACGGCGCGTCTGGCGATGCCGGCATGTCGGGCATGGATCACGGAAGTGGCGGCGACATGGCGGGGATGGATCATGGTTCGTCCGGCCAATCCGAGATGGCAGGCATGGCCGGCATGTCGGGCATGCAGATGCGCGACACCTCGCTTCTGCCGCCCGATGTGAAGGTCGGGCCCGGTCTCGACATGGTCTCGATGAACCCGGTCGACCGCATGGGCGATCCAGGCATCGGTCTCGCCGATGTGCCGCATCGTACGCTCGACTATCGCAAGCTGCGCGCTCTGACGCCGCACCGCGAGGGCCGCACGCCGTCCCGGCGAATGGAAATCCATCTGACCGGCAATATGGAGCGCTACATGTGGTCGTTCGACGGCAACAAGTTCTCCGCCGTCTCAGACGAGCCGATCCGTTTCGCCTATAACGAGCGCGTGCGCGTGAAGCTCGTCAACGACACGATGATGGCGCACCCCATTCACTTGCACGGTCATTTCTTCGAGCTGGTCAATGGCGCGCCGGCCGATCGTCAACCGCTCAAGCACACGGTCATCCTGCAGCCGGGTGGCAGCGCGCAGTTCGACCTGACGGCGGACGAGCCGGGCGACTGGGCCTTCCACTGTCACCTTCTCTACCACATGCATGCCGGGATGTTTCAGATCGTCACGGTCGCCAATCCCGACGGGAGCGAAGCATGAAAATTCGTATTGTCAGCCTGCTCGCATCGGTCGCAGCCGGCTCAGTTCTCGCCTCCTCCGCGGCGGCGCAGCATGCCGGTCATTCGCCGGCGGAGCCGCAGCAAAGCGTCGAGGCGCAGGCTGACGCGAAGACGAAGTGCGAGGAAGAAGCCGAGCGCCATCGCGCGATGGGGCATCCGGTTGCAGATGGAGCATGCGAACCGGCTGCTCAACCTGAAGCCGCCATGGACCGCTCGCAGATGGATCACTCAACCATGGATCATGGTGCGATGACCGCTCAGGATGGCCATTCTGGCATGACAATGCCTGTGGACGCTGCCCGTCCACAGGTATCGCCCGAAAGTCATGACGGAATGGATCACGGCTCTATGCCGCAGGGCAAGCCTGCCGAAGGCGGGATGGATCATTCGCAGATGAATCACGGCGAGATGGGACAGGCGGAAGCCGTCAGTTCCCCGTTGGACCATGGGCAGATGGATCACAGCCGGATGAACCATGGGCAGACGCCTTCGCAGGACATGGAGGGCATGGACCATTCGGCGATGCAGATGGGCTCCGACGCCGATATCCCGCTGTTGCCGCCTCCTCCCGAAGCCGGAAGCGGCCCAGCGCGCGCGGCGGTCGCCATCTGGGGCGAGGAAGCCATGAACGAAGCGCGGCGCGAGCTTGTCCGCGAGACCGACGGAGGAATGCGCTTCTGGTTTCAGGGCGACCGGCTCGAGTACCGCGCCCGCGAGGGGAAGGATGGATATCTGTGGGACATCCAGGGATATTATGGCGGCGACATCGACAAATTCTGGTTCAAGTCCGAGGGTGAGGGCAGCTTCGGCGAACCCATAGAAGGCGCCGAGGTCCAGGCGCTCTGGAGCCGCGCCATTGCGCCCTTCTTCGATTTCCAGGCGGGTGTTCGCCAGGACCTGACCGGTCCGGAACGCACGCACGCGGTTATCGGTATCCAAGGGATCGCGCCTTACCAGTTCGAGGTCGATGCCGCGGCCTTCGTCTCCACCAAGGGCGATGTGACGGCGCGTTTTGAGGGCGAACTTGATCAGCGCATCACGCAGCGGCTGATCCTTCAACCGCGTGCCGAAATCGCACTTTCCGCTCAGGATATTCCCGAACTCGGCATTGGCGCTGGCCTCGACCGGATCGAGGCAGGTCTGCGTCTTCGCTACGAGTTCGCACGCGAATTCGCGCCCTATGTCGGCGTTTCCCAGGAATGGCGCATCGGCGACAGCGCGGATTTTGCGCGGGCCGCCGGAGAGGATCCGAGCGTCACCAATTATGTCGTCGGTGTGCGATTCTGGTTCTGAAATCTCAAAAAGGATAGAACTTCCATGACCAAGACTTTGACACGCATCGCGGCGACTGCGCTTGTTGCCACGCTGATACCGCTGCCAGCCTTCGCGCAGCAGATGGACCACTCTTCCCATGCGAACCATCAGACGCACGCGATGGACGCTTCGGCGGACGATGTCGCGGGCGCTGAAGAAACCCTCAAGGCCTATCGCACCGCTCTTGAAGCGCGCGACGCGCAGGCAATGCGCGCGCTCTTCGCCGAGGACTCGGCGATCTTCGAGAATGGCAAGGCCGAAGGAAGCTTTGCCAATTACATGGAGCACCATTTGGGCCCCGAGCTCGACGCGATTGTGAGCTTCACCTTTACCGACCCCACGCTGACCGTCACCCGGATGGGGCACATGGCCCATGCCTATGAGACGTATGGCTATCGCATCGAACTTAGCGATGGCCGGGTGATCGAGCGCGACGGCGTGGCGACATCGGTGCTTGCTCACGATGCGGACGGGTGGAGAATCGTCCAGTACCATTCCTCGTCGCGCGCGCCGCGCAACTGATTACGGCTTTCGAAGAGGTAGCACCGGTTGGCAACGCCGTCGCTGAAGCTGCGCCTGCATGTGCTCGGCAGCAAGATCCACAAATGGCTGGCGATTTTCGTCGGTGTCCAGGTTCTCTTGTGGATGGGAACCGGCGCCCTCATGTCGTTTCTCGACCTGGAAGAAGTTCGCTCCGAACATGTCGTTTCGCGTGAACAAGAGGCGCTGCCCGCCGATGCCCCGCTCCCGGCCTGGGTCGCAAACGACGGTACTCTTGCAGCGGTAACGACACGTTCGCTCGACGGCGATGCCGTGACCGAGGTCCGCAAGGTTGACGGTAGCGTGAGCCTCCACGATCCGGTGACTGGGCGTAAACTCTCCCCCATCTCGGCGGCAACGGCAAAATCCATCGCCTTGCGCGCATGGACCGGGCCGCGCACGACCATCGAGGCCGCACGGATCGTCGATGACCCCATCGGAACCGAGTTTCGCGGCCCTTTTCCGGCCTGGCAGGTCACCTATGCTGACGAGGCTTCGACGCGCATCTACATCGATGCCGCCAGCGGCACGCTCGGGGCGGCGCGCAGCGATACATGGCGCCTGTTCGATTTCATCTGGGGCCTCCACATCATGGACTGGACCGAGCGCGACCGCATCAACAGTTGGTGGCTGCTGCTGTTCGGCATTGGCGGCACGATCATAGCCCTGTCGGGTTTCGTCCTGCTGGCGAACCGGATGCCGAGGCTGCGCCGCCGCGCAAAGAAGAGCAAGCTCGCCTGAGCCCATGGGGCTTATTCGCGTGGGCGAACGCCTTACCCTCGTTCGCCAGGCCGAACGCGGCCAGGAGCCGAATGCGTTCGACGATCGCGGTGATGCCGCCAGCAAGCGTGACCACCCGGGCGCACTTCAGTCGCGCTGAACTATCAAATTAATGCGAGGGGCACGCGGCTGCCGTGCGTATCAGGCACATAGGTCGCACTTTAACTGCAGGGTCGGGAGACATACGAGACATGAAAGCCCCCTCATTTCTGGCGCTGCTCGCCGCAAGCCTGCTCTTCGTCGGACCCGTTCAGGCTCATGGCGACGAAAAGCACGGCGAAGAGGCGAGCGCCGCGCCTGCTGCCACCAATGGCGATGTGCACGACCAGGCGGCCATGGCGCAGATGGGCGAGACTGCGGATGCTCGCGAGTCCTCCGGCGCGCACGATGAAGCGGGCGCAGCCCATGACGAGGCCGGTGGCCATGCGGATGAGAGCGAAACCGGCGTCATGGCCGTACTGAAAAAGCTGCATCCGGCAACGATCCACTTCCCGATCGCCTTGTTTTTCATGGCTGCGGCCACCGAATTGTTCGTGATGCGCCGGAAAGGAGCGGGCCTGGAAAGTGCGGTGCGCGTACTCGTCTACGGCGGAGCAATCGGCGCAGTCGTCGCAGTTCTGTTCGGATGGATTCACACCGGTCTGTGGTTCGGCGGCGATACTGTCATGCAAGTCCATCGATGGACCGGTATGCTGATCGCGGTTCTCGGTATTGCGATGGCATACCTCGCGAGCAGGCCGAGCCAGAGCCGCGCATGGTTGCGCGCGTCGATCTTCTCCATGGCGGCACTCGTTCTCATCCAGGGGTTCCTTGGCGGCGAGCTCGCGCACGGACCGGACCATCTTGGCGTTTCGTGGCTCTGAAGGAGTTGAATAACATGCGAATTCTGAAATCGAACACCGCGATAGCATTTCTCGCGACCGCGCCATTGACGTTCGCTCTCGCCGCTTGTGACCAAGCGCAGGAGAGCACACCGGCTGCTGAGGTTTCGCCTATGGGCGGAACTGCGGTGATGCCTGGCACGGCACCCGAGGCGGGTCTTGCAGACCCGGCAACCTCTCCCTCCGAAAATGAGGCAGCGGCCGCACGTCAGGACGCTCTTTCGACAATTGGCGCCGCCACACCTGCGTCACGGCGCGCTGTCCCGCCCGCATCACGCGCAACTGCCACACCCGCAGCGCCAGCAACGCGCACGCAACCCGCGAGCGAGGCGACCCCGCCCGCCGATCCCCATGCGGGCCATGACATGTCCTCGATGGCCGATCACGACATGGACAGCATGTGATCGGGCGCGTTCCCCGGTGACACGGCTATTCAGGAGATACCCTGGGCAGGAAACCGCAACGAACATCGCAAGATCAGGAAAGGACGGCCCCGCCTCCCCCCGAAGCCCTGCGGGTCGCAGGTGCCCCCAAGGGGCCGTCCAGGAACCCCGCGTGAAGCCCAACCCGACTCGCGGGGTTCCGCTTGCCCGGCTTTGCTGTCCCCGTGCCAGGCGCTTGCCGGCATGGCATTGTGCTATGTGAGCAGCGCGCAGAAAATCGCCTCGATGATTATGAAAGCAACCGCATCTGTCGGAATCGGGAAAAGCCGGAGCGTTGTCGGCTTGGGAGGACGAAGGTAAGCGGTTCACTTAGCGTCTATGGATTGAGCCCGAAGTAGAACGGCCGCATTCGTCCAATCGACGAGCAGAGTATTTCATTCGATCTCAGACGCAAAACCAGCGCGGAAATAGACGGATATCCGCCAAAAAGGGCTGCTAGTCGCTGCCAATCGCAGATCCGTAGGCGGAGACCTAAACTGCTAGCGATTGGTGATTGATCGCTTTTTGCCGTGGATTGAGAGTTTGGCCGAACGGCTTGTCTGCTTGAGAACAACACTAATAGCCGACTGACCGCTAGCGGCCCAATTTCGGACTAGATCACAATCCAGATCGCGCCTTTCCGCTTTTCATGGCGGCCCAACGTATCGCATCACTCAGATGATCATCGGCGTCCTTGTCAGGCTGATCTGCGCTCGAGCGCTTCATCGACTGGGAACTTAGCGATGCGCGCTTGCCCGTAGGCTTCGCCGAATTCCCTCCCCTGTCAGTTCGTAACCTTACTGAAGGCGGTGCTGGCTTCCTCACCGTTTCCGACGCTGGCTGTGGTTCGACGACCATTCGGCGCTGTTCGGCAGGATCGTAAAGAACCTCTCCCGAATGCAAGGTCAGCTTATAGCCCTTCGCTATCGCGATCTCTCGGCAAATCCTCTGGAAATTCTTGGAACCCGTGATTGGAATGTAACCCCCACGCGTGTGAGCCAAAGCCAATCCCGCAGCGATCGCATTATTGTCTATTGGATCGACGATCAAGGCGACACCAACATCGCGGATGGCGAGGCGTCCGTTCTCGCGGCGATATTCAACGATTTGGTTGCATTGAGATCCAGCCAGACCAAACTCCTTCGCGATTCCCTCGTCGCGCCGGAGATTTGGGGTGAAAATTAGTTCGGGCAGTGCGACCCGATCAGGATTTGGGCAGTCGGCCTTATACCATGCATCACGGCGTAGCTTATTGGCGGCTATCGTGGCTCGGGCCCGATCAAATGCTTTATTGGTCTCGGCTTCCGCAAGATCGAAACAAAGCTTGAGGCGAGCTTCAGCGATGATGGTTTCGTAGCTTTCCTTCTCTAGGCGGTCCTTCTTGAGCAGTAGTTTTCGCCGCGCTCTGATATCGGCCAACGCCTCATTCCAGGCCTCGCGCACTCGTTCGCGTTCTATCCGAACAGCTGCGAGATAGTTTTCATATGGGTCGCGCTCGCGAAGTGGATCAGGCGTGAATTCACCCAATTTCTTGACCATTCTGCCATACGAAAACTCGCGGCCAAACGAGGTTGCTTTCATGCGGACCGAACCGATGGCGATCTCAGCTCCGGAACCTTTCTGACGGTACTCTGCATTCAGCTTGCTGAGACGATTGTGAAGGTCCTGCCAGCTGACGGCCGCTCTAAGTTCATCGGCAATCTTATGATGGCTGTCTTCGCGCCATCTCTCAGGAGCATTCTTTCTGCGATGGTAGCATCCCTCACGGGAGCCATTTGCCAGGCGCACCACTTTGTCGGTCACGCGCTCGCGAACTTCACCTGCTTTAGACTTGTAGATCGCGTTGGGTTCAGCAGCCCAACCCTGTGCATCTTCAATAAGTGCCGTGACCTGGTGAAGTCTGTCGATCTCCCAACCATCGCCGGGGGGCGCGACCTTCTGTTTGACGAGATCAATCCGGTTGACGACAAGATGGAGGTGGTAGTTCGCGGTATTGGAATGGGTGGCCCAGATGATCTGGCAATTCTGGTAACCCATTTCTTCTGCAAAGATGTCGACTGCCTCCTCGACTTGATGCGAGGTCGGGAATTCGTCAGCCTGCCAACTGAGCATGTAATGTTCGATCGGGTCTTTCGCATGCGGTACGAGAAGGGTGGCTGCTAGGATTTGTTGTTGGTGCAGCGCCAGCTCGTGTCCAATCAGACACCGCGTACCGTGAATGTCGACCTTCTCGCCAGGTTGGGCGGAATGACCTGCCAGAACTTGAGCGTCGAGAACGTACTGCGCGAGTGCATTCTCTCCGTCCCGAACCAAGCCTGGATCGGCACTCGCGTTGAGAACATAAGCTGAAAGCACGTTCGCGATCGTCGAGATTTCGGAAAGCGAACGATGCCGGCGCTTTGCGTGTTTGCGAATGCGTTTGATGATCATGCAAACTCATCCGACTGTGATGAGGGTTTAGCCAACACCGCAGCCAGTTCACGAAGCTCATCCATTAGGTGAGCTTCACTACGACCTTCGACTTCGAGCCTTTGCAGTAGACTGATCAGCTGAGCCAATGCTGCCAACCTCGGCGTAGATATGATCGGCGAAGCGAATACGCGCTTATACAGATAGGTCCCGACGGGAAGGTGTGCAGCTTGTGCGGCGACCTTGATCTCTTCGAACTCAAGCTGCGTAAGTCGCAGTGACGCTGTTCTTGTCATCTTGGACTATACCTGCTGCGAGAAGGCGCCCGCCGAGCACAGGGCCGAGCGTGTAAACACGCTCCATCCTGCCTTCTATTTTCCTCCTCAAATGGGAAGAAAACGCCTTCTTGTTGGGAATCAGCGAGCCCCGTCGGCTCGCCTCGGAGATTGCGGAATTGGTTCGATGAGAACCGATCCCAAGAATTTGTAGATCGCTATCGCAGCGATCTCACATCTGCTGGGAGACCCTCCTGCCTTCTGCAGCCCCAACCCGACAGTGGGCGAGAATACAGAAGGCAGCTTCAGGTGTTGCACCCTCAAGGACAGTGCGGGCGCATTGAGGGTATCAATTCCGCGGCAAATCGTACCGGCATCTATCCTGCCCGCGAGACCGATAAGGGATCTGTCCGGGAGCTCGGCAAGCCTCATGAAGGCTTAGACGATGATAGGGATCGGCACTCGTACCTCGTGCTTCGGCATAATCGACGACTGCTACGAGAGATTCATCGAATGGGTCTTCGCGCCGTGTCCAATCGACATCGCCGCCTACGGCTTCTTCGACGACCTCTGCGAAATGGATCTTAGCGTTGTACTCTTGCGAGAACCACTGAGGCCTGATCCAACCCCAGGCGACGACGGTCACTAGAAACATGGCCGCCAACGTGAATGCCGCCAGAAAGAGCCAAAGACCCCTTAGGAACGCTTTGTTCGCTGTCGCCTCCGCCGAAGGTGAAGACTTGTGGATGCGCTCGACGGTTTCTCCCACAAGCGCGTTGACGACCGATTCCGACCTTTTCTGTACCTGCTTGAGGATTTGATCCCCTGCGGTGGAGATCGTTTCGCACAGAATCCGGTTCTGGGCCTGCCGGATCATGATGTCAGCGACGTAGGTCGCTGATTGTGCAAGTGCTGGTGGTGCGAGACGCAGAAAGCTGCGCAGTTCTTCCCTGTCCTCGGACGACATTTCACGCCCCGTGGCCTCTCTGTAGAGTGTCGGATGATCCAGTCGCTCAGTCATTGCGAGATCCTTCCGATAAGGGGAGCAAAGGCTGTTCGGACCTCGCTGAGGTAGGCTTGAACATCGTAGTAGAACCATGCCGGCAGAGTATCCAAAGACGCGTCGATGAATGGCGTGTCCTCGCGTTCAAGAGCTCTCGCGGCTCCGACGGATAGCTCAGGCATAACCAGTTCGGTACCGCCGGCAGCAAGCAACGATGCACGCGTATTACTCAAATCCCATTCGCGGAAATCTTCCTTACTCGCAGCGCGCATGTTTTTGACTGCGAAAGTGCGATCGCAATTCACCTGCTCCAAGGTCTGATTGAGGATGTTCAAACTGTCGTATTCGGGCGACGCGGTCCAAAGGCGGAAGAGTTGCCGTCCGAGATGATCTGCAGTGGCCTGCATGCGCGGATACTGGACTGGCAGAACACTCCCGATCTGACTGGCGAAATCGATCAAGATGCACTTCTCAGGATCGACTTGGGAGATGAGCGAGAGCATCCGATCCCACTCTCCAGGTATCGTCCAATCGATAAACGTAATGTCATCATTGGCATGGAAGCGAATGAAGTTCTGATTGGTGGGATCGACATCGAACCCCACCCACCCGATTTCGTTGATGGTCAAAAGGAAGGCAAGGAGGCGGACTAGCCAGGACTTTCCGACACCGCCTTTTCCTCCGTCGATTGCAAATATGGCGTACGTGATCTCACGCCGAGTAAGCTGACGCATGGGTTTTCTTTCGATTTTGGGGAGAGGTTGGTCGCTTTAGCGACCGCGCTTAGAGCGTGCTGCGAGGAACATTCTTCATTGCGGCAGAGCCGCCGAGAAGGTCCTTCTGTTCACCCTGCGCCGCATCAGGCGGCGAAACTTTCTTCGCCGAACGCGCCTTGGTTTTGCGCCGGGGTGATGGAGCCCGGGGCGGCTTGGTCAACTCTTGGCGTACAGCGCTCAGCGCCTTCTTGAAGGTGGCAAGACCGATGGCCTCGCTCTCGAGAATTCTTAGAATCTCGGGATCCCGCAGTTCGGCCGCGCCGAAATTGGGTGCTTCCTCTAGAACAAGACGCGCGAGCTCCAGCGCGCGGTATTTGCTCGAGTTCATCGCAAGGTCTCGCGTGCGGCAGAGCATAGCGCTTGCTGTAGAGGCGAGACTTTCGGAATTTGGCGCCTTGGTAATCGCTGCCGTCATCTCATTCGCCCCCTTCGTTAGCGCGACCAGGAAATAGGGGCAGGCCATTGATGAACCGCTGAAGGTCACTCGGACATATGATCGTCCGACGGCCGGCCTTTCTAGCGGTCAGACTTCCGTCGCGTAGTGCTAGGTAGATAGATGACCGCGAAAGGCGGGCGATTTTTGCCGCCTCCTCGACGCTGTAGGCAAGGGGCGGCGCCGCGCGCTTCCGGTCGGATTGTTCAACGTTTTCAATCATGTCGGTATCCTTTCTGCTTGGATACAGACAAACGTACCGAGGTATGCGCGTCACTTAGAGTGTAAAGATCGAAAAAGATTGGAGCAGAATTTACACCATGCTTTCGCGTAGCAAGGGTATCCAGAATCGAAGCTTACGATAATGCTCGTTGACGGACGATCTAGCTAAACCGAAGCTGAGACTGGGATGGGCGACGGCGTACTGAAAATCATATCCAACCCCGCATGCAGATGCCTTATAACTGCGCGTAATCCCGTGCCCGCATCTTATCATCACCATCGAAGGGTGGCTTCCCAGAAATCCTATATAGGTTCAGGATCCTATCTGCAGAAAAGGGTTCCCCGCAGATTCTCGATGCAGCCTTCTGCATGAAGCGGACGCTAGGCCCCCCCTCATTGGCATTCACACTCACGGTTATTTTTCCTTTCCCCCAAACATGAGCATAAAGAAGGGCAAGGCGGGCAATGAGTAACTGGTTGTTCTCCGACTTCTTTGCTGTTGCAGGATTATTTGCATGCTCATATTCGAGCAACGAATCACAGCGCGCAATTAAATATTCGAGGGAGAAAATCAATTGATCCCAATTTTGGGAATCGTAATTCAATAAGTTTATTGGAGACCCATAATGTCCTATATCAGACAATGAGGCGTCTTCGACTTCTTTGACAAGCTTGTCTAGTAAATCGCTCGATGATTTTTTGAGGGAGTTGGCTGCAGATGTTCGAGAATTAGATGTCCTCACATCAAATTCCGAGTCCATAGCCTGAAATTCCTGTTGAGCCTCATAGAGTGAGGCATAAGAATCTAGTTTCGCTTGCAGGTATATGAGCGACTGATCGCTTAAAGGTTCGAATTTGTCCGGTTGCTTTTGTCTGACAAGGCTATCGAGATCCTTGCAGTCTTGAATGGAGAATCGAGCGGCGTCGGCGAGTTTATTGATGACCTTCTCATGCCTTTTCACGAAATATTTTTCCAGTTTTTCGCGCGTCAAAATTCATCTCTCTAAAAGTTCAAGTTGTCGAAGGCGTTGGATTCTTAATCTATATTTATTAGTTCATACTCAAAATATGCCGACATACTCCCGCGTCAGAAATGCAGCGTTTCCAACGCGTTCTCAGCTTTATCGCGAACCAAGTGGCCATAATGATCTTCGATCATTTGCACGCCAGTTCCTGCAAGCTTAGCCACCAAAAAAAGAGATTGTCCGCTCATCACCAGATCCGTGATGACTGAATGGCGCAAAGTATATGCGGTCGTAGAGGTGGGTAGGTTTGCAGCCTCCGCGGCGTACTTTATTGGCCTCTTCCAGGAGTTTCGGTCCCAGCAGCGACCATTTGACCGACAGAAAATCGGCTGTTCGGGAAGGCGATGAGTCGATTGCGTAATTAGAAACTCCATTGTCGAAGCCGGAACTGCGATTTGTCGCGGCTTCCCTGACTTGTCCCTGGCAATTGTAATTGTTAGCGTTCTCGGCTCGAGGTCGGCAATTCGAAGGGCCGCCATTGCTCCAACCCGGATGGGCAATAAGCACATTGCGTGAATAAATGGACGGATCTCGTCTGACGACGCGCTTACCAACCTCTTCCTCTGAGCCATATCTAAATAAAGTGTGCGAGGCGTAACGGCGTTCTTTGCCGGTTTAAGAGCCTCTTGCCACGCAGCTTCAGTCGCTGGAGGGCCGGGGGGAAGAACGCGATTTAGAGCAGCGCGCAATGGAACCATATCGCGATTTACGGTGGCAGCAGAGCGTGCCCTGGTTCGCGTCATTCCACTTCGATTTCGGCTGATGAGAGCAGGGGTCTCTTCAAGCCTTTTACGCCATTCGCGTAGATGCTGACGCCGAAGTTTGTCTAGCCTAATTTGCGATAGGGTATCTGGGTAAACATGTCGTCTGAACACCCCTTCCGCGATATCATTCGGCTTACTTGTAAGATAATCTTCGCATGCATCACGAACGGTAACGATGTGTTTCTGCGTCAGACCCCCTGCCTCAACTTCGTCTGCCCAAGCTTCCGCTTCGCGTTTCGCGACGCTAAAAATTTGATGGCTAGGGGTATCTGGAAAGGCGCCAAGGCCCTTGCGGACGTACTTGTCGCGCTGCTCGTCGAGCACTCTAGCGAACCAGGTACCAAGGCCTCCTTTCCTTGATGGACGATAGCCGAGCGAGCAACGCGGTCGCAGGCGATGCCAATGTGGTTCATCTCCAGGTCTTGGCGACAAGCGGCCTCTTTCACCAACTCTACTGAGGTCGACCAACTCTTTTCCTCCAACTCAATCCTTCCATGAAGAATCCATGAAAACATTGCCTGTGTAGGCTAGCGTGCAGGAATATAAAAACAAGCAGTTTCAGATATATAGCTCGTCCATGCTCGTCCTCTGGAGTCCGTACCTCTACCTTGGTAAGGGTGAGGCCGGGAGTTCAATCCTCCCCAGCAGCACCATTTCTCCCCTCGTTTCAGGTGCGAGCGTTCGGAGCCGCCCCTTTCGGCTCTTCTCGCTCGCGCGGCCAGAAAGCGGCGGTGCTTGTCGCATGCATGGCGAAGTCCAACCTGCGGAAGCGGGTTGGCAACCCGATTACGTGCTCCGGTCGGCCTTGTCCCTTGCGTTGGTGCCCTTGATCATCGCGCGCATCGCTTCCCATTGCTCGTCGCCCATGTCCTTGAGCGCGCCGTAAAAATTGCCGCCATGCGCCTGATAGCCGCCGCCATCGATCGCGATGGTCTGGCCATTGATCCATTCGGCCCCGGGGCCCATCAGGAATACTGCAAGGTTGGCGAGTTCGTGCATCTCGCCGTGGCGGCCCATCGGATTGGTTTCCTCGTGCGAATTGCCCCCGCGCCCGCCGGGGGAGAGCCGCGCGCTCATCCCGTCGGTCGGGAATAGGCCGGGAGCGATCGCATTGAAGCGTAGGCCGTAACGTCCCCATTCCACCGCGAGGCTCTGCGTCATCACGTTCAGGCCTGCCTTGCTCATGGCGCTGGGCACGACGAACGGCCCGCCGTTCCAGGCCCAGGTGGTCAGGATCGAGAGGAAGCTCGCGCGCCGGCCTTCGGCAATCAGCCGCTTGCCGATATCGAGCGTGACGTAGAAGCTGCCGCGAAAGACGATATCGCTGATCGCATTGAACCCGCCGACCGACAGGTCTTCGGTGCGGCTGATGAAATTGCCTGCAGCGTTGTTGACCACGCCGGTCAGCGGCTCGTGCTGCCAGATCGCATCGACCATATCGGAAATCGCACCGGGATCGCGAATATCGCAGCCATGCCCGGTGATCGTGCCGCCATGGCGTTCAGCCAGTTCCGCGGCTGTTTCGTCGAGCCTGTTCTGCCGCCGTCCGCAAATATGCACTTCGGCACCGAGCTTGAGAAAGGCTTCCGCCATCTCGCGCCCGAGCCCCGTTCCGCCGCCGGTGACGAGAATGCGTTCGCCAGCCAGCAACCCTTCGCGAAACATCAGCCTCGAAATATCCATCTCTCTCCCTCTCCTCTGCCTTCTGGCATAGCGCAGTCGGGTGACGAAACCAGATTGAATCACCTTGCTGTATTGCCTAGCTAGAACGCTATGGATGCTGCCGACGACCTCACTCCGCTCGATCCCGCCTACAAATCGCTGATGCGCGTGCAATTGGCGATCGTCGCCGCCGTGCTGCTGGTGGCGGCATCGATCGCCGAAGTGGCGATACCCGGATGGACCGGCGCGGTCTGGATACCGGCATTGCTGGTGGCGGCCTACGCGCTGATCCGTGTTCCGCTGCGGCGCTATCACGCGCGCGGCTATGCGTTGGCAGGCGAACGCTTGCGGGTGGTTCGGGGCGTCATCTTCCGCAAGGATACGGTCGTCCCGTTTGGCCGGGTGCAGCATATCGATGTGGGGCAGGGGCCGCTCGAGCGTTTCTTTAATCTCGCCACACTCACCGTACACACTGCGGGCACACACAATGCCTCGGTGGCGCTGCCGGGGCTGAAGCATGATACGGCCGTGGCCATGCGCGAGGATATTCGTACCGCGATCCGGCGCGACACGCGGTGACCGTGCCCATCGAAGACGGCCCGCGGCGCACCGATCCGCGCAGTTTCGCAGTGCGCGCGATCTCCATGCTGGGGCAGCTTGTGCTGCCGATCCTGTTTGGCGCCTTTGCGATCCTCGACGAAGGTGATCTCGGTGATCTGGCGCTCTATTTCGTACCGCTGGTGCTGGTTGCCGTCGGTGCGAACATGGCTTTCGCCTATCTGCGCTGGCGGCGGCTGACCTATACGGTTGGCGATGCCGACATCCGGGTGGAGAGCGGTATACTGTCGCGCGCGGCACGATCGGTGCCATACGAGCGAATCCAGGACGTAAGCCTCGAACAGAAGCCCGTTCCCCGGTTGTTCGGTCTGGTGGAGGTCAAGTTCGAAACCGGCGCGGGAGGGGGGGACGACCTCGCCCTCACCTATCTCACGCAAGGTGAAGGCGAACGTCTGCGAGAGCTGGTACGCGCGCGCCGCGACGGAACCGTCGTGGCGAGCGACAGCACCGTTACCGTGGAAGCCGATTCGGGGCGCCTGCTGTTCGCAATGTCGCCCAAGCGCGTGGTCACCTTCGGCCTGTTCGAGTTCTCGCTTGCCGTGGTGGCTGTGGTGGCAGGCCTTGCACAGCAGTTCGATTTCCTACTGCCATTCGAAGTGTGGGACTGGCGCGCCTGGCGCGAGCAGCTGGCCGCACCGGGTCAGTGGCTCGCGGGGCTGGGCTTTCTCGCACAGGTGCTCGGAGTGGTCGTGGCGATTGGATCGCTTGCGCTGGTCGGCGTCGCGACCGGCGTCATTCGCACGGTTTTGCGTGAATGGAATTTCCGGCTCGAACGCACAGACAAGGGCTTGCGTCGGCGACGCGGGCTGTTGACGCGCACCGATCTGGTCATGCCGGTCCATCGCGTGCAGGCGCTAAGGCTGCGCACGGGTTTCCTGCGGCGCCTGTTCGGCTGGCACGCGCTCAAGGTCGTCAGCCTCGCCAGCGATAGCGGCTCGGCCAATCACGAGGCGGTTCCTTTCGCCCAGATGGAGGAGATCGCGCCGGTCGTTGCGGAAACCGGCTTTGCCCTGCCGACGACCGATCTCGACTGGGATCGCGCCATGCCCGCCTATCGGGTTGACGGGTTCCTGCTCGGCTTTGCGGTTACGCTCTTGATTTCGGCTATCGCATTGGCCTTTGGTCGCTGGGAACTCGCGCTCATCCCCCCCATTCTCGGCGGGGGCTGGATGGCGCTGCATGAATATCTCGACTGGCGATGGAGCCGCTACGCGCTCGACTGCGACCAGCTTTACGCCCGCCGGGGGTGGCTCGCGCCCAGCCTGACGATCGGCAGCCGGCACAAGCTGCAATCGGCCGAAATTATCCGCAACCCGCTGGCGCGATTACGCGGCTATGCCGACCTCCATTTCGGGCTCGCAGGCGGAAATTTGCGGATGCGGGGACTTCCACTGGCGCGCGCTCAAGCCATTCGCGATGCCGTGCTCGCCAGCATGGGCGAGAGAGACTTTTCCGAAGTTGTCGAAACGAGCGGGTCGCGGCTGGAGGCGCACTAAGCGCGCAGATCCGCCCATTCGGGGTGGCGATCGAATTGTGCTGCGACGTAGGAACAGCTCGGAATGATCGTGAAATTCTCGCTGCGCGCATCCGCTATCAACGCCGCGACCAGCTTGGCTGCGACACCCTGACCGCGCATGCGGGCGGGGACCAGCGTGTGTTCCGCATCGCGGGCGCCGCCACGCAATACCCAGGTGAGCTTGCCCGCCTCTGCTCCTTGGGCGTCGCGCGCGCGATATTCACCTTGCTTGCCACCGCCGACGCGTTCGATTTCGATCTTCGCCGTTTCCATCGTCGAACCTTTCCTTCCTGTGCAAGCAATGCCCGGGTGGTTATGGGCGTTCCGATGCTTTTCCTCTCCGACAATGCCGCCTCGGTCCACCCCGCCGTCTGGGATGCACTGCAGTCTGCCGACGCACCCGATTCGCCCTATGACGGGGATGCGGCGAGCGCCGCGCTCGACGAACGTTTCTCCGATCTTTTTGAGCGCCCCTGCGCAGTCTTGTGGGTGGCAACGGGCACCGCTGCCAACTGTCTTGCACTGGCCAGCATGGTGCAGCCTCACGGCGCGGTGGTGTGCCACGAAGAGGCCCATATCGAGATGGACGAGGGCGGGGCGCCCGGTTTCTATCTGCATGGGGCCAAGTTGATCCTGGCACAGGGCGAGGGGGCCAAGCTGTCGCCCGATGCCATTCGCGCGGCCATCGACCCCATTCGCGACGATGTCCACCAGGTCCAGCCGCATGCGGTTTCGATCACCCAGGCGTCCGAATATGGCTGCTGTTACCGGCCTGAGGAAATCGCTGCGATCGCCTCGCTCGCCCGCCAGCGCGGTCTGGCGCTGCATGTCGACGGGGCACGCTTCGCCAATGCGGTCGCCTTTCTCGGCTGCACGCCCGGCGATGCCGTCGGCCCCGCCGATGCGTTGAGCTTCGGCTTCATCAAGAACGGGGGGATGAGCGCGGAGGCGATCGTCTTCTTCGATCCCGCGCTGGCCGATGTCGCGCGGTACCGGCGCAAACGCGCAGGACATCTGCAATCCAAGGGCCGGTTCCTCGCCGCGCAGCTGCACGCGATGATCGAAGATGATGTCTGGCTGGACAATGCCCGCCATGCGAACGCCGCGGCGCAGGAAATCGCGCGCGCCTGTGGCGAGCGGTTGATGCACCCGGTCGAGGCGAACGAGCTGTTCGTGCGCTGCACGGCGGCCGAACGGGACACGCTGCGCGCCCGTGGGTTCGGTTTCTACGACTGGGGCGCTGACGCTGCGCGATTCGTAACCGCGTGGAACACGCGCGACGAGGATGCGCGGGCGCTGGCACAGGCAGTCGCAGCGCTATGAACCCGCCAAGCGAGGCGGAGAGCCTCTTTACCCCGCGCAACTTCGCCGCATTCCTGCTGGTCAGCCTGATCTGGGGCGGGACCTGGCTGGTGATCCGCGACCAGATCGCGAGCGTGCCGGCCAGCTGGTCGATCTCCTATCGCTTCGTCATCGCCGCGCTGGGCATGTTCGCGCTTGCCGCGCTGCGCCGCGAACCGCTGTTGCTGGCACCAGGCGGTCTGCGCTGGGCCATGTTGCTGGGATTGTTCCAGTTCACGCTCAACTTCGCCTTCGTCTACAATGCCGAAAGCTACATCACGTCGGGGCTCGTCGCGGTGATGTTCGCCTTGCTGGTCGTTCCCAATGCAGTGCTCGGACGCATCTTTCTGCGGCAGCCGATCACTGGTGCCTTCGTCCTCGGTTCGGCCATTGCGGCGATCGGGGTGGCGCTGCTGTTCGCGCATGAGTGGCGCTCGTCGCCCGCCACGCTGGGAGAGGTGCTGCTCGGAGCAGCGTTGACGGTGGGCGGCATCCTGTCGGCGAGCGCTGCCAATATCACGCAGGCGATGGACGGTGCCAAGCGGCAGCCGTTCCTCGCGCTGCTGGCCTGGTCGATGGCGATCGGCGTGGCCATCAATTCCGCCTTTGCGCTGGCGACCGCGGGCGCGCCGCAATTCGACCCGCGGCCATCCTATGTCCTGGGTATCCTTTATCTTGGGCTGGCCGGATCGGTGGTCACTTTTCCGCTCTATTACGGGTTGGTGCGCAAGGTCGGGGCGGGGAAGGCGGCATACAGTTCGGTCATCGTGCCGGTCGTGGCGATGGTGCTCTCGACGCTATTCGAAGGCTTCGTCTGGGGACCGCTGCCGATTGTCGGCGCAGCCGTGACGCTGGTCGGGATGGTGGTAGCCATGCGCGGTCGGGCGACGGCGCCGCCACGCCGCGCTACGCCCGAACCCTGAGCGCGGCGAGCCCTTCGCGATAGGTCGGATAACGCGGCTCCCAGCCGAGAACGCGCTTGGCCTTGCCATTCGCGACACGGCGGTTCTCGGCGTAGAAGCCGCGCGCCATGCGCGAGAGACCGGCTTCGTCGAGCGATTGCAGCGGCGGCGCGGGACGGCCAAGCAGGCGGCAAGCCTCTTCGATCACGCTGTTCTGGCTGCTGGGCAAATCGTCGGCGAGATTGTAGGCGCCCGGCGCAGCATCGCGATCGATGGCAGCCACCACGCCTGCGGCGATATCGGAAACGTGCACGCGGCTGAACACCTGTCCGGGAAGATCGATGCGGTGCGCCTTGCCCTGCTCGATACGCTCGAACGCGCTGCGTCCCGGCCCGTAAATCCCCGGCAGGCGGAATACGCGTCCCCCGGCATCGAGCCAGCGCGAATCGCACGCGGCCCGCGCGCTCCGCCGCCCGCCGCCAGTGGGCGAAGCCTCGTCGACCCAGGCGCCTTGCGTGTCGCCATAGACTCCCGTCGAGGAAAGATAACCAAGCCATTTGTCCTGCAGGATCGCGCCATAGCGGTCGAGCACGGGATCGCTGTCCTCGGCCGGCGGAACACTGCTCAGCACATGCGTCGCGGCTTGCGCGGCCTTTGCAACCGCCGCATCGTCATCGAACGACAGATTGCCGGCGCTGCCTGTCGCATCGATCCGCCAACCCGCGGCACGCAGCGTGTCGGCAATGCGGTTCGCCGTGTAGCCAAGGCCGAAGATCAGCAGTCGGTTCATTCGCTTTCCAGATATCCTTCATCGGGCACGACCATCTGCGGATCGGCGAGATTGTCCGCCTTCCACTGCATCGCCATGCGCACGCGCGTCGCGCCGCTCGGATGGTCGAAGAACAGCATCTCTTCAAGCGCGCCGGGTTCGATCTTGCGGTATTCGGACAGGCGCATCGCCACCTTAGCGAAACCGTCGGGTTCGCGCGCGGCGTCGAGACCGAAGGCATCGGCTTCGCTTTCGGCCCAGCGGATCAGCGAATTCTGCGCCGGGGTCATTGCCAGCATCCACAGGCCCAGACAGATCGCGAGCACCGGCAGCGAGGCCGGATCGCCCACCTCGCGCACCCCCCACCGTTCGCCGAACCGGCGGATAAGCACGGGAGCCACCCGGCTGGTCACGAACAGGCCGAGCGCGAACAGGCCCAACATGATGCCGACGATCCACCAGATGTGGTTGAGCTTGTAGTGCCCCATCTCGTGCCCCATCACCGCGAGGATTTCGTCTTCCCCGGTCCGTTCGAGCAGATTGTCATTGAGCGAGATGCGGATCGTCGGGCCGAGACCGGAGACATTGGCTGAAATCCGCTTGTTCTGCTTCGACTGGTCGAACACGTAAATGTGCTCGGCGGGTATGTCGTGCTTGGCGGCGACCGCTTCGATCCGATCGCGCAGCGGACCGGCCTCGAGTTCGGTATATTCGTTGAACAGCGGCGCAATGAAGACCGGCCCCAACACCATGCCGACCAGCATGAACAGGCCGATCACGCCCGTCCCCCACAGCCACCAGCTGCGCGGCGCGCGGCGAATGACAGCGTAGATCGCGGCTACGACGAGAGGCACGAGTACCAGCGCCATGGCGAGGCCGATCGCCTGTTCCCCCGCCCAGGCGCCGAAATCCTGATCGAGCAAATCGTAGCGTTTCTCGCGCACGTATCCGGTGTAGATCGTCCATGGCAGCGTCACGATCGATCCGATCAGCGTATAGGCGAAGGCAGTGATCGCGGTGACGATCCATGCGCGCTTGCTCACCCGCTCTGCGAACCCCCGGATGGCGCTCGCGATGCGGAAGCGCAGCAGCAGCCAGTCGACCAGAACGCCAACCAGCGTACCCCAGAGCAGCAGCCAGTACCCTCCCTCGAAATACGCATCCGACTTGGCGCGCGCAGGGCCCTGGAGCGTATCGAGATAGGCCCGCGTCGCCGTTTCGACATCGAAGGCCCCCGTGGCGGCAACCAGCAGTTCCAGCATATCTGTCCTCCCTTGCGGACTGGCTGCGCTACCGGCGTTGCACTGTCAATCGAGGCGCGGCTGCGGCCCGACGAGTGAACGCAAGCTCTCGACGGGCGTTGCAAGGGATGACACAGCAATCCCGAACCGTATTCGACAGGACCTTCATGGATATCGCGCGCACCCCCGCAACGCCCGACGGCAATCCCGAAATGGCCGATGCGGCTTACGAACCCAAAGCTCCGCCCGAGATCCGGCGCAGCGATTACGCCCCGTTTCCTTGGCTGGTCCCGACCACAAGGCTCGAATTCGAACTCGGTCTCGAACGCACGCGCGTTACTGCCCGGCTCGATGTCGAACGCAATCCCGTGGCGGCCGTTTCGCCCACCATCCGGCTCAATGGCGATGGCCTCGAACTTGCCTCACTGACGTGCGACGGCGGCGAACCGGAAGGCCGGATGATGGATGGCGACGACCTGCTCGTCACGCTCAGTGGGGACCGCCATGTTCTCGAGATCGTGACCGAGATCGACCCATCGGCCAATTCGCAGTTGATGGGCCTCTACGCGTCGGGCGGGATGCTGTGCACGCAATGCGAGGCAGAAGGTTTCCGCCGGATCACCTTCTTCCCCGATAGGCCCGACGTGCTGAGCACCTACAGCGTCCGCATGAGCGGTGCGAAAGCGCAGTTCCCCGTTCTGCTTTGCAATGGCAATCGTGTGGATAGCGGGGAAAGCGCCGATGGCGGGGACCATTGGGCCGAATGGCACGATCCCTGGCCTAAGCCATCCTATCTCTTCGCGCTGGTCGCAGGCGATCTCGTGGCGCGCAGCGACAGCTTTACCACCATGGGGGGGCGCGACGTCGAACTGAACGTCTATGTGCGCGATGGCGATCTCGACCGGACCGAACATGCGATGGAGAGCCTGAAGCGCTCGATGAAGTGGGACGAAGAGGTCTTCGGCCGTGAATACGATCTCGACCTGTTCAACATCGTTGCCGTCTCCGATTTCAACATGGGGGCGATGGAGAACAAGGGCCTCAACATCTTCAACACCAAATACGTGCTGGCCGACACCGAAACCGCGACCGACGGCGACTACGACGGCATCGAGGGGGTGATCGGCCACGAGTATTTCCACAATTGGTCGGGCAATCGGGTAACCTGCCGCGACTGGTTCCAGCTGAGCCTCAAGGAAGGCTTCACGGTGCTGCGCGACCAGCTGTTCAGCGCTGACATGGGCAGCGAGCCGGTCAAGCGGATCGAGGATGTCCGGATCCTGCGCGGTGTGCAGTTTCCCGAGGATTCGGGACCGTTGGCACATCCAATCCGCCCCGATTCCTACCGCGAAATCAGCAATTTCTACACTGCGACGGTCTACAACAAGGGCGCCGAGGTGATCCGCATGATGCGCACCATGGCGGGCGAAAAGGCCTTCCGCCGCGGGACCGATCTTTATTTCAAGCGTCACGATGGCGAAGCCGCCACCTGCGAGGACTTTGTCCGCGCAATGGAAGACGGCACGGGGCTCGATCTGGAGCAGTTCCGTTTGTGGTACTCGCAGGCGGGCACCCCCAAGGTTGCGGCCACTCTTTCGCATGATGGAGATGTCGCGACGCTCAAGCTGACCCAGACGGTGCCGCCGACGCCGGGCCAGCCCGACAAGAAACCCATGCCGATACCGTTCCGCGTCGCCCTGTTCGACCGAAAGGCCGGGACGCATTCCGGCGAACAGCTATTGGTCCTCGATCGCGCGAGCGCCGAATTCACCTTCGAAGGTTTTGCGCACAAGCCGGTGCTCTCGATCAACCGTGGCTTTTCCGCCCCGGTGTCTATCGAGCGCGATGTTTCGCGGGAGGAACTCGTCTTCCTTGCGGCGCGCGACGACGATCCCTTCGCCCGTTACGAGGCCATGCAGGAACTGATGACCGGCTATCTGGTCGGCAGCGTGTCCGGCGATCTTGATGAGAGTGAGAGCGAAGCCGCGCGCGGCGATATTGCCGAAGCCTTGAAGGCGGTGGTCGAGGATGACCAGCTCGACGACCTGATGCGCGGCGAACTGCTGATGATGCCCAGCCAGTCCTACATCGGCGAACAAATGCTGGTTGCCGATCCGGGTGCGATCCATGTGGCGCGCGAAGCGCTGAAAACCGATCTCGGCACACGCCTCGGTGAAGCGTTGCATCGCCTCTACGACCGCGCTGCGCAGGTGCCGTTCTCGCTCGATGCGGAAGCGAAAGGTGCGCGCAAGATCAAGACGCTGGTGTTGTCCTACGCTGCCGCCAGCGATCCCGCCAAGGCCGCCGAACTGGCTGCTTCGCAATATGATCGGGCGGACAACATGACCGATCGCCAAGGGGCGTTGATGGTCCTCGCCGGGCTCGACAGCGCGGAGCGCACCGCCCGCTTGCTCGACTTTTACAACCGCTATCGGGGGAACGCGCTCGTCGTCGACAAGTGGTTCGCGCTGCAGGCTAGTTCGCTGCATCCGCAAGTCGTGGCGCATGTCGAAGCGCTGCGGAGCCATCCGGACTTCAACCTGCGCAACCCCAATCGCGTTCGCTCGCTCTACATGGCCTTCGCCGCCAACCCGGCTGGGTTTCACGCGGCGGACGGCGCGGGCTATCGCATGATCGCCGACCTGGTTCTCGAACTCGACCCGATCAATGCGCAGACCGCGGCGCGCTTCGTGCCCTCGCTCGGACGCTGGCGGCGGATCGAAGAGAAACGTGCGGCGATGATGCGGGATGCGCTCGAACGCATCGCGCGGGCGCCCAAGCTCTCGCGTGACACATTCGAGCAAGTTACCCGCTCGCTGGGTTGATCGAGCATGCGTGATATCCTGCGGTCACGAACGCTGGAAGGTATACCGCACGGTTTCTCGACCCGCGACGGCCTCGAGGCCGAAGATATTCTCGCAAACAGCGTTCTGGTGCGCGTAACTCAGGTCCATTCTGCGCATGCAGTCGTTGCGGAGGCGGCGTGGGACATTCCCCCCGAAGCCGACGCGATCGTCACCGCTACCGGAGGACTGGCGCTCGCGATCGTAACGGCTGATTGCGGCCCTGTGCTGCTGTCCGATAACGCAGCGGGGGTGGTCGCGGCCGCGCATGCCGGGTGGCGCGGGGCGCTCGAGGGCGTAATCGAGAACACTGTGGAGGCAATGTGCAGGCTGGGCGCGCACCCGGCATCGATCAGTGCGGCCATCGGACCGACAGTCGCGCAATCCAGCTACGAGGTCGACGGCAATTTCCGGACCCGCTTCGCTGAGGCCGATCACCGGTTTTTCGCGTCCGGTCGTGCGGGGCATTGGCAGTTCGATCTGCCCGGCTATGTCGCCGAGCGCTTGCGCGCAGCCGGCGTCGGCCGGATCGACGACCTGTCCGAAGATACCTACACGCAAACCGACCGCTTCTATTCCTTCCGCCGAGCGACCCATCTTGGCGAGGATACGGGCGGCCGCCAGATTAGCATGGTCGCCTTGCCGCGCTGAACCCGGTGCGCCGCGTCGGTGTTGCGAATGCACGCCATCGTGCGAGATTGCATGCGGCTGCACGAAGCTTGCCAAAATCGCGGTTGGCAACCTGTCGCGGACCGGCTAGAGGCGCCACCAAACCGGGCCAGCCGGGGGCATCCGCGCATGTGCAGTCCATGTGTGTGCACCGTCTTTCCAGCAACGTCCGGTCCATGGATTCGCATCATGCGTTCTCGCCCTCGGGCAAGGCGCAGTTACAAGGCAGGCAAGGCTAAGCGCTGATGGCAGACACCGCTGCAACCGCAACTCCCGAAACGGCAGGCGAGACCGGAGACGGTATCCGTCGTCGCGACTTCCTCGACATCGCTGCAGTCAGTGCCGCCGGTATCGGTGGTCTCGCAGTGGTCTATCCGCTGGTCAGCCAGATGGCGCCTTCGAAGGACGTCCTTGCTGCAAGCACGACCGAAGTCGATGTTTCCGCGGTCGAACCCGGGCAGGCGATCAAGGCGGTCTTCCGCAAGCAACCGCTGTTTATCCGTCGGTTGACCCCCGCCGAAGTCGCCGAAGCCAATTCCGTGAATGCGGGTACGCTCCGCGACCCGCAGACGCTGGCCGAGCGCACCAAGGAGGGCCACGAGGACATGCTCGTGACGATGGGTGTCTGCACCCACCTCGGCTGCGTTCCGCTCGGTGCCGCCGAAGGCGAAGTGAAGGGCGAATTCGGCGGCTATTTCTGCCCCTGCCATGGTTCGCACTACGATACCGCCGGCCGCATCCGTAAGGGTCCGGCGCCGACCAATCTCGAAGTGCCCGAATACGCATTCACTTCGGACACCGTCATTCAGGTCGGCTGAGCTTAGAGAGAAGAGACGATACGATGAGCTTTCCCTGGGCCAAGGAATACACCCCAAGCAATCCGGTGATGCAGTTTCTCGATGAGAAGCTGCCGCTGCCGCGCCTCGTCTACAATGCCGTGGGCGCGGGCTACCCGGTGCCGCGCAATCTGTCCTACTTCTGGAATTTCGGCGTGCTCGCCGGTTTCTTCCTCGTGGTACAGATCGTTACCGGCGTGGTTCTGGCGATGCATTATGCCGCCAACGCGCAGGTTGCCTTCGCCACGACCGAGCACATCATGCGTGACGTCAATTGGGGCTGGCTGATGCGCTATGCGCACGCCAACGGCGCCAGCTTCTTCTTCATCGTCGTTTACCTGCATATCTTCCGCGGCCTGTTCTACAGTTCGTACAAGGCTCCGCGTGAGATGATCTGGCTGCTTGGCGTCGTCATCTTCCTGCTGATGATGGCCACGGCCTTCATGGGGTACGTGCTTCCGTGGGGCCAGATGAGCTTCTGGGGTGCCAAGGTGATCACCGGCCTGTTCGGCGCGATCCCACTGGTCGGCGAGCCGATCCAGATCTGGCTGCTCGGCGGCTTCGCTCCCGACAATGCCGCGCTGAACCGCTTCTTCTCGCTGCACTTCCTTCTGCCCTTCGTGATCGCGGGGGTCGTCATCCTCCACATCTGGGCTCTGCATATTCCCGGTTCGTCCAACCCGACGGGTGTCGAAGTGAAGCAGGAAAGCGACACGCTCCCGTTCCACCCCTATTACACGGCGAAGGACGGCTTCGGGCTCGGCATCGCGCTGATCCTGTTCTTCTCGATGGTGTTCTTCCTGCCCAACGCACTGGGCCACCCGGACAACTACATCGAGGCCAACCCGCTCTCGACCCCGGCGCACATCGTGCCCGAATGGTACTTCTGGCCGTTCTATGCGATCCTGCGTGCCTTCACCGTCGACTTCCTGTTCTTCCCGGCGAAGCTGCTCGGCGTGATCGCGATGTTCGGTTCGATCCTGGTGTGGTTCTTCCTGCCCTGGCTCGACAAGTCGCCGGTGCGCAGCGGTCACTACCGCCCGCTGTTCCGCAAGTTCTTCTGGTTCGGGCTGATCCCCGCCATGGTGATCCTGTTCATCTGTGGTGGCGCCCCGGCTGAAGAACCCTACGTGATGCTCAGCCAGCTCGCGACGGCCTACTACTTCCTCCACTTCCTCGTGATCCTCCCGATCGTGAGCCAGATCGAGAAGCCGGCCCCGCTGCCCTATTCGATCACCGAGGCCGTCCTCGGTTCGGACAAGAAGGCAGTGCTCGGCGAAAACGCCACGCCGGCCGTCTAAGCGAGAAACGAGACAAGACATGACCAAGCTTCTCAGCATCCGCCTCGTCGCCATTCTCGTCGGGCTCGGCTTCGCCTTCATCGCGCTCTATTCGTTCGTGCTCGGCGCCTATGCCGCGATGACCGAAGAGCCTGCCGGACACCTGCCTTACGAAGAGCCGCGCGATATCGCGTTCTCCTTCGACGGCCCGTTCGGCAAGTGGGACATCCAGCAGCTCCAGCGCGGCTTCAAGGTTTACGACGAAGTCTGCGCGGCCTGTCACAGCCTGAAGTACGTGGCCTTCCGCGACCTCGAGCAGATCGGTTACGACGAGGGCCAGGTCAAAGCCTTCGCTGCTTCAAAGCAGGTTCCGGGGATCGACCCGAACACGGGCGAAGCGACCACTCGCCCGGGCCTGCCGACCGACTATTTTCCGTCGCCCTATCCCAACAATGTTGCTGCCGCCGCAGCGAACAACAATGCGATTCCGCCCGATCTTTCGCTAATGACGAAGGCGCGCGGCGACGGCACCAATTATGTTGCATCGCTTCTGGCCGGCTATGCCGAACCGACGGCAGAACTGCTTGAACATCATCCCGAAGCGGCGCCGGGACCGGGGCTCTATCACAACCCCTATTTCCCGAACCTCAACCTCGCGATGGCACCGCCGCTGACGACTGCCGGTCAGGTGACCTATGACGATGGCACCGAAGCAACGGTCGAACAGATGTCGGAAGACGTTGCAGCTTTCCTTACCTGGACTGCCGAACCGCGGTTGGTGGAGCGCAAGCAGACCGGCTGGCCGGTGCTGATCTTCCTGCTCTTCGCAACGGTGCTCGCCTATCTGTCCAAGAAGCAGATCTGGGCGGCAGTTAAGCCCAAGAAGCACTGATCCATCGCGGTTTCGAACCGAATTTTCGCGCCCCTCGCATCCTGCCGATGCGGGGGGCGCTTTGTTTTGCGGGAGAGTGCGCATGAGCCCCGATGACCTTAAGGATCTCGTCCGAACCATTCCCGACTTTCCGAAGGCCGGGATCCAGTTTCGCGATATCACCACGCTGCTGGGACACGGGGACGGTTTCGCGGCCAGTGTCGAATGGCTTGCGCAAGCGGTAGAAGGCGCCGAGGCGATCGCGGGCATGGAGGCCCGCGGGTTCATTTTCGGGGCTGCAGTGGCTGCGCGCTTGCGGTTGCCCTTCCTGCCGATCCGCAAGCCGGGCAAACTGCCCTGCGCCGTGATCGGGGTCGACTACGAACTCGAATACGGGCTCGACCGCCTCGAGATGGATCCGCTTGCGGTTGCAGAGGGCCAGAAGGTGGCCATCGTCGACGACCTTCTCGCGACGGGTGGTACCGCGCTTGCGGCAACCGAACTGCTGCGCAAGGCGGGCGCGAGGGTGGAGGATGCAGCCTTCGTCATCGACCTCCCCGACCTTGGCGGTAGCGGCAAGCTCACTCGTCAAGAGGTGGCGGTGCACACGCTCATGGGCTTCGAAGGCGATTAAGCAAATCACCCAAGGGTGGATAAATTCCCCCTGTCAGGCATTAAGGGTATTCGCGCCTTGGCGCGCTGACCCGCGGTAAGCCGCGCAGCCAGAGAGGGGCATGGAACAGTCTTTAGTTATCGCGATGGTCGGGATGCTCGGCGTCGGCGCACAATGGGTGGCCTGGCGAACGGGCTGGCCGGCGATCGTGCTGATGCTGGCCGCGGGCTTTCTCGCAGGTCCGGTACTCGGTCTTTTCGATCCCGAGCACGCCTTCGGCGAACTGCTCGACCCGATGATCGCGATCGGCGTTGCGCTGATCCTCTTCGAAGGCGGCCTTAGCCTAGACTTCCGTGAGCTACGCCATGCCGGTGAAGGGGTGTGGCGGCTCGTGCTGTTGGGCGGCCCGATCGCCTGGGTGCTCGGCGCCTTCGCCGCACACTCGATCGGCGGCCTCGAGTGGCCGGTCGCAATTCTGTTCGCCGGTATTCTCGTGGTGACGGGCCCGACCGTCGTTATGCCGCTGCTGCGTCAATCATCGGTAAAAGCGCGCCCGGCGGCTATTCTCAAATGGGAAGCCATCGTCAACGATCCGATCGGCGCCCTGTTTGCCGTCGTGTCTTACGAATACTTTCGCGCGGTCGCCGAAGCGCCGGGCTCGAGCCTGTTCGAGGTGGTCCCGCCACTGATCTTCGCAGCCATCATCGCCGGGCTGATCGGCTATGTCGCTGCCGCCGCGATCGCCTGGGCATTCCCGCGTGGGGCGATTCCCGAATATCTCAAGGTGCCAGTTCTCCTCACCTCGGTCATCGTCGTATTCGTCCTGTCGAATCAGATCGAGCACGAAGCGGGGCTCGTGGCGGTTACCGTCATGGGCATCGCGCTGGCGAATATGAATATCTCTTCGCTGCGCAGCATCCATCCCTTCAAGCAGAACATTGCGGTGATCCTGATAGCGGGCATCTTCATCCTGCTCTCAGCCAGCCTCGAATTCGAGCAATTGGCCTATCTCAACTGGAACTTCGGCCTTTTCCTCCTTGCACTGCTCTTCCTCGTTCGGCCGGCGACGATCCTGCTCAGCCTTCTCGGCAGTTCGGTGCCGTGGAACGAGCGTCTGTTCCTAGCCTGGATCGCGCCGCGCGGGATCGTGCTGGTGGCGATCTCGGGCCTGTTCGCGTTGCGGCTCGAGGACATCGGCTACGATGGTACGGCGCTGATCGGGCTGAGCTTCGCCGTGGTCGTTGCTACCATTGTGGCGCATGGCTTCACCATCGACCTCGTCGCGCGCCTGCTCAATCTGAAGGGCAGCAACCGGCCGGGGATATTGATCGTCGGAAGTACGCCGTGGACGATCTCGCTCGCGCTGATGATGCAGGAATTGAAGACACCGGTGATGGTGGTCGATGCGAGCTGGCAGCGTCTGGCGCTCGCGCGGCAAAAGGGCCTGCCCTTCTATCACGGCGAGATCCTCAACGAGGCAACCGAGCACAATCTCGATCTCACGCCCTATGCGATGCTCGTCGCGGCAACCGAAAATGAGGCCTACAATGCGCTCGTCTGCAACGAATTTGCGCATGAAATCGGGCGCGATACCGTGTTCCAGCTTGGCGATGCGGTGGATGATGATGATCGTCACTCGCTACCCAGCAGTATCCGCGGGCGCGCACTTTTCGAAACCGGTTTCGGGGTCGAGGACGTCAACGAGCGGCTCGCACGGGGCTGGGTCTTCCGCAAGACCAAGCTGTCGGAAGAGTTCGACTTCGAAGCCGCGCAGCAGCGTCTGCCCGATGCTGCGTCAATGCTGCTGCTGGTGCGCGACAACGGCACGATCCGGTTCTTCACCCATGCCGCGCGCCCCGAGCCACGCGCCGGTGATGTGATCGTCAGTTTCGCACCGCCACAAGAGCGCAGCGCGCAAGATGCCGCCGCAAAGCGTGATCGCAAGCGCAACAAGACCGCCGAACAGGGGGCCTGAGATATGAACCTTCGCCCATTCACCCTTGCTGCCGTCGTACCCAGCCTGCTGCTTGCCTCATGCGGCGAAGACGGGGGCTCGGAACCCGAGACGGAAGTTTCGGGCGAGAAGCGCTCGATCTTTCGGCCCGAGTTTCAGGTCGAGCCGATCGAGAGCCTCGAACCGCAGGGATCGCTCCAGACGCTGGTCCAGTTTCCCGAAGGCGCGGAACTGACCGAAGAGGCCCGCGCCGAGCTCGCGACCATATTGGCCTCGCCACAAGTGGAGCAGGGTGGCCCGATCATCCTGCGCGGCCATAGCGACAGTGGCGGCAGCGACGAGGGGAACATGCGGGCCTCGCGCGCGCGCGCCGAAGCCGTGCGCGATTGGCTCGTCGACAGCGGCGTTGACGAAGCGCGGATCAGCTTGATCGCATTCGGCGAACAGAATCCCGTCGCCCCGAATGCCCGTCCCGATGGATCGCCGGATCCCGTCGGCCGCGCGGCCAATCGCCGTGTCGAAATCGAGGTGCGTAGCGAAAACGCCGAACCCGAAGAGGAAACACCGACACTGGCGGAAACACTAGCCGGTTCGGTCGAGGAAGAGAGCGGCGAAAGCGCCGAATCACCCGAATAGCCAGTTGACGGCAGCGCGCTTTCGGTGGCAATGGCGGCGTCACCCGGGCGGGTATAGCATAGTGGTAATGCTCCAGCCTTCCAAGCTGGCTAGAGGGGTTCGATTCCCCTTACCCGCTCCACCTTTCAAGCCTCGCAGAAGCCTCTGAATTTCTGGCGAAAGCCGGATGCGTCACAGTCTGCGCCGCACCCGGCCCGTTGCGATCCGAAGGGCAAATGCCATCGTGGGCATGCGTCTCAACGGACAGCGCAGATAGGCTTGCGATCTGACCCCGCCAGTCCTCCAGACGGGGGACCGTGCTAATCCTCAGACAACCGGCATATTGTCTATCAACCTCGTCCCCCCGATCCGGGCGGCTACGAACAGGCGATTGTCGGGCCCGATCTCGCGGGTCGTCTGCAGATCGGCGGCCCGGCGCAGATCGGCATAATCGACGCTGTCGAAACCCGCCTCGACCAATTCTTTCCGCAACCGGCGCAACGCATTCTCGACCGGATCACCGCCTATCAATCGTGCTATCGTTTCGCGCATCAGGCGCGGCAGTGCCGCCGCCCGGGCGCGTTGCGCAGGCGAAAGATAGGCATTGCGGCTCGACATGGCGAGACCGTCCTCTTCGCGCACGATGGGAACGCCAATAATGCGATCCACATGGGGCAGCGTCAGGTCGAGATCGCGGGCCATGCGGCGAATGACTGCAAGCTGCTGCCAGTCCTTCTCGCCGAACAGTGCGCTGTCGGGACGCACCTGGTTGAACAGTTTGCAGACGACCGTTGCCACACCGTCGAAATGGCCCGGCCGGTCGCTGCCGCACAGGCCTTCGCTGATCCCGGCAACCGAGATATTGGTCGCATAGCCTGCGGGATAGACTTCTTCGGGTGGCGGGGCCCACAACAGCGCGACACCTTCCTTTTCGAGCAGCGCCGTATCGCGCGCCATCTGTCTCGGGTAAGCATCCAGATCCTCGTTCTCGCCGAACTGGCGTGGGTTCACGAAGATCGACACTGTGACGTGTTCGGCGTGTTCGCGCGCTTCTCGTACCAAGGTGAGGTGGCCTTCGTGGAGGGCCCCCATGGTCGGGACCAGCGCCAGCGTGCCCTTGCCGCGGAGCGCGTCGGTGGCGCGGCGGAGATCATCGAGCCGGGTTACGGTTTGCAGTGTTCCTACTCCAGAAACGCCGAGGGGGCGGAACGCGCTGTGCCGTTCCACCCCCCCGCTGGCAAGACCGTACGTATCAGCGTGCTTCGGGCGCCGCCGCAGCAGCATCTTCGGGCAGGCCACCGAGCTGGGTCACCAGGTCACTATATGCGTTGAGATAAGCCAGCACGATGATCTGGCCGATGGCAGTGTTCTCGTAGCTGCCGAAACCGCCGGCAGCGCCGCCGCCCCCTCCGAACAGTCCACCGCCTGCCGCCCAGCCGAGGTCTTTCTTGCGGAAATAACCTTCGACAAGTGCTTCCTCGACTGTCGTACGCGCATTGACGAGCGAGAGCACGACATTGGCTTCGCCCTTCTTGACGCGGATACCACCAGCGAGCGCGCCTGCGGTCCGGCCGAACAGGCCCCCGACCACGCCGCCGAGCACGCCGCCGCCACCGCCCGAATTGCTGTTGGCGGTCACGATATCGGGCTGGAGGAAATAATCCGCCGTGCGCACCTGTCCGAGGCCGACATTCTGGCCGTCCTGCAGTTCACCCTGTTCCTGCAGCGCGCGCTCCATCGCCCGGCTCTGCATTGCCCGACCGCGGCTCACCATGGTGAAGCAGCCCGAGCGTTGCACGAAGACGCGAATGATCTGCTCGGGACTGCCGAGATTGAATTCGCGCCACCATTTGTCGTCGGGTTCGACCACTGCGATCGTTCCGAGATTGCGCGTGCAGCGTGGAATTTCCATGCTGCCGCGTTCCTGCGCCTTGCGGCCTGAAGAGCGGCCTTGGGCAAGCACGGGTTCGGCCACCATGCCGCTCATCGAAAGCACGGCGAGTGCGGTACAGATCAGTTTCTTCATGTCCTGGGGTTCCCCTCTGATAATCGTCCGCGGCGGCCGGCTCTGGCCGGTTCTCGCCGGTCGAATGCGACCCAGGCACTGCGAAGATTATCGATTCGCTGCCGCAACGCTAGTAAGCATCCGCCATTGTGGGGAATCGCGCACTGCCAACTGTGACCGCGTTGCCGCCGCGCAATCGGTTGGATAGGGACGCAAGCCTATGACACGCCCGATCGCTTCCCGATGACTGCCCAGCCTCACCGTATCGTTTTCGCCAATGAAAAGGGTGGTACCGGCAAATCCACGACTGCCGTGCATGTCGCGGTGGCGCTGGCCTATCGCGGGGCACGTGTTGCCGCCTTCGATCTCGATCATCGTCAGCGCACCATGTGCCGCTATTTCGAGAATCGCGCGGAAACGATGAAGCGGCGACGGATCGATCTCCCGACGGTGGAGTGTCATGTCGTCGAAGGTCTGGACGCCGAAGGCATGGAAGCGCTGATTGCCCGCGAATCGCAGCAGGCCGATTTCATCCTCGTCGACACGCCCGGGCGCGACGATCCGCTCGCCCGGCATTCGGCCACGACATCGGACACGCTGGTGACTCCGATGAACGACAGTTTCGTCGACTTCGACCTGATCGGCCAGGTCGAGAGCGAGACGTTCAAGGTGCGCAAGCTGTCGTTCTATGCCGAACTGATCTGGGAAGCGCGGCTCAAGCGCAGCCGTACCACGATCGAACAGAACCGCACACAGATGGATTGGGTGGTGGTGCGCAACCGCACCGGCTATACCGAAGCGCGCAACATGGCGCGTATCGAGAAAGCACTGACCGAGATGTCCAAGCGGGTCGGCTTCCGGGTCGCCAAGGGCTTGTCCGAACGCGTTATCTATCGCGAACTCTTTCCCTCCGGCCTGACCCTGCTCGACAAGGGGCATCTGGGCGATCTGGGTACCAGCCATCTGGTCGCGCGGCAGGAATTGCGCGGTCTCATCGCCAATTTGCGGCTGCCCGGTCCCGGTTCCGAAGACGCGGTGCCGGCCGCTCGATGATCCGGCTGCTTGCCCTGGCCCTGTTGCTCGCGGTCGTATGCCGCTGGATCTTCGGCAAGTGGCCCTGGGAATATCTCGCAACCAAGAGCCCGAGTGAACGTGCGCTCGATCGCGCGCGGCACTTGCTCGACGTGCGTCCGGGAGCCTCGGCCGAGGATATCCGTTTGGCCCACCGTCGCATTGCTACAATAATCCACCCCGACAAAGGCGGTAGCGCCTCAGCGCTGCAGGAAGCCAATGCCGCGCGCGACCTGCTGCTGGACCAGATTTCCCGGACCCGAACGGAGCCCCCACGATGACCCACAGTTTTCACCCCACCGTCCTGCGTGAGTACGACATCCGCGGCATCATCGGCGAAACCTTGGGGGCGGACGATGCCCGCGCCATCGGTCGCGGCTTCGGTACGATGCTGGCCGAAGCCGGCGGCAAGAAGGTGGCGGTAGGGTATGACGGGCGGGTCAGCTCGCCCATGCTCGAACATGCGCTGGTCGAGGGTCTCAATGCGTCGGGGATGGATGTCGTGCGGATCGGCATGGGGCCGACTCCTATGCTCTATTATGCCGAAGCGTCAGCCGCAGATGTGGATGGCGGAATCCAGATAACCGGCAGCCATAATCCCGCCAATTACAATGGCTTCAAAATGGTTTTCCAAGGGCGTCCGTTTTTCGGAGCCGATATCCAGGAACTGGGCCGGCGAGGGGCGGCGGGAGAATGGGCCGACGGTTCGGGAACGAACGAAGATCGCGACGTGCTCGACGCCTATATCGATCGCATGCTTGCAGCACTCGATGGGATCGACACTGCGGCGCTGTCCGGGCTCAAGGTCGGCTGGGACGCGGGCAATGGTGCCGCCGGGCCCGCGCTCGAAAAGCTCGCTGCGCGCCTGCCGGGCGAACACCACCTTCTCTATACGGAGGTCGACGGCGAATTTCCCAATCATCACCCTGATCCCACGGTCGAAGAAAATCTCGCCGACCTGCGCGAACTTGTCGCCGGGAAGTCGCTCGACTTCGGCGTGGCTTTCGATGGCGATGGCGACCGGATCGGCGCGATCGACGGGGAAGGCCGCGTGATCTGGGGCGACCAGTTGCTGATGGTCTATGCGGAAGACCTTCTCTCGCGCCGCCAGGGGGCGACGATCATTGCCGATGTCAAGGCCAGCCGCGCGCTGTTCGATCATGTTGCCGCGCATGGCGGTCAACCGCTGATGTGGAAGACCGGGCACTCGCTGATCAAGTCCAAGATGAAGGAAACGGGCTCGCCGCTAGCGGGTGAAATGAGCGGCCACGTGTTCTTCGCCGACGAATATTACGGCTATGACGATGCGCTCTACGCAGGTGTTCGACTGATCGCCGCCGCTGCGCGACTGGGGAAATCGGTCACCGAACTGCGTGCCTCAATGCCGCCGATGATCAACACGCCTGAAATGCGCTTCCAAGTCGACGAAAGCCGCAAGTTCGCCGCCATCGGCGAGATCGCCGAGCGCATTGCCGCCAGCGATGCGGTTGCCGACACGACCGACGGTGTTCGCGTCACAACTGACGACGGCTGGTGGCTGCTACGCGCCTCGAACACGCAGGACGTCCTGGTCGCGCGTGCCGAAAGCGAAAGCGAAGAGGGGCTTGCGCGGCTGGTCGCTCAGATCGACGAGCAGCTGGCCGCATCGGGTCTCGAACGCGGCCCTCAGGCAAGTCATTGAACGCAGCGATTGCGGGGAGCAGGACAATGAAAAAGATCGTAAATGCGATGGCGGCGGCGGCACTGGTCTGCGCTGTGCCGGCGGCTGCGCAGGAAGACCTGGAGCACAGCGAAAGTGCGATGTCTCCCGGGGATCTCGACGAATTTGCGGGCATGATGGCCGGTCTGTTTCAGACCGAACCACTGACCGAGGAGCAGAACGCCCGTCTGCCTGCCGCACAGGCGGTGGTCGGCGAGATGATGCCCGACGGCTTCTACGGCGAAATGATGGCCGGCATGATGGACAAGATGCTTCGTCCCATGCTGACGATGTTCTCGCAGCCCGAGTTTGTGCTGGGGGCCCGCCTTGCGGTCGACGCAGAGACCATCGAAGCGCTCGAAGAAGGCGAGCAGGCGGAGCTGACTGCGATGCTCGATCCTGCCTATCAGGCACGTGGCGATGCCATGGTTGCGGTCCTTACTTCACGAATGGGGGGGATGTTCACGGCGATGGAGGGCCCGATGCGCGAAGGACTGTCGAAAGCCTACGCCGTGCGTTTCGACGACGCCCAGCTCGCCGACATCGCGACTTTCTTCGCCACCCCGACGGGCGGCGAATATGCACGCGAATCGATGGCTCTGTTCGCCGATCCGCAGGTGATGCAGGCCAGCATGCAGGCGCTGCCCGCCATGATGAGAGGCTTTGGCGACATCGAAAGCGCCATGCGCGAAGCGATGGCCGCGCTTCCGGCCGAACGCGGCTATGGCGATTTGACCGAGGCGCAGCGCGAGCGCTTGGCCGAATTGCTCGATGTCGATCCGGCACAACTGGCCGATCTCGTCAATCCTCCCAAGTCGATGGATGACGCGGTCGGGCAATAGGCCCGGACGGACGGGCGCGCGTCGTCGACCGCCGCCCGGAACCCGCAGGGCGTTTCCGGCGCTTCTAGGCTGATGCAGCCCGACGTTCCGCCCGAGATCGCCGAATGGTTTGCCGGGCGTGATTGGCGTCTCCGGCAGCACCAGCGCGATATGCTGGCAGCCAGCGACGCCGGGCGTCACGCATTGCTGGTGGCCGATACCGGCGCGGGCAAGACCTTGGCGGGCTTCCTCCCGACGCTTGCCGATTTTACGCCAACCCGCCTTGAGGGGAGGGAACCCCCCGAAGGGCTGCACACGCTCTACGTGTCACCGCTGAAGGCGCTGGCGCATGACGTTCAGCGCAACTTGATCACCCCGATCGAAGAGATTGGCCTCCCGATCCGCGTCGAGACACGCAGCGGTGATACGCCCTCGGACCGCAAGAGACGCCAGCGCACGCGCCCGCCACATGTGTTGCTGACGACGCCCGAGAGCCTCTCGCTGCTCTTGTCCTATCCGGACAGCTTCGAGCTGTTTCGCGGGCTCAAGCGGATCGTGATCGACGAAGTGCATGCCTTCGCTACAGGCAAACGCGGGGATCTCCTGGCGCTGGCTCTGACCCGGTTGCAGGCGATAGCACCGGATATGCAACGCGCGGCGCTTTCGGCCACACTCGCCAATCCGCAGGGGTTTCGCGAATGGCTGGCGCCGTGGGGCGAGATCGACAGTGTCGAAATGGTCGAGGGCGAGGCGGGCAGCCCAGCCGAAGTCGAGATCCTGCTGCCGCTAGAAGAGCGGATCCCCTGGGGCGGACATGCAGCGACCTGGGCGATACCGCAGCTCTACGAACAGATTCGCGCCAATCGAACGACGCTGATTTTCACCAACACGCGGTTCCTGGCGGAGTACATCTTTCAGAACCTGTGGGATGTGAACGATGACAATTTGCCGATCGGGATTCATCATGGCTCGTTGAGCCGCGAGGCGCGCCGCAAGGTCGAGGGTGCAATGGCCCGGGGCGAACTTCGTGCGCTCGTGGCGACCGCCAGTCTCGACCTGGGTGTCGACTGGGGCGACATCGACTTGGTGGTGCAGATGGGGGCGCCCAAGGGCTCTTCGCGGCTGCTCCAGCGTATTGGGCGTGCCAACCACCGGCTGGACCAACCCAGCCGCGCGCTGCTCGTCCCGGGCAACCGCTTCGAATTCCTCGAAGCGACCGCGGCCAAGGAGGCGGTCGACGAAGGCCAGCGCGACGGCGAGGAATTCAGGCCCGGCGGGCTGGATGTCCTGGCGCAGCACGTCATGGCCTGCGCCTGCGCCGCACCTTTCCAGGAGCAGGCGCTCTTGGCCGAGATCCGCTCCAGCCTCGCTTATGCGTGGGTTGACCAGCAGATCTGGGAGCGCGTGCTCTCCTTCGTCGAAACGGGCGGTTATGCGCTGCGGGCCTACGACAAGTTCAAGCGCATTGTCCGCGACAAGGATGGCGTCTGGCGACTCTCGCATCCGGAACAGGCACAACGCCACCGGATGAACGCCGGAATCATCATCGATTCCGAAATGCTCGAAATCCGGATCACCGCAGGGCGTGGTCGCGGCGGACGAAGCCTGGGCAAGGTCGAGGAACGCTTCGCGGCAACGCTCAGTCCCGGCGATACTTTCGCCTTTGCCGGAATGAGCCTCGAAGTGGTCAAGCTTCAGGACATGGAAGTGCTGGTCAAGGCGGCGAAGTCCAGCGCGATGATCCCGAGCTATGGCGGCGCGCGTATGCCGCTGACCACGCATCTGGCAGACCGGGTACGGACAATGCTCGTCGACCGTGCGGGCTGGTCGAGGTTTCCCGACGATGTGCGCGAATGGCTCGAGGTTCAGGACTGGCGTTCGCGAATGCCGGGGCCGGGGCAATTGCTCGTCGAGAGCTTCCCGCATGCCAAGCGCCATTACAGTGTCTATTATACGTTCGAGGGCTGGAACGCCAACCAGAGCCTCGGCATGCTGATTACGCGGCGCATGGAAGATAGGGGGCTGATGCCCGGCGGGTTCGTCGCCAACGACTATTCGTTAGCGGTATGGGGTCTGAAGCCCGTGACCGACCCGGCGCCCTTGCTGTCGCCCGATATCCTGCAGGACGAGTTTATCGAGTGGGTGCAGGGTTCGCACCTGCTGCGCCGGGCGTTTCGTGAAGTGGCCGTTATCGGCGGACTGGTGGAGCGACAGCACCCCGGTAAGCGCAAGACCGGCAAGCAGGTGACCTTCTCGACCGATCTCATTTATGATGTGTTGCGCAAATACGAGCCCGACCACGTGTTGCTCGAAGCCGCGTGGGCGGATGCCCGCACACGCATGACCGATGTGGGGCGACTTGGGAGCCTGCTCGACCGGTCGGCCGACCAGCTGGTTCATGTCGAACTCGATCGCGTCAGTCCGCTGGCTGTGCCGGTCATGGTCGTTATCGGCCGTGAAACGACGCCGCAGGGGTCGGTGGACGATGAACTGCTGCTCGAGGCGGAGAGCCTGGCAAGAGCCGCGATGCGTGTGGACGGTCCACTCGAAGGCGAAGGTTAGCGGGCAAAAAGAAAGGGGCGGATCGCTCCGCCCCTTCCGATGCCCTTGCGGGCGCGTGGTTATCCGGCCTTACTTGCCGAAGGTCCGGTAGCGTTCGTTGCCGACGAAGCCGAACTTGGTGACGCCGGTCGCCTTGATCAGCTGCAGCACCTTGGCCGCGAGATCGTAGCTTGCCTGCGCCTCCGGCTCGAACTGCAGTTCGGGCTCCGGATTGATGGTCTTCGACTGCTCCAGCAGCGTGCGCAGCTGGCCCATATCGATCGCATTGCCATTCCAGAGGATCTGGTTGTCGACCGTGAGCACAAGCTTGTTCTTCTCCGGCTCGACGGTGATCGGACTGTCTACCGGGCTGGGTGCCGGCAGATCGATATCGACCGAATGCGTCGCGACCGGGATCGTAATGATGAACATGATGAGGAGAACGAGCAGGACGTCGATCAACGGCGTCATGTTCATTTCCATCATCGGCGCGCCATCATCCTTGCCGCCTGACATTGCCATAGTGGGTTACTCCCTAATCTGCTTTGCCGAACCGGTCGATCAACCGTTGGGGTCGACCGGGTTCGAGATGAAGCCGACGGTGGGATAGCCCGCCGCCTGGACGTTGTAGATCGCACCGGCCACGCAGGACCACGGAGCGTTGACGTCGCCGCGGATATGCACCTGCGGGATCTTTTCCGGGTCATTCATAATGACATCGGGGCCGCCCGCACGCTGCACGATGGCATCGAGGCGTTCGAAGGCCTGGTCGTAGAGCTCTTCCGAAGTGACCGGCGAGACGTTGCCGAAGTAGACACGGCATTCGCCGTTGCGCGACGCACCGGCGAAGCCCGGCTCGCCTGCGGCGACGCCATTCTCGTCGGTAGTGCTGACGGTCAGGAGGAGGTTTTCGACCTTGTCCTTCGATTCGACCGATTCGAAGACCGGGATTTCCAGCTTTTCGATGGTCTGGATCGCGACCGGAACCGCGATGAGGAAGATGATCAGAAGCACCAGCATCACGTCCACGAGCGGCGTGGTGTTGATGTCCGACATGGGTGTCTCTGCACCTCCTCCTGTCGAAATCGCCATGGTTCAGTTCCTAACGTTCGAAATTCTTGGGTTCGATGCGGGTGGCGGGGGCGGGCGATGCCGCCCCCGGTTCCGATCGCTTACTTCTTGACCGTGGTGGTCGTCGCAGCCGGCTTGGCAGCGGCCTTGGCGGCGGTCTGCGTCGAGGTTGCGGTCATGTAGGTCGGCTTGACGGTGCCGGCCGAGTTGATGTTGGCAAGCAGATCGGTCGAGAACGCGTGCAGCAGTTCGGCGATGCGCTTGTTGCGACCCTGCAGCCAGTTGTAGGCGAACACGGCGGGAACCGCGACCAGCAGGCCGATGGCGGTCATGATCAGTGCTTCACCGACGGGGCCGGCGACCTTGTCGATCGAGGCCGAACCGGCGATGCCGATGTTGATCAGTGCGCGGTAGATACCGATAACCGTGCCGAGCAGGCCGACGAAGGGTGCGGTAGCACCGACCGTCGCGAGGAACGGCAGGCCGCCCGCGAGCTTCGAGTTGATGGTGTCTTCCGAACGCTGCAGCGAACCGTGCATCCAGTCATGCGCTTCGAGCTTGTCGGTCATCTTGGCGTGCTGGTCTTCGGCCAGCATGGCGTCGTCGACGAGCTGGCGCCATGCGCTGTTCTTGTCGAGCTTGGTGGCGCCGTCACGCAGCGAACCGGCCTTCCAGAACTGGGTGCGGACGGCCTTGTACTGGGCCAGCACCTTGCGCTGTTCGAACAGCTTGGTGAAGAGGATGTAGAACGAGCCGACCGACATGATCACCATCACGCCGAGGATGAACCAGGCGACGAAGCCGCCCTGTTCCATGGCTTCGAGAAAACCGAAGGAGTTCTGCGGGGCTGCGTCAGCGGCAGCTGCAAGAAGTTCGAAGGTCATAACGAGTGGTCCTTTTGATACGCCATTTCCCGCCGGGTTCCACGACCCTTGGCGGGAAGGAATTTAGTTGAGCTGATAGACGATAGTGGTCGAAACCGTGTCCTGGATCGGGTTGCCCGCGGCATCCTGCGCCGGATTGTAGCGTGCATACCGGGTCATCCCGTCGCAGGCTGCGGCATCGAGATCGCTCGATCCGCTGGAAGCGCTCACGCGGCAGGATGCCACGCGGCCATCGGTTCCGACAGTGATCGTGACCCCGACATTACCCTCGATACCTTCGCGCTCGGCGCGACGGGGGTAATTGCTCTGGATCCGACGGGCCCAGCCAGCCTGACCACGCGGCGAAGCGCTGCGGGCCTTGGACGGCGGGGGCGGCGGAGCCGGAGGTGCCGGCGGCGGAATGACCAGCTGCGGCGGTGCCGGCGGCGGGATCGTCGTCTGCGTCCGGATCGGAGGCGGTGCCGGCGCGATATTGATCGGCGGCGGCGGAGCGACCGGCGGCGGCGGCGTGTCGGGCACGTTCTCCGGCGGCGGCGGGGGCTCTTCCTCGGGCGGCGGGGGTTCCTCGATATCAATCGTCGTCACGCGCTCGACCACCTGCTGGACCGCATTATATGCGAGACCGGTGATGAGAGCGTAACCGAGAGCGATATGGATGAGGGCAACAATGATGATCGCGACGATGCGATTGCCGCTCATCTGTTGGTCAGCATAAGCCATTCGGTTGCTTCACTCCATCGGTCACCCCGGAAACGCCGGGGCTTCTGGATACCCAGTTTGCGACCCGCCGTTCTGGCGTGACCTTGGGCATCGTTAACGCGTTCGCGTCGCTCGAGACCCTGAAGACTCTCGCGACGAAGGCAGACCAAATTCTCGATAAGAACCCGGACGCCTCTCCCCAAGCAATAAAGTGTCATCCACTCGGGTCCGGTCCGACCCTTTAGCTACGATGCGAAGCGTCCGCAAACCCTTTATCGGTTAACCGCAGATTCAGTGGCTTGCCGGAAGGAACAGGGGCTATCGCGGGTGCGTTGAGCGATTCGCCCCGTACCGCATTATCGAAAGTAGTCCCCATGCCGACTTTCCGCATTCCCGGTCATCTTCTGCTCGCCTCCGCGATGCTGGTCGCGCCGTTGCCCCTCGGGGCGCAGGAGACAGCCCGGACCGCCGAGCTCACCTATGCCGACATCGTCGATCTCGCCGACGAGGCGCCGCTCGTGCTGCGCGCGCAGATCCGCAAGCAGGCGACGGTCGAACCCGAGCGTTCTCCGGGGCTCGAGCCGGGCTTCGTGCGGCTGTATATCGAGGCGCGCACTTCGGCGCTGATCGCGGGCAATGTCCCGGTGGGCGAATCCCTGCGCTATCTGGTCGACGTGCCGCTTGATGCGAAGGGCAAGGCGCCCAAACTCAAGAAGCAGGAGGTCGTGCTGTTCGCGCGGCCGGTGCGGGGCAGTGCCGATCAACTGCAATTGGTCGATCCGCGGGCCCAGTTCGCTTACAGCGAAGCGTTCGAGGCGCGCCTGCGCCCGGTGCTCGGCGAATTGCTCGCGCAGGATGCCCCCCCCAAAGTAACCGGGATTCGCGATGCGCTGGCGGTCGAGGGGACGCTGGTGGGCGAATCCGAGACGCAATTGTTCCTTGATACGGCGAATGACGGACCGGTTTCGGTAACCGTTGTGCGCCGGCCCGGCCAGCAACCGCGCTGGGGGGTGTCCTGGTCCGAAATCGTCGATCAGTCGGCCCGTGCGCCGCAGCGCAATACGCTTGAATGGCACCGGCTGGCGTGTTCGCTGCCCGACGCATTGCCGCAAAATGCGATCCTGACGCGCGATCCCCAGGCCCGTGCATTGGCAGCGAAAGACTACGCACTGGTGCGGTCCGACCTGGGTGAATGCCCGCGCACTCGCCAGTAAAGGCCGCGCTTCACCCTGACCAAGACAAACTGGTTCCACCGCGGCTGCCCGCTGCGCTAGTCGGTCCGCATGGCTGAACCTCTACGTATCGCGCTTGCCGGTCTCGGCACTGTCGGCACCGGCGTTATCGCCCTGCTCGAAACCAACCGCTCGATGATCGAGCGGCGCGCCGGAAGGGCGATCGAAATCGTCGCGGTCAATGCGCGCGACAGGTCGCGCGACCGCGGGGTCGACCTCAGCCCCTATGCGTGGGTCGATGACATGCAGGCGATGGCCGAGCGATCCGATGTCGATGTGGTGCTCGAACTGGTCGGCGGATCCGACGGGCCGGCGTTGACGCTGGCGCGCGCCGCGCTCGATGCGGGCAAGGGTTTTGTCACCGCCAACAAGGCGATGATTGCGCATCATGGGCTGGCGCTGGCGGAGCAAGCCGCCCTGCGCAATACGCCGCTCAAGTTCGAAGCGGCAGTGGCTGGCGGTATCCCGGTGGTCAAAGGGCTGCGCGAAGGTGCCGCCGCAAACCGTATCGAGCGCATCTACGGCATCCTCAACGGCACCTGCAACTACATCCTTTCCGAGATGGAGCAGACCGGTGCCGATTTCGGCGATATGCTGCGGGCTGCGCAGGAGAAGGGTTTCGCCGAAGCCGACCCGACTTTCGATGTCGAGGGTGTCGATGCGGCGCACAAGCTGGCCATCCTCGCGGCGATCGGTTTCGGTGCGCGCGTCGATTTCGACGCTGTTGCCACGACCGGGATTGGAGAGGTGCAGGCCAGCGATATCACGCAGGCGAATGTGCTGGGCTATGTCATTCGCCTCGTCGGGATCGCATCGCTGGACGAAAGCGACGATGAAGCGCGACTTTTGCAGCGCGTGCGGCCCTGCCTCGTTCCCCGCGGCCATCCCCTGGCTGCCGTCACGGGGCCGACCAACGCCGTCGTCGCCGAAGGCAATTTCTCGGGCCGCCTGCTGTTCCAGGGCGCGGGCGCAGGGGCAGGACCAACCGCCAGCGCAGTGGTCGCCGACCTTATCGATATCGCGCGCGGCGATAGCGGCGCGCCGTTCTCGGTCCCGGTCGAAGAACTCGAACCCTTCGCCCCGGCGGACCCGGGCAATCGCGTGGGGCGCGACTACATTCGTTTCACCGTCACGGATCGTCCGGGCGTGCTGGCCGAAATCACCGCTGCCATGCGCGACGCCGAAGTGTCGATAGAAAGCCTGATCCAGCGCGGTCGCGACGACGAGGGAGGGGAAGTGCTGGTGGCGATGGTCACGCATGAAGGGCCCGAGCGGTGCGTGACCAAGGCGCTCGAACTGCTCGAAGGTTCGCCTAGCCTGACGGCTTCTCCGCTGGTGATGCCGATACTGGGGGCGTAGCTTCTCCGTTCCCCTCGCCGCCGCTTGGTGCGAGGCCGCGTGCGATCCGGTCCGCATCCGAACCGGGCGGCGCCTCGGGCAAGGCCTCGATATCGATGATCAGCGCCGTGGGCGGCGGGCAGGGGCCGATGAAGCAGCCGCGTGCGACGACCACGCCATGGTCGGGAATGCCGAATAGGTCGGGCGTGCGCGGATCGCCCTTGTTCATCGTTTCCTCGGCATAGCGTAGCTGCGAACCGTCTTCGTCGACCGCGAACTCTCCATTGTCCCGGCGCCGGCGACACACGACGATCTCTCCTGAGATGCTCGCTGCCTCCTGCTCGGCGCTGCAATCTTCAAGCGGACCGAGGTAGTCCTCCTGAGGTGCCAGAATATCGATCTGCTCGGGAGGAGATTGCGCGTCCTGTGCCGATAGCGGTGGAGAGATCGCGATGACCCCGATCGCCGCGCCTGCCACCCACCAGCGTCTCGACAATGCAATGCTCCCTGTCTATCCGCGGCACCAACCGCATCGTTGGGCGCCGCCGCGCGCAACCTCATGGGAGGGACTGAACCCATTATGAACTCGCCTGCCGAAAATCCGCTCGATCGCATCCTCGTTCTCGAAATGGTCCGCGTGACCGAAGCGGCGGCCGTCGCAGCCTCCAAGCTGATTGGCCGTGGCGACGAGAAGGCGGCGGACGCCGCTGCGGTGGAAGCCATGCGCAAGGCGTTCGACACGCTCTACATGGACGGCACGGTCGTGATCGGCGAGGGCGAGCGCGACGAAGCACCGATGCTTTTCATCGGCGAAAAGGTCGGCGGTGCGCCGGGCAAGGGTCCCAAGATCGACATCGCGCTCGACCCGCTCGAAGGTACCACCATCACTGCCAAGGCAGGCCCGAACTCCCTGGCCGTGCTTGCAGCGGCTGCGGAAGGTTGCCTGCTCAATGCGCCCGACGTTTATATGGACAAGCTGGCGGTTGGACCCGGCTATCCCGACGGGATCATCGATCTTGCCAAGACACCGACCGAGAACGTGCAGGCAGTGGCCGAAGCCAAAGGCGTTGCACCGTCGGACATCATCGTCTGCGTGCTCGATCGCCCGCGCCACGCCGAGCTGATCGCCGAACTCCGCAGCCTGGGTTGCGGCGTGGTGCTGATCGGCGATGGCGACGTGGCTGGCGTGATCGCGACGACCGATGAAAACACCACGATCGACATGTACATGGGCCAGGGGGGCGCCCCCGAAGGCGTGCTCGCCGCAGCAGCGCTGCGTTGCGTCGGCGGGCAGTTCAATGGTCGTCTCGTGTTCCGCAATGACGACGAGAAGGCACGCGCGCGCAAATGGGGTATCGACGATCTCGACCGCATCTACACCCGCGACGATCTGGTGAAGGGCGACTGCATCTTCGCCGCGACCGGTGTGACCTCGGGTTCGCTGCTCGACGGGGTCAAGTATCTGCGCGATGGGCGCATGACGACCGACAGCGTGGTGATGCGGGCCAGCAGTGGCACCGTGCGCTGGATCAAGGGCGAACACCGCACCAAATAGCGGCGGGCAAGGGGAAAGACCCCATCCGCGTGTTGCATATCCGTGACGCTCGGCTAGGCGGGGCGCAAATTCAGCTCTGCCAAGGATTCGCCGCATGAAAATCATGGCCGCCAATTCGAACCTGCCCCTCGCGCGCGCGATTGCAGGTTATCTCGAACTGCCGCTTGTCGATGCGCAGGTGCGCCGCTTCGCCGACGAAGAAATATTCGTCGAAATTCATGAGAATGTTCGCGGCGAAGACGTCTTTGTCGTCCAGTCGACCAGCTATCCGGCGAACGACAATCTCATGGAGTTGCTGATCTGCATCGACGCGCTCAAACGCGCTTCGGCGCGCCGGATCACTGCGGTTGTGCCCTATTTCGGCTACGCCCGTCAGGACCGCAAGCCTGGACCCCGCACGCCGATTTCGGCCAAGCTGGTCGCCAATCTGATCACCGAAGCAGGCGCCGACCGCGTGCTCGCGGTCGATCTTCACGCCGGACAGATCCAGGGCTTCTTCGATATTCCGACGGACAACCTCTTCGCCGCGCCGGTGATGGCAGCGGATATCCAGGCGCGCTACGGCGATCAGGATCTGATGGTCGTCAGCCCCGATGTCGGCGGTGTGGTTCGCGCACGTGCGCTGGCCAAGCGGCTGGACAATGCGCCGCTCGCGATTGTCGACAAGCGTCGCGATCGTCCTGGCGAAAGCGAAGTGATGAACATCATCGGCGATGTGTCCGGCCGGCATTGCATCCTGATCGACGACATCGTCGATTCGGGCGGTACGCTGTGCAATGCGGCGCAGGCGCTGCTCGACGAGGGGGCGGCTTCGGTCGCAGCCTATATCACGCATGGCGTATTGTCGGGCGGTGCGGTCGCGCGTGTCGATGGTTCGGCGCTCAAGGAGCTGGTCATCACCGATTCGATCCGCCCGACCGATGCTGCCAAGGATTCGGAGCGTATCCGTATCCTGACAATCGCGCCGCTGATCGGTGAAGCGGTACGGCGCATTGCCGATGAAAGCTCGGTCAGCTCGCTGTTCGACTGAGCGTGGCTACCGCATCCGATCTCGCGCTCGCAAACCGGCTTGCCGATGCGGCGGGTGAAGCGATCCGCCCGTTGTTTCGCGGCGAATGGTCGCAGGAGCAGAAGGCTGACCGCAGCTTCGTGACCGAGGCCGATCAGGCCGCCGAAGCCGCCATGCGGGCGATTCTCGAGTCCGAACGCAGCGACGACGGTATCATCGGCGAGGAATACGGCACGCGCAATGAAGGTGCGGGCCGCCAGTGGGTGCTCGATCCGATCGATGGAACCACCAGCTTCATCGCCGGCCGACCGATCTTCGGGACGCTTATCGCACTCATGCAAGAGGGCTGGCCGGTGCTGGGTGTAATCGACCAGCCGATCGCGCGCGAACGCTGGGTCGGGCGGATTGGCGACGGCACCACGTTCAACGGCGCACCGATCCGCGCGGCGGCCTGCAAGGATTTGTCCGACGCGGTGCTGGGTACCACCACGCCGCACCAGTTCGCCGGAGATGACGTCGATGCGTTCATGGGCGTCGTCAAATCGGTGGCCGAGCGCAAGATCATCTATGGCGGCGATTGCTACAATTACGGTCTCGTCGCATCAGGTCATGTCGATATCGTGGTCGAAGCAGGGCTGAAATTGCATGATTTCGCTGCGCTCGTGCCGGTGGTCGAAGGCGCAGGCGGGGTGATGAGCGATTGGCAGGGCAATCCGCTCGATGCCGAGAGTGACGGGCGCGTCATCGCGCTGGGCGATGCGGCGCGGCTCGAAGACGTGCTGGAGGCGATGGGCGGCGGTTCACTTCACGATCACGGGCACTGATCGCTCGGCTTTCCGTTTGCCGACCATGCAGACAATACTCGTTACCGGCGCGGGAAACGGCATAGGCCGTGCGATCACAACCCATTTCCACCGCCTCGGCTGGCGCGTGGCAGGCCTCGACCGCGACAGTGAGGCGCTCGACGAATTGCGCGAGGCGATCGGCACGGACAGCGGCCTTTTTCCGACTTGCGATGTCGGGTGCGAAAGCGATGTCGAGCGGACTTTCGGCGAGGTTGTCGAATGGCTTGATGGCGATCCGCTGGACTGTCTGGTCAACAATGCCGGTATCGCGAACCCTTATGCAGGCAAGCTTGAGGAACTCGCGCTTGGAGACTGGCAGAAATGGATCGATGCGAGCCTGACTGCCGCTTTCCTGGTGACCCGGGCGGCCCTGCCTCTGCTGCGCAGGGCTGAGGATGCGAGCGTGACCAATATCTCGTCGACCCGCGCAGTCATGAGCGAGGCCGACACCTTCGCCTATGCGGCGGCCAAGGGCGGCCTCGACGCGCTGACGCATTCGCTCGCGGTCTCGCTCGGCCCTGCGATTCGCGTCAATGCGATCCGCCCGGGGTGGATCGAGACCGGCCCCTGGCAGAAAAGCGCGGAGCGTTCGCACCCCGATCATCGACCGCAGGATTGCAAGCAACATCCCGCGGGCCGGATCGGACGCCCCGAGGATATTGCCGAGGCCGTCGCCTATCTTCACACGGCCGCCTTCGTTACCGGGCAGCATCTCAACATCGATGGTGGCATGACCGTGAAGATGATTTACGAACACTGAGATGGACGGGCAGGGGCTACTCGAAGGGCGCACGGCGCTGGTGACCGGAGCGGCACGGGGACTCGGGCTCGAGATTGCGCGCCAGCTGGTCGCGCATGGAGCGAAGGTGTGGCTCAACGGGCGCGAGAAGGCGGCGCTGGACCAGGCAGCCGGTGATATCGGTCAGGGGGCCGAAGCGCTGCCGTTCGACATTGCCGATGAACAGGCCACCGCCACCGCTATCTCGCAATTGGAAGCGGGCGGGCTCGACATCCTCGTCAACAACGTCGGGCAGCGCGATCGACGCGGGTTCGAAGAAATCAGTCGGACGGATATGGCGCGGCTGATGGACGTCAATCTGGTCGCTCCCTTCGATCTCGCCCGCCGCGCCGCCCCGCTTTTGCGCGCGTCGTCGCAAGGCCGGATCATCAACATCACCTCCATCGCCTCCGAGATCGCCCGTGGGGATGCTTCCTACACTGCAAGCAAGGCCGCGCTCGACGGCTTGACGCGCGCACTTGCTGCGGAACTCGGCCCGGACGGTGTCACCGTCAACGCCGTGGCGCCCGGCTTCGTTCTGACCGAAGCCAATGAGGAATGGTTCACCGGCACGCAGGAGATCGCGCAGCATCTGGCCCGTCGGACCTCGCTCGGGCGGTGGGCGGAACCAGCCGAAATCGCCGGGCCCGTCGTGTTCCTCGCTTCTGCCGGGGCGAGCTTCGTTACCGGGCACACGCTGATCGTCGATGGCGGCTACGTCACCCACTTCTGACTTGCGTTTGCACGCAGAATCGGTATTTGCGCGCCCTTCACCGACACGTGATTCCTCTGCCGGTCTGGCCGTAAGGGCTGCCAGGGCTGGTTGTACGTGTCTCTGAGAAGGAGATGAAAATGCCCAAGCTGAAGACCAAAAGCGGTGTGAAGAAGCGCTTCAAGATCACCGCCAACGGCAAGGTCAAGCATGGTGTCGCCGGCAAGCGCCACCGCCTGATCAGCCACAATGCGAAGTACATTCGCCAGAACCGCGGCACCACTGTCCTGTCGGAAGCCGACAGCAAGACGGTGAAGAAGTGGGCCCCCTACGGCCTCGACTGATCGCGAATTAAGGAGAATACGAAATGCCTCGCATCAAACGCGGCGTCACCACGCGCCAGAAGCACAAGCGTCTATTGGATCAGGCGAAGGGCTATCGCGGCCGTCGCAAGAACACGATCCGTGTCGCTCGCCAGGCCGTCGAGAAAGCCGGCCAGTACGCCTATCGCGACCGCAAGGTTAAGAAGCGCAACTTCCGCGCCCTGTGGATCCAGCGTATCAACGCTGCGGTCCGTGCCGAAGGCCTGACCTATTCGCAGTTCATGCACGGCACCAAGCTCGCCGGCATCGAACTCGACCGCAAGGTCATGGCCGATCTCGCCATGAACGAAGGCGCTGCCTTCAAGGCGATCATCGAGCAGGCCAAGAAGGCGCTTCCCGCCTAAGTTTGTCGGGTTTCGAAGTTTCGAAAGGGGCGTTCCGCAAGGGGCGCCCCTTTTTGCTGCCCGGGTGCTTGCCGCAGGCAGGCAAGCCGCTATGCTCGACTGCCGAACGGTCGGAGGAGGCAAGTGACCGGTCATCCAATGATAGACGTGCGATTCTTCGCACCACCCGCCGATCTGGCGCCTTGCTTCACGACATTCTATCGGCTCGAGGTGACCGTCCCGCAGGGTGATCATCTCGAAGACTGGCTGCAGCCCGAATGGGCGAACCTTCGGTTCTTCTCCGACAATCCGCCGGCTGCCGAATTGCCCGACGGCCCGCGCATCGCGGGCGCGCGTTTCCAGGCTACCGGCCCCAGTTCCTGTCCGATCCACTTCGAGCTCGGTCGCACGCGCATGTGGGGCATCGGGCTGTTTCCGCTGGGCTGGGCGCGTTTCATTGGCGAGGATGCGAGTGACCATGCCAACACGCTGGTCGACGGCGAGGCATCGCCGCTCTTCGAGCGCTTCGCACCCTTGTGCGACATGCTGTGTTCGCGCGATCATTCGGACGAGGAACAATTCGATGCGCTGACCGACTTCTTTCGCCGGCTCGCAGGTCCGCCCGCGGACCAACAGCGAATCCAGAAGGTTCACGAGGTCATGGTCGATCCGCAATTGCTGCAGGTGGAGGACTTCGCCCACCGGGTCGGATTGTCAAAACGTACGCTCGAGCGCGTATGTGCCCGCAATTTCGGTTTCCCGCCCCGGTTGCTGCTCCGCCGTCAGCGGCTGATGCGCAGCCTGGCGGCATTCATGCTCGAGCCGCGCTCCAATTGGTCCGACGTGATCGACCGGCATTACCACGACCAGTCGCATTTCGTGCATGAGTTCCACGCCTTCATGTGTTGCACGCCGAGCGAATACGCGGCGCAGCCGCATCCCGTGCTCGGTGCCTTCATGGCCGAGCGAAAGCGCATCTGGGGTTCGCCTGCGCAAACGCTGGACCTGCCGAAATAGCAGTCGATACGTGGGTCGCAATTTGCTAACCATGCCGCAGGGACGTGATTTCAATGATCTCGCTGGGGCATGACGCGCCGGCCACCTGGGGGGTGGTGCGGCTGTGAGTACGGGGCAAACCTCCGGCGCTGTCGCGCTGCGCTTCTTTCTTCCGCCCAAGCGGCTGCGGCCTTTCGTCACGACCTTGTATCATTTGGAAATCTCCGGCGAAGGCGACGAGCTGGTCGAGGACTGGCTGCATCCGGAATGGGCCAATCTGCGGATTATTCCCCAGCGCACGATCGATGCCGGTATGGCTGGCGGGCCGTTGGAAAATTTGCCCCGCGCAGTCATCGTCGGCCCCACCAGCGTGACCGCACATTTTCGCGCGCGTCCGGGCCGCTCCTGGGGAATAGGGCTGATGCCGCGTGGCTGGGCTCGGCTTAGCCAGGCACCGGCGGACGAATATGCCGATCGCTGGGCGGATGCGGAGACCGATCCTGCGTTCACCCACCTCGCGGCATTGTGCGGGGCGCTCCCGCTAGAGAGCGGTGGACTCGCGGCGGAGCGCGACGCGCTGCTTCGCGAACTGACATTGCTGCTGGCAGAGCCCGCCGCGCGCGAGGCCGAGATCCTGCGTTTCGAGGAAGCGCTGACCGACCCCCGTTTCCACAGCGTTGCCGAACTGGCTGACGCGCTGGGAATGAGCCCGCGCACCATGGAACGCTTTTGCCGACGCGCTTTCGGCTTCAGCCCGCAATTGCTGCTGCGCCGCCAACGCTTTGTGCGAAGCCTCGCCAAATTCATGCTCGACCCATCGTTGCGATGGATCGACACGCTTGACGGGCACTATCACGACCAGGCGCATTTCGTCAGAGATTTCAAGCGTTTCATGACTATGTCGCCCAGCGATTATGCCAAGCTACCCCACCCGGTGCTGGCGGCCGCGGCACATGCCCGCATGGCGGCGGCAGGCCAGGCGATGCAGGTCCTTCATCAACCGATAGACGAGTGATCCCGTCGCGTCGGCGGTCAAACGGCAAACTGGGCTTTAGCAATCGGGCACTTGCCGCTAGGGCGACGGACAGACTTTTCCGCCAGTTCCAAGCCAGACAGAATGACCGATCTCGAACAACTCAAGACCGATGCGCTGACGCGGATCGCAAATGCTCCCGACGCTGCCGCGCTTGAAGCGCTGCGGATCGAATTCCTCGGCAAGCAGGGCTCGATCTCGGGCCTCATGAAGACGCTGGGGAAAATGTCGCCCGAAGAACGGCAGGTGCAGGGGCCTTTGCTCAACGGCCTTCGCACGCAAGCGAATGATGCGATTGCCGCGCGCAAGGAAGTGCTCGAGGAGGCCGAGCTCGAGGCCCGGCTGGCGACCGAGGGGCTCGATCTGTCGCTGCCTGCGCCGGAAACGCCGCGCGGTTCGGTACACCCTGTCAGCCAGGTAATGGACGAACTGGCGGAGATATTCGCCGATCTGGGCTTTTCGGTGGCTACCGGTCCCGAGATCGAGGACGACTGGCACAATTTCACCGCGCTCAACATGGCGGAGACGCATCCGGCGCGCGCAATGCACGATACGTTCTATTTCCCCGACACCGATGGGGAAGGGCGGCGGATGCTGCTGCGCACGCATACTTCGCCAGTGCAGATCCGCTCGATGATGAAGCAGGGCGCACCGATCCGCATCATTGCGCCGGGCCGTGTCTACCGCAGCGATAGCGACGCGACGCACACGCCGATGTTCCACCAGGTCGAAGGCCTGGTCATCGACAAGGACATCCACCTCGGTCACCTTAAGTGGACGCTCGAAACGTTCCTCAAGGCTTTCTTCGAGCGCGAAGACATCGTGCTGCGCCTGCGTCCTTCCTATTTCCCCTTCACCGAGCCTTCGGTCGAGGTCGATGTGGGCTGGCAGGATGTCGGTGGGCGGCGCGTGCTCGGTGGTGACGGCGACGCACCGGGGCATGGCTGGATGGAGCTGCTCGGCTCGGGAATGGTCAACCGCCGCGTGATAGAGTTCGCCGGGCTTGATCCCGAGCAGTGGCAGGGTTTCGCATTCGGCGTGGGCGTCGATCGCCTCGCCATGCTCAAATACGGAATGGATGATTTGCGCGCCTTCTTCGACGGCGACCGCCGTTGGCTCGATCACTACGGCTTCTCGCCTTTCGACCAGCCGACACTTTCCGCAGGCGTAGGAGCGAAGGCATGAAGTTCTCGCTCGAATGGCTGAAGCACTTCCTCGACACCGATGCCTCGGTTGCCGAGATATCCGCAGCACTCAATCGCATCGGACATGAAGTCGAAGGGATCGAAGACCCGGCAGACAAGCTCGCAGGCTTCCGGGTCGCCAAAGTGCTGACCGCGGCCAAGCACCCCGATGCCGACAAGCTGCAGGTGCTGAGCGTCGACACGGGGGAAGGCGATCCGCTTCAGGTGGTGTGCGGTGCGCCGAACGCGCGAGCCGGCATGAAAGGCGTTCTCGGCCTGCCCGGTGCGGTGGTTCCAGCCAACGGCATGGAACTGCGCAAGAGCGCGATCCGCGGCGTCGAATCCAACGGGATGATGTGTTCGGTGCGCGAGCTCGAGCTGGGTGACGAGCACGATGGCATCATCGAGTTGCCCGAAGCGGCGCCGGTCGGCCAGAGTTTTGCCGCTTACAGCGACGCGTCACCGGTGTTCGATGTGGCGATCACGCCCAACCGTCCCGATTGCATGGGGGTGATGGGCATCGCCCGCGACCTTGCTGCCGCCGGGCTGGGTACGTTCAAGCCTGTCGATGTGCCGGTGATCGAGGGCGAGGGCCCCTGCCCCGTCGAGATACGCATCGAGGATGTCGACGGCGTGCCCGCTTATCACGGCCGCGTCATCCGCGGCGTGAAGAACGGGCCTTCGCCCGACTGGCTGCAGCGCCGCCTCAAGGCTGCCGGACAGCGCCCGATCAGCGCACTCGTCGACTGCACCAATTACCTCATGTTCGCGACCGGGCGCCCGGCGCATGTCTACGATCTGCGCAAGCTTTCCGGGCCCGTCATTGCGCGGCGGGCGAAGAATGGCGAAACCGTCGAGGCGCTGAACGAGAAGACCTATACGCTCGACGAGACCATGACCGTCATCGCGGACGAGAAGGGCGTGCACGACATTGGCGGCATCATGGGCGGCGAACATTCGGGAGCCGACGAAAGCACCACCGATGTCCTGCTCGAGATCGCCTATTTCGATCCGGAGCGGATCGGCGTTACCGGCCGCAAGCTCGGCCTCGCCTCGGATGCCCGCACCCGTTTCGAACGCGGTGTCGATCCGGCATTCCTCGACGATGGCCTCGCCTTGCTGACCGACCTCATCGTCCAAACCTGCGGCGGAACGCCGAGCGAGGCAGTACAGGTGGGCCAGGCACCGGTCGAAAAAACGGATATCGCTTTCGATCCCGAATTGACCGCGCGCTTGGGCGGGGTCGAGATTGCGCGTGATCGTCAGCGTGCCATTCTGGAAGCGCTCGACTTCACGGTAGCGGATGACTGGCAGGTGACCTGCCCGTCGCGGCGGCACGATATCGAAGGCGCTGCCGATCTGGTCGAAGAGGTCGTGCGGATTCACGGTCTCGATCACGTCGGAAGCGTGGCTCTGCCGCGGGCGGAGGGCGTCGCGCGGCCTACCGCTACCCCGCTGCAGCAGCTTGAGCGCAAACTGCGCCGCGCCGCCGCAGCGCGCGGGCTCAACGAGGCCGTCACCTGGTCCTTCCTGCCAACCGCCGATGCAGAATTTTTTGCCGACGGGGCGCAACTTTGGACACTCGACAATCCGATCAGCGAGGACATGAAGGCCATGCGTCCGTCGCTTGTTCCCGGCCTGCTCGCTGCCGCGAAGCGGAATGCCGACCGCGGTGCCGAAGGATCGCGTCTGTTCGAGCTCGGACGGCGTTATTTCCGCGGCAAAGCCGGCGCCAGCGACGAGAAGCCCACTCTTGGCGTCGTGCTTGCGGGCAATCGCACCGCACGCGGCTGGGCGCATGGCAAGGCGACGGGATTCGATGCCTTCGATGCCAAGTCCGAGGCCATGGCGTTGCTCGAAGCGGCGGGCGCCCCGGTCGAGAATTTGATGGTCATGGATGGCGCGGGTGACCAATTCCATCCCGGGCAGTCGGCGACCTTGCGGCTCGGGCCCAAGAATGTGCTGGCCCGGTTCGGGGCGTTGCATCCGCGCACGCTGAAGGCCTTCGATATCGAAGGGCCGGTGATGGCGGTCGAGATTTTCCTCGATGCGCTTCCCGCCAAGAAGGGCGGTGGCGGCTTCGCGCGCGCAGCCTATGCACCGCCTGCACTGCAGCCGGTGAGCCGCGATTTCGCATTCCTTGTTCCCGCAGGTCTGGCGGCCAGCGACCTCGTGCGCGCGGTCAAGGGGGCCGACAAGCAGTCCGTTGTCGCGGCGCGTGTCTTCGATGTCTTTGTTGGCCAGGGCGTCCCGGAAGGGAAGAAGTCGGTCGCGGTCGAAGTGGTGCTGCAGCCCGGCGAAAAGACCTTCACCGAAGTCGAGATCAAGGCGATCTCGGACAAAATCGTCGCTAGCGCGGCAAAGCAGGGCGCGGAGTTGCGCGGATGAAGACGGCATTCGTTACGGGGGCGACTGCGGGGATCGGAGAGGCCACTGTTCGCACTCTGGTAAAGAGCGGCTGGCGCTGCGTTGCTACCGGTCGGCGCCAGGAACGGCTCGATGCACTCGTCGGCGAACTGGGTGCCGACAAGGTTCACGCCGCCTGCTTCGACGTGCGCGATCGCGAGGCGATGGAGGCGGCAATCGCCGCGCTCCCCGATGCCTTCGCCGGGATAGACCTGCTGGTGAACAATGCCGGGCTCGCTCGCGGACTGTCGCCCGCGCAGGAGGCCAGCCTCGATGACTGGCAGACCATGATTGATACCAATGTGACGGCGATGGTGGTGCTAACGCGGAAGCTGCTGCCCACGCTGATCGAACGCAAGGGAGCCATCATTGCGATCGGTTCGGTCGCCGGGAATTACATCTATCCGGGCGGCAACGTCTATGCCGGCTCGAAAGCCTTCGCGAACCACTTCACGCTCGCATTGCGCGCCGATTTGCATGGCACGGGCGTGCGCGTGACCAGCATCGAGCCGGGCATGGTCGAGACCGAATTCACCCTGGTGCGCACCGGCAGCCAGGAAGCCTCGGACGATCTCTACCGCGGAGCCAAGCCGATGACCGGGCAGGATATCGCCGAGATGATCAAGTGGGTCGCCGAACTGCCGCCCCACCTGAATATCAACCGGCTCGAGCCCATGCCGGTCAACCAGGACTTCGCCGGCTTCCGGGTGGCGAGAGAGCACCACTGACCGTCACCCCCGCGATGGCGGGGGTCCAGCCGACCTTTCCGCCGCTTGATATGTTATCTGGATTCCTGCCTGGGCGGGAATGACGAGGAAAGTTGAAATGTCGAACCGCCGTACCTTCGCGATCATTTCGCACCCCGACGCGGGCAAGACCACGCTGACCGAAAAGCTGCTGCTGACCGGTGGCGCGATCCACCTCGCCGGCGAGGTCAAGGCGCGCGGCCAGGCGCGGCGCGCCCGCTCGGACTGGATGAAAATCGAGCAGCAGCGCGGCATTTCGGTGACCAGCTCGGTCATGACCTTCGAACGCGAAGGCGTGACTTTCAACCTGCTCGACACGCCGGGCCACGAAGATTTCTCGGAAGACACCTATCGTACGCTGACTGCCGTCGACAGCGCGATCATGGTGATCGATGCCGCCAAGGGCATCGAACCGCAGACACGCAAGCTGTTCGAGGTCTGCCGCCTGCGTTCGGTCCCGATCATCACCTTCGTCAACAAGGTCGATCGCGAAGGCCGTCCGGTGTTCGAATTGCTCGACGAGATTGCCGACATGCTCGCGCTCGACGTGTCGCCGCAGGCCTATCCGGTGGGCATGGGGGGCGAATTCGAAGGCGTGCTGGATTTCGCCAGCGGCTGCGTCGCGCGTCCTGAGGGACCGTCCAAGGAATTTCGCGGCACACGCGAGTGCGAACCCGCCATTCCCGAGCGCTTCGCCGAGGAAATCGAGCTGGCGCAGATCGGGTATCCCGAATTCGATCTCGAGGCCTATCGCAATGGCGACCTCACGCCGGTCTATTTCGGATCCGCGCTCAAGAATTTCGGAGTGACCGAACTGATCGAGGCGATCGCACAGCACGCCCCGCCGCCGCGGCCGCAACCCGCCGGCGATGAACAGATCCCGCCCTCGCGCGAGGAGGTTACCGGCTTCATCTTCAAGGTGCAGGCGAACATGGACCCCAACCACCGTGACCGCATCGCGTTCATGCGACAGGTGTCGGGGACCTTCAAACGGGGAATGAAGTTGACGCCTTCGGGACTGGGCAAGCCTGTGGCGATCCATTCGCCGATCCTGTTCTTCGCGCAGGACCGTGAAGTCGCCGATACAGCCGAGCCGGGCGATATCATCGGCATTCCCAACCACGGCACGCTGCGCGTCGGCGACACGCTCAGCGAAAAGAACCAGATCCGCTTTACCGGCCTGCCGAACTTCGCGCCCGAGATTTTGCGGCGCGTGGCGCTGGTCGATCCGACCAAAACCAAGCAACTGCGCAAGGCGCTCGACGACCTTTCAGAAGAGGGCGTGATCCAGGTGTTCTATCCCGAAATCGGCGGGCAGTGGATCATCGGCGTGGTCGGCCAGCTCCAGCTCGACGTTCTCGTCAGCCGGCTTTCCGCCGAATACAAGGTCGAGGCGAGGCTCGAACAATCGCCCTTCGCAACGGCACGGTGGATCCGCGGCGATGCCAAGGCGCTCGACGAGTTCGAGAAATTCAATCTGACCAATCTCGCCAAGGACCGCGACGGCGATCTGGTGTTCATGGCCAAGAGCTCTTGGGACGTAAACTACCAGCAGGAAAAGAACCCCGACCTGACCTTCTCGGCTACCAAGGAGCGGTAGGCTTGCGGGCATTGCGGCAAGGCGGCATGGACTGCGCATGACGTTACACGCCGGACCGACTTCTCAGACCTTCATTTCGCAGCGGCTGCGGCTGCATTATCTCGACTGGGGCAATCGCGGCAAGCCACCGCTTGTGCTGGTCCATGGCGGGCGCGACCACGCGCGGAGCTGGGACTGGGTCGCCGAGCAGTTGCGCGAAGACTACCATGTCGTGGCGATGGACCATCGCGGCCATGGCGACAGCGACTGGGTCAGCGACGGCAATTATTCGTCCAACGACATGGTCTACGATCTGGCGCAACTGGTCCATCAATTGGGGGTGGGTCCCGTGACCATTGTCAGCCATTCGATGGGCGGCAATGTCTCGCTTCGCTATGCGGGGACCTTTCCCGACATGGTGACCAAGATCGTCGCGATCGAAGGCCTCGGACCGAGCCCCAAGCGGCAGGCGGAAATGCGCGCCGATCCCTATCCGCAACGGCTCAATGAATGGATCGGCAAGAAGCGGGCCGCATCTGGCCGCACTCCGCGCAAATACGACAGCATCGAAGCCGCATTTGCGCGGATGATCGAGGAAAACAGCTACCTGACCGAGGAGCAGGCGCGGCACCTGACGCTGCACGGCGTCAACCGCAACGAGGATGGGACCTACAGCTGGAAGTTCGATCCGCACCTCAACGTCTGGGCCGTGGAGGATATTGCCGACGAGTTCCTGTACCAGACCTGGGCCGCGATCACTGCGCCTACTCTGCTGCTCTACGGTGCGGACAGCTGGGCTTCGAACCCCGAGGGCGACGGAAGGCTCGACCATTTCGCCAATGCCGAAGTCATCGAGTTCGAGAACGCCGGTCACTGGCTGCATCACGACCAGTTCGATCGCTTCATGGCGACCTTGCGCGATTTCCTGTGATGTAATTCTCGCGTGGAGCTGACCTTCGCCAGCTACAACATTCACAAGGGCGTCGGTCTCGACCGCCGGCGCGACCCCGAACGCATCCTCTCGGTGCTGCACGAAATCGATGCCGACATCATCGCGCTGCAAGAAGCCGATCGGCGGATCGGCGAGCGCGCGAGTGTCCTTCCGCGTGCCGAGATCGACGATACCCCATGGCGACTGGTCGAAGTGGCCAAACGCCCACGCAGTATTGGCTGGCATGGGAATGCTTTGCTGGTTCGTCGCGAGATGGATGTGGTGGCCGGCGATCCGCTCGACCTGCCTACGCTGGAGCCGCGTGGTGCCGCCTGCGGCGAATTGAGAGTCGAGGGGAGGCCCTTGCGGGTGATCGGCACGCATCTCGACCTGTCGGGGCTGCGTCGGCGCGACCAGATCCGATCGTTGCTGGGCTTTGTGGCGGATTGTGCAGGCGACCTGCCGACGGTGATCATGGGCGATTTCAACCAGTGGGGGCTGCGCACCGGGGCCATGCGCGAGTTTTCCGATGGATGGCAGATCGTCACCCCGGGGCGGAGCTATCCGAGCCGACAACCGGTAGCCTCGCTCGACCGGATCGTGGCGAGCCGGCACTGGCGGTGTGTCAGCGCCGAGGTCCACCATACCGGCCTGTCGTCGGTGGCATCCGACCATTTGCCCGTGACTGCACAGCTGAAGCTGCTCACAGATTAGGCAGCAGCCTATTTAATAGGCATAATGCTGTGAGGCTGACGGGCTGCATGGGCGGAATCTTACCATTTCGTTAGTTGGCACGTAGTTTGCTGTTCCCCTGTTCGCCGGTGCTTGGCCGGTGGATCACACAGGGGGTGAAGGCGTGAAGTTCATCATCGCAGTCATCAAGCCATTTAAGCTCGACGAAGTGCGCGAAGCGCTCGGCGGGCTCGGCGTGGCGGGAATGACGGTTACCGAAGTCAAGGGTTTCGGGCGCCAGAAGGGGCAGACCGAGATCTACCGCGGCGCCGAATACTCGACCAACATGCTGCCCAAGGTGAAGCTCGAGATCGCTGCGAGCGACGATCTCGCCCCGCAGGTGGTCGAAACCATTCAGCAAACCGCCAGCACCGAAGCGATCGGCGACGGAAAGATTTTCGTCTTCGATCTCGCCAGCGCCACGCGCATCCGCACCGGTGAAACCGGCGACACTGCGCTTTGAGGGGGCCTTCGCACATGACACGCAAACATCTCTACACTGCACCCCTGGCGTTTGCCGGGTTGCTCCTGTCCGCCCCTGCGCTCGCGCAGGAAGCGGCTGCTCCGGAAGCCGTCGAGGCGGTTTCGGGCGGCACCGCATATATCTTCAACACGCTGCTGTTCCTGATCGGCGGTTTCCTCGTGATGTGGATGGCCGCCGGCTTCGCCATGCTCGAGGCTGGCCTGGTGCGCTCGAAGAACGTCTCGGTCCAGTGCCTCAAGAACATCGGGCTATACTCGATTGCCGGCCTGATGTTCTGGGTGATCGGCTATTCGATCGCCTATCCGGGCTTCGAGGGCGGTTTCTTCGGGATCGCCGACTTCCCTTATGCCATGCAGGGCGTGGGTGAAGCCGATACGGGCACCGGCTATTCGGTCGCTTCGGACTGGTTCTTCCAGATGGTCTTCTGCGCCACTACCGCGTCGATCGTGTCGGGCACCGTGGCCGAGCGCATCAAGATCGTGCCGTTCTTCATCTTCGTCACGCTGCTGACCGGCTTCATCTACCCGGTTATCGTCAGCTGGGAATGGGGCGCCGGCTGGCTCGACGCCATGGGCTTCTCCGACTTTGCCGGTTCGACGCTGGTTCACTCCACGGGTGGCTGGGCCGCGCTGATGGGTGCATTGATCATCGGTCCGCGGCTTGGCCGCTACACCGACAAGGGCATGACCGTGTTCCCCGGTTCGAGCATCCCGCTCGCCACGCTGGGTACCTTCATCCTGTGGCTCGGCTGGTTCGGCTTCAACGGTGCCTCGCAGCTTGCCATGGGCACTGTGGGTGACGTGTCCGACGTCTCGAAGATCTTCGTCAACACCAACATGGCTGCTGCAGCCGGTGTGGTCGTCGCCATTATCCTGACGCAACTGCGCTACGGCAAGGCGGACACGACCATGGCACTCAACGGCGCACTGGCCGGCCTCGTCGCGATCACCGCCGAACCGCTTACTCCGAATGTCGGCATGGCGATCGTTATCGGCGGTATCGGCGGTGCGCTGCCCGTGATCTTCGTGCCGATCCTCGACAAGCTGAAGATCGACGATGTCGTCGGTGCCATTCCGGTCCACCTCATCGCCGGTATCTGGGGCACGCTCGCCGTGCCGCTGACCAACACCGAAGTGCCCTTCGTGGCGCAGATCACCGGTGTGGTCGCAACCGGCGTCTTCGTCTGCATCACTTCGGGCATCGTCTGGTTCGCTCTCAAGGCGACCGTGGGCGTGCGTCCGAGCGCAGAGGAAGAGATGGCAGGTCTCGACGTCGGCGAGACCGGCATCGAAGCCTACCCGGAATTTGCCCGGGCAAACTGATTACCAGTTCGGCGGGGGCGCCGCTCTCTCTCCTCTCCTCGGGTGCCCCCGCCTACCCATGTTCCTCCTGCGAACACCGACTGTATTGGGCCGGAGATAACCTCTCCGGCCCCTTTTTTATGCCATATCGGGACTGTGACGCTTTTGCTGCGGATGGTGCGAAATCGCACCGCAGCTATCGCGAGACAGATTGCCACGCCCGAAAAGCTGACTCATCCTTCGCGCATCAAGGGGCCGACAAGCGCCTCGAGTGGAGGAGAAGAATGTTGTCGCACACACGCAACCGTTCCGTATCGCGTGCCGCCATGCTGCTTGCCAGCTGCGGCCTGACTGCCATCGTCACCCCTGCTTTCGCCCAGGAAGCCGAACAGGTCGAAGGCGATACCAACGTCATCATCGTCACCGCTACCAAGCGCGACTCGACGATCCAGGACGTGCCGTTCTCGATCAATGCGCAAACGCAGGAAGACATCCAGAAATCGGGAGCGAACAATCTCGAGGACATCTCGCGCAATGTCGCGGGCCTGTCGGTGCAGAACCTCGGTCCGGGCCAGAGCCAGGTTTCGGTGCGCGGCGTATCCGCCGGCCAGATCGTGCGCGACCAGCCCGGGGTCAAGGAGCAGGTCGGCGTCTATCTCGACGAGAGCGTGATTTCGCTTTCGCTTTTTACGCCCGACCTCGATCTGTTCGATCTCAACCGCGTCGAGACGCTCCGCGGACCGCAGGGGACGCTGTTCGGTTCGGGTAGTGTCGGCGGTACGATCCGCTACATTACCAACCAGCCCGAGATCGGTGTGACCGAAGGACTGGTCGAAGGAAATGTGAACCTCGTCGACGGCGACGACATCGGTTGGCATCTCAAGGGCGCGGTCAATATTCCGCTGGGCCAGAATGCGGCCATGCGTGTCGTTGCCTATCATACGCAATACGGCGGCTTCATCGACGCGATCGGGCCCGCGGGTGGCGAAGACGTCAACGATGGCGAGCGCACGGGTGGACGCGTGGCCTTTACCGTGGATACGGGCGAAGGGTTCAGCATCACCCCGCGCGTTGTCTATCAGAAGATCACCGCGAACGGGTTCAACCGCCAGGAAATCTACAACCTATACGCCAACCCCTACACCACGACCCGGCCCGCGGTGCAGTTTGACGAACGCGAGCAGTATCTGCGGCTGCGCGAGGCCTTTGAGGATGAGACGCTGATCGCCGACCTGGTGGTGGAAGCGGAACTGGGGCCGGTTACACTCACTTCGGTCAGTTCGTACACCAATCGCGACATCCTCGTCAGCCGGGACGCAAGCGCGCTGTCGGGTTCGGTGTCGGTCGATCTGGGCTTCCCCGATTCGGGTGTTCTGCTACCCTCGAACCTGCGCGACACCACCGATGTCGAGGCGATCACGCAGGAATTGCGTCTCGCTTCGAACGGTTCGGGGCCGTTCCAGTGGGTGCTCGGCGGGTTTTACGCCAGCACCGACCGATTCTATCGCCAGCGCTTGCCCACTCCGGGTTATGCTGCGGTTACCGATGCCACGCTGGGCGCGGGAACGTCGGCAGCGGTGGCCAACGGCTTCCCCAATCTTGATTCTCCTTACAATGCCGATCTGCCCTACGAACTCGAGCAGATCGCGATCTTCGGGGAGGGCACCTATGCGATCACCGATGCTCTCGATGTCACGATCGGCGCGCGCTATTACGATTTCGAGGAAAGCCGGCAGTTCATTTCGGGCGGCCTGTTCGCCAATGGCGACAATGTTTCCGATACGACTGCCTCCGATGGCTTCAGCCCGCGGATCCTCGTCAGTTACGATGTCAGCGATGCGCTGACGCTGAACGCGCAGGCCTCGAAGGGCTTCCGTCTCGGCGGCGTCAACGACCCGTTGAACATCACCCTGTGTTCACCAGCCGATGCGGCGCTCTTCGGCTCGTTCCAGAGCTATGACGACGAGACGCTGTGGAATTACGAGATCGGTGCCAAGGCCAATGGACGCGGGTTCTACGCCAATGTCGCGGGCTTCTACAACGACATCAAGAACCTGCAGACCACGCTCGATGCGGGTTCCTGTTCGTCGCGAATCGTGTTCAACGTCGAAAAGGCCCACTCTATGGGTGTCGAAGCCGAATTCGGCTTCTCACCCACAACCGGACTCGATCTGGTGTTCTCGGGGAGCCTGATCGAAGCGGAGTTCGATTCCACGCTGCCCGGCGCCCTGGCGAGTGCGACCGGAATCCGCGAAGGCAACCGTCTCGCTTCGGTGCCCAAGTTCCAGGTTTCGGCCTCGGGTAGCTATGAGTTCCCGATAGCAGCGAATGCGGATGCCTATATCTCGGCCTCCTACAGCCATGTCGGTAACCGCTACACGCAGCCGGGCGACCAGGAAAACAATCCGCGCACATTCGTGCACGGCCTGCCCTTCGGCGGCGCGCCGGCGGGTGCAGCGACCACGGTCGACCTGCTGCTTCCATCCTACGATCTTGTGAATCTCAGCCTCGGCGTGGATTTCGACAGCGGATTGTCGCTTGTTCTCTATGCCAACAATCTGTTCGACGAGAATGCGCTGCTCAGCTTCGACCGCGAACGTGGTGGCCGGGCGCGTCTTGGCTATAGCGTCGGTACGCCGCAGACTTTCGGCATGACCGTGCGCCAGGCTTTCTGATTGGGCGGGAGAAGCAAAGAGCCGGGCCGAGGTAACCATCCTCGGCCCGGCTTTTCGTGTGGCGCCAACAGCTAGGCGGCGAGCGCATCCTTGACGAAATCGGCGCAACGTTCGCCGATCATGATGCTGGGCGCGTTGGTATTGCCCGACACCAGACGCGGCATGACGCTGGCATCGGCAATATAGAGGCCCTCGATGCCGCGTGCCTTGAGCGTCGGGTCGACCACCGATGCCTCGTCCCCGCCCATGCGGCAGGTGCCAACGGGGTGATAGACCGTATCGGCGCGGTTACGGATCAGTTCGTCGAGCGCGGCATCGTCGTCGAGATCGATCGGATAACGGTCCTGCGGCTCGTATTTCGCGAGGCTCGGCGATGACGCGATCCGGTGCGACAGACGTACGCCTGCGCGCAAGGTGGCGATATCGCGCTCGTCGTCGAGGAAGTTGGGGTCGATGCGCGGGGCTTGGCGGGCATCGCGTCCATCGAGCCGCACGGTGCCCCGACTTTCGGGACGCAGCACGCAAGCATGAAGCGAGAAGCCGTGCCCCTTGACCTTGGTGCGACCGTGGTCCTCGAGCATGGCGGGGACGAAATGCCATTGCACATCGGGGGCGGGTGCGTCGGGCATGACTGTCCAGAATCCCCCGGCTTCGGCATAGGGTGTGGTCATGATGCCCGTGCGCTTGCGCCGGTGTTCGATGATCGCCTTGGCCATGCGGACAGTCCCGGCAAGACTGTCGCCGATGAGATCTGTGCTCTCGGTCTGCCAGCTTGAAACGTAGTCGATATGATCCTGCAGATCGGAGCCGACTGCAGGTTTATCGACGATCACATCGATCCCGTGCTCCTTAAGGTGCTCACCGGGGCCGATGCCCGACAGCATCATGATCTGCGGCGAATTGAATGCGCCCGCAGAGAGCACCACCGCGCCACGTGCACGGATGGTGCGCTGCTTGTCGCCGACAGAATAGGTCACGCCGGTAACCCGACCATCCTCGATCTCAAGGCGCTGGACGCTGACCCCGATCCGGACATCGAGATTTTTGCTGCCCCGCTTGGGCTCCACATAGGCGCGCGCGGCCGACCAGCGTTCGCCCTCTTTCTGCGTAACCTGATATAGGCCGAAACCGGCTTGCTCGGCGCCATTGAAATCGCTGTTGCGGGGGAGCTGCAACTGCGCGGCGGCTTCGACGAATGCGACACTGCCGGGGTTGGGCCACTTCTGGTCGGAGACCCACAGCGGGCCCGAGCCACCGTGGTGCGGGTCCTCCCCGCGTACATTGTGCTCGGCCCGCTTGAAATAGGGCAGGACCTCGTCATGGCTCCAGCCCGTACAACCGAGCGCTGCCCAATTGTCATAGTCCCAGTGATTGCCGCGAATATAGATCATCGCGTTGATCGCCGATGATCCGCCCAGCCCGCGCCCGCGCGGTTGATAACCGGTGCGGCCGTTCAGGCCCTTCTGCGGTACGGTCTCGTAGCGATAGTTGGATGATTGCCGCAGGAACGGCATGAAGCCCGGCGTCTTGACCAGAATGGTGTTATTGCGGGGTCCCGCTTCGAGCAGGCACACGCTCTTGCCCGCTTCGGTCAGCCGGCCCGCGACCGCGCTGCCCCCGCTACCGCCACCGATTACGATGACATCGAATTCGTCCATGATATCTCCTCTCGATTCGAGAGGTTAGGCAGCCTCTGGCTTGCCCGCAACAAGGTTGTCAGATGAAACGGAATTTTCCCGCTCGCCATTTCGTTCACGCCATGCCGCGCGGATCTGGTCCGACGTCTCACGGCTACCGTCATGCGTCCATCCCGGCTCGCGCAGGAGGTAGGACAGCTTGTGCTTCCACGGCGCGCGCCACATGTCCTGGGCGATACCGATCCATTCGTGAAACACCGACCACAGCAGGTCGAAGCTGCCCAATTGCTTGACGATCCCATAACGGATCTTCTCGCCGCGCACCTCGGGCTCGAAAGTGCCGAACAGCTTGTCCCAGACGATGAAAACGCCCGCATAATTGCGATCGAGATAGCGCGGGTTGGTGGCATGGTGCACGCGATGGTGACTGGGCGTGTTCATGACCGCTTCGAACCAGCGCGGCATGCGGTCGATCGCTTCGGTGTGAATCCAGAACTGGTAGATCAGATTGAACCCGGCGCAGATAGCGATCATCGCCGGGTGGAAGCCGAGCAGGACCAGCGGCAGCGCGAAAACGAAACCCAGCGTCAGGAAACCGGTCCAGCTTTGCCGTAATGCGGTCGACAGGTTGTAGTGCTGGCTGGAATGGTGGTTCACGTGGCTGGCCCAGAACCAGCGCACGCGGTGCCCGAACCGATGCACCCAGTAATATTTGAGATCGTCGAGCACGAAGCAAAGCGCGAAGCCCCACCAACTCCATGGCACGTCGAACAGGCGGAACTGCCATACCCACAGGAACAGCGCCAGGAAGGCGCCGCCGAACAACAGGCCCGACACGGTGCTTCCGAGTCCGAAAGCCAAGCTGGTGAGCGTATCCCTCGCCTCGTAGGCATCGCGCCGGTGGCGGCGCGCCCAGAGCATTTCCAGCAACACCAGCGCCACGAAGCCTGGCACGGCATATTCGGTGGGATTGAAGTCGGGCATCGTGTTACTTTCCTAGCGCCTCGATCGCGTCGACCCAAGTCGAAGCGTCGTCGACCTCCAGCCGCGCCGCGCCGTAGCGCTTTTCCGCGCTGTCGATCACCAGCGCCGCTCCATCGCGATATGCACGGGCGTAGGGCGAGAGGATCCGGCCCGCGAAATGCACGCCATGGGGGCGCAGCAGCAAGATCCGACCCGCGGCGTCGCGCATGAGCGCGCCATGGCCGTCGCGGTCGAGACTGATCGCGGTGGGGGTGAACCCGCTGACGGCCTCGTCGGCGGCGACGCGTGCTGCGGCTTCATCGGCCAGCCGCGGACTTGGGCCCAAGCCGAGCCAGTACGCAATCCCCGCCAGTGCCAGTATGGCTACGAGCGAGCCGAGGAACTGGAGCAGGGCAGGCGGTAAATCCATGGCGCCATGGATTGGCACGAACCGCGCTTTCCGGCAAGTTGCTGACAACAGGGAGCAGTATATGAAACTCATCGCCATTCTCGCCGCCGGTTCGGCGTTTATCGCCATGCCGGCAATTGCGCAGTCCACCGACCCGATCGCAGCGGTCGAAGCGCAGGAAGAGCGAACCTCGCGCGTCGCGCAGCAGATTTGGGACTTTGCCGAGCTCGGCTATCTCGAGACCCGGTCGAGCGGTCTGTTGGTCGATGAATTGCAGCGCGAGGGCTTTACCATCCGCGCTGGCGTAGCGGATATCCCCACCGCATTTGTTGCCGAATGGGGCGAGGGAGGGCCGGTCATCGGCCTGCTTGCCGAATTCGATGCGCTGCCGGGGATCACCCAATCGGCTGCTTCCACGCGTGACCCGGTGGACGGTAAGCACGCCGGCCATGCCTGCGGCCACAATCTTTTCGGTGCGGGTTCGCTCAGCGCAGCGATTGCCATCCGCAACTGGCTCGATGCTACCGGAACACCAGGCCGCGTCCGCCTATATGGCACTCCCGCGGAAGAGGGCGGGTCGGGCAAGGTCTATATGGCACGTGCGGGCCTGTTCGACGATGCCGATTTCGTGATCGACTGGCATCCTGCAGATCGCAATTCGGCCGCGGCGCGCAAGAGCCTGGCCAATCGCTCGGGCAAGTTTCGCTTTCGCGGCGTTTCGGCGCATGCGGCGGGTGCGCCCGAGCGCGGCCGTTCGGCGCTCGACGGGGTCGAGGCGATGAACATGATGGTCAACATGATGCGCGAGCATACAACGATGGACACGCGCATCCATTACGTCATCACCAGTGGCGGGGCGGCGCCAAATGTCGTGCCCGATTTCGCCGAGGTCTTCTATTACGTGCGCCATTCGGAGGCCGATGAAGTCCGGGCACTGTGGCCGCGGCTCGAAGCGGCAGCGAAGGGCGCCGCAATGGGCACGGGTACGCAGGTCGATTGGGAAATCATCCACGGCAACAATCCCACGCTCCCGCTCGAATCGCTGCAGATGATGATGGATGAGAAATTGCGGCAGCTTGCGCCGATCGAGTACACCGCCGAAGAGCGCGCTTGGGCTGCAAGCATTCGTGAAAGCTTCGGGGACGAAGCCCCGCCGTTGGCGCAGTCCAGCGAGGTGGAGGACTATGCCGTATTGACCGGCTATGGTTCTACCGATGTCGGCGACGTCAGCCGCGCGGTGCCGACGGTCAGCGTCCGCACCGCGACCTGGGTTCCCGGTACCGCGGCGCATAGCTGGCAGGCGGTTGCCGCAAGCGGACACAGTTACGGGGCGAAAGGCACGCAGCATGCCGCCAAGGCGATGATCCTTGCAGCGGTCGAACTTTATACCAACCCCCGATTGCGCGAACGGGCCAAAGCGGAATTCACTGCCGCGCGGGGAGAGGATTACGTTTACGAATCGCTATTGGGCGACCGTGATCCGCCGCTCGACTATCGGCGCTGATCAGGCTTTGGCGCGCGCGGCGAACATATCCATTGCGGGGCGCACCGGCGCCACGTCGTAACCGGCTTCTGCGGCGGCTTCGGCAATGCTGTCCGGACTGCCGCCGCCGCGCGCCTGCGCCAATGACCACAGCAGTGTCGAACGCGTGCCCGAGCGGCAGTAACCCAGCACGGGGCCCTGGCTCGCTGCCAGTGCTTCCTGCAGTTTCTCCACCTGCGGTTCGCTGAACCCGGCGCTGCCTATCGGAATGGCGAGATAGTCCATCCCGGTAGCGCGGGTGGCGGCTTCGATATCGGCGCCGGCAGGCTGATCGGGCGCTTCGCCGTCAGGACGGTTGTTGATTACCAATGCGATACCCATCGCCGCCGCTTCGGACACCTCTTGCGGGGTGATCTGCGGGCTGGCGTAGAAATCGTCCGAAAGTTTGCGAAATTCGCTCATCACACCGTCTCCCGGTTAACTGCAAGCTTGTCGCTGCGACGCTTGCGCTGGATGATGTTGAGAATTTCCACGCCGACCGAAAAGCCCATCGCGGCATAGATATAGCCTTTGGGCACATGGAAGCCGAAGCCGTCTGCGATCAGCACCAGCCCGATCATGACGAGGAATGCCAGCGCCAGCATTACCAGCGTGGGGTTCTTCTCGATGAACTTCGCCAGCGGATCGGCAGCAACCATCATGATTCCCACGGTGATGACCACCGCGGCCACCATGATCGGGATCTCGTCGGTCATGCCGACCGCGGTGAGGATCGAGTCGACCGAAAAGACGATGTCGATCGCGACGATTTGCGCGATCACCGCACCGAAAGTTGCCTTGGCCGCATCGGCGACACCGGGGGTCTTGTCGAGCAGATCGCCCGAATCGTCCTCAGGCTCCATCGAGTGATGGATCTCCTTGGTCGCCTTCCATAGCAGGAAGAGGCCGCCGGTGAGGAGGATCAGGTCGCGTCCCGAGAACGCGGTTTCGAAACTGGGCTTGCCATATTCGTTGGGTGCCCCGACCAGCCCCAGATCGAACAGCGGCGCCTGCAACGTCACCAGCCAGCCGATCAGCATCAGCAATCCGATCCGCATGATCAACGCCAACGCCAGCCCGATTCGCCGTGCGCGCTGCTGTTGGTGCTCGGGCAGCTTGTTCGAAAGGATGGCGATGAAGATCAGATTGTCGACGCCGAGAACGACCTCGAGTGCGATCAAGGTGAGCAAAGCAAGCCAGGCGGCCGGATCCGAAAATAGCGCGATAAGGTCCATGGATCGCTCTGTGCCCAAGCACTTCGCTGCATTCAAGCTATCATTCGCCCATTCTATACTATGCGAAAATGTCACATTTCTGGGCTTTGCTGACAGTTGCAGCTAAATCATTCGCTCATAGCCATCTTTCGCGCTATGACGGATGAGTGAGGGTGGGTTTCGTGCCTGTCCACGCCGATGCGGAACGCAGTTCTTCGCTCAGGCGGCTATCGATACGGGACTGCACGACAAGGTATTGTTCGAGTTATGGGTTACGACAGAGGGCGCCGCCGCGGACGGGACAAGCGCGACGGTTTCGGTGAAGACGGCATGGACAATTTCGGCGGGCCCCCGTCCGACTTTGCTCCGCACGAGGCATTCCAGAACGATCGGTTCGGCGGCGGCAACGACCGTGGCGGTTTCGGTGGCGGCGGTAATCGCGGTGGCGGTTTCGGCGGCGGTAACCGCGGCGGCGGTGGCGGCTTCAACCGCATGCCTGCCCAAGTCGTCGGCACGGGCAAGGGTGCAGTCAAGTTCTTCAACAGCCAGAAGGGCTTCGGCTTCATCCAGCAGGAAGGCGGCGGTGAAGACGTCTTCGTTCACATCAGCGCAGTCGAGCGTGCCGGCCTTGAAGGCCTCGCCGAGGGGCAGGAGCTGGAATTCAATCTCGTGGATCGTGGCGGCAAGGTATCGGCGCAGGATCTGCAGGTTGTCGGCGACGTCATCCCTGTGGAATCGCGCGGTGGTGACCGCGGCGAGGCGGGCGGTGCGCCGCGCCGCGAACTGACCGGCGAAAAGGCCACCGGTACGGTGAAGTTCTTCAACTCGATGAAGGGTTTCGGCTTCCTGACGCGCGACGACGGCCAGCCCGATGCCTTTGTGCACATCAGTGCGGTCGAGCGTTCGGGTCTTGCCGGCATCAACGAGGGCGAACGCTACGAATTCGACCTCGAAGTCGACCGACGCGGCAAATACTCGGCGGTCAACCTCGTACCCGCTCAGGGGTGAGGAGCGCGCTTCGCGCAATCCGGTTTGACCCGGGCTGCGAGACGCAATAGATCGCTGACAAACACGCAAATGGCGGTTCCTTGCGGGACCGCCATTTGTCTTTCACCCGAGATAGCACCCGCAACGAGGTGCCGCTGGAGGACCCATGTCGATTACGCCGCTGATGCCCGTCTATCCCCGCTGCGGGGTGCGCCCGGTTAAGGGTGAGCACTGCCATCTGATCGACGAAGACGGCACGCGCTATCTCGACTTCGCCAGCGGTATCGCGGTCAACCTGCTGGGGCACAGCCATGCCGGGCTGATCGGAGCGATCCAGCGCCAGGCCGAGACGCTGATGCATGTCTCCAATCTCTATGGCAGTCCGCAGGGTGAAGAGCTTGCCCAGATGCTGGTCGACAAGACTTTCGCGGATACGGTGTTCTTCACCAATTCGGGCGCAGAGGCGGTAGAGGCAGCGATCAAGACCGCGCGTGCCTACCACCAGCACGATGGAGGGGACGCGAAGCGGACCGAACTGATCACCTTCACCAACGCCTTCCACGGTCGCACGATGGCCACGATCAGTGCATCGAACCAGGAAAAGATGCACAAGGGCTTCATGCCGCTGCTCGGTGGCTTCCAATATGCCGAGTTCGACAATCTGGACCACGCCAAATCGCTGATGAGCGAGAAGACTGCAGGCTTCCTCGTCGAGCCCATCCAGGGTGAGGGCGGTATACGTCCCGGCAGCGAGGAATTCATTCGCGGCCTGCGCCAGCTGGCTGACGAAAACGATCTGATGCTCGTGTTCGACGAGGTACAATGCGGCGTTGCGCGCACGGGTAAGCTCTACGCCTACGAACATTACGGCATCGAGCCCGATATCATGGCCACAGCCAAGGGCATCGGTGGCGGCTTCCCGCTCGGCGCATGCCTCGCCACCGAGAAGGCGGCGCGCGGAATGGGCTTTGGCACGCATGGCTCGACCTATGGCGGCAATCCGCTCGCGATGGCTGCCGGCAAGGCGGTGATGGATGCGGTCGCGAACGACGAGTTTCTCACCGAAGTGACCGAGAAAGGCGATCGTCTGCGCAGCCGTCTCGAACAGTTTATCGGCAACTATCCCGAACTGTTCGAACTGATTCGGGGCAAAGGCTTGATGCTGGGAATCAAGATGAAGGTCGAGAGCCGGCCCTTCTTCGTTCACCTGCGCGACAACCACCAGTTGCTCACCGTTGCAGCGGGCGACAACACGCTGCGCGTCCTGCCGCCGCTCGTGGCCGACGATGCGGAATTCGACGAATTCTTCGACAAGCTCTCGGCTGGCGCCGCGAGCTACGATCCGGCCAGCTGATCAGGGGCGCGACGATGCGGCATTTCCTCGACCTTTCGGACGCCGGCGGGGACGCGATCGCCGCCATGATCAACGATGCGCAGGATCGGAAGGGCGCGCGCGCCGACTGGCCCAAGGGGCAGGCGGATAGCGATGCACCGCTCGCCGGCCACGTGCTGGGGATGATCTTCGAGAAGAACTCGACCCGCACCCGGGTCAGTTTCGACATCGCGATGCGGCAACTTGGCGGCAGCGCGCTGATCCTCGATTCCGGAACCAGCCAGCTGGGAAGGGGCGAAAGCATCGCCGATACCGCGCGTGTGCTCAGCCGGATGGTCGACGCGATCATGATCCGCACCGATGACCACAATAAGGCGCTCGAGATGGCGCGCCATGCCAGCGTGCCCGTGATCAACGGACTGACCGATCGCTCGCACCCGTGCCAGATCGTCGCCGATCTTCTCACCGTCATCGAACATGGGAAGGCATTGCCGGGCCTCGAGCTGGCGTGGCTCGGTGACGGGAACAACGTGCTCCACTCGGTTCTCGAGGCAGCGGCGCTGATGAAGTTCAACGTCCGCATCGGGACCCCGAAGGGCTACGAGCCCGAAACCGAATTCGTCGACATGGCGCGCGCGGCAGGTTCTATCGTCACACTGACCAACGACGCCGACGAAGCGATCGCGGGAGCCGATGTCGTGGTGACTGACACCTGGGTTTCGATGGGCCAGGACCATGCCCACAACAAGCTCGCGGCCATGGCGCCCTTCCAGGTTTCGCAACGGCTGATGAGCGGAGCCAAGCCGGATGCGAAATTTCTTCACTGCCTCCCCGCCCATGTCGGTGACGAAGTAACGGAAGAGGTCTTCGAAGGTCCGCAATCGGTGGTCTTCGATGAAGCGGAGAATCGCATTCACGCTCAGAAGTCGGTTTTGTTGTGGTGTTTCGACAAAATCTGACAGCGCCTCGCGCACTCTAACATTCTGCGCGTCGACGCCCCATATGGCGCCAATGACTGCTACACCCGAAACCACCGCGGAAACCTATTCCGGCCGCCTGCTTGCGTTCACGATCCCCGCGCGCCATGCGCGGGGCCGTATTGTGCGACTTGACGAGACGCTCGATACCATCCTCGCGGCGCATGATTATCCGGCACCCATCACCCACCTGCTCGGTGAAGCGCTCGTGCTGGCAGTGCTGATGGGCGGGCTCGTCAAGGATGATGGTTCGCAGGTGACCATGCAGGCGCAGACCGAAAGCGGAGCGGTCAACCTGCTCGTCTGCGACTACAAGGGCGGCGAGCTGCGCGGATATGTCGACTTCGATGAGGCCAAGTTAGCCGAACTGGGCGCCAATCCTTCGCTCTTCGCATTGTTCGGCAAGGGCTATCTCGCCATCACTTTCGATATTGCCGGCGGCCAAGGACGCTATCAGGGAATTGTTCCGCTCGAAGGTGATAGCCTGACCGAAGCCTGCGAGCGCTATTTCTATCAGTCCGAACAGGTGCCCACGCTTATTCGCTGCGCCGTGCGTTCCGACGGATCTGGTGTACAGGCCGCGGGCCTGCTGGTGCAGCACCTGCCCGAGGGGGAAGAGGGGCGCGAACGGCTGCATGCCAAGCTCGACCATCCCGAGTGGGAACATGTCGCAATCATTGCGGGCTCGCTGCGGCACGAGGAGTTGCTCGATAGCAAGCTGTCGCTCGAGGCGATTGCCTGGCGCCTGTTCCACGAAGAGGACGAAATCCGCATCGAACACGGCGCGGCGATCTCGCGCGGTTGCCGCTGCTCGGTAGCGCACTATCGCGATGTGCTTTCACGCTTTCCCGAAGAACAGCGGGCCGAAATGCGTGATGACGACGGGATCGTCTTCGTCGATTGCGCATTCTGCTCGAAACAGTTCGGCATCGAAGTCTGATGCGCGTGTCGTTGTTTTACAACGGTTCAGCGTGATTGTGCTGTAATGCACGGCGAATCACGGGCGCGTCTGGTTTCACGGACGAAAGGTCACATCAGCTATGGCTCGTAATCGGGCATTTCTAACTGCGGCGTTTGGCGCCCCGCTTGCAATTCTCGCAGCCCCCGTGGTGGCGCAGGCTTCGCTGGCCATGCTTGACAGCCTCGACAAGGGTGGCTGGGAGCTGCGGTTCCGCGACGGAGCGACCGCGCGCAAACTGTGCGTGCGCAGCGGCCGCGAGCTTATCCAGCTTCGCCACTCCGGCGAGAATTGCAATCGCTTCGTCGTCCAGGACAGCGCAGACGAGATCACCGTTCAGTATACCTGCCGTGGTAATGGCTACGGTCGCACGCATATTCGCAAGGAATCGACTTCGCTGATCCAGATGGACAGTCAGGGGATCGCAGGAGGAAAGCCCTTCCAGTTCACTGCCGAAGCCCGGCGGATCGGCAACTGCGATTGAGCGATCGGCTTGCAGACCAACGGCATCCTGCCTAGCGGGGCTGCATGAGCGAAGCCGAAATTCCGCGTCCCGCTGTCATCCTGCTCTCGGGCGGGCTAGATTCCATGGTCAGCGCCGCGCTTGCGCGCGAACGCGGACATTCCCTCCACGCGCTGACGATCGATTATGGCCAGCGGCATATTCGTGAACTGCAGTCCGCGCGCGCGATTGCCGAGAAGCTCGGTGTCGAACGGCATGTCGAACTGCCGCTGGACCTGCGCCAGTTCGGTGGATCGGCACTGACGGCAGATATCGATGTCCCGAAGGACGGCGTGGCCGAGACCATCCCGGTCACCTACGTCCCGGCACGCAACCTCGTGTTCCTTGCGTTGACCACCGCCTTCGCGGAAACGTCCGCCTCGCGGGACATCTTCATCGGCGTGAACGCGCTCGATTATTCCGGATATCCCGATTGTCGGCCCGAATTCATTGCCAGTTTTGCCGAGACCGCACGCCTTGGGACGAAGCAGGGCGTCGAGGGCGATCCGTTCGCGATCCACGCACCTCTGCAAAACATGACAAAGGCGGATATCGCGCGGGAATGTCATCGACTGGGCCTTGATCCGGCATGGAGTTGGTCTTGCTATGACCCGACACCTGATGGGCTCGCCTGCGGTGTGTGCGATTCCTGCCGGCTGCGGCGAAAAGGCTTTGCCGAAGCGGAGCTTGTCGATACCACCCCCTATGCGAGAGACATAGACGACTAGGGGAGTAGGGAATTTGACCGAAGCGAGCGACGCCGCAAAGCCTGAAGAAGCGACGGCGGGCAGCGGTTCGGACACGGTTCCCGCCTATAGCTGGTACGCCCTCGGCGTCCTCGTTCTCATCTATGTGCTGAATTTCATCGACCGGCAGATCCTGTCGATCCTGGCGAATGACATAAAGGCCGACCTCGGTGTCGAGGACGATTATCTCGGCTTTCTCTACGGCACGGCTTTTGCAGTATTCTACGCGCTGTTCGGGATCCCGCTCGGCAAGCTTGCCGATAGCTGGAAGCGGGTGCGATTGATGAGCCTCGGACTGGCGCTGTGGTCCACCATGACCGCCCTGTCGGGTTTCGCCAAGAATGCCACCACGTTGACCGTGGCGCGCATCGGGGTGGGGGTGGGTGAGGCGACTGCCAGCCCCTCCGCCTATTCGCTGATTTCGGACTGGTTCCCCGCGCGGCTGCGCGCAACCGCGCTCGCGATCTATTCCTCCGGGCTTTATATCGGCGGGGGTATATCGCTGCTGATCGGCGGATTGATCGTCGAAAACTGGAACGCCGCCTACCCCGATGGGGGCCCGCTCGGACTGGTCGGTTGGCAGGCAGCCTTCCTTTCGGTGGGGCTGCCCGGTTTGGTACTTGCGCTATGGGTACTGACCCTGCGCGAGCCCGTTCGCGGCGCGATCGACGGCCTGCCGACGCCGGAAGAACCCGCGCCGTTCCGCGGCTTCGTGCAGGAGCTGTTTCAGGTGATACCGCCTTTCACGGTCTTCGGCGCTGCGTCGCGTGGTGCCGGCGCGCTGGTGGTCAATCTCCTTGGCGCGGCCTTTTTTGCCGGGCTCGCATGGGCCTTGTGGCGCTGGACGGGCGTCTTCGAACAATGGCTGTTTCTGGGCGTCGGCTATTATGCCGTTTTCAGCTGGGCGATGGGCCTTCGCGCAAGGGACTTGCCCACTTTCAAGCTCACCTGGGGGTCGCCCGCATTCCTCTGCGTGGTGCTGGGCTATGGGACGGTCGCCTTCACTGCTTATGCAGCGTCCTACTGGGGCGCTCCCTATGCCGAGCGCGCACTGGGCGTCGATAAGACCGACTTGGGCTGGTTTCTCGGCGCCCCAGCTGCCGTGGCAGGTTTTCTCGGCGTTATCATTGGTGGCCGGTTGGCCGATTTCCTTCTCGAACGCCGACCCGAGGGTCGCGTTTGGGTGATCCTGTTCGGGCTCGTCACGCCGTTACCCGCAATGTGGCTGGCTTATACCACCGATGATGTCGTGCTCTTTTACATCGGCGCATTTCTCGCGCAGATGCTCAGCGCAGCCGCATTGGGTGCAGCTGCAGCCTCGAGCCAGGCGTTGGTGCTGCCGCGAATGCGCGGTCTGGCCACGGCAACCTTCTTCCTGTCGACCACGCTGATCGGGCTGGGCCTCGGCCCATTCATGGCGGGCTATGTATCGGCAACCAATGGCGACGACCTATCACTCGGGGTGTTGTCGACTTTGATCGCAGCGCCTTTCGGCTTCGTGCTGTTGATCGCCGCGCTCAGGCTCGTGCCGCAAGCGGCGGCCAGTGTGGTCGAGCGCGCACGTGCCGCCGGGGAACCCGTCTAGGCGGGTTTCAGGACCCCGCAGGCGATCCGCGATCCGGCATTGCCTGACGGATCTGTCCGATAGTCGTCTGCACCGGCGTGCACCACAACTGCGGTACCATCGGCGTCGAATATGTTCTCGAGGACGATGCGGGCGTCACCGTCGAGCTCGACTTGCGTACTGCCGCTGCGATTCTCTCCGATGACGAGATTCGGCATGTCTCCGAGGTGTTTGCCGCCCGGTGAAAGTGCCCCGTGCGTTTCGCCGCCCGGGTTCAGGTGACCACCTGCGCTGGTGAAGTCGGGAGCGGTACACTTCCCCGTGGTGTGGAGATGGAAACCATGTTCGCCCGGTGACATGCCTGTGGCGGCAACGGCAACCGTAACGCTTTGACCGTTGGAGAGGAGCTGGACTGTACCCGCGGGCAGGCCGTTTGCGAATTGCAATGTCGTCTGTCCTACGCGGTCTGTCGCGAGGTCGTCGACGGTCGTGCAGCCGGCCACTGCAAACGCGATTGCAGTGGCGAGAACTGCGATTTTGGAGAGGCTCATCGTGACGATCCTTTAGAATGTCTGCGGCTTTTGCGTCACCAACGAAAAAGGGGCCGGATTGCTCCGGCCCCTCGTTCGATTTGGCGTGTTGCCGTCGCTTACATGCCCGATCCCGGACCGTAAGTGATTTCGACGCGACGGTTCTGCAGTTCGCGAACGCCGTCGGCGGTCGGGACGCGCGGCTGCGATTCACCGAACGCTTCGCTGGTGATCCGGGTGTCCGGAATGCCGCGCGAGGTCAGATAACCACGGACCGAAGCGTTACGACGCTCGGCAAGACCCATGTTGTAGGTCGTCGAGCCCGAACGGTCGGTGTGACCGGCAAGCATGACCGCGGCGGTGCCGCAATTTGCGTAAGCCGAAACCGCGTTGTCGAGGATCGTCGCAGCTTCCGGCGTGATGTCCGACTTGTCCCAGTTGAAGAAGACAATGTACGGACCCGTCTCGCAGACCGGCGCCGGCGGCGGCGGGGGAGGCGGCGGGGGAGGCGGCGGCGGCGGCGGCGGCGGCGGCGGCGGCGGTGCAGCCGGTTCGCCGAAGTTGAACTCGAGCGTACCCATCAGCGAGTGGCTGGTGAAGTCGTCTTCGAGCGAGTTGCCGCCGAGGTCGACCAGTTCGACTTCAGTGGCACGGAAGAAACGATAGCGCAGGCCGACGTCGATCGAATCGGTCAGCGGAGCGCGGATGCCGGCGAGTGCCTGATAGGCGAGACCGCTGTCCGAATCGTCCACGGTCGAGGTCAGGTTGGCGAAGGGCGTGATTTCATAGCTCGTGCGAGCGACGCCGATACCGCCACCGACATAGCCCTGTAGGCCATCGTCAGGACCGAAGTCGAGAAGGCCGTTGAGCATGAACGACAAGGCATTGCCCTTGCCGCCGACAGTGTAGATGCCAGCCGGAGCGATTACGCCCGAACCGACCGGAAGACCCGACGCGCCGGCTTCGACGGTGTCGAGGTCTGCCTGGCGATAGCTGACTTCAGCTTCGAGGCGGAAGCCGCCGAAATCGTAGCCGACATAACCACCGCCATCAAAACCGTAGTCGTGATTGACTTCGTTGATGGATGCGCCACCATTGACGTCGAACTCACCGTCTTCGACCAGCATCGAGCCGAATTCGGCGCCGATGTACCAGCTGTCGTCCTTTGCCAGGGCAGGCGATGCAAGGGCCGTAGAGGCCATCGCCATTCCTATGACGAATTTCCGCATTATAGTTTCCCCTTTTTGCGAATTGGAGCCACCGAGTAGAACATATCTAACTTTGTCCCCATGAGGTGGCAAGCAAACAATCGGTAGGAACTGTTGCAAGATTGCCGCTTTTCCTACGCGATGAGAATGAGTTCCGTATCCGGGATCCCTTCCGTGACAGGCGAACGCCATAGTCTGTCAGCGGTTCCCGTCAATCGTCGGGAAAAATGGCCAGTGTTGCAAGCTTGTCGATCAGCGCGACAATTGCTGCGCGTGCCTGTGCATCGACGATTGTCCCACCGGTGGGTTCATCGGGGCGTTCGGCCCGGATCCATTCATCCCGGTATACCCATCTCTCCCCGCTATCCGCGTTGTAGACATGCATTCCGGCCAGGGGCTGGCAGAAGGTCCATTGCTCGCCATCCCAGCATGCCAGCATATCCTCCCGCTCGGACCATGTATCGGAAGCAGTCGCTGCAACGACCCAGCACTCGCCGGCCTGCGGGTTCGACGGCGGCGCGGTTGTGCTGCCTTTGACCACGGGATGGAGCAGCACGTCGATCCGCGCGAGGGCTTCGTTGACAAACGCCTCTTTCTGGGCCTGCGCAGCCGGCGTGGCTGTGTTGCGGGCCGCGCAGGCTTTCGGGCTCGGCGGCCGAATAGAGAAAGGCCATCGCGCCATTGGGCCAGGTCAGCCGCTTGAGCGACGGCTCGTAGAACGGCCGGTAGTTCGGCGGACAGATTGTCAGCACCCCGCTTTCGCCTTCCACCATTACGCTGCGCGCTTCGCCAAGCGAGGCGGCAACCAGCGCGATCCGTGCATCGGGATCAAGGATGGCGCATTCGCGCACCCATTCGGCCCCGGTGCGCGTCTTGCCGAAGCCGCGTCCCGCGCAAATCACCCAGCAATTCCAAGCGCCGCGCGGTGGCGACTGTGCCTCGCGCCGCCAGAGCGGCCAGTCATGCCGGATCAGCGCGCGTTCGCGCTCTTCCAGCTGCGCGATCAGGCCGGTCTTGGTGCGGTCGTCCTGTTCGCGCAGCCAATCGAGAAAACCGTCACCCAGCATCGGTGGGGGCGACCGGATCGGTCACGTCCTCCGCCAGCGCCGCCTGCAGCGCCATTTCGTTCTGGCGCATGGCTTCGAGCTTTGCATTGAGCGAGGCGAGCACGCTGGCCTCGTCCGAATTTTCGAGCCGGGTCCGTTCGCGCGCCACCGTCTCGCGATGAAGCGTCAGCAGCCGCAGCGCATTGGCGATGTCGAACTTGGGCCCGTCGGCGGGCACGCCCTCGCGCAGGCGGCGCAGCGTTTCGAGTTCGAGATGCTCATATCCTTCGAGCAGCGCGGCATACCATTTGCGCGCGAAGGCAGCATCCTCGCGGCGCACCTTATAGGCGCGGGAAGGGTTCACCCCGGCAAAATGTGCGGCAGCGGCCACGTTGGACGTCTCGGCCAGATGGTCGAGAAAGAAAGCGCGCCAGTGCCGGTCGAGTTTGTTCTTTTCGCCGCGCCGGTAGACGTCGGCTATTTTCGTCCGCTTGGTGCGGGCCTTGGCCACCTTCGGCATGATGGTTCTCCGATTGGGCACAGCGCAGAACGACGTAGGGCGGCCTCCCTATGAGGAGCCGCCCTTCGCGAATCGCTATTTTCCGATGTTTGCCTTATGTACCTAAATAGCGTGACGCTGTCAAGAAAAAAGAACCAAATAGGTTCCTCCCTCGCGCTTGCCTAGCGTTCCGTGCTCGCCTAATCGGGGCGCTCCACGGGATGCGAGGGACTTTCCCAGATCATGATCATGAAACCGCTGCGCGGGCTCTACGACTGGACGATGGACAAGGCCGCGCACCCGCATGCCGTGGGCTGGCTGGCGTTCTTCTGTTTCGTCGAATCCAGCTTCTTTCCAATCCCGCCGCATCCGCTGCTCGGGCTGATGTGTCTTGCCGAACCGAACAAGGCGGTGCGCTTTGCGCTGGTCGCGACGCTGGCCTCGGTGGCGGGCGCGCTGCTCGGCTATGCGATCGGCTGGGGGCTTTACGACACGCTGGGCGTGTGGCTGATCGGCGTGCTGGGTCTGACCGAGGCATTTCCGGTCGCCGCCTGTCACCTGCGCGAATACGATTTCGAGGCGATCCTGATCGCGGGTGCCACCCCGGTGCCGTTCAAGCTGCTGACGATCACTGCCGGCTTCGTCGGCATGAACCTCGTCACCTTCGTGCTGTCCAGCCTGTTCGCCCGCGCGTTGATTTTCATGACCGTAGGGATCCTGTTCCGCGTCTTCGGTGCGCCGATCAAGCGCGTGATCGACAAGTATCTCGGCACGGTAACCACCGTCTTCGTGGTGCTGGTGGTCGGCGGTGTGCTGGTGCTGACCCAACTGGGCGGGAGCGAGGACGGCGAGGCGGGACCATGCAGCGGGGCCGCGCTAGAACAGCCGCTCCCGGCCGGCGGCTGAGGACGCCACGCATTTGCGTCAGTCGCGTGCGAACTTGGCCAGCGCCTGGTGATCGCGCACGCGCAGCCGCCCGTAGCCGCGCTCGACGAGGCCCAGTGCCTCGAGCTCGCGCAGCGCTCCATTGGCGGTCGGGCGCGTTACACCGAGCAGTTCGGCCAGTTCCTGCTGCGTGACCGGCAGGCTGGCATCACTGGCCACGCCTTGCGCCATATTGACGAGCAGCAGCGCCAGCCGCGCAGTGGCATTGCCGCGACGCAGGTCGACCACCAGATTGATCAGGTCCTGCACCTGCACCGCCAGCGCTCCCAGCAGCGCCCGCCCCGAAGCCGGATAGCGCGCCAGGCATTCGAGGAAAGCGCTTGCCGGGATATAGCGCAGCCGGCTGTTGCCGCGAGATACCGCGTCGACCACCCGCGGCCGCTGCGAAAACATCGCCAGCTCGCCATAGGAATCGCCCGGGCCGAGCACTGCGACCGCGCGGAAATCGCCGCCCGAGAGGAACTGGCCCGCGACCACCGTGCCCTCGACGATCAGCCAGAAACCGTCGGGCTCGTCCCCGCGCTGCTGGATGATCTGCCCGTCGGCAAATTCGCGCATTATGCTCCGCGCCTCCAGCTCGGCGCGCAGTTCGGGCTCGAGCGAGGCATGGAGCATCGGCGATATTGCAGCGCGCAGTGGCGAGCGAGAATGTAAAACATCCGACATTCTTCCGCTTGCCTAGCGGCTACATCCGCAGGCAACAACCGGAAGAGGAATTGCCCATGCCGTCGTCGACCCTGGCCATAGTCGCAATCTATCTCGGCTTCGCGCTGCTCGAACTGTGGCGCTCGAACCTGTTCCGCAAGACCGAGCAGACCCGCGACGACGGCATCGTCGAGGCGGTCAGCATGACGGTGCTGCTCGCGGTAACCCAACCCGCGATCCTCCTCGGCTCCGCGACCCTTGCGGGTTGGCTGGCTCCACAATGGGAAGGGGCGCTGGCTGACATCGGCCTGCCCGCCGCGCTGGGCCTGTTCCTGCTGCTCGACGACATGGTGCAATATTGGTGGCACCGCGCGAGCCACACTTTCCCGTGGTTGTACAATCTGCACCGCGCGCATCACAACGCGCGCTACATGAGCGTTCGGCTCGTCTATCGAAACAACGTGCTCTACTATGCAATGATGCCCAATCTGTGGACGTCGGGTGTGCTGATCTACCTTGGGCTGGGCTGGGTTTATGCAGGTTATGTCGTGGCCAAGATGCTGGTCATCATCGGTGCGCATTCGGATGTCGCCTGGGACCGACCGCTTTATGCGATCCGCTGGCTGTCACCGCTGATGTGGGTGGTTGAGCGCACCATCTCGACACCCGCGACGCATCATGCGCATCACGGTCGCCATGCCGACGATCCCGCGGTTCACTACAAGGGCAACTACGGGAACATGCTGTTCCTGTGGGACGTGCTGTTCGGCACCGCGCATATCACGCGCGGCTATCCGCGAAGCTACGGTGTCGAAAACCTCGCGCCAGCCTCGCTCGGTCAGCAATTGCTCTGGCCGATCTTTCCCGAGAGGAAGGCCGCAGAGCCTGCGCGGCGGGAGCCCGCACAGGCCACGGGCGGCGCGGCGGCCTGAAGCGCCGCGCCGCTCGCCCGATCAGATGATTCCGACCTGCTTGCCCGCCTGTTCGAAAATCGCGAGGATCTCGGCCACTTCGCTCTCGCTGTGCTCGGCGCATAGCGAACACCGCAGTAGCGTCATGTTGGCGGGGGTCGCGGGCGGCCTCGCGAGGTTCACGTAAAGCCCACCCTTGATCAGCGCTTCCCACATCGCCGCGCCTTTCTCGAGGTCGGGCATGATGACTGCGATGATCGCGCTTTGCGGTTCGGGCGTGCCGAGCTCGAAGCCGAGGTCCTTCAGCCCCTTGTGCAGCGTCTTGGAATTCTCCCACAGATGCGCGCGCTTGTTCGAGCCATGCATCAGCTTGCGGATGCTGGTCGCAGCCGTCGCCACCACGCTCGGCGGCAGGCTGGCAGTGAAAACATAGGGGCGGCAGACCAGCCGCATGATCTCGAACTTGGGATGGTTCGAAACGCAGAACCCGCCGACCGTGCCGACGCTCTTGGAGAAGGTCCCGATGATGAAATCGACATCGTCGATCACACCGGCCTGTTCGACGACGCCGCGCCCGTTCTCGCCGATGAAGCCCATCGAATGCGCTTCGTCGACCAGCACCATCGCGCCATATTTCTTGGCGACCGCGACCATTTCCTTGAGCGGCGCGATATCGCCGAGCATCGAATAGACGCCTTCGAGCACGACCAGCTTGCCCGCGCCTTCCGGGATCCGCCTGAGGCGCTTCTCCATCGCTTCGATGTCGTTGTGCTTGAAGGGCACCACCTCGGCATTGCCCATCGCGCATCCGTCCCAGATGCTGGCATGGCTGTCGATGTCGAGGATGATGTAGTCACCCTTGCCGGCGATGGTCGAGATGATCCCGAGATTGGCCTGGTAACCGGTCGAGAAGACCATGGCGTGGTCCATGGCGTAGAATTCGCGCAGCGCGTCTTCGCATTCCCGATGGCCCTGGTAAGTGCCGTTTAGGACGCGGCTGCCGGTGGTCCCGCTGCCGAAATCGGTCAGCGCCTGCTGGCCCGCCTCGATCACGTCGGGATCGAAGGTCATGCCCATGTAATTGTAGGTGCCGAGCAGTATCGTCTCGCGCCCGTTGCAGATCGCCCGGGTCGGCGAGAGAACCTTTTCCATCACCAGATTGAACGGGTCTTCCTGACCGCTGGCGAGCAGGCCCTCGCGCAGCGCGATGATGCCGTCGAACTTGGAGAACAGGTCGGTCCCGTCGCCCGCGCGCTCGACGGGCTGGTCGGATTGCGAGATGCCCCGGCTCATCAGTCGGCCTGCAGCTTGGTGACCGCGTCGACCAACTGCCCGTAGGTCTCGATCTCGGCCTGCTGGTTCATGCTGATGATGATGTCGAATTCGTCTTCGATCGCGGCGACGAAATCCATCACCGTCAGGCTGTCGAATTCCAGATCGTTGGCGAAAGTGGTGTCTTCCTTGATCTCGATGCCCTTCTTGTTGAAGGGTTCGGCCAGTTCGCGGATCTTGGCGTCGACTGCGGCTCGGTCCATGGGGGGGTTTCCATTCCTTATGCTGCGCGGCGGCCGAAAATGGTCGTGCCGCGCGTATGATCGTCGCGGCAAAGCGGCTTGTGGCGGTGCTTGTCAAGCGCAGCGCGCAATGGCAAGCTTGGGAAAAAGTCGCAATCGTCTGTTCGAACAGGGGAAAACGATGAGCGATTCTGCCACTCCGCAGGCCTTTGCCAATGCCGGTACCGCGGCGAACGATCCGGCGGCGGCGCCGGCCAAGCCACCACGGCCTGCCGCTACCTATTCCAACCACGCGATCCATCTGATGCGCACCGCGCAGATGAGCACGCTCAAGCTGTCGCAGATGGCCGACCAGAAAGCGTCGATCCTGCTTGGCGCGACCTTCCTCGTCTTCTCGCTATCGGTCAGCCGCGCTCTCACCGGACAGATGCCAGTCTCGCTGATGATCCTGGCAAGCTTTTCCTTCGCCAGTTCGCTGTGCGCGGTGATGGCCGTGCTGCCCAAGGTCGGTCGGCCCGATGGCAAGGTGCAGAATCGCAACCTCATCTTTTTCGGCCATTACACTTGGATGGACGAGGACGAATGGACGCAGGAACTGCTTGCCCGGCTGGAAACCGACCGCACCGTCTTCGAGACGATGGCGCATGACATGTATCAGAACGGGCAGGTGCTGGCGGGCAAGAAGTACCGCTTTCTCGCGCTGGCCTACAAGGTTTTCATGATCGGCCTGTTCGTGACTCTGGCCGTATTCGGTTTCGAAATGACGGTCGGCTAGGCTGGCAGCAGCGTGCGAACCGCGGTCATGAAGGGCCCGATCGAAACCGGTTTGGCCAGATAGTCGGCCGCCCCCGCATCACGAATGCGCTCTTCGTCGCCCTTGCCGGCATAGGCGGTCACCGCGAGCACCGGGACCCCATTCAGATCGTTGTCCGCCTTGAGCTGCGCGATCAGGTCGATCCCGCTGACATTGGGCAGCTGGATATCCATGATCACCAGATCGGGGGCGAAGCGCTGCGCCGTGGCGAGCACGTTCTGTCCATCGGCCACCGGGACGACTTCGTAGCCGTTCGCCTTCAGCACGTCACAGAACAGCTTACGATTGAGGTCGTTGTCCTCGACAACGAGGATTCTCTTTGCCACTTGGCCGGAACTCCATGCGAATGCGCATGGGCCTTATGCAAAAGCGGGAGCGCTGACAATTATTCGCGAACCGAACGATGCCAATTCCCGGCCGCCCGAGGTTCTGGCGCTTGAAGCGCTTGGCTGGGCGCTGGCGGACGACCGCCGTGCCGAGCGGTTGCTGTCGTTGACCGGATTGACGCCGGATCGCTTGAGGAACGGGCTTACAGATCGCGGCGTTCAGGCAGCAGTGCTCGAATTCCTTGCCAATCACGAACCCGACTTGGTGCTCGCTGCCGATGCGCTCGACACATCCCCCGAAACGCTTGTGGCTGCGGCCAGGGAGCTCGCTCGATGAGCCGACCATTGATCATTTCCGATTGTGACGAAGTCCTGCTTTATATGGTCTCGCCTTTCCGAGATTGGCTGTCAGAGACGCAGGGGGTTGAGTTCCGCATGGAAGGCAATGATTTCGCCACCGCGTTGCGCTGGCAGGAATCGGGCGAAATCCTTGCCCCCGAAGAAATATGGAAGAAGCTCGGGGGATTCTTCGACACCGAAATGCACCGCCAGACGCCGATCCCCGGCGCGATCGAGGGCATCGCTGCGCTGCGCGAGCATGCCGATGTGGTGATCCTGACCAACCTCGTCGACAAGCGGCAGGAGATGCGCAAGGCGCAATTGCTGGAGCACGGGCTCGACGCGCGCGTCTTCACCAATCAGGGGCCCAAGGGGCCGGCCTTGCAGGCCATCCTCGAGGAATACGCGCCGTCGAAGGCTATTTTCATCGACGACCTCGCGCAGCATCATCGCTCGGCGCGCGAAACGCTGGGCGGGGCGGGGGCCAACATCACGACACTCCATCTGTGCGGCGAACCGTTGCTCGCCCCGCATATCGATTGCGCGCATAGTTCGGGCCATGCCGATGCACGCATCGACAGCTGGGACGAAGCGCTGCCGTGGTTGATGGGCGAGATCGAAAGGGAAACCGTATGAGCATTCACGACCGTCTCAACTCGCTGGGAATAACACTCCCGCATGCCGCCGCACCCGTTGCCAGCTACCAGCCGGTGGTAGTGGACGGGCACACGGCGTTCGTTTCGGGGCAATTGCCCTTTGTCGATGGGGAGCTGGTAACCGGCAAGCTGGGCGACGGGGTGAGCCTTGAAAAGGGGCAGCAGGCGGCCCGTGCCTGCGGGCTCATGATCATGGCACAGCTCGAAGCGGCGGGCCTGATCGAACGCGTCGCGCATTTCGTCAAGCTGGGCGGCTTCGTCGCCTGCACGCCCGATTTTTACGACCAGCCCAAGGTCATCAACGGGGCCTCGGACCTCATGTACGAAGTGTTCGGCGATCCCGGCAAGCATGCGCGCAGTGCAGTGGGTGTGCCTGCGCTCCCGCTCAATGCCTCGGTCGAGGTCGATGCGATCGTTGCTCTCAAGGCTTGATCGTATCCGGGTTCGCTCGCCCGACCCGACCCGGGTCGGGTGGCTGCGCGAGTGGAGCTATGCCCATCGCGGGCTGCACGGTCCGGGCAAGATAGAGAATTCGCGTAGTGCTTTCGCAGCAGCGCTCGAAGCGGGGCTGGGAATCGAGTGCGATATCCAGCGCAGCCGCGACGATTATCCGATGGTGTTTCACGACTGGGACTTCACCAGGCTGATCGGGCGTCCCGACAAGACCGAAGCGCTCACTGCGCAAGAGTGGCGCACGCTGAGTTATCTCGAACACGAAGAGGCGCCGATCGCGCTCGAGGAACTGCTTGCCCAGGTGGCGGGTGCGGTCCCGCTCCTGATCGAAATCAAGTCGAAACGCGGATATGATGTCGAACCCAGCTGTCGCGGCGTGCGTGATGCCTTGAAGTCCTACGAAGGCCGCCATGCGGTGATGAGCTTCGACCCGCGCGTATCGCGATGGTTTCGGCGGCATTCGCCGCAGACGCTGCAAGGTCTGGTCATGCGCGAGGACGAGAAGGGCTACACGCAGAAGCCTTGGCAGCGGCGCCTCGCATTGTGGATCGCCCAGCCCGAGTTCATCGCCTATCATATCGCCGCCTTGCCCAGTCCGCTGGCAAGGGGTCTGCGTGATCGCGGCCTTCCGGTGCTGACCTGGACCGTCGATACGCCCGAACTGCTCGACCGTGCACGCAGGCATGCGGATGCGCCGATTGTCGAAGCCGGCGGTGTCGGGTGAGCGGGGCTCCTACCTTCGACGGCCTGGTCGCACGCGTGGGCGGGTCGGTCGGCGCTTTCGATCGCGATCAGTGGAACGCGCTGGCCGGCGGGGGCAATCCTTTCGTCAGCCACGAATTCCTGACCGCGCTCGAGGATTCGGGGAGTGTCGGGCAGGGGACCGGCTGGCAGAGCGCCCCGGTGGTTATCAGCGCCGGGGATGGGCCGCTGCTTGCCGCGATGCCCGCCTATCTGAAGGGGCACAGCCAGGGCGAGTATGTTTTCGATCATCCCTGGGCCGATGCCTATGAGCGGGCCGGTGGCAGCTATTATCCCAAGCTGCAGATCGCCGCGCCCTTTACGCCCGCCACCGGCCCGCGGCTGTTGCTGGCTGATGAGGCGCTTGCAGCGCCGCTGCTGGGCGCGGCCGAGCAATTGTGCCTGCAGAACGGCTTCTCCTCCGCCCATGCCACCTTCATCGAACCGGAACAGCAGCGGCTGTTCGAGGAGGCGGGCTGGATGCTCCGCAGCGATATCCAGTTTCACTGGCATAACCGCGGTTTCGAAAGTTTCGATGATTATCTGGCCAGGCTCGCTTCGCGCAAACGCAAGGCGCTACGCAAGGAACGCGCCGCCGCACAGGCCGAGGTCGAGATTCATCGATTGCGCGGCGCGGATATCGACACCGTTCATTGGGACGCGTTCTGGGGGTTCTATCAGGATACCGGCGCACGCAAGTGGGGTACACCCTACCTGACACGCGAAGCGTTCGATCTCCTCGGTGAGCGGATGGGTGGCAAGATCCTGCTCGTGCTGGCATTGCAGGATGGCGTGCCGGTCGCTGGGGCGCTCAATTTCATCGGTGGAGATGCGCTTTACGGGCGGTACTGGGGCTGCACGCGCGACATCCGCTTTCTGCATTTCGAGCTGTGCTATTATCAAGCGATCGATGCGGCGATCGAACTGGGCCTCGCGCGGGTTGAAGCTGGTGCGCAGGGCGGTCACAAACTCGCCCGCGGCTACGAACCGGTCGAGACGGTGTCGGCGCACTGGATCGCCGATCCGGGCTTCCGAAGCGCAGTGGCGGATTTCCTCGAGCGCGAGCGCGCCGGAGTGGCTTCGGATCGCAATTACCTGGCCGGGCGAACCCCGTTCAGGCAGGATTAGCGGTCAGGCCGCCTTGCGCCCGCTTTGGGCAAGCCATTCGCGTGCGCGGCGCTGCGCTTCGGCGATTTCGCGCGCGGTCATTTCCTCGGCAATGTCGCCGCGACACCATCCGGCTTCCTCGTGGCCCCGCGAGGCCGCGATGTTGAACCACTTGTGCGCCTCGATCAGGTCGCAGACCACGCCGTGGCTGCCGGTCGAAAAGGCCACTCCCAAAGTGTAGAGCGCCGCTTCGCTGCCGCCTTCGTATTCGGCGAGACATTCGGCGATGAGCGCTTCCGCCTCATTGCCTTGGATAATCTGGCCGCCGCTCCCTTCGATACTGGTAAGCTGCATTTCCATTCCCCTGTCGGACCGGTCCCCATGCCGGACGGGCAAGATTTGGAAATTCATGGTCAATATATAGTTAACGCGGCACTTTTTCTTTGTTTCATATTCTAATTTCCAAGGGCTTCGTCGCTTTTCGTGCTGCGGATGGATTGGCGCTTGTGCCCATGCGGGCGCTTGCCTATAGGCACGCGCCGAGCGGGTCATTCGAAGCACCGGAAAAAATCCGGGCGTGCAGGACGGCAGTGGTCCGACGATCAATTCGACCAGGTAAGAGGGTCCTCAATGGCCTCTGTGGCAGATGAGAAGAGTAAGCTAGCCGAAGCGCGTGCTGCGGTTGGCGACGACTACGTTCCTGACGATTCCGAAGAATATATGAACGAGAAGCAGCAGGATTATTTCCGGATGCTGTTGCTCGACTGGAAGAAGTCGATCCACGATGCCGCGGGGCAGACCCTGCAATCGCTGCAGGACGGACCGATCCGCGAACCCGATCTCAACGATCGCGCTTCGTCGGAAACCGACTGGGGCATCGAGCTCCGAACGCGCGACCGTCAACGCAAGCTCATTCTCAAGATCGATGCGGCGCTGCGCCGGATCGAGCAGGGCGAGTACGGCTGGTGCGAGGTCACCGGCGACCCGATCGGGCTGAAGCGATTGATCGCGCGTCCCGTCGCGACGATGACAGTAGAGGCGCAGGAAGCCCACGAGCGCCGCGAGAAGATCTCGCGCGACGATTGAGCCTTGCGCTAACCGGTTATTTAGGTCTGCCGGCTATTGTGGTATGCGATCCATACCCGCTGCGAAACGAACCTAGGGAATCAACGAGCGCCATGTCTTCGGTTGAAACACGCAATGTTGCTCGCGACAGCCTGTTTCTGTTCGCCCAGTTGACATTCGAGGGGCGCGCGGCCGCCGAACGGGTGAAAGTCCGCAATCTTTCCGCTGGCGGCATGATGGCCGAGACCGGAGGGGCGGAAGTTTCGCAAGGCGACCGACTGACGATCGAACTTCGTAACGTCGGGGCAGTGAAGGGCAGCGTCGCGTGGACGCAGGACGATCGTTTCGGGGTGGCATTCGACACTGAGATCGATCCCAAGATCGTTCGCGCACCGGTTGGAACCAAGACCGAGACCCCCGCTTATCTACGCAAGACTGCGCTCGCCTCCCCGACGCCCGCCGACGCGACGCGAATCCGCAAGCTGTAATTGCCCGCTGACGCGCGCCCTGCTGGCTGCTAACCGGCAGTCATGCGCGCTATCATCTCTGCACTGCTGTCCCTCTCGCTCGCTGCGTGCAGCGTGGGTCAGGACGACGGGATCGTGGACGTTGCGTTCATTGCCCAGCCCGAAGATCTGGAAGCTAAGGGAGTCAGGCTCAGCCATGCGGGCCAGCATGTTCGCGCTGCGCTGTCGACGGGACTGGTCCGTCTCGATCCACGCGGAGAGGTCGTGCCCGGTGTGGCCGAACGCTGGATCGTTACCGACGGAGGCGCCAGCTACATCTTCCGGATCAACGAATTCGATCTCGCCGGCGGCAACAGGCTGACCGCACAGGCGGTACGCGATGCGCTGCAGCGGCGGGTGCGGCAGTTGCAGGGCACTTCCCTTGGTCTCGATCTTGCCAAGATCCGCGATATCCGCGCGATGACCGGTCGGGTCATCGAAATTCGGCTGACCAGCCCGATGCCCGACTTTCTCCAGCTTCTCGCGCAGCCGGAAATGGGCATCGAGTTCGGTGATCAGTCGGTGGGCCTGATGCTCGGACAGTCCATCGACTCGGGCCTGTTGCTCACCCCGCTTGCCCCCGAACTGCGCGGTCTGCCCGAACAGCCCGGCTGGAGCGAGATGGTCCGTTCGATCCGTGTCCGTGCAGCACCGGCCCAAGAGGCCGCCGATGGATTTGCCCAGGCACGCTATGACTTGATCCTGGGAGGACGATTGGCCCATTTGCCGCTGGCGAGCACCGGGCCGTTGTCGCGTGGTAATGTGCGGCTCGATGCCGCTCTCGGCTTGTTCGGCCTCGATGTTCGCCGCGCGGAAGGGTTTCTGGGTTCGGCCGCCAACCGCGAAGCTCTGTCGATGGCTATCGACCGGCAGGGTCTGATGCAACCGTTCAATATCGGGGGCTGGGTTGCTTCGACCCGGATCGTGCCTGTCGCACTGTCCACGATGTTGGTCGCACCTACCGAGCGCTGGGCGGCTCTTTCGCTCGATCAGCGGCGCAGCGAAGCACGACAGCGGGTCTCGCGCTGGCGTTCCGAAAGCGGCCAGGAACCCGAAGTGCGACTTTACCTTCCCCCCGGCCCGGGGTCGGACATGATGTTCGAAGGGCTGGCAGCCGATTTCGCTGCAATCGGGGTTTCGGCAACTCGCGCGGACAAATCTTCCGCTGCCGATCTCGCGTTACGCGACCGGGTTGCGCGTTATGCATCGCCGCGCTGGTTCCTCAACCAGTTCAATTGCGACGTCAGCGCTCGCCAATGCAGCGAAGATGCCGACTACCTCGTTTCACTCGCGCTCGATGCGCGCGATGGCACCGAGGAAAGCTCCTATCTCTACGAAGCGGAGACCGCGCTTCTCGCTACCAATCTCTATATCCCGCTGGGAGCGCCGATACGCTGGTCGCTGGTGCGCGCCGATATCGACGCGTTCAGCGAAAACCCGTGGAACATCCATCCCTTGTTCCCCTTGTCGCGGGCCCCCATCTAGAACGGTATGGACAATCCCGACCGCCCGCGCCCGTTGGGGCTCGAACTGCCGACCGGCACCGATCCCGTTTCGATCCGCAAGCGGATCGAGGCGATGGAACATTTGCTCGAACGCAGCCTCGTGGTTCCGGGTGCGCGCTTCCCGATCGGGCTTGATACGATCGTCGGCTTCGTCCCGGTGGTGGGGGACATCATCACTGCCGCGCTGGCGGGCTACATCGTGTGGGAAGCCAAGAACCTCGGCCTGCCGCGCTGGAAGCTGTGGCGCATGGTCGGCAATATCGCGATCGACAGCACCGTGGGCAGCGTGCCGCTGATCGGCGATGCCTTCGACGTGGTCTATCGATCGAACACCAAGAACCTGCGCATCGTAAAGAAGCACCTCGACAAGCACCACCCGCACACGCAGGTGATCGAGGGGTAGTTTCATCGGTGACCGATGCGCGCTAGGTCGGCGTGCATGGCATCTGACATCACCTATTCCAGCTATCTCGATCTCGACCGCATTCTGGCTGCGCAGCATCCCGCCTCGGACGCGCATGACGAAATGCTGTTCATCATCGTCCACCAGGCCAGCGAGCTATGGCTCAAGCTGTGCCTACACGAATTGTCCGAAGCGCGCGAATGTATCCGCGAGGATCGCCTGCGGCCTTCGTTCAAGATGCTGGCCCGGGTGGCGCGAGCGCAGGGGCAGCTGATCCAGAGCTGGGACGTGCTCAGCACAATGACCCCGCATGACTATTCGACCATCCGGCCGCATCTCGGCGGATCGAGCGGATTCCAGAGCGCGCAGTACCGGATGATGGAATTCCTCCTCGGCGGGCGCAATCCGGACATGATCACCATGCATGAGGCGACACCCGAGGTGGCCGAGGGCCTTCGCGCCGAACTGACGCGCAAATCGATCTACGCCGAGGCGATTGCGCTGCTCGCGCGGCGCGGCTTTGCCATTCCCGAGCATATCCTTTCGCGCGACCACGGTAGTCCGTGGGAGCATGCCCCAGCGGTCGAGGCGGCGTGGGCCGAGATTTACCGCGACCCGAAGGAATATTGGGACCTTTACGAACTGGCCGAGAAACTGGTCGATCTGGAATACCATTTCCAGCGCTGGCGCTTCGGCCATCTCAAGACGGTCGAGCGGATCATCGGCTTCAAGAAAGGCACCGGGGGCACCCCCGGCGTCCCTTATCTCGCCGGCGTGCTCAAGGCCGCCTTCTTCCCCGAACTTCTCAGTGTTAGGACCGCGATATGAGCAGTTGGGAAAGCAAGCGGCGGATCTGGGATATCTCGCAGGCGCTGCGCCCCGGTCTGCCCGTCTGGCCGGGCGATACCGATTTCGTTTTCGAGCGCACGTGGAACATGGAAGACGGCTCACCGGTCAATGTCGGACGAATGACCATGAGCACGCATTCGGGCACGCATGGCGATGCGCCGCTGCATTATTCGGCGACCGCGCCCGACATCGCGAGCGTTGCGCTCGATCCTTATATCGGCGAATGCCTGGTGGTGGACGCAACGGGTGTCGGAAGCGGCAGGATTTCGGTCGGCGATCTCCCGCATATCGACAGTGCCGACCGTGTGCTGTTCCGGACCTTCGAGCGCTTTCCGCATGACGAATGGGACAGCCGCTTCACCGCCATCGATGCCGAAGCGATCGAATGGCTGGCGCTGCAGGGCGTCAAGCTGGTCGGGACCGATGCGCCCAGCGTCGATCCGCAGGACAGCAAGACGATGGATGGGCACAAGGCGGTGCTTGCGCACGATATGCGTATCCTCGAAGGGCTGGTGCTCGATGACGTGCCCGAGGGGCGTTACGAACTGATCGCACTGCCTCTGAAGATCGCGGGCGGCGATGCCGGCCTGTGCCGTGCGATCTTGCGGGATTTGACCAATGACTGAGCGCTTGTCGCTGCGCGCGCGGTCGTTGGACGATGCCGATGCGCTGGCGCCCTGGCGCGAGCGCTTTATCGTCCCCGACGGGGTCATCTATCTCGATGGCAATTCGCTGGGATGCCTGCCCAGGGCTACCCCGCAGCGGATGGAGCAAGTGATACGCGGGGAATGGGGCGCTGGCCTCATCCGCAGCTGGAACAGCGCCGACTGGGTTGATCTTCCCGCTCGTCTCGGGGCGAAGATCGCGCCGCTGATCGGCGCACAACCGCAAGAGGTCATCGCCTGCGATTCCACCAGTGTGAACCTGTTCAAGCTGATCGCCGCGGCACTCGACATGCAGCGGGACCGGGGGAACGGTGCGCGTAAGGTAGTGCTCAGCGAGCCGGGCAACTTTCCGACCGATCTCTATATGATCGAAGGGCTCGAACGACAGCGCCTCGCACAACGGCGGCTTGCGTCACGCGATAGCCTCTTGTCCGCGCTGGACGATGATGTCGCTCTGCTCCTGCTGACGCATGCGCATTACAAGACCGGCGAGCTGTTCGACATGGGAGAGCTGACGCGCGCGGCGCATGAGGCAGGTGCCCTTGTCTTGTGGGACCTGTCGCATTCGGGCGGCGCGCTGCCGGTTCATCTCAACCACTGTGTTGCCGACGGGGAGGGCGCCGATTTCGCGGTCGGCTGCGGGTACAAATACTTCAATGGCGGGCCGGGGGCACCCGCCTATGCCTTCGTCGCCGAACGCCATCTCGCGGCGCTGCGGCAACCGCTAACCGGCTGGTTCGGGCATGCGGAGCCTTTTGCCTTCAGCGACGACTATACTGCGGCCCGAGGAATAGAGCAGCTGCAATGCGGGACTCCGCCGGTGCTCGGCCTTGCTGCGCTCGAGGTGGGCGTGGACCTGATCGCGGAAATGGGTGTGGCGCGGCTCTATGGGAAATCGCAGGCCCTGTCCGAATTCTTCCGCCAATGCCTCGGCGAATGCGGGGTGGCGCTCGAATTGGTCAGCCCGTCCGATCCGCACCGGCGCGGGAGCCAGCTCTCCTACCGCCACGAACACGCCTACGCGATCTGCCAGGCGCTGATTGCACGCGGGGTGATCGGCGATTTCCGCGATCCCGACATTCTCCGGTTCGGTTTCGCTCCCGCCTATCTGCGCTTTGCCGACATCGCGCGGGCAGTCGGGCATCTCGCCGAAGTAATGCGAACGGGCGAATGGCAACGTTCCGAGTTTCATCGGCGGGCAGCGGTCACCTGACCGGGGGCAGCGCTGCGCACGGTCGACGTCGCCCGAACCGAACCGATTCTGTCCGAATCCCCCTGCCGGATTCGCGTTTTGGAAGCGTGTTTCACCGCCAACACTGGCCTTCCGGTATCGACTTACCGTCACGGGGCCGGCCGCGGAGCTGTCGCTGGGCCGTAGAAACCACGGAATTCCGCGGGTTTGATGCCCCGGCGCAATATTCTTGCAAAAAGGGCATTGACCGAATCCTGGGTGGGGCCTAGATGGCCCTCACCGACGCGGCGCTGACGGCTTCCACCGTTCGCTGCATTGGTCGCCAACATAATCGGATAGCCGGTCCCCCGGTGTGA